>Ga0189290_100005_pt1 | contig 750224 bp, 752 predicted proteins | sample UW140minimetaG_FD_130318 | JGI IMG/M metagenome (GOLD analysis project Ga0189290, IMG submission 130318) | Marine microbial communities from the Costa Rica Dome - UW140 mini metaG | ecosystem: Environmental > Aquatic > Marine > Oceanic > Photic zone | place: Costa Rica: the Eastern Pacific... | reverse complement strand
TTAGGGGCCTCCCGCACACGGGTCTGCTGTCTGCCTTGTCCAAATGACCCCGCAGGGTCGACAGAGGCTCCCCGTACATCCATGCCCGAAAAGACTGAGCTCTCGCCTCCCACGACATGGATCACGGGTGAGTATGCCTGAGGTTTGAGCACTAGGGATATCTTCCCCGCTCGCGGGGAAGTGGGCTCGCCGAAGCCAACGGCGAAGGCGAGGTCGAAGGGGGGGCGAACGCCAGTGAGCACTAAACCTCCGGGCTTCGCCCTCCGGCCCCTCCGTCCCTTCGGGACACCTCCCCAAGGGGGAGGATGGACACCATCACACCGTCACCCTGATGACGATCAGGGCCCAGTTTGAAGGGCATGCTGTTTCACGCAATGGCGCTTTCTGGAGCGGAACCCGGCCTCATGAACTGGGTCCCTGCCCTCGCAGGGATGACGGGGATTGGGGCGCATGTGTTTTCATCCTTTCCCTCGACGGGAAAGGTCCCTCCGTAGCCTCCCCCTCGCCCATCAAGGGCGAGGATGAGCTGTCCTGCTCCTCCAATTCTCCGTCATCACCTGGCTTGTACGGGGAAGCTCAGCTACCCGACCCGCTCCGCGATCTCCCACAGCGTGTCCTTGCCGAAATAGAGGTTATCGCCGACGAAGAAGCTGGGAATACCGAAGACGTCGCGGTCGACAGCGGCCTGGGTGCTGTCCATCAGCGCTTTCTTGATGGCCGGTTCCTGGCTGCGTGCCAGGATGTGCGCTCCGTCCAGACCCGCGTCATTGAAGGCTTTGGCGAAAGTGTCCGGATCATCCATCTTGGTGCCGGCTTCCCACATGTGGTGGAATCCTGCAGCGAGATAGGCGTCCAGATAACCTTCATCGATGGCCACGAAACACCCGCGCATCAACATCAGTGTATTGACCGGGAAATTCGGATTGAACTGGAAGTCCGTAATGCCGTGGCGCTTCTGGAAACGCTCCATCTCGGTGCCCAGATACTTCATCTTCGCGGGCACGCCGCCGAAGGCCAGCATGGGCGGCGTATTGCCTGTCGACTTGAAAATACCGCCCAGCAGGACAGGGGTCGTCTTGATCTCGGCCGTCTTGAATGCGTCCATCGTCTGCATGGCCTTCCAGGCCAGATAGGCGTTGGGGCTGCCGAAATCGAACAGGAATTCTACATCAGACATTACCAGGTCTCTCCATAGGGGCGCAGGTCCATTTCAAAGGTCCAGGCGTCGCGGCTCTGCTGGTGCAGGGCCCAATAAGCGTTTGCGATTGAAGTGGGATCCATGAGCCGGTCGGCGGGCATGTTCTCCAGCGCGTCCTTGCCGACGGCTGCCTCGATGCGTTCGCGGACAAAGGCCGTGTCGACCCCGGCATCGATCACCAGGTGGGCGACGTGGATGTTCCGGGGCCCCAGCTCGCGGGCCATGGCCTGGGCCATCAGGCGCAGCCCGCCCTTGGCACTGGCAAAGGCCGCATAGCCCTTGCCGCCGCGCATGCTGGCCGTGGCGCCTGTGAAGAAGATCGAGCCGCGCCCATGCTCCAGCATGATGCGCGCGGCCTCACGGCCGGTCAGGAAGCCGGATTTGCAGGCCATCTCCCAGACCTTGAAGAAGACCCGTTCCGTCGTGTCCAGCAGGGGATAGTTCACATTGGCGCCGGGGTTGGAGATGACCACCTCCAGCGGCGCGGCTTCATTGGCGGCGGTGAGAAAGTCGGTGACGCTTTTTTCCTCGCGCGCATCCATGGAGACCGGGACCAGCGTGTCGCCTGCCGCCTCGATCTCGGCCCGGAGCGGCTCCAGCTTGTCGCCATTGCGGCGGCCGGCGAAGACCGTATAGCCCTCGCTGGCGAATTTTCTGGCAATGGCAGAGCCGATGTAATCACCGGCGCCAACGATGGCGCATGAGGCATTTCGTGAGCTCATTTCTCACTCCGTCTTAATTTAAGACTAACTAAGTCTTGAAATGGAACTGAGTCAATGCCAGAAGATCAACATGCGCTGGAATGAACTTCGATCCGAGAAATGCTCACTGGCCCGGACCCTGTCCGTGATCGGGGACCGCTGGACCCTGCTGGTCCTGCGTGAAGCGTTCTTGCGCGTCCGCCGCTTCGAGGACTTCCAGAAAAATCTGGGCATTGCCCGCCGCGTCCTGACCGAGCGCCTGGCGCATCTGGTCGAGGAGGGGGTGCTTGAAAAGCACGCCTATCAGGAGCGCCCGGTGCGTCATGAGTATCGCCTGACGCAAAAAGGGCTGGATCTGTATCCAGCCCTCATGGCGATGGTAAACTGGGGCGACCGGCATTATGCCGATGCCGAGGGCCCGCCCCTGGTTCACACCCACAAGAGCTGTGGCCATGATTTCCACACCGTCACGACCTGTTCGGAGTGCGGAGAGGTGGTGGACCCGCGTGCCGTGCGGGTCCGACCCAATATCGCCAGCTAGCTCTTCTTGCCGAAGCTGAACCAGCCCTTGATGGTCTCCTGGTTGGCTTGGTTGAGGGAGCCCATCCTGAACAGCACACCGGAGCCCCAGATGACCACCACGGCCGTCACAAGCATCACTGCGGTGGTGCCGATAAGCTCGATCATTGGCGGGTCGTGAGGCAGGCGAGCCAACATGATGAACGGCGTCCAAACCGGGACCCAGCTCGCGATCGAAACCACAGCGGAGTCCGGAGCGTCGGCCGCCACCATCATGATCAACATGGGTGCCATCATGACCAGCATGAGCGGGCTCATCAGTGTCTGCGCATCCTGCAGGGTCTCACACAGGGAGCCGATGGCCAGGAAAATGGCGCCATACATGAGATAGCCGATGATGAAGTATCCCAAGGCTGGCAGCAGTAACGCTGGATCCAGTACGGCACTGGTGATGTCGTTCACAGGCACATCGGCGCTCGGGATAAACTGCGAGATCAGCAGGGGTCCGCTTGAGCCTAGGAAGGTCCAAAATAGCAGCAAGGTGGCCGAAACCGCGGCAACACCCAGGAGCTTGCCGACCAGTATCTCATGGTGACGTGTCGACGCGAGCATCATTTCCAGGACCTTGTTGCCCTTCTCCTCGATCATGGCGGTCAACAGCATGTTGACGACCGAGAAAATGATGATCCAGAGAACAAAACCGACGGCCAATCCAACGATGACGGGCAAGCGGTCGGCCAGCGTGATCTCAGCTGATCCGCCTTCGCGTTCCGGGTTGAGTTCGCGTACGACCGGTCTCAATGCGTCCGCAGCGGCCAAGACCTCGGAAGAGACGCCTTCTTCCAGAAGCCGGGTCGAACGCATATGGGCTGCCAACGCACGTTCGATCAATCCCTTCAGGCCATCATCCGTTACGTTTGCGCTCCAGTATTCGATCTCGATGCCGTCATCGACACTGCCGCGGAGGTATATCGCGGCAAACAATGGCTGCGGTCCTGCTGGAGTTTCGATGCTGGCCTCGCCCGTCAGATAAGGGCGCAGCGACTCCAGGTCGGTCGATCCGGGGTTTACGCGTTCATATCCATCATCAGCGAACATGCTGCCCAGGCTGGATTCCAGCATTTGCTGGGCTTGCGGCGGCAGGGTGATCAGCTCCGACGCTTGTTCGAGAACCTCTTCTCTCAAGGCCGCCGACTGGGCGCTGATACCATTTAGAATGGCGCGTTCAAGATCACCACCGCTCTCGTCCACAAGAACGTAATGACGTGTGGGTTGTGAGTTTTCCAGGAAGGCCGAGAAGCCAAATCCTACGGCCATGAACAGCGGAACGGAGGCCAGAGAAAGCCAGAACCCCCAGGTGGCGACATAAGACAGGAACTCACGCCGGGCGATCAGATAGATATTACGCATCAGCCGTCTCCTCGATCGTCTGGCCTGCATTCTCGACAAGGTGGACAAAGGCATCGTGCAGATGCGCGCGAACCGGTTCGAAGCGGGTCAGTTTCACGCCTGCATCCACGCAGGCTTTCAGCACGTCCTGGGCATCAGCCTCGGGGGCAAGGTCGAGCGACCAGCAGCGTACACCGGCCTCGCCACCTTCATCGCGGCGGACATCGCCATAGGCATCCAGCAGGGCGACCAGGTCGTGTTCGGACACGGTTTCCAGGAAGATCCGGCGCGGGACTTCGCCGAGCGCCTGTTTGACGGACCCGTCAAAGATCTTGGTGCCATTGGCGATCAGCAGGATCTTGTCGCACAGGCGTTCCGCATGCTCCATCACGTGGGTGGAGAACAGGATTGTGCGACCGGCATCGGCCTGGGCGCGGACAATGCGTTCGAGGGATTTCTGGTTCACCGGATCGAGTCCGGAAAACGGCTCGTCCAGGATGATGAATTCCGGCTGGTGGATGAGGGTCGAGATGATCTGGACCTTCTGGGCCATGCCCTTCGAGAGGGTTTTGACCTTCTGTTCGGCAGCGTGCAGCAGGTCGAACTCGTCCAGCATCTTCATGCCGCGACGACGTGCTTCGCCAGCCTCGACGCCCTTGAGGCGCGCGAAGAAGACGATGACATCAATCACCTTCATACGGCGATAAATGCCGCGTTCCTCGGGCAGGAAGCCGACACGGTCCAGCGCTTTCGCGCCGGGCTTCTTGCCGAACAGCGTGACCTTTCCGCGATCCGGCGTGAGAATGCCCAGCGACATGCGCAGGCTGGTCGTCTTGCCGGCGCCGTTCGGGCCGAGGAAACCGGTAATCTGACCGCGTTCGACGGAAAAACTGACGTCGTTGACCGCGGTCTTGCCTTTGAACGTCTTGGTGACGTTGGCAAGCTCTAGAATTGTTTCGGGCATACATCCCCCAATTGTTGCAGCGCTTTTGCTAGTCAGTTTGGCCTGCAAGGACCAGTGGAATTGTGTGCATGCTCAATCCCCCGTTACGGCGTTACTCACAAATCAAGCAGGTAGAAGGGCATATCCAGAATGGGGGCGTCGGCACCCAGCTGGGTCAGCATATGATGGCACTGGCCACGGTGATGCGTGGCGTGATTGAACAGGTGCAAGAGGATCAGGCCCTTCTGCAGTTTCAGGGGCTCTCCGGCCATGTTGTGATAGCTGAGCTCCTGCGCCAGATCGTCTGCATCATTGAGGTCTACCAGGGCGCTCAGCACTGCATCCTGTTCGCGCCGCGCCTGGTCCAGTGCATCGAAATCATCATGCAGCGGTGTCGCCAGGTCGTCATAGGGTTGAGGTTCACCCTGCCAGCGCGCCAGCCAGATGCGTTCGGCGACGATGATATGATCCAGCGTCGCGTGCAGGCTTCGGAAAAAGCCCTGGCAATCACGGCGGCGATCCACCTCAGCGAGGGAATAGGCGACATCAAAGATGCGGGCATTGGCCCAGCGATTATATCCGGCAAGGTAGAGCAGGTGATCGCGCATGCTTGTGTCTCCGGCGGCAGGGGTAAGCTTGCACAAACGCTGCAGTATGGGAGCGTTATCGCAGCTTGCCACGCCCGCTTTGCGTGATAGGACGGGGTATGAGCGAGATAGATTTCACACCGATCCCGGGTCGCGAACAACCGCGTTTTGCGGCCATCAAGACCTTTTTCCGCCTGCCGCATGTCGGCATTGATGCGGGCTATGACGTCGCCCTGGCGGGCCTGCCTTATGACGGCGCGCTGAGCTACCGGCCCGGTGCGAGGTTTGCGCCCACAAAAGTGCGCGAGCTGTCGTCCATGGGGCGCGGCTATCACATGACGCGCGAGATCAACTTCGTGGAGAAGCTGAAATGCGCTGATATCGGTGACTGTCCCACAGTGCCGATCGACATGGCGCAGACCGGTGAGCGGGTCGAGACATTCTTCGGTGACATTCTGGCGCGCGACAAGAAGTTCATCGCGGTGGGCGGCGATCACTCCAATACCCTGCCGCTGCTGCGTGCTGTGGCGAAGAAGTACGGCCCGGTGAACTTCATCCATTTCGATGCCCACCTGGACACTTATCCGGCCGCCTGGGGCTGTGAGTACCACCACGGAGCCTTCCTGCGTCATGCGCTGGAGGAGGGCCTGGTGAAGCCGCAGAACACCTGGCAGTTCGGCATTCGTGGTCCGCTGGCGGCCAATGATGATCTGGGCGTGGTCGAGAAATTCGGCGTCAATGTCACCACCGTGGATGATGTGCGTATCGGTGGACTCGAGGCTTTCCTCAAGCGTCTGCCGAAATTCGAGGGGCCGACCTATATGTCCTTCGACATCGACGCACTGGATCCGGCCTATGCGCCGGGGACGGGGACGCCGGTGCCCGGTGGTCTGACCACCTATGAAGCCCAGCGCATCCTGCGCGCCTTCGAGATCGACAATCTGGTTGCGGCCGACATCATGGAAGTCTCGCCACCTTATGATCCGACCGAGATCACGGCCCTGGCCGCTGTCGACGTGATGTTCGAACAGCTCTGCCTGATGGCGTCCAACGTCAAGTAAGCAAGCTGACAGCGCGCTTCAGCTGTCTATACTCCCCTCCAACACAGATTTGAGGGGAGAGATCATGTCTGTCAGCAAGAGCCTTGTCGGCGCGAGCGCACTGTTCGCGGTCGGATCCGCTGCAATGGCCGAAACGCCTGTCCCGATGCGCCCGGTCAATACCTATTCCATCGTCGCTCGTGATGCCGAGACCGGCCAGATGGGGGCGGCGGTGCAGTCGCACTGGTTCTCCGTCGGCTCGATTGTGGTCTGGGCCGAGCCGGGCGTCGGCGCGGTGGCGACGCAGTCCTTTGTCCTTCCCGATTATGGTCCCAATGGCCTCGCTTCCATGCGGGCCGGCATGAGTGCACGTGAAGCGCTGGATGCAGCGCTGGCCAATGATGATGCCACCGCTGTCCGCCAGGTCGGCATGGTCGATGCCCAGGGCAATGTTGCGGCGCATACGGGCGAGAACGCCATCGCCGCCGCCTGCCACATCGAGGGCGACGGTTTCAGTGTCCAGGCCAACATGATGCTCAACGATACGGTCTGCCAAGCCATGTATGACGCCTATCTGGGCGCTGAGGGTGATCTGGCCGAACGCCTGATGGTGGCGCTGGAAGCCGCCGAAGCCGAGGGCGGGGATATTCGCGGAAAGCAGTCCGCCGCCATGCTGGTCGTTTCCGGTGATGCCAGCCAGCCGGCCTGGGGTGGCCGTGTCGTGGATCTGCGTGTGGAAGACGCGCCGGATCCGCTGGCGGAAATGCGCCGCCTTCTGACTATCTCCCGGGTCTACGCCCTGATGACCGAAGGCGATGACGCCATGGCCGAGGGCGATATGGACCATGCCGGCCGCGCCTATGCCGAGGCCGGTGAGCTGGCGCCGGACAATCACGAGGTCACCTTCTGGCATGCCTTCGGACTGGCCACCGCCGGTGACATGGACGGTGCACGCCCGCTGTTCAGTCGCGCGTTCGAAGCGTGGCCACAATGGCGCGATATCATTCCGCGCCTCGTCGATAGCGAGCTTCTGTCCGCCGAGCTGGGCGAAGAGATCGCGGCGATTGAATGAGTGATGCCCAGGTCCGCGAGACCCTGACAGCGCTGAAGGCTGAGCTGGTGGCGCTGTCGCAGGGCGCGGATGATGATCGCAAACCCGTGGAGCTGGACCAGCAATCGGTTGGCCGCCTGTCTCGCATGGATTCCCTGCAGGTCCAGGCCATGGCCAAGGCGGCCGATGCCCGCCGTGCCCAGGAGATCCGACGCATAGATGCGGCGCTCCAGCGGCTGGAGGAGGGGGATTATGGCTGGTGCGTGGAGTGTGGTGAGGCGATCGAGGCCAAGCGGCTGGAAATCGATCCGGCCGCACCGCGGTGTTCGGGCTGTGCCTAGGCCGTCGTCGGCTGCAACCAGGCCTTCAGGTATTCGCGCATCCGGTCTTCGACGGGAACCACCTGGTTGATGGCGCAGAAATTCAGGGCCATGGCCTGGATGTAGAAGGCCTGCACGCCCTCGGCCATCAGCTGGGGCGAGATATCGGTCCGGAACGGGCCCCGGGCCAGCCAGCCCGCCATCACGATGATCTGGCGCTCGAACGTCTGGGCGATGGGGCCGATCTCCTCGATCGCCGCCGCCCCGGACAGGCGCAGGATGACATCAAACACGTAGCGTTCGCAGCGCATCAGATTGACCAGCGGCATCAGTGTCGTGATCAGTTCGTCGATCGTGCCGGGTGCCGGACGCGCCTCGATATCATCCAGACACTCATTGATGCGGGCGCCGATGAGCTGGTCCATCAGCGCATCCTTGTCCTTGAAATGGGCAAAAAACGTACCCTTGGCGACGCCAGCGCGCTGGACAACGTCCTCGGTTCTCAGATCCGTGTAACTGCTTTCGGAAACAATGGCTTGTGCCGCCGCGACCAGTTTGGCGCGGGTTTCCAGCGTGCGTTTTTGAGGTGCTCTTCCCATACCCGTTCGTCTCATGAAAATTGACTTCGGTCAAATTTAATATTGACCGTGGTCAATTGTTGCGTCTATTAAATTGACCGCGGTCAAAATAAAGGGACGCATCATGACATCGAAACGCATCACGCTGCTCAACGGACATCCGGCGGAAAGCTCTATCTCCAGGCAGATCATCGAGACCTATGCACAGGCCGCGCGCGGTGAGGGGCATGAGGTCAAGGTCCTGAACATCCACGATATGGATTTCGACATGGACTATGGCTTTGGCGGCTACAAGAACCAGAAACCGCTTGAACCCGAGCTTGAAGACTTCCTCGCGGCGCTGGAATGGAGTGAGCATTTTGTCATCGCCACGCCTATGTGGTGGGGCGGTTTGCCGGCCAAGTTGAAAGGGCTGATCGACCGTTCTTTCCTGCCGGGACGGACGTTTGATACCCGGGTCAAGCCGGGCACCATGCCGAAGCCCATGCTCACCGGTCGCACGGCGCACGTTTTTCTGACGTCCGACACGCCGGGCTGGGTCTTCCGCCTGTTCTACAAGGATGCGCTGGCCTGGCAGATCAAGGGGCAGATCCTCAACTTCGTTGGCTTCAAGCCCGCGCGGATTACGCGCTTCGCAGGAGCGAGCCATCCCAAACCCAGGCAAATCGAAGGCTGGCTGAAAACGGTCGCACGGCTTGGCGCAAAGGCACGCTAGCGCGTCTGGTATCCGGCAGCACGAATGATCTGGCGCAGGGCTTCATCGCCCGGGGAGGCGAGCTTCAACAGCTCGATATAGGGATCACTGCCCAGCTGCAGGCATTTTCCGAATGCTGGTTCGGTCTTCAGGCCCGTCGACTTTGCCTCGCGAACATCCTGGCGCAGCCGGTCCTCGGCCAGGCCCAGCAGACGGTGTTCGGCCAGCCAGTGGATGTAGCTCTCGTGGGTTTCCACGGGCCGTTTGCGCCCATAGACCTCGACGGGCAGCCCATCGAGACTGAAATAGGCGATGATGGAAGCTTCGTCGGCATGGGTATTGGGGTGGACCCTGAAGCCGGGCTGGCTACCAAAACAGGCCTCCAGGTGAGCGGCAAAACCGTCGAGATCATCACCGGCAGAACAGCAGATATCCGCATCGGCTTCGGGGCCGTGAATATCCAGGGGAATGGAACCGACCCAGCGCGGGTCGAAATCCGCCAGCCGTCCAAACACATCAGCGCGGTCGAGAATGTCCCGAACGTCTGCAACTGTGCGTGTCGATGTGTGCATGGCGCGGTTTTGCGCTGCACCGGCTGGGCTGTCAATGCGGGTTAGGGCAGGCCCGGGAAGCTTGAGACATATTCGATCTTGATGTCCGGGAAGCTGTCGACAAATTCGATGGTGAAGTCGGGAAAGCTCTCGACAAACTCCCACTCACCACAATCGTCGGGAAAGCTGGTGACCTGTTTGACCTTGAGATCCGGGAAGCTGGTGACAACCTGCACCCGGATATCGGCAAAATTCTCAACGACCTCCACCTCTCCATAGAGAGGAATGGCGTTGAACGTGCAGTCATCAGCGACGGCGTCTGCCAGGGCGAGTTCGACAAGCATGGGGCGAGGATGCAGCTACGAGCCTGAACTCCAGCTGAATATGCACCGGCCCGGCAGGAGGGGCTCAATCATTTGGTTCGTCATCACCCGGCTTGTCCGGGTGACCTAAGCTATCCTGTCGACAGGTTGGTCGAGGTCCCCCGGATGTCTGCTTCGCAGCCACCGTGGGATGACGGTGGGAGAGACGGGAGGATGAGCTACACCATCGCCTTGTTGATCTCTTCCGTCATCTTCTTGGCATCGCCGAGCAACATCATGGTGTTGTCGCGGAAGAAGAGCGGGTTTTCGACACCGGCATATCCCGAGCCCAGAGAACGTTTGACGAAGAAGACCGTGCCGGCTTTCCAGACCTGCAGGACCGGCATGCCATAAATCGGCGAGCCCGGATCATCCTCGGCGGCCGGGTTGGTGACGTCATTGGCACCGATCACGAAGGCCACATCCGCATTGGAGAAATCGGAATTGATGTCCTCCAGTTCGAAGACCTCGTCATAGGGCACATTGGCTTCGGCCAGCAGGACATTCATATGGCCGGGCATGCGGCCGGCGACCGGGTGGATGGCATAGGCGACATCGACGCCTTCGGCTTTCAGGAGATCACCCATTTCCTTCAGCGCGTGCTGGGCCTGGGCGACGGCCATGCCGTAACCCGGGACGATGATGACCTTGCCGGCGTTCTTCATCACGAAGGCGGCGTCTTCCGCCGAACCTTGCTTGGCATTGCCCTGCGGGCCGGCGGCGGCAGAGGCGGAGCCGTCTTCACCGAAGCCGCCCAGGATGACCGAGATGAAGCTGCGGTTCATGCCCTTGCACATGATGTAGGAGAGGATTGCACCGGACGAACCGACCAGCGCACCGGTGACCAGAAGCGCGGTGTTTTCCAGGGTGAAGCCCAGCGCCGCCGCGGCCCAGCCGGAATAGGAATTCAGCATCGAGACCACGACCGGCATGTCCGCGCCGCCAATCGGGATGATCAGCGTCACACCCAGGATGAAGGCCGCGATGGTGATCAGCCAGAACGCCGTCTTGGCGTCACCGCCGGAGGCCATCAGGAAGGCGATCATCACTGCGATAAAGGCACCGATGGCGATATTGATCAGGTGGCGGGCCGGCAGCAGGATGGGCGCGCCGGACATGTTCCCGTTCAGCTTTGCAAACGCGATGACCGATCCGGAGAAGGTGATCGCACCAATGGCCGTGCCCAAGGACAGCTCGAACAGGGAGAGGCCTTTCAGGTCGCCGACATCATTGGCGATGTGGAAGGCTTCCGGTGCGTAGAGCGCGGCCGCAGCCACCAGCACGGCCGCCATGCCGACCAGGGAGTGAAAGGCCGCGACAAGCTGCGGCATGGCCGTCATCGGGATACGGCGCGCGATGATCGCGCCGATACCGCCACCAATCGCAACCCCGCCGACAATCAGCGCGATCCCCGCACCGTCCAGATTGACGGCGAACAGCGTCGTCACGATGGCGATTGCCATGCCGACCATGCCAAACAGATTGCCCTGGCGAGCCGTTTCCGGACTGGACAGACCGCGCAGGGCGAGAATGAACAGGATGCCGGAGGCGAGGTAGAGAAGTGCGGCGAGATTGGCTGACATGATCTAGCGCTCCTTCTTCTTGTACATCGCCAGCATGCGCTGGGTGACAAGGAAACCGCCGAATATATTCACGCTGGCCAGGATGATGGCGATCGTGCCGACAATGCGCGAGAAGCCTTCACCGCCGTCACCATCGGGCGAGGGCGGAGCGCCGACACCGGCGGTGGCTGCCAAGAGGGCGCCCACGATGATCACGGATGAAATGGCATTGGTCACCGCCATAAGCGGCGTGTGCAGGGCCGGCGTTACCGACCAGACCACGTAATAACCGACAAACACCGCCAGCACGAAAATCGCCAGGCGATAGATGGTTGGATCAACGGCTTCCATCGTTATCTCCTATGATCCTTTGGAGCCATGCAGCATCCGGCCGCCGGCAATGAGAGTGATTGAGGCGAGCAGCCACCAGATGACTTTGGGCCAGTCGAGCGAAACCGGGCGACCGACGGCGTCTGGAGCTCCTGAAATCGACATATTGCCGACCATATCAACGGCTGTGAGCATCAAGATCGCTAAGCCGAGGACACCCAGGGCTATCTGAGCTTTTGCGGTCCAGGCCAGCATCAAGCCTCTTCCTTCGCAAAATTCGGGTGCACGACCTTGCCATCGCGGCTCAGCGCCATGCCCTGGATGATTTCGTCATCCCAGTGCGGGGCGCGATTGCCAGCCTCATCCACCAGCAGGGGCAGGAGGTTGGCCAGGTTTTTCGCGTAGAGCGCCGAGGCGTCGGCGGCGAGGCGGCCGGGCAGATTGTTGAAACCGGCGATTTTCACGCCGTTATGATCGACAATCTCATCGGCCTTGGTCAGCTCACAATTGCCGCCCGTCGGAGCCGCCAGGTCGACGATGACCGAACCGGGTTTCATGCTCTCCACCATGGCCTTGGTGATCAGTTTCGGTGCCGGCCGGCCCGGGATCAGGGCGGTGGTGACCACCACATCCTGTTTGGCGATGTGACTGGCGACCAGCTCGGCCTGTTTGGCCTGGTATTCCGCCGACATCTGCTTGGCGTAACCGCCCGCAGTCTCGGCCTGTTTGAACTCCTCGTCCTCGACAGCGATGAATTTCGCACCGAGCGAGGCGACCTGCTCCTTTACGGCCGGGCGTACATCCGTCGCGGTGACGACAGCGCCCAGACGGCGTGCCGTGGCGATAGCCTGCAGACCGGCTACGCCCACACCCATCACAAAGGCCTTGGCCGGTGCGACGGTACCGGCTGCGGTCATCATCATCGGGAAGGCGCGGCCATACAGCTGGCTGGCCTCGATGACGGCGCGATAGCCGGCAAGGTTGGATTGCGAGGACAGGGCGTCCATGGCCTGGGCCCGGGTGATGCGCGGCACAAATTCCATCGACAGGGCGTCGAGACCGGAAGCGGCCATGGCCTCGGCCACGTCTGCACTCGGATCGAGATGCGAGACCAGCAGCGTGCCCTTGGCGATTTTCTTGAGTGTGGCCTCGTCCGGCTTGCGCACGGCAAAGACCGCGTCGGCGCCCTTCAGGGTCGCGGCCAGCGTGCCGACCTCGGCACCGGCATCGGTAAAGTCCGCATCCCGAATCGAGGCGCCGTCTCCGGCCCCTTTTTCAACGGCGAGCACATGGCCTGCCTTGACGAATTTCTTGATGGTTTCGGGAGTGGCCGCGACGCGAGTTTCACCCGCATCCCGTTCTTTAAGAATGGCTATTCGCATTTCGTCCCGCCGTTTGGCTCGTATGGCGGGCAGATTGCGCGATTTCGTGCGTCAGGGGAAGACCCGCCGGGAATTTTCCTTCCCGGCGCAGATCCGCGTCATGTTGGAAAGCTCAATGCTTGTCGCTGTTAGCCAGCGAGGAAGGCACCGACGAGGCTGACAATGCCGCCGCCGACCAGGCCGGAAACGAACAGGCCTGCAACCGTGAAATACCAGGAGGTCTTCATCGACATCGCCAGGCCGAGAACGACGCCGACAACACCCGTGGCAAGCAGTGCGCCCATCCAGTCCATGCCAATCGCGAAGACCAGGATGAAATAGAGCAGGATGACGACAGTCAGCAGACAGGACCAAACGGTCATCGTCATGAAGCCATCAAAGGTGGACTTGTGCTCGGTGATGTCCATTTCGCCGCGTACGTGGTCAGACGCCATGTCGAATTCCCCAAGGATCAAATACGGATTTGGCCAGCGGATACCATGCGTTGCTCACCACGCCAAGGTGTCTAACTGTCGCAAATGATGACAGCTGTCACTCCACTTCGGTGACAGGTGTGAATATTCCCTCGTCCTGCGGGCGGCCATGTTGAGGCCAGACACAAGAAAAGGCCTGTCATGACTGATACTCCCCTGATCACTTCCCAAGCCCTTCTGGACGAGCGCCATCGCTATTTTGTCGCAGCAGGAGGCGGTATCTCGCTGCCGGTGGCCGGTGCGATCTACTGGATCGTGCTCGGGATTCTCGGCTCCCGACTGCCACTGGCCGACTGGGCGCTGTTTGCGGCTGCCGGATCGGGCATGATCTTTCCGCTGGGTCTGCTGCTGCAGAAGCCGCTGCGGGCGAATTTCATGAAAGCGAAATCCCCTGTCGGCGGTGCTGCCATCTGGGCGGTGATGGGCATCAACTTCCTCTGGCCCATGCATTTCGCGGTGATCGGTGTGCAGCCGGAACTGACCGTGCTGACGCTGGCCATCGGCATGACCATACACTGGGTGGTGATTGGCTGGAGTTACGCTTCCAAGGCTTGTTTCATCCATGCCTTTGCTCGCATGATTGTGGTCACCGTGATGTTCTATGCCATGCCCGAAGCGCGCCTGACCCTGCTGCCCTTCGCCATCGCCATTCTCTATTTGCTCGCCGCAGGCGGCATTGCTTTCGAGGTTTCCATGATACGCAGGAGACAAGCGCAATAGGTGATTCTGAACGCGAATGATGACTTCCCTGCAATCTCTTTTCACAACGAAGAAACCCTGGCTGGACCTGGTCTATTTGGGGTGTTTCTTCCTGGCCTGGTTTGTCGACCCGCCGAACACGACAGAGATTGCACTCTCGGTGGGCGCGCTGGCCGGGTTTGTCGCGCTCTACGTCTTCACCATGCGGCGCATGGACTGGACAGTGCTGGTGGCGGCTGGACTGGCAGTGTGTCTGGGACTGTCGATGGCCGCCATGAATTTCGGATCCGCGGTCTTCATCGTCTTTGCAGCCCCCATGATCGCGCGCCTGCCGGATACACGTCTGCGTGTGCCCGCCCTCATCGTGCTGGGGCCGGCGGTTCTGCTGGGCAGCGTGCTGATTGGTGCGCCCTGGTATTTCACCCTGGCCGTGGTGGTCCTGTCCGCTCTGTCTGGCCTGACCGCGTCCTCTGCGGCCCGTCGTGCCGAGAGCGAACTGGAAGCGGAGGATCGCCAGGCCCGCGCTGCTGCGGCAGCTGTGGAAGCGGAACGCTCGCGCATCTCCAAGGATCTGCACGATTTGCTGGGCCATTCGCTATCGGTGATTTCGCTCAAGGCGGATCTGGCAGCCCGCTTGTTCGAGCAAAAACCGGACATGGCCCGCCAGGAGATCGAGGCCATCCAGGCCATTTCCCGTGAGGCGCTGGGCGAGGTCCGCGATGCCGTCAGCGGCCTGCGCGACCGTTCGCTCCAGGGAGAGCTAAAAAGCGTGATCACTGCGCTGGAAAGCGCCGGAATCGAGGTCATCGTGCAGGGGGAGTTGCCCGCCTTGAACGCGGAGCCGGAAGTGGCTCTGGTCATGGTCCTGCGCGAAGCATCGACCAATATCCTGCGCCATGCAGACGCCAGCCGCGTTGAGATTGCTTTTGTGAGGGAAGCCGGCCGTCACCGGATTTCCATCCAGGACAATGGCCGTGGTGGCGGACCTGCTGAAGGCAATGGCCTGAGCGGTATGCGCGAGCGCGTCGAGGCGGTGGACGGTCTTTTCGAACTCGCTGGTGAGGGCGGTTTTGCCGTTCGAGTGTCCTTGCCGGAGCAAGTGTCATGATCAAGGTTCTGATTGCCGAGGACCAGGTGATGTTGCGCGACGCGCTGGCAACTCTTCTGGCGCTGGAGAATGATATCGAGATCGTCGGCGCCGCGGCGACTGGCGACGAGGCGCTGCGCCAGGTTCGGGCGGATGCACCGGATGTTCTCCTCAGCGATATCGAGATGCCCGGCATGACCGGGCTGGAGCTGGCGGCCACGATCCGGCGCGAGCCGATCCGAACTCGGGTGTTGATCGTAACGACGTTCGACCGGCCGGGATATCTGCGGCGGGCATTGGATGCCGGTGTCGCCGGATATGTCCTCAAGGACACACCTTCTCAGGAATTGGCGCAGGCCATTCGCCGGGTCGTGGCGGGTGAACAGGTCATCCAGGACGGGCTGATCCGGGAGGCTTGGGGTGAAGCCGATCCGCTCAATGACACCGAACGCCGCCTGCTTCGCCTAGCAGAGACAGGGCTGGACAGTATCCAGATCGCAGAAGCGAGCGGGCTGGCGCGTGGAACGGTTCGCAATTATCTGCACAAGGCCAGCAGCAAGCTGGGCGCCTCGAACCGTGTGGAAGCTGCACGCTTGGCGCGACAAAATGGCTGGTTGTAGCTCCCGCTTGGCCTTAAACTTGGGCCGTTCTTGGGAGAGGCTGCGCGATGCGTATTCCATTTGTCATCTGGTCCGGTGTTCTGGCGGTTCTCGTGTATGCGGGGTTGCTGGCACGTGATTTCATGAATTTCGGAACGCTGGAATTTCGTCCGGTTCTCCTGGGCATGGTCGCCGGCGGCTGGCTGGCGCTTGTGATCCTGGTTGGTTTTGTCGGCATGATCCGCAAGGCCATGACCTCTCGACCGGCTGACGTCCCCATGGATGTGGCACGTGAGATCGATCGCCATCCCGATCACTGACCGCTCATCCCGCACAAAATACCACTGATCGCTGTGCTGCTGGCATAACTCCGGCGGCTGCTTACGGCTTGCTCCAGCTTTGAATGGAGGAAGCGGTATGAAAACTCTGCTAAGCTGGGCTGTGTCCCTGTTTGTGATCACCGGTGCGGCCCTCGCCCAGACGGATGAGGCGACACCGGCGGACGAATATGTCGATGTCGAACTGTCCGGCGGGGCCAGCATGCCCATGGGATTTTACGTCCCTGACGATTTCGATCCGCATCGCGAATACCCGGTGATGATCTCGGTCGGTACGTATTTTCTGCATGATGATCCGTCGGAATTCGGCTGGGTGGTTGTTCGGGCCGGGGTCGCGGACCGCCAGTACTCGGTTGAGCAATCGGCCGAGGCGCTCGATTACATCGCGTCACGCGTGAATGTCGCGTCCGACCGGTTCCACATCTTCGGATATTCCGCGAGCAGTGCCGGCGTGTTTCGCATTGCTGCGGCCCTGCCGGATCGCTTCCGGGGTGTTCTTGTCATGCCGGGCCACCCGCGACAGCGCTCTGAATACGCGCCGCTTTCGGACATGCAGATCCGTTTCATCGTTGGTGAAAATGATGGATACTGGCTGCGCGAAAGCCAGGCCGCCCACCGCCGATTTGTCGACTTGGGCACGGATACAGACATCGAGATCATTGCGGATGGTGGCCATGTGTTGTCGGAACTGTCCGGCCGGCCCTTGTTCGAGCGTATTGATGCGGAATTTGGCGCGGGCGCCCGCGCCCATGGCGCGCACCACTAGTCAGCAAGATTCGTGCACTTGTCTCCGAGCGCGAGGGCGGGCCAAAGGTCCGCCCATTTTTCTGTCATTGACCCGTCTTGAGCGGGCCCTAGTTTGCGTTGCGAGTGATACCGAGCGAGGGCGCCATGCGTTTGAAATACCTAGTTACATCCTGCGGGCTGGCCCTGTTGGCAACAGCGTGCGCCAGCAATGTCGCCCAGATCGAGAGCCTGTCACGCTATGACCAGCTGGTCGATGCAGAGCGTGGGCTGGTGCCGGTCCGGGAATATGCGGATGGGGGTGCGCTGGCCGGTGTGACCAGTATCTATCTCGCGCGGGCCACGGTCGCGCCGGGGGTCGTTGAGGCGTCCGGTCTGGATGAAGAGCGGCTGGACCGTGTCGCGGGGGTCATGTCCCGCACCATGTGCCGCCGGCTTGCGCGCGGCGGTTTCGAGGTGCGAACAGCGCCTGACGGGGCCAGCCATGCCATGGAATTGACCATTACCGGGTTCGACGCCACCAACCCGGTGGCTGCAGGTGCATCCAGTGTCATCGGCGCGTTTGTACCCGGCCCGGTCAGCCCGCGTCTCCCGGTCGGGATTGGCGCGTTGGCCGCCGAGGGCGAGGTCTTCGACGAGACTGGCGAACAGGTCGCGGCCATGCAATGGGATGCCCGCAACCACCTGGCCTCCGGCGGTGGCACGCTGACTCTGCTGCGCGGTGATATCGGTTCGACCTCGGATGGCGAAGACCTCGCTCAATCCTTTGCCGATGCCTTTGGTGACTTGCTCGTCACGGCGCGCGATGATGCTGGCGGAGAGCGCGGGGAAACACCGCGCGGCACCTGTCCGCAGTATTTCGACGGTGACGGGTTCGACGCTGAAGACTAGCGGCGGGGGCTAGTCCGGGCTCGGGCAGACGCGCAGCATGGTCAGCTGATTGCGGCGGCGATCGACGACTTCAAACCGCACGCCATGGAAGCGGAAGACCTGTCCCCGCTCCGGGATGGTTTGCGCTTCGTGGATCACCAGACCCGCAACCGTCACGGCCTCTTCATCCGGCAAATCCCAGTCCAGGGCGCGGTTGAGGTCACGGATCGGCACAATGCCGTCCACGATCCATGTGCCGTCCTCTTCCGGCTGGATGCCTTCGACCTGGATATCGTGTTCGTCCTCGATCGTACCGACGATCTCCTCGAGAATATCCTCGAGCGTGACCAGTCCCATCAGGGCGCCATACTCGTCGACGACCAGGGCAAAGTGCTCCCGCTTCTCGCGGAAGGCATTGAGCTGGTCGAGCACCTCTGTGGTTTCCGGCACGAACCACGGATCGCGGCGGATGGCGCTGATATCGACCTGCGATGCGTCGCCCTCGGCCTCGTGCAGCGCGCGCGCCAGATCCCGGACGTGAAGCACGCCGGTGATGTTTTCCATCTCGTCCTTGTAGAGCGGCAGCCGGGTGTGAGGGCTGTGCAGGGCGGTGGATACAATCTCTTCAGCCGGGCGATCGGCATCGATCATCAAAATGGATTTGCGATGCACCATGATGTCGTCGACGGTCAGATCGCGCAGATCCAGCACGCCTCCCAGCATGTCGCGGTCATCCTTGACCACGCCGCCTTCCTCGTGGTGCAGCTCAATAGTGCCGCGCAGCTCGTCATGGGCCGACAGGACCGGGCCTTCAACCTTGGCACCAAACAGGGTCAGCACCCCGCGCACGATGAACTGAACGCCCGCCACGATCGGTGCGAAGACACGCACAGCCAGCAGGATGGGGCGCGAGACCGCCAGCGCGAACCGGTCCGGATTGGACAGGGCATAGGTCTTCGGCAGGACTTCCGCAAAGATCAGGACCAGGAAGGTCATCACCAGCGTCGCCCAGAGAATGGCATTGCCGCCCAGCATGCGTTCGAACAATTGTCCGACGATCATCGAGGCGGCGATATTGACCAGGTTATTGCCGAGCAGGATCGATCCGAGCAGGCTTTCCCCGTCTGAAATCAGACGGTTGACCCGGCCGGCGGCCGGCGTGCCGTCCTTTTCCAGCTGCAGCATGCGCGCGCGTGATGTCGCGGTGAGAGAGGTCTCTGATCCCGAAAAGAAAGCGGACAGGCACAGCAGTCCGACGATCATGAGTGCTGGTCCGACCAGACTCCAGTCAATGCTCATTTGAGCTTTGTCTCCAGAAAGGCGACGAGGTCTTCCTCGTCTACATTGGTCTCAATGTAAGCGTTTCCGATGCCGCGCGCGAGTATGAGTGTGATACGCCCGTCCTGGTTTTTCTTGTCATCGCGCATGCGGGCCACCAGGCGTCGGGCATCCCACTGTGTGTGAGCGAGCTTTCCGGCCGCGCTGGGCAGGCCGATATCGTCCAGATGTGCGCGCACACGCTGGGCATCCTCGGCTGGGCAGACGCCGAGATGCGCCGAGTAGTCGAAAGCCAGAGCCATGCCGACCGCAACCGCCTCGCCATGGCGAACGACATCCTTTGGGGCTTCTGCCTCGAAGGCGTGGCCGAAAGTGTGGCCAAGATTGAGCAGGGCCCGGCGTCCGCGCTCCTGTTCATCCTCGGCGACGATCCGCGCCTTGAAGGCCACGGCCGCAGCGATGGCCTGCGCAAGGGCGCGGCTATCGAACACCTGCACACCGATGTTCTCGAGCGAGTCGAACAGCTGGGCGTCATCGATGAGCGCGGCTTTGATGATCTCTGCATAACCCGACAGCAGTTCCCGATCGGGAAGCGTTGTCAGCAGGCCCAGATCGGCAATCACCATCCGGGGTTGGTGGAAGGCGCCGACAAAATTCTTGCCGTGACCGGTATTGATACCCGTCTTTCCGCCCACCGAACTGTCGACCTGGGACAGGAGTGTGGTCGGGATCTGGATGAAGTTGACGCCCCGCTTGGTTACGGCTGCGGCAAACCCGGCCAAGTCGCCGATGACACCGCCGCCTAGGGCGATGATGGTCTCCTTGCGATCCACATTGAGGTCGAGCAGACGGCTCACCACGCCTTCCAGTCCGGCGAAACTCTTGCTGGTCTCGCCCGGTGGCATGGTGATGGTCTCGACCTGCAGTCCCTGCGCGGTCAGCAGGCTCTTGACGCCGGCCAGATGGTGCTGGGCGACAATCTCGTCGGTGACGATAATGGCGCGGCCGCGCTGCATCATCTCGGCGACAAGCGGAGACACCGTCATCAGCGCTTCGGGGCCGATGACGACGTTATAGCTGCGCTCCCCGAGGGGAATCTCGACGGTGATCAAATCAGACATTGTGCTGATGCAAGGTTTTGAGCGCTTCGATGATACGGTCAAGGGTCCCCTGGTGCGAGCTGCCGCCGGCATCGACGTGCACATCCGCCTCTGCATAGGCAGGTGTCCGCTTGTCGAGCAGTTCGCTGAGCACTGTTTTGGGATTCTTGCCGCGCAGTAGGGGGCGGGTGTCGCGGCGGTTGACGCGGGCGACCAGCGTGTCGACATCCGCTGTCAGCCAGATTGATGTGGCCCGGGCCTTGATCAGGGCACGTGTCTCCGGATCCACAAATGCCCCGCCGCCCAGCGCGAGCACCATCGGCGGCTCCTGCAGCAGGCGGGCAATGACCTTGCGTTCGCCTTCGCGGAAGCCGGCTTCACCAAAATCGGCGAAGATGTCGCTGACCGTGCGACCGGCGGCCCGTTCAATCTCTTCGTCTGCGTCACGGAATGGCAGATCCAGCGCCTGGGCCAGGCGGCGGCCAACGGTTGTTTTACCCACACCCATAAGGCCAATGAGGGTGATGGTTTTATCCGGCGCGCACTGCAAACTCATATCTTTGGTATAAAGCGTCTGGAAATCGCCGCAATCGCGGTTAGGCTCTTGCGCCGAAGAGTTTGCAGTGACCCGTGCGGTCACATCAGTCCACGAGGGGATATTCATGCGGGGTTTTCTGATCGGTTTTGCGGTCGTTGGGGTGCTTGCCTTGGCAGGTTTCGGCGCGCTGGTTCTGATCGCCAACGGCATGGAGCCCACTCGGGAAGAAGTCAGAGTAGAGTTGGATGATGATTTTCCGCGCTAGCCTGCTGGCCCTCGCGCTGGGCTCGAACGCCTTCGCGCAGGACGATATCGAGGTTCAGAGCCTCGATGCGCTCGATCCGATGGAAGTCGGCCTGCCCGGCGCCATTTTTGACATGACGCTGTGGGATGGCACCTCGGCCATGCTGGCGCGGACGGCGCTCAGCCAGCTGCCTGCATCGGACGGGGAAGGATACCGGTCCAGGGCGCTCGCCGAGATGGCCCGTGCGATCCTGGTCTCGGGTGGCTATCCGCCGTCCGGAGCGCGCGGCGAAACCGATCTGGCCGCCTTGCGCGCTGATCGCCTGCTGGCGGCCGGTGGGGCGTTTGATGGCTTTGACCTGCTCGAACGCACGCCGAACCTCAATCGGAGCCCCGAGCTCGCGCGCCTGCATGCGGATCTCGGCTTCGCCACGGAAAATATCGAACGCGCGTGTTACACGGCTCGGTCCTTGCTGGACGGTCGGGACAGCGCCTATTGGGTGCGTGTCCGCGCCCTGTGCATGGCGGCGGAAGGCCAGAGCTCGGCTGCCGAGCTGACAGCAGAGCTGGCAGACAGTATCGAGCCGGATCCGGACTATAATCGCATGTTCTTTGCCTTCACTCTCGGGCAGATGATCGAAGACGAAATGCCGACGCTCGATGGCGCGGTGGATCTCGCGCTCTACCGGTTTACGGCGGCTGATCAGACCGCGGGGCCTGCCTTCGCAGACGGCACCCCAGCCTGGCTGATCAACGCGGTCAGCCCGCCGCGCCTGCCCAATTTCCTGCAGACAGAGGACCCGCAGGCCGAACTCGCCCGGTCCAGGGAGCTGGAAGGGCATGAGCGCCGGATCGCGCTGATTTCGGTCCTGGCAACGCCGGGCGATAACGCGGCTGCAGCGACTGCCTTGAATACGCTGATGTCCGACGAGGACAATCTGCTCGATGGTATGCGCTATTACGGTCAGGACGTGTCCAGCATCCAGATCGATGCGGATACGCTGGCTTTTGCAGAGCGGTTCGCTTTTGCCGCGATCCTGGCGGGTGATGCCCGTACGGCGCGCCGCTGGCTTCGTGGAATGGTGGATGGGCCGACGACGCCGGATGTCGGTCCGACCCAGGTCGATACGACCGAGGCATCGGTCAAACCGGCCGGAAGCGAAGACGTCCCGCCTGCCAATGGTGCTCCGGAATGGGTGCCGGCCGGTGCTGACGAAATCGTTGCGGTTCAGCTGGCCATGGCCCTTGTCGATGATCGTATCGACGTGGCCTCGGTGGAGGCCTTGTTGGCGGCCTATCTGGAGCGACATGGCGATGCGGTGCTGGCAGATGTGATTGCCCTGCAACGTCTTGGAGCCCCCGCTGTCGAGAATTTGCGCGGCCGTCTGGCAGGGCGCGAGCCTGAGACGGTGTCACCTTATGTTCTGGCAATGGAAGAGGCTGCGGCCGTTGGCGCCAGAGCCGAAGCCGGCCTCTTTGCCGTCGCCGCGCTCAACGCGTCTGAAGAGGTGGACACCATGGCCCGCGTCGCCCCTGTCCTGGACGAGCTGGGTTTGCGTTCGGCCATGCTGGAGCTGCTTCTGGAACGGTTGATCCAGCGATCCTCATGAGCCAGACCTCGATAGGTTTGTTCCTGGATATGATGGCCGCCGAGCGCGGTGCGGCCCAGAATACGCTCGACGCCTATCGCCGCGACCTCGAGGACGCGGCAGCCCGACTGGCTGCGCGGGGAACAGAGCTGGATAGAGCTCAGACGACAGACCTGGAGCGCTATCTGGCGGATTTGCGGGTTGACGGTCTGTCGCCGGCGACGGCTGCGAGGCGCCTGTCAGCGCTCAAACGCTATTTCCGGTTTCTCCTGTCCGAAGGACTGAGGACGGATGATCCCAGCCACACGCTGACCGGGCCGAAACAAGGGCGAAGCCTGCCCAAGATCCTCGCCGAGACGGATGTCGATCGCCTGTTCGAGGCCTGCAATTCACGCTCGGATGCAGCGGGTCTTCGAACGCGTGCGCTGATGGAAGTGCTCTATGCTGGCGGGCTGCGCGTGACTGAACTGGTCAGCCTGCCTCTGCAAGCCTTCGCCACGGGTGAACGCATGATCTTTGTCAGAGGAAAAGGCGGCAAGGAACGCCTGGTTCCGATGACGCCCTCTGCGCTGGAGGCGGTCGAGGCCTATCGTTCTGTGCGCCCGTCGCATCTGCCCAAATCTGCCGAAGCCAGATCCCGTGCCGAGAAATTCCTGTTTCCCTCAGCGACGTCCAAACAGGGGCACATGACGCGGGAGCGGTTTGCCCAGATCCTGCGTGAGCTCGCACTGGAGGCGGGCCTTGATGCAACGAAGATTTCTCCGCACGTCCTGCGGCATGCCTTTGCCACGCACCTGCTCAGCCGCGGTGCGGATCTGCGCAGTGTCCAGGTCCTGTTGGGACATGCCGATGTTTCCACGACCCAGATCTATACGCACGTCCTCGACGAGCGGCTGAAGCAATTGGTCAATTCTGCACATCCGCTGGCGAAGAAGAGCTGAGATAGCGCTCAACCTCGGCATTGAAGCGAGCGAGGGCGCTTTCAAAGCGACCAAACGTCAGGGTTTTATTGGCGCCGGTCTTGAGCCCCTTCTGAATGGCCTCGTTGATATCGAAATCCTCTCGCAGGGTCATCTTGGTGATCTCGTGATTGCGGACCCAGTGCCCCCGTTTCTCTTCGGTGAATTCGGAGCCGGGTACGAGGGTTGATATCCGAAGCTGCGTGCGGTCGGCCGATAGCGGATCGGCGTGTATCCACGCCACGTGATCCTGCATCAGCAGGAACTGGTCCGCGGCCATCAGCGAGTAGAGGATATTGGCATGGTCGCGGATACTCGGGTCTTCACCGTCGCGCGCCGCGAACGTGCTGACAGACACGCGGGGCAGGATGGAGCGCATATGACGTCCCAGCATCTGGAAACTGGAAAGGTTGTCCAGGAAGTGGGGGCCGATCGTGTTCTTGTGGGTGACCCGGAAGTGATAGGCTTCGATCCCGCCTTCGACGATGATCTTCCAGTTGGCTGCGACCTCCAGGTGGTCGGACGCGGCCACGACCATCTTGTCCATCCCGATCCAGTCCAGATCTACGGTAATCGGCTGAATATGTGCCTCGAAGTCAACTTCACTGCCGGGTTTTAGCACCACCCAGATCAGGCCATTGGCTTCGTGCACAGGAAGTCGGTGCAGGCCGTACTGGGCGCGATTCAGGTCCGGGAAACCGTCCCGTTCGTGCGGCACACCTCGAAGCTGTCCCGCCGCATCCCACGTCCAGCCATGATAAGGGCAGCTGAATGTGTTCTTGCAGCCGCTGTCTTCGCCCACCAGGCGGGCGCCGCGATGGCGGCAAACATTCAAAAAGGCGTTGAGTTCGCCCGCCCTGGTTCGGGTCAGCAAGACGGGGGTCTGGCTCAGCTCCACCGTCAGATAGCTGCCGGGGGTGGCGAGCTCGCTGGAATGGGCTGCGATCTGGGGCAGGCTTTTGAACAGCGCGTCTTGTTCTGCCTCAAAGCGTTTTACATCGAAATATCGCTCGACCGGAGCGGCGTGAATCCGGTCGTCCAGAAAGTGAGCCTTGTTTTCACAGAGGTCGTTCAGCTCGCTGAGGAGAGAAATCTGGAGGTCGCGATCCATGCCCGTATCCTGTTGAAGCAACTTACCGATCGGTAAGCGATACTTTACGAGTGGTAAGCCGTCAATCCTGTGCTAGACCTCGGCCATGACTTTGACCGTTGAATCGCCCAAGCAGAAATTCATTGATTGTGCCCTCAAGCTTTTCGCAGAGCGGGGGTATTTCGGGGTGTCCCTCGCTGATGTCGCCGGCGATCTGGGCCTGACCAAACAGTCGATCATCTATCATTTCAAAACCAAGGACGCCTTGTACGGCGCCATCATCGCGGACATCGCACATCGTCTGGAAGCCGCGATTGGAGATGGCGTCGAGCAGGCGCCGGGCGGCGGGGCGCGTCTTGAAGCCTATTTGCGTCAGCTTGGACAACACATGCTGGACCAGCCCAGGGACGCGCGCCTCATCACCCGGGAATTACTGGACAATCTTGACCGGGCCCAGGCTGACAACACGTGGTATCTGCGCCGTTTTCTGGACCGGAGCGTGCAGATCATCGCGGAGCATCCCAACTGGAGCGGACGCTGCCTCGCAGTGCAGACCGCGGTCGCGTATCAACTCATTGGGGCCGTGTGCTATTTCTCGATTTCCGACCCGACGCTCAATGCGATCTGGGGCCCGGCGCGCCTGTCCGAAATGACCGAGGTCTTCGTGCCGAGCTTGCTCGAGCTGGTTGAGGGCAATGCGCGTGAACAGCTGTCGACGAAGTAAACCCTGTTAGCGATCCCTGCACCCCAGCCGTATTGCGCTCTTGTGACACTCGGCGGGTCTGGTTAGTTTGCGACCTCTTTTGAAGTGTCCAGGACAGTGCCACTAAATGTCTGATCCGACTCGTACCTATCTCGATTTCGAACGTCCGCTTGCCGAACTTGAAGCCAAGATCGAAGAGCTGGAGAGCATCTCGCGCGCATCGGGCGATGATGCGCCTGATACGGCTGATGAGACCGCCAAGCTTCGTCAGAAGGCGGAGGAACAGCTGGCAGCGATCTACGGAAAGCTGGACCCGTGGCGCAAGACCCAGGTCGCGCGTCATCCGGAGCGTCCGCATTTCCGTGATTACCGCGCCGCGCTGATCGAGGATTTCGAAGAGCTGTGTGGTGATCGCCGCTTCTCCGAGGACAATGCCATTGTTGGCGGCCTGGGTCGTTTCCGCGGTCGTTCAGTTGTCGTCATGGGTCACGAGAAGGGCCACGACACCGAGGCCCGTCTGAAACACAATTTCGGCATGGCGCGCCCGGAAGGCTATCGCAAGGCAATCCGCCTGATGGACATGGCCGAGAAGTTCAACCTGCCTGTTCTGACCTTTGTCGACACAGCTGGTGCCTATCCGGGGCTTGGCGCTGAAGAGCGCGGCCAGGCGGAAGCCATTGCCCGCTCCACCGAGCGCTGCCTGTCGCTTGGCACGCCACTGATCTCTGTCATCACGGGTGAGGGTGGTTCCGGCGGTGCGGTCGCCCTGGCCAGCGCCAATGTCGTGATGATGCTGGAACACTCGATCTATTCGGTGATCTCGCCGGAAGGCTGTGCCTCCATCCTGTGGAAGGACAGCGCCCGGGCCAAGGACGCGGCAGTTGCCATGAAGATCACTGGTCCGGACCTGCTGGGTCTCAAGATCGTCGACCAGATCATTCCCGAGCCGATCGGTGGTGCTCACCGTCATGTGGCGGAAACCATGCGCGCCGTCGGGGATGCGATCGAGGCCAACCTGGCCAAGATGGATGGTCTGGATGCGGCGGCCCTGCGCAAGAAGCGTCGCGAACGCTTCCTCGCCATCGGACGCCTGGAAGCCGAGGCTGGCTAGCCGCCCGGCCCGGTCAGGACCGCATCACTGGAAGACCCTGGTAAGCTGTTACACGGCAATCCCCGCCACGAGCGCGAATCTGTTGGCAGGCGCTGGATGCGTCCATCTCGTTCTGCCAGCTGCCGGCGAGAAGCCGGAAGACGACACCGCGATCTGGTGTTTGCAGTCGGGTGATGCGTGCATCACGCCCAGCCAGGACATCCGCGTACATGACCCGCAGCTCGCGCCAGTCCTGGTTGGCCTGCCAGACGGTGTGCTGCGACGCGATGTGCAGGCCATAGCCGTTGGCGGGAGGCAGTTGTGCATCAGGCAATTGGGTCTGCACCGGCGCAGCATTGTTGGCCACTTGCTGCGGCTGGGGAGCGGGCTGAGCGGCCGGCGTCGGCGTCGACGCCTGGCGTTGAATTGGGGTGGCCGGCTGGCCATCCACGCAGGATCCTGATTCCAGGTCGTAAAGCATGCCCATGAATTCAAAGACTGCCCGGTCGATCATGCTGCGTACGGCGGTCTGAACCGGTTCCAGAGCGCGCTCACCCCCGCCGATGTCCAGCACGGTACCATCAAGGAATGCGTATACACCGGCTTCAACCTCCCGGCCGCGGATCTGTTTGCGCAGCGAGCGAACGGCCAGGACCTCGGTAGAGCGGACATCGATCAGGCGCAGGTCGATACCTACGTCCACGACATAGTCGCTGCCGCCAATGGCCAGGGCGCCACCGGTTTCACCACTTGAATTGGCAAAGGCATTGGAGCCGCTGGAGCGGATGTTCGGATTGAACTCGGTGATACCGCCCACGAGGTAGAGGTCAGCGCCCTCCATCTGGCCTTGCTGCACCGTGCGCAGGACATTTGGCGCATCGCGCAGCAGACCGCTCTGGGCATAATCCAGTTCGACCTGGACCACGCCCATGTCGAAGCGTTCAACCAGGCGCATGCCGGCTTCTGAAGTTGCCGTAATCGCCATCAAGGTCGCGCCCTGGGTCAGGCGACGTCCCGAGAGATAGTCCTCTGCCCCGGTCAGGTCGGAGATATGTCCCACGGCAACGCGCGGTGCCGGATAGGGTTGTGCCCGGGCATAATCTGCCAGGCATTGCAGGGCCGTGCTGTAATCGCTGGTGACTTCCATCACCGGGCTTCCGGACAGTGGCTGGACGTGAGCGACCGGCTCGTTCGGGTCAATGCTGGTGGCGCAGGCGGACAGGGTGAGCGCGCTCAGCAGCGGTGCAATCCATCGAGACATGTCAGTTATCCCCGTCCTGTTCGGCGCCGTTCAGATTGACGGTCTGCGACGCGTTATTGGTCTGGTTGATGATGATCGTGCTGCCATATGTGCCATTGATCGACACGCTGTTGCCGATGCTCACCGCGGTGACACCGGCGGCGCCGAGGGTCGAGTTTGGCAGGGTGGAGCCGCCCTGGCTGGCGAGGCTGCCGGAGCGGCGCGCCGGATTGGAGGTGCCCGAACCGATCACCTGGCCGTTGATGACGATGCGATTGCCATTCTCATCGCGGGCCGGTGCGGTGTAGGGGCGCGAGGCGTCGCCTGCATTCATGCCATAGGGCTGGGTCTGCGGCGTGCCCTGCCGGGCGGTGGTCTGGGCCGTCGCAGCGGTGCTGGCGGCCAAGGCGCCCACAAGGGCTATATAATATAGTCGGGAACTCATCTTGCGCTCCAAAATCAAATCTTGCCCAACGCGGTGCAACGTGGGGGCCAGCAAGGAGGCGCTCGCACTGTAATTTGATTCAATTTTTAATAAAAACAGCGACTTGAATGGTTTTGAGAGTTTTCGTTAAGGTTAAGTCTCAGTAAATATTCGCCTGAGGCGTTGTCGAGATAGATAAAATTCTACGGAATTTGTCGCCTGCCACGCGAATTGAATATGCTTATTACAGCGATGAATTGAAACGGGAAAATCTGAAACAGTTCAAATGGGCACGGTTGAAATCTTAAGAGTTTGGTAACCAAGCGCTGTGTCTCGATGAAACAAAATAAAAAATTGTGTCCCGAAATTTGGGTTAATTTTGCCTCGAAAATTTGATCTTTTTAACCATTGCGCTGAACGGGCATGCTTTCGGGTAAAATTCGTATTTGTTTTTAATGTGATACGTTCCGTTTACCCGCTGTAAAGCTTAACGCTTCGGTTACAAATGGAGTGGGCCATCAATTGCGACTTTCCAGGTGCCGCCGGACGGGGGTTCGGCAAACACCAATTTGGAAGGATCCAATCATGACGACCAAGACCCTTTATATGGGCTGTGTTTCTGCTCTCGGCCTGCTGGCTCTCGCGGGTACCGCTTCTGCACAGGACCGCACGATCAACAATGTCCAGGGCAATTGGGCGCAGGCACGTGCCCAGCTCAATTCCGACATCGAGAATATCAACGGCGAGGTTTCGCTGACCGCTGCGGCGATCAACAACTCCTTCTCTGCTGATGTTGCGGGCGATGCTCATATCCGCAACACGCAGTACACGATCCGGGGTGCCTCTGCAGAGCTGAACGCCGATATCGATGATGTCAGCGGCAATGTGTCCGCCACGGCTGCCGCGATCGGCAACTCCGCCAGCGTTGTTGCTGAAGGTGATTATGCGTCGGTCAATAACTACCAGGCCGCCATCGGCCACTTCCAGGCAGACCTCAACCTGGGTGTTGATGGTGTCGCCGGCGATGTGAGCGGCACGGCCGCTGCGATCGGCAATTCGCTTTCAGTCGAGGTTGCGGGATCAGGCGCCAACCTGAACAATCGTCAGTTCTTCCGCGGCGATGCGGTTTCCGAGCTGAACGGGCATGTCGAGAACGTGACGGGCGAGGTTGCCCTGACGTCTGCAGCGATCGCGAATTCTGCCTCTTTCGAGATCGAGTCCACCGAGTGGGCCAACGTCAACAACTACCAGACCACGAATATTGACCCGCGTGCCTATTCCAATGTCGGTGTTGAAAACGTGACCGGCGATGTCACCTCGACGACAGCGGCGATCTCCAACTCGCTGAGTGTTTCCACCCTGCCAAACACGGCTGACGTGAACATCAACTCCACTCAGTTGAACAACGCCTATACCGGCGCCGTTGCCAACGCGACGATCGCCAATGTGAGCGGTGATGTCTCCGCAACCGCGGCGGCCATCGGCAACTCCGTATCGGTGAGCTCCATCACCGACTTCTAGTCCGAGCGCATTCGAGAACGGATGCGATGACAGCCCTCAAACTCCATTGCATCCCAGGTAGCCGGTTCTGTCTCCACAGAGCCGGTTACTGCTTGTTTGCTCGTCGCTAGAGCGTGACTTCCAGCCAGGGCAGTTCACGCCCCTTGAACACGTCTGATGGCCGCATGGCCACGCGTCTGGCGCCCATGTGGATATAGGCGGGTTCGGCATAGGGGTCCGACAGGATGGTCATCACCGTTTCGCCCCGTGCCCGGAGCAGGTCCTTGGCATGCCCGAACAGGAGCTGGCCCACGCCCTTGCCGATGGCTGTTGGCGAGATGAAGAGCAGGTCAAGCGAGCCGTGCGTACTGCCCGGATCGATCTGGCAGACGCCGAGGATTTCTCCCTCTTCGCTTTCTGCGACAGTGGCGCGGCCTTCAAGGATGGCGTCAGAAGTGACCCGCAGGTGCGGGGCAACGTCGGCCATGAATGCGTCATCATAGCCCCAGACAGCCTTGGATTTCAGGCATAGCTCGGAGAGCTGGTCCTCTTCACCGGAGCGGGCAGGGCGCAGCAACACCTGGGTCATGAAAGGTCCTTTTCAAACATGCGACGGGACATGGACAGTTCCGCCTCGGGCGGGAAAAAATGTTCAGCGGCATTGCCATGCACATGTGTCAGTTCGCCGAACATGTAGTTCTTGCCGTCGCAGAACGCATCAATGCGTACGAAGGCGAACGCCTTGGCCAGGATTTCGACATCGCGTCTCATCTCCTCCAGGCAATCGGGCCGAGGGCAGGGTGTGTTTAGCGTCGCCACGCCTACCGAACAGTGCAGGGGCTCCCAGTCCGGCGTATAGAACATGCCCAGCGGCTCGGATCGGAGGGGTTCGTGCAGAATGGCGCGGATCTCGCCCTTGTAGCAGAAAAAGCGATAATCCTCCGGGTCCTGTTTCCCGAAGGCCAGGGGTTCAACGATGATCTTGCGCTCGAGCGGTCGGTATTGGGCCTCGCGACTGCGCATATAGAAATTATCTTTCAGCCAGGACGCGATCAGCTCTCTCTCGATGGGGTCGCCCTGGTGGCGGATGTAGAACTTGCCGCTGGAATGGGTGGCCTTGGCCACGCAAACATCCGGGAAATCAAACGCCATGATCTCGTCGACGGTTCGCAAGACGGCCAGTGTCGGCACTGTGTGCTCCCGCCCGACCCGCTGGGCGACATAGTTCTTCGCCAATTCCTTGTCAGCAGTCTCGACCTGGGCGGCGGTCGGAAAGTCGGCCGCGATTTTCTGGTGATACAGGACGTCATTGAACAGCAGTTTTCGGCTGGGTAACCGTCCATGGTTCTTGAGGAATTTCGCGAAGGCGAAGACGCGGTCGAAAAACCGTCCCGGCGGCAACGGCCAGATGCGCGAATGACTCCAGCCCTGTTGCATGGCCTGCCTTCCCCCGTCCCATACGGACGATTTGTTAAAGGTCAAAAGCGCCAGTGAATCAACCGCCCGCAAATTTAGTCGGGTCGTTCGGGGCGTCGGGAAGGGGCGTGTTGTGGTACAAAAACAGCCACATCCGAAGGGTGTGGCTGTTGCTTGCGTGTCGGCTTGTGCGCTGTTGAGCGCTCAGCTGGAAATTGCGCCGTGACAGTGTTTGTACTTTTTCCCGGAGCCGCACGGACAGGGCGCATTGCGGGAGACGCGGCCCCAGGTTTCCGGCTTGTTCGGGTCGAGTGCGGTCGGAGCGCGACGCTGGGTCGGTGCCACACGCGGTGCCACCGGCTCACCGGAGGGACCGTCCATTTCATTGCGACCCGTGCGCGGATCGATATGGGTCTCGGTCAGGCCCTGTGGCGGCGGCGGCGGAGCCGGCGCGCGCTCAAAGCGCACCAGCATCAGGCGATTGGTCACTTCAGAGCGAAGGCCATCCATCATGCGTTCGAACATGGTGAAGGCTTCGGTCTTGTATTCGTTCAGCGGATTGCGCTGGGCATAGGAACGCAGGCCGATCATCGAGCGCATGGCGTCCAGGCCCTGCAGGTGTTCACGCCAGTTCATGTCGATCGCGCGCAGCAGGAAGGACTTTTCGATATTGCGCATCAGGTCCGCGCTGGCTTCCTGTGTCTTGGCCTCATAGACGCGATCCGCCTCGGCGCTCAGACGCTCCAGGATCTCTTCGTCGGCAATGCCGTCTTCCTGGGCCCACTCCTTGATCGGCTGCTGGAAGCCGAAGACCTCCTGGAATTCCTTGTCCAGACCGTCGACATCCCAGGCATCGGCATAGGCTTTAGGCGGGATGTGCTTTTTGACCATGTCCTCCAGCGTCTGGTGGCGCATGTCGCTGATAACGTCGGAGACATCATCCGCGGTCATGAATTCGATGCGCTGTTCGAAAATCGCCTTGCGCTGGTCATTCATCACGTCATCGTATTTGAGGACGTTCTTGCGGATATCGAAATTGCGCTGCTCGACTTTCTTCTGCGAGGTCTCCAGCGCCTTGGACATCCACGGGTGCTGGATGGCTTCGCCTTCCTTCATGCCAAGCGTGCGCATGATGCCGTCCAGGCGTTCCGGAGCGAAAATCCGCAGCAGGTCATCCTGGACAGAGATGAAGAATTTCGACCGGCCCGGATCACCCTGACGACCGGTACGACCGCGCAGCTGGTTGTCGATCCGGCGGCTTTCATGGCGTTCCGTCGCCAGCACGTAGAGACCGCCGGCATCGAGGGCCTTCTGCTTCTTCTCGGCGATGTCCGCGACAATCTTCTCGCGCTGGGCCGCGATTTCGTCCTCGGTCAGCGTCTTGCCGGCCTTTTCCATTTCCGTCTGCCAGGAGGACAGGCGCATCTCGACATTGCCGCCGAGCTGGATGTCGGTGCCGCGTCCGGCCATGTTGGTCGCGATGGTCACCGCACCGGGAACACCGGCTTCGGCCACGATCATGGCTTCCTGCTCGTGATAGCGAGCATTGAGGACCTGGTGTTCGATCGGGATCAGCTTGACCATGTCCGAGAGCAGGCGCGCGTCAGGACGGCCGCCCTTTTTGAACTCTTCCAGGGCTTTCTCATCCTTGGGATAGAGATGGCCCAGCGCCTTGCGGAAGGCAGCCTTGTCGCTCATCAGCAAGGAGAGCTGTTCGGATTTCTCGATGGACACCGTGCCGACGAGGACCGGCTGGCCGCGTTCCTGGCAATCGACGATATCGTCAATGATGGACGCGTATTTTTCCTCGTAGGTCCGGTAGACCTCGTCCTCATTATCGATACGGGCGATCGGACGATTGGTCGGGATCTCGACAACACCGAGCTTGTAGATGTCGTGGAATTCCTCGGCCTCGGTGGCTGCTGTACCGGTCATGCCGGACAGCTTCTCGTAGAGGCGGAAATAATTCTGGAAGGTGATCGAGGCCAGGGTCTGGTTTTCCGGCTGGATCTGGGCGCCTTCCTTGGCTTCGATGGCCTGGTGCAGGCCCTCGGACAGGCGGCGGCCCGGCATCATGCGGCCGGTGAACTCATCGATCAGGACCACGGCATTGTCCTTGATGATGTAGTCCTTGTCGCGCTGGAACAGCTTGTGCGCCTTCATGGCCTGGTTCACGTGATGCACGACCATGACGTTGTCGACGTCGTACAGGTCCGCATCCTGGTCGATCATTTCGCGCTCTTTCAGGATGCGCTCGATCTCTTCATTGCCTTCCTCGGTCAGGAGGATGGAGCGGGCCTTCTCGTCGATCTCGAAGCATTCCTCGCTCAAGAGCGGGATCAGTTCATTGATCTTGAGATAGAATTCGGTCTTGTCCTCGGTCTGGCCCGAGATGATCAGCGGCGTGCGCGCCTCATCGATCAGGATCGAGTCCACCTCATCCACGATCGCGTAATGGTGACCACGCTGGACCATGTCCTTGGTGGAATGTTCCATATTGTCGCGCAGATAGTCGAAGCCGAGCTCGTTATTGGTGCCGTAGGTGATGTCGCAGGCATAGGCGGCGCGACGCTCTTCCTTCGGCATGCCATTGACGATGACACCCGTGGTCATTCCCAGCTGGGCGTAGACCTTGCCCATCCATTCGGCATCGCGGGTGGCGAGGTAGTCGTTCACGGTGACGACATGCACGCCCTTGCCCGGCAGCGCGTTGAGATAGCAGGCCAGGGTCGCGACCAGGGTTTTACCCTCACCGGTCTTCATCTCGGCGATCGATCCCTGGTTGAGGACCATGCCGCCCATCATCTGGACGTCATAATGGCGCAGGCCCAGCGCGCGCTTGGCGCCTTCGCGGACAACCGCGAAGGCTTCCGGCAGCATCGCATCAAGCTTGTCACCCTGTTCCAGGCGGTCGCGGAACTCCTGGGTCTTGGCCTTGAGCTCTTCGTCGGACAGGGACTGGAGATCCGGCTCCATCGCATTGATTTTCTCGATCGTCGGCTTCATGCGACGGATGAGACGATCATTGGCGGTGCCGAAAAGTTTGCGAGCGATGGACAGCATGAGATTTTGCTTTGCGAACTATGTAAAAGGGCCAGCGCTCCCTACCACGGATCTGCACGAAGTGGCACTGACACTAGCATTGCTTTGAAACCTTGAGCTGACTTAAGGATGGGGGGAGGGTGTGTCAATCAATCGGCGCGGTAACCCGATCTCGGGATGAGGGATTAAGTAATGAAAATTGCGACCTTTTCAGCGTTTGCAACAGTACTGCTTCTCGGCGTGACCCTGACCGCATGCGGGCCCCAGCCCCGGCAAACGGCGGAGGAATTGGTCAGCCAGTCGGATATTGCCTTGCCCGACGAGGTTGATCCGGTGATCGCGCGGGTGAATGACAGCATGATCCGGGACTCCGATGTTCAGCGGGAGATCCGGGTGCGCGGGGTCGAGTCCGAACAGCCCCTGCAAGTCGGTGACGAGCTTTATGATCTGGTCGTTGAGGAGCTGATCGATCAGAAGCTGCTGGCGCTGGAGGCGCGCAGCCGTGACCTGCATCGCAGCCCCGAGGCTCGCAGGCGCATGGCACAGGCCGAGGAACAGATCCTCGGCAATGTCCTGCTTGAGACAGTGGTGAATGAAGCGACTGATCCCCAGGTCATCGAGCGGATCTATGACGAGCAGATCCGCCTGATACCGCTGCAGGAAGAAATTCGTGCGCGTCACATCCTGCTGGAAACCCGTGAACAGGCAGAGGCTGCGCGGGCCCTGCTGGAGGCGGGGGAGGACTTCGCCGACCTCGCTGTCCGCATCAGCCTGGATCGTGCGACCCGGCTGGATGGGGGAGATCTGGGCTATTTCACCCGGCGCGGCGTCGCGGACATTTTTGGCGAAATCGCCTTTGCGACACCGGAAGGTGGCGTATCCAATCCTTTCCAGACCGAGTTTGGCTGGCATTTGCTCCAGGTTGTTGATCGCCGGCGACAACCCCCGCCCGCGTTCGAGACGCTGGAGCCGGGCATTGTCCAGTTCCGGACCTTCGAACAGCTACAGGAATTGCTGGTGGAATTGCGCGCGAATGCCGATATCACACGGCGCGAACCACAGCCGGAAGCAGCGCCGGAGCCCGAGGCCTCCGAGACCGACCCGCCGGACGAGGCGCCGCAATAAGTGTCTGTTAACCCTGTTCTTGCACCGGTCCTTAAGGGAGATCGCGCATAATGACTGACCTAGGCCCCAAGAAGGTCCTCTATGTTGTCGCTTGTGCCTTGCTGGATGCAGATGGTCGCATCCTGCTGACGCGGCGCCCGGAGGGTAAGCCCATGGCGGGGTTGTGGGAGTTTCCCGGCGGCAAGATCGAGCCCGGCGAGACACCTGAACAGGCAGCAATCCGCGAACTGCGGGAGGAGTTGAGTGTTGAGCCCTGTGAGCGATGCCTGCATCCGTTTGCGTTCGTCTCGCACCCGTATGACGACTTCCATATCGTCATGCCGCTCTTCGTCTGTCGGACGTGGGATGGTTTCCCGCAACCCAATGAAGGCCAGGAGCTGGCCTGGGTCCGCAAGGAAAAACTGCGCAGCTATCCGATGCCGGCCGCTGATTTGCCGCTGGCTGCAGAATTGAGGGACAGATTATGAAATCGATAACAAGACGTTTCCTCAAGTGCGAGTACGGTGGCACCGCCATCGAATACTCCCTGATTGCGGTGCTCATCTCGATCGCAGGTGTTGCAGCGCTCATGCTGATCGGTCCGGCGGTGTTCGCCATGTTTACCGATGCCGGCGGCGCATTCTAACCTCCCGCCTTCTCCCCCGCAGACTGTTCCTTGACACCCAGCGCGTCTGCCAGGCGCGCTGTCGCTGATCCTGGGCGCTTGGCCTTGGGCTGGTCAGGGTGCGGCGCCCAGCCACCAAAATGCACGATCTCGAAACTGGCGCGAATGCGACCATCCGGGTCCGCAAAGCGTTCGGCATAGATCTCCGCTGTGCGAAGCATCAGGCGCCGCGTGGCCGGCTTGCGACTGCGGTCTGCCAGCGTGTTGGTCTCCGCCATCCCGCGCAGATCATGCATCAGCTTGAAAACATTGTCATACCGCACGGTAATGCGGTCGATATCAGCGACTGGCATGGCAAAGCCGGCGCGCTGAAGCAGAGCCGCCATATCGAATGTGCCTGCCAGGGGAGAGACCCGGGCGCTGGCCCCTCCATGCAGTTCGGTTTCCGCACTCATCAGGGATTGTCTGAGCTCGGTCAGGGTGGAGCCGCCAAACAGCGCGCCGGCGAAAAACCCGTCGGGCTTGAGCGCCCGATTGATCTGCACCAGCACTCCTGGCAGGTCGTTCGTCCAGTGCAGGTTCAGGGGCGCGAGGACGAGGTCGAGGCTGTCATCGGCCAGCGGCAGGCGTTCCTCGTCCAGCGCCAGTGCTGGATGCGGGAGGGTCGTGGCGACACGCGGTGCCAGGTCGCTCTGACCAAGCCAGCCGATTTTCTCGCGCGCGGGGCGGGATTGGATCTCGCCCTGCAGGTCCGGCCCGCCACCCAGGATCATGGCCCGATCAAAATCGCGCGTGATGCTCTCGACCCGATCGAGCATGTCATCAAAAGCACGCTTCGCCAGGAAGCTGTATTGGGCTAGATTGCCCGCTGAGCGATTGCGGCGTCGTTTCAGCAGTTCGCGATCAAAGAGCTGGGGAGGAAGTTCGGTCATGTCAGTGCATATACCGTCTTTGCCGGCGATATGAAGTCGTCCGCGCCGCTGCGCGCAGTTGTTGATTTCGCCCAGAACCTGATCTGGCCACCGCAATGCCCGCTATCATTCGAGCCGGTGCGCCATCATGGCGAGCTGTCGCCTGCAGCCTGGGCCGGGCTGACTTTCGTGTCAGCGCCGCAATGCCGGATCTGCGGTCTCCCGTTCGATTATCCAAGCGCTGGGGCCGATAGCAGCGGCACGTTGTGTGCAAGCTGTCTGGCTCGCCCCCCAGCCTATGATCTGGCCCGAGCGCCTCTGGTCTATGACGACATGTCTCGTGACCTCATCCTGCCGCTCAAGCACGCCGACCGGAGGGACACCGTCACGCGTTTCGCCCGCTGGATGTGGTCCAGTGTCGGCGCGGAGATATCACCGGATACGCTGGTCATACCGGTGCCGCTGCACTGGCGTCGGCTGGTGAAGCGTCGATATAACCAGGCCGGGCTTCTGGCGAGCGCGATCGCACACCTCAGCAGACGCTCGTTTGATCCTGATTGCCTCCTGCGTCACCGGCCCACTCCCAGCCAGGCCGGGCAGGGCGCACGCTCTCGCAAGCGAAACGTCGCCGGGGCGTTCAGGCTGTCCCGCGCGCTGTCTGGCGAGGACATTCTTCTGGTCGACGACGTGCTGACAACCGGCGCCACGGTGAATGCCTGTGCACGCCTGCTCAAGCGTGCGGGGGCCGGGCGGGTGAATGTCGTGACACTTTGCCGAGTTGTAAGAGAAACAGATCTGACTATTTAGGGGGCAAAGGAGAATTCAATGTCCCACGTAACTATCTATACGCGTTCGATGTGCGGTTATTGCGCCCGCGCCGTTGCGCTGCTCAAGCAGAAAAATGCCGACTTCACGGAAATTGATGCCGGCATGAATGCGGCCGCGCGCCGCGAAATGTTCGAGAAGTCCAATGGCAGCCGAACCTTTCCGCAGATCTTTGTCGGCGACACCCATATCGGTGGTTGCGATGACATGATGGTGCTGGAACGGGCCGGCAAGCTCGACGCCATGCTGGCGGCGGATCTCTGACCATGCGTATCGCGCTCGTCCAGATGTGTTCCGGCACGGATCCAGCGGCCAACATCGAAATGGCCTGTGGGATGATCCGGCGTGCAGCGGATGAGGGCGCGCAATTTGTGGCCACGCCGGAAACCACGCATCTGGTGCAAAAGGATGCCGACCAGGCTTTCGCCGTCATGAAGGGCGAGAGCGAGGAACCGGCGATTCCGACCTTTGCGGCCCTGGCGAAGGAGCTGGGCATCACGCTGTTGATCGGTTCGCTGGCCATCCGGCTGGGCGAGCGCAAGGCGGCCAATCGCTCTTTCCTGATCGGGCCGGACGGAGACATTCTGGCGCGATACGACAAGGCGCACATGTTTGATGTGGGCCTGGGCCAGGGCGAGACCTATCGCGAGAGCGCCAATTATCAGGCGGGTGAAACGCTCAGCGTCACCGATCTCGGCGAGGCCCGGCTGGGATTGTCGATCTGCTATGATGTCCGTTTCGCCTATCTCTACCGGGCGCTGGCGAAGGCAGGGGCGGAGATCATTTCGGTGCCGGCAGCCTTCACTCGGCCGACCGGGCGAGCGCACTGGGAAGTCCTTTTGCGCGCAAGGGCGATCGAGACCGGCAGCTATATCATCGCGCCCGCCCAGGGCGGGCTGCACGCGGATGGCCGCAAGACCTGGGGACACTCCATGGTCATCGGTCCGTGGGGCGAGATTGTCGCGCAGCTGGATCATGCGGAACCCGACATTTTGCACGCCGATCTGGATATGCGAAAAGTGACCGAGGCGCGCAGGCGCATCCCTGCGCTCGAACATGATCGCGAGTTAACGCTCTAGGCAGCGTTTCGCGAGAGACTGAAACAATGATCAAATACGCTTTGCTCTGCGACCAGGATCATGAATTCGAGGCCTGGTTCTCCAATTCCGCCTCTTATGACGACCAGGTCGCTCGCAAGCTGGTGGAATGTCCGCATTGCGGGTCGCTGGAGGTGCGCAAGGCGCTGATGGCGCCCGCCGTGCGCACCTCGCGCAAACGCGAAGCCTCGCCGGAGGAACAGGTCAAGCAAATGGCCTCGAAAGTGCGCGCGCATATCCGGGACAATTACGACTATGTCGGCGATGAATTCGCCTCGGAAGCCCGCGCCATGCACGAGGGTGAGAAGCCGGAGCGGCTGATCTACGGCGAGACCTCCGCCGAGGAGAGCAAGGCCCTGACGGATGAGGGCGTACCGGTCACGCCGTTGCCGGATGCCTTTGCGCCCACACCCCCGAAGAAGGTGAATTAATCCGCCTTCCTGGCGACCATCATGTAGTTCACCGAGACGTCACTGCCGATGGAGAACTGGTCGTTGATCGGATTGTAGCTGACACCGACCGGCGGTTCGGTTTCCATGCCGCCCTGCGACAGCGCCGTGCGAATTTCCGACGGACGCACCAGCTTGCCGAAACGGTGCGTGCCGCGCGGCAACCAGCCCATGATCCACTCCGCGCCGACAATCGCCAGGGCAAAGGCCTTGGGTGTCCGGTTAATGGTGGCGCAGATCATCAAACCACCCGGTTTGACCAGGTGGGAGCAATCGATGAGGAAGGTGTGTGGATTGGCGACGTGCTCCATGACTTCCAGATTGAGCACGACATCAAACTGTTCGCCGACTTCCAGCAATTGCTCGGCAACGCCGTGTCGGTAGTCGATCTCCAGCCCCATTTCCTGGGCATGCACACTGGCCGTCTTGATGTTGGCTTCTGACGCATCGACCGAGACCATGTCAGCTCCCAGGCGAGCCATGGGTTCGGACACCAGTCCACCACCACAGCCAATATCCAGGATGCGCAGGCCCGCGAAGGGCTTGTCGCCTGTGCGGTTGAAATGCAGGCCGACGGTTTCCCGGATAAAGTCGAGGCGCACGGGATTGAATTTGTGCAAGGGTTTGAACTTGCTGTCCGGGTCCCACCATTCCGCAGCGATGCGGGAGAATTTCTCGACTTCTTCGGGGTCGATGGAGGGGCGGTTGAGAGTGTCCGGTGCGGCTTGGCTGCCCATGGCTTGTCCTTTGATCTTTCGCCTGTTTTTACTCGCTTTCAAGCGATGTCCCTTGCGATGTGACATTGCATAGCGGCTGTCAGCACATTAGGACAGGCGACGGATTGGCGCGTCGCGCCTTAATATGGCCGCAGGCCGGGGTGTAATCGAGACCCGAGCGCAATTATATGCAGCCATGAAACAGTCGGGGCAGCGAGGGACGGCCTGAATGACACGTGTTGTCGCCAAGTTTGGCGGAACTTCTGTGGGCTCTATCGAGAGAATTCGACATTCCGCACGTTTGATCCAACACGCCGTCGAACAGGGTGAAACGCCGATTGTGGTGGTGTCTGCCATGTCCGGAGAGACCGACCGTCTGCTTGGCCTCTCCAGTGAGCTGGGTGGCGGTCTGGGCGATCGTGAAACCGATGTCGCGCTGGCCGCTGGCGAACAGGTCTCCGCCTCGCTGATGGCCCTGGCCCTGCGCGAGCTGGGGTTGAAATCGCGCTCGATCATGGGCTGGCAGGCGCCGGTGGTAACAACAGGACCCTGTGGTGCGGCCTCCATCGCCGACATGGATGTGACGATTTTCGAGGAGGCGCTGGCCGCTGGCGATGTGCCTGTCCTGGCCGGATACCAGGGCATCACCCGCGAGGCAGAGCTGCGTACGCTGGGGCGCGGTGGCACCGATCTGTCGGCCGCTGCGCTGGCCGCTGCCCTGCAGGCGCGCTGTGACATCTATACCGATGTGGATGGCGTCTACACGACCGATCCTCGCATCGAACCGGGGGCGACACGCCTGGACGCCGTCAGCCATGACGAGATGCTGGAACTGGCCAGCCAGGGCGCCAAGGTGCTGCAGCCACGCTCGGTGGAATATGCCAAGGCCCAGGGTGTGCAGATGAAAGTCGTGTCCAGCTTCGCCGAGCCGGGTGAAAGCCGGGGCACGCACGTGGTACCCGAGCGCGCACTGGGCGAGCGCCGTCTCGTCAGCGGCGTGGCCTATGCCCGCGATCAGGCGCGCATTGCCCTGCTCGGTGCGAGCGCTCCCAGCCAGCTGGCCGAAACCGTGTTCGAGGCACTGGCCGAGGCCGGCATCGGGGTCGACATGATCGTGCAGGCGCATGGCCGAGATGATGGTCGCTACAATCTGGAATTTTCCGTCGCGCAGCGCGATTTGAAGAAAGCCCTGCATGCCGTCGAGGGCGTCGCTGATGGTTCCGCGCTCTCCCACGAGACCGGCCTGGCGAAAGTCTCTGTCGTGGGCGCTGGATTGCGCCAGCGAGCAGATATTGCGCGCTCCCTGTTTGGAGTTCTCGGCCAGGCAGGAATCGCCGTAAAAGTCCTGGCAACGTCGGAGATCAAAATTTCTGCACTGATCGAGAATGATGCTGTTGAGCAGGCTGTGCGGGCCTTGCATGCAGCCTACGGACTGGACCATATCAACGCATGACCGAAACGACCCAACCGGCCGTCAGGGATCCCCGCAGGCTGCTCACGCGTATGCGCGAGCTCATGGCCGTGCAGGAGAATGCTCAGGAACGCCTCGACCACCTCACCGACATGATCGCGGAAGAGGCGGGTTGGGATGTGTGTTCCATCTATCTGTCCCGGAAGTCCAGTTCGCTCGAGCTTTGCGCCACGCATGGTCTGAAGTCGGAATCGGTACACAAGGTCCGCCTGAAACCGGGTGAGGGTCTTGTCGGTCTTGTTGCCCGCAATGCGCGACCGCTGACCACGTCCAGCGCCAGCCAGCACCCGGCCTTCTCCTACAAGCCTGAAACGGGCGAGGAGCCGTTCGACACCTTTGTCGGCGTGCCCATCCTGCGTGGTGGTCGCCTGGTCGGGGTTTTGACGGCCCAGGCCGAGACGCGTCGGGAGATATCCGAGGAAGAGGTCGAGACGCTGCAGACCGTGGCCATGGTGCTCGCGGAAATCGTGGCCAGTGGCGACATCGCCGAGGCCGAGGAAATGGCCGAACTGGATGTCCGCCAGTCCAAGCCGGAACGCTTCCAGGGCGGTGCATTCGCCAATGGGCTGGCCAAGGGTGTGGCGGTCCTGTTCGAGCCTCATGTCGGGACTGATCAGCTGATCGCCGACGACATGGAACGCGAGGAATTGCGTCTCGAACTGGCCCTGACCGCTCTGCGCGCGGCAGTCGACGAGATGCTTGAGGGCGGTCGCGGCGCATTTGGTGGGCCGACGCGTGAAGTCCTGCAGGCCTATCGCATGTTTGCCCAGGACCGGGGCTGGCTGGAACGTCTGCGCGAGGCCGTGCGTCTTGGCCTGACCGCGGAAGCGGCGGTCGAGCGTGTGCGCAACGAGAATCGCGCGCGGCTGATGAAATCACCGGATCCGTATTTCCGGGATCGCCTGCACGATCTGGAAGATCTCGCCAATCGCCTGCTGCGGCACCTGGACGAGGCCTATACCGGGGCCAGCATCAAACTGCCCGACAATGCGATCATCGTGGCCCGTAATCTGGGGCCGGCGGAAGTACTTGATTTCGATCGGGAGAAGCTGCGCGGTATTGCGCTGGAGGAGGGCTCTGCTTCCTCGCACGCTGCGATCGTCGCCAAGGCGCTGGGCATTCCCCTGGTCGGTAATCTGGAAGGCGCGCTCGACCGCGCTGAAGATGGCGACCCGCTGATCCTGGATGGCGAATTCGGCTTGCTGCACATCCGCCCGACGGATGATGTGATCGCCGCTTATGACGAGCGCATCCAGGCGCGGTCGGCGCGTCAGGAGCGCTATGCCCAGCTGCGCGGTCCGGCGAAAACTCTCGATGGCCGTGAAATCACCGTGCAGATGAATGCGGGGCTGCTGATCGAGATGACCCAGCTGGATGAGCTGGGCGCTGATGGCGTCGGGCTGTTCCGGACAGAATTCCAGTTCATGGTCTCTGATACCCTGCCGCGTCTGGACGAGCAGGCGACCGTCTATCGCTCGGTCCTGGAAGCGGCCGGTGACAAGCCGGTGGTTTTCCGGACGCTGGACCTGGGCGGCGACAAGGTCGCACCGTTTGCACCGTCAGCCGTGGAGCCCAACCCCGCCCTGGGTTGGCGTGCCATCCGCATGGGGCTCGACCGGCCCGGATTGCTGCGCTATCAGCTGCGCGCCCTGATCGGAGCAGCGGCCGGTCGCTCGCTGAAAGTCATGTTCCCGATGATCGCGGCCCCGTGGGAAATGCGCGCCGCTCGCGACATGCTGGAAAAAGAGCTCCGTCAGGCCGAAAAGCGCGGGCATGAAATGCCAAGCGACGTGCAGATCGGCATGATGCTGGAAACGCCGAGTATCGCCTGGGCGATGGAGCAGGTTGCGGATATTGTCGACTTCGTAGCGGTGGGTGCGAACGATCTGATGCAGTATTTCTTCGCAGCCGACAGGGATAATGCGCGTGTCTCGGATCGGTACGATGTCTTGAGCCCGCCGGCCCTGGGATTGTTCCAGCAGATCAGCCAAACCTGCCAGAAATACGAAATTCCGGTCTCGGTTTGCGGTGAAACGGCCTCCCGCCCACTCGAGGCCGCAGTCCTGGTAGCCCTTGGTTTTCAAAGTCTTTCCATGTCGGCTTCGAATATCGGCCCGGTCAAAACCATGATTTCCCGAATGGATGCGGGCAAGCTTGGCACCTGGATTGCTGATCACATGAATGAACCGGTCAACAGCCTGCGGACAAAGCTCATCGAAGCGGGTGAAGAGGCCGGGCTGCCAAGTGTTGCAGTTGATAATGTGGTTAAGATTTGATTTAATCGAGCTGAGGGGGCTTTCAGATTGCGCAATTGGGTGAGGTCGCTCCAGTCGAGCGATGGGTGGTAATGTCGAGTCAAGCTATGAGCACGGGCTTTGTTCCGGTTGATGCTGTGTTTGCAGATGAAGGCGTTGATATTCTCCAGCTTTCCGCAGGTGATCGCCTGCGCGACGCGCGAGAGAAAGCCGGCCTCTCGCTAGACGAGGCGGCGACCCAGACCCGTATCCGTAAAGATTATCTCGAAGCGATTGAAACCATGGATCCGCGCGGCCTTCCGGCCCGGGCCTATGCCATTGGTTATCTGCGCACTTATGCCAGCTTCCTGGCGCTGGACAGCATCGCCATCGTTGATCAGTTCAAACGCGAAGTTGATACCGAGACCGGTCGCGCCCAGCCGACTGCGGCGGCCCAGACCCGTCGTGAGATCAAGCTGCCGCGCGGCGTGTTCGGGGCTGCCATGATCCTGGCCAGCGTTGCGGCTGTCGCCTTCTGGTATGCCGAGCAGGCGGGCAATGACACGGGTCTGAGCAATCTGCCGTCGCCACCGGATGCGGCCCCGGCCTGGGCGCGCGAGGACTTCGCCGCCAATCGCGAGCCGATCAGCGTTGCCGATATCTGGTCCGATCTGCCGCTGGGATCTGCGACGGTCGCCCAGGATGTCATCATGCGCGCCACGGCGCCGACCTGGTTCGAAGTTCGCGATGCCTCGGGGCGGGTGCTGTTCGCACGCGAACTGGCAGCTGGGGAAGCTTACCGTGCGCAGGAAGACGGGCTGACGGTTTCCGCCCGTGATGCGGGCGCGATCCAGCTGGAAGTTGATGGCGAGATCGTCGGTTCTCTCGGCGAAGACGGTCTGTCGGTGGAAAATCAACCTGTCCTGGCCCAGGTCGAGACTGCACAAGGCGAGCCTTAAGCGCTCACATCCTCTCGAAAGCGCCACATGAAGCCGCTATATCGGGTTTGAAACCTGATTGGAGCGATTTCGCATGTCCGACCTCAGCAAAGATCCACGCAGTGTTCGTCCCTGGCGCATGATCGAGCGGCGCAAGAGCCGCATGATCAAGGTGGGCGGGTTGGATGTCGGTGGCGATGCGCCCATCACGGTCCAGACCATGACCAATACGGTGACTGCCGATGCCGGCGCGACGATCGAGCAGATCCGTCGCTGTGAAGAGGCCGGTGTGGACCTGGTCCGTGTCTCCTGTCCCGACGAGGACTCCACCGCCGCCTTCAAGGAAATCGCCCGAGCGGCGACGGTGCCGCTGATCGCCGATATCCACTTCCACTACAAGCGCGGCATCGAGGCGGCAGAGGCCGGTGCGGCCTGCCTGCGCATCAATCCGGGCAATATCGGCTCGATGGACCGGGTTAAGGATGTGGTCCAGGCGGCGCGCGATCATGGTTGTGCTATCCGCATCGGCGTGAATGCCGGGTCACTGGAAAAACACCTGCTGGAAAAATACGGCGAACCCTGTCCCGAGGCGATGGTTGAAAGCGCGCTGGACCATGCCCGCATTCTCGAGGATCTCGATTTCCGCGATTACAAGATCTCGGTGAAGGCGTCTGACGCCTTCCTGACCGTGGCCGCCTATCAGGCCCTGTCCGAAGCGACCGACGCGCCGCTGCATCTCGGTGTCACCGAGGCCGGTGGCCAGCGCATCGGCACGGTGAAATCCTCAATCGGTATAGGTTCCCTCTTGTGGGCAGGCATTGGCGATACCATCCGTGTCTCGCTGTCTGCCGAACCGGAGGAGGAGGTTCGTGTTGGCTTTGACATCCTCAAATCGCTGGGCCTTCGCACGCGTGGCGTCAACATCATCGCCTGCCCGTCCTGTGCGCGACAGGGATTTGATGTGATCCGCACCGTGGAAACGCTGGAAGAGCGTCTGGCGCATATTTCCGAACCGATCTCTCTGTCCATTATCGGCTGTGTCGTCAACGGTCCGGGCGAGGCGCTGATGACCGATCTCGGTTTTACCGGCGGTGGTGCCGGCCGCGGCAAGATGTATGTCTCCGGCCGACCCGACCACAATGTCTCCAACGAGGAAATGGTCGAGCACATCGTTGAAATGGTTGAGAAACGCGCGGAGGAAATGCGCGCTGAAGCCGAAACGACGTAAGAAAGCTGCCGCCCGTCACAGCTTCAAGAAACGCTAGTCTTCGCCGGCAGTGGGCAGGGGGCCGCTCCAGCAGGTGGGCGGCGTCTCCGGAGCGTCCCGAACGCCGAGTTCTTCCAACCGAGTGAGAACATTGGTGATCGCGCCGGCCTGGCGTTCGTCATTGGTCTGCGAGGCGCGGTGCAGATTGTGTAGGTCTATCAGTGTGTTGCGAATGTCCTGCGTGGAGCGTAAGGCCTCGAGATCAACCGATGTAGCGACAAAATAGCCGTTCTCAGGGTCCAGGGTGCGCTGTGTGAAGCCATCTATCCGCGGCATGACGAGCAGGAAATCATGAATCTGGTCCATGCTGGTGACCGTGCTGGTCGAGATGCTCTGGGCCGCAAGGATGAGGCCGCGCAGTTCATCATCCGAGATGGTTTCAACCAGGTCTCCGGCAACCAGGGCGCTGGTATTGCCTTCCAGCGGCAGGCCCGGCTGCGATACCTGGCTCATGGTGATGGCGAATAGAGCACGTTCATTCTGCCGCGGCGTCAGCTCTGCCCCGTCGATGGCCTCGATCAGGTGAACAAGTCCGCGCCGGATTTCTGTTTCCACATCCATGCGGCACAGCATGATGTTCTGGTAGATCGTGTAGTCGGTTGCAATGCCTTGCAAATACTCTGATTCACGTGCATCCAGCCGGGCCTGATCATAGTGTTGCGTGAGTTGAAAGCCGACGGCGACACCAATCACGACGATAAAGAACTCCAGAACGACAGCGAACCAGTTCTGTTCTCGAATGGCGCGGGATAGGCGGGTCAGGATCATGATCTGGTCCAGATTTCGGTGGTGCGACATGCATACGCGCAGCTCGCCCTGTCCGGCAAGCGTGGAGCGTCGCTCAGGACCTGCTCCGGTGGTTTGCGACGGAAGTCACAACCTAGCGGGACAGCCCTGCAAACCATCCCCCTTTCGCCAAGCGTGAACAAAAGCTCATTTGTCCGGCAGGCTAAAGCCAGAATAGGCTAATGCCAGGAGTTAAATGCGAGGGACCGGGCCGTCTCAGACCTTTGCCCAGTCCTTCCCGAACACGATCCCGTATTCGGAAGGCATTGGTTTCATCGGTGATCTGACGGATCCGGACGCCATTGATTATGTCTACTACGTCACCGCGCACGAAGCGGCACACCAGTGGTGGGCTCACCAGGTCATGGCGGCCAATGTCCAGGGCGCGACCATGCTGATCGAGTCCTTCGCTCAGTATTCCGCGCTGATGGTCATGCGCCAGGAGTATGGTGAGGACGCGATGCGCCGCTTCCTCAAATACGAGCTGGACAGCTATCTGGGATCGCGTGGTTCAGAAGCCATCGAGGAGCAGCCGCTCTATCGGGTCGAGAACCAGCAATACATCCACTATCGCAAGGGTTCCGTGATCATGTACGCCCTGCAGGACTATATCGGTGAAGACACCGTGAACCGTGCCCTGCAGCGCCTGATCGATGAGCGGGCCTTCTCGTCTGAACCCTATGCCACAACGCTCGATTTCCTGCGCATTCTGCGCGAGGAAGCCGGTCCGGAGTGGGATAGTGTGATCACCGACTTCTTCGAGCGGATCATCCTGTTTGATCTGCAGGTCACCGACGCGACGGCGACCCAGCGCGACGATGGCCGTTGGGATGTCGTGATCGATGTCGAGGCCCGCAAGTTCGAGGCTGATGGCGAAGGTCAGCAGACCGAGGAAGATATTGATTATCTCATCGATATCGGTGTCTTCACGCGTGATCTCGAGGGAGCCATCGAAGGCTCCGACCACGTGCTTTACATGGAGAAGCACCGTGTGAGCGAGAACACGATGCGGTTCGAGCTGATCGTTGACGAGGAGCCGCTTTATGTCGGTATCGATCCGTACAACAAGCTGGTCGATCGCAATTCCGACGACAACCTGTCTCGCGTGACGATCGAGTAATCGCGACATAGTTGGCAAGAAGAGCGCGGGCCCTCCGGGGTCCGCGCTTTTTTGTTGGCAAGCGCGGATCGCTTGCCGGATCATTTAGCGGTGATGAAGGTCACGCTGCTCGGTCAAGTAGTCGAGCGTCGCGCAGATTTCATAGGACCGACCTGACAGTCGGCACTGGTTTGCGGAGATGTCCTGGACGCCGATTTCACTCAAGTCGGCAGCCGGGCCAAGAAGCATCTAGTTCGCTAACCTGGAAGTGGAATTCGTCGAAGAACCGGCAACTCAGTTCCTGCTTTTGCTTTTGCTTTTGGTCAAGATCATCTGAGCCGTTTGACAGATAATCGCGGACACCCTCTCGCATCCCTGCCATGATCTGTGATCGATGCTCGCCTCGACTATGCATGCTCCGAAAATTGGAGATGCTTTGCTTGACCGTGTTTGAGAACTGTTCGGTCTCCAGTTCCAACTCAACAAATGCGTCTGAGAAGAAGGTGGATATCCGAGCGAGAAGCTCGAAATCAGCTGAATTTATACGGCCATGTCCCATCTCATATCCCTCGCGAGGCACGATGCAGGTATACCGGGGTGCAGACGCGCGATGAAGTGTCGAGGTCATCCTGAGCTCAAAGACGAGCTGTCAGGGTGCAGCAATAATCGGCTGCCAGCCTCGCTTGAACTCCATCGGTCGCAACTGTCCTATACGAGGCAATCGATTCCGGGAGATATCATGACCACGCTGTACGGGTTGAAGAATTGCGACACCTGCAAGAAAGCCATGAAGGCGATGGATGCGGCGGGTACGGCCTACACATTTGTCGACATCCGTGCCGAGGCTGACCTGGCGACGAAGGCGCCGCTCTGGCTGAAGGCTGTGGGTGCCAAGGCGCTGGTGAATACCCGCTCGACGACCTGGCGCGGTCTGGACGAGGCCCAGCGGGCGCGTGTCGAGACGGATGCGGCGGCCTTGCTGGCGGAAAACCCGACGCTGGTCAAACGCCCGGTCATTGAACACGCGGGCGAGGTGCGTGTCGGCTGGACGGCGGTGAGCCAGGCGGGGCTGGTCTGAGATGGACAAGGCGCTGAAGGCGGCCTGTGAGCTGGATCTGGGTTTCCCTTTTCACCGACCGGAAACACCGGCGCAGCGCCTGCGGGCGATTGCGGACTGGATGGAGGCGGACGGCAAGGGCTGGGAAGTCTATGTCAGCGGCGAGACCGCCCAGGCGCTGGAACAGCGCATCGCCGAACTGACCGGCAAGCCGGCGGCGATCTGGATGCCGACGGGAACGATGGGCCAGGCGTTGGCGGCGCGGCTGCATTGTGAAAGCCGGGGCAATTACCGCCTCGCCCTGCATCCCAATTCCCATCTCCTGCTGCACGAGCAGGAGGGTGCGCGTTATGTACACGGGCTCGACCCGGTCGAGATGGGTGAGTGGGCCAAGGTGCTCACGGCCAGTGATCTGCCCGATAATGCCGGATGTGCGATCGTCGAACTGGGGCAGCGCCACAATGGTGGTCTTCTGCCGCGCTGGGGTGTGCTGGAAGCGCTCAAGGCGCGGGCCGCCGAGCTGGACCTGCCCCTGCACATGGACGGCGCCCGCCTTTGGTCAACCCGGTCGCATTTCGACGATCGTTCCTATGCTGAGATCTGTGAGGGTTTCGCCTCGGTCTATGTCTCGCTCTATAAGGATATTGGCGCCATCGGCGGGGCTGTGCTGGCCGGGGAAGAGGCCTTTATCGAGCAGATGCGCACCTGGCGCGCAAGGCTGGGCGGTATGGTTCCCATGGCCTGGCCGAACACGGCCGATGCGCTGCGCCTGCTGGACGAACAGATCGCTCTGATGCCGGAACTGGTGGAGCGTGCGCGGATGCTGGGCGAGGCGATAGACCGGCTGGACGGTCTGTCGGTGACGCCGGCGCCCGTGCAGACCAATCTCTTCCACGTCGAGGCTGATGCCTCTGTCGACGCTATTGATGCCGCGCGTGATGCCGTCGCGCGTGACCATTCCGTCTGGCTGTTCTCACGCTGCTGGGACCTGGCGCAACAGGAGCGTCCGGCCATCGAGGTCACTGTGGGCGCCAAGCTCCACGACATGCCGCCGGAGCGGGTGATCGAGGCGTTTGCGGGGCTGGCCCGGCGGCTGGCCTAGTCGACAATCGCAAACATATCCAGCACGCGTTCGATGACCGCACCATCGCGTTCAATGGTCAGCGGCAGGATGGCTTCCTCTGGCGGATTGCAGCCGCGTTCACCGACCGGTGTGCCGTGGAAATGGGTGATCAGATCGCCTTGGCGGATATCCACCCGCGAGGCTGGCGTGTCCGGCAGGACGTCAGCGACGCGGAAGCCATTCGGTTCGGGCTGGAAAACCATGCCGTGACTGACCACCGGTTCAAACGTGATCGGGGCGTCCGGATCGATACGTTCGATACGCACACGTTCGTTTCTCTGGTCAAAGGTCCAGACGAAGTGCCGCATGACCACGCCCCCGATCAGTTCGCTGCCAGGGGTGGACTGGATGGTCGGGGTGACCAGCTCATTGGGACCAAATCGTGCATTTTCGCTGAGCCGGGCTGACGAGCGTCGCTCGACATGATTGAGCCGGAAGGAGGCACCGGACGCGACGGGATCGGCGGTCGTCTCGAAGCGGTTGATATGATTGACCGAGAAGCCGGAGAGGGCGGCACCGCTATCGATCAGCATGCGCCGGGTGCGGTTGGAAAACTCGATCCGCAGCCAGGGCCGGTCATCCGGCCCGCTGGCATTGAACACGGTCTGGCGGTCCGGCCGGGGCAGTTCGCCCGGCTCGATACGCATTTCATCGCGGGCATAATCCAGCGTCAGCAGATAGTCATCAAAGGCATCAAAGGCGAGAATGCCATCTACCTCCCGGCCCAGCGCTAGCGAGAGATGGTCAAGATCCTGCACCCGGGCCCTGAGGCGGGTGACCCGCAGGGGGCCCATATTCATCTCGGGGAAATTGGCGCGTTGGCCGTTGCGAACAGGCGTTGAGGAAATGCGCGCGACGCTGTCCGGATCGACATAGCTTGTCGATGCGCCGGTGTCATAGATGAACCAGAGTGTGCCGCCATCCTGGTCGTCAGCGCTGGCCTGGCGGGTGACAGGCACAAAAAAATAGCCGCGACACATTTCGCTGGGCACGATGATCGGGAAGTCCGGCGCCTCGCCAGAGGCCGTGTCGGCTACGGGTTGGTCCAGCAGGGCCAGGGCGAACAGTGCGAACTTCATTTGCGTATTCCTCCTCCGCCGGAAGCAGGATAGAGGAGTTGGGTGGGGTTCCAACAGGGATTGATCTCGATGAAATCCATTTGCGTCTATTGCGGGTCCAACCCAGGCAAGAAACCGGTCTATGTCACCGCGGCCCGCAAGGTCGGCCAGGTTCTGGCGCGGCGCGGTATCGAAGTTGTCTATGGCGGCGGCCAGGTCGGCCTGATGGGCGAGGTCGCGGACGCGGCGCTGGATGCCGGCGGGCGTGTTGTCGGTGTCATCCCCGAATTCATGGCGCTCAAGGAAATCGCCCACATGGACCTTTCCGAGCTTCACGTGGTGCAGTCCATGCACGCGCGCAAGGCCAAGATGGTCAAGCTCTCCGACGCCTTTATCGCCCTGCCGGGCGGGATCGGCACGATGGAGGAGATGTTCGAGATCTGGACCTGGGGACAGCTCGGCCAGCATCGCCATCCGGTCGGTCTTTTGAATGTGGACGGCTATTATGACGACCTGGTCAGCTTCCTCGACAAGATGACGGAACAGGGTTTCCTGGCCCCTGAACATCGTGGCGCACTGAAGGTGGATGATCGCGTGGAAGGCCTGCTGGAACAGTTTGATAGCTATGAAGCGCCGGCCGCGGATGTGCGCCTGAAAACGCTGCAGACCTGACCACCGGAATTTCGCTCGCTTTTTCCCGGCGAAGCGCTCTAGTCTCCGACCCGACCGGTTGGTTTTTCAGGGGGAAAGTCGATGAATTCCATTCTCACACCAATGTTGGCGCTGATCATCTGGACCTTTGTCATGTGGTTCTGGATGTACGCAACGCGGATCCCGGCCATGCAAAAGGCCGGCATCGATGCCACCAAGATGAAGGCCAAGTCCGAGATGGATGTGCTGCCCATCGAGGTGAAGCGCATCGCGGACAATTTCAATCACCTGCACGAACAGCCCACCATCTTTTTCGCCCTGGTGATCTATTGCCACCTGGCCGGCGCCGCGGACGGTCTGAACATCGCCCTGGCCTGGACCTATGTCGGCTTGCGTGTTTCCCACAGCCTTGTCCAGGCGTTGTGGAACTTCATCCCGGTCCGCTTCTTCATCTTCGCCGCCAGCAGCATCGTCATGATGGTGATCGGCGTGCGGGCAGCGCTGGCGCTGGGTTAGAGGTTGCGGTAGTTCCAAACGACCCTGCGGAGTGAGTTGGCCGCATCCTTGTCTATTGGCATTGACACGCCTCGATCGATCTCATTCGCCAGCGCCTCAAGTCCGCCGTAATAGCAATGACCTGCGGAGGTCAGCAATGCGTCGATATAGGTGTCTTGCGGCGACTGGTTGAGATCCAGATAGTGGAAAATGTCCCGACGACGCGCCAGCTCGGCAAGATTGTATGATGCCAATGGGTCACCCATCGCTTCGGCACGTACCAGGAAGGCTTCTGCACGATCAAGATCACGTTCCAGCCCGTATTCGCCGTGGAGGTATCCGTAGCCCAGTTCTGACACCGCCAGGAGCGTATTTTGCTCAGCAGCGCGCTGGAGCCAGGCGATGCCTTCCAGCTGGTCGTTGCGCGCGGCCGACGTGCTCAGAAGGTGAAATCCCAGCATGATCTGTGCGTCGGTGTCATCAGCTTCGGCCAACGTGTAGATCTCTGGCAGCAAGTTACCATCCTCGCCTACGCGCGCATGGAGTTCTTGCCACCAAGCATCGTTAAGAGTGTTGGCTTGCATCACGTTTTCAGGCGTACATTGCAAAGCCGCTGCATAGCGGGCATCCCCGGCGAAGTCTGTGCGTTGAAAGAGCGCGACGGAATAGCTGAGGTAACCGAACCAGCCGAGCCAAGCCAGGAACAGTACGCAAGGTATGATGTAACGAATAACAAACATGATTTCCCCCTCCGCCAATGTGCACGTGACCGCCTAGGACGTCCATCCTGCACTCAGAGCATTCCGTCCTTGCATGTTTGATGATACCTCACGCTCATGCACGCACCTGAAGCCCGACTCGAACAAGTCATCGACCGTTTTGACCAGGTCGAAGCCCGTCTTGGCGCCGCCGCCGATGCGGACGAGATTGTCAAACTTTCCAAGGAACACGCCGAGCTGCGCCCGGTGGCCGAAAAGGCTGCCGAGCTGAAAGCGGCGCGCCAGGAACTCCTCGATCTCGAGGAAATGATGAATTCCGACGACGCCGAGATGGCGGAAATGGCGAAGGACGAGTTCTACGAGCTCAAGGAACGCCTGCCCGAGCTTGAGCACGAGATGAACCTCCTGCTCCTGCCCAAGGACAAGGATGATAACGCCAACGCCCTGGTCGAGATCCGCGCCGGTACCGGCGGAGACGAGGCGGCGCTGTTCGCCGGCGATCTCTATCGCATGTATGAGCGTTACGCCCAGCTGCAGGGCTGGACCTGGGAGCTGGACAGCGCCTCGGAAGGCGAGCATGGCGGCTACAAGGAAGTCATCGCGTCGGTTTCCGGCGCCGGCGTATTCGGACGCCTGAAGTTTGAAAGCGGTGTGCACCGCGTCCAGCGTGTTCCCGCGACCGAAAGCCAGGGGCGCATCCACACCTCTGCGGCGACCGTCGCTATCATGCCCAAGCCGGATGATATCGAAGGCGGTCTGGATATGAGCGAGGTTCGTGTCGACACCATGCGCGCCTCCGGTGCTGGTGGACAGCACGTCAACAAGACCGAGTCAGCGGTCCGCATGACCCACTTGCCGACGGGCATCATGGTGGTCTGTGCCGAGAAGTCCCAGCACCAGAACCGCGCCAAGGCAGCCGAGCTGCTTGCGGCCAAGCTCTATGACATGAAACGTGAGGCCGCGGCTGCTGAACGTGCCGCCGAGCGCAAGGATCAGATCGGTTCCGGCGACCGTTCCGAACGCATCCGCACCTATAACTATCCGCAGGGCCGCGTTTCCGATCACCGCATCAATCTGACGCTTTACAAGCTGGACCAGATTGTCGCCGGCGACGGGCTGGACGAGGTTGTCACCGCCCTGATCTCCGAGGACCAGGCGGCGCGCCTGGCCGCGATGGAGCAGGACGGGTAGTTTTCCTTCCCCTTGATGGGGAAGGTGGACCCGATGAAATCGGGTTCGGATAGGGTGCCGTGCCAAAGGCACGAAGCCAAAGGTTGTTTTTGCGGCTGCGCCGCGCACCCACTCCCCCCCGGACAGGTCCGGGGACCTCGCCCATCAAGGGCGAGGAGCTAGACAGGCTGAGCCACCGTGAACTCCGATTTTGACAAAATGGTCGTGGATGCCCGCATCGTCTTTGATGCCAGTGCCAGCAAGCCCCTGCGCGATGCCTGGGCGGAGCTGAGCCTGGTCGAGATCCGCGCAGACCTGGTCAAACGCTTCGGCGCGGCGGGGATTGGCGAGGCGGAGACAGATGCGCGTTTCCTGCTGGCGCATGTGCTGGCACCCGCCAGTTATGCCGAGGCAGTCGCGGACCCGGCGCTATGCTCATGGCAGCAGATCAATTGGCTTGCCGAGCTGGCCTGGGAGCGTGTCCATCGCAAACCCATGTCACAGATCCTGGGCACGCAACCCTTCTGGACGCTGGAGCTGGACGTCAGTGAAGATGTCCTGACCCCGCGTGCCGATACCGAGACGCTGGTCGAGGCCGTGCTGGAGGCGAGGTCCCAGACAATGGCGCGTGTACTGGATATCGGGGTGGGTTCCGGAGCGATCCTGCTGGCTCTGCTCAGCGAGCGCAAGGCCTGGCAAGGTGTGGGCGTGGATGTATCCGAGGCCGCTCTGGATATCGCCGCGAAGAACGCTCGCCGTTGTGGTCTCGATGAGCGTGCCGAATTCCTCCAGGCGAGCTGGGGGCGGGGCCTGCCGGCGGGAGCGTTCGACATCCTGGTGTCCAACCCGCCCTATATCCGCTCGGACGTCATGGAGACGCTGGACCCGGAAGTGCGGGATTTCGAGCCGCATCTGGCGCTGGATGGCGGAGCGGACGGGCTGGATGCCTATCGTGCCATTCTCGATGAGGCGCGTAACCTGGTGAAGTCGGGTGGTCTGGTGGCCTTTGAGATCGGCTATGACCAGGGCGAGGCGGTCAGCGGGCTGCTGGACGCTCATGGCCTCAGCGGAATCGCCGTAATCAAGGATCTCGCCGGGCATGATCGTGTCGTGCTGGGCGCTTTGTCATAAAGAAACGGCTAAAAGGGCTTGGAAAGCGGGAAAGGGCGGTCTAGGTTCCGTTCATCAGGTGGACGCGCCTTGGGGGTCGTGCGCGGCCGGATGAACCACCTGACAGATCCGGCTAATTGAACAACCCCGAACAGGCGACAGGCTTATCATTGCAGCTGCACGATTAGGCCAGAGGTTATTACCGCTGTTTATACAGGGAACGACGATATGAAGCGTCAGCGCGGTCGAGGTCGGAAACCAGGAAATCCTGCCAACCGGAGCTTTGAAAGCAATGGTCCTGAGGTGAAAATCCGGGGCAATGCGACCCAGATCCACGATAAATATCTCCAGCTGGCACGCGATGCGTCCTCTTCGGGCGACCGCGTCCGGGCCGAGAATCTGTATCAGCATGCCGAACACTATTTCCGCATCATTCAGGCGAACCAGCCCAAGCGCGACCCCGCTGCTGAGGACGGTGCGGAGAATGCCGAAGCCAATGGCGAAAACGCCGATGGTGACGAGCAGTCCCAGGGTGAGGGCAATGAGCGTCGCGGTCGTGGCCGCGGTCGTGGACGTGGCCGTCGCCAGCAGGACGAAAATGTAACGCCGGAAGGCGAGCAGTCTGAAACGGCCAAGGCTGACGGCGACGAGAACTCAGAAGGTGCCGCCGAGGCTTCTGAAGGCGAAGAGGAGGCCCCGCGCCGCCGCACACGCCGCCCGCGTCGCACTCGCAGCTCCGAGGACGGCGACAGCGCTGAAGCATCGTCCGAGGCTACGGAAAAAGCGTCCGAAGACAGCGAGAGCGAAGCCGCCTAGGCACCCCTCTCAGACCTGTTTCAAAACCCGCGATGGCCATGCGATCGCGGGTTTTTATTTGCGCGCCAACGTGTCATCGACGGTGACCACACCGCCCCGCTCCACAGACACATACACACCGCAATCCATGTGCCCGAAATTGTCGAACAGGGCCTTGGGAATATCGGCGTCCCTTGCTGCTGTGACGGGGTTGATGCTCGTCGCGACGCATCGGCGAATACGCGCGCGGATCTCGATTTCCGCCTCGCCGACCACCAGGCGCTCGCCAACCATGTCCAGCTCGGCCCAGGGTTCCAGACCGTCAATCAACAGATTGCCGCGAAAGCGCACCGGATCCAGGGGCATCCCGGTCCGCTCGACCAGGTCTCGCACCGAGGCGAGGTTGATGATCGAGGGATAGGGATCGGGGATATCCGTCATCGCCTGATCGCCTGCCTGTACAAGGCGCAGACGCCCGCGCAGCTGGTCCGCCAGCGTCCGGGAGAGGTGGTCGAACAAGGGGGTATGTGTATCCGCGTCGTTCAGATCAACCTGCAGGCAGGTTCCGTCCGGGGCGATGGTTGTCCAGACCTGGTTGGCCTCATCGAACCGCGTGCTCCAGCCGGCCAGGTCGGCCTGGCCCGCAAGCATCAGGAAATTCTTCTTGGAGACATGACTGGGCGCGTTTGCATCGAACTGGCCGGGACCATTCTCGATCGCCCAGTGGCGGTCAAAAGGCAGGCCTTTACCAACTGATAGCTCAATCTGGTCCAGTATTTGCGGGCTGAACCCTTTGACAGGAAAACGGTGAATGGCGTTGAGCTTGGGCATGGATAAGAACGATCTCCGCTGGAGGGGCAGAATGTCGCGACACCCCCTCTTGTGTGACGGTTGTGCCACACCTACATGCCATACGAAACGCGAATTTACCGTGCCTGATGAGGGCGGTCCTTCGCACCCATCTCGCCTCTAACGGGAGATAGACATGGACTTTGAAAACTATACGGACCGGGCCCGGTCCATAATCCAGGCCGCACAGGGGTTGGCCCTCAAATCCAGCCACCAGCAATTTGCGCCCGAACACATTCTGAAAGCCCTGCTGGACGATGAAACCGGCCTGGCCGGAAACCTCATCCAGGCTGCAGGCGGGCGTTTGCGCCAGGTGCAGGACGCCGTCGACCAGGCCCTCGACGCCATGCCGAAAGTGGAAGGCGGGCAGGGCAAGCTCTACCTCGCACCGCAAACGGCGAAGGTGTTCGGCGCTGCCGATGACGCCGCCAAGCGTGCGGGAGACCAGTTCGTCTCGGCCGAACGCATCCTGCAGGCGATTTCCCTCAATCCCGATAACAAGGCTCATGACGCGCTGAAGGCGTCCGGTGTGACCCCGCAGGCGCTGAACACAGCGATCAATGATCTTCGCGCAGGCCGCACGGCGGACAGTCAGTCGGCCGAGGACAGTTATGAAGCGCTCAAGAAATACGCCCGTGACCTGACGGAAGTGGCGCGCGAAGGCAAGCTCGACCCGGTCATCGGACGGGACGAGGAAATCCGCCGCGCCATCCAGGTGCTCTCCCGCCGCACCAAGAATAATCCGGTCCTCATCGGAGAGCCAGGCGTGGGCAAGACCGCCATCGCGGAAGGCCTGGCGCTGCGCATCGTCAATGGCGATGTGCCCGAAAGCCTCAAGGAAAAAAGCCTGCTCGCGCTGGATATGGGCGCGCTCATCGCCGGTGCGAAATATCGCGGCGAGTTCGAGGAGCGCCTGAAGGCCGTGCTGTCCGAAGTCGAAAGCGCCAACGGCCAGATCGTCTTGTTTATCGACGAGATGCACACGCTTGTGGGTGCGGGCAAGACGGATGGCGCCATGGATGCCTCCAACCTGCTCAAGCCTGCCCTGGCCCGTGGTGAGCTGCACTGTGTGGGCGCTACGACGCTGGATGAATACCGCAAGCATGTCGAGAAGGACGCGGCCCTGGCCCGGCGCTTCCAGCCGGTCATGGTCGAGGAGCCGACGGTGGAGGACACCGTCTCGATCCTGCGTGGCCTCAAGGAGAAATACGAGGTGCATCACGGCGTTCGCATCGCCGACAGTGCCATCGTCTCGGCCGCCAATCTCTCCAATCGCTACATCACCGACCGTTTCCTGCCGGACAAGGCCATCGACCTGATGGACGAGGCCGCCTCGCGCCTGCGCATGCAGGTCGACAGCAAGCCGGAAGAGCTGGACGAGATCGACCGTCGGGCCATCCAGCTGAAAATCGAGGCAGAAGCGCTGAAGAAGGAGAGCGATGATGCCTCCCGCGAGCGTCTTGCCAATCTGGGCAAGGAAATCGCCGAACTGGAAGCGCGCTCAGCCGAACTGACTGCGGCCTGGCGGGCGGAGAAGGACAAGCTGGCGTCTGCCACCACGTTGAAGGAAGGCCTCGAACGGGCACGCCAGGAGCTGCTCGATGCCGAACGTCGCGGCGACCTCGCCAAGGCCTCCGAGATCAAATACGGCCGTCTGCCCGATCTCGAGCGCAAGCTCGCAGAAGCCGAACAGCAGGGCGATGAGGACCAGATGGTGCAGGAAGTCGTCGATGACGAGCAAATCGCCCATGTCGTCTCGCGCTGGACCGGTGTGCCCGTGGACAAGATGCTGGAAGGCGAGCGCGACAAGCTTTTGCGCATGGAAGACGGATTGCGTGGGCGCGTGATCGGTCAGGAAGAGGCGCTGGTCGCCGTGTCCGATGCTGTACGCCGGGCGCGTGCGGGTCTGAAAGACCCGAGCCGTCCCATCGGCTCCTTCCTGTTCCTGGGCCCGACCGGTGTCGGCAAGACCGAGCTGACCAAGGCCTTGGCTGAGTTTCTCTTTGACGATGAGACTGCGGTGACCCGCATGGACATGTCGGAATACATGGAGAAACACTCTGTTGCCCGCATGATCGGCGCGCCTCCGGGTTATGTCGGTTACGAGGAGGGCGGTGCCCTGACCGAAAGCGTGCGTCGCCGGCCCTATCAGGTCGTGTTGCTGGACGAGGTCGAGAAGGCGCACACGGATGTCTTCAACGTGCTCCTGCAGGTGCTTGATGATGGCCGGCTGACCGATGGTCAGGGCCGTACCGTCGATTTCCGCAACACAATCATCATCATGACCTCCAATCTGGGTGCCGAGCACCTGCAACTGGTTGATGATGTCACCGAGGCCCGCGATGGCGTGATGGCGGTGGTGCGTGGGCATTTCCGTCCGGAATTCCTCAACCGGATCGACGAGACCATCCTCTTCTCCAAGCTCAAGCCGGAGGATATGGGCGCGATTGTCGACATCCAGCTGCGGGGTCTGGCCCGGCTCCTGGAAGACCGTCGCATGACCATCGAGCTGGACGCTGCCGCCCGCGACTGGCTGGCTGTGAAAGGGTTTGATGCCGCCTATGGGGCTCGCCCGCTCAAGCGCGTGATCCAGAAAGAGGTCCAGGACCCGCTCGCCCGGCTCTTGCTGCAGGGGGAGATCAAGGATGGCGATGCCATCCGCGTCAGCGCGGAAGCCGGTGTGCTGGTCATCAATGGCGTTGCTGTCAGTGAAGCCAGGCCGGTCAGCGAGACCGTCAACTAAATCAAAAAAAGGGGCTGGATTTCCAGCCCCTTTCCTTTTGCCAGCCATCCAGTTTCAGCAGTCGAGGGCCAGTACCGGCTGGCCGTCTGATGTGCGTGCATAGGTCTCGCCGGTTTTCTCAAGCGTACCCGTGATGCGCTGGCGGAAGGATGAGAACCAGCTCGATTTCACCACATCAATTGGCTCGTCCAGGTGCAGGGCGACCTGGCGACGACCGCCGGCCAGGTTCTGTAATCCCAGCAGGGTGCCGGTAAAGGCATGGCCGAGATAACGGCCGGTGACACGGTGACCAACTTGCAGTCGGGTCCGGGCGGGCTTGTCCAGCGCCGCGCTAATGGTGTTCCAGTCCCGGAAGCCATACTGCTTCGAGATCAGTTCGAGGGCCTCGGAGTGGGAAACAAAATTTCCCTCCGCGACCAGGGATTGGCGCAGGCGCTTGGCCTGGGTCTTGATCGTCGCACGATCAGGCAGGTTTTGGGTACCAGACATCGTCTTTCCTCATGCGTTACAAGCATGCGTAAAGCGTGATGGGGCTCGCCTTGCCATCGCGTCGCATGCCGCGCAGTGCGGAATGGGATCGATGTGATCCGGATTTTCACCATGACCAGGGGGCTGCGAGCAGCGGGCAATCCGGGGCCGGGCTGTCAGATAGGAAGCCCAGCGCGCCGGGTCAAGTCAGGCATCGCTACTGCGCGCCGCCTTCGCCGGCCTCGGCCATCACGGGGCGATTGCTGGAAGCTGCACTCGCCGCCGCATCCCGGACCGCGAGAATTCGGTCACGTTCGGCAATGAAATCGGGAATTTCATCATCATCCAGCTGGCGTCCGGTGGGCAGATCCAGGGTCATCGGGTTCACCGGATTGCCGTTGAGATGCACTTCATAGTGCAGGTGCGGCCCGGTGGAGCGGCCGGTTGTGCCGACATAGCCGATGATCTGACCCTGGGTCACCCGGGAGCCGGAGCGAATGCCGCGTGCAAATCTGTTCAGGTGCGCATAAGCGGTCTGGTATCCATTGGCGTGACGGATACGGATGTAATTACCGAAGCTGCCGAAACGATTGGCACGCTCTACCACCCCATTGCCGGCGGCCATGATCGGTGTTCCGGTTGGCGCCGCGAAGTCCGTGCCATTGTGGCGGCGCGTGTAGCCCAGGATCGGGTGACGCCGGGCGCGCGAGAAGTGCGAGGACAGGCGGGCACCATTGATCGGTGTCAGCATCAGCAGGCGTTGCGCACTCTCACCCTCGGCACTGTAATAGCCGACCAGGCCATCATCGGTCTGGAAACGGAAGAAATCCATCGGTTCGCCGCGACCGTCATAGCGTGCATACAGAATGTCGCCGGTCCGGGCGGTGTCCCCGTCCTCGTCGACGAAACGCTCGAACAGGATGTCGAACTCATCGCCCGGGTGGATCGAGCGTTGGAAGTCGATCGCGTAACCCAGAACGGTGGCCAGTTCCACGACCACGCGGTCTGTCGCTCCGGCGTTCAGCGCATCCACGTAAAGCGAGGTCGTGATCGAGCCGGTGGCCCGGACCATCTCGCTGTTGAACTCGGCTGTGGTTTCGCGGGCGCGGTAGCTGTTGTCAAAGGTCCGCGCGACGGTGATGGAGCGGTCGATTTCAGGCCGGAATGAGAGGCCCCGCAGCGTCGTCTCACCCGCATTGGAGCTTTCCAGGTAGACACTGATTTCTTCGCCCACGCGCAGCTGGCGAAGATTGAACACCTCGCCCAGGGCGGAGATGGCGCGTGCCGCTTCAACACGGTCGACCCCGGCGTCATCAAGAACACCGGCCAGGGTGCCACCGCGCGGCACGGAGTGTCGGACTAAGGCGATCGGTGCGCAGTGTTCACACTCGGCAAAGGCGGCAGCGTCGAACAGGATCGGATCGGTCTGCGGCGCGAAAACAAAGGGTTCGGCGTACAGGCGCCTAGGTTCCGTAAAGTTTGATGGTGCAGTCGCCCGTTCCACCAGGTCTCGGACGCTGGATGGCGGTGTCGGGTTCAGGGCTGCAAACTCCGGTTCAACTGTTCCGGCTTCCACGGCCAGTTCATCGGCCTGGACTTCCATGTCGTGGCCAACGGCCAAGGCAAAGAAGAGAGCGGTCGACACGCTCAGGGACGCCAGTGCAACAAGGCCACGGGCCCGGTTCTTATCGGCACGGGTAACATCAAATCCGGACATGACTTAGCTATAACTCCGCTCGGTCTTACCTCGACCTGGTCTTCGGTTGAAAAACCAGGCGGTCACTCTCTAGCAAGTTCTGCACCGATATGCAGCGCCAAACCCGCAATTCGTCGACAGCTCCCCAGCTGTCTCGAATCATGTCCTGCCGTGATCTGGTTGCCAAGTCCTTTCCACGATTTGAATTCTTACAAAGTGTCAAAAAGGGTCGGTTCGGCCGAGAATCATGTATCCGTATCGCCATGACACAAGAACTGCCTGCCGAACTGGCCTCCGACCAACTCGCCGCTCTGCTCTGCGCGCGCCTCTGTCACGATCTTGTCAGCCCGGTTTCTGCGCTCGGTGCAGCGCTGAGCGTGCTCGATGATCCGGCGAGCTCGGACATGCACGATGATGCCATGGAGCTGGTGCGCGAGAGCTCACGCCAGGCCCAGGCCAAGCTGGAGTTTGCGCGTCTGGCATTCGGTGCGGGCGGTTCTGCTCCTGCGACTCTGGATACCCGTGAACTGCAGCGCCTGACCGAGGCGATGTTCTCTGCGGTAAAGCCGGACATCGTCTGGAAGGTGGAAGCGGCGGGTCTTGAAAAGGCCCCGTCACGCCTGCTTCTGAACCTGTGCATCATGGGTGTCGATGCGGCACCGCGTGGCGGTACTGTGACCGTCGAGGCGACGGAAGCTGCCGGCAGCACGCGGATCCGTATTGTGTCGGAAGGGCGCCGTGCCCGTATCGAGGAAGCGGCGGGTGTCGCGCTGGATGGTCAGATCCCTGAGAACGGGCTTGATGGCCGCTCGATCCAGCCCTTCTATACGGGATTGATTGCGCGCAATGCCGGTGGACGTGTCAGCGCGCGCGCTGACGAGGATCGCGTGGAATTCGTCGCTTTGATCGATGAAACTGCCGAGCGCGCCGCCTAATTCATATCCTATAACCTGCATTCGCAACATTGCTGGAAGCGGGCCAACAGTCCGTTAACCATGCACATGTCACGTTTCTGGGGAATCAGGTGCCTTCGCGCGCCAACTCCTAAGATACGAGGCCTGTCATGGATGATCTCATCAGCGAGTTTTTGACCGAGACCGCGGAAAGTCTTGACGTCATCGACTCCGAACTGGTGCGTTTCGAGAATAACCCGGATGACCGGGCGATCCTCGACAATATCTTCCGTCTTCTTCACACCGTTAAAGGGACTTGCGGCTTCCTGGGGCTGCCGCGCCTGGAAGCAGTGGCCCACGCGGGCGAGACCCTGCTCGGCAAATTCCGTGATGGTGAGCTGCAGGTCACACCGCCAATGGTCTCGCTGGTCCTCGAATCGATCGACCAGATCAAGGTGCTGCTCGAATCCCTCGAAGCGACCGGTTCCGAACCGGCCGGTGATGATCAGCCTCTGATCAAGCGCCTGGAAGATGCCGCCATGGGCAAGCTCGATGATGCAGCGCCCGCCGAGGCGGCAGCGCCAGCCGAGCCGGAAGTGCCCGAAGGATACGATAACGATCTGGGCCGTGAACTGCGCCCGGGCGAGGTATCACTCGCTGATCTGGAAGCCGCGTTCCAGAATGCCGAATCTGATGTGCCGGTCGAGAACCCGGCCGATGCCGCTGCAGCGCAAAGTGAAGAACACCTCCAGGCCGGTGATTTCGATCCGGAGCTGGGCCGCGAATTGCGTCCGGGAGAGGTGTCGGCCGCAGAGCTTGAAGCGGCCTTTGCCGCAGCCGAGCCGGATCCGGGCATGGAGCCGGGCACGCCGGAACTGATCACCAAGGATATGAGCACCGAGGAAGCGCTCGCGACCGCGATGGCCGAGCTCAAGGGTGGCGATGCGGCGACCGGCGAAGGCGGTCCGCGCGTCCAGCAGACGGTCCGCGTCGGCGTGGATGTGCTCGAAGCCCTGATGACGACTGTGTCGGAACTCGTCCTGACGCGGAACCAGCTGATGCAGACGGTTCGTGGCCTGGAAGATGACGAGCTGAAAGGTCCGTTGCAGCGCTTGTCTGCTGTGACCGGAGAGCTGCAGGACGGTGTCATGAAGACCCGCATGCAGCCGATCGGCGATGCCTGGCGCAAGCTTCCGCGGATCATCCGCGACGTTTCCACCGACCTGGGCAAGAAGATCGAACTGGTGATGGAAGGCCAGGACACCGAGCTGGATCGCCAGGTTCTCGAGCTGATCAAGGATCCGCTGACCCACATGGTCCGCAACTCGGCCGATCACGGCCTGGAGATGCCGGAAGATCGTGTGAAGGCCGGCAAGAGCGAGAAGGGCACGATCAAGCTTTCGGCCTATCACGAAGGCGGGCACATCATCATCGCCATCGCGGATGATGGTAAGGGACTGGATACCAAGCGCATCGGCGAGAAGGCTCTGGAAAAGGGCCTGACCACGCATGAAGAGCTGGCGCGCCTGACCGAGGCCCAGATCCACCGCTTTATCTTCGCGCCGGGCTTCTCCACGGCGGCCAAGGTCACCAATCTGTCCGGCCGCGGTGTCGGCATGGATGTGGTGCGCACGAATATCGAGCAGATCGGTGGCGTGGTCGACGTGTCGTCCGCCGCTGGTCGTGGCTCTCACTTCACCATCAAGATCCCGCTGACACTGGCGATCGTTTCCGCACTGATCGTCGGATGCCAGGAGCAGCGTTTCGCCATCCCGCAGCTGGCGGTTCGCGAACTGGTCCGCGTTGGCATGGGCTCCGAGCACACGGTTGAGAAACTGAACGGTGCGAGCGTCATGCGACTGCGTGATCGTCTGATGCCGATCGTCGACCTTCAGGGCGTTCTGCGTCTGGATGGCGGCGAGGGTGCCGATGAAGAAGCCGGTTTTGTTGTCGTCCTCGATGCAGGTGGACGCAATGTTGGCGTCGTCGTCGACAATGTTCTCGATACCGAGGAAATCGTGGTCAAGCCGCTGTCGGACAGCCTGCGCGGCGTCTCCGCCTATTCCGGCGCAACCATCCTGGGTGATGGTTCGGTGATCATGATCCTCGATCCCAATGGTCTGGCAGGCGATATCGTTTCTGCCATGGAAGAGGAAAGCTCTGCCGAAGCTCTGGCAGCTGCCAATAGTGACATGGCCCAAACGCAGCGTCTCCTCCTGGTTCGCGCGGGTGGCGAGGAGCCGAAAGCGGTACCGCTGTCACTGGTTACGCGCCTGGAAGAATTCGATCCGGACACCATCGAGCACACCAATGGGCACAATGTGGTCCAGTATCGCGGCCGCCTGATGCCGATCGTGCCGCTGGGCGATCAGATCCAGTGCACCGAGGGGCAGCGTCAGCCGGTTCTGGTCTTCGCCGAGAACCACACCTCGATTGGTCTGGCCGTCGACGAGATCGTCGATGTGGTCGAAGAGCGTGTCGACCTGCAGATGGGTTCCGACCGCGAAGGCGTTATCGGTTCGGCCATCATCAAGGGCAAGGCAACCGACGTTGTCGACATCGCCTGGTATCTCGACCAGTCCCGCGCTGGCGATATCCAGCGTCGGACATCCAAGCGTCGCCGTCGCGTTCTGCTCGTTGATGCCGATGCCTTCGCCCGCCGCATGATCGCGCCGCTGCTGGCCGCTGCCGGTTATGACGTCACGCCGACCGGCGGTATGCATGAAGTCAATTCCATCGCCGAAGCCGAGGAGCAGTTCGATGTTCTGGTCGGCGATCCGGCAGCGCTGGCCCGGATCCAGTCAGAGGGCATGTGGGCAGACTTGCCTACGGTCGCTGTGACGGATTGGCCGGATGACGGAAGCGGAGAGGGCCTGACGGCCGTGCTGCCGCGTTCTGATCGCAGCGCCCTAATTGCAACCCTTGACCAAGTTTCCCAGCAGGAGAATGCGGCATGACCGGTCAGACAAACGATGTTTCAGAGCTGAGTGCAGAAGCCGTCAACGAATACGTGTCGGTTCGCATCGGTGATCAATTGTTCGGCGCTCCGGTCAATGCGATCCGCGAGGTTTTTACCCCGCAATCGGTTACCGAGGTTCCCCTGGCCCCGAGTGAAGTGGCCGGTCTGCTGAATTTGCGCGGCCGGATTGTGACTGCGATCGACGCGCGTCGCCGCCTTGGAATGCCGCCGCGCGAAGCCGGAGATGCAGGAATGGCACTCGGTGTTGAGCGTGGTAGCGAAATATTTGGATTAATCGTGGACAGTGTCGGTGAGGTTCTTCGCCGACCAAGCGCTGAACTCGAGCCTGTGCCGGCCCATGTCGACTCGACATTCCGTTCGATGGTCAAGGGTGTGCACAAACTAGAAAAAGAACTTTTGGCGGTTCTGGATGTATCTGCCGTGATCGGCGCGGCAGCCGGAGCTGAAGCCGCGTAAGGGGAAAGTGGATGAAAACTTGTCTCGTAGTGGACGACAGCCGCGTTATTCGCAAAGTCGCCCGGAAAATCATCGAAGAGCTCGATTTCGAGTGCGTCGAAGCCGCTGATGGCTCCGAAGCGCTGGACGCCTGCCGCAAGCAGATGCCCGACGCAGTCCTGCTCGACTGGAACATGCCGGTCATGAATGGCCTCGATTTCGTCAAGGCCTTGCGCCGCGAGGAAGCGGGTGATCAGCCGGTGGTCGTGTTCTGTACGACTGAGAACGACATGGCGCATATCACCGAAGCGCTCCGCGCCGGTGCCGACGAATACGTGATGAAGCCGTTTGATGGCGACATCATTGAATCGAAATTCCAGCAAACCGGTTTGTTGCGCGCGTCCTAAAGGGGCACTGAATGTCTGCCAATCCGTCACAATCTGCAGCATCCCAGTCTATCGCGCGGGTGCTGGTCATTGATGACTCCGCCGTTGCGCGGGGCTTGATGACCCGTTGGATCGAGGAAGACCGTGACCTCGAACTGATCGGTTCTGCCGTTGACGGTGAGCAGGGGCTCCAGCGTGCCAAGGAGTTGCAGCCGGATCTGATTGTCCTTGATGTCGAAATGCCGAAAATGGATGGCCTCGCAGCGCTTCCCCTGCTGTTGAAGGCGGTCCCGACCTGCAAGGTCGTCATGGCATCAACCCTGACCCGCCGCGGTGGTGAGGTGACGATCCGCGCCCTGTCGATGGGCGCTGCCGATTATACGCCGAAACCCCAGGCCGGCCGTCTCGCCGGTGCGGATGAGTTCCGCGATACGCTGATCAGCAAGCTCAAAGCGCTTGCTCCTCGTAAGCGGATGGAGCTGCCAACGGGCAAGACTGCCCAGCCTGGGCAGCCAACCGGGCGGACATTCCGCGCTCCGACGGCCAAGGAAAAGGCTCCGGCCAAACGCGCTTTTGCGCCTGTGGCCCGGTCGCCGATCGCACGGGGCAATACGCCCAAGGCCAAGGGCACGCCGCAAATCATCGCCATCGGCTCCTCGACGGGCGGTCCACAGGCACTGCGCGAGGTCATTGAAGCGATCCCGGCCGATATCAAGGCGCCGATCGTTCTGGCCCAGCACATGCCGGCACTCTTTACGAAAATTCTGGGTGAACATCTGACCAAGGCAGGCAAGCTGACTTGCAAGGAAGCGGAAGACAAGGAGCGCCTCAAGCCGGCGACCCTGTATATCGCACCAGGTGATTTCCATTTGACGGTCCGCAAGGACGCGGGCGGGTTTTACGCCTGCCTGGATCAAACCCCGCCGATCAATTTCTGTCGGCCAGCGGTTGATCCGCTATTCCAATCTGTTTCCGAAGCGACCGGAGGCGTTGCTCTGGGTGTTGTGCTTACGGGTATGGGACATGATGGCCGGGAAGGCGCGCGAGCACTGCGAAATGCAGGCGGCACGGTCCTGGCTCAAGATGAAAAGACTAGTGTTGTGTGGGGCATGCCCGGCGCTGTTGCCGAGGCAGGTCTGGCTGACGAAATCCTCCCCCTGAAGGATGTCGGCTCAGCCATCGTACGACGCGCGAAAGGTGGGCTCTAAAATGATCAAACAAGACGACATCACTTTCGTCGCAGCAGAAGCGTTCAAGCGCTCCGGGCTCGTCCTGTCAGCCGACAAGGGCTATTTGCTGGAGAGCCGCCTGGCGCCGCTGGCTCGGGCCGAAGGCTTCCCCTCGATTGACGCCCTTCTTACCGCTGCGCGTCGCGACCAGGGCGATCGCCTGTTGTGGGCGATCACGGAAGCGCTGGCGACACATGAGACCTTTTTCTTCCGCGATAATACGCCGTTCGACCTGTTCAAGAATGACATTCTTCCTGTTCTGACGCGCGCCCGCGGCGCCGGTTCGACGATCCGCATCTGGTGTGCAGCCTGCTCCTCCGGTCAGGAGCCATACTCCCTGGCCATGTTGCTCGAGGAAGAACGGGCACGTCTGGGCGGCAAGCGGTTCGAGATCATTGCCACCGACATGGCACCGCGCGTTCTGGAAAAGGCCAAGGCCGGTGTATACTCGCAGTTTGAAGTTCAGCGCGGTCTGGCGATCCAGCGTCTCGTCCAGCATTTCGAGCAGAATGGCGACCAGTGGCGGATCAAGCCGAATATTCGTCAGATGGTGAATTTCCAGAAGCACAATCTGCTCGAACCGATTGCGAGCCTGGGAACGTTCGACGTCGTCTTCTGCCGTAATGTGCTGATCTATTTCGATCCCGAGACCAAGAAACAGGTCCTGTCGCGTATTGCGCGCCAGACGCCAAATGACGGCTATCTGATCATGGGCGCCGCTGAGACCGTCGTTGGCTTGTCCAAGGACTTTGTCCCGGTGGAGGGCAAGCGCGGCCTCTATGCACGCGCCGAGGCCGGTTCCGGGCGCACGACACGCGCCGCATAGGCAAACCCGTCAGTCATCCATGAACGGCCTCGCAGATGCGGGGCCGTTTTTTTATGTCTGCAAGAGCGCGTGCAGGCGGTGAGGGTGGGTTGCGGCCTGCCTGTCGGCCGCAGAGGTTCAAGCCGGCACAAAAAAGCCCGGGCGCGAGCCCGGGCCTTTTCGTAACGCTGAGACCGGTTGTTAAGAGGCGGCTTTTTCCTCGACAGGATCGCGCAGCACATATCCACGGCCCCAGACCGTTTCAATGTGATGCTCGCCGTCAGTCGCGGCTGCCAGCTTCTTGCGAAGCTTACAGATGAAGACGTCGATGATCTTCAGCTCCGGCTCGTCCATGCCACCATAAAGGTGGTTCAGGAACATCTCCTTGGTCAGGGTCGTGCCCTTGCGCAGGGAGAGCAGTTCCAGCATCTGGTATTCCTTGCCCGTCAGGTGGACGCGCTGGCCTTCGACCTCAACCGTCTTGGCGTCGAGGTTCACCGCCACGGAGCCCGTGCGGATGACGCTCTGGGCATGGCCCTTGGAGCGACGCACGATGGCGTGGATACGAGCAATCATCTCATCCTTGTGGAACGGCTTGGTCATGTAGTCATCGGCGCCACAGCCCAGGCCGCGGACCTTGTTGTCGATGTCTGCATTGCCGGTCAGGATCAGGATCGGCGTATCAACCTTGGAAACGCGGAGCGTCTTGAGAACGTCAAAGCCCGGCATGTCGGGCAGGTTCAGGTCGAGAAGGATAATGTCGTAATCGTACAGCTTGCCGAGATCGACACCTTCTTCACCTAGATCGGTGGTGTAGATGTTGAAGCCCTCGGACTTAAGCATCAATTCGATGGACTGGGCTGTCGCCCGATCATCTTCAATAAGAAGAACCCGCATGGTTCGCCTCCGGTTTTTAGCCGGACGAATCAGCGTCGCCCGGTCTCAGCTCTGAATTAACCTTATTCGGACGCTATGCGGAAACCCTTAACGAAAGTTAACCGCGCCTTGACCGATTTTCGGAATCGCGGTGCTCGCGATTCCTGTTGACTCCAGTCGATTCGAAATCGGCTTTGGTCTGTAACTGGTTAAACCGAATGGCCCAGTCCCTGCAGGGGTTTCGCGAGGAATTTTGGCGGCCGCCTGTCTGCATAAAGTATGTTTGCGTTGAATGAAAAACGGGCCCGAAACAGCTGTTCCGGACCCGTTTTTGATCTGCTTTTCGATGGGGAAAAGTTATTTTCCACAGATTCGATGTCTATTCAGCGGCCTGTAGACGGGAATTTGCCAGTGCGAGCAGGGTGGCGGCGCGCGCATCAAAACTGTCCTTTCGACCGTCGAACAGAATGCGGTCTTCATATCCGGTCAGCCACAAGGCATCGGGATTGCGTCGCGCGATGACGATATCGCCCTGCAATTGCTCGTTAGGTGTGCGATGCAGTCGGAACATGATTAATCCATCGGCCAGCGCATCGGCCAGATCACTGTCGGAACCCGCGAACTCCGGCATGGGATCGATCAGGCCGACCACTTCCATCTTGCCGGCTTCGGTGGACAGGGAAAAGCGTGAGCGCTCAATGCCGGAGAGGCCGTGCTGGCTGTCCCTGTGCAATTGGTAGGACCGCTCGACCGGTACCGCGAAAGCGCGGTGTCCCTCGATCTCCCGGCACTGGAAGAAATAGTGATTATTCACGCCAAGGCGTTTCATTTCCCGTTGCAGGATCCGCAGCGTGTTTTCGTCATCATTGACGCTGTCGATGATCGGCGTCTGGTTTTCCAGTGTCACAAAGGAATAGCTGCGCAGGCGCTTGATGACTGCCTCGACGACCGGATTGCGGGCCGGGCGGCCATGATGGTCGTAGCTGTATCCACCCTGTTCATCCAGCGCGAGAAACTCATCAGGATGGGTGAAATGGACCATGAAGCTGACCAGCACATCCGGGTGCAGCTCGTGGAAGAGGTCCAGCATGGCGAAGAAATTGTCGTCAAAGCGCTCCGGGAAGAAGGCCATCTCCTTGGTGCCGATGCGGATGATATCGAGACCGGCTTCGGCCAGGCCGTTGAGATAGTCGAACAGATTGGTGTTCGACAGTACCATCGGATCGCCGCCGGAAAGCAGGGCTTCACGAATGCGTGGACGGCTGGTCTCTCCGCGCGCAGCCTTGGCGTTGTGGCCTTCGATGTATTCGACAATCTCGTGGATGGAGGCGGTGTCCTTGCCGGTCTTGCCGGTCAGGAAGTCAGAGCGATAGCAATACCGGCACCAGGACGAGCAGGTACGAACGACATACAGCAGGACAAGCTCGTACTTGTGCAACAGACCCGGGATCGGGCTGTAGCTGAGCTGGTTGGACGGGTCGGCTTCACCGGACAGGTCCTCGGTCTCTTCCGGACGGGCCTTGATCAGATTGCGGATCGCTTCGCTGCGCTTGGCCAGGTCGAGATAATACCCCGTGGCGCGCGGCGGCAAGCGGTCGGAAACACCGGACTTGGCCAGGGCGTCCAGCTCGGAGATGGAATAGACCGCCGCACCACCCTCTTCGACATAACGGCGGTATTGCGCCAGGTCGTGCTGGATATAGCGGTTGAACTTGGTGTCCTGAATCTGACCGTAGAGATTGGATTTATTGCGTCGGCTCAGCGCTTTTTTCTTGGGGCGCGAACCGGCAATGATATTCGTATTGGCGGGCGGCATGAGGTGTCTCCCGTCAGCTATTGAGGCACAGCCAAGCCAAACCGGCTGCGCAATGACTACGTGATCGAAGCTGTGCGAGACTCTTCCGGCCTCGAGCAGGTGGGCGGCCAATCGACGGGCGCCCCAGCTCCGCGTGAGCCGGGGAACATAACGTGCTGTGGCGAGAAGTGAACCGCCGGCGCTTAAAAAATACACGGCAATTTCTGCCGCCCGTTTACGCGTACGCAACCGGGATAGGCTATATTCTTGGTGAATCGGATACATGTCCGAGCTGACAGGAGCCAATACCGCCCATGATGCAGACCCTGATTGATCGCATTGAGCGCCTTGATGCGCGCGTCCTGGAGGGGCGCGTCACGGCACTCAACGGTCTGCTCATTGAAGCGGAGGGCCCCCAGGCGGGGCTCAGCCTCGGTGCACATGCCATGATCGAGACCCCGATGGGCCCGGCAGAATGCGAGATTGTCGGTTTTCGTGGCGAGACCGCTCTGATGATGCCGTTCGGCCCGCTGGAGGGCGTGCGCCCGGGGGCCAAGACCCTGTTGTCGCCCCAGCCTGCACGCGTTCGACCCTCGCCGGGCTGGTTGGGTCGGGTGCTCGATGGTTTTGGTCGCCCGCTGGACAGCGGTCCACCGCTGGTTGAAGGAAGCAGCCCCTATCCGCTCAAGGGCAATCCGCCGAGCGCTCACGGCCGCGCCCGCCTGGGCGATCGCATGGATCTGGGCGTGCGGGTCCTGAACACATTCGTTCCCATGCGCCGGGGGCAGCGTCTGGGTATCTTTGCCGGCTCGGGTGTCGGCAAATCCGTTTTGATGTCCATGCTGGCCCAGGGCTGTGATGCCGACGTCATCGTCATCGGCCTGATCGGCGAACGGGGCAGGGAAGCGCGTGAATTTGTCGAGGATGTGCTGGGAACGGAAGGCCGGGCACGCTCCGTTGTCATCACCGAGACGTCTGATGCCCCCGCGCTGGCCCGTCGCCAGGCGGCGCATCTGACCCTGACGACGGCAGAGTTTTTCCGCGACCAGGGCAAGGATGTGCTTTGCCTGATGGATAGTGTGACGCGTTTTGCCCTCGCACAGCGCGAAATCGGCCTTGCCGCCGGAGAGCCGCCGACGACACGCGGTTACACGCCATCCGTATTTGCTGAATTGCCACGGTTACTTGAGCGCGCCGGACCGGGGCCCGAGCGCACCGATGGCGGAAAACAGGGATCCATTACCGGACTTTTCACTGTTTTGGTGGATGGTGATGACCATAACGAACCTGTGGCGGATGCGGTGAGAGGTATTTTGGACGGGCACGTGGTGATGAGCCGGACGATCGCGGAACGCGGACGTTACCCGGCGATCGACGTCTTGAAGTCCGTCAGCCGGACGGCGCCAGAGGTTTATGCGCCCGAAGAGCGGCCCCTGGTCGCCGAGGCGCGCAAGGTTTTGTCGGCTTATGCCGACATGGAGGAATTGATCCGATTGGGGGCATACACCCAGGGATCAAACCCGGTGGTGGACCGGGCAATCGCTCTCAACGATCCGTTGGAAGCGTTCCTCGGTCAGTCAAAAGACGAGGCGACGGACATTCCGTCGACCTTCGCAGCACTGGCGGGGATACTAGGTGGTGGTGAAGGAGTAGCGTAATGGCACGCTCGCACGAACCTTTGATCCGGCTGGCCCGGTTCAAGGTAGAAGAATTACAAAAACAGATGGCCGAGCTTGATCGCTCGAAGGCGGCGCTGATCAGCCAGATCGAACGGCTGGAGGCGTCTGTTCCGGAAGAACAGGCTGTCGCGACCCAGTCCAAGGATGGTTATCTGGCCTATGGCTCCTATGCCCAGGCGGTAATCAAGCGCAAGGACAATATCCGGGCCTCGCTGAGTGAGGTCGAGGCGCAGTCTGACGCGCTGCGTGACCGCCTTTCCGAGGCGTTCCAGGAACTCAAGAAATACGAGCTACTCGAGGAGCGTCGTTTGGCTCGGGCCGAAGCGGCTGTCCGTGAAGCGGAACAGGCCGAGCTGGACGAGATGGCCTCGATCCGGCATCGCCGGGCACACTAGTCAACTTTGGTGACAATTCGGGCGAGCCGGGGCTGGGGTCCCCGGCTCGCCCATTTGTGGCTGGCAGTCAGAATCCTCGGTCAGAAATTCTGCCGCCAGCTCACATCAAAGCGAACCGAACGGCCCGGCTCGGAAACGCCTGCAAACACGCGCTCATAATCTTCGTCAAATGCGTTCTCGACACCCGCATTGAGTGTCAGTCCGTTCGAGGCGAACGGGCGCCAGCGGCCGTAGAAATCAACGACGGTGTAGCCATCACGATGCTCTGAGGCGTCTGTTGGACGATCATAATCGCCGGCAATCTGCAGGCGGCTGCCGAGCACCAGGCGATACTCGCTGAAATCATAACGCGCATCCACGAAGACCCGGTTCGGTGTCAGGCTGCCCAGCGCTTCGCCGGTCGCAGCATCTTCGCCGTCAACAGCAGAGTAGCTGGCATCAATGCTCAGCGGACCGTTGGCGAAATTGATCTGGCCTTCATAACCGGACAGTTCAGCACTGCCGACATTGCGGCTCTGGGTGGTGCCGGCAGAACAGGGCGCAAAGAAGGGCGGCGCGAAACAGGTCGGGTCGAACTGGAAGTCGACAAACAGGTCGATCAGGTTTTCCGCGTCGGTTTCGAACCAGGAGGTGCGCAGGGTCAGTTGGTCGACACCGATCCGGTCGGCGAGGTCCAGGCTGAAGCCGATTTCCAGCGTCTCCGTCTCCTCCGGCATCAGATCCGGATTGGCGATGAATTCGTTGGAGATGAAGGTCGGCGGGCCCAGGATGATATGCGGCAGCGAGAAGTGCGTACCGTCGATATACAGCTCGTTGATCGAAGGCGCGCGGAAGGCTTCGCCCCAGTTCACGAACATGTTGAAGTCGCTGATTGGCGCATAGGTGACACCGAAACGCGCGGACGTCGCATCGTTTTCCGTTGCCGGGGAGGTGGCGGAAGACGTCTCGAAACTGTCATTGCGGATACCCGGCAGGACGACGACTTCGCCCGGCAGACCGAACGGGGCAGGGCCCTGCATTTCCAGCTGGGCATAGAAAGCCGTAAAGCTGGCTTCAGCGTCCGGCGCGCCACCGCGAATGCCGTTGGCGTCCGCACTGTCGCCGCCATCCTGGATGTCTTCATAGTATTCGCCACCGATCGTAAGCGCGCTTTCATAGCGACCCAGGTCAAAGGCGAAGCGCTGATCAGCACTGATACCGGTTGTTTCCAGATCACGGCGCAAAATGCGCGTACTGGCGGTTTCGGCCTCCGTGACGCCTGTTTCGTTGCGATAGATCGAGACATTCATGTCCAGCCATCTGAGGCCGGACGGTGCGATATCGAGTTCCAGATTGATGTTGTCGCTCTGAATGTCCTTGTCGACGAGGGCGTTGAACGCGCCGACGCCCGCAACACCCTGGCCGTTGTTCGGCTCGGTCGTGTCGCCATCGAAATACTGCCAGCTCAACTCTGCGCGGACGCCATCGGAAATATCTGCACCGAGCTTCACCAGGCCTGACAGCGAGCTGTCATCTGCCGGCAGGTCAGCGCCGGATCCCAGGGAGATATCACCGCTTTCCCGCGAGGAGATCGAGGCGAGGAAATCGAAACCACCGTTGACGCCGTAAACGGTCGCTGTTCCGCGTTGCTCTTCGTCCACTGAACGATAGCCAGCGCCGAGCTCGAAGCCCCAGCTTTCGCCGTCGCCGAGCAGGTCATGGGCACTTGCGGTGCGGAAGGCAACGACACCGCCGGAAGCACCGGATCCATAGAGTGCGGAGGCCGGCCCGCGAACCGTCTCAACCCCGACCAGCAGGCTCGGATCCACGAAGATCGCGCCATCATGGCCAGAGGTGAAGTTCTGGCGAGCACCATCCATTAGTAGCGTGGTGTTATCACGACCCTGTCCCCGCAGGGAAATCGTCTGCCCGGTACGACGCGGGCCGCCCGGAACATCTACGCCTGGCACGGCGCGCAGCAGATCATCCAGATCCACCGGCTGGGTCAGGTCGAGCGTCTCGGCATCGACGGAAGACGTGAGGCCGGGATAGACGAAGCTGTCCAGCTCGGTCTTGGTCGCCTCAACGGTGATGACCTCACGGTCTCCTGCATTGTCCTGTGCCAGTGCCGCCGGTGTCAGCGCGCCTGGCGCCAGGGCCACGGCGAGCGCCGCGGAACTCAACCACACGAGTTTCATTTTTCGTCCCTTTATGAAGTTCTTTTTTGCGAATGATTATCAATGGCGATACTCATGGCAGAAGTTTCTGCGAACGCAAGTAGGAAACATTCGCAACATACATGTAGAAAAATTGGGGATATCCAAATGAAGTTTCTGACCCCGGGGTTGGCTGCCTCGATGATGCTGACCGCCTGCGCAACGACCAGCGATATGTCGGTGCCTGCAATTGCTGATCGCTCTGAGGCTGATTTCCAGCGCGATCGCGAGGCGATCCTGGCCATGCAGGGCGAGTATGCCGTGACCTTCGAGTTCATTGAGACTGTGGCCATTGCGCCGGGGTATGAACTTGTCGAACCCAAGCACACGCCGGCCCGCGAAGTGGTTGTCGTGGTCGAGGACACGGGCGACTTCATCATGCTCCAGCACTTGCTGGTCGTGGGCAGCGAGGAAAATCCGTTCATCGTCAAACACTGGCGCCAGGACTGGCGTTACGAGCCCGACACCGTGCTGGCTTTCCAGGGCCATGACGAATGGACCGTGGAGGCGGTCAGCGCAGCCGATCAGGCAGGGGCCTGGTCCCAGACCGTCTATCAGGTGGATGACAGCCCGCGTTACGCGGCTGTCGCTGAATGGGATCATGCGCCGGAGGCCTCGACCTGGGAACCGCCCGTGTCCTGGCGCCCGCTGCCGCGCCGCGACGACACCACCCGGGATGATTATGACACCATCGCCGCCGTCAACCGTCACACCGTGACCGGGTGGGGCTGGATCCATGAACAGGACAATTCAAAGATCGCCCTGCGTGATGGCACGGAGCGGGAGATCGTGCGCGAGCAGGGTGTGAACACCTATACCCGTACCGAACTGGCCTCGGCCCAGGCAGCTTATGACTACTGGGAGGCCACGGCGGACTATTGGGCGCTAGTGCGTGGATATTTTAACGCGCTTGAAGCCGAGGACGCCGGATATCGTTTCCACATCGACGATGATGCCGAGGGCACCTTGCTCTACGGCCCGGTTTTGGATGCCGGTCAGCGCATCCTGTTTGGCATAGCCGATACCGAGACGGCCTGGGACGAGGCGCAGGTTTTCCTGAACAGCCAGATCTCTGAGGTGGAGTAGTTAAACCTCTTTCCCACCACGCATTTTCTCCCGGCGAAGGCCGGGGCCTACCAATGGAGGAGAGAAATCTCCCACGTTCGTGAGGCCGCGGATCAAGTCCGGGGGAAAAATCTGTTGTCAGGAGTAGAGCCGCCTAGAGCCTCGAATACCGCCGTTTGGTCCAGTAGATCAGGCCGATCGTGATCAGATAGATCGCCAGTCTGAGTAAGACGACCACCCCTCCGCGCCTGGTTCACCCTCCTTCGGGCCAGGTCCAAGAATCTCCGTCTAACCAATTCACATCCGATGGAAGAATTGTTGGATCGACCGCTATCGATTCAATTGCTTTCGCAGCAGTTTGGAACGGCAAGAAGCTCGATTCAGGGGTGTATCCAAGGCTCTCGGAGAAAATGAATGCTTCAGATTTACAGGCCTCGTTCGACGACAGAACAAAGCACTCGGAGCGAGTTCGACCCGAGTGGGTTGAGTAAAACGAATATTGAAGTGCGGCTGCTTCGTAGCTGGTGTGGTGAAAAACAGCCAAGGTCACTAGTTTCCCCTCGCTGGGAGTGAACTCCAGCCAGGACTCAACTATTGTGGGTCCGTGTGGTGCCAAATCTCCGGCGACACCGGCAGCGAGGTAGGTTGAGTACCTTTCCCAAGAAACCGCATATCCTTGCACAAGGATTTGAGCGATGCCTGAAGGGACGCTTGCCATCTAATCTTCCTTCCAAGACGCAGACGAGTGGCGGAACATAACAAGGGTCCTAAAGCTTCGAATACCGGCGTTTGGTCCAGTAGATCAGACCGATCGTGATCAGATAGATCGCCAGCCTCAACAGCACCACAACGCCGCCGCGTTCATCTAGGCGGGAGAAGGCGAAGTCGAAGGCAAAATCCGGTGGGACGCCGGTTGCCCAGCGGTAGAAGAAGGGCGCCACGGCATCGGCCATGAAGGCGATGGCGGCAGCGGCTGGCCATTGTGGCCATTTGCGCATGATCAGCGCGGCGACCAGTGACAGAACGATAATCAGCCACCAGTCAAACGGTGTGAATCCCTGCGACAGGCGATCATAAAACGAGTCATACATACGCGGTGCGCCCCCAAGCGCTGAACTTTCCCCGGGGCCAGTCTACGCGGCTTCCTTGCCTCTTGCGAGTGTTCCCGCCAAGGACTGGAGATCTTTTGCCGCCTCGCTCGCCGGAGAGCGAACGGACAGGCAGGCCTGGGCCCGGATCGCGGCTGGGACCGCCTCGTCGCGGCGGATCACCCCGGCCAGGGTGGGTGTGAAGCTCAAAAAGGCCTCACAGGTTTTCTTGAATGCGCCGAAGGCCTCGTGGGCCGCTTGGCGGCTTGGTGCATTATTGACCACGACCAGCGGCGAGGCGCCATCATCATGCAGGCGCAGGGTTTTCACGAAGGCATAGGCATCGGTCAGCGAGGTCGGCTCGTCATTGATGACGATGATGACGTCGTCGGCCGTCAGGGCCAGGCGCACCGTGGATTTGTCGGCACCGGCCGCCAGGTCGAGAATGGCGCGGTCATAGGACATCGCCAGCGCAGCAACACCACTGGCCAGCTTGGTCAGGCTGGGACCGGAAATGTTGGCCAGCGCGCCGGAACCGGAACGACCGGAAATCACGTCAAAACCACCGCGTTCCTGCGAACCGCCCAGGGCAGGCGCGGTCGCATCGGCCAGATTGACCCGGCCATTAATCACGCTGGTGATGTCGGACGAGGGCTGCAGGCCCAGCTGGACGTCGATATTGGCCATGCCCAGATCGCCATCCATCAACAGGACACGTTCATCCATCTGGGAGAGGGCGCGGGCCATGCCAATGGCGAGCGTGGTCTTGCCAACTCCGCCCTTGCCGGATGCGATAGCGAGGATGCGGCCAGCGGCGCGTGACTGGGGTGCCGATGCAATCTTCATCACATGTCCTCGTCGTCAAAAGGGTTGAGCCGGTCTTCGATCAGTGCGCGGGCAAGGCGCAGCGGCGTTGCCGGTGCCAGGCCGCCACCGATGAAGGGGGTGGAGGAAATCTGTGCGAAGGCCAGACCCGTTTCACCGACGCCGAGAATGGCGCCCATGCGGCGCGCGCAGTCCAGCTTGACGGGAATGGCGCGGCTGGCGCCGATGGAGGCAAACAGCGAGGCGCCGTCCTCGGCATCCTCTGCGGAAAGGCCTGCGTCGAAAATATAGACGATTTCGGCCTCGGCGCTGTCGGCAAAGGCAAGCGTCATGTCCAGATCATCCAGCTCGAACGGATTGACGGCCGGGCTGTCGATCAGGACCGGGCCCTCGATCTCGGCCATGGCATCGGCCATCTCCCGCGGATCGTCCACAGCGCGGAAACCGGCCTGCATCTTCTCTGCTAGAGCACGCAGGCGGGCATCGGCCCCGGCGCGCTCGCCATCACAGGAAATCAGGGTTGGTGACGCACCCGCCGCGACACAGCGCGCGGCGGTCTTGGCCAGGGTAGAGGTCTTGCCGACCCCCGGCGTGCCGGCAAACAGGACCGGGTGTTCCGGAACCGCGGGCAGGGGCTGGAAGGTGTAGCGGCTTTCCATGGCATGGGCGAGGCGGGCCACGGAATGGCCATCGGCCAGGTCCTGCGCCGAGCGCATCAATGCCTGGGCGGCGATGCCGGGCGCACGGTGATAGCCCAGGGCATGCAGGATGCGCTCAAGCTGGGCATCCTCATAGGCACCGCGTTCGATGTCGGATTGCTCGATCAGGCGTTCGCTGACCTCGCGCACCGGTTCGACCGGTTCATCGCGCACCGGCGCTTCGGTGGCCGCGCGGACCTGTACACCGCCGTCCGGGCCGTCCGACGTGGCGATGATGACGGCATCGGGGCCCATTTCATGGCGGACGTCTGACATGGCTTGAGTCAGAGTCTGGGCTGCAAAGGTCTTGAGGCGCATACGAGGTCGGACCAGTTAAATTGTTATCGTTAGCCGACGTGACCGAGGGTCTGCAGGCGCGCGCTCGGGTGAATTTCATTTTGCGACATCACGACCGTCTGAGGCCTGAATCGCTCAACCAGAGAACGCACATACGGACGAATCAGCGGGCTCGTCAGCAGTACTGGTACCTGACCCTGAGCTGAAGCGGTTTCGAAAGAGTTTCTAACTGCAGCGACAAAATCATGAAGTTTGGACGGGGCCAGAGCGAGCTGTTTGCGCTCGCCATCGCCAACCAGGGCTTCCATGAAGGCCTGTTCCCAGTGCGGGGAGAGGGCCATGACCGGCAGATTTCCGTCCGGCGCGCGGTTGGAATGACAGATCTGGCGCGACAGTCGCGTGCGCACATGTTCCACGATCGCGTCGAGATTTTGCGTGGTGGCGCTGGCCTCGGCGATGCCTTCCAGAATGGTTGGCAGGTCGCGAATGGAAATGCGTTCCTTGATCAGCGTCTGCAGGACACGCTGGATACCGGCACGGCTGATTTGGGCCGGGGCAATGTCTTCAACCAGCTTCTTGTGTTCCTTGGAGAGCTTGTCGATCAGTTTCTCGACTTCTGCGTAGGACAGCAGGTCGGCCATGTTTTCGCGCAGGATCTCGGTGAGATGCGTGACCATGACGGCGGCCGGTTCGACAATGGTGTATCCACGGAAGGAGGCTTCCTCGCGCAGGTTTTCCTCGATCCAGGTCGCCGGCAGACCGAAGGCGGGCTCCTTGACGTGGTCGCCGGCCATGTCGATCGGCAGACCGGCCGGGTCCATGACCAGCAGCTTGTTCAGTTCCAGATCGCCCTTGCCGGCTTCCAGCTCCTTCACGCGGATGGAGTATTCCTGATTGCCAAGCTGCATGTTGTCGATGATGCGAACGGCCGGTGTGACAAAGCCCATCTCCTCGGCCAGCGAACGGCGCAGCGCCTTGATCTGGTCGGTCAGCTTGCGGCCATCCACGTCGTTGATCAGCGGCAGCAGGCCATAGCCCAGCTCGATTTTCAGCTCGTCAATGGTGAGGCTGTCCTCGATCGGCGCATCTTCCGGCGCCACTTCTTCTTCCTGGGGCGCTTCTGCTGCGATGCGCGCGGCTTCCTTTTCGGCGGCCTTTCTTTCCTGGATATCCCGGTTCATCCAGGCCAGCGCGCCGGCACCGGCAGACATCATGGCGAACGGAATGAACGGCATGCCCGGCAGGACACCGACGATCAGGGCGACACCGGAGACAAGGCCCAGGCCTTGCGGATTGGCCGTCAGCTGGCCGAAGACAGCCTTGTCTGCTTCACCATCCACACCGGCCTTGGAGACCAGTAGACCCGCAGCGACCGAGATGATCAGAGCTGGGATTTGGGAGACAAGGCCGTCACCGATGGTCAGTGTGGAATAGGCCGCAGCAGCATCTGCGAACGGCATGCCGGACTGGACCACACCGATGATGATACCACCGATCAGATTGATCGCCGTGATCATCAGGCCGGCCATGGCGTCACCACGCACGAATTTCGAGGCACCATCCATGGCGCCGTAGAAATTGCTTTCGCCTTCGAGTTCCTTGCGGCGTTCCTTGGCTTCGTGCTCGGTGATCAGTCCGGCGGACAGATCGGCATCAATCGCCATCTGTTTGCCGGGCATGGAATCCAGGGTGAAGCGCGCAGCGACTTCGGCGATACGGCCGGAACCCTTGGTGATGACGACGAAGTTCACGATCACCAGGATGGCAAAGACAATGACGCCGATAACGACATTGCCCTGCATGACAAAGGCACCAAAGGCCTCGATGACCTCGCCAGCGGCATCCGTGCCCTCGTGACCGCGTGACAGGATCAGGCGCGTCGAGGCGATGTTGAGACCCAGACGCAGCAGCGTGGTGATGAGCAGGACGGCCGGGAAGGCCGAGAATTCCAGCGGCTTCTTGATGAAGAGCGCTGTCATCAGGACCAGCACGGCGATCGAGATCGAGGTTGCCAGCGACAGGTCGAGCAACAGGCTCGGCATCGGCAGCAACAGCATCACAAGAATGCCGAGAATGCCCACGGCCAGGGCGACATCGCCCCGCAGCGTGCGGTTCAGGAAGGCCTGAAGATTGAACCCGCCAGCGGACGGGGTCTGGTTTGTACCTGCTGTATCAGCCACGTCTTAGTCCTGTCAGGCTGCGGAAATACCCGCGGTTGTCTGGTTGGGCTGTGGAATCTCGACACCCTGATCGGCATAGAGTTTCAGCTTGTTGCGCAGGGTGCGGATCGAGATGCCGAGAATGTTGGCGGCATGGGTACGATTGCCCAGGCAGTGGTCCAACGTGTCCAGGATGAGGTCCTGCTCGACTTCGGCAACCGTCTTGCCGACGACCACACGCTGAACCGCGTCAGCAGCATCGGCGGCGTGGCGGGTGACGCTGGAACCGGAACCGGTGAAGGCAGAACCATCCGGCATGCGGATCGCGTCCGGACCAATCTCGCGGCCAGAGGCCAGCAGAACAGCGCGGTGCATTGCGTTTTCCAGTTCGCGGACGTTACCCGTCCACTCGCGGGCCAGCAGCTGGGTGCGGGCGGCGTCGGAAATCGGCTTTTCCTCGACCTGGTTGGCTGCGGAGTATTTCTTCACGAAATGATCGGCCAGGGCGATGATGTCGGTTGGACGCTCGCGCAGCGGCGGCAGGGCCAGATTGACGACATTCAGGCGGAAGAGCAGGTCTTCGCGGAAAGTCCCGTCGGCAACGGCCTTGCGCAGATCCCGGTTGGACGTCGCCAGGATGCGGATATTGACCTTGACCGGCTTGGTGCCGCCAACGCGGTCGATTTCACGTTCCTGGATCGCACGCAGCAGCTTGGCCTGCAGTCGCACATCCATTTCCGAGATCTCGTCGAGCAGAAGTGTGCCACCATCGGCCTCCTCGAACTTGCCTACGCGGCGGGCAATGGCGCCGGTGAACGCGCCTTTCTCATGACCGAAGAGTTCCGATTCCAGCAGGTTTTCAGGAATGGCGGCACAGTTCACGGATACAAACGGCTTGGAGGCGCGCTTGGACTTGGAGTGAACATAACGCGCCATGACCTCTTTACCGGCACCGCTTTCACCGGTGATCAGGACGGAGGCCTCGGAAGCCGCGATCCGGTCTGCCAGTTCGATAACGGTCGTCATGGACGGATCGCGGGCAATCATCGCGCGTTCGTCGTCGGCAACCGCCTCGAGAACGGCGGCGATCAGCTCGGCATCCGGCGGCAGCGGAATGAATTCCTTGGCGCCGGCGCGAATGGCTGCAGCGGCCATTTCCGGGCGGACATTGACGCCGCAGGCCACGACCGGAACCGTGATGCGTTCGCGTTCATTGGCATCGATCAGGGATTGGACATCCAGCGACAAGTCGACCATGAGCAGGTCGGCCCCCCGGCCAGCCCGCAGATGAGCGGTCGCCTGTTCGATCGTATCGACCTGGGAGACACTGGCTCCGCGGTCGGTGGCGATTTTGGTGGCGGTGTAGAGTTGCCCGCCAAGGCTTCCAACGATCAGGACTCGCATTGCGTCCGCTCCATTTTTGTCTTGTTACCAAGGCGCTGCATCATGCTGCGTCCCCGTCCTTGATGATTTCAGTCATGGTCACGCCGAGGCGGTCTTCCACGACAACGACCTCGCCGCGGGCGACGAGACGGTTGTTCACGTAAATGTCGATGGCTTCACCGATCTTGCGATCCAGCTCGACCACAGATCCGGATGTCAGCTTGAGCAGCGAGTTCACATCGATATGCGCCTTGCCGAGAACGGCAGAGATGTTGACCGGAACATCGAAGACCGGGGCCAGATCGGCAGCCGCCTTTTCTTCTTCTTCCATCATGGCTTCGGCGGGTACGGCAGGCGCCTGTTCCGCTGGCACGTCCGGCATTTCATTGCCCAGGTCGGGCAGGTCGAGATTATTTTCGTCAGCCATATCTGGCCTCCTTACGCCGCGGATGAGCCGGGCATGGTGCCGGCTGCGGGATCAATCGGGTCTGCGTCTTCGGTCGGGGCGGACAGCCAGCGCTCGGTAATCTCGTTGAGACGCGATTCCACATCGGCCTGGCTGCGCTGGATCGCGCCCTTGCCCCATTCGAGGCGGATATCGCCTGCGGTCATGCCTTCTTCGCCGCGCACGACAACAGCGCCTTCGAAGCCACAGTCGCGTGCGGTTTTTTCAAGCTGCTCGGCCAGCATTTCCACGAGGTCGGGCGCACAGCGGACGGAGAACCGCGGTTCTCCGCGCAGATCCATCACCGCCTCGCGGACAACTTCCTCGATGGCGTCGGCCGGAAACTGGCTCAGAGCTTCGCCAGCAAGCTTTCGTGCGGCCGCCAGACCCAGCATGACGGCTTCGTTGCGCAGCTGTTCGGATTCCGTGGCCAGGCGCGCCAGGATGAGCTGCATCTGGGAAGCGATCGCCTGCAGCGACTGGGCGCAGCGACCTTCTTCCATCTCGCGGCCTTCCTCGACCCCCCACATGCGTGCCGCATCGACATCGTCCTGGGTGAAGAAGCGCTTATAGCTCTCACCTTCACGCAGCACTTCGCCGTTATGGTCGAACTCGGTGTCGAAATGGAATTTCGTCGGCTGCTGTTGCACAGGCGGGCTCCTAGTAAATCAACTCGTCGTCGGCACCGCCATCGGCCAGCATGATCTCGCCCTTCGCGGCGAGGTCCTTGGCCATGGAAACAATGCTTTGTTGTGCCTGGTCGACGTCTTTGAGACGCACCGGACCCATGGCGTTCATGTCTTCCTTCATGATCTTCGCAGCACGCTCGGACATGTTGGAGAAGAAGAGATCGCGCAGGCTGTCGGACGCGCCTTTCATCGCCAGGGCCATCTGGTCCTTGTCGATGGAACGCATCAGCGTCTGGATGCCACCCGGGTCCAGCTTGGACAGGTCCTCGAAGACGAACATCAGCGAGCGGATCTTCTCGGCGCTGTCGCGATTGCGTTCTTCAAGGGCCGCCAGGAAGCGGTTCTCGGTCTGACGGTCGAAATTGTTGAAGATCGAGGCCATCATCTCGTGGCTGTCATGTTTGGAGGTGCGGGCCAGGTTGGACATGAACTCGGTGCGCAGCGTCTCCTCGATGCGATCCAGGATCTCGCGCTGTACCGGTTCCATGCGCAGCATGCGGGTGACGACCTCCATCGCGAAATCCTCTGGCAGGGCGCCGAGGACACGCGAGGCATGCTCCGACTTCACCTTGGACAGGACGACAGCGACCGTCTGCGGGTATTCATTCTTGAGATAGTTGGCGAGAACGACCTCGTTCACATTGCCCAGCTTGTCCCACATGGTCCGGCCGGCGGGACCGCGCAGCTCTTCCATGATCGTCTCGACCTTCTCTCCCGGCAGGAAAGAGGTGAGCAGGCGCTGGGTGGCCTCGAAAGAACCCATCAGCGAGCCGGTGGAGGACATCTGGCCGACAAAGTCCACGATCAGCTTTTCCACCGCGGTGGCAGAGATCGTGCCCAGGTTTGACATGGCCTGGGAGACCTCGCGGATTTCCTCTTCGTCGAGATGGCTCCACAGGCCGTGGTCCTCCTCGCCCAGGGCGAGCAGGATGACAGCAGCCTTTTCTGGGCCGGTCAGCCGGTTGGGATCTTCGATGCCGCGACGTTTTTCAGACATATCCGACCTCAGGAATCGTGCAGCCAGCTACGCAGGATAGAAATGCTTTCTTCCGGGTGCTGTTCGACGAGGGATGCGACTTTCTTGATCGAGGAGGCCTTCACCTGGCCGTCGATCTTTTCAATGTCGATAAGTGCGTTTTCCACCGATGCCGGAGCGCCGCTTGTGGGCAGGGCCGCCGGGATGTCCGATGTCGGCAGGGCCGCCGGTGCATTGGCTGTGTCCAGCGTGTGGGCTGGTGCAGCACCTGCAGCGGCCAGAGCCAGGCCAGCCGGTGCGGCTGCAGCGGTTCCAGCGCCTTTGACCAGCGGGCGAGCGACGAGGAAAATGACCAGCAGTGCGGTGATAAACATCACCAGGACTTCGGCGCCACGCAGCAGGTCATTCTTGTTGAAGCTGAACCCGCCGGCTGCTTCCGATCCCAGCAGCGGATCGACACGGGCAAACTCGATCTGGGTGACGGTCAGGTCATCCTGGCGGGCATCATTGCTGACAAAACCCATTGCGGCGCGCACCAGGGCCTCGATCTGATCGATTTCAGCCTGCGGACGTGCGGTCCAGCTTGTGCTGCCATCCTCATTGACCGAGACGATGCCGTCTACAGCGACGGCGACAGCCAGCCGGTTGATCGAGCCCGCTTCGATGATCTCGGTGCGTGTCGTGTTCGAGATCTCGTAATTGACTTGCTCGGTGGAGACTTCGCGCTCGGATGCAGACTGCGGTCCGCCGGCGTCCGTGCCGCCATCGGGAAGGTTTTCAGAGGCAGACACGGCATTGGCACTGCCGCCATCGCTGTCACGGGACGTCTCATTATTGCGCTGACGAGAGAGCAGGACCTGTCCATTCGGGTCGAAGGTCTGGGAGCTCTCGGTAACGCTCTGGCGGTTCAGTTCCGCAGTGACCTGGACGCGGGCTGCACCGGGACCGACAACACCTTCGACGAGGTCCAGAATGTTCCGGCGCAGCGTGGCTTCCAGTGCAGACTGGCGCTCGTCCATCAAGATGCTGGTCGCACCTTCTTCCTCGGTTGCTGCCGCCAGGAGGCGACCGCGATCATCGGCGATGGAAATATTGGTGGCTTCCAGACCTGCACCGCCTGCGACGATATTGCGGATCACCCGGATCTGTTCAGAGTTCAGCGTGCCGCTGGCGCTGATCGTGATGGCGGCGGTCGGTGAGGCCTGGTCGCGCGCAAACAGGCGGCGTTCCGGCAGGTTCAGATGAACGCGTGCCGAACGCACATAGTTGAGCGTCTGGATTGTACGGGCCAGCTCGCCTTCCAGGGCGCGCTTGGCGTTGAGATTCTGGACGAAGCTGGTCTGACCGAAACTGTCCTGGCGATCGAACAGCTCGTAACCCGCGGACCCGCCGATCGGACCTTCGCTGGCGATACGGACGCGCGCGGCATCGATCTGGTCACGGGCGACATAGATGGCCGTGCCGCCTTCCGCGATTTCATACGGAATATTGGCCTGGTCCAGCAATTGACCCGCAGACACGGCCTGCGCCGGGTCCAGCCCTGCCTGCAACAAAGCCTGAGAACCGCCACCAACAGCACTGGAAAAATACACAAGCGCTGCGGCAACACCGGCGGCCAGGCCGAAGATTGCGGCCAACCGTCCAACACCAAAAGCTCTGATCTGATCAAAAAGCGCGTTCACTGGTCATCCTGCCCAAATAATTCGTGTGCTCCGTAGCGAAGCACTGGGCAGAATTTTCCTACCAGTCTCGTAAACGAGGTATTAAGATACGCGCAAACATCATTAATCCTGATGAATTTTTCTCATCAGAATTATCTAACGTACTGAAATTATATGTGATGAACGGTGACCCAAGGGGGGAGAGGGCCACCGCTCACTCAGCAACCGGAAAATCCGGTGCTATCGGTAGGTCTGCAGACGCGTTGTGCGCAGACCTGCAAGTCCATGTTTATCGATGGAGCGCTGCCAACCGAGGAATTCCTCCACGGTCAGCGAATATCGTGAGCAAGCTTCTTCCAGTGAAAGCAAGCCACCGCGAACTGCGGCGACGACTTCTGCCTTACGGCGTACCACCCAGCGCTGAGTCTCCGGCTTGGGAAGATCCGCAAGCGTAAGAGGGCTACCATCCGGTCCAATGACATAGTTTTCTTTTTTAAGGCGCGGCTGCATGTCCGGTCCCCGTTTGTTTTTGTTTATGGTGTGACCCTAGCCCAAGGCCTTTAACATCCGCCTAAACCTCTGGGTAAATTTGCGTTTAACGCCTCCCCGAAAATCCGAATAAAACTCGCATAAGATTTGAGCGATCGCGTTTACCCACATGCAAGGCGCAATAAAAAAGGGCCCCGCCGAAGCGGAGCCCTTAGTTAAAAGCGTCAGGTGATGGATTAACGCTTCATCCGGATGGCTTCATCGAGCATCTCATCAGCCGTGGTGATGATTTTCGAGGAAGCGGAATACGCCCGCTGTGTGGTGATCAGCGTGGTAAACTCGGTCGCCAGGTCGACATTGGAGTTTTCCAGCGTCGAGGAGGCGATGGTGCCGGCAAAACCCCCACCGGGCTGGTTCAGGGTATAGGTGCCCGATTCCGGAGTGACCGTGTAGGTGCCGCCGGACTGGGCCTGCAGGCCGTCCGGGTTCACGAAGGTCGCGACCGGGATCTGGTAGACCTTGCGGATGATACCGTTGTTGAACTTGGCGAAGACGAAGCCTTCGTCATCCACTTCAACACCCGCGAAGTTACCGAAAGCGGAACCGTTCACATTGGTGGAGAGCAGGGCAGACGGGCTGTCATACTGAGTGAAACCACCCGGGGAGCTTGGATCGCCAAAGTCCAGCGTAACCGACTGTGCGGCAATTCCGGTTGCGGCAGACCATTGGAAATCGTTGGCGCCAAGCGCGGCGCCATTGTCGGATGCCAGGAAGTTCATTGTGGTGGGCAGCGTCGTATTGGCTGAGTCCAGGCGACCTTGCGTATCAAACGCGACAGTACCGGTGAGGATCTGGCCGTCGAGCAGGCCTGCGCCGGTGGTCACTTCACTGGCCGGAACCATGTGGACTTCTGCGTGCCACTGGTTCGGCGTAGAGCTCTTCAGCATGGAGATGGTGATCGAACGTACACCACCCTGGCTATCATAGAAGGGAATGGTGCGCTGGAAGTCCGGTGTGACAGCCCCGGACGCCATATTGTTGGCAGATGCCGCCGGGTTATAGGTCGCTTCGTCCGCGGAAACGGTCTGGCTGGCCAGCAGGTTGGCATTGATGCCCATGATGGAAGTCGGCTCCGCCGCACCACCGATGGAGGACAGGTTGATCGTCTCCAGCGTGTTGAGGTCGGACGGGTTGGTTGGAACCGATCCGTCGGCCGCAACCGGCCAGCCCGCAAGGTATTTGCCGGCGTCATTGCGCAGGTAGCCTGCACTGTCGGCGACAAAGCGGCCGGCGCGGGTGAAGGCAACCGGATCGGACGAGTTCGCATTGGCGTCATCGCGCACGACGAACAGGCCGTTACCGGCGATGGCCAGATCAGTGGCCGAGGTAGAGCCCGTCAGCAGGCCCGACTGGCTGATGTTCAGCTGGGTTTTCGAACCGACACCCGCAGCGGTGTAGCGCGTACCCTCGCCACGGCTGTCATACATCGGGGTGAAGACAGCTTCGGCGCGTTTGTAGCCAACCGTGTTTACGTTGGCGATGTTGTCCGAAACAGCGGCCAGGGCGCTGGAATTTGCGATCAGGCCGGAAGCGCCGGCCAACAACGCGGAATTGATGCTCATTGCATGCTCCTTACGTTTTCAAAACAAAGGGAGCCTTCTGCTAGGTGGATCCGAATTCCCATTCTGGGGTCCGGTTTCTCAGGCCGGCGGCCTGAAGGATCAAACTGTGCCGTCCTCCCTCAAAGAAAGTACCGAGGAGAGCGGCACGCGAATTCCGCCCATCTCGACAATGACTTCATTGCCAGAGAGATCCACTCCCGTGACCAGGCCCTGAGCCCGGATTGTGGGAGTGATATTGTTCCCGTCATCATCAACAGACAGGACTTCCAGGGTGTAGACGCCGTCCGGCATCTGCGATCCGGCTGTGTCCAGACCGTCCCAGGTGAAGTTGTGTGTGCCCGTATTGTTGTTTCCATCGAAACGGCCGAGCTCGCGTCCGTCCTCATCCTTGACGATGAGGGTCGTGGAGCGCGCGTTTTCGGGCATGGTGTATTCCCAGGTCGCCTCGCTATTGGTCATCTCGACCTGGGCTGTTTCGGCCAGGCCAACGCGACCGATATAGCTCACGGCAGACGCCTGGGCGGCGGCTGACTGGAGCAGAAGCAGGTTTTCCAGGTTCTGGTTCTGCTGGATCTGCTGTTCAACGCTGGAGAAATCGACCAGCTGGCTGACGAACTGGGTGGAATCCAGCGGGTCCAGCGGGTCCTGGTTCTTCATCTGCTCGGTCAGCAGGGTGAGGAACATTTCGAAGTTGTCGCCCAGGCTCGCGGACTGTTGGGACAGTGCGCTGTTGGAGCCGGTGGCGGCGGTAATGGCAGAGATATCGGTCATCTATCGGGTCCTAGATCCGCACATCCAGACGATCGCGCGCGGTCGCCAGGCGGAAGCCATAGGCGTCACGTTCAATTGTCGTATCATTGGCAAGGGCTGACATTTCCAGATCGTCGCTCTCCACGAAGACCGGCATGACGTCCGGATCCTCGTCGGCGTTGTAGCCCGGGTCATCCGAGTTCTCGCTGAGCTGGAATTCCAGCCCGTCTTTCTCAAGCTCCAGTCCGGCCTCGTTGAGGGCGCGCTCCAGTTCGCGGGCGCTGCGCTGTAGTTCAGCGAGGGTTTCCGGTCTTTCTGCCGAGAGGATGGCCTGGACCCGCTGGTCCTGGCTCAGTTCAAGGCGGACGTCGACACGACCCAGCTCGGCTGGGTCGAGGCGAATATCAAAGACACGGCTGCCATTGGCAAAGCGCCGGGTGATCTGCGCGGCGAGCTGTTGCGCGGACTGGGGCGTGAAACGCTGTCCCTCGCTCGCGGCGCGCTCCGCCACAAGGCGACCATCCGCGCGCTGCAGGGACAGGTCCTGTTCAGGCCGGAAGGAGAGTGATGTATCCGTGCTCGGCTGGGAATGGAGCAGCGGCTGGTCAAGGCTCGCCTGTCCCGGCATCGGCGCCATGGGGCGCAGGTCCGGAGTGGTTGTGTCGATCGACGGTGTGACACTGGGTGTGGCCACGGGTTGCGAGGATTGCGTTGTCGCTGAGGCCTGGGCCGGATTCGGGCTCGGCGTTCCGGTTACACCCTTGCTGGCGTTCGCCGGTTTGGCATTGCGTTCAGCAAGTTGGGCACCCGGAGCAGAGGTCGGTCGCGCAGAGTGTGCCGCTGCCGCGACGCTCAGCTCCGGTGCAGGCTCAGCCAGGGCCTGGCCGCCCGCTGCCGGATTGGAGACAGACGGTGTCAGAATCACAGGTGTGAGACCGTTTGCGGCCGGACTATTGAAAGCCGCGGGCGTGACAGGCGGCGCAGCGAAGGCGGGCGCTTTCGCCTCAGCCGGCTGCACGGAGGGTTTGGCGGCGCTGACTACCTGCTTAGCTGTCGCCGAGGTGTCCTGTGTCGGCTGAGGCGCCGCAGGGGCGGCTTCCGGGGCAGCGATCGGAGCAGGTATGGGCTGCGCTGCCGCTGAACCAGCGACCGCGGGTATCGGTGACTGGACCGGGGCCTTCGAGATCGCTGCGGAGGTTGGCGCCGAAGCCCGGGCCAGCTCCGTCACGATCGAGGCTGGCAACGGACGTTCAGCCAGACTGTTTACAGTGTTGATCGTCGATTCCAGGGCCTGGATGACGGTGTCCGGCAGGCCGGCCTCTGCAAGCTGCTGCTTCAGACCATCAATCCGCGCTGCGATGCGCTGCATCAACGTCTCGCCCTGTGTGGGCAGGGCATCGGGACGATGGGGTTCGGTTGGCCGGGCCTTGCTCAGCATATCCACCGGCGTCTCGGCGATGTCGTCACCGCGGGTCGGAACCGCCGTGAGCACATCCTGGACCGGTTTGACGGCCTTGCCAGTCGCGAGCGTGTTGATCTGGTCCTGGACAGGCGCCTTGGCCACAAGGCCAGGAGGCGTAAGCGTATCCGTCGCGCCCGTCTGCTGGGCCAGCGTGTCGATATCAATGCCCAGGGCAGCAAGTTGCTGGCGCAGGGGTTCGAGCATGTCCAACAGCGGGTCCGTTTCCAGCGATGGCGCGGTCACGGAAGACGGCGTGGACGACACTGCACCGGGGGCGTTGTCGCCAGCCGCAGCAGCCAGCAGGCTCTGAACATCCAGCCTGTCGGAGGTGGGTGGCAGCGATGCGGCCGTTGCTCCGGCGACGGTCTGGGTGGTTGTCTGGGACAGAACCGGGCCGCCTGGCATTGCCTGATCCGCGGCAAGAGCCGGATTAGTTGTGTTGAGGTTCGCCTCGACTGTCCCTGTTGGAGTGCCCGGGGGTGTGGGAAGCGCATCCCGGATCTGGGCGATCAGCGAACGCAACTGGCCAAAGACCGTGGCGACATCTTCGGCCGCATTGCGCAGCTCGGGATTGAGCTGGGCCAGTTCACGCGACACAGACGGCTGCAGCAGTTTCTGTTCGCCCGTCGTCTGTTCGCCCGTCGCGTTCGGCAGGACGATGCGCGCCAGGGTGTTTTCAGCCGGAGCGCCATTGCCCGTGGCGGTGTTCGCCGTGGTTTGCTGTGGATCCTGTCCGGCAAGCAGGGCCTGGAACACGTCGGCGGGCTGACCGCTCGCCGGGGCGGTGTCCGGCGTGGCGACAGCCCCAGCTGCCAGAGCGTTACCAGAGCTCAGGAATGTCGCATTCATAAAGAAGGCCTGCATGGCGTTTCTGTTCCGTTTTTCTCGTTGCACCACACATTGGTGGCGCTGATCCGCTCAACTCACCGCAAGCTGCGTGCCACAAAGAAAATCTCATAACACACTGAAAAAGCGTATTAATTTGTGGTTAATACCTGTAAATTTGCGTTAGGCTGGGTGATTTCTGCCGCTTACCCGGCGGAAGCTGCCCACCAATCGCCCCATCGGCAAATTGCTTCGGATTCCGGCTCGAAACCGAATTCTGGCGCGCCCGCTTAAAACTGGCCCGCTCCTTGCGATTAACCTTGTTAGGCACGCGATGTTCGCGAGCAGGAAAATTGATGTTGAACGCATGAAAGACGTTTTTAAAACATACGGTTACGGCGAGGTTCAGGTCCCTTGGATCGGAATTTCAGAACTGCGTGCGCCCGGCAAGGCTTGCCGAGGCAGCGGCAGAAAACGCCGGTCCGGGGTCCGTCTCGTGCAGTATAAGCGGAGTGCACCATGTCGCTGAGTGGCATTCTCGGGAACGCGCTTTCAGGTCTCAGTGCCAGCCAGGCTGGCATGCGGGCGTCGTCCAACAATGTTGCGAACGTCAACACGCCGGGCTACGCGCGCACCTCGCCCAATCTTGTCGCTCGCAATGTGGGCGGAACGGCCATGGGGGTGCAGGTCAACGGCATCACCCGCATCGCCGACCAATTCCTCCAGGTGGCCTCCCTGAACGCGATTTCCTCCGCCGGCCAGACCAGCGTGATCGCCACCGCGCTTGACCGGGTGCAATCACAATTTGGCGGGCTGGACGATCCGGGCTCGATGTTCTCGCGCATGAACAAGGTGTTTGAGAGCATCGCACAGGCCAGTGTTGACCCGTCTCTCGCTGTTTCGCGTTTGGCCGTCGGTGCCGATGTCGACAGTTTCTTTGACGAGACGAAACGTCTGTCGCTGGAAATCAAGACCCAGCGCCAGGAGGCCGATGCCCGCATCAGCGCCGGCGTTGAACGGGCCAATCAGCTGATGAATGAGCTGTTCGCGCTGAATACGAGCGTACAGAACATGGCCGCAGGCGGCGGTGACACTTCCGGTGCAGCGAACCGTCAGTCCGAGCTGCTCGATGAATTGTCGAACCTGTTGGACGTCAGGGCGGTACCCCAGGCGGACGGCCGGGTGGTGTTGCGGACGGAAGACGGCGTTCTGTTGCTGGATAATTTCGTGGCCACGCTGCAGTATTCTCCGGCTGGAACCGGCTCCTACAAGACAGATTACGGCCGTATCACCGCTGCCAATCCCAATGGCACGGCAACGGAAATCCAAAGCCACATCATGAAGGGCGAGTTGCGCGGACTGATCGAACTGCGCGACGAGATCCTGCCCGAAATGGCCGAGGAACTGGGCGAGATATCTGCCGCCTTCGCGGATGCCCTCAACGAGGCACACAACAACTCATCCTCCTATCCGGCGCCGCAGACGCTGACGGGACGCAATACCGGTCTCAACCCCAACGACCAGCATAATTTCACCGGCGCAACGACCCTGGCTGTGACGGACGCCACCGGCGGTCTGGTGAGCCGTATTGATGTCGATTTCGACGCTGGCACGCTGTCGGTCGATGGCGGTGCTGCCGCTGCGATCGGAACGACGGTCACATCCCTGGTCACGGCAATCGACACCGCCCTCGGTGCCAACGGGTCGGCCAGCTTTACCAATGGTGTCCTGAGTGTCTCCGCCACCAGTGCCGCCAACGGTATTGCCTTCCTCCAGGATGAGACGACGCCGAGTGATCGTGGCGGACGCGGTTTCTCCCATTTCTTCGGCCTGAATGATCTGGTCGATGCGGATCGCATTGCCATGCACGAAACTGGCATGACGGGTGTGGACACACACAATTTCGCGGCGGGCCAGGAGATGACGTTCGATATCGTGGGGCCCCAGGGCCAGCCCGTCACCTCGATCACCGTCGCGACCGTTGCAGGCGAAAGTTTCAATGACCTGATCGCCGACCTCAACGACACCACCAATGGTGTTGGCCGCTACGTGACCTTTTCGCTGGATTCACAGGGTCGACTGGTCGAGACGCCCGTGGCGGGGTTCGAACAGTTCGGTGTCACCCTGGTCAGCGATTCAACCGAGCGGGCCGGTTCGGAAAAATCCATGTCCGAACTGTTCGGCATGACGCTGTTCGACAAGGCCAACCGGTCCGAGGAATTCTCGGTGAAATCGAGCATTCGTTCCGACAGTTCACTCTTGTCCCTGGCCCAGCTGGATATTGATGGCGCCACGGTTGCCGGCGACATCGTGCTGTCGACCGGGGATAACCGGGGTGGTCGCCTGTTGGCGGCAGCCATGGACGGAACTCATAACTTCAACCAGGCCGGTTCTCTGGCGGCGTCGACTGCGACGCTGCAGGATTATGCCGCCCGCTTTGCCGGTGTCGTTGGTTCCCGCGCTGCGCGGGCCGAGAGCATGGCCGAATCCAATGTCGTTCTGATGGATACAGCCGCCCAGAAACGGGCGGATGTCGAGGGGGTCAATCTGGACGAGGAACTGGCTGCGATGACGATGTATCAGCAGTCCTACAACGCTTCAGCGCGCATGTTGCAAGCGGCCAAGGAAATGGCCGATGCGCTGATGCGGGTCGTTTAGGAGGCCTGAGCGATGACCCGAATTTCCACTTTCGCCGCCAATCAATCCGCGCTGGCTGACCTGATGAAGGCCCAGCGCAGCGTGTTTGAGTCACAAAAACAGCTGATCACCGGCAAACGCGCGACGGATCTCAAGGGTGTGGGCCACGAGGCCGAGACCCTGCAGGCCACCCGTGCCGCCCAGGCCCGTTCCATGGCCTATGAGCAGGCTGGCATTCGCGCCGCGGCCCGGCTGGAAGCCCAGGATACTGCGCTGAACAACCTGACCGATGCGGCCAATGACCTGCGCACGGCGGTAACGACCAAGGACGGCAACTACGTCATGCACGAGGTGCGCGAGGCCTTCTACAAGGTGGCCAACGCGCTCAACACCAAACATGCCGGTTCCTACATCTTTGGCGGAACACGGTCCGACGTCCTGCCGGTCAATGCCGAGAAGCTGGATGACCTCCTGCCGATGGGCGCTGCAAGCGATGCCTTCCAGCACAATGACCGCCGCCCGACCGTCCAGATGGACACGCACATCACCGTCGAGGTCGGCCTGCTGGCCAATGAGGTCGGTGGCGAGCTGATGGACAGTTTCAAGCGCATCGTGGATTTCGAGAATGGCGTCAATGGTCCGTTCGAACAGCCGATGACCTCGACCCAGGAAGCCTTTATCCTCGGTGAGGTGGCGTCCATCATCTCGGCGATGGACAATCTCTTCACCAAGGTCGGTGAGGCCGGCGCCACGGCGGCCCATGTCGACACGTTGATTGCCAGTCACGAAGACCGCCAGACCTTCCTCGATCGTTTCATCGGCGAGATGGAGGATGTCGACATGGCTGACGCCGCCACGCGGTTCCAGCAGGCCCAAACGGCGCTGGACGTCTCGGCCCGAACCTTCTCATCCCTCAGCCAGGTGTCCCTGCTGCCCTTCCTGAGATAGGGAAGCTCGCTGGCATTTTCCCGCTTTTGTTGTGCGGCAGATTTCTTCTAGTGTGAAGGCTGGAAGGGAGGGATCCATGGCACGTAGACAAAAACGGCGACCGGTATTCGGTGGCGCGGTTCTTGGCGCCGCGATTGCTCTACTCCTGCTCGCCCTCAATGTGGGCCCCACAACGTTGATGTTCCCGTGGGGCGTGCTTGGTGCTGCTATCGGCGGAGGCGCGCTCGGCAATACCGTCCGTAATTCGGCGGGTGATGTTTCCATTCAGGCTATTCTCGAGCATCTCTTATCCGGGGTGGGCGATTTCTTTGCTCCGTTTTTTGAACTAGTCGGCGATTTTTTTGGGGATGCGAGTCCATGATTGGTCCTGCCGAAACCGCTCGCGAGAACGCCTTTAAGCGCTTGGGCGTTCCTGCGCTTGTCGTTGCGACCGTCGTTGCCGGGCTCGTGGTCTGGGGCTTGTGGGGCAGCGCAACCTGGCTGGTGTCTCTTGCCGGTTTGGTCGTCTTCGGCATTTCATTCGGATCCGCCCGGGCCATTTTCAGCGATCCGCAACGTTACTTTCGCCGATTGATTGGCGGGGCCCTGTTTGCCGCGGGGAGCCTCGTGTTCGTTACGCCCCTTGCCTCGCTCGGGACCGGATCGCTTGCTGCCGGATTTGGGATTGCCGTTTTTCTGGCAATTCTTGCTTTCCTATTCACCCTGGTTTTTGGCAAGGGCTTCACAAATCGTTCAGCCGAATGGTTCGGCGGGATGAATTTCTAGCTGACTGGCCACACGCGACCGCATCCCCTATATAGCCGCCTCCTGATAACCGTTTGCTGCGGGCCTTGACCCCGTTGGAGGCGATATGACTGTGAATACGACCGACGGCGCGCGTGCGGCCGTCGATGACCTGCTTTGCGAACTCGATCTCTCCGGCGATCCGCTGGGACTGGGCGGCGATCCGGCTGACCATCGTGTTGTTGTGGCCATGTCCGGTGGCGTCGACAGCTCGGTGACGGCGGCCCTGTTGCATCATCTGGGATATGACGTCGTCGGCGTGACGCTGCAGCTTTATGACCACGGCGCGGCGATCCAGAAAAAGGGCGCCTGTTGCGCCGGCCAGGACATCTATGACGCCAAGCGTGTCGCCGAGGAATGTGGCTTCCCGCACTATGTGCTGGACTATGAAAGCCGTTTCCGCGAAGCGGTGATCGAGGAATTTGCCGATACCTATCTGGCCGGGTTCACGCCCATCCCCTGTGTGCGCTGTAACCAGACGGTGAAATTCGCCGATCTGTTGAAGACCGCGCGCGAACTGGGTGCGGCCTGCATGGCGACGGGGCATTATATCCAGCGCGCCATGGGCGATGACGGGGCGCAGCTTCGCCGAGCCGCGGACAAGGGCAAGGACCAGTCCTATTTCCTGTTCGCGACCACGCATGAACAGCTGGACTTCCTGCGCTTCCCGCTGGGCCATCTCAACAAGGACCAGACCCGCCAGCTGGCCGAGGCCTTTGGTCTGATCGTGGCCGACAAGCCGGATAGTCAGGATATCTGTTTTGTGCCGGAAGGGCGTTATGTCGACATCGTCGAGAAAATCCGTCCCGGCGCCTCGCGTCCCGGTGAAATCGTGCATGTCGATGGCCGCGCGCTGGGCCGCCATGAAGGCGTGATCCGTTATACGGTCGGCCAGCGCCGTGGTCTGGGCATTGCTGCCGGTGATCCGCTCTATGTCGTGCGACTGGATGCTGAGCAGGCCCAGGTCGTGGTCGGTCCTCGCGAGGCGTTGGCCGTCAATCGTATCAAGCTCAATGACGTCAACTGGCTGGGCGCGGACGCGATTGCCGATGGCGCACCCGTACGCGTGAAAGTCCGCTCAACCCGCCCGCCGGTTCCGGCAGCGCTGTCGGTGGATGGAGACAGTGTCGGTGTCGTGCTGGCTGACGGCGAAGAGGGCGTGGCACCGGGCCAGGCTTGCGTGTTCTATTCGCCAGACGACGAAGACCGCGTGCTCGGCGGCGGCTGGATCGCCTCGACCGCGGGCAAGGCAAGCTCGGGTGGTGTGACGTTGATTGGTTAGCGTGACTTGTTTGCCGTGCCGTCGATCTCGGTCACTCGGGTGGCGCACGCAAGAGCCTCACGTGTTAGTTGGTCAGGTTGGGATTGCGCCATCTCGTCATAGTCTTGATCGGAGCGGACGAGCGCCATCGCCATTTCACCCTGCGACATCCCTTCGTCTCGGCCGGCGCGACTCATCCATCGGTCCCACTGATTGATGGCCATGCCAGTTTCGGCATCATTGCGGTCGATATAGTGGGTGTAGTTCAAGATGGCAGAATAGCACTGCATGCTCTCCTCGAAGGTCACGGGAAGGGGTGCCGCCTCCGTTTCGAATACGTTTGAGTTTGGCAAGACCTCAGCATAGCAGGCTAGGGCAGTTTCGCGGCCGCCTTCGGGATCTGATTGCAACAATTCGCGGAAAGCATCGTCCCTCTCGCGGAGGTCCTGGAACGCTGCTGCGCCCGATGGAAAGCCCTGATTGGGTGCGGTGTTCCTCCAAAGCCGATCGTAGGCGAGATGGCCGTTGTACATCTCTTCGCTTTGCGAGCCCGCTAACTGCCGACTGTAGGTTAGTGTGCTGACGTAACAGTCGGCAATTCTGTCAAATTCCGCATCCAACTGGGTCGCGGAGGTTAGTAATGCAACTAAAAGTGCGCTCAACATATTGGACAGCCTTTTGGGGATTCAAGTTTTTGATAGAAGACGATGCGGAGGTCAAGTTGGCCGTCGTGATGCCGCTTGATCACCTCTCGCGCTGCGCTATCCTGCCCGCCATGAAGGGAATGATCCGTAATCTTCTGGCGCTGTTCGCGTTTCTGGTCCTGGCTCTGCCAGCCGAGGGCCAGTATTACGACGTCGAGGAGCGCCTGCAGGAACACCTGGCCAATTGTGATGCCGGCGACAAGTGGGCGTGTGGCTATGCGATCTCTCTGTGGATGCGACAGGACAGCCAGTCCTGGCTGACCCAACGCAATGTCGACATGCACGTGCATGCCTGCTCGCTCGGGCTGGACGGGTCCTGCTGGAAGTTCGAACGCAGGCTGGAACCCAATCCCTATGCGCCGGTGCGGGCGGATCGCGCGCGTTTCCTGGCGATGGTCGAGGCCGGCTGTGAAAACAATTCCACCATGGCCTGCTGGCAGGCAGCGAGCGAGTATTACGAGCTCGGTGACATGGAGCGCGCCTGGGATTATGCCGACCGCTCCTGTCGGGCTGGCTTCAGTGATGGCTGCGCGCGTCGAGCCGATGTCGAGGCCACGACGGGAGCTGACCCACAGGCCTCCTATATCGCGGCCTGTCACGGCAATCGCCCGGGATATATGCGCAAACGGCCCTATTGCGAGGCGGCCTGCACGATGTCCGACGCCATTTCCTGCCGGACCCTGGCGGACATGTATGCGCGTGGCCGGGATGGTTATCAGCCGACGGACCGCCGTGAACGTCGCGCCGCCGAGCTTTATGAGCGCGCCTGCACGCTGGGCGATTCAGACGCCTGTGACCGGGACGGTTAGGCCTTTCCAGGCGATCACCGTGATCCAGTGAATGAAAACCGGCGGCCAGACCGAGCCGCTGATCCGGTACGCGATCGTGCAAGCCAGTCCCAGCATGCCCGTGATGACAAGGAAGACCGGTTCCAGGAAGAGCGGCTGGGCCAGGGGCAGGTTCAGCCAGACCTGCAGCGGGTGCCAGAGCACGAAGGCGCTGATCGCTGCCGTTGCACGCAGCCAGCCCTGTTTTCCGCCCATCCAGACCCGGAAAACCACTTCTTCAAACAGGCTTGGAACAAGGATTGCGGCGACTGCAACAATGGCGAATGCCTGCCATTCATTTGTCGGTGAAAACTTGAACAGGTTTTCATATCGCCCCAAATAGCCTGCCGTGAGCGTAAATAGCGCTGAAATAAGAAGTGTTTGACCCCATTGAACACGGTTCGGTCGCGTCTGCAGCGCTTGTGCTGCGACTGCGAAAAGGCTTGACGCGGTGCCGCATAATTTGATCATGCGCGGCAGCTTAACGCCGAACGGCGAACCGGAGGAGACTTGAAATGAGCGCAATGGACGATCCCGTCGTCATCGTGGGCATGGCCCGCACCCCCATGGGTGGCCTGCTGGGCGAGCTGGCCAGCGAGAGTGCCAACGAGCTGGGCGCAGTTGCCGTGAAGGCCGCGCTGGAGGAAGCCGGCGTCGCCGGTGACGATGTCGACCAGATCCTGATGGGCAATGTCCTGATGGCAGGCCAGGGCCAGGCGCCGGGTCGCCAGGCGGCTCTCAAGGCCGGCATGCCCAAATCCGTTGAAGCGACGACGCTGAACAAGATGTGCGGATCTGGAATGCAAGCCGCTATCATGGGCCGTGCAGCCATCATGGCGGGCGATGCCGACATCATCATCGCCGGTGGCATGGAAAGCATGACCCAGGCGCCGCACATGCTGCCGTCTCACCGTGGTGGCTTCAAATACGGCCACGATACCGTCAAGGACCACATGGCCGAGGATGGTCTCGAGGACGCCTATGAAAAGGCGCCGATGGGCAATTTCGCCGACATGATCGCCAATGAGTACCAGTTCACGCGTGAGCAGCAGGATGCCTACGCGCTGGAAACCCTGGCCCGCGCCCAGCGCGCGACCGAGGAAGGTGACTTCAAGCGCGAGATCACGCCGGTCACCATCAAGACCCGCAAGGGCGAGATCTCTGTTGAGACCGATGAACTGCCGCGCAAGGCCATGCCGGACAAGATCCCGAACCTGCGCCCGGCCTTTTCCAAAGACGGCACGGTGACTGCGGCCAATGCCTCCGCCATCTCTGACGGTGCTGCCGCACTCGTCCTGATGCGCCAGTCCGAAGCCGAGCGTCGCGGCCTCAAGCCGATCGCCAAGATCGTTGCCACCGCAGCGCACGCGCACGAGCCGGCCTATTTCACCACCGCACCGGTCCCGGCCATGCGCAAGGCTGTCGAGCGCGCTGGCTGGACGGTTGATGATGTCGAGCTGTGGGAGATCAACGAGGCCTTCGCGGTCGTTCCGATGATTGCCATGAAGGAACTCGGCCTCAGCCATGACAAGGTCAACGTCAATGGCGGCGCCTGTGCCCTGGGTCACCCGATCGGCGCGTCTGGCGCGCGCATCATGGTGACGCTGCTGGCCGCGATGGAAAAACAGGGCAAGACCAAGGGTGTTGCCTCGCTTTGCATCGGCGGCGGTGAAGCCACGGCTGTGGCGGTCGAGCGCATGCAGTAAAGTCTGCCAAAGACACGATCAAAGAGGGCGGTGCCGATGGCGCCGCCCTTTTTTATTGGCCTTCATCCAGGCTCAGGCCTTCGCCGCGGACGAGCCGCATGATCATGTAGATCAGCAAGCCGATCGGTCCGAAGATGAAGCTGAAGACCAGCGCGGGTACGATTAGCAGGTGTGGCATGGCGCGCCGACGGGCATCGCGGGCGATCCAGCTGCCGACGAACAGATCGAACACCAGGAAATGCGTCCAGCCCGTGATGATCCCGTTGGGGTGGTCAAACAGGCTCATTACCCCGCCGATATCGGACATGCCGGCATTGGGATCGGAGACACCGAAAAATACCGCTGCGCCGAGTGAGAGGACATAGATCAGCCCGAAGGCCAGCGGGTAGAGGCCGCTGTGGACCAGGCGCCGGGTCAGCGCGTTGCCGGGTAACAGGATCAGCAATGCCCAGGCCGGGACGACCAGCAGGTTGAGCGCGGAATAGGCGGTTTCCCAGTTCATCGCGCGCTCCTTGTGGCGATCAGCCCTCGATATGTCCGAGTGGCAGGCCGCGGCCGTCCTTGACGTTGCGGATCTGCACGGAGGTGCGGAAATCGCCGATGACATCAAGCGGGATCAGCTTGTCGGAGATGAAGTCGTTATAGCTGTCGATATCAGGCATAACCACCTTGACCAGATAGTCATAGGGACCTGTCATCGTCACAGCTTCCGTGACTTCGTCAAAGCTCTGGATGGCGTCTTCGAACTTGTCGTAATTGGCGCGGCGAGCCGGGGCGATTTTCACCTCGATATAGGCGGTGAACATCAGACCGATGGCGCGGCGGTCCAGCTGGATCGAGCGGCGCTTGATGATTCCCTCGGTTTCCAGGCGGCGAATGCGACGCCAGCAAGGAGAGGGGGTCAGGCCGACCTTTTCAGCCACTTCGGCGACCGATTGGCCCGCATCCTCTTGCAGAGCTTCAAGAATACGAACGTCGATATTATCCAGGGCTGCGATCATTTTTTCCTCAAAAGCGGTTTCGCTGGGAAATTAGTTCACATTTGACCCTCTGCGAACCCGGAAATGGCAGATCGGGCTCGCACCGGCGGGGCTGAGCTGGTGATCTCGCACCGGCAGGCCGACGGGCTTGCGTTAGCGCAAACCTATGAAACCCCACCATTTGTCTATGGCAGAGCGCTGTATTTTTCACAGCCCCGAGGGCCGATCTGGGCGAGGTCCTGAGCGAGCAATATTGCTTGTTTGGCTGCGTTTGAGGGAAATTTGTTCGCACCTGCGGAAAAATGGGCGGTGAATTGGCACATTGCCCCAAGAGTAGACAAGCACTGTCCATCCGCGTTAGACGCCCCTCGCACCACACACTATGTGTGGCTTCAGTTCCTGGCGGTTTCCGCCCAGTCATAGCGAGAGCCCATGACGCAATCTGATCCCCGCTTCCACGTCCCCGCGCCGCACGCCCGGCCGGGTGACACGCCTGATTTTTCCCATATCGAAATCCCGCCGGCAGGCGAGGCCAGAAAGCCGGCCGTGGATATCAATGGCAGCGAGACTCGTGACCTCGCGCTCGGACTGGTCCGCGTCCTGGACCATAACCACCAGGCGGTGGGTGAATGGGATCCCAAGCTGGATGCGGATGTCCTGCGCGAAGGTCTCAAGCACATGGTGCTGACCCGCGTTTATGATGACCGCATGCTCAAGCTGCAGCGTCAGGGCAAGATGAGCTTCTACATGAAGTCCACGGGCGAGGAGGCTGTTGCTGTCGCCGCGGCCATGGCGCTGGACAAGGAAGACATGATCTTCCCGTCCTATCGCCAGCAGGGCATCCTGTTTGCGCGCGGTCGCGATATCGTCGACATGATGTGTCACTGCATCTCCAACAGCCGTGACAATCTCAAGGGTCGCCAGCTGCCGGTCCACTACACCTGGGCGGAAGGCAATTTCTTCTCGATCTCCGGCAATCTGACGACGCAATTCCCGCAGGCTGTGGGTTATGCGATGGCGTGCCAGTTCAAGGGCGAGAAGCAGATCGCGGCTTCCTGGATCGGTGAGGGCTCTTCTGCGGAAGGTGATTTCCACGGCGCGCTGGTGCTGGCTTCGACCTACAAGGCGCCGGTCATCCTCAACGTTGTCAACAATCAGTGGGCGATCTCGACCTTCCAGGGTGTCGCGCGCGGTCAGGGCAATACCTTTGCCGAGAAGGGGCTAGGTTACGGCCTCGCGTCCCTGCGCATTGATGGCAATGACTTCCTGGCGGTCTATGCGGCGACGCAGTGGGCGGCTGAACGCGCCCGTGCTGGCCATGGTGCCACCATCATCGAGAGTTTCACCTATCGCGCCGATGCGCACTCCACCTCGGATGACCCGTCGGGCTATCGCCCCAAGGCCGAGGAAGAGAAATGGCCGCTGGGCGATCCGGTCGAGCGCCTGAAACAGCACCTGATCGGTCTGGGCGAGTGGGATGAGGAGCGCCACGAGGCACTCGAGAAAGAGCTCAACGAGCTGGTCATCGCCTCCTACAAGGAAGCGGAGAGCCACGGCACGCTGCATGACGGCCCGCTCTCGCCGACCCACACGATCTTCGAAGATGTCTATGTCGAACCGGACTGGCGCCTGCGTCGCCAGCGCCAGGATCTGGGAGTCTAAATCATGGCCAAGATGAACATGATCCAGGCGCTCAATTCAGCGCTCGACAACATGATGGAAAAAGACCCGAATGTGGTCTCTTTCGGTGAGGATGCCGGTTATTTCGGTGGCGTCTTCCGTGTCACCGCAGGCTTGCAGGAAAAATACGGCCTGGACCGCTCTTTCGACGCGCCGATCAACGAGGCGGCGATTGTTGCCATGGCGATCGGCATGGGCGTCAAGGGCATGCGCCCGGTCGCCGAGATCCAGTTCGCCGACTACATCTTCCCGGGGCTTGACCAGATCGTCTCCGAACTGTCGCGCATCCGCTATCGGACGGCAGGCCAGTTCACCACGCCGGTGACCATCCGCACGCCCTGTGGCGGTGGTATCCGCGGTGGCCAGACCCACTCGATGAGCCCGGAAGCCTTCTTCACCCAGATCCCGGGTGTCCAGGTCGTCATGCCGTCCAACCCGTATGATGCCAAGGGCCTCCTGATCTCTGCCATCGAGAGCGATGATCCGGTCATCTTCTTCGAACCCAAGCGTCTCTATAACGGTCCGTTCGACGGGGATCCGGGCAAGGCGCTGGAAACCTGGGGCAAACACCCCAAGGGCGAGGTGCCGGAAGAGCATTACAGCCTGCCAATCGGCAAGGCCGAGGTCGTGCGCGAAGGCAATGATGTCTCCATCATCACCTATGGCACGCTGGTGCATGTCGCCCTGGCGGCGGCCGAGCGTGAGGGCATTGATGCCGAGATCATCGATCTGAAAACGCTGGTGCCCTACGACATCGAGACGATTGCCAAATCCGTCAACAAGACCGGCCGCTGCATCGTCGCCCAGGAAGCGCCGCGTACCTCTGGTTTCGGTGCCGAGCTGGCTGCGCAGATCCAGGAAGAGTGTTTCTACGCGCTGGAAACGCCGATCTACCGGATCGCCGGCTGGGACACGCCTTACCCGCACGCCCACGAGTGGGCCTATTTCCCGGGCCTGACCCGTTTCACCACCGCCATGCGCGAAGTTCTGGAGGCATAAGCAATGAGCGAATACCGCTATAAAATGCCCGATGTCGGCGAAGGTATCGTCGAAGCGGAAATCGTTGAGTGGCACGTCAAGGAAGGCGACACGGTCACCGAGGACCAACACGTTCTCGACGTGATGACCGACAAGGCGACGGTGGAAATTCCCTGCGCCGTGAACGGTACGGTGACCAAGCTGGTCGGTGAGCCGGGCGAGATCATCGCTGTTGGCACCGAGATCATGTTCATCGCCGTCGATGGTGCTGTTCCGGCTGAAGAGGAGGCCCCCGCCAAGGAAGAAACCAAGGCTGAAGAGGCTGCACCGGCCAAGGAAGAGCCGAAACCAGCGGCCCCGGCCAAGCCCGCTCCGGCCCCTGCTGCTCCGGCTGTGGCTGCACGCCCGGCGGGCGAGCGTGCCCTGGCCAGCCCGGCCGTGCGCAAGCGCGCGCTGGAGGCTGATATCGATCTGGGCACGGTCCCGGGGACCGGTCCGGCGGGACGTATCACCCACCAGGACATGGATGATTTCATCGCTTCCGGCGGTCGCCTGTCCGCGCGTGCGGGCGGTGGCTCCGTAGTACGTGCACCGCGCACTGGCGTGACCGAGGAGAAAATCATCGGCCTGCGCCGCCGTATCTCCGAGAACATGTCCCACGCCCAGCGCACCATTCCGGACATCGCCTATGTCGAGGAAATCGACGTCACGGCGCTGGAAGAGCTGCGTGCGCATCTCAACACGTCCAAGCGGGATGACCAGGCCAAGTTGACCTTCATTCCCTTCCTTGTCATGGCGCTGGCCAAGGCCCTGCCGGAAACCCCGCAGGCCAATGCGCACTTTGACGGCGAGAACATGCTGCTGACCAAGTATGACGCCGTGCATTGCGGTGTCGCCGCAGCGACGCCGAACGGCCTGATGGTCCCTGTCATCAAGCATGCCGAGAGCCTCGACGTGTTCGAGATCGCCGGTGAGCTGAAACGCCTGGGCTCCGCCGCCAAGGATGGCAAGGCGACCAAGGACGAGCTCTCCGGCTCGACCATCACCATCACCTCGCTGGGGGCCATTGGTGGCCTGGTCACCACCCCGATCCTGAACGCGCCGGAAGTGTCCATCATCGGCGTCAACAAGATGCAGACCCTGCCGCGCTACAATGCGGATGGCCAGGTCGTGCCGCGCAAGGTGCTGAACCTGTCCAGCTGTTTCGATCACCGCATCGTCGACGGCTATGACGCCGCCATGCTGATCCAGCGTGTGAAGGGCTATCTGGAAAACCCGGCGACACTGTTCATGTGATGAAGGGCACACGGTCTGCGATACGGCTGGTGGGTGATTTCTGCTGGATGTTGGCGTTTGGCTTCAGTGCTCAGGTTGTAGGCGATCCTGCCGTGTTCAATGAGGAGGGGCGTTTCACGTTAATTGCGGCTGTCATTTTGCCGTTTTGGCTAGCAGCATTTACGAGTTTGATTTGGCGTGGGAACCGAGCTGAAGCCGCGTTTATTGGAGGTGTCGCAACTCTTGTGGGTATTGGCGCTCTCGTTGCTGCAGGCGTTTCTGGGCTTCGAGGTGGCTCGTTTGCGGCGCTGCTTGCGTTTGCGCTGGGGCTTGCTTCAATCACATATGGCGGCCTATCGATTGTGCGAAGCGATTGACCTGCATCCACATCGTATCCAATAGCCCGGCGATACTGTTCATGTGATCGCGGCCGGGGCCGGATTGAACAGGAAAAAGCGGGATGCCTCGATGAGGTATCCCGCTTTTGATTCGAGTTGCCTGAATATCGTTCACTGGTAGCGTCGTGCTCGATAGCAGCGGTGGACGTTTACATTGGGTCGCGTATTGGTGCGGATTCTCGGCGTTATTCTTATCCTCATCGCCAGCGGAATGGCGTTTGCGGCTTATGGCATGTGGGCCTTTGCGAATGGCACAGATGTCTTGCCCCTGTGGCATCTCATGGTCTGGCTTTCACCAAGCTTCGGTCTTGTTGCTCTCGGAGTCTGGTTTTTGACGCGTTCAAGCCAGCGCAAATAGACCTGCGCCTGAATGCGGCGCGCGCTCAAAAATTATGCGTTTGTCATCCCCGCCGGCGGCCCCGCGAATGCGGGGCGTAGAGCGGGGATCCAGAGCACCATCGGTGGGTCCCGGATCTCCGCCCGGCTCAGGGCCGGGCTTGCGTCCGGGATGACAAGATAAGCTGCACAATTGCGCCGAGTGCGCGAATTGCGTGATGATCTCAATCTCTTCGAAACACCCGCACCTAATCCCGCCTTCCCATCCCAGATGCCTTCCGTTATACCCAATGTCACCAATGGTGACATAACAAGGTTGGATCGATGGAAATCTTTGAAATGATCAAGCAGCACATGGCTGCCAGTGTGCCGTTTGCGAACTATACCGGCGTGAAGCTGGAAGAGGTTTCGGCCGAGCGGGGCGTGGCCACGCTGGCCAAGCGCGGCGAGGTGGAGAACCATATCCAGACCATGCATGCCGGGGCGATGTTCACGCTGGGCGAGGCGGCGTCCGGTGCGGCGATGGGCGGTGTGATGGCAGACCAGCTGCTGGCGGCGCGTCCCGTCGCGGCCAATGCCTCGATCAAGTATGTGAAGACGGCCAAGACCGATATCACGGCGATCGCGACGGCGAGCATCCCGGCAGAGGAAGCGCTGAAAGCCTTCCACGCGGACGGCAAGGTCGTGTTCGACGTCCATGTCGATATCCGGGATGCCGACGAGAATACCTGCGCGGAAATGACGGTGGCCTGGCACATCAAGAAGACCGGCTAGGGTGGGCAAGCGCTATCATCATGGCGAGGTGCGCGGCGAGGCCATAGCCGCAGCGCTGGCGATCATCGAGGCTGACGGCCCGGATGCGGTGACCATGCGGGCCGTCGCCAACACGGTCGGCGTAGACCATCGCGCGATCTATCGCCATTTCACCGATCGCGACCGTCTGTTGGCCGAGGTGGCTGCGGACGGTTTTCGCGATCTCCTGTCCGCGCTCTTGAGCGCAGAGGGAGAGGCGGGGCTGAAGCGAGACTTCACCGCGTCCATCCGCTTTGCCCTGGCACGACCGCATCTCTACGCACTGATGCTGTCGCGGCCGCGCGAATTGATGTTCGACGGGGCGGCGCTGGAAGCCGCGGTCCGGGCGATGCTGGACCATCTCATGGCCTCGGCCCGGCTGGCGCTGGGCGAAACAGTCGAAAGCGCCACCTGCCGCGACCTGGTCTTCTCGGCGCTGGGGACAAGTTACGGTCTTGTCTCCCTGGCCAGCTCCATGACGCTGGCACCGCGTGATCCACAGGAGATGGAAGCCTTCCTCACCGACCAGGTGACAGCAGTGATCGAGGGCCAGCTTCTGCGCCTGCGCGCATCTGCCTAGTCGGTCTCCGCCGGCAGCAATTCGCGCGCAGTGCGGATCGTGCGTTCCGTCTCGCTGATCCAGTCTTCCGGCAGCAGCGCGTCGGGCATGTTCTGGTAACAGACGGGGCGCAGGAAACGCCGGATGGCCATTGTGCCCACACTGGTTGCCCCGAAATTGGTGGAGGCCGGATAAGGGCCGCCATGCACCATCGTCTCGCTGACTTCCACTCCGGTCGGGAAGCCATTGGTCAGGATGCGTCCGGCCTTGCGGTCCAGGACGGGCATCAGCCGCCGCGCCAGATCCGTATCGGCGCTGTCCAAGTGCAGGGAACAGGTCAGCTGGCCTGCCAGCGAGCGGGCGATGGTCTGCATTTCGGTGCTGTCGCGAGCAATGACCACCAGGCCCAGCGGGCCGAAAACTTCTTCGCCCAGGGCTGGATTGGCGAGCCAGTCTTCACCCGACACCGCGAAGAGGTTGGGTTTCACCGTGCGGCCCTCGCACGCGGTACCGAGCACTTCATCGACGCCTGTGATGCTGCGCACACGCTGACTGCCATCGCGATAGGCCTGCGCAATACCGTCTGTGAGCATGGTCTGGCTGTCGACCGTCATCAGCTCCGCCATGCTGGCCTGTATGAAGGCGTCGGCATCATCGCCAGCGATGACGATTGCGATGCCGGGATTGGTACAGAACTGGCCCGCCCCCATCACCAGCGAGGCCGCCCAGCCGGCGGCAATGGCCCCGGCGCGTGCGGCCAGGGCTTCGGGCAGAACAAACATCGGATTGACCGACCCCAGCTCGCCAAAGAAGGGGATCGGTTCTTCGCGTGCGGCGCAGAGGTCGAACAGGGCGCGCCCGCCTGCAAGCGATCCGGTAAAACCGACGGCGCGGATATGCGGGTTTTGCACCAGCCGGGCGCCAATATCGTGTGTGTCGCCCTGGACCTGGCTGAACACGCCCGGGTGCAGCTTGCAGGTCTTGATGGCGGCATGGATGGCCTGCGCGACCAGGTCAGCGGTTCCCGGATGGGCGCTGTGGCCCTTGACCACGACCGGACAGCCCGCCGCAAGCGCGGCGGCGGTATCACCGCCGGCGGTGGAGAAGGCGAGTGGGAAGTTGGAGGCACCGAACACGGCGACCGGGCCCACGGGACGCTGGATCAGTTTCAGGTCCGGGCGGGGCAGGGGCTGTCGTTCGGGCAGCGCCTCATTATGTCGGCGGTCGAGATAGCGGCCATCTACAATGGTATCAGCGAACAGGCGAAGCTGGCTGGTGGTCCGGCCGCGTTCGCCGATCAGCCGCGCTTCAGGCAGGCCGGTTTCTGCGTGCGCTATCTCGGTGATCGCATCACCGCGCAGCTCGATCTCGTCCGCGATGCTGCGCAGGAAGGCCGCACGCTCGACCGCTGTTGTGTAGCCATAGCTGTAAAAGGCGTCCTCGGCTGCGGCGCAGGCCTGGTCCACCAGTTCCGGTGTTCCCCCGCAATACTCCCTGGGACGCCCCGAAGCCGGGCTGGAGCGGAAGACGCGACCGCTGTCGACCCATTCGCCCGCAATAAGATGTGTGCCGTTGATCATGCCGCTTCTCCTGACTGTGAGGACTTCATGCCAGAACGCTAAATTGGATACAATATCCAGCTGTGCAGTTCGATTCCCTGTCGACTTGACCCTCGGGCAGAGCCGGTGTCCTGTCGGCGCAGGGAGAGGCAGATGCTCAAACAGATCTGGGATCAGTGGGTCAGTGTGGTCGCCGTGTGGGGCGTCGGCGTGTTTGCGCTGATGTTCAATTATGGCCGTCTGGGCGTCGATCCGCTTGATCTTCCGCTGATCATTTTCGGCAGTCTGGGCGTTCTCACGGCAGGTTCTGTTGCGGTCTCGCTCGCGCGGCAATTTATGTCGAAAAACCGCGCTTCCTGACGCAGCTCTTTCCCTTTGCGTCGCAAGACGCTAAATGCCTCGCAAATCCTCATTGGTTTCGCAGCCATTTATTCCAAGGAGCTTCCCCATGCAGACACGTTCGTGCCAGGTTCTCATCATTGGTGGTGGTCCGGGTGGATATCCGGCGGCTATTCGTGCGGGCCAGCTGGGGCTGGATACGATCATTGTCGACAAGCACGGTCTGGGCGGAACCTGTCTCAATCGTGGCTGTATCCCCTCCAAGGCGATGATCCATGCCGCGACCAAGTATGAGGAAATGTCCAAACACGCCGATGGCGACGAGCTGGGTATCTCCCTGGCTGAAGCGCCGAAGCTGGACATGGGCAAGCTGGTGGGCTGGAAGGACGGTATCGTCACCAAGCTGACCGGTGGTGTGGGCCAGTTGATCAAGGCTGCGGGCGTTGAACACATTTCCGGCTGGGCAAAGTTCAAGGATGCCAAGACCTGTGTCGTCGACACCGATGAGGGCGAGATCGAGATCACGGCAGAGCATGTCGTGCTGGCGACCGGTTCCGTCGAGGTTGAGCTGCCCTTCCTGCCGTTTGGCGACAAGGTGATCGGCTCCACCGACGCGCTGGACCTCTCCGAAAAGCCGGAGAAGCTTGTTGTCGTTGGTGCGGGCTATATCGGTCTCGAGCTGGGTATCGCTTTCCGCAAGCTGGGCAGCGAGGTGACCTTCATCGAGGCATCTGACGGCATTCTGCCGCTCTATGACAAGGAAATCACGCGCCCGATCACCATGTGGCTGAAGAAGCACAAGGTCGCTGTGAACCTCTCCTGCAAGGCCAAGGGCATGACGCAGAAGGACGGCATGGCCGTTCTGGAATACGAGGACGCCAAGGGCGAGATCCAGACCATTGAAGCCGACAAGATCCTGGTCGCGGTTGGCCGCAAGGCCTGCCTGGATGGCTGGGGTGTCGAGAATATGGGGCTGGACCTGGTTGATGGTCGTTTCATCAAGGTTGATGACCAGTGCCGCACGGGCATGCGCAATGTCTGGGCGATCGGTGATGTCGTCGGCGAACCGCTGCTGGCGCACAAGGCCACGGCCCAGGGTGAAATGGTCGCCGAGCTGATCGCGGGTCACAAGCGGGTCTTTGACCCGGTCTCCATCGCGGCGGTCTGTTTCACCGAGCCGGAAGTGGTCGGCGTCGGCCTGACCCCGGACGAGGCCAAGGCCAAGGGCGAAGAGGTCATCACCGGCAAATTCCCGCTGGCGGCGTCCGGACGCTACCTGTCCATGGAGGCGGGCACGGATGGCGGGTTTGTCCGCGTCACCGCGCGTGAGAGCGATCATGTCATCCTCGGCATCCACGCCGTGGGCACACATGTGTCGGAACTGTCCGGCGAGTTCGCCCTGGCCATCGAGATGGGTGCGCGGCTGGAAGACATCGCCGGCACGATCCACGTCCACCCGACCCTCACCGAAGGATTCCTGGAATCGGCGCTGACCGCGCTGGGCCACCCGATCCATATTTCCGCACCCAAGAAATAGGTCGTTTGATCCTCCCCATCGGGGAGGTGGATCCGCCGTAGCTTTAGCGAAGGCGGAGACGGAGGGGCCGGAGGGCAAAGCCCGGAGGATCGCTCGCTGCGCTCGCCCCCTTCGCCTTCACTTCGTTGCGGCACTTCCCCGGAGGGGAAGATCCCGGGGCTGGCGCGTGCTATCGCGCGGCATTGAATACCACCCATTCACTTCCCTCGCGTGCGCGCGCGTGAGAAGACTCTGTGCCTGACACGAGGAGATGACATGGACGACGGCCAGATCGGTGTGACCGGCATTATCGACCACAAGCCACTCGCCCCCGGCGAGGGTGTGGGCTGTATCTCCTATGAAACCGCGCTGATGCGGACCATTACGCCGCGGGCCGAGGATTTCGACGAGCTGGGTCACGTCAACAATGTCGTCTATCTGCGCTGGGTGCAGGAGATGGCGGTGACGCACTGGCATCTCATCAGCCCCGCCGACCGTGTCGCCGGCGAGGTCTGGGTGGCCCTCAAACACACGATTGAATACCGCGATCCGATCGAGCCGGGCGAAACCGCCGAGATCCGCACCTGGCTCGGCCCCTACAAGGGCCCGCGCTTTGAACGCAATGTCGATATCCGCAAACCCGGCGCCAAGCGCTTCTCCGCCCGCGCCACAACAGAATGGTGCCGCCTGTCCTCCATCACCCGCCGTCCGCTGCGCATCGACGACGAAACGCTCGACGTGTTCGGCGTGAAGGGCTTGCTTTAGGTCAGCCCGTCAACGCCCAGCTTTTCAGCAAGCGTGTTCAGCTGGTCCACGGTCTTTTCGTCCAGCGGGATTCCCTCCCGCTCGCGTTTGCCGCGCCAGGCGCGTTCGGGGGCGCCGGGGATGAGAACGGGGCTGTCCCAGTCCATCGGCGGGGACTGGGTGACGTATTCGCCGAGCGCGGCCATTTCCGCATCCATCCAGTTTTCATCACCAAAGGCCTGGGGCGAGAGGATGATCGAGAACATCGAGTTCTGGATGCCGCCGCGTCGTTCATGCTCTGGCTGGATCGTGCCCGAGCGCGACAGCACGCCAGCCAGGATCTCGCAGGCATAGGCCAGACCATACCCCTTGTGGCGGGCAAACGGGGTGAGGGCGCCCTTGATCTCGAAGCCGGCCATACCGGACGGGTCCGTGGTGGGCATGCCCTGGTCATTGAGCAATGTGCCCGGTGGAACCGTGACGCCCTTGTTGGCCGCGACGCGTACCTTGCCGAGGGCGATGATGCTGGTCGCCATGTCGAGCAGGAAGGTCGGGTTGTTTGCGGTTTCCGGAAAGCCGATGCAGATCGGGTTGGTGCCGAAGCGCGCGTCAGAGCCCCGGAAGGGGGCGACCAGCGGCGCATGATCATAGACATTCACGAAGTGCAGGGAGGCCAGGCCTTTTGTCGAAAGGTGTTCGGCGTAGGCTCCGATCCGTCCCAGATGGTGCGCATTGGCCAGGGTGCAGCAGGACAGACCCAGCTCGCTGGCCCCGGCCGCGGCCTCATCCAGCGCCGTGTAGGCTGCGGGAGCGCCCCAGCCGCCCCTCGCGTCCGCCTGAAGGAGGGCCGGCATGCGGTTGAGCCATTCCAGCTCGGCGTCCAGTTCAACCAGTCCCTTTTTGATATGGGCGAGATAGGCGGGCAGCATGCCGACGCCATGACTGTCATGGCCGACCATGTTGGCGTCGACCAGGTGGCGGGCGACGATGCGCGCATCCTGTTCACGACAGCCTGCGGCCTGCAGGAGCGCGGCGCTGATGTCGAGAAGGCGATCGAAGGGGAAGCGTGAGGGCTCGGAAATCATGTTTTGAGGGGGGTCCGTAAAAATCGTGATTTCCCGGTAAGTTAATTTTAACCAGTCATCTCACCTCGTTTCTGTACCGTTCTGGCACAGAATGCCGATAGATAAAATTTGAAGAATTTAACCCATTGAAATCAATTATAAATATAAATTTCAAATCGTTCGAATTTCACGAATCGATTTAAGCATTTTGCAACCGGTATTTGTCATTCTCTCTCACGTCGGGTCGCAACGGCCCTTGAGAAAAAGTTATACGGCAACGCAAGACGGGGAATAAGCCCGCACGGTGCCAGCAGTAAATGGATGAGGGAATGTCGATGAAAACGACGGGTATCATGTTTATGGCGGCAGCGATGACGGCAATGAGCTTCGCAGCTGCTCCGGCAATGGCACAGGATCGCGAGCGCACTGCAGTTGAAGCGCCTGCTTATCCGCGCGGTGCCGAACGTCGCGGTGTCGAGGGCTATGCGGTCGTCGAATATACCGTGAACGAGGCAGGTGAGGTCACCAACCCGACCGTGGTTGAAGCCAATCCTGAAGGCGTATTCGATCGCGCTGTACTTCGTGCAATTGAAGGTTGGTCATATGCACCGGCTGCAACTGCAACGGATGGCATGCAGCAGCGCTTTGACTTTAACCTCGGCGGCTAAGTGAAGGCGAAATAGCCTTTACTGTCAGGATTAAGTCTTAACGAGTCTAGGCCAGTCGGCAAAAGAACCGAACAGCAAAATTAATAATAACACTTCATTTACGGCGGCGCGTTAGCGTCGCCTTGTTTTTTGCTGTCCGGATTCGATTGCCGTTAGGGGCCGAGACTATGAATGCTTTTATTGCCAACTTCTTGGAAAAGACCTCCAGTGTTCGTGTGCGACTGCTTGCAGCCTTTGGCTTGTCAGCAGCGATGACCTTGATTGCCGCGGGGGTTGGCGTCTTCGGCTTTAACTCTGCGAACTCTGCCGTCGAGCAGATTGCAGAGCGGGCCATTCCTGAAACGCTCGCCGTGGCGTCTGTGTCCGAAGCCAGCCAGCGTCTCGCCGAGACCCTGCCGGCATTCGCCTTGTCGCCGACCGTTGAGTCGCGCCTTGAAAACTACGCGCATGTCGCAGATCTGCGGGATTCACTGCAGACCCAGCTGGGCGTGCTGCAATCGCTTTCAGGCACCCGGGAAACGGCAACCCTGGCTACGTCTGTCGAGGAGTTGGTCACGGTCGCTGACGGCATGAATGAGGTCGTTGAGCAACGGCTTCAGATCCGTGACCGCCGGAATTACGAAACCAGCCGCGCGACAACGACGCGCGCGGCGTTTGCGTCTTCAATCGAAGGCGCGCTGGACTCAAGCGACGAGGCTGACATTGAAAGCCTGCTGCGCGCTATGGTGTCGGCCAACCAGATCCTGATCAGCTTCAACGAGGTCGCCACCGCGGCATCCAACTCTGAAGTCGATACCATCTTCGACAATTTTGACGAAGCAGTTGGCGAGCTGGACGTCAATCTGGCCATTCTCGGCAATATCGCGACCCAGGAAATGCGTGACCTGTCGGGGCAGCTCATCGGATTTGGTGAGGGCACTGGCGGCATTTTCGAGCTGCGCAAGTCGGAGCTGACGGCTGAAGCAACAGCAGAAACGGTTGCCGAGGAAGCGCGTATTGCTGCTGAGGCCCTGCTGACCAATGTTCGCGATTTCAAGGCCCAGGTGGACGGTCGTGTGGCCGATGCCACAGCGGCTGCCAATGGCTCGGTCACGACGGGTCGTATCCTGCTTATCGCGATCGCCGCGATCGGACTGGGTATCGCGGTTGCCATCGCCTGGTTCTACGTTTCTGCGACGCTGCTCAAGCGTATCAGCTCCATGGCCAGCACCATGTCGGCTCTCGCCGAAGGCAATTCCGACGTCAATCTGGGCTTTGAGCCGGGCAATGACGAAATCGGCGACATGGCCCGTTCCGTTGACGTCTTCCGCCAGAACGCGATCGAACGCGCTCGACTGGAAGCTGAAACGGAAGAAGAGCGCCGCATGAAGGAGAAGCGTTCCGCTGCCGTGGAAAGCCTGATCCAGGCGTTTGACGAAGCCTCTGCCAATGCGCTGGGACAGGTCTCTGAAGCCGCTTCACAGATGGAAACCTCGGCCCGGGCCATGAGCTCCACGGCTGCGGCGACCACCGGCAAGTCCGCCGCTGTTGCGCAGGCGTCCGAGGGTGCATCCCAGAACGTTCAGACCGTTGCTGCGGCCGCTGAGGAAATGGTGTCCTCGATCGGCGAGATTTCCCAGCAGATCGCACGCTCCACCGAGATTGCGGGCAGCGCGGTTGACCAGGTCGAGAAGACCAATGTCGACGTCCAGCGCCTCAATGATGCGGCCAAGTCGATCGATGACATCGTTAGCCTGATCAATGACATTGCCGAGCAGACCAACCTGCTGGCCCTGAACGCCACGATCGAGGCCGCACGGGCCGGTGAGGCGGGCAAGGGCTTTGCCGTCGTTGCTTCCGAAGTGAAGACGCTGGCCGAGCAAACCGGTAATGCGACGCAAAATATCTCCGAGCATATCTCCGGCATCCAGGGCGCGACTCAGACAGCTGTCGAAGCCATGGGCTCCATCGGTTCGACCATCCACGAGATGAGCGAGATCGCGACAGCCATTGCTGCGGCCATGGAAGAGCAGCGTGCCGCTGCCGGCGAGATCACGCGCTCTGCCCAGGAAGCTGCAGACGGAACCCGGGACGTGTTCGCCAACATCCAGGAAGTCGACCAGGCGACCTCGGAGACCGGCCAGAGTGCGGGGCAGGTGCTGGAGGCCTCGCTTGCGGTTTCCCGCCAGTCCGACGACCTCAAGGGCTCTGTCGAGCAGTTCCTGACCGAGGTTCGCAGCGCCTAACTGCTGCCAACTGAAATCAAGCACCGCCCGCGTCTTGCCAGCCGCGGGCGGTTTGCGTATATGCCGTCCCTCCCGTTGTCGGGAAACCTCGTGGCGAGGTAGCTCAGCTGGTTAGAGCGCACGACTCATAATCGTGAGGTCGAGAGTTCAAGTCTCTCCCTCGCCACCACTTCACTCTCCTGGAAAATGTACAGAGATGCACTGGTGCCGATGGCCGTGCGCAAATGCGCCAGAGCCGTGGTGTCAGCTCAGTGTCGCGCCCGTCACGAGGAGGGCGAAGCTGAGCGTTATCAGGATAAGTTTCATCATGGTGCGACCCCTGAATCTTGCCCGGGATCCCAGCGCATCGCGCTTGAACGCCGCCTGAACGCGTGTGGGGCGTTGCCCCCAAGAAAAAAGCCGGCCCGTAAAGGCCGGCTTTTCCGTTGGGTGTGGCCCGGGGCCTAGAAGCGCTTGGTCGCGCGCAGGTACCAGGAACCGCCTTCATAGTTCGCCGCACTGCGACGCGGGTAGGGCAGGCCGACGCTCACGCGGTTGGCGAACGTGCCATCATTGGCGATCTCGTCGACATAGCTGTCGAACAGATTTGTCGCGCCGAACACCAGGCGCAGGCTGTCCGAGACGTCGTAACCCAGCTCGGCATCGATATACACGGTCTGATCGATCAGCGCGGAACGGTTGCCCGGCGTGCCGTCGATCGTGCCCCGCTCGTCATAGTGCTCGCCATAATAATTGGCGCGAACGAGCAGGTTCCAGTTCTCCCCGAAATAGGTGTTCGCGGTCGCGACAAACCGAAGCTCGGGATAGTTGTTCTCGATGTCCTCGATGGTCGCAGCGCTGACCGGATTGATACCTCCGACCGGGCTCTGACCGACAACCTCGAGCTGGTTGTAGTTCAGCGCCACAGTGACATCTGTATTGGCGCCGCCGGACCAGTCAAAGCCGGACGTCAGGACCACATCCACACCCTGGGACTCGATGTCGAGCGCGTTGGTGTAGAAGGAGATGGTCGGACCGGTCGGGCCCTGGGGCTGGATGTCACCGGTGCGATAGATACGGTCATCCACCTCGATCCGGTAGAAGTCCACCGTCAGGGAGGTGGCCTCGCCGATCTGGTTGGAGAAGCCGAAGCTGTAATTGACGGAGCGCTCCTCGGTCAGCGGTGCGCCGCCGGCCAGGATGGCCAGCGGGTTGGTCGCCGGCACGAGGCCCTCTTCGACCTGCAGGCCGGTGGTACCGTCAAACGTGGTGATCGTGGTCCGCACATTGGCCTGGCCCGGTGTCGGGGCGTGGAAGCCCGTGGAGACCGCACCGCGCAGGGTGAAGGTGTCAGAGACGTTGTAACGCGCCGCAATCTTGCCGTTCAGCGTGCTGCCGAAGTCGGAGAAATCCTCGTACCGCACAGCATATTGCATCAGGAAGCTGTCGCTGATGTCGTGCTCCAGATCGACATAGAGGGCGGTGTTTTCACGATCGAAATCGCCCGCATCGCCGGGACGGATGCCGCCAAAGCCGTTGGAGCCGGACCCCTGGTAGGAATTGGGCTCGCCCGCATTGACGATATAGGTCTCCTGGCGCCACTCGAAACCGAAGCCGAGATTCATGTTGTCGCTGAGAGCCCGAGAGAAATCAGCGTTGAAATTGTGCTCTTCCTGCTCGTAGCCACCGACGTCGAAATCGCGTTGCGCCGGCTGACCACCGACCAGTCCGAGCGACGGGTTGATGGTGTTGTTGAGGAAGTAGTCCAGCTCGTTCAGGCCGTAGCCGACGCTGAAATCGAAACTGATGCCCGCACGTTCGCCGCGCAGGCCGGCAACAAGGCTCAGATCGGTCTGGTCACCGTCAAGGAACGGGGTGTAGCCCGCCTGCAGTCCGGTAAAGCCTGCCGTGCGCAGCGGCACCAGCGAGGAGTGGGTCGGGCTGCGATAGAAGAAGCGATACCGGCCCTCGGTCTCGGCGTAATTACCAAAGCTGTAGAGTTCCGCTTCGCCATTCAGGTCGATGCCGGCATTGAAGAAGGTGCGCAGGCCACTGGTTTCCGGACGGCCCCAGGTCTGCACGAGCGGCGCGTCGCCAAACGGGCTGTCAGCACCGACACCGGGCGTTCCGCCATCGATCAGTGCCTGGGCATCCGGGCGCTGGATGCCGCGCGAGAGAGCTTCATTGTCGGTGTATTCCGCAGTGATGTTCAGGAACCCGTTTTCGCCCAGGGAAAAACCCGCATTGCCTGCGACCCGATAGCTGACTTCGCCCTCATAGAACTGGCCGTATTGGGCGACGATTTCAGCGCCTTCGGAATCCTCGCGTGCCGCGAAGTTGATGACACCGGCGATCGCATCAGAGCCATACTGCGCGGCGGCACCGTCCCGCAGGACTTCAACGCGTTGCAGGGCCAGGCCCGGGATCATGCCGACATCGGGGCCGTGGGCGCCATTACCGGCCGCAGGGGCAAAGAACTGGACGAGGGCGGAGCGGTGACGGCGCTTGCCATTGACCAGGACCAGGGTCTGGTCGGGCGCCATGCCACGCAGCGAGGTCGGGCGGATAAACGCACTGCCATCACCCGTGGCCGGCGTGGCCGTGTAGGACGGGACGAGATTGCGCAGATTATCCGTCAGGTCGGCGGAATTGCCCAGCGCATTGAAATCGTCGCGTGAAATAACATCGATCGGAACCGGCGAGTCGGTGGCTGAACGGGCCTGCGTGTTCCGCGAACCCAGAACGGTCAGGATCTCGACATCGGCAGCTTCGTCCTGGGCGAACGCTGTTGTGGAGGCCATTGCGAGGGTCGAGGCAGACGCCATCACCATCAAGGTTGTTTTGAAGGTCTCTGTTTTCATTGTTTTTCCCCTAAGAAATGAGCGGGCAGCGTCTGCCCGCGGCTACATGGTTAACGATGAACTGAGCGACCATGTAGGGCGGTTTCGACGGAGTCAAAACTCGCCACACGGTTCTGCAGGAATCGAAGGCAGGGTGTGGCGCAAGGCGCACACCTCGGGGCCGCGGCGACGGCAGCAAGCCTCAGGCGATAAACCGCGTGTGGTGGCCCGAAATCAGCGCCGGGAGTTCGTCCAGGAGGGCCGTCAAATTACGCATCTCAACGGGCTTGGCGAGACAGCCGTTGAGGCCCTCGCGGGCGTAACGATCCCGCTCCTCCTGCATGGTACTGGCTGTGAACGCGATCACCGGGGTCTGTGTGTTCGGACCTGTGCCTGCGCGAATGCGCCGGGTCAGTTCAATCCCGTCGCAGACCGGCATCTGGATGTCCATGAAGATGACATCAAAACCCTGTTCCTCTGCCAGCTTCTGCGCGGCATGCGGATCATCGGCCGTGGTCGTTTGATGGCCCAGCTGGTTGAGCAAGGCGCTTGCGACGGTGAGATTGATCCGCTGATCATCGACAACGAGCACGCGCAGTGCGCTCGTGACGGGTCGCTCGACCACCGCCGCGGAGGGCTGGATGGCCTCGACTTTCGGCGCTGCGAACGTGAAGTTAAAGGTCGATCCGCGTCCGGGTGTGCTGGTCACACCCATACTGCCCCCCATCAGCGTGCAGAGCCGCTGACTGATGGAGAGGCCCAGGCCGGCACCGCCATATTGTCGCGTCGTCGTCTCGTCCGCCTGAGAGAAGCGTTTGAAAATACGGGCCTGGTCCTCTTCGCTGATACCAATGCCCGTGTCTTCGACCTCGAAACGGAGCGTGCCGTCTCCGTCGCAGCTGAGCCGGATATGAATGCGTCCCTTCTCGGTGAACTTGATGGCGTTACCGACCAGGTTTGACAGGATCTGCCGCAGACGGACGCTGTCGACATTATAGAAGCCTGTTGCGTCAGCGGCGGTCTCGACACTGAGTTCCACATCGGTAAATTTCAGCTGGGCAGAGAACAGATGTGCGACCTGGTTGCCCATGTCTGCGACATCCGTTGGTCGAGGCGCGATCCGCACGGCGTCGGCGTCGAGCTTGGAGATGTCCAGAATATCATTCAGCAGCACCACCAATGCCTTGGCGGACGCGTGGATCGACGCGATTTCTTCCGGATGCAGGGCTCCATCATCGCGGGTTTTGGCGAGTTCCAGAAACCCGAGCACACCGTTCATCGGCGTGCGGATCTCATGACTCATGTTCGCCAGAAACGCTGACTTTGCCCGTTCCGCGGCGACCCGGCTGGTGACATCGCGGGTCACGGCGATCATTTCCGTGACTTCACCATTACCGTCGGGGTCACGGTAGGGGACGGCCATTTGGTGCATCCACCGGCGAGTGCCGTCCAGCCCCTCGATCTCGAACTCCTGGTCAACGGTCTCGCCGTTGAACACGCGCCGGACCCCCTCATTAAATTGCTCGTGGTAGGCGGGGCGAACCAGGTCCAGCACGGATTGGCCTTCAACCTGCCCAAGGCAGTCCGCTGCGATGAGCTTCAGCCCGGCTGGATTCATATCCACCAGGCGACAGTCGCGGTCCACACTCTTGATGCATTCGGTAATGGAGCTGACGATCGCTCGCAAACGCAGCAGATCCGCTTCATTCGTGTCAGTCTCGCTCATTGAACGCCCCCCGTGAATCACCTGTCACAACCAGCTTCGGGCGATCAGTAGCATAAAGCAATTAACTTCTGTTGAATTGCGTCCGAAAGCTATGCGGCCTGAGGTCGTATCGAATTGAGGGGCATGCCTGACAACGCAGACAGCCTGTCAGTCAACGTCATCGGTTGCTCCATCGACGGCGCGATGAGGGGCGCCGTCGACAAATGCAGTCATCATGATGAAGTGTCGGCCCGTTATAGCGCGGCGCCGCGCTCTTCCGGGCCAACGCCCTCGCGCTTTTCCAGTTCCACGCCGTTGTGGACCAGGCGGGTCATCCAGGGCAGCGGGTTGCGCAGGGCGAAGTGGGCCATGCAGGCGCCTTCGGCTTCCTCGAGCAGTTTCTGGACCGTTGCGGCATCTTCGGGACTGTCGATCAGGACGTGGCTCTCGATGCCCTCACAGGCGCCCTCGGTCGGGTAGCCGAGCTCTCGCATGGTCGAGAGATTGGTCTTGAAGCGGATGCGCTGCTCGATCTTCATCGAGGTGATGTCGATCTTGCGGGCGGTCAGGATATCGCTCAGATGCGTGAGCAGGCAGAAGGCGATACCGGCCGAGAAATAGGCCAGCGGCGGCGGAGCGGTGTCGTCTCCGACGGGCTTTTGTTCGTCGCAATAGAGTTTGGCCGGGCTGAAACCGGGGATATTGACCTGCACCACGCCGCTCTTTTTCTGGCGTTCATGGGCCTCGGCCACGATATTTACCTCGAAATGCAGGGGTTCGGGCGGCCGGCCCTTCTTGAACGGGCTGGGTTCGAACTGGGTAATTTCGGGCAGGCCTGTGCCGCGCTCGCCGACCTTGAAATCTTCTGTATCTGACATGGGATGCTCCTTGAATATCCCGCAGGTTTATCACCGAGGAACAGACGTAACTCTCCATTATCATCGACTGGCGGGACAAAAGCGGAGAAACCCGGTAGAAAATGCCCAGAATCAGGAGAAAGGCGCCAAAATGTTGGACGTGGATGACCGCCGCTTGCTGAGCATCCTGCAGACCGAGGGACGGATCTCGATGGTTGAGCTTGCCCGACGCGCCAACATGTCAGAGACGACATGCCTGCGGCGGGTCCGATCCCTTGAAGCCGCAGGCATTATCACCGGCTATCACGCCGATATCGCGCGACCGGCCACCGGATTCACTGTCCAGGCCTTCATCCAGGTCAGCCTGGACCAGCGCATCGAAGCGGCCAGTGATGTTTTCAAGACGGCAATCGAAGCAGAGCCCTGGGTGCTGGAGTGTTACTCGGTCGCAGGCACTTATGATCACTTGCTCAAAGTTGTCGCTCCGGACAATCAGGCGCTGGCGAATTTCGTGCTCAAACGCCTGGCAACCTATGAAAGCGTGCGGGATTTCCAGACGGTTTTCGTTCTCGATACCGTCAAAGAGGAACGGTCCCTGCCGTTGACGGCAGATCGATGGTAAGTCCGCTGCTATGGACTAGGGGAGCGCCGGCTCGTGACCGCTGTCGAAGGAGAGACATGTCAAAAGCGCGATGATGAGTGCCTGCAGCGTGAACGAGAAGAAAGTCAATCCGCTGACATCAAACAGATCATTGAACACCGTGTTGCCGGTCATCATGACCCAGTCAATGCGGTCGAAGAGAAATGACAGGACAAAGACCGGTAGCGCGAACGCATGCCGTTTGACCGCGAGCCACAGTACAACGCAGTTCAGGAGCACGTGGGAGAAGAAAAAGAATTCCTGCCACAGGCTCAGCCCTGCGAGAAACTCCTGTGCCAAGACCGCGTCCTGCCACAAGCCAAGCCTCGCTGACAGGTCATGGCCCGCCCAGTAAAAGCCATAGACCACCTGCACGCTGAGCAGCGCCAGTGCGGCGATGCGTATTATTTTGTGCGTTTGGGTGTCAGGGGTCATGCTAGGCGCTCCCATTGCGGTCGGCAGATTGTGTGCCAAGACAAGATGAACAAGGCGTTTAGGGCCTAGCCATAGGCAGAGTAGGCGTGCGGGATTTCAACGGCGACGGCCTCGATCACCTCGGCGAGTGCTGCGAGGGGTTCGATGATGTCGCGCTTGATGTCGCTGTAATCGCCCTGCCACTCGTCCGGGTCCCGACGCTCTGTCAATTGATCGAGAATGTCGGTCTCGCCGGCGAACATGGGAAAGGCCTCGCAGAGCATTGCAATCGCTTCCCTGACGCGCATGTCGAGCAGCAGGTCGATGATGTCGCCCACCTCGTAACCATGGCGCGCCGACACAGCGGGCAGCGCTCCGGCAATTTCGAGAATCCGCAGCATCGCCCCCTGGCGGATGGCGTGCAGGGCATGGATCGGCAGGCGGGCTTCATGTCGTAGCTCTATCGGTTGCGGATCCTGCAGCTCGTTGATCAATTCGTCGAACTCGGCGAGGTCGACCGAGAATTTGTCGGCGCAGCTCATGATGCAATGGGTTGAGCCCCGCCGGCGCACTTCGTCCGCCACACGGATACGGGCCCGGCGCACATCGTCGGACTGCCGCCTGGACAGTGCGATCCAGAGGCTTGGGTCATAGACCTCGGCATAACCGCGCAGGGCCGGGATGCTGGTATTCATCCGCGCTGTAATGGCCAGATTCACCAGTTGTCGCATGCGGTCCGAACGATTGATCAGCTGCACCAGTTCATCGCGTTCGCTCGGCATGGACGATCCCAGCCCGCACGCAGAATTCACCGGCGCACCGACCTGCTGCAGGATCGCGTTATGGGAGATCGCGCGCAGGGTGCGCGGGCCACCCGCCTTGGCCCTGCGTGTCGGGCGCGACCCGGCCTGCCAGAGAAAACCCGGTCCAAGCTTGCTGATCAGGCCGGCATAGTCCTCGCTGTCAAACAAGTGCTCATGCCAGTCGCGGACCTCGCGGTAGAAATCCCAAACCAGATTGGTGTCGGTATAAAAGGGGTCCTCCGGAATGTGAGGAGTGGACAGGGCATGGCTGACCAGCGCCGCGATTACCGTGTCTGCCAGCTGGGGGCGCGCAAAATGCAGCAGCCCATCGCCGCCCTGGAAGGACACTTCATTGCGCAATTCCAGAGATTTGGCCGCGCAGCGCGCGCGCGTCCAGGGCGACAGGACATAGTCGAGGCGATCCTGCAATGTCCCGGGATAGGCGCCCCGTCCGATGGATTCACCATGCGTGTTGAAAACCAGAAGGGCCACGCCCGGCAGTTCCCGCGCCAGGGCTTGGGAAATCAGGTTCTGGATTCGCTCGATCGCCATGCCCGCGGCCAATTGCCCGATGAAACGTCCGGCATCGGAAAAGCCGAACTGGACACTCAGCTGCCCGCGGGTTCGGACATGATCGGCAAAGCTGCGGGTCCGGATCAGCTTGGTCATGAAGCGCCCGCCATTCTTCAGGGCGTCGGGGGTCTCGAACAGGGGCGAGATGTCCAGCCGGTCAGCAACGCCATATTGGCGGGCCAGATAGAGGGCGCCCATCACCGTGGCCGGGTTCTCACTCTCCGCGATGAGGAAGCGGATGGGCGTGTTGGCATCGACATGTTTGAGGATTTGCGCGCACAGCATCATCTGGCGTCGCGCAGTGGATTGTTCGGACACCAGATCGCCGAAATTGATAGCCAGGGGTTCGATGCTGGCGGCCCGTTCATTCAGGGTTTCAAGCGCGACCCGGCCGAGCTTGGCATCATTGGGCTGCACGCCGAGGTCCCGGCGTATGACAGAGCCGATCTGCACCGCGTTCAGGCGTAGATGGATACGGGCCGTGCCCAGGCCGTAACTCTGCATCTCGGCGGCCAGGACGGCACAGTCCAGCTGCACTGATGTGGATTGCGTCTCGTCTGCGGCGACGGATCGAAGCGCCGCGCGTATCTCTGTCAGGTCAATCAGCCGATCCGGATCATCACGGGTCAACAGATTGGCCGCCTCGACGATCAATGCCAGGTCATCGCCGGCCGCATCGAACGCCTCCGCTTCGCGCCGGGTGAGGGCACAGGCCCGGGAAACCTGGTCTCGAATGGCGATCAGGGGGTCGGCGTCATGCTGGTCGAGCAGCCGGTCGAGGGCCGCGTGGTAGCGCTCCAGCTGATCGGCCTTTTCACGAATGCGATTGGCAAAGGATTTGGACCAGCTGATGTCCGAGCGGCCATCAAGATCATACCCGACCCAGGATGCGATCGTCGGCGCGACCGGTTCGAGCGTATGCCAGTCTTCGCGAAAGGCCTTCTGGGCATAGTGAAGCAGGGTTGTCAGATAGCGGCGCGCTGCTGTCTGGGCATTGGCGATCGCCGCCTGTGTCGCCGCATGCTCGTCATCGAGCGTGACCGATTTGCGCGCGGCTGTCGGGTGAAATGGCGTTTGGGCAGAGGATGGATCAACTGCCAGGGCGGCCAGCTGGTCATAGGTGTCCGCATCATAGGCAAAAGTCGGATGAGCGGTGAATACCAGTCCCCCGATCGGGCGTTCGTATTCAGCCCTGAAGCGCTTCAGCCCCTTCCGGGCGACGGCATCGATCTGGGCCTCAAGGCTGTTCCAGGCGTCCTGCGCGTCGAGCTGGTGTTGTTGGCGCAGGCGTTGGGCGCGCGCCCCGGCCAGGTTGCGGCCGATCGACCGGGCCTGGGTGACCAGGTCTTCCGGCGCGGTCTCACCTTCGGATAATTGGTTGAAGACGTCCTGGGCGAGACGGAAGACGGAATTGGTCTTGGGATCCGTGGCAATCTGGTCGGCATATTGGCGTAGCGACGCGAATAATACGTCCTTGTTTTCAGGCGCCTGGGTCATTGTGTCGGATCCCGTTCTTCTGTGTTGGCCTTGTCTCGACCGGAGAGAATAGAGGGATGCTAACGCTAACTTGTGCGCTGCAGCAAGTTTATTGCGTGCGCTCAGGCCAGATTTTCTGTGCCGCGTGTCCGTGGCTGTGTGCGTGGCATTTCCGGCATGGTTTCGCAGTGAGGCCTGACCAGCCGGCTGCTCAGCCTGCTCGAGGGCAGGACCCGGATCAGGCAGGCAGGCGGATGATGTCCCGGGCCTTGTCCGGATCAAGAACGAGCTGATCCAGCGTGTAGTTGTCGAGAACGGCCTGAAACGCCTGATTGGCCTCCGACAATATACCATTGAGACCGCAAACCGGAAGCAGGCAGCATGTGCTGGTTCGCGGCGGATGGCATTCGGCGAGGGAGAAGTCCGGCTCGATGGCCCGGACCACTGCGCCGAGACCGATCTCAGCGGGCGGGCGACCTAATTCCAGCCCGCCGCCCTTGCCGCGGATGGACTTGATGAAGCCCGCCTTGCCCAGCGCTTGTGCGACCTTCATCAGGTGGTTGCGGGAAATCTGGTTGCGCTCGGCCGCCTCGGGCACGGTGATGCGCCGTCCGGGTGTTGCTGCCAGCATCATCAGCAGGCGCAGGGCATAATCGGTGTGCAGGGTCAGACGCATGATCGGCTCATTAAAGATGCATTCTAAATATTAGTTATTGCGCGCCGCAAGCAAAACAGGTAAGCACAATACCAGTTATGGAGATTGTGATGACCCTGTTGATGACAACGATCATGGTGCTGGCGATGGGCTTCACCGTGTTCTGGTTCCTCGCCTATGCGAGCCTGCTGCGAGAGAATGCGCGCTACGCGGCTGAGCGGGCCTATCACCCGTCTGATCGCATGGAGGTGGCTGTGATCCGCGCGGCACGCCTGGCCTTTCCTGTCGGATTGGGAAGCCTGGTCGTGAGCCTGCTGGCCGTCGCGATTTTCTAGGAGAAGATGATGAAACAGCTATTCGAGACCTATCTGCCCCTGGCCCCGTGGCTCTTTGTCGCCATTGCAGTCCCGGCGCCGCTCTATATATGGGCCATTGTCGCAATGTCGATCTGAGCGGGAGAACCGACATGAAGAGCAAGGCCACTATTCTTTCCATCCTCGCCCTGGTGGTCGTTATTTTGATGGTGGTCGGCTATGTGGTGGTGGGTGCAGACATCCTGCCGAGCAATTCCATGAGCCGACATGGCTGGATCGCCCTGGGCCTGGGAACCGGTTTCTCCGTCGTGGTGGGGGCTGCCCTGGCAGCCGTGCTGATCATTTCCCGCCGCAACGGCTATGACGAGGCGGCCCATGAGGTCTATCGCAAGTTCGACAACCGGGAAGACTAGGCGCGCCTGAAAGCGCCGCGCCTGTCCCCGTGTCCCCGGTTCAGTAACAGCCGTAGCGACTGTCGCGAATATCCTCGCGGCGATCCCGGCGGTCTTCTCGCCGGTCCCGGCGATCTTCGGCACGGTCGGCGATATCCTCGACGATGTCGCCCAGTCCCGTGAACCGCCGTGCATCGCGCCGGTCCTCGCGACGGTCTGCGATGTCCTCGCGCCGATCCCGGATATCCTCGCGGCGGTCCCGCACGTCCTCTGCGCAGTCCCGCGCTAGCCGTGCCCCGGCATGAGGATGGGCAAAGGCAGGCGTGCCGATACCCGCAACAAGAACACTGACAGCAATCATACGTCCAATCATGGAAGCGTCTCCAATTAAGGTCCCACGCCGTCCTTCAACGCGTCAGATCGCAATGTCCGTCGCTACGGTGTGATATTGGAGCGCCGCACGGGACCAATCGCCCTTGTGGACCGCTCAGGACCGGGTCTGTTGCGCCAGCCAGGCAAGGTAGCCCGGCGCGCTCGCATCCGTAACGACCGGCAGAGCAATGACGCACGGGGTGTCATAGGGATGCAATTCCAGGATGCGAGCATTCAGGCGTTGGGAAATGGCCGCAGGCGCCTTGAGGATCATCACCACTTCCTGCTCGTGTTCGATCTTGCCCTCCCATGAATAGATAGACTCGACCCCCGGAAGAATATTGGCGCACCCGCACAGGCGTTCTTCAACCAGTTTGAGAGCGGCTTCCCGTGCGCTGGCGGCGTCTGGCCAGGTCGTGTAGATCCAGTGATGTGCAATGCTCATGGCTATCCTCGCTTCAGGCCTTTATATACCGGCTCATGACTGAAAAGACGCAACAGAAATCGGCCCTCGTCCTGTTTTCGGGCGGGCAGGATTCCGCGACCTGCCTGGCGTGGGCACTGGAGCGCTACGCCCGTGTCGAGACGCTCGGCTTCTTCTATGGCCAGCGCCATGATGTAGAGATGCAGGCGCGCCTGGATGTCCGCTCCGCCATGGCGGCGGCCAATACGGACTGGAGCGCACGGCTTGGCGAGGACTTCACCGTCGATATCGCCGGTTATGGCGCCATCGCGGAAAGCGCGCTGACCGCGGACCGTGAAATCGAGATGCAGGAAAACGGCCTGCCCTCGACCTTTGTGCCCGGCCGCAATCTTGTGTTCCTGACCATCGCATCAGCATTGGCCTATCGCCGGGGGCACCGGACCATGGTGGGCGGCATGTGCGAAACTGACTATTCGGGCTATCCGGACTGTCGCCAGGACACGCTGCAGGCCCTGCAACAGGCAATCTCGCTCGGGCTCGACGAGACCATCGAGATTGCGACACCGCTGATGTTTCTCGACAAGGTCGAGACCTGGGCGCTGGCGCATCAGCTGGGTGGAGACGCGCTCGTCGAACTGATCCGCACGCGCACACACACCTGTTACACGGGCGACCGGTCGCAGCTTCACGAGTGGGGATATGGGTGCGGCGTCTGCCCCGCCTGTGAACTGCGCGAAAAAGGCTGGCAGGGCTGGCGCGACGGAGGCGCACAATGACGACCTATTCCGTCAAGGAAATGTTCCTGACCGTGCAGGGCGAAGGCGGGCAGACCGGGCGTCCCGCGGTCTTCATTCGCTTTGCCGGATGTAACCTGTGGAACGGGCTGGAGCGCGATCGCGCAAGCGCCGTGTGCAACTTCTGCGACACCGATTTTATCGGCACGGATGGGCCGGGCGGTGGTAAGTTCACCACGCCCGAAGCGCTGGCTGCAGCAGCACGGGAGCATTGGCCGGGCGGCGGGCGGCCGCTGGTGGTCTTCACCGGCGGTGAACCCCTGTTACAGCTGGACCCGCCCCTGATCGACGCCATTCACGCGGCCGGTTTCGAGATTGCCGTTGAGAGCAATGGCACCATCGAGGCGCCGGCTGGCATCGATTGGCTGACCATCAGCCCCAAAGGGAATTCGACCGTTGTCCAGCGCACGGGCAGCGAGCTGAAACTGGTGTTTCCCCAGCCGGAGCTGGATCCGAGCGTGTTCGAGGACTGGCAGTTCGAACGTTTCCTGCTCCAGCCGATGGATGGCGATGACATGATGGGCAATGCGCAGGCGGCGTTCGAATACTGTCTGGCTAACCCGAAATGGTCGCTGAGCCTGCAAACCCATAAATGGATAGGAGCGCCCTGATCCGGTCCCTGTCGGCTGGGCCGGGAGCAAGAAAAAGGGCCGGAAAACCGGCCCTTCTCGATCAGATTGTCCGGGGGGCTAGCTGCCCGTGCCGGCGCGTTCAGCGACTGCATCGCCGATCTGGCGTGAGAAGCGTTGCATGGCCCGCCGCGCGTCGGTCCAGGTGCCGGCGCCGCGAATGTCACGCAGATGGTGTGAGTAACGCGAATAGCTGAAACGTTCGAGCACTTCGCCATCGGCGCTGATCAGCTCGGCTTCCAGCTCGGCACCGCCGAGGCTGATGCTCTGAAGTGACAGGCCCGGTGTTGCGCGCATCTGCTCCATCGTTGGGCGGTTGGGATCGGCGTCGACAATGGTGACTTGCAAGACGGTGCCATCGGCCAGTTCAAGCCCGGCCAGGCGACTGTTCAGCTGGCGCTCAAGATAACCTGACAGCGTGTCCAGCTCGCGTTCACCGAAGTCCTCGGCGCTTTCCAGCAAGTCTTCTCCGTAGGAAATCGGGGCAATCCGGACCGGCTCGTCGGCCAGTACGGTGCCAGACATCAGCAAGCTTCCTGCAAGCAAGGCGGTGATCGTGCGCATTATGAGAATCTCCTCACATAGATAACCAATGTCCCTCGGCACAGACGCTATCAGAGGTCGCGCAAGCGTGTCACCTCACACTTTTCGATTTCACAAAGACGTGGTCGGGCGAGAGGACTAGTCCTCGTCCTCATCATCACCGCCCGGCAGCACAGCTCCGACCGCGGCGCCACCGACCTTGCCGGCCGTGCCGACGACAGTTCCGGCGGTGCCGACTGCCACATCGGTGACCAGTGCCGCTGCGCCAAGCGCAAGGCAGCCGCTCAGCGAGGGCGCAATAATCAGGGACAAAAGCAAAAGGCGAAGCCGGCGCATCATGATCTCCAAGATCTTCTCTGCGCAGACTTCGCCCACAGGCGTTTCAGAAGTGTGAAACCGACTGTCTAGTTTGTCTCGACCATCACGATTTCGGTGTCTTCGAGGGCGGTAATTGTGAACTCGCCGACATCGCGGATGGCGGCGCCATCGCGCGCGTCCAGTTCAACCTCCCCGATACGGGCCTTGCCCTGGGCAAGCACCAGATAGGTCTGGCGGTCCTGCGGCAGGGTCCGGGTCACCGTCTGGCCCGCGGTCAGCGTAGCGCCCGAGACTTTTGCATCCTGGCGGATCATCAGGCCGCCATCACGCTCCGGATTGCCCGAGGCCAGCACGACGAAATCACCGGCCCGGTCTGCCTTGGGAAATTCCATGGCGTCCCAGCGCGGTTCGCCGCCTTCGGTTTCCGGAATAATCCAGATCTGGAAGATACGGGTCAGCTCGTCTTCCCGGTTGAACTCGGAGTGCATGATGCCCGAGCCGGCGGACATCACTTGGACATCGCCCGCTTCGGTGCGGCCCTCATTGCCCAGATTGTCCCGGTGGGTGATCGCTCCATTGCGGACATAGGTGATGATTTCCATGTCGCGGTGGGGGTGGGGTGCAAATCCTTCACCCGGCTGGATTTCATCATCATTCCAGACACGCAGAGCGCCCCAGCCGAGGCGGTCCTTGTCGAAATATCCCCCGAAGGAGAAGTGGTGTTTGGCGTTCAGCCATCCATTCTGGAAATGGCCGAGGCTGTCGAAAGATCGTTTCTCAATCATGGCTTGGCTCCCATGTGTTGCTGTGTTGAGAGCAATGTAGGGCTTTGCCGGCCGCGGATTAATCTGCCCGCTGGATTGTTATTGTTTCCCGTTGGGAATTAATCCGGCTGGGCCATCTCGACCTTGATCGTATCGCTGCCAACCAGGTGCACATCGCGCTGGGGATAGGGGAATTCGATACCGTGCTCGTGGAAGGCGTCCCAGATCGCCAACAGCACCTCGGAGGTGACGTTGTAGACGCCGTTCTCCGGGTCACGGATCCAGAACCGGATCTGCAGGTCCACGCTGTTGTCGCCGAAACCGATCAGGTGACAGCGCGTGGCGGGTGAGGCCGCAACCCGGGCCACGCTCTCGGCCGCTTTCACCACCAGCTCGCGGGCCAGGCGGACATCGCTGCTATAGCTGATGCCGATGGTGCGCTTGATGCGCACGGACGGGTCCGAATAGGACCAGTTGATCACCTTGGAGGTGATGAATTCCTCATTGGGGATAAGGTGCTCATGCCCGTCACGGGTTTTCACCGAGGCAAAGCGCATGCCCAGCGTCGACACCTTGCCATAGGTCTCGTCGACAGTGACGACATCACCGGGCTTAATCGACCGGTCGAGCAGCAGGATCACGCCGGACACGAGATTGGAAAAGATCTTCTGCAGGCCAAAGCCGATGCCCAGGCCGATGGCGCCGCCAAAGATCGCCAGTGCGGACAGATTGATACCGAGCGCCGAGAGCGCCATCAGGCCGGCTCCGGCCATCAGCACGATCTGGGCGGCCTTGGTGATCAGGATACGCGCCGACGGGTTCAGGCTGGGCAGGTGTTCGACCCGGGTCGACAGCAGCCGCGACAGGAAGCTGGCCACCCAGTAGAACACGGCCAGCACGATCGCAGCGCGGATAATGGTCAGGGCAGAGATACGGCGGTCATTGCCCTCAGCATCCGCGCCCAGGGAAAAGCCCAGCTCGTCCAGGAAAAGGGCGGTTGGGTCCAGCCAGCCCAGAATGTTCAGGGCTGCCAGGGTCCAAGCGATCAGGGCCACGGTCCGCGACCAGAACGGTTCGGAGATGAAGCTGGACAACAGGCGGATAGCTGCCCAGGCGCCCATCAGATTGCTGGCCGAACGCAGCAGGTAGACATCGAACTCGGTGGTACCACCCAACACGTACAGGGCGGCTGACAACAGGATCCACGCCATGGCCGGCCCGGCGATGGGCTGGATGAAGCGAACTGCCTGGCGTTTGAACCGCTTGAGGGCATCGATGTGGAAAATGCGGGCAAACACCGCTGTCGTCTGCCGCTTGGTCGCAAAGGCCAGCAGCATTGCAGCACCGACCAGGACCAGCTGGACACCGAAATCGATACTCAGGGCTTCCGCGCGGGCCCATGCGATGGCCGCCTCGAGGCGTGCCAGCAGCGCAGACAAATCAAGATCGAAACCGGCAGCGGGCTGGGATTGGGACATCGAATCTCCTGTCAGAAGAATTCGAGCCTAGGCAATCGGCGCATGTGGGGGAAGGGGTCAGCGCCCCTCGCGCCACCAGCCCAGGCCCAGCAGGCCGGTCATGATCAGCACGATCAGCAGACCCGGCAGTAATGGCGTACGGGTTGTCGCGCGGACGACATAACGCTCATTGGCCTTCAGCCCCATCCACGAGCGGCCGGAATGATCGGCATTGGCGCGGGTGCGGCGAATGCCGGGCAGGCGGGCATTGGCGCCATCACCAATGGCATATACACCCCCGCCGCTGGCATCGACAAACGGGTCGAGTATTTCGTCGGTCGGACGCAGGTCCGCAAATTCCAGCGGGTTGAGCGGTCCCAGGGCCGCCACCGTGGTCAATGGACCGGACCGCAGGCGCACCAGGCCCGTACCCTCTGCCGGCATGCGCGCCGAGAAGCGTCCGGACTCATCCTCGCTCATGCTCGCCACTTCCTGGCGTCCATCGGGCCACGTGATCTGCAAAGGCGGTGCCGTGTCGGCCAGGGTGACACGGTCGACCAGCAACTCTCCGTCCAACGCGACGGCAGTGAGGCGCTCCTCGTCCAGCTCCGGTTCCTTCATCAGCCAGTGCGCAACCCGTCGGAACATCTCGCCATAGGGGCCGCCGCCCTCGAAACCGCGCGACCACAACCAGGTCTGGTCACTCATCACCATGGCGGTGCGGCCCTCGCGGGAGCGTTGCAGGACCAGCAAGGGCTCGCCATCCTCGCTCTCAAGCAGAACCTGGCCGCCCAGGGCAATGCCTTCGATATTGCGCATCCAGCGGCCCCATTCCGGATCCTCGCCGCCGCCTTCCAGGCCGGCCGTGACGGGGTGGCGCAGGCCCAGCTCGGACATTTGCGGTGTGAAGGGGGCCTCCGACAGCGTGCCAGACGGACGAACCGGCAGCACGGTGGACAATTGGGAGCGGAACAGGCTGGGCGGACCGGCGAAGGGCGGTCCCGTCGTCACCAGCAATGCGCCGCCATTTTCCACATAGCGGGCCACATTGCCGAAATAACCCTGCATGATGTTGCGACGGCGATAGCGATCGAAGATCACCAGGTCGAATTCTTCCAGCCGTTCATAGAACAGCTCCTGGACCGGGAAGGGGATCAGCGCCAGCTCGTTGGTCGGTGTGGAGTCACGACGATCCGGCGGCCGCAGGATGGTGAAGTGAACCAGGTCGACGGACGGGTCCGACTTCAAGAGGTCACGCCAGGCGCGCGCGCCATTGTGCGGCTCGCCGGTGACCAGCAATACCCGCAGGCGATCGCGGACTCCATTCACAGAGACGGCAGCGCGATTGTTGACCAGCGACAATTCCTGGGGACCGGCCTCGACCTCGATCTCGATCACATTCTGACCGCGCTGTTCGACCGGAACATCAATGCGAATGGAGCGACCGATCGGGATCCGGTGCAATTGCGGATTGCCCCCTTCGAAGCGGAAGGCCACCTGGGCGTTGCCCTGGACCGCCGTGTCCTCGACCCGGATGGTGAAGCTGGCGCCCTGGCCAACAATGCCATAGCGCGGGCTTTCCTCGATGATCAGCCGCCGGTCACCGGCGCTGGTGTCACCAGGCATGACCTGGTGCAGGGGCGCATCGATATTGAGCGCGTCAACGGAGGCAGGGGCGTCATGGATCTGACCATCTGTGGTGACCACAATGCCGGCCAGCCGGTCCTGGGGCACGCTGGCGAGGGCCGAACTGACGGCTGCAAAGACTTCTGTGCCGTCGGCGCCTTCGTCGGCCTCAACCTCGACCAGGTCCAGCAAAGGATCATTTTCCGCCTGCTGGCGCAGGGCCTCGGCCATGGCGTTCGCCGCCTCAGAGCGGCCGCTGATATCCATAGACGAACTGGTGTCGGTCACCAGGATGGCGACATCGGCCAGTGGGTCACGCTCTTCCTCGACCAGCGAGGGATTGGCCAGGGTTAGACCCAGGGCCGCAAGACCCAGCCCGCGCCAGAGCCAGCCGGAGAGTTTCTGGATCGCGCCAAAGATCAGCACGGCATAGCCAATCGCAACGAGTGCGATCAGCTGGCTCCAGGGAATGAGCGGCGAGAAGTCGATCGAGGCAGCCGTCATTGTCCAAGACGCTCCAGGATATCAGGAATGTGGACCTGGTCGGCCTTGTAATTGCCGGTCAGTGCGTACATGGCGATATTGATGCCAAAGCGCAGGGACAGCTCTCGCTGGCGCTCGCCGCCATCAACCGGTGCGATGGGGCGTCCATTCTCGTCGACTGCCCAGGCCGCGACCCAGTCATGCGCTCCGATCACCACGCCGGATGTTCCATCGCGTGAAGCGCCGTCCGGATTGGCCTCAACCCACACAGCATCGCCGCCGAACCGGCCCGGGAATTCCTGCAGCAGGTAGAAGGAGCGGGTCAGCACGTGATCGCCCGGAATGCGGGCCAGGGGCGGCACATCGATGCTTTCCAGCACCGTCACCAGGCCGCGATGCGGCTCATTTCCGCGCAGCATGGATACGTCAGCATCCTGGGTGTCGAAGATGATCAGACCGCCGCTTTGCAGATAGGTCGACACGCGTGCCGCTGCCGCTTCAGAGAGCGGTTGCGCGTCATCGGTGATAGGCCAGTAGACCATCGGGAAGAAGATCAGCTCATGCTGTTCCGGGTCGACGGCCATGGGATTGGCGGGCTCGATGGCGGTTCGGCGTGTCAGTTCGTTGGCCAGACCGATCAGGCCTTGCCGTGAACGATTATCGCGGGCGGTGTCGCCGGTTTCCACATAGCCAAAATGCAAGTCCAGCGAGGCTTCCAGCGCGAAGGTGTCCACCTCCTGGGCCTCGAGGCGACCGGCCAGGGGCAGGAGGGCAAAGGCGAGCACGACAGCCGCGGCTGCGCGGCCCGGCAATGGCAGGCGCCCGGCCAGTCCAAGGGCAATAAGAACGTCGAGGATCATCATCACAAGGGCAATCACCAAGAGCGGCGTCTGGAACAGGATCGGCTGGATCCCGTCAAAGCCCTGGTAGATCACCGAGGGCAGGTCGCGCGGCAGGGCTTCCACGGTCGTATCCGAGGCGATCAGATTGAGCGCTGCGCTGCCCGAGCCGAGGCGATAGAGACCTGCCGGGGCGCTGGGAGATACGGATGCGGTTTCGAAAATCTCCGCCGGCACGGGGCGGGCGGTGGATGGCGGGCTGCTCAGCTGGCCTTGCCAGTCCAGGGCCTGGTCAACGACCCAGGCGCCGGTGGCCGGCCCGGTCGCCTCGCCATTTTGCGCCAGTCCCATGACACGTTCCAGCATGCGCGGAAACAGGCCGGACAGCGGCAGGTCGGACCAGTTGGGTCCCGCCGTGACGTGAAAGAGCACGATCCAGCCACGCCCGCGGCGCTGCGCGGTGACCAGCGGCGTACCGTCTTCCAGGCGCGCCCAGACACGGTCTGGCGTCGCACTGCCTGGCTGGGCCAGGACCTGGCGGTCCACCGTCGCCGTCGCGTCCGTCGGCAGGCCGGCAAAGGGGCTGTCGATCGAGAAAGGGGCGATGCGTTGCGGCTCTTCCCAGTTCAGGGCACCACCGAACAGGCGTCCGCCTTCACGCAGGTCCACCGGTAACAGCTCATCGCCTCTGGCGGCCAGGCGCGGTCCTGCAAAGCGCAGCAACAGGCCACCATTGGCCACGAACTCGCCGATCCGCTCATCATCGGTACGGGCATCATCGACCATGACCAGGGCGGCGTAATCGTCTTCGAGCAGCGTATCCAGCGTGCCTCGGCTGGGCGTGGAAATCGGGTCGATCGCGCTCTCAACATAGTGCAGGTCCGACAGGAGAGGCTGGCCATCTTCCGAGGTCGCCTCGATCAGGCCGACACGCGGCCGCCGCCAGCGATCGCCCATCAGGCGTACGGACGCGGCGCTGGAGCGGCCTTCGATCCGGATGCTGGCGATGCGGTTGCGCAGGTCGAGCGGCAGGCTCATCTCGACCCGGGTACGACCTTCATCGCTGGCGAATTCGGCGTCTGCACGGGCAATGGCTCGGCCATCGGAACCCAGCGCGACGATACCGACACTGGCCGGAAGATCGCGGATCGAGCGCAGCACGTCGACGGCGAGACCATCGGTCGTCACTTCCGGCGGTGCCAGGGCATAGGCTGTGCGTCCGGCATCCGGCTCGATGAGACGGACCGTGCCAAGATCATTCAGGCCCTCGGCCAGGGCGCGGGAGCCCGCACTGTCGGTGCCATCGCTCAACCAGGTAATCGCCAGCTCGTCGGCCAGCGCGTCCTGGGCGGCGGCATCGGCCAGTCGCTCTGCTGCTGCGGAACGATCAACGGACCAGGCCTGGGGGCGCGTGCTTTCCAGCAGCCGGCGCGCCGTATCAGCGCTGTCCAGCCGGATCGGAGCCGGCGCGGTCTCTCCCGGAGCGGTGAACAACAGCGCCACCAGCCGGTTATCGCGCTCGGCATCATTGATCAGCGATTCCGCCCGGCGTTCCGTTTCAGGCCAGGAATTGGCCGCGGCCCAGCCATTATCAACCACGATCAGCGCCGGACGGTCTTCATCCTCAACTGCGGGCGGTGTCCAGATCGGACGCGACAGGCCCAGAATGATCAGGGCTGCGATCAGCAGTCGGAACAGGATCAGCCACCAGGGGGCATGATGTGGTGTTTCGGTATCGTCCGGTGCGCCCAGCAGAAGGCGAAGCGGCGGGAAGATCGCACGCTTGGGCGCCGGCGGTGTCGCCCGCAGCAGCAGCCAGAGCGCCGGTAGCGCCAGCAGGCCGGCCAAGGCCAGCGGTGCACCGAAGGAAAGGGGCCCCAGTCCAAACATCAATCAGACATCCCTTGCCAGTGCGCGATAGAGGGCCAGCACGGCACTCGTTGCGGTCTTGTCAGTTCGGTGTGTGACAATCGTCCAGCCATACTGGCGGGCCAGATCGGCAAGCGCATCACCATGTTCCCGCCAGCGCTGGCGATAGGTCTTGCGCGCTTCCTCGGCACGACCGAACAACAGGCTGTCATTGGAATGCGGGCGCTCGAAACGGGTGCGGCCGGAATAGGGGAAATCCTCTTCCGCCGGATCGACGATGCGCAACATCACACCCTGGGCTTCCAGCACGGCAAAACGCGACAGGCGCGCGGCCCAGGTCTCGATCGGATCGAGGAAATCACTGGCCAGGACAACCCGGCCAAAACGGCTGATCTCCGGCGCTTCCACGGCGTTTTCAGCACCCGGTCCCAGCACGAGGCGGCGCGAGACGCGCTCAAGGCCAAGCGCGCCGGTGCGTGGAATGGCACTTTCACCCAATACGGAGACGCGTTCACCGCCCTGGGTCAAAAGGGCTGCGACGGCGATCTGACACACCGCTGCGCGGTCCAGCTTGCTGGGCGTGTGTTTGCCCGACGTGTATTGCATCGACGTTGAGCCATCGCGCCACAGCCAGATCGTATTAGCGGCTTCCCATTCGTTCTGGCGTACAAACAGCTGGTCGGAACGCGCGGACTGACGCCAGTCGATGGCGGCACGACCGTCTTCGGGGCGGTGGTGGCGGTATTGCCAGAAGGTCTCGCCAATGCCGGACCGCCGACGGCCATGCACACCCTGGGCGACGGTCGCAGCAATGCGTTCCGCCTCTGCCAGCAGGGAGGGAAGGCTGGCCGCCGCCTCTTCGCCTTCATGGCGCAAAGAGACGATGCGGGCTTCCTTATGGCGATCGACGCCCTGGCTCATGACTTAGGCAGCCTGGTCCGCAAGGGTCTGGATCAGACCTTCCAGCGTGTGGCCATCCGCACGGGCCGCGAAGGACAGGGCCATGCGGTGCTTCAGAATGGGTTCGGCCAGCGCCGCAACATCCTCGGTGGACGGAGCCAGACGGCCCTGCAGCAGTGCACGGGCACGACAGGCCAGCATCATCGCCTGGCCGGCACGCGGTCCTGGCCCCCAGGACACACCTTCACGAACCGCCTCGATCTCGCTTTCATCCGGACGGGCCAGCCGCAGCAGGTCAAGAATGGCTTCAAGGACTTTCTCGCCTGCCGGAAGGCGGCGAACGAGGCTTTGCAGCTTGATGATCTCTTCCGCGTTGAGAACCTCGATGGCCTCGGCGGCGGTGGCACCGGTCGTCGCCAGCAGGACCTGGCGTTCGGCATCACGATCCGGGTAAGGCACGTCGACGCGCAGCAGGAAACGGTCAAGCTGGGCTTCGGGCAGTGGATAGGTGCCTTCCTGCTCGATCGGGTTCTGGGTGGCCAGCACGTGGAAGGGGTGCGGCAGGTCGTGGCGTTCACCAGCAACCGTGACATGACCCTCCTGCATGGCTTGCAGCAGGGCAGCCTGGGTGCGCGGGCTGGCGCGGTTGATCTCGTCGGCCATCAAGAGGCGACAGAAGATCGGACCGGGCAGGAAACGGAAATGACGCTTGCCGTCATCGCTTTCTTCCAGGATTTCCGAGCCGAGAATATCAGCCGGCATCAGGTCGGGTGTGAACTGGATGCGCTTGGTATCAAGGCCGGTCGCAACGGCGATGGTTTCCACCAGGCGGGTCTTGGCCAGGCCAGGCGCGCCGACCAGCAGGGTGTGGCCACCGGACAGGAGGGCAGTCAGGCAGAGCTCGACCTCTTTCTCCAGGCCGAAAATCACGTGTCCGATACTGTCTTTCACCGCCGCGAGGCGCTCGGTAGCTGCATCCGCTTCGGCGATCAGGTCTGCACCGGGTTCAATCGTGTCGGTCATCGTCCTAAATTCCTCTCCGAAACAGATGACTTATATGTCTTTCAACGTGCGTCGAGCATGGCGTTGCAGGAACGAGGTGTCCATGCCTACCGATACCGAAATGGCCAACGGATTACAGTCGCTGCTCAAGGCAGCGCAGAGTGCCGGTGAGGGATTGCCTCCCGTCGATCGCTGGAATCCGGAGTATTGCGGCGAGATGGACATGGTCATCAAACGGGACGGCTCCTGGTGGCATGAAGGCACGCGTATCACCCGGGAACGTCTGACACGCTTGTTTTCGACAATCTTGCGTAAAGATGACGACGGCGTTCATTATCTCGTCACGCCGGTCGAGAAAATCGGTATCAAGGTCGAGGTCGCGCCCTTTCTGGCCGTACGAGTCGACCGAGCCGGCGAGGGGCCGGACCAGCAACTGCTATTCACAACAAATTTCGGTGATGTGGCCTCGGCGGGCCCGGATCATCCCATTGAAATCCGTTGGGATGGTGATCGCGAGGAACCGGTTCCCCTGGTGCGGATTCGCGGACAGCTCGATGCGCTGATGTCCCGACCGGTGTTTTACGAACTGGCTGAGATCGCGGTGGAGCATGACGGCGTCACCGGTGTGTGGAGCCAGGGTGAGTTCTATCCGCTGGAGGTTGATGGTGCAGACGCCTGAAGCCTTTCTCCAGCGCCTGCAGGACAAACTGGACCCGGTGGACAGTCAGGGCACCCTGCCTGTGCGTGGGGATGGCGACCTCAATGGCGCCCCGGCCCCGACGGGGCGGGCGCTGCGGTCGGCAGCCGTGATTGCTCCCTTGTTGCTGCATGACGGGCCTCCGCGTTTCCTGTTTACAGAGCGCGCCGCCCATCTCAGCCAGCATGCGGGCCAGGTCAGTTTTCCCGGTGGTCGCGTCGACCCCACGGACCTTTCACCCGCCGATGCGGCTGTGCGGGAGTTGCACGAAGAGGTCGGGATCGACCCGCTCTATGTCGACATGATCGGCCAGTTTGACAGCTATGAAACCGTGACCGGGTATGAGGTCCAGCCCTTTGTGGGAATTGTGCGTCCCGGATACCGCTTGTCGATTGACCCGAACGAGGTTGCACTGACCTTTGAAGCGCCGGTGGACTTCCTGATGAACCCGGCCAATCACGAACGTCACAGCCGCACCTGGCAGGGGCGCGAGCGGTATTTCTATGCCATGCCGTGGAATGGGCATTATATATGGGGAGCGACCGCAGGCATGTTGAAGTCGCTTTATGACAGGCTTTACGGGTAGATCATGGTCCGCATCACAATTATCGAAATCCTGTCCTTCCTGTTGCCCTTCGGTCTGTTCTTCCTGTGGCGAACGGTCAGCTCGTCGGAAGCCGCTGCCAGGCCGGCGCCGGTTCTGAGACTGGCTGCAGCCGGGGCTGCGACCGCGGTTGTGGTCATGATCGGGCTGGTTTTGCTGGACAGCTCCCGTGGCGGTCATGAAGGCGATCAATACGTCCCGCCGCGCCTGGTGGATGGCGAAATCCAGCCCGGCTATTTCATTCGTTCCGACGAGGCTGATGAAGATGCTGACGAAGACGCAGACGCAGAGGACGATGCGGAAGACCCGCCAAACGATGATCCGCGATGACCATGCCCAGTCTTGATCCCGCTCGGCACGGCTGGATGACCGGGCCGGAAACTCGTGCCGTCATCGACATGCTGGAGAACGAACGACCGCTCGGTTCCCGTTTCGTTGGCGGCTGTGTGCGCAACGCCTTGCTGGAGGCGCCTGTGGCGGATGTGGATATCTCGACACAGATCCGGCCAGAGCGCGTGCTTGAGATCGCGGAGGCGTCAGGCCTGCGGGCGATCCCGACCGGTATCGAGCACGGCACCATCACGGTTGTGTCGGGCGGTGTCCCTTATGAAATCACCACCTTGCGCAAGGATGTCGCCACCGATGGCCGTCGTGCCGTCGTCGAGTTCTCGGATAAATGGGAGGACGATGCGCAGCGACGCGATTTTCGCCTGAACGCGCTCTACGCAGATTTCCACGGAAAAATTCACGACCCGACGGGCGGCCTCAAGGACCTGGAAGCGCGCCGCTTTGTTTTTGTCGGTGATGCCCGTCAGCGTATTCGCGAAGACTATCTGCGCACGCTGCGCCTTTTCCGGTTCCAGGCCTGGTACGGATCGGGTGATCCGGATCCCGAAGCGATAACAGCTGCTTATGATTTGCGTGACGGCCTGTCGACCTTGTCCGTCGAGCGCGTCTGGGCCGAGTTGAAAAAGCTTCTCGCGGCGCCGGATCCGCGTCGGGCGGTCGAGTTGATGCAAGCTGGAGGAATATTGAATCAATTGCTTGGAGTGAACGGATCCTTAAGAGTCCTGAGCGCAATCATTGATCAAGACAATGATTACGGATTAGCGCCAGACGCCTTGTTGCGATTCGCGGCGCTTGCCGATGGCGGACCGGAAAGGATCAGGACCATGGCTGCAAACCTGAAAATGTCCAATGCTGAAGCACAACGCCTTGAGGGCGCGGTAGACCCGTCTGCCCGTGAGGATGTGCATGGCGCCTTTGGTGATCTTGCTGCTGCCGAGCGTGCCATCATGGCGCTGGGCGCACAGGCGTTTGAAGACCAGGCCCGCCTGGCTGCTGCCGGTGAAACCGCTCCACCGCCGCGTGACTGGCGCCTGCTGGCCAAGTTTGCGGCCGAGTGGAAACAGCCGGACTTCCCGATCAATGGTGGTGATCTCATCCTGATGGGATACGAGCCGGGCCCGATGCTGGGTGATGCGCTGGACGAGCTGAAGGCCCACTGGATCGCCGAGCGCTTCGAGCCGAGCAAGGATGAGCTGCTGGCGCGTCTGAAGCAGTAGGACGATCTGTCAGACCTGGAAAAAAAGCCCCGGCCGGTTGGTCGGGGCTTTTTCGTGTTTACCAGTCCGCGTCCAGATAGAGCCCGGTCATGGCCAGGCTGTCGACCAGGCCGTGAGCCAGGATCAGGGGCCAGAGAGTACGCTTGTAGCCCAGGTAGAGCAGGCCAAGTGCTACGCCGATCATGCCGGTGACGATCAGGCCCCGCAGACCCTGATAGTAGAAATGTCCGGTGCCGAAGATGAGCGCTGCGACCAGAACGGCCAGGACTGGCGCGAACGGAATGCCGCTGAAAGCGCGTTCGGCCCGGGTGATCAGGAAGGCCCGGAAGAACATTTCCTCACCAAAGGCGGCGCTGGTCCAGACGATCGCCATCCACATCAGATAAACGGGCAGATTACCCTTGATATTGCCCCAGCGCGCCTCGACGCCTGCGGGCAGAACGCTGGTATCCCAAAATCCCAGAGCGTCGCCGAGGGTCGCGATCAGTCCACCGGTGGCGATGATGGCGACAACCGCCAGCAGGGTTTGCGGCAGGACCAGCAGTTTGGACTTCCAGCCGCCGGGGGAACGCAAGCCCAGCTGGGCCCAGCTCTCGCCGCGATGGCGCATGTAAAGCGTCGCCACAGTCAGCACGATCAACAGCGAAACAGGTCCGGAAAATTTCCAGATGAACGGATCGAGCATCGCCTTGCTGCCGAAGGCGATCACCGGCGCGGCGAGCAATTCCAGCGCGGCGCGGGTGCGGGAGGGGGAGGTGTCAGTCATTCTTTTTCTCTTTGGAACGGGCAGTGCCCAACAACATTCCATCGAGATAAGCGAGGCGGCGGCGGATTTATTGAACGATCGTGCCGTTGGTGCGGGTGTCGAGCAGTTTCAGCCAGACCTTTGGCGTCACACCGAAATTGCCCTTGAACTGGCGGGTCAGATGGGCCTGGTCGGAAAATCCGGTCGCGCAGGCTGCGCTCGCCAGGGACGTGCCATTGGCGATCAGCACGCGTGCGGCATCGAGCCGGCGCAGGGTGACATAACGATAGGGGCTGGTGCCCATCAGGGCGCGGAAATCACGGGCCAGGTTCCAGCGGGACCGGCCGGTTACGTTTTCCAGCGCTTCCATGGTGATCGGATCATGCAGGTGCACCAGGATATAATCGCGGGCGCGATAAACGGCCTGGTGATCGATCGGGCGATCGATCTCCTGTCCGGTTTCCACCGCGCACAGACGGTCGACCAGCTCGGTCATCGCCGCGCTCCAGTCCAGCGCGTCCACCGGCGTGGCGAGATCACGGACGAGGCCGTGAACCAGTGAGATCAGCCGTTGGTCCGTGCTCCGCCCTCCTTCGATGAAGGGCAGGGCGCGACCGGCCAGGGCGTGTTCGAATTCCTCGGGGCGGATATTGAGCCCGCGATAGCCGAACGCCTCGTCGGTGCCGGCCATGCCGTCATGCAGCTCATCAGGGTGCAGGATGACCAGCTCGCCCGGCAGGGAGTGCCGACAGGCGCCGCGATATTCGAAACTCTGCACACCCTTCAGGGTCAGGGCAAAGGTATAGGTGTCATGTCGGTGCGGCGCGAAGGCCTGTCCGCTGAACACCGCTTCAAAGCGCTTGTGTGGTCCGGCGGCTGTGGTGACTCGTCCGTTTTGCATGCGTTCTCGCCCTCGTCTCATCAGTGATGAGATGTTTCCCGGGGCGATATCGGATGCATCTGTTGAACAGCCAAGCGGGAACACGCCGCTGTGTGTCCCGATCGTGCGGTTACGGCCACTTCGCTTCGGGCGGCATGGAGGACAGGATCGACTTCACATTGCCACCGGTTTCCAGGCCGAATTTGGTGCCACGATCATAGAGCAGGTTGAATTCGGCATACCGACCCCGGCGGACGAGTTGTTCCTCGCGCTGGTCGGCGGTCCATTTCTCGGTCATGCGGCGGCGGACCAGCGTTGGATAGACATCCAGGAAGGCCAGGCCGACATCGCGGGTAAAGGCAAAGTCCTCGTCCCAGTCGCCGGTATTGTGGCGGTCGTAGAAGATCCCTCCAATGCCGCGCGGCTCATCCCGGTGCGGCAAGTAGAAATACTCGTCACACCATTTCTTGAAACGCTGGTGGTAATCCTCGCCATGCTTGTCACAGGCCGTCTTACAGGCAGCGTGGAAGTCCCTGGCATCGGGATGAGCCTGGGTGCGGGCGCTGTCGAGCACGGGGGTCAGGTCCATGCCGCCGCCAAACCACCACTTCGTCGTGGTGATGAAACGCGTATTCATGTGCACGGCCGGAACATTCGGGTTCCACATGTGCGCGATCAGGGAAATGCCCGACGCCCAGAAACGCGGATCTTCCTCGGCTCCGGGGATCTGTTTGCGGAATTGTTCGGAAAACTCGCCATGCACGGTGGAGACGTGCACGCCGACCTTTTCGAAAAGCCGACCGCGCATGATGCCCATCTGGCCACCGCCCTGGTCCTCGCCGCGTGACCAGTCCTCGTATTCAAAACGTCCGGCCTCGCCGGGATAAAGCTCAGCCGGGGCCTCGTCTTCCAGGCGTTCAAACGCAGCGCAGATCTGGTCGCGCAGGTCTTCAAACCAGGCCCGGGCAGAGGCGCGGGCGAGATCGATATTGAGTGCTTGTTCCGTCATGGCCACATGCATACGCGCTGGGGCGCGTCTGGCAATAGGCAAGAGGTGTTACGAACCGACGCGGGTCGCATTGGGCTTGCGGCGGCGGGCACGGCGACGTCCCTGACCTGCACCGGTTGGCTTGGACTGCCCGCTCTCGGAACTGGCCGGTTTCGCCTTGGGCTTGCCACCCGGTTTGGCATCGCCCTGTCTGGGCTTGTCGCCACTGGATTTTGCCTTGTTGCCACCGGTGCGCCGGCGGCGATTTCCGCCCCCTCCACCTGGCTTGCTGCCTCTACCGCCCGATCCGCTACCCGGGCGTTTGGCATCCTTGGGAATTTCCAGCTCGGCACCGAAAGCGGTGAGGTGACGACCGATCAGCTTCTCGATATCGCGCAGGAGGATGCGATCATCCGGCTCGACCAGTGAAATCGCCACCCCGTCTGCGCCTGCGCGCGCTGTACGGCCGATCCGGTGCACATAGGCTTCGGAGACATTGGGCAGATCGTAATTGATGACGTGGCTGACACCGGGAATGTCGATGCCGCGCGCCGCGATATCGGTCGCGACGAGAATACGCACGGTCCCCTCGCGGAAAGCAGCGAGTGCTTTTTCACGCTGGTTCTGGGACTTGTTGCCATGGATGGCGACAGCCGTGAGACCGTCCTTGCCCAGATTTGTCACAACCCGGTTGGCGCCGTGTTTGGTCCGGGTGAAAACAATGGCCCGCTCCATTTCGCGCGGGGCCAGCAGGTCGCGCAGGGCGGCGCGCTTTTCGCTCCGCTCCAGCAGCTGAACGTCCTGTTCGATACGCTCGATCGGCGTGGATTGCGGTGCGACAGAGACTTCAACCGGATTGGTCAGGAAATCATTGGCCAGGCTGCGGATCTGCTTGGGCATGGTCGCCGAAAACAGGATCGTCTGGCGCTTGCGCGTCAGCTTGGCCATCAGCTGGCGGATGGTGGGCATGAAGCCGAGATCGAGCATCTGGTCGGCTTCGTCCAGCACGACCATCTCGACACGGTCGATGCGCAGGGCGCCGGTCGAGATATGGTCCATCAGGCGACCTGGCGTGGCGATCAGCAGGTCGACTCCCGGTTCCAGCGCCTTGATCTGGGGGCGGGGCTTGACCCCACCGAAGATCGTGGTGAGGCGCAGCTTGGTGTTCTTGGCGTAACGCGCTGCGTTTTCCTCGATCTGGGCGGCAAGTTCGCGTGTTGGCGCCAGGACCAGGGCCCGGCAGCGGCGGGCACCCACCGGTTGCTCATAAGCCAGCAGGCGATGAAGAAGGGGCAGGGAAAATGCGGCGGTCTTGCCGGTACCGGTCTGGGCGATGCCAACGAGATCGGAACCGGTGAGAAGTTTCGGGATGGCGCGAGCCTGGATCGGGGTCGGGGTTGTATACCCGGAAGCGTCGATGGCCTGGATGAGAGGTTTGGCGAGGCCAAGATCGTGAAAATGCGTCAAAACAATACCTGTTCACACCCGCTTTCAGGGCAAGCAGGTCGGGGGTGGGTGAACGTGTTGAGCGTGGGTCAGCCGTCCGGCGGGCGATGAATTCGCGCGGCGCCTCTGTGGGCGCCGAAAGCTTGCCACGAACTTTGATTACAAAGATCCACGCCGTGGCGATGAGCGCGGTATGGGCCTTTTCCGCAGTCCCGACAAGACATTTCTCCGATTATTCCCGGTCTTGTGACCTCGGTCTCTTGTTTTTGGCCCGGCGGGCGCCCTAGTTTGGGGGGAAAGCCGAGGGGTGTCAGAGAGATGGACAGTATTGTGTTGGCAGGGCTGGGCGGCGTGGTCGGCGCCGTACTGGGATATGTGCTCGGCGGCCTGGGGCGTCGCTGGACGATCGTCATCGTGACAGCTGCTGCCGGTGCCCTGCTGGCGCCGGTTCTCGGCACGCAGGTGTCTGAAACCGGGAACACGACCCAGCCGCAACGCGATATCGGTGCGGAAGTCGATGCGATGTTTGCCGAGAACGAGATGTTTGTGGCCCTCGCGACCGTGGACCCTGATGCCCAGCAGCGCATGCGCGAGCGGGCGATCGCAGCATTTGAAACAGACGGGGCGGCGCGGGCCGAGCAAGTGATCTACGAAGAGGCCTTCGTCCTCGGCCAGACAGCCGTCCTGGTCTATGGGCCCCGCGCCACCGATGCAGCCCTGCTCAATCTCCAGCGGACCCTGCTTGATGTTGCGCGCGGCCTGGTCACCGAACCGGAGCATTGTTACGCCCTGCTGTATTCCGGTGTGGCACCACAGAATATCTCCACCCAACAGGCCATGGCCGCAGGTCGGCACCCCAGTTATGCACGCATGCAGGAGGCTTTGGTCGCACTGGTCATGGCGGCCGGCCCTGACGTGGTCGAGCACGACCGGGACCGGGCCACCCTCGGCATTGGAGAAATGCAGGGCTATGTCTTCAATACCTATGACGAGGACCGCCTGCGATACTTCTCGGGCTATCAGCCGCAGAACGACGCTGAATATGCCCAGGCCTGCGATGCGATGGCCGATTTGCTCGAATACCAGCTCAACCACGAATACGCGGCAGATATGGTGAGGGCGGGCTTGTCCGCGGGCTAGCGGAGTTGCCTTTGCGCCTCCGCCAGCGCGATGCCGGCGGACACGACGACGTTCAGGGATCGCGTCTCCGGGCGAATCGGAATGATTACCCGAGCCTCGGCCTGATCGTGGACCTCGTCCGGGACGCCGGCACTTTCCCGACCAAATAGCAGTCGGTCATCCGGACGGAATTTGAAGTCCCAGAGGTTGTCTGCCCCGCGGGTTGTAAATAGAACGAGGCGACCTTTTGACGCGGGGGGCGAGGCGAGATACCGGCTCCAGGAGCTATGCCTGACTGGGGAAATGGACGCTTGGTAATCCATCGCAGCCTTGCGAATCCCCTTAGCTGTAAGGGGAAAGGCACAGGGCTCGATCACGTCGAGATCTGCTCCGAAACAGGCAGCGACACGCATCGCTGCCCCCAGGTTTTGCGGAATATCTGGTTGAAAAAAAACGATCCGCATTTTAAGCCGCGCTCAAGCCAAGAGTCCGGAAGTGTGTGCGGCAACGCGCCGCGTACGCGATCCGCCTTACGGCGATAGGTTATGGTCGTCAAACCTGTGAATGCAGATTTGGCGATTTTCTGGGGCAGGGACACGCATTCGCGTGGACCCGTAAACACGAAGAGAAGAGGTCGGCTCGTGACGGAACACAACGGCGCGCCCGACGGACACGGTCAAGAACCGTCCCGTCGCGACTTCATCTATATCGCTGCAGGCGGCGCGGCCGCTGTCGGTGGCGGTCTTGTAGCTTGGCCGTTTATCGACCAGATGAACCCGGCAGCGGATACGCTGGCTCTGGGCTCCATCCGTGTCGATGTCTCCCAGATCCCAGTGGGATCGGAGCTCACAGTGATGTGGCGCGGCGCGCCGGTCTTCATCCGTCACCGTACGGAAACGGAGATCGCCGAAGCCCGTGACGTTGAACTGTCGGTCCTGCCGGATGAAGACGCACGCAACGAGAACCTGCCAGACGGCACTCCGGCTTATGACGCCAACCGCGTCCTGCGTCCGGAATTCCTGATTGTCAAAGGTAACTGCACCCACCTGGGCTGCGTGCCGACGAGCCAGGAGACGTCGCAGGGTGGTGAGTACGAAGCCTGGTACTGTCCGTGCCACGGTTCGCACTACGACAAGTCCGCACGTATTCGTCGCGGACCGGCTCCGGAAAATCTTCCGGTTCCGGATTATTTCTTCGAATCCGAAACGGTCGTGAAACTCGGCCTGTCTCCGGAAGAAGTTTCTAACTCGGGGTGGGCAGTAGCATGAGCGGACCTTCGACCTACGAGCCGAAATCCGGCTTCACGCGCTGGCTAGATGATCGCCTGCCGATCATCCGCCTGGGTTGGGACAGTTTCGTTGATTTCCCGACACCGCGTAACCTGAACTACTGGTGGACGTTCGGCGGTATTCTCGCTGTCTTCCTGATGATCCAGATTATCACCGGTATCATTCTGGCGATGCACTATGTGCCGCACGAGAGCATGGCGTTTGAAAGTGTCGAGCGCATTCGTCGCGACGTGAACTTCGGCTGGATGATCCAGTCCATGCACGCCAATGGCGCCGCCTTCTTCTTTGTAGCGGTCTACCTGCACATGTTCCGCGGTCTCTATTACGGTTCTTACAAGGCGCCGCGCGAGATCCTGTGGATCCTGGGTGTGGTCATCTACCTGCTGATGATGGCTACGGCCTTCATGGGTTACGTGCTGCCGTGGGGCCAGATGTCCTATTGGGGCGCGATGGTGATTACCAACCTGATCGGTGCCCTGCCGTTTGTTGGTGATGCGATCCGCGAGTGGCTGTGGGGCGGTTTCTCCGTCGGTCAGTCCACCCTCAACCGCTTCTTCTCCCTGCACTATCTGCTGCCCTTCGTGATCGCCGGCGTTGTCGGTCTGCACATCTGGGCGCTGCACGTGCCGGGCAATGGCAATCCGGTTGGCCTGGACGTCCGCAAGGGCGATTCCGGCAAGAAGGACACGCTGCCCTTCCACCCGTACTACACGGTCAAGGACGGCTTCGCGATCATCGTCTACCTGATGGTCTTTGCAACCTTCGTCTTCTTCATGCCGAACGTACTGGGTCACGCGGACAACTTCATCGAAGCCAACCCGCTGTCGACGCCGGCGCACATCGTTCCGGAATGGTATTTCCTGCCCTTCTACGCGATCCTGCGTGCCGTCACCTTCGACATCGGTCCGATCGACGCCAAGCTGGGCGGTGTCCTGGCCATGTTCGGTGCCATTGCGATCCTGTTTGTCCTGCCCTGGCTGGACACGTCCAAGGTTCGCTCGATGCGCTACCGTCCTCTGACGCGCTGGTTCTTCATCTTCTTCGTTCTCGCCTGCCTGGGTCTGGGCTGGTGTGGCGCGAAGAACCCGGATGATCTGGTGTTCGTCATGGGTCACGATGCTGAAGGTCACGAAGTGGGCTTCAAATTCCTGTGGCTCGGTCAGCTGCTGACCGTCTACTACTTCGCCTACTTCGTGGTGGTTCTGCCGCTGATGGGCATTATCGAAAAGCCGAAGGAACGTCCGGCCTCCATCGAGGCGGCGGTCCTGGGCACAGACAAGTCCTAAGGGAGCGACGATCATGAAAATGGTTCACATCATCGCCGCTGGCCTGGCCGCTCTGGGCCTCTCTGCAACGGCGGCTGCCATCGAGGGCGATGCCCACACGCCGGAAAGGCGTGACTGGATCTTCTCTGGTCCGTTCGGCACCTATGCAGATGGCGAGCACGGCGAACGCCACCAGCTGCAGCGCGGTTTGCAGGTGTATCAGGAGCTGTGTGCATCCTGTCACTCGCTCGACCTGATCAGCTTCCGTAATCTTGGCGAGCCTGGCGGCCCGCTCTGGGATGAGCGTTGGCCGAACCCGAACGACAACCGCATCGTCATGCAGATCGCGGAATCCTACGGCGAGCGTGTCTGGGATGCCTCCGAGATCAATGATGAAGGCGACCCGGTTGTTCGCAGCGGTATCCCGGCTGACCAGTTCCCGGCACCGTTCGAGAACGAGCAGATGGCGCGGGCGTCCAATGGTGGTGCATTGCCGCCGGACCTGTCGCTGATCGTCAAGGCCCGCCACTATGGCGCTGACTATGTCTACGCGCTGCTGATGGGCTATGCCGAGGCGCCTTACGATGTCGAGCTGTCCGCTGGCCAGCACTACAACGAGTACTTCACGGGTGGCGCGATCGCCATGGCTCCGCCGATCACCTTTGATGGTCAGGTTGAGTACGCCGATGGCACCGAAGCCACCATGGAACAGATGGCTGAAGATGTTGCCGTCTTCCTCGCGTGGACGTCTGATCCGCACATGGAAGCCCGCAAGCAGATGGGCCTGATGGTTCTGCTGTATCTCTTCGTGTTCGCCATCCTGGTGTATCTGGCCTACCGCCAGGTCTGGGCTAACGTCGAGCACTAGGCGTTACCAGCACTTGCAAGATCTGAAGGCTGTGGGCATATGCCCGCAGCCTTTTTCTTTGGGGGAGCAAGCCCATGACCAACTGGAAACTCGGAATTATCGGCGGCTCCGGCCTGTACAGCCTGGACGGGCTGGAAAACATCCGGACCGAGAGCATCGAGACCCCTTGGGGTGTTCCTTCTGCGAACCTGACCCTGGGCACACTGAATGGTGTGGAACTGGTCTTCCTGCCGCGTCACGGCACCGGCCATGCCATCCCGCCGTCCAAGGTTCCCTATGACGCCAATATCGCCGCGCTGAAAATGGCGGGCTGTACCGATATCATCGCGATCTCGGCCTGTGGTTCCCTGCGTGAGGAATATGCGCCGGGGCATTTCGTGGTGGTCGACCAGTATGTCGACCGCAGCCAGGGCAGGCCGCGCAGCTTTTTCGGTGAAGGCTGTGTCGCGCACGTGCCGATGGCTGATCCGGTCTGTTCCCGCATGAGCCAGCTGGTTTTCGAGGCCGGCGAGGCAGCCGGGATCGGGATTACCAGGGGCGGGACCTATCTGGTCATGGAGGGGCCGCAATTCTCCACCCGTGCTGAAAGCGAGCTCTATCGTTCCTGGGGGCTGGATGTGATCGGCATGACCAACATGCCCGAAGCCAAATTTGCCCGTGAGGCAGAGCTGCCCTACGCAGCGATCGCCATGGTCACGGATTATGATTGCTGGCGTGAGGGCGAGGAAAGCGTTGATGTCGCTGCTGTCCTTGCGGTGATGCGCGGCAACACCGAAAAGGCCAAACGCTTGCTGACGGGCCTCACAGAGCAGCTGAGTGCCGTGGAGCGCACGCCGAGCCCGGATGGTATCGAGACCGTGCTTGATGCAGCGATCGTCACGCCTCCGGCCAGCCGGGATCCGGAACTGGTCGCGCGTCTGACGGCTCTGTGTCCCCGACTGGGCTAATCCGGACCTTCCGTCTCGTTGCGGCGGGGAATGCCCGATCAGCTCTCCCGCTAAATCGCGGATGGTTGTGTATTTTCCTTGGGTTCTCCGAAAACCTCGTTCATAAAGTCGGCCCCATTATCGGAGTAGTCGATGATCGAGTTGTTGTTCGCCCTGGCGACGGTCTCTGCAACGCAAGACCTGGCCCTCGCTCCCCGTCGTCCCCTTGTCGAATGTTCCGAGCATCTGACCAATGCCCGCGCGCGGCACGGGTGCCTGCGCGACTTGTTGCGCGATGCCGAGCGGGAACTGGACACGGCGCTGGAAAACACGCGCCAGGATGCGGAGGATGCCGACCTGGACAGTGGCGGCATGTTTCGCGCGGCTGAACTGCTCGATACCGCCCACACACACTGGCAGACCTATCGCGATGCCGAGTGCGCACGCCGCGGTGCACTGATGTTTGTCAGCGAGGACTCGCGTACCGACATTACCCTGGACTGCCAGGTCGCCATGACCCGGGCCCGGGCATCCGAACTGGAGAGCAACTAGTTGAGCCTGCCTGTTCTTTATATCGGTAATCGCCGTTTCTCGAGCTGGTCCCTGCGGGCATGGCTGGTGCTGCAAAAATCCGGCATCCCCTTTGAGACGCGTTTGATCCCGCTCGATACGTGTGACACACGGTCCGCAATTTCGGAGGTTTCGCCCGGCGGGACCGTTCCCGCCCTGCATACCGAGGATGGCGTGATCTGGGACTCGCTGGCCATTTGCGAATGGGCGGCGGAACGCAATCCTCTGCTCTGGCCCGACCAGGATATCCTGCGTTCGCGGGCCCGCTCTGCCGTGTCGTCCATGCATGCGGGGTTCTTTGCCCTGCGTGAGCACTGTCCGATGGATCTGTGCCGAGACGGTGTCTTAAAGGACCTTGATGACGCCACCCAGATGGATATCGCGGTGATGCAGGCGCTCTGGCATGATGTCGGGACCCCGGCGGGAGATTATCTCTTCGGGGATTGGTCGATTGCCGATGCGTTCTTCACACCGGTCGCCAGCCGGTTCCGCAGCTATGCGGTCGAACTGCACTCCGAGGCACAGGGCTATTGCGAGACGCTGTTGTCGGAGAAAGATTATCTGGACTGGCATTCCAAAGCCCAGCTAGAAGATTATCCGAATCCCTACGAAAACCCTCTCTAGAGGCTCTCATGGACCTGAAATCGGTTATTCGCACCATTCCCGACTATCCCAAGCCGGGGATCATGTTCCGTGATGTAACGACGCTCATCGGTGATGCACGGGCCTTCCGGGTCGCCGTCGACCAGATGGTCCAGCCCTGGGCTGGAGCCAAGATCGACATGGTCGCAGGTACCGAGGCGCGCGGCTTTATCCTGGGCGGTGCCGTGGCGCACCAGCTTTCGGTCGGTTTCACGCCAGTGCGCAAGAAGGGCAAGCTGCCTTACCGCACCATTGCCGAGGATTACGAGCTGGAATACGGCACCGATACGATCGAGATCCATGTTGACGCGATCAAGGAAGGCGACCGTGTGCTGCTTGTCGACGACCTGATCGCGACCGGCGGGACAGCCGAAGCTTCGATCAAGCTCCTCCAGCGTGCGGGGGCCACCGTCGTCGGCGCGGCCTTCGTCATCGACCTCCCGGATCTGGGCGGCGCCAAGCGTATCGAAGCCATGGGCGTGCCGGTATCTTCGCTCGTGGAGTATGAGGGCGAGTAGGGGGCGGCGCACTCCTACTACCTGCCCAGGCTTGTCATCCCGGACGGAGAGCCGGGCTTGACCCGGCTGGAGATCCGGGACCCATCGCGACGTGGGTCCCCGCTCTGCGCCCCGCTTTCGCGGGGCATTCGGCGGGGATGACAAATTTGGTGTTACTCTCTTTGAACCTCTACTCCGCGATCATCTCGTGTGCCTTGAATCGGTCAACTTCACCGAGTTGATTGATGTGCGTTGAAAAGGTCGCGCGATGCTAACCCTTGTAACCGCTCTATTCCTCCAGGATCCGTTGACAGTCACGCTCCTGCACGACTGCCCGCCGGAGGCAACGGTATGCGCGCGAGTGTTCGCGAACTGGATCCCGGAGCATGAGGTTCCCGAACCCGATGGAGAGTTTTCCAGGGACGTCCGTTCTGAACCAGCCCAGAGAGACGATACCCAACGGGTTTACAGGCAAAGTGTTCTCGGGCGTGTGGATGGCGCTCCTGCCGCTCCGCTGGAATTGCGGTTCGTGACGGGCGAGATGACCCTCGAGTGCAATGATTTCGGCAACAGCGACACCTGGGCCATTGCGGGATGGTCTGCCAGCGGTACGCCCGTGTTCCTGACCGATACCGGCGAGGTCGAAATTCTGTCTGCCACGAACTTCGATGCGCGCGGCGATCGCCTTCCAGTCCTGCTGATTGATGCCAACTCGCTGGAAGTGCTCGGCGAGCGCTACGATCTGATGAGCTATAGTCAGATGTGGGTGTATGATCGAGAAACCGTGGTAATGCGCGTGTCTGACGGGGCGGGGGGCAGCCCGTCTTGTATTGTCATGCCCGGCGGGTTTGACGCCCGTTCGCAGCGCGCTGATGACAGTCTATGTGACCCCAACATCTCGGCGCCGCTGCTTGAGCCTGTTGAACCCGAGCTTGCCCGACGGGCGCTCGACCGGATGGGGCAGGACTATCCGGTGGTGACGGCACTGATTGAAAGCCTCGGCACGTATGCAGTTGGCCGCGTTCAGAGGCTGGCGCGTGATCCGGACGTGCTGGTTATAGATCCCCGGATCGCCTGTACGTAAAAGGGGCCGCGCAGCGGCGGCCCCAAAAACATAGCTCTACTCCGCGATCATCTCTCGGACATCCTGGGTGAAGGTCTCCAGCGAGGGTTCGTGGATGTACATCATGTGGCCGGCTTCATAATAGGTGAAGGTGACCCGGTCCTGGACGAAGCCCGGCTGGTTGAACATCAGCTCGGCGGCAAAGAAGGGTGTCGCTAGGTCGTAATATCCCTGGGCGACGAGCACTTCGAGGTCGGAATTCTGACGCATCGCGCGGGAGATCCACGGACCCACATTGATATAGTTGTTATTGCCCGAACTACCGGCATTCCAGTTCCAGCCGCGGACGCCGCCGATGGTGGAGTAATAGTCCGAGATATCCACCCCAAGGGTCCGGGTGAAATAGTCCAGCATGGTGGCCGTGAAACTGGCATCAATGCCGTAGAAGCTGGGATCTGTTTCCGGGTTTTCGCCCACGCCATCAACTTCCACGCCGGTGAAACGGCTGTCGAGGCGACCCACGGACAGCCCCTCATCCCGGCGCAGTTCACGCTGGAAACGGCGCAGGGAAATGCGCAGATTGGCGCGATCGATGAATTGCTCGGACAGGCCGATATAGTCTGACAGCTCGCTGACGATGCGGGCCCGGCGGGCTTCATCCAGCCACACACCGTGCAACAGGGCCGGCATGTATTCCTCGATGGCGAAGGTGCGGGCATCGGCCAGGAAGGCTTCGAGGTCACCATTCCAGCGGCTCTGGTCGACCTTGCCATGATACCACGCGGTTGCCGCAAAGCCCGGCATCAGGCCGACATAGCCGACATCATTGCCCGGCGAGGTGTCGTCATAGCGAAAGTCCACCACGGTGGAGATCAGCGCCACACCATTGATGGCGACATCGGTATAGCCGCCTTCCAGCTCGTTCAGCAGCGCTCCAATGCGCAGCGTGCCATAGCTTTCGCCCAGCAGGTATTTGGGAGAATTCCAGCGCTGGTGGTCGGCCAGCCACTGACGGATGAAGGTGGCCAGGCTTTCCGCGTCCTCGGTGACGCCCCAGTAGTCACTGGTCTCGCCTTCGCCCAGCGTCCGGCTCCAGCCGGTTCCGACCGGATCGACAAAGACCAGGTCCGCCACGTCCAGGATGGAATAGGCGTTTTCCACGATGTCATAGGGCGCAGCACCGTCATCAACCGCATTGGGCAGGGCCAGGCGCTGGGGCCCGAAAACGCCCATGTGCAGCCACAGGCTGGCCGATCCCGGTCCGCCGTTGAATACAAAGGCGACGGGACGGGTACGTGGGTCGGTCAGCCCGTCGGCGATATAGGCGGTCGAGAAAATCGATGCGACCGGATTGCCCGCATTGTCTTCGAGGAAAGTCTCACCAGCGGTGACGCTGTATCGAATACGCTCGCCGTTGACGGTGACCTGGCCGCGGCTCTCGTAGACGCGCGGTTCCGGTGTGTTGCCGTCCTGGGCCAGGCTGGGCACGGACAGGCAAAGCGCAGCGAGCGCGGCGCAAAGTGAACGGATCATGTTTCTCTCCCCAAGATCTGGGACCCAAACTAGAGCGGTGAACCCGCGGCGCAAAGTGAACTCGTTGTGAGTCCGCTCTTCGATTGCAGGACATGCAGGCGCGCGCTATAGCCCGCCCATGAATTACCGCCACGCTTTTCACGCCGGCAATTTTGCCGACATTCTCAAACATCTTGTCCTGGCCCAGTGTGTTGAGCATCTCAATGCCAAGCCCAAACCCTATCGCTATATCGATACGCATTCCGGTATCGGCGGCTATGACCTCGCCGGTGACGAAGCCGAGCGGAGCCCGGAATGGAAGGACGGCATCGAACGCCTGATCAACGCGGAGCTGCCTGACGCGGTTGAAAGTCTGCTGGCCCCGTATCTCGGCATTATTCGCGATATGAATGAAGGCGACACCCTGCGTCACTATCCCGGGTCACCGGAGATCGCGACGCGCCTGATGCGCGAGGGCGACCGGCTGCATTTGTGTGAACTCCATCCCCAGGACAGCGAAACGCTGGATGCTCGCTACAAGCGCGACAAGCGGGTGAAGGTCGAGCAGCGCGATGGCTACAAGGCGCTCAAATCGCTGGTGCCGCCGCCGGAAAAACGCGGTCTTGTGCTGATCGACCCGCCGTTCGAGGACAAGGATGAGCTGGCGCACATGGCCGAGGCCGTCATGGCGGCGCTGGACAAGTGGCCGACAGGCACATTCGTGTTCTGGCGTTCGCTGAAAAATCTCTGGGCCGCCGACCGCTTCGATAACGGTCTGGCGGAGTGGCTGATCTCGGAGAAACAGCTGGCCCCGGAAAAGATCCTGCGCGCTGATTTGTGGATCCGAGACCTGGCCAGCGAGGGCAAGCTCGCGGGCGCCGGCGTGGTGGTCATCAATCCGCCCTGGACCCTCGAAGAGAAGCTGGTCGAAGGCCTGCCCTGGATCGCTGACACGCTGGCCCAGGGGGATGGGTATGGCTGGCGCGTCGATGGCGCGTTGACAGACGAGGACCTTGAAGACCTGGCCGACTGATCCGAAATGGTCGCCTGAGACTTCTGCTCGAACCGCGAGGACCGCATGCCCCATCGTTTTGAAACTTTCGATGTTTTTACCGACACGTCGATGGCGGGTAATCCCCTGGCCGTGGTTTACGAGGCGGATGACCTGGACACAGAGGCGATGCAGGCGATCGCTGCCGAGTTCAACCTGTCTGAAACCGTGTTCATCACCGAGCCCAGGGGGCGGGATGCGGATTGGGGGGTGCGCATTTTCACGCCCAAGGAAGAACTGCCTTTTGCCGGCCACCCGACCGTTGGGTCAGCCATTGCCCTGGCCCTGAAGGCCGGTGGTGAGCCGGGCACGCGCAAGCGTTATGTGCTGGAAGAGACGGTCGGCGATATCACGGCCGATGCGCGCATCAATTCACCTACCCATGGTTCTGCCCGCTTTTTCCTGCCACGCCTGCCCGAACGCGTCGCGGATATCCCGAGCCCGGACCGGTTATCCGAGGCGTTTGGCATCGAGCCGGATTGTTTCCTGAATACGCCGCTGGATATGGGCGTCTGGTCGGCCGGTGTGCCGATTGGCATTGTTCCGGTGCGTTATGCCGAGGACCTGGCGCGGATCCAGCTGAACATGCCCGCGTTTGAAGCCGTGTTTGGCGGAGATACCCCAATCCAGGCCTATCTCGTCGCCAAGGCCAGCTCGATGGAACACACCAATGACTGGCGCGTGCGCATGTTTGCGCCGCACCTGGGAATTCTCGAGGACCCGGCTACAGGCGGTGCCGCTGCAGCCTTCATGGGGCTTCTGGCCGAGCAGGGCGGGTTCGGCGATGGCGAGACGGCGTTGTCCGTCTACCAGGGTATCGAGATGGGGCGTCCGAGCCTGTTGCGCCTCGTCCTGAAACTGGAAAACGGCCAGCTTACCGATGCCATGATCGGTGGGGATGCCGTGATGATTTCCCGCGGTGAGTTGCTCTAGAGCAGGCGAAAGTCTACCGCGCGCAGGGCCCCGTCGGAAAAGACGATGGCGGTAATCGCCGCATTGATCAGCACATAGGCGCCCAGATTATGGGCAAAGCCCGGGCGAAGTCGCCGGGCCGCATCCCAGAGCAGGATCAACAGAAAGCCCACCACGCCCAGCGTGATCGGATAGATGCCAATGCCCAGCGCAAGGCCTGCAGCCGCTTCATCATTGGGATGATTGCCGATCAGCGATATGCCGCCCGCGACCCCGCGCAACAGGAACTGGATGTACAAGATGCCGTAGGCCACCGCCGAGCGGAACATGATGGCGTAGAAATAGGCGAAAATGCCGATGGCGACCGTCACGGCAGGGCCGGCCAGTGCAACGAGAATGCCAATGTCCTCACTGGGATAGGCGCGATCAACTGGCCCGGCCTTGTTGAGGGTCATCCACATGTCGACCCCCAGCATTTCACCGGCCCCCCAATGACCCAGCTCATGCAGGAGATAGGTTACGGGCACCATCAACAGGGTCCACAGGTAAAAATCGGCGCCGATACGCACACGTGTATTGTTAGACGTCAAGCTCTGCCCCTCGCAATCAAACGCCCCCCCAGCGTTCATCGCGTCAGTCGGCAGAATAAGCGTCTTCTGCCTCAGCCCACCAAGGATACCAGTCTGGCAGGTCTTGAGAAACCTTGAGCGGGAAGTTTGGTTGACGTTTCTCCAAGAAGGACATCACGCCTTCCTCTGCATCCTTGCCCATGCCGGCCTTGAGGATGCCCTGGGTTTCGATCCGGTGGGCGATCATGGGATGGGCAGCGCCCTGCATGCGCCAGGCCATCTGACGCATCAGGGCGAGCGAGACCGGCGCACAGTTGTTGGCCAGCAGGCGCGCGCGCTCACGCGCCTCTGCCATCAGGTCCTCGTCGGGAACCACCCGCGAGACGAGGCCGTTTTCAAAAGCTTCCGCCGCGCTGAATGTGCGCCCGGTCAGCCCCCAGTCCATCGCCGTTGAAATGCCGACGACTCGCGGCAGGAACCAGCTGGCGCAGCCGTCCCAGACAATCCCGCGCTTGGCGAAGGGGAAGGCGAATTTCGAACTCATCCCGGCCAGGCGGATATCCATCGGCAGGATCATGGTTGCACCAATGCCGACGGATGCGCCATTGACCGCCGCGATCACCGGCTTCCTGGAGTTCCAGATACGAAGATTGAGCACGCCGCCACGGTCGCGCCATTTCTCGTCCGTGGGGTCGAATGTGCCGTCATGCTGGGTCTGGGCGACCATGTCGAAGGTTTCGGCACCGGTGGACAGGTCGGCTCCCGCGCAGAAGGCCTTGCCCTCACCAGTAATGATGACGGCGCGGACATCATCGTCTGCGTCCAGCTGATCGAATATCCCGATCAGCTCGTCACCCATCTCGTAGGTAAAGGCGTTGAGCCGGTGTGGCCGGTTCAGCGTGATGGTGGCAATCTGCTCGTCAATCTCGAGGCGGACGGTATCAAAGCTCATGAATTCTCCCCTTTGGGAGGAGCCTAGCCTGCCTCGCCATCCTCGCCTACTCCGAACAGGCGGCCGCGTTCGGTCACCAGCACCGCGCACAGGCTGAGCGCGCCGACAACCGCCTGGCCTGCAATCAGCGGGACGGCGGTGCCGTCGTAGAGCTGGCCGATCAACATGCCTATCAGGGTCGCACCAATACCGCTGACAAAGCCATAAGAAGCCGAGGCGGTGCCGGCGATATGACCCATCGGCTCCATGGCAATAGAGCTGAAATTGGCGGCGATCAGACCCAGGAAGGCCAGGGCGATGGACAGCAGCGCCACGAACAGGATGAGGTTATCAATCCCGCTGAGCAAAATGAGAGCGTGCAGCGCACTGATGCCGGTGAAACCGATCAGCGCACTATGCGCCAGCCGCCTCTGGCCGAGCCGGTTGACCAGGCGGGAATTGGCATAGCTGGTGAAACTCATGCCCGTCGCGATGATCGCGAAGGTGATCGGGAACTGGCTGTCGGTCAGTTCGAAATGCTCGACAAATATCTGCTGGGAGCTGCCGAGGAAGGCGTAGAGGCCGCCGAAAAAGGACATGCTGGCTAGGGTGTATCCGAGCATCACCCGGTTGCTCATCGCCTCGCCAAAGGCAGAGGCCACCACCTGAACGCTTAGCCGGGTGCGGTATTCCGGATGCAGGGTTTCCGGCAAGCGGATCTGGATCCATGCGGCAAGCGCAATACCGAAAATGATCAGGAAACCGAAAATGGCGCGCCAGTCGCCAAACACGGACAACACGACTTGGCCGATACTGGGCGCAAGAACCGGGACGGCCATGAAAGCGGTCATGACCATGGACATGATCTCAGCCATGCGCCGACCCGAAGTCAGGTCGCGGGCGATGGCGACGGTGATGACGCGGCTCGCGGCTGCTGCGCCACCCTGAAGGAAGCGGGCGAGCAGCAGGAGGGAGAAGCTCGGCGTGAAGGCACAGATGACGGTCACGAGCAGAAACAACCCGATCGCGGTCAGCATCACCGCCTTGCGTCCAAACCGGTCGGCCAACGGGCCGTAGAAGATCTGGGTAATCGAGAACCCGGCCAGATAGGTCGTGATGACGTATTGCTGATCATTGGCACGCTCAACGCTGAGTTCCCGGGCGATATCGTCCAGGGCCGGCAGCATCATGTCGATGGCCAGCGCGACCAGTGCGGTCATGGCGACAAACAGCGCAACCAGTTCCCACACCGGGAGCGGCAGCTCCTCGGCAGCTTTCTTGTTGGACATCGTCATCGGGGCAATCCGTCGGGGTTGGAGCGTCAGACTGCGCCTCTATTTCTTCCACAGCAAGCGATTATCAGGAAAAACTTCAGTTCAGTGCGGGGCGTAATACATTTGCAGCTGGAAGGAATTGGCGATGCGATTGGCGCGTTCCAGGAACCAGTCCCGCGCGTCCTCGCTGGCGCCGATCTCCTGCAGCGACTGATCGAACAAGGCCAGCCAGGTCTGGAAATGACCGCGATGAACCTGGTCTTTCAGTTTCATGTGCGCTGGCATCGGCCGCCCCGAATACTGACCGTCATGAAAGACCAGCGAGCCCCAGAACTGTTTCATTGTTGCCAGATGAGGTTCCCAGTCCGCCACCTGGCTGTCGAAAACAGGCCCCAGTGCCGGGTGGGCCCGGACATGGGTGTAGAAGGTATCGACCAGATCAGAGATCAGCGCACGGTCAATTCCAGCCCGCGCCGCATCTGCATGGGCTTTCTCTCGGGCTTCAGTGACGCGGGGCGGGTTGGGCGTGCTCATCGGTCTTTCCATAACTGGTATTGTAGATGCATGTACTAGGGTGCCGAGAAGTACAAGTCCCGAACACGCAATATTCTGTCGCATGCTTGAGTCCGGGACCGGTGTTTCCTATCTATCACCTGATAGAAAAGGGTAGGTGCATGCGTTCGCAAAAAGCCGAAGAGATCCTGGACGTCGCTGAGGCCATGGCGCGGTCGGGCGGGTATGGCGGTTTCAGTTTCCGGGATCTGGCCAAAGCGGTCGGCATCAAGTCGGCCAGCGTGCACTATCACTTTCCGACCAAGGAAGACCTCGGGGTCGCGATGACTCGGCGCTATAATCAGCGTTTCATCGATGGCCTCGGTGATCCGCGTGGCGAGGGCACGGTCGACGAAAAGATCGCGCGCTACATCAATGCTTTCCGCACCTCGATGATCGAGGACCGCCTGATGTGCCTGTGTGGACTGTTCGGTGCTGAGGTGACCAGCTTGCCCGGGGATGTTGCCGTGGAAACCAAGGTCTTCTTCGAGAAGAACCGGGACTGGCTGATGGCGGTATTGGCGGCTGATGTGCGCTTTGCCGATGACGACGCGCGCGAACGCGCCGCCCTGACCCTCATCGCCAAGCTCCAGGGCGCCATGATCATGGCCCGCACCATGATTGATGTGGGTGTATTCGAGACGATCCTGGAAGACCCGCTGGGTCGAGTCGGGATACCAGCTGCGGTGCCCGAAAATCCCCTGTCAGGTTCGCGAAAAGCCGATCCTAGCGACGGAATATGATTATTCATTCCGTTTCCAGTCCTGAGAACGGTCTTTGACGATCGTCTTGCGTAGAGCTTTTGGGATGGGGATGAGATTGAGTGTCAAGGCAGTTGTTCTGAGTTTTGTCGCGGCCGCGAGCCTGTGCGCGTGCGGTGGTGGTGGATCGTCTGACGCTGGTGGAGGTGTCGTTCCTCCGCCGCCACCTCCTGCGCCGCCACCGCCACCTTCTTCTCCGCCGCTCAGCATGACGGATGTTGTCTACGGCACCGCCGCCGTTGACGGCGGCAACGCCCAGCTTGAGCTGTTGCTGGATGTTTATCAGTCCGGCGAGGCATGCGGTGACCCTCGGCCCTTTGTTGTCATGATCCATGGTGGCGGTTTTACTGGAGGCTCGAAGTCCGTCTGGCCGGAAAGCGGTGAAGCCTTGGCCGAACGTGATTTCGTGGGTATCGCCATCGATTATCGGCTTTTTGGGGATGACCCCGAGCCCGGTCCCGAAATCGATGCGCTGTACCAGCTCTTCCTCAGCCCGGTCGATGAAAACACCGAGCTCACGCCGGAAGACCAGCAATTGCTCAGGACCATTGCCAGTTCGGTCGGGGATGCGCGCAGCGCGGTTGAATGGGTACAGGAGAATGCCGATGAGCTTTGTGTGGACCCGGACCGTTTTGCCCTGTGGGGGCGGTCTGCCGGTGCCTATATCAGCCTTCTGCTCGGTTATGCGCTCGACGATGCCGGCCTGGCGCCGGTCGGACAGTCCGTGGTGATTGACTACTGGGGCGCGCAGATCGTTCCCGAGGCCATGCGAGCGGGCGATGCGCCTCTGTTCATTCTGCATGGGGACGAAGACCCCACGGTTGATTACGACAGCGCGCTGGCGCTGCAAGCCGATGCCGACCTCAATCAGGTCCCCTATGCTTTCTACACCGTGGATGGCGGCGGGCACGGGGTCGCGACCACCAGGCTGGGGGTTGATGGCGTCACGTTTTTCGATCTCACCCTGAACTTCATCGAGGCTCACCTTCGTGACGGTACGCCGCTCTATGAGACCCGCACGATCCCGGCGCCCGGCAGCAGCAATATGCAGAACTTCAACGGCAGCGTGACAGGCAAGCTGTCCGCGGCCGCACTGGAGCCGCTCTTCACCAATGCACAGCGTGTGAGCGGCGTGAACGCAGGGCGTGCGGAAATCGTCACCTGGCCAGAGGCCTTCCAGGGGCAGGCCCTGGCGATTTCACTGGACGCGCTGGCGGTCGGGGAGCGGTATAGCGGCGCCCACTGGATCACGAGCCTTCCGGCGCGGGATGAGTTGTATCTGTCCTACCGGATCCGGTTCGAGCCCGGTTTCGACTTTGGCGCCGGCGGCACGCTGACCGGCCTGGCGGGAGGAAACCCCGACAGCCTCGCCAACGGTGTGGACTGGTGGGCGGCGCCAGTCGTCTGGCGACCCGGCGGTGATGCGGCGCAGCGGCTGTATCACCCGGCACAGATGTCGGACACGGGCGATGTCCTGCCCTGGGACCACGGCAATTCAAGTCCAAGGCAGTTCCGCGTTGGTGAGTGGCATACGATCGAGCAACACATCCGCCTGAACACGCCCGGCCTGTCCGATGGTGTCATCGAGGTCACTCTGGATGGTGAGCTTGCGCTCGTAGAGCAGGGCGTTCGCTTTCGCGATACGGAAAGCCTGCGTCTCAACAAGCTTGTGTTCGCGTCCTATTACGGCGGTGGAGATGCGATGCTGCAGCCCGTCAATGATGGGCGCGTGGTGATTGATGACTTGGTCATCTCGACACACCCGATCAATCATGACTGATGCGTCCCCCTTTTGGCGGGCCGCTACCGGTGTGTGCGGCCCTGCCTTCAGGATCAGACGTTGAAGCGGAAGTGCATCACATCGCCGTCCTGGACGATGTAGTCCTTGCCTTCCGCGCGCATCTTGCCGGCTTCCTTGGCCGGGCCTTCACCACCGCAGGCGACATAATCGTCATAGGCGATGGTCTCGGCGCGGATGAAACCCTTCTCGAAGTCACCATGGATGACGCCCGCGGCCTGCGGCGCGGTATAACCTTCGCGGATGGTCCAGGCGCGCGCTTCCTTGGGGCCGGCGGTGAAATAGGTCTGCAGGCCCAACAGCGCGTATCCCGTGTGGATCAGGCGGTCGAGGCCCGGCTCTTCCAGACCGATGGTCTCGAGATATTCGGCGCGTTCTTCCTCGTCTTCCAGCAGGGCCAGCTCGCTCTCGATCTTGGCGGAGATGACAACCGCCTGGGCGCCTTCTTCCTCAGCTCGCTTGAAGACGATATTTGAATAGTCATTGCCCTCAGCAGCGCTGTTTTCATCGACATTGGCGATGAAGAGAACCGGCTTGGTGGTCAGGAGCTGAAGGCCCTTCCAGGCTTTCTCGTCATCCTTGTTGATCTCGGCGAAACGCGCCGGCTTGCCATTGTTGAGCTGTTCCAGGGCCAGGTCGACCAGGGCGATGGTGGCCTTGGCCTCCTTGTCTCCGGACTTGGCTTTCTTGTCGAGATTGGTGCGGCGCTTTTCCAGGCTTTCCAGGTCGGCCAGCATCAGCTCCGTCTCAACGGTTTCCAGATCGGCCAGCGGGTCGATCTTGTTGGCGACATGGGTGACATCGTCATCATCGAAACAGCGCAGCACATAGGCGATGGCGTCGGTCTCGCGGATATTGGCGAGGAACTGGTTGCCCAGGCCTTCGCCCTTGGACGCGCCCGCCACCAGGCCGGCAATGTCGACGAAGTTCATGCGTGCCGGCAGGACTTCCTTGGACTGGGCGATCTCGGCCAGCTTGGCCAGGCGCGGTTCCGGCACAGCCACATCACCGACATTCGGCTCGATGGTACAGAACGGATAATTCGCCGCCTGGGCCGCAGCGGTCTGCGTCAGAGCGTTGAAGAGCGTGGACTTGCCAACGTTGGGCAGGCCAACAATGCCGCATTTGAAACCCATGAGATCCGTCCCTTTGAAGTCTGACCGCGCCTTATAGTTTCTTTGCCCGAGGGAATCGAGAAGTCTGTCAGTTGGTAAACACTCGGGCGAGATATGAACCGGATCACAGACGAGGACATTACAAGACTGAACGAGCGGCAGGCTGGACTTGTTTGGTCGGTGACATTCGGATTCGCAAGTTTTGAATTGGAATGTGAGCGGATCAAATCGATTGGGTGTTGTTCCAAATTGGGGTTCCGGATTGATGGGCGCGAGTTCCTAACTGTCGATGACAACCGTAATCTTCCGGCACTTGGGTGGCTACCCGAAGCGCGAATTTTGGAGTTTCGTCGTGAGGTCGACGAATCCGGAAATCAAGTTTTGGTCATTGCGATTGAGGGCGGCAATGAGATTCTGATGTGGGTGGATAGCCCTGAACACGAGTGCATCACCATCGAGCTGGAACGTCACGAGGACGAAATTCAGATGATGATCTTCTAGTCCTCTTTGGCGGGCGGGCCGCGCTTGACCGGCTCGGGGGCCGGTGCCTTGTGTGTCACTTGTGTCTGGAAGGCGTCGAGTTCGCCCTTGCCCAGCAGGTCAATACTGCCTGCGATCGCATCCAGCAAATCGATCAGCCAGTTTTCCTCAGCCTTGGAGAAGTCCGAAAGCACATAGCCGGTCACGCGATTGCGGTCGCCGGGATGACCGACGCCGATACGGCCGCGCAGGAAGTCCGGTCCCAGCTGGCTGGTGGTGGATTTGATGCCGTTGTTTCCGGCGGCGCCGCCGCCCTTCTTCAGACGGAACTTGCCCGGCGCCAGGTCCAGCTCGTCATGGAAGACGACGACTTTGGACGGATCGACCTTGAAGAAATTCGCTGCCTCGCCGATGGCATGGCCGGAATTATTGTAGAAAGTCTGGGGCTTGAGCAGGAGAAACTTGTTCGAACCGATGACCAGGTCCGTTGCCAGGCCCTGGAAACGCTTGCGCCACGGGCCGCAATGATAGGCCTGGGCGATGACGTCCAGCGCCATGAAACCCACATTATGCCTGTTGCGGAGATATTTCGCCTCGGGATTGCCGAGACCGGCGAGGATCATCATGGCGTTCTCGTGCCCCTCTCAGCACAAGGCCGCGAACCCTTGCGAGATCGCGGCCTTTGAATTCAGCTCGACTGCTCCCAGGCGGAAGCAGGGAGGATCTAGTCCTCGTCGCCCTTCTGCTCGGTCGCTTCGACCTCGTCAGCAGCCACGTCAGCGCCTTCTTCCTCGGCAGCCGTGAGAACGGCGCGGGAGCCCTGCAGCGTGGCAACGGTGAAGTCGCGGTCGGCGATGGCCGGCTTGGCGCCTTCAGGCAGCTTGATGGCGGAGATGTGTACCGAATCGCCGATGTTCAGGCCGGTCAGGTCGGCTTCGATCGCGTCCGGGATGTTGCCCGCCGGAACGACCAGCTCGACGGAGTGACGCACAACGTTGAGAACGCCACCGCGCTTCATGCCCGGCGAGTCGTTTTCATTGACGAAACGAACGGCCACTTCGACGTTGATCTTGGTGTCTTCGTCAACGCGGAACAGGTCAACATGCATGACCTGATCAGAGACCGGGTGGAATTGTACGTCGCGGGCGATGACCTGCTGGCGCTTGCCTTCGTGATCCAGCTCCATCATGGAAGAGATGAAGTTGCCGGTCAGCAGGGCCTTGCGGACTTCATTGCCACGCAGGTTGATCGCAACCGGGTCCAGCTTGCCGCCATAGAGGACGCCCGGGACCAGGTCTTCACGGCGGGCAGCGCGAGCCGCGCCCGTGCCGGTGCCTTCGCGAACGTCTACGGTGAGAACGATGTTGGAGCTCATCGGTCCAGTTCCTTAAATATGCGCGCCGCCTCTTGGAGGGGGGCAGCGTCTTTGCTTTGGCGTCGTGCCACGTAATCTTTCGAGCGGCGGGCTATAACCCAACCCCGCGCGAGGCGCAACCACACGCGCGCGCAAGAGTCAGTGGGAGTGCAGTGGGTGCGCTAATCAAACAGCTTGGAAACCGACTCGTCATTGGCGATGCGGCGGATTGCTTCGCCGAGCAGCGGGGCGACCGGCAGGCGGCGGACTTTCTCGGTCTGGGTCGAGCCCGGGATCTCGGTAATGGAATCGGTGACGACCAGTTCCTTCAGCTCGGACTTGGCAACACGGCCCTGGGCGTCGTTGGACAGAACGCCATGGGTGACATAGGCGGACACTTCCACAGCGCCCTCCTTGAGCAGGGCGGCCGCGGCGTTGCACAGCGTTCCACCACTGTCGCACATGTCATCAAACAGGATACAGCGACGGCCCTCGACATCACCGATGATGTTCATCACCTCGGACACGCCTGCCTTGGGGCGGCGCTTGTCGACAATGGCGATCTCGGCATCAAGCAGTTTGGCGAGGGCGCGGGCCCGAACCACACCGCCGACATCCGGTGAAACGATCATAAGGTCGTCGGTCTTGTAGTTGCGGCGAATGTCATCCTCGATCACGCGGGTGGCGAAGAGATTGTCCGTCGGAATATCGAAAAAGCCCTGGATCTGGCCGGCGTGCAGATCGATGGTTAGAACGCGGTCGGCGCCAGCCTTGGCGATCAGATTGGCCACCAGCTTGGCGGAGATCGGCGTGCGGCCGCCGGTTTTGCGGTCCTGACGGGCATAACCAAAATAGGGGATCACGGCCGTAATACGACGGGCGCTGGCACGGACCAGCGCGTCGATGCAGATCAGCAATTCCATCAAGTGGTCGTTGGCAGGACAGGACGTGGACTGGATGACGAACACATCCTCGCCACGCACATTTTCGTCGATCCGGACGAAAATCTCGCCATCCGCGAAACGTTCGATCTCGCTGGCGGTCAAGGGTGCATCGAGATAATCGGCAATCGACTGCGCCAACGGTTCGTTGGACGTGCCTGACATCAGTTTCATGGAATTTGCCCCGGCTGAATTGATCAGGCGCTGCTTATCAGAGGGCGTATCCAGATTGAAGCCAAAATAATCAGCGTGCGGTGAATCCGGGCGGGGCGGGCAAGCTTTCATGGTCGAGCACGATCAGCTTGAACAGGTCCCCCATTTCCTCTGCATCGGTCAGGCGCCACAGCTGACGCGCGATTTGTGCCCGCTTTTCCGGGGCATGCTGGGAGAGGGCGGCGGCGCGCGCCTCGATGCCCAGCCCGTTGAGGAACTCACCCTGGGTGACCGGTCCTGCGACTCGCAAGCCCAGTGCCCGGGCGTTTCGCGCCAGCTGGCCGAAATCCACACGGGCGGTCAGGTCGGCTGTGCCGGGCTGGTCGAGCGGTTCGACCTTTTCGTGCTGGCGAATCGCCTGCAGCGTGTCGCCGATTTCGCTGTCAGCCGGACCATAGTCAATGAACAAGGCTCGTCCGGCAGACGTGCCGAAGTGTGCGGCCAGCTCGTCGAGAACCTGTTCATCGCCGGGTCTGAGCTCGACAAGCGCGCCGTCCGGGGCGTCGCGCAGGCTGTCCGGAATGGACTCGATCTCGGTGTTGAGCTGGGGGCCCCTGACGAAGGCGAACTGGTCATCCACCAGTCCGACCATGCGCTCATACCACTGACCCTCGACCTTGATGGCCTGGCGAATGGGCAGACAGTCGAGGAATTCATTGCCGATAACCAGGCAGGGCCCCGCCGGGACCTGGTCCAGGCGCTGGACCCAGCTGATCTGGACACCGTTGGCGCCTAGGGTTTTCGCCTGGACCGATTTCAGGGCGGCACTGGCCTCGATCAGATAGACGTGCACGGCCTTGAGAAAGTCCGGAAGGGCCCGGCCGGTGCGCAGGATATCCGACATCATCGTGCCGCGGCCCGGGCCCATCTCGACCAGGTTGAAACGCTCGGGGCGGCCCATATCGTCCCAGGACTGCATGATCCACAGCCCCATCAGCTCTCCGAACATCTGGCTGATCTCCGGCGCCGTGATGAAGTCCGATCCGGCCCCGATCGGATCCTTGGTGGCGTAAAAGCCCTCTGTCGGATCGAACAGGGCTTCGGTCATGAAGCTGGCGATGGAGAGGGGACCATTGTCCCGGATGCGCTCGCGAATACGGTCTGCGATCATGCTTTGCCGGCCGGAAGCTTGAGGTCATCCTTCACATTGCGCCAGATCAGCCACGCGCCCAGTCCGATCATCGGCAGGGACAGGAGCATGCCCATGGTGACGATGCCCTGGAGGGCTTCGGGCATGTGGGCATCAGGCTCGCGCACGGTTTCCATCAGCGCCCTGAACAGGCCATAGCAAAGCAGGAACAGGCCGGCATTGAGGCCCGGCTTGGCCAGCGACCGGAATTTCCAGGTGGCGATATTGATGATGGCGAACAGGGCCAGGCCTTCCAGCGCCGCCTCGTAGAGCTGGCTCGGGTGGCGCGGAACGCAATAGGGATCATTGGCAAAGGTCATTGCCCACGGGCCATCCCAGGGGCGGCCCCACAGCTCGCCATTGATGAAGTTGGCCATGCGACCGAAGAAGAGCCCGATCGGCGTGACGACCGCTGCTGCGTCAGCGATCTGCCAGAGATTGAGCTTTTGCGAGCGGGCGAAATACCACAAGGCCAGGGCGACGCCGATCAGGCCGCCATGGAAGGCCATGCCGCCATCGGTGATGCCCAGGACAATATCCAGCGGTCGCTCCCAGATCATTTCCGGCATGTAGAAGACGACATAGCCCAGCCGGCCGCCGACAATCACGCCCAGCGTGGCCCAGATCAGCAAGTCATCGACCTGTGCCTCGTTGAACGGGGACTTGCCCTTCTTGTCATCGCGCGGATGCCAGATGTGCGGGCGGCGCGAGAGTGCCAGCATGTAGCGCCAGCCCAGCATCAGGCCTGCGATATAGGCCAGGGCATACCAGCGCAGCGCGAACCAGGCGGGTTCATGCGTGCCCAGATTGAAGCCATCAGGCCCGATCGTGAACAGGATCGGGTCGATCAGGTCGAAACTAGCTGGGCAGGTTTGCATGGCGGCTACTCATTTCGAGATGCATCTGTGACGGAACAGCGCGTTGCGCTTTTCTCTGTCCCGCCGCATATAGGAGAACGAACTTCTGATAAATGGCTTTCTTTGATGCAAACGCGCAACCCGCTTCTCAATGATTTCGCAGATTTGATGACCGATGCCTTCGGTGCGGCCCAGGCGGTCGGCGAGGAAGCGCAGGCCGTATTCCGGGCCCAGGCCGACCGCCTGGTCGCCGATATGGACCTGGTCAGCCGCGAGGAATACGACGCGGTCAAAGCCTCGCTCGCTGATGCGCATGACCAGATCGCGGCGCTGGAAGCACGGCTGGAAAAGCTTGAAAAGGCAAAGAAACCCGCCACGCCGCGAAAACCGCGCGCGAGCAAGGCCAAGACGGCCGCGACGAAATCCACAGACTGATAGCGCGAGAGCCGCGCTTTTTATTGCACCCGCTCGGGCCCGGGCATACCGTCAATGCACGGTGTGAATCGCCAGCGGATGAAGGAGACTACTCCATGGACCTGCTTTCCGATGATGTCACGCTCAGCGTGGCGGATCCGCTTGATGCGGTCGAACAGGCCGTCATCGCAGAACAATTCCCCTATGACCGTGACGAGGGCGGTGAACTCCACCTCAGTGCGCCGGGAAACTGGCGGGATCACCAGATCTGGTTTGCCTGGCGTCCGGAACTGGATGCGCTGCACATCTGTGCCAGCCTCGACCTCAAGGTTCCCGCCAACCGCTTTGGTGAAGTGTGTGAACTGGTCGCGCGCCTGAACGAGAAACTCTGGATGGGGCATTTCGACGTCTGGGCCGAGGACGGCTCTATCGTCTATCGCCATGCGATTGCCCTGCCGGGCGGCGAAACCGTGTCACCTGCCCAGGCGTCCGCCATGCTCGCGGCTGCTCGTGAAGCCGGCGAACGTTTCTACCCGGCCTTCTATTTCCTGGTCTGGGGCGGAAAAAGCGCACAGGAAGCTGCCGCTGCGGCTATGTTCGAAACCGCGGGTGAGGCATAACGGGCGCGATGAGCAAAGCGCAAAAGATCGCCCTTCTGGGCGCGGGACATATGGGGGGAGCCCTGCTTGCGGGCTGGCTTCGCCGTAAATCCACCGGCATCAAGCCTGAAAATGTCATCGTGCTGGACCCCAGCCCGAGCGACGAGGTGCAGGCCCTGATCGAAGAACATGGTCTGGAACACGCGCCGGCGATGACGCTGGCGATGTCGACCCAGGTGGCCACGATCCTGGTCGCGATCAAGCCGCAAATGCTCGACAAGGTCGTGCCGGCCCTTGCGCCAGTCCTGGCCCCGGAGACGGGCGTGATTTCGATCATGGCCGGAACCACGGTCAAGCGACTTGAAGCCGTCTTCGGCGACCGTCCGATCGTGCGCGCCATGCCCAATACGCCCGCGGCCGTCGGGGCGGGCATTACCGTCTGTGTGTCCAATATCGCCGGCGAGAAGATCGAGAAAAGCGCCACCAAGCTGCTCTCCGTGGCTGGCGAGGTGGAATGGGTTCGCGATGAGCGCTTGCTCGGAGCGGTCACCGCCGTGTCCGGATCAGGCCCGGCCTATGTCTTCCTGTTGGCCGAAGCGCTGGCCGGTGCGGGTTTTGGCGAAGGCCTGCCGCGCGAGCTTGCCGACAAACTGGCCCGCCAGACGGTGATCGGTGCGGGTGCCTTGCTTGCCGCGTCGGAGAAGGACCCACAGGCCCTGCGCCGCGCGGTCACATCCCCGAACGGAACGACACAGGCGGCTCTGGATGTGTTGATGGGTGCGGGTGGCGGCTTGCCGGAACTCGTGCGCATGGCCGTCAATGCGGCTGAACGCCGGTCCCGTCAGATGGGCGCGGACGCCGATAACGGCTAGCCGGGCAGGCTCAGCGTCGCTTTCAGACCTCCCAGATCACTGCGACCCAGGCGCATTTCCCCGCCATGATTGCGCGCGACATCGCGGGCGATCGCCAGGCCGAGCCCGACACCCTTGCGGTTCTGGTTGCGGCTTTCATCCAGGCGATTGAAGGGTTTGAGCGCCTCGTCATACTGGTCCTCGGGAATGCCGGGGCCATTGTCCTCGACACTCATCTCGATACGAGATCCCGCGCGTGCGACCGTTACACGAACGCTGTTGCCGAAACTGGTGGCATTGCCGATGAGATTTTCCAGAGCACGCTGGACGGTCACGGCGCGGACCTCTGCAAACAGGTCCGGCTCGCTGACAAACTCGATATCGACATCCCCGCGCCGGGCATTCTCGACGACCTGTTCGGCCAGTTGGCCCAGGTCGAAACGCTCGGTGGCCTCGACCAGCTGACCGCGCGCAAAGTCGAGATACTCATCCAGCATCTCTTCCATTGCCGCAATATCCGCCTTGGCATCATCGCGCTCGGGGCTGGCCGGCATCAGGGCGAGCTGGAGTTTCAGCCGCGTCAGCGGCGTGCGCAGGTCGTGGCTCACCCCGGCGAGGATGGCCGTGCGCTGTTCGAGATGTCGCTTGATCCGCGCGCGCATGCCCAGAAAGGCATGGGCGGCCTGGCGCACCTCGGTGGCCCCGGAGGGACGGAAATGGGCAACATCCTGGCCGCGGCCGAATTGCTCGGCGGCATCGGCGAGGCGGCGGATGGGTTTGACCTGGTTGCGGATGAACACGACTGAGACCGCTGTCAACAGGGTCGAGGCCCCGATGATCCATAACAGGAAGATATGCCCGGTCGTGGCGAAAACCCGTTCGCGCAGGGCGATGAAACGCAATACGCCTTCATCCACCTCGACCCGGACGTCGACATAGCTGGGATAGCGGGTGGTATCGAACCAGAAATCATTGGTGATCTGGTCGGCAAGGGCGCTGTTGAGCGTGCGGTCCAGCGTGCGGAAGAAGGATGAGCGCCGTGAGGTCGGCAGGGTCTCTGCCGGCCTGAAATCCACCGATAGTCGCATGGTTTCATAGGCCGTGTCCGACAGCCTATCGAAGGCATCAAGGTCCCCCCCCGACTGTTCGTACAACGCCGTCATCATGGCGATATCGCCCGCCACCCCTTCGGACAGGCGGCTGGTCACCGTCTCCCAGTGTTCCTCGAAAAAGGACCAGGCGACCGCGATCTGCATCAACGCCACGGGCATGACAATGATCAACAGGGTTCTGGCGAACAGGCCCTTGGGGGTGAAGCGGCGGATCAGGCTCATATTTGCGTGTCAGCCCTCGAAAACCGGGTCGGCCGCGAGGCGATAGCCTTCGCCCCTGACCGTCTGTAGGTGAAGCGGTTCCTTGGGGTCCTTTTCGATCTTGCGGCGCAGGCGTGTGACCTGGACGTCCACGGCTCGTTCGCCGGCACCGGTGCGTTCCGACAGGATCAGGCGGGACACGGTCTGGCCGGCACTGGCCGCGAGCGCGGCCAGGAGGGCGCTTTCACCCCCGGTCAGCCGCACGGTTTCGCCTTGGCGGGTCAGCTGTTCGCGCTCGACGTCAAAACACCACTCCCCAAATTCCACACGCTTGATCACTGCCGATTGGACCTTGGTCCGGCGCAGGATGGCGTTGAGACGCAGGACCAGTTCCTCCGGCTCAAACGGTTTGGCCAGATAGTCGTCCGCGCCCAGGCTGAGGCCCTCGATCCGGTCCTGCGATTCCCCGCGGGCGGTCAGCAGGAGGATCGGCGTATCCAGGTCCTGGCGGATGGTGCGGGTCAACTCGAACCCGTCCATGCCCGGCATCATCACGTCGAGCACCAAGAGATCAAACTCCAGCGCCTTCATGGTCGACAGGGCCTTTTCCGCATTGGCGGCCGTTGATACGCGATATCCGCGCTCCTGCAGGAAACGTTTCAGCAAGGCACGGATGCGGTCATCATCATCAACGACCAGAATGTGGGAGTCTTCAAAAGGCGTGTCGTTCAAGGGGCGGGAGCCTTTCTGGTTCGGGCCGGATGGTTGTCGCTGGCTGGGTGCCGGTGGTCGTCAAACGGGAGCATAATGCGCTCTGTCGGTTTTGCACCAGTGCCGATGTTCGGCGGCCTCGCGGTTTTTGCTGTGGGCGGGGTGAAGCTGCGTTCTGCACAACTTTCCCCCGGCCTTGTGCCGGGGCCTAGCATGCGGTTGAGGTTTTTAGGTGGAACTGTCGTAGCGGTTGGCGATAAATGGGTTGGTCCCGGGTTTTGTTTAAGGCTGACGCTCAATGATTCAAAAACACTTAGTTCACTTGGTGATGTGCGTAGCTGTCTCGTTCATGCTTCTGATCGCTCTTGCCGAAGCAGATTCAGCGCGCGATTGGAATTGGTGTGTGGTTGATGCCAATCGTGTTCAGGAGACAATCCCTACCGAGGCCTTTCTTGATTTGGATGTCATGCCAAACGAGGCTGTCGAGCCTTACATTCAAACTCTCGACATCCGAAACCAGTCGGCTCTCAATTCGATGCTGGAGCGGCTTGATCGTGGGCTTCGTCCTACTCAGTTTTCATGCTTGGTGTTCAACCGGCTGTCGGCGGTGACCACAGCAGGCGAGCAGCACGTTTTTTTTGTTGTGGAGCGTTTGGCGCCATTCAGGGATCAGCCGGAGCTCATATGTTCTGACTTTGTTTCTGGGACATTGCCGATGCCTGGGCGTAGCTACCAGGCAATCGAATGGTTCGCGGCGTCTGAACCAGGGCCGAGCATCGAAGTTGGTCTCGGTCCAATCGGAGGTTATCCTCCGCGCGATGGCCAGCCAGCTCGAGGTATACGTTTCGGTTTGCGGGCTGTGCGCGATGAGTATCGCGACGAGTTGGCCTGTCGTTCCGAATTCCAGTTCGTTCCGGTTGAAGACTATCTGGATCAATTTGACAGTAGAGAGCCACAGCAGCACAGCGTCGATCACGGTTTGGCGCGCCGATTGCTGGAGTTTGATCGCTAGCTTCGCCTAGTGAAAAAGCTGGAGACGGGCAATCGGGGGAGCATGCGCTTTACAGTGCGAAGCTCGCCACATCATCCTCGCCCTCGATGGGCGAGGTGGATCCGCCGGCGCGATAGCGCAGGCGGAGACGGAGTGGGTGCGCGCCGCAGGCGCCAACAAGAGTCTCTTTTCGGCCCTTCGGGCTGCACCCTATCCACCCGCTTCGCGGGCACCTTTCCCGTCGAGGGAAAGGAGGGAGCGAAAGGTGCGCCCCCCCCCAATCCCGTCATCCCACGGTGGCTGCGCAGCAGACATCCGGGGGATCTCAGCTAACCTGTCGACGGGATAGCTGAGGTCACCCGGACAAGCCGGGTGATGACGGTGTTTTTGGGGGAGGTGCACTCAGTAGGCGGAGCGACCCAAATCTACCGCGCCCGTTTCTCCATCAGATAGTTGAGCCCGGTCAGCAGGGTCATGGATGCGGTCAGCCATAACGCGCCGATCCAGGCGAGCAGGGCCCAGTCGGTGGATTGCCATCCCATCACGAAGGCCAGCAGCGGGAAACCGGCGGTGAGCATGGCCAGGACGGTTTTGAGTTTGGCCGAGAGCGAGACCGGCAGGGTCTCGCCAGCGGGCTTGTCGCCGGACACACGCAAGATGGTCACGATGATATCGCGGCTGAGGATCGCCAGGATCGGGACGATGATCTCGACAGGGAAGGACAGGATGGCCGCATAGGCGAGCAGATAGCCGTTCACCAGCACCTTGTCGCCGATCGGATCGAGGAAGGCGCCCAGAGCGCTTTCTACGTTGAACTTGCGGGCCAGGAACCCGTCCAGCCAGTCGGTCAGCGCGGCAAAGACAAAGGCGATGACCGCAAAACTCGCCAGGCCCGAAATCACGACAATCGGATCGCCCAGCCCGTCAGGAACGCTGTCGGTGACTTCCCAGCGATAGGATACCCAAAGGGCCAGAGCACCGAGTGCGCCGATCAGGATGCGCAAAATCGTCAGGATGTTGGGCAGGTGTCGGATCATGTCTCAGCTCTGGAACCAGTCATGTATGCGTTTGGCCATGGCTTTGGACACGCCGTCAACCGCTTCCAGGTCCGCCAGCGCCGCATTTCGCACCGCCTTGGCCGATCCGAAATGGGCCAGCAGGGCCTTCTTGCGGGACGGGCCGATGCCGGGGACGTCGTCCAGCGGATTGTCCGACATGGCTTTCTTGCGCTTGGCCCGGTGGCCGCCAATGGCAAAGCGGTGCGCTTCATCGCGCAGGCGCTGGAGGTAATAGAGAACCGGGTCCTTCATGGGCATTTTGAACGGCGCTTCACCGGGCAGGTAGAAGGCCTCGCGGCCGGCATCACGTTCCGGACCCTTGGCGATGGCGGCGATCGGGATATCGGTGACGCCCAGCTCTTCCATCACCTTGAGCACGCTGGACAATTGTCCCTTGCCGCCATCGATCAGCACGAGACTGGGCACGGGCGCGCCTTCCTCGCGTTCCTTGAGCAGGCGCGAGAAACGCCGGCGCATCATGGCGGCCATCATGGCGAAATCGTCGTTTGTGGCGGCGTCATCACCCTTCATGTTGAAACGGCGATAATGGTTTTTCTCAAACCCTTCCGGCCCGGCGACAATCATTGCGCCCAGCGCATTGGTGCCCTGGATGTGGGAGTTGTCATAGACCTCGATCCGGGTCGGCTCCTCCTCCAGCTTGAAGACACGTTGCACGCCCTGCAGCAGCTGGGTCTGAGTGGCGCTTTCCGCCAGGCGGCGGGCGAGGGCCTCGCGGGCATTGTGGGCGGTCTGGTCGACCAGTTTCTTCTTCTCGCCGCGCTGGGGTACCAGCAGGTTGACCTTGCGTTCCGCGCGCAGGGACAGCGCTTCGGAGATCAGCTCGTTTTCCTCCACCGTGTGGGAGAGCAGGATCGTGCCGGGTGCGGGACGGTCGTCGTAAAACTGCGCCAGAAAGGCGGCGAGCACGTCAGCGGGTTCCGCCTCGCTGTCATGGCGCGGGAAGAAGGACTGGTTGCCCCAGTTCTGGCCGGCCCGGAAAAAGAAGACCTGGACACAGGACTTGCCGCCATCCTGGGCGACGGCGATGACATCGGCCTCCTCGATCCCGTCCGGATTGATGCCCTGGTCGGTTGTCACCGCGGCGATGGCGCGAATACGGTCGCGCAGGCGGGCAGCGAGTTCGAAATCCAGCGCGTCCGAGGCGGTCTGCATGCGGTCCTGCAAATCCTCGCGCAGGGCATTGGATTTGCCACGCAGGAAATCCGTCGCCTGGGAGACCAGCTCGTCATAGGCCTGGGGCGTGACAAGATCCACGCACGGTCCGGCACAGCGCTTGATCTGATAGAGCATGCAGGGACGGGTGCGGCCTTCATAGACACTGTCGGTACAGGTGCGCAGCATGAAGGCTTTCTGCAGCGTGTTGAGCGTGTGATTGACCGCACCGACCGAGGCGAACGGGCCGAAATAATCGCCCTTCACCTTGCGTGCGCCGCGGTGTTTGAGCAATTGCGGCGCGGCATGATCACGGCGGATCAGGATATAGGGGAAGCTCTTGTCATCGCGCAGCAGGATATTGAAGCGCGGCTTCAAACGCTTGATCAGATTGGCTTCCAGCAGCAGCGCCTCGGTCTCGGTCTGCGTCACCACGAACTCCATGGAGCGGGTGAGGGCGATCATCAGGGCGATGCGATTGGAGTGGCCGCGGCCATTGGCATAATTGCTGACCCGGTTTTTCAGATTGCGGGCCTTGCCGACATACAAAACCGCCCCATCCTCGTCGAGCATGCGGTAGACGCCCGGCTTTGACGGCAGGCGTTTGACATAGTCGGCGATGAGCTCGGGTCCATGCAGCGATTGCGCTGGCTCGCCGGACGCGGCATCTATCTCAGACGACGTGGGTTTCGAGGACGACATGGCGGACAAGATCGCGCTGGTTACGGGTGGCGGCAAGCGCCTGGGTGCTAAAATCGTGGAAGGCCTGGCCGAGGACGGCTGGCACGTGCTGATTCACTACAATGAATCGGGCGAGGAGGCGGAAGCCCTCAAACAGCGCCTTACCGACAACGGTGGGTCAGTAGAGATCTGTCAGCTGGACCTGGCAAACTCGGCGCAGGTCGCGGATTTTGTGCGCAAGGCCGGCCGTATCGATGCGTTGATCAATTCTGCCTCCCTGTTCGAGATGGACCGTCCCGAGGATGTTGGCCCGGACATGCTGGAGCGCATGATGCGCATCAATCTGATGGCGCCCGTCCTGCTGGCCTCGGAAATGGCCAAGGCGCATGAGGGCCGCGCCTCGGGCTGTGTGATCAATGTGCTGGACCAGAAACTGTTCAATCTGAACCCTGATTTCTTCTCCTACACCCTGTCCAAATACGCGCTGCTGGGCGCGACCCAGACCATGGCCATGGCCATGGCCCCACGCGTGCGGGTCAACGCCGTGGCGCCGGGCATCACGCTTCCTTCGGGGGGCCAGAGCGCAGAAGAGTTCGAACGCGCCCACAGCCTCAACCCGATGCAGGGCGGATCCACGCCGGAGGATATTGTCCGCACGGTGCGTTTCATCCTTGCGACACCGTCCATGACGGGCGAGACCATCATTGTGGATGGCGGCCAGCATCTGGACGCCCGCCCGCGCGACGTCATGTACGCGCCGGGAATTCAGGAGGATCGCTGATGCGGCTGGATCAGGTGATCGAAAACGCGCTGGCCAATGCCACCGGGCGCGACGTCTTTGTCTATCGCCTCGAAGGCGTGAAGATGGATATCGAGATCGGTATCCACGACTATGAGCGCGGCGTGAAACAGCGTGTCCTGGTCGATGTCGTCACCCTGGTCGACAAGGCCTGGAGCGGCGATGACGACATCAACACCGTGGTCGATTACGACTATATCCTGCACGGCATCAAGGAGATGGAAGCGCGCCAGTTCGACCTCCAGGAAACCCTGTGCGGCGAGATCCTCGACATCGCACTGGGCCCGGAAAGCGTTGTTGCGGCGCAGGTGACGACACGCAAGCTGGACGCCTATCCGGACGCGGAAGCCGTGGGGCTGACGCGGTTTCGGCGGAAGGGGTAGTTGGGCGCTTCTGCTTGGATGATGGGTCCGTGCTCCTGTCTTCGGAACGATCATCATCCAGAACATACTCAAACTTGTCATCCCCGCCGGATGCCCCGCGAAAGCGGGGCGCAGAGCGGGGACCCATGGCGCTATCGGTGGATCCCGGATCTCCGCCCGGCTCGGGGCCGGGCATGCGTCCGGGATGACAAATGTTTGGGGGTGCAAATAGACGGGAGCGGCGCTCTAGATCGCGGGTGGAAGGACACCGATCGCTCGAAGGTTAGTCTCCAGGTTCGCAACACTCCCACCGTATTCCTGCACAAGCATCTCAGCGTGCCCAACCGCGGCGACACAATCATTCGACGTGTCAGCGTACACCTCCATTATAAGTCCCAGATCGCCTTCCCACTTCATCTGCTCAACGGCGCCTGCATGCTGGGACGGGTTGGGAATGAGGAAGGTAGGCCACGGCGCAGTCCGGATGTCTTGCAGCTGGCAATTGAAAAAATCGCAGTGATTTAGAACAGCACCGGCAAAATCACAGTTTCGAATTTTTGCCTCGGTTGTTGGTCGAGAGCTACCGAGACCGAACCTGCAGCCGATATAGACGCCACGAAAGCTCACACCATCTAATACCACATTGGAAAAAGTCTGATCGACGAGCTGTTGTTGAACTTCAAAAGTCGAGTTTCGAATTTCAACGCCAACCATAAACAGCTTTGAAACTTCGCCCTTAAAGACGAGATGGCAGTTCTCGATAAGTAGTCCGGGCCCGAACGAAAGGTCATCTGCCGCGCAAAACTCGAGCTTTTCGCCAATAATGTGTTGATCGCGCATCCGCGTCATCTTTCCGGAAAAGGAGCTTCCTGAACATCGACAGGCATGGTCATGTCTGTGGGTTCAGGTTGTATAGAACGATTTCGCGACCGCATAGGAATGTGTGTGAAAAAGCGGGGGTACGCGCACATTTTTCCGTCGTAAGCGAGGCTCCGGAACAAGTCCGGGGGAAACAGGGGGGCTCCACCCACTCTCAGTCCAACACCACGCCTCTTTCCCGGCCGCAAAGCCGGGACCAACGAGCCGGTCGGTCGTCGGGTTGGCCCCGGATCGTGCTGCGCACGCCCGGGGGAGACGTTGTTTGTGTGATAGGGCGTTGTACGGAGACCTCGGCGGTGACGGGGGTCGTGCTCGCGTTTACTCGACCCTCATCCCGGGCGAGCCCCGGGATCCAGGATGCGGTTGCGGTGAGGGTGAAACCGGTGGAAGCGAGGTAGCGGTGCGACCCAGCCATGGGGCCTGACGTTCGTCAGGATGAGGGGGTAAGAGGGGATATCACGTCATCCCAACGAAGGTTGGGATCCAGTTCATAGAGCGTTGACGGTGCCAACTGGATGAGCGCCGAGCTTTGTGAACTGGGCCCTGATCTTCATCAGGGTGACGGTTGAGTCGGTGCAGGCGCGGCTCAGAAGCCACCAACCCGCTACCCCTCATCCGACTTCTGCAAATGCAGCGTGAAGCAGCTGCCGATGCCCGGTTCGCTGCGGACAGTGATGCGGGCGAAGTTGAGATCGGCCAGGTCTCTGGCCAGGGACAGGCCCAGCCCCGTGCCCTGGGCGGATACCTCTGTTGCATCGGTTTCCCGGTGGAAGGGTTCGAAAATGCGTTCGAGCGCGTCTGCGGACAGGCCGATACCTTCGTCCTGGATGGCGATCACGGCATGCTCGTCGTCTTCGTCCACCTCAACCGTGACAGCGCCGCCCTGCGGCGAGTAGCGGATGGCATTTTCCAGCAACATGCCGACGATGCGATGCACGTGGCGGATATCGCCCACGGCCAGGATTTCGTCGCGGCCGCCGTCCTCAAGGGTGAGCTGGACCCCGGCATCCATCGCCATCTGCTGGAAGGGTGCCATGGCATTTTCCGCCTCCCAGATGGCATCGAAGGTTTCCGGGACGCTGGGCATCTTGCCGCCGGCAATCTTGGACATGTCCAGGATGTCGTTGATGATGCGGGCCAGGCGATCACCGGCGGTCTTGATCGTCTCCGCCTGTTCAGTGGCCCGGTTTGTGTCCTCAGCGATATATCCCTCGCGGACCAGCAATTCGGAAAAACCGATAATGGCGTTGAGGGGCGTGCGTAGCTCGTGCGATGCGTTGGCCAGGAAGCTGGCCTGCATCTGTTCGGCATTGCGTGAGATGTCGAGCGCATGCTCCAGCTCCACCCGCGCGGTGTTCAATGCGTCCAGTGCCCAGATGTGGCGCAGCTGGGCGGCTGTGAGCGCGGCGATGGACTCGAACAATTCCTGGCTTTTCTCGGAAAAGAAGGCCGGTTCGACATGTTCGCTGTCGATCACTCCGATGACGCGCTCGCCGTCGAATATCGGGACGCACAGCTCCGAGCGGGCCTGCATCAGGTCCTGAACATATCGCTCGTCGCCAGTCAGGTCGTCGACGCGGATCGACCGGCCGGAGGTGGCGACACTGCCGGTTATGCCGGAATCGATCGGTATCGTTAGGCGGTTGACGATCTCGGTGTCGTCTTCATCGAGGGTCTTCTCGCCGATCGCCGCCATCTGGACAAGCTCACCGCGATCGCGGTCGAGCTTGTAGACAACACAATCGATATAGCCCAGCCGCGCCACGACATTGCGCGCGACATAGCGATACAGCTCCGTTTCCTCCCGGATGCTCGCGACATCGACGGCGAATTCGCGAAACACCCGAACCGGATCGAGCGCCGTGGGCGGTGTTGCCCCGGAGGTCTCGGTCTTGGGAAATTGTGCGGGCGCTGACGACATGAAGACAGGCAAATGTTTGAGATTACTTGCTGCTTCTCACAAACACCCGCCTGCCGCCAGTCATATAGGATACGGTCAGCGCTTCACGATCGGCTGCAGCTTGCCATAGGTCAGCGAACGCCAGAGCCATTCCAGCGGACCGAACTTGAAGCGGGACAGCCATAGCGGCGACCAGATCAGCTGGATGGCCCAGACCAGCAGGACCAGTTTGAGCTGGTCAACACGTTCCACTGTACCGAATAGTCCAAGCCCCGGTGCGCCGACAAAGATGAAGGTCATGATCAGCGTCTGGGTCAGATAGTTGGTGAAGGCCATGCGGCCGACACTGGCGAACCAGGCGATGACCAGCTTGAAGGCTCCGATCTTGGACAGGAGCATGACCAGGCTGGCATAACCAAAGGACAGGACCACACTGCCGAAGAAGGACCAGGCGAGGCCGTCCGCCTTGGCCTGGGGGGAGAACTCGCCGGAGATCATCGTCGTGGTGGACATCCAGTTGAGATAGACGCCGACAGCGATGACGACGACCGAGAGGACGAGATAGCGCGACGTGCTCCAGGCGGCAGAGAGGAAGCCGCTCTTGTAAAGCGCCATGCCGATGAACATGAGGCCCAGCGTACGCGGCCCCATGAAGATGAGGCTGACCACCTGGCCAATGCCCGCAAACATGGCGTTGAGCGGGATATGATTGATGAAACCGGCCTGGAAACTGGTGATCATGTTCTCCTGGATGCCGGCCATCATCTGTTGTTCTTCCGACGCGCCTTCCGGCGGCGTGAACATGGCACCGAGATAGGTCAGGCCCACCATGATGGCGCCGCCGATGAGGATCAGGAGAATGCCGAAGAAGGTCAGCTTGCCGACCGACATCCTGCGGGCGCTGACGGCGATCATGCCGAGAATGGCGTAGTGGACCAGGATGTCCCCCCACCAGAAGACATAGGCATGGATGGCCCCGATCAGGAGCAGCCAGAGCATACGCGGAAAGTGTTTGCCTGTAGTGTCGCCTTCGCCGGCCATCAGGATGATGCCCGCCCCGAACAGGGTGGAGAAAATCGTGATGAATTTCATCGCGAAGAAGGTATGGGCGACGGACCAGACGGTCAGATTGGCGCCGGTCAGATCCATCATCATGGTGGGATCGTCATAGGCCATCGGGGTCATCGCGAACCCCTGTACATTCATCATGAGAATACCCAGCACGGCAATTCCGCGCAGCGCATCAATACTCACAAGTCGATTGGATTGTGGTTCAGCCATGCTGCTCTCCCCTGTCTCGGCGGCAAGCTAGACCGACACGGGTCACAAGTCTCGGGGAAAAACGGGGAGGCTGTCCCCCGTCAGACATCCATCAGAGGATGCTCTGGGCGAGCACGGCGATATAGCCCACATAGGCTGCAAACAGGAGCAGGCCGAGAAAGCGTCCAATCGGTCGCCGCGCCAGTACGATCCCGGCGATGACGATGCTTGCGGCCAGCATGACCCAGAAATCCAGGGCGAAGAAGCCTTCGGGAACCGGCAGTTCTGCGCCGACTGCGCCCGCAGCAATACCAGTCGCGCCACCAACGGCGAAGACGTTGAAAATGTTCGAGCCCAGCACATTGCCGATCGCCAGGTCGGCCTGGCGACGAATCGACGCCATCACCACGGTGGCCAGTTCAGGCAGCGAGGTTCCGAATGCAAGCGCGGTCAGTCCGATGATTGATTCGTCGATATCCAGTGCACGCGCGGCCTCAGTGCCGCCAACAACAATCATCTGTGCGCCCACAGGAAGGGCGATCAGGCCCACGGCCAGCGAGAACAGGATCCCGCTCCATTTGTGCGGCAGGCCTTCGATACCGTCGATATCGGTCAGCTCGGCCAGGCTTGGATCATCGGTTTTGCCACGGGCCAGAAAGCCCAGGATGAGCACATAGGCGATGATCGTCGCGAACAGGCCGTATCCTTCGACCGGAGTGATCTGGTGATCATAGCCGACACCAATCAATGCAATCGCTGCGACCAGCGCGAAAATGGCATTGCGGCGAACACCGGGCGTGGTGGTCGCGATCGCTCCGAACACGGCGGGAAGTCCGAGCACAAGAAGGAAATTGGCAATATTGGAGCCGACGATATTGCCCATCGCCAGACCAGGGGCTCCTGCCAGGGCAGACTGCACGCTGACCACTAATTCCGGCGCTGACGTACCGAAGGCAACAATCGTCAGACCGACAAAAAGTGAGGGCAGTTTCCACCGGCGTGCCAGGCCGGCTCCGCCTCGGACCAGAAAATCGCCACCAAACAGGAGAACGACAATTCCGCCGAGAATCAATGCAATGAAAACCGGAGCCGACATGGAAACACTCAATACTCTGAGAACAGGTTAGTCGAGACGACCATACTCGATGAGATTGAGAAGTCCGAACAGGCCGGCGATCAGGCCAAGGGCGACAAGAGCAAACATGGAAATACCCCAAATCAAATTGTTTCGGTGGCTACATAGCGCGCGGATCGCGCGCTGGCCAGTCGGAGTGGAAGTATGAGCTGGAGATGGCGGCTTGAACCGGTATTGCGACCGCTGTTCCAGGCCTGGTGGCGGGTGAAGCGTGGCACGACGCTGGGCGTGCGCGTGCTCGCTCAGCGCGATGACGGTGCTATCATGCTGGTGAAGCACACTTATATCAGCGGCTGGCATCTGCCGGGCGGCGGTGTCGAGCGTTGTGAGCTGGCCGAGATCGCTGCGGAACGGGAGCTGGAAGAAGAAGCGGGTCTGAATGCGCGGGGACGATTGCAGCTTGTCGGCATCTTCGCCAATCATCGCTTTTTCCGGGGCGACCACGTCATACTTTATGCCGCAATGGAGGCCGTGGACTGCGAGCCGGCCGAGCAAGGCGAGATCGCCGAACGGGCCTGGTTTGCCCTCGACAATCTTCCGCCAGACGTCTCCGGCGCCACGCACCGGCGAATCCAGGAACACATTGGAATTCAAGATAAATCACTGGAATGGTGAAAAGATGCGGTGTGCCATCGATCCTTTCCTGCGAGGGTATGTGGATCAGGATCTCCGGCACACCGCGGGGCGCACGCTGTCGAAACTAGGGGAGGCCGCCTGAACGCTGCCTGAAGCAATCGACCCCAGTTTCGCCGTGGAAACGGCACAAGCTTGTGGTTTACGGGTCCAATTCATGGCGAGATTTGCTTAGAGTGATCAGGGGATCGATTCTAAGACGCTAAATGGCTGAGATTTCAAACGATCAGGCAGTAGATGATGAGCGCGACAATCCGCACGTGCTCCAGGATGATGCTTTGCTCGAGCCGGATAGCTGGATCGGTGAGATCCTGCCCGGCATTCTGGCCGTTGGATTTATCATAATCGTTGCGCTTGCGGTCATGGCCGGGGAGCGGGCGCTGATGTCATCGGCGCGGACGACGAACCAGGCCACGCTCGAGACTGTTCTGGCCAATACCTACCAGCGTTACGAGGACTGGGCCGCGCAACAGGAAAGCCATGTGCGCATCTGGTCACAGAATATCGATGTTCTGGAAGCTGTTCGCGAACTGACCATCCTGCCAGTGGCGCCAAGCCTGCGGACCTCACCCCTGCAAGTCGAGCTCTCCATCATGCTCGGCCCTTGGCTGGACGAGTATGGATATACCGGGTTTGCGGTCGTCTCTCCCAACGGCACCGTGCTTGCGGGCAGTGACGAGCAGTCGCTGGGGCATCCGTCCCTCGCCCTCGACCATGTCGACCGGCAGCGCCTGCAAGCGAATGGCGTGACACTGAGCGCCCCCTATATTTCCAACGAGTTTGTGGAATCCGACGAACCTGGCCTGCTCGAGCGCCCGCTCATGCATGCCGTCGCCGTAATCGAGGATGGCGGAGAGCATCTTGGATATCTGGTCTTCGATCTCGATCCGCGCCTGCAATACACCACCACTTTCCAGGTCGGACGTACCGGCGCATCCGGTGATACATTCGTGGTCGATGATCAGGGGCGGCTTTTGTCCAGCTCGCGCTACGAGGAGATCATGGTCGAGGAGGGGCTGCTGGCGGAGAGCCATCCCTCCTTGCTTCACCTGGTGGTTCGTGACCCCGGGCTCGACCTGACCGTGGTCGGGCGGCCACAGAGGGCTTATGCGGACTGGCCACTGACCTTCGCGACCGAGGATGTGATCTCCGGCAATACCGGCGCCAATCTCCGGGGCTATCGCGATATTCGCGGTATTCTGGTGATGGGGGCCTGGGAATGGTTCCCGCAGCGCAATTTCGGCATCATCACCGAGGTCGAGGTTTCTGAAGCGCTGGCCGGTGCCAATCAGGCCCGGGCGGTGTTGCGGGTCTTCGCCGTCGCGATGGCCCTGTCCTTTATCCTGCTCGCCGTACTGTTCAGTGCCCACCGGAATATCTCCCGGCAGCGGGCTCAGGCCACACACGAGGCCAAGCAGCGCTTCTCCCAGATCCTTATGACGGCAGCGGAGGGAATTTACGGGATCGATGGCGAAGGCCGGGTGACATTCATCAATCCCCGCGCCTGCGAGATGCTGGGCTATGTCGAGGAAGAACTGATCGGCAAGGTCATGCATTCCATGGTGCACCATTCGCACCGGGACGGATCCCTCTATCCCAAGGAAGACTGTCCGGTGCATACCGCCGGCGTGCCGATCGAGGAGACCGACAAGGAAGTCTTCTGGACCAAGAATGGCCAACCGCTTCCGATCGAATTTGCCACGTCTGCGATCGACGCCAACAATCCTTCTGCGGGCGCTGTGATTACCTTCCGCGATATCACCAAGCGCAAACGGGATGAGCAGGCCCTGCGCCGCTATGCCCAGGAACTCAAACGCTCGAATGCGGAATTGCAGGAATTCGCCTATGCCGCGTCGCACGACCTGCAGGAGCCGCTGCGCAAGATCCAGGCTTTCGGCGAGCGACTGAATAATAAGTACGCGCCCGCGCTGGACGATACGGGTCGGCACTATCTTGAACGCATGGTGGTGGATGCCGCCGGGCGTATGCGACGTCTGATCGATGACCTGCTGAGCTATTCGCGGGTCAATTCCAAGACCACATCCTATCTGCCGGTGGAGCTGGCCGGGGTGGTGGCGGACGTACTCTCGGACCTGGAGCCACGCATTGTTGCCGAAGACGCGAAGATACGCGTGGGCGAGTTGCCGGCGATCGAGGCGGATCCCGGCCAGATGCACCAGCTCTTCCTGAACTTGTTGGCCAATGCGTTGAAATTCCGTCGGCCGGGCGTGACGCCCAACATTACGATCGAGGGCAATGTCGAAGTGGGAGAAGCGGGCGCCGTGGCCCGGATTTCGATCACCGATAACGGAATCGGGTTCGAGCCGCGTCATGCCGAGCGTATTTTTGGCATGTTCGAGCGCCTGCATGGCCGAGAAGAGTTTGACGGGACAGGTGTCGGCCTGGCGACGTGCCGAAAAATCGCCGAACGCCATTCCGGCGAACTGACGGCCTGGGGCGAGCCGGAAGCGGGCGCCGTCTTCACACTGATCCTGCCCATTCGCCAGGGCACGGTGATTTAGGGAAACCAAAACCGGGTCCTCACAGACCTGCTGGAGCGGAAAGCCGGATGATATTCGGAATCAAGATCAAGCGATTGCTGGTATTTGCCGGACCGATCGCCTTGCTCGCCCTGATCGGTGAGGTGATCCTGTTTGCGTCCGGCCCCGCCACGCTGCTTGGTCCGGTATTGCTGGGGCTGATGGCAGTGCTGGCGCTGACCCTCGTCATCCTCCTGCTGAGAGAAAACGCGACACAGGTGCCGGACGATGACGCGCACGAAACGATTGCGCGCTATGCCCGCGAGCTTGAACGGTCCAATCAGGATCTGCAGGTCTTCGCTTCGGCGGCCTCACATGATCTGCAGGAGCCATTGAGGAAGATCGAGAGCTTTGGTCAGCGTCTTCACGACAAATATGATCATGTGCTGGACGACTCCGGTCGCGTTTATCTCAGCCGCATGGTTGATGCTTCCGGACGCATGCGCCGCCTCATCGATGCCTTGCTGACCTTTGCCCGGGTCAATGACAAGAACACACAGATCTCTGACGTGGATCTGGAGGCGTTGTGGAAGAGTGTGCTTACCGACAGTTCGGCTCGCATCAAGGCCTCGCAGGCCCGTATCGATATCGCATCCCTGCCAGTGATCGAGGCGGATGAGACCCAGATGCGTATCGTCTTCGACAACCTGTTGAGCAATGCCCTGAAATACCAGCCAGCCGGTCAGGCGCCGGAGGTTTCTGTGCAGGTCTTCGATACGGGTGATGCGGCACAGATCGGACTCCGGGTCTGTGATAACGGGATCGGTTTCGATCCGAAATATTCGGACCGTATCTTTGAAATGTTCGAGCGCCTGCACTCGCGAAGCGAGTTCGAGGGGAGTGGAATTGGACTGGCAACTTGCGTTAAGATAGCCGAACGCCATGGCGGGACGCTGCAGGCGCAGTCTATTCCGGGGCAGGGCGCCGAGTTTTCCTTGATCTTGCCCAAGCATCAGTAGAAGTTGGGTTTAATCGTCCTTGGGGTTAGGGCGGATCTGGCAAAGAGGCTGGCACAATGAGCACTGAGAACTCGCTATTCACGATCTTGATGGTCGATGACGATCCGGATGATCGCCTGCTGTTCAAGGAGGCCTGTGAAGAAGTCCGGTTGCGCAATCCGCTCGAGTTTCTCGAAAATGGCGAACAGCTCGTTGACTATCTCAAGCGCCAGGGCGCCTACGCGCATCTGAAGGGGGAGCCTTTCCCCGGCATTATCCTGCTCGACCTGAACATGCCGCTGAAAGACGGTCGTGAAGCGCTGGAAGAGGTCAAGGCCGATCCTGAATTGCGGCATATCCCCATCATCGTGCTGACAACGTCGAAGAGCGAGGATGACATTCTGTCGAGCTACGGGCTTGGCGCATCCTCTTATATCGTCAAGCCGATTTCGCTGGACCGCCTGATGCGCGTGGTCAATTCCATTGGCGAATACTGGGTCCAGATCGTGGAAATGCCGGACGCCGAGGGGGCCAAGGCCGACGATGAAGAGATCGACTGATCATCTCTCTCTTGTTTGCAAGAAAAAGCAGGCGGCCAAGTGCCGCCTGTTTTGCTATGTTCGCCTGTGAGGAGAGTTGCCGCGACCTTGCCGCATTCGCTCTTTAAGTTCGTGTTTCAATCGAAGTGCCGCGGGGAGCGGCGCAGGGGGATGTGATGTTCGGACGTATGGCTATGACCGGGTTGACCGTAATGGTTGCCATGGTTCTCGCGCTGGCAATCTTGGTCATTCTCGGCGTGTATGCGCCCCTGTGGCTTCACTGGGTCCAGAATGGCGCCGATCTGATCGAGCGCGCTGTGACATCGACCGGCCTGCCAAGCAAATACAATGTCTGGGTCGGTATTTTTGCCGCTTCCGAGGCGATCGTCATCCTGATCTTCACCATCATCGCACGCATCATCCTGGCTGTAGTGCTGGCGCCGGTCTCGCCCCGCACAAGCGGGATTGGCCGTTTGCTGGCCAGTATCGGATCGATGACCGCATCCCTGTTCTTTGCCTTCGTCCTGGGCATTTTGATGCTGGTGACACTGGGGATTATCGCGCCGGACATTCTTGACGGCATGCTGTCCGCGGCCGGGTGGGTCGAGGCACGCCTGGAGCACACCGGTCTGCCCTTCCGCTGGAATAATATCCTTCGCCTGCTGATCGCGGATGACCAGATCCTGCTGCTTTTCTTCACCATTGTCGCCCGCATGCTGATCGCGCTGGTGGCGACTTCTCTCAGTGCGGCGATGGGCGGCAACCGGTCGGACTATCTGGTGCCGGCGCGCTAGTCGCTGAGCACACGCGCCAGATAGGGCAGGCTGACATCCATCCGGTAATCCGTGGATGAGTGATTGTCCGGAAACTCTTCATACACGTGTGCGATATCGCGCGCGCTCAGTGCGCGGTGCATGCGTCGCGCGCCGTAGAGCAGGTTGTACTGGTCGACATCGCCGCAATCGATGAACAGGCCCTTGAGCTGTCTCAGCCCGTCGCCATGCTCGTCGAGCATTTCCAGCGGGTCCCATTTCAACCATTGCGCCCAGCGGTCCTCGATGCGTTCACACGTATCCATGGTCACCGGCAGGCGGATGCCGAGATAGCCGTCCGGGTCCGGGTCATAGGTCGCGGCCATGGCGAGGATCATCAGGGCGTGCAGGTCGCTGCCATCAATTTTCGGCGCCTTTTCGAAGTGCTCGATAAAGGCCTCGATCGTGCCGCCCCGCTTGTCGATGCGGCGCAGGGTGTGGGCAAAATCGGCGGCAAACATCAGTTCAAAGCCCATATCCCCGGAGTGGCTGGCCGCGGCAGACCAGAAGTGGGGATAGAGCAGGGCGTGGACCGTGGCGGCATAACCGCCGGAGCTCTTGCCAAAAACGCCGCGCTTGCCCGTTCCGCCGCAGCCGAGCTCGGCCTCGATCATGGGCACGCATTCCTGGGTGATGAAGTCAGCCCAATTGCCCATCGCGGCGGAGTTCACATACTGATTGCCGCCCAGGCGGGTGAAACAGTCCGGAAAGGCGATGACACAGGGCGCCATCTTGCCCTCGGCGATCAGCCGGTCGGCGCGCTCCGGGACATTCTCGCCGAAATTATTCCAGTTGGTATGTTTGGGGCCACCGGAGGTGAAGCCGACCAGGTCGACCAGCAAGGGCAGCCCCGATCCGTCATGACCAGCGGGGATATAGACATCCACACGGCGCGTTGTCGGATCGCCCAGCATGTTGTTGGCGATGGCATCGCTCTCGATGACTAGCTGCCGCACCGTTCCGCGCGGGAACTCCCCTCGTTGCATGACCTATCTCCACCGGCTTTGCGACCCTGGTACCAGTGAATCCCGGCAAACAGGACGGCTGTATCGACTGCAAGCAGGAAATAGCCAATGATTCCGGGTAAGTCGTAATTAAAAATCTGCGTTCCCCAGATCGAGATGCGCAAAATGCTCGCTGATCCATAGGCGAACACAAAATACCGGCGACGCAGGATCAAGAGGAGCAGGGCGATGGCATAGCCCAACAGGCAGGCCGCCCCGGTGATCACAATGGCGGGCCCGGTCGCAAACATGGGCGGCAGCGCGTGGCCGAACGAGGTTTGTGAGAGTGCTGCATGCTTTTGCACCAGAACCACCATCGACCAGAACAGCGCGTTGATCAGCGGCAGGCTCGCCGCAAGGCAGACCATGGCCCAGGGCCGGGATTTGGGAATGGGACTGTAGGGAAAACGCATGAACTCTCGACACAAGGCAACAATTGCTGCGCTCTTTACAGTGCAGAGGCGTTCGAGAAAATGAATGTTTTATAGATGCTTAGTAGGTTTTAGTTACCCTTGACGACGGGTTTCCAGATACCATTTCCCTGCGGTGCCGATAACCGCCAGATCTGCTGCCAGCATGAAAAAGCCCACCACTGCGGGAAACTCGACGATCTGGACCTGGGACAGCCAGTAAAAGAAGCGACAACCGCTGGCCGTCATGTAGAGCGGCAGGAAAAGCGTGGCCCGGCGCAGCAGCAGAACAAAGCTGACCATGTAGAGCAGGGCGGCCAGGCCGCCGAGCACGCCGTGCATCGCTGACGAGGCGAAACGCATGGCGAAGCCGGACGGCTTGGCGCCAAACAGCCCCAAGTCCGCAATCCCGCCAAGATTGCTCGCAAGCCAGACCAGACTGCCCACAAAGGTGACCGACGCCAGCCCGATACAAAACCGCCAGCGCGCATCATTGGGAATGCTGACCTGCGAAAACACGGCTCCGGTCTCCTCGCCTCATCGGCCACAGTGGAATCGCTTCCTGCCTTTATCATAACAGGTTAGGCTTGACGCAGGACCCTTCCATGCGAGCCCCTTTTGATGACTATCGAAAAGACTTTCATTTCCGCCTCCGACCTGCTGGCCGACAGTTTTCGCCTGGGCGAGAAGGTGCGCGCTGACGGGTTCGAGCCAACGCATATTGTCGGGGTCTGGCGCGGTGGTGCGCCCATCGGGATCGCAGTACAGGAATATCTCGAATTCAAGGGTCACAAGGCCGATCACATCGCTATCCGCACCTCGTCCTATACGGGCATAGACGAGCAGTCGCGGGAGGTTCGCGTCTACGGCGAGGGCTATCTCGTTGACACCCTGAACGCCGATGACCGGGTGCTGATCGTGGATGATGTTTTCGACAGCGGTCGCTCGATCGAGGCCCTGCTGCAGGTGCTCAGCCGCAAGTGCCGGCGCAACCTGCCGGCAGATATCCGTATCGCGACGGTCTATTACAAGCCGACCCGCAATCAGACCGACCTCTTGCCGGACTATTTCATTCACGAGTGTGATGAATGGCTGGTCTTCCCGCATGAGCTCTGTGGATTGGGAGAGGACGAGCTCGCCTCGTCCGGACTGCCGGCAGATCTGAGGGGCGGCGATTGAGCCTGATCACCGAGGCGCAGATCCGCGGGCTGGTACTCGTCGCCGAGGGTGACCTGTCCGAAGCGCAGCTGGCGCTGTGGGAGAGCCTCCGTATCGAACCAGAAGTCTGGGTACGTGCCGCCGGGGCGGAGCACGGATTCGGTTTCTGGGTTGTCGCCCGCAGTGACAATGATGTGCTGTGGTATGACAGCATGCACGAGGGATTCTGTTACGGGCAGGCGTCGGAGGACGGGATCCTGCCAGAGCCGGAGATGGGGCCCTTGCCGCTCAGCAAGCTGGTCCAGTCGGACAGCTGAGCCTTAGCTCTCATCCAGCCCGATATCGAAATTGGGCGCCGAGTGGGTCAGCGCACCCACCGAGATGATATCGACCCCGGTTTCTGCAATGCCGCGCACCGTGTCCAGATTGACGCCGCCGGAGGCTTCCAGCGTCACCTTGCCCTTGGCCTGGGCGACCGCGCCGCGCAGATCATCCAGCGAGAAATTATCCAGCAGAACGCTTTCCGCGCCTGCCGCGATTGCGTCGCCAAGCTGGTCGAGACGGTCCACTTCGACGGCAACACGGGTCATGTGACCGGCGCTGTCCCGGGCCGCCTTCACGGCCTGGGCCACACCGCCACAGACGGCCACGTGATTGTCCTTGATCAGGATGGCGTCATCCAGCCCGTAGCGGTGCAAGGCCCCGCCACCAGCCTGGACAGCTTGTAGTTCAAAGGCACGAAAACCCGGCGTGGTCTTGCGGGTATGGGCGATACGCGCAGCGGTCCCGGCGACAGCGTCGCCATATTGGCGGGTAAAGGTGGCGATACCGCTCATCCGGCCCATGAAGTTCAACGCGATACGTTCTGCTGACAGGAGCGCGCGGGCATTGCCGGTAACACTGGCCAGGACATCGCCCCTGGCGACGTTTGCCCCGTCCTCGACCTGCGGGCTGACCAGGGCTTCCGGGTCCATCTGCCAGACCGCTTCCAGCGCCGGCTGCATGCCACAGAACACGCCGTCCTGGCGCGAAACGAAATAGAATTTGCTCTCGGCCTTGGCCGGGATGCAGGCCAGCGCCGTGACATCCCCGCGGCCACCCTGGTCTTCGGCCAGGGCACGGGTGACAGCCTCGGAAACGAGATAGCGCGGGATCGGATTGACGGGCATGGAAAGTCCTATTCGGCCGGCACGCTGTGGCGTGCGGCTTCGGTGCTGGGCGGGTCGAGATCAGCCAGGGTGCAGACGGCATGTGCGGCGGTGTCGGCTGTCGCGGGGTAATCGGTGCGGAAATGTCCGCCACGGCTTTCTGTGCGGCGCAGGGCTGCGGTGACGATGAAACGAGCAGCCAGCAGCGCGTCGGCCGGACCATGGCTGGCTTCCAGCGCGTTGATCAGCGCGAGCAGGTCTTCAAGACCATTGGCGGAACGCTCAACCCCGCAATGCGCGCTCATCGCCTGCCGCAAGCGCTGCAGGGCGAGGTGGGGGAGATTGATCCTCCCCGCGTGCGGGGAGGGGGACCGCGCAGCGGTGGAGGGGCCGGAGGGCGCCAGCCCGCAGGTCAGCTCGCTGCCGCTCGCCCCCTTCGACCTCGCCTTCGCTGGCGCTGCGGCTAGCCCACTTCCCCGGTGGGGAAGATTGACGGCCTCCGCACAGCGCGCGGCCGCAACCAGGCCTTCAGCCAGCGAGTTGGACGCCAGCCGGTTGGCGCCGTGCAGACCACTGGAGGCACATTCGCCGATGGCCCACAGGCCGTCGACATTCGTGCGGCCATCAATGTCGGTTTTCACACCGCCCATATGATAGTGCGCGGTCGGTGCGACGGGGATGGGCTCCACACGCGGATCAATGCCGGCGCGCTGGCAGGCGGTAAACACGGCCGGGAAACGGTCTGGGAATGTCTCGCCGATGGCCTCGCGGCAATCCAGGAAGGCCCCCAGACCGCGGGCGTTCTGGCGATGCACGGCACGGGCGACGACGTCGCGGGGCGCCAGCTCGGCCAGTTCATGCACCGGCTTCATGAAACGCTCGCCTGTCTTGTCGATCAGGACGGCGCCCTCACCACGCAGGGCTTCGGTACACAATGGTGCCGGGTCGAGATCGGCGTTGAGCGCGGTCGGGTGGAATTGCACAAATTCCGGGTCCTGGATCTGCGCACCCAGCCGGGCCGCCATGGCCATGGCCTGTCCCTGCGCCCCGGCCGGTGTCGTGGTCAGCGCAAACAGGCCGCCCGCACCGCCCATGGCCAGTACTGTCTCATCGGCCAGAATGGTCTCGGTCTCACCGTCCGGCCCTTCGGCAAGGGCGCCCGCACATCCGGTCTCGCCTTCCAGCAGGTGAACGGCCTTCCAGCCATCACGGACAATGATGTGCTGGCTGGCGCGCACAGCCTCGATCAGTGTCGCCATGATCGCAGCGCCGGCGCCATCTCCCTTCACACGGGCCACCCGGTGTGCGCAGTGGGCGGCTTCGCGAGACAGGGACCAGTCAGACCCGCTGCGTTCGAACGGCGCACCGATCGCCGCCAGCGCCCGGACTTCCGCCGCTGCACCTTCGGCCAGGGCACGGGCTGCATCAGCCTCAACCAGGCCAGCGCCCGCCATCATGGTGTCGCGCGCATGCAGGGCCGGGCTGTCATCATCAGCCAGCGCGGCAGAAACACCACCCTGCGCCCAGCCGGACGCAGCGCCCTGGCCCAGCGGCGCACCCGTCAGCAAGACAACTTCACGCGGCGCCATCTTCAACGCCGCCCAAAGCCCGGCAATACCGGCTCCGATGATGAGAACGGGGCGGGTCATCAGACCCTCCTGGATTAGATGCTGACCAGCTCGACCGGTTTTTCCTGCTTGCTCGGGTCAAAGCTGGCCGGGACGGCGGGCTTTGGCAGGTCGAGCATGGCCTGGACGGCGGCGCGGGCGCCTTCGATGACGGTCTCGTCGACCTCGACCTCGTGCTGGCCGAATTTCAGGCAGTCATAGATGTTTTCCAGCGTGATCTTTTTCATGTGCGGGCAGAGATTGCACGGGCGCACGAAATTCACTTCCGGAACCTCCACCGTGACATTGTCGCTCATGGAGCACTCAGTCAGCAGGACCGCGGTCTTGGCGCCGCTCTTGCGCGCCCAGTCGGCCATGGCGGCGGTGGAGCCGGCGAAATCGGCGGCCTGGACCACGTCCAGCGGGCTTTCCGGGTGGGTGATGATCACCACGCCGGGATGGGCATCGCGAAGGTCCTGAACATCCTGGGCGGTGAATTGCTCATGCACTTCACAGCTGCCGGCCCAGGTGAGGATCTTCACATCCGTCTGGGCGGCGACATTCTTGGCCAGATACTGGTCCGGCAACAGGATGACGGTGTCGCTGCCCAGGCTTTCAACAACCTGGACGGCATTGGAGCTGGTGCAGGTAATATCGCACTCGGCTTTCACATCCGCCGTGGTGTTCACATAGGTGGCCACCGGAATGCCCGGATAGGCGGCCTTGATGCGGCGTACATCCTCGGCGGTGATGGAGGTCGCCAGGCTGCAGCCGGCGCGGATGTCGGGGATGAGGACAGTCTTGTTCGGCGCCATGCACTTGGCGGTCTCGGCCATGAAATGCACGCCGGCCTGGACGATGATCTCGGCATCGCTGTCGGCGGCCATGCGGGCCAGGGCCAGGCTGTCGCCCATCAGATCGCCAACCGTGTGGAAGATGTCGGCGGTCATGTAGTTGTGCGCCAGGATGACGGCATTTTTCTCATTTTTCAGTTCGTTGATGGCGTGGATCAGCGCCGCCTTCTGCGGCCATTCCATCGGCGTGACAACGTGTTTCACGCGCTCATAGAGATGGTCGGTCGCGGCTTTCACCTCGTCCGTAAAGGGCAGATCGTAGGTGTCGGACGTGCGGCCTTCATCGGCCTGCAGGTGCTTGTCCCAGCTAAGTCCGTCCATCTTCGCCTCCATTTTGCTCGAAATGAGCATTACTCGGATCTGAAAATCGGCGATCAGAACAATCGCCTTATGCTCGAAATGAGCCTAATAGGTGAGCCCTATATATGCTCAGTTTGAGCATAGAGCAAGTGTCGGGCACTCAAACAGGTCTGCGCGCTCAGACGTCGCGAAGTTTCGGCGTGGCCAGGCCCAGCGAAGGCAGTCCGGCCAGGGCTTCGCGGCGATAGCGATAGAGCTCGGCCGGGCGGCCGCCGGTCTGGCTTTCCATCTTGCCCGTGCCTTCCACAAAACCGGCACGATCGAGCGCGCGGCGGAAATTCTGCTTGTGCAGCCGATAGCCGATAATGGCTTCGACGGTCTGTTGCAGGGCGGACAGGGTGAAGGCTTCCGGCATCAGTTCAAACGCGACCGGGCGATATTTGACCTTGCCGCGCAGCCGCGACAGTGCCGTCGCCAGGATGCGGCGGTGATCGGACGCCATGGCGGGGCCCAGTCCCGGGCATCCGGACGGTCGGTCGGCCTGCCCATCGCGGGCCGCTTCGTCGACGAGCCCGGCCTCGTAGAGCAATTCATAGCGGTCCAGGACGCGTTCCTCATTCCAGCGCGACCCACCTTCGCCAAACGTCTGCTTGAGGCGGTCGTGGCGGGTGGCGCGGCGCCCCGGAGCCGCAGCTTCGTCGGCCCAGGCGGACAGGCGCGGCAGGATTTCCTGTTCAATCACGGCCGGCTTGCCCTCGCGCCAGTCTTCCCACGGGAAGAAAGCGTACCAGTCGCGCCACAAGCCACCGCCGTCCGGAGGGGTGGACGTATCGGACGTCAGGGCCAGATAACCGACCGAAATGATACGGCCATCGGCGATGTCGGTCATCGCGGCGACAGGGGCTTCGCGCCCCCGGTCACCAAAGGTGTAGAGCTGTTCGACATAACCCAGCTGGAAGCGGGCCTGTTCCTGCACCCAGCGCCGCAGGCCAATCTCGAATGTGCGGTGTTCGGCCGGATTGAACGGGCCGAAGGGCAGGGCGACCCCGTCCTCGTCCTGGGGTACGATCAGGACTTGTGGCCGATCCTGATTGACGGTCAGGATCACCGCATTCAGTCCTACGACAAGCGCATTCGCGGTCGCCATCAACGGGTCTCCTCGACTTCCGCCAGGGTCTGCTCGAACCGGTCGAGAAAGAGGGCCTGGGCGTCCTTGACGCGAAGCGGGCGAATGGCGATCTCAAGCCCTGCGGGCGGGCGGCCAAAGAATTCCACCGATTCCTCATGCGTGAAGCCGGCGATCTGGGTCGCTTCGAAATAGGCGCAGATCGTGTCTGCACGCTTGATCTTGCGTTTGACTTCCTGGCTCATCTTCGGCGGCAGGCCGTAGCGCAGGTGCACGGCGGCTTCCAGCCGGTCCTCGAACGCGCGGTAGTCCACGCCCAGCGCCGCCTTGAACGGGCTGATCATGTCGCCGATCACATATTCCGGGGCGTCGTGAAGCAGCGCCGCCAGGCGCCATTTCGGATCCAGGCCGGGATAGAGACGATCAACAATCTCCAGCACGACCACCGAGTGTTCGGCGACGGAGAAGGCGTGATCGCCCTTGGTCTGGCCATTCCAGCGCGCGACCCGCGCTAGCCCATGGGCAATGTCCTCGATCTCGACATCGAAGGGTGACGGGTCGAGCAGGTCCAGCCGTCGGCCGGAAATCATCCTCTGCCAGGCCCGGGGTTGCTTGGTTTTTTTCGTTGTGGCGGCGCGCGGCATGAGGCCTCAAATCGCTGAAGTGATCCCCGGGATGTATCAGAGCCGGGCGCGCGGCTCCAGCGATGCGCTGCACCCCTGTGCCGAAAACTGTGCGGACTTGTCGCGCTTGCAGCTCTGGACCGCCATGCCGATCTTGGCTGATATAACCATAGATAAATGAGGGAGAATTTCATGTCTCTGACACGTGTGATCCTGCGCCTGGGGCGCAATCCCGACGCCGGTTTCCCGGAGGGGGATGATAATCACGGCTATGTCGTCGTCGCGCCGCTGGACAAGGACGGGCATCTCGACCTTGAACTCTGGCGGACGCACCGGACCCAGTGCACGGTTGATCGTTTCTCTCCCGATGATGCGGAGAAAGCCGATGGCTGGCTGACCCATCGCGGCAGCCACTGGTTCTTCCACTATGACGAGGAACACGAAGGTCCGGACGAGCCCGTCTTTCGCCTCGGCGATCATCTGATGCGGGTCGGGGAGTATCTCACCATCCACGAAGCCGATGGCGATGACCTGAACTACAAGATCACCGAGGCGCAGAAAGTCTAGGCGAAGAGCGCGCTGCCCAAACGCAAAACGCCCTCAGCCAAGGGCTGAGGGCGCTTTTGGTGTCGCTGGAGCGGTGAGGTCTATTCCTCGGCCACGATGGCGATCATCGACAGGTCTGGGCTGATCGCCAGGCGTGTGATGCTTGTCAGGGCAGACAGGTCGCCTGCCTCGATCCAGTTATCGCCATCCCAGTGGACCAGCTGGCCGCCAGACGTGGAAAGGAAGGCGACGCCATCGGTGGGCAGGCCTGCGCTGACGAAATCCTGAACCCCGTCCGGCATGGCAAAGAGCGGTGTGTCCTCTGCGGCGCGGAAATCGAGATAGTGAACCGTGTGATTGCCATCAGCATCCGCGATGGAGTGATAAACGCCGGTGCCACGCGTGTTGCGCCAGAAGGTGCGACCCGGGTTTTCCGCGATCTGGGTCACGGTCTCCGGTGTGGTCGAGCGGTCGATCAGCTGCAGGGTGAAGGGCCCGTCGCCATCCGGATCCCCCAGATAGAAGGTCGCCACATAACGCATGTCGGCTGAAAACTCGTAATAGCCGACCGGCGCCAGCGCGTGCGCTGCTCGCGGGTTGGCATTGCCGTCATCGGCCAGATAGGCATTACCCGCATACCCGCCCGGCGGCTGGTAGAGATAGGACAGGGCGCCTTCGGCAGGTGGAATTTTAGGCGAGTATTCGCTGGCATCGGGCGTATCGGTCAGCTGGGTGCTGTCGCCCGAGGCCAGGTCATGGCGCCAGATATCCGTATTGCCGTTCTCGCCGGCAGAGGTGTAGAGCACGCCGCCATCATTGGTGAAGAAGGGCTGGTTGTCATAACCCTCGCTGCCGATACGGCCGACAGCGTCGCCCAGGCTCGGCGTATCGCCGTCCCAGTTCAACGCGTAGAGATAGATGTCCGTGCCCGGAGGCGCGGCGGGGGCGTCCTCGGTGGCATCTTCGGCCGGGGCCTCGGTTTCGGTCTCAGCGGCCTCAACCGGTGTTTCCTCTTCAGGCGTCTCGGTGTCAGGCGCAGAACAGGCGGCCAGGCCCGCCGCCAGCACAAGTGACAGGGTGATACGCATCAGCGTTTCCTCACGGCTGCAGCACCCACGCCGTAACCGGCGCCAAAGGCACACATGACACCGTTCTCACCGGCAGCCATGTCTTCGGAGTGCTGTTCGAAATTGATCACGACAGAGGAGGACGACGTATTGCCGTATTCCTGCAGGATGGCCGGCGCGTTCTCCGGTGTCCGGTCGCGGCCCAGAATGCGTTTGGCAATCATGTCGACCATGCGGATATTGGCCTGGTGCAGCCAGGTCCGGCGCACGTCTTCGGGCGCCAGATCGATCTGTTGCATAAGGGATTTGGCCACGGTGGGTGCAAACCCGACCACATCCTTGAATACCTTGTGTCCGTCCTGGTCGAGGCCCGGCTCATAGTCCGGCTGAACGGTGCGTTCAGCCTCGTTGAGGAAGCCGAAATCCGAACGCAGGGCGATGGAATACTTGTTCTGGCAATGCGTGCCGAGCACTTCCCAGCCGCCTTCACGACCCTCATCGGCTTCCACCAGGATCGCACTGGCTGCATCACCGAAGATGAAGTGAACATCACGGCGCGAGTGCACATTGATACAGGTCATGATTTCAGGTGAGCAGACCAGGATACGCTTGGCCTGGCCGGACTTGATCATGCCGTTGGCGATGTGCAGGCCATAGAGCGCCGAGGCACAGGCCATGGTCAGGTCAAAGGAAAACCCGGTGGAACCGATCATGTCCTGGATTTCGCAGGCCATGCCCGGGAAATTGCGCTGCTGGGCGGACGAGGCGACGATGACGCCATCTACCTCGGAACCGGCGATGCCGGCCTTGTCGAGCGCCGGCGTCACGGCTTTCATGGCGCATTCGGCCTGGAAGGCAACGTCCTCGAACGGGCGCGGCTCGATGCGCGGCACCAGCGTATCGATATTCAGAATGCCTGCTTTTTCGATGACGTGGCGACGCTCGATACCCGACGCGTTGACGATGAATTCTGCCGAGGAGAGGGGAACCTCTGCCATTTCGCCTGCCGCGATGGCGGCCGCGTTATCGGCATTAAAACGCTCGGCATAGCTGTTATAGCTGGCAACGAGCTCTTCATTGGTGATGACGTCTTCAGGTACCCAAGAACCCGTCGAGCGGATGATGCTGGTCTGCACGTGAATGCCCCGCTTGTTACACTTGTCGGCAGCCTAACGAATGCTAATCGCTAATCAATGCATCGCAGCATCGTGGCGAAAAATTTTCATCCTGCTCCAATTTGCGGCAAGTCTGCCCAAGTTTGCAGCGAACTTCCGATAAAACAGAAAAAATCCTGTCGAAGATTCGACGGGCGGCGGAGGTCATCCCTAGTTTTTGTGCAACGCAAAAAAAGCGGGAGGTCCCCCCAATGGAACAGATCGCACCGGATAGCGGCAATGTCGCGTGGATCCTTACTTCAACAGCCCTGGTCTTGCTGATGACGCTGCCGGGCCTGGCCCTGTTCTACGCCGGCATGGTTCGCCGCATGAATGTGCTGTCGACGATGATGCAGAGTTATGGCGCAGTAGCCGTCGTGACGCTGGTCTGGGCAGTGGTGGCCTATTCGCTCGCCTTTACTGACGGGGGGGCGCTCAACAGTTTTGTCGGTGGTCTGGACCGGGTTTTCCTGGCCGGGGTGACACCGGATACGGTGTCGGGGGACCTGCCTGAAAACCTCTTCTTCATGTTCCAGCTGACGTTCGCGATCATCACCGTCGCAATCATCGCCGGCGCAGCTGTTGAGCGCATCCGTTTTTCTGCCTTCCTGATCTTTGGCGCCGTGTGGATGGTGCTGGTCTATGCCCCCATCTGCCACTGGGTCTGGGGCGGTGGTTTCCTCGGTGAAGCGGGCGTGCTCGACTTTGCCGGTGGTGCCGTCGTGCACATCAATGCCGGTGTGGCCGGGCTGGTGCTGGCGAAATTCCTCGGCCCCCGTCGTGGCTATCCGGGTGGATTGATGATGCCGGATAATCTGGTGCTGACGCTGATCGGTGCGGGCATGCTGTGGGTGGGCTGGTTCGGCTTCAATGGCGGCTCCGCGCTGGGGGCCAATGGCGGTGCAGCGCACGCCATGGTCACAACCCAGCTGGCGACCGCGTCCGCTGTCGTCACCTGGATGGCACTGGAATGGGTGTTGCGGGGCAAGGCGAGCGCCCTGGGCGCGGCCTCCGGTGCCGTGGCCGGACTGGTCGCGATCACCCCGGCGGCCGGTTTTGTTCCGGCCTGGGCCAGCTTCTTCGTCGGCATCGGCGGTGCACTGGGCGCCTATTACGGTGTCACCGGGCTCAAGCGCCTGCTGAAAATCGATGACAGCCTGGATGCGTTCGGTCTGCACGGCGTGGGCGGCCTCGTGGGCGCAGTCCTGACCGGCGTGTTCGCGGTCGAGGCGATTGGCGGCGCACCGGGCGCGATCGAAGGCAATCTGATGCAGGTCTGGACGCAGACCTGGGGGGCGCTGGCGGCGGCTGTCTATTGCGCCGTGGTCACCACCATCATCCTGTTCGTTCAGTCCAAGCTGATGAAATTGCGGGTCGAGGACGAGGAAGAGATCAAGGGTCTCGACACCTCCCTGCACGGGGAGTCGGTCAACTGACCGAGCCCCGCCCAAGTTTCGCGTCTAAACCACTCCTCCCCGGTTTGAGACGTTTAACTGGCCCGGTAGCAAACGCTACCGGGCCTCTTTTTTGCTTAGAAGGCGGACAGGACGATGATGAAGGCGAGCGCCACCAGGGCGTTGAAGATCTTGGACAGGACTTCCAGTTCACGCATGCAATTACCTCCGTTTTGAACAGGGTAAGACTGGCATGGTGAGGTGACAGAAACGGTCGTCCAGCCGATGCGCAGGACGGCAAGTTCAGCTGTCCCGCACGCGGATCGGTCAGCGTTTTTGCAGGTAGATCGAACCGGCGGAATAGCCGGCACCAAAGGAGCAGATCAGGCCTTTTTCGCCGGGCTGGAAATCATCATTGTGACGGTGGAACGCCACCAGGGAACCGGCTCCGGCGATATTGGCGAACTCGTCCAGCACGACCGGTGCTTCATGCGGCTCGAAATCGCGGTCGAAAACCTTGCGCGCAATCATCTGGTTCATGTTGATATTGGCCTGGTGCAGCCACAGGCGTTTCATGTCCGCTGCGGTCAGGTCCTGCTTGGCCAGGTCTCCCAGGATCATCTCGATGACCATCGGGCAGACTTCCTTGAAGACCTTGCGACCTTCCTGCACGAAATAGCGGTCCTCGAACTCCGGCTCGGGGTTTTCCGAGGCATTCAGGAAACCGAAATTGGAACGGATATTGTTGGAGAACTTGGTCATCATGCGCGTCGTCATGACGTCCCAGCCACCGTCTCCGGCCATGTCCTCGGCTTCGATCAGCACCGCTACGGCGACATCGCCAAAAATGAAATGACTGTCGCGATCACGGAAATTAAGCTGCGGCGTGGTGATTTCCGGCGTGACGACCAGAACCGACCGGGCCATGCCGGTCTTGATCATGTTGATCGCCGAGATCATGCCGAACGTGCCGGACGAGCACGCCACCGACATGTCGTAGCCAAAGCCCTCGATGCCCAGCGTCTGCTGGATCTCGATGGCGATGCAGGGATAAGTGCGCTGCATGGAGGTGGCGGAACAGATCACCGCATCCACGTCGGACGCGTCCCGTCCAGCCGCTTCCAGCGCCTCGCGTGCGGCGGCCACCCCGGCCTCGGCCATCAGGCAGATCTCGTCATCCGGGCGCGGGGCGATGCGCGGGCGCATACGATCCACATCCAGCACACCGGCCTTGTCGATCGTGTAGCGCGACTTGATGCCGGACGCTTTTTCGATGAAGGCGGTGGAAGAGGGGTTCAGCGGCTCGACTGATCCGCGCTCAATGGCAACGGCGTTATCTGCGTTGAACTTCTCGACATAGGCGTTGAAGCATTCCACGAGCTCCTCGTTCGAGACAGTCTCGTCCGGCGTCCACAGGCCGGTGGAACGGATAACGGCATTCATGGCGCTTACTCCAACGCAATCAGGAACGGCGCAAACTAGTGAGATTGTAGAGAGACGTCACCTGCGAAGCTGCGATTGGGGAAAGAGCCCCTAGTCCTCGATGCGGTGGCGTGGCTGGACGCGGTCATGGCCGGTTTCCTCCGGGCAGATCCACTCACCCGGCGCGGTTGCGTCATGAGGGCCCGCAGGGTGGCAGTCACCGGCACCAAGTTCGCCCGCCGTGGGCAGGTCGTCGCGATCAAGATCTTCAAGCACGGCACAGCCGGCCGTCACGGCGGCGGCAGATACCGTCAGCGCAATACGCGAAATACAGGTTTTCATCTGTTCGGTCCCTCATTGACAGATCGATCAGCCCCGCACGAAAGCTTGCACCTCGCGATGGCGCGCGCAAGTGACTTCATGGTCATTGACCATGCCGACGGCCTGCATGAAGGCATAGACGATGACCGGTCCCGCAAACTTGAAACCGCGCTGTTTGAGGTCCTTGGAGATGCGCTCGCTCAAGGCGGTCTTGGCGGGGATCTCAGCCATGGTTCGGAACTGGTTCTGGATCGGCGTGCCGTCGACGAAATCCCAGAGATAGTCAGAGAAATCCACACCGGCTGCGCGCATGGCCAGATAGGCTTTCGCATTGCTGATTGTCGCCTCGATCTTGGCCCGGGAGCGAATGATACCGGCATCGCCCAGCAGGGTCTCGATCTTCGCCTCGTCATACCCGGCGATGATCTCCGGGTCGAAACCGTCAAAGGCCGAGCGGAAATTCTCGCGCTTGCGCAGGATGGTGATCCAGGACAGCCCGGCCTGGAACCCGTCCAGGATCAGCTTTTCCCACAGCGCCCGGCTTTCATATTCCGGCACACCCCATTCTGTGTCGTGATACTCGGCATAAATCGGATCGGGCGTGTTCACCCAGGCACAGCGGTTTTGCATCAGATGCGTTCCGCTGCCGGTTCCGGCCGGAGAGCTTCAGGCACGGTGGTTGAGGCGGCGATGTCAGCGGCGTTCAACGCGCCTTCCGCCTTTTCCAGCTTGTCGAGACGCACCAGCGCGATCGCCTGGCTCTCGTGGCTGGAGGTGATCTCGCCCACACCCACATCTCCCGCCTTGAGCGCCGTGCCGGCGGGAGGCGCTTTCCCGTCAAAGGTCACGGCGAGCGAGCGCTTGCGAATGGTGCCGCGACGTTTCATGCGGGAGACGACTTCCTGGCCAATGAAACAGCCCTTGGTCCAGCCGACGCCGCCATAAACGTCCTGGTTCACATCGGTTGGAAACACTTCGGCCTCGCCATAATCGCGACCGAAGGCGGGGATGCCAGCAGGAATTTCGACCGCATCGAGCGGGCGTGTTTCATGGTCCGCATCGCTCACCGCGCGCCAGAGCTGGCCGGGCAGGCGTGGATCCTCGCTGCCGCCGTCGAAGGAGGTGCTGGACCAGAGCGTATGCAGGGCGGTCTCGTGCGACAGGGTCACATCGGCTTTGAGTCGATACATCGTCAGGCGCTTGAGCAGGGCTGCACCGGCGCTTTCGGCGACGTCGATATCAATCCCGTTCTCGCGGGAGAACATCATGAAATCGCAGATGATCTTGCCCTGAGGTGTCAGCAGCGCGCCGGGGCGGACCGTGCCGATCGGGAAATTCTCGACATCGGCGGTGATCACGCGCTGCAGCAGGGCGCGGGTATCGGGGCCCACAAGGCGCAGGATGGTGCGGTTGGGCAGTTGAAAAATGGCGTCACGGGTCATGCCTTAGCATATGGCATTGCAGCGCTGGCTGGCCAAGAGGGGCGGTGCGGGTTATCCCCGGCGCCCATGGAACGCGTGCTTTTCATCACTTCGACCCGGATCGGCGATGCCGTGATCAATTCCGGCATCCTGCAGCATCTGCTCGAAACCCGCCCCGAGGCGCGTTTCACGATTGCCTGTGGTCCGCTGGCCGAGCCGCTGTTCCGCGCCCTGCCGCGCCTGGACGAGATCATCGTCATGGCCAAGAAAAAGGGGGGCGGTCACTGGATGGACCTGTGGCAACGCACGGTGGGCAAGCGTTGGGACCTCGTGGTGGATATCCGCGGCTCCGGCACCAGCTATTTCCTCTGGACGAAACAGCGCCGCATCCTCAAACGGCCGGAAACCCCGATCAACAAGGTCGAGGAAGCGGCGTCCATCCTGCGCCTGGATCATGTGCCGGACCCGACACTCTACGTGTCCGAGGAAGGCCTACAGCGCGCGCTGGAAACCCTAAACGACAAGCAGCCCTGGCTGGCCGTTTGCCCATCCGCGTCTGCCCCGTACAAGGTCTGGCCGGGCGATCGTTTTGGTGAATTGCTCAAGCGTCTGATCGCAGCGGACGGTCCGATGGCCGGCGCGAAAGTCGCGATATTCGGCGGCCCCGGCGATCATGACGCCGCCACGCCCATCCTCGATGCGCTGGACAACGACCAGGCGCTCGATCTGACCGGCAAGCTGGCGCTGGACGATGTCGCTGCCTGTTTGCACCGTCCGCGTCTCTATATCGGTAATGACAGCGGGCTGATGCACATCTCTGCTGCGGCCGGGACCCCGACGCTGGGGTTGATGGGCCCCACAGACGACCGGCTCTACGGGCCCTGGGGTGAAAATACGGCGGTTGTGCGCGGTGCCACCTCGTTTGAAGAACATTATGCGCGTTTCAAGGACAAGCGGCGTTTCCAGCCGGAAAGCTTGATGCTCGACCTCGACGTCGAGGCGGCGTATGAAGCCGCCATATCTCTCTTGCAAAGGACAGAAGAACAATGAGCCAGACATTCGACTTGCTGCTCAAGGGCGGCGAAGTAGTAAATCACTCCGGTCGCGGCCGGGCGGATGTAGGCATCATTGATGGCAAGACGGTGGAGATCGGTGATCTCAGCCAGGCCTCGGCCGGCGAGGTGATCGACTGTACCGGCCTGACCGTGCTGCCCGGCGTCATCGACAGCCAGGTGCATTTCCGCGAGCCGGGCATGGAGTGGAAAGAGGACCTCCAGTCCGGATCCCTGTGTGCCGTGCTGGGCGGGGTCACCGCTGTCTTCGAAATGCCCAATACCGAGCCGACGACGACGTCGCCGGACATGCTGATCGACAAGCTCAACCGGGCCAAGGATCGCATGCATTGCGACCATGCCTTCTATGCCGGCGCGACCAATGAAAACACGGGCGTGCTGGGCGAGATGGAGCGTATGCTGGGCTGTTGCGGTGTGAAGGTCTTCATGGGCGCGTCCACCGGCTCACTCCTGGTGCAGGATGATGAAGGTGTGGAGCGTGTGCTCAACTCCATCCAGCGCCGGGCGGCTTTCCACTCGGAGGACGAATACCGCCTCGCCGAGCGCCGTGGTTTGGCCGTGGAAGGCGACTGGACCAGCCATCCGGTCGTGCGCGATCCGGAAGCGGCGATGATGAGCACGAAACGCCTGGTGCGCCTGGCGCGCAAGACGGGCAAGCGCATCCACGTGCTGCACATCTCCACCGCCGAGGAGATGGAATTCCTGGCCCAGCACCGCGATATCGCCAGTGTCGAGGCGACGCCCCAGCACCTGACGCTGGAAGCGCCGGGCATCTATGAAGAGATCAAGGGCCGCGCCCAGATGAACCCGCCGGTGCGCGAGGCGCATCATATTGCGGGCCTGTGGCGCGGACTGCAGCGCGGTGTTGTCGACGTTATCGGTTCCGATCACGCACCGCACACGCTGGAAGAAAAGGCCAAGCCCTATCCGCAAAGCCCGTCCGGCATGCCGGGTGTGCAGACCCTGGTTCCGATCATGCTGGACCATGTCAATGCGGGCCGACTGACGCTGGAGCGTTTTGTCGATCTGACCTCGCATGGTGTGCAGCGGATTTTCGGCCTGTCCGGCAAGGGTCGCATGGCGGCTGGCTGGGACGCTGATTTCACCATTGTCGACATGAACCACTCGCGTGAGATCACCGATGAATGGTCCGCTTCCAAGTCCGGCTGGACGCCGTTCCACGGCCGTACCGTCAAGGGCTGGCCGATGATGACCATCGTGCGCGGCAAGACGGTGATGCGCGATGACGAGCTGGTGGGACACGGTCTGGGCGAACCGGTGAAATTCCTGGAAGCGCTGCCGAAACAATAAGCAGGCTGTGGACCGGGGTGAGGGAGACGACTGTGAGTGAACGTCAGAGTTTCTATTTTTTCGACATTGACGAGAACATTCTACACCTGCCGACACGGGTGCACCTGCTCAACACCATGACGGGTGAAGAGCGCCCCATGCGCCAGCACGAGTATGAAGAGATCAAGGCCTATCTCGGCGTGCCCGGCCTGTGGGAAGACTGGGCCGATCCGCCGGCGCGGGCCTATCGCGAATTCGCCGATGGCCAGGATCGCAATGGTGAGGAATACCTGCTGCGCGATGTCCGCCGGGCGCTGGATACGGCCAACTGGCGTGGCCCGTCCTGGAAGATCTTCAAATACGCTGTGCTCAAGCGTCGCCCCATCGCCATCATCACCGCACGCCAGCATTCCCGCGAGACGATCAAGGCGGGTATCAAGCTGCTGGTGGATGCCGGGCACCTGCCGGAAGAGCCTGACTATCTGGCCATCTATCCGGTCTCCAACCCGGACGTGCGCGAAGAGCTCGGCACGCATCTGACGACGGCCGCGCTCAAGCGCGAGGCCATCCATCAATGTGTCGAGATCGGGCTGGAACGCTATGGCCGCCAGCTACCGCATTCCTTCGGCATGTCAGATGATGACCTGAAGAATGTCGACCTGATCACCTCGGCCATGCTCCAGTCCAAGCTGGATTATCCGGAGAAACGCTTTTTCGTCATCTCCACCAATCGCCGCCGCCACGTGAAGATGGAAATCCTCCCGCCCCACAAAGACGAAGAAAAGCTTCGTGAGGCGGAGGACGATTATTACGGCTAGCTTGAGCGGTGTACGGCGAGGATCGGCATGCGAGCAGCCCGGATGGCCGGGAAAAGACCGCCCAGAACGCCGACCATGATCGCCAAGGCGATGCCGGTTTCGATCGAATCCCAGGTCACTGACAGGTCGAACACAACCTGGGTGAAGCTGTCGCCGAGCCCCTGGAAACTCAGCCCGTTGAAGAAGAGGACGGCGATTGCCGTGCCCGCCGCGCCACCGATAGCGGACAGCATGACCGCTTCAGCCATGGTGCCGGTGAAGGCGGAGAGGCCGGAAAAGCCAATCGCGCGCAAGGTGGCGATTTCCCGGGCCCGTGCATCGACCGAGGAATAGAGCGTGTTCCAGGCGCCGGCGAGGGCGCCGATCGCCATGACGATGGAGAGTGGCCAGCCCAGGCTGGAGATCACTCCGGCGGTACCGGATGACTGGCCAGCGAAGAATTCGGCCTCGGTCTGGACGTCGAGATTAAGCCGCGGCTCGTTTTCGACGTAGGCCTGCAAGCGTTCCAGCCCGTCTGGAGATGTCAGCCGGGCGCGCACAGACTGTACGCTGGACCCGCGCTGATAGAGGTTCTGCAGCACCCCGAGATCGGACCAGACCTCACTGTCGAACACCGTGCCGCCGGTCGAGAAAATACCCACCACGGTCCAGTTGTTGGACCCGAGGCGGATTTCCTGTCCCAGTTCAAAGCCTAGGAATTCGCGTCGCACGCCTTCGCCGACGATCAGTTCGGCCGCACCGGGACTGAACATCCGACCTTCAACCAGGCTGAAGCCCTGACGCATGGCCGGGCCATTGGCCTCCATCCCGCGCAGGCCGAGATTGGCTTCGGTCTGCGCCCCGCGCAGGACCCCGTCGACGATGACGTAAAGCTCCGCCGAGATGATGCCGCTATCGGTTTCATCGCGGGCCACACCGTCGGCGACTTCAATCAGGCGGGCCTGGTCGCGTGATAGGCCACTATTGAGTTCAGCCTGTGACCCCTCGCGCAGCATTATGGCAATGTCCTCCGCGCCGCTGCGTTCCGCGGTGGCCCGGAAGCCATTACCGATGGCCTGGAAGCCGAGCAGGACAGCAACGACCAGCGCCACAGCGCCGACGGTCGCTGTCGACATGCCGAGCCGGCGAGGGATGGATCTAAGATTGAGGGAGATAACGGCGAGTGTCTGGCGCATATTCGGTCCTATCCCTTCGAGAACGCGTCGATGATCTTCAGCCGCAAGGCCGAGGCTGCCGGTATCACGCCGGTGATTAGACCGAAGAGCAGCATCAATGCGACAGCCGATCCGACGATTTCGACTGTCATGACGATCGGCGGGAAGGCATCCCCCAGCCCCGCTTCAGCTCCCGCCAGCAGGCCTGCAGCCAGGCCGAGCCCCATCAGCCCACCGAGCAGAGAGAGAAAGATCGACTCGGCGAGGACAAGGCCAAAAACCGCATTATTGCGGAAGCCTAGTGTCTTGAGCACCCCGATCTCTTTGGTGCGTTCGGCAATGGAGAGCACCATGGTCGTCCCGACAATGATCAGGATGGACACGAACGCGGCCCCGATCACCAGCGACAGAATGGTGGCAATATCGCCAAACTGTTCCAGGAAGGCCTGGTTGAAAGCGGCCTCGGTCGAGGTCTCCGTCTCGGCTGAGGAGTTGGCGAACATGTCGTCAATGCTGCGCGAGACGCTCTCATTTAGGGCGGCGTCCTCGGTCAGGAGCACGAACCAGCCCAAACTATTGCCTCCAAAACTGGCGGTTTCCCGGAACAGCTCATAGTGCAGCAACACAGCACCGGCCCCGGCCGTATCCGCAGTCGAAGTGTAGATAGCACAGACTTCCAGCTGCCAGGCTTCGGCTCCATCAGCGCGGGTGAAGATATTGCTCTGCAGCGGAATACGATCGCCGACGGACCAGCCGTATTGTTCGGCAATCGGTGCACCGGCAGCCATGCAGGTGCGATCGGAAATGAAGCGCGTGCGCTGGTCAGCAGGCATGTCGAATTCCGGATAGACCGTGAACCAGCCTTCTGGTTCGACCGCGAACGTTGTCACCACATTGGTCGGTTCGCGGAAATAGCCGCCAAACCAGTTGGCATGGCTGGCAGCGGCAATTCCGTCCACGCTCTGAATTCGGTTGTAATAGGCGTAGGGCAGAGGCTGGGTAAAGTTGATTTTGTTCAGCGTCACCAGGCGTGTCGGGGTCTGGGGCGGATCTTCCCAGAACTGATTGAAGGCCCCGAGGGCACCGTAGAGCAGGAAGGCAATCGCGATCGACAGCAGTAGCAGGGTCGAGCGGGTCTTCTTGCGGAACAGGTTCTTACGGACAAGGGTGAGCCGGTTCATCAGGTGTTCTCCTTCGCCACGAAGCGCCCCTTGTCGAGATGCAGTTCCTTGCTCGCATAGCCCGCAGCGGCCGGGTCGTGCGTGACCATGACGATGGTCTTGTTGAGCTCGCGGTTGAGCAGCTGCAGCGTCTCCAGAACTTCATCGGCCGTATTGCGGTCCAGGTCACCTGTCGGCTCGTCACACAACAGGACTTTCGGGTCGGCGACGATGGCGCGGGCGATGCCCACACGCTGTTGCTGACCGCCGGACAATTGCGCGGGGCGGTGTCCCTTGCGATCGAGGATGCCGACAATGTCGAGCGCGGTTTCAACCCGGCGTTTGCGTTCCTTGCCCGACAGATTGGTCAGCAGCAGGGGAAGTTCGACATTCTGCGCCGCACTCAGCGTCGGCATGAGATTGTAGAACTGGAAGATGAAACCGACATGCTGGGAGCGCCACTTGGCAAGCTTGCCCTCGGACAATTTGTCGACCCGGGTGCCTTCGCAATCGACAGCACCGGAGGAGGGGCGGTCGATGCCGCCAAGCAGGTTGAGCAAGGTCGTCTTGCCTGAGCCGGACGGCCCCATGATCGAGATGAAATCGCCCTGGTCGATCGTCATGTCGAGTTGCTCGAAGATCGTGATCGACTCCTTGCCCCGCGTATAGCGTTTGGACAGGTCAGTAAGCGTATACAGGGCGGTCATCTCTATGTCCTTTCCGGGTATGTCCAGAAACTTTAAATCACAAAGTGCTTTTATTCAACAAAGGTCACGCGTGCAGCCATGTCCGGCAGAATCCGGTCGTCACGCTCGTCGAAGGCGACGCGGACCCGGATGGTCGCGCGGCTGCGGTCTGCGGTGGGGATGATCGCTTCCACATGAGCGGCAATGCGCCAGTCCGCATAGGCGTCCAGGCGGGCTTCGACCCTCTGATTGGGCACGACACGACCGATCTGGCTTTCATTGACGTCGACTTCGATCTCCAGGGATTGCATGTCCACGAGGGTCGCAACGCCGGTTCGCGTAAAGCCACCGCCGGCAGAGGCTGGCGAGAGGATTTCTCCGACCTGGGCGTTCTTGGCGATGACGACGCCGGCGAAGGGCGCCCGCACGATGTGGCGATCAATCAGGTCTTCCTGCGAGCGGATCTGTTCGCGGATGCTGGCCGCGTCGGCGCGAGCGGCTGTGAGCTGCGCCTGCAGGCTGGACAGACGGGCCTGGGCGGCAGTGACGCTGGCCTCTGAACCGATTTCACGCTCGAGCAGGGTGGTGGCCCGGTCAAGCACGCGCTGTGCCTCTTCGACATCGGCGACCAGCGAGCGGCTCCGGGCCTGTGATGCCGTCGACTGGGTGCGCAGGACGCTGAGCTGGATCTGAGCCCGTTCATCATCCAGTCGAGCAAGAACCTGGCCTTCTTCGACGACGGTACCTTCCTCGACCAGAACCTCGCGAATACGTCCCGTCAGATCAGCTGACACGGTCGCCTGGCGCCGCGCGACGACATAGCCGGAGGCGACCAGGCCGGATGATCGCTCGGGGCGTGTCGGCGCAGGTGTTGTTTCCTGCGGTGCGGGTGTCGGAGTTGTAGTTGCCGGCTGGGCGATGACTTCGGGCTGTGGTTCGCTCGCAGTGCCACGCATGAGCCACCAGGTGCCACCGGCCCCCAGGGCTGCCGCGATGATCGCCACTGTGGCAATGGTGCCGAAACCCGCGCCGGACGGGCTGTCGTCCTCGCTGCGGTCAATACTCAGGGAATGCAGTTGTGAACTGCGATCAGACATGGTGGGGCCCCTCTCAACTCGTGCGCGCATTATATTCCGCAAAACTAGTCGGAAGGCGAGCAAATTCGAGAGCGAAGGGAAGAGGATTCGAGTTAGTCGAAATACGCCGACCGCATCAGTTCCGACAGATCCCGGCCGCGATGGGCGAGGGCGCGGCGTTCGGCCTCGACCTGGGGGCCACAAACCGCTCGGAAGCGTTGCTGGACACGATAGCCTTCATTGAAGCTGTCGATCAGCTGGTCGCGGCGCCCGCGTGATTCAGACGCTTCCATCGCCAGGAGGGCGATCATCTGTTCGCGCCACACCTGGGCTTCATTGCCGGAACAGGCATAGTCCAGATAGTGCAGTTCACCCAGCGTGTAGGCGAGATAGGGCAGGATACGCTCGACATCGACACTCGGCTCGGCGGGGGCTTCCTCGCGGAAGTCACGGCGGCTGTCGCGGCGATCATCGAACCGTCTATCCCTTTGCCGGTTTTGATCGGTCGGACTGTCCCGGAATGTCTGGTTGGTACGCAGGTCTATAGCCCTGCTGTCGCCACGCTGAGGCTTCTGGGCTTCAGCAGCGATCGGCAAGAGACTCAGACACAGGATGACCGTCAGCGCGCGCATGATGTCTATTTCAACGCTGATTGTGGCGCCTGCAAGGCGTTGATCATTTTTATGGCACGGCCGATGACATCGCGGGTCTTGTCCCAGCGGGTCAGTGCCAGGGCTTCATCGAGCGGAAAAAACGCCGCCTCATCCACATCGTCCTGCGCCACCGGCTCGCCGGACACCCAGCGCGCCGCATAGTCGACCAGAAGATAGTGCCAGTCCCCCGGCTGTCCCTTTTCGCGCTGGCCGATACTGTCGATGACATCGATCAGACCGACAATCTCTGCCTTGATACCGGTTTCCTCCATCAGTTCGCGCAGAGCGGCCTCAGAGGTTGTTTCGCCATACTCGATCTTGCCGCCCGGAATGGACCATTCGCCCTGATAGGGCGGCTTGCCACGGCGGATCAGCAGGACTTCACTCTCGCCGCGGATTACGACAATACCGGCCGCGGGAACAGGGGCGCGATCAGACATCATATTGCCCGTTGGGCGACCACACCGCGAGCTCATTGCCGCTGGGGTCCTTGAAGTGGAAACGTCGGCCACCCGGGAAGTTCTGACGGTCGAACACGGTTGAACCGGCTGCTTCAACACGGGTTTCCGCCGCTTCCAGATCTTCCGCCATGAGGATAATCAGCGCGCCGGTGGGAAAGGGCGTCTCCTCCAGGCGCAGCCCACCATCGAGGCCCGCATTCGTGAACGCCGCATAGCCCGGGCCATAATCCTCGAACGTCCAGCCGAAGGCATTGGCGTAGAACGCCTTGGCCGCGTCCATATCGGTGACCGGCAGTTCGTTATAGTCGATTTTCAGTACGGGAGTGTCGCTCATGTCCGCCTATTTGGCGGTCCATCCGCCATCCACGCTGATCCAGGAACCATTCATATTGGCCCCGGCGTCGGAGACAAGATAGAGCAGCGCGCCAGCGAGTTGTTCATAAGTGACAAACTGCTTGGTCGGCTGGGCGGCCAGCATCACGTCGCGCACCACTTCCTCTTCGGAAATACCGCGCGCCTTGGCCGTGTCCGCGATCTGATTTTCCACCAGCGGTGTCTTCACATACCCCGGACAGATGGCGTTACAGGTGATGCCGTCTTCGGCCACTTCCAGTGCCAGCGTCTTGGTAAAGCCCATCACGCCGTGTTTGGCCGCGACATAGGCGGATTTGAACGGGGAGGCGACAAGGCCGTGGGCCGAGGCCAGGTTGACGATGCGCCCCTTGCCCTGGCGTTTCATGATCGGGATGGCGGCCCGGGCGCCGTGGAACACGGACGACAGGTTGATGGCGATGATTGCGTCCCATTTCTCGGCCGGGAAATCCTCGACCGGGGAGACATGCTGGATGCCGGCATTGTTCATCAGGATGTCGAGGCGACCGAACTCTTTCTCGGTCGTGGCGACCATGTCGGCAATTTCGTCCGCCTTGAGCATGTTGGCGCCGTGATAACGCACCTCGACACCATGATCGGCCGCGATCTTTGCCCGCAGCGCCTCGATTTCGTCGGTATCACCCAGCCCGTTGAGGACGATATGCGCACCATTCTCGGCCAGCGCTTCGGCCATAGCCGCGCCAATACCACTGGTCGAGCCGGTGACAATGGCCACCTGGCCGGTGAGATCGGTGCGAATTCCAGACATGAATGATCTTTCAAGTTTGTGCTGCGCGCAAGAAAGGGGATCAGGCGCGGGAGGTCAAGAGGAGCGGCATCAGCGTGTGCGCCAAGGCTCGAGCCTGAGATCAGGATTGACGGGCACCGCCCATAATTCATCGAAGCGATCCTCCCAATTAGGATTGGTTGTTTCGATCAGATTGACCTTCCACTGTCGAGGCCATTTCTTGATACGCTTTTCCCGCTTTATGGCATCGACGATCAGAGCGTGGGGTTCCCACCACACAAGGCTGGTCGCACAGAATTTCGAGGTGAACCGGGAGGCCGTGCCATCCTTGTGCTGTTGAACGCGCGCGACGAGATGTGCCGTGACGCCGGTATAGATCACGCCGTCGAACCGGTTCGACATCATATAGACGGCAATGATTTCCTCGGTGTCGAACATGCAACCAATAATTGCACAAACCAAACCGTCCGTCATCCCACGGTGGGCGCGTAGCGACGATCCGGGGGACCTCAGCTAACCGGGTTCCGAAAAGGCATCGGTCGAAGCGCTCCACTCACCAGTTGGATAGCAGAGATCCCCCGGACAAGCCGGGGGATGACGGTATTGTATGTGAAAATAGTTGTTTAGGTGATGGGTGAGGAAAAGACGGATCGGAGCCTGGACGCTGATGATCCGACTATCCATCGCCTAAAGGGCGGCCAATGGGGACAGTAGCCGCTGTCCCCGGCGGCCCTTGGAGCTTAACACAATGTGGGGGTGTGCGGAAGCTAGGCAGCCTTCTTGCCCGCCGCAGCTGGCTGGGGCCGGGTGAAGAGGAGTTCGCCATCCTTCGAACCTTCGGGTTCAAAGCGATACCCGCCGGCATCGAACTTCACCAGCTCGGCCGGATCAGTGACACGGTTTTCGATGACCCAGCGGGCCATCATGCCACGGGCCTTCTTGGCGTAGACCATGAGGGCGCGCAGTTGGCCGTCCTTTTCTTCCTTGAAATTCGCGGTGATGACCCGCGCTTTCAGGGCCTTCCTGTCGACGGATTTGAAATACTCGTTCGAGGCCAGGTTGAGGATGACAGGGGCCGCGTCTCCATCCATGGCGGCATTGAGGTCCTTGGCAATGGTCTGGCCCCAGAAATCATAGAGGCTCTCGCCGCGCCGCGTGTGCAGCTTGCGGCCCATTTCCAGGCGATAGGGATGGATGCCATCCAGCGGGCGCAGCGTGCCATACATACCGGAAAGCAGGCGCAGATGGTCCTGCGCCCAGTCGAGATCCTCGGCGGAGAGGCTGGCGGCATCGAGGCCGCGATAGACCTCGCCATTGAACGCGAATGCGGCCTGTTTCTCGCCGGGCTGTTCGGCGTCAAAAGCCTGGAATCGTTCACGGTTCAGCTTGGCCAGATCATCATTGATCTTCATCATCGTCTTGATCTTGGAGATCGTCAGGCCGCGTGTGGTTTTCGACAGGATGCGCGTCTCGTCGATCAGCGAGGGCTGCGTCTTGGGCAGGTCGCGATCAATCGGATCGAAATTCATGTTCTTGGCGGGCGACAACAATACGAGCATCGAGCGAATCTCCTTTGCCCCAGAGATAAGCACAGGCAGGTCCATAGGGAAGGGGCGCACTGGTGTGTGATGCTGCACACCGGCACGCCCACCTCACTCACGTGGTCGAGAAAGGGCCTACCAGCGACGTTCCAGGATGGAGGTGTCCACCCGGTTCTGGCGCGGCTGCTGGTAGGAGCTGAACAGCGATGTGAAATCACGCACGTCGAGGGATTGGTCGCGGCAGATCATCTGTCCGTGGTCATTGTAGACGCGCAGGTCCACATTCAGACCATCTTGCCCGGCGGACCAGCGGCCATCGCGGCGCGAACTGTCTTCGTGACGTGCTGTCAGGATGGTACGCAGCAGGAGAGTCTCGCCCCAGGGATGCGGTGAAAACGTGCCGTCCGCTTCGATCAGTGTCTCGCGACCCTCGCGAATGCGGATGGAATAGGATCCGGAGTGTCCGGTACGGGTCTTGGCGACCAGCTCGCCACTGCCATCGCGCTCATACCAGCGGACGGCGCAGTCCTCGCCGGGCTGCAGGGGCAGGCCGTAGGGTGCGCGTTGCGCATCGGCTGCAGCGGTGACGGCCAGGACAGCAAGGGCGGCAGTGAGGGTTTTCATGGTCAAGCTCCGTGGTTTCGGAACCGTTCTAGACCGGACCGGCTGAGCCAAGCCTGAGTGGGGTGTTCATCTTGCCGACAGGGGCGCATCAGCCCAGCAAAACCCGCGGGTTCATGATGCCTTTCGGGTCCAAGGCTGACTTGATTGCTCGCATCACCTTCACATCGACCGGCTTTCGCTCTGCCAGTTCCTGGCGCTTGAGGATGCCGATGCCATGTTCTGCCGAGATGGAGCCGTCGAATTCGGCAACCGTGTCATAGACGATATCGGAGATACCGGCAGCGTGGGCCATGAATTCCTCGGCCTGACCCGGGCTGGGGGAGGCGAAGTTGAAGTGGACATTGCCGTCGCCGACATGGCCGAAACAGAACACCACCGCGTCCGGATAGGCCTCGGTCACGCGCGCACTGCCGCGTTCGATGAACTCGGCCATGCGGGACACCGGAATGGAGACATCATGCTTGACCGAGCGGCCATAGGCGCGTTCGGCTTCGGCGATGCTTTCGCGCAGGCGCCAGAAATCCCTGGCCTGGCTCTCGTTCTCTGCGATGGCGCCGTCCTTGATAAGGCCCTGTTCAAAGCCTTCACCCAGGGTTTCCTCCAGCGTTTCGCGGGCACCGTCGGCCCGGCCGAAGCTGAGTTCGCACAGCACATACCAGGCCTGCTCGCTCTCCAGCGGGTCACGCGTGCCCGGCACATGTTCCAGGACACGCTCCAGGGCAATGCGGGGCAGGATTTCAAAGGCGGTTACGGCGTTGCCGGACAGGCGTTTGGCCAGGCCCAGAAAGGTCACGGCGTCCTCGACACTGTCCATGCCGACAAAGGCCAGTTCGGTGCGGGCCGGGCGCGGGAAAAGTTTCAGCGTGGCCGCGGTGATAATGCCCAGCGTGCCTTCGGCGCCGATCAGCAATTGCTTGAGATCATAACCGGTATTGTCCTTGCGCAGACCGGTCAGACCCGACCAGATCGTGCCGTCGGGCAGCACCGCCTCGAGGCCCAGAACCAGCTCCCGCGTCATGCCATAACGCAAGACCTGCACCCCGCCGGCATTGGTTGAGATCAGCCCGCCAATCATGGCCGAGCCCTGTGAGCCCAGCGCCAATGGGAACAGTCGGTCGGCATCGGCGGCGATGTCCTGCAGGTTTTCCAGCACGCAGCCGGCTTCAACGGTCATCGAGTCATTGCCGACATCCATCTCGCGGATTTTTGTCATGCGTTTCAGCGAGATCAGCACCTCGCCTTGCGGCGTTGCGGCGCCACACAGCGAGGTATTGCCGCCCTGGGGGGTGATGGCGATGCCCGCCTCGTCGCAGATGGTCACGGCCGCAGCAACTTCTTGCGTCGAGCCCGGCTTGAGCAGGATCGGGGTCGAGCCCTGATATCGGCCGCGCCAGTCCTCGACATGGGGGGCGATTTCGTTGGCATCCTCGCTCCAGCCTTTTGGTCCGAGCGCGTCCTTGAGGGCCTGGCGGATATCATCGTTGAGGGTGGTCATCAGCTGTCTCTCGGGGCTGCCGCACGCTGCAGCCGGTCATTGATGGCCTCGCCCAGGCCGGTTGCGGGAATGGGGGCGACGGCAATCGTCGCCGCGCCACTGGTATCAAGTTGTCTCAGGGCCGCGAACAGGCCGGTAGCCGCCTCCGCCAGATCGCCGGTTTCAGAGAGGTTGAGATCGCCGGGAACCTCGCCGAAACCCAGCAGGACCTCGTCATCGCGCACCTCGGTCGCATTCAGGCGCACCTTTGCCCCGGGCGCGTAATGGCTTTTCAGCATGCCGGGACTGGCTGGCGTGGCGCTGTCCTCGACCCGGGCCAGGGGGCCGGTCAGCGGTTCGATGGCACCGCGATCAAGACCGCCCGGACGCAAGAGACTGGCGGTCTCATCCTCGACCATGACCACGGTGGATTCGACACCGACCGGGCAGGCGCCGCCATCCAGGATGAGGTCGATCTTGTGCCCCAGCCCTTCAAACACGTGTTGAGCGGTCGTCGGGCTGACTGCGCCGGACGGATTGGCGCTGGGCGCGACCAGCGGCCGGTCGACCGCGCGGATCAGTGCCTGCGCCGCCGGGTGTGCCGGGGCGCGAATGGCGACACTGTCGAGACCGGCATTGGCCAGGTCGCAGATCGGTGCCGTGGATTTTTTCGGCAGGACCAGCGTCAGCGGGCCGGGCCAGAAGGCCTGCATCAAGCCGCGCGCCAGTTCCGGTACATGCGCCAGCCGCGCCGCCATGGCCGCGTCGGTGACATGGGCAATCAGCGGGTTAAAGCGCGGACGTCCCTTGGCCTCGTACAGACGAGCAACGGCATCCGCATCGGCGGCATTGGCGGCCAGGCCGTAAACCGTCTCGGTCGGGATGGCGACAAGTCCACCGCCGCGCAGAAGCTCTGCGGCGCGTTCAATGGCTTCGTCATGGCTGGCAGGGATGATCTCGGCACTCATGCCGCACAGCTAGCGCCATGCTGCACTGCAACGCAAGCCTAGTTGGTGGCATCCGCCTCGATATGCAGCACAATTGTGACGTTCGCAGCGGTATCGCCCCATCCCGCAGCACCGACACCATAATCGGTCCGTGCGATTTCCAGTTCGCCATCGGCGACCGCACGGCCGTCCTCGATGGTGAGGGTGAAGGGCAGGATGACCGCCTGGTCCGTACCGCGAATGCTCAGTGTTCCATGGGCTTCATAACCGGTGTCGGTGGCACGGATATCCTCGGACAGGAAATGCGCAGCGGCATGGCTGTCTGGTGCAAGGCCTTCTTCGCTCAGCATGGAATCATCCAGCTGGCCATTGCCGGTCGAGCCGCTGGCGGTGCCGACGCGGGCCTCGATGCGGGCATTGCCGAGGTCAGCCGGGGCCAGTGTTATCGCCGCCTCGTAATCGGTGAACTCACCTTCGACGGACCCACCGAAAGCCTGGGTGACAAAACCGACGCGGCTGGCATCGGTGTCGATGGTCCAGTCCTGCGCTGCGGCCGGTGCTGCGAGAAGGGCGATGGAGAGGGGGAGGAGGGTACGCAACATTGTGGGGTTATCCTTTGAGGAAGGGGATCATGCGGGCCAGCAGATTGTCCCGGTCGAGAAACTGGTGTTTCAGCGCCGCCGCGGCGTGCAGGCCAACCAGGATGAGAATGACCCAGCCACCCGCCCCGTGCGCCGAGCCCATCGTGTCGGCAAAGGCTTCGGTCTGTGGCACCGGCAGGCGCGGCAGGGTCAACTCCGGATTATTGAAGAGATAGGACGGAAAGGGCGAAGCGGAAGAGGCTATCCAGCCGCCGATCGGCATGCCGATCATGATCGCGTAGAAGACCATGTGCGTGCCGTGGGCGACCGTTTTCTCCCAGGATTTCATACCCTCGGGCAGGGCCGGAACCGGATGCGTGAACCGCCAGCCCAGCCGGATCAAGCTGAGCACCAGCACGATGATGCCGGTGGTCTTGTGCATGTTGTAAGCGGTCTGGACCTCGGTGAGCGAGGTGCCACCGCCGGACTGGGCGTCCTCCAGCAGGCCTTCCATGTACCAGCCATAAAAGACCATGCCGATCAGCAGAACAGCGAGCAGCCAGTGCAGAATAATCGCTACAGCGGAATAACGGGCCTCAGTCATCGAGCGCTCCTGTCCTTAGAAATTCGGCTTCGATCTCAATAAGCACATCCGGGCCAACAATGGATTGTGGCAAATTGCCGATGCCGAATTGGGTGCGATCGACCTGGAAGCGGCCGCTGAAACCCAGCGCCCGACGCCCCTCCAGCGGATTGAGCACGCCACCATGGAACACGATATCCATTACGGTCTCGACTTCCCGGCCATTCAGGAACAGCGTGCCGGTAGCCTGTCCGGTATTGTCTCCGGTGACGCTGATGGAGTGCGTTTCGAAGCGGATCTGCGGACTGCTCTCGGCATTGAGCCAGGCATTGGCCAGATCTGCGTCAAAGTCCGGGTCACCTGTTGAAATACTGTCCGCATCCACGCTGGCGACAAGGCGCGCGGATTGCGGGTCTGCGGGATCAAAATCCAGGCTCGCATCCACTGTGTCGAAGCGGCCGACATACCAGGAGATGCCCATATGGCGGACGCGCCAGCTGACACTGGTATGGCTGGGGTCGAGTGCCCAGCTGCCGGCTGGCAGGCGCGCAGGCTCGGTGACGGGGGTAATGCAGGCGCTCAGAACCAGCGCGGCAAAAGGTATCAGATGACGTATACGCATGGCCCCAATCTATTCCCACACCTGCAGAATGTAACCGCTCTTGCCGTGAAAGCTGAGAAAATCACCTTTTCCAGTCTCGCAAGTTTCGTTTTGCGCGTTATGTTCGGGCCGCTGGTTGGAGGACTTCATGACATATCAGGCACCCGTCGATGAGTTGCGTTTCACGCTCGAGGAAGTGGCTGCGGTAGGCGCAGTCAAATCCGGTGGCGCGTTTGCCGAATTTTCCGAGGATCTCACCTTCGCGATCCTGGAAGAAGCCGCAAAACTGGCGGGAGGCGTGCTGGCTCCGCTGAACCGCACGGGCGATTTGCAGGGCTGTACGCTCAAGGATGGCGTAGTCACCACCCCCGAAGGTTTCAAGGACGCCTATGCCCAGTTTGTCGAAGGCGGCTGGCAGGGGCTGCAATTCCCGGCTGAAGTGGGTGGCATGGGACTGCCGCGCGCTCTGGGCGTGGCCGTGCTGGAAATGATCCAGTCGGCCAACATGGCCTTTGGCCTGGGTCCGATGCTGACTTATGGCGCGATCGAGGCGCTGCTGGCGCACGGCACGCAGGAGCAGCGCGACCAGTACCTGCCCAAATTGCTGACCGGCGAGTGGACTGCAACGATGAACCTGACCGAGCCGCAGGCCGGATCGGATGTCGGCGCGCTGCGCACCAAGGCCGAACCCAATCCCGACGGGTCGTGGTCCATCTCCGGGCAGAAAATCTACATCACCTGGGGTGAGCACGACTGCACGGACAATATCATTCACCTGGTGCTGGCCCGCACGCCGGGATCGCCGGAAGGCACCAAGGGAATCTCGCTCTTCATCGTGCCGAAATTCCTGGACGACGGGACGCGCAATGCCGCGACCGCGATCGGGCTGGAGCACAAGCTGGGCATTCACGGCTCGCCGACCTGCACAATGGACTATGCCGGCGCCAAGGGCTGGCTGATCGGTGGCGAGAATGCCGGCATGCGCTGCATGTTCACGATGATGAATTCTGCGCGCCTCAATGTCGGTGTCCAGGGCGTAGGCATTGCCGAGCGCGCCTATCAACAGGCGTTGGCCTATGCCAAGGATCGCAAACAGGGCAAGGCCATCGAGGCCGATGGCCCCGGTCCGCACGCCATCATCGAACATCCCGATATCCAGCGCACGCTCGCCATGATGCGGGCCAAGATCGCGGCGTCCCGCGCCATTTGCATCGCCACGGCGGTCGCCGCTGACCTGGCTGAACATGCCGAGGATGAGGAAGAGCGCGCCGCGGCCAAGCGCCGTGAAGAGCTGCTGACGCCGGTCGCCAAGGCCTGGTCGACCGATATCGGTGTCGAGGTCGCCTCCATGGGTATCCAGATCCATGGCGGTATGGGCTTTATCGAAGAAACCGGTGCCGCCCAGCATCTGCGCGATGCGCGCATCGCCCCGATCTATGAGGGCACCAATGCCATCCAGGCGCTGGACCTGGCCGGGCGCAAGCTCTCGATGGCGGGAGGCGCGGCGTTCGAGGAGCTCTACGCCGATATCGAACAGACGATCGAGTCCTGCTCGACCTCGTCCCACCCTGATTTGCCGCCACTGGCCGAACGTCTGGAAGATGGTCTGGATGCGCTCAAGGAAGCGGCCGCCTGGCTCAACACGTCCGATCCGGCTGACCGCCTGTCCGGTGCAACGCCCTTCCTGACCCTGGCGGGTGAGGTGATCGGCGGCTGGATGCTGTGTGTCGCAGCTGTCGCCGTACGTCGTCGCCAGAAAGAGAATATCGGCGATCCGAAATTCGCTGCCGAACGCATCGCCCTGGCCAATTTCTATGCCGAAGCCGTGCTGGCACTGTCGCCGTCACGCGTCGACGACATCACGATTGGCTATGACATGATTTCGGAACTGGGTTTCGAGGCGGGCTGATCAGACCCACATCGTGGAGGCATTGCCGACGCCGCGGCCGTCCAGCAGGCGGATGAAACCGACGACATTGCGGATCAGCACCCACAGCCAGATCGCGGCATATCCCAGAAAGCCGATGGGCATCAGGATAAAGGTGAAGACCATCACGGTAGAGAGGACGAGGCCGACCAGCGCCGCCCAGAAGGTGCGGATCTGGAACTCGTAGTGCGAGTGCAGCCAGTTCGGCGCCTGGTCCTTGCGGGCATAGCCGATGATGACGGCGATGATCGATGAGACGCCGATGATATTGCCCAGCAGCATGAGCACATAACCCAGCCCGGCAAACAGCTTGTCGTCGCGGTCTGCGGCCTTGTTGGACGGGGCTTCGTATATCGTGTCGCTCATCAAGATCTCCTTTAGCCTGACTGTACGCCGCCGCATTGGGAAGGGCAGAGGGAATGCGTTCCTGCGCGTCCCGTGCGACACTGCTGCCACGTTGCGGCAAAAATTGGTCGTGTGAGTGCTCAAGGGGTTTCATGCCAGAGGGTTTCGATCTACCCATGGCGCTGGGGAGCCCTTGTGGGCCAAAGGGAGATCGGCGCGTGCGCCTGGACTGGATCAAGACGAACCGGAATCTGCTGCAGTTTGGGACAGGCCTTGCGGGCCTGCTCATTCTCATCTTGCTGCACCTGCTGTTCGGGATCAGCGTCGGCTGGCCCTGGGCCGTGATCGTGCTGATCTGTCCGGCTTTGATCGCGCTTTCCCTGGCAGAACAATATCTCGCGGCCGAGCGGCTGTATGAGCAGGACATTACCGAGGAGAGCGCACAATGATCGTCACCATGTCGGATCAGGTTCCAGGGCACGAAATCGACAGCGTTATCGGATTGGCGCGGGGCAATGTTGTCCGCGCACGTTTCTTCGGTCGCGATTTTATCGCGGGCCTGCGCAATCTCGTCGGGGGTGAAGTGCCCGAATACACCAAGCTGCTGGCCGAGAGCCGTGAACAGGCCATGGACCGCATGGTCCGCCACGCCGAGGAACTGGGCGCGGATGCGGTTATCACTTTCCGCCTGTCGACCGCGACTGTTATGGATGGGTCAGCAGAAATTCTCGCGTACGGAACGGCGGTAAAACTGAAATGAATCCTCTCGTGCAGCGTTTGATGGACCGGGCTGCTGGCGAAGCGCTCGAAATCGTCCGCTTCTTTGGCGGTGTGATCGCCGTGTGGCTGGTTCTGGTCACCTTTATCTTTGCCGCTTTTCATATCCCGTCCGGCTCCATGAAGCCGAGCCTTGAAGTGGGCGATCGTGTGCTGGTGTCCAAATGGGCCTATGGCTATTCGCGTCACTCCCTGCCTCTGGGTATTGGCTATCTCTTGCCAAGCAGCTGGAATGGTCGCATCGCCTGGGCCGATCCTCAGCGCGGTGACGTGGTCGTGTTTCGCGATGAACGTCAGCGCGACGGGCGTCCACGCAATCTGATCAAGCGCGTGATCGGCGTTGCCGGTGATACAATCGAAGTCCGTGATGGCCGGCTTTACATCAATGGCGAAGCTGCGCCGCGTGTGCTTGAAGAGGTCCGGACCTTCCGCGATCGCCGCAACGGCCCGCTGCGTACTGTCACCGCCTATTCCCAGGTCCTGCCCGGCGATATCGAATTCGACATCTATGAAGTCTCTGACAACCACCCGGCTCCGGGCTGGTCACCTGATGACTACGGTCCGGTGACGGTGCTGCCGGGTACGGTGTTTGTAATGGGCGATAACCGCGATGCGTCCAATGACAGCCGCGCGCCGGACGGCCCGGGTCTCGTCCCGCTGGCCAATGTTGTCGGTCGCGCCGAAACCGTGATGTTCACCATGGCGAGCTGTCGCCGTGAAGCGGATCTTTACTGTCCGACCGGCCGCGTCTGGAGAGGGCTCTAGGTCATGTCCCGCACATTTCGAGTCTTGCGCAGATTGCCCCGATGGGTGCGGGCAGGCTTGCGTGAAGGTATTGAGGCCGTTCGGTTTTTCTCGGGCGTTATCGCGATCTGGTTCGCCTGGACCTCGATCGCTTTCGCGACCTATTACATCCCCACGGAAAGCATGCAGCCCACCCTGGAAGTGGGTGACCGCATCATCGTGTCCAAATGGGCCTATGGCTATTCGCGGCATTCGTTGCCGCTGGGGCTGGGTGATGTGCTGCTCCCGGACTGGGGCGGGCGTATCGGATGGGCCGAGCCTCAGCGCGGTGACGTCATCGTGCTGCAATCGCCCAGTGCCGACCTGGTGTTGATCAAGCGGGTGACCGGTGTGCCGGGGGATGTGGTGGAAGTTCGCGACGGACGGCTGGTCATCAATGGCGAGATGGTCGTGCGTGAGCAGAGCGAAATGCGCACCTATCGCCAGCACAATGGCATTCCGGCCGTTGTCGAGGTGATGGCCTTCGAAGAGGAATTGCCGGGCGGGCCGGTACACTGGATCTATGAGCGTACAGACCGCCACCCGCTGGATGATTTCGGACCGGTACGCGTGCCGGACGGTCATGTCTTCCTGATGGGCGATAACCGCGACAATTCCATCGACAGTCGCGCCCAGGGTGGACCGGGATTCGTGCCGATGGCGAATATTATCGGCCGCGCCGAGACGGTGCCGTTCACGCTGGAACGCTGTCAGCGCGAGCCGGATCTTCATTGTCCGACAGGTCGGGTCTGGCGCCCGCTCTAATCCCGCACTAGTTTCCTGTACCTGATAAAGGGCGGGAGACCAGAATGAGCCTCAAGAACAAGACTATTTTCATCACCGGCGCCAGCCGCGGCATTGGCCTGGCGATCGCGGAGCGTTGTGCCCGTGACGGAGCGAATATCGTCATCGCGGCCAAGTCCGTGACCGAGGATTCCCGCTTGGGCGGAACGATCCACACGGCGGCAGAAGCGGTGGAAGCTGCGGGCGGTCAGGCCCTGGCGGTGCAGTGTGATATCCGTGACGAAGCCAATGTGGAAGCCGCGGTCGCCCAGGCCGTCGAGCGTTTCGGCGGCATTGATGCCGTGGTCAACAACGCCTCGGCGATCTATCCGCGCGGCACCGCCGATGTGCCGATGAAGCGTTACGACCTGATGCATGGCGTCAACGGACGCGGCACCTTCCTGGTCACCCAGAAATGCCTGCCACACCTGGAGAAGGCCGAGAACCCGCACATCCTGGTCCTCTCGCCGCCGCTGGACATGCGTCCGCTCTGGTTCGGCCCGCACGTGGCCTATACCAGCGCCAAATACCAGATGAGCCTGTGTGTGCTGGGCTGGGGAGCAGAGTTCAAGGGGCGCATCGCGGCCAATGCCATCTGGCCGCGCACGGCTGTTGCCACCGCGGCGATCTCCAATGTGCTGGCCAATGACGAGGCGATGAAGACCTGTCGCAAGCCGGAGATCCTCGCCGACACCGCCTATGCCGTGCTGAACAAGCCGGCCAAGGAGTTCACCGGCAATTTCCTGATCGACGACACTTTCCTCTATTCCGAGGGCGTGACCGATTTCGACCAGTATTCCGTCGAGCCGGGAACCGATCTGCTGCCTGATTTCTTTGTTCCCGAAGAGGACGAGGCGCCAACGCCGCCGGGTGTGAAGATCATGGATCTGTCCGGCCTCGCCGGCTAACCCGATGAGCGTCCTGATTGTCGACAGTCCGGCCAGCGCCGGTCACAACGTGCCGCCGGACAATCCGGAGCATCCGGGGCGTTATGCGGCCGTCAGGGAGGCCCTCAAGACGCTGGCCGGCCCGCAGTGGATTGAAAGCCGGTCGGCCACGCGGGCGGAACTCGAGCGCTTCCATACCGCTGATCATGTGGAGCGCGTGCTCGCCGCCTGTGCGTCTGCGCAGGCGGGCGAGTGGCAGGGCCTGGACTGGGACACCAATGTCCAGCAATCCTCGGCTGCAGCGGGTCTGCACGCTGCCGGTGGAGCCCTGGAGGCGGTGGACCAGGTCATGGCCGGGCCGGTGCGCCGGGCCTTCTGCCTGGCACGACCGCCCGGGCACCATGCCGAACCGAACCGGGTGATGGGGTTTTGCCTGTTCAACTCTGTCGCCATTGCCGCCGAACATGCCCTGCAGGCACACGGGCTGGCGCGTGCGGCGATCATCGATATCGACGTGCACCACGGCAATGGCAGCCAGTGCCTCGCTGAGAACAATGAGAACGTCTTCTTCGCGTCCCTGCACCAGGCCCCGCTCTATCCGGGCACCGGGCGCGAGGGTGAAACGGGGCTGAATGGAAATGTCCTCAACCTGACATTTGCCGACAATGCCAGTGCGGCCCACTGGCGTCAGCGTTTCGAGGCCGAGGTGATGCCGGCGCTGGCCAGGTTTGCGCCGGACATTGTGCTGGTATCGGCTGGGTTTGATGCACATGAAGCCGATCCGCTGGGTGGATTGAACCTGACCGAAGCGGATTATCGCTGGGTCGCCGGTGAGATTCGCACGTGTGCGGACAAATTTGCGGAATCCCGGCTTGTTTCCGTGCTGGAGGGGGGATACGACTGCCCCGCACTTGGCCGGGCCGCTGCGGCATTTGTCAGCGGCTTGTCGGGTGTGCCGTAGAATCGGGCTGTCCTCCGGTTCCGGCGAGTGCGAACTGGATGAGCGTGAATGTCGAGCCCTGTCCCCGTAACCCCGCCCAGCGGCCCCGGACGAATTACCGTCGCGCGGCATGGCAAGCCGGACGCGAACCGCGAGCAGGTTCTCGACTGGCGCGGGTATGAGGACTGGTGGGACAATATCTACCAGCCCGCACGCCTGGTGCCCGGACAGGATGCCTGTGACAATCTGAAGGCCTCAGCCGCAGCCTCTCACATTGTCTTTGCCTCAACACTGCGTCGCGCCATCGAGACGGCGCAGACGGCGGCTCCCGATCGCGATCTGACAATCGAACCGGTCTTCGTCGAGGCGGAATTGCCGCCGCCGCCCATGCCGGGACGTTTCATGGCCAAGACCTGGGGCGTGTTTGCGCGTTGCAGCTGGTGGTTCGGTATGTCGCGCGGTCGCGAAAGCCGGCTGGAGGCCGAGGCCCGTGCCGCGATGGCAGCAGCGCGTCTTGTCGAGGCCGCCCAGAGCGGAGACGTCACCGTCTGTGCCCATGGCTGGTTCAATCGCATGATGCGCCCGCATATCAAGGCGGCAGGCTGGAAGTGCGTACACGATGGCGGCGACACCTACTGGTCCTACCGCCAATACGAATATCGCGGTAATTGACGCGTTGCCCGCTTCGTCGAGCCTGCCTATGGTGCGGCGTGTCCTGGAGAAGACTCAATGCCTGAAACGCCCAATACCGACATCGCAGAGATGAATTTCGAGCAGGCCCTGGCCGAGCTGGAACGAATTGTCCAGCAGCTTGAAAGCGGCGAAGTTGAATTGGAGCGTTCCATCGCGATCTATGAACGCGGCGCTGCCCTGCGGGCCCATTGCGAGGGAAAGCTGAAGGACGCCGAGCTCAAGGTCGACAAGATCGTCAAGGGCGAAGACGGGAGCCTGTCGCTCGAACCGGCCCAGCTGGACCAGTAAAGGCCCGACCGGGTTAGTGTTTTCACGTGAGTTTGCTGCGGCCACACTGTCATGCCGCCCTGTCTGAGAGAGCCGCATGAGCGCTGATAGCTTCGAGCAGAAACTGAACGAGACGGCGGACCGGGTAACCGTTGCGCTGGACGCACTCCTGCCCCGTGCAGAAGGTCCGGAAGCCTCCTTGAATTCAGCCATGCGCTATGCGGCCCTGGGCCCGGGCAAGCGCCTGCGGCCCTTCCTGACAATGGAGCTGGGCAATCTGGTCCATGGTGACGAGCGCGGCCTGTTGCGGGCGGCCTGCGCGGTTGAGTGCATCCACGCCTATTCGCTGATCCATGACGACCTTCCCTGCATGGATGATGATGACCTGCGTCGCGGTCGTCCCACCGTGCACAAGGCCTATGATGAAGCCACGGCCGTCTTGGCCGGTGACGCCCTGCAGGCCATCGCTTATGAAATCCTGGCACACCCGGACACGCACAATCAGGGCGCGGTGCGTGCACGCCTGGTGGAGAAGCTGGCGCGGGCCAGCGGCGCTGCCGGCATGGTGGGCGGGCAGATGATCGACATCATCGGTGAGCGCGAAACACTCGATATTTCAGTCGTTACGCGCATGCACCGGATGAAGACCGGGGCCCTGATCAATTTCGCGGCCGAGGCGGTCACGACGCTGAAGGATGTGGAAGATCATATCCGCCGGGCGCTAGAAGGGTTTGCGCACGATCTCGGCTTGGCTTATCAGATCACGGACGACCTTCTGGACGCCACGGGTGAAGCGGGCGAAGCGGGCAAGGCGGTCGGCAAGGATGCCGGTCAAGGAAAAGCCACCTTTGTCACCATTCTGGGCATCGAAGGCGCCGAGGAACGGTCGCGACACTTGGCCGCGCAAGCCAAGGAGCACCTTGATCCTTTCGGCGAGAGAGCAAACTTATTGAGGGAAGCGGTCGACTTTGTGTTGAAGCGCCGTTCTTGAAAGGCGGGTAGCCGGAATGTCTGTGAAGACGCCGAATCTTGATCGAGTTCAAAATCCTTCAGACCTCAAAAATCTCGACATAGACACGCTTAAGTCAGTTGCTGACGAATTGCGCGCCGAGACGATTGATGCCGTGTCCGTCACCGGTGGGCATCTGGGCTCGGCGTTGGGCGTGGTCGAGCTGACGACCGCCTTGCACCATGTCTTCGACACCCCGGACGACAAGCTGATCTGGGATGTGGGACACCAGTGTTACCCGCACAAGATCCTGACCGAGCGCCGCGACCGCATACGCACCCTGCGCCAGGGAGGCGGATTGTCCGGCTTCACCAAGCGCTCCGAGAGTGAATACGACCCGTTTGGTGCGGCGCATGCCTCGACGTCCATATCCGCAGCGCTGGGTTACGCCGTGGCGCGTGATCTCAAGGACGAGCAGCGCAATGTGATCGCTGTCATCGGCGACGGCTCGATGACGGCCGGCATGGCCTATGAGGCGATGAACAATGCCGGCGATCTCAATTCTCGCCTGATCGTCATCCTCAACGACAATGACATGTCCATTGCGCCGCCGGTTGGCGCGATGAGCCATTACTTCTCCCGCTTGGTGTCCAGCCAGAGCTATCGCAATATCCGCAAGCTGGGCAAAGGCGTGGCCAAGGCGTTCCACGTCCAGGAGGCCGCGCGCCGCGCCGAGGAATACATGCGCGGAATGGCCATGGGCGGCACGCTGTTCGAAGAGATGGGCTTTCGCTATGTCGGCCCGATCGACGGGCATGATATGGGCCAGCTTGTCCCGGTGCTGCGCAATGTGCGTGATGGCGAGGAAGGCCCTGTCCTGATCCATGTGGTCACGCAGAAGGGCAAGGGATACACCCCGGCCGAGGAGGCTGCGGACAAGTATCACGGCGTTGCCAAATTCAATGTCGTCACGGGCGAACAGCAAAAATCCAAGGGTGGCCCGCCATCCTATACCGGCGTGTTCGCGCACCAGCTGATCAAGGAAGCCGAGGCCGATGAACGCGTGGTTGGCGTGACGGCCGCGATGCCGGGCGGAACCGGGCTGGACAAGTTCGCCCAGCGTTTCCCCGAGCGCATGTTCGATGTTGGTATCGCCGAACAGCACGCTGTTACCTTCGCCGCAGGTCTGGCCGCAGACGGTATGAAGCCCTATGCAGCGATCTATTCCACCTTCCTGCAGCGCGGTTATGACCAGGTCGTGCACGACGTGGCGATCCAGAAACTGCCCGTGCGTTTCGCCATCGACCGGGCGGGCCTGGTCGGTGCGGATGGCTGCACACATGCCGGGTCGTTCGACATCGGTTATCTCGGCGCGCTGCCTGACATGGTGATGATGGCGGCGGCTGACGAAGCCGAGCTCTGCCATATGGTCGCGACGGCCAACCAGATCGATGATCGTCCGTCGGCCTTCCGCTATCCGCGCGGCAATGGCACGGGGGTCGCGCTTCCCGAGATCGCTGAGGTGCTGGAAATCGGCAAGGGCCGGATTGTGCGGGAGGGCGGTTCCATCGCCATTCTCTCGCTGGGCACGCGCCTGGAAGAGGCCCTCAAGGCCGCTGACGAGCTGGCCGCCAAGGGCTTCCCGGCGACAGTTGCTGATGCGCGTTTTGCCAAGCCGCTGGATGAGGAACTGATCCTGCGTCTGGCGCGTGAGCATGAAGTCCTGATCACAGTGGAAGAGGGCGCTGTCGGTGGTTTCGGAGCCTTTGTCCTGCACATGCTCGCCGAGCGTGGCGCGCTGGATCGCGGCCTGAAAATCCGCACGATGACCCTGCCAGACGTGTTCCAGGACCAGGACTCCCCGTTCAAAATGTACGAAACCGCCGGCCTCAACGCCCGCCACATCGCCGCCAAGGGCCTGGAAGCCATGGGCCGCGAACAGGAAGCGGCGCAGGTCATGGCGGCGGGTGTGCAGGCGGAATAACGCGGCGTGCGTGCAGACAAATACCTCGTTGAAAACGGCTATTTCGAAACCCGCGCGCGCGCCCAGGAAGCGATCGAGGCGGGGCTGGTGAAGCTGAACGGAGTGGCCTTGCGCAAGGCCTCGCAGAAAGTCCCGGCCGGTGCGAAGATCGAGGCCCAGGCGCTGCATCCCTATGTCAGTCGTGCGGCATTGAAGCTCGTGGGCGGGCTCGATGTCTTTGGCGTCGATCCCACGGGCCTGACCTGTCTGGATGTGGGCGCGTCCACGGGCGGTTTCACCGAGGTGCTGCTGGAACGCGGGGCAGCGAAAGTCTACGCCGTGGATGTCGGCCGCGACCAATTTCACGCGCGCTTGCGCGGGGATGATCGCGTGGTCTCGATGGAAGCGACCGATGCGCGGGATCTGACCGCCGAGGATATTGACACGCCGCCCTCGCTGATCGTCTGTGATGCAAGTTTCATCTCCCTGCTGAAAGTTATCCCCGTGCCCCTGTCACTGGCCGCAGACCAGGCGGTCTTTGTGGGGCTGATCAAGCCCCAGTTCGAGGTCGGCCGCGACGGTATTGGCCGCGGCGGGCTGGTCCGGTCCCAGGATGAGGCTCTGCGTGCCGTTGAGAGCGTCCGTACCGCGCTGGACGGCATGGCGGGCTTTCGGGTCGACAATGTCATCCCCAGCCCGATCGCCGGCGGCGATGGCAATCAGGAATACCTGGTGGTAGCGCGCAAGGGATAGGCATTACCCCCCCTGCAAACAAAACGGCGACCCGTGACCGGATCGCCGCTTCGTGTTCGCAGGACTCGATTGATCTAGTTGCTGACAATCGTGTCATAGGGGCGCCAGATGCCGTCGGCACCCTGGCACATATAGACCTGGACCTCGCCAACATATCCATCGGAACCGCGGCGGCGGGTGGTCTGGTATTCGCAGCGCCAATTACCGGACGAGGCGCTAGAGGACGCGTTGTAGGTCCGGGCATTATAGCTTGGTTCTGCGCCGCCCAGCAGCTCGCCGGACGAATAGGTGTCAGAGCCGTCGGTATAGCCGTAATCATCCGATCCATAGCCGTCGTCATAATATCCGCTGTCGCTGTAATAGCGATCGTCCGAATTGCGCGAATACCGGTCGTCATACCGGTCATCATAACGATTGTCGTAGCGGTCATCATAGCGGTCACGGCGATAACGCAGGTTCTCGCATTCCTCTCCGCTGGCAATGCCCGCACCGATCAGGGCGCCGACGCCGGCGCCGGCGACCGTGGCCGCGTCGTCATCGCTGGCATCGCGGTGATGACGACGGCGATGATGGTAGCCACCGCGACGATGGTGACGCCCGCGATGGGCGCGGCGCTCGCGACGATTGTCGATATTCTCGTCCGCGATCTCGCTGCCGATGACAGCGCCCAGAATGCCGCCAATCAGCGCGCCGGCGACCTGTCGGCCCTGGCGATCGGAAACGCACTCGTCATAGGACTGGTATTGCGTCTGCGCCTGGGCCGTACCGCCGATCATGGCGATGGCACTGGCGGACAAGAGGGCGGTCGTGAGCATTTTCATGGGCGGTCTCCTCGCGAGCTGTAACCCCGCAGCATTTTGGTTCTGTCAGCAAGATACGGACCGCGCGATGAGCCCAACATGAACGGTCGGGTTCGCCAGATTACGATTGTGCAAGGAGGGGCGGGTTTTGGTTGCGTCGAGACATGGGTGAACCCTGCCGCATTACAGCCCACCACCCCCAACGCTTGTCATCCCGGACGGATAGCCGGGCCTGACCCGGCTGGAGATCCGGGACCAAGGCGGTCAGCGCAGTGGATCCCGGATCTGCGCCCCGCTTTCGCGGGGCCTTCGTCCGGGATGACAAGAATTGTTGGGTATATCCCAATCCACCGTCATCCCACGGTGACTGTAACGCAGGCATCCGGGGGACCTCGGCTATCCTGTCGACAGGCGAGCTGAGGTCACCCGGACAAGCCGGGTGAGGACGGAGGTTTGGTTGTGATGTTCAGCTTATCCTCCCCCCAACAACAAAAGCCGGCTCCCGAGGGAACCGGCTTTCATTATCCTCGTGTGGTCTTGCGAGGTTTACTGGCGGCGGGCGACTTGCCATTCGCCGTAGGCGTCGCGGCACATGCGGACCTCGTCGAGGCGATAGGTGCCGTCCGGCATGTAGATCTCCGCATCACCCCAGCGACATTCATTGCCGCCGTAACGATAATTCTCGCGGATGACGATCGAGCCACGGATGCCTGAATGCGGGTTGGCCCAGTAGTAAGGCTCGCCGTATTCGAAGGCATAGTTCATCGCATACTGGTACTGGGCGCGGTCACAATCATCGAACCGGTCGATGCTGTTGCCCAGGGCCGCGCCGAAGCCTGCCCCCAGCAGGATGCCGACAGCGGTGTCGTCATCATTGGCGGCGGCACCGCCGATGATGGCACCGAGGATGGCTCCGATGACGGCGCCGTCATTATTGCCGTCATAGCGGCACAGGCCGTCATAATAGGCGAAGCGGCGACGGTCATACCCGTGGTTATAATAGCGCGTGTGGTAGCGCCAGCGGCTGGACGGGCCCCAGTGGCCGTAATAGCGCGAATTGCTCCAGCCGTGGTTCATGTGCCGGATCCATCGAGTCTGCTGACGCAGGCGGCGCTGATCCCGGTAGAAATCACGGCGACGTTCAGCGCGGCGCCAGCGGCGTTCGTCACGACGATCACGACGGTATTCCCGACGGTCCCGGCGGTTTTCAAAGCGGCGGTCCCGGCGTTCTTCCCAGCGATGATCCCGGCGATCCCGGCGGGCTTCATAACGGTCCCGACGGTCTTCCCGACGATAGTCCCGGCGGTCCTCGCGACGATCGCGACGCGTGTCACGACGGTCTTCGCGACGGTCCCGGCGGTTCTCAACGCGATCCCGGCGACGGTCCTGGCGGTCCTCTACACGGTCACGGCGCGTCTCCCGACGCTCTTCGCGACGATCCCGACGGTTCTCTACCCGGTCCCGGCGGTTGTCACGACGGGTCTCGCGACGGTTTTCCTGGTTGCGTTCGCGGTTGAACTGCTCGAAGGCCTCGCGGCGTCGTTCGAAGCGATTGCTCGTGCCGCCAGCCGTTTCATTGGAGCGAACACGTTCACGGTCGCGGCGCGCTTCGCCTCGTCCGCGATTATTCTGGATGCGATCCTGGACCTGTTCACGACGGTCCTGGCGCGCACCGCCCCGGTTTTCACGTCGCTGCTGGCGGTTCTCACCGCGGTTCTCGCGTCGTTGTTGGCGGTTTTCACCACGGTTTTCACGACGCTGTTCGCGGTTCTCGGAACGGTTTTCATTGCGACGTTGCTGGCGGTTTTCACCGCGGTTCTCACGGCGTTGCTGACGGTTTTCCGAACGGCCTTCTCGTCGGTTCTGACGATTCTCGGTGCGGGTCTGGCGTCGTTCCTGCCGGTTTTCGCTGCGTCGCTCCTGATTGGCGCGAATGCGGCGTTCATTGATGTCCTGCTGAACCTCGAAGGCGGCGTCGTCGACGATCGCGGCCGCTTCCGCAGTGCCGATGAACATAACGGCGGGCAGCAGGGCGGCAGCCATTAGTGCGGCTTTGGAGAAGTGTTTCTGGTTCATCTCGATCGCTCCCTGTCGATAGGCCGGGTGTTCCGGCGTTAACAGGAAGCTAGACGGAGGTCGATGAGCCCAGCATGAACGGTTGTTTCATGTTGGGATATTACCAGGCCGCCTGGGCTTCGTGTCGCAGTTTTTGATCTGCCAGGACAAGCGCGGCCATGGCTTCACCCACGGGCACGGCGCGGATGGCGACACATGGGTCGTGCCGACCATGCGTGACGATCTGGGTTTCTTCGTAAGACCGGTCCAGCGTGTCACGCGGCACGCGAATCGAGGAGGTCGGCTTGACCGCAAACCGCACCACAAGGTCCTGACCCGTGGAAATCCCGCCGAGCACGCCACCATTATGATTGGAGCGGAATTGCGGACCGTCTTCACCCATCTGCATCTCGTCGGCCGCTGTCTCTCCGCGCAGGGCCGCAGAGGCAAAGCCAGCGCCGATCTCCACGCCTTTCACGGCGTTGATCGTCATCATGGCTGCGGCGATCTCGCTATCTAGCTTGGCATAGATCGGCGCGCCCCAGCCGGCCGGAAGGCCCGAGACGACAACTTCGACGATGCCGCCGGTGGAACTGCCATCCCGGCGCAGCTGGTCCATGTCCGCTTCCCACAAGCTTGCGGTCTCGGCATCGGGGCAGAAAAACGGGTTGTTCGCCACCTCGTCCCAGTTCCAGCGCCCGCGGTCGATGGAGCGCTCACCGATCTGGATCAGCGCGGCGCGGATAGTGATGTCCTCGCCCAGCACCTTGCGGGCAATGCCGCCGGCAGCAACGCGCATGGCGGTCTCACGCGCGGACGAGCGCCCGCCGCCGCGATAATCACGCACGCCGTATTTCATGTCATAGGTGAAGTCTGCGTGGCCGGGCCGCCACTTGTCGCGGATGTCGCTGTAATCCTTGGACCGGGCATCGACATTCTCGATCATCAGGCTGATCGGTGTCCCGGTTGTGACCGGGCCGTTGGTGCGGTCATCCTCGAACACGCCGGACAGGATGCGGACCTGGTCCGGTTCCTGGCGCGGGGTCACATGCCGGCTGGTGCCAGGGCGGCGCAGGTCCAGCCAGGGCTGAAGGTCAGCAGCACTCAGCGGAATTCCCGCCGGACAGCCATCCACGACCGCTCCGATCGCCGGACCGTGACTTTCCCCCCAGGTGGTGACCCGGAACATATGACCAAATGTGTTGTGAGACATGATTCATCCGCTGTTTGCGCGAGATTAGCGAGCGGAGCTCTAACCGTCACGCCACAGACTGCGAATTCCGGATCCAGCGCGCAAATCGTGACATGGCCGAGGGGCGGGAAAACTCGTCGACGAAGTTGGACAGCGCCTCGTCATCATTCTCCCCGGTCAACGCGTCCCATTGCTCTGCCGTCTCGCGAATGGAGATCGTGACCATGACATTGTCCTCGCCGACCACGGCAAGCTGGGCGCCATTCTCGGTGCCGGCGGGAATCCGGACAATGACTGGCTTGTCGCCCAGTTTCAGGGCGCGGGAGACCCCCTTGCGGGCATCAGCTGCTGAAATCTCGATCTCAAGACAGGCCGGGCGGTTGGCTTCGATCAAGCGGATCGCGGCAACGATATCAGCCAGTTCGGACAGCGTATCCGGTGATGGCGTCGTGATATCGGGGTGCAGGCGTTTCGCGGCATCTCTGAAGGCCGTTTTCGCAGCTTTGAACCCCGCACCCGGTTCCAGTCCGAGCACGGCATAAGCTTCACGAATACTCCCAACAAGCGATGTCATGCCCAGCAGAATAAAACCGAAAGATTCCCGAAAGGTTGACGCGCTGTGTGGGACAGCTAACTAGCGGGGGAGACAAAGGAGCCGTCATGTCCAAGGACCCGCTCATCCCGCCTACGCCAAGCGAAGCCGAGTATCAGAACACCGCGGATGCCAACGCGGTTGAAATCTTCGATCGCGAAGATCCGTTCGAGCTGTTCTCGCACTGGCTGGAGGACGCCAAGAAGAAAGAGCCCAATGATGCCAATGCCATGGCCTTGGCGACGGCGGATCAGGACGGCCTGCCCGATGTGCGCATGGTTCTCTTGAAAGGGGTCGATGAGCGCGGCTTCATCTTCTACACCAATCTGGAAAGCGCCAAGGGGCAGCAATTGGCCGAGAATGCCCAGGCAGCGCTGTGCTTCCACTGGAAATCCCTGCGCCGGCAGGTTCGGGTCCGGGGGCAGGTCGAGGCGGTGCCGAAGGACGAGGCGGATGCCTATTTTGCATCCCGGGCGCGCGACAGCCGTATCGGTGCCTGGGCGTCAAAACAGTCCCGTCCCCTGGAAAGCCGGTTCGCACTGGAGAAATCCGTGGCGCGCGAAGCGGCGCGCTTCGGACTTGGGGAAGTCCCCCGGCCGGAGCATTGGTCCGGATTTGTCATCCGCCCCAAGAGCTTGGAGTTCTGGCGTGACCGGCCTTTCCGACTGCACGACAGAATGACATTCCAGCGACAGGATTTTTCCTCGCCATGGACGGTCTCCCGGTTGTATCCTTGAGCCTCAAACAGGGCTGAGGGAGTAGACGATGGGCCGGATCGTAGCGGTTCTTCGTGCAAGCGTGTCTGTGATGACATGGTGGTGCGGCGTGTTGATGCTGCTGGTGCCGCTCTGGTTCCTGTTGGCCAGTTTCGGCGTCAAGTTCGACTTCATTGAGTGGCAGGTCGGCCTGGAGCTGATGATCAACCAGCTGGGGCTGAGTGTGCTGCTGACCAGCATTGTGTCCGGAGCACTCGCGCTCTTGCTCATTCTGGTGCACCGGCTTGTGTCGAAAAAGATGTTCGGTGTTCTGGCCACTCCGGTCTGGGCGGTCCTGATCGGTGCGACCGGCGTGGGCTGGATGACTTTGGTGATCGATCAGCGTGATGAGACACCCTATCTGATCGATGTTTCGACCGACGCGGCAGATCCGCCCGGCTTCACGCAATCCCATATTCGGCGCCGCCTCGTCACGGACCAGGCGCTGGATTATTCGAGCAAGCAGGCGGCAGACGGCCGCAGCTTTGCCGATCTACAGGCCGAGCATTATCCGGAGCTGGCTAGCCTGTATCTGGAGCTGGATACGGATGTCGCCTTCCGCCGTGCCCTGATCACTGCGCGGGACATGGGCTGGCATGTCGGTTCAGCCTCTCATGAGGCCGGCATGTTCGAGGCAACGGCTGAAAGTTTCTGGTTCGGCTTTACTGATGACATTGCTGTGCGTGTCCGGGGCGCAGAGGATGGGGACGGCACGCTGATCGATGTGCGGTCGCTGTCACGCCGGGAGATGCACGATCTCGGACGCAACGCCCAGCGTGTCGCGGCCTTCCTAGCGGCTGTTCAACTTGAACCCGTTGACGTGGATGCCTGGTCGGAGGCCGGAGCTCATGACAGAGCCCAGGACAGAACTCAGGCCGGGACCGGAAGCGAGTAACGCGCCTGCAGGTCCAGCTCGCCCTCGGCGATGACCTGGCCGGTTTCAACCAGGTGAATCATGTGCGCCAGCACGGAGTGCGCGGCCGCCGGGTGGAGGCGTTTGTCCACATCCGCGTACATGACCGCGACCATGTCCTTGATGTTGCTCAGACCGGCGCGAAGCTGAACGAGGATCTGCTCCTCGCGCTGCAGGCGATGATCGATATAGGTCTGGATGAATTGGGACGGGTTTTCGACGGCAGGGCCGTGGGTCGGCCACAGGCGGTCATACTGCTTGTCCCGGATACGCGCCAATTCGCGCAGGTAATCCCCCATATGTCCGTCAGGCGGAGAGATGACGCTGGTCGACCAGGCCATGACATGATCGCCACAGAACAGGGTGTTCTCCTCTTCCAGCGCGTAACAGACATGATTGGAGGTGTGGCCAGGGGTGTGCAGGGCGCGGACGGACCAGTTTGATCCGGAAAAGACCTGCTCATCCTCGACCTGGATATCCGGCTGGAAACCCACATCATCACCGGCTTCAAGCCGCACTTCGCCGCCTGTCGGGGCGATGTTCTGGGGACCGAAGCCGTAAACTTTTGCACCGTGCTTCTGCGCCAGCGGGTGGGCGAGCGGCGAATGGTCGAGATGGTGATGCGTCACGAAGACATGGGTGACACGCTGTCCGTCCAGGGCCTTGTCGAGCGCGGCGATATGGTCGTCCTGGACCGGGCCCGGATCGATCACGGCGACATCATCTGTGCCGATGATATAGACGCCGGTGCCGGTATAGGTGAACGGGCCAGGATTTTGTGCGACGACCCGCCGGATGAGCGGCGATAACTGATCGCAGCGACCGTATTCGAAGTCGAATTCACGCACAAAAGGTATACTTGTCATTTAGTTCAGGCCCCGAGCATTGGAAGTTGATGCTTCCAGATACTCCAAAAATGCGTCTGCCAAACGCCGAGTCACGCGGATTTTATCATCAAGTGACATTGCGATAGGTGGTCCCATGTCGGTCTTGTTGACGTCGACGACGTAAAGCCGGCCATCGCTGCGGTCCCGCAGCACGTCCAGTCCACCCCAATCAAGGCCCATGGCCCGGGTGAATTTCGCGAGCATGTCCTGTTCCTCGCGTGAGAGGACCTTGTCGGTCTCACAGATCAGGACTTCGTCATTGGAATTCGAGAACCGGTCTTCAACACGGCGACGCTTGGGCAGGACCAGTGGTATGCGGCCGCCGATCGTCGGACAGCGCAGGTCCTCGACCAGGCCGCGATCAATCCGGTTATCAATGACCCGCTGATAGACATAGCCCTCTACAGCGTCGCAAGGACCCTGAACGATACGGCCGTCATGGGCGCCGTTTTTCTCTGACTTCATGACCATCGCGCCGCTCCACGTGCTCGGATCGACGCTGAGGGAATAACCAAACACCTGCTCGAAAACCTTGGTGACATGGCTTTTGGCAATACTGGCGCAATGCTGGTTGATGACACGGGCGCCGGGCGGCGGCGGGGTGTCGTCACACGTGGTGCTGTCGTCAAAATAGAACACCACATCGGCCTGGGCCGGTGATCGGGCGATCGAGGCGCCTGCCGCGTGCAGCACACTCCAGATCAGGTACCAGGGGCGAGGGCGGTCCGGCGCGAACCAGATTTTCGGCCCAGTTTGGGACGGCGTTTTCAGGCGCCAGGACTCCACCACGAAATAGAATGGGAACCAGCTGAGCACCTCACCGATGAGCCCGGGCTCGATTGGCAGGCGCGCACCCGTCTTCTTCACGGTGACAATACCGTTTGAAAATTCGAAATCGTTCCACCACAGCGCGCTGTGCATGGTTGATATCCTTCTACTCCGCGCGACACATCCAATTTAGGAGATTGCTTCGTGCCTGCAAATCACACCGCATCACACCCGGCCCAGATCTTGCTAGCAGGTTAACAAGATCACAGAAAGGTGAATGTGAAGGTGATTCGATTTCTCAACAGGCGGTTTCTGCGATTGGCTTGGCTTTTGGTCGGGATGGTCGCGATTAACATGGTCTGGGTGGCACTGCAGCCCGACCGCCCGAGCAGCCGATCTGTGTCGATTGCACCTTTAACCGCAACCGATGCTGCGGTGCAACGGCATCCAGTTGATTGACAAGTGCGTCGCGAAATTGAAACTGCACGCCTGATTTAAAGAGCTGCGTCACAATTTATGTTTTCTTTTGTACTGCGAAGATTACTCGTCGCCATCCCGACCCTGATTGTGATCACGGCTCTGGCCTTCTTCATGATGAAGGTCGCACCGGGTGGTCCATTCGATCTTGAGCGGCCGATGCCGGACGAGATCCGTGAGCGCCTGCTTGAGCGCTACGGCATGGATCAGCCCGTCTGGAAACAATATCTCGACTATATGGTGAACCTCGCCCAGGGCGATCTGGGACCGTCACTGAAATTCCACGACAAGGATGTGGCCGAACTGATCGGTGAGGGTTTCCCGGTTTCGATCATGATCGGTGCGCTGGCCATGTTGCTCGCCGTGTTTGTTGGAACATTCCTGGGTGCCATAGCCGCGCTGCGTCAGAACAAGCCGAGTGACTACGCGGTCATGGGCTTTGCCATGATCGGCGTGTCTATCCCGCCGCTGGTAATGGGCCCCATCCTGGCCCTTGTGCTGGGCCTGTACATGAACCTGTTGCCGACGGGCGGGCTGAATTTCAATCGATACGGGCTCAGTGTTCTGGTCCTGCCGGTGATCACCCTGGCCCTGCCGCAAATCGCGATCATCGCGCGCCTGATGCGCGCCAGCATGATCGAGGTGATCCGGTCCAACTATATCCGCACGGCCCGGGCCAAGGGCCTGTCAGCGCCGGCGGTGATTATCCGCCACGCCCTGCGTTCGGCTGTGCTGCCGCTGGTCAGCTATCTCGGGCCGGCCTCGGCGGCCGTGATCTCCGGTTCGCTGGTGATCGAGCGCGTCTTCCAGCTGCCGGGCATGGGGGCCTATTTCGTCGATGCCGCCCTCCAGCGTGACTATACGCTGGTGATGGGGGTTGTCGTTGTCTATGCCAGCCTGATCATTTTCCTGAACCTGTTGGCAGACCTGCTCTACAGCGTGCTTAATCCGAGGGTGAAGTTCGACACATGACCACGATCGTCAATCCCAAGGAAAAAGAAGAAATGCTGACCCAGGCAGCGGTCCGTGGCCGTTCGCTCTGGGACGATGCCCGCGGGCGCCTGATGCGCAACAAGGCGGCTGTGACCTCAATGTTCGTCCTGGCGGTCCTGATCGTGCTGGCGATTATCGGTCAGCTGGGTATCTGGGTTCACGATTATGACACGATCTATCGTGACCGTGTTTCGATCCCGCCAACCTTCGAGAACTGGCACATCCTGGGAACGGATGCGCAGGGGCGTGACCTGCTGGCGCGAACCCTGGTCGGGCTCGGCGTCTCGCTGATGGTCGGCGTGGTCGCGACAATCGTCTCCCTGGTCATCGGCGTGACCTGGGGCGCAACGGCCGGCTTTGTCGGTGGTCGCGTGGACCAGATCATGATGCGCTTCGTCGATATCCTGTATTCGCTGCCCTTCATTTTCTTCGTGATCATCCTGATGGTCGTTTTCGGGCGGAATATCGTGCTTATTTTCGTGGCCATCGGCGCCGTGGAATGGCTGACCATGGCACGTATCGTGCGCGGACAGACCCTGGCGCTGGCCAAGATGGAGTTTGTCGAGGCGGCTGAGGCTGCAGGTGTGTCCCGCGGCAAGATTATCCAGCGTCACATCATCCCGAACGTGCTGGGACCGGTTGTGGTCTATGTGACCCTGATGATCCCGGTCGTTGTGCTGGCCGAGAGTTTCCTGTCCTTCCTGGGCCTGGGTGTACAGGAGCCGCTGACCTCGCTGGGGCGCCTGATCTCGACGGGTGCCCAGGATATGGAAGTCGCGCCGTGGACGCTGATCGTACCGGCCGTGACCATGATGGTGACGCTGTTCTGCCTGAACTTCATCGGTGATGGCTTGCGTGACGCCATCGACCCGAAGGACCGCTAGACGGTTTCAGCTACCGGTCCGGAACAAAGGCATCCGGCACCAAACCCGTCGGAATAAAAAAGGGCCGCGAGTGCGGCCCTTTTTCTGTGCATATAAGCGTCCCGGTCTAGTCGCCCTGGCGGCGGACGCGAATGGCGCTGCCCTCACCATTGATTCGCATCAGATAACTGCCCAGCGAGGCGACACGGATATCGGCGAACAGCTCTCCGCTCGGCACACGTACGCGGTCCGAACCCTGCTGGCGCCAGACCTGGCCGTTCTCCATGGTGAAGACGTGGGTGCCGTATCCGACGACGCGATAGCTGCGGATCGGCATGCGAACGCGGGTGACTTCACCACGATCATTGCGTTCGAGAACCTGGGCACCTTCGGCGAAGGGCGCGTCCGAGATCGCATAGCCGTGCGGCTGTGTGTGCTGGCCGAATTCCTCGACGGCGTCATCACCGGATTCCAGGACTTCCGCAGTTTGCTGTTCGCCGCGATTGCCCAGTCCCGGGATCAGGCGACGGATGCCAAATCCGCGGCGTTCCTGGGCCGGCGGAGTGACTTCCGGTGTCGGAGCGCGCTGCGGGGCGCCAAATTGTTCGGTTTCGCTGACCGTTTCTGCAACCGAGTCAGCCAGGCGATCATAACAGGTCAGGCGCGCCATATTGTCGACCTGGGCGCGGCAGGCGGCCAGGCCATCGCGCGAATTCTCCTGTGCCAGCGCGGGAGTCGCCGCAAGCGCGGTCAGTCCCGTGGTGCATGCGAGCAGGATCGAGAGGCGGGAAATCATCATTGACACTCCAGTACGGACGTTTACTTGCCAATCACAAGCGGTGGTCGAGTGTCGACCACTTGGCAATGTTAGTCTAGAACTACCGCTGAAATCCATCTTACGTATCGGAGGGGAGACCGAACTCGTGTTGCGCAACCGTTTCATCAAAGCTGCATTTGTCACCACATCCTTGCTCGCACTGGCCGCCTGTGGCGGGGGGCAGCCGAACAATAGTGATTCAATCACTCTGCACCGTGGCAACAATGCCGAGCCTCTGTCGCTCGACCCCCACCGCGCCAGTGGTACCTGGGAAAACAATATCATCGGCGACATGTTCATCGGCCTGTACACCGAGGATGCCAGTGGCAATCCGGTCCCCGGAATGGCGGAAAGCTTTGAAGTCAGTGAAGACGGCCTGACTTGGACCTTCACCCTGCGTGAAGCCAGCTGGTCCGATGGCCAGCCGGTCACAGCACACGATTTTGTGTTCGCATGGCGTCGCATTGCTGACCCGCAGACGGGTGCCCAATACGTATCCCTGCTGTTCCCGATCGCCGGCGTGGCTGAAGCCAGCCGCGGCGAGGCCTCTCCCGACCAGATCGGTGCGCGTGCTGTTGACGACCGGACGCTGGAAGTGACGCTGGAAAATCCGGCGCCTTACCTGCCGGGCCTGCTGACGCACTACACCTCGTTCCCGATGCCGTCGCATGTTGTCGAACAGTATGGCGATGAATGGGTTCGCCCGGAAAACATCCAGACCAATGGTGCGTTCCGTCTCGCCGACTGGCGGACGAACAACTATGTCCACCTGGTGCGCAATGAGAGCTTCTACGACAACGAGAATGTCTGTCTTGACGAGGTCTTCTTCTATCCGACGGTGGACAACAGCGCGGCGAGCCGCCGTGTCCGTAATGGCGAACTCGACCTGAACATGGAATTTCCGGGCCAGCAGCTCGAATTCCTGCAGCGTGAAATTCCTGAATATGTCCGCGTGCATCCGTTCATGGGCACGATCTATTTCTCCCTGAATACGACGCTGGACCAGTTCGAGGATCCGCGGGTGCGCAATGCGCTGGGTATGGCGATTGACCGTGAGTTCATCGCCGAGGAAATCCTCCAGGCTGGGCAGCTGCCGGCCTATTCCATGGTGCCTCCGGGCGTCGCCAACTATCCGGGCGGCGTTGAGGTGAACTGGGCGAATATCCCGGTTGAGCAGCGCCGCGAGACTGCGCGCGAGATCCTGGAAGCCGCCGGTTACGGCCCGGACAACCCGCTGCGCTTTGAATACACCTATCGCGCGACGGGCGATAACCCGCGTATCGCGCCGGTCGTCCAGAATGACTGGTCCTCGATCGCAGAATGGGTCGAGCCGGTCCTGATCGTGAACGACACCCAGATCCACTATGACAATCTGCGTGCCGGTGATTTCCAGGTCGCTGATGGCGGCTGGATTGCGGACTATAACGACCCGTACAACTTCCTCTTCCTCGGCGAGTTCCGCTCGGTTCCGATGAATTACTCGCGCTACAACAATCCCGAGTATGATGCGCTCGTGCTCGAGGCGAACCGCGAGCTGGACCTGACGGCGCGTGGCCAGATGATGGCCGAGGCCGAGCAGATGATGATGGATGACATGCCGATCATCCCGATCGTCTTCTACGTCAACAAGGCTCTGGTGAGCCCGCGCGTCACCGGCTGGGTCGACAATGTCGTTGACATCCACCGCTCGCGTTACATCTGCTTCAACGACCTGGACAACGCGGCAGAATAAGCCGTCTTGCAGACAAACCCGACCCGACCTAGCCTGTACACACGTGCAGCGCAGGTCGGGGTAGGGTTATGTCAGGCGCAGATACAGTTACCGATGCCATTGTCGCCGGCTCGGGAGCCGGCGAACTGGAAGACGCCATCCGCGCGTCGAAACGAACCAAGCGGGATCGCAATTCCGCCTTCCAATCCCCAACGGCTGAAGGGCTTTGTTCCAATTGCGGAACGGAATTGTCCGGTCCGGTCTGTCACAGTTGTGGCCAGACGGCCGACAGTTTCCATCGCCCGGTCTGGGAATTGCTGGCCGAGATTTTCGACGGCCTGTTCGGCTTTGAAGGCCGCATGTGGCGCACCATTCCGCCGCTCCTCTATCGCCCGGGCCATATCACCCGCCAATACCTGTCCGGTGTTCGCGCGCGGTATGTCATGCCCTTCCGCCTCTATCTGACGGCGAGTGTTCTCTTTTTCCTGGTCGTTTTCGGCGCGACGAATATCGGTGCGCCGGATGTTCCGTCTCCCGAGGAGATGGCGGCAGTGCAAGAAGCAACAGCCGCCGAGCTGGAAAACGCCCGCCAGCAGATGGAGGCGAACGGGATAGACACCTCCGAACTGGACCAGGCGCTTGCCGCAGCCGAAGCGGGGCAGGACGCGCTGGCGGAGGTCGCCAATGATCCGGTGCTGCAGGCGGCTCGGGAGGAAAGCTGGAAACGCAATGCGATTGACGGTGTTCGAGTTGTGCTGGTGCCGGAACTCTATCCCGAACTGGTCGAGGAGTTCGAAGAGCGCAGTGATGGCCGTGTATCCGACGGGGTGATCGAGCTGGAGGAGGGGTTCTCGGTCAGCGTGGGCGAAGACGTCTCCGACATGCCCCTGGAAGTTCGCCGTTTCCTGGCCAACCAGGCGATCAGTGTCATCAATGATGACGGGCAAATGATGTTACGGGAACTCAGAGCCTGGATTCCGCGCGTCATGTTTGTCCTGGTCCCGGTTTATGGCCTGCTGCTGGCCTTCATGCATTTCTACAAGCGCGGTTACTTCTTCTATGACCACATGGTGGTCTCGCTGCACTTCCACGCCTTCCTGTATCTCTTCCTGCTGGTGACCATGGTGCTGTCCGCCATTATCGGGCCAGGCTGGGGCATCGTGATCCTGCTGGTGTGGTCGAATTTCTATCTCTATCGAATACACCGGCGCGTCTACGACCATGGTCGTTTCTCATCGGCCCTGCGCGTGATCACGCTGAACTTCGCCTACACGATCCTGCTGGCCATTGGCACGATCGTGGCGCTCTTCCTGGCTTTCCTGAGCGGGTAGGGGCTTTCGGTTGCCGCCAAACAAAAAAGGGCCCGCCAGATGGCGGGCCCTTTTCGTGTGTGATGACAGGACAATCTAGCGCGGCTGCGGTGCGTTGGCGCGCAGCTGAATGCCCTGGGCGTCCATTTGCTGGCGGGCTTCCAGGGCCGCCTGGACTTCCGGCAATTCCATCAGCGCATTCATGCGCGCCATGGCTTCTGCACTGTCCGCGGAGACACCGAAGAGCTGCTGGAAAGCCTCGAAGCCGGTCAGCGGCTCGGGATAGCGGCGCAGGCGGAAATCGCTTTCCGGCGCGATACCGGCGAGTTCCTTGGCGGCTGCAACGGCATCACGGAAACCACCGATCTCGTCGACCAGGCCCAGATCCAGCGCCTGCGCACCGGTCCAGACACGCCCGCGGGCGATTTCCAGAACCCGCTCGAGCGGCAGGTCACGGCCATCGGCAACACGAGAGGTGAAGTCCTCGTAGATGTCTTCCATCTGCTGGCGATAGGCGTCGCGCTGGCTGTCGGTCCAGCTTTGCTGGCCCGAGAAAGCCGTGGCGTATTCGCCGCCAACGGAGACAGACTCAGTGTTCAGACCCAGGCGGGCATAGGTGCCGGACAGGTCGACCTTGCCACCCAGGACACCGATCGAGCCGGTGATGGTCGTGGCGTGAGCCAGAATGTAATCGGCCGGCGCGGCGAGGTAGTAACCACCGGACGCTGCGGCATTGGCCATGGAGATCACGACCGGCTTGCCAGCTTCACGCGCGCGAATGACGGCGTGCCAGATCTGGTCGGATGCGATGGCAGAGCCGCCACCGGAATCAACACGGATGATGATGGCCCGGACATTGGGATCTTCCGCTGCCGCCAGGATATTCTCGGACATGCGGTCGCCACCGATCATCTCGCTGCCGCCGAACGGACTGGCATCGCCGCCGCCGGTGACGATCGGGCCCTGGCCTTCAATCAGTGCAATGACCGGAGCCGAGCTGAACGGAGCCGGCTGGGCGGCATAATCAGACAGTGCGACGCCGCTGGAACCCGCGCCAGCACGCGCCAGGGCGGCTTCACGGGCTTCGATGACGTGACCCAGACGGTCAACCATGCCGACCGACTGCGCGGTTTCAGCCGTGTGCGGCGAGGTCTCGAACACCTCGGCGATGGCCGCTGTCGTGGTGCCGCGGTCATCGGCAATCGAAGCAACGGCTGTGTCATAGATCGATCCGATATAGGACGTCATCGCCTCGCGATGCGCCTCGGTCAGACCGGTCTGTGTGTACTGGTTGGCGGCGTTCTTGTACTCGTAGAACTGCTCGAACTGCGGAACCGCATCGAATTGTTCGAACAATCCGCCCAGGAAGGTGACTTCGGCAGCCAGTCCGGCCGGGGTGAAGCTGGCCGTGTCCTGCAGCCAGATCTCGTCCGATCCGGCCACGGCATAATAATTGGTCACAGACGTGCCTTCAAAGCCCTGGGCGTGGGTCAGGACGAAACGACCGGAAGCCTGGAAGTTCTCGATAGCGAGGCGCATTTCCTCGGCTGTGGCCGGCGACATGCCAAACTCGTTGGCGCGAATGAAGAGGCCGCGAACACGCTCATCCGTCTCGGCGCGTTCCAGCGTGCGGACAACATCCACGACCGAAAGCGGCTCGGCGAAGGCGAACGGCGAGCTGGACGGGCTGTCGAGGCGACCGGCGCGCAGGTCCAGTTCGAGCACGATGCCGTCTGCGGGAAGGGCGACTTCATTCTCCGCACTGCTGAGTGCAGAAGCGAACAACCCGAACACCATGAAGGTGAACAGGATGACTGCGAGTACCGATCCGATAATTACGCCGAAGATCGAACCAAAGAAGGTGATCCAGAACTGTCTCATTTTAACCCCTTAATGTCGCTAACGAGCGATCCGCCCCAGGTGCACGTCCCTGTTAGAGGGCGAGCGTGCAAGAACTGGTCCGCTGTGGGGGTAAACCTAGTGACCCTGAACGGTACGGTCGAGGGGGATTGGCGGGAATTTTGTCCGCTCGCGAATCTCTATCGCGCAGCGTGGCGCAAACGTCGCAGCAGGGAATCAAAAAAGGGCGGGAAATTGAATGGTCGGAGTGGCGAGATTCGAACTCACGACCCCTGCCTCCCGAAGACAGTGCTCTACCAGGCTGAGCTACACTCCGAACCGAGGCGCGGCTTATAGCCAACTATGTTCACAGGTGCAACGCGCTAATTTCAGCCAGTCGCATATGAAGTGCAGCAATGGCCTGTTCGCTGTTTCCCGGAAGCAGTCGTCTGCAATTGAACGGAAATTTACCGCACAGACCCGTTGCATCATCTCAGCCGAGTCGTTATTTAGCCCGCTCCGCTGAAAACGCGGAACCGGTTGGGGCATCGCCAAGTGGTAAGGCATCGGTTTTTGGTACCGACATTCCCAGGTTCGAATCCTGGTGCCCCAGCCAACTCTTCAAGAAAATTTGTAGAAACTTTCCGCGCCCTGTCCGACTTGTGACCTCGCACACGCGAAATCGTGCCCGAGATGTCACGCTTCATTGATAAATTATCATTGCAGGGACAGGCCAGCCTCACCTCACAGTAATCTGCTATCTGCAGGCGAGCTCACGACTATTGTGGGTCCTCTCAGGCGAATTTGGGTCGAAAAAGCGCAGTTATGGGATGGATCAGCCCACATTGCTCTATTGATCGGCGCACTTCGCTGGTGTTAGCGTTCGTCCAAATTTCAAGCGGCGTGTCTGCGCCTATGAGTCGGTGGAGCAACCATCGCGTTGTCGAGTGAACTGCATTCCGTTGGGGATTAGTAACCACTCGTCCAGAATTAAGCGCTATGTCGGCGTTATCGACGACGGCGTCAGTGCCGTTTGAATTTAGGGTAGGGGGCCAAACCGGCAGGCTGATGTCGGTTCAGCACGAAATTAGTAAGCGGGAAACCCGGAGGGGGGACCCGCATTGACCATTGTGAGGCGAGAAATGGTGAACTTGAAGAATTTGGTTCGCGCGTCGCTTATGGCGACGGTAGCGACGACGGCCTTTGGGGGTGTTGCTAGCGCGCAAAGCGCAGTGCTCAACCAGACGCTGGACGTCGCAGAGCAGAGCACGGTTGCAGGTCGTCAGACCCAGCAGCGTGTTGATCAGCTCGATGACCAGCGCACGGACATCGAACTGGAATACCGCGCTCTGCTGCAGCAGATCGAATCCCAGCGTCTGTTCGTTGAACAGCAGCAGGTGTTCATCCGCTCGCAGGAGAACGAGCTGACGTCACTGCAGCAGCAGATTGAACGTGTAGACAATATCGAGCGTGACCTCGCTCCGATGATGCGCGAAATGGTCACCCAGCTTGACCAGTTCGTAAATCTCGACCTGCCTTTCCAGCTGGAAGGTGAAGATGGTCGCCTGGCCCGCATCGAGCGTCTGTACGAGCTCGTTGATGATGCCGAGGTTTCCCAGGCTGAGCGCTATCGCGTGATCCTGAACGCCTACGAGATCGAAGCGTCCTACGGCCGCTCCGTTGTTGTTTTCGAGGAAACGGTTCTTGAAAACGGCGCGCCGGTCATCGTTGACGTTCTGCGTATCGGGCGTGTGGCCATGATCCGCCGCGCTCGCGACGACCAGGGTCTCTCGATCCTCTATGCAGGTGCTTCGGACTGGCAGGATGTGCCGTCCAGCGCCCTGTCCAACGTAAACCGTGCCTTCCGCATCGCGGAAGAAATCACGACCCCGTCTGTCTTCCTGGTCCCGCTTCCGGGCCCGTCGGCCGCTCAGTAACGGTCAGGTACGGAGAGTAGAACGATGAAAACGACGATGAAAATCCTCGCAGCCGCAATGTCCTTCGGCCTTGCCCTGTCCGCTGGCGCAGAAGCTTACGCTCAAACGCAGCCGGCTACGTCCCTTAACGAGCTGCTGAACCGCGTCCGTCAGGACACGCGTGAAGCCAGCCAGGAAAACCAGCAGCGCCTGAACGAGTTCCAGAGCTCGCGCAACCAGCAGCAGTCCCTGCTGTCCCAGGCGCGCAGCGAACTGTCCTCGCTTGAGCGCCAGGCTGACCAGCTGTCCGCTCAGTTCGATGCCAACCAGATTGCCATCGACGAGCAGGCTGACATCCTCCGCCAGCGCCAGGGTGCGTTCGGTGAGGTCTTCGGTACGGCCCGTCAGGTTGCCGGCGAATTCGCCGCAGTGATCGACGGCTCGATTGTTTCCGCTCAGTTCCCGGGTCGCGCTGACGCCCTGGACGCTCTGGCGAACTCCAATGTTCTGCCGACGCGTGAAGAGCTGGACTTCATCCCGCGCCGCGTGATCGAGGAAATGATCCACCAGCAGTCGGTCACCACCTTCAACTCTGTTGTCTACGGCATCAATAACGGTGAGCCGGTTTCGGTTACCCGCGTTGGTCCGTTCGTGGCCTTCTCGAATAACAACAATAACCAGCGTTTCGCGCTGTGGTCCCAGGAAGACACCACCAATGAGTGGCGCCTGTCCGACCTCGCTCGCCAGCCCCCGGCACAGTTCGCCGGTGGTGCATCTGCACTGTTCAACGCAGCGCCGGGTGAAGTTGTCATGGGGGTTCTTGACCCGTCTCGTGGCCCGCTCCTCGAAATCTACAAGGACGTTCCGAACATCAACGAGCGCATCGACCAGTCCGGTAACGTTGGTCTGGTGATCATCGGCCTCCTGATCCTGTCTGCTGCCTTCGGTCTGTTCCGCATCTTCATGCTGTTCACCACCCAGGCTGCCGTGAACGGTCAGAAGCGTTCGTCCAAGGCCAAGAAGAGTAACCCGCTCGGCCGCGTCATGCTCGCTTACGAATCCGTCAAGGATCGTGACACCGAGACCATCGAGCTGAAGCTCGACAACGCCATCCTGCAGGAAACGCCGAAGCTCGACTTTGGTCTGAACTTCCTGAAGCTTGCCGCTGGTATTGCTCCGCTGCTGGGTCTGCTCGGTACGGTTACCGGTATGATCAAGACCTTCACCCAGATTACCCTGTTCGGTACGGGTGACCCGAAGGTTATGGCCGGCGGTATCTCCGAAGCCCTGATGACCACGGTACTTGGCCTTATTGCTGCCATTCCGCTGCTGTTCATTCACAGCTTCGCAGCCAGCTTCGCGCGTGGTGTACAGGCTGTCCTGGAAGAACAGGCGGCTGGCATGGTTGCCCGTCACGCTGAAGAATCCAACGGCTGATCGGAGGAAGCACGATGGATTTCCAGGCCGTATATTCCGGCCTTCAGGAGTTCCTCGAACGCGGGGGCCCCGTATTGGTCGTCATCATGATCACGACCTTTATTATGTGGGCCTTCATGCTCGAGCGCTTCGCTTACTTCTTCTTCGCCCAGAAGGGTGATGCGGATAGAGCGTTGCGGGAGTGGGCAGCACGTGCAGACAAGCAGTCTTGGTATGCACATGCGATCCGCGACCAGCTCATCTCGGAGGTCAAGGCAAGCGCCGATCAGAATGTCGAGCTCATCAAGACGCTCGTCGCTGTGGCGCCGCTCTTCGGACTGTTGGGGACAGTGACCGGCATGGTCTCAGTCTTTGACGTAATGTCCATTTCCGGTTCGTCCGATGCACAGGCCATGTCGGCCGGTGTGTCCCGTGCGACGATCCCGACCATGGCTGGCATGGTTGCGTCCCTGTCGGGTCTCATCCTCGCCAATTACATCGAGCGTATGGCAAAGCGCCGCACTGCGGTTCTCGCCAGCGATCTCGAGATTGAGGAGGGCTAGCCATGCGTCGTCGTAAGCAACAAGGAGATGATCAGGCAGAAGTAAACATGACGCCGATGCTCGACATCGTCTTCATTCTCCTGATCTTCTTCATCGTAACGGCTACGTTCCTCAACGAGGAAGGTATCAACATGCAGCCGCCGCCGGAGACGAATGAGCCGCCGGATGCGGATGCTCCGTCACCGATCGTGGTCCAGGTCGACGAGGACAATAATATCTTCGTCAACCGTGTCCGCACCGATGTGGATCGTGTGATTTCAGCCGTTAACCGTTTCCGTGCCGAGTCTGCCGGCAGTGCAGTTCTGATCGAAGCCAATGATGAAGCCTCTCACGGTATCATTGTTCGGATTTGGGATGACATGTCTGCCAATGGCGTGCCGGTCTCGCTGACCCGCGCAAGCGGTCAGCAGGAATAACCGGGGAGGTGAGTTAATGGCTCGTCGCACAAGCCGAGTATCAACAGACGATAGTGATGTTGAACTGGACATGACGCCCATGCTGGACGTCGTCTTCATCCTTCTCATCTTCTTTATCGTCACGTCCGTCTTCATCAAGGAACCGGGCACGGATGTCATCCGTCCCGAGGCCGTGACGCAAGACAGTCTCAACCCGTCCATGCTCGTTGCCGTTACGTCGGAAAGCGAGATCTGGGTCAACCGACGCTCTTATGAAATGGCCGAAATGCGTCCGGTAATCGAGCAGCTGCTGCAAGAGAACCCGCGCGCACGTGCCACCATTCAGGGCGATGAGGAGGCCGAAATCGGCGTCGTACTCGATGTCCAGGAATTGCTCCTGGAAATGGGTGTCGATGTGACGATCTCGACCTTGCAGGATTAAGGAGAGGAATAATGGGTAGTATTGTTCGTCTCGTTATCGGTGTCCCGATTGCAGCCCTGGTGACGGTCGTTCTCTTCGTGATCATGTACAATCTCATCGTTCCCGATGCGGTTGAGATCGGCGAAGAAAGTGAAAACCTGCGTATCTCGATCAATGATGAGGTTGCAGAGGTGGAAGCCCGTCGTCGTGACACCACGATTGACGATGTGGATCAGATTGATCCGCCGCCCCCGCCGCCGCAGATCGAGCGCCAGGCTGCCGAGCAGCCGACCGAAGGTCTCGACACCATTGTGGGTCAGATCCCTGAATTCGACACACCTCAGCTCGCGTCTGACAGCGTCAGCTTCTCGGTCTCTGACCGTGATGCCCAGCCGCTGGTCCGGATCGAGCCGCAATACCCGCCGCGCGCTGCGGAGCGGGGTGTTGAGGGAACGTGTGCCGTTCGTTTCGATGTGACGCCGGACGGTACGCCGACCAACGTCACCATCATGAGCTGTTCCAGCTCGATGTTCGAACGCGCATCCATCCGTGCTGTCGAGCGTTGGCGTTATAATCCGAAAGTCGAGAACGGTGTTCCCGTTGCCCGTCGTGGCGTGGAAACCCAGTTCAACTTCGAACTCGCGGATTAAGCAGTAGTCAGAGGTGGTTCTGCCCCCGGGCAGGCCACCTCATCTTCCGGCCCTGCCGCTGCGTCTTGAGACGTCGTTGCCAGGCCAGAGAACACCAGTCCGGGGAGAGGGACTGGTATGAAGGAGCCATCGATGACCCGTTTTGACGGATTCGATCTAGCGAAATTCACGCGCTCTGCGTCGATGATCGTTCTCGCCGGTGTGCTGTTCGGAACGGCTGTTTCCGACGCTGACGCACAGCGCCGCAATCGCCGTGATGCCGAGCAATCGGAAGAAGATGCTGCTGAACGCGTCTTCTCTGCTGCGATCGGTGAAATCGTCCTGGCGGCCCAGGAACAGCAGGGCCTGGAACTGTTTGCCGAGTCGATCGAGACGCTGAACCGCGCGCTCAACACCAGCGGCATCAACCCGTATGAGCGGTCGATCGTGCTGCAGATGCGTGGTCGCGCCTTTTACGAGCAAGAGCAGGTCCAGCGGGCGATTACGGATTGGGAAACTGCAATCACCACCGGCGCCATGCTGACGTCGGAAATCGCCAACCTGCGCATCAATATCGGCCAGCTGTACATCACAGAGGGCCAGTACGATCAGGGTATCAACACGCTTGAGGCGGCCATCCGCGATGCCGGTCCGGACATTGTGACTGCACCGCTGGCTCGGATGCTGTCCCAGGCCTATGCCCAGGCCGAACGCTATCAAGATGGCCTGCGCTGGGCCGAGGCGTTCTGGGAACTGCATCCCTATGCTGATCGTAGCCGCGGCGATTACTCGCTGATGCTGTTCTACTATCAGCAGCTGGACATGATCCCGCAGCAGATGGAGATCGTCGAAGCCATGGTTGCCCGCTGGCCCGACGAAAAGCGTAACTGGACGTCCTACGCGTCCCTGCTGGCCCAGACGAACCGTGAAACGGACGCGTTTGAAGCCAACAAGATCATGTACATCAACGGCATGCTGACCGAGAGTGCAGAGATCGAGCGGGTCTCGCAGTACTATTCCTACTTCGAATATCCCTATCGCGGTGCAGCCATTCTCGAGCGTGAGATGAATGCCGGTCGTGTTGATCGCGACCAGGGCAATCTCCAGCTGCTCGCCAATATGTGGCGTCAGGCACGTGAGTGGGAGCGGGCCATCCCGGTTCTGCGTCAGCTGGCTCAGCTGACCGGTGACGGTGATGACTGGGTGAAACTGGCCGAGGCCCTCTACCAGGAGGACCAGCTGTCAGAAGCCGAGACCGCATTCCAGGAAGCGCTCAACCGCGGCGGTATCAACCGTCCGGGTGATACCTGGAACCTGCTGGGCACCGTGCGTTACGAGCTCGGCCGTCGCCAGTCCGCGATTGCTGCCTTCCAGGAAGGCGCTCGTTTCCCGTACGCCCGTCGTACGGCAAATGGTTGGGCGACCTTCATTCGCGCCGAGATCAATGGTGAAGCAGAGCGTGCGCGCCTGCGTCGCCGTATTGCCCGGGACGAGTGCGGGTTCACCATTACCGACCTGGTCAATGGTGCGCGCCTGTTCGGTGATGTTGATGAGGAAGGCCGCGTGAACATCGATGTTCCCGAGCGTTGCCAGCCCTTCTACAACCGCTTCGGCGAGCCGATCGAAGAGGTCGCTGCCAATGATGCGGAAGCGGAATCGGATAACGGCTAAGCCCGGACACTCCGTTCGAAAAGATCAACGCCCCGGCCACCGCCGGGGCGTTTTTCTATTGCGGGTATACACTGTTCACTTCTTGCAATCTCTGCGCGCCTTATTCTCGCCACCAGATGGCGGGAAGCTTTCCACATCATGACAGCATGCACCGGGGCTGGGGAGTTCGTGTCATGAATTGGGGAGGTGCACATGATGGGACAGACCCGTCACTCCGGCCTGACCGGAGCCTTGAGCGCAATCGCGCTGATGCTGACCGCCGCACCGGTCAGCGCTCTTGAAGTTCATATCGCACAGGAAGACAGCCAGGTCCTGCGTCCGCGCGTCGGCGACCAGATCCTGCGCTATATCGAGGCCGAGCAGGAAGGGCTCTGGCGCGATGCGGCCAATGGCTATACCGCGATGCTGGAGGAGGGGCGGCTTGAACCGTTTGAGCATGCCACCGTCCTGCAGCTGCGTGGCCGGGTGTTCTACGAGCTCGACGACCCGTTGGGCGCGGTCTCGGACTGGCGCGCGGCAGTGGCGCTCAATGCGCTGGGCCCGGAGACCGAGAACACGCTGCGGCTCAATGCCGGCCAGTTGCTGATCGGCGAGGGCGACTATGCTGCCGGCACGCAATTGATCGAAACCGCGTTGGCGCTGGGTGCGCCGCTGAGTGGTGACATCGCCATGCGCATGGCCCAGGCCTATGGCCAGATGAGCGATTATGCCTCCGGGCTGCCCTTTGCGCGCCAAGCTTTCGATCTCGCCGACAATCGGCAGCAGAGCCATTATTCGCTGTTGCTTTTCTACTTCGAGAATCTGGGCCTGGAGGAGGATCAGCTCGACCTGATCGTCGACATGGTCGAGCTGTGGCCGGAGGAGAAACGCTACTGGACCCGCTGGGCCGCCTTGCTGGGCCGTCAGGACCGGGTCGAGGACGCCTTCAACGTCAATGTCGTCATGTATAATAACGGCCTGCTGACCGAAAATGACGAGCTGGTCCGGCTGGTCCAGTATTATGCCTATAACGGCTATCCCTTCCGGGCCGGCGATATCCTGGCGCGGGAAATCAATTCCGGCCGTGTCGAGAGCACCCCGCAGAACCTGCGCATGCTGGCCAGTTACTGGCGCCAGGCGCGGGAATGGGACCGGGCCCTGCCGGTCCTGCACCGGGTCGCCACGACAACCGGCTTCGGCCCCGATTACGAGGCCCTGGGCGAGGCGCTTTATCAGCGCGGCCAGTTCGCCGAGGCCGAGGTGATGTTCGTCCAGGCCTTGGAACAGGGCAATATCCGGCGTCCCGGCGATACCATGACCCTAGTCGGCAATGCGCGCTACGAGCAGCATGATTTCGAAGGTGCCATCGATGCCTTTGAACGCGCCTTGAGCTGGGAGTATTCCCGGGCAACCGCCCAAGGCTGGATCGATTTCATCGAACGCCGCATCGCCATCATCCGGCGGGGTGAGGAGCTGGTCCACGTGACGGCGATCGAACGCTGCGAGATCTGGCTGGAAGCGGAACGGCGATCAGTGCCCACCGAGGAAACCGAGTTCACGGACGATAATCGCCGTGTGTTCGAACTGCCCAGCGAGTGCGGTACCTATTTCAACCGCGTTGGCGAACGCTTGCCGGACTGGGTGGGGTATTTGTAGCGCCCAAATTCTCCCCCAAATGATCACAATTGATCTCAATCGCGGCACGCTTTCGCCGTGGCGCCGGGGTCTGATGAGGATGCGGGGCGGCGCTGAGTTGTAGCGCTGCTTCGCCCTCGCCAGACGGGTCAGAGGGGTTTTGATCCGGGGATATGGCGAGGCTTCGGGGCGTTTGCCCGGTTGGGCCATGACGGCATCTGCCCATGGGGAGGTAGAACCGTAAATACTGCACTTAGAACACCTTTAGTCCTGCCTTTGGCGGCCGGCGTGACCATCGGGCTTTTCCTGCTGATGCGGGCGCTGATCGATATCGGCCCGGTTATCTTTGAAGAGGCACCGCCAGAGCTCCGGGTCGAGATGAACCTGGAGGTCGAGCCCTATAATCACACGCGCGGCCGCGAATTCATTGAGCCTGAAGCGATTGATCCACCGCCTGCTGTTCGTCCGACACCGGTCGACCCGGCTGTTCCCGACGAGACCGCGTCGATGGTGAATTATGACGTCCCGACCATCGACCCGCCCGTTGTGCGCAACACGTCCGGGCCGATCCGTGTGGATGGTGATCCGACACCGGTCGTGCGGATCAATCCAGCCTATCCAACCAACCTGGCCCAGCGCGGTATCGAGGGCCAATGCGACATGATTTTCGACATCCTGCCCAATGGCACGACGGCGAATGTGAGGGCGCTGTCCTGTAGCAATCGTGGATTTGAACGCGCGTCGGTCAGTGCCATTCAGCGCTGGCGTTACAACCCGCAGGTCCGCAATGGCCAGCCAATCACCTATCAGGGCGCCCGCACCCAGCTCCTCTATTCGCTGGGCGGTTAGAGACAGCCTGGTTCTCGTTCTTTCTGTGGTCTTGCGAGGACCGGGTCGCCCGCTGCGTGGTCGCAACGCAGCGGGCACTTTTTTGATCTCACGCCAACTCGCTGCGCTCGTGGCTCCGATGGGGCGGCGCATCGGCGCCGACGCGCGGTCGCGCTTGCGAAGCCCGGAGGGCTTCGGGAGCGCTCGGTCTTCATCCCTCTCCCCCACGGGGAGAGGTCGAGCGAAGCGAGGGTGAGGGGGCGTGAGCGCAGCGAACAAAAAAAGGCGCGGACCTCACAGTCCGCGCCTTTCCTTTAAACCTCGGAGCTCAATCACTCCGCGGCGATGTCCTCGACTTCACCATCGGCGAGGCCGGTGACCATCAGGGCGAAGGCCCAGTTGAGGGCGACCTCGCGCAGGCTGTCGAAACGGCCGGATGCGCCGCCATGGCCGGCACCCATATTCATCTTGAGCAGGGTGAGACCATCATCGGTGCGGCGATCACGCATGCGGGCGACGTATTTGGTCGGTTCCCAATAGGTCACGCGCGGATCGGTCAGGCCACCGGTGGCGAGGATATGCGGATAGGCCGTCTCGGTGATCTGGTCGTACGGGCTGTACTCGATCATCGTCTGGTAATCCTCGGCGCTCTCGATCGGGTTGCCCCATTCCGGCCATTCCGGCGGGGTCAGCGGCAGTTCGGCGTCGGACATGGTGTTGATCACGTCGACAAAGGGAACGGCGGCAATGGCGCCGGCAAACAGGTCCGGCTGCAGATTGACCGCTGCACCGACCAGAAGGCCACCGGCGGAGCCGCCATAGGCGACGATGTTGCCGCGCGAGGTGTAACCCTCAGCAGCCAGCGCTTCACCGGCCGAGACGAAGTCGCGGAAAGTGTTCATCTTCAGCTCGAGCTTGCCGTCCAGATACCACTGGTAACCGCGCGCCATGGAGCCACGGATGTGGGCGATGGCGTAGACCATGCCGCGATCTGCCAGCGAAAGCGGGGTCACACGGAAGCTGGCCGGGATGGTGATGCCATAGGAGCCATAGCCATAGAGCATCAGCGGCGCAGAGCCATCGATCGGCGTGTCGCGGTGATGCAGGATGGTGACCGGGATCTCCACGCCATCATGACCGGGCGCCATGATGCGGCGCACGACATAGTCGTCCGGATTGTGTCCGGAGGGGACTTCCTGGCGCTTGCGCAGCACGCGCTCGCGAGAGCGCATGTTGTAGTCATAGGTCTCTTCCGGCGTGGACGGGCTTTCATAGGAGAAACGCAGGCGGTCGACGGCGAACTCGTAGCCGCCCGACATGCCCAGCGAATAGGCCTCTTCCTCGAAGGCGATCTCGTGCTCCTCGCCGGTGGCGTATTCGTGCACGACAATGCGCGGCAGGGCGTTTTCACGCTCGGAGCGTACCAGCCAGTCTTCAAAGCCGATCACACCATTGACCAGCACACCCGGACGGTGGGCGACGAAGTCTTCCCAGTTTTCCCGGCCCGGATTGTCCAGCGGCGCGGTGACGATCTTGAAGTCGACAGCGCCGTCCGCATTGGTGCGGAAGTAGAAACGGTCCGTGGCTTCGGTCAGGTAATATTCCACACCCTCTTCACGCGCCGCGATCAGCACCGGCTCGCCGGCCGGATCGGCGGCGTCGATGACGCGGATCTCGTTGGAGGTGTGACCGCCGGCATTGATGACGATGTAGTTCTCGCCGTCAGACGAACCGACGCTGACAAAGAAGCCCGGATCTTCCTCGTCATAGATCAGCTCGGACGTACCGCCATTGCGGTTCTGGCGGTAAACCCGCTTGGAGCGGCCATTATCATCGCGCCACACCCAGTAGAGAGTAGAGCTGTCATTGGCCCAGACAAAATCGCCCGTGCTCTCATCCGTCAGCGTGGCGATAACCGCGCCGGTGGCCACTTCGCGGATGATGATCTCGTAGTATTCCGAACCGCGCGTATCGACGGCATAGGCCACGAACTCATGATTCGGGCTGTGCTCGACATTGCCAAAGTCCAGATAGTCGAAATCACCCGCCTCGGCATCGCCATCGATGAGGATCTCTTCCTCGCCGGCCGGTTCACCGGTTTCCGGATCGATCGGACGACGCGAGAAGACCGGATACTGGCCGCCTTCACGATAGCGGGTGAAGTATTCATAATTGCCATGCGGCTGCGGGACAGAGCTGTCGTCTTCCTTGATGCGGCCGCGGATCTCCTGGAAAATCCGCTCCTGCAGGGCCTCGGTCGGCTCCATGACAGCGTCGAGATAGGCGTTCTCGGCATCCAGCACGGCGCGGATGTCTTCCTGCAGCGTCTCAGGCTCGCGCATGACCTGCTGCCAGTTCTCGTCCTTGATCCACTGGAATTCGTCCACACGTGTGAAGCCGACCTGTTCAATGGTCACCGGGCGCTGTTCCACCTGCGGGGCTTCCAGCCCCCGGGCGCGCTCGATGAGGGCGGAGCTCGCCGTTTGAGGTGTCTCTGAGTTCATGGAAGTCTCCTGGCTGCAGGCGGCAAGCGTGACGGCCGCAAAGCCGGTCACCACGCACCTGAGCATGGTCGTCGATAATCTGTGTTTCACTTTACTCTCCCTCGACCCGAAGGCGTTCACTCCTGTTCGGGGCGAAAATCCAGAACGTTCCCATTGATGCAGTATCGCAGGCCATCAGGACCGGGGCCATCGGGGAAAACATGTCCCAGATGTGCGCCGCAATTGGCGCAATGCACCTCGGTGCGTGGCAGGGCCAGCTTGAGGTCTTCCTTGGTCTCCACCGCGCCCTGGCGAGCGACCTGGGAGAAGGAAGGCCAACCCGACCCGGAATCATATTTGTCATTGGCGGCGAACAGAAATTCACCGCATACCGTGCAGTGATACTCACCGGGGCGTTTCTCGGTGTAGAGCGGGTGGGAAAAGGCGTACTCGGTGGCCTCGGCAAAAGCGATTGCGTCTTCTTCCGGGCTCAGCTTCTCGCGCAGCGTGGCGATTTCGGCTTCACTCAGTCTTGGCATTCTCGCTCTCCTTCGGCTCGTGCTTGAGCGCCACCGGTTCGGCGCGCCTCACTGACAAGATAGGTGTCGCGATGGAAATGAGAACCAGCACCAGACCCAGGCCGATCATCGGGATAAGGGCGGCCGGTCGTGCACCGATCGCGCCGACAATCGGTCCCATCAGCAAAATGCCCGCTGGCATTCCGCCAAACAGTCCCAGCTGGTACACCGACATGACCCGCGCCAGCTTGTCCGACGGGGCCTGTTCCTGGACCACAGAGCGGCTGAGCGAGATGGCAATGCCCGCGCCCAGCCCCCAGGCAAAGACCAGGCCGTAAAGCGACCAGAAGGGGATCGGTGCGGCGAAGGCGCCCACGGCCAGTACGGTGACGCCCTGGGCGGCGATCAGCGCCCGTCCCGGGCGTTCGATCTGTCCGAACTTTACCAGCAGGACATTGGCCACAAAGGCGCCGAGCCAGAAGGTGACCATCAGGCTTGAGAGTTCCGGATATCCACCGCCATAGGCATCGCGGATCAGGATCGGGATCAGCACCAGGAAGGCGCCGCCGACGATAAAGATCCCGATCGCAACCATGATCGCCGTCATCGGCATGAGCACGGGCGAGTGCAGCACGGCATCCAGCCCGTCCTTGAGGTCGCGCAGCGGGTGTTCGGTCGACTTGTTGCGCTTGGACCCCAGGCGCGGCAGGAAGGCGGCCGACAGGCCCCCGATGACCAGGCCGACACCCATCATCAGGAAGAGCGGTCCGGGCCCCGTGATCGCGGCGAAATAGCCGGCAGCCATGCCGGCGATCTGGGCGCCGAACTGGACGGCGGACGCCATCACCACGGCGCGTTGCAGTTCGATCCCGCCATGACGGGTCTTGGCGGAAATGCGCACGATGGGATTGATGGCGCTGTCCCGCGCCGGCATCACGAACCCGCCCGCCACGCCGACAAGGGCGGCGAAGATGACCAGATTCATATAGGTCAGGATATCGCTCATCATCATCGCGGCCAGCCCGATCGTGCACAGGCCGGCAAACAGGTAGAAATAGAAGATGATGCCGCGCCGGTCCTTGCGCTCGGCCAGCACTCCGGCGGCGGGCAGCAAGAGCGCCATGGGGGCGGTGAGAGCGGCCTGGGCGAAACTCAGTCGCTCCGGGCTTTCCATCAGGGTGAAGGTGATTACGCCGGGAAACAGTGTGGTCTGTAGTCCGAAACCGAAAAACCAGCCCGCCACCAGCACCAGGTATGCGCCAAAGGGCGGCATGCGCAGCTTGCGGTTACCGGCAAGGGGACGAAACAGCGGCAAAACGGCTTTTCCTGCTTATCCTCACAAGTCCGCCAAGCGCTCGTGATGGAGTGTGATTGGTATTGCATCCTGTCTAGCAACATGTAGGGCTTAAGCAAATTCATCGACTGCAGGCCAAGGAGAGACTGCAATGAAAATGGTTCGTCTGGGTGGCAGCGTAATCCTCGCGCTCTTCATGTTGTTCATGGGGTCGCAGAAGTTCGGCGCCTCCAATCCGGTCTTCTCCTATCTCGCGGCCAATTCCGGCATCGAGCTGTTCGAGCCGGTTATCCGCACCGCCACCGGTGTGGCCGAGGTCATCGCGGCGCTGCTGCTTCTGGCCGGCGTGTTCGCGGGCAGGTTCCGTGGTCTCGGTGCGCTGTTATCGCTTGGCGTCATCGGTGGAGCGATCGTCTTCCACCTGACCCCGTGGCTGGGCATCAACGCCCCGGTCGCCTTTGCCGAGGGCGGAGGCTATGAGTTCAGTCCCATGCTGTTCGGCATGGCCATCGTGTTCGGGGCCCTGTCCGCCGTGCTGACCTTCATCGACCGCGAGCACCTGCCGGTGATTGGCAAGGGGTAGGTGCACGAGTCTAAAGCTTGTCATCCCGGACGGATGTCCCGCGAAAGCGGGGCGTAGATCCGGGACCTATCGCGCTCATGGTTCCCCGCTCTCCGCCCCGGTCAAGCCGGGGCCTCCGGCGGGGATGACAAACTGAGTAGGTTCCAGAGCTAATCTTGTCATCCCGGACGGATGTCCCGCGAAAGCGGGACGCAGATCCGGGGCCTATCCGTTATCGATGCCGTTCCCGCATCCGCAATCCGGCGGGCACGATTTCGTCAGGGTCCGCGCCGCCCAGCTCAAAATAGAGATCTCGCCACTGCGGGTTGGAATGTTCGATCAGTTCGATTTTCCAGGCCCTTCTCCAGCGTTTTATTCGCTTCTCGCGCGTGATCGCATTGTTGACGAGTTCGTGGCTTTCAAACCAGACCAGCCGGTTCACGTTGTACCTGGCTGTAAAACCTTGCTCGACCTTGCTCTTGTGTTGGTAGACACGCCCCAACAGATCATTGGTGACGCCGCAATACAGCGTCCCTTGTCGTTTCGAGGCGAGCAGATAGACGAAATACATGGTACAATTATAGATTGTTTTTCGTGTTTCGTCACGCTTCGCATGCTTCCCCGCTCTCCGCCCCGGTCAAGCCGGGGCCTCCGGCGGGGATGACAAACTGAGTGGTAGACAGAATTAAGCTTGTCATCCCGGACGGATGTCCGGCGAAAGCGGGACGTAGATCCGAGACCCGGGGGCCGACACTTTCCCAACAATCCACCCCCGCCCGAGCACGCTTTCTTAACACCACACCGCCAGTCTGCTTGTGAACAATACGGACCCAGCCGATGGCCCAAGCTGAACCCTTTGACCTGGATCAGCCCGTCACCTCACGTGCGCGGGCTGTTCTGGCGCGCCGGTTGGCAGACATTGTCGGGCTGCCGTCCTCGCGGCTGACCCCGCGCGAGCGCTGGATTGTCGGGGACTTGCTGCATGATCTTTTGCGTTCCGGTGACGAGGAGTTGCGCAAGCGCGTCGCCCAGCGCCTGGCGGGTTTGAACGAAGCGCCGCACAGATTGCTGCGCATGCTGGCGGTCGACAAGTTCGAGATTGCCGAGCCCATTCTCGAAGACTGCATGGCGCTGACCGATTTCGACATGCTGGAGATCGTGCAGGGCGGTAACGTGGATCACCGCCTGGTGATCGCGCGGCGGGAAAACCTGTCCGAGACGGTGGCGGCGGCGCTGGCCGCCTATGGCGAAACGGCTGTTGTCAAACGCTTGCTGAAGAACAAGACCGCAGTGTTGGCCGCGCCGACAGTCGATCATATCGTCGCGGCGACACGGGACGAGCCCAGCTATGCCCCCCTGATCATCCGCCGCGGTGAATTGCGTCCGGCCCAGGCCTTCCGGCTGTTCTGGGGCTGTGACCATGAAAACCGGCTGGAAATCCTCGAGCGTTTCGCCGTGGATCGCACCATTCTCATCGATGCCTCGGAAGACATTTTTCCGATGGCCCGGGAGGAGGGCTGGTCCGACCCGCTGGTGCGACGCATCCTGCGCTATATTGATCGGCGCCAGCGCAATCGTGAGGCTGTGACGCTCAGCCCGTTCGACAGCCTGGAAAGTGCTCTGGAGGCCATGCGTGTGGCTGGACCTCGCCAGGATATAGTCAGCGAGATCGCGACCCTGTCGGGCATTGATATCGGGCTGATGCGCAAGCTTGTGGATGACATGTCCGGCGAGCCCTTTGCGGTGCTGTGCAAGGCGACCGGATTGAAATGGCCATCCTTCGAAGCCTTCTGGCTCGGACTGGGGCGGGCAATCGAGTCCGACCTGGCTGAGCAGGCGCGGCATGTCTATGACATGCTGTCGGTCGAGAAGGCGCAGACGGTGCTGCGTTACTGGAACCTGTCCAGCGAGACCGGCGCACACTGATCTCGCCGCGGCCGCATCCGGGTGATTCTCTTCGAACCGGGTCAAATTCGCTTTTCGGGCTCACAGCGGTGTGGTTTGACCGGGAAAAAACTAGGGGCTTTCGGACGCGTTTTGCCTGTCAGGGCACTCAATACCAACCCAACCGATCACAATTTCCAGATACACTGTGGGTCCTTGTGCGAATTCCTGCCGGTTTGTCTGGCCAAGCCAATCCCTGATCGCTAATAACCGTTACTGAGCGTTAACGCGCGGGGAGATTCCATGGCTTATGGTGTCGGCCTCACTGCCGTCCTGGTGGTGTTGTGGCTTGTTTTATCCGGTTCCTACACCTTGTCCGGCGACCATTCGGTCCTGCTGGTCATGTTTGTATTGAGCATTGCGGCGGCAGTTTACCTGACCATCCGCATGCGCATTCTTGATCGCGAAACGGTGCCCCTGGCGCCCGCCCTGGCCCTGTTCGGGTATTGGGGCTGGCTCGGCCGGGAAATCGTTGCGGCCAACCTGGCGGTTGTTCGCTTGATCATGAAACCCGAAATCGAGGTCGAACCACGATTGATTCGTGTGCCGGTCGACCTGCGAACGGGACTGGCGCGCTGTGTCTTTGCCAACTCGATCACGCTGACACCGGGAACGGTGACCGTGGATATCGAGGAGGACGGTTTCCTCGTGCACGCGCTGGACAATTCCTTCACTGCGCCCGAGGGCTTTGCTGAAATGGCGGCCCGCACGGATGAAGCGTCCGACGGACGCCGGGAGGCCGAATAATGGATCTCGTGAACTTTCTCATTGCACTGGGTGTGGCCGGGGCGATGGCGATCATGCTCGCCCGCCTGTTTGCCGGGCCGACCTTGTATGACCGCGTCCTGGCCGCCAACTCTTTTGGTACCAAGACGGTGTTGTTCCTGCTGGTCTTTTCCGCGATTGCGGGGCGTCAGGATGCCATCGATATCGCGCTGCTTTACGCGCTGATCAACTTCGTGGCGACCATCGCGATCCTGAAATTCTTCCGTTATCGCTCGCTTGAAATCGCCCTGGCGCGGATGTCCTTGCGCAAGGCCGTTGATGGAGATTTCGACGAATGAGCTGGGTCGAGATCGGACAACACACACTCTTTGCCATCGCCGTCGGGTCCATGACCCTCGGCCTGATGCTGGTTCTGGCGGGCGCCATCGGCGTAATCCGCCTGCCGGATTTCTACACGCGCATGCACGCGGCTGGCGTCACCGACACGCTGGGCGCCGAGCTGATCATTCTCGGCCTGATCCTGCAGGCCGGTGACTGGCAGACCATGGCCAAGCTGGCGCTTGTCGGCCTGCTGCTCTTCCTGACCAGCCCGACAGCGACGCATGCGGTTGCCAATGCCGCCCACCGGGCCGGCCAGAAGCCGGACCTGTCCAAGTTCAAGCCGGAGCATCCCCGTGATGCCGTGAAAGAGGAGAGCGCGTCGTGACCGGTGCTGATCTCACTCAATTCCTGGACTACACGCTGATTGCCATGTTGCTGGCGGTCGGCTTTGCCATTGTCCGCCTGCGCAACCTGTTCGCGGTCGTTATGCTGACCGGGGTGTATTCTCTGCTGTCCGCGGCCTGGTTCGTGTCCCTGGACGCGGTCGATGTCGCCTTTACCGAGGCTGCCGTCGGCGCAGGTATCTCAACCGTTCTGATGCTGGGCGCGATGCTGTTGACCGCGCGCGAGGCCGATCCGGCCGGTGCCGGTCGCCATTGGGCGGCCTTTGCCGTTGTCGCGGTGGCCGGTCTGGCGCTGTTGTTCGCCATTCCGGACATGCCGGTCTATGGCGATCCCAACTCGGCGGCCAATGCCGGTGTGGGCATGGAATACATGACCCGCACGCCCAACGAGATTTCCGTGCCGAACGTCGTCACGGCGGTCCTGGCCAGCTATCGGGGCTATGACACCTTCGGCGAGGTGGTGGTGATCTTCACGGCCGCGCTGGGCGTTATCCTTCTGCTGGGCTTCGGCAATGGCCGCAAGAAGGGGGAGGGCAAGTCATGAACCCGCACCTGATCCTTCGCGTTGTTTCCAAGATGCTGATCCCGATGATCGTCGTGTTCGGCTTCTATGTTCAGTTCCACGGTGATTACGGCCCGGGCGGCGGCTTCCAGGCCGGCGTCATCATTGCAGTTGCCGTCATCCTCTACGCCCTGATCTTCGGTATCGAAGAGGCCCAGAAGGCGGTTCCGCCGCACGTGGCGCGGATCGGCGCTGCGACCGGCGTTCTGATCTATGCCGGTGTCGGTGTGGCCACGCTGTTCTTCCCGTTTGCGGGCGAGGCTGTGAACTTCCTCGACTATGACGCGCTGCACCCTGACCAGGGTCACCATACCGGCCAGCACTACGGCATCCTGCTGATCGAGCTGGGCGTGCTGACGACCGTGGCCTCGGTCATGCTGGCGATTTTCTACGCCTTTGCCGGCCGCGTGCCGGATATCCCGGACGAGGAGTGGTAGAATGCTCGATATCATCCTCGAACGATTCAACTATATCCCGATCATCATCCTCATGATGACGGGGCTTTACGTGGTCATTGCGACCGGAAACCTGGTCAAGCGCCTGGTGGGCCTGTCGCTGTTCCAGACCTCTGTCTTCCTGCTCTACATCACCATTGGCAAGGTGTTCGGCGGCCAGCCGCCCATTCTCGATGGCGCCCATCATGGCGATGAAGAGGGCAGCCATGGTGCCGGATACGGTGCCGCCGGTTACGGCGAGGCGGGCGATCATGGCGAGGGCCATGGCGATGATTACGCGGCGGGCGATGCGCATGCTGGCGATCATGGCGAAGCTGTTGCCGATGTCGCGGAACACGCGTCTGATTATGCCCACGGGGTCGATGCCGCACATCACGCCGGTGAGGTGCTGTATTCCAACCCGCTGCCGCACGTATTGATCCTCACCGCGATCGTCGTGGGCGTCGCGACCCTGGCTGTCGGCCTGGCCCTGGTGGTCCGGATCCGTGAAGCCTATGGAACCATTGAAGATGATGGGCTCAACGCCGCGGATTACAACCGCGAGACGGGGGGCGGTGAATAATGGAATTTCTGGCCAATCTTCTCCCTGCCGGCCTGGCGCATCACGCCCCGGCACTGGTGATTGTTATCCCGCTGGTGGCTGCGGCCGTGGCGGCGCTGATGCCCAATGGGCGTGCAGGCTGGGCCGTTGCCATGGTGACGGCATCGCTGGTCGCCTTCTTTGCGCTCACCGTGCTGGGCATGGTGCTGACGGACGGGCTGATCAGCTATCACATGGGTGGTTGGGAACCGCCTTACGGCATCGAATTGCGAGTGGATGCGCTCAACGCGGTCCTGCTCGCGCTGGTTGGCGTGATGGGCTTCCTGTGTGTCCTGTTCGCCCTGCCAAGCTGTGCCGATGATATCGAGGAAGACAAGCGGGCGCTGTTCTATTCCGCCTTCCTGGTGACGCTGGCCGGCCTGCTCGGTGTGACGATTTCCGGCGATGCGTTCAACGTCTTCGTCTTCCTGGAAATCTCCTCGATCTCGACCTACACGATCATCGCCATGGGCGCCGGCAAGGATCGTCGTGCCCTGACGGCAGCCTATAACTACCTGATCCTGGGGACGATCGGCGCGACCTTCTTCGTCATCGGCGTGGGCTTCCTCTACATGGCGACCGGTTCGCTCAACATGGCGGACATCGCCCAGATCCTGCAGCAGCAGGGGCATAACCGGGTGACCCAGGCGGCCTTCGCCTTCATCGTGGTCGGGCTCGGCCTGAAAGCCGCGATGTTCCCACTGCATGTCTGGCTGCCCAACGCTTATGCGTTCGCGCCGAACTTCGTGACGGCCTTCCTGGCGTCGACAGCGACCAAGGTGGCGTTTTACGCGCTGATCCGCTTCCTGTTCTCGGTCTTCCATCCGGATGTGGCCTTCGTCGAGCTCTCCTTCACCTGGATTTTCGCGGTCCTGGGCGTGGTGGCGATGTTCGTGTGCTCCTTCCAGGCAATCTTCCAGACCGATGCCCGACGATTGCTGGCCTATTCCTCGGTGGCCCAGGTGGGCTACATGATGCTGGGTCTGGGCATGGGAACGGTGCTGGGCCTGCAGGCGGGCCTGCTGCACCTGATCAACCACTCCTTGATGAAGGGTGCGCTGTTCATGGCGCTGGGCGCGTTCGCGCTGCACTATGGCGTGCGCCATGTCCGCGATCTGGGTGGCCTTGGACGCACCATGCCGGCCACGGCGACAGCGTTCACAGTGGCTGGCCTGTCGCTGGTCGGTGTGCCCCTGACGGTCGGTTTCGACAGTAAGTGGTACCTCATCATCGCTGCGCTGGAGCGCGGCTGGTGGTGGGCTGTGGCTGCGCTGATCCTGTCCTCGCTGCTGGCGCTGATCTATGTCGGCCGCATGATCATGACCGTGTGGATGGAGGCGGCTCCGGCGCATCGCGGCCAGGCCTCGCCGCCCGGCCGGGCGGCGATCATGGTCTATATCCCGATGGGATTGCTGGCCTTCGCCAATATCTACTTCTTCTTCGACGCGTCGTTCCTGGTCATGCTGTCCGAGGCCGCCGCCAATGCTGCTATGGGAGGCCGGTAGATCATGTGGTCGCCTGAACTCTCTCTCGCCCTGGCGCTGGTCATCCCCGCGGTTGGCGGCGTCTTTGTCGCCCTTCTGGGCAACAAACCCAATCTGCGCGAAGGCGCGACGCTGGTGTCGGCCGTGCTGCTGGCCATCAATGTCGCCTATCTCGTCGAGATCGCGCCGAGTGAGCCTTTCCTGAGGCTGGCCACTCTCGTTCCGGGGCTGGACAATAACGATGCGGGTCTGGAGCTGGCCTTCAAGCTGGAACCGCTGGGTGCGATTTTCGCGGCCGTGGCGTCCGGTCTGTGGATCGTCAACTCGCTCTATTCCATCGGCTATATGCGCGGAAACAACGAGAAGAACCAGACGCGTTTCTATGTCTGTTTCTGTATCGCCATCGCCTCGGCCATGGGTGTCGCTCTGTCCGGCAACCTCTTGACCATGTTCCTCTTCTACGAGGTGCTGTCGCTGTCGACCTATCCGCTGGTCACGCACAAGGGCGACGAAAATGCCAAGCGCGGCGGCAAGATCTATCTCTCCATCCTGATGGGGACATCCATCGGTCTATTCCTGCCGGCGGTGATCATCACCCACTACCTGGCCGGGTCGACCGATTTTGTCGCTGGCGGCCTGCTGGCGCTCAATGATGCCCAGCCGATGATCGCTGGCATTTTGCTGATCATGTTCGCCTTTGGTATCGGCAAGGCGGCGCTGATGCCGATGCACCCCTGGCTGCCCAATGCCATGGTTGCGCCGACACCGGTCTCTGCACTGTTGCACGCCGTGGCGGTTGTGAAGGCGGGCGTCTTCTCCATTCTCAAGATCGGCACCTATATCTTCGGACCGGCGCTGATCGCTGCGGCGCCGAGCTCGGAGCCGCTGGCCTGGATTGCCGCGATTTCCATCGTGCTGGCCTCCGTGGTCGCCATCACCAAGGATAATCTCAAGGCGCGTCTGGCCTTCTCCACCGTCTCCCAGCTCTCCTACGTGACGCTGGGTGTGATGCTGGCCTCGCCGCTGGCAATGCTGGGCGCTGCACTGCAGATCATCATGCACGCCTGGGGCAAGATCACGCTCTTCATGAGCGCCGGTGCGATCTATACCGCAACCAAGAAAACCGAGATCTCGCAGATGCGCGGCCTGGGCCGGTACATGCCCTGGCTGTTCGGTGCCTATACGGTCGGCGCGCTGTCGATTATCGGCCTGCCGCCGCTGGGTGGCTCCTGGCCCAAACTCTTCCTGATGCAGGGCGCATGGGATGCCGGGCAGGCGATCATGATCGTGGCCCTGGTCGCATCTTCCATTCTCAATGTGGCCTATCTTCTGCCGCTCTCGGCGCGGGGCTTCTTTGCTCCGGCTGACGAGGCCAAGCTGAAGAAACAGCCGCCGGCCCTGGTCATCCTCCCGCCGGTCATCACCGCTGCGGGCGTGATCGTGCTGTTCTTCCTGATCGGGCCGATCCGTGACTATCTCGAACCCGTCTTCATGCCGCTGGCCAGCGCAGGAGCTCTGTGATGAGTGACGATAACAAGAAAAACGACGAGCTGATCCATCCGGTCGCCCGTCCCTTCCTGTGGCTGGACGCCAAATGGCTGAAGTCCTCGATGATCTGGATTTTCGGCATCCTGACCGTGGCCTTTGTCGCGGCGGACATTTTCCACCCGCGCCATGAATATGTGCACCTGGCTGAAATCACCGGCTTTTACGCCATGTGGGGTTTCGGTGCCTTTGTCCTGGCCGTGATGATCGGCTGGATCGTCATTCGCGGCGTGCTCGGTCGCGAGGAAAACTACTGGGACGAGGAGGGTGACAATGATTGAGACCTTCCACATTGAAAGCCTGGCGCATGTGTCCCCGGCCTGGCCGGTCATCATTGCCGGCCTTGTTGCCGCGCTGATCTCGCACAATCATGTACGCAAGGCGCTGGCTTTGCTGGCCCCGATCCTGGCCCTGCTGCTGTGGTTCAATCCGACCACGACCGGCACTTTTGGCCTGATCGAGTTTGGCGGGTTCACCCTCGAGACCTTCCGCTACGACAACCTGTCCCGCATCTGGTCGCTGGTCTTCATCATCGCTGCCTTCATCAACGGGCTCTACGGCCTGCACGAGAAGGATCGCCTGGCCGATGTGATGGGGCTGATCTATTCCGGCGCCGGCCTGGGCGCCGTGTTTGCCGGTGACTTGCTGACGCTGTTCTTCTTCTGGGAGCTGACGGCGATCTCCTCCGTCTTCCTGATCTGGGGTTCGCGCAACAACGCGTCCTACAAGGCGGGCCTGCGCTATCTGGGCATCCACATCCTGTCCGGCGTCCTGCTGCTGGCCGGCGCGGTGATCCGCGCCAGCGAAACCGGCAGCTGGGCCTTTGACGGCAGCTTGTCGATCGACACCATTGGCGGTTTCCTGATCTTCATCGCCTTCGGCATCAAATGCGCCTTCCCCTTCCTGCACAACTGGCTGCAGGACGCCTATCCCAAGGCGACGATCACCGGCGCTGTGGTGCTGTCTGCCTTCACCACCAAGCTGGCGGTTTACGCCCTGGCGCGGGGTTATGCCGGCACCGAGATCCTGATCTATATCGGCGCCGTGATGACGGCCTTCCCGGTCTTCTTTGCCGTGGTCGAGAATGATTTGCGCAAGGTGCTGTCCTACTCGCTCAACAACCAGCTCGGTTTCATGGTCGTCGGTATCGGTGTCGGCACCGAGCTGGCGCTCAATGGTGCTGCAGCGCACGCCTTCGTGCACATCATCTACAAGGCGTTGTTGTTCATGAGCATGGGCGCGGTTCTGCACCGCGTTGGGACGGTCAAGGGCTCCGAGCTGGGCGGGCTGTTCAAGTCCATGCCGGCGACGACCTTCTTCTGTCTGATCGGGGCCGCCTCGATCTCGGCCTTCCCGCTGTTCTCGGGCTTTGTCGCCAAGGCGCTGACGCTTGCCGCAGTGGCCCAGGAACACCACACCCTGGTCTGGCTGGTCCTGGTCTTTGCCTCTGCCGGTGTGCTGGAGCACTCGGGTATCAAGATCCCGTATTTCGCCTTCTTCGCTCATGACCGTGGCTTGCGCGTGCGCGAAGCGCCGGTGAACATGTTGATGGCGATGGGGCTGGCCGCACTGCTGTGTGTCTATCTGGGCATCAATTACGGCGTGCTCTACGAGCTGGTCCCGTATCCGGAGGCGGCGCTTTACTACGAGCCCTATACCTTCGATCACATCGTCGGGCAGATGCAGTTGCTATTAGCGGCGATGTTCGCCTTCACGGTTCTGGTCAGGTTCAAGCTCTATCCGGAGGAGAAGCGGTCGGTGAATGTCGATTTCGACTGGATCTATCGCCGATTCCTGGATGGAACAGCGCGTTGGGCCTGGCAGATGATTGATCGCCTCAACGCCGCTGTCGGCAATGTGGTCAGCTCTGTACAGTCCCGCATGGGCGGCAAGGCCTTTGAGATCTTCAGTCCGGGCGGTCAGCTCAGCCGGGATATCCCGAGTGGTGTCCTGGCGATCTGGACCAGTGCGCTCCTGGCTGTGGTCCTGCTCATCGCTTACCTGGCGCCCTGATATTTCCTCGCCTTAGGCCGGAAAGTTCAGAAATGCACGTCTTGCGTGTAATTTCTGGTTTTGCGTGAACAATAGGAATATAATCCACATCAGGGCGTAGCCTCCTAGCATGAGGCGCGAGGCCGATAGCGGCCTCGTGACCAGAACGGGAGAGCAAGATGATGGTTCCTCAGGGACGTCACGACGAGGCCAGGCGCCAGGATCGCGCCTGTGCCCAGCTGACCGCTAGCGCGGTCGCCTATTCATTCGGCATCGCGCCCCAGGATGTGGTGGCGCCGACCCGGCGTTCACGCGAAGCGGCCTTCGCTCGCCAAATCGCCATGTATCTGATGCACATATCCTTTGGCCTGCCGCTGGCCCGCGTGGCCCTGGCGTTCGATCGCGACCGCTCCACAGCAGTCCATGCCTGTCACCGGGTTGAGGACCGCCGCGACAATCAGGATTTCGACGCCTGCCTTGACCAGCTGGAAGCCTGTTTGCGCTCGGCGCCCCGCCCGGAGGGCTTGCAGTGACCACCGCTCCGGCCCGCTGGGAGCGCTGCCTGGCCCGGCCACGGGCACAGCTTCTGCCGATGCCGGGGGCATCGGACCGACTGGGCGTCTTTCCCGACGGGGACCGGCGCCGGCGCCCCCTGGCCCGGCTGGACAAGGCCCAGACACAGCAGGCGATCTCCGAAGGACGCCTGGAAACCGATGGCGATACCTATCGCCAGACCGAGGCTGGCCGGCTGGCGGTCAAACGGGAGCGCAGCGGTTTCAACAACCAGCACCGGGTGCTGGCCCTGCGCGAGATCATCGACCGCACCGGGCGTGTTTCCCGCGTGTTCACCAATACCCGCGAGAGCCCGGTCGGACGCTGGGCGCATTTCCTGACCCCAGCCCAGATCAATGCCGCGGAACGTTTCATCGCTGACTATCATCGTTCAACACTGACACCGTCGGTCACGCGTAATTGGAGCCTCGATGCCCAGGTCCGCGCGCCAGGGCGGGGTGAGGGTGTCGAGACTGGCGCCCTGGGCCGGATGGAAGCGACGAGACGGATTATGCGTTTGCTCGACGGCCTGGGGCGTCGCGATGGCGAGATTGTCACTGCAGCCCTGATCCGCGAGGACAGCCTGGCGGCACTGGGGCGGTGTTACGCCGGTAATCCGCGCGGTGGCCGGCAGGTGGTCGCGAGTGCGCTGGACCGTCTGGTGGCCGTGACTAGCCTGCCGCAACCGCCTGGATGCGATTGATCATGGAGGCGAGGCCGTTCGAGCGTTGCGGTGACAGGTGTTCGGCCAGGCCGATGCGCTGCAGGACTTCGCGGGCATCGATGGAGAGGATGTCCCCACCGCTGCGACCGGAATAAAGGCGGACCAGCAGGGCGGCGAGACCCTTGACGATATGAGCATCGCTTTCGGCGCGAAACACGTGTTCATCGCCGTCCGGCTCGTGCACCAGCCAGACCTGGCTGACACAGCCCTTCACCTTGGTGATGTCGTTTTTCTCGGACGGATCGAGGGGCGCGAGCGCCTTGCCCATATCGATGAGATATTTGTAGCGCTGTTCCCAATCGTCGAGCAGATCGAATTCCTCGACCAGATCCTCGACTTCGTCCTGAATGCTAGAAGTGCTCATACCCGCGACCTAGAGCGAGAGGTCGCGGGGCGCAAGTGCGGAGTGAAGTCGCGCCTTAGCGGGCGCTGTCTTCGTGATCATCGATCGCCGCTTCAATGCGGGTCACGGCCATATCGGCCAGGAAGGCGCCCAGTCGCGCGGCCTCCTCGCCGGCGTCGCAAATCTCCTGGCGATCTTCACACCAGCTGCCCACAGCGCCTTCCGCGTCGATACGCGTCTCGGCAATTTCCTGCGGCAACATGATCTCGCCACCTGCAAATTCACTGGGAACAAACAGGCTAACAATTGCGAGCCAAAATCCTGCACGAATAAAGAACATACTCTATCCACCTCATCGACAGCCTTTGCGGCTGTTCTTCTTCTTTGCAGGATAGAGGCTAGGTGAGCGGGCGCGAAATAGCGAGCGTTTGTGGGGTTTAGCGACAATAACGTGCGAATTTGGAGCACAGGTTTTGTCTAAAATTTATACGCAATTTTATCTTGTCCCGACGCGGGACACTTTTTGGTAAGGTGTCTTAAGAAACGCGCCGGATCGGTTAACCCCTGGCCGGCGGCCTAGTTGGTTGCCGTCGAGGCCCCGATACAGCGGCTGACATCGAGCAGGGCGTGCTCGGCGATACAGAAGCTGTCTTCATACTTGAAATGGCCGGCCGCGACACATTGCTGGAGGTCGAGGCGAACCCAGGCCAGGCAGCGTTCCACCACCGGATCGGACAACAGGGCATCAATCACCTCGCGGGAGCGGGCCGGGTCTGCGGACAGATCTTCCAGCGCGGCGACCGAGAGAATGCGGCCAATCCGCTGGCGGTCCGGATCGATGGCGGTCTCCCCGACGGTCAGCGACAGTTGCGGGCCCATGGGGGCTGCGACCTGTTCCGGCGCGGCGTTCTCGAACAATTCGGAGGCGGCAATGCCGGAACCGATTCGGTTTTGAACCTCACTGTCTAGGGCGATATTGCGCTCGGCAGCCTGTTCAATGGCGGCGAGGCGGCTTTCCCGGTCCCGGGCGCGGACATTCGCCCAGCGTGCGCTCTGCAGGTCATAGGCGGCATTGCGATAGCGTTCAGCGACTTCGCGGATCTGGGCCGTGTCGCGCTCCAGCGCATCGACGACCGAAGTCTGGGCGTCGCCGGAATTTTCAAAACTGGTGGCAAAGGCCGGATCGAACATCAGGCCTGACATGGCCGCCTCGGGACCATAATAATCCGCCAGCTCGCGCACATCGTCGAGATATTCCGGGTGCTGGGCAGCAATCATGGCAGTGTAGGCGATCCAGGCGCGGACGAGCCGGTCCTCGCTGTAGAAGGAGGACAGCGTGTCCATGGCATTGTCCAGGTCCGCTGCCGAGCCGATCGGGGCGTCGCGCAGGTCGGCGATAACACTGTGATAGGCCGCATAGGACGAGGCTTCGTCGCGCAGGGCGGAGCTGTCCTGGGGCGCCGGGGCTTCTAGCTGTAGAACCGGGGCGTCTTCGGCCGGTGCCGCCTCGGGTTGATCCTGTAGCGACGTGCTGACGAGCAGGCTTGCAACAAGCAGTTTCAACATCGGGGGGCCTCCGTAACCGAGCTGTGATCAATATGCCTCGCGGACAGCGTCGCTCCAAGGGTCGAATCATGAATTGTTCAGCGCAGGATTGCTCATTCACAAGCGTAAACGCGCAAAGTTTAAGATTCAGGCTTTGTTAACCCTTGCGGCGAAGATTAACGGCGACCGCTTGTGCCTGAGTCGCACTGTGAGGATATGAAACAGACCCGCCGAGACATAACGCTCTGGATCGCTGAACGCGGTGGCCCTGTCGTCAACCTGATCTGGTTGGCCACGCTGGGCTGGGCGGCGACGCGTGTCTGGCCGATGGTCGATCTGGCCGTCTGGGTAAAAGTGGCCGGAATTGGTGTTCTGGCCCTGCCTGCCGTGGCCGGCCTGGTTCTCTCCGCGCGTCTGACCAAGGATTTCGACCGTTTCCTGATTGCCATGTTGTGGACTTCCCTGGCGGTCGCGGTGACTGCGGCCGGAGGCGGGATCAACGGGCTGGGCGTCATTCTGTTCCCGCTGGCGCCGGCCGTGGCCGCCGCCTATGGCGACCGCGAGGCCGTGATCAAGGCCAGCGCCGTCGCGCTGATGGCCTTTGCCGTGACGCTGGCGCTGGACTTTGCCGGTTTTATCCAGCCTGCACCGCAAATGGTGGCCTATCACATGCCGTTTGTCCTGGGTGCGCTGAGCATGCTGGCCTACGGATTCACCTGTGCCTCCATCCGCGCCATCAAGACGGCCGACCGTATCCGCGAGGAAGCCGAGGCCGGACGGGTGAGGGCGCGCGCCTTTGACGCCGCGCCGGCGCCGCTGATCGCCTGTGACCCCAAGGGCCGTGTACTGGCGGCCTCGCAGGGATTGCGTGAGCTGTCGCCGGGCCTGCCGCGATCGATCGAGGACCTGCCGGTCTCTGATCTGGGTTTCGAGGAAGAGGACCGGGTGTTGTTGACGTCAGCAGCGCGCAAGAGTGCGGGGCGTCCGGTCGAGGAATTACTGGCCATTCGCGGCCTGCGCGGTCGTCCGGAAACGGTCAAGCTGAGTGCGGCGCCGATTTCCGGCGGGTCTGTTGCATCCCTGGCTTCTGACGACAGTGTCGTGGTTGAAACGGCTCTGCGTGAAGCCGAGGAATCCCGTCGCGAAGCCATCGAGGACGCGCGCGCCAAGTCGCAATTCCTCGCTTCGGTCAGTCACGAGCTGCGCACGCCGCTCAATGCGATCATCGGCTTCTCCGACGTTATGAAAACCCGGCTCTTCGGTCCCATGCCGGCCCGTTATGCCGAATATGCCGACCTGATCCATGAGAGCGGCCAGCACCTGATGGAGCTGATCGGTGACGTGCTGGACATGTCCAAGATCGAAGCTGACCGTTACGAACTGGCGCCGGAAGCGTTCGACATTGCCGAGGTTCTCTCGGTCACCGCCAAGATGATGCGCCTGCAGGCGGAAGAGGCGGGACTGACCCTGTCCGTGGACCCGCTGGACGATCCGATCGAGGTGACGGCCGACCGCAAGGCCCTGCGTCAGATCCTGCTCAATCTCCTGTCCAATGCCGTGAAATTCACGCCGGCGGGCGGTGCCGTGGTCGTCATGGCGCGTTCCCTGGGCAGCAATCTCGTTCTGGCTGTTGGCGACAGCGGTGTCGGTCTCGACCCGGAAGAAGCCGAACGCCTTGGCCAACCCTATCGCCAGGCCACCAATGCCCGCGATATCGAAAACCGTGGCACCGGCCTCGGCCTGTCCCTGGTGCGTGCCCTGTCCGAACTGCATGGCGGCACGATGAGCATTGCCAGCCGAAAGGGCGTTGGCACCACGGTCACGGTTACGCTGCCCATCCTGGTGGAAACAAAGGGCGAGGTCGTCGCGGGTTCCGATGATATGGGTGTGCGTGCTCAGATCGAACGTGCCCAAGCCGCCTCCAAGACCCTGGCCTCGGCCGGCTAAGCGCACGACGCTGCCAAAAGTCCTGTCGCGCCGGTGTTCACCTGCTCTGCTCTCCTGTAATTCTGCCGCCAGGAACGGGACCGGGCGGTATCAAGCCGAGCGGTCGGAAATATCGGGGAAGTATCGATGAACGCGACGAGCGAAACCATTGCGGCGTTGTTTGACCGCTGGAATAACAGCCTTCAGACAGGTGATCCCAAACAGGTCGTGGCCAATTATGCAGAACAGTCCATCCTGCTGCCGACGGTGTCCAATACGCCGCGCCTGACGCCGGCCGAGAAAGAGGATTATTTCGTCCACTTCCTCCAGAACAAGCCGTCTGGCGAGATCGACCTGCGTCAGATCGAGATCAGTGGTGACATCGCCGTTGATAGCGGCCTTTATACCTTCACCATGGGGGCGACCGGAGCCGTCGTGAAGGCGCGCTATACCTTCGTTTACAAATGGGATGGCACCAACTGGCTGATCATCTCCCACCATTCTTCCGGCATGCCGGAGGGGTGACAGTGTCGCCTCGCAGGTGACGCTGGCAACAAAGCCATACTGTGACAGTCAGGCGTTAGAACGCCTCAAGCGTGGGTGCCACTCCGCTCATCGATGGGTGTGGGATGCGCCTTGATGATGGTCGGCGTGAGAAGCGCCGAAACATCATGCGTTTGCTATTGCTGAGCTCTCTGTTCGAACTACTTTGAGCCGAGAGTGAGAGATCGACGGCTTCCATGTCCAAAACAGAGTATCGAGCTGGCTATACTGTTCAATTCTTGGGGCAGGAAGCTGAGCCCCTGGTTGTGATCGACGATTTTTTCGAGCAGCCCGAGGCACTGGTTGCCGAAGCGGCCCGCAGCGCCTTCACAACCCCTCCGCCTGGTTATCCGGGGGTCAGGGCCAGAGCGCCCTCGGAGTATCTGATGACCCGGGCCGCATTGCTGCGTGAAATCCTGGCCGGTGTGTTTGGCTATACCCGTGATGCCAAGTTGATCGAGTGTAGTTTTTCGCTCGTCACGACTCCGCCGGAACAGCTCTACTCTGCTCAACGCATTCCCCACCATGACTCCACCGATCCCAACTTGATCGCAATGCTCCACTATCTGTCAGGCCCGGAGAAGGGTGGAACGAGCCATTATCGGCATGCCGCAACCGGCTATGAGACTGTTCGCCAGGAGCGTTTGGATACCTATCTCGGAGCGCTGGCGGATGAAGAACAGAAAGACGGTTCACCGCCCTCAACCTATTTCGATGGCAGTAATTCTCGCTTCCAGCGGATTGCCCGGACAGAAGCGCGCTTTAATCGCGTCGTGATGTATCGAGGCGTGCTGCTGCACTCGGGGGATATTCCCGAGGGTTTCTCCTTCGCAACAGACGTGAATGCGGGCCGGTTGACGGTGAACTCATTTTTCTTGCAGGGCTAGGTCGGACTCCGGGCAAGGCTTTGCCTCCCGCCTGTCCCAACGCGTATGGACGGGCGCTTTAAGGGCGCGGCGCGTCATGGGGATTATTTGCGGCATGATGGAAGGTTAGCTCACCTCTCATCCGTACCATCGCACCACTCATCTCTTGCATTCTCGTCACCGACACGCGGCGCAGCTAGGCCTGTTGCTGCTTGATGCTCTGGCGCGGATTGGGAGTTGGAAAGTTGAAGATGTTTATCGCAGCGGTGCTGGCGGGCGTGCTCGCCGCACCGGCCTTTGGCCAGATTGGTGATGAGCCCTGGGACTGGAATCCCGATATCTCTCCGGATGGACGTTATGTGGTCTTCCACAGCGAGCGTTCGCGAACGGATGATGATCTTTATCTCTGGGACATGCACACGCGGACGCTGACCCAGCTGACCGAAACGCCGGACCAGAACGAGAAGTTTCCGCGTTTCAGTCCGGACGGACATTTCATCGTCTACCAGGTTGGCAATGCGGACGGGTCCGTGTGGAGTTTGCGTCGGGTGGCGCTCGACGGCTCGCACAATGCCGAGATCGTCACGGCTGGCAATCTGGCGATCAATCCGGACGTGTCTCCGAATGGGGAGTGGGTCGCCTTTGCAGGGCGTGTGTCCGAGGATGCGACCCGCAATGATATTTTCATCGTGCGCCCGGATGGTTCCGACCTGACCAATCTGACTGGCGAGTCCGATGCGATCGGCTATACCGTTCTGCCGTCCTGGTCTCCGGATGGGCAGACAATCGCTTTTTCCGGTGGTGATATCGACGCCGATACGGCGGAGATCTTTCTGGTTGATGTGCACAGCCGGGACGTCCGGGCCTTCATGGAGATCGAAACCTACAAGGAAATGGGACCGACCTATTCGCCGGACGGGCGGTATCTGGCGGCATCCGTCGGGTTCCAGAATTACGATTTCTACCGGCTGGTGATCTTTGATCTGGAATCCGGCACGGCTCGCCAGGTGGGTGCGTCGTCCGAATATCATGCGCGCCCCGCGTGGAGTGCAGACAGCAATTCGCTTTACTATCAGGAGATCGTCCAGGGCGGGGCGCGTATTGCGCGCTATGACCTTGGCGAGGATGAAACCTATAATCTCGGTATTCCCGGCGGATGGGAAGAAGAGCTGATGTGCCGCTCAGTGGCCGCGTATGGCGGTGCGTATGCAGGCGGTCACTGATCCGACTCCTCCTTTCCCTTGATGGGAAAGGTGCCTGCGAAGCAGGCGGATAGGGTGCGGCCCGAAGGGCCTGGAAGGGATTGTTGGCTGCGCCTTCGGCGCGCACCCACTCCGTCTCCGCCTGCGCTGAAGCTCCGGCGGATCCACCTCGCCCATCAATGGCGAGGAGGGTATGCACGTGTAGACCTTAGCCCGTGCGCCCGGTGTCATCCGGGTTGAGGTGCGCGCGGGATCGCACGAAGGCGATGGCGGCGCCGAGGTCTCCGACTTCGAAGAAATAGGAGGTGATGCGTTCACCGCGGCGGTCCATCAGATCAATGCGGGCCGCCTCGCGCGGGTCGCGTTCGGCAATGCGCTCGGCATCGGCAACCGAGAAACGGTAAATCTGCCGCGCTTCGGCCGGGTTGAGTTCGGCAGCGGGTGCGCTGTCGACACGACCGCGTGAAAAGACCAGTTGGCGGGCATAATCCGGGGCACTCCAGCGCAGCCAGGGAGCGTGCTGAGGCGCTGGGTAAAGCCCGCCGACTGTCGGATCATAGAGATCAGGTTCGCGGGCCATATCGCGCAGTACGAGGACCGCGGACGTCACACCATCGACCTGGGGCAGGTCGACGACAAATTCCAGCTCACCACTGACCAGGGCCAGGCCGGCAGCAACCGGAGCGGCGTCCTGGCGGGCCAGCCATTCGGTCTGGGACAGGCCGATGGGGGCATTGGCTTCCCAGCTGAACTGATCGGCGGGAAAGCTCATCCGCATCAGGCGTTCAAACCCGGCATAACCTTCATTCACGCGCTGGTAGATCAGTTGTGCGTGTTCGGACTGGCAGCCCTGGTCGGCGGCCGCATCATCAAGGCTTGTCCGGTAGTCGTCCAGCTCAGCAGCATTCTCGCCGGCCCGGATCAAGGCGCCTCGCGCCTGCAGGTAAAAGACGGACAGCGCATCACGCTGATCGGCCGTGAACAGCTCGCACAGCTCGTCCATGGCCAGTGCATAGCCGCGCTCGGCAAAGACCTCTTCGGCATTCTGGGCTGCTGCTTGTGTTGTTGTAACAGTCAGCCCGGCTGTGATCGCCAGGAGCGATTTACGCATACATAACCCCACTCATCCGAGCGAGGTTATACCAAAGGAGGTTTTACGACGCGTTTACGCGGCGGCGACGATGCCACATACCGCGCAGCAGCATGAAGAAGGCGAGGCCGAACAGGATGAAGGCGGCGTCGCGGGTGTGGTCCAGCGCAAACTCCTGGGCCCGCTCCTGCAGCGTCGGTGCAGAGACGGAATAGTCCAGCGGCGTGACACCACGCGTGCTCCAGACCGCAGCACGACCTTCCAGTGATCCCCACAGGTTCGAGCGTGCCAGGCTGCGGCCCGCTGCTTCAAAGGAGGCCTCTGACGGTGCTGTCAGCGTGCCGATCCAGCGACCGGCCTGGGTGCGATCCTCGAACAGGGAGGCGACACCGATATTGGGGGCGTTCGCGTCTGCCTCGGTCGATGCAACCTCATCGGCATAGGCCGCTGCGGCCAGACGCATCATGCCGCGCTGGCCCTGGGTGCGAGCCGCAGCGCGAAGGGCGGCGCGCAGTTCTGCCGGCGCATTCTGGTCAATCGCCGCAAAGTCCGTGCTGTTCGGGCCGATGACCAGCAGATTGTGGTCGGCAGGAACAACCTGCTGGCCGTCGCCATACCAGGCATAAAGCCAGGCTTCGCCGCTGGTCAGTGCCGCGCGGGCCAGAACCGAGAGCGCGCCAAACCGGTCTTCTGCGCCATTGCCAACGATCTGTACTGCGGTGCGTGACCCCTGGTCCGCCGAGAAGGGCAGGCCGGAGGTCGCAAATGTGCGCAGGTCGGCTTCGCGGGCCATGTTGCGGGCATCACGTGCCTGGCGCATGCCAAGACGGCTGGCCGAGATCGCGTCTGCCGCCAGGAAGTGAGACTGATAGCCTTCAAAGGAACGCGCCGCGAGAAGGCGTGCGGCAGCGGTGGTTTCCTCGGCATTGCGGCCCGTGATGATCAGTTCCGGTGTGCCATCATTGCGGAAGGCAATCTCCGGCCCGGAAGCGCCCGTCGTATTGCGCAGCGCGGCGCGGTCGTCCTCGGGCAGGGCGTCAAACTCTGCGATGTGGACAATCAGGTCCGCATTCTCGACATCATGCGTGAACAGCGGAACGGCTCCGGCACGCAGTGCAATGCCCTGGGCGATCAGGCTTTCCGCCGTGGCGCGTTCACTATTGTCTTCCGAAATCAGGGCGACGCGGCGCATGGCGGCATAATCAGAGGCCAGCGTTTCTTCCAGCTCGTCCAGTGTCGCGATGCGGTCCTCACGCTGCAGGGAGAGGCGCAGCTGCGAACGGCTGGCATCGACAATCCAGCCAGCCGTGGCCATTTCGGTCGAGAACTCGATCTCCAGCGTGTTGGCACCCGCACGAACATCGTCGGAATACAGCGCAAAGCGTGCTTCTATGGCCCGGGCCTGCGGGCGGATGGTGATCGAATCACCCCCATTGACCGAGACGTGGATCAGACCGGTCGTCGTTTCGCTGGCCGGGCGTGCGGCCAGGCGCAGCCAGGCTTCGGTCGCTGCAGCGTTTGGCGGCAGTTCGAAATCGATGCGTTGACGGGTCTGTGACGGAGAGAGGACGAAGGCGTCCATGCCGGACCGAAGGTCGGCCAGACTACGCTCTTCAGTATAGACAGACTCTTGAATAGCTAATTCACTCGCCGAAATAGCAATTTCGGCTTCTGTCTCGACAGCCTGGCTTCCCCCAGCCATAACTGCCACTAAAGCAATAGCGGCGCACGCTACTCGTACCGACATGGAACGCTCCCTCACCCATTTACAGATTATTAAGCAATCGAGCGGCCATCAACGAAAATGATGCAGGTCAGAGCAGATTTTTGGGTGGATGCCTTGATTAGAAGGGCTGAATCGGGACTCGCGGCCGCTTATGTGATTCGCCGTGGAGACGAAGATGCGGGCGCGGTGCTCGTAAAAGTAGTCCAATCCCGGGAGGTCTGTCGGCTTTTTGTCCCGCAACGGGACGAAACGGGCGAGCGAATCTGGGTGCAGCATTCGCGGGAGGCCTGTGACGAGCGCGAGATCGATGAGTATTGCCAGCGTCGGGTCCGTTCCGACCCCGATTTGTGGATTATCGAGATCGAGGATCGCCAGGGTCGGCATTTTTTAACTGAACCTGTCGAAGAAATTTAACGAATCGCCGGCAGCATGCTTTCATCAAATTGCTCTTATTGGTGCATTGGTGATGTTGTTTCTCTTCAACGATGTCGTCTTCGATCTGGGTGATCTGAGTACTCTTCTCAGAGACGGCACGATTCCACTTCCGGTCTCGCAATTCGAGACCCTCACACCGGCCCACCTGACCCAATTGGTCAGGGAGGCGGTCTTTGTTGATCCGAATATTGCCCAAACCAAACCTGACCAGTGCCAGCATTTGTGCGCCCTGATCGCCTATCGGGCGCCGGGGGCGAATGCCCTGCTGGCCGTACGCCATGACGGCGCCAATGGTCCGGAAGATGTCGGTTTGCGCTTTGCCAACGTTCCCATGACGACGATCGCCTATCTGTGGCGACGCCAGAATGAGGAGCATCTCACAGCGCACGAGATCAATTCGGAAGTCTGGGCCAATGTCACCGGGACCTTGCATAGCGCCCACTGATCAGGCTAACCGGGCGGCTGACATCTTGTGTGAGCCGATCCATGACCTCTCCGACCTCCGACCAGCCTGAATGGGCGCGCCGCCGTTCCTACGCCATCGTCTCCCACCCGGACGCCGGTAAAACGACGCTGACCGAGAACCTGCTCCTGTCCGCTGGCGCCATCCGCCTCGCGGGGCAGGTGAGGGCGCGCGGCGAAAATCGTCGCACCCAGTCGGACTGGATGAAGATCGAGCAGGAGCGCGGGATCTCGGTGTCCGCATCTGTGATGACCTATGAACACCGGACCTTGTTGTTCAACCTGCTCGACACGCCCGGTCACGAGGATTTCTCCGAGGACACCTATCGCACGCTCACCGCAGCCGACAGCGCCATCATGGTGCTCGATGCGGCCAAGGGCGTGGAGCCGCGCACGTTGAAACTGGTCGAGGTGTGCCGCCTGCGCGATATCCCGATCGTCACCTTCATCAACAAGATGGACCGCGAGGCGCTGGACCCCGTCGAGCTGCTGGAAGACATCCAGGAGAAGCTGGCCCTGGACACCGCGCCGATGCAATGGCCGGTCGGCTCGGGCAATCGCTTCAAGGGCGTGATGGACCTCAAGACTGAAGGTTTCCACATCTATCAGCGCCCGGGCGAGGAGCGCTCTCCCGGTGAACCGAGCGAGATTGTCGATATCAATTCCAACATGATCGCCGAAGTCCTTTCCGAAGAGGAGCTGGACGAGGTCAAGGAAGGCGCCGAAGTCGCGCGCGAGCTGTGTCCGCCCTTCAAGATGCAGAGCTTCCTGGAAGGCCATCTGACGCCGGTCTTTTTCGGCTCGGCCCTGCGCGGATTTGGCGTGCACGAGCTGCTCGATGGTCTGGCCGACAATATTCCGGGGCCCGCAGCTGTCGCGGCCGATATCAATGGCAAGCCGGGTGAGGTGGAGCCGGGTGGCAAAGAAGTCGCGGGCTTTGTCTTCAAGGTCCAGGCAAATATGGATCCGAACCACCGCGACCGCGTCGCCTTTGTGCGCCTGTGTTCGGGCAAGTTCAAACGCGGCATGAAACTCAAGACCGAGACGGGCAAACAGCTGACCGTCTCCTCGCCGACGCTGTTTTTTGCCCAGGACCGCGAGATCGCCGACGAGGCTTTTGCCGGTGATGTCATGGGCGTGCCCAATCACGGAACCCTGCGGGTGGGTGACAGCCTGTCCGAGAGCGGCAAGGTCCGTTTCTCCGGCATTCCCAATTTCGCCCCGGAAATCCTGCGCCGTGCCCGCCTGGCCGATCCGCTGAAGGCGAAACACCTGAAAAAGGCGCTGGAAAGCCTGGCCGAGGAGGGGGTGACCCAGCTCTTCCGCCCGATCATCGGGGGCGATTTCGTGGTGGGCGCCGTCGGTGCGCTGCAGATCGATGTGATGCGCGAACGCGTGGCCGCCGAATACGGGCTGGAAGTGACGTTCGAACCGGCCCCTTATGAGACCGCGCGCTGGCTGACCGGTGATGATGCCAAGATCGAAGCCTTTGCCGACCGTCACAAATCGGCGATGGCCGAGGATATCAATGGTGATCCGGTCTTCCTGGCCAAGAGCGCCTGGGAAGTTTCCTATTCCGAAGAGAAATTCCCGGACCTGACCTTCCACCGCGCCAAGGAGCGCAGCTGATGCGAACGTCTTCCCAGTCAGAAGTCATGAGTGAGCTGGAACGGCTCTGGGCCATCACGGTTGAAGTCTGGAATACGTCCTTTCTGGGCGTCAGCGTCGGGCACGGCATTTCTGCCGTCCTGATCCTGTTGCTCGGACTGAGCCTGCGCTCGGCGATTGCCAGCTGGATCATTGCCTCCCTGCGGCGTCTGGCGAAGAAGACCGAGACCTTGCTGGATGATGCGGTCGTTGATGCCCTGGCCGGACCGCTCAAACTGGTGCCGGTCATCATCGCGTTGTTCTTCTCGCTCAACACGCTGCAGGCGGGGGCGGCCGAGAATTCCCTGTTCATCGGTGACGGCGAAAACATCATTCGCACGCTGATCACGATCGCCATCTTCTGGGCGCTGCACAATGCGGTCGATCCGGTCATGCACTTGTTCAAGGGCCTGCAGAATACGCTGACGCCGCTGATGCTCGACTGGCTGAACAAGGCGCTGAAGATCATCTTCATCATCGTTGGTGTCGCCGCCATCCTCGAGCTGTGGGGCATTTCCGTCGGCCCGATCATCGCCGGTCTCGGCCTGTTCGGTGTGGCGGTGGGCCTGGGCGCCCAGGACCTGTTCAAGAACCTGATTGCCGGCCTGTTGATCCTGACTGAGAAGCGTTTCCTGCCGGGCGACTGGATCAAGGTGGATGACGTGGTCGAGGGCACGGTGGAGGAGGTCAATTTCCGCTCCACCCTGGTGCGCCGTTTCGACAAGGGCCCGGTCTATGTGCCCAACGCCAAGCTGGCCGATAATGCCGTCATCAACTTTTCCCGCATGACCCACCGCCGGACCTACTGGATCATCGGCGTGCGTTATGACACCAGCGTGGAACAGCTGCAGCAGATCCGAGACCAGGTGCTGGACTATGTCCTGACCCATCCCGAATACGCCCACCCGCCGGAGGTCTCGACCTTCATGCGCGTGGACAAGTTCTCCGACAGCTCCATCGACTTCATGCTGTATTGCTTCACCAAGACGACGAACTGGGGTGAATGGCTCCGGCTGAAGGAAGACCTGGCCTTCAAGATCAAGGAAATCGTCGAAGGCGCCGGCACCGATTTCGCCTTCCCCTCGACCAGTGTCTATCTGGAGCAGGGCGCAGAGGTGTTCAATCCGCCGACGGTGAAGGCGGAGTAGTTTGTCCGCGTCTTTGGTGGATGCGCTTTTTTCCACCAAGGGGGCGGATGAGTACAGAACAGGCCCATCTATCCACGTCATCCCTGCGAAGGCAGGGACCCAGTTCGTAAGGCTGGATCCCGCTCCTAAAAGCGCTTTTTCTTGAAATGCCTGACCCTGTGAACTGGGCCCTGACCTTCGTCAGGGTGACGGTGTGTAACTCGCGGGCGGACGAGCCGGGGCCATGATGGGGAAGGCGCATTTTAGCACCCTCCCGCACCCGATTGGACACCCCCTCACACGCGAACTAGTCTTCCCTTCAACGCGCGTGGCGTGAATCCGCGCAGGCATGACCTTGGGGAGGGCGATATGCGAAAGCTTCTGATGGCCGGTCTGGCCGCGATGTGTCTGACCACCCAGCCTGCCATGGCGCAGGACGAGGGCCGGATCGAAACGCTCCAGCTGGAACAATACCTCGAATGGGAACAGGCCGGTTCGCCGCAGATTTCCCCCGACGGTGACACCATCATCTATACGCGGCGGCGCGTGGACCCGGTCAATGACGGGTTTACCAGCGAGCTCTGGATCATGAATGCCGATGGGTCTCGCCATCGCTTCCTGACGCGCGGCGGCGCAGTGACATGGTCGCCGGATGGTCAGCGCATCGCCTTCATGCGCGCGGTGGACGGCAAGCCGCAAATTTTCACACGCTGGATGGATGCCGAGGGCGCCGAAAGCCAGGTCAGCCATACCCAGAACCGCATCAAGGCGATCGAATGGTCGCCCGATGGTCAGCGCATCGCCTTCCTGGGTGAAGTCCCGATGTCGCCGGCCATGTCGATTACGCTGCCCGGTCGCCCGTCCGGTGCGAACTGGACCGCCGATCCGATGGTCACCGATGATCTCAATTACCGGGTCGATCGCCAGGGGCTGAAAACCGGCTTCGACCACTTGTTTGTCATCCCCTCTGATGGCGGAACAGGGCGTCAGTTGACCGAGGGCGAATGGGACGCCTCCATGCGCATGTCCGGTGTCGGTTCGGGCAGTTTCGCCTGGACGCCGGACAGCGAGAACATTGTGTTTGACGGCAATCGTGAGCCGTCACCCACCGGCGACAGCCGGCGCTCGGACATCAATATCGTCAATGTCGCCACGCGGGAGGTGCGTTCACTGACGACGGATGGCGGTTTCTGGGGCAATCCGTCGGTCTCGCCAGACGGGCGGCGCATCGTCTATTCCGGTTTTGCCGAGGATAATGCCAACTACCCGGCCACCCATCTCATGATGATGAATATCGATGGCAGCGGCATCACCACACTTCGTGCTGACCTGCCTGACGGCGCGGGACAGCCGATCTGGGCCGGCAATAATCGCGGTGTCTATTACTCGATGAACTATCGCGGCTCGACCGAGCTCAACTATACCAGCACGTCTGGCGATACGCGGGTCATCACCGAGGGCATGCACCGCTTTGGCCTGTCATCCATGAGCCGCAATGGACGCGCCGCGGGAACGATCAGCGCTCCGGACGTGACCCGCAATGTCGGCCTGGTCGGGCGCAACGGCGCGATCGACCAGCTGACCGATCTCAATGGCGATATCCTGGATGGGGTGACGCTGGGCGAGATCGAGGAGATCAATTATGCCTCTGCTGATGGCACCATGGTCCAGGGCTGGGTGATCTATCCGCCGAATTATGATCCCTCGCAGACCTATCCCATGGTCATGCACATCCATGGCGGGCCGCACGCCATGTATGGCGTCAATTTCAACTTCCGTTTCCAGGAGTGGGCGGCACAGGGCTATATCGTCCTGTTCACCAATCCGCGCGGGTCGACCGGCTATACGCCGGAATTTGCCAACGCCATCGACAATGCCTATCCGGGCCGGGCCGATATGGAAGACCTGCTGGGTGGTGTCGATCACCTGGTCGGGCGTGGCCTGATCGATGAAGACCGGCTCTATGTCACAGGCTGCTCCGGCGGCGGTGTGCTGACCACCTGGCTGGTCGCCCATACCGACCGGTTTGCGGCAGCCGCCTCGCTGTGCACGGTGTCCAACTGGATCAGCTTTACCGGCCAAGCCGATATCGGGGCCTGGAGTTTCAACCGCTTCCGCCCGAACTATTGGGAAGACCCGACCGAGTGGCTGGAACATTCACCGGTCATGCATGCCCATCGCATCACGACGCCGACGCTCTACATGACAGGGGCTGAAGACCTGCGCACCCCGCTGGCCCAGGCCGAGGAAGTCTATGCCAACCTCGTACGTCGCGGTGTGCCTTCCATGCTGATCTCGATGAACCGGGAATATCACGGGACCTGGAGCGTGCCGTCCAACCTGCTGCGCACCCAGCTTTATCTGCAGGAATGGTTTGATCGCTATCCGGGTGAGGAGGAGTAGCCATATTCCTCCTTTCCCTTGATGGGAAAGGTGCCTGCGAAGCAGGCGGATAGGGTGCGGCCCGAAGGGCCGGGAAGGGATTGTTGGCTGCGCCTTCGGCGCGCACCCACTCCGTCTCCGCCTACGCTGAAGCTCCGGCGGATCCACCTCGCCCATCAAGGGCGAGGAGGGCTGTGATCGTGGTCACGGGGTATGCTTCGCGGGGGCTGTTTTAGTGGTGGCATGGCCCATCGAAACACTCTGGTCGCTAAACATCTGCGAAAAAAACATGACCTCGCACGAGGTGCGTCTCTGGATTGCCCTGAAGCGGTTAAAATCCCGCGGGTTCAAGTTCAGACGACAAGTGCCCCTTGGCCGTTACGTGGTGGACTTTGCGTGTTTTTCCCCAAGGCTGGTGATAGAGGTTGATGGTGGTCAGCACACTCTGTCAGAGCATGAGCGCCACGATCGAGACCGGGATGCCTGGCTGCGAGGACAAGGCTTCCGGGTTCACCGAATTTGGAACTACCAGATCGACCGGGAGTTCGACGCTGTGATGGATGCCATAGACTTCCTCCTTTCCCTTGATGGGAAAGGTGCCTGCGAAGCAGGCGGATAGGGTGCGACCCGAAGGGCCGGGAAGGGATTGTTGGCTGCGCCTTCGGCGCGCACCCACTCCGTCTCCGCCTACGCTGAAGCTTCGGCGGATCCACCTCGCCCATGAAGGGCGAGGATAAGGGGAATATTGCTCGTCGACGTGCCGCCGACTAGGCCGCCACATCCCGCCGCATGCGCCAGAAGCGCATGGCGCGCTCGCTGTCTTCCAGCGTGATGCGGTCAAAGAGCTGACCCAGCTCCTTGGCATCATTGAAGGCTTCGGCATTGGCTGACCCGCGCAGGACAGCGAGGGTGACAAACAGGGCCTTGTCGAAGCCTGCGGCCTTGCAGATCAGGGCCAGCGGGTCGATGCATTCCTGTTCGATGGCGCGCCGGGCGGCGACCAGGTCCACCCCGGTCATCTCGGAAAAGCCGACATAAAAGCGGATGTATTCCCGTTCGCGCAGCAGGCGGGCGAGCAGGGTGCCATCCAGCTTGCGACGGACCTGTTGTGAACGGATATATTTGCGCGCTTCCTCGACTTCGCGATCCTCTTCGAGGCGCGCACTCAGGCGCTGGCGCGAGGCTTCCATGGCCTGTTCCAGGACGGCCGGGTCGACTTCATTGAAGCGATCAACAATGCGCTCGCGCAGACGGTTCTCGACCGTCAGCATGAGGTCGGCGAGAATGTCATTGGGCGTATCCGGACGTTCGATCAGTGGTTCCTGCAACACGCTGGACGTTTCCGCGCGTTCGGACACGACCTCGAATGTCTGGTGGGAAATCTGTGCGCCTTCATTGCGGACCAGGGTCGCCACAGTGTGGTCGTCACCGCGCCGGACGATCGTATCGGACAGGCGTTCCGAGACGCTCCCACGCTGGGAGATGGCCTTTAGGTGGGTCTGCTCGCCGGTTTCCGCGATGCTGAGCAGATCCTTCTCATCGAGCACGCTCGACTTGGCGAGGATGGGGGCCGCCACCTCGATGGCATCCTGGGCCAGTTTGAGCACCAGCCCCTTGGGGGCAAGCGGGGCATCGGCAAAACGCTCGGACAGTTCCGCCCGTGCTTCCTGGGCCGTCTGTTCCGCCAGGGCGGAAAGAACATCGTCGAAATGTCGCGAGACTTCAGTGTCGCGACCGGGAGGTTCATCGAAGAACAGATCGGTGACTTCGCGCAGCAGGGTACGGCGTCGCTCCGAGGATTTCTCCTTGGCCAGCGCAACCAGATTGTTCAACTTGCTGACGACCGCCATTGGTCACTCCTCGACACTCAGTCTCGCACTCTCCCACAGACCTGTAAAAAAACCGTACGGGCGATAGTTCAAATTGTGCGTATCCGGGAAATCAGGGGTTGGGGCCGTCATCCACCGCCTGCAGGGCGATGATCTCCCGTGGCGTCGGCGCGCGATCGGAACTGGCTTCGATCTGTCGGGTCAGTCGCGTGCTCAGGCCGGTCGTGCGGCCGGGGGCCAGCCTCGGCGTTGATGGCGAGGAGAGCAGGGCGCACTGGGCGTTTTCGTCGTAATAGCCAGGGCGCGTCCAGACCCAGGCCTGGCAGGCGTGATCGCCGTCGCACAGGGCTTCGCAACGCGCGGCGTCACCCGTCCCGATCGCCAGGCGTTCATAGACCGATCCGGTGCGTTCATAGCCCTCCATCACGCTCTGCGCGCCCAAGGGTGCGGAAAGCTGTGTGAATACAAGCAGGAGGGTCAAAAAACAGCGCATCTGCCGTATTCTTGTCCCAGTGCGCTAATAATTCCTTCAAATCACCGTTGAATTTGTACAATTCCGGGGATAGGGGATGGCGCGCAAGCGAGGGGCAGACATGCAGCGCACTCAGGACAGTTTTACCAATCGACTGACCGCGTTTATCGAAAGCGCGGCCTTCCGGAATTTTGTTCTCGGTCTGATCGTGTTGAATGCGATCACGCTGGGGCTGGAGACCTATCCTTACGAGGGGCTCTGGTTCACCACGGTTCTGCCGATCGTGGATCGCATCGTGGTCTCGGTCTTTGTCTTCGAGATTTTTCTCAAGCTGGTCGCCTATCGCCATCGCTTTTTCATGTCGGGCTGGAACTGGTTCGACCTGATCGTCATCGGCGTCTCGATCATGCCGGATGCGGGCGGGTTCGCGGTCCTGCGCTCGCTGCGCATCCTGCGTGCCTTCCGCCTTTTCTCGGTAATGCCGGAAATGCGCAAGGTCGTGGAAGCCCTGCTGCGCGCCATTCCGGGCATGAGTTCGGTGATCGCCGTTCTGGCGCTGATTTTCTACGTCTCCTCGGTGATGGCCGCCAAGCTGTTCGCGGAGAGCAATCCGGAACTGTTTGGAACCCTGGGCGAGAGCGCGATCACCCTGTTCCAGGTGATGACGCTGGAAGGCTGGGCCACCGAGGTTCAGAACCCGGTGCGCGAACACCATCCCTGGGCCTGGTTCTTTTTCCTGGTGTTTATCGTGCTGACCAGTTTCGCCGTGCTGAACCTGTTCATCGCCATCATCGTGGACAGTCTGCAGGCCAAGCATTTTGATGACGAGGATGCGCGCGACGAAGAAGCCCAGGCCGACCGCGCCGAACTGCATCGCGAGATTTCCGAACTGCGCGAGGAAATCCGCCTGTTGGGCGGCATGCTTCAGCGATCGTTGGAGGCGTCTTCGGACGGTTCCAGCAAGGCTTCAAAAGCCCCGGACAGCTCCGAATAGAAGGCGGCCAGGCGTTCATCGCGTTCCGAGCGCGTGCGCGGCGCCGCGGCGCTGAGATCACGCGGCGGCAGGTCGGCATGGACGGCGGTCATGAAGCGCTGCCAGATCTGGGCGGGCAAGCCGCCCCCGGTGACGTCTTGCATCGGGCTGTCATCATCATTCCCGACCCAGACCCCGGCTGTGTAATCCTCGGTAAAACCGATGAACCAGGCATCGCGGAAGGACTGGCTGGTGCCGGTCTTGCCACCCACCGAGCGGTCCGGCAGTGCGGCCCGGCGGCCGGTGCCGGTCAGCACGACATCCTGCATCATGGTCGACATGGCCTGGGCGACCTCGCGGGTCACGACCTGCGGGGCCTCGCGTTCAGGATGTTCATACAGCACATCGCCGCGGGAATTGGAGATTGACGTCACGAAATAGGGATCGAAACGCTGGCCATTACGCGGAAAGACCGAATAGGCCGCCGTCAGTTCCAGCAGGTTGGCTTCGGCTGCGCCCAGCGCGATCGAGGGCAGGGCCGGCAGGTTGGAGCGGATGCCCAGGCGCTGGCCGAGCTCGACAATGCGCTCGATGCCCAGCTCGTCGCCGATCTGGGCGGCAACCGTGTTGATCGAGCGCTTGAGCGCTTCCTGCAGGGTGACGAGACCCCGATAGTTTCCGGAGAAATTCTGCGGCGTCCAGCCTTCCAGGTCGACGGGTTCATCCCACACCGCGGTCGATGGCGCGTAGCCCGCTTCCAGGGCGGCGGTGAAGACGATGGGCTTGAACGCCGAGCCCGGCTGGCGCTGGGCCTGGGTCGCCCGGTTGAACTGGCTTTGCAGATAGTCGCGACCGCCGTGCATGGCCCGGACCGCGCCGTCCTGCGCCAACAGGACGATCGCGACCTCTGACGCCCCTTGGCTGGAGCCATCATTCTCGAGCACCTGCTCTGCTGCCTCACCGGCCGCAAGGGTCAGTTGGGGATCAATCGTCGTACGGATGACCAGGTCGGGGATGTTTTCCGGCCCCAGCAGGCGTTCCGCTTCCAGTACGGCATAATCAAAAGCGTGGCCCCAGGTCACGCCGGCCTGGGGATCGATATCGGGTTCCACCGGAACGGCCGGATTGGCAATCGCGTCATCATGTGCTGCCTGGTCGATGAAGCCGGCATCCAGCATGGCGTCGAGCACTGTGGCGGCGCGCGCCTGGGCGGCCTCCAGATTGACCGTGGGGTCCAGACGTGACGGCGCCTTGGGCAGGGCGGCGAGCAAGGCGGCCTCGGCCAGGCTCAGCTCGGTGGCAGACTTGTCGAAATAGCGCTGGCTGGCGGCCTCAACGCCAAAGGCGCGGGCGCCCATATAGATGCGGTTGAGATAGAGTTCCAGGATCTCGGTCTTGCTGAGATTGCGCTCCAGGGCCATTGCCAGGCGAATTTCCTGCAGCTTGCGGCGCAAGCGCCGCTCGGGCGACAGGATCAGGTTCTTCACCAGCTGCATGGTGATGGTTGAGCCGCCCTGGACATTGCGGCCGGCCAGCAGGTTTACCCAGACCGCGCGCAGCACGCCGCGCCGATCAACACCATCATGCTCGTAAAAGCGCTGATCCTCGATGGCGAGGAAGGCCTGGGGTACGTGCTGGGGCAGGGTGTCCAGGCCGACGGCCCGGGCATAGAGCGGGCCACGCACGGCCAGCACCTCGCCATTCATGTCCTGCAGGGTGACCGACGGTTCGCGTCGGGTGACCCATAATTCCGAGGCCGTTTCAGGGGCGTCCGGCAGGTCGTGGAACGCCCAGTGCCATACGCCGCCAGAGAAAAGCACACCAAACAGGAGGACAAATGCAGTCACGCCGCCTGCGATCAGGCGGTTGCGGCGCTCTCGGCGCTGCCTTTCCATCATGTGATCCGCGCGAAACGGCTCCATGATCATGTTATAGATCCCCGCAAACTCGATGCATTGGTCCTAAGGCCCCGAGAAAGGGGCCAAATTCAGGCGATATCCTATGTCTTTGCCTTTCTGGAAGATGAAAACTCTATCAGAGATGACCCGCGATGAGTGGGAATCTCTTTGCGATGGCTGCGGAAAATGCTGCCTGATCAAGCTGGAAGACGAAGATACGGGCTTGCGCCTGGAGACGGATGTCAGCTGTAAATTGTTCAATCCCACCACCTGTCGCTGCAAGCAATACGAGCTGCGCAAGACTGTCGTGCCCGATTGTGTGGTGCTGACCCCCACCAGCGTGCACGAACTGCCCTGGATCCCGAAAACCTGTGCCTATCGCCTGCTGGCCGAGGGCAAGGAGCTGTATGACTGGCACCCGCTGGTCACGGGGGACCCGGCCAGCACCCACAAGGCGGGCATGTCGGTCATCAACCAGGTGCGGTCGGAGGAAAGCTTTTCCGGCGAAGTCGACTGGGAACAACACATCGTCGAATGGCCGGGCGAGGGCGACGAGGACTAGGCGCTGGCGCGCCGGGGCTCAGTCTTCTTCCAGCACGCCACATTCTGGCGGATAATTGGCCAGTTCACCGCTTTGCAGGGCGTGTGCAGCCATATCTTCCAAAGTAATGGCCGGCAGATCGGTGGTGAAGCTTTCACCATTCATTTCGCCCCTCCCGGTCAGGAAATTGACATCACAGCGCGGGATGACTGTGACAGGGTATCCAACCCGCATCGCCTCACGGGTCAGACCGGCTAGGCGAAACGCGCCATCGCGATAGGCGATTGTCGCTGTCACCGGAGCGTGGCGCCCAGATCCGAACGAGTGCCACCAGCTCACTTGGATCGAGCCATGGGGGGTCAGCATCATCTCGTGCCCGGTTCCGCTGAAAATTGGGTAATAGCGTTGGAGATCATTCTTCCTCGTCTCAATTGTCAGGCGTGCCGCAAAGCTTCCACCGTCCAACGTGACACGGTCGTCACTGCCGTCTCCGTCGAAATCGCCTGACAGCACGACATCGTCCTGCACGAATTCGCGGCACGCCGCGCTGACGAGATCTCCGGAAGCGGTCGATGGGCTCCATCGCCTCGGTTCGATATCTGCGCTGACTTCAACGCCGTTGCGAACGCCTTCGCCGGTCCGCAGGTCGAAGTCGCACTCGCCCCGGTTGGACGGGTTATTGCCATCACGCCAGCTTGTCGTGCGATGGACGATATAGAAGGTGTCACCGCGATACTCGAGCGTGTCAGCATTGGCCCAGTTTCCGCGGCTGGCGACATTGCTGCTGTAGTGATAGCGGATCAGCCCGTCTTCGCTCGTCTCAATGCCAAGCCCGCTGCCACTTGATCGGTGGTCTGAATGGATTTCGACAAGGCCGGCAGATGAAAGCTCTGCCGTGATCCGGACCCAGCCCTCATCGTCCATAGTCAGCCGGACGATATCCTGCGTACCGTCATTATCGAAATCCCCGACGATTTCCTCACGAATCTCAATTTCAGGCAGATCGCTCTGCTGGTCAGCCGACGACATGGCCTGCGCGGCCACCAGAACCCAAAACGACAACATGAATTTCCCCCATCCCTGTCGCTATCATCCAGAGGCATCGGGCGGATGCAAGCGAGTTGTTATTGCGAAGCGAAAGGTCTGGCCGAGATTTCCAAACTCTCCGTCACCGGTCGCAAGCTGGACCTCGACTCCGCCGCCTAAGCGCCAGCTCGGGGATAGCTGCTTCGCTGTCCCGCCGGGCCTTCTGACCAAGCGACTGAAGCCGCACCACTTCCCAGTTTTATTCGCGAAACAATCCCGGGCATGCAGCCCCGGGCTATAAATGGGTATGTCCAGAAAAACCGACAGACGCTTCCGCGACAATGCGGACTGGTTCCCCTTTTTCAGGAAATACCAGGGCGGTGCCTCGCTTGAGGCGGTGGCGCAGGAGGCGGGCCGTTCAAAGAACTGGACCGCCCGCTGCCTGCGCCGCCTGGCCGCCCTGGACGAGGATCAATTGCGTGCCCTGCGAGAAGTGGCCCTGCAGCGCCTGGTGGCGCGGGCAGATGCCGAACTCATGCTGGGCTCGCCGGCCGAAGCCGCACGCCTGGCCGCCGGCATTACTGCCATGGCCAAGGCCATCGAGGCTGAAAAACAAAGTCGAGAGACGATGAGTGACAACACCGACACAGATAGAACAGATCCTGAAGACCATCAGGCCCTGCGCCGTGAAGTTCGGCGAAAATATATTGAGCGTGCCCTGGTCTTCCGCCGAGCTGCTCGCCTTGAAAAGGGAAGAGGATGCCAGCCGGTCCGCCCGCCGCATGCTGGAGCTGGACTGGAGCCCGCACGAGAACCAGATCCCCCCGAGCGGGGCGTGGCACACCTGGCTGTTCCTCGGCGGCCGCGGCGCGGGCAAGACCCGGGCGGGGGCTGAATGGGTTCGCGGCCGTATCCTCGAGGGGGCCCGCCGGGTGGCGCTGGTGGGGCCGACCTTCTCTGATGTCCGCGAAGTGATGATCGAGGGCGTCTCCGGCCTGCGCTCCATCGGCCCGCCGGACGAGCGTCCGCGCTATGAAAGCAGTCGCCACCGCCTGGTCTGGCCCAATGGGGCGGAGGCCTTTGCCTTTTCCGCCACCGATCCGGACGGGCTGCGCGGGCCGCAATTCGAGCTCGCCTGGATGGATGAGTTTGCGGCCTGGCCTGAACCACAGAACGCCCTGGACACGTTGCGCATGGGGGTGCGTCTGGGCCGCGACCCCCGCATCGTCATCACCACCACACCGCGGCCCATCGCGGCGCTGAGAGCCCTGATCAAGCAGGCCGGTGCGCGCGTGACGCATCAGCCGACCTCGGCCAATGACCACAATCTCGCGCCTGGCTTTGTAGCAGCGATGCAGGCTGCCTATGGCGGAAGCGTGCTGGGGCGCCAGGAGCTGGAAGGTGTCTTGATCGATGATCCGGCCGGGGCGTTGTGGACACGCGATGCGTTGGCGGCGGCCATCGGCAATGCGCCGGATGATTTCGACCGTGTGATCGTCGCGGTGGACCCGCCGGTGACCTCGCATGTCCGCTCCGACGAGTGTGGGATTGTGGTGGCGGGCGCTGTGGGCGAGGGCGCTGCCCGTCAGGCCTTCATACTTGCCGATGAGAGTTTCGGTCCCGCCGCACCTGCAGCCTGGGCCGAACGTGTGGTGGCTGCCTATCACGCGCACCAGGCGGATGCGGTGGTGGCGGAAACCAATCAGGGTGGCGAGATGGTGTCCCAGATTATCGCCACGCTTGACCCGAACGTGCCGGTCAAGCGTGTGCACGCCTCCCGTGGCAAACGGGCCCGGGCGGAACCGGTCGCGGCGCTCTACAGCGCCGGGCGCGTGCGCCATCTCGGTCATTTCACGGCGCTGGAAGACCAGATGTGTGCCTTTGGCGCGCCCGGCAGCGCGGCCGCGAGCCCTGACAGGGTTGATGCGCTGGTCTGGGCGGTGAGTGAGTTATTGCTGGCCCATCCGGCCAGGCCGCGATTGCGGCGCCTGTAAATCTGCAAACAAGGGAGGGGCTGATGCCCGCATGGATCGACCGCCTGTTGGGGCGGGAGCGCAAGAGTGGTGCGTCTGGCACGTTGTACGAGCTGGCGCGCAGGACTGGCGGCAGCCAGGTGGTACGCGACGTACAGGGGCTGGTGCGGACCGGCTATGAGCGCAACGCCATTGTGCACCGCTGTGTCCGGCTGATCGCGGAAGCGGCCGCCAGTCGCACCTTCATCGCCACGGGTCCGCCGGGGCGCTTGTTGTCCAGCCCCAATCCAGACCAGTCCGGCCCGGAATTCTGGGAGAATTTCTACGGTCATCTGGTGCTGGCCGGGAATGCCTATGTGGAATTGTCTGCCCTGGAGGGGCAGCCGCGGGAGATGTATGTGCTGCGCCCTGACCGGGTGCGCGCCATTCCGGGAATTCGGGGCTGGCCGCAGACCTATGAATACCGCGCCGGCGAACACCGGCGGGTGTTCGAGCGCGATGCCGTGAGCCAGCGCAGCGCCTTGTTCCACATGCGGCTTTTCTCACCTGCGGACGATGCCTATGGATATTCGCCCTTGCAGGCGGCTGCTGCTGCGCTGGACCTGCACAATGTCGGCGGGCGCTGGGCCAAATCCCTGCTCGACAACGCCGCCCGGCCGTCCGGTGCACTGGTGGTGGGCAATGCCGAGGGGCGTTTGAGCGCAGACCAGTATGACCGGCTCAAGGCCGAGCTGGGCGATGTGCATAGCGGCGCCGAGAATGCCGGGCGTCCCATGCTGCTGGAGGGCGGGCTCGACTGGAAGCCGATGTCACTGACGCCGTCGGACATGGATTTTGTCGAAGCGCGCCGCGAAGCCGCTCGCGAGATCGCCCTGGCGCTGGGCGTTCCGCCCCTTCTGCTCGGGCTACCCGGGGATAATACGTATGCGAACTATGCCGAGGCCAATGCCTCTTTCTGGCGCCTGACCGTAGAGCCGCTCGTCCGCAAGACCGCCGCCTCTCTCTCGGTCTGGCTGGCGCCCTGGTTCGATACGCCGGGCACGATCACAGTCGCAGAAAGCGAGGTGCATCATGACGGATAGCCCGCACTGGCATCTCCATCGCCAGGTCACGCTGGGTGTCCTGGTCGCCCTGCTGGTCCAGACCTCCGGCGCACTGATCTGGGCCGGGCGCGTGGGCGAGCGCCTCGACCATCTTGAACGCGCCAGCCTGCGCTCTTCGCCCTTTGCCGAACGCCTGGCCGGGGTAGAGACGGAAATGCGGCTGGTCCGGCAAAGCCTGGACCGGATCGAACAGCGCATGGAGCAGGATCGGTGAGCGTTCTTGCCATTGAGGGCTTTGCCAGCCTGTTCAATCGCGAGGATCTCGGCGGGGATGTCGTCCTGCCCGGCGCCTTTGCCTCGCTGGATACAGCGGTGCGGCCCATCCCCATGCTCTATCAGCACGAGCCGGGCGAGCCGATCGGTCGCTGGCAGGTCATCGAGCAGCGTCAGGCGGGGCTCTGGGTGGAGGGCGAGATCTTTGACGTCACCGCGCGTGCCCGCTCGGTCAAGGCGCTGGTGCGCCGCGGCGCGCTCAGCGGGCTGTCCATCGGTTTCCAGACGCGCACGGCGCGCCCGCGCCCCCAAGGTGGGCGCTTCCTGGCCGGTATCGAGCTCTGGGAAGTCTCCATCGTCACCTTTCCCATGCTGCCACAAGCGCGGCTGCAACTGGCCGAACCGCAGGAGCGGGCGGCGTGAACCCCAAGGATCTCTCATGAGCAAGGAAGTGAAAATGACCCCTGTTTCCCCGCAAACCCAGGCCGCACTGGCCGAGGTGATGACCGCGTTCGAAGCCTTCAAGTCCGCCAATGACCAGCGACTGGAAGAGGTCGAGCGCCGCGCCAGCGCCGATATTCTGCTGGAGGAGAAAGTCTCGCGGATCGACGCGGCGCTGGATCAGCAAAAATCCGCCCTCGACCGGCTCTTGCTGGAAGGGCAGCGTCCCGCGGTCGCCCCCACCACGCACGAGACCCAACCGGGCTGGCAGCGTTATATGCGTCAGGGCGATGTCTCGGCCCTTCAGGAAGCCAAATCCCTCAATGCCGGCACGGCGGGTGAGGGCGGTTATGTCGTCCCGCCGGAGACTGAACGCCTGATTGACCGGCAATTGGTCGCCATCTCCCCGGTCCGGGCGATCGCCAGTGTGCGCACCACCTCGGCGGCGGTGTTTCGCAAGCCGGTATCGCGCGGCGGAGCAGCATCAGGCTGGGTCTCGGAGACGGCGGCCCGGCCGGAAACGGCCAGCCCGGATCTGGACCTGCTCGATTTTCCTGCCGCCGAACTCTACGCCATGCCGGCAGCTACCCAGCAATTGCTGGATGATGCCATGGTCGATATCGACCAGTGGCTGGCTGACGAGATCCGCGATGTGTTTGCCGCCCAGGAAAGCGCGGCCTTCATTACCGGTGACGGGGTCAACAAGCCGCGTGGATTGCTGAGCTACGGCACCAATGTAGACGGGCTGCAGAGCTGGGGTGAGCTGGGCTATGTGGCCACCGGTATGGATGCGGGCTTTGCCGCGAGTGACCCTGCCGACGCCCTTATTGACCTGATCTATGCCCCGGCCTCGGCCTACCGCGCGCAAGGGCGTTTCCTGATGAACCGCCGGACGATCTCGGCGGTGCGCCGCTTCAAGGACAGTGATGGCAATTATCTCTGGCAGCCGGGGCTCAGCGAGGCGGGCAGCTCCACCTTGCTGGGTTATCCGGTCAGCGAGGCAGAGGACATGCCCGATATCGGCAGTGACAGCTTTTCGATCGCCTTCGGAGACTTCCGCAAGGGCTATCTGGTGCTCGACCGCCAGGGCGTGGAAGTGCTGCGCGATCCGTTCAGCGCCAAGCCCTATGTGCTGTTCTACACGACCAAGCGGGTCGGCGGCGGAGTGCAGGATTTCAACGCCATCAAACTGCTCAAATTCGGTCTGTCCTAGTCGCGACCGAGCTCGTCGCGCAGGCGATCGGCGAGGGCTTTTTCGACGTCCTCGCCGATCGTATCGCCGTCATCGAGTTTTGTTGTTTCTTCAACGGACTTAAGCCCATAGCCCATGCGTCGGATGAAGTTTTCCAGCGGTCTGAGGGCAAAAAAGGCGCCGACAAAGCCAAAACCGGCCCAAATCGCCCAGAAAACTTCCGGCGATGATTCAGGAAGATTCAGCAAGTCACTGACGGTGCTCAGGAAAAAATAGCCGCTGATCACGGTCGCCAAAGCGCAGATGCCCAAGGCCAGGGCCCAGGCAAAGACAGCGTTCATGGCGTTGTGGGTCATGGCCAGCTCCCAGCAGGAAAATCACATGTCATTCGAACTCGCAGAGCCGCCGGCCCTGGAGCCGGTCTCGCTTGCCCAGCTCAAGGCGCGCTTGCGCATTTCCCACGACGAGGAGGATGCGCGTCTCAATCAGGTCATATCGGCAAGCCGTCAGCGCGTCGAGGCAGAATGCGGCCTCGCCCTGATCGCACAGACCTGGATCGAACGCCTGGACGACTGGTCCCAGTTCGGTCGGCTGAGTGCCTTCGGCACGCGCTTTCGGCTTGGCCGCGCGCCCGTGATCGCGGTTGAGAGCATTCGCGTCTTCCCGGCCCGGGGCGAGGCCAGTCTGTGGCCGCAAAGCGCGTACGAGATCATCGCCGGTCAGTCTGCGGCCTGGCTGCAGGTCAAGCCGGGTGAGTGTTTTCCCACAGTTGGCAGGTCTGCCGGTGGCGTGGAATTGCGTTACAGGGCAGGCTTTGGCGCATCGCGGTCCGATGTTCCGCCAGACCTGTTGGAAGCATGCTGCAGTCTCGCCGAGGCGCTGTATCTGGGTGATGTGGACGCCTTGCCAGGCACGGTGCAGACCTTGTTACAGCCCTGGCGGAGGGTGGTGTTGTGAGCCTGCCGGAGACCCGCGTTCGCGAGGCGATTACCCACATGCTCGAGGCGTCGGAAGAGGCGCGCAGCCTGTTTGGTTCGCCCCTGCGCCTTGCCGACGCGCCGGGACAGCGCCTGGCCTTTCCCTATCTCGGCTGGGGCCGGGGGCAGTGCCGCGACCGCGCCGCCCCGGATCTCGACCTGATCGAGGTGCGCCAGGACTTGCTGGTCTGGGACCGGGAGGACCAGATCCATCAGCTGACCGGCCAGCTGCGGCAAATTCTGCGTCGCGGCACGCTGCCCGACCTCTCTCCCTGGGTGATGATGTCGCTGCTGCCGGTGTTTACCGACAGTTTTCAGACCCGTCGCCCGCAGATCCGGCGCGGCCTGATCCGGTTTCGCGCCCTTATCGCAAGCCAGGAGGATATCCCCACATGAGTATTGCAGCAGGCCGCGACCTGATCCTGAAACTTGGCGACGGGGCCGAGAGCGAGAGTTTTGCCCCGGTGGCCGGACTGCGCACCCGGTCGCTCTCGCTCAATGCCCGCACGGTCGATGTCACCCATGCTGACAGCCCGGGCGGATGGCGCGAGCTGTTAACGGGCGTCGGACTGAAAACCTGCACGGTTTCAGGCGCGGGCGTGTTTATCGATGATGCGGCGGCCGCCCGGATCCGCCAGCTCTTTTTCGACCAGCAGGCGGCCGGCTGGCAGGTCGTCTTGCCCGGAGCGGGACATATCGAGGGCGCTTTCCTGGTGGCCGCGCTGGATTATTCCGGGCGGTTCGATGGGGAAGCGGCCTGGTCGCTCAGCCTGGCCTCGGCAGGCGCGCTGGTCTTCATCGCGTCATGATCGTGAATGCCGCGCGCGGCGAGGTCGCGCTGACGCTGGACGGGCGCAGCCACCGCCTCTGCCTGACCTTGGGCGGGCTCGCCCGACTGTCCAGCCTGCAGCCGGATCTGTCTCCGCGACAGCGCCTGGCGGCCCTGCTGGACATTCTCTCGGGGGAAGACATTTCGCTTCCGAACAATCTGGGCGGCATCGCGGCCGTTGAAGCGGCGGTCAGCCAGTGTCTACGGGACCTGGTGTGAGTGCGCAGGGCTGGTCACAGGCCTTGCAGCAGGCGGCTGCGATGGGGATCGCCCCGGCGGCGTTCTGGCGTCTCTCGCTGCGCGAATGGCGGGCGTTGACCACGCCGGTACACGGGACACCGCTGCGCCGCGCGGAGTTTCTCGACCTGCTACGCCAACACGAAAAGGACTAATCCATGCAAGCTGATCTCGAAACAGCGGCCGGCGATCTGCAAACGCTGGCCGATGGCCCCGCCCGGGAGGCGGCGGACAGTATCGAACAGGCGTTCGAACGTGCCGGCCAGAGTATCGAGCGCTCGCTCGCTGCGGCGGCCCGGTCGGGCGAGCTCGACTTTTCCCGCATGACCCAGTCGATCCTGGCGGACCTGGCCCGCCTTGCGGTTGATCGCTGGATCGTCGCGCCCGCCATGGAGGCGCTGCCATCTTCGCCGGCTTCCTGGAACGGCGCCCGGGCAGAGGGCGGTCCGCTGGCACCTGGCCAGGCCTATCTGGTCGGGGAGCGGGGTCCGGAAGTCATCACCAGTTCGGGCGCGGCCCGGGTCGACCCGCTGGCCGGTGCGGTAACGGTCAACCTGACCTTGCCAGGAACACCGGACGCCGCCGATATCTCGACGACTCGTCTTGCGCGCCAGCTGGCGCGGGCGGTGCAAAAGGGGAGGCGGTTTACATGAGTGCCTTTCACGATGTCCGCCTGCCCTTTGCGATCAGCCTGGGCGCGGTGGGCGGACCGGAGCGACTGACCGAGATCACGCGGCTGACCTCAGGCCGGGAGCATCGCAACACGCCCTGGCAGCACAGTCGCCGGCGCTGGGATATCGGCATCGCTGTCCAGCATCTCGATGATGTACAGGCGCTGATCGCGTTTTTCGAAGCCCGCCGCGGGCGACTGCACAGTTTTCGCTTCCGCGATCCGCTGGATCATAAATCCTCACCTCCCTCCAGGCCGGTTACGGCTGAAGACCAGGCGCTGGGTACGGGCGATGGGTCACGCGTGCGCTTTGCCCTGTGCAAACACTATGAGAGTGGCGGACAGACCTGGTGCCGGCCGATCACCCGCCCGATCGCGGAGACGGTCGAGGTCGCGGTGGACGGTACGCTCACCCCGGTCAGCCTGGATGTGATGAGCGGCGAATGCACTTTTGCGGAACCGCCGGCAGCCGGCGCGATCATCACGGCCGGTTTCGAGTTTGATTGTGTGGTGCGCTTCGACACGGAACGCCTGGACATAGCGCTGGATCATGTCCGCTCCGGTCAGGTGCCTGCGATCGCCCTCGTCGAAGTGGACGCGTGAGATGCTCAACCTTCCCACCGCCCTGAACGACGCCCTGGCCAGCGAGGTCGCGGACCTGTGTTGGTGCTGGCGATTGAGTCGCCGTGACGGGCTGCAACTGGGTTTCACCCAGCATGACGCCGCCCTGACGCTCGACGGGCTGGTTTATCAGCCTGTCGGGACGGTCAGCCTGCCCGATGCGGAAACCCAGGCTGGTCTGGCGCCGGGCAGTGGCTCGCTTCACCTGGCCTTCCAGGACGAGGCCATCTCCCGCGATGATGCGCAGCAGGGTCTGTGGAATGACGCCCGGCTCGACCTGCTTCAGACCCGTTGGCAGAACCCGACTGATTTTGCCCATTTGCAGTCCTGGTGGTTTGGTGAAATCCGGATGTCGCGGCGGGGCTGCGAGGTTGAACTGGTGGAGCGCCAGCACCGGCTGGAACAGGTGATCTGTCGTGTGTTCTCACGCGCCTGCGACGCTTCGCTCGGCGATGCGCGCTGTGGCCTGTCCGTGGACCATCCGGCCTATGCGCTGGGCTGTGACCAGGCCTTTGCCACCTGTCGGGATCGTTTCCAGAACACGCTCAACTTCCGCGGCTTTCCCTATCTGGTCGGCAATGACGTCCTGTTGGCCAGCCCGGGCTCAGAGCCCGTACGCGATGGCGGTTCACGAGGGCTGGGCTGATGCAGGACGAACGCATTGTCAAAGAGGCCCGGCGCTGGATCGGCACGCCCTATCGCCACCAGGGCAGCTGCCGCGGTGCGGGATGCGACTGCCTGGGGCTGGTGCGCGGGGTCTGGCGTGCCGTGCTGGGCGACGAGCCGGAAGCCGTGCCGGCCTACACTCCCGACTGGGCTGAGACCGCAGCAGAGTCGGGTGCAGATGCGCTGCTGCTGGCGGCGCGGCGGTATTTCATCGAATGCCCGCCATCCGAGGCGCCCCCAGGCGCGCTTTTGCTGTTTCGGCCGCGGCGCCGGGGAGCGGCCAAACATTGTGCCATTCTCTCGAAACCGGGCCGCATCATCCATGCCTATTGGGGGCGACAAGTGGCTGAAACCGCGCTGACACCCTGGTGGAAAAGCCGCCTGGTAGCTGCGTTTCGCTTCCCCCGGGAAAGGAGCTGACATGGGTCAGATGGTCTTGCGCGCAGGCTCTGGCCTGGCGCGCCGTGTCCTGCCGGGACTGGCACAATCCGCTGTCACCCGGGCGTTTGCGACTTCGAGAGATGCTCAGGGGCCACGGCGCGAGAGCCTGGATGTGCAGACCTCGATCTCCGGTGCGCCGATGGCGCGGATCTGGGGGCGTTATCGCCTGGCCGGTGAGGTTATCTGGGCCTCGCGCTATCGCGAACACGAACACAGCCAGGGGGGCAAGGGCGGCGGTCGCAAGACCTATGGCTACACGGTCAGCCTGGCCGTGGGACTGTGCGAGGGCGTTATCGCCGGGCTGGGACGGGTGTGGGCGAATGGTGAGCCCGTCGATCTGACGACGCTGGACATGCGCGTCCATGACGGCACGTCGGATCAGTGTCCCGACCCGTTGATCGAGGCGATCGAGGGCGCGGATGCACCCGCCTTTCGCGACACCGCCTATGTGGTGTTCGAGGATCTTGATCTAGAACCGTTCGGCGGGCGGATTCCCAGCTTTGCGTTTGAAGTTTTGCGACCGGGCGCGGGCGACGCCCTGGAGCGCGCCATCCAGGGCGTCAACCTCATCCCGGGCAGTGGTGAGTTTGCCCTGTCCACCGAGCGCGTGAGCCGTGTTCTCGGCCCCGGGCATGAACGCGCCGAGAACCGGCATTCCTGGACGGGCCAGACCGATATCCTGGCCAGTCTGGACCAGTTGCAACGTGACCTGCCGCACTGCCGGTCGGTACAGGTCGTGCTCAGCTGGTTCGGAACCGATCTGCGCTGTGGGGTGTGTGAAATCCGCCCGGGTGTCGAAACCCGCGACAAGCAGACCCGACCGGTGACCTGGTCCGTTGCCGGACAGGGGCGCAGCCAGGCGCATCTTGTCAGCCGGATTGGGGACCGTCCGGCCTATGGTGGCACACCGGATGATGCCGGTGTGATCGCCCTGATCCGGGAGCTGCGGGCCCGCGGGCTCAGGGTCACGCTCTACCCCTTCATCCTGATGGATATCGCTGCGGATAACGGCCTGCCCGACCCGCATGGCGCGCCAGAACAGCCGGCCTTTCCCTGGCGCGGGCGTATTGTCCCAGACCCGGCCTCTCAAACCGGTATTGCCTCCCAGGTCGCGCAATTCTTCGGTGATGTCCGGGCGTCGGACTTTTCCATCCAGGCGGACCAGATCAGCTATTCCGGGCCCGAGGACTGGCGGTTCAACCGGTTCATTCTGCACTGTGCAGCCCTGGCCAAGGCCGCTGGCGGTGTTGACGGGTTTCTGATCGGTTCGGAGATGGTCGCCCTGACAACTGCGCGGGAAGGTCTCGCATTTCCCGCTGTCGGCCATCTGATCGACCTGTCGGTCCAGGTCCGCGCAATCGTGGGGACGGGATGTCGGCTGTCCTACGCGGCGGACTGGAGTGAATATGCCGGCATCACAGCCGGGCAGGGCGAGCGCCTGTTCCATCTCGACCCCTTGTGGGCGGCCCCGCAGATCGATGCCGTGGCCATCGACTGGTATCCACCGCTGACCGATTGGCGCGAGGGCGAGACGCATCTCGACGCGGCGCTCGCGGCCTTTCTCCATGATCCCGACTACCTGCGGTCCGGCATGACCGGCGGGGAGGGCTATGACTGGTATTATGTCGACGCTGACGCCCGCACAGCCCAGCAGCGCACGCGGATCACAGACCTGGCTCATGGCGAGGACTGGATCTGGCGGATCAAGGATCTCGCGAACTGGTGGGGCAATTGGCATCATGATCGGCCCGGCGGCACGCGGTCGACCCAGCCCACGGCCTGGGTCCCGCAGTCCAAGCCGATCTGGATCACCGAGCTGGGCTTCCCGGCGGTCGACAAGGGCAGCAACCAGCCCAACCTGTTTTACGACCCCAAGAGTTCAGAGAGCGCCTTTCCGCATTTTTCCACCGGTGCCCGCGATGATGTGCTGCAAAGACAGGCGCTGCTGGCCGCCCTGCGACACTGGGAGGAAGGCGCCGCCGAGGCACCGCTCTCGCCGGTCTATGGTGGCCCGATGGTGGAGCCCGACTGGGTGCATGTCTGGGCCTATGACGCACGTCCCTTTCCCGATTTTCCCGCCCGCGGGGAGGTCTGGTCAGATGGCGAGAACTGGCAGCGCGGGCATTGGCTGAACGGTCGGGTTGGGGCCGTCCCGGCGCGCGACATCATCACCGATATCTGCCACGAGGCCGGTCTGGATGCGGTTCGCACCGACGGCGTGCTTGAGCTTGTGACCGGCTTTGCCCTGCGGGGGCTGGCCAGTGCCCGTGAGGGCCTGGCGCCCTTGCTGTCCGTGCTCGGCATTGATGTCTGGCCGCGCGTCGATGCGCTGTATTTCGTCTCGGCCGGGATGCAGGGCGAGGCACTGGCCGTTGACGAGCTGGTTGCCCACGGCACGGCGGCAGAGCCGATCCGGACGCCGGCCGGCTCCGAACTGGCCTATCGTGACGCCAGCATGGCCTTTGTTGATGACGGTCATGACTATCAACCCGGCTGGGTGTGGCGCAGCGGCGCGGACGAGGGCCGGCACCGCTTGGCCCTGCAAGGCCGGATGGTCATGGATGAGGCGCTGGCATTGCACCTCGCCGAGGACCGTCTGGCCCAGGCCAATCAGCGGCTGGATGGATTGCGTCTGACGCTTCCGCCTGTGGCGCAAGGGGCGCAGATCGGGGATGTCCTGATCATCCAGGGTGAACGCTGGCAGATCGGAGCGCTGGACCACCAGTCGGCCGTGCAGGCAGACCTGGCGCGTCCGGTCGGGCAAAGCCGGGCAGCCCATCGCGTGTCGATTGCCGGGGGCGTGCACGACCTGCCGGAGATTTCTGCACCTGTGCTGGCTGTTCTGGATCGCGGCGAGGAGACGCTCTGGGTTGCTGCCGCCGCCCGGGGGGAGGCGCCCGTGACGATCGAAACACGTACGGCATCGGGGAGCTGGGCGGTCCGCATGCAGCTTGAACGTCCCTCGGTCATCGGTGTGCTCAACACCCCACTCGATGCGGGGGCGCCGGGGCGCTGGGACCGGGCGAACCGGGTGCAGCTGGATCTGGTCCGCGGGGCGTTGTCCAGCCAGTCGGAAACGGCCGTGCTGAACGGGCAGAACAGGCTGGCGGTGGCACAGACGGATGGAGACTGGGAGGTCCTGCAATTCGCGCAGGCACAGCTCGTTGCGCCCGACCGATATGAATTGTCCGGGCTGTTGCGTGGCCAGGCCGGCTCGGGGGTAGCCCAGCGTGTCGAGGCCGGCGCCATGTGTGTCCTGCTCGAGGGGGAACTTGCCGAGCTGCCGCTCGACGCCGCCGACATCGGACGCAGGCTGGACGTGCGAGCGCGGCAGGTCGGCGCTGAAACCATCGACGCCACCACGGTCTCCCTGACCCCGCGGCGGGGCGGGTTGCGGCCCTATTCGCCCGTGCATCTGCGTTTTGACCGGGGCAGGCTGAGCTGGATCCGGCGCACCCGCGTGGACGGGGATCGCTGGGACCTGCACCCGCTGCCGCTGGGCGAGCGGGCCGAGTTGTACCAGATTCGTGTGTCGCGGGCCGGGCATGAAGACTGGACGAGGCAGGTCGATCAAACGTCTATCGCCTTGTCAGATCTCGACATTCTCGCGCCGTCAGTCGATGGGGACGAGATCTGCATGATCCAGGTGGTACAGCTTTCAGAGCGCGCAGGCGCCAGCCTGCCGGCGCAGCTCGTCCTGACGCTGTGAGCAGGCTTTGCGATCCGGCTCGAAGCCCCTTACATGCATAGGCAGGTAACAGTCGGACGAACGCTTTCGCATGGAAGATCCGTACAAGATTCTCGGCGTGTCGAAGACCGCATCCCAGGATGAGATCCGCAAGGCTTATCGCAAGCTGGCCAAGGAGCTGCACCCCGATGCCAATCCGGGCGACAAGGCGGCTGAAGAGCGTTTCAAGAATGTCTCGGCGGCGTTCAACCTGCTGTCCGATGCGGAAAAGCGGGCCGAGTATGACGCCGCTGCCCGGGCCGGCTTCGGACCCCAGTTTTCCGGCGGTGGCATGGGCGGAGCGCGTCAGCGTGGCCCGTTCAACTTCCGGCAGGGCCGCCAGGGCGGCCGGGGCTTTGATGATATCGGGGATATTTTCTCGGACCTGTTCACCGATTTCGGCGCGACCGGTGCGGAGCAGGCCCAGCCCCGTCGCAAGGGCGAGGATATCCGCCAGACCCTGAAGCTGGATTTCATGCAGGCGGCGGAAGGCGGCAAGCATCGCGTTGTGCTGCCGGGTGGTCGTTCGGTGGATGTGGCCGTGCCGGCCGGTGCCAGCGAGGGACAGGTCCTGCGCCTGCGCGGCCAGGGTCATCCCTCGGCCAATGGTGGCACTCCCGGCGATGCCCTGGTCGAGATTCGCATTCGCGAGCACAAGTATTTCTCTCGCGACGGCGATAATGTTCAGCTGGATTTGCCCATCACGCTTAAGGAAGCGGCCCTTGGCGCGAAGGTGCGGGTGCCCACAATTGATGGCGATGTGGATGTCCGTATCCCGCCCGGCTCGAACAGTGGTGGGTTGCTGCGCTTGCGTGGCAAGGGGTTTGCAAGCGCCAAAGGAGCGCGCGGCGATCAGATCATCCGGCTGATGATCGCCTTGCCAGAGCGTGACCAGGCCTTGCAGGACTTCCTGGAAACCTGGAGCCCGGCCAACGGGCATGATCCGCGCAAGGGACTGAAGTCCTGAGCGTGAAAAAGTGTTAGCATGTCGTTCAGGCCGCGTTCAGCGGCGGTCCTACAGTGTGTGTCGCATGTTGAAAAAACTCGTAGTCATTATCGGCGTAGCCAGCTCGCTTCTCGCCCCCGTCGCGGTCTCCGCAGAGCCCTTCGGCATGAAAGTCTTCCAGTCGCGTGATCGGTACACGGCAGGGGAGGCACGGGATGCGCGTCGCCAGGGCGATGTCGTGCCGGCTATTCGGGTGATCAGCCAGGTGCGGCAGCGCTACCCTCGGGCCAACGTTCTCGACGCTGAGCTCGAGCGCGGCGCAAATCCGCGTTACATCGTCAAGATCCTCACCGAAGACGGTCGTCGAATTGACGTTGTGGCGGATGCGCGGACTGGCGCTATACTGTTCGAACGCTAAGAGGGAATCATGCGCGCATTAGTCGTAGAAGATGATCCGGATCTGAACCGCCAACTCGGTCGAGCGCTGGAAGACGCAGGTTATGCCGTCGACAGCGCCCTGGATGGCGAAGATGGGCATTTCCTTGGGGATACAGAGCCTTATGATGTTGTCGTCCTGGATCTGGGCTTGCCCAAGCTGGACGGTGTCACGGTTCTCGAGCGTTGGCGCAGTGATGGCCGCGATTTCCCGGTGCTCATCCTGACTGCGCGTGATCGCTGGAGTGAAAAGGTCGCCGGCTTTGACGCCGGGGCCGATGATTACCTGACCAAGCCCTTTCATACCGAGGAATTGCTGGCACGTTTGCGGGCCCTGACCCGTCGCGCGGCCGGTCACACCTCCTCGACGATCGAGTGTGGTGATCTGAGCATTGATACGCGCGGCGCGCGGGTTTTCATCGAAGGTGCACCGGTGAAGGTGACGTCGCATGAATTCCGCATGCTCAGCTATCTCGCCCATCACCAGGACCGTGTGATTTCCCGCACCGAGCTGGTCGAGCATATCTATGACCAGGATTTTGACCGCGACAGCAACACCATCGAGGTGTTTGTCGGTCGCCTGCGCAAGAAGATCGGTCCCGACCGTATCGAGACTGTGCGGGGTCTGGGATATCGCCTGGTCGACCCGGTGGCTCGACCGGTCTCGTGAGGTTACCGAGGTCGCTAGCCTTTCGCCTGTTTGCAGGCGCGGCGGCCTGGGCATTCGTCCTGTTGCTGGTGGGCGCCATCGCGCTGACCACGCTCTACCAACGCTCTGTCATCCGTACAATGGACGGCCGTCTGACCAGTGTGGTCGGTGCCCTGGTGGCCGCGGCTGAAACAGACCCGGCGGGGGATGTCGTGCTGGCGCGCCGTCCGTCCGACCCGGAGTATGCGCGTGTCTTTTCAGGGCGCTATTGGGAAGTTCTCGATGTCGCCGAGGATGGCAATACCCGCATTCTCATCGTCTCGCGCTCGATGTGGGACGAGCAGCTGGCCGCCCCCTATGACCTGATCGAGCGCGCCATGGCGCAGCCCGGTGCGATACTCACCGCCCAGTCCAAGGGGCCGGATCGCGAACCGCTGCGGATTGTTGCCCAGGCTGTGCGTCTACAGAACCGGAGCAATCTGACCCTGATGCTGGCGGCAGAGGATCGCAGCCCAGCCGACCGGGAAGTCCGGAATTTCGCCATCACATCCGGCCTGATGTTCCTGGGTTTCGCCACCGCGATTGCGGCGGGCGTCTTTCTGCAAGTGCGTATCGGTCTGGAGCCTGTCCTGCGCATGCGCCACTCCGTGGCCGAGGTGAGGGAGGGCGAGGCCGAGCGTGTGGATGGCGAGTTTCCCGATGAATTGCAGCCCCTTGCCGATGAATTGAACGCCACGCTGGATCATTCCCGTGAACTGGTGGAGCGATCACGAACGCATGTGGGCAATCTGGCCCACGCGCTGAAAACGCCGGTTGCGGTGCTGACCAATGAGGCCCGAAGCCGCGACGGGGATTTTGCCGATCTTGTCGGCAAGCAGACCGAGATCATGTCCAAGCAGGTCGATCATCATCTGCGACGCGCACGGGCCGCAGCTCATGCCAAGGCCGTGGGGGCACGGACCGAGACCGGTTCGGTTCTGGCAGACCTGGCCCGCACTCTGGGCAAGATCTATGGCCGCCAAGGCATTGAGGTGCATGCCGAAATCGAACCGGGCCTGGTCTTCCGGGGTGAGCGCCAGGACCTGGAGGAGATGGTTGGCAATCTTATGGACAATGCCTGCAAGTGGGCGCAGAGCGACGTCAAGGTCAGCTCGCGTCGAGCCGGTGAGCGGGAGCTGGAGATCCGCATCGAGGACAATGGGCCGGGCCTGACAGATGAGCAGGCGAAGGCTGCTCTCAAACGGGGCGTTCGCCTGGACGAAAAAGCTCCGGGTTCCGGCCTTGGCCTGTCCATCGTCACCGATCTGGCAAGAGCCTATGAAGGTGAAGTGGAGTTTTCCCGCTCGGAGATGGGCGGGCTTTTGGCAAGTGTAAAACTTCCGGCAACTTCTCGATAAATCTAAATTAACTGTACTTCGGCAAGACTGGGGTCAGATTCGAAGTGGTTTGACTTTTAATGGCCCGTCTTACGCCTAACCAGAAAGCAAAACTCGAGGCGCTCTGGCGCAGTATGCCTGTGCATATGCGCTCGGCACTGGTTGCGTCTGCGAATGCGTCAGCAAGCCAGGACGAGGCTTCCCAGCGGCTGGTCGAAGTCTTCAAGGAATTGCAGGAAGCGGTGCAGGAGCCGGCCGGCGACCTCGCCAAGGCCTATCTGCTTGCGCCGCTCAAGCCGCTGATCGGTGACCCCGAGACAGTTCAGCCCTCGCGCGCGCGGTTCAGCCCCGATCAGATTAGTAAATTGTGGGGGTGGCTCGGCCGCCACCTGGCAAAACAGACGGTCGAGACCGCCAAGAAGTGCAAGAAACCACCCACTGAAGATATCTGGTACGAGTTCCGGGCCCAACTTGGTGATGCCCTGCAAGAGGGCATTGAGAAAGCTGAGCGTGTGCCCAAGGACATGACCGCGCTGGCCAAGCGCTTTGGCGGGGGTGACGCGGCGGACATGCTTCGCGATGCCGTGGTCCTGTTGCGCAATGCCAAGGCCGTCGATGCCTGTATGAACCGGGTTCCGGCGCGGGTGTATGATCTGGATGATGATCTCACCCATCGCATCAAGGAAATGCACGAACAGCTGATGGAGGAAGCGCCGGACGGTGCCGTCTGGATGCTGCTTCTGACCATGGGCCGTCTGGAACAGCCCTGGGAAATTTTCCGCGTCATCGAGCGGATCGGCAAGCGTGGCGATGACCTGGTGGTCTCCAAGACCGAGCTGGCTGCCGTTGGCGATGCGGTCCTGGCTGATACCGGCTTCTTCGCCACCAAGCTGAAATCTCCGCCCGCCAATCTGGAAGAGGCGAAGAAGACCTATGAACGTTATGATCGCTTCGTGGCGTATTCCACCGGCATGACCAAGGAATTCGGCATTCGCAAGGCTGGCCGCTGGGGCCAGGCCCTGTTCAGCCTGCGCGCTGAAGCCTCGACCAATACCGAAAAGATATTCGAGAAAGTCCCGCTGGCGCTGGATAGCGGGCTTCCTGAACCGCGTCGTGGCAAGAGCGGCCGGATCATTCCCGCGCAATTGCCCCCGGAAGCACACGTTGACCGCGCCGAAGGCCTGATCTTCTTCCTGGCCAAGGCCCGCGAGCATGCCAATGCGGCCGCTGTCGCCAGTACCCAGAAACGGATCGCCGACGCCTCGATCAAACGGCTCCAGGATGCGGGTGAGTTGCTCGTTGACCTGGTCGCCAGCAGCGAGGGTCAGAACCGCAATGTTGCCCAGGAAGGCCTGTTGATCACGGCGCGCTTGCTGGAAGCCGCAGAAGCCGATGAGGTGGCAGCAACTCTGCGTCGCCGTGGCAATGCCGCGGCTGCGGCCTGATGCGGCGATAAGGCCGCTTGCCGCCACGGGCATTGCTGACTAAGTCCTGTGCCATGAGCACGACCCCGGATCCTGTTACAGCCCTGGAAACCCGCGCCCAGCTGGGTGATCGGCTGAGTTCGCCGAGCGCCGAGCGCAATAAGGGTGTGATCGCCGATGTGCTGGAGGCGCATCTGGTCAAGGGCGCGCGCGTGCTGGAAATTGGTTCGGGCACAGGTCAGCACGGCTTTGAATTGACCCGCCGCCGCTCGGATGTGAGATGGCAGCCCAGCGATCCCGATGCCACGTCCCGGCGCAGTCAGAACGCCTGGGCACTGGAGGCGGACGGCCGTATCCTGCCGTCGCTGGCGCTTGATCTGCTGCAAGATGATTGGGCACGGGGCCTGGGGCCGTTTGATGCGCTGGTCTGTATGAATGTCATCCATATATCGCCCTGGACGGTGTGCCAGCAGATCGCCCTGCGGGCGCGGGAGCTGATCACCCCGTCCGGCCTGCTCTTCCTCTACGGGCCGTTCAAGGAGGCGGAGCAGACAGCACCGTCCAATCTGGACTTTGATCGCTCCCTGAAGTCGCGCAATCCCAGCTGGGGTGTGCGGGACCTCGATCGTGTCATCGCCGAGATGCAATCTGGCGGGCTGAACCTGGGTCGCCGGATCCAGATGCCGGCCAATAATCTGTCCCTTCTTTTCAAGTTCGCCGGAGACGACCATGCGTCATCGTAATCGCCGCCTTGCCACCATCGCCGTTGCCGGTGCCGTCCTTGTGGGCGCCATCGCCCTGGCCATGTTCGCGATGAACGATGCACTGATCTATTTCTATTCCCCGACCGAGATCGCGGAGGAGGGCGTGGACATCGGCGAGCGTATCCGTGTGGGCGGTCTCGTGGTTGAGGGATCAATACAGCCGGGCGAAGGCCAGTATGTGGCCTTCCGCGTTACCGACACGGCGCACGATATCCTGATCGAGTATGACGGTATTTTGCCGGACCTGTTCCGCGAGGGGCAGGGCGTTGTCGTGGAAGGCGCCTTCCAGACCGCGGATGTCTTTTCAGCGGAAACCGTGCTGGCCAAGCATGACGAGACCTACATGCCCCCCGAAGTTGCTGAAGCGCTGCAGGAAAGTGGCGTTTGGCAGGGTGAGGGTGCCGATGGCGAGAGCGAGTACTGACGTTTTTGTCAGCGCAGTTGAGTTGTGATCAGCGCCATGAATACTAGCTCTCTGGTAGACTGCCAGGGAGTTCGCAATGGCCAGAACTGAACGCGTAGAGTTTACCGGATCACAGGGCGATACGCTTGCTGCCCGCATGGAATGGCCAGCGGGAACACCGCGCGCCTATGCCGTGTTCGCGCACTGCTTCTCCTGCTCCAAGGACATCTTTGCGGCGAACCGCATCGCCCGGCAGCTTGCTGTGCATGGCTATGCCGTTCTGCGCTTTGACTTTACCGGGCTGGGGCATTCGGAAGGCGATTTCGCCAACACCAATTTTTCATCGAATGTGGAAGACCTGCTCGCCGCAGCACGCTTTGTGGAAAGCGAATATGCGCCGCCCGACCTGTTGGTCGGTCACAGCCTGGGCGGTGCCGCGGTGATTGCCGCAGCCAGTGCCCTGCCGGGTATCCGGGCCGTCGCCACCCTGGGCGCCCCGTCTGATGCGGCGCATGTCGCGCACCAGTTCGGCGATTCTATCGACAAGATCGAAGACGAGGGCATTGCCGAGGTTTCACTGGGCGGTCGTCCGTTCACGATCAAGCGCCAATTCCTCGAGGACATCCAGGGGCATACCCTGGAAGACACGCTGGCGAATCTGCGCAAGCCGCTGCTGATCGCGCATTCTCCAACGGATGCGACCGTCGGCATCGACAACGCCTCGCGTCTGTTTCTCGCAGCAAAACATCCCAAGAGTTTTGTCAGCCTGGACGGGGCGGATCACCTGCTCACCCGGGAGGAGGATGCGGTCTTCTCAGCGGATATAATTGCCAGCTGGGCCCAGAAATACGTTGATGCGCCTCGCCGTCGCCCGGCGCCCAAGGCCAAGCCCGGTGTCGTGATTGTTTCGGAAACGGGGGCTGGCAAGTATGAAAACTGGATCATTGCCAACGGCCATGTCTCCCTGGCTGGTGAGCCTCCCAGCGTCGGCGGCACGGGCAATGGTCCCACACCCTATGACTTGCTGAGTGCGTCGCTGGGGGCCTGCACATCCATGACCTTGCGCATGTATGCCGACCGCAAGGCCTGGCCGATCGATGACATTCTTGTCGAGGTCACCCATGACAAGGACCATGCCGCCGATTGCGAGGCCTGTGTCGAGGGCCAGGATGTGAAGGTTGATATCTTCGAGCGCACCATTCGCGTGAAGGGCGCGCTGGATGAAGAGCAACGCGGTCGCTTGCTCGAAATCGCTGACAAATGCCCCGTTCACAAGAGCTTGCACAGCCCTGTGGTCGTGCGGACCCGGCTGGCCTGACCGGCCTTACCGGAAAATTACGGTTTGTAATGTAGTTGTAATGTAAGAGACAGCCAACGGATAACTCCCCGCTGGCAATGATGCGTCCATGTTCGAAAAAGAAGGGTCTTTCTTTCTCATGAAGTCTGTAAAACGTCTTGGAATTCTCGGTGGTGTCTCCCTGGCTGTGCTCAGCATGGCTGCAGCAGGTCTGGCTGTAGACTCGTTTGGTGCCTCCGCGCATGCGCAACAATCCCAGCCGCCTTTCGCTTCGGCGGTTCCGGCCGGTGCGCCGATGTCCTTTGCAGATCTGATCGAAAGCGTCAGCCCCTCCGTTGTGACCATCCAGGCCAGTGCCTCTGTCGAGGATCTGGAGCTTGATGGTGCTGAAGGTGAGGGCATCCCACCGCAATTCCGCGAGTGGCTGGAGCGCCAGTTCGGCGGCCAGGCACCGGCGCAGCCGAATCCGCGCCCGCGCCAGTCGCTGGGCTCGGGTTTCTTCATCTCTGCCGATGGCCTGGTCGTGACCAATAATCACGTCGTGGCCGGCGCGACAGAAATCGAGATCGGTACGTCCGACGGCGAGACTTATTCCGCTCGCATTATCGGGCTGGACCCGCAGACGGACCTCGCCCTGCTCAAGGTCGATGAGGAGTTTGAGTTTCCCTATGTGACGCTGGATCGTGACCCGGAATACCGGGTGGGTGACTGGGTCGTTGCCGTGGGCAATCCCTTTGGTCTGGGCGGAACGGCGACTGCCGGCATCATTTCCGCGACCGGCCGTGAAATCGGCAACTCGACCTATAATGATTTCATGCAGATCGATGCGCCGATCAATCGCGGCAATTCCGGTGGTCCGACCTTTGATCTCAACGGCAATGTCGTGGGTGTGAACTCCCAGATCTTCTCGCCGACCGGTGGCAATGTCGGCATCGGTTTTGCCATCCCGTCCGACGTGGCGTCGCGCATTATCGACCAGCTTCGAGAAGATGGTCGTGTGTCTCGCGGCTGGCTGGGTGTGCAGATCCAGAATGTGACCGAGGACATTGCCGCCGCCATGGGTATCGAGGGCCGCACCGGTGCGATCGTCAGCTCCATTGTCGCTGGCGGACCGGCCGATGAAGGCGGTTTCGAGCGCGAGGATGTCATCCTTGAAGTTGAAGGAAATGAAGTTGAAAGCTCCCGCGATCTGACTCGCCAGATCGGTGATATCGCCGCGGGCGAGCGCGTCCGCTTCACCATCTGGCGTGACGGTCGCGAACAGACCCTGCGTGTTCGCCTCGGTGATCGCCCGAGCGAAAACGATCTCAACGAGATGCCGAGCACGGAAGAGGAGGCTGTCGAGGTCTCCCGCTATTTCGGCATGAGCCTGACACCGCTGACGGACGAAGTCCGTGAAGCACGTGGCATTTCAGCCGGGACGGACGGCCTGGTCGTGGAAGATGTCGAAACCGGCAGTGAAGCCGCTGAAAAGGGTTTCTCGCGCGGTGATGTGATCCTGGAAGCCGGTGGTCAGGCCCTCAGTGGCACAGACACTCTGGCCGCTGTGATCGCCGAAGCCCGTCAAGATGGCCGCTCCGCCATCCTGCTCCTGGTCGAGGGACGTGGCGGACAACGCTATTCGGCACTTCAGCTCGAAGACGAATAAGTACAAGAATAGAGGGACAAGACATGCGTATTCTTATCGTAGAAGATGACCGCGAAGCGGCGAGCTACATCCGCAAGGGCATGCGCGAATCCGGCCATGTGGCAGACCATGCCGTTGACGGCGAAGAAGGTCTGGAAATGGCGCGGGCGGCCGAATACGACGTGCTTGTCGTTGACCGGATGATGCCGCGCATGGACGGCCTGACCATGGTCGAGACCCTGCGCCAGGACGATGATCATACGCCGGTTCTGATCCTCTCCGCCCTGGGTGAAGTCGATGACCGCGTCGAAGGCCTCAAGGCCGGCGGTGATGACTATCTGGTCAAGCCTTACGCCTTCGCCGAGCTGCTGGCTCGCGTCGAGGCCCTGGCCCGCCGCCGTGATCCGGAAACGGTCCGCACCAAGCTGGTAGTCGGTGATCTGGAAATGGACCTGCTTGCCCGCACGGTAAACCGGGGCGAGGAGGAGATCCTGCTGCAGCCGCGCGAATTCCGCCTGCTGGAATTTCTCATGAAGCATTCCGGCCAGGTCGTGACCCGGACCATGCTGCTGGAGAAAGTCTGGGATTATCATTTCGACCCCCAGACGAATGTCATCGATGTTCACATCTCCCGCCTGCGCTCCAAGATCGACAAGCCTTTCCCGCGTTCGCTCCTGCATACGGTGCGTGGCGCTGGCTATCGCCTGCAGGCGTAATCCGCGGTGAGCGCGCGTAGTCCAGCATTCCTGCGGACAACAGCCTTCCGGCAGACCATGCTGTCGGCGGCGCTGTTTGCCCTGTCCAGTTTTCTCATCCTCGCCTTTGTCTATGTGGCCTCGGCGGGGATGATGCTGCGGCGTGCCGATGCCTCGATCAATGAAGAGGTGACGGCGCTGGAGGCGCGCTTCCAGGCCGGCGGTATCCGGTCGATCAATCGCTATATCCTGCAGCGAACAGTCGGCGGCGGTGCGGACTATCTCTACCTGCTGGTGCATCCCTCGGGGCGCAGCCTGTCAGGCAATCTCTCGGGTCTGCCCGATGTACAGCCGGATGATGAGGGGCGTTTGCAATTCTCCTATCGTCGTCCCGTCGTTGCGGGGGCCGAGGAAGAGGACGCTGACAAGGATAATCGCGCGGCGCGGGGCCGACTGGTCGAGCTGCCCAGTGGCTATCAGCTCTTTGTCGGACTGGATGTTGACGAGGAGAACTCGCTCGTCGGCCGGATGCTCAACACGATTTTTGCGGCCTCTGCCCTGGCCCTGGCGCTGGGGGTCGCCGGCGGCATTTTCATCTCGAGGCGCTTTGTTGCCCGACTGGATGCCATCAATAATGTGTCGCGAAGCGTCAAGGCCGGGGACCTCACCCGGCGGGCTCCGCGCAATAATACGGGCGACGAGCTGGACGAGCTGTCCGAGAATTTCAACAACATGCTCGACCGCGTCGAGGCCTTGATGCACCGCATGCGCCATACCGGTGACAGTATCGCCCATGACCTGCGCACGCCGCTGACCCGCATGCGCAACCGCCTGGACGAGGCCCTGCGCGAAGAGGGGGATCTGGATGCCCGCGAGCAGACGCTCGAGCGCGCTGTCAGTGACACCGACGAATTGCTTGGCATTTTCAATTCCATCCTGTCGCTGTCACGCCTCGAGTCCGGGGAAAGCCGCAAGACGATCATTCGCATGGACCCGGCCGTGGTCGCCGAAGACCTGGCGGAAACCTATGAATATGTCTGCGAGGATGACGGCCTCGAATTCTCCTTTGAAGTCGAACGCGGCATGGAAGTTTTCGCAGATCGCGGGCTCTTGCTGCAGGGCCTGGACAACCTGCTGGGCAATGCCGTGAAATACACGCCCGCCGGCGGTGCGGTGACCCTGCGCCTTCGCCGCAACAGCGAGGGTTGTGCCGAGTTCTCGGTCACCGATACCGGGCCGGGTATCCCCGATGCGGACCGGGAGCGTGTGACCCAGCGTTTCGTGCGCCTGGACAATTCGAGAACCCTGCCGGGCTCGGGGCTTGGCCTGTCACTGGTCCAGGCCATTGTCGATGTTCACAACGGCAAGTTCGACCTGGGCGAGGGCCCTGGACATGTCGCCGGCGGACACGGTCCCGGACTTCGCGCGTCCATGTGTTTCCCGCTCGCACCTGCACCACAGGATGAAGGGGTTTAAGACTCAGTGAGAAGCGTTCAGTTTGGCGGGATGTCGAACACGCGCGCACTTCTTTCTGACTGCACGGCCTTGCCGGCTCCCGATCCGGAGCCGGGCCAGCGCTGTTTCGCGGAATTGCCGGCGGACATCCGTGAGCGCCTGCATCCGCACGAGGCTTTCCTGGTAAGCGTGTTCAGCTGTGCGCCCTATCTGGCCCGGCTGGCACAACGTTATCCCGACGTCCTGCGCGCGGCCGGGCAAGACACCTTCAGCAGCCTGTTGTCCGAGCAATGTGCAGCCCTGGCCAGGGCCGGAGAGAACGCGGCGGACATCGCCACGCTCGATCAGCAGATCCGTCAGCTCAAGTCGGCCATGCACCTGACAGTGGGGCTGGCAGATCTGGGTGGTGTTCTCGACGTGGTGGAGGTCACGGCCGCAGTGACCGATTTCGCCGATGCAGCGGTGCAGGCTGTCCTGCACGCCCATGTACGTTTCGCTGCGCAGCAGGGGCGGTGCTTCCCCGTGGACGATCCGGCCAATCCCCTGCCGGGCCTTGTCATCTTCGCCCTGGGCAAGATGGGCACGCGTGAGCTCAACTATTCCTCTGACATTGATCTGGTGGTGTTTTACGACGTTGAAGGCCTGCGCCTGCCCGAGACCGAGGAACCGCGTAAACGCCTGCCGCGCCTGGTCCAGGCCATCGTCAAAAGTCTCAATGACATCACGGCAGATGGCTATGTGTTCCGGACCGATCTGCGGCTGCGGCCCGACCCCGGTGCGACCCCCGTCATCATCTCCACGGATGCGGCGCTCAACTATTACGAAGCCATGGGCCTGACCTGGGAGCGTGCGGCCTGGATCAAGGCCCGGCCGTGCGCCGGGGATCGGCAGGCGGCGGAAGAATTCCTCTCGTATTTGCAGCCCTTTATCTGGCGGCGCGCGCTGGACTACGCGGCGATCGACGATATCCGCAGCCTGGCGACACAGATCCAGACGGTGGGGCGGCGGGCTGAGATCCTGCCGGCCGGGCATGATCTGAAACTGGGGCGCGGCGGAATTCGCGAAATCGAGTTCTTTGCCCAGATCCCGCAACTGGTCTTTGGCGGGCGCAACAAGGCCGTCCGCGTCCCCGGCACACTGGCCGCGCTTGACCGGCTGGCCGACGAGCTTGCGATTGAATCAGGCACAGCGGTCGCCCTCAGCCAGAATTACCGGCGGCTTCGGGCCTGGGAACATCGGGTGCAAATGCGCCAGGACGAGGCCACGCAGGTTCTGCCAGCCCGTGACGAGGACCGGCAGCAAGTGGCAATCATGGCCGGGTTTGACAGCCTGGCGGAGTTCGATCAGGCGGTTGAAGCCCTCCTGCGGCAGGTCCACGGCTATTTCTCCGACCAGTTCGAAGCGGATATCCCGCTATCTTCGCGCGCGGGCAGCCTGGTGCTGACAGGTGTCGAGCCAGAGCCCGATACTCTGGCGACACTGAGAGAGCTGGGGTTCCAGCGCCCGGAATCGACCTGGCGACAGCTCAACGCCTGGGGCGCAGGCAGGGCGCGGGCGGTCCGCTCGACCCGGGCACGTTCCCTGTTTGCCAAGCTGGCTCCGAAACTGGTCGACATGATCGCCGAGACGGGCGAGGCGGATGATGCGTTTGCACGTTTCGCCTCGTTTTTCGAAAACCTGCCGATGGGGGTTCAACCGCTTTCCCTGTTGATGAATGAGCCGGAACTGGCGGGCGATCTGATCGGTATCATCACCACGGCTCCGAAAATGGCGACTGAGCTGGCGCGGCGTCCCAATCTTCTCGACACCATGCTGGACCAGCGTTTCTCCATTCCGCTTGACCAGGATCCGCCGGGGGGCGCGCTGGATTTGCTGTCGCGCGAAATCGGCTCCGATGCCTATTACGAGACAGCGCTGAACACGACCCGGCGGGTCCTGCGCGAGCAGAAATTCCGCATCGGCAGCCAGATCCTGCGTGGCAGTATCGGCGGACAGACCGCCGGTGCCGCGTTTTCCGACCTGGCGGATGCGGCGATCGAGACCCTGTCGCTTGCCGCGCAGGCAGAGACTGAGCGCAAATATGGCGACATGCCCGGACGTTTCGCCGTGCTGGGCATGGGCAAGCTTGGCGGTCGGGAACTTGCCGCGGACAGCGATCTGGACATCACCATCATCTATGACGGTGACGAGATGACCCAGACCTGGTTCTCGCGGTTTACCCAGAGGCTGGTCAGCGCCCTGTCCGTGCCGACCGAGGAGGGCGAGCTCTACGAGATCGACATGCAGTTGCGACCGTCCGGCAAGTCCGGCCCGGTGGCGGTGCGCTTCTCGCGTCTCGAGCCCTATTACCGCGAGGAAGCGTGGACCTGGGAGATGATGGCCCTGACCCGGGCCCGAACCGTCGCCGGCGATGCCACCCTGTGTTCACAACTGGACGAAACGATCGAGAGCCTGCTTTTGCAGCCGCGCGATGCGGCCAAGGTCCTCAATGATGCCGCCGATATGCGTGTGCGCCTGGAAGAGGCCAAGCCCGTCCGGAATGGCTGGGACATAAAGGCCAGGCCCGGCGGGATCCAGGATATCGAGTTTATCGCCCAGGCCCTGCAACTGGTGCACGCCGCCCGCCTTGGCGGTGTCCGCCAGTCTACAACCGCCGCGCTCGCTGCGCTTGGCCATGCCGGCCTGCTCAGCGTCGACGAGGCGCGCTTCCTGATCGAGACCCTGAAACAGCATCTGGGTATTCTGCAGCTTCTGCGAACCACTCATGGCAGTGGTTTCACACCGGAACGGGCCAGCCAGGCTTGCCAGCTGGGCATTGCGAGGTCGGCTGGGCAGCCAAGCCTCGCCGCCCTGGAAGCGGATCTGGACCGGCGCTGTGCACGTGTGCGCGAGCTTTTCCATCGCCATGTGCGAGAAATCTGACCCGGCGCGACGGATTTCCTGACGACCTGCGTTGAACTCACATGCGAGGTCAAACTGACAAGGAAGAAAGTCAATGAAACGCTCGAAAATGGTCATTTTGCTGTGTAGCACTGCGGTGATGATCACTGGTGCTGTGGCCGAGGCCCAGCGCGGCCCGCGTGGCGGTCAGGGTCATGAAGGCATGCGCGGTGGCGCTGCCCGGACAGTGATGCTCCTGCGCGCCTCCGATGCCAATGGTGACAACACCATCACCCGTGAGGAAGTTGCTGATTTACAGTCAGAAATGTTCGCCTGGATGGACCGCAATGCGGATGGATATCTGGACGAGGAAGACATGTCCCCGATGAACCGTCGCCTGCGTGAAATGCGCGAGCGGGACGGTGGTGAAGATCGTGAACGTCCGCGTCGTCGCGGCCGCCGCGGTGGGCCGGACGGCGGCCCGGACGGACATCGCCGGGCCGACACGAACGAGGATGGTCGTGTCTCCCGCGAGGAGTTCATGAGTGTCGAACATCGCTGGTTCGAGCGGCTGGACACCGATGAAAACGGTGCCATCACGCCGGAAGAGCTGGACGCCGCTGCGGAACGCCGTGAAAATCGGCGCTTCTGGTGGCGTGACTGATACGTCGCTGATGTTGGACGGGCGCGGAAGGATTGCTGCAGACATGACCCTCAAGGGCCGGCCGGCCTTCCGCGTAATCTCGTCAAATGGTCCCGTGGCCGACGACGTGCTCATCGAGCGCGTCGGCCGCGGAGACCGTGAGGCTGCGCGTCTCTTGATGGAGCGCATGCTGCCCAAGATCCTGGGCCTGGCCCAGCGGATGCTGAAAGACCCGCTCGAAGCGGAAGACGTCGCCCAGGAGACCTTCATTCGGGTCTGGAAGGCGGCGGACCGGTTCGAAAAGGGGCGCGCCCAGGTATCGACCTGGATCAGCCGGATCGCCATCAATCTGTGTTACGACCGGCTGCGCAAGCGTCGTGAAGTGCTGACGGATGAAGTGCCCGAGCGGGCCGACCAGGGCATCAGTCAGGAAACAGCCATGGTACGCGATGAAAGCGCCAACCGGGTTGTCAACGCGGTCAACAAGCTGCCTGAGCGCCAGCGTATGGCCATGGAGCTCGTTCACTTCCAGGAAATGAGTAATATCAAGGCTGCAGAGATTATGTCAGTGAGTGTAGATGCGCTTGAATCCCTGTTGGCCCGAGGCCGGCGCAAGCTTAAATCCCTGCTCATGCAGGACGCCGGAGACCTGATCAGCGCCTATGAGGGTGAACGTCAGGCACACGAGGAGTTGGACTGATGACAGAGGACAGGGTGATTGCCATCCTCAACGCCTATGGCGCGGACCCGGCCCGTTGGCCGCAGGACGAACGCGCGGGCGTGCAGGCTTTCCTGGATCTGCATCCGGAACTGATGGCCGAGGTCGATCTTGAAGCCGAGCTGGATGCATTGCTGGCCATGCCGGATCCGCAACCGAGTGAATTGCTGCAGCATCGCATCCTGCGGGCGATGCCCGCGCCGGTACAGCAATGGGGCTGGAAAGCGCCGATTGCCGCTGCCATTGCGCTGGTGGTCGGCGTTACGGTGGGATTTGCCGGCGGGTATGTCTCGCCCGCTCAACAGGATGTCGAGAGCATCTACGCCGATGCTTATGAGAGCCTGGGTGAGGATTGGATCGACTGGCTCGGAGAAGATACGTGAGATCAAGCACGCCCTGGATCATTGCCTTGCTTGTCTCCGTTCTGGCGAACGGGGCGATGATCGGTTTTGTGCTGCAGCGTGAAGTCGCGCCTGCGCCGTCCACCGAGCGTGAGGCCCGACTGCAATTGCGCGGTGCCGGTGGGCCCGGAAGTTTCGATATTCGCGGTTTCATCGACGCCTTGCCCGAAGCCCAGCGCGCTGATCTGCGCGAGCGGATGGAAGCGGAAATGGGCATTATGCGCGGCCTGATGCGCGAGGCCCGGGATGCGCGGATCGAAGCTGCGGAAATCCTGCTTGAAGAGCCTTTTGATGCTGCGGCCGTGCAGGCGGCGCTGGAACGTCGGCGGGTCACGCGCGCTGCGATCGAAGCCCATATCGAGCAGGTCATTGTCGAGATTGCTGCAGATCTGGATCCGCAAACGCGCGAGCAGGTCCTGCGAGAGGCACGGCGAGGGCCGCCACGTGGCGAACGTCGCGGGCCACCGCGTTTCGACCGCCGCGGCCCACCGCCAGAGCGTCGCCGCGATAACTAGTCCAGGCGGCGTCTATTCTGCGGCGCGGGGCGGTTCGCCATCAATGAATTCCATATCCTCGCCGAGGAAGCTGTCATCCTCGAGATCACCGGCCAGTGCCGCCTCCGGATCGATCAGCTGTGCCTGGGTGATCGGCAGGACAAAGCTGACCGTGGTGCCTTCACCCAGCTTGGAATCGATGGCCAGCGAGCCGCCATGCAGGTCGATCAGCGATTTGGAGAGTGCCAGCCCGAGGCCGGAGCCCTGATAGCTCTTGGCGTGCTGGCTCTCGATCTGTTCGAACGGCCGTCCCAGACGCGGCAGGTCTTCCTTGGCAATGCCGATACCCGTGTCCGTGACCTGGAAAGCGACGCCGGGACCGGAGAGGAAGCCACGAATGGTGACCCGGCCGCCTTCCGGCGTGAATTTCACCGCGTTTGAGACCAGATTGATCATCACCTGTTTGAAGGCCCGCGGATCGACCTCGATCTCCGGCAGGTCTGCAACATCGGCATGAAGTTGCAGCTGTTTCTCCTCGGCGCGACCGCGGACAATGCGCAGGCATTGCTCAACCAGCTCGCCGGCATCGGTTGCCTCGGTCTGCAGGCTCATCTTGCCGGCCTCGATCTTGGACATGTCGAGAATGTCGTTGATCAGTTCCAGCAGATGCTGGCCGCTATCGAGAATATCCTTGGTATAGCCCTTGTAGCGCTCGTCCCCGAGCGGGCCGAACATTTCCCGCAACATGATTTCCGAGAAGCCGTTGATGGCGTTGAGCGGCGTGCGCAGCTCGTGGCTCATATTGGCCAGGAACTCGCTCTTGGAGCGGTTGGCTTCCTCGGCGCGGATCTTCTCCGACTCGTATTTCTTGGCGAGGTCAGAGATATGCGTCCGGCTGGTTTCCAGGTCATCGACGGTGCGACGCAGCTGGGATTCATTCTCGGTAAGCGCGGCTTCGTGGCGTTTGAGGTCTGTGATGTCCGCGCCAAAGCTCACCAGGCCGCCATCCGCTGTCGGGCGTTCGGAATAGTGCAGCCAGCGACCATCGGCCAGCTCGATCTCGTAGGCGTCCACGCCGTCGGTCTCGCCGTGCACGGTCTTGATGGCCCGAGCGGCGGTCTTTTCGACCATGGCATAGGACAGACCCGGTTTCAGGTGGCCGTCGCCGAGATCAAAGAAATCGCGGAACTTGCGGTTCCAGAGGACAAGGCGCCGGCGGGAATCCCAGAGCACGAAACTCTCGGACATGGATTCCAGCGCGGCACGCAGACGGTTCTCTGCTGCCGCAACCCGGGCCTGGGCACCCTTGCGCTCGGTGACATCGATCGCCACCCCGACAATGCGCGCCTCGCCATCCGGGCCGTCGCTGAGCAGGCGGCCACGGATCTGCAGGTAGACGGGCGCAACAGAGGCGAGGACTTCCAGGTCCACCTCCGTGCCCTTGGGGGCGGAGCGCATGGCCGCGCGCAGCCGGTCACGATCGGCGCGACTGAACAGGCGCAGGAAATCCTGGCCGGTGCATTCAATTGCGGATTTCAGGCCGAGGATGCGGGCGAGCGAGTCGGTGACGTAGACGGTGTCTGCATCGGGATTCCAGTCCCAGACGCCGCACCGTGCCCCCTCGATGGCATAGCGGAAGCGCTGTTCGCTGTCGGCCAGCTGTGCACGCGTCGACCGCAGACGACCCATTTGCATGAAGACCAGGGCGACAAGGCCGAGGGCTACAATAATCGGTGCCACGAACATCAGGCCATAGAAGGAAATCGTCCGCATCCAGGCGCTTTGATTAATGCGCGTGGCACTCAGGGCGTAGACCTGGAAGGGCGTGCCACCGACCGGAGCGATGGCAAAGGTCACATCCTCGCCGCCGAAACTGGCATCGGACGTTGCACCGCCGCCACCGGCAGCAAGTTCGGAGACGAAGCGGCGGGTCAGGCCGAAACGTTCGGCCAGCGGCGTGCCGGCAGAGACCCCGTTCATGACCGGGCGAAGGGCGAGCATTTCCCCTTCACTGTTGGCCAGGGCGACCACGCGGTTATTGCCCCAGTCGGGCAGGGCGTTGATCGCGGGAATGCGGGCTGTCAGTGCGCCGACGGTGCCATCGGACAGGGCGACAGGCTGGGTCAGTGCGAAATAGGCCTGGCCGGCATCGGAAATGCTGGCGATGACGGCGTCATCGGAGTTCAGCGCGATCCGCGTCAGTTCACGCATGGTCTGGCCCTGCACGGGCACACCTGCGGTGAACGTCCGGCCATCTGGCAACAGCAGGCCGATGCCATCGAGCAGTTCAGACTGCATCATCGCCGTCAGGCGCGTTTCCGCGACGCGCTCGATATCGGTATCGGGAAGGGCCGAAAAATCGCTGGAGGCGACGCTCAGCGCGTAGCGGACCTCGCCAAGTCGGGCAGATACCCGCTCGGCCAGATAGCCGGCCGCATTGGCCTGCGAGCGTTCAGCTTCGGAGACCAGCGACGCGCGCTCCTGCTGGATCTTGAGCGCAAAAATCCCGCCATATCCGATGGTGAAAATAACGATGGCGAGAAAAATCCAGCCAACGCCGGACCCGCGCGCGTTCGCCTTTGCTGATGAGGACTCATCAGCAGCGTTCCGGAACCGACCCGGCTTACGCGTATGCGACGCATCTTTCGCCATTCGTTTCAAACTAGAGTGCGTCGCGCGCCGATGTCGACCGCTGTGAACGCACTATCCACGGTTAAGCCGCAGATGTTGCATCTCCCCCCTCGGGGGAGACATCCATTCCGTCATCATCATCCGGTGCCGTGACCTTTTTAAGGCCTTTGCGACGCTCGGCACCCTTGTAGTTGGAATCTTCTGTCGCCAGGCGACGTCGATCCGGACCGAAATACGTCTTGTTGCGAATGAAGGGGCGGGGTTCATTGATCACTGCAGCGATCTTGGCGAACATTTCCTTCGCAGTGATCGGCTTGCAGCAAAATTCGGTCACACCGGCATCACGCGCTGATTCCACACGGGATTTTTCCGAGTATGCACTGAGCATGATGATCGGGATCAACGGGTTCGGGCTGTCATCCGCCGTCCGTACAAGACGCACAAAGTCCAGACCGTCCAGAATTTCCATCTGGTAGTCGGTGATGATGATGTCGACGCTGTCCGAGCGCACCATATCGAACGCGTCAGCCGGGTCTTTGGATTCCAAAATCTGTTTGATTCCAAAGCCGTGCAGGATCGTCCGCAGAATGGTCAGCATGTAGCCATTGTCATCGACAATCAGCACTTTCACGCGGCTCATATCGACGGCCATAACGCTCTGCCTCTTCCTTCTACGCGGCCTTTGTGGCGCGATTCCTTGGGTCCGTGAGCGTTTTTAGCGGAACAGGCTTACCGAAATAGTAACCCTGTCCGTAAGTGATGCCGAAAGATTTCATGAGCTTGGCGTGGCTCTCGTTTTCAATCATTTCGGCGACGGTCTCTGCCCCAAGCTTGGTACACAGATCGACCATGCTCTCCAGGATGACAGTGTCGCGATCAGACTTGCCGACACGCTTGATATAGGACCCGTCAATCTTGACGATGTCGGCCGGGAAATCGCGCAGATAGTGAAATCCCGCGGCGCCGGCGCCGAAGTCATCGAGACAGACCTTGTGGCCGCGTTCGCGGATTTTCTGGATCACTGCATTGGCGGCTTTGACATTCTTGATCGTGGCTGTCTCGGTCAGCTCGAAGCTCAGCCGCGAGCGGTCGATCTTGATATCCGCCAGCATTTTCAAGAAGCGTTTCGACCAGGTCGTGTTGGCGATCGATTTGCCGGACAGGTTCACGGCCAGCGCCGGGCGGTCGAAATCCTCGCGCAGGAAAGACGCCGCGATTTCGGTCATTGCAAAATCGATCTCGTAGATCAGCCCCGTGCTTTCCGCAAAGCCAACGGCTTCCTGGATGGGCTTGCCTCCGGGCAGGCGGAGCAGGAGTTCATAATGGTGGACGTCGCCGGACTTGAGATCAACGATGGGCTGCGCGTGGGGTTCGATGACCCGGCCGGCAATCGTCGTGCGCAGCTCCTTCATGCGCAGTGTCGTCGCTTCCATCATCTCTGCAGCGGCATCTTTCAGGCTGCGGATGTCCAGGGCGGCGTCGGTGTCTGCGGCCTGGTTCACGGCGTGGATGAAGGCCTGGACGGCGATTTCCGGCTCCAGCTCCGGCGCATCGGGAACCGTGTCGATCTTGACCTCACTATCGCCCAGCTTGTTGTCGGCGAGAATGGCCTCGACTTCTGACTTGAGCTGGGCAAGGTCGGCAGATGTTTCGTGGATCAGGGCGGTGCGGCTTTTGTCGACATGTCTGGCGACGCCCGTCTCGCCAACGGCAAGCCCGCAGGCTGCACTGATGGCGTCGTGTACAAGCGTGGCTGCGGCGGGGCCGATCAGGCGGTCGATATCTTCGATGCCATCAATACGCATGACGGACATGGACAATGCCGTGCCGGCGCTGCGGGCCGAAGCGATGGCGTCGCTGGCGGACCGCTCGAAGGCCTGCGGATCAACTTCCTCAGGTGCGGTCAGAGCCTCGAAGGAGACTGTCCAGCGGATCTTGTGGTCATCGCCCAGCGTCCATCCGCTCAGCTTCGCCTCGCGCCCGTTCAGGGTCACGCGAACCGGGCCGATCCGGCGACCGGGGCGAACGCTCTTGAGCAGGGCAGCGATAATGGGCCGGGATGTCCGGTCGAAGCGGTCGGCGAGATGGCACGTCGTGCTCTCGATTGGCGGCTCGCCGAGCGTTGCCGTGGCGCCGGATGCGTATTCCGTCGTTCCGCTAAGGTCCGTTTCGATCAGCACATCGGCTGATGCAAACGCAAAGGAAAGAAACCTGTTGCGTTGTTCAATTAAAGACATGGCGTGCCCAATACCATTTTCGAAACACCAGTAGTGTCCGGAAAGTGTTATTGTGGACTTAAGGTCTCGGAATTTGTTTACGCAGCGCGGGCGTTGTCTGTTCGGGGGTTCGGCTCTGGCGTAGCGCTAATATTCCGGATCACTTCGCGCGTCTTCTTGACCAGCTCTGCCCACTCTGCCGGAAGGTCTGTTTCTTCTTCCGTCAGTCGCGCCATGTCTTCGGCAATGCTGAGCAGCTGCGGTGCATGCACGATCAGCCGGGCCTGTGCCTCAAGCTTGCTCGGGTCACGGTCATACTCGGCAGCGGGGACCCGCCAGCCGCCCCAGTCCATGCTGTCGGTGACAATGACCGGAAACGTGCCCGGGTGCGGATGGCGCGCACATTCCTCATCGCTTTGCCACTTGTTCTTGGCGCGCAGAAGTCGCCAGTGCCCGGTTTCCACGATTTCGGAGTGCTCGGCCGACAGCTCGTCCGCCGAAAAATCCCGGCCCAGCCCGCAATCATAGAAGACCCGAACCGGTTCCTCGACGTCCTTGACCCACTGGGGTTTGACGTGTTCCACGAGAGCCCAGGTGCCCACCGGACGCACAAAAACTCGCTGGTGTTTGTGAAAGATCGCTTTGGCCATGACATCCTCCCGTGACCAGCAAGATGAACAGACAGGCATTGAAATGTCGTGAACGGAACAGTTCACATTTGATCCAGTCGGGGCTGGAGCCCGCTGCAAGGGCCGGCATCCGTGTCCCTCAACAGTCTTCTCCAATTGGCTCCGGCGAGTGCAGGCGCTATTTAGCGCAGCATGAGTGTTGTCGATAAAATTGATCGCCGCCTGAGCGTCGCCCCGATGATGGACTGGACCGACCGTCACTGCCGGGCCTTTCATCGCGTGCTGACCCGTCAGACCCTGCTCTATACCGAGATGGCCGTCGATATGGCGGTCATTCACGGTAATCGTGATTACCTGATCGGTTTTGATCCCGCCGAGCAGCCTGTCGCGCTGCAGCTGGGCGGTTCAGACCCGGCCAATCTCGCCAAGGCTGCGAAAATCGCGGTCGGCTATGGCTATGCCGAAATCAATCTCAATGTCGGATGTCCCTCGGACCGGGTTCAGGCTGGGCGTTTTGGAGCCTGCCTGATGCAGGAGCCGGACCTGGTCGCGGACTGTGTGAAGGCGATGCAGGACGCGGTCGACGTCCCGGTAACGGTCAAGAGCCGTATCGGTGTGGATGACCAGGATCCGGAAACCGCGCTGTTCGAATTTGTCGAGGCTGTTGCCGCGGCAGGGGTTACCAGTTTTACCGTACATGCGCGCAAGGCCTGGCTGAACGGGTTGAGCCCCAAGGAGAACCGCACAATTCCGCCGCTGGATTACGATCTGGTGCGTCGCCTCAAGCGAGAGCGTCCGGAGCTGGAAGTTATCCTCAATGGCGGACTCGAGGATCTCGATCACGGCCTGGCCGAAAGCGCGCAGCTGGATGGCTTCATGCTCGGCCGCGCGGCCTATCACACCCCGTGGGTGCTGGCAGAGGCCGACAGCAAGGTGTTTGGCGGTAGCGATCCTGTGAAGACCCGGATCGAGGCCATTGACGCCTATCTGCCCTATATCGAGCGGCGCATGTCCGAGGGCGTGCAGCTGCATTCGATCACACGGCATATTCTCGGCCTGTTCCATGCCCAGCCGGGCGGGCGGCATTGGCGCCGTATCCTGTCGGAAAAGGGCGGGCGTCACGGGGCGAGTATCGACGTCATCGAAGAGGCCAAGGCGGCCGTAACCCCGCGGGACGAGGCGGCCTGATGGAAGATTATTACGTGTTGATCCTGGCGCTGGCGGTGACCGGCGCCCTGGCGGGACTGATTGCAGGTCTGTTCGGCATTGGCGGTGGCATCGTCATGGTTCCCGCCATGTATTACGTCTTCGGCGCGCTGGGATATGAGGGCGACCGGGTGATGCATGTCGCCGTGGGCACTTCACTGGCTGTGATCATCGCGACCTCGCTACGCAGTGTCAGCGCCCACGCCAGGAAGGGCGCGGTGGATTTTCAGGTGCTGAAACAATGGGTGCCTTTCATCGTTATCGGCACGCTGATCGGCACGGTCGTGGCGGACTATATTCCCAGTCGCGGCCTGACCGGACTGTTCGGCGGCATGGCCCTCTTGTTGTCCCTGCAGTTCTTCTTCGGGCGTCCCAGCTGGACACTGGCAGATGAGATGCCGGGCGGTCTGCCGCGCATTCTGCTGGGCAATACAATCGGTGTGCTCTCGGCGCTGATGGGCATCGGGGGCGGGGTGATGGGCGTCACCCTGATGACGCTGTGTGGCAAGACCATTCACCGCGCGGTGGCGACCGCAGCCGGATTTGGTGTGGCGATCGGTATTCCCGGGGCGCTGGGCTTTATCATCAATGGATGGGGTTCCAATGAAGTCCCGTTCTCGCTGGGTTACGTGAACATGCCCGGTTTTGCCTTGCTCGCAGGGTCCGCATTTTTCGTGGCGCCGCTGGGAGCAAAACTCGCGCATTCCCTGCCGGAAAAGAATCTCAAACGCTTCTTCGCGATCGGTCTCGCGATTGTCGGGGCGATGCTGGTACGTGAGGCTATGCTGGGGGCCTAGACCGGGCGTAGTCGGCTTGTCGTTCGGGAAGTGCCGCCATGATTTGTGCTCGTTCCGCGTCGCTGTAACGCGTCCACTTGCCCAGCTCTTCCATGGTGCGGAAACAGCCCACGCACAAACCCGCTTTCGGGTCGACGAAGCAGACTTTGACACAGGGTGTTTTGATGGGCGTGCTCATGCTCACTACATCTATCCTGTTGGTCGAAGAAACAAGGGCCAATCAGTCACCGCGCCGCGGGAAGAGCTTCGAGCGCAGCCAGCCCCAGGTGGAATTGCCCTTCATCGCGTCGCGATAGGAGTTTTCCATGAAGCGGTCCAGCGTCTCCAGTTCGCCGAGCAGGTCGGCGCGGGTTTTCATCGGTTCCTCCGGATCCAGACGTTTGACCAGTTTGGCCGGGTTGCCCGCCATGACTGCATAGGGCTCTACATCCTTGGTGATGACGGCCCTTGCACCGATGACAGCATGGTCGCCAATGCTCACGCCTTTGCCGATAAAGGCGCCGTCGCCGATCCAGACATTATTGCCGATCTTCACCGGCTTGAAGGGCGGGTTGGGGTCAACGCGGTCATACAGACCATGCCAGTCGCAATCGGTGATCGTCGCCTCGCGCGCGATGAGACAGCTATCGCCGATCTCGATCCGGCCGGCTGCGAGAATGCGCGTGCCACCGGCCATGAACACATAATCCCCGATCTCGATCGTACCGGCCTGGTCCTGCGGTGACCACACCGTGAAACGGATCGGATCCGCCGCACTGGCAACCAGGTGAAGTTGATGGCCGGCATGGATGTTGGGGCCGAATACCTCGATATGCCAGGGGCGCACCAGCTTGGGCTTGCGGCCGAGCGTTTCGAAATGCGGACGGGTGAAATGTCCGGTCCACCAGTTCTCGAACTGCTCCCACAGTCGGTGCATCCAGTACGGGCGGTGATCGCGTCTCATGGTCCAGCCTTGGGGTGTGTAGCCAATAATGCTACATTGTCGGGGTCAGGGAGACAGTAATGTCGAGAAATCCAAGCATTTCAATGACTGAACATCAGCAGGCCTTTGTCGAGCGGATGATCAGCTCGGGGCGCTATCATGGCGTCTCCGAGGTGGTCCGGGCCGGGCTTCGCCTGCTTGAGGCGCACGAGGAGCGCCAGGCCGCAGCGCTTGGCGGCCTGCAGGACCTGGTCCAGCAGGCCTATGAGAGTGGTGAAGCGGAGCCGCTGGAAAGCCTGGACGAGATTATCGCCGAGGCCGAGCGCGAGGCATGAACCCCGGCGCACGCAAAGCCGGACCGCTCAAAGTGGTGCGGCGTCCGGTTGTGCGCCGCGATCTGATCGCCATTTATCGCTATATCTCGGCAGACGCGCCTGCAGCCGCCCGCGCGGTGCTAGAGGATATCGAGCAAAAAATTCAGGGCTTGGCGGCGTTTCCGGATATGGGCAGGGTGGTTGCCCTGCCGAAACAGACGGTGCGCGTCCAGCCGGCGGGGAATTATCTGATCGTCTATACGGCGAGGCGGGACAGTCTGGAATTGCTGCGCATCCTGCATGGAGCGCGGGACTGGATGTCCCTGTTGGAGGACTGAGGTGAGCCTGACAGTTGTGATGAGCGCCGAGGAGGTGACCGCCTTTCTCGACGAGGTTTTTCAGCAGGAGACGGCTGGACGGGGGCGTTTTGTGGTCACGCAGATGCAGCCCGGCGAGACCGAGGTGCGCTTTGCCACCAATGAGCGCCATTTGCGCCCGGGGGGCACCGTGTCCGGTCCGACCATGTTCGCCATGGCCGATGTGTGCGCCTATGCCGTGGTGCTGGGGCATGTCGGCCCCAAGGCTCTTGCCGTGACCACCAATCTCAACATCAATTTCATGCGCAAGCCGGAGCCGGGTGTTCTGATCGGCAAAACGCGCCTGCTCAAACTGGGCAAGCGGCTGGCGGTGACCGACTGCGAGATTTACACCGAGGGGTCTGATGACATGGTGGCCCATGCCACGGCGACCTATTCCATCCCCACCAGCTAGGAGCGGACGATGAGCGAGATGAGCGAAGAGAACCTGAATGATCCTTTCGAGGATGCGATCCGCAAGCTGGTAGCCGAGGTGAAGGAAGGCCGCAGCGTGTCGCCTGCGGACGTCGCCAAGCTGGTCGACCCGGACAATCACACCAAACGCTTCGGCCATGTTCGCCAGGCCGCGGTACGCCTTCACAAGGCCGGTGAGATCGCCATCCTGCGCAAGGGCAAGCCGGTGCCGGATGCCGATACGTTCAAGGGCGTCTACCGCCTGGGCCGTGTCTGAGCCGCTCGACGATCTGCTCGCGGAGATCCGCGCCTGCCGGGTCTGCGAAGAGAGCATGCCGCACACCCCGCGCCCGGTGATCCGGGCTTCGTCCACCGCGCGCATCGCCATTGTCGGCCAGGCACCGGGCACGCGGGTACACGCCTCGGGCAAGCCCTTCACCGATCCGTCCGGAGACCGCCTACGCGCCTGGATGCAGGTGGATGAGGCGACCTTCTATGATGAAAGCCGCATCGCTATCGTCCCCATGGGATTCTGCTTTCCCGGGCTGGACGCCAAGGGCGGTGACCTGCCGCCTCGTCGGGAATGTGCGCCGCTCTGGCAGGAGCAGGTGCATGCGTTGATGCCCGATATCGGCCTGACCCTGCTGGTCGGGCAGTATGCACAGAAATTTTATCTGCGTTCGCAGGCGCACAAGAACCTTACGGATACAGTTAAGAATGCGGCGCAATATTTTCCTCGATATCTGCCGCTTCCGCATCCGTCCTGGCGGAATAATGCATGGCTGAAGAAGAATCCCTGGTTCGAGGCAAAAATTCTCCCGATGCTGCGCTGCCGCATCGCCGAGATGTTATCGTCACCATGATTTTTAGTGTTTTCACGCGCTTGCCGCAGCTCGCGTGAAAGGGTATGCCACGCGCGAATTTGCAGCGATGCTGTCCTCGCACAGAAAGGGTTCGCGCGTCATGAGTGTTTTCGAACACCCGTCTTACGACAACCACGAGAAAATTCTTTTCGCGACCGACAAGGTCACCGGCCTCCAGGCCATCATCGGCGTCCACTCCACGGTCTCCGGACCGGCCTGTGGTGGCTGCCGCATGTGGTCCTATCCCAGCTCGGCGGAAGCGCTGGAAGACGTTCTGCGTCTCTCCCAGGGCATGAGCTACAAGAACATCATGGCCGACCTGCCGATCGGTGGCGGCAAGTCCGTGATCATGAAGCCGGAAGGCGAGTTCAATCGCCAGGAATTGTTCGAGGCCTTTGGGCGTGCGGTCGAGAGCCTGGGTGGTCAATACATCACCGCTGAGGATGTAGGCGTCAGCCCGGACGACATGATGGCCGTTCGCCAGTCCACCAAACACGTTGTTGGTCTGCCCGAGGGCAAGGCCGCGTCCGGTGACCCGTCGCCGATCACGGCCGAAGGTGTGTTCCGCGGCATGAAAGTCTGCATCGAGCGCGGCCTGGGCAAGACTGACCTGTCCGGTGTTCGTGTGGCCATTCAGGGCGCTGCCGGTCATGTCGGTGCGTATCTTTCCGGGCACCTGGCTGAAGCCGGTGCCGAGCTGATCATCACCGATATCAACGAAGCCGGCCTGAAAGATCTTGAAGCCAGGTACGGCGCCAAGGTCGTCGGTCTCGACGAGATCTATGACCAGGATGTCGACGTGTTTGCACCATGTGCACTCGGCGCCATCGTCAATCCGGACACCATTGATCGCATCAAGGCGAAAATCATCGCCGGTGCGGCCAACAACCAGCTCGCCACGCGCGACATGGGCGCCGAGATCCAGAAGCGCGGCAAGATCTACGCGCCGGATTACGTTCTCAACGCTGGCGGCATCATCAACGTCATGGGCGAGATCCAGGGTGATTTCGATCCGGCCTGGGTGCAGGGCAAGCTGGTCGGTCTCGAGAACACGCTGGGCGAGATCCTCGACCAGTCTGAAAACGAGGGCCGCCCGTCCAACATCATCGCCGACGAGATCGCGCGTGCGCGGATCGAAGAGAAGCGTTCCACCAAGACGATGGAACCGGCGTAAGCCGCCGCGTCCATTTGAATTGAAAAGGCCCGCTCGATGGAGCGGGCCTTTTAGTTTGTTGTGACCAGCGTCACAAAGGCCGGATTGAGCGTGGCGCCAACCCTGTCACCAATATTGATGGTCTCTGTCGCGGGGATTTGTGCCGTCCAGCTGGACCCGTCTTCGGCCTCCATGGACACAACACAAATCGGACCTGAATAGGTGATCCGGGTCACACTCAGCGTGCCTTCAGTGGTCAGCCCGATGCCCTGAGGCCGAACGAGGGCTATGACAGGGGTGTTGTCGTCGAGTACGGACGCGACGCTGCCGATCGGCAGTGCGGCTCTTCCCTGGCTGACAACCGTGGCACAAACCTGAACATCCCCCACCAGCCGGGCGGCGGTTTCGCTGACCGGGTTGAACCAGACGTCCTGCGGCGCGCCGTGCTGGATAATCCGACCGGCATCCATCAGCGCCAGCTGGTCTGCGCTTTCCAGCGCTTCCTCGGCGTCATGGGTGACGAAAAGCACGGCCGTACCGGCGGCGCGCAATACGTCCATGGTCCGCTGGCGCACATCGCCGCGCAGGCGACGGTCGAGGCCGGAGAAAGGTTCGTCCAGCAGGACAACACCAGGCCGGGGCGCGAGCGCCCGGGCGAGGGCCACGCGTTGTTGTTCGCCGCCAGAGAGTTCGTGTGCATACTGGCTGGCCTTGTGCTCAAGCTCGACCGCCCGCAGCTGGTCCAGCGCGCGGGATTTGCGATCAGTTCCGGTGAGGCCAAATGCGACATTCTCGACGGCGGTCATGTGAGGGAAGAGGGCGTAGTCCTGGAAGACCAGTCCGACCCGGCGTTGTTCGGGGGCGAGGAAGGTCTTGGGCCCGGTCCAGGTAACGCCATCCGCGGTGATCTCGCCGGCATCGAGCTGTTCCAGGCCGGCGACGGCCCGCAACAGGGTCGACTTGCCGCTGCCGGATGCTCCCAGCAGGGCGGTGATCTCGCCGGCACGCAGGTCCAGTGACGCGCTTTCAAGCGCTGCATGGTCCTTTGTGAAGGCTCGGCGCGCGCCGTGGATACTCAATAATTCGACACGGCTCATCGGTTGGCCCCGTTCTCCCCAGTCGCAGAGAGATATCGTGCCACGAAAATCATGGGAAGGGTGGCGATAAGCGGGATCAGCAGCGCCGGGGCGGCGGCTTCGCCCAGGCGCTCATCCGATGCAAACTGATGCGCCATGATGGCCAGGGTGTCGAAATTGAACGGGCGCAGGATCATGGTCGCAGGCAATTCCTTGAGAATCTCAACGAAGCTGAGGATCAGGGCCGAGGCGACGCCCGGTGCAATCAAGGGCAGGTGTACCGCCAGCAGGCGCCGGCGTGTGCTGGCGCCCAGAGTTCTGGCTGCACCGTCAAGAGCCTGTGTGACGCGGGTCAGGGCCGTCTCGCACGGGCTGATCGCTGCGGCGACAAACCGGCTGAGATAGGCCAGCACAAGCGCGCCAGCGGTGCCTGTGAGCAGGATCGGGAAAACATTGCCTGTCAGGCTCTCCCAGGTCGGGTCCAGCCAGCGCTGGATGCCCGACAGAAGGGCGATAACCCCCACCGCGGCAACAGCGCCGGGTACGGCATAACCGACACCCGCCAGGCGAGCGGCGGCGGTTCCAAGGATGGATTTGCGACGCAGCGCATAGGCGGTCGTCAGCCCGACAAGCGTGGCGATGACGGCCGCAGTTCCGGCCACGGTGAGTGAGTTCAGCGAGGCCTCTGCCAGACCGCTGGCCATGGGTTCGCGCAAGGCGCGCCAGGCCAGTCGTCCCAGCGGCAGGATCATCGAGAGGAACAGTGCCAGAAAGGCCGCGAGGCAGGCCAGCATGGCCTGCGGCGCGGACAGTTCGAAGCGACGGGCCGGGCGTTGCTTGCCGGAGGTGGCCTGCACGCGCATGCGTTTGCGGCCATGGCGTTCCAGCCCGAAGACGATCAGGGCAAAGGCGACCAGAATCAGCGACAGGCGCGCGGCGTCCAGCAGTGATCCGGCACCGGACCAGGCCCGGATCAGGCCGATCGACAGGGTGGGCGAGCCCAGATGCGCAACGGTTCCGTAATCGGCCAGCGCTTCCATGACCACCAGGGCCATGCCGGCGGCGATTGCCGGGCGCGCCATGGGCAGGGATGTGCGCCAGAACGCCCTCAGGGGCGAGGCGCCCAGCGTGCGCGCGGCGTCATAGGCATCCGCCGATTGTCCGACAAAGGCGTTGCGCGCGAGCAGGTAGACATAGGGATAGAGGACCAGCGCGAACATCAGACCGGAGCCCCAGGATCCGCGTACGGTCGGGAAGAGGCCCAGAGTCATCCGGTCGAGTGGGGCGCCTGCCTGTGACAGGTCCAGCCAGGCATAGGCAGCGACATAGGCCGGCACAGCCAGGGGCAGGATCAGGGCCCAGGTGAAGAATTTCCGCCCCGGAAACTCACAGCGCGCGGTCAGCCAGGCGAGGCCTGTGCCAATGACGGCAGCGGTCAGCGAGGCGACCAGTCCGACATAGGCGGAGTGAAACAGGTAAGTGGGCAGGCGTGTCTCCGCGAGGTGGCGGAGATAGTCGGTCGACCCGCCGCCGAGGGCGATAGCCGCAACCGCAAGAATGGGAAGTCCGCATACAAAAGCAGCAAGGACGGCGATGATATTCATCGCCGTCCCTGAAGATTGAATGCGAGGTGCGCGGATCACTGCCAGCCGACGCGGTCAAAGATCCGCTGGGCCGTGGCATTGTTGGCGCCAAGTTCGTTGATGGCCAGCTCGTCTTGGTTAAAGGGCATCATGGCGGAGAGGGTCTCGTTCTCCCAGCTCGCAGTCGGCACGGCCGGGACCTCATTGGTCATCTCCGCGAAAATCCGCTGCGCGTCATCCGAGATCAGGAAGGCGATGAATTCACGGGCCTCTTCCGGGTGCGGGGCGTTTACGGCGATCCCAGCTCCGGAGACGTTCATGTGGGCACCGGTCGTGTCCTGGTTGGGAAAGAAGAGGGTGGTCTGATCCACAACCGCCTGGTCGGCCGGCTCGTTTGAATTGGCCATCATCGCGAAATAATAGTGGTTCGTGATGGCCACATCGCATTCACCGGCAGCAATGGCGCGGAGCTGGTCGCGGTCACCGCCCTGCGGGGCGCGGGCCATGTTGTCGACAATCGCCTGGGCCCAGGCCTCGGCGGCTTCCTCGCCTTCGTGCGCGATGATGGAGGCCAGCAGGGACTGGTTGTAGACACTGCCGGAGCTGCGCACGCAGATGCGGTCATCCCAGCGCGGGTCTGCCAGATCCGCATAACTGGTGATCTCACCTTCCGCGACGCGCGCGTTGGAATAGGCGATCACGCGGGAGCGCTGCGCGACGGCGACCCAATAACCTTCCGGATGGATCAGGTGGGGTGGCAGGCGGTCGGCGAATTCGCTGAAATCGGAGCTGGCGAACAGGCCGGCTTCCTCGGCACGATGCAGACGTGCGGCATCAACGGTGACGATCACGTCGGCCGGAGAGCGTTCGCCATCGGCACGCACCCGCTCGATCAGCTGATCGCCGCGCGCTTCAATCAGGTTGATTTCGATGCCGGTTGCCTCGGTGAAGGCGGCATAGATGACGGCGTCGCTGGAATAGTGACGTGCGGAATACACGTTGACGACGCGACTGGCCGACTCAGCATCACTGGAATCGGAAGTTTGGGAGGCCGGGCTGCACGCTGCGAGCGCAAGCGTCGCGGCAAAAAGCGAAAACGTATTTTTCATAACCAATCCATGGGCGTTCGAGTTGCTGCATGTGTTGCATTTTTGAGAATGTTTCGCAACTTGATTGTGCAGGTTGGGGATGCGGCATTGCGTCTCGTGCACTCCAGGCTTGCAGTTAACCGGAAAAACGCTGGCATCATCGGGGATTGCAACGGAAATATGACGTTGTTGCCGGGATGGCATCTGGTGGCGTTATGGCCTGATTGGGCGGGTTAACAGCGTTCAGTATGCGGGGCGATTTCTGACATGAATGCAGGCGCAAGTTGAAATCGTGCTGCATTTCGCTCGAGGTGTGACAACTTGACACACCTTCATGGTCTCGTCATACACCGCTCCGACATATATCAGCCTGCGCACACTCGGGATCACCCAGGGCGTGGGCCCCGTAATTATCAATTTGATTGGACGTCATTCCCGACCGAGGGAAGCTCGGTCGCGTAGGAGGTTTTGTTCATGAGTAACGATCTGTGCACGCCGGAAGGCGCACGTCGCTTGAAGTCACGCATTGAAGCCTATTGGGCTGAGCGCGGTTACGATGTCAGCGTTGACCTGGTCGACGCAGGCTTCATGCCGGCCATGCGTTCTGCACGTACCGATGTACGTTCGAACCTGGTCAATGGCATGCCGACCCGCCCGGCCAACGATATGGGTCGCGAGCGCCGTACGGCCTAGTCCGGCATCGCTCGCCAGATCTCGGCGAGCGCTTCAGGCACATCTGAGAATTCATGAATTAACCGGTCGGCTCCCAGCGAGCCGGCCGGTTTTTCACTATAGCCATAGCTCAGAACGATTGAGGGGACGCCTGCTGCCCTGGCTGCGTCCACATCCGGGGCGCTGTCACCGACCATGGCGGCGTGGCTGAACCCGGTTCCCAATGCCTCATGGACATGGTCCGCAGCGGGTTTTTTCGCACGTGTGCGTTCGGGCCCGATGACGCGTTCGAAATGCTGGTCCAGCGCGAGTTCCCGCAGCAACAGGTCTGCCAGGCCCGAGGGCTTGTTGGTGCAAACGGAAAGGCGGGCACCGGCGGCCCGCAAGGCGTCCAGGGTCTCGTGAACCCGCGGAAAGAGCACGCTGTCCGCGGCCACATCGGATTGATAGCTCTCGATGAAGGCATCGAAGAGCTCATCCATCTCGTCCGGGGCGAGCGATGCGTCCTGCCGGTCGTGCGCACGCTGGATCATGGCCCTGGCGCCCCGCCCGACCATTTCGCGCACATCACTGACCAGGACCGGCCTGAGGCCGCGTGGAAGGATGACGGCGTTTAACGCACGCACAAGATCCGGCGCGGTGTCCACCAGTGTCCCATCAAGGTCAAAGGCGATTGACGTATTCTCGAAAACAGCTCTGGAAAGCGGCATATATGCGTCCCCTGGTATTAGTTTCGTCTTCGCGCGCCGGATATGCTTACACCGCCGGTCTCGATAGGTTATAGCGCTGGCATATAGGTCCAGTATCGATTCACTTGAAAGGGTGGAATGTCATGTCACGTGCGCGCGCGGCGGTGATTTTGGCTGCGGGGCAAGGAACCCGCATGAAATCCAAAACAGTAAAGGTACTCCACTCGGTCGGTGGTCGACAGATGCTTGAATGGGCAGCAGAGCTCGCCAGTGATGCCGGCGCAGAAAAGCGCGTGGTGGTCTATGGCGCGCATTCGCCGGCCGTTCGCGATGCCGGCGAGGCGCTGGGAGCGGAAACCGCCCTGCAGGACCCGCCGCAGGGCACCGGGCATGCGGTGCAGTCGGCTCAGTCGGCCTTCGAGGGATATGACGGTGATCTGATCGTCCTCTACGCAGACACCCCGCTGATCCGGGCCGAGACCGTGGAGCGCGTCTTTGATGCGCTCGCCGGAGGCGCGGCTGTTGCCGTGCTGGGCTTCGAACCGGAGGACCCGGCCGCCTATGGTCGCCTGATCGAGGATGCCGAGGGCAATCTGGACCGCATTGTTGAATACAAGGACGCCAACGAGGCTGAACGCGCCGTGCGTCTGGTCAATTCCGGCGTCATGGCGGCCCGGGCCGATCTGATGTTTGAATTGCTCGGCGATGTCACCAATGACAATGCCAATGGCGAATACTATCTGACGGATATTGTCGGCCTGGCACGCGGGCGTGGCCTGCGCGCCGTTGCCGTGCGTGCTCCGGCGGACGAAGTGCTCGGCGTCAATTCGCGTCTCGACCTGGCCGAAGCGGAAGATGCGTTCCAGACGCGTATGCGGCAGGAGATGATGAAGGCGGGTGTGACCCTGATGGCGCCTGAAACCGTGTTCTTTTCCTTTGATACCGCGATTGACCGCGATGTGGTCGTCGAGCCCCACGTCGTTTTCGGCCCCGGGGTGAAAGTCGAGGAAGACGCCACCATCAAGGCATTCTCCCATCTTGAGGGGACACATGTCCGCCAGGGGGCAGCAGTTGGCCCCTATGCCCGGCTGCGGCCGGGAGCGGATATTGGTCCGAACGCCAAGGTCGGCAATTTCGTGGAAGTCAAAAAAGCGCAGCTCGAGGCCGGTGCGAAAGTCTCCCACCTTTCCTATATCGGCGATGCGCACATCGGCGCGGAGGCCAATATCGGGGCGGGAACGATCACCTGCAATTACGACGGATATGACAAGCACCTGACGGTCGTGGGTGCTGGAGCTTTCGTCGGCTCCAACACGTCGCTGGTCGCGCCGGTCAAGATCGGTGAGGGAGCCTATACCGGCTCCGGCGGGGTCATTACCAACGACGTTCCCGATGACGCCCTGGCCGTTGCCCGAGCAGACCAGGTCCATAAGGAACGCTGGGCGGAGCGCTATCGCAAGGCCAAGCTGGCGCGAAAGAACAAAGGAGAAAAAGCCTGATGAATCTGATCGAGCGTCTTCAGGACCCGACACTGCTGCAATCCGCGTCTTTCATTGATGGCGAGTGGGTTTCAGCCGATGCCCAGTTTGAAGTGAGCAATCCGGCGACGGGGCAGAAACTGGCCGATGTCGCCGATGTCGGAGACGCAGGTGCACGGTCGGCGGTCGCAGCTGCGGCCCGGGCTTTTGAGAGCTGGAAGAAGGTTTCCCCCTTCGAGCGCGCAGCCTTGTTGATGAAATGGCGCGAGCTGATCCTGGAAAACACCGCGGACCTGGCGACGATCATCACGGCTGAGATGGGCAAGACCTATCGCGAGGCCCAGGGCGAGATCGTCTATGGCGCCGGTTTCATCGACTGGTCTGCGGAAGAGGGCAAACGTGTCCACGGCGAGACCATGACGCCGCCGTTTCCGGGCTCGCGCGGCTGGACCATCCGCCAGCCGATCGGCGTGGTGGCCTGTATCACGCCGTGGAACTTCCCCAATGCGATGATCACGCGCAAATGCGCCCCGGCGCTGGCTGCGGGCTGCACGATGGTGATCAAGCCGGCTCCGGAAACACCGCTGTCAGCGCTGGCCCTGGCCGAGCTGGCCAAGCGTGCCGGCATTCCCGACGGTGTCTTCAATGTGGTGTGCGGCGATGCCGAGGCCATCGGCCCGGTGCTGACCGGTTCGGACGCGGTCCGCATGATCGGCTTCACCGGTTCCACGCCCGTCGGCAAGTTGTTGATGCGTCAGGCCGCCGACGGTGTGAAACGTGTCGCGCTCGAACTCGGTGGCAATGCGCCTTTCATCGTCATGGACGATGCAGATATCGAGAAGGCCGCCGACGGTATCATTGCTTCAAAATATCGCGTCTCCGGCCAGACCTGTGTGTCGGCCAACCGCATCATTGCCCAGCCGGCCATCGCCGATGCCCTGATCGAGGCATTGCAGAAACGCGTCGATGCGCTGACCCCGGGTGATGGCTTTGATGGTCAGTCTGATGTCGGGCCGCTGATCCATATGGAAGCGGTCGAGCGTGTTGATGCCCTGGTTAAAAACGCCCGCGAGAGCGGCGCGAATATCCTGGCTGGTGGCAAACCGCTGGTCGACGAGCTGGGCGGGGCGTTTTACGCGCCAACGCTGATCGAGGGGGGCTCTCCCGACATGGATCTCGCCTGTTTCGAGATTTTCGGCCCTGTCGCCTCGGTCTACCGGGCCGAGAGCGAGGAGGACATCATCCGCCTGGCCAATGACACGCCCTATGGCCTGGCCGCCTATATCTATACCAATGACGTCAATCGCATCCATCGTCTCACCGAGGCGCTGGAATACGGCATGATCGGCGTCAATGCGCCCATGGTCGGCGCGGCATCAACACCGTTCGGCGGGGTCAAGGAATCCGGCATCGGCCGCGAGGGCGGCAAGTGGGGTGTCGAGGAGTTCACCGAGTTGAAATACGTACTCCTGGGAGGGGTGGACGCATGAGCGATCGCCAGAAGACCCACGCCGCAGCCGCAGCGCTGGATTATGTCGAAAACGGAATGACCATCGGTCTGGGCTCTGGCTCGACGGCCGAGATTTTCGTCAAGCTTCTCGCCGAGCGAGTCAAGGATGGTTTGCGCGTCAAGGGCGTGCCGACGTCTGACCAGACGGCTGCCCTGGCGCGGGAGCTTGGCATCGAGCTCGCGGATGTCGATCATGTCGATCACATTGCGGTGACCATCGACGGCGCCGACGAGGTCGATGGCCGCTTCCAGCTGATCAAGGGCGGCGGTGGCCGGCATCTGCGCGAGAAGATCATCGCCCAAGCCTCGGACCTTATGGTGGTCGTTGTCGATGAAGGCAAGCTCGTGTCTACGCTGGGGAAATTCCCCTTGCCGGTGGAGGTCGACCCGTTCGGTTTCTCGATTGGCGCGAAGCAGATCTTTGACGGTCTGCGCAAGGCCGGTGTGAAACATCCCGACGTTCAGCTGCGCCGCAAGGGTGACGGGCTGGAGCCTTTCATCACGGACGGCGGCAACTACATACTGGATTGTGCGTGTGAGGAAATTCCCGATGCCGAAGCGGTTGATCGGGAGCTCAAGCGTATTCCCGGTGTCGTCGAACACGGATTGTTTTTGAACTTGGCACGCGTGGTGATCGTCGGTGAAGATCACCAGGCTCGTGTTATGGAGCTTTGAGCACTCACAAGGGGGAGTAGGGTATGAAGCGTATGATCTTGGCCGCAGCGTGTGCGGTCGCAACACTGACATCGGCAGGTTTCGCGCAGGACCGGGAGATGGACCTGGCGCGCCAGATCCTCGGCGAGACCGGGGAAATCGATATTGCCATGTCGGCAATCGAGGACATGATGCCGCTGATCGAGGGCAATATCCGGGGCATCTATCCGGATCTGACCTCTCGGCAGTACGCCCAGATCATGCAGGTGTACCGCGAGGAATTCGCCGCAGCGCGTACGGATTTCGAGGCTGTGTTCATCGAGGCCTATGCACAAGAATTCAGCGAGGAAGAGCTGGAAGGCCTGCTGGAGTTTTACCGTTCTGACCTGGGCCGTCGCCTGACCTCGGCCTTGCCCGAGATTTCGGAAGCGGCTGGCAATGCCGGCGAAATGGTCGGCCTGCGCGTCGATCAACGTGCCGCACCGCGCGTCCAGGATATTCTGCTTGGAAATACAAACGAGCCCAAATGACCCAATTTGACTACGACCTCTTCGTTATCGGCGCCGGTTCTGGTGGCGTGCGTGCTTCGCGCATGGCGGCCAAGTATGGTGCCGGCAAGATCGCGATCGCCGAGGAGCACCGCTATGGCGGTACCTGCGTGATACGCGGTTGCGTACCCAAGAAGCTGCTCGTCTATGCCTCTGAATTTTCCAAGACCTTCCAGCTGGCCGAGAGCTTTGGCTGGTCGGTCGGCGAGCGGGAGTTCAGCTGGGAAAAGCTGATCGCGGCCAAGGACGAGGAGATCGGACGTCTCGAGGGCATTTATGGGCGTTTGCTGGCCGGTTCCGGGGTCGAGGCCATTGATGACCGCGCCGTGCTGGAAGGTCCGAACACGATCCGACTGGTCAATCAGGACCGCACGGTCACTGCGGCCAAGATCCTCATCGCTGTTGGAGGCACGCCCTTCATACCTGACGACATCCCGGGTCATGATCTGGGCATCACGTCGAACGAGGCCTTCTATCTGCCCGAATTGCCCAAGCGCGTGGTGATTGCCGGTGGCGGTTATATCGCCTGTGAGTTTGCCCAGATTTTCAACGGTATGGGCTCCGATGTCGTCCAGGTCTATCGCGGTGACGAGGTGTTGCGCGGTTTCGATGCGGATGTGCGCACACATGTGCACAAGGAGATCGAGGCTTCGGGCGTCAAGATCGTCACTGGCACCGTCTTCACCAAAATCGAGGCGCTGGACGATGGTTCCAAGCGGGTGCATCTGAAAAACGGTGACACGATCGATACGGATGTTGTGATGTATGCCGTCGGCCGCGTGCCCTATACGCAAGACCTTGGCCTGGACACGGCAGGTGTTGAGGTGGACGGCGCTGGCGCGATCAAGGTTGATGCCTATTCCAAGACGACAGCCGACCATATCTATGCCGTGGGTGATGTCACCAATCGGGTCAATCTGACACCGGTGGCCATTCGCGAGGGTGCGGCGTTTGCGGCCACGGTCTTCAACGACACGCCGACGGCCTATGATCATTCCGATATCGCTTCGGCCGTGTTCACCCAGCCGCCGGTTGGCTCTGTCGGCATGACCGAGGAAGAGGCGCGAAAATCTGTCGCAAAAGTGGACATCTATAAAACAAGTTTCCGTCCCATGAAGTACACGCTGAGTGAGATTGGAAGCAGAATGCTGATGAAACTTGTTGTCGATGGGGAGACAGAACGCGTTTTGGGTGTTCATATTGTCGGCCCCGACGCGCCGGAGATGATCCAGCTTGCCGGGATTGCCGTCAAAGCAGGTTTGACGAAAGCACAATATGATGCGGCATGCGCTGTGCATCCCACCAGCGCAGAGGAATTGGTGACCATGAGCGAGAAGTGGTCGCCAGACGAGTAAGTGAGAAGGCGACAGAGATGAATTGGTCCCCCCGGTCCTGGCGCGAAAAGCCGGTGATGCAGATGCCGACCTACAAGGATCAGGCGGCCGTGGACGCCGTGATGGCCGAGCTGGCCGCGCGGCCGGCGCTTGTATTTGCTGGCGAGGCGCGTCGTTTGCGCAAACAGCTGGCAGACGTGACTGCGGGCAACGCCTTCCTGCTTCAGGGCGGCGATTGCGCCGAGAGCTTCAAGGAATTCTCCACCGAGGGCGTGCGCGATACCTTCCGCGTTCTCCTTCAGATGGCGGTCGTCCTGACCTTCGCGGCGTCCAAGCCGGTGGTCAAAGTGGGACGCATTGCCGGGCAGTTCGCCAAGCCGCGCTCGTCCGATACCGAGACACGTGATGGTGTTTCATTGCCGAGCTATCGCGGTGACAGCGTCAATGATGCGGCCTTCACGCCTGAAAGTCGCGAGCCGGATCCGCATCGCCTGATCCGCGCCTATGACCAGTCAGCTTCGACGCTGAACCTGCTGCGCGCGTTTGCCTCCGGCGGTTATGCGGATTTGCACAATGTGCACCAGTGGACCCAGGACTTCGTCAAGGACAGCCCGGCGGCAGAACGTTATGCCGAGACTGCTTCGCGTATTTCCGAAGCGCTGGCCTTCATGAAGGCCTGTGGTATCGGCCGCGACAGCGCTCCGTCACTCGAAAGCGTGGACTTCTTCACGAGCCACGAGGCGCTGCACCTTCCCTTCGAGGAGGCCCTGACACGCCGCGATCCGAACACGAACCAGTGGTACGCCACCTCGGCACACATGATCTGGATCGGTGAGCGGACGCGACAGCTTGATGGCGCGCATGTTGAATATGCCCACGGCATCGCCAATCCGATTGGTGTGAAATGTGGTCCGACCATGAAGCCGGATGACCTTCTCCAGCTGATCGACACGCTGAACCCGAAGAACGAGGCCGGACGCCTGGTCCTGATCGTTCGTCAGGGGGCCAATAATGTGCGCGAGACCCTGCCGGCGCTGGCGCGGGCCGTCACGCAGGAAGGCAAGAAAGTTGTCTGGTCGTCCGATCCGATGCACGGCAATACCGTGAAAACGGGCAATGGGTACAAAACGCGTGAGTTCGACAAGGTCCTCAATGAGCTCGAGGGCTTCATGGACGTGCTCTACGCGGAAGGCGCGTATCCCGGCGGTGTGCATTTCGAGATGACCGGCCGTGACGTCACCGAATGTGTCGGTGGGGCCAAGACAGTGACCGAGGCAGATCTGGCCTCGCGCTATCACACGCATTGCGATCCGCGTCTGAACGCTGACCAGGCGCTCGACATGTCCTTCCGGATCGCTGAATCGCTCAAGCGTGTCCGCAAGAATAATTCCGCTGCCAATGCCGCCTGAGTGGCGCTCTGACAGCAGGCAATAAAAAACCCCGCCAGGATCTCTCCTGGCGGGGTTTTTCTAACCCTGAGGGGATTAGATGTCTTTCAGGGCAGCTGCCGGGCGGAAAGCCGCCTGGGTGCGAGCCTTGGACATCATTTTCTCGCCGGTGCGCGGGTTGCGAACTTCGCGAGCTTCGCGGTGCTTCGCATGGAACGTACCGAAGCCAGCCAGCTGAACGCTGTCATTTGCCTTTACGGAACCAACGATAGCTTCGATGGCAGCATCGACAGCTTCGCCAGCTTGAGCGCGGGACAGGCCGGTTTTGTCGGCAACGGCTTTAGCAAGATCAGACTTGTTCATAGGGTTCCCCCCAAATTGTCGCGGTTCAATCGGTACGGTCATCGTGCCCGAAAGAGAGCCACGTAGTTCTAACACGCTTCATGAAGGCCAAGTTCGGAGGCGCTTTGCAAGCAATAACAGGCGAATCGGACGGAATTTGCTGCAATTTTCTCTGAAAAACCCCGTTTTTCAGGTACCGGCCCCGATTTTGCGGGGTTTTTGCAGTATGTTTCACGCTGACACGGCTTGGGAGAGCGCCCTTTGATTCGTTCGATTCGCATGCTGCCACTGGCTCTGATCGCTGCCGCACTCGGCAATGGTCTGGCGGAGCTCGTGGGTGTGGGAGGCATGTGGGCGCCGGTCATCGGGGCCATCGCTGGCGGCTGGACGCTCGGCGTTCTTTGCCGGTCTCCGCAAACATCGAATTGAAATATTCCTGCAACGCGCCATACTTTGGTTCTGAACCCAAGGGTTGAGGGCTAATGGCTAAGATTCTCGTCGTGGACGATGATGCGGTAAACCGGGAGCTGTTCCGGTGGGCGCTTCAGGAAAACCACGAGATAGACGAGTTGACCAGTGGCGTAGGCGCGGCGGATGCGATCCGGTCCGGCCAATACGATCTTGTCTTGCTGGATGTCATGATGCCCATCATCGGGGGCGAGGAAGTCGTCAGTGATCTCGCCGGGGATCAGGTGAACCTGCTCGATCGCGTGCTGGTGGTTACCGCAGCGATGAACCAGCCTCTTGTCGACAAACTGACCGAACAGGGCGTAGCTGGCGTCAAGCAGCGCCCCTATGACCCTGAAGAAATCGCGGAGTTGGTTGAGGCCTTCGTCGCCTGAGCTCGGAGCATGCATGGCCGACCTGGTTGATCGGAACGAAGTGGCAGAGTTGCAGGTGACCCAATTCAATCGGGAACTGGATCGCCTGACACGGTATCGCCTGCAGGAGAGCCCGGGCATTGATGCCTTGCTCGAACAGGTGGTCCACAGCCTCAGCATCCTTGTCGGTGCGGCCCGGGCCAGTATCTGGGTGCTCGACCGTGATCATGTCGAACTGGGCTGCATTTGTCTTTACGACCAGGCGAGCGATGAGATTTCGTCAGGTGCGACCCTGAAAGCCCAGGACTATCCAGCCTATTTCAACGCCTTTCGGACCTCGCGCGTCGTCAATGCAGATGATGCGCTCAACGATCCGCGGACGAGCGAGTTTTCCAAGGGCTATCTCGATGAGCTCGGCATTACGTCCATGCTGGATACCCAGATCTCGGATCGTGACGGATTGCGCGGTGTTGTTTGCTGCGAGCATGTTGGTCCGGCACGGGTATGGACGGCCGAGGAGTGCGCCTTTGTGGCCTCGCTCGGCGATTTTGTCGGCCTGTCGATGGAATTGTTCGAGCGCGAGAAAATCCTCAACGCCCTGGAACAGTCGAATGAAAGACTGGTCGAGGCGCTGGCATCGACGGAACGTGCCAAGGCCGAGGCTGAAGCCGCCAACCGGCTCAAGACGGAATTCCTGGCCACGACCTCACACGAATTGCGGACGCCTCTGAACGGTATTCTCGGGGGTGTTTCCATCCTGCGCCACGATACCAGTCCGGAAGCCCTGGAGCGCTGGTTGGGCGTGATCGATCAATCGGGCCGCTGGCTCCTGAATACGGTGACGACCATGCTCGATCTGGCCGCACTGGAAAACGGGTCTCTGGCGATCAATCCGGAACGTTTCAACCTGATGGATGCGATCCGGGAAGGGGCGAGCCTGGGCGCATTGCCGGGTACGGATACGCCTGTGCCGCCCGTCTGTGCCAAGGGCCTGCCCGTGGGCCATCTGGACTTGCAGACCGACCGTACCAAGCTGCTGCAGATCATCGCCAAATTTGTCTCCAATGCCCACAAATTCGCGCCCGGCAGCGATATTCGTATCGAGCTGGTCGCCTCGCCCAGCCTGGCAGATGCGGTGCGCATATCTGTGATTGATGGCGGGCCGGGCGTGCCCGAGGATATGCAGGCCGACATATTCGAGCGCTTCCGCCAGGCCGACGGGTCGTCAACCCGGCGCTATGGAGGCACCGGGCTGGGCCTGTCGGTCTGCAAGGAGTTTGCAGAGCTGCTGGGGGGGCGTGTCGGCGTGTTCAATCAGCCGGAAAGCGGCGCACATTTCTGGGTCGATCTTCCCCTGGAACACTCGCCCATGGTCTGACACCTGTTGCCGGGCGCTTGTCGAACCGGCCCGTTACCCCACATCATGGCGGTAACAGCTCCGGGGAACAACATGCCAGATATTGCCGCTTTTGCCGCCCAGTCACCGACCTCCGATCTCGCCGAAACCCGCATTCACCGCGGCGAGCCGGCCGCGAATGAGGTCGCGATCGATATCGAATATTGCGGGGTCTGCCACTCGGACCTTCACACCGCTCGCGATGATTGGGGCGGAACCAAATATCCGTGCGTGCCGGGGCATGAAATCATCGGGCGTGTGGTCAAGGTCGGCAGCGCGGTATCCAAATTCGCTGTCGGGCAGCGCGTTGGCGTGGGTTGCATGGTCGACAGTTGCCAAACCTGTTCCTCTTGCGAGGCCGGGCTGGAGCAGTATTGCGAGACGGGCATGACCGGCACCTATAACGGCTCGCTGCCGGAGGGCGGATATACCTTCGGAGGATATTCCAAGCATATCGTAGTGCGACAGGAGTTTGTGCTTTCCATCGCCGACACGCTGGACCCGGCCGCGGCAGCACCCCTGCTGTGTGCGGGTATCACGACCTATTCCCCGCTGCGGCACTGGGGTGTGAAGGCCGGTGACAAGGTGGGGGTCGTGGGCCTCGGCGGTCTGGGACACATGGCCGTGAAGCTGGCAGTGGCAATGGGCGCTGAAGTGACCTTGTTCACGACCTCGCCGGGCAAGGCCGAGGACGCAAAGGCGCTGGGCGCCAGCCGTGTGGTGATCTCCAAGGACCGCGCGCAGATGAAAGCGGTGAGGGGAGAGCTGGACTTCATTCTCAATACCGTCGCGGCCCCGCACCAGCTGGACCCCTATCTGATGGCGCTCAGCCTGGATGGGGTGATGGTCATGGTCGGCCTGCCGGATGAGGCCCATCCTGCACCGGGTATGGGCCCGCTCATCATGAAACGCCGCTCGCTGGCCGGATCACTGATCGGAGGCATCAAGGAGACCCAGGACATGCTCGACTTCTGCGCCGAGCACGGCATCGTCTCAGATATCGAGATGATCCGCATGGACGAGATCAACACCGCCTATGAGCGCATGCTGAAAAGCGATGTGAAATACCGGTTCGTGATTGATATGGCGACGCTGTGAGGCGCTGCTAGACGGGTGGCTGGAGCGCGTTCACGGCCTGCTGCAAGCTCAGCAGGAATGTCGTGACGCCGGCGATGAAGACCAGCACAATCGTGACCGTGCTGAACAGGACGGCCTTGACCAAACGTCCCCAGACCGTCTCGGCCAGGACGCCTTTGGCGCCGCGATACATGGTCAGGCCGTAGAGGAACCAGACGGGCAGGAAGACCCAGCTGCCCAGTTGCGGCTGCGCGACCATGATCGGGAAAACCGCCAGTCCGACAAGTGATCCAACCGTCAGCACCGCGAACGCGATATTGATGCGCGCGACCCAGCTCAACCCGCGCCGGAACAGCGCGATCAGGAACACAGTCAAGGCCGTCAGGCCGCCGACGATCGGGGGCTGAAGCAAGAGGAAATAGTCTTCATAGGCTGAGGCGAGGTCCTCTGCCGTTCCGTCTATCGAATTGAGGACGCCATCCCGTTGTGCCTCTGGCCAGTTCTCCATGGCGCGCAGGATCAGCTCGTCATTGCCACCAAAAAAGAAGCTGAGCAGGGCGAGTACGACCGTCAGCCCCAACCACAATCGCAAGGCCGGCGTGTAACGCCCGCTGTCGCGGGTGGCGTAGGCCTGGAAGACTTCAGACGGGCGAACGATCAGATCCCAGAAGGTTCGCAGGCTGCGGAAATTGAACCCGAGAACATCTTCGGCAATGTCTTCGATATCAGAGCGTTTGCGTTCTGGATCGTTCGCCCGTCCTGTCACTAGATCTTCACCAGCATCTTGCCCTTGTTGGCACCGGAGAAGAGGCCGGTGAAGGCTTCCGGTGCCTTGTCGATACCATCCAGGATCGTTTCGGCCGGATTGATCTTGCCGGCCATCATCCACTCGGTGAGGTCTTTGACGAACTCGCCCTGCATGTCCATGTGATCGGAGACGATGAAGCCGCGGATATTGAGCGACTTGCCGACGATATAGGTGAGGTTGTCGGTAATTGAGGCCTGTTCGGCGTCGTTATAGCGCTGGATCATGCCGCAGGCGGCCATGCGACCATACTGCTTGAGAACCTCAAGCGCTGCCGTGAAGTGCGTACCGCCCACATTCTCGAAATAGGCATCCACGCCCGCCGGAGCGACCTCGCGGATCGACGCGGCCAGATTGTCCGTCGCGGTGTAGTCAATCGCGTGGTCCGCACCGATGGATTTGAGATAGTCGACCTTTTCCTGACCGCGGGCCGTTGCGATGACCGTGGCGCCCATGGCCTTGGCGAACTGGATACCGGCAGAACCGACAGCGCCTGCGCCGGCAGACATCCACAGGGTTTCGCCCGGCTTCAGATCGATCATGCGTTTCAGGCCAACATAAGCGGTCATCCCGGTCAGTCCGGCAATGCCCAGATAGGCCTGGGGCGGCAGGATGGAGGTGTCGATCTTCATCAGCGTCTTGCCTGGCTTGGTGTAGCCTTCGCGCCAGCCGAACATCGACATGACGTGGTCGCCCGGCTTCAGACCTTCGAAATTGGAGGCCACGACTTCGCCGACCGCGCCGCCTTCCATCACCGCACCGATCTGGAAGGGTTCGATATAGGTTTTGATCCCACTCATCCGGCCGCGCATATACGGGTCGACGGAGATGTAGAGGTTCTTGACCTGGACTTCGCCTTCGCCCGGCTCCGGCAGATCAACCTCGGCGACGGAGTAATTCTCCGGCTTGGGTTCACCCTTGAGATATTCGTTCAGATGGATTTCACGCGTTTTCATTCGACCGCCCCGTTTGCTTGTCATTGTGGAGTGTAGAGTTCGACTAGTGATAGCCCGTGTTGGTGATGAAGCAACCACGACGCTGCCACGAAATTCCCCAGGATCATGATGCCGACGGTGATGGGGAGGGTGGCGGCGATGATCCCCACCCGCCAGGTGAGCCCCCACACGGAGCGGGCATAATAGCGCGCGATAATGCGTCCGAGCTGGATAACATAGAAAATCAGTCCGAGAGGCAGGGTCGCAACGACCAGGACCGGGCTGATGAGAGCCAGCGGCAAGGCTGCGATTTGCACGAAGGAACTGGCATTGGTGGCCACAAGGAAAGCCATCGTGTGAGCCCAGAACTTGAGCCGCCAGCGCATCAGCTTGAGCGTCAGCAAGACCGGCAGGGAGCTCAGGATCATCAGAGGCCACATCAGCATCGACATGTAACCGGTAAAGGTGCTGTCGATCTCGGCGATGGAGCGACCGTCCAGCCAGGCCTGGACACGGTCGGCAGGAAGACTGTCTGCCATCGTGGCGACAGATGGTGCCGTCGGGTAGCCGACCAATGCACCGATCACGATCTGCATGCTGACAATGGCGACAAGCACTCGTATCGGCGAGAGATACTGCGTAAAATCAGCTCGACAGGCCGCCCACATGACATCAACCGGCATGGTGATGCTGTGCCAGATGGTTCGGAAAATGCGGGCATCGACGTCAAAGGTCGCAATCGTCAGCGAGTCGATCGCGTCGTAGGAATTGTTGGTCGAGCCATCCTGTTCGTCGTGTTTCTTCTTGTTTGTCATCGTCTCGGCCAAACTCGCGTCTCGTCTGAACAATCAGCATGATTCTCCGAGCAATTCTGCGAAACAAGAGGTGATGCACCTTTACCTTGATTGATCCTCTCAGGGCTTTATCACCCCCTCAGAGTTTTCGTCCGGGTGGGTCAAGTCATGGAAAACAAAAGTCTCAAGGCCGGTGTCGTCGGTGCAGGTGTGTTTGGCGGTTTCCACGCTTCCAAGTATGCGGCGCATGCCCAGACCGAGCTGGTGGGCGTCTTTGATCCGGACCTTGAAAAGGCCAGAACGCTTGCCGACAAGCATGGCGCCAAGGCCTTCGACACGCTTGAACACATGCTGGCCGAGGTCGATGTGGTGACGGTTGCCAGCCCGGCTGTGCACCATTTTGCAGCGGCTGCCGCGGCGCTGGCGTCGGGCAAGCATGTCCTGGTCGAGAAGCCGATCGCATCCTCGGTCGAGGAAGCGCGCGAGCTGATCAATCTCGCATCCTCGCACGGCTGTGTCCTGCAGGTCGGCCACCAGGAACGTTTTGTCTTCCACGCCATGGGGCTGCTGGAAGTGCCGGAAATGCCCAAACGCATCGTCGCCCGGCGCATGGGACCGCCCTCGGACCGTAATCTCGATGTCTCCGTGACGCTGGATCTGATGGTGCATGACCTTGATCTGGTCATCGCGCTGGCCGGTGCCCCGATCAAATCGGTCGAAGGCAAGATCGATGAAGGCCGTTTCGGTTCGCCCGATATTGCCGAAGCGACGCTGGTCTTTGAAAATGGCTGTGTGGCCGAACTGATCTCCAGCCGTGTGCATCACGAACGCGATCGCAAGATGCATGTTGAGTATGAAACCGGCGTGCTGGACATCGACTTCGTCGCCAAGACCTTCGAAAATTCCACGCCCTACGCCCTGAATGCGGATTTCGCCGAAACTGAAACCGCTAAGGACTCACTCGGTGCCAATGTCCACGCGTTTATCGCTTCGGTGATCGATGGCGCACCTGTCGTGGTGCCCGGCATTGCGGGCCTGCGCGCGCTGGATGCGGCCCGTGCCGTTGATGGCGAACGCGAATACGGTTCCTGACCTCTTGCGCCCCGGCTCCGCCGGGTCTAAGTCGCGGGCATGGCTGATCGTTTGAAGATTGTCTCTGCCCAGCTGAACCCGGTCGTCGGGGATGTCGCTGGCAATCTGGCCAAGGCCCGTGCGGCCCATGCCGAGGCGCGTGCGCGCCAGGCAGACCTGGTCATCTTCCCGGAAATGTTCCTCATGGGTTATCCGCCCGAGGATCTCGTGCTCAAGCCCGCCGCCGTGAAAGCGTGCGCGGATGCGCTGGACACACTTGCCGGCGAGACCCGCGACGGGCCGGCTGTGCTCATCGGACTGCCCTGGAAACAGGGGCGCAAGCTGCACAACGCCGTGGCGCTGCTCGACGAGGGCCATCTGCACGCCCTGCGCTTCAAACATGAATTGCCGAACTATGCAGTCTTTGACGAAAAACGCGTTTTTGACGCCGGGCCGATCCCGGAGATCGTCAAGTGGCGGGGCCTCAGGATCGGTCTGCCGATCTGCGAGGATATCTGGCTGGATACCGTACCGAACGCGCTGATCGAACAGGGGGCTGACTTCTTCATCTCGATCAATGGATCGCCCTGGCGACGCTCGATCGAGACCGAGCGCTGGGATGCCTTCTCGCGCTGGTTCGATCCCTGGCAGGGCCCCAAGGGGCTGATCTTTGTCAACCAGGTGGGCGGCCAGGACGAGCTGGTCTTCGACGGTGCCAGTTTTGTGCGCGACAGCAAGGGGGAGGAGGCCCAGCGTCTGCCCGCTTTCGAGGAATGCCTGGACACATTCGACTGGATCCGCACGGGCGTTGGCTGGGTCACCGCGGGCACCCGCCGCGAACCGGCGGTTACGGGGCTTGAGGCGGACTGGAAGGCCATGGTCAAGGCGCTGGCCGATTATGTGAACAAGAACCGCTTCCCCGGCGTGGTCCTGGGCATGTCCGGCGGGGTCGACAGTGCCATCAGCTGTGCCATTGCTGCCGATGCGCTGGGGGCCGACCGGGTCTGGGCGGTGATGATGCCGTCGAAATACACATCCCAGGAGAGCCTGGAAGACGCCAAGGCCTGCGCCGAGCGTCTCGGCGTGCGTTATGACATCATCGATGTCGAGCCGACGATCGAGAGTTTCAATGCGGTTCTCGCGCCATCCTTCCAGGGTACCCAGCCGAACGAGACCGAGGAAAACCTGCAATCGCGCTCGCGCGGGGTGATCCTGATGGCGCTGTCGAACAAGTTCGGTCCGATGGTGCTGTCCACGGGCAACAAGTCGGAGATGGCGGTCGGCTATGCCACGCTCTATGGCGACATGAATGGCGGCTATAACGCCCTGAAAGACGTCTACAAGACCGAGGTGTTCTCGCTGTGCCGCTGGCGCAATGCCTGTGAGGCCTCCCCGGGGCTGGGCCCTGTGGGAGAGGTGATCCCCGAGCGGATCATCACCAAACCGCCCAGTGCGGAATTGCGTGAAGACCAGACGGACCAGGACAGCCTGCCGGAATACGAGATTCTCGATGCCATCCTCTTCGCCCTGATCGAAGAAGAGCGTGGTGCGGACGAACTGATTGCCGAGGGCCATGACGCTGAAACCGTGCGCCGCGTGGAGAATCTGCTCTATCGCGCCGAGTACAAGCGCCGCCAGGCCCCGCCGGGTGTGAAGATCGGCCACAAGAATTTCGGCCGCGACCGTCGTTACCCGATCACCAACCGTTTCCGCGCCAGCGACTGATCCCCCAAATCGGGTATACGCGATGTATCGATTTCATGTTCTCCTGTGTCGCGAGTTCAAGGGAGGGGGCATGTTCAATTCGATTATTCGACCCGTTCTGGCCTGGGCGGGGGCCTGTCTGGTCACCTCCCTGTTATTGATCAGCGTCATGTACGCCATCTCGATCACGGGAGAGGGGCTGTCGGCGGACGAAGCGCTTACGGTATTGATGGGCTTGCCTGTCGCCCTGATCATCTCCGGTGTCGTCGCAGCTTTCATTCTGGCGGTGCCCAGTTTTGTGATTGTCATGCTCTTGCGCCTCCTGCGTCTACCTCGCGGCTGGGGGGATGGCATTGCCGGCGCGGCGCTGGGCGCCTTTTTAGTTCACAACGCCCAAGCCAATGTGTCCGACGGCTATCTCTCGCAATGGCAAGCCTACGCAGTGTTTGCGACGATCGGACTGCTGGCGGGACTGAGCTACTGGACCCTTGCCGGTCGCCCAGACGTCCCGGTCAAACCCGTCTGAACCAGCGCTGCGTCACCGCGCCACATCGTCAAATCTCGCAGATTTAGTAATTTCTGTCATGACAGAAATTACTAAATGGAGGCTGTCATGACACGTGCCCTGGTTATTGCTACCGAGCCGAGAGGCGCTGTGGATTTCGAAGGTGTTTTCCGTGCCGTTGCCGCCTGGTTTGGCGCTTGTTATGCGGCCGCGCTGGCGATCGTCGTGCCACTCGGTGTCAAGGCGATTAATGCGAATACCGGCTGGCAAGATGTACTGACCTTCCTCGCCGGCATGTTCCTTTATGCCCTGTTCATCGGTTTTTTTGTCGCGCTCTACACGGTTCTGGTCTGGCCAGTCCTGGTCTGGATCGCAAAGCTGGCAGGCATAAAGCGCGGATTTGCCGACCTGGTGCTCGGAGCGCTGATGGGCGGTGGCCTGATCAGCGCGATGATGCAGCCCTTGCAGAATGGCGGGGAAGGCCTGTTCTTCCTCTTCGCTGCCGCTGGCGCTGTAGGCGGGCTGACATACTGGTGGCTGGCGGGGAAACCGCAATGACACATGCTAGCGAGAATGAACGCGCGATCGATTCCTGGGTGATGGCGACTGCCGTCGTTTCAGGAGTGCTGGTTGTGCCGGTATTGCTCTTCATTGGACCTGGCTTAATCCTGGTTCTTCCCCTCGTTTTTCCGCTGGTATGGGCGAGCGTAATGGGCATTTCAGCGATCCCCGCGCTGTTACTCGTCCCTCTTGTGAAACGTCTCAATTGGACCAGAGGCGTCGCGGACGTCGGGTTGTCGGCCTTGGTTTTCGGTGTGGCGGGGTTCGTCTGGGCAATGGTTGTGCTGCCGGCGGCGGGTCTTGCCGCCGCCGGATTCGGGGCGCTTCTCGGAGCAATTGGAGGAAGTGTCTATTGGGCTTCGGCGAGCCAGCCTTGTTCTCCAAAAGTAACCGGAGCCAGTGCCTAAAGCGCTGCTGATACTCGGCCCTTTCGGCGTTTTGGCGACGATCTGAAATTCGTCGCTATAGATGATCTCTCCCGGATCAGCATGCCGGATCATCCTGATTGGGTGACCGGCAAGCTCCACCAGACTGGCCAGGCCCCGGGCGCGGGATACATGTTCCCGGGCCTGGGACCTGAACCAGCAAAATCCCAACGGCAGCCAGCGGCCACGTGAGCGAACGTCCACGCGTTTCGGCGCTGGCAGGGTGTCACAAAACCAGCGAATGTCATCTCGGACGGCCTCGTACAGCCAGTCCGGGGTCGCTGGGTTGTTGCGAACTTCATAGGCGATATCGAACAGGCCCCGACAGGCGCCAGGCACGTCCTGATAGGGCTCGAAAGAGCAAAAGCGCAGATACATGATCGCGCCCTCCAAATCTCTAAACTGGAAGGAGAGGGCGCACCGGTGATGTCAGGTGGGCCCGTTAGCGGTCAGACCGTCCGGTCGGGAGCGGCGGCTTGTCTGCGATCATGATCATCCACATGGACACGCTCCTCTAGTCTGCTGGCCAACGGGAAACGGATGGATACGCGGTTCGCGGAAGGAAGTCTGTAGTTGCAAAGCCACACCTCTGCCCCAACTAACCCCGCCGCTTGCCCTTGGGGCGCTTGCGGAGTAATCCACGGCCTCTTGATTTCACAGGCCTGATCCCATGACCAAAGTCCGTTTTGCTCCCAGCCCGACCGGCAAGCTTCATGTCGGCAATGTCCGCACCGCGCTGTTCAACTACCTGTTCGCGCGCAAGGCTGGCGGCACCTTTGTGCTGCGTATCGATGATACGGACCTGGAGCGCTCTACCCAGGAATACGAGGACGGTATCCGTACCGACCTGACCTGGCTGGGCATGACGTGGGACGAGACGTTCAAGCAGTCCGAGCGGTTTGACCGCTATAACGCCGCTGCCGAGGACCTCAAGGCCGAGGGGTTGCTCTATGCCTGTTACGAGACCGGCGAGGAGCTGGATCGCAAGCGTCGCCTGCAAATGGCCAATGGCCGTCCGCCGGTCTATGACCGCGCCGCGCTCAAGCTGACCGATGCGGAAAAGGCCGCGCTGGAAGCGGAAGGCCGCAAGCCGCACTGGCGTTTCAAACTGTCCGGTAATCCGGTCAGCTGGACCGATCTGGTGCGCGGTGACGTGACCATCGAGACGTCCTCGCTGTCCGACCCGATCCTGATCCGTGAGGATGGCAGCTATCTCTACACCCTGCCGTCGGTCTGCGATGATATCGACGCCGAGATCACGCACATCATCCGTGGCGAGGACCACACCACCAATTCTGGCGCCCAGATCGAGATTTTCGAGGCCCTGGGTGGCAAGGCCCCGAGTTTTGGTCACCAGGCCCTGCTGGTGGGCGCCGATGGTGGTAAGCTGTCCAAACGTCTCGGCTCGCTCTCCATGCAGGACCTGCGAGAGGAAGAGGGTTTCGAGGCCATGGCCGTCAACTCGCTGCTGGGGCGTATCGGGACCTCCGATCCGGTCGAGCCCTTTATGGCTCTGGAAGACTTGCTGGACGGCTTCTCGCTGGACCGGTTGACCCGCTCTCCGGCGCGCTTTGATCCGGAAGAGCTGGCGCGGCTCAATGCCAAGATCCTGCACGAGACCGGTTATGTCGTGGTTCAGGAACGCCTGGCGGATATGGGGGCAGACGCTGGCGAGGCCGTCTGGGCCGCCGTGCGTCCGAACCTGGAACGCCTGCGTGATGCCAAGGACTGGGCGGCGCTCGTCAACGGTCCGGTCACGCCGGTGATCGAGGGCGAGGATGCCGATTTCATCGCTGCTGCTGCTGACGCTCTGCCGGCCGGCGAGCTGACGGAAGCCAGCTGGGGTGAGTGGACAGGCGCACTCAAGGCAGCAACCGGTCGCAAGGGCAAGGGCCTGTTCATGCCGCTGCGCCACGCACTGACCGGCCAGCCGCGGGGCCCGGAAATGGCTGTCCTGCTCCCGCTGATCGGCCGCGACAAGGTGCTGGCCCGTCTCAAGGGCGAAGCGGCCTAAATCTCTGTAATTCAATCATATTATTGAACCTGCTCGCGGCCTGTACAGGTCGCGAGAGGTCGACATATTGACTTGTATAAATGACAATGTGTCAGGTTATGTTGACATTCGTGCCGTCAAGTGTCAGGTTTGCATTACATTCAGTCATGGAGTGCAGACATGTGCAAAAAAGAAGGTATGAGCGTTGGCGTTGTCATCGCCGTTTTCATTGCGATTTTCGTAGCAACGGGAGTGATCGGATGAGCCTGCCGTTTTACCTCGCTGCAGGCGTTGCGGCCTGTGCCCTGGTTTTCTCGCCGGAGGCGGAAGCCCAGACTCATTTCACCGCAGAGCGTGCCGGCGACAGCCACGCTCAGGACGTGATGTTCATCCCGGGCCTGGCCTCGCCGGGTGAGGTCTGGACCGAAACGGTGGACGCCCTTGGTGGCGAGATCGATGCCCATGTGATCACCGCAGCCGGTTTCGGGGATCTCGCCCCCTCGGGCGAGGGCGCTTTCATCGCTCCCCTGGTCGAGGACCTGGCCGCCTATGTGGACACCCATCAAATCGAGGGCCTGACCCTCGTCGGGCATTCCATGGGCGCGCAGATCGCCTTGCAGCTCGCGGCTGTTCGTCCAGAGGCCGTGGACCAGGTCATCGTCGTCGACAGCGCGCCGTTTTATGCACGCCTGTTCAATCCGGCGATCACGCCCGAACAGGCCGCAGGCTTTGGCCAGGGCATGGCAGCCCAGATGGCTTCCATGTCACGCGAGCAGTTCCTGTCGATGAGCCGTCAGGGCCTGATGATCCAGTCCATCACCGAGGACGGCCAGGCCCGCGTCATGTCCTATATGGAGCGTGCCGACCAGTCCGCCGTCGCCCGTGCCATGGGCGAGGTGGCTGGAACCGATTTCACGTCCGTGCTCGGCGAGGTGGATGCGGAGATCGATGTGCTGGTGGCTTGGGCGCCGGGCGCGCCGGTCACCCAGGACCAGTTGCGTGGCATCTATGAGGGCCAGTACGCATCGGCACGCGACGCCGAGGTGCACATGATCACCGACTCACGGCACTTCATCATGTTCGACCAGGCCGAGCGTTTTGTGGACTTCTTGCGCAGTGAGCTCGATGACTAGGTCAGGGGAGATGATGATGCAGCCTCATGTGAAGCGTTACTTGATCCAGTTCGGGGGCTCGATGATCGGCTATATGCTGGTCCTGTTCGGCTCGGTCTATATCCTCAGGTCCGGGGACTATGGACCTCTGGTGACCGGTATCCTGGCGGTCTCCCCGGTGATACCGGCCTTGTTCGGCCTCTATGCCGTGCTGACCTTTTACCGGGCGATCGACGAGTTCCAGAAACGCGTCATTGCCGAGGCGATGCTGATCGCCTCGCTCCTGGTCGGGTTTGGCACCTTTGCCTGGGGCTTCCTGGAAGGGGCCATGGATCTGCCAGCCATCCCGACGATCTGGATTTTCCCCGCCCTGATCGGCACGTATGGCCTCATGGCCTGCGTCCTGAAGTGGCGCTACTCATGAGGAATCGCTTGCGAGTCCTCCGGGCGGAACGCCGCTGGAGCCAGGCTGAGCTGGGAGAACGCGTCGGCGTCTCCCGCCAGGCCATCAACGCGGTGGAAACGTCCAAACATGATCCGTCGCTGACCCTGGCCTTTGCCCTGGCCGAGGCGTTCGATCTCAAGATCGAGGATGTGTTTGATCCGAAAGGGGAGCCGGACTAGGCTTCCTGGTCGGTCGGCATCTTCTCCAGCAGGAAGTCGATCGCCTTGGCGGGGTCGGCTTCCAGCACCATGTGGTCGGCAATGGTCTGCGGCGAAAAGCCCTCGGTGACGGTGTGGTTGATCAGCTCGATCAGGGGCTGCCAGAAGCCATCAATGTCGAGGAAGGCGATCGGCTTGTCGTGCAGGCCAAGTTGCTGGCGGGAAACCACATCGAAGACTTCCTCCAGCGTGCCTGTGCCGCCCGGCATGATCAGATAGGCATCCGATTCGGCGATCAGCTGGCTCTTGCGCTCGGACATGGTTTCCACGATGCGCACCTCGACACCGTCCAGATGGCCTTCGCGGGCAATAAGAAATCCGGGGATAATGCCCAGCACATCGCCCCCCATCGCGGCAGCACTGGATGCAGAAACGCCCATCAGGCCAACATCGCCGCCGCCATAGACGAGGCGGGCGCCGGCCCTGGCAATGGCTTGTCCCACAGCTTCCGCGGCGATTTCATAGCTGGCACGCTCGCCAAGTCGTGAACCGCAAAAGACACCAATCGACCTTACTTTTGCCATCGAAGCACCGTCCATGTTTGCATTCTTCCGAGGGGATGGTATTCGCCGATAGTCGTCGGCGCGAGGCTTGCATCAGATAATTTCCGATCTGATTGCAGTTCCCGCGATTTCCGACGGAAAAATTAGGAGGCCGAACATGACCGCCACGCGGTCGTTCATTATCGCCGCAGTCCTGGCAGTGCTGGCAGTCGTGTCAGCGCTGGCTTTCATCATGTATCGCCCCTCCGCAGACCCTGCCGAGGATCGTGCTCCTGTATCCGAAGACGTCTCCGGAGACACCGCCGAGCTTGTGTCCGAAGCTGACACAGGTCTGCCGCTGGCGCCGCCCGTGTTCGACATTGTCCGTGTCGATCCGAGAGGCTCTGCCGTCATGGCGGGCCGCGGAGAGCCCGGGGCCATTATCCAGGTCCTCGCCGATGAAACGCCGATCAGTTTCCAGCATGACGGTCAGCGCACGACCGAGATGCCCGTCAATGAGCGCGGCGAATGGGTCATCATCGTCGACGAGCCCTTGCCGTCCGGTGCCATCCAGCTGGGCCTGCTGATGCGCACGGCCAATGGCCAGGAATTGCGCTCCGAGCAGGTTGTTGTCGTGTCCATTCCGGAAGTGCCGGGACCGACCCCGCTGGTGATTGTCGGTCGCCCGGGCGAGGCCAGCCGTGTCTGGCAATGCCCGTCTTGTGCCGATGCCGATATGGGCGCCCTGGTGCTGGAGACCATCGATTATGATGAGACCGGCGCGGTGATTTTCTCCGGCCGCGCGGAAACCGGCACGTCGGTACGCATCTTTGCCAATGGCGCCCTGGTTGGTGAGACAGCTGTGGGCGGCGATGGCCGCTGGACGCTGCAGGCCGGCGCTTTGCTGGCACCGGGCATCTATGATCTGCAGATCGACCAGGTGACCTCGGAAGGACTGGTCTCGGCCGTCATTGCCCTGCCGTTCGAGCGCGTGGCGCCCGAAGATCTCGACCTCGGCCCTGACAGTGTGGTTGTCCAGCCGGGTAACTCCCTCTGGCGCCTGGCGCGTCGCCTGTATGGCCAGGGTGTCCAGTACACGGTCATCTACGAAGCCAATCGCGACCAGATCCGCGACCCCAACCTGATCTATCCGGGCCAGGTCTTTACCGCGCCGGACAGCGAAGACGGGCAGGGCGGGTAAGCACCCACCCCCCTAGCACTTTGTGTCATCGCGCCCTATCTCTGGGCGCGATGAAAGCTTCTACTCCCGATAGCGAAGACGCGACCCAGACCGCCCCGACCGGCAGTCTGGGCATGGCTATGGCACGCCTGTTTGGCTTGCTGGCCTCCCCGGAAATGCAAAAATGGCGCTTCCGCATGGTGGTGGCGCTGGCGCTCACCATTGTCGCCAAGCTGTTTGCCGTCGCGGCGCCGGTCTATTTTGGTAATGGCATCAACCTCATTACCGAGCGCGGAGAAGGTGTGTCCGTGGCCGATGCCGGCTCGCTGTTTGTGGTCGCCTTTTTGGCCTATGCGGGGGCCCGCTTCCTGTCGGTCGGCATGCCGCAATTGCGCGATGCCATGTTCGCGCCGGTCAGCCAGGACGCCCAGCGCCTGACCCAGGTGCGCACCTTCGGACATGTCCAGCGTCTCTCGCTGTCCTATCACCAGACCAAGCGGACGGGGGCGCTGAACCGGATTATCGATCGCGGCGCCCGGGCCGTTGATTTCCTGATGCGCTTCCTGGTCTTCAATATCGCGCCGACCCTGTTTGAACTGGTGCTAGCGGCCGGCGTGCTCAGCCTCAATTATGGCTGGGAATTTGCCGCCATCGCCGTGGTCACGGTCATCACCTATATGGGGCTGACCTGGACGGTCACCGAATGGCGGGTGAAGATCCGCCGCAAGATGAATGACGCGGACAATGAGGCCAATGCGCGGGCCGTCGACAGTCTGATCAATTTCGAGACAGTGAAAGCCTTTGCCGCCGAGCGTCGCGAGACGGATCTCTACGACAGCGCGCTGCAACGCTATGCAGGGGCCGCGGTGCGTTCGCAGTCCTCTCTGGCGCTGCTCAATGGTGCCCAGGCCTTCATCATGAATGCAGGTCTGCTGGCGATGGCACTGACCGCAGGCTGGAAGGCCTGGAACGGTGTCCTGCAGCCGGGCGATGTCGCTGCGGTGACCCTGATCCTGATGAATATCTACCAGCCGCTGAACATTCTTGGCTGGGCCTATCGCGAGATCAAACAGGGGGCAGTCGACATGGAGCGCCTGTTCGACACCCTGGCGATCAAACCCGATGTTGATGACAAGCCGGGGGCGCCGGACATGGCATTGACGGGTGGGGCGGTTCGCTTTGATGCCGTGAGCTTCGCCCATGAGGGCCGTGAACGGTCAGTCGACCAGGTCAGCCTTGATGTGCCACCGGGAAGTTTTGTCGGCCTGTGCGGGCCCTCAGGTGCCGGCAAATCGACCATGCTCAAGCTTCTGTTCCGCTTCTATGACCCTGCTGGCGGCACGGTCTCGATCGATGGCCAGGATCTGCGCGAGGTCAGCCAGGAAAGCCTGCGCTCTGCCCTCGGCCTGGTGCCGCAGGATGTGGTCCTGTTCAACGATACGCTGCGCGCCAATGTGCTCTATGGCCGCCCCGAAGCCAGCGAGGACGAGATCTGGGATGCCATCGAGCGGGCCCAGCTGGGCGATTTTGTCCGTGACCTGTCCGATGGCCTCGACACCAAGGTGGGCGAGCGCGGTCTGAAGCTTTCAGGTGGCGAGAAACAGCGTGTGGGCGTTGCCCGGGCGATCCTCAAACAGCCGGCGGTCCTGGTCCTCGACGAGGCGACGTCCGCGCTCGACAGCCAGACCGAGAAGGAAGTCCAGGCGGCTCTGACCGAAGCCGCAAAAGGGCGCACGACGATCGCTGTGGCACACCGGCTGTCCACCATTGCCAATGCCGACCGCATTGTCGTGATGAAGGATGGCGGCGTAGCCGAAACCGGCACGCACGGTGAACTACTTGAGCTGGGCGGGATCTATGCCGAGATGTGGGCCCGCCAGAGCGAGGCGGGCGAGGCTACGTCGAGCGTAGTTCCAGTGAACGTGGCAGAGTAGTCAATTTGGTCCGACCCAAGCCCTCAGTCACGCAAAGCTGGTGGTCCACCGTACAGGGGCATCCATAATCTCGAACAATCCTCTGGCGGGACAGGCGGCTCAGTACCTGCCAGCGTGTAGGTGCTGGGCGATCTCAACGGTGAGGCCAGCCAGCTCGCCATAATCGACGCCATTATTGCTGAGCACGACGATAATCCCTTGTGACTGGGGCAACAGGGTCAGCATGGAGACGTGTCCCGCGATACGGCCGTTATAGGTGCGCACAGCGATCATTTCGTTTTCATCCAACGTCGGGACCTCGGTCAGGATCCAGGTCATCGGTTGTTCCGGGTTCAGCATGATCGTCTGGCTTTCCTGCGAAAGGAAATCGCCGCGCATCATCGCCTGGCCCCAGGCCAGAAGGTCGGCGGCAGGAGCGTGCAGACTGCCCGTGGCGCGGAAGACGGCCGGGTTTTCCGTGTCAACGCGGAAGTATCCGCCATCTTCGTCAGGCAAATAGCTGCCGGAGAGGGGCGTGTTTTCGTCAAGCTGGTAAATCTGGCCGGTGGCGGTAAGGCCCGCCGGCTCTAGCAGCTGGCTGATCAATTGTTGCTCATAGGGCTGATCGCCGACCCGATCGAGAATCAAGCCGAGCAGATAGAAATTGGCGTTTGAGTAGTAATACTCCGTGCCGGGTTCAAAGCGCAGGGGCATGCCAGCGAGCGTGTCGAGCAGGTGTTCGCGGGTATAGGGCAGTTTCCCGCCCGGCTCGAACCAGCCCGGCAGGTCGATATAGTGCGGCAGGCCGCTGCGGTTCTGCAGCATCTGGCGCACCGTGACGGTGTCGGCCCAGGGCGCCTCGAACTCCGGCAGGACAGAGGCCAGGCTCGCGTCAAGCTCCAACCGCCCGGCTTCGACCGCTTGCAGTGTGAGGACGGTGGTAAAGGTCTTGGTCAGCGAGGCGACAACAAAGGATGTGTCCGCATCGACCGGGATATTCGCCTCGCGGTTGGCCAGTCCGAACGAGGTTTCGAAAACACGCTCATTTTCCCGCACGACCAGGACATTGCCGCTAAACTGAGTTCGCTCCGCCCAGCTTTCGACGATGGGCGCAAAGGCACTGGCCTGCGCCTCGACTTGCTCCACCTTTTCTGTTTGCGCCGTGATCTCAGCGTGCTGCCCACAGGCCACCAGTGCCAGGCACGAAAGAGGAAGGGCGATAAGTGCGGGGAAATTCATGGAGATCTCGTGGTTTGGTCGTCAGGCGAGGCGCAAGGCGCATCGCGTTTCCAAGCTGACATTACTACCGTCGGCGTTGAGTGCATCGTCTTGTTTTGAAAAACAATCGCTTGAGAGTGGCTCCCCCGGACGGGCTCGAACCGCCGACCCGGTGATTAACAGTCACCTGCTCTACCAACTGAGCTACAGGGGAATACCGTTCTCACAAGCAAGATCGGGCTTTTATCAGAGCGTTGGGCAAATGCGCAAGCACCCAAATGCGGCAATCGCACCCGTTTGCTGCAAAAAAATCGGGAGCCACGAAGGCTCCCGAAAAGGCATTGGGTGGATGGTGGGGTGTCTTCACGGGAAGACGGGTAAACCATCGCGTTGAATCTCTTAATGCGAGGTTAATTCGACCGCTAGAATTAGGGATTTGGTTTATTGTCCTTGATGAATTCCTAATAGAATCATCAAAATACCGAAGACTCTGAAGACACGCTTTTTACCATGTGCGAGCGCTTCCTTGACCCCGAATCGCTATGCCATACTGATTCGAAGAGCGAATCGGGGAGGTTCGAAATGAGAGAATACAAGACGTTTGGCGACTTCTGGCCGTTTTACCTGCGCGAGCATTCCGACCCGGCGACGCGCGGCTGGCACTATGTCGGATCGACGCTGGCCATTGGTGTGCTGCTCTACGCGCTGTTCACCCAGACCTGGCTGTTATTGCTGGCGGTTCCGGTCTCTGGCTATTTTTTCGCCTGGGTCAGCCATGCCTTTGTCGAGCGCAACAAGCCGGCGACCTTTACCTACCCGTTGTGGTCGCTGATCGCAGACTACAAGATGTTCGGCATGTTCCTTATGGGCAAGCTCGGACCGGAACTCGAGCGGGCCGGTGTGACGGCCAAGTCCTCTGCCGCTGAAGCGGAAGGCTAGATCCTGATCCCGGGCGCGCTAGCTCATGCAGTATGGCGAGCTCGGGTCCTGTTCAAATTGTCTGGTTCAAGCGCGACCTGCGGGTCAGCGATCACGCCGCGCTGAGTGCAGCGTCGGCGCTTGGGCCTGTCCTGCCGCTCTACATTATCGAGCCGGCCTATTGGCGCCAGGATGATGTCTCTGGCCGTCAGTATGACTTCCTGGTGCAATGCCTTGAGGGGTTGAATGCGGATCTGCAGGCGCTGGGCAGCCCGCTCTGTATTCGCGTCGGTGATGCCGTCGACATCCTCGCAGATCTCACCCGCCAGTTTCCCGGCTGCACGCTGTGGTCTCACGAGGAAACCGGCAATGCCTGGACCTATCAACGCGATCTCGCCGTGGCTAAGGCCTTGCGCGAATTGTCGCTTGAGTGGATCGAGCACAGCCAGGGCGGCGTAATCCGGCGGTTGCCCTCGCGCGATGGCTGGGCCGGCAACTGGCAACGCCATGTAGCCGCGCCGGTCGCCGGTCGACCGGTCCTGCAGCCAGCGCCGGGTGTCCGACGTGACAGGGTGCCTGAACCGCAGGAGCTGGGCTTGCAGCCCGAGCGGGCCGGTCAAGCCGGAGGGCGCCGTGCCGCCGAGCGCGTGCTCGAAGGGTTCCTGATTGAACGCGGTGAATTTTACCGGTCGGCCATGTCGAGTCCGCTGGACGGGGCTGCGGCTTGTTCGCGGCTCTCACCGCATCTGGCGCTCGGGGTGATGAGCGTCCGCGAGGTGTATCATCGTCTGCAGCATCGCCGCGAGGATGTCCCCGCGGGCGCGGCAGGACGCAATTGGCGCGGTTCGCTGCAGAGCTTTCGCTCCCGACTGCAATGGCGCGACCATTTCATGCAGAAGCTGGAAGATCAGCCCTCGATCGAATTTGAGAACCTGCATCCGGGGCTATCAGGGCTGGAGCGCGACGCGGTCGACGACGCGCGGATGGCAGCCTGGCGCGAGGGACAGACCGGTATTCCCTTTGTCGACGCCTGCATGCGTTCGCTCAACCGGACGGGCTGGCTGAACTTTCGCATGCGGGCCATGCTCGTCTCCTTCGCCAGTTACCACCTCTGGCAACCCTGGCAGGCGTCGGGGAAGCATCTCGCGCGTATGTTCCTGGATTATGAGCCCGGCATCCACTGGTCCCAGGTCCAGATGCAGTCCGGTACGGCGGGGATCAACACGATCCGCATCTACAATCCGGTCAAACAGGGGCATGACCAGGACCCGGACGGTGTCTTCATCCGGCAATGGTGCCCGGAGCTGGCCGATATTCCCGACAGTTTCCTGCATGAGCCCTGGAAGTGGTCCGCGCGCCCTGACGGCGCCCAGGGGGCGTATCCGGCGCCAATTATCGATGTCGCTGCGGCGGCACGGGCGGCGCGTGACCGAATCCACGCGGCTCGCAAGGCTCCGGGCTTTCGCGATGAGGCAGCCAGCATCGTGCGCAAGCATGCCAGCCGGTCCGGTCGCCGACGCTCGACGACACGATCCGGCGGAAAACCGTCCAATCAACTGACGCTGGGGCTTTAAGATGGCCCTTCATTCCTCTCGCCAACCCAAGCCAACCAAGACCTGCCCGGTCTGCCAGCGACCGTTCGAGTGGCGCAAGAAATGGGAGAAGGTCTGGGACGAGGTGAAATACTGTTCGGAGCGCTGTCGCCGCGCGCGCTAGAGCGAGGCGAGAAACGCTCCGGCACTGCGGCGCAGGGCCGACTGGCGGTCGGCGTCCATGCGGTCCCAGTTGCGATAGACAGGGCCCAGCCGCGGATTGCCGCGCAATGTCGCGTCGTGACGCGCGAGGAAGTCCCAGTAGAGCGCATTGAAAGGGCACGCCGTCGGCCCGGTTTTCTGTTTCACATCGTATTTGCAGCCAGAGCAGTAATCCGACATGCGATCGATATAGGCACCGCTGGCCGCATAGGGTTTCGAGCCCAACAGCCCGCCATCGGCAAACTGGCTCATGCCGATCACATTGGGCGCTTCCACCCACTCATAGGCATCGGTGTAGACGGCCAGGTACCACTCGTGCACCTCGAAGGGGTCGACGTCCGCCAGCATCGCGAACAGGCCCGTCACCATCAGCCGCTGGATGTGATGCGCGTAACCCAGTTCCAGGGTTTGTCCGATGGCCTTGGACAGGCAGGTCATGTCCGTCTCGCCGGTCCAGTAGAAGTCGGGCAGGGGGCGGCGGGCATCCAGCGCGTTGCGGCGGACATAATCCGGGCCTTCGCGCCAATAGATGCCGCGCACATATTCGCGCCAGCCGAGGATCTGGCGGATGAAGCCCTCGACGGCATTGAGCGGAGCGCGGCCGTCGCGATATTCGCGCTCTGCCCGCTGGCACAGATCGAGCGGATCGAGCAGGCCGGCATTGAGCGCTGTCGACAGGTTGGAGTGGTAGAGCAGGGGCTCTGCGGCCAGCATGGCGTCCTGGTAATCCCCGAAACCCGGCAGGGCGTGTTGCATGAAATGATCACGCGATTGTTCGGCCTCGGCGCGGGTGACCGGAAGATCGAAGCGGTCCAGGCTGCCGGGATGCTCCGCGAACCGGTCTGCGACGAGGTCGAGCACCTCCTGCGTTAACGCATCCACCGGTGTTGCATGGCGCGGCGGCATGAACAGGCTGGCTTCGGCGGGCTTGCGATTGTCCTTGTCGAAATTCCACTGACCGCCGGCAGGCTTGTCGCCGTCCATGAGCAGGCCGGTGCGCTTGCGCATCTCGCGGTAGAAATATTCCATGCGCAATTGTTTGCGGCCCTCCGCCCAGCGCGCGAACTCGTCATGGGATGCGAGGAAGCGCCCGTCCTCGGCGATCAGAACGGGCAGGCCCAGCGTGTCGGCCCAGCTGCGCATCTCCTGGTGCAGGCGCCATTCCCCCGCCTCGGTCACCAGAACACGCTTGTAGGCACCATCCTGCAGGGTGCGGGCAACGGCCTCGCGAAGGCTCGCAAGTCCAGCGTCCAGCGTGAAATAGGTAACGTTCCAGCCCGCGGCGCGCAGCGCGTCGCGGAAATGGCGCATGGCAGAGAAGGTGAAGGCCAGCTTGCGCTTGTGGTGGCGAACATAGGACGCTTCATCCGCCACCTCGGCCATGACGATATGGGCCGTCTCGGGGCTGGCCTGAGACAGGCTGGAGATCTGTGGCGTCAGCTGATCACCCAGAATGAGAACGAGATCGGTCATGCCTGCCCTTTTCGCTGTACCTGCATGATCTACGTCTGGTGCACGGGGTTGGACCTGTCAGCGGAGCATGATCTTGACGAAAATAGTCATCGGGGCGAGCGGGGCGATTGGCGCGGCAATCGCCGACCGGCTGGAAGAGCAGGGCGATACGGTGTTGCGCGTGGCACGCACAACGACGCCCGCGCTGGACCTGACAGACGAGGCCAGCATCAAAGCCGTCGCCGACCATGTTTGCGAGGTCGGTCAGCCGGTGGAACTGGTGTTTGATGCCACCGGTTTCCTGCACGGCGACGGGTATATGCCCGAGCGCAGCTGGCGTGCGCTGGACGCCGAACACATGCTGCTGGATTACCAGCTCAACACGGTTGGACCGGCCTTGTTGATGAAGCATTTCCTGCCCCTGCTGCAGCGTGATTCGCGCGCGGTTTTCGCCACCTTGTCCGCCCGGGTCGGGTCGATTTCAGACAATCGCCTCGGCGGGTGGCACAGCTATCGCGCATCCAAGGCGGCATTGAACCAGATGGTGCGGACCTGTTCGATCGAGCTGGCGCGCAAGAACCCCGGGGCGATCTGTGTCGCGATCCATCCCGGCACGGTGTCCAGTCGGCTGTCGGAACCCTTCTCCAAATCCGGGCTGGATGTGCGTTCGCCCGAAGTCGCCGCAGCGGAAATCCTGGACGTGTTGGACAGGCTTGAGCCAGCCGACACAGGAAGCCTGTTCGATCACAAGGGAAAGCGGGTGGAATTTTAGAGGTGTGGGTGAGGGGAGGTCTTGGAGGCGTGGTCGTGCTGAGCAACCTCCGAAGGGCACCGCTTCGCTCGTATTTACGCTCTAGGTGGCTCGCCACCCGAAGCGCAAAGCGCGAAGGGTGGAGGCACCGCCCGGAATCGAACCGGGGTTCACGGATTTGCAATCCGCTGCGTAGCCACTCCGCCACGGTGCCGAAAATGCGAGGCGCGATCTATAACCAACCCAGGCGGGTGGGGCAATCGGCCACGACATTATCTACTGAAATTTGCGTCGTGTGCGATGATTTATGATGTCGCGCAGCGTGATGCTTGCCCGCAAGGCGCGGCACAGGATATATCACGCCGCAACTTGCCTTTCCTATCGCTGAGGAGATCTCCGTGAGCGACTTCGACCTGGCCCGACAGCAAATGGTGGATTGCCAGATCCGCCCGTCCGATATCACCGACCGTCGCCTGCTGGGCGCTTTCGAGACGGTTCCGCGTCACGTCTTCACGCCGCGCTCCAAGCTGGCCACGGCCTATGCCGATGGCGAGGTGGCAACCAGCGAAACCCGCCGCATGATGCGCCCGCGCGACATGTCCAAGCTGATCCAGGCCGCCGATATCCAGGCCGATGAAATGGTGCTCGATATCGCCTGTGGTCGAGGGTACTCGACGGCGATCCTGGCCAAACTGGCGGAAACAGTGGTTGGACTGGATGATGACGAGGACGGCCAGGGCCGTGCAAGTGACCTGCTGTCGGAGTGCGGTGCAGACAATGCCGTGGTGATCTCTGGTGATCCCAAGGCCGGCAAGGCGGACCAGGGTCCGTACAACGTGATTTTCGTCAATGGCGCTGTCGAAGAGGTCCCGCAGGCCTGGTTCGATCAGCTCGCTGACGGCGGTCGACTGGCTGTCGTGGTCCGCAAGGGCCCGGTGGGCAAGGCAACGATTTTCACGCGATCTGCGGCCGGTATCGGCGAGAAGGTCGTGTTCGATGCCTCGACATCGACGCTTCCGGGTTTTGAGCGCGCGGCGACGTTCTCGCTGTAATTTGCAGCGCAGGGCGCGACGGATGGCCGCCGCGCCCTACGTTCAAGCCTGCGTTAGAAGAATTACCAAAATAAAAGAGTGAACGCTGTTCACTTCTGCTATTGGGTACCCTATATGGGCGTAAGGCTCGCGCTGGTTTCTGGCGCGGGTCACGTTATGATGGGCGCAGACACTTGCTGAGTCTGATGCCGGAAAGAGGACAGAAGTATGGTTCGCATGTCTCGATGGGTCGCGGCCCTGACTGCCGGAGTATCCCTGTTGGCTGTAGCGGCGAATGCCCAGGCCCAGTCGCTGGAAGAAGCGCTGGCCCATGCCTACAACTCCAATCCGACACTTCAGGCCGAGCGGGCACGCCTGCGTGCAACCGACGAGAGCTGGGTGCAGGCACGCTCGGCGCGACTGCCGTCCATTTCCGCAGATGCCTCGATCTCCCGCAACAATACCGAGAGCCGCAGTACTTTCGTGCTGGGCAATCAACAGGTGATCTCGGAATCTGAGACGGACTCCACCCCCAAGAATTACTCCATCACCGCGGTCCAATCGATTTATCGCGGCGGCCGGACGTCCGGACAGATCAACCAGGCCAGTGCCCAGGTCATGGCCGGCCGGGAAAGCCTGCGCGCGGTTGAGCAAAGCGTTCTTGTCGACGCCGTCACCGCCTTCATGGATGTTCGACGTGACATGGAGGTGGTCTCCATCCGTCGCAATAATGTCGACGTTCTGACCCAGCACCTGCAGGCCGCGCAGGACCGTTTTGAAGTTGGCGAGATCACTCGCACCGATGTGGCCCAGGCCGAGGCGCGCCTGTCGGGCGCCCAGGCCCAGCTGGCCGGCGCCCAGTCGCAGCTGTCTGTCAGCCGTGCGGCCTATGAGCGTGTCACGGGCGAGCCGGCGGCCACGCTGGAACAGCCGCCAGCCCTGCCGGATCTGCCGGACAATCTGGCCGACGCCGCGTCTGCAGCCTTCGACAACAGCCCGCAGCTACGAGCCGCCCAGTATGGCGAAGAGGCGGCGCGCTACGGTATCGAGGTCGCGCGTGGTGCCATGCGTCCGGAGGTTTCCCTGCGCGCTTCGGCTTCGGCGGCGCGTGACAGCAGTTTCTCCGGCGATGAGCGCGACAGCACGTCCATCACCGGTACGATTTCCATGCCGATCTTCACCGGTGGTCTGAACCGCTCGCGTGTTCGCGCCGCCGTCGCGTCGGAAGAGCAGGCGCGGTTCCAGGTCAATGAGGCCCGTCGCCAGGTGACCGAGGGCGTGACCAATGCCTGGACCGGTTATGTCGCCTCGCTGGCCGTGATCGAATCAAGCCGCCAGGCGGTTCTGGCCAACGAGATCGCCCTGGATGGTGTGGAACAGGAGGCCTATGTCGGCCTGCGCACGACCCTGGACGTGCTGGATGCGGAGCAGGAGCTGCTGGAAAGCCGGCTGACGCTGGTCACATCCGAGCGTGACAGCTATGTCGCCGGCTATCGTCTGTTGCAGGCCATGGGCCTGCTGTCGGCAGACAGTCTGGGGCTGGGTGTTGAACTGTATGATCCCGCAGCTGTGGAAAACTCCCGCTCGCGCTTCAATAACTTTGACTTAACGCCCTGGAATTAGCCTTGAAGGCGAATCGCGGGGGTGGACATCCGCCGTCCGCCCCGGTTTATTCGCGTTAGACGAGAATTGCCGGACAAAGGATCCGCACACATGGCTGATGCTGCTGAAAACGAACCGTCAATGGAAGAAATCCTCTCCTCGATCCGCCGGATCATAAATGAGGACGAGGAAGAGGCTCCTGCTGCCGAAGCGGAAGCTGCTCCGGCGGAAGAAGAATCCAACTCCCAGGACGACATCGATTCGATGTTTGACGAAGCGCCCGCTGCTGAGGAAGAGCCGGGCCCCGAGGCGGAGGACGTGCTCGAGCTGACCGACATGGTCGACGAGCCGGATGCAGGCACGGATCCCATGGCGATGGACGATGATCTGATGATCGTCGACCGCGAAGAGGAAGAGCCGGAAGTTGTTGCCGAGCCGGAGCCGGTGGTCGATTTCGACGCTGTCGAGGCCGAAGTTGCCGATGGCATCATGTCCGACGGCGCTGCTGCAGCGGCCATGGGCTCCTTCCACACGCTGGCCGACAGCATCCGGATTTCCGAGGAAGAGGGCCGTACACTGGAAGGTGTCGTCCGCGCTCTGCTTCGCCCGATGCTCAAGGAATGGCTCGATGCCAACCTGCCGAGCATTGTGGATGAAAAAGTACAAGCTGAAATCGATCGCGTGGCGCGCCGTCGTTAATGCCAATGCGGCCTTGCCAGCCCGCGCCCCCGACCCAACCACCCGACAGGGTATCGTTGGGGTGGTTGGGCCGGGGGCGCCGGGCCGGAGCGATGCAGGTCAAACGACGCTAACTCTTTCGTCGACCATTGAAATCATCTAAGGGCATCGACGAGACCGTCGGTGCCCTTTATTCATGCGCGGATCATGATGGAAAAGACATTCAACCCAGCCCAAGCCGAAACCCGTATCTATGATGCGTGGGAGCAGTCCGGAGCCTTTCAGCCCAAGGATGACCCGAACGCCAAGCCGTTCTGTATCGTCATCCCGCCGCCCAATGTGACGGGCCGTCTGCATATCGGTCACGCGCTCAACAACACGCTCCAGGACGTGCTGAGCCGCTACAAGCGCATGCTGGGTGACAGCGTGCTGTGGCAGCCGGGCACCGACCATGCGGGCATTGCCACGCAGATGGTGGTTGAACGCCAGCTGGCCGCCAACCAGGAACCGTCCCGCCGCGATATGGGCCGTGAGAAATTCGTGGAACGTGTCTGGGAGTGGAAGGAAGAGTCCGGCGGCATGATCCTGCAACAGCTGCGCCGCCTGGGTGCCAGCTGTGACTGGTCGCGCGAGCGTTTCACCCTGGATGAGGGCCTGTCCGAGGCGGTGCTGAAAGTCTTCGTCGAGCTCTACAAGCAGGGCCTGATGTATCGCGGCAAGCGCCTGGTGAACTGGGATCCCAAGTTCGAGACGGCGATTTCCGACCTCGAGGTCGAGAATATCGAAGTCGACGGCCATATGTGGCACTTCAAATACCCGCTCGCCGGCGGCAAGACCTATACCTATGTGGAAAAGGACGAGGACGGGAATGTCACGCTCACCGAAGAGCGCGACTATATCTCCATCGCCACGACGCGCCCGGAAACCATGCTGGGCGATGGTGCGGTTGCCGTTCACCCCGATGATGAGCGTTATGCGCCCATCGTGGGCGAGCTGTGCGAAATCCCGGTCGGGCCGAAGGAACACCGCCGCCTGATCCCGATCATCACGGATGAATATCCCGACCCGGAATTTGGTTCCGGTGCGGTCAAGATCACCGGCGCGCATGATTTCAACGACTATGAAGTCGCCAAGCGCAACAACATCCCGCTCTATCGCCTGATGGATACCCAGGCCGCCATGCGCACCGATGGTCATTCCTATGACGAGTGTGCGGCCAAGGCCCAGGCAATTGCCAAGGGCGCGGACCTGCCGTCCGAGGCCGAGGTTGATGCGATCAACCTGGTGCCGGAAGACTATCGCGGTCTCGACCGGTTCAAGGCACGCGAGAAGATCATCGCCGATATCACGGCGGAAGGTCTTGCTGTCATGGTGACGCCGGAAGCGAAGGACGGGGTCGAGGAAGCGCCTCAGCCCATCCCGCTGGTGGAAAACAAGAAAATCCAGCAACCTTTCGGTGACCGCTCCAATGTCGTCATCGAGCCGATGCTGACAGACCAGTGGTTCACCAATGCCGGTGAGCTGGCCAAGGAGGCCATTGCCGCCGTCGAGGATGGCCGCACGACCTTTCACCCGAAAAACTGGGAAAAGACGTATTTTGAGTGGATGCGCAACATCCAGCCCTGGTGTGTTTCCCGCCAGCTCTGGTGGGGGCACCAGATCCCGGCCTGGTATGATGACGAAGGCAATGTCTATGTCGCCGAGAGCGAGGCAGAGGCCATCGCGCAGTCCGGTGGCAAGACGCTGACCCGCGATCCCGACGTCCTGGACACCTGGTTCTCCTCCGCCCTCTGGCCGTTTTCGACCCTGGGCTGGCCGGAGAACACCAAGGCCCTTGAGCGCTTCTACCCCAACACCGTCCTGATCACGGCGTTCGACATCATCTTCTTCTGGGTCGCTCGGATGATGATGCAGGGACTGCACTTCATGAAGGACGCTGACGGCAAGCCGCAGGTGCCGTTCAAGGATGTCTACATCCACGCCCTGGTCCGCGACGAGAAGGGCCAGAAAATGTCCAAGTCCAAGGGCAATGTGATTGACCCGCTGGAACTGGTCGATGAATACGGCGCGGACGCGGTGCGGTTCACCCTGGCCGCCCAGGCCGGGCAGGGACGGGACATCCGTATGTCCACGCAACGCGTTGAAGGTTATCGCAATTTCGGAACCAAGCTTTGGAATGCCGCGCGGTTCTGCGAGATGAATGAGTGTGCGGTACCGGCCGGTTTCGACCCGTCTTCCGTCACCCAGACCGTCAACAAGTGGATCCTGGCCGAAGCCCAGTCGACCGTTGCTGCGGTCAATAAGGGCCTGGACGAATACCGTTTCAACGAAGCAGCGGCGGCGGCCTATCGTTTCGTCTGGAACATCTTCTGTGACTGGCACCTGGAATTCGCCAAGCCGCTGTTTGGCGGTGAGGATGCGGTGGCCAAGGCCGAGACCCAGGCGACGACCGCCTATGTGCTCGATATCGCGCTGAAGATCCTGCACCCCTTCATGCCATTCGTGACCGAGGCGCTGTGGGCGGAAACCGCCAGGCGTGACACCCAGCTGATCGTGGCCGAATGGCCGCAGGTGGACGGTCTGGCTGATGCGGATGCCGAGGCCGAGATGAGTTGGCTCATCGACGTCATCACAAACATCCGCAGCCTCAAGGCCGAGATGAATATCGCGCCGGGCAAGCCGCTCAACGCCGTTCTGGTTGGAGCGTCGCAGGACATTCTCGACCGGGTCGAACGCAATCGACCGCTGCTGGCCCGCATGGCCCGCCTCGAGGAGATCTCGGCGTCTGATAGCGTCCCGCCGGCCTCGGCGCAGACGGTGGTTGGTGAGACAGTCATCGCCCTGCCGTTGGACGGGGTGATCGATCTGGACGCCGAACGTGATCGCCTGGCCAAGGAGCTGAAAAAGCTCGATGGCGAGATCATGCGCCTGGAGAAAAAGCTCGGGAACGCCAAGTTTGTCGCCAACGCCCCGGAAGAGGTCGTCGCCGGCGAAAAAGCCAAGCTGGCCGACTACACCGCCCAGAAAACCAAGGTCTCCGAGGCCCTGGGACGTCTGGAGACGGCGTAGACACGTAGTGCCATAAACGGGGCAGGCATGAATCAGAAGACCTTGCAACGCATTTGGGATCGGCGATTGTCGCTCTGGCTGCAGGCAAGAGAAACGGAGCGGCGGCGCGTAGCAACACGATTCTTTCTGATCGCGGGTCCTGGGCTCGCCTTGGGGATAGCCGCCGGTTTGTACACATTGATTGCCACTCAGAGCCCGGAACTGAGTGGGTTGGTTTTCGGTGTGATAGCCTTGCCGCTGTCCTGGTTGGGCTACGCTCCGGTGCAAAAATTTCAGGCCGAGTGCGAGGGTAGGTTGCGAGCCGAAGCGCTTTCTGCGCTCGGGTATGAAGACATGCCCGCCCCGGGAGCGAGTTTTGATCTGGACGAATTCTTCAATCTGGATCTGGTTTTTCAAGCACCAGGCAGGACGACCAACCTGGTTCGAAGGCGCTGTGGTGAGACTGCGTTCGAGATGGCAACGGTCGATTTGGCCATGCCACACAGGCGTAAAGAGCTCATCAATTACCGGATGACCAATTTTGCAGGTGTTGTGGTGCGTCTGGCGCTACCAACAAGCCCTGTTGAACGGTTGGTTTTGACACGGGAAGCGGACTGGTTTTCTGAACTCTCCGTCGCCGGCGGTAGTTACTGCGCCAACCATATGTCGCTTCGCGATCTCACACACGAAGCCTCCGGCGCGACCTTCAAGGCATTCGTTCAGCGCGGTCATGATCCCGTCAACCAGCCCTCCCAGAGATTCCTGGGTGAGCTGATGGCGTTGGAGAAGAGGTTTGCGGGGCGCCCCATTCGTCTCGCCTTCGTGCCGGGTGAAGGATCGGGCATGTGTTATATTGCTGCCCACTCGCGCATGGAATTCCTGGGATTATCCGTCTTGGAGCCGCAGGCCATGGAGCGGTGTTTCAAGGGGCTTGTCGACGAACTTGCAGCCGTTATCGAGCTCACCGATGCGGTCGCCTCAGCGTTTGAAAGGTCTTCGCCCGAGGCTGAGTCCAGAACGCTCGAAATCACCGAAAACCGCTGAGTACGCACAAACCGATTGGGTCGACTGGCATGGACGCAAAGTTTCAGGAACTCTGGCAGGAACGCCTCCAGCCCTGGCTGGAAGGGCTGGAGAAGGAGCGAAAGCAGGCGACCGGATCCTTCTGGATCTGGTTGTTCGTGGCCATTGCGATCATGGTTGTGGGGATGGTTGTCGTCGGTTCCATGAATGACGACAATTTCGGCTTTTTCTTTGTTTTTCTGGTGTTTGCCTTTTTTGCCATCGTGGCGGGCAACAGCAGGCTCAGCAAGCTGCGCAAGCGGGTCAAGGAAGAGCTCAACACCGCCATCGCAGAGGCCTGTGGCATGGCCTATTCGGTGCGGCCGTATTCGCCGGCGCGGTTTTCCACCTTCCGCCAGTATGACTTGCTGCCGGTCTTCAACCGCAAGCATTTCGAGGATCATTTTTCCGGCGAGATCGATGGCTGTGATTTCGAGCTTTACGAGGCGCATCTCGAACAGCGTCGTCGCTCGAAGAACCGCACCTATTACGTGACGGTTTTCCGCGGTGTGCTGATGCGCATTACCTTCCCGCGCAAGGTGGAAGGGGTGACCGTCATCACGCGTGACCAGGGCTGGCTGAACTCCCTGCAAAAGCTGTCGCGGTCCTTCGGATCCACCAAGCTGGAACGTATCGGTCTCGTCGATCCAAAATTCGAGAAGGCGTTCGAGGTCTATGGCAATGACCAGGTGCTGGCGCGCTACATGCTGACACCCAGCTTCATGGAACGCCTGCTCGACCTGGAAAAGGCTCTGAAAGGCAAGCGTGTGCGGGCCATGTTCGACCAGGACAGCGGCAAGGGCGAGCTGTTGATCGCCGCGGAAACCGGCAATCTCTTCGAAGTAGGCTCCATGTGGAAACCGCTCGCAGACCAGGGCCGCATCAAGTCGATCATCGACGAGCTGAATCTGGTCACCGGCCTGGTAAAAATGCTGGTGGAAAGCAGTGTCGACAGCGACGACGTCAAGGCGATGCTGGATCGCAATCCTGAGATGTAAGAGCATCATGGCGTGGCCCGTCGAAGGGCCCCACCCGCGTCATCCCTGCGAAGGCAGGGACCCAGTTCATAAGGCTCGAGCGTGCTCCAGAACGCGCTTTCGCCTGATACACCTAGCTCGACGAACTGGGCCCTGACCTTCGTCAGGGTGACGATGTTTTTGCGTTGATTTCAGCATTCCATTTCCGTCATCCCGCGGTGGCTGCGGAGCAGACATCCGGGGGACCTCGACTATCCTGCCGACAGGTTAGCTGAGGTCACCCGGACAAGCCGGGTGATGACGGAGGTTTTTGGAGTATTGTGAAGCCGTGATGGGAAAGGTCTAAACAGTCTCTTCTGCGCACACCCGATCCGCCAACTCGCTCAGCGCGGCATCATCCAGGGAAGCCGTTTCCAGCACCCGCTCGGTCCACTCGGCACCATCACGTTTGCGCGCGCGGTCATAGGCCGGGTCGTAGTGCGCCTCCACAAGCGCGACGGCGAGCGGATGGAAGTCACCGGCCTCGGCCAGGGCGAGCCATCCCGTGATTGTCTCGCCTGACTGGAATTGTCTGAGGCCTTCAATGGCCTGGATCAGCTTGTCGCGATTGGTGGCAAGGTCGGGATAGGCGTGCATGAGATAGCAGGCCCGCTCTTCAACCGGTGCCTGGATGACGAGACGATCTGCCGCCTGCATGGCCGTCCACAAACCGATCGGCACACGCCTGCGACCCACTAGCTTGCTTTCCGCCTCGATATAGGTCGGGCGGGCCGGGTCGAGGTCGCGTAGCCGGGTCCAGATCCGGGTTTCGAAGGCCTTCTGACTGGGTTGGTCCTCACCGGCGAAATCGCCGAAGATCGAACCGCGGTGATGGGCGAGGCCTTCCAGGTCGATAACCTGTTCACCGCGCTCGGCCAGCACGTGCAGAAGGCGGGTTTTGGCCGTACCGGTCTGGCCGTCAATCAGCGTGATCTTGTGTGTTTGCTCAGCTTCCAGCGCTTCGCGCACCTGGTCGCGCCAGCGGCGATAACCGCCATGGACGAGCGTCACCTTCCAGCCGACCGCCGAGAGCACAGTCGCCATGGAGGAAGACCGCATGCCCCCGCGCCAGCAATAGATGAGCGGCCGGAAGGTCTTGGGCTTGTCGGCCAGCACCGTCTCGATATGCCGGGCAATATTGCGCGAGGTCAGGGCGGCGCCCATGCGGCGCGCCTCGAACACCGAGACTTGCTTGTAGTGCGTGCCGACGCGCGCGCGTTCCTCATCGTCCAGCACAGGCAGGTTGATGGCGCCGGGCAGGTGGTCCTCGGCAAACTCGCCCGGCGAACGCACATCGATAACGGCGTCATACTGCGCCAGCGCGTCGCTGGAGAGGTCTTTTGTGGTGGCGAAGGATTGCATCGGCGATTATGTCTCCTGAAACAACATTAGCCGATCAGACGAGGGTTTGTGGATCATGGATGACACTCAAGCGGTTCGCCTCAGCGCTCTGGCCCATGGTGGCGGCTGTGGCTGCAAGCTCGATCCGGCTGTGCTGAGCGATATTCTGGGCGGCGCGCCGACCATGCCGATGCCGTCGGAACTGCTGGTTGATGCGGCCACACGTGATGACGCGGCGGTCTGGCGTATCAATGATGAAACGGTGCTGGTGGCCACCACCGACTTTTTCACCCCCATCGTCGATGACCCGGAAGTCTTCGGGAAGATCGCCGCGACCAACGCGCTGTCGGATGTCTACGCCATGGGCGCGACGCCGATCTTCTGCCTCGCCATTGTCGGCATGCCGGTCAACAAGCTGCCCCGCGACATGGTGCGCGCCATCCTGGCGGGCGGACGCTCTGTCGCCGAGGCTGCAGGCGCACCCATTGCGGGCGGTCACTCGATTGATGCTGCCGAGCCCATTTATGGCCTGGTCGCCCTGGGAACGACCCATCCCGATCGTTTGAAGACCAATGCCGGTGCCAAGGCCGGCGATGTGCTGGTGCTGGGCAAGTCCATTGGCGTCGGGGTGTTCAGCGCAGCCCTGAAACGCGGCGAGCTCTCGCCGGAGGCCTATGATGCCATGGTCGCTTCCACGACCCTGCTCAATACACCCGGCGCGACGTTGAGCCGGCTGGAAGGCGTTCATGCCATCACCGATGTCACCGGCTTCGGCCTGCTGGGCCATCTCTCCGAAATGTGCGAGGGCGCCGGCCTGACCGGTATTGTCGAACGCGCCAAGGTCCCGGTTTTTGCCGAGGCGCGCCGCCTGGCCGAGGCCGGGATCAAGACGGGCGCGTCCGGCCGCAACTGGTCGGCTGTCGGTGACAAGGTCACCACGCCCGCCGACTGGTCGGAACTGGACGAAATCCTCTGGTGCGACCCCCAAACCTCTGGCGGCCTGATGGTCTCCTGCAGCGCGGACGCGGTGGACGACGTGCTCGCCTGTTTCCACGCGGCAGGCCACAGCGCCGCCACCGTCATCGGTCGCATGCAAGCCGGCGAACCGGGCGTTCGGGTGGAGTAGGGTTACTCTGCCCGTTGTCTGTTCCTGGTTCGATGGAAGATGTTTTAGGTTCCGGACATCGAGGCACGCGGTGGATCAAATTCAGGTAGGCCGTATGCTTCAACCCACCGCGCGGAGCCCCTTGGCCGCTAGTTTCTCGCATCCATGATGGCCGTGTGCTCGACTTTCCACATGCCGTCCGAGCGGCTGAGCACCAGGTGGAAATGCGTGCGACGGGCGGTCTCGCCCGCATTGCGGGACTGGCCGCGATTGCCGTCTGTGTAGAGGTGCAGGATGGCGACGTCATCGCCGATCAGGCGCGTGGATACACGGCGCATATTGGCGACTTCGGTTCGCGAGACCTGTGCTGCAAAAGCCGGGAAGAGGCGCTCCTCCAGGAAGACGGCAAGGCTCTCGCTGGACTGGAACATGCGGGCATAGGCGTTGATCCATTCGGTGTCATCGTGGTGGAGCGCGATGAAGCTGTCGGTATCCTGTGCGCCCCAGGCGGCGGTATAGGCGGCGAGGAAGTCTTCCAGCTCGGCGCTCAGCGCGGCGTTCTGTTCGAAACCGGTCTCGCGGTAGTCAGGGGTCTCGCGGCGCTCCTGCGCATCGGCAGGGGCGATGTGGCTGATGGCGAGGAAGGCGAGGGGGAGGAGTTTGGTCAGTTTCACGAGGATGGTCCTTTCAGGTTTCGTGTGGCGCCGCGATCTGCAAGCGTTTGATGAGCCAATCGAATTGCGCGAAATCTGATGTCGAACCAGCGGAGTGTCGCCAAATGTCCGAACCTGTCGTGAGTGGTCACAGTCCGTCCGGGCGCTATCGCGCGCCGTGGCATCACAACTGGCGTTTACTGGGCGGGCTTATCCTGTTCATGGGATTGAACTATGCCTTCTCTGATGCCTTTTCGACCGGGGATCTGCCGCTCTGGCACCGGCTGGGGCTCTGGTGGCTGGTTGCTGCGCTGATGGTCGTCCAGCCCGTCCTCATTGACTGGCAGCTGGCCCGGTTTCTGCCGCGCACGCGGCTGGGCGAGGTGAGCGGGCTGGTCATCGCAGCGACCGTAAGCATCCCCGTCATGGCGTTGGAGTTGGAAGCGCTCAAACGCACGCCGATCCTGCCGAAAGACCCGGATCCCTGGCTTCCATTCCTGGGCTTTCTGACACTCCCGGTCCTGACGGTTGCGGGCTTCGTGCTGTTCTTGCGGCTGGCCTGGGAGGAATTGTATCTCGAGCCGGAGAGCACGGATGCAACGCATGAGGCTTCATCGGACAGCTCGACCGCAAGCGCGTTGGAGCAAGTCCTCTATGTGCGCGCCCAGGACCATTATCTGGAAATCGTCGGGGAGAATCGCCGGCGTTTTGTTCGCGGGCGGTTGGGTGAATTCATCGGTGAAAACGGGGCGCCGATCGGTGCGCGTTGCCATCGGTCCTGGTGGGTCGCTGACCGCGCGATCGAGACGGCGATGAGAGACGGGCGAGACTGGAAACTGGTCCTGTCAGACGGCCAGCAAGTGCCCGTCGCGCGGTCGCGTGTTGAAGAGGTTCGTGAGCGGGGCTGGCTGCAGACCGCCTAGTCTGCGGCAGTCGCAGCGGCCTCTCCGCCGAGATAGACAATATCCTCGGCCCGCGAATAGGGCGCGTCGATCTCGAAGATCTGGTCTTCATCCGCCAGATCAAAGGCGAGCATGAAATCGGCCAGTGAAGCAAAGGTCGCCGTGCGGATCCCTTCGCGCTGGTCGTCGAAGCGCAGTCGCGCGTCAGCCAGCGGGGCGAGGAAGCGCTGGAACACGTTCAGCTGGACACGGGTCGGGCGGAAATAGGCCTCGATATTGACCTTGATCTGTTCCCGGCTCGCGGTTTGCCAGATGGCCGAGGAGACCACGTCGAGCATGAACTCCGTGCAGTTCTGGAAGCGCGCATCAGCCGGATTGGACAACAGGGAATAGTCGGGATTGTGCAGGGCCTCGAAATAGGGTGAGGCAATCACGTCGAGGATACGGCTTTGCATTTCCCGGTTGGGAATGATCACGCCGACCTGGCCGACCGTGTCACCGCGCGTGAAGTCCAGCGGCCAGTCCTGGTAAAGACCGGACAGGGTGACCGGATCGATCTCGTGGTAGAGATTGTAGACGGCATAGCCGTACTGCGTGCCGCCGCCCAGGGTCGGCACCGGCGCATAAACCCAGAACGCACCGTGCGTGTAGCGAATGTCGCCGGGCAGTTCGGAGCGATCCCGACCTGTCCGGAAGACCATGGCCACATAGGCACCGCGCGAGGCGAGTTCCTGCTCGATCTGTTTGGAGAAATCCGCCATCTCCCGCAGGGAGAATGCGTCAACGGGCTCGCTGTTACTGTCCGCAAGGACAGGCGCAGGCAGGGCCAGCCCGCCGATCAGGGCCAGACAAACGAGCACAATACGCATGATTAGTTATCCGGACCGGAGCGACGATTATTGTCGACGATGACGGCTTCGCCGAGCGGCAGGGGCGCGTCTTCTTCCTCACCCTGGTCCTGTCGACGCTGGGCGATGCGCTGGGCGTCACGAGCGTAGTTGCGCGCGCGATCCTGGGTCGAATCATCGCGGGCGTAGTTGACGCCGCGCTCGGACAATTCCTCTTCCATCGCATTGGCGGGTTGTTGTTGGTCCTGGGCCAGTGCAGCGCCGCCATAAACGGCGAATGTGCAGGCAGAAACGAGTAGCAGGCGCATGGATTTCCTGTCCCCTTGGTTCGTTAAAGCGACATTAACACACTTCTTGCGTGAACCCAGTGTGAATTTTGCCCGCCGAGGGAGAGTGCGCGCCCGTTCGTCCTAGAGTGCGAACGTCCCCACGATCGGAATATGGTCCGAGGCTTTCGGCTCACCGCGGGTCTTGCGGTGAATATCGATGGCCTCCAGCGCATCTGATGCCTGCGGAGAACACAGCAGGTGGTCGATACGGATGCCATAGCCCTTCTGCCAGGCGCCGCCCTGGTAATCATAGAATGTGTACTGGTGCCCACGCCCGTCGAGCTGTTCAAAAGCCTCGGTCAGCCCCAGCCAGCGTAGCTTCTTGAAAGCGGCGCGTGTGGCGGGAAGCGCAAGCGCGTCATCGGCCCAGACCGCCATGTCCCAGCAATCGCTGTCGCGCGGGATACAGTTATAGTCGCCGGCCAGGATCAGCGGTTCCTCCAGCTCCAGGAGGCCTTTGGCGTGGCTGTAGAGCCGTTCCATCCAGGCCAGCTTGTAGTCGTATTTGGGGCCGGGCGCCGGATTGCCATTGGGCAGATAGATGGACGCCACACGCACGGGGCCGGTCTCGGCTGCAATCACCGCCTCGATGTAACGGGCCTGCTCGTCCTCGTCATCGCCAGGCAGGCGGGAGGTGCATTCCTCGATCGGATAACGCGAGAGGATGGCCACGCCATTGTAGGATTTCTGGCCGTGGGTCTCGACATTATAACCGAGATCCTCGATTTCCATGCGCGGGAAACCCTCGTCCACCGTTTTGATTTCCTGCAGGCAGACCACATCCGGCTTGGCCTCGCGCAGCCAGTCCAGCACGTTGGGCAGGCGGGCCTTTACGGAATTGACGTTCCAGGAAGCGACGGTCAGGGTCATGGGAGAATCTCGAGCGGCTGTTGGCCTCAGTGTATGGCGTTCGTCGCGCGAGGAAAGCGGGGGATGTAGATGAGCGAGGCGCCAAAACGTCTGGGGTGGCTGTGGGTCATCCTCGCGACTGTGATCGTCGCGGTTTTTGGTTTTGTATCCATGGGATTATGGATGCCTGCCGTGATGATGTTCGACACTCCGGGCTCGGCAGACAAACCCCTGGTGTGGCTGGTGAGCCTGCTCGGAATCGCGCTCGTGGCCAGCGCGATCTGCACGGGCGCCAGGGTTTGTGAGCTTTGAGGAGCTGGTTATGTCGCGTCCCAATAAACATGAACCACCCAGCCTCGCATTTCTGATTTTTCTAAGTGTCGTTCTTGTGATTTTGGGGATTTTCTCACTGCCTGTTGCTTGGGCGGGGCTGTCCATGCTCGGATCTCCGGGGGGAAGCAATACGTGGAGCTATCTCGGGCAAGCAGGGCTTCTTGTCGCGGCGCCTTTCTTTATGGTCGGTGCCTTGGCCGCAGGCTGGATTGCTTTCGGAGCGCGCGAGAGGGCGTTGGCAATGAAGATCATGGTTTTTGTTCCACTGACTTGGCTTGCGGCGGTGATTGCAATTCCGAGCCTGTAACGGCTGCCGCAGTGTCGCTTGAATACTGGAAGAGAGACATTCGCAGTTGGCACGTGACGACGCGGCAGATTGAGAGTGGCCCCTCGATGCAGAAAGTGATCGGTTTCGCGGTTTGGTTGGCCGAACTGGCATGGTTCGGAATCGCTTCGCTTGTGCATCCGTTCGTCCCTCGACGTGCATCCCATCGGTAAGCACAGGGGGATATCATGCTCAAAACAACATTTGTGACCGCCGCAGCCGTGATGGCAGGTTCGGCCGCCATCGCCCAGGACGCCAGCTTTCACTATGACGGCCAGATGCAGATCCGTCCGGATACGGGCGAGCTTGCTCTGGATTGGGTTATTTCCGTGCACGAAACGGATCTGGAGACCGTGCGCTTCGGTCTGAATGCGGCGCTCGGTGACGCGGCGATCAACGGCCCCCATGTGCTCTCGGTCAGCCACGAGCGCGTCGAAGGTTTTGCCGGCGTCATGCAGATCTACACGGTCACGCTTGAGCCGGGCGAGGACGTGCGGGATCTCTCGATCCGTTACGCAGGACCTTTATTCCCGGAAGCGCCGGACAATCCCATCAACACGCTCGATCCGCATAAGGTTGAACTGACCGTCGACAGCTTCTGTATGCCGTTCGACATGCGCTTTTCGTCGCTCATTACAGCGGATCTGGAGATCGAAATCGAAGGCGACTGGCAGGGTGTGACGATGCAGTCGATCACCCGGACGGAGGATGGGTTCCGCATCGACCAGGATACGCCAGCGCTCGATCTGGCCTTCACCTTGATGTCGCGCTTCACGCGGGAGGCCGGCGAGGGGTATCAGATCTATGATACCCGCGAAGCCGCTGCCGAGGCGGACCTAGGTCCACTGGTAGGGGCACTGGAATTTTGCACGGACTATCTGAACACGTTGGCCGGCCCCGCCGGACCGCTGCCGCAGGCCTCAGTTACGGTGAATGATCGCAGCGAGGGCGGATATTCCCGGCGAACCCTGATCGCCCTGACAGATATCGCGCAAAGCTCGCCGGAAAGCCTGACCCAGTTTATCTGTCACGAGCTTGCGCATTACTGGAGTTACGGCAACGCGATGACCGTCGAGAACTGGCTCAATGAGAGTTTCGCCGACCAGATCGCCAATACCGCAATGCGGGCACGTTATGGAGATGCGGCCTATCGAGAGTATATGCAGGGCTATGCGGACCGGATAGCGGCTGGTGATCCGCTGCCGCCCGTCTGGACGCCACAGTCAACGGGGCGTCCGGCCTATCTTGTTGCCTATCGCAAGGGGCCATTGGCGCTTGCCGCACTGGAGGACGAGATCGGGCGGGACGTGTTTGCGCGCTTTCTTCGTCAGCTGATGATCGAACAAGTCTCTACGACATCCCGGATGCTGGACGTTCTCGAGGCGGTCGCAGGCAGGGAGGCGCGGGACTGGTTCGTGCTTAGACTGGCCCAATAGACCTAAAACCCGTCAAACACCGCGAACTCGTTTACCTCGACCCGTTCGGAACGCAGTGAATTCACCGGCGCTTCCGGATCGGCGTGGCCTAAAGCCAGGCCGCACCAGATGCGCTGGTCTTCCGCGAGGCCCAGTGTGGTGGCGATGGTCTTGTGGCGGGTCATCCAGGCTTCCTGGGCGCAGGTCGCCAGGCCCTTCTCTTCGGCGGCCAGCATGAAGGCCATGATGAACATGCCCAGATGGCCCCACTGGTTGGGGTTCATCCCCTTGTCGAGGCTGAAGAACATGCCGACCGGGGCCCCGAAGAACTCGAAATTCGACAACAGCTGATTGAGGCGTCCGGCCTTGTCCTCACGCGGGATGCCAATCGTGTCATACATCTGCTCACCCAGCTCGAAGCGGCGGGTGCGATAGGGTTCCCAGAGCTTGTTGGGATAGGCGCCGAACTCGTTCTCATCCTCGAAGGGCGCCGCCTCCAAACGTGCCCGTACGGCGTCGATGACACGCTGGCGCGCTTCACCGGTGACGACGTGCACATTCCAGGGCTGGAGATTGCCACCGGACGCCGCCCAGCGGGCCGTGTCGAGCAAATCCCGGATCTCGGCCTCGCTGACAGGCGTGTCCAGGAAGGCGCGGGTCGAGATACGGCGACGCATCACGGCGGAAAGGGAGGTGTCAGTGGTCATCAGGCTCAACTCTGGCGAAGGACGATGGTTTCGAAGCTCCCAAAGATAAGGCGCTGGCCGTCAAAGGGCATGTTATCGGGTGTCATGCCGGACTGCATTTCGTCAGAAAGCGCTGGCATGGCCTTGTCGCGCGCCTCCTTGGAGGGCCACTCCACCCAGGAAAAGACGACCGTTTCGCCGTCCTTGAGCTTTACGGCCGCTGGAAAGGACGTGGTTTCGCCGGGTGGGACATCCACGCCCCAGCACTCACGGACCGTGCTGGCGCCATGCTTGATGAAGAGCTCGGCCATGTCATTGGCGACCTTGACGTAATCTTCCTTGTTCGCGGTGGCGACCGGAATGACAAATCCGTCGACATAACTCATGGCATCCTCCCGAGGTTTTTCAGGAGTTTGGACCAGAGCGATTCAACCGTCGAGTGAAATCAGACGGAAAAACTCGTTCCACAGCCACAGGCCGCAGTGGCGTTGGGATTGTTGATCTTGAAGGCCGCGCCGATCAGCTCGTCGACATAGTCGATTTCCGAGCCTTCCAGGAAGGGCAGGGAGGCTTCGTCGATCAGCACGCTGGCGCCATCGCGCTCGATGACCACGTCGTCACCGGCTTTTTCATCCGCCAGGTCGAACGTGTAGGAGAAACCCGAACATCCACCACCGACCACGCCGATGCGCAAGAATTGTGCGCCGGCCTGGGCCGCCATGATGGTGTTGATCTGTTTTGCCGCTGAGGCGGAGAGGGTAACGCTGAGGCTCATCGTTTTTGAAAACTGGCTATTTCCGATCGTGTGTCTATAGGTATATGGACCTCTCTGATGCCTTTAGGAAGGCCCCCATCTGATGACAATTGCGGCAACCGACAGGTCACGCGCGTCCTATGCCTCTCACCCCTCGCGTTCTCGGGGGCGGTTTCATGGCGAAGCGGACAGTGCCATGCGCAATGCGTTCCAACGTGATCGGGACCGTATCATCCACTCGGCCGCCTTCCGCCGCCTGAAGGAAAAGACCCAGGTTTTTGTTGCGCACGAGGGCGATCAGTACCGCACGCGCCTGACCCATTCGCTCGAAGTCTCGCAGATTGCCCGCACCATGGCGCGCGCGCTCGGGGCGGATGAGGACCTCGCCGAGGCGCTCGCGCTGGCCCATGACCTCGGACATCCCCCCTTTGGTCATGAGGGCGAACGCGTTCTGTCCGAGCGCATGAAATCTTTCGGCGGCTTTGATCACAACGCACAAACTTTGCGCGTCATCACCAAGCTGGAAGTGCGATATCCCGAATTTGAGGGGCTCAATCTGACCTGGGAGAGCCTGGAGGGCGTGGTCAAGCATAACGGCCCGCTGATCGGTCCCGGTCGCGAGATCGAAAACCTGGCCTGGGCGTTCACCGACTACCCCCATTGGCGCGAGCTGGAACTGGACACGCATGCGGGGCTGGAGGCCCAGATCGCCGCGATTTCCGATGATATTGCGTACAATAATCACGACATTGATGATGGTATTCGGTCAGGCATTCTGGAAGTCGAGCCGTTGCGCGAGATACCGCTGATTGGTGGAATTTTCGATCGTGTCGAGAAACGTTGGCCCGATATCAGCAAGACCGTGAAAACGCATGAAGTCGTCCGCGAACTGATCGGCATCATGGTCGGAGATGTGCTGGAGGAGACGCGTCGCCGACTCGCGCTGCACAAGCCCGACAGTCCGGATGCCTTGCGACGCCTGGGCGAACCGGTCGTGAGCTTTTCCGAAGAAATGATGGAAACGCTGGCCGTATTGCGTCGCCATTTATTTGCCCACATGTACACGCACTACAAGGTCAATCGCATGATGAGCCAGGCGGGTCGCGTGACGCGCGACCTGTTCGATCTCTATCTGTCAGACCCCGGCGTGCTGCCGACCGACGTCCAGGCGCGCATTGACGGACAGGCAGAAGAGACGGCCGCCCGGGTCATCTGTGACCACATCGCGGCGATGACCGACCGGTTTGCGATGGAAGAGCATCGCCGTTTGTTTACCGTGCAGGGATATTTTTAGACAGCGCGAGAGACGGGCATGCCAGATTTCAAATGCTATCTTCAGGCATCCTTTCCGATTCGCGAAAGCACTGAACAGGCCAGACAAGTATGACGGACGACGACGGATCCCGAATTGGCGCCTATGCGCCCCCGACGGATGAATTCGAGACCTTTGATGCGCGCGACGAGGAAAACCGGCGCGGAACGCTGTTGCTGACAACGGCGATCGCGGTGCTGGTCCTGTTCGTGGGCGTGGTCTGGAGCGCGTTCAACCAGGGCGTCCGCGAGCGCGATGAGGCCCCGCGCCTGCTGGCCGAGGTCGAGCCTTATCGCGAACGCCCCGCGGATCCGGGCGGCGAAGAGACGCCGGACACCAATCTGGATGTCTACAACCGGCTGACCGGCGACAATGACGCCGACGAGGATGTCTCGCCACGCCCGGCCGCTGAAGAACCGCTGGAGGATACGCGACCATCCCTGCGCATCGAGACCGTTGATGCCGATGCCACGGGGACGTCCCAGCCTGATCCCGGTCAGCAGATCGAGGAAACCCCGCTTGAAGAACCGACCACGGATGTGACACCGCGCCAGGCGCCGGACCGTCCACAGCGTCAACCCGATCCCGAGCCGGAAACGCGACAGCCCGAACCGCAGGCACGTGAACCGGAGGTCCGCCAGCCGGACCCCGAGCCGGAGCCCGTCCTCCCGGCCGCTGCGCCGGCCGGTGACTGGGTCGTCCAGATTGCCTCCTTCCGATCCGTTGCAGATGCCGAAGGCGCGTGGCTGGCATTCCAGGGGCGTTTTTCGGACATTTCCAGCGGGTTGGGGCCGGATATAGCTTCTGTCGAGATAGCCAATCGCGGCACGTATCACCGGCTTCGGATCGCCGCTTTTGCGACGCGCGATGACGCGGTGAGCTTCTGTTCGACCCTGCAGGGGCGCGGACAGGACTGTCTGGTGGCGCGTCGATGACCGCCCGCGCGATGATTTACGGGCTCGCCGGAACCGAGCTCACCAAGGACGAACACGATTTTTTCCGCGATGCTGACCCCTGGGGATTCATTGTCTTTGCCCGCAATATCGACACACCGAAACAGCTGGCTCGCCTGACCATGAGCCTGCGCGATTGTGTCGGGCGTGATGCACCGGTCCTGGTCGACCAGGAAGGGGGGCGCGTGCGTCGCCTGCGCCCGCCGAACTGGCGCGAGATGGTGGCGGCGGAAGTCTATGCCAACCTGTTCAAGCGCGAACCGGAAGCCGCCATCGAGGCGGTCTGGCTGAACCATCGCCTGATGGCAGAGGAGATGCGCGCGGTTGGTATTGATGTGGACTGTGTGCCCTGCCTGGATCTGCGCATTCCGGGCGCGGACGCCATTATCGGTGACCGGGCCTTTGGCGATACGCCCGAGCCGATCATCCATCTGGGCCGCGCTGCGATCGAGGGCGTGCAGGCCGGTGGCGTGGCACCGATCATCAAGCATATCCCCGGTCACGGACGGGCGGACGCGGACAGCCATCTCGAACTGCCGGTGGTCGAGGAGGAGCATGAGCTGCTCTCGCAAACCGACTTTGAGCCCTTCAGGGCGCTCAACGATGCTGTCATGGCGATGACGGCCCACATCGTCTATCGCGATATCGACCCGGAACGTCCGGCGACGACGTCCGACGTGCTGGTCAACCAGGTCATCCGCGAGGAAATCGGTTTCGACGGTCTGCTGATGACTGATGATCTTTCCATGAAGGCCCTGACGGGCACGTTCAGGGAGCGCGGAGAAGCGTCGATCAAGGCCGGATGCGACCTGCTTCTTCACTGCAATGGCGATCCGGAAGAGATGCGGGGCGTCGCCGAGGCCGCGCCGGAGTTTGCCGGCAAGGCGCTCGAACGGGCACTTGCCGCAGAAGCGGTGCGCGAGGAAATCGAGAGTTTTGACGCGTCCGAGGGCGAATCACGGCTGAATAGCCTGCTGGAACTGGTTTCCGCATGAGCAGGATGTGAGCGAAGACTTCGAGGAAGACCTCCGCTTTGAAGCGGCAGAACAGGCCGAGACCGAGTCTCTGGTCGTGGATGTGGACGGATTTGAAGGTCCTCTGCACCTTTTGCTGGCGCTTGCGCGCAAAAAGAAAATCGACCTCGCGAAAATCTCCATCCTTGAACTGGCTGAGCAATATCTGGCCTTCATGGCCGAGGCTCGACGTCTTCGACTGGACCTCGCAGCAGACTATCTGGTGATGGCCGCCTGGCTGGCCTTTCTGAAGTCCAAGCTGCTTCTGCCCAAGCCCAAGAAGGATGACGAGGAGGCGCCCGCCGAGGTGATGGCTGCGGCGCTGGCCTTCAGACTGCGGCGTCTCGAAGCGATGCGTGCGGCCGGTGAGGCACTCTATGCCCGTCCCATTGCGCAACGCGATGTGATGATGCGCGGCATGCCGGAAGGCGTCCGCTCGACCCGTTCGGTCGTCTATGAGGCAGAGCTCTACGACCTTTTGAAAGCCTATGCGCACCGCCGTTCGCTTCAGGCGCGATCAACCTATCGGCCTTTCGTGCCCAAGGTTTATGGCCTGGAAACTGCAAGAGGACGGCTGGAGGGGCTGATCCCGCAAGTGCGTGATTGGCAGGATTTGGACAGCCTTCTGCCGGAGGCGCAGGAGCTGGGCGAGGACCCGCCACCGCGGCGGTCGGTACGAGCCAGTTCGATGCTTGCTGCTCTGGAAATAACAAAAGAAGGTCGCGCGCGTTTGCGACAGCGCGAGGCCTACGCACCGCTCTTTGTCCGGAGCGAGAAGCGGGATGAGGCGAAAGATGAGTGACGACGAGCAGGGTACAACGGAAGATCCGATTTCCCAGGCCATCGAAGCGCTCCGCGAACAAGCCGCACACCAGGGGCCTGTGGAGAGCGATGACGAGGTCGCCCAGACGCTGGGCCTGCGTCTCGCCGTCGATACCGAGCGCAAATACATGCGCATCCTGGAAGCGCTTCTCTTCGCTGCTGCCGAACCGCTGGATGAAGAGACGCTGATCGGTCGTCTGCCTCTTGAAGCCAATATCCCGTCCCTGCTGAAAATGCTGCAGGAAGACTATGCCGAACGCGGGGTGCGCCTGGTTGAAGTTGGCGGACGCTGGCGCTTCGAAACCGCGCCGGATCTGGCTGAAGTCCTCAACGAGGTGCGCCAGGAGCCGCGCAAACTGTCCCAGGCTGCACTCGAGACCCTGTCCATCATCGCCTATCACCAGCCGGTGACGCGGGCCGAGATCGAGGAGATTCGCGGCGTTGCCGTGTCCAAGGGCACGCTGGATCTTTTGTTCGAGCTGCGCTGGGTGCGTCCGCGTGGCCGCCGTCGTTCACCGGGGCGCCCGGTCACCTATGGTACGACACCGCTTTTCCTGGAGTATTTCGGGCTCAAGACGATCGGCGACCTGCCTGGGCAGACCGATCTCAAGGCGGCGGGACTGCTGGACCCGCGTGTACCACCGGACTTCACCGTGCCGGACCCGGAGCGTCATATCGAGGAATCCCTGCTGGAAGACCCGATGGATGAAGAGGAAGCGCATGCCTTCCACATCGACTTCATGGCCGAGGACGAACCCGTCGAGACAGAAACACCCTGATTGAGGGGTTGGACGCCGCGCTACAACTGCTTTAGACCTGTGTGAAATGGTTTAGACGGAGGGCTTTATGGCTCCGGGTATGTGGCAAATCCTGCTTGTTGTTCTTCTTGCTGCCGTCCTGTTCGGCGGGCGCGGGAAGATCGCTGCCGTGATGGGCGATTTCGCCAAGGGCATCACCAGTTTCCGCAAGGGGCTGAAGGATGATGAGGACGAAACGACAAATGACGCCGAAGACACCTCTGCCATTAGCGACGAAAGCCGCGACGACGAAAAAACCGGGAGCTAAGCCATGAGCCCCGGCATCGGCATGCCGGAAATGCTGGTGGTGCTGGTCCTCGCCCTTGTCGTGGTCGGCCCGCAGCAGCTTCCTGTTCTCATGCGCCGTGTGGGTCGCATGGTCGCGCAGGCGCGTGGTATGGCCAAGGAATTCCAGGCCAGTTTTGACGAGATCGGTCGCCAGACCGAGCTCGACGAGCTGCGCAAGGAAATCGAGGCCCTGAAGAACGCCAACCCGATCGAGGAGATCAGGGGCGAGATCGACCAGGTCGCGCTGGAAGCCCAGAATGACGAGATCCGCAAGCTGAAAATGGCCAAGGCGGGCCCGTTCCCGCCGGCGCATCCGCGCAAGCCCATCAAGCCTGAGAACAAGCCGGCGCCCAAGCCGCAAATCGCTCCGGAAGACGAAGAATAGCCATGTCCCATATCGAAGAGGACGAGGTCGAGGCCAGCCGCGCGCCGTTGATGGAGCATCTCGTAGAGCTGCGCCAGCGCCTGTTGCTGGTCATCGCTTTCCTGGTGGTCGGATTTATCGGCTGTTTCACTTTCTCTACCGCGTTGTACGAACTGCTTCTGCTTCCCTATCAAGAAGCCGCTTCGGCGACCCGTGGCGTGCCGGTCGACGAGCTGGACCTGACGGCGAATTTCTTCGCACCGCTGGAGTTCTTCTTCGTCCGGCTCAAACTCTCCCTGGTCGGCGCCATCATGGTGATCTTCCCGATCATCGCCTGGCAGATCTACGCGTTTGTCTCCCCCGGTCTCTACAAGAATGAGAAGGGCGCCTTTGCCCCGTTCCTGGTGCTGTCGCCGATCCTGTTCGGTCTGGGTGTGGCCTTTGTCTATTTCATCGTCCTGCCGATGGTTATGCGTTTCTCGCTGGGCCAGGAACAGGTGGGGGCTGATACGGGGCTCTCGATCGAGCTCCTGCTGAATGTCTCGGACTATATGAACCTGATCACCACGCTGATGCTGGTGTTCGGGATCTCCTTCCAGATGCCGATCCTGATGATGCTGCTGGCCAAGGCGGGGATCGTGCGTTCCACCACGATGCTCAATGGCTGGCGTTTCGCGGTTGTTGGTATCGCGCTGTTCGCTGCCTTTGCCACGCCGCCGGACCCGATCTCGCAGATCCTCCTCGGTGGTGCGCTGCTCGCCCTCTACTTCCTCTCGATCGGGGCCATGAAATTCATGGAACCCAAGCTCGAGGGCGAAGAACAAGCCTCATCCGACAGCTGATCGGTTTACCTGTCCGCCGGGCAGGGTTATAGCCGCCTCACTATTTTCCTCCGTCCGGACCTGAACCCATGCATGATATCAAGCTGATCCGTGAAGAACCTGCCCAATTCGATGCTGGCCTGGCGAAACGCTCGCTTGAGGCCCAGTCCGGTCGCCTGATCGATCTGGACAAGAAGGTGCGCGAGGCCAAGACGCGCCAGCAGGAAGCCGAGACCGAGCGCAATACGCTGTCCAAGCAGATCGGCCGCGCGAAAGCCCAGGGCGATGAGGACGAGTTCAATCGCCTGCGTGGCGAGGTCGACCGCCTGAAAACGGTGCTGGAAGAAGCCAGCGAGGAAGCGCGCCATTATGGCGAAGCGCTCAATCAACACCTGGCAGCCCTGCCAAACTTGCCGGAAGACGGTGTGCCGCAGGGCGCGGACGAGGCGGACAACGCCGAAGTGCGCCGCTGGGGCGAGCCGAAATCCTATGACTTCAAGCCGCGCGATCACGTCGATCTGGGCGAGGGCCTGGGACAGATGGATTTTGAAAAGGCCGCCGAACTGTCCGGTTCGCGTTTTGTCGCCCTGAAAGGGCCGCTGGCCCGCCTGGAACGTGCGCTCGCGCAATTCATGCTTGATGTGCACACGACCCAGCACGACTATACCGAGGTCAGCCCGCCTTTCCTGGTGCGCGACGAAGCCATGTTCGGCACGGGCCAATTGCCCAAGTTTGCCGAGGACCTCTTCCGGACGACGGATGATCGCTGGCTGATCCCGACCGCAGAAGTGCCGCTGACCAATCTGGCGCGCGATACCATCCATGACGAGACCGTCCTGCCGATGCGCATGACGGCGTTCACGCCGTGTTTCCGTGCCGAAGCCGGTTCGGCGGGCCGCGATACACGCGGCATGATCCGCATGCACCAATTCCAGAAGGTCGAGATGGTCTCCATCGTCGCCCCGGAAGAGAGTGAGGCAGAGCTCGATCGCATGACCGGCTGTGCGGAGAAGATCCTGCAGCTGCTGGACCTGCCGTATCGCGTCATGCTTCTGTGCACGGGCGATATGGGTTTCTCCGCCAAGCGCACCTACGACCTGGAAGTCTGGCTGCCGAGCCAGGACACTTATCGCGAGATTTCCTCCTGTTCGAACTGCGGTGACTTCCAGGCGCGTCGCATGAATGCGCGTTACCGCAAGGAGGGCGAGAAACGTCCGGCTTTCCTGCACACGCTCAACGGCTCCGGCGTCGCTGTCGGCCGGGCCATGCTGGCGGTGATGGAAAACCATCAGAACGCGGATGGCTCGATCACCATCCCTGAAGCCCTGCGCCCGTATATGGGCGGGCTGGACAAGATCGAAGCCTGATCATGGTGGCGGGTCTGGATAACCGAGGCAATATCGTCTCCTCCCTGACCCGCTTCATCCTCGAACTCGTCGCCTGGATCGCCGGACCGTGGGCCGTGTTTACAGTCTATGGCTGGCCGGGCGCTGTGATTGCGCTTGGCGGCCTCGTGGCTCTGCCAGCGGTATTCTCCACGCGCGGTGACAAGAAACACGTCATCATCCCGACCCCTGGGCCGATCCGCCTGTTGATCGAATTCTTCCTGTTTGCCGTTGCTGGCTATGCAGCCTGGCAGGTCTGGCCAATCGAGGCCGCGTGGGCGGTGTGGGGCGTGATCGGCTTGGGTGTGCTTGCCGGGATGCCGCGTTCGATCTGGCTGCTGCGTGGGGCGCCGGGTGAGTATGAGGGAAGGTCCTGATGGTTATGATTGCCGGCTGGGGCGTGGTTGCTCTGGGTTTTACCTACTATCTGATCGTTTCACTCTGGTACGAAAAGTTGTTGAGGACCCAGTTTCCCGAGCACGGAGTCGATGTTGGTGGCGGGAAAGCCCGCTTTTTCCACCCGCTGCAAATGGGACGTTGGAATCTGGATGAGTTTACAGAAGAAGAGCGGGAATTCTTGAATTCGGCCAGGGGGGCAACCGGACCGGCCATCAATCTCGTCTGGGCAGGAGCTGTCCTGATCGTTTTGGGCGCTTTTCTACCGTTCTAGGAAGTTCGGTTTTAGTTTTTGCTCCATGATGCCAATGGCGCATGGCGCTAATGCACCGCTGCTCAGCCTCTATCTCCACCAAGTGTGTGACAGCCAGTTCCGGTCCTCAACACGCCCGCTGCGGCCAGTGTTCCACCGCGCTTGCTGTGCCTGCGGTCTCGGTCGAAATTCTCCTCTTTATCACCCAGACTTCGTCATCACCCGGCTTGTCCGGGTGACCTCAGCTCACCTGCCAACAGGATAGCCGAGTTCCCTCGGATGCCCGCTTCGCGGTCACCGTGGGATGACGTTTTCGTTTGCTTAGACGGAAGTGTTCCGGCGCTGAACCGGTGAAACGCTGGATAGTCGTGACCTTCTCCGTTTGCGGCCAGTCTGGGCGCAGACCCGGGGAAGGTAGCAAGTAAAGGTGCAGACAGCTTATTCTTCCAGAAGAACCACGTGTTCGCGCAGCCAGGGCTCAACGTGTTCAAAACTGAACTTGCCAGTTTCATAGAGGTCGAGAATGAAGGCAATTGCTGTCTCCACATCGGCAGTCAGTTCATAGCCGTTGAGCCCCAGAAAAATGTCCATGGCGGCGAATGCGGTCCGCTTGTTTCCGTCCACAAACGGGTTGTTCTGGGACAGGCTTTCCCAGAGTGCGGCGGCCTCCTCGATGATATCGCGATAATATCCGGTTCGCGGGCGGTGTAGCGCGGATTCAAGCTGCCCCGGGTCCCGCAATCCTCTCGCGCCTCCGTAACGGGCGATCTGGGCCGCGTGGATTTCGAGGACCAGTTCGACCTCGAGGTATTCCCGCATCACTTGGTCATCTTCTTGTAAAGTGCGTCGTACTTGGCCATCGACTTTTCATGCAAGGCCATGGCGCGCTCGCGCTTGGAGCCCTGTCGCTTTTTTTCGAGCATCGCGGCGACGGCTTCTTCGACAAGCGCCTGGATCTGTCGACCCTCGGCCTTTGCAAGGTCGCGTAACTCCGCCAGCAGGGTGCTATCGAGCTGGGTGGCAAACTTTTCTCGCTGGATTGTCATGCCGGTCTCGTAACCTCCATCATGATCTATCATGATACCACAGGCCGGAGAGCCAACAAGATTTCCGCAGGCGATGCGATGGCCAGGCGGACAAATTGGTCTAGAACCAGTCCCAGACAATCGACGAGGCCGCCATGATCCCTGACAATCCCCGCATCCTTTTGACCAATGATGATGGCATCCGCGCCCATGGCCTGAAATCGCTGGAGAAGATCGCACGCGAACTTTCCGATGATATCTGGATCGTGGCACCGCATGAGGAGCAGTCCGGGGCAGGGCGCTCGCTGACGCTGCACGACCCGCTGCGAGTGCGCCAGTGGGATGAGAAGCGCTTTTCTGTCACCGGCACACCGACGGACTGTGTGCTTATGGGTGTCCAGGATATTATCCCTGACCGACAGCCGGACCTGGTCCTGTCGGGCGTTAATCGCGGTCAGAATATCGGCGAGGATGTGACGTTCTCGGGCACGGTGGCCGGGGCCATGCAGGGCATGCAGTTGGGTATTCCCTCGGTAGCCATGAGTCAGGCCTATGGCTTCCAGGTCGATTCAACCATCCACTGGGAAACCGCTGAAACCTATGGTGCGCCTATCCTGCGCCGCCTGTTCGATCTGAAATGGCCGGACGATGTCCTCATCAACGTCAATTTCCCCGACTGCCCGCCCGACGCGGTCAGCGAGGTTGAGGTGACGCGGCAGGGGCGTCGGGACCAGCACATCCTGCATGCCCAAAAGCGCACCGACCCGCGTGGGGTGGATTATTACTGGCTCGGCTTTCACGGCAAGCTGTCCAACCCGCCGGAGGGTGTGGACCTGAAAGCCATCTATGACGGCAAGATCTCGGTCACGCCGCTTCACATGGACCTGACACACGGCGAGACTCTCGGCAATCTGAAACGCATGCTGGGTGGTGCGCCGCCCAAATCCTGATGCTGAGAAGGCGGGTTGATGTCATTTCCTGATCCCCGGATGATCCAGCTGGTCATGTCGCTGCGCGGAGGCGGGGTGACGGATATGGCTGTGCTGGCGGCGATGGAACGAACACCGCGAGAGGTCTTTGTTCCTGAGCGTTTTTCCGACCAGGCATTTGATGACCGGGCGCTGCCGATCGATTGCGGCCAGACCATCTCCCAGCCGCTTATCGTTGGTCTGATGACGCAGGCGCTCAAGATCGGTGACCGGGACAAGGTGCTCGAGATCGGCACCGGGTCAGGCTACCAGGCGGCGATCCTCTCCAAGCTTGCGCGCCGCGTGTATTCGGTGGAGCGCTATCGCACGCTCTCCAAGATTGCCGAGGAGCGTTTTCACGGGCAGGGCATCAACAACATTGTCACGCGTATCGGCGATGGCTCGCTAGGGTGGCCGGAACAGGCGCCCTTTGATCGGGTTATCCTGACCGCGTCCGCGCCCAAACGCCCGGACACGATCCTGGACCAGCTCAAGGATGGCGGCATAGCTGTCGCGCCCGTTGATCGCGGTCATGAGCAAATCCTGGTTCGCTATGACAAACAGGACGGGCAGATCACTGAAACAGACCTGATGACAGTGCGCTTCGTGCCGTTGGTGAAGGGTGTCGCCAAAGCTATGTGATCGCGGGTGATTCATTATTCGAATCACAGCGCGTTTTCGTGCCTATGGATAACCGCTGGTTAAAACTTCTCTGGCTTGATGGGCGATAACTGTTCAAGCGGAGATCCGTCCGAAGCCATGCGTCTGCCTGTTGTCATAAGCCTTTTTGCTGCGCTGAGCGCCAGCTTGTCGGCCTGTGCCTCCTCTGGCATTCGCGAGCCTGCGCGGGTCGAGTATCGCAATGCCTCTCCCTATACGACAGCGTCCGGCGCTGTCATTCGCCGGGATTGCCGCAATGGCTATGAGGTGCGGAACGGCGATACTCTTTCGGAAGTGGCAGAACATTGCGGCATTCCGATGCGCGAGCTTGCCGAGGCCAATGGTCTGAATCGTCCCTATACCTTGCGGGTCGGCCAGCGCCTGACCATGCCGCGGCCACCGGTGCACGTGGTGCAGCGCGGAGAAAATCTCTATCGCATTGGCTTGCGCTACAATATCCCGTTCCAGCAACTGGCTGCGCACAATGGAATTGGCGCGCCCTATGAGCTGGAAGTTGGCCAGCAGATCCGCCTGCCCATCGGGGCGCGGGCATCCACCAATAACAGTGCGAGCGATCGCTCGACCCGCAATACCTCGCGTAATACCCGAAACGCCCGTGTCGAACGGACCGAGCCCGCAGCAAATGCACCGCGGTTCGACTGGCCGGTGCGTGGCCGGGTCCTGACCAGTTTTGGCCGCACGTCTGAAGGCGGCCGCAATGATGGTATCAATATCGAGGTGCGTCACGGAGCCGAGATCCGCGCGGCGGCGGCCGGGCAGGTGGTCTATGCCGGTGGCGAGCTGGACGGTTACGGACAGCTGGTCCTGATCCGTCATTCCAATGGCTATGTGACCGCCTATGCGCACAACAGCCAGCTGCTGGTCCGTGAAAGTGACCAGGTCGAGCGCGGCCAGGTCATCGCCCGCGCCGGTTCAACCGGCACAGTGGACAGCCCGCAGCTGCATTTCGAGATCCGCCGCGGCGTGAATCCGGAAGACCCGATGGCGCATTTGCGCTGATGAAGGAAAATCAATAACCGCTTGGCCTTGTTGCAAGTGTCCGGGACACCGATATAGTCCCGGCCAACTTCTTTTGGGCCGGATTCTATCCGGTCCCAGGTAAAAGCGGAGATATACGCGCCAATGACACCGGAAATGACGCAAACAATCATCATGTTCGGCCTGATGATTGCGGTCCTGTACTTCTTCATGATCCGTCCGCAGCAGAAGCGCCAGAAGGAACATCAGTCCCTGCTGGAAAGCCTCAAGAAGGGCGATGAAGTCGTCACCCAGGGCGGCATGATCGGCAAGGTCACCAAGGTCGCTGAAGGCGAAGTCACCCTGGATGTTGGCGAGGGCGTCAAGATCAAGGTGGTCAAGTCGACCGTTCTCGACGTTCGCAATCGCACCGCTCCGGCCCCTGCGAACGACGCTGCAAAGTCCTGATTTCCCACAATATTGGATAGTCCGCCATGATGCATTTTGGGCGCACGAAACTCATCACGATCTTCATGGTCGTCCTGCTGGGCGTCATGTATTCCGTGCCGAACATGGTCCCGTTTGAACAGCGCTATCAGCTGAACGAAGCGGGGGAATACGAAGCCCAGGGCATCTGGCAGTATATCCCAAGTCGCACGATCAATCTCGGTCTCGACCTTCAGGGCGGTTCGCACATCGTCTTCCAGGTCGATATGGACGACGTCCGTGAACAGCAATTGCAATCGATCCGAGCCGATGTCGAACAGGCCCTGTCTGTTGATGGTCGCCGGATCCACCGGTCCGTTTCCGTCGTTGGCGAAGAGGTGGTAGCGATCACCGTTCAGGCCGAGGATCGCGAGACCGCGCTTGAACGTATCCAGGACCTGTCCGTCCCGGTTGATCAACAGCCTGGCGATTTCACCATTGCGGAAACCCTGGTGGTAACCAGCGGCGGTACGGACGAGCCGAATGTGGTTCGCGTGCGAGTTTCTGACGAACAGCTGGCCGCCATCGAGACACGCACGGTTCAGCAGTCCATCGAGGTTATCCGCCGTCGTCTCGACGGTATGGGCACAACCGATCCGACTATCGTCCGCCAGGGTGATAGCCGGGTTCTGGTGCAGGTGCCCGGAGCGGACGATCCGGAAGTCATCATCGGACTTGTCGGCGCGTCCGCGGCGATGAGCTTCCACATGGTCGATGAAAGCATTGACCCCGGCATTGACGGCCAGGCGCGCGTGCCCCCGGGACGCGCCATCTTCCCGATGGCATCCAGCGAGGGCGGTGGCTATATCGTCGTTGAAAGCCGGGCCCGCCTGACGGGTGAAAATCTGACCAATGCATCGGTCTCAACCCACCCGAATTATGTCGGTCCGGTCGTCGCCTTCCGCATGGATACACAAGGCTCGCTCATCTTTGGTGAACTGACCAGGGAAAACCGCGGGCGTCGTTTTGCCATCGTCCTGGATGGTGAGGTGATTTCTGCGCCACGCATCAACGAGCCGATCCTGTCCGGGTCCGGCGTGATTGGTGGCAGCTATACCTACGAAACGGCGACCAACCTGGTCATTCTGCTTAATGCTGGTGCACTGCCGGCCTCGCTGACGCCGGTCGAGCAACGCAATGTGACGCCCAGCCTGGGTTCGGACCAGATCGAGAGCGGCCGCCTGGCGGTTCTGATCGGTTTCGGTCTCGTCATCGTCTTCATGGTCGCGTCCTATGGCGTTCTGGGCATCTTCTCTACCTTGGCTTTGCTGCTCAACGTGGTCCTGATCCTGGGCGGTCTGTCCGGCCTCGGGGCGACGCTGACCCTGCCGGGTATTGCGGGCATCATCCTGACCATCGGTATGGCCGTCGATGCCAACGTCCTGATCTATGAGCGTATCCGCGAGGAGGCACGACGAGAGAAGGTCAAGCCCACCATGGCCATACAGGCCGGTTATGAGCGGGCGCTGGCGGCAATCCTTGATGCCAACATCACTACGCTGATCGCGGCGGCTGTTCTGTTCATGCTGGGCGCAGGCCCGGTTCGAGGCTTCGCTGTCACGCTGGGCATCGGCATTATCACCTCGGTCTTCACCGCCTTTGTATTCTCCCGCCTGCTGGCGGTTCTCTGGCTGCGCGCGACCAAGCCGCAAAAACTGCCGCTTTAAGGGGAGGGGTACGACATGTCTTTTGCTCTCGTTAAATACCTGCCGTCCGGAACGACCATTCCCTTCATTCGCGCCCGCATGGCAGCGATGGCGGTTTCCCTGCTGATTGTGTTGGGCTCTCTCGGCGTGTTCGGCGTTGTCGGCATTAATTTCGGTATCGACTTCCGCGGCGGCATCCAGGCGGATGTTGAGACGGCTGCTCCGGTGGATGAAGTCCGTGCCCTGGCCAATGGCCTCGGTCTCGGCGAAGCCAAGATCCAGGCCTCGGTTGCTGCACCAGGAGAAACCCGCTCTGTGCTGGTCACCATGCCCTTGCAAGAGGGTGAGGGGCTGGAAGGCGAGGAGCTGCAGAACGAAGCCCGTCGCGCACTCGTTGCGGGGCTGGAAGCCGGGCTTGATGATGCACAGATCCTCGGCACGGCCGTTGTCGGTGGTGCAGTTTCCGGCGAGCTGGTGGTCAAGGGGATTACCGCGATCGTGGTCGCGCTCTTCCTGATGCTGATTTACATCTGGTTCCGCTTTGAGTGGCAGTATTCGGTCGGTGCCATTGTCGCCCTGACCCACGACGTCATCGCCACTATCGGTTTTTTCTCGATCACCCAGATGACATTCGACCTGGCGACGGTGGCCGCGATCCTGACGATTGTCGGTTACTCGATGAATGACACCGTCGTCGTGTATGACCGCATCCGTGAAAACCTGCGCAAGTACAAGAAGCTGTCGGTCGAGGAAGTGCTCAACCTCTCGATCAATGACACGCTCTCGCGCACGATCCTGACCTCTGTCACCACGCTGCTGGCACTGCTCGCGCTCTACCTCATTGGTGGCTCGACCCTGCAGGGCTTCTCGGCCGCCATGATCTGGGGTGTCCTGATCGGTACCTATTCGTCCATTTTTGTTGCTGCCCCGCTGCTGCTCTTCACCAATGTGAACCGCTCCAGTGAGGAAGACGTCGAAGTGGTCGATTTCTAGGCGATTAGCGTTTCACGCGAATTGTTGTAATTTCCCCTCCTCTTGCAATCGGTTGATTCTCGGGGAGGGGAATTTCATGGCCGCTATTCTGACTAACCTTCGCACAACGGTGCATGTCTCACTGGCGCTGGCGATCCTGTATTATGTTGGCTATGTGCTGGCCGGCGGTGCTGCACTGAACTACGAGGCGATCGCACGCTGGACCCATGTCGTGTCCGGCATCATGTGGATCGGCCTGCTGTGGTATTTCAACTTCGTGCAGATCCCCAACATGCCCAATATCCCGGACGAGCAAAAACCGGCGATCGGCAAGGTGATCGCGCCAGCGGCCCTGTTCTGGTTCCGCTGGGGTGCCGCAGCAACCGTGCTGACCGGCCTCATCGTTGCGGCCCTGCGCGGCTATCTGGTTGAAGTCATGAGCCTGGGTCTGCTGGGCGCGGGCTATACGCCGCAATACTCCTTCATCGGTATCGGCATGTGGCTGGCCCTGATCATGGCCTTCAATGTCTGGTTCGTGATCTGGCCGAACCAGAAGATTGCCCTGGGTATTGTCGAGGCTGATGCCGACGCCAAGCCGGCGGCAGCTCGCACGGCGATGCTGTTCTCGCGCACCAATACGCTGCTCAGCTTCCCGATGCTGATCGCCATGTCGATGGCCCAGACCCTGTTCGGCTGATCCGACGGACCGCACAAAAGAAGAAGGCCCGCCGGTTGGCGGGCCTTTTTTGTATTCAGCGGTTTTAGCCTACTAGTCCTCAAACACCATCGAGCCATAGACCATCGGCCGGAAGACGTCCGAGGAGCGCGGCTCAGGGCGGTGCGGGCTCGGCTGGATCTGGGTCATCAGGACCGCAGACACACCCGTGGCCGGGCTGGCAAAGAAGTCGGTATCGAACATGCCACCCCAGGAGATGTCGCCAGGCACGCCTTGCGGCTCCTGACCTTCCTGCGGGGGCAGAACGACCGCGAGGCCAAAGCCATAGGACGCTGCGCCCCAGCCGCCGCCCAGCTGCGCGGTCGTGACCTGGGGGCTGCCCATCTGCATCAGGGTTTCCGGCTGGACCAGGCGGACATCACCCAGCGCGCCGCCATTGGCCAGCATCATGGCAAAGCGGATGTAGTCGGTGCCGGTGGAGACCAGGCCACCGCCGCCGGACGCCCAGTCCGGATTGCCCCGTTCGAACTCGACCATCTCACCGGTCTCGGTGTGGATGTAGAGCGGGGACATGTCCTCTTCGCTCAGATCCGTATCTTCAAAGAAGAAGCCGGTGGAGTGCATGCCGAGCGGCTCGAAGATCCGCTCTTCCATGAAGTCCTCGAACGGGGTCTCTGACGCCACTTCGACGACGCGCCCGAGCACGTCGTTCGAATAGGAATAGAACCAGCGCTCACCCGGATCGGTATAGAGGATCAGGCCGGACAATTGCTCCATGCGCGCTTCAAGGTTGCCTTCACCGCTATAGAGCGAGTTTTCCAGATAGAGGCGTCCCAGATCGCTCTCGGCCTCGAACAGATACCCCAGGCCGGCGGTGTGGGTCATCAGGTGGCGAACGGTCATCACCGTGCCGGCCGGGCGGGTTTCGATCTGGCCCTCTGCATTGGCCATCGGGGAGACGGCGACCTGCATGTCGGCAAAGGACGGGATGTAGTCGCTGACCGGGTCATCCAGCCCGAGCTCGCCGTTCTCCACCAGCATCATCGCCGCCAGAACGGTGACCGGCTTGGTCATCGAAGCAATGCGGACCGGTGTGTCGATGGTGAAGGGGGTCGCATTTTCCAGGTCAGAGAACCCGGCCTCGGCCGTGAACACGATCTCTTCGCCCCGGGCGATAATCGCGGCATAGCCCGGGCGGTGACCCTGGGCCGCCAGCGCATCCAGCTGGGCATCCAGCGCGGCAAGTGCGGCGGGATTGAAACCGTCCTCGGACAGCTGCGGTTGCAGCGCCAGGACGGGTGAAACAGACGACAGTGCCAGCGCGGCGGCTGTCACGACTGTACGAGCAAACATGAACTCCCCCTCGGGATATTTTTATCGACCGAGGGGGAGAGTAGGGCGGCCAGCCGCTCTTGGCGAGCGGCTTGTTGCCTTACGCTGCGTCGGCGAGGGCCGCTTGCAGGTTCTGGGCAGCGAAATCCCAGTTGATCAGCGTATCGAGGAAGGTGTCGATATAGCTCGGGCGCGCATTGCGGAAATCGATGTAATAGGCGTGTTCCCACACATCCATGGTCAGCAGCGGCGTGACACCATCTTCGGTTAGCGGCGTTTCAGCGTTCAGCGTCTTGCGCACTTCCAGCTTGCCATTGGCCAGCACCAGCCAAGCCCAGCCAGACCCGAATTGCGTCGCGCCGGCATCGGCAAAGGCCGTCTTGAACGCGTCCAGGGAACCGAAATCGCGGTCGATCAGCTCGGCCAGCTCACCACTCGGGGTGCCGCCGCCATTCGGCGTCATGGAGTGCCAGTAGAAAGTGTGGTTCCAGATCTGGGCGGCATTGTTGAAGATGCCAGCCTGTGCGGCGTCGCCCGCAGAGATCTTGATGATGTCTTCCAGGGATTTATCTGCCACTTCAGTGCCCTCGATCAGGCCGTTGAGCTTGCCGACATAGGCGTTGTGGTGCTTGCCGTGGTGGAAATCCAGCGTCTCGGCGGAAATGTGCGGTGCCAGGGCGTCTTTGGCATATGGCAGGTCGGGGAGGGTGAAAGCCATGAAGGACCTCGTTTCAAGCTTGGGGACTGATATGCGAAGAAAGCCGCAGCGGTGTGCTGCGAAACATTGCTGGTGTGCATATGGGGTGTAACAAGGTTCTGTCCAGCAGGAGCACGCATGTCGGCTGAAGATTTCAACACGCTGTTACAAAAATCCGACCCGGACCGTCGGTTATCCGCGCTGTTCGCGCCGGAAGACGTCCGCGAGCGGTTGTTTGCGCTGTATGCCTTCAACCAGGAAGTCGCGCGTATCGCCGAAGCGACGTCGGAAAGCCTGATCGGTGAAATGAAACTGACCTGGTGGCGTGATGCGGTCGAGGATCTCTATCTGGCAACGCCGAAAGTGCGCCGCCATGCAGTGCCGGAGGCGCTCGCCGGGTTGACCGACCGCATCCAGCGCGACGCCTTGCTGGGGCTTGTTGAGGCGCGCTTTGAGGATGTATCGGCACGTCCGCATACGGATTTGGCCGAGTTGATCGCCTATGTCGACCAGACAGCCGGTGCGCTCGTGCAAATGGCGCTCGAAGTCTGTGAAGCGGATCTGCCGGACGACTGGGCGAGGCAGGGGGGGCGCGCCTGGGGGCTGTGTGGCCTTCTGCGGGCCTTTGCCCATCGGGCGAGCATTGGCCGGGCACCGGTGGCCGGCGATGAGCTGGTGAGCGAGGGCGGCAGTGCGGCGATGCTGGCGCAGGGGCTGGGTGAGGACAAGGCTGCGCGCCTGGTCGAGCCCGTTCGGGCGGCCTGCGAGGGCGCTCTCGAGGCCTTCAACGCGCTGGGTCCGATCCCGGCTAACGCCGTTCCGGCACTGGGTTATGTGCGGCTGGTCCCGGCCTATCTCAAACGCCTGCCGACAAACCCGTATGAGATGGCTCCCGAGCCGGCCCTGCTCGGGCGTCAATTGAGGCTGAACTGGCTCGCCCTGACCGGTCGCTAGCTGGATCGCTGCGGCAGGAGTCATATTTCAAGGCTGACAGCGCGACGTTTTGGACTAACTTTCGTGACAGATTCGATACAGGAGAGATTTTCATGCCGCACGCTTTGATCACTGGTGCCAATCGCGGATTGGGCCTGGAGCATTGCCGGCAGCTGCTCGAGCGCGGCTGGACGATCTCGGCGGCAGTTCGCGATCCGTCTGCGGCCAGCGAGCTCAAGGCGCTGGATCCCGGCGAGGGGCGCCTCAACCTGTATGCCTATGATGCCAGCGATGTCTCGGCCGCCGTGAAACTGGCCGAACAGGTCACCGGGCCGATCGACCTCCTGTTCGCCAATGCCGGCATGATGTCCCGCGAGACCCGCAATTTCGGCACCGCCGGCAGCGAGCACTTCATCAGCGAGATGCGCGTCAATGCGCTTGCCCCTCTGGTCCTGGTCGAAGCTTTCGCCGACCAGGTGGCCCAGTCGGAAATGAAAGTCATCGCCCTGCAGTCCAGCCGTATGGGCTCGATCAGCGATAATGACAGCGGCGGTGCCTATGGCTATCGCGCGTCCAAGGCGGCACTCAATGCCATCGGCAAGTCCCTGAGCCTCGACCTCCAGGATCGCGATATCGTCACGCTGGTCCTGCATCCGGGTTGGGTGCGCACCGACATGGGGGGCCCCGGTGGTCTGCTGACGGTTGAGGAATCGGTATCCGGCCAGCTCGATCTGATCGCCCGTGCCTATGACAACCCGGCCATGAATGGCCGTTTCTTCCACGTCAGTGGCGAAGACCTGAGCTGGTAGCGCGACGTTTCAAGTCATGAACAAACGGGCGCGCCGAGGATATCGGGGCGCCCGTTTTCTTTTTCTGTCCGCTATTCGCCGATATGCTCGGCGAGGAAGGTTTCGACGGCCTGGAACCAGGCCATGCGGCTTTCATTGATACGCAGCCAGTGATCGCCCAGTTCCAGTTCAATGAGTTCGACATCCACACCGGCACGGCTCGCTTCGCGTTCAAAGCGGCGGCTCTGGTCAATCGGAACGACCGTATCATGCTCGCCGTGAACCAGAAGCAGGGGAATGGTGATCTGGTCGACATGTTCCATCGGAGAGAGGTCTTCCAGCATGCGTGAACCCGCGCGATTATCCTGGTCAGCCAGGACCCGGTTCCAGTGGGTGATAACCCAATGGTGGCGCCCATAATTATCCAGGGCATAGCGGTATTGCCGACGCAGATCAGCAACCGGCGCAAAGGCGGCTGCACACTGGAATTCGTCAGGTGTGTAGACCGAGGCGGCCAGTGCGGCATAGCCGCCATAACTGGCTCCGACGACGCACGTCCGGTCCGCGCTGGCGATACCGGCGTCGATCAGATGACGGCGAGAGTCGGTCACATCGTGCTGCATGATGCCACGGCCCCAGCCGCCCCGACCTGCGCTTTCCCAGTTCAGACCATAGCCTCGACTGCCGCGGAAATTGGGTTGGTAGACGGCATAACCGCGCGATGCGAGAAAATGCGCCATCGCGTCAAAACCACCATAGTCCCGGCTTGCCGGCCCACCATGTGGCATGATTACGGTCGGGAAGGGGCCGTCTCCCGCGGGCGTGGTGAGATACCCCGGGATCGACGTGCCATCGCGCGCCGTAACGGCATAGGGGCGGCGATTGGGCAGCTCGACGCCGTCCAGGGCCGCATATCCGCTGCCCAGCGGAACGAGTTCGGAATGTACCCGGTCATAGATCACATATTGCCGGGGCGCGTTTTCGCTCTCGGTCGTGAACAGAATGCGCTGACGGTCGCGAGACCAGCTTTCGATCACCGGGAAGGTGCCAGCCAGCTCGGCGATCTCGTCGTGGAGTGCCAGCAGGTCTGCATCCAGCCAGTCAATTGCACGGCGTTCATCGCGATACATCACGCCTGCCGGTGCGTTATTCCAAGGGTCGCGAATGACCTCATACAGGTCCAGCTCGGAACTTCCGGACAGCAGGGCGGTGAACTGACCATCCTCCATGGACATGGCGTACAGGGACGCGCGCGCATCGGTCTCCGGGTTTTGCAGGCGGGTCTGGACCGCCAGATCGCCATCCGGCAGCAGGCCGACAATGCGATAGCTGAGCACCTGGGCATCCTCTATCTCATCAATGATCGGCCAGGTGTTCTCACCGGTATTGCGACGCAGGCGGGTCCGGTTTCGGGTCTGGGAATAATCGAGGCGGGCGACAGCGCGGCCCTCGGTGTCGATGGCCCAATCCACCGTGTCCTCGCCGCCGAATCCAAGTCGCCGGAAACTCCGGGTGCGCGGATTGATGGCCCGCAATTCGATCTGTCCGCTATCCAGTCGGACGGGCGTGATCACATAGCCTGTATCCGGTTCGATCCCCAACATCTGGCCCGCATTGGGATTGTTGAGTGTCGGTTGGCGGACAAATTCCGGTGCAAGGCCGTTTTCCACGTCGAAGGAGAGGCGGCCGGAGATGTCCACGATACCGACACCGCGGATGTCGGAGTGGAACATGGCTTCCATCATGACGATGGTGTTGGTCGACCACTCGATACCGACCGTGCGCCAGGCATTGGTTCCACGCAATTGAAGCTCGCCGGTCGCCAGGTTGTGCACGACCAGTGCTTCGGCGCCGTTTTCATCCGATGACAGATAGGCCAGATATGTGCCGTCAGGCGACAGGGCTGAGTATTGCCTGTCCTCTCTCTGGGCGAAGGCCTCCAGCGGAGGTTGGGCAAGCGCACTCGTCGGAACAGCGACGGCCAGGCCGATCGCAGCAAACAGTTTGAACACGGTGATACTCCGTTCGGTCAGTTATTCGCCGATGTGTTCGGCAAGGAAGGTTTCCAGGGCCCGCAATAGGGTGATCTGCATGGTCACGTCATCAAGTGAGTGATCGCCTTCATCCAGTTCGATGTATTCCACGTCTCCGCCGGCGCGGCGCAGGGCGCGCGCCATGCCCGAGCTCTGGTTGGCATCGACAACATTGTCGTTGTCGCCATGAAGGAGCAGTACGGGGATCTGGATGTTCTCGGCGTGGTGGATGGGAGACATGGCGCGCAGGGCGTCATTGCTGTCCAGGTCCGCATCTCCCTGCATCAACTCGCTCCAATACTCCCAGCTCCAGTGGTCGCGGCCATAGCGCTGCCGCACATAGCTGATGAAGGAAGGCAGGTTGGAGACAGGGGCTATTGCCACCGCGCAGTCATACAGCTCCGGTGTGAAACTCGCGCCTGCGAGCGCCGCGTAACCGCCATAGCTCCATCCCACGATGCAAACACGGTCGGCATCGACAATGCCCGCCTCGATCATGGCCTGGACGCCGTCGGTCACGTCGTCCTGCATCACGCCGGTACCCCATTCGCCAAAGCCGGCACTGCGCCACTCATAGCCATAACCGTCCGAACCCCGGAAATTGGGCTGCAGCACGGCGTAGCCGCGGGAGGCAAGGAAGTGGGCCATGGCATCAAAACCACCGGTCTCGCGAAGTGCGGGGCCGCCATGCGGCAGGATCACCGACGGGAAGGGGCCGTCACCTTCCGGCGTGGTCAGATAGGCGGGAACAACCGTGCCGTCGCGCGCGGTATATTCGATGTGCCGTCGTGCGGGCAGTTCCGCCATGCCAAGTTCGCCATGGACCGTGCCAATGAAATCGACCCGGCCTGCATTGACGTCGAACAGGTAAAGCGCGGGCGACTGGCGTTCGTTCTCGACATTGATGATCAGCTTGTCGCGCGCCCGTGACCAGCTCGTGATCCGCACAATCTGGTCGGGGAAGGCTGTATCCAGGGCAGATTGCCAGTCGGCCAGTTGTTCGTCGAACCAGACATGCTGGGTAAATTGGTCCTCATAGGTCACACCGACGACCCCATTGGTGTAGGGGTCTGTGATGACGGCCTCCAGATCATAGGTCGGATGGAGAAACACCGTCTCTTCGATGTCCCCGGTCTCAATCGACAGCGCGTACAGGCCCCGCAGCGACCGTCCAGCGTCATTCGTGAATGTTGCGGTTACGCCGATATCGCCGTTGGGCAGCAGGCCCCACGCAGTGAAAACGGGCCGCGCTGCGTCTTCGGCCGTGTAAAGCGGTTCCCAGTTTTCCTCGCCCAGTGTTCGCAAAACCTGGCGCCGGTCGTCCGAGGAGTAGTCATTGCGCGCGATCGGCAGACCGCGGGCGTCAATGACCCAGTCCCGGGTCTCCTCCTGTCCCTGTCCCGCGCGGCGCACGCCCCGGCCCATCGGATCAACGGCAAAGAGGTCAAACCGCTCATTGCGATCATAGGCCGGAATGAGGGCGTGACCGGTTTCAGCCTCGATGCCGATGATGTTCCCGAGGTAGAAATTGACGCCCAGCATTCTGTTGTCCTGCAGCAATTGTCGGGCTGCGAGATTGTCCTGGGTGTCGATGGAAAACGTCGCGGATACGTCCACGCTGCCCCTCACGCCCACAAAATTGCGGTTCACCGTGGCCGAAACAAGCAGCATGCGGTCATCGGCCCAGCGCAGGAAGGCGGGCGCGACCGCCGTCATGTCCACGATCTGGACTTCGCCGGTGATCAGCGACCGAACCGCGAGCGCGCGACCACCTTCGAAATTGGTGAAAAACGCGATCTGATTGCCGTCAGGCGACAAGGTTGCCAGTTCGATCGCCGGACGTTCGGCAAATTGCTCCAGCGGCGGCTGGGCATGGCTGGCGGGTGCAGCCACAAGGATGGCTACGGCAACAAGAATGGAACGAATAATCACAATATCCCCCGGTACTCTGACCAGGTGAATTCAGCAGAGTGGTGTCGCCAAATCAATGCAACTTTTGCTGAAGGTGTGAATAACCCGGATCAGCGCGCGTCGCGCCAGCTGACGATGTCCTCCAGCGCACGCTTGGCCTGCCAAGGCCAAGGAACTACTCGCCAATGTGTTCGGCGAGGAAGGTTTCCAGGGCCTCGAACCAGGCCAGGGTCGCATCTGCCGACTCGTGACCAGCCCCGACATCATCGAGGATCTCGAGCTGGACACGCGCATTTCTTCGCTGGGCATGTCTGACGAAATGCCTTGTGTGCACGAAATTGAACCCTTCATCGTCTGTGCCGTGCATGACGAATATCGGTGCAGTTTCAGCGCTGATATATTCCATCGGGGAGAGGCGGCGGATCGCCTCGCGCGAGAAACGGGCATCGGGACCCAGGAGCTGCAGTTTTCGCTGGTGCAAGCCTGCCGAGTCGCGACCCACATAATCCTCGATCTGACGATACCAACGCTCGGTATCGAGTATGGCCCCGAATACCGCTGCGCAGGCGATTTGATCGGGATGCAAGATTGCTCCCATCACAGATGCATAGCCACCGTACCCGCCGCCAACCATGCACACCTTGCCCGGTTCGGCGATGCCTGCCTGGATAAGCGCCTCCGCACTGTCGAGAAGGTCGGTTTGCCTGACGCCGAAACCCCACTCACCATATCCGGCCTCCAGCCATTCAAGACCATATCCCGTGCTTCCGCGCGCGTTGGGTTGGTAGACGGCGTAACCAAGGCTGGCCAGAAATTGCGCCAGCGGGTCGAAGCCGCCGTTGTAAACGCCATTACTCCAGGAGTGGGACAGGATAACGGTCGGATGCGGTCCGGGGCTGTGCGGCAGGGTCAGATAGCCGGGAATACTCTGGGTATCGCGGGCCGAGATGTTGTACGGTTCGCGAGCGGGGATGCTCCGCTGAGTCAATGCCGGGTGGGTAGAGCCCAGAGAAGTGATCTGGTCGGTGTTCAGGTTCAGAGCAAAATACTCGACCGGCGCCGAACCTTCACGGCGTTCGGCGACTATGACATCGCGATCAATTGACCAGTTCAGCAGAGTGACTGTTGTGTCTGGATAGCGCGCGTCGAGCGTCCGCTGAATTTCGGCAAGGCCTTCATCGAACCAGTCAACAAAGGGAGTTGCGTCCTGATAAAACGCACCGACAGGCGTGTTGCCGTGCGTCTCGTAAACAACGCGAGCTATGTCGAGTTCCGGGTGAGTGGAAAGCGTGTCTTGAAGAGAGCCGTCTGTGGGCGAGAGTGCATAAAGTGACTCGGTTCGCAGACCGGTCTCCGGCATGTTTCGGGTTGCGACAACCAGCCGCCCATCGGGCAGTGTGCCATGACTGTCCAAGTCAAGAAGGGGCCGGTCAGCGAACTCCCGCAAGGTCGGCCAGATGTCATCATCTGTGCGGAGGACAATGCGGTATCGGTTATGCCGGTTGGAATAATCCAGCCGGGCCACGATGTCGCCTTCCGCATCCAGAAACCAGTTTTCGGTGTCCCGGTCACCATAATTGCGCCGACCACAGCCATGTTCGGAATTTGGCGCGCAGCCCAGTAATTCGGCCTGATCCCATCCGCCGTATATGAACCGGATCAAACCGACGCCATCCTCCGGATCAAACCCGGTGAATTGGCCTGAGGTTTCGTAATCATAGACCTCCAGCCCAGTCAGCGTCTCGGTCTCGTCGCGGATCAGATTGACCTGGGAGTAAAAAGTGCCTCGTGCCTGTCCCAGGCGCCAAAGGCGTAGCCAATCTGCTCGCTCGACCAGGATGGTCGAGTTGTCAGTCCAGTAGATTCCATCGATGACACTGTCTTCGATTTCCCCGTCAAATCTTTCGCCTGATGCGATATGCAGGACAATGACGCGTGATGCGCCGTCTCTGTCAGAGGCGTAGGCGATGAAATCACCGTTCGGTGAAACTACGGGTTTGGAGATCTCCGGCCGCTGGGCGAACAGCTGAGCGAGCGGCGCATCCTGAGCGATGACAGCAGCTGGTCCCGAAGCAGCCCAGCAGGCGGCAAGCGTCAAACGAATGATCACAATATCCCCCGGTACTCTGACCGGGTGAATTCAGCAGAGTGGTGTCGCCAAATCAATGCAACTTTTGCTGAAGTTGTGAATAATCACAATCAGCTGGCGTCGCGCCAGTTGACGATATCCTCCAGCGCACGCTTGGCCATCAGCTTCTTGCGAGCCACGCCCTTGGCCTTGCCGCGCAGGCGGTTGCCGTCTTCGTCGCGGGACGGGGCAACCATTTGCGGGAACAGGCCGAAATTGACATTCATGGGCTGGAAACTGCCCTTGCCGGCGTCCAGATGGCCGCCCGTGACATGTTCGATCAACGCGCCCATGGCGGTGGTTTCCGGCGGCTGGGCGAGGTCCTGGCCAAGACGTTCGGCGGCGGCGAAGCGACCGGCCATAAGGCCCATTGCCGCACTCTCGACATAGCCCTCGACCCCGATCAGCTGGCCGGCAAAGCGCAGGCGCGGCTGTGATTTCAGACGCAATTGCTTGTCGAGCAAGCGCGGGGAATTCATGAAAGTGTTGCGGTGAATGCCGCCCAGGCGCGCAAACTGTGCGTCTTCCAGGCCGGGGATCATACGGAAAACCTCGGTCTGGGCGCCGTATTTCATCTTGGTCTGGAAGCCGACCATGTTGAACAGCGTGCCCAGCGCATTGTCCTGGCGCAGCTGAACGATGGCATGGGCCTTGATGTCCGGCTGGTGCGGATTGGTCAGGCCAACCGGTTTCATGGGGCCGTGTCTCAGGGTCTCGCGTCCGCGTTCCGCCATCACTTCGATCGGCAGGCAGCCGTCAAAATAGGGCGTGTCCTCCCACTCGTTGAATTCGGTTTTGGGGGCCGCGATCAGCGCGTCGATGAAGGCGTTGTACTGGTCTTCATCCATCGGACAGTTGAGATAAGCCGTGCGGTCGGCTTCCGTCTCACCCTTGTCATATCGCGACTGGAACCAGGCCTTGTCCATATTGATGCTGTCGCGGTGGATGACGGGGGCGATGGCGTCGAAGAAAGCCAACTCGCCTTCGCCGGTCTGGTCCAGGATAGAGGCCGACAGGCTTTCCGAAGTCAGAGGGCCGGTGGCGATGATCGCACTGTCCCACGCTTCCGGGGGCAGGGCGGGTATTTCCTCGCGCACGATGGTGACCAGAGGGTGGGCTTCGAGGCGCGCGGTGACCGCTTGGGAGAAAGCGTCGCGGTCCACGGCCAGTGCCCCGCCGGCCGGCAGGCGGTTGGCATCACCCTCCGACATGATGATGGAGTCCAGCAGCCGCATTTCCTGGTGCAGGACGCCGACGGCATTGGTCTCGTGATCGTCCGAGCGGAAGGAGTTCGAGCAAACCAGCTCGGCCAGCCCGTCGGTGCTGTGGGCATCGGTTTCCACCACGCCGCGCATTTCATGCAGGATGACAGGCACGCCCAGGCGAGCCATTTGCCAGGTCGCTTCGGAGCCGGCCATGCCGCCGCCGACCACGTGTACGGGTTTGATCGCTGTTTCAGTCATGGGCGGCATATCGATCCACCACCCCGCCAAGTCAAGCCAAAGAGGCTGAATGCTTGGAAGTTGCTGGTCGATATGCGACTAAGGGGTGAACGGAGATTTTGCATGACAAAGTTGTACCTCGCGGTCATCCTCGTATTCTCGTCGATCCTTGGAACAGCTGAAGCGCGGCTTCCTGATTCTGTCACCACGCCGTACCGCCTATATCTTGCTGCGCAGGAAAACGGTGAACCAGACAGAGTTTTCGAACATGCTCACGCGGCTTGGGTCGCCGCGAAAAACGAGCAAGTCGAGGAAAGTACGCTTACCGCCCTGGGTTCAAATGTATTTGTGGCAGCCCAGGAGATACAGGCATGGCCTGAAGTGGCGGCGATCGCTGCTCCATTGGCTGAGCTTTATGTACAGTCCGGTGATGTTGATACGGCCTTCATCGTGCTCACAGAGGGCCGTGCGGCCGCGTTCTATGCAGGGTCGTTTGTCGAGAGTGAGGCCCTGTTGGAACAGGGCAGCCGACTTTTCCTGGATCACGAGGGGCTCAATACGGGCCAACTCAGAGCGTTGATTTCTTCCGTCGGCGATTGGGGAACCCCGGCGCTCGAAAGCCTGCTCACACGCCTTGCCGAAACTGATGGTGAGACCGAGGAGGTTGTGAACCTCGGGCTCGTTTTTCTTCGTTTCTCTGACCTCAGGGATGGTCGAACCCGCCTCGACTTGGCGCAACAGCTACTCGAGATTGCCGGTGATGACGAGCGGGTATCTGATTTGATCTTCGGCGAGATCGGATACGCGCTTTCCCTGTTGCAGGCTACGGGTGACGGACAGCAGGTGCTGGACGAAGGAGTGCGTGAGGGATGGTGCCGTTACCTCAGTCAGAACTTTGTTGTGATGGCTGGAGGTCGAGAGTCGTTATTCCCCGCAAGAGCTTTGGAACGGGGCGAGGACGGTGCGGTTACACAGATGGAGCTGATCGTACCTGCAAGCGGAGGCCGCGTGGAAATTCGTTCGCGAGCACACCAGTACCAGGGTGAGGGTGCGAGCCGCGGCATCTTCGCCTCGGCGAGCCAAAACTCAGTCCGTCGCCTTGAAGGCCGTCCTGCGTGCGTTTCAAACGGGCAGGCTCGATCCATTGAATTACTGGAAGTTTTCGGGATCGTATCGGAGCAGTTGACATCCAGCAGTAGTGCCAGGTTCCAGGTCAGGGTGCATCGCTTCTAGAGCCTGGGTTTCGATATAGGCGTTGAGGGTCTCGAAAAAGGACGTCAGCTCGTGAGGGCCTAAATCCAGCTCGTCGAGATAGGCCCGTGCCAGTTCGTCGGCCTCCAGCTCGGCATCGCGCGAGTGGCGGAGGTTTTCAAGCGATACGCCGGCGCGTGCCAATTCCTGTCCTGCTCCGGTACTTCCGCCCAGCGCTCTCGGGAAAGAGGCCGCAGCTGTTGCAATGGCGCCTGATCCAGGCCGGCAACACCGCCAGCGCGATTTTGGACAGGGAAATATGATTGCGCTATCATTCTTCGGCTGCGGGGCGTGCGGGTGCGCGGCGAGGGTGAGAGGAGTTCAAGATGCGTCAATTTTCCGTTTTTGGGCTGGTCGTGGCCAGCGTGCTTCTTCTGTCAGCGCCAGGCCAGTCCCAGGGGCTGCCGCCGGCCGTGGCAGAACCCTATCTGCGCTATCAGCAGGCCCAGGAAGCCGGTGATCTGCGCGCGGCCCAGGCTGCGGCGGGCGAGGCCTATAACGCGGCGATGGCGAACGGACTGGACCGCGCCACCCAGGGCGTGCTGGCAGAGGTATACGGCTATCTCGCGGGTCAGAACGGTGATCTTGGCATTGCCTTTGACGTCTTGAGCACAGCTGCGCGCATCGCTGTGGATACCGGCGCACCGGCCTCGGACCGGGCGTGGCGGTGGAGTCTGGCAGCCGATGCCGCCGAAGCGTTCGGGCAGGGCGACAGCGCACTGTCGAGCGCGGACGCGGCCCTCAGCGCACTCGCCGAACGGCCGCAAATCGCCCCGCAGGACCGGCCGATCGCAGCAGACATGCAATATCTTCGCATGCGGATCCTGCGCGGACGCGGGAGTGTTGCGGCTGCCGGCGAAGCGGCAGACGGGGCGGTGATGGCGTTCCGGGCAGACCAACGCGAGCTCGATGGCCGTTATGGCCTGATGTTCTACAGCCTGGGTGAAGCCGATTATGCCGCTGGCCGCTGGGCCCGGGCACAGGCGCATTATCGCATGGCCTTGGCGCTTCTGACGGTGGCCGATGCCTCCGAGGAAACCTTGTGGACCGCCTGGTCCTATGCCGAGATTTCCGGCCTGCTGGCCGCCAGCACCGGCGATGATCTGCTCGAACATCCTCAGCCGGATATTCATGCCGAACTGGCGTCTCACTACACTGCTGCCGCCAATCGCCTGGAGCGCCGCGATCTCGTCCAGCAACCCGGTTTCCAGGATGTCGAGCTGGTGTCCGCACCGGCGGTCATTTTTCCGGCAACTGCGGGCGAAGCGGGCGGAATGGTGGTGGTTCGGTTCGATGTCGATCGTTCGGGACAACCAGACAATCTCGATATCGTCTTTGAACAGCCTGGCGGCTTGTTCGCTGTTTCGGCGCGCGAAGCCATTGCCCAGCGCGAGTACGCGCCAGCCCGGTTTGACGGCCAGGCGGTCGCGCGGCCGGGGCTGGTTCAGCTGATCATGTTCGCGGATGGGGCCGCAACGGCTGCGGGTGTGGCCCAGGCAGGTGACGCCTCAAGCGGTGCCTGCAGGTTGTTGCAGTCGGACTGGCGGTCCAGTGCCGAGCTGGCCCAGGGTGGGGACCAGTCCTGCCTGCGTGGCCAGGGCGACACGTTCCAACGCGGGTATCGCGGCGAGGATGCCTCCAACCAGTGTCCGGACCCCTCGGGGTGTGGCGGACAGTAAGGCGTCTGCGAACGGTCGCGGCAGGCTTCGGGAGGACCCGCGGCGGATCCGTTCCATTCCTGCCCTATTCAGAAGTTTTGTCGTCAGTTGGCGTCAAAATCTCGCCGATGCGTTCGATGACGTTGGCGGACGTCTCGGTTCGCGCTTCGGACTCGGCTCTGCAGACATCCCGTACGGCGAGCCAGGCAGTCTCGCTCATGACAGGCTGTCCGGACCAGCTGAGCGTCTGCGCGGCTGTGCGTGCGCGATCGGCGCGGTCCCGGGTGTCGGGGTGCGTGCTCATGACGGCGTCGAGCCAGGTTGCGTCTGCCTTGTCGCTGGACTGGGGCGTTGTTGTCTCATTATCGCCCGCCGTGTTCTCGCCGGAGCTCGTCTCATGCGATGCTGCGGACTGGGTTTCGATATAGGCGTTGAGGGTCTCGAAAAAGGACGCCAGCCCTTCAGGGTCAAAATCCAGCTCGTCGAGATAGGCCAGCGCCAGTTCGTCAGCCTCCAGCTCGGCATCGCGCGAGTGGCGGAGGCTTTCAAGTGATGCGCCGGCGCGTGCCAATTCCTGTCCTGCTCCGGTACTTCCGCCCAGCAGGAAGTCGAGCATCATGCCAAAGCCCATCTCCCGGAGCTGTGCGGCCATGACATGACGTTGTGCGACATGGGCGCTCTCATGCGCCAGGACGCCGGCCAATTCCTCTGGGGAGCGCATCAATTCGATCAGCTCATCGGTGATGACAATCTGTCCGCCCGGCATGGCAAAGGCATTTGGGAAATCGGCATCGATCACGCGCATATCCAGCTCGAACTCCGACCCGGACACCTCGCCAAATGCGGCGGAGAGCGCTGCGAGGGCGGCCCGCGCCTCGTCACTGGCCTCACATTCATGAGAGAACATGCCGACAAAGGCGTTGGAGCGCTCGCCCAGGCGCGTTTCCACCTCCAGCGGCACCTGCTCGGCAAGCGGGCCGGACAGTGCAGGCAGGCCGATGAACATGAAGCCGACCAGGCTCGCGGCCATGGCCGTCAGGCTGGAGCCAAGCATCCAGGTGCCCCGGCGCCGTCGACGACCATCCAGCAGCCCTGGCAACCAGTGCGTCAGGGCCGCGCGATCTTCTGGTGCGATCATGATACGCGCATCCCGCCTGCGCTGGCCGATGATCAGCGGGGAATCGCCACCCTCCGACCAGATGCGCAGTGAACGCACGCGCCAGGTTTCCCGAATACCTTCGCCGGAAATCCGCAGGTATTTGCCGTCCAGACTGAGATGTACCGCTGTCAGGCGGGCACTCTGGCCGTCCATGTACTGGGCCGGGATGAGCTGACTATATGACATTGCCGATATCAAACGCGTCCGCGATGCCCTCGCCGGAGCCGGGACCTTTGTTGGGGTTCTGGTGAACAGCATCGAGGTCGAGCTCGCCAAGCACCTCCATCTTGCTGAAAATATAGCGCCACATGCGCATCTGGGCGATGGGAAGCGCGAGGCCCAGGCTGAACACGATGATCAGCGTATTGCCGGCGACAACCCAGAAATAGCCGAGCAGGCCGGCATGAATGCGAAAGCGCACATCGTCCAGGCCGACCATGGCTGCCTTGCGACGCAGCAGTGCCACCTGATAGGGCAGACCCAGAAGTCCCCAGACCAGCATGCCGACAAAAGCGGCGAAATAGATGCTGAACATCATCCGCAGCGTGATTTCAGCAGGCGCAGTACCGCCTTCAGCCTGCATCAGCGGCATGAGCAGGGAGACGTACACCACGGCAAAGACGATGTAGGCGATAATCCCGCCAAACCAGTAGATCGCATAGGGACCAAACAGTGCGCCTGCCAGGTTCTGATTGCTCGCAGGGACATTGAACTTTGTGTCGCCGAACCAGGTATAGCGCCACAGCATTTTGGTCAGGCGCATTTCCTTGACCGGTTCAAACCATCCCAAGGTGATCACGCTGAGCAGGCTGTAGCCAATGGTGGCCCAGGCGAATTGCGACATCGAGCCGGTCTGGACAAAGCGGATACCGCGCCAGGAGGTTCGGGAGAACCGATATCGCCGGGCAATCCAGGTCGCCGCACCCAGCAACCAGGTGAACAGGAGCAGGACCGGGAGATAGGCCAGCCCGAGATACAGCATGAATTCCTCCGGCGGCAGCAACAGCTGACCCGCGAAGAAACCCAGATAGAGCGGCAGAAAGAAGCCCAGCATGACGAACAGGAAAGAACGGAAGAGCTCGAACCCGGTCCCGGTATATTCGAGGGGTATGCCATTGATCTGGGTGGTCGACCAGAGATAGCGTCTCACCCGTGTTCTTCCCCAAAAGCGCCACAAGGACAGGGTCAGTATATTGAGCACGGCGTTGAGCAGGGTGATGGGCATGATCTCGCGCCACTTGGCCGATTGCAGGACCGTGAATCCGGTCCGGCCATCCGGCGCAGCGACACGCGGTCCTGGAGCAGGACCCTCAACCAACTCATCTGACATGTGTTTCCCCGGGAATAGGCCCCGCTGAAATCGTTAACAAACGCTTGCTTGCGGTCAACCTGAAACGTCCCGCCCCGCTCTGTGATTGACTTGTGCAATCAGGGGTTACATACCGGGGTCATGCGCTGTTTCGGGGGAGTTATGCGTCAATCACTCATTTCACTGGCTGTTTGGGTCCTGCTTCCGTTAGTCGCTGCTGCAGCCCAGGATCCCCTGCCTGACGAGGTGGCCGAGCTCTATGTCGCCTATCAACAGGCCGAGCAGAGCGGTGACCTGGCCGCGACACTGGAGGCGGCAGACGCTGTCTATCGCGCGGCGCGACGCGCGCGGGTGGATGATGTGACCTTGGGAGCGCTGGCGGAAAACCTTGGTTATTACGCGTCCGCATCACAGGATTTCAAGCGGGCCTATGACGCATGGCGGGACGCGGCGGAGCGGGCGGACGATAATGCGATGGCGGCCGGCTATCGCTGGCAAAATGCGTCAGTCGCAGCCTACCGGTTGGGCGATCACAATGATGCTCGACGATGCGCGATGAATGCCAGCGAAGATTTCGCCGAGGTGGAAACCCTGCCAACTGAGGCGCTGAACATAGCCATTCAGGCCCATGTTTTCGCGGCGCAGTTAAATGCTGAGCGCGGCAGCATCTCAGCGAGCGGTCGTGCTGCACAACGCGCGCTGGACCTGTTCGCTCAAGTCGAACGCCCCTACGACCGTTTTACCGCGCTGAGCTATTTTTATGTCGGGTTGGATGACCTCACGGATGAGGACTTCCTTGAGGCGGCGGTCAAGCTGCATATCGCCCATGATCTGTTTCGCGTCCTGGAGTCCGGTGAGGATGAAATTGGGACGGCTGCAGCCTTGTCCAGCTATTCGCGTCGACGCTTGCTCCGCCAAATCAGTATGAATTCCGAGAATCGTCGGTATCAGGCTCGTGCCGAAGAATTTGATGATGAAATGGAAGCCGCACTGGCGGCCAATCCTCTGCATCAGCAGCTGGCGCACTTGAACCCCGAAGAGGAAGAGGACGTGATCTTGCCCGATGGTGCAATCGATGCGGTGCCGGCGCGGAGGAATCCGCCGCGATACCCAAGCGATGCCGCAAGTCGTGGCATCGAGGGTTTTATTGCCCTGCGCTTCACCGTTGAAGCGGATGGGAGCACATCCGGTGTCGAGGTGATTTATTCCGCACCGAGTGGGTATTTCGATGAGGCGGCCATCGGTGCGATCACAAACTGGCGCTACGAGCCCGCTACGATTGACGGCGTCGCGGTTCGACGTGAGGGCGTCGAGACACAATTCAACTTCGAACTGGCGAACTAGCGAACTAGCTCGTCCTGGACCGCGCCAAACTGACGCCCCATCTTGCGTTCCCTGAAACGGGGCTATTTATGGTGTTACCAAGAGAGGTGACATGACCACGACGCCCGTTCCCATCCTGCGCTCAGCCGCAGCCGCCTATGCCTTCCTGATCTCACACTGGCACCGCGCCCTGATCGCGGCTGCCCCCTATACGCTGCTTTACTTGGCCCAGCTTGTCGTCTTGTCGAACCAGCTGAATGCGTCCTCGCCGTCTGATACGCTGATCTCTCTGTACTGGGCGCTGTGGCTGGTCACGCCGATCGCGCTTCTGGCCCTGACGGGCGCAATGCTGCGCATGTCGGTGAAGGGAGATTATTCCGGCCGGTTCGGGCTCAAGCTCGGGCATGATGAATGGCGGGTCTTTATTGTCTCCCTCCTGGTTGGCGTGCTGATGTTTGTCAGCCTTGTGCTGGCCTTGATGTTCTTTGTCGCCGTCATGCTCAGCGTGGCCGGTGGTGCGCTTCAGCGGGCCGGGATCGAGCTGGAGGAGAGCAATGCCGAGATGGACATGGCCTGGAGTTATCTCTCCACGGCCGACTGGACCGTGCTCGGCGTTGTCGGAATTCTGGGGCTGGCGCTGGTCATGTGGTTATCCGCCCGGGTTTCTCTGGCCATGCCGGCGACGATCGACCGGGGCCGCGTTCTGGTCCTGTCCGTCTGGCCCCTGACCCACCGCAATGCCTGGCGTGTTGCCGCTGCGACCATGCTGGCCATCGGACCTTTGTTGCTGGTCGAGGCCGGCCTTTACAATCTCCTTGGCCTGGTGCTGGGAGAGCGTCCGTTCGAGCAGCTTGAGCTGATCTCTGCCGTGGAGGGCGATGCCGCCTCGATGAGCATTGTGCGGGAGTATCTGCGCTGGTTTGGTGTGATGGCGGGGATCAACTATCCGCTGATGGCAGGCCTTTACGCCTATATCTATCGCAATCGGGTCGACGCGACCGGCGAGGGCGCCTGACGGGACGCCCGCAGGCCCTATCCCCCTAGCGCTTTTCCGGGAATGCGCCACACTGTGGGCATCATCGGCAAGCTTGCGACAGGGGTTGAGCATGGCTGGCAAGGCATTTGATATCGCGGACGGTATCTTTTTCTTCTTCAAACGGTTCGGACAGAACCCGGCTGGCGCGTTGTGGATTGCCTTGTGGCAGATGCTGTTTGGCGCAGCCGCCATCGCCGCGGTCTTCTATCTGATCTGGCCGTTTTATTCCGAGCTGATCGATCTGGTGATCGAGGTCGAGGCCGGCCGCATCGATGATGACGAGGCCGCATTCGCCATCCTGCAATCGCTGTTCGGCGTGTACTCCGGCGGGTTTCTGGCCGGACTGGTGGGCATCATCGCCAGTTTGATGTTCCAGGGCGCCTGGCTGCGTTTCCTGGTGCGCCGGGAAGTCGCGCCGGTCATTCCTTTCCGTTTTGGTGGCGACGAGTTCCGGCTGCTGGGCGTGAACATCATGTATATCGTCGTGCTGATAGCGGCCTATTTCGGCATCGTGACCCTGTTGGTCACGCTGGGCGTGACGGGCGGAGGCCTGCTGGCCTTGTCAGGCGGTGCACAGGTTGCCGGTGCACTGGGCTTTGGCCTGATCATGTATCTGGGTTTCCTGGGTGTCTTCATTGGTGCCGTCTATCTGGCAATCAAGCTGTCCAGCGCCCCGGCTCTGACCGTGCATGACCGCAAATTCCGCTTCTTCGAGAGCTGGGAAGCCACCAATGGCGTATTCTGGCCGATGGCACTGACCTATCTGGTCGTTGGTATCTTGATCATGATCCTGTCTTCGGTGCTGTCCGCGGGTGCGGCCTTGCCCTTCCTTGGCGGAATGCTGGCCGTCGCCGAACCGCTGTCGGACTTCGCCGACGCCAATTCCGACCCCAGTTTCGAAGAGGTTATGACGGTCCTGCGCGAGACGGTGTTCCAGCCCGTTACTGCAAGCCTGTTCGCGGGTGGTTTGGTTCTGTTTTATCTGATGCAGATCATGTTCGAAGGAATGTGGCACAGCGTTGCGGCCTATAATGTCGTGCGTCACCGCGCCGACGGCGCTGGCGAGGAGGGAGATGCCCCTGTGCTCGGCAAGGACCACCCCATGGGCGCAAGCCCGACCGAGGGTTGATCTGCCGGATGGCCCGAGGAAAGCCCCGCCACGCGCGGGGCTTTTTGTATAGGCATCTGGAACTGAGAATGATTTGCGGATAGTCTCGGTGCGTCTCGAGTTGTGGGGTGAGTATGGCTGGACGGGAACTCTTTGCGCCGCGACGCGCCCACCACCGTCGTACCTGGACAATTGTCGGTATCGTCCTGCTGGCCGGTTTTCTGGTCGGGGGCTTTGTGCTGGCCTCGGCCCTCGCCGGTTTTTTTGGCTGGGATGCGCTGTTGGCCGAGTACAGCTGGGGTTATATGGCCTATCAGCTGCTCGTGGGTTTTGGCGTCGTCAGCCTGATCTGTTTCCTCTGGGTGATGACCTTCGAGCGTCGCGGCCTTGGCGCGATCGGCCTCAATGGCAATTTTTTTGGCCGCTTCCTGCGCGGATATCTGGTCGGATTGGTCTTCCTCGCAGCCGTGGTCGGTATCATCGCCTATATGGGCGGATATGAGGTGGAGGCCTCCGGCAGCCTGGCCCTGTCAGCCCTGATACCGATCGGGGTCATGCTGGCCGGGTTCGTTGTGCAAGGGTCTACAGAGGAAATCCTGTTCCGCGGCTGGCTGATGAGCGTGATTTCCTCCCGCCATGGCGCGTTCTGGGCGATCCTGATCACCTCAGTGCTGTTCGGCTTGCTGCACGGCTCCAACATACCTCCGGGCCAGGCGCTTTATCTGGGCGTTGCGAATATTGTCCTGGTCGGGCTCTTCCTCGGCATCTATGCGCTCAAGGAGGGTTCGATCTGGGGTGTTTGCGGATTCCATGCGTCGTGGAACTGGTTGCTCGGTGTCGGTTTTGGCCTCGAGGTTTCCGGTGGGCATATCGTGGAACAGCCTTTGATCGTCGACCTGGCGTCGACCAGCGAGGTGCCCTGGTGGATCACCGGCGGCCCCTTCGGGCCCGAGGCCAGCGTGGTCACAGCCGCCGTCTTTGCCACGGGCTGTGTCATTGTCCTGCTGTTCGGCCGGGCTGCGAATTGCGGTGTCGAGACGGCGCCGAAGCAAGAAGGCGCCGGAGAAACATAGCGCAGTCGGTGATCGGAACCGGTCTCGCGGACGAATGCCTAGACATGTTTCATCTGGAGAATTTCCATGCCGGCTGACATTTCCGCGTTGATCCTGTCGACTGCCTTGCAAGGCTCCAGATCGCCGTCTCTATGATTGTGGGCATCGCTTCTGCGGTCGTGCGCCTGCCTTCACGGCTGACCACGCAGAGCCTCGCCGCCGTTCTGGCGCTCAGAAGCGATGACATGTCCACGTCCTGGCTGCGCCAGTTAGATGAGCTCGAAGCGCGCTCGGTCGAGCGCTATGATGATCCCAACTAGGCGCAGCCGCGCGAGGGCGCCTCAATGGCCCTCTTCGCTACTATCGACCTCAATGGTCTGGACCCATTCCTGGAAATCCAGACGGCAGGAATATCTCGTATTCTCCCACCCTTGGCCGACAATATCGAGGAAGCGACTATTCCGTTCTTCAAAGCCGGATACTGAGATGATCGGGTTCGGGCCGCAATAAACAGGCGCGAAACGGCGCGGACCGGAATTGCTCACCATCATCATGCTATCAAACATTTGTCGGCTGGTGCGCAGGCCGACGAGTGCATAATCTCCCTTGCGCACGACCCATATTTCAGGCCGCTCCCTGAGATAAATCCCGGGGAGATAGGGGGAGGGGGCGATGGGAAAGCCGTCCATGCTGAGATAATTTTCGCCAACGCTGATGCCGCAGAGCTGGCTGGTGATGCCGAGAAGACCGACGGCCTCGCCATAGCGGCCGCAATTAATGGCGGGCGGCTCGGGGCGGTCGAGCAGAATTTGCTCGCCACTCGGCGTCGTCGCCACCATCAGGCCGTCCCAGGCCACGGTGAGCTGGATATCCTGGAGGCGCACGGGCTCCGCTCTTTGCCGTAGTTGGATCTGGTATTGCGTCATCGTCTCGAAATCGAGACGGCAAAGCGTGTTCTGGCCCTCGGAAGAATAGCCGATGACGGCGAACCGGCCATTGCCGGAGAAGCCAAACACATGCTGCGGTCCGTATTCGCCGCAGGAAATCTCTTCCCGGCGCCAGTCATAAGTGGAATGTGTGTCCTCAGTATGCCAGATCGAAGCGTGGTGCATGGTCGCACGTGTGGAGCCGTCGGATGAGGTGGTTCCTAAAATATAGGACTGCCCACTTGTAAGCACCCAGAAGGTCTCGTCGCCGACGGACTGCCCACTGTCGCGCGGTGCCGGTCCGAGCGCAAATCTATAATCTTCAGAGCCCTGATTAAACTCGATCTCGCCATCGATAATCATGAAGTCATAGCAAAGCGGATCTTCAAAGCTGCCAGCATTGCCGTTTTGGATAACGGCCTCGGCCTGACAGCCGATGTTGGCGTTGTCTGACACGCTCGGCTGGACCAACAGGGCCAAGCCGGCGCCTACCAAAAAATCTAACATGAATTCCCCCTGAAATCAGATTCTCGCGCCCAGTATTGCGATGAATAGAATTCACGCAAGTCTGTGTAAGTTTGGCCTAAAGTGGTGTTTTGGAGCCGAAATTCAACTTGCTCTTGGCAGCGGTTTGATGACAATCTCGCGGCAAATATCTGGGGGTGAGTTGTGAACGAGACAGTGCCTTTCTGGGAGATGCTGACCCATGGCTTCCGCGCGCTGGTCCGGCGTCCGGTCCATGCCGTCATTCTGATCGTCATCGCGAGTGCCGCGATGATCGCCTACTACACTTGGGTGCAGAGCCCGGGCGGGCTGGCCTGGATGCGGTCCTATATGGACGCAACGGCCGCTCTGTCGCAGGGCGAGTGGGTGCCTTTTCTGTCTGCGCTCATCATCCCGATACTGGCTGGTATCGGGATCGCCATGATCGCCTATAGTGGGGCTTACCGCTTTCTCGTGCGCGAGAAATCCAAGATCTGGCTGCCGTTCCAGATCGGCGCGGATGAGCTGCGCGTTCTCGGCGTCACTGTCGGCGTCACCCTGCTCGTTCTCGCGATCTCGGCAGGCTATCTGCTCATTCTGGGGCTGATCGGTTTGATCATCGGCCTCTTCATCGACCTCTTCATTGAGGGGGTGAGCAATGGAGCGGGCGGGATTGTCGACCTGTTCGTGGCGGTGACCGGGATCATCCTCTTCATTCCGGCCCTGGTCGGGCTGATCTATGTGACGGGGCGCGTCTCGGTCAGCTATCCGCTGAGTATCAAGGAAAAACGCCTCACACTGGGCGGCTGGAAAGCCAGCAAGGGGCAGGGCTGGGCCCTGTTGGGCGCGCATCTCGTGCTCTTTGTCGTGAGCACTATCATCCAGTTTTTCCTGGTTGGCGACATGATGATGGCGAGTTTCGAGATGGGCGCGGGCGGCACCGGGCTCTCTGACGATCAGCTGGCCTTGATGGCCAATCCCTACGGTGACGGGCTCTATATCGCCGCACCAGCCTATATCGTCATCCTGATCGCCATGTTGGGCCCAACAGCGGCCGTGGCGGTGAAGGCGGAAGAAGCACAGGCGAGCGGTAGCGTGTCCTAGCCGGCCCGTTTCGATTCACGCTCGGCATCCCGTTCCAGCAGTGGTTTGAGATAGCGTCCGGTCCAGCTCGCCTTGACCTTGGCTACATCCTCTGGCGTGCCGGCCGCGACGATCACACCGCCGCCATCACCGCCCTCGGGGCCGAGATCGATCAGCCAGTCAGCGGTCTTGATGACATCGAGATTGTGCTCGATCACAACGACCGTATTGCCGGCATCGACCAGCTCGTGCAGAACTTCGAGCAGTTTGCGCACATCCTCGAAATGCAGGCCCGTCGTCGGTTCGTCGAGAATGTAGAGCGTCTTGCCGGTCGCGCGTTTCGACAGCTCCTTGGAGAGTTTCACGCGCTGGGCCTCACCGCCCGACAACTGGGTCGCGGGCTGGCCGACCTTCACATAGCCCAGACCGACACGCTTGAGCGTTTCCATCTTGTCGCGCACGGCCGGGACCGCCTTGAAGAAATCGGCGGCCTCCTCAACCGTCATGTCGAGCACATCGGCGATCGACTTGCCCTTGAACTGGATCTCCAGTGTCTCGCGGTTGAAGCGCTTGCCGTGACACACATCGCACGGGACATAGACGTCCGGCAGGAAGTGCATCTCGATCTTCACCACGCCATCACCCTGGCAGGCCTCACAGCGACCGCCCTTGACGTTGAAGGAGAAACGGCCGGGCTTGTAGCCGCGCGTCTTGGCTTCAGGCAATTGCGCAAACCATTCGCGGATCGGCGTGAACGCACCGGTATAGGTCGCCGGGTTGGAGCGCGGTGTACGGCCGATCGGGCTCTGGTCAATGTCGATGACCTTGTCCAGCGCGTCCAGACCTTCAATGCGGTCGTGCGGAGCAGGGACTTGCTGGGCCTTGGCCAGGCGACGCGCGGCCGCCTTGTAGAACGTCTCGATCGTCAGGGTCGACTTGCCGCCGCCGGACACACCGGTCACACAGGTCAGGACTTTCAGCGGGAAGTCCGCCGTCACGTCCTTAAGATTATTGCCCGTCGCGCCGACGACGCTGACCTGTTTCTTCTTGTCGATCTTGCGGCGTTTGTTCGGCACCTCGATCTGGCGTGCACCGGACAGATACTGGCCCGTCAGGCTGTTGGGATTGGCCTGGACTTCCGCCGGCGTTCCCGCAGCGATGACCTCACCACCATGCACACCCGCAGCGGGGCCGAGATCGACGACATAGTCGGCCGTCAGGATGGCTTCCTCGTCGTGCTCGACGATGATGACCGTATTGCCCAGATCACGCAGGCCCTGGAGGCTGTCCAGCAGGCGGGTATTGTCGCGCTGGTGAAGACCGATGGACGGTTCGTCGAGCACGTACAGCACGCCGGTCAGGCCCGAACCGATCTGGCTGGCCAGACGGATGCGCTGGCTTTCACCGCCCGACAGGGTGCCCGAGGCGCGATCCAGCGTCAGATAATCCAGACCCACATCGACCAGGAATTTCAGACGTTCGCGGATTTCCTTTAAAATGCGCTCGGCGATCTGCTTGTTCTTGGGTGACAGCGTTTCCTCGATCTCACCGAACCAGTCCCGCGCGCCACGGATCGACATTTCCGAGGTCTGGGAGATGTCCTTGCCGTCAATCTTCACCGCCAGCGCTTCCGGCTTGAGACGGCGGCCGCCACAGGTCTCGCACGGCTGCGAGGACTGGAAACGCGCCAGGTCCTCGCGCACCCAGCTGCTGTCCGTCTCGCGCCAGCGGCGCTCCAGATTGGGGATGACGCCTTCGAAGGGTTTTTTGGTCTCGAACTTACGCAGCCCGTCCTCATAGACGAAGGTGACGTCGTCCTTGGTGCCGAAGAGGACCAGCTTGCGGAAGTCTTCCGGCAGGTCGCGCCAGGGCGTAAACATGTCGCCACCGGCATGTTGGGCGAGGGCCTGCAGGGTTTGCATGTAAAGCTTGGACGTGGCCCGGCTCCACGGTGCGATGGCGCCGTCATTGAGGGATTTGTCGCGATCCGGAACAACCAGGTCCTGGTCGAATTTCAGCGACTGGCCGAGGCCATCACAGGTCGGGCAGGCGCCAAACGGATTGTTGAACGAAAACAGGCGCGGCTCGATTTCCGGAATGGTGAACCCGGAGACCGGGCAGGCGAAACGCTCGGAAAAGATGATGCGTTCCGGATTGCCCTTTTCGTCCTTGCGATCGGCAAATTCGGCGACGGCGATGCCATCGGTCAGGCGCAGCGCCGTTTCCAGACTGTCGGCAAGGCGGCTTTCCAGTCCTTCCTTGATGACCACGCGGTCCACCACAACGTCGATATCGTGCTTGAACTTCTTGTCGAGCTCGGGGGCGTCTTCCAGCGTGTAGAACTCGCCATCCACCTTGACCCGCTGGAAGCCGGTCTTCAGCCAGTCGGCGAACTCCTTGCGGTATTCGCCCTTGCGGCCGCGCACGACCGGGGCCAGCAGGTAGAGCCGTGCGCCATCACCCAGCTCCATCAGCCGGTCGACCATCTGGCTGACCGTCTGGCTCTCGATCGGCAGCCCGGTCGCTGGCGAGTAGGGCGTTCCCACACGCGCAAACAACAGGCGCATATAGTCATAGATCTCGGTCACCGTGCCGACGGTGGAGCGCGGGTTTTTCGAGGTCGTTTTCTGTTCGATCGAGATGGCCGGGGAGAGACCCTCGATGGAGTCCATGTCCGGCTTGGCCATCAGCTCCAGGAACTGGCGCGCATAGGCCGACAGGCTTTCCACATAACGCCGCTGGCCCTCGGCATAGATGGTGTCGAAAGCGAGCGAGGACTTGCCCGAGCCCGATAGGCCCGTGAACACGATCAGGCTGTCCCGCGGCAGATCCACGGAGACGTTTTTGAGATTGTGCTCGCGTGCGCCCTGCACGTGGATCCTGTCTAGCGCCATGTCGGGAAACCCTGCCCAAATGAGTCGAAAACGTCTGTGAACATTTAGAGAACAGAAGCGCGCGCGTCCAGCGCCGGGTCTGCCTCCTCCTGACACAACGTAGGCAGCAGGAACACCGCGGCAACCATTCGTCTCAGCCGTGACGCTGATCCACCGCCCCCAGGGGGAGGATAATTCGGCGATTTGTTATCCCGGCCGGATGCCCCGACTTGATCGGGGCGGAGAGCCGGGACCCAGGGCTCGGTCGTCATGGGGCCCTGATCTGCGCCCGGCTCGCTTCGCGTCCGGGCCTTCGTCAGGGATGACAATTATTGGTGATGTTCGGCGATTTATCTTCCTCTCCGGGGAAGTGCCGGAGCGAAGTGGAGGCGAAGGGGGCGAGCGCAGCGAGCTTTCCTCCGGGCTTCGCCCTCCGGCCCCTCCGTCTCCGCCTTCGCCAAGGCTACGGCGGATCCACCTCCCCGAGGGGGAGGATCACCTGTACACGCCTGTGGAAGCACAGCGCTGCGCTCTGGACATCCCGTCTTTCCGCCGTCCACACTCCGCCGCAAGAATCGCGTGTTTGACGCGCGGAACAGAATGTGAACAAATGGCGGGCGAGAAGCTGGCCGAGAATGGAGACCAGGGCGATGGCGGGTGTGAACAAGGTAATTCTGGTAGGTAATCTGGGCCGTGACCCGGAAGTCCGTCGCATGAATTCCGGCGATGCGGTCTGCAATCTGTCCATCGCGACGTCGGAAAGCTGGCGTGACCGTCAGACCGGCGAAAAGCGCGAGAAGACGGAATGGCACCGCGTGGTTATCTTCAACGAGAACCTGGTGAAGGTCTGCGAGAACTATCTGCGCAAGGGCTCCAAGGTCTATGTCGAAGGCCAGCTGCAGACCCGCAAATGGACCGACCAGAACGGCCAGGAGAAATACTCCACCGAGGTTGTGCTGCAGAAGTTCCGCGGTGAGCTGCAAATGCTCGACGGCCGCAATGAAGGTGGCAGCAGTTTTGAATCGGCTCCGTCCAGAAGTGCTCCGGCGGCCATGGATGGCCCGAAAGAGGACTTCCGGAACGCAGATCTGGATGATGAAATCCCGTTCTAGGACATGAATTCGCCGTCTTGTGCCGCAAGCTTCCTGGCAGATGGCTAAATCGGAGCTTCACATGCGTGCAGTATTGTCGGCTGGATTTATGGCGCTTGCCTGTGGCGGCCTTGCGGTCGCCCAGGATGACCCGAATGCGCGGACACCTTCGCTCTATGTCGTCGAGCAGGAAAATGTCCGGGCCGAATTTGTCGTCGGCAATGCGGCCTGGGGCGATATCCTCGCAACCTTGTCGAGCCTGCGCTCCGATGAGGCTTCCGATAACCCGAATATCACGGACGAACTCTGGGCGCGGCGGAATGAAAACCCGCCGGTTTTCCTGTTCGAGGTCGCGCGGCGCTTTGCCGCCACGGACCCGGAGCGCGCTGTCGAGGCCTATTTCCTGGGCCGAGCCCGCTCTGTTTATGACGCCTCGCGCTGCGTCGACAGTACGTCTGTTGATGTTGTCGACATGGCTTCGCAATTCGCCGGTGAGGCGATCACCGAAATCCTGACCACGCGGCTAGACCTGGTCGAGGGCGTGCTCCAGTCCATGCTGGACTCCGGCGAGGTGTTCACGTCCACCGCTTCGCCGTGGTGGGCCTGTTCCTTCGGTCAATCCGCCTATTACGCGGCCGTCAACGGTGCAACGCTGAGCGGTAATGAATGGCTCAAGGTCGAAGCCGTCTGGCCGTCGATCCAGGACACGGTGCGCAATAATCTCCGCGGCAATATCCTGCTCGTGCGGGCGGCGCGGGAGCAGGCCGCGCAACAATAGGCTTGAACCGGGGGCGGCATGAAAATTCTTATCGCCGGTGCCGCCGGGTTCATCGGATCTCACATCGCCACCACCTTGCAGGCGCGCGGACACGAGGTGGTCGCGGCTGCGCGTTCCTGGCACGGCGCCCGCAAACGCCTGCCATCGCTGGAGTGGATCGGTTGTGATTTCACGCGCGATGATGTCGCCAGCTGGACAGCGCGCCTGCGCGGTGTTGATGCGGTCATCAATTGTGTCGGCGTGCTTCAGAACGGTCTCAATGAAAGCTCCCGCGCGGTTCATGTCGACGGCCTTGATGCCTTGCTACGTGCCTGCGAGCAGGTCGGGGTGGGGCGGTTTGTGCACATCTCGGCCGTCGGGGCCGAAGCCGCTTCGGGCTCGGCCTATGCGGCGGACAAGGAGGCGGGCGAGCAATTGGTCCTCGCGGCCTCGCTGGACACCGTTGTTCTGCGGCCATCACTTGTCATCGCCCGCAATACCTATGGCGGCAGCAGCCTGATCCGGGCCCTGGCCGGTCTGCCCTGGATTACGCCTGTCGTGGGCGGCGAGCAGGTCTTTCGCCCGATCATGATGGAGGATGTGGTCGATGCGGTGGACGCCGCCATCCGGCCCGGTGCTGTCTGTGGTGTGCGCTGGGATTTGAGCGGGCCCGAGCGGGTCAGCCTGGCCGAAATCATCACCGCTTATCGTCGCTGGCTCGGCTTTGGCGAGACACGCCTGGTGAAAGTGCCGCGCTGGATGGCCAGACCGGCCTTCCTGTTCGGGGACTTGCTGGGATGGCTGGGTATCAAGACAGCGATGCGGACCAACTCGCTCAAACAGCTCGATTTCGACGTCGAGGGCGATCCTCGGCCCTGGCTGGATGCGACCGGGGCAAAGCCGCAAGCCTTCAGTGATTTTCTCAATGCCGCGCCGGCCGGTGCCCAGGACCGCTGGTTCGCCCGGCTGGGTTTTGCCCGGCCGCTGGCGCGCGTCCTGCTCGGTATCTTCTGGCTGGTCACGGGTATTCTCTCGCTCACCATCGCGCGATCGGAAGCCCTGTTCATCCTGGAACGGGGCGGGTTTTCGCCGGAGATGCAGCAGCTCGTGCTCTGGGGCGGCTCGATCTTCGACATGATGGTTGGCGCGGCCATGCTTCTCAAACGCCATGTCCGCACAGCGGCCTGGCTGATGGCGGCGATGACAATTGCCTACCTGACCGCGATCACCATCAGCCTGCCGGGCCTGTGGGCCGGCGCGCTTGGACCCGCTCTGAAATCCGTGCCGCTGATCGGCATGGCGCTGATGATCGCCGCGACGGAGGATGAGCGATGAGCGAGCTCTATCCACTCCTTCGCCTGGTCCACATCCTCTCCTCCGGCGTCCTGTTCGGCGGCGGCGCCGTGATCGCCTATTTCATGCTGACCGGCTGGCGATCGGGCAAGCTGAGCGAGTTTTATTTCGCTGCGCGGTTCACTGTCACGGCCGATTTCCTCTTCACGACGACCGCCGTCATCGTCCAGCCCGTTTCCGGCCTCATGCTGGCGCTGAGCGCGGGATACAGCCTGTTCGAACCCTGGCTGCTGACCAGTTATGCGCTGTATGTCCTGATCGGCCTGTGCTGGCTGCCGGTCGTGTGGATCCAGCTGCGCGTGCGCAACCAACTCTCCGAGGTAGGTGAGGGCGGCGCCATTCCCGACGCCACGCACACGCTGATGCGCTACTGGTTCTGGCTCGGCTGGCCGGCCTTCACGGCGCTGATCGGTATTTTTGTGCTGATGATCACCAAGCCGGTGTTTTGATCGAGTACAAGTTTGGGTTAGCCTCTCGCCCGGATCACGTTGCTAACGAAGTGGTGGCGTTGGCATTCTGCCTCAAGCGGATGCATTCGCCGTATCCGTAAGCCAAATCCTTCAGGGCGCCGATGTTCAAGTTTGCACTTATTGTTTTTCAACCGGTTGTCGCCTCACTTGGCTTTGCCTTCGTTGCGGAAGCACAAACCGATGAGCAGATTGATGCCTATGTGGCGTTGGCAGATAACGGATTCGAGCTTTCACTTGCCGTGAACAGACATCACCGGGACGAACCGGAAGTGAGACTTCGGGTCCTGAATGCAGCGATTGAAAGCGCGAGGTTCCAATCCGCGGAACTTGGAAGCTTGTTGAGCGCAAGGGCGTCCGCTCATGAGCAGCTCGAAAGCTACAGTGAGGCAGCGGATGACCTCGCTGCCTCAATCCCCTTGTGGGAGGAATCGCCGATCTACCGCAATCCAAAGGAACCAACTCTCATACGCCACCTTGTTCGTGCCGAACGGTATTTGGAGGCCGCGGTCTGGACGGATCGTTTTCGCGGAGAACTGCACCGTCCATTGAGCCGCGGTGGCCATTACGAACATTGGCAGGTCATGGCCTATCTCGCTTCGGGGCGATCAGGCGATGGCTTGAGCCTCTGGAGAGACTTGCTCGATGCGACTTCGGAAAATCCGTCTACCTACTGGGGTTTCCTTTGGCGGATCAGGGACGTGCTGGAACAGCTTCCCGGCGAGGAGGAGCGCGCGGAGTGGATCGCCGTTACGGATGGTGCTTTGGGCGATAGCAACGCGCTTTTTCTGCGCCAGCTGGTACTCTATTTCAGTGCGCAGGATGATCTGGCGTCGGCTTCGCTATGGGGAGCGCAGCTTGAAACTCTTTTGCGCAGTCGGGCACAGGTCGACGGGCAGGCGTTTCTACAGGGACAACCGACACGACACGGCTATCTGATCACATATTTGCCGGCCAACTACCGCGAGGCCGAGCTAGGCGAATGCACAGTGCGCTATGACGTGGACGTCGCCGGTTATCCGTCGAACATACGAACGGAGCGATGCCACCAACCGGTTTTCGCGGATGCTGTCGTATCTTACACGAGAGATATGGAGTTCGCGCCAGTTTTCGAAGGCGGCGTCATCCGCGCACAGCCAGGACAAGCCCGCACCTTCACATGGCCTCAAGACGCCAATGAATAGCCGCAATCCAGCGCGTCCTCTGTTTCCGCCAAGCTACTCCGCCCGGCAGCGCCCGCCGGAAATCCGCTCAACCTCTGCCGGGTCGCCATCGGTCGCGGCAGGCTCGATGCCCAGGGCGCAGGCGATCAAGCCATAGACATTGACGTTCTCGAAGCTGTCCGGACGCGTTCCGGCCGGGAAGATTGGACCGGCGCCGATGAAGGTTGCGCCCATTTCGTCGGAATAGTTGTCAAAGCCGTGATTGCCCTGGAGACCGGCCAGATAGGGGTTTTCCAGATTGGCCGAGGACAGGGAGACATGCCATCCCGGATCGCCGACAATGAACAGGTCGGGGCCGCGCGTCGGATGGTCGATATGATAGTGCGCCGGTACGTCCTGGCGGCGATAGACGCTGAGATGTTCGTGGGCCCCGTTGAGTGCATTGTAGACGCGCTCGACGACGGCCTCGTCGCCATAGGTGTGGGCATAGGGCTCCAGTCCCGCGCCAAACGGGCCCAGGAAGTCCGGCATGTAAAGACCGCTCAGATCGGCCAGCTCGTCCAGCATGATGACCCGGTCGGTGGAGGTGGAGGCCATGCCGTGATCGGAGACGATGAAGATATTGGTGCGCTCCAGCAGGCCGCGGGCCTCCAGCCCGTCGACCAGGGCGCCGACCAGGCTGTCGACCCGGGCGACGGCCTCACCTTCTTCCTCGGTGAAGGGGCCGGAGCGGTGGATGACACTGTCAACATGGTCGAAATAGACCGCCGCAAAATCCGGCTGACCATCCGCGGGGGCATCGAACCAGGCGAGGACCTCTTCGACGCGGTCTTCATACGGCTTGTTGTGTTCATAGGGGTGCCAGACCGTCGGGCGCTGCCCCTCGACCTCTGATCCCAGCCAGAACATGACATGGGCCCGCAGGCCCTGGTTTTCGGCCGTTTGCCAGATCGGCTCGCCGGACCACCAGAACGGGTTCTGCGCATCACCATTGCGGTTGGAGAACATGATGTCCGCCTCGCGGTCATAAGGCGCGTTGGACAGCATGCCGTGGTTTTCCGGGTAAAGACCGGTGGCGATCGAATAGAAGTTCACGAACGTCTTGGACGGCATCACCGGATACATGCTCTGCGGGCGGGTGCCGCGCGCGGCGAGGGCGCTCAGATTGGGTGCCGCGTGGCGATCGATGGCGTCATAGCGCAGACCATCGAGGCCAATCATCAGGACAATCGGATCCTCGGCAGGCGCTTCAGCGACCGGCATTTCCAGACTGGCACAGCCAGCAAGCATGCTGGTCACGCCCAGAATTAGGGGTGTTGCAAGTGTACGGACAGACATGTGTTCCCTCGAATGATCGTCCAATTGAGGCCTTTCTAGAGATGTTGAGCGGGCTGGCAAATGCATATGTTTGTGAGTGGCGGCCCGAATGCGCCTGTCATTACAGGGAATTCAGTGTCCGGACAGGAAATTTGCTGCTTCGGGACGTTTATTTTGTTTATCTGCGACGGTGCGGCGGGAAGTCTTTGTGACGGTCCTGCCCACTGGTGAAACAAGCGTGCGGTGACACTGGATATGACACGACGAGAAAAACGCTCCGAGAGCCTGGAGGTCCGCCTGGGCCATCAGGCCAAGCAGGACTTCATGCAAGCCTGCAAGGACAAGGGGCTGACTGCCAGCGAGGTTATTCGCGATTTCGTCGAGGCGTATCCTGTGAAGCCACGCCGGCGGGTCTGGGCCACCATGTCCATGCCAAACAAGGAACCCGTCATGAGTTTTTCCCTGGTAGCCGTACTCTCCGCCAGCCTCGCGGCCAGCACTTTCCTGCCCACCCAGGCCGCGATCGGTGATCGCAATGATCCACAAGCCATGTTCGCCCAGCTCGATGCGGACGGTGATGGCCGTTTCGCGATCTCGTCCCTGTACGAATTCGCGGGCCTGACCGCCGATGGTCAGCTGACAGAAGCGATGATCGAGGAGGTCACGACCTCGGCCCGGGCGTCGCTGACATCGCAGAGCGCCCTGATCCAGGAACAGGTCCTGTCCGTTGATTTCGAGCGCATGATTGCCCGTGCCCTGGACAGCGCCCAGGAAGGCGCGACGCTGAGCATCCGGGCGATCTTTGACGATATGGACACCAATTCCGACAGCTGGATCAGCCGCCAGGAATTCATGTCCTACGATCGCGTCTAGATCCGCTCGGGATAGAGCACTTCAACCAGGTCGGAGGTGCCATTGCCTCCGGCCTGTGTTGCCCCGCCAATGATAACGATACCGTCTCCAATTGTCACCGCGCCCAGACCGTGGCGCGGGGTCAGCATGTCCGGGCCGGCCTCCCAGCTGTCGGTCTGCGGGTCATAGATCCAGCACTCGGGATAAACACCGCCGCCATTGGCGAAATACTCCCCGCCCATCGCATAGAGCTTGCCGCCGTGCACGGCCGCGCACAGACCGGCCTGGCCCTGGGGCAGCGGCGCAAGTTCGTGCCAGCGGTCCTCGGCGGGATCATAGGCCTCGTGGTGAGCGCGATTGCCGTCATTGACCACACGGCCCCCGACAACATGCAAACGCCCGTCAATGACGCCGCCTGCGGCGGAATTTCGCGGGTTCGGATTGGGGGCGGCCGTGTCCCAGCTGTCTGAGGTCGGGTCGTAGACGTAATGCACGCTGCGATCTCCATGATCATTCCAGTTCGCATTGGCCGAACCATTGGGCTGTCGGCCGGTGGCGACATGGATGCGGTCGCCCAGGCTCATGGCGACGGTCTCGCCATAGGGCAGGGGCATGGGCGCGCGTTCGTCCCAGCTGTCGCTGGCCGGGTCATAACGAGTTGTGTTGGCCAGCATGTTCCACGCTCCGCCATTGCCGGCGCGGAAGCCTCCGACAGCGTAGAGCGCGTCGCCGTGACCGACGAGATTGGGGTGGTGGCGCGGTTCGGGAAGGTTCGCCAATTCGTCCCATGCCATGCCAGTGGAGGCAAACAGGCGGTTACTGATCGCGAAAGAGCCGTCTGTGACCGTGAAGCCGCCAGCCAGATAGGCGGTGCTGTTCAGCACGCCGGGATAGATCTCTTGTGCCACGATCGGCAGGGAGGGCCAAGGACCCCAAACGCTGGCCTGGGGGGCCTGTGCTCGGCCACTGGCCATTGTCGCAACGGTGCCCGCCGCGCCGAGCATGAAAGTCCGTCTGGAAAACACCATCATCCGCTCCTCCACTTTGAACCCAGCCTAGCGGAGAATCGGCCTGTCGTGTCTCACGAATTGGTCAGGCGAGAACGGCAGCGCGCATTTGCTTGGAATCACGCCAATTGTTAAGACTTGGCGACAGACAGACCGCCTGATTCACGCGCGCGCACGCGAGCTCGAAAGCTGGGCGGCGAATTCCTTGTAGGACAGGCCTTTCCGGCTCGTTCGGCATCAATGAAAGAGACCCGCTTTGAGCGATCACGACGACGACCTGACAGCATCTGATTCTGGCCTTCCGGAAGGTGTAGGCAATATCGCCATCGAAGAGGAGATGCGCCGCTCCTATCTCGATTACGCCATGAGCGTGATCGTCAGCCGCGCCATTCCGGATTCGCGTGACGGTCTCAAGCCGGTCCACCGCCGGATCCTCTACACGATGCACGAGAACGGTCAGACGCACGAGAAGGCCTATCGCAAGTGTGCGACTGCCGTCGGTGACGTCATGGGTCGTTATCACCCCCACGGTGACCAGGCCGTCTATGACGCGCTGGTTCGCCTGGCGCAGGACTGGTCCATGCGCGTGCCGCTGATCGACGGCCAGGGCAATTTCGGTTCCATCGATGGTGACCCGCCGGCCGCCTATCGTTACACCGAGAGCCGGATGGAAAAGGTCGCCCAGTCACTGCTGGCCGATATCGACAAGGACACGGTCGACTTCGTCGAGAACTATTCCGCCGAGCGCCAGGAACCGACAGTCCTGCCGGCGCGTTTCCCGAACCTTCTGGTCAATGGTGCCAATGGTATCGCCGTGGGCATGGCGACGAATATCCCGCCGCACAATCCCGGTGAGGTGATCGACGCATCGCTCGCTCTCTTGGACAACCCGGAGCTGTCGGAAGAGGAATTCCTCGACATCCTGCCGGGGCCGGACTTCCCGACCGGAGGTCTGATTCTTGGTCGCGCCGGTGCGCGCAGCGCCATCCAGACCGGCCGTGGCTCCATCGTCATGCGCGCCAAGACCGATTTCGAAGAGGTCCGCAGCGGTCGCCAGGCCATCATAGTCACGGAAATTCCCTACCAGGTGAACAAGGCGACGATGATCGAGAAAATCGCGGAACTGGTCCGCGACAAGAAGATCGAGGGCATTGCCGACCTGCGCGACGAGAGTGACCATTCCGGTATCCGTGTCGTCATCGAGCTCAAGCGGGATGCCAATGGCGATGTCGTCCTGAACCAGCTCTTCCGCTGGTCCTCCATGCAGACGAGTTTCGGCGCCAACATGCTGTCGCTGGTCGATGGTCGTCCGCAATTGCTGGGTGCGCGCGAGATCATCAAGGTCTTCCTGCGTTTCCGCGAGGAAGTGGTTGCCCGCCGTGCCAAGTTCGAACTGAACAAGGCCCGCGACCGTGCACACGTCATCATTGGCCTGGCCCTGGCTGTCGCCAATATCGACGAGGTCATCGCCCTGATCCGCAATGCGCCGAACCCGACGGAAGCACGTGAGCAGTTGATGGCCCGCGAGTGGCCGGCAGCCGATGTCGCGCCGCTGGTCGAGCTGGTCGCGGATCCGCGCTCCATGCTGACGTCAAACGGCACGCTGCGCCTCACCGAGGAACAGGCCCGCGCCATTCTCGAACTGCGCCTCAACCGCCTGACCGGTCTGGGCCGCGACGAGCTGGGCAATGAAGCCAAGACGCTGGCCGAGGAGATCGAGGACTTGCTCGACATCCTGCGTTCGCGCGCCCGCGTGCTCGACATCATCCGCACGGAAATGCTGGAAGTTCGCGAGAATTACGCGACCCCGCGCCGCTCCGAATTCATGGATGGTGGCCTCGACTTCGAGGACGAGGATCTCATCCCGCGCGAGGAAATGGTCGTCACCGTCACGCATGGCGGTTACGCCAAGCGTACGGCGTTGTCCGACTACCGTGCCCAGCGACGTGGCGGCAAGGGCCGTGCCGGCATGGCGACCAAAGACGAGGATTTCATCTCGACCCTGTTCGTGGCCTCGACCCACGCACCGCTTCTGTTCTTCTCCAACAAGGGCATGGTCTACAAGACCAAGACCTGGCGCCTTCCGCTCGGCGCGCCGAACACCAAGGGCAAGGCCCTGGTGAACCTCCTGCCGCTGGACCAGGGTGAGACCATCACCTCGATCATGGCGCTGCCTGAGGATGAAAGCACCTGGGCAGATCTCAACGTCATGTTTGCGACCAAATCCGGCACGGTGCGTCGCAACAAGCTGTCCGACTTCGTCCAGGTCAACCGTAACGGCAAGATTGCCATGAAGCTGGAAGGTGAGGAGGAGCGCATTATTGATGTTCGCCTCTGCACCGAACAGGATGATGTCTTCCTGGTCTCTGACCGCGGCCGCGCCATCCGCTTCCCGGTCACCGATGTGCGTGTCTTTGCGGGGCGTAACTCCATCGGTGTTCGCGGTATCCGCATGGGCGCTGATGACAATCTCATCTCCATGGCCATCCTGCGCCATGTGGATGTGACCCCGGCCGAGGCCCGCGCCTACATGAAACACGCCACCGCCATGCGCCGTGCGCTGGGCGATGACGAGGCTGATTTGCCGACGACGGAACCGGCCGAGGAGGGGGATGAGGCGGCTCTGACGCCGGAACGCATCGCCGAGCTGGGTGCGGCCGAGCAATTCCTGCTGACGGTTGGTGCGGACGGCATGGGCAAGCGTTCATCGGCCTATGACTACCGTGTCATGGGACGGGGCAATCAGGGTGTCGCTGCGCAGGACCTGTCCCGCGGCGCCATGCTGGCCGCCAGCTTCCCGGTCGAGGATGCCGACCAGATCATGGCCGTTACCGATGGTGGACAGCTGATCCGCTTCCCGATCGACGGGGTGCGTATCGCCGGTCGTTCGACCCGCGGTGTCCGCCTGATCCGTCTGAATGGCGAGGAACAGGTCGTGGCCGTGGTGCGTATCGAAGATGCCGGAGATGACGAGGCAGCAGACGCAGACGGCGCCACCGAAGGGGAGGCTCCGGAAGCCTCTGGTGATGCGGGCGGCGAGGCTCCGCAGGGCGAATAGTGTAGCTGGCGCGGGATTGATCTCCCGCGCCCACACACATCAAGCCGTTGATCTTCAAGCCTGCATCTGCAACAGATATCGCCTGATTTTTGGATACCGGGCGGGTCATCCCGTCATTCAAGGGTATCAGCAATACGGACGGGCCTTCCATGCCGCGCACCGCGCTCTACCCGGGCACTTTCGACCCGCTGACCAATGGCCATCTCGATATCATCGGGCGGGCGGTGAAACTGGTCGACAAGCTGATCATCGGTGTGGCGATCAACGAGGCCAAGAAACCGCTCTTCTCGCTGGAGGAGCGGGTCCGGATCGTCGAGGAAGAGGTCTCGCACCTCGCCGAGGCCGCGGAAATCGAAGTGCGCCCGTTTGACGGATTGCTGATGCATTTTGCCGAGCAGGTGGGCGCCCAGTCCATCGTCCGTGGCCTGCGCGCGGTTTCCGATTTTGAATATGAATTCCAGATGGTTGCGATGAATCAGCAGCTGAATGACGAGATCGAGACCGTGTTCCTGATGGCCGATCCGCGTCACCAGGCCATCGCCTCGCGTCTCGTCAAGGAAATCGCGGCCCTGGGCGGCGATATCTCGTCTTTTGTCCCGGCGCGGATTGAAGCCCGCCTCAAGGAGCGTTTTGCGTGATCATGCGTTTATCTCTGTCTACTGCCCTGGCCCTGGCCCTGACGACTGCGGCCTGCGCCCGCGAGGCTGCCAGCGAAACCGAAGCTGAAACCAGCACCGAGACGGCCGTTGCCGCAGCGACCGAAGTCGCCGTGCAGGAACCCGTTGTGACCTATGATTTCCCCGAGGACGCCTGGCGCGACCTGGATCCGGAAAACACGCTCTATATCGAAACCGATCACGGCCGCATCGTCGTCGAACTGGCACCGGAATTTGCGCCGATCCACGTCGATCGTATGAAAACACTGGCGCGCGACCAGTTCTATGACTTCCTGATCTGGCATCGCGTCATCGACGGTTTCATGGCCCAGGGTGGCGGTTCCCGGGCCAATCCGAACCACGGTACGGACCTGCCCAACATGCAGTCAGAGTTCACGCTCAGCCGCGGGCCGGAGCTGGAGCTGTCCGAGCTGATGGACCGCCAGGTCAGCCCGTCCATCCCGCAAATCGGCAAGGCCGGTTTCTGGAATTCCTTCCCGGCCGGCACCCAGCCGATCGCCCAGTCGATGATCACGGCCACAGGCCAGGTCCAGAGCTGGTTGCTGCATTGTCGGGGCGCGGCCGCGATGGCGCGCACCAATGACCCGAACTCGGCGGGCAGCCAGTTTTACATCACCCGCGGCGATGCCGAGCATCTCAACGCGACCTACACGGTTTGGGGCCGGGTCCGTCACGGTCAGGACGCAGTAGACGCGATTTCGGTCGGTACGCACATGCAGGACCCGGGCTTCACGCCCGACGTCATCCGCTCCATGCGCGTGGAAGCGGACCTGGATGAAGGCGAACGCACCCCGGTTCAGGTTGTCGACACGGATCATCCGTCGTTTGCAGCTTATCTCGACACACTGCGCGACGCATCCGGCGCCCTGCCGGATGTTTGCGAAATTGATATTCCCACACGAATTCAGGACTAAACAAACATGGCTGACGAAAAAATCGTATTCACCCTTGATGGCGGTGATGTTGTAATCGGACTGCGTCCGGACCTGGCCCCGAAACACGTGGCCCAGATCACCAAGCTGGTCAAAGACGGCTTTTATGATGGCCTGACCTTCCATCGTGTCATCGACGGTTTTGTTGCTCAGGGCGGTTGTCCGAACGGCAATGGCATGGGCGGTTCCGGCACCAATATCGAAGCCGAGTTTAATGCCGAGCCGCACGTGCGGGGCACCATGTCCATGGCGCGCGCTGCGGACCCGAACTCTGCCTCCAGCCAGTTCTTCATCTGCCTGGACGAAGTGCCGTACCTGAACAATCAGTACACCGTCTGGGGCCAGGTTGAATCCGGCATGGAACATGTCGACGCGCTGCCCAAGGGCGAGCCGCCGCGCGAGCCGGGCAAGATCATCAAAGCTGTTGTCATCGAGGCCTAGGCCTTGAGCTGGATCAAGACAGTTTCACGAGAGGCGGCCGATGGCCGCCTCAAGTCTATCTACGACCGGGTCGCCGGGCCGGACGGTCAGATCGACAATATCCTGGCGTCACACAGCCTGCGACCGCACACGCTGGAGGGCCATATGGCCCTCTACAAGGCGACGCTGCATCATTTCGGCAATACGCTCGACAAGGCTTATCTGGAAACGATCGGCACCTATGTCAGTGGCTTGAACAAGTGCGCCTATTGCGTGGAGCATCACTTTGCGGGGTTGCGCCGCTTGTTGAAGGATGATGCGCGAGCCAGAGCCATCCGTGCGGCGCTGGACGCGGATGATCTCGCGGCGGCCTTTGACGGGCGCGAACTGGCCGGGCTGATCTATGCACGCCAACTCACGCGGGATCCGTTCGGTGTGGACGCGGGTGATGTCCAGCGGCTGCGCGAGGCCGGGTTCGAGGATGGCGAAATCCTCGAGATCAACCAGGTCACCGCCTATTTCGCCTATGCCAATCGCACCGTTCTGGGGCTCGGCGTCAGCCATGTGGGCGAGGAGCTTGGCCTCTCCCCCAATGACAGCGACAGCCCGGATGACTGGTCGCACGGCTAGTCGCGTTCGGTGCGGGCGAGATCGATGATCAGCGGACGATGATCGGACCCGGTTAGCGGACCGACCTCGATCTCCACCCGCGCCCAGTTCTCGCCGGCAAAGGCATGATCAATGCCAACAATCGGGCGTGTCGCTGGCCAGGTAGGCTGGTGGCGCGTCAGGCGGGTCACCTGCCAGCGGTTCGCCATGGTCTCCAGCACCCGGGCCGGGGCCGCCGCATTGAAATCACCGACCAGTACCAGTTGTGCCGGATCTACGCGCCTCAGCTCCTGGCTCAAAGCCTCGACCTGTTCATTCTGCGAGGACAGGGGGTCGGGCCAGGTCAGGTGGATCGAGCCCAGCATGAAGCGTTCCCCATCGGGCAGCTCGATCTCGGCCCAGGCGCTGGACGGCATGTCGAGGCCGGGGATCGCGACCCCGAAAACCGGATTGATGGCTGGGCGACGGCGCAGGCAACCGGATCCGTGGATCGGGAAGCGGCTGTAGATCCGTGTGGATTCCCATCGGCAGCGGCTGAAAAAGGGATAGTCGCTTTCCAGCTGGTCAAGGATCGGGTTGAGGTGGTTGAACGCCTCCTGCAGGGCGATGACATCCGGCTCAGTCGCATCGACCAGGTGCACCAGACCTCCTGCCGCACGCGTGGATCCCCACAAATTATGGCTGAGAATGCGAATGTCGCGCTCGCCCTGCGCCTGAGGGATGTCGCGCGTATCCATGGCGATTGCCGCCAGCAGGGTGATACAGATGGTTGTCGTGGCAGCCAGGGCCAGCTGCCGGGCCAGCAGCGTGACCATCAGTAGCGAGATCGCAAATACCATCCATACAGGCCAGAGATGGTTGAACGTGTCGGTCGGTGCGCCAAATATCCCCGCAAGACACAAGCCGGTCAGCAGGACCAGGCCAGAACCTGCCAGCAACAGGGCCGCGCGGAACCATGTCATGCAACACTCCATGTGCAGAGAATTCGCGTTCCCGTGTTGCCGACAAGTTGGGCGAAAGATAGACGGTGCGGCATGAAAGTAACTGACTTCGACTTCGAGCTGCCCGAGGCGCGCATCGCGCTTCGCCCCGCGCGTCCTCGTGATGCTGCGCGGATGTTGCACGTTTCTTCGGACGGCGCACTTGTTGACCGGGGCGTTCGGGATTTGCCCGATGTGCTGCAGCCCGGCGATCTGATTGTGTTCAACGACACCAAGGTCATCCCGGCAGCCCTGGACGGGGTGCGACCGGCGCGGGACCATGGCGGCGGCGGGGACGTATCGCTGGAAGTCAATTTGCACAAGCGCGAAGCAGCGGATGCCTGGCGCGCTTTCATCCGTCCGGCCAAACGCATTCGCGAGGGCGACACGATCCGGTTCGGTGAGCTGACGGCCCGCGTTGAGCGCAAGTCAGAGGGCGGTGACACGCTGCTGCGTTTCGACCATTCCGGTGCTTTGCTGGACGAGGCGATCGCAGCGACCGGAGTACCGCCTTTGCCGCCTTATATCGCCCGCAAGCGCGGCGTTGATGAGCAGGACAATGAGGATTATCAGACATTGTTCGCACGCGAAGAAGGTAGTGTGGCGGCTCCGACTGCGGGGCTGCATTTCACCGAACGACTGTTGCAGGCCTTAGAGGACCGCGGTGTCGAGATGGTCCATGTCACCTTGCATGTGGGTGCGGGAACCTTTTTGCCCGTCAAGGCCGATGACACGGACGACCACGCCATGCATTCGGAATGGTGCACGATTTCAGAGGCGGCGGCTGCACAGATCAACCAGGCCAAGGCAGAGGGGCGCCGCGTGATCCCCGTGGGAACGACGGCCCTGCGCACGATCGAGAGCCTGGCAACCGGACCGGGACAGGTCGCGGCCAGTAGCCGGGACACGGATATCTTCATCACGCCGGGCTATGAGTTCCGTATTGCCGACGCACTGATGACGAATTTCCACCTGCCCAAATCCACACTGTTCATGCTGGTCAGTGCGATGAGCGGGTTGGATGTTATGCAGAAGGCCTATGCCCATGCCATTGCCGAGGAGTATCGTTTCTATTCCTACGGCGATGCGTGCCTGCTGGAGCGACAGACATGACGGCTTTTCCCTATACGATCCATGCAACCGACGGCGCGGCGCGCTGTGGCACGCTTTCCACCTCGCGCGGCGATATCCAGACGCCGGCCTTCATGCCTGTAGGCACGGCGGGTACGGTCAAGGCGCTCTATATGGACCAGGTGAAGGGAACCGGCGCCGACATCATCCTGGGCAATACCTATCACCTCATGCTGCGCCCGGGCGCCGAGCGGGTGCAGAGCCTGGGCGGTCTGCACAAATTCTCGACCTGGCAGGGTCCGATGCTGACCGATAGTGGCGGCTTCCAGGTCTGGTCACTGTCCAAGCTCCGCAAGATGACCGAAGAGGGGGTGAAGTTCCGCTCCCATATCGACGGGTCGGAATACAATCTGACGCCTGAGCGCTCGATCGAGATCCAGGCAGATCTGCTGGGTGCTGACATTTCCATGCAGCTGGATGAGTGCACGCCCTTTGGCTGTTCGGAGGAAGAGGCCCGTGCCTCCATGGAGCTCTCCTTGCGCTGGGGTGCGCGCTCCAAACAAGCCTTTGGCTCGCGCGATACCCAGGCGCTGTTCGGCATTGTCCAGGGATCAGTGTTCGAGAACCTGCGCCGCGAAAGCGCTGAACGGTCCATCGAAACCGGCTATGACGGATACGCCATTGGCGGACTCGCGGTAGGCGAGGGATTTGAAGTGATGTGTGAAGTCCTCGACTACACCACACCGCATCTGCCGAGCGAGCGTCCGCGTTACCTGATGGGCGTGGGCAAGCCGATCGACCTGGTCGAATCCGTGGCCCGCGGGGTCGACATGTTCGACTGCGTCTTGCCAACCCGGTCCGGTCGCCACGGCCAGGCCTGGTCCGACTGGGGCCCGATCAATATCAAGCGCGCCGAATTCGTCGATGATGACAGCCCGCTGATGCCCGAGCTCAACTGTCCGGCCAGCCGCGATTATTCAAAGGCTTATCTCAATCACCTCTTCCGCTCTGGCGAATACCTGTCCGCCATGCTGCTGAGTTGGCACAATATCGCTTACTTCCAGGACCTGACGCGGCGCATGCGTGAGGCGATCAAGGCGGGTGAGTTCGCGGCTTTCCGCAAACAATTCAACGAACGCTGGCAAGAGGGGCAGGCGCAGCGCGCGGCCCAGTCCTAGCTCTCTTCCTCCACGAGCCCGTAAGCTGCAAATGCCCGGCGCATCTGTGCCGGCGGGCAGCCGAACCCGTCATAGAGGCCGCGCAGATAGCTGCGGCGGCGCTGGGCGTAGTCGCGTTGCTGGTCAGCCTCCCGTTCGATACGACCCGCTCCGCCGATGAAACGTACGACGGGGCGCACCGGGTTGAGGCCGACAATGGTGGAGCGGTAGAGACTGCGCGCACCGTCGGCCGCGGCTCCCGGGGCGCGCGAGGCCGCGTGGGCACCGCGGGACAGCCAGCCATCATCGTCCGGCGCGTCTTCCGCCTCACGGCGCTGAACTTCTTCGATGTCGGGACCGAGGACCACGGTCAGGCGCGCAATATCACGTGCCACGGTGGAGCAGCGCCGGCGCGAGCCTTCGCCGCCATAGGGGGTGGGCACGGTGTCGTCGCCTTCATCAACCATGATCTGGCCGGGGCGGCGTCGGGGCAGGCCCGCGGCATCTGATATTGCAGTGCGGGTTTCGCTTTGTGCAAAGTCCGTAGCCTCGCCAGCGCGCTGGCGGGTAGACGAGCATGCTGTTGCCGCTAACGCCGCAAGAACACACGAAAAAATGAGATTCGATCCCCTCATGCAAACCATCATACTGAAGAATGTGACGAAAGATCATCAAAAATGCTGAAATATCGCAGCAATCGCGGATTGACCCCGCGGAATCTCGCGCATATGTTCCGCGCTCCTTCGGGACGGGAGCCGATAGCTCAGCTGGTAGAGCATCTGACTTTTAATCAGACGGTCCAGGGTTCGAATCCCTGTCGGCTCACCATTTCCTCTAAAAATCATAATCTTACCTGATCAGAGGATGGTGTACTCCACTCCCGGTTGACGCGAGCGCCGTGGCCCTGGGTCGCCTGTGGCGCGAGTGTGATTCCGCCTTTCCAACCGATATTTTGGGCTATCCGCTTGTCACACGCCTTGGTCCGCCTAGTGTGGAAGGGATGTTGCGGGGAGAATAAGATGTCCGGTTTCTTGCGTTCTGTTGGCCTGGTCCTGGCCTGCGGTCTGATGGTGGCGAGCTGCAGTGGGGGTGTGGACGACACACCAGTTGAGCCGCTGGAAGAAACCCGGAGACAGATTTCCGAGGGTGAGCTCGTCGGTTTCGAAACGACACAGGGCGCACATGCCTGGCTTGCCGTTCCGTATGCGGCCCCGCCGGTCGGCGATCTGCGCTGGCGTGCCCCGCGTCCCGCGGAAATGTTCGATAGCCCCTTGGAAGCCTTGGCCCATGGTGAACGCTGTCCGCAGATCACCAATGGTCTGGACGAGGCCGAGGGCCTGGCGCCGGATCTCCTGGTGGGCGATGAAGATTGCCTGACACTGGATATCTATGCGCCGCCCGGTGCCGAGGACCTGCCGGTCATGGTCTGGATCCATGGTGGCGGCAATGTCTGGGGACGCTCGGCCGCGTATAACGGGTCCCGTCTTGCCCTTGACCAGAATGTGATTGTGATCGCCATCCAGTACCGGCTGGGACCGCTTGGCTGGTTTGCCCACCCCGGCTTGCGCGCGGATGCCGAGACCGAGGCTGACGCGGCGGCCAGTTTCGCTCTGCTGGACATGATCGCGGCGCTGGAATGGGTCCAGGCCAACGCATCGGCCTTTGGAGGCGATGCGGACCGAGTGACGATTTTCGGTGAGAGCGCCGGCGGACACAATGTGGCCGGCCTGATGGCTAGCCCGCTGGCGCGGGGGCTGTTCCATGCGGGCATCATCCAGAGTGGTATTGTCTGGTCCGTACCGCTGGATATCGCGGAGAGCGGCTCGGACTGGCAGGCGAATGGCGGGCTGGAGATTGCCAGCGCCATTGCCGGGGAAGGGAGCAGCGGTGAGGCACTTCGCGCGGTCCCGCTCGAGGATTTGTTCCAGGCTTATAATGTTGGCTACAGCATGGAATTGCCGCGCATGATCGAAGACGGCGTCGTACTGCCGGAAGGCGGTATCCTTGGCGCCGCCGCTACACCCGGCGGATTTGGCGATTTGCCGCTAATCACCGGGACCAATCTGGAAGAGATGAAGCTCTACAAAGCGCTGGACCCCGACCTGGTTCGCCGTTTCGGCCTGCTGTTATGGCCACGTGACGCTGATTCCTACGAAGCTATCGCCGAGTATCCGAGCCGTTTCTGGCGGGCGCTCGCGGTTGATGAACTGGCCAATCGGCTGGTCGCGAGCGGGCATGAAAATGTCTGGGCCTATCGCTTTGACTGGAATGATGGCGGCTCCTTCCTGGTGACCGATAGCGGACAATTGTTCGGCGCTGCGCATTCGATGGAAATCCCCTTCGTGTTCAACCACTTTGATTTCTACGGGGATCTGGACCGCTTGCTGTTCACCGCCGAGAACGCGCCCGGCCGACAGGCCATCGCCGATGCCATGGGCGGCCATTGGGGGCGGTTTGCCTATACCGGTGCACCGGCGTCAGGCTGGCAGCCCTGGACGCCGGAAGGCGCGCTGATGCGGTTCGATACGCCGGAAGCCGGTGGACAGCAGATGATTGCCGGTGGGGAGAGCCTCGGGCAAATCCTGGACGCCCTTGTTGCGGACACGCGTCTGGATGAGGCTCAGCGCTGCGCAGTGGCCGCGGAGCTGACCAGCTGGAATCCGGTCGATGCGGATCAGATATCGGCCCGGATACCGTGCTGAGACACCAGGTCGATCTCCTCCATCAGATAACCGAAACAATCATCCTGGATGATCGCGGTCTCCAGGGTGATCATTGACGGCGTCGCATCGCGGGACAGGACGAGTGCGCCGTTTTCATAGGTGAAAAACTGATCCGTCAGGTCCCGGCGCTGTTCGTCCAGCACGCGCAACGGGCGACCGGCGCGGGTGATGCTGGCCCAGTGCGTACCGGCCTGTTTGGGGCTGAAATTCCAACTGTCCATCTCCGCCGGAAAACGCAGCGGCGCATCGGAGGAGGACGAAAACCCTATGCGCCAGCCAGGCTCGATCTCCATTCGGCCCACCGTTCGATAGACTGTGAGCTCCCGGTCATGACCTGCGGTCCGAAACCGTGAGAGGTGCAGGGTGTCGTGGACCAGATCGAACGCGCGCTCGATGCCGGCCGGTTCGCCGGGGCGTCCGGCCTCGACCGTCACCGCCGGACACAACTCACTCAGCGCCATCGAGATGACGCTGGGCGGATTGCGGAAATAGACCAGGGTCGGGCTGAACAGCGAGGCCAGGTGCAGGAATTGGGGCGCCAGGCTGTTGATGCAGCCATAAAGCGGGTTGCGACCGGTATTGTTATGGATGTCGATTGCGGCGAACAGGTCGCGTGTCCGCAGTTCCGCCAGAACGTTTTGCGCCAGCGCGTGTTCGGGCGTGGATCCGCCATTCCAGATCCGGTTGAAATCCGGCTGGTCAGTCAGGTGCCGCAGTCCCGCTTCAGCCGCATGAACATTGCCGACAAAAATCAACAGGGTGCGCGGCAGTCGATGGTCACGCAACCAGCGCGCCAGCCGCTGTAAAACGCTGAAGCCCGTTGTCTCGTTGCCGTGAAGCAGGACGGACAGGAATACGGTCTCGGACGAGGCACCCTCAATCTCGATGAGACAGGGTTCGGGAAAGATCTGACGGACCTCTTGCGAGGACAGTCGCAGGATCGTGTCCGGGATCTGCTTCAGGATCGGCAGTCGGGATGTCAGTGCGTCCATCGATGAACCGGTTGCCCCTCGTCCTGGCGATCCAGATAGGCCTGGACCAGCGTCTGGTGATCATTGCCGTGGCAATTGGCATGTGCCCTTTGCCAGGCGGCCCCGGTCTGCCCGTTGCGCGCGCGTGCGCGGACAATGCCGATATAGTGACTGGCATCGAGGGCGCTGACACCGGCCTCGATAAGGGCAAGTTCGGCGGCTTCGGCCAGCTGGTTGCGGATCAGTTCCTGGGCATCGCGCACATCGCCATCCATCCAGACAATCGAGGCGCCAAGGCCGCGCTTGGCACAGGCATAGAAATTCCTGCGTGCCAGTTCGAACGGCAAACGTTCTTCCAGCCCGTCCTGCTTGGCCAGGTGCAGGGTAAGGCCAATGGCAAAGGCGGTATTGGCGATCACATCGATAACGGTCGGCCCGGCGGCCATGACCCTGTTCTCGATGCGCAAATGCGGTGTTTGCCCGGCGCCGGCATGAATGATGGGACGGTTCCAGCGCCAGATCGTGCCGTTCTGGAGTTTGAGATGCACCAGCTCTTCGCGCTCACTGTCAGAGACCATCGGCAGAAAAGGCAGATAGGTGTCGAGATTCTCGATGAATAATTCCATCAGCGAGGATTTGAGATAGCGCTCGCCGAAGGTCACGCGGGAGGCCTGTCGACCATCCACCCCCCTTGGGCCCGGCAGGTTAACCGCGGACTCAAAAGCGGGAATACGCGTTTCCTCCCACAATCGCCGCCCATAGAGGAAGGGTGAGTTTGCCGACACGGCGATAATCGCGGCCATCGATATCGAATTTGAGGGGTTTGCCTCCGCGCAATTGAAACAGGCGTTCGTTCAACAGGCGATAGCGTTCCGACGGTGTGATGGTGTCGAGAGACAGATGGCTTTCTCGAAGCGTCGGAGGAATGCCGATCATCATGGGGCGTAGGCCGAGTGTTTCTGCGGTGTTGCGCGCCTTTAGCCAGTGGCGACCGAGTTCTTCTTCGAAATCGCTGAAACATCGACAGTCGAGCCTGTGCGGCTGCGAATTGAACTCGAAATTGAACGCCGCGAGCTCCGGCACCATGGCCGGGTCCTTGAGCTGGTTGAGAAATTCCAGATTGCGCTCCGAGGGCAGACCATCGTCGTCCATCAACCAGGCTTCAAGCTCCAGCCCACCGAAAGCCGGGTCAGCCGGGTCGAAGGCGTTCTCCTTGAACCTTGCATGACCAGGCTGGTTTCAGATCGCAGTCGGCTTTGAAAAGTGTCCTCGCAGAGGATTTCGTCACTCGAGATTTCCCGTCCCATAATAGCCTCTCTTTCTTTAAGGTTATTACAGGGCGTATCATGACGACGATGCGACCAATTGGCCCGGTTCGCGGCGGGCTGTGGCACTGGCCGCCAGAATGGGGCTAGACAGGAGAGGTGGAAATGGACTCAGCACCGACATGAACGACTTTCTCCTTCAGGCCGCGATCTATCTCGGAGCGGGTGCTGTTGCCGTGCCGCTGGCGCATCGTCTCGGTCTTGGCTCGGTATTGGGATACCTGGTCGCGGGTATCCTGATTGCCCCTCTGCTGGAGCGTGTCGGGTCGGATCATGAAACCGTCCAGCATTTCGCCGAGTTCGGCGTCGTCATGATGCTGTTCCTCATCGGCCTGGAGTTGCAGCCGGGCTTGCTCTGGTCGATGCGCTCGCGCCTGTTCGGGCTGGGCGGTGCGCAGGTCTTGCTGACCGCTCTGGTGATTGCCGCCGGCTTGCTGGCACTGGGGCTGGCCGTCCCCGTCGCGATTGCACTGGGCCTGATCCTGGCACTTTCGTCCACAGCCATCGTGTTGCAGACGCTGGGGGAAAAGAAATGGTTACGCACGGAAGGCGGTCAGTCTGCCTTCGGTGTGTTGCTGTTTCAGGATATCGCCGTGATTCCCATCCTGGCGTTATTGCCCTTCCTGGCTATCGGCGTCGGCGGCGAGAGCGCGTCCGGCAGCGGGCATGCAACATCCAGCCTGATTGCCGACTATCCCGCCTGGGCGCAGGCTGTCCTGACCTTGTCAGCGGTCGCCATCGTCATCCTGGTTGGGCGCTATCTCACCCGACCGGCCTTTCGCATCATCGCCCGAACCGGGCTGCGGGAGCTCTTCCTGGGCTCTGCATTGCTCCTGGTCATCCTGATCGCCATGTTGATGAGCTATGTCGGCCTGTCGCCAGCGCTGGGCACCTTCCTGGCCGGTGTCGTCCTCGCCGACAGCGAGTACCGGCATGAGCTGGAAAGCGACCTGGCCTCCTTCAAGGGGTTATTGCTCGGCGTCTTTTTCATCACAGTCGGTGCCGGTATTGATTTCGATCTGCTGATGGCCCAGCCGGTCCAGATTGTGTCCGCAGCGCTGGCGCTGATCGCGCTCAAGGGCGCCATCCTCTGGCTGTTGGGCACCGCGTTTGGTCTGCGCCAGCGCGAGCGCTGGCTCTTCTCCATGTCGCTGGCGCAGGCCGGCGAATTCGCCTTCGTCTTGCTGACGTTCGCGGTCAGTTCTCACGTGCTGGCGCCCGGTATTGCCGCATTCACCTCGCTCGTGGTGGCCTTGTCGATGTTGGCGACACCGGCGCTCTTGCTGACCTATGAACATGTTGTGGCGCCGCGGGTCCGGTTGGGAGATACGCCTGAGCGCGGGCATGACACCATCAAGGAGGAGGGCAGTGTCATCATCGCGGGCATGGGCCGTTTCGGCCAGATCGTGCAACGCATGCTGGTGATGACGGGGCATAAACCCGTCGTACTGGACTCATCGGCCGAGCACATCGATTCCCTGCGCAAATTCGGCATCGACGTTTATTATGGCGATGCCGTACGTCCGGACATGCTGGTCGCAGCCGGCATTGCCAATGCAAAGCTGTTCATCGTCGCGATCGATGACCGCGAGCGAGCCGTGGAGCTGGTCGATTTTGTGCACCGGCGATATCCGCAGGTAAAGATCCTGGCGCGCGCCGCGGATCGCGATCATGTCTACCGCCTGTGCGCTGCCGGTGCGGACACCGCGTTCCGGGAGATGTTCGGTTCTTCCGTCGCCATGGCGAAATCTGCCTTGGTCGAGTTGGGGCATTCCGATGAAGACGCGGAGCGCAAGGCGCGCGCATTTGACGAGCACGACACAGCGGGTCTGCGGCATCTGATGGAAGTCTGGGATGCCGAGCTCGACGTGTTTTCGAATCCAACCTACATCGCGCGAGCAAAGAGCCGGTCCGACGAATTCGCCGAGTTGATGGCGCAGGATGAGGAAGAGCGAGAACGCTCGGATAATCAAGAGCCTGCGTCAAAGGAATAATCTATCTCACCCTGGGCTCGAAAAGCGCTTCACGTTCCGGCAATGACTGGTTAATGTTTGCGTAATTCGTACGGAGTCGCGTGGTGAAGCACCTGCTGGGCATATCGCTTTCCATTGCTCTGGGGGCCGCGGTTTTTGCGCAGGAACCCGAGCAGGACCCGGATTCCATCGGCCTCTTGCCAGGCGAGGACGTGATCGAGGAAGCGGTCCCGGAAATACCGCTTCTGCCGATGCCGGCCTTGTCGCAATGGTCCCAGGACGATCTTGATCTACTGGTCTCTCAGCTGTTCGAGGCGCCAAGTCACGGCCTGCCGTCGATGGACCTTTTGGCTTTCCGTATCGCCAACCCCGAGGAAGAGCTGGCCGTTCGGCAGTCCCTGGCGCAACAGGCCTTCATACAGTTTGGCGGGTGGTTACGGTTTGGCTTGCTGGACCAGGAAAGTCACGCGATCCGCCAGCTTTCCAATGAAGAGCAAAACATCCTGATTGCGGCATTGACTGACGCGCTGGCGGACGGCGATGTGGCGGCCACTCTGCAAGGTTTCACGCCGCGCGTGCGTGATTACGAGATCCTGCGCCGCGAAATGCTGCGCATGCTGGCCTTGCAGCCCATCTGGCCCGAAGTCGACAGCGAGGGTGGTGCACTGGAGCCGGGCGCGACAGGACCGCGGGTCGAGCAATTGCGTGCGCGCCTCGCGGCTGAAGGATTGTATCACAGCGATTGGGAAGAGGGGGCGCCCTATGGCGCTAGACTTGAGACCGCCGTTCGTCGTTTCCAGGGGCGGGTGAATCTGGCGCCCAGCGGGCGCATGGACCGCAACACATTGCGCCAGCTCAATATCAGCCCGGAACAGCGCCTGACCCAATTGCGCGCCAATCTGGAGCAGCGCCGTTGGCGTGAGCGTGACCTGGGTCGCAAGCACATCTGGGTGAATATCGCCGATTATCGCCTTGAGGCATGGGAAGATGGTGAGCTGGTCCGGACCCACCAGGTCATGGTGGGCCGCACCGCCAGCTCAACGCCGGAATTTTCCGACGAGATGGAGTACCTGGTTTTCAACCCTTGGTGGGGCGTACCGACAGGTTCGGCCCGGTCGCGCTTTCGCTCCATCCGCAGAAACCCGAATGTTGTCGACTATTACGGTTTCCGGATTTTCGACTCGACCGGCAGCGCTATCCAGCCGTGGGAAATCGACTGGTCGCAATGGGGGCGGTCCTGGCCGTACCGCCTGTCCCAGGCGCCGGGACCGACCAATCCGATGGGCGAGGTGAAGTTCATCTTTCCCAACCGGCACAATGTGTACATTCACGACACGACCGAACGTGACCAGTTTGTCCGTACCCGCAGGGATTTCTCCGCAGGTTGTATCCGGGTCGAAGACCCGATGGAGCTGGCGCGCTGGATCCTGGCTGGCCAGGATGGCTATGACGCCGAAGAGATCGCCCGGGTTACCGCAGGAAACTCACCGACCGTCGTCTGGCTGGACGAACGGATCCGGGTTCATATCGCGTATTGGACCGTGGTGGGTGACGAGAACGGAGATGTCCGTTTCCTCAATGACCTTTACGGACGCGATTCCGACCTTGTGAGCGCGTATCAATCCGCTCTCGCCAGTTTCCAGCCGCGTGCGTCGGAGGTGGTAGCTCTCCAGGAGAGCCTCGAGATCGCGCTCGACTAGATTTTTGTGCCCTGAGCCGGGGCATTGGTCGTTGGCAAAACAACCAAGTGTAACTCTCCTGCAACGGCGGCATTTTTTTGCACCAAATACGTGTTTTGGCGCCCTGAGCTATGGCATCGCCCCAATAATTGCTGTAGTGAAAATTGTAGGAATAGTCCGCAGGGGGCGATTCCAAGTAATTCGATATGGATCGAATTTGGTCAGTCACACCAAGGAGGCGATGCCTCCGGAGGGGGAATGATGAAAACACGGCTTTTCACGGCGGCCGCCGTCGGAGCCATCCTCGCAGCGGCTCCTGCGTTCGCTGACGAAGGCTGGTACGTACGCGGTGCTGTCGGTTATGGCGGCCCGGGCGACACCGATGTCTCTGGCGGTCTCAATGGCGAAATCAATGGCGAAGGCGAGCTGCGCGAAGCAGTTGCTCTTGGCTATGAGTGGGCAGACGGTCTTCGTTTCGAAGCCGAGCTGGCTCACCGTTACAATGACACGGGTGCAGTTGGTCAGTTTGAGAACAGCACTTCGGACTTCCAGATGTGGTCCGCGATGGCGAACGCCATCTTCGACTTCAATCCGGATGGTTCCTACCACCCGTATATCGGTGTCGGTATCGGTCTGACGGACGTATCGGGTTACCTGGCTGGTTTCACAGCTGGTACCACGCCGCCGAACTACACGGCTGCTGATTACGTTATCGCTCAGGACAGCGACACTGCATTCACGTGGCAGCTGCTGGCAGGTATCGGTTGGGAATTGACCGAGCGCCTGACGCTGGACACTGAATATCGTTACTTCTCTGTTGCTGGCACGGATTACGATCCGGGCGTAAGCGTTGACTCGCTGAGCGGCCACGAGGCCTGGGTTGGCCTGCGTTATTCTTTCGCAGCTCCGCCGCCTCCGCCGCCTCCGCCGCCGCCGCCTCCGCCGCCGCCGCCTCCTCCGCCTCCGCCGCCGCCGCCTCCGCCGCCGCCGCCGGAGTGTGAAGACGTTGATTTCCGCGTCTACTTCGAGTGGGACCGCGCTGATCTGACGGCTCAGGCTCGTGCGATCATCGCTCAGGCTGCAAACGAAGCTGCCAACTGCGACGTCGTTCGCGTGAACGTGGCGGGTTACACCGACCGTTCTGGCGCAGCATCCTACAACGTACGCCTCTCTGAGCGCCGCGCGACTGCGGTTCGTGACGAGCTGGTTCGTCTCGGCATCGGCGCGAGCACCATTTCCATGGAAGCTCTCGGCGAAACCCAGAACGCCCGCCCGACTGCGGACGGTGTTCGTGAGCCGCTGAACCGTCGTACGGAAGTGGTCATCACGCTCGACTAATCGTCGATCGTAGATCTGCAGGAACGGCCCGGCATTTCGCTGGGCCGTTCTTTTTTGGAATAAACGTGCCGAAACCGGCGATGATCTTGGCAAAATAAGTTACATTTTTCGCACTGCTGAGTATGGCCTTGACCGCAGGAAAACAGCGGTTCAAATCCTCTTCACGGTCCCTGGGGAGACCGATCAAACTGGAGGAGTGGCCGTGAGCAAGCCGGACAAACCATATCGCAAGAAGGACGTCGCTGGACACGTCCTCAGCCCTGAAACACAGATGATGAGCTACGGTTTCGACCCGAAGCTCTCAGAGATGTCTATCAAGCCGCCGGTCTTCCTGACCTCGACCTTCGCATTTGCGACGGCCGAAGAGGGCGCCGCCTTTTTCCGTGTCACGCTCGGTCAGGCCGAAGAGGGTGACCCGGATGCAGCGGGTCTCATGTATTCCCGTTTCAACAATCCGAACATGGAGGTCCTTGAGGACCGCCTGGCGATTTTCGATGGCGCCGAAGACGCCTGTGTGTTCGCATCCGGCATGGCCGCGATTTCGACCACGCTGATGGCGCTGGCTCATTCGGGATCCGTGATCCTTCAATCCACGCCGCTCTATGGCGGTACCGAGAGCCTGATCCGCAAATTCCTCCCGAACTACGGCATTAAATCCGTTGATTTCGATGCCGGCGCCGAGGAAGACGTACTGCGCGCGGCGGCCGAGGAGGCCATGAAGCTGGGCGATGTGTCTGTCATTTACTGCGAGACCCCGACCAATCCTACCAATGATCTGGTGGACCTGGGCGCTGTGGGCCGCGTGGCTGACATGATCGGTGCGGCCCAAGGCACGCGTCCCAAGATCGTCGTCGACAGCACCTTCCTGGGTCCGGTCAACAAGTCGCCGCTGACGCTGGGCGCGGATGTGCTTGTCTATTCCCTGACCAAATATGTCGGTGGTCACAGTGACCTGATCGCAGGTGCGGCCTTGGGCGAGCCTGAAGCCATGGCCAAGGTCCGCGGATTGCGTGGCTATCTGGGCACCAATCTGGACGCTCACACCTGCTGGATGCTGCTGCGTTCGCTGGAAACGGTTAAGATCCGCATGGAGGCTGCGGCCGCGGGGGCCCGCAAGGTCGCCGAATTCCTGCGCGATCACCCCAAGGTCGACCGTGTCCGTTATCTCGGCTTCCAGGAAGAAGGCAGTCGCGATGCGCGCGTCTATTCCGAGCAGTGCGATTTCGCCGGTTCCACATTCGCGTTCGACCTGGAGGATGAAGCTGCGGCCTTCCGCATGCTCAATGCACTCCAGGTCATGAAGCTGGCGGTGAGCCTGGGCGGTACGGAAACCCTGATCTGCCACCCTGGATCCACCACCCACCGCGGTGTGGACCCGGAGCTGCGTCGTCGCCAGGGCTTCTCCGATGGCCTGGTTCGTATCTCTGTGGGCATCGAGAACCCGGACGATCTGATTGCGGATCTCAAGCAGGCACTTGAGCACGCCTAATTGTATACAGTTTATCCCTGCGGCTTTGCGGTCGCGGGGGTAGACGCCCGCGTTTAAACGGCTATCACAGCTAGATGCTTAAACACGTCGAACTCAACGCTGAAGAACGCGCGGTCCTCGATTGGATCGAAAGCCGCGCTGAACACATGATCGAGACCGTCAAGGACTGGGCCTCGATCAATTCCGGTAGCCGCAATCCCGAAGGCCTCGAACGCATGCGCGGCAAGCTTGTCGAGGCGTTTTCGGAACTGGACGGAGAAATATCCGAAGTTCCGCTGACACCGTCCACGGTCGTCCTGCCGGACGGACAGGTGATCGAGCAAGACTACACGCCAGCCTTTCATTGCCGGATTCGGCCGCAAGCACCGATCCGTATCGTCATGACCGGTCACCATGACACGGTTTTTCCCGCCGAAAGTCATTTCCAGACTTGCACCTATTGGGACGAGGACACGCTCAATGGTCCCGGTGTCGCGGACATGAAAGGCGGCATTCTGGTGATGCTGCATGCGCTGTTGGGATTGGAGCGCAGCCCCTGGAAGGACGAGATCGGTGTCGACATCCTGATCTCTCCGGATGAGGAAATCGGGTCGCTCGGTTCCGGACCTGTTCTGGCTGATCTCGCAACAGGTGCCGATATTGGCATGACCTATGAACCTGCGTTGGCTGACGGGTCCCTGGCCGGTGCGCGCAAGGGGTCGGGCAACTGGTCCCTGAAGCTGACGGGCAAGGCGGCGCATGCCGGACGCGAACATCATCTCGGTCGCAATGCCATCGTCGCGGCTTGCCAGTTTGGTATGGCGCTGGACGAGCTGAACGGTCGCCGTGAGGGCGTGACGTTCAATGTCGCAAAGATTGATGGCGGTGGCGCGCCCAATGTTGTCCCGGACAATGCCGTGGTGCGCTTCAATATTCGTGTTGCGGAGGAGAATGACCGGATCTGGGTCGAGGCTGAGCTGGAACGCTTGCTCGATGAAATTCGTATTCGTGACGGGATTTCGGCGGAGCTGCATGGCGGTTTCACTCGCCCTCCCAAGCCGATGTCACCGGCCAATGCCAAGATGTTTGAATGGACCAAGGCTGCCGGTGGCGCCCTCGGACTGGACATTCGTTGGCAGGACACGGGCGGCGTGTGTGAAGGCAATAATCTGTGGGCGGCCGGTTGTCCGAATGTCGATACGCTCGGCGTGCGTGGCGCCGACATTCATTCCGACCGCGAGATCGTAAAAGTGTCCAGCTTTACCGAGCGCGCCAAGCTTTCAGCCGTGATGCTGATGAAGTTCGCGCAGGGAGAGTTTGACGCCAAACAAGCAAGAGCACTGGCACGAAAAAGCTAGGCCTGACACAGGGAAAAACATGCTGATTGTACGCGCCGGCAAACGGACCGACATTGATGCACTGATCAAATTGGCGGCGGAGGCCGGAACCGGGTTCACAAGCCTGGCGCTCCCTCCGGAGGCCTTGGAAGAGAAACTCATCAAGTCGGAAAAGGCCTTTGGCCTGCCCGGCACGGAGCAGACGGAAGACGTCTATCAGCTGATGCTGGAAGACACGGAAACGGGCCAGATCGTCGGTTGCTCCGCGGTCAAGGCGATGATCGGTGTCTCCAAACCCTATTGGGATTTCAAGATCATCACCCTGGCACAGCATTCCACCGAGGCGAATCGCCGCTTCGACATGGATGCGCTGTTGCTGGTCAATGATTTTGCCGGGGCGACGGAAGTCGGCACCCTGTTCGTCTCCGAGGCGGGGCGCGGCAGCGGCGCCGGGCGCCTGGTCGCGCAATCGCGTTATCTGCTGATCGCCGCTGGCCGTGCGCGCTTTGGCGATAAGGTCGTGGCCGAGTTGCGCGGTGTGGTCGAGGAAGACGGATCATCGCCCTTCTTTGACCACGTCTCCAGACCGTTTTTCCGCATGGACTTTGACGAGGCTGACGCGTTGAGCGCCGCCACGGACAACCAGTTCATCCTCGACCTGGGGCCACAACACCTCCTGTATGTCGATTTGCTCCCGGAAGCCGCGCGCAATGTCATCGGCAAGACGCATCGCGATGGTGGCGGTGCGCGCAAGCTGTTGGAGTGGGAAGGCTTCCACTATGACCGCTATATCGACATTTTCGATGGCGGCCCTCTGGTCTCGGCCTGGACCGAAAATATTCGCACCCTGAGCGAGAGCCGCTCGGTAACCGTTCGTTCGGCCACGACCATGGGGGGCGTGCCCGGGATTGTGTCTACCGACCGTTTCGAAGACTTCCGCACCTGTCAGGCGCATGCCGTGGTGGATGGCGATGTGATTGGTCTGTCTCACGACGTCATGGAAGCGCTCAATCTGACTGACGGAGATCGCGCCCGTTTCTGGCGCAAGCAAGGATAAAACAATGCTCTTTATCAACGGCGAGTGGCGCGAAGGCGCTGGCGAACTGTTTCAGTCTCACTGTCCTGCAGATAATGCTCTGGTCTGGGAGGGGCGTTCCGCCGCTCCGGCTGATGTCGACGCGGCGTTCGCCGCTGCGCGTGCGGCCTTTCCGGAATGGGGGCGTCGTCTCTACCCGGAACGTGTCGCGATGGTTGACGCCTACAAGGCGCATCTTGAAGCAAACAAGGAAGAGCTGGGCGATCTGATTGCCAAGGAGACCGGCAAACCGCGCTGGGAAAGCATCACTGAAGCTGCGGCGATGATCGGCAAGGCCGATATCTCCAAGGCCGCCTACAAGGACCGCACCGGCGAGTTTTCCAACGAAACGGCGTTTGGCTATGCGGCGATGGCGCACAAGCCGCTGGGCGTGATGTTCGTGCTCGGGCCGTACAATTTCCCGGGACACCTGCCCAATGGCCACATCATCCCGGCTCTGCTGGCCGGCAATACGATCGTTTTCAAACCGTCCGAGATCACGCCGGGTGTTGGCGAATTCATGGTCAAGGCCTGGGAGGCGGCCGGGCTCCCGGCGGGTGTACTGAACCTGGTCCAGGGCGCACGGGAAACCGGAGCTGCAGCCTTGGACAATGCCGAACTCGACGGCGTTTTGTTCACCGGATCGTGGGGAACGGGCAAGTTCATCCACGAGAAGTTTGCCGGCCGGACCGGTGTCCAGCTGGCGCTGGAAATGGGTGGCAACAACCCGCTCGTGGTCTGGGGCGCCAAGGATGCGGAAGCCGCCGCCCGGATCGCCGTCAATTCCTCCTACATCACGGCTGGCCAGCGCTGTTCCTGTGCCCGCCGCCTGATCATCCCGGATGATGAGTTCGGCCAGGCCGTGGTTGACCACATCGCCGATTTCGCTGGCCGTCTGACGATCGGCAAGTGGGATGACGCGGATCAGCCCTTCATCGGTCCGCTGGTTTCGGCCCAGGCGGCGCGTCACGTGCTCAAGGCCCAGTCCGATTTGCTGGACGCCGGCGCCACAGCGATCCGTGCTGCCGAACCGATGGAGCTGGGAGAGGCCTTTATCCGTCCAGGCATCATTGATGTGACAGGCGTTGCGGTCGAGGACGAGGAAATCTTTGGCCCTGTGATCCAGGTGATCCGGGTATCCAGCTTCGATGAAGCGATTGCTGTCGCCAATGACACCGCTTATGGCCTGTCCTCTGGCCTGGTCTCGGATGATGAGAGCCTGTGGGAGCGTTTCTGGGTTGAAAGCCGCGCGGGTATCGTCAACTGGAACCGTCCGACCTGCGGTGCGGCCTCCAACATGCCGTTTGGTGGGCCCGGACAGTCCGGCAACCTGCGCCCAAGTGCCTATTACGCCGCAGACTACTGTGCGTATCCCGTGGCGACACAGGCGGCACGCGAGCCTGAACGCATGGCGATCAAAGGTATCGACTAGGCATGTCCGAGGCGCTGGAAGCCAATTTTGATGGTTTGGTGGGACCCACCCATAATTATGGGGGGCTCTCGCCAGGCAATCTGGCCAGCGCACGGAATGAGGGCAGCGTGTCCTCACCCAAAAACGCCGTTCTTGAGGGGCTGGCCAAGATGCGTCAGCTGGCGCAATTGGGGCTTGCCCAGGGCGTGCTGCCGCCACAGGAGCGACCTTTCATTCCGGCCTTGCGGGCGATTGGATATAGCGGGCGTGACAGTGAAATTCTCGCCAAGGTCACCTGGGAAGAGCCTTATTATCTGAAAATCCTGTCTTCGGCTTCGTCAATGTGGGCCGCCAATGCGGCGACGGTTTCGCCCTCGGCTGATACGCAGGATGGCCGCGTGCACTTCACGCCGGCCAACCTGCACACAACAGCGCACCGAGCGATCGAGGGGCCTCAGACCCAGCGCGCCCTGGAGCGGGTGTTCGCTGACCCCACGCATTTCAAGGTGCATGTGCCGCTGCCCGGCCATGGCTTGTTTGCCGACGAGGGGGCGGCCAATCACGTCCGTCTCGCGCGCAATCACGGCGAGCCCGGCATCGAGCTCCTGGTCTGGGGTCGCGATGGTCTGGTTGCGGATGACGGCAAGTTTCCGGCCCGCCAGACACGCCAGGCCTGCGAAGCCATACGGCGCGGCCATGGGCTGGAGGGGCGTCGTACCGTTCTCGCCCAGCAATCGCGCGCCGCAATTGATGCGGGCGCCTTCCACAATGATGTGGTCTGCGTGGGGACGCTGCGCACACTCTTCTTCCACGAACACGCCTTCGAGGACAAAGCCGAATTGTTTGAAGGGCTTGAACGCGCAGCGCGCGGGCGATTTGACCTTGATCTGATTGAGGTTCCTGCCTCGGAAGTCTCCCTGGAGGATGCGGTGTCCTCCTACCTCTTCAACTCGCAATTGCTGGAGGTGCCGGGCGAGGCGCGCCTTGTCCTGCTGGCGCCGGAAGAGACCCGTGAGAATGCCGCGACAGCCGCGTACTGCGAGCGACTTGTCGCAGGCAATTCAGCCATCGGTGCCGTGCGTTTTGCCGGCGTTCGTGAATCCATGCGCAATGGCGGCGGGCCTGCCTGCTTGCGCTTGCGCGTCGTTCTGACCGACGCAGAGCGGGCCGCGGTCAACCCTGCGGTCTGGATGAACGAGACGCTCTATGCGCGATTGGTCGAGTGGGCGGGGCGGCATTACCGGGACCGTCTGGCTCCGGCAGACCTGGCCGATCCGCAACTGCTCGGCGAGAGCCAGCGGGCCCTCGATGAGCTGACATCCATTCTTGAACTGGGTTCGGATTTTTACAGTTTTCAGCGCGACTAGAAGACGCCGTGTCCGCCGTTGAAGTTGGACGAATCACGTCATAGTCTCGAGCGCACAAAATTGGGGCTGCGAGGACTTGGGAATTCCTGTCGATATTGTACTGGTCGACGATGATCCGGACGAGCACCTTCTTTTCCGCGAGGATTTGAAGGACGCTGGCGTATTGTTTGAATTCTTCGCTTTCACCAAGGCGGATATCGCCCTTGAGCACCTTCGCGTCCGGGATGAGACACCGGTTTTGTTGCTGACCGATCTCAGCCTGGCTGATGATGCAGCGCTTCGCCTGATCGAGGACTGTCAGCCCTACCTCAAGGGCGGTGCCGTGGGCGTTTATTCCGGTACGCGCAATCCGGACATGGCGGCACGATGCAGCGAGCTGGGTGCGCTTTTCTACATCGTCAAGCCGGTCACCCGGGACAAGCTTGTTGATGCCGTGAAGGATCTGGCCGGAGTGACATTCCTGTCGGGCCCGGATGACGCCTTGTCCATCCAGATTGCCTGACGCCTAACGCTGCTAGACCGCTTCGGCGTGACCGATCAGGCCGCCCTTCATGGCGTATTCCTGAGATCCGCGTGAATAGACCTTGTCGCCCTCTGCCACGTCTGACGGCTTGTATTCGGACAGGTTTGGCAATCGTTCATAGAGCGGGGCGAAGTCCTGGTAAGTGGCTTCCATCAGCTCGTCATAACTGTCGATGACAAAATAGGTCTGCTGGAAGTCATCATACCGGTAGTCGGTGCGCATGACGCGCTCTAGGTCGAAATGGATGCGGTTGGGCGACTGGGCTTCCAAGCTGAAGATCGATTCCGCCTTCGACGAGACAATGCCGGCGCCGTAGATGCGGCGGCCTTCCGGCGTGTTGATGAGACCGAATTCCACCGTGTACCAGTACAGGCGCGCCATATTGGTGATGGTGTCGAACTCCAGCGAGCGCAGCCCGCCCTTGCCATAAGCCTGCATGTAGTCGGCAAAGACTGGCTGGGTCAGCAGGGGTACATGGCCGAAGACATCGTGGAAAATGTCCGGCTCGGGAAGATAGTCCAGCTTGTGACCATCGCGGATGAACCGGCCCGAGACAAAGCGGCGATTGGCGAGGTGGTCATAGAATTCCTTCTCGCCGATGAGGCCCGGAACGGTGACGACCGTCCAGCCGGTCAGTTTTTCCAGCTTTTCGTTGACGCGACGAAAGTCGGGAATGCCGCCTTCATTGAGATTGAGCAGTTCAAGTCCCTTGAAGTGTTCATCTGCGGCGCGGCCCTTAAGCACCTCCATCTGGCGCTTGTAGAGCGTGGTCCAGATCGCGTGCTCTTCCGAGGAATAACGATCCCACTTCTGGTCGATCGTCATGTCTTCGGCCGGTGTCTGTTCGGCAACAACGGGATCTTGGACAGGCATGGGACGTCTCCGCCTAACTAGTTTCAAGTGAAACTAGTTATAGCGCCAAATCCGTCAAAGCCCAACCTGTTCGCTGTGGCTTGCGCCAATTCGACTCAGTTATTGTCCCCGCTGTCGTCATCATCACGATCCCGACCGCGCGAGAACAGGCCCTGGAGAAGTTGCTGGGCGGGGTCTGCCTCTTCGGTTTCCTCGTCGGAGTTTTCGTCCGGTGCCTGGTCCCCACCCAGCCCGATCGCGTCGAGCAGGCTGTCGCGGAGCACGTCCTCGGGGCGTGTAGCATCGCTATTGCCGCCCAGCGCATTGCTCAGCGCACCAGACAGCAGGGACTGGCCAACCGCTGATGTATCAACACCGATGCTGACATCGTTGAAGCCGCCGCGAATGCGCACGGGGATTTCCACGCCGCGCAGGTTCGAGCTGCCGCCCTGGCCCTCGATCGAGGCCACAAGGCGCGGCCGCATGCGGTAATCGAGTGTTTGCGAGGGCAGATCGACATAGCCGGTCCCACCTACGCGCAGCAGCGGGCTGAGCATGGAGAAGTCGGAATTGTCCGCGCGGCCGCCGGTGATCGAGAACGTTCCTGACAGGGAGGAAAAGTCCGTCTGGGTTTGCGCGCCGGCCTCGACCTGTTCGGTGTCTTCTTCGCTTGTTTCTGCATCTGCAGGCGAGGATTGGGCGCCAAAGAAGCTGTTCACATTGCGAACGGTCTCGGCCAGGTTGATGCCGACAATTGCCCCGTCATTGAAGCCGAAACTCCCATTGCCCGACAGGGATTGCATGATCGCGGCCTGGCTGGCGCCTGCGGCCTGCAGGTCCAGCGAGATACCGCCGGTTCCGGTCAACCGCTCAAACCCGGCTGCAGCCTGCAGGAAGGGCAGGGCATCCAGACCCGCCAGTTGTGCCGAGACGCTGAATGATGGGCGGGCACCACGATTATTGGCGACAACGCGAACAGAGCCGCGTCCGTCATAGAGCTGGAAGTCCGACAGGCGCGCGACCAGGCGACCGCGATCGAGAACAACGTCGAGCGCTACATTCTCGATATCGATATCGCCGTACTCAAACAGACCGACATTGAGATCAATATCGGCATCGACCAGGTTCAGCCCGGCCAGATCTATTTCGTCTTCGCTCCAGGGCGGAATGCCGCCGCCGCTGCTGGTATCGCCTCCGCTGCTCTGTTCGGGCAGATAGGGCGTGACGTCCAGATTGGGCAGGTCCAGAGCTCCGGTGATGTTCGGCCGCGCACCACCGGTGGCCATGGTCAGGCGGCCCGCGCCGGTGATGTCATCAAAACGGATGCTGGATGCGACCAGGCCAATGGTACCCGGCGCGACGTCCACAGAGCCACGCGCGGCGAAGGCCTGCATGCGATCACCGGGCGACATCTCTGCGCCGGCAAAGGCGGCCAGATTGCGCAGCGAGGGAATATTGGCATCGATATCACCCGTCAGGGCGAAGTCCTCGGATTCAGCCAGCATGCCCTCAAAGCTGGCCGTGACGAGATTACCGCCAAAGCGCATCGAAAGCGGTGTCTGGGCGCCTTCAAAGGCGCCGCGAATGGAGCCGACCGAGCCGTCGAAGCTGAGGCGCTCACCGTCTGCGGTGAGCTGGCCGGACAGGCTCGCTTCCTCGTCCAGGGAGGGCAGGGAGACCTGCAAGGTCAGTCCGGTGATTTCCCGCGCCTGCTGGCCGTCATCGAAATAGATGCTGGCGTTCTCGATGCGCACATCACCGAAGGAGGCCTCGAAGGGCAGGGCGCCCGAGCGACGGACAAAACCTTCCCCGCTGCTGGCCATTGCGACTTCGGGCGCGTCTGGCGCACGGAAGGTCCAGTTATTGCCACGGCGGTTCTGCTGCAGTCGGATGACCGGGTCGACAAGGACAAATTCGGTGATCTGCACGTCAGACGACAGGAGCGGGATGAGTTTCACACCCACGCGCATTTCCGACATTTCTGCCATGGGGGCGTCGCCAAACCCCTCGGCGTTGGCCAGGCTGACATCGCGCGCCGTGATCTGCAGGCTTGGCAGGATCTGCAGGCTGAGCTCACCGCCCAGAACCACATCGCGATGCAGCGTGCGTGACGCCTCCTCGGCAATACGGTCGCGGTAGGAATCGACCGGAATCACGAAGGGCAGGGCCAGGGCGATGATGACCAGACCAAGGAGAGCGAGGAATGCATAACGTAAAATGCGAGGCATGTTTGGGATTCCCGTATAGCGAGCACGCGAAAACTAACGCTGTCTCGTGACCATTTCTTGGCGAATGGCGAGGACGCCGTTAAGTTAGTCGACGAAAGACAGCCGCACAATCGAAGGGGGGACCGTGCATGTCGTCGTCTAAGAATATGAGCCTGATGCAGCGGCGCGAGGTCATTATGGGCCTGGCAGCTGGATCCATTGTTCCGTTTGTGTCCGGATGTGCTGACAATGCGGCCCTTGGCCGGTCCCAGCTGATGCTGGTGTCCGATGGGCAGCTGGCGCAATTGTCCGACCAGGCCTGGCGCGACAGCATGCAGCGCGAGCGCGTCCTGCGCGATCCCAGCTATACGCGCCGCCTCAACCGTGTGGGCCAGCGTGTCGTTGACGCGTCCGGCCAGGGCCACATGGACTGGGAGTTCGTGGTTTTCGACAGCGATACCGTCAATGCCTGGGTCCTGCCGAACGGCAAGGTCGGTTTTTACAAGGGCATTCTCGACATCATGGAAACCGATGACCACCTCGCGACCGTGATGGGACATGAAGTCGGACACGTGGCCGGCCGTCACTCTGCCGAACGGGCCAGCCAGCAGATCGCCGCGCAGGTGGGTGTATCCCTCCTGACCTCGGCCCTGGGGGCCAATCAAAGCACGGTTGAATACTCCGACGAGATCGGTGCCGCGCTCGGCATGGGCGTCACGCTCGGCGTCATCCTGCCCTACAGCCGCCAGCATGAATACGAAGCCGACCGTCTCGGCGTCGACTACATGGCGCGCTCATCCTATGACCCGCGCCAGGCGGTGGATTTCTGGGTCGCCATGTCGACCCTGCATCGCGGCAGCACAGCGGAGTTCATGTCGACCCACCCATCAGACGAGAACCGCATCACCGCGATGCGCGCACACATGCAGGCCCGGGGCTACACCTAGGCGCCTGCCGCACAGGCCTGCCAGGCCATGTGCAAATCGCCTGATACGGGTGTTGCCAGAGGGGGGCGGGGACGCTAGTTTCCCGCGCCTCACGGCAAAGTATTCCCGTGACCCCGCGTGCCGCCTTAGCTCAGTTGGTTAGAGCGCTAGATTGTGGATCTAGAGGTCTCCCGTTCGAACCGGGAAGGCGGTACCATTTTTCCCAGGACTGTTGTGGCTTCAACCGCGTCGGCGTCGCCGGCTGCGCTGCCAGCGTTTGTAATAGGGCTCGAAGAACAGCCAGATACCGGTGCCCCAGAGCACCAGCAGGATGACGCCAACGGGCAGGAAGATGAAGGTCTTCACCCAGTCCGCGAAGAAGGAACCGTCATGGATCTGTTCGAACAAGTCCGAGCGCCGGTATTCAAGCGACAGAACTTCCAGACTCACAAGGTCGATCTGGGCTTCCCAGCGATTGGGCGCGATGAATTTCGCGATCCCTCGATCGGAGCGGATATCGATGCGGTCAAACTCGCTCCAGTCCCCGATCTCCAGCTCCGGTATCGCAGCAGCGGCCGCGTAGAGCTCGGCGAGTGTGGTGTCCGGCGCGCCATCGACCGCAATTGCGCTGCGTTGCGTGGGCGGCTGGATCCAGTCCACATCCTTTTTAAGCATCAAGAACAGGCCGGCCACGATCATAATGCCCAGGGGCAGCATTGCGATGGGAGAGGCCCAGTGGTGGATGTCGCGAAGCAGTTTGCCAATTTTCATGCCTGGCATCCTTGCGATGGATGCAATCTGGTCAAGGCATTGAACTGCTTAGAGGTTCAGTTTCTTGTGATATTATAACGCAAGCTCTTCTCTTTTCTCTTCCGGTTGATAAAGTCCACCGCAATTCAATCAGCTGGGGAGTGATCCATGCGAGGGATAATCTGTGCGGTGCTCATGTGCACCTTGCCGCAAGCAGCGTGTGCTCAGTCGGACGACGATACCGAATCGGGTCCGGTGAATGCGGGCACGTTCAGCGGTTTCGAGTTTCGGAGCATCGGTCCGGCTTTCATGTCGGGGCGTATTGGCGATATCGAGATCATGCAGGACGATCCATCGACCTGGATCGTCGGTGTCGGTTCCGGTGGAGTCTGGCGGACAGATAATGCCGGCACGACCTGGACGCCGATTTTCGACGGGCAGGGCGTGTATTCCATCGGGACTGTCACGGTTGATCCGTCGAACCCGCATACGATCTGGGTCGGAACCGGTGAAAACCATGGTGGCCGCCATGTCGGATACGGCAATGGTATCTACCGGTCGCGTGATGGCGGCGGCACCTGGGAACATCTGGGCCTGGAAAACTCCGAGCATATCTCCGAGATCCTGATCCATCCCGAGGATCCCAACACGATCTGGGTCGCATCCCAGGGGCCGCTCTGGTCCTCTGGCGGCGAACGCGGTCTCTACAAGTCTACCGATGGCGGCGAGACCTGGAACCTGGTCCTGTCCGCGGGCGAATGGACCGGTGTGACCGACATCGTCATGGATCCGCGCAATCCCGACCGGCTGGTCGCTGCCACCTGGCAGCGCCACCGCACCGTTGCCGCCTATATGGGCGCTGGACCGGAGAGCGGTATCCACGTGTCCGATGACGGCGGTGAAACCTGGCGCGAGGTCACCACAGGACTTCCCGCGGGCAATATGGGCAAGATCGGCCTGGCGATTTCCCCCCAGAACCCGGATGTCGTCTATGCGGCGATCGAGGAGAACCGGCGTGAAGGCGGTGTCTATCGTTCCGACAACCGGGGTGAGAGCTGGACCTTGATGTCCGATACGGTCTCCGGCGGTACCGGGCCTCATTACTACATGGAGCTCTATGCCAACCCGCACCACTTTGACCACATCATCCTGGTCTCCAACACGACCCAGATTTCTGATGATGGTGGAGCGACCTTCCGCGATATCAACAACCAGAACAAGCATGTCGACGATCACGCGATCGCCTTCCATCCGACCGACCCGGACTACATGCTGGTTGGCTCGGACGGCGGTCTCTATGAAACGCTCGATGGCGATGCCACCTGGCGCTTCATTCCGAACCTGCCGATCACGCAATTCTATGACATTGCGCTGGATGATGCTGAGCCGTTCTACAATGTTTATGGCGGCACCCAGGACAACAACACCCAGGTAGGACCGTCGCGTACGGACAGTCGCCACGGCATTCGCAATTCCGACTGGGAAGTGACGCTGTTCGGCGATGGCCACGAGCCGGATGTCGAGCCTGGTAATCCCGATATCGCCTATTCCAGCTGGCAGCAGGGCAATCTGGTCCGATTTGACCGTACGACGGGTGAGCTGATCTATATTCGTGCCCAGCCGCAGCCAGGTGAGCCGGCCGAGCGTTTCAACTGGGATGCGCCTCTGGTGGTGTCCTCGCATCAACCAACACGTGTCTATCACGCCTCCCAGCGTGTGTGGCGTTCGGACGATCGTGGTGACACCTGGACGCCGATTTCCGGCGATCTGACCCGTGATGAAGATCGCATGCAATTGCCAATCATGGGCCGCCAATGGTCTTGGGATGCCGGTTGGGACCTGTACGCCATGTCGGTCTACAACACGATCAGCGCCCTGGCGGAATCGCCGGTTGATGAGAGCGTGATCTATGCCGGTACAGATGATGGTCTGATCCAGGTCACCACGGATGGTGGCGAGAGCTGGAGCGAGACCGAAGCAGGTAGCCTGCGCGGTATTCCTGACCGTGCCTACGTCAATGATTTCGAGCCATCCCGTTTTGAGGCCGGCACGGTTTACATGGCGCTGGACAATCACAAGGAAGGCGATTTCACGCCCTATCTGATGCGTTCGGACAACTACGGCCGGACCTGGCGCATGATCACCAATGGTTTGCCGGAAGACCAGCAGGTCTGGCGTATCGTGCAGGACCATGAAAATCCGAACCTGCTCTTCATCGGCACGGATTTTGGTGTTTATTTCACCATTGATGGCGGCGACAACTGGACCCAGCTGCGGTCCGGCATGCCGCCCATCCCGGCGCGTGACCTGCTGATCCACGAACGTGAAGACGATCTCGTCGTCGGCACATTCGGCCGGTCCATTTATGTGCTGGACGACATCTCTGCTCTGCGTGAGGTGAGCGAGGAGATGCTGGAGAACGAGACGCGTCTCTTCCCGGTCCGCCGGGCCTGGTGGTACCAGCAACAGCATGAGCTGGGCTTTGATATGCGCGGCTATCAGGGTGATGGGTATTTCCAGGCGGAAAACCCTGCTTACGGTGCCGTCATCACCTATTACATGCACGAGAGCCTGCAGACGTCCGAGGAGGTCCGTCAGGAGGCTGAAGCGCCGGCCAACGAGGCTGGCGAGGACACGCCTTTCCCGGGCTTTGATGTTGTTGAGGCTGAACGTCGTGAAGCCCCGCCACGCATGTGGCTCGTCATTCGCGACAGTGACGACAATGTTGTTCGCCGTCTGGCTGGACCGACGTCCGCAGGCTTCCATCGTGTGGCCTGGGATCTTTCCTATCCGAGCACTTCGGCTGTCACCCAGCCGGACACGCCGGACAGCCAGACGTCCGGGTATCTCGTTGCTCCGGGAATGTACTCCGTGGAGCTGGTGCGTCAGCACAATGGCGAGATCACCACAATGGGCGAGCGTCAGACCATCCAGGTCGAGCGCCTGACCGAGGGTGCGCTTCCGGGCTCACCCGATGATGAAGTGGTCGCGTTCTGGGAACGCCTGGCCGAGATGCAGCGCCAGTTGTCGGCTGCCAATGCATCGATTGGCCAGACCCAGACCCGCCTGGCGGTGCTGCAGTCCGCGCTGCATCGCTCGCGTACAGCGCCGGGTGATCTGGACGCCCAGCTGGAAGCCATGCGTCAGGAGTTGTTCGATATCGAGGAAGCCCTGGGCGGCAATCAGAGCCGCAATGGTCGGTATGGTGCAGAACCGTCGACCGTTGGCTCTCGTCTTGGTTTCGCGCAACTGGGAACGTCCAACGCCACTTACGGTCCGTCCCCGGCGCATGCAGCGCAACTGGGTATGGCCGAAGAGGAGTTCGCGGGTATCCGCGAGCGCCTGGTGACACTGACCGATGAGGCCATTCCGGCCTTCGAGGCAGCGCTGGCCGAGACCGGGGCGCCCTGGACGCCAAACACGAATATCCCGCCGTGGTAGCGGGACTGGAAAGGGGCCGGATTTCCGGCCCCTTTTTCTTTGAGACGGGACAGGATCGACGCTGAATTGTCTTTCTTTTCCGCTGGCCGAGCGATAACTACGCCCCGGTATTCCGGAGAGACCCGTGCCCCTGTCTGATACGCTTCGCCAATATTCCCGACGTCGCCTGGCCAGTTGCCATGTCGACCTGCGCCGCGTGGTGATGCAGGCGGAAGCCTGGATGCCTTTCGACGTCATGGTTCTGGAGGGGGCGCGATCGGTCGTGCGTCAGCAGCGCCTGTTTCAGCAGGGACGCAGAAAGCGCGATGGTTGCTGGCAGATCGAAGACTGGGACGCCGTCCTGACCTGCTACGATGGTCTGGATAACCCGGGCAAACATGTCGGGGACCCCGCGCAAGCGGTCACGCTGGCGCCCTGGCCGGTGGACCTTGCGGACCGGGACAGGTTTCTGGTCATGGCCGGGGTCGTGCTGGCCGCGGCGAGTTCGCTGGGGATCAGCGTGCGCTGGGGTGGTGAATGGCGCGGTGAGGCAGAGCCGGAGCGGCCCGAAATCGCCTTTTTCGACCTTGCTCACTTCCAGCTTAACCGGGTGACATATTGAGGTGCTCGGGGCTTGAGTGCCGGGCATTTTGGCATAAGTCTCGGGCGAAACTGTTGATGAGTCCGTCCAATGTCGATCGCCCTTATTGCCCTGGCGCTGCAATCTTCTGCACCTGCTGATATTATCTATGTGACCGGCGACCGGCAGGGCGAGGTCGTGACCAGCCTGGCAATTTCCCGGGTCGACCAGGCCGAGATCTCGCAGACCGGGGCGCAACACCCGGCCGAACTGGTCAATCAGATCCCGGGTGTCGGCATGCAACGGGGCAATGGCACCGAGCATCTCACAGCCATCCGCTCTCCCGTCCTGACCGGGGGCGCAGGCGCGGGATCCTTCCTCTTCCTCGAAGACGGCATCGCCCTTCGCGCCGCCGGTTTTGGCAATGTGAATGGCCTCTTCGAAAACCTGAACCAGCTGGCCTCCGGCCTGGAGGTTGTTCGCGGTCCGGGCCCGGCGTTGTACGGATCCAATGCCCTGCACGGACTGATCAACACGCTGACACCCGCACCGGGAGATCCGGAGTTTCTGGAACTCGAGCTGGGCTCGTTTGGACGTGCGCGCACACAGGTTCGTACGGGTTGGGGAGAGCAGGGACTGTTCGCCTTCTCTGCGATGCACGAGGATGGCTGGAGAGCGGATGCGAGCCTGGACCGGCTGGAGAGCTTTGCCCGCTTTGATGGTGAGCTCGGATCAGTGAGCTGGTCTTGGCGCACGGCGTTTGTCGCCCTCAACCAGGAGACCGCGGGTTTTGTCAGAGGCACGGATGCCTATCGGGATGTCTCGCTGGCGCGTTCCAATGACGATCCGGAAGCTTTTCGTGATGCCCTGGCGTTTCGCTCGAGCCTGGAATTGCGCGGCGTTGTTGATGACACCTGGTCCTGGCGCCTGACGCCGTATGTCCGCTCAAACAGCATGGACTTTTTGATGCATTTCGTGCCGTCAGAGGCGTTGGAGGAAAGCGGCCATGACAGTGTCGGCGTCCAGGCCGGACTGATCCGTGAGGACCGCAGTGGTGGGCGTCTGAGCCTTGGGCTCGACCTCGAGACGACACGTGGCCAGCTCAGCGAAATCCAGTCACGTCCGACGATCTTTTCCTTCACCCAGGGCGTGCACTACGACTATGCGGTGGATGCAGATGTTGCAGCGATTTATGCGCAGCAAAGCTGGGACTTGTCCGAGCATTGGCGTGTCCAGGCCGGGGTGCGCTGGGAACACACGCGTTATGAATACGACAATCGCGCGGATGACGGGGTGACAGGACGTTTCCTGCGGCTGGCAGACCGGAGCGATGAATTCGACGTCCTTACACCCAATATCGCCGCGGTCTGGAGTGCTGGCGACCAACAGGTTTCGGCCCGGTTGGCGCGAGGTGCGCGGGTTCCCCAGACGGCTGAGCTCTACCGCTTGCAGACGGGGCAGGTCATCGAGCAGATCGAGCCGGAAACACTGGACAGTTTCGAGCTGGGCTATCGGCGCGCCTTCGCCAGTGGAGCGCAACTGGACCTCACCGGTTTTGTCATGCGCAAGCAGAATGTGTTTTTCCGGGATGCAGACGGGATCAATGTCACGGACGGCAAGACCGATCATCACGGCCTGGAACTGGCGGTGAACCTGCCGCTCGGTGAACGGCTCGCGGCGCGGATCGCGGGCAGCTGGGCCCGGCATGAATATGCGTTCGACCGTGATGTGGTGCGCTCAACTGAAGTCATCCGATCAGGCGATCTTGTCGATACCGCGCCTGAATGGCTGTGGAATGCCCGACTGGACTGGCAGGCCAGTGAACGTCTTTCCGCCCAAATGGAGTGGGTTCATGTGGGGGAATACGCAACCGACGCGGCCAACGCCCACGTCTATGACGGGCATGATGTGTTCAATCTGCGCGCCCGGGCACAATTTGACGCCGGGGTGGAAGTGTTCGCCACGGTTCGAAACCTGCTTGATGAGCGATATGCCGAGCGGGCGGATTTCGCGTTCGGTTCCGAGCGCTATTTCCCGGGGGAGGCGCGGGCCTTCAGCGTGGGAATTCGTATGGCCCGCTAGCGGGCGGTGGACAGCCCCATTCGCGTGGCGTGCCAGGCCGCCTCGGCGCGAGAGGAAATGCCGAGTTTGCGATAGATCGACTTGATATGGCTGGCGACCGTGCTTTCAGCCAGGTCGAGATCCTCGGCGACGTCCGAATTGCGCAATCCGCGACCGATCAGGCCCAGGACTTCACGTTCCCGCGGGGTCAGCTCATCCTCGGGGCTGGCTGCGGGGCCGGTATAGCGAAAATGCTCCATGATCCGGCGGGCGATCGAGGGCGACAGCGCCGGCGTGCCGTCTGCCAATTGCTTGAGCTGGCGTTCAAACAGGTCGGGTGGAGTGTCCTTGAGCAGATATCCGTCCGCTCCTGCAGACAGGGCTGCCACGATATGCGCATCATCGCCCATGACCGTGGTGACAATGCAGGTGGCTTCAGAGCGCACCAGTTTGAGATTGCGCAGAACTTCCAGCCCCGAGCCGTCCGGCAGGCCGAGATCGATCAGGGCGAGATCAAAATCAACGGAATTGACCGCCGCCAGGCCAGCCCGCATGGAGGCCGCCTCGTGGATGTCCGAAGCCTGGAATGCGCTTTCCGCCATGGCGCGCAACCAGAGCCGCGTTTCCTTGACGTCTTCAACGATCAATATCCGGGTCATGTTCAGCCCTCCAGTCTGGCCAGCGGGAAGTTGGCTTTTGTGGTGACGCCTTCAGGCGTCGGCAGGGTCGCGAGCTCGCCACCGAGCGCGGCCAGTCGGTCCTGCAGATTCTCCAGCCCGTTGCCGGGTTTCACGGTCATCGGGTCGAAACCCTTGCCATTATCCTGGCACACAAAATTCAGTTCGCGTCCGTCTGCCACAATGGCGATGGAGAGCGTGCTCGCCTCGGCGTGTTTGATCGTGTTGCTGACAATCTCGCGCATGACAGACCTCAGAGCATGCGAGGCCGTGGGAGGCAGGGCTCTGCCCGTCTCACCCTGCAGGCTCCAGTCCAGCTGGATATCATGGGCGGCACAGCGCTCCGCCGTTTCGGCCCGCAGATCCGACACCACTTCTTCCAGTGACAAGTCGGCAGCGGAATTGTCATTGATGATATCGCGCAGGTCGGAGAGCGATTCCCGGATCATCATGTCTTTGCGGGACTGGTCAGGGCTGTGCAGGGCGCTCAGCAGCTGGGCGCCGATATTGTCATGCATGTCGCGTGCGATGCGCTGGCGCTCTGTCGCGACTCCACGATCATAGGCCAGGCGGCCGGATTCCACATGGTCGAGCAATTGCGTCAGACGGGCTGCCATGCGCTGGTGCGGTGGGCCGAACAGTCCGCGACCATTCCAGGGATAGCGCAGCTGTAGGGCGGGCAGCTGGCGCAGGCTGGGCACCAGCATCTCCACGCCTTCGTTCACAATGTGTGCCTCCGGCCCCGCAAATTCCGTCGCCTGGATTTCGATCGGTTGGAACAGGCGCTGCAGCAGGTCCTGCCACAGTCGCTGGCGGCGAGCCGCATCCGGTTCAAGGGCGACATCCACAATGGACTGAAAGACCTGGTCGTCGGACACATCCGGTCGCGGCAGCAGCATGCGCGCGAACACATCACGCAAAGGCAGATAGATCAGCGCGATGATGATCAGCGCGCCGGCAAAGGCAGTACCGGGGCCGATCGGCAACATCACCGCGAGGCTGATATCAACCAGCAGCAGAAGGGCGCTGCCGACGACATAGAAAAACACCCGATAGGCCCATTCGCCCAGTTCAAACAGGCGAAAGCGGGTCAGTCCCGCAGCGATGCCGATATAGATAAGCAGGAAGAAGCCAAAGGAATAGACGGCCGGGATCAGGGGCTGGCCGTTGAAGACGGACGGGGCCGCTGTCGTGACGATAAAACCGCCGGCGCCAAACAGGATGGCCAGGCCGAGCCACAGCGCGATCGCCCTTTGCGCCGGATCCTGGCGCGAAACCACCAATTGCCCGATCACGGCGATGACGATGAACAGCATTTCCACGGTGGTGATCAGGTGCACGCCGACCGCGCTGGGTAAGACACCCAACAGCGCTCCCAGCGTGGCCAGACCGAAAACGCCGACATTCAGGAACATCCAGATCCGTACGCCGGGCAGGCGGGTGGGGTAAACCAGACAGAGCGCGATCATGGCGATGCCAAAGCTGGAAGCGCCGAGCGAGTTGACCATGGACAGGGTGGTTGTGGCCGTTTCGGGCAAGATGAGGCGTGTCGAATAGCGAATGGCCGGCGCATAGGTGAAGGCGAGCGTTGCGACACCGCTGATGGCGAACAGGCGCGTGGCGAGATCGTCCGGCCGCAGGGACCAGACCCACCCGGCGATCAGGAAGGAGCCAAAACCGGTCAGGACCGGGATCCAGAAGATGGGCGCCAGTTCCAGCGGCGACCTCCAGGCTTGTCCATCCCCGAACGGCGCCAGGGCCAGAAAGAAAGCCGTTACGCTGAGGACCAGCAGGACACCCAGAACAATCCCGAAGCGAAGGCTCGGGGAGATCTGTGAAAGCGCAGTACTGGTCGGGGGCGTCGCCGTTGTCATTCTCTCATCCTGTTGTCGTGACGCTACCGCAGGCGGTTTGTCCTGACCGTCCCCGGAACAGGGGATGGTTGCAGTGATTACACCTACTTACCGTCTCCAAATCCAGATGAAAACGCGCGCCGGGTCGCTAGGTCCGTACCGGCGCCAGTCCTGAAGTGAGGGGAAAATGAAGACATTTATCCGCGCCGCCATCCTGGCCACTGCGACCGTATCGCTGACGGCTTGTGCAACGCTGACCGGCGGTCCTCTTGTAGAGCCGGGCACACCGACCGGTGTGATCGAAGTGGTCAACCGCTCGAACATACCGGTGACCCAGGTGCTGATTTCGCGCTGTAGTGCCATGAGCTATGGCCTCAACCGGCTGCCGGGCGGTGTCACGATCTATCCGGGCCAATCCTATCGCTTCACCGTCTCCGCCGGCTGTTGGGATGTCGGCGCTGGCGGACCCAATGGCCAGATGTATGGCACGGGCGAAGCCTATCAGCGGTTCAATATCCCGGCCGGCCGGGGTGTGCGCTGGACCGTGACCGGCGGCTAACGGGACAAGCCTCAACGATGCCTCTCTTCCCCGCGGAAGCCAGGCCGGGCCAGCTCACCCCAATCGGTGCCTTGCACCGAGAGCTGGTCCGGCAGGGGACTCAGAGGAGGGCGGGCTTGGTGTGTATCAGGCCCGGAAAGGCGAAGTCTTCCTGGATGTCACGCGTTAACCGGTAAAGCTGGGCAGGCCGTCGGGCCGAGGGGCGCGTGCGCCCGGTTTCCTCGACGATGTCCGCGGCGAGTATGCGGCGGCGGAACGACTTTTTTTCTAAAGGTGCGCCCAGCAAAATCTCGAAGACCCGCTGCGTTTCGACAAGCGTGAACTCTGCCGGCAGGAGTTTCAGCGGCAGGGCGGAATAGCGTGCCTTGTCCGCCAGCCTGCGCGCTGCCCGGGTCAACAAATCGCGATGATCGAACGCCAGGTCACGCGTCAGCGCCTCATGGACGTCAACCCATTCGGCATCCTCCACATTCTCGCTGTCGGGATTGAGTGCGGCATGATCGATCAGCGCGAAATACAGCACGGTCAACGCCCATCCTCGCGGATCGCGGTTGGAGCTACCCACGGTCACGACCTGTTCCAGATAGGGGGTCGCGATGCCGGTCTTCTCAGCGAGTTTGCGCAGCGCTGTTGCATGAGTGTCGGCATCACGGCGTGTGTCGACGAAGCCGCCCGGCAGGGCCCAGCGTCCCTTGTCGGGATGATTGCCGCGCTTGATGAGCAGGACGTGGAGCGCATCGTCTCGGATGCAGAAGATTGCCATGTCCACGGTCGCCAGCGGCCCGGCGAATTTGGACGCATCATAGGCCTCCAGAAATTTGCGCTCGTCGTCTGTCATCTTCCCCTCAGGCGGCCATCAGTCGGCCGCGAATTTCCTGCAGCGTGGTCTCTCGAAGCAGCCTACCATCCTCGAACACAGTGGCCAGCGCTCCGCCTGCTTCCTGTTCAGCACTTTGCTGATCGTGAAGCTGGAAACCGTTCTCGGTTTCTTCCACGCGCAACAGGCCCTTCGCAGACCGTTTGGCACCACTATCGGTGATGGGGTCCTTGAAGATCTCGCGCGGTTGCCCGTCGACCTGGCCCCAGGTCGCCTTCATGGCAAAGCCAAAGCTGTCACGGGTCAGGTATTGATAGGTGTAGCTGCCTACGCCGAAGACGATATTATTAGACGCAAAGCCTTTAGCGGCCAGGCCGTCCAGAATGTCGCGCGCCCGTTCCAGCGTGATGCTATCGCCATAGATCAGACCGACATGTTCATCCAGGCATTTGAAACCCTTGTCGGTTTCGGTGCCGCCGAAGATTTCCCACAGGCATTGGACTGCGCCCTTGTACTGCGGAGTGCCGATCGGGGCATCGGGGTCGCCGCAGATGATCTTCACAGGGTCTCCGCTGTCCGGACGGAACACGGTCTTGGCGAGGCCGTTGGTGTCGCGCTGTCGGTCACGGATCTCCTGTTTCAGCTCCGCTGCGAATTCTGTGATCACCTGCCAGAAGTCCCAGGTGTCCGATACGATGCTGACCACGCCGGTGGGGTAGAGGTCGCAGATCAGGCGGCGGAAAGTGTTGATTTCATCGTCCTTGGTGCCCATGCACATGACGCTGTGCTCGGTCGCGGGGACAGATACCCCGATCACCCCTTCGGCACCGTAATAGGTTTCGACATAGTCGATCGCGGCGACGGTATCTGTACCGATAAAACTTGTGAGATGGCCGGCGCCGGCCTGGGCTGCATCGTAGATTCCACTCATGCCCCGGCAGCTGAAATCATGCGCCTGGATGGCGGTGAAATCCGCCGGGGCGCCGGTCTTTTCGGCATAATGACAGATCAGGCGACGGTATTCGTTCGCCAGTGTCGCCGTGGCGCAGCTCTTCCACAATTCGGCGCTCATGCAGGTTTCCAGGTAATTGGTCAGCCAGAAAAAGCGCTTGTCTGTGTTGATAATGGTCAGCATGGGAACGCGGGCATTGACCCGGCTTCCTTCTTCCAGCGCCTTGATGCGAATGGGCAGATATCCAAGGTCGTGTAGTGCTTCGATGTGATCGACCGGAATCGCGCCTTCGCCTAGGGCAGCGTCCATGCGTCGGCGGTATTGATCGATGACCTCGCTTTTCGGACGCTCGAAGAAATTGCGGTTCCAGGTATCAATGAGAAAGTGTTTTACGAAGCCCTGGAGCCCGAAGAAGACAACACTGTCGTCAAAACCATCGAGGACAGGAGCGAGCTTGCAGCTGCGGGGTGTAAAGTTGGAGTACACGAATTCCGTGCCCTCCGGGTACTGACGGCGGTGGTCGGCCTTGTAGAAATCGATCGCGTTGAGTGGATTGATATACATCTTGATCTCCTCGATCAGAAAGCGTGGCGATAGCGAATGGTCGTGACGCGGTCGTCATGGTCCTGGCCAAAGCTGTCGGTTGTGAAAATCAGGTCAATGACGCCGTTGAAGACCTCGATGCCTCGGCTGAAGATCCCGTGTGTCACATAGAGGACGACACGATCAGCGCCGGCCTTGCGCAGAACCTTGGCCAGTTCCAGGAAGGTGGTGCCTCCATCGCAGATGTCGTCGACAATAATGGCGGTACGGCCATCGAGCGGCGTGTGGTCGAGTTCGGTACGCTCTATCTGTCCCGTCATCGGGTTGCGAACCTTGCTGGCGAAAGCGATTTCTGACTGTCCAAGCGCGCCGGCAATCTCGCGAGTGCGAACCTCGGCGCCTTTGTCGGGGCATACCAGGACACTCCTTGCATCGCAGATCAGGGCGGTCAGCTCGGCACTCTGTTCGATCAAGGTTGCCGCCGAGATGTTGCGCGCGGATGTGAGCTCCAGTCCCACAGAGCTGTGGCAATCCCAGGTCACGACTTCGCGTACATTCGGTAGCGTTTTTAGCAGCTTGGCAAATAGCTCCAGGGAAAAGGCCTGGCCGGGCGCACAGACACGGTCCTGACGCGAGTAGGGGAGATAGGGCAGTTCCAGCTGGAAACGCGCCTCTGGGCGCAGACGGGTGATGGCATCCAGTGTCAGCATTAAGTCAAGGACGTCATCACTCGAGGAAAGTTGTGCGCAGATTTCAAGCTCCGGCGCTGGGGGCAGGGCGTCGAACGCAGCGGCGTCCAGCTGGATATGTCTTTCGCCGCCCGCGAATCCAATCGTGTTCCCATTGAGTTGAGTGCTCGCGTGTCTGATCTCGATTGGCATGATCGCCTCCTTGCTAGCCTATAGGTGGCATAAGGCCAATAAACGCACAAGTGGCAAAATGCCATTAAATGAGAAAACCTTATAACCAACTGTTTTCATGGTTAGGTTATGGGCGTTCTGACGGCGGGTGTTCAGGCGATCTCTGTCGCCTCGAAGATGCGTGAAAACAATTCTTCGACATCGACGCGATTGAAATCGCGGACGACGGCTTGCGTGGGGGCACCGTGTGTAACGCCCGGGCATAGCTTCCGGACGATGTTCCATGAACCTGAATTGTGAGAAGACTAGTGGTGCCGGCTGAGGGACTCGAACCCCCGACCCTCTGATTACAAATCAGATGCTCTACCAGCTGAGCTAAGCCGGCACCGGGCGCGCAGCGAGGCGCGGATGGCTCTGATAATCGCGTCTGCGACACTTCACAAGCTTTCGCTGCGGTTGGAGGTCTGCTAAGCGCCGATCCATGGCACAGCTCAAGCGCGTCATCGGCCTGAAAGGGCTCACCCTGTATGGAATTGGCGTCACCCTTGGCGCGGGTATCTATGCGCTTGTGGGTGAAATGGCGGCTGTGGCCGGATTGTATGCCCCGCTGGCCTTCCTGCTTGCGGGCCTGCTCGCCGCCCTGACGGGCCTGTCCTATGCCGAGCTGGGCTCGCGTTATCCGGAGAGCGCGGGAGAGGCGGCTTATGTTGATGCCGGGTTCTCAAGGCGCTGGGTGACGGCGATTGCCGGATATGGGGTCGCGCTGTCCGGCTCCATTTCAGCGGCGGTCGTGTTGCACGGGTTCGCGGGCTATGTCGGTGAGCTTGTCCCGGTGCCGGGCTGGCTGGCCATGACGGGAGCGCTCGCCGTGCTGGTGGCGATCGCAGTCTGGGGTGTGCGCGAATCCATCTGGGTGGCCGGTGTCATCACTGTCATCGAGGCCGCCGGACTATTGCTGATCATCATTGTCGCCGCGCCGGATGCTGTTTCCGCTCCGCCGCCGCCGCCGGTCGCGCATTTCCCCTGGCAAGGCGTGTTCGCCGCCTCGGTGATGGCTTTTTTCGCCTTCATCGGGTTTGAGGACATCGTCAATATGGCGGAGGAGACCAAGGCGCCGCAGCGTACACTGCCGATCGCCATCCTCATCACGCTGGCGGTCTCCTCGATCGTCTATGTGGCCGTATCGTGGGTCGCCGTGCGGACCATGCCGCCGGAGCTGCTGGCAGAGGAGGGCGGTCCGCTCGCCGCCGTGTTTGAAACCGCGACGGGGCTGCCGGGTGCGCCCATTGCCCTGGTTGCGGTCCTGGCCATGGTCAACGGGGCGCTGGTGCAGGTGTTGATGGCTTCGCGCGTGCTTTACGGACTGGCGCGCCGCGGGCTGGGGCCGGGCCCGTTCGCGATCGTGCACCCACAGCGTCGCACGCCGGTTTTTGCGACCATTGCTGCGGGGGGGCTGATCTGGGTCTTGGTCCTGTCCGGAGCGTTGTCCAGCCTGGCGGTTGCGGCCTCAACGGTGACGCTGCTGGTCTTTGCCGTCGTCAACGCAGCGCTGCTCGCAGTTCGTCTGCGAGAGAGAGACAACACGGACATGACCGACGGGTTCCGGGCGCCTCTCTGGGCGCCCGTACTCGGCATGATCGCCAATCTGGCGGTGGTTGTAGGTGTCCTTGTGGCGAGTCTCGCCTGATCAGTCCTTGACCATGACATTGGCCATCAGCGTGTGGATCGCGGCCATCAGCGGGAAGCCGACCACCTGATAGCTGGCATCGATATAAAACAGGGCCATGGGCGTGATCGCATAGACCGGGTCATACAATTGCGTCAGCACGACAAAACCGAAACACAGGACCAGCGACATCTTGATCGCGTCGACCATGTCGTTTGCTCCGATCTTGCGCAGCACAAATCCCAGAAAACCCGAGGAAATGAGCGCGATGAGGAAGCCCAGCCCCATCAGGGCCCCCATGTTCTGCTCTCCAAACGCGGTTTGCTCGGGCGTGAAGTTCTGCAGGGCGGTCCAGCTCTCGGTGAAAATGACGCCGTACCAGAGATAGCCGAGCATCCACAGGGCAAAGCCCGCGACCAGTGTCGCAATGATGTTGAGTCCAAAAAGGCGTGGCATTAGATGTTTCCTCCCCTTGCGCAGACGGCTAAGAGTGCCGGTCTGTCCTGTCCCGTGCGACGACTCGCGTCACACGAGAATAAGCATAATCATATTCGCCCGAGAAGAAGATCCGCAAATGGCCCGTATCCTGATCACCAGCGCCCTGCCTTACATCAATGGTGTGAAACACCTTGGCAATCTGGCCGGATCGATGTTGCCGGCCGATGTTTATGCGCGCTTCCAGCGCCTGTCCGGGCATGATGTTCTCTATATCTGCGCCACCGATGAACACGGCACGCCGGCCGAGCTGGCCGCAGCGGCCGAGGACAAGGATGTGCGCACCTATTGTGATGAACAGCACGATATCCAGCGCGCCGCCGGTGCGGGTTACGGGCTGAGTTATGACTATTTCGGCCGTACGTCGAACACGCCGAATATCGAGCTGACCCAGCATTTCGCGGCGGTGCTGGAGGAGAAGGGGCTCATTGAAGAGCGCGTGGAACACCAGGTCTTCTCGATCGATGATGACCGTTTCCTGCCGGACCGCTATGTCGAGGGCACGTGCCCGCATTGCGGGTTCGAGCGCGCCCGCGGTGACCAATGCGATAATTGCGGACGCCTGCTCGAACCGACGGATCTCAAGGAGCCGTATTCCAAGATCTCCGGGTCCAAGAATCTCGAAGTGCGCGAAACGGCGCATCTGCACCTCTTGCAGACCAAGATGGAAGACAAGATCCGTGCCTGGGTTGATGCTTCTGACGGCTGGCCATCCCTGGCCAAGTCGATTGCCTACAAATGGCTCGACGAGGGCCTGCGTGACCGCTCCATCACGCGGGATCTGAAATGGGGTGTGCCTGTCGCCAAGGACGGCACGCCGCGCGACGGCTTCGAGACCAAGGTCTTCTATGTCTGGTTTGATGCCCCGATCGGCTATGTCGGTGCGACACGGGAATGGGCTGATGCGACCGGCAATGACTGGGAAAGCTGGTGGCGCACCGACAAAGGGGCGCAGGACGTCACCTATGTCCAGTTCATGGGCAAGGATAATGTCGCCTTCCACACCGTGTCCTTCCCGGCCACGATCCTGGGATCCGAAGAGCCCTGGAAGACGGTCGACAAGCTCAAGGCCTTCAACTGGCTGACCTGGTATGGTGGCAAGTTCTCGACCTCGGAAAAGCGCGGCGTCTTCATGGACCAGGCGCTGGACCTGTTGCCGGGCGATTACTGGCGCTGGTATCTGACGGCGAACGCGCCGGAAGGTTCCGACAGTGCCTTTACCTGGGAGCATTTCCAGAGCCTGATCAATACCGACCTGGCCAATGTGCTGGGCAATTACGTCAACCGCATCCTGCGTTTCAACAAGTCCCGCTTTGACGGTGTTGTGCCGGAAGGCGGAGAGTGGGGCGCAGACGAAGACTGGCTGGCCGGCGAGCTGGAGATCCGTCTCAAGGACGCCGCCGCGCATTTCGAGGCGATGGAATTCCGCAAGGCTGCCGGTGAGGTTCGGGCGATTTGGGCGCTGGGCAATGAATATCTGACCCGCGCGGAGCCGTGGACCAAATTCAAAACCGATCCGGCGGCCGCCGCGATCGGGGTGCGTACCGCGCTGAACTACATGACGGTGATGGCGAAAATCGCCCAGCCGATTATCCCGGATGCGGCCAAAACCATCCTGGATGCGCTCGGCGTTGCCGAGGATGATCGAAGCTGGCCGCAGGGTGATGTCCACGCTATGCTGACGGCATTGCCGGTCGGACAATCTGTCGAACCGCCGGAAGTCCTGTTCAAGAAGATCGAGGATAGCGATATCGAAGCCTGGTCGGAACGCTTTGGCGGTGCAGAATAGCTGACATCGCGGCCTTCCATGCACCTTCCGCTTTTTGTATGAATATTTTTATTCATACGATGGCAAGGGCAAAAAATGGCGATTGGGCTCGAAATCGATGAATCCAGATCCTTGATGATCTGGACCTATTTCCCCGGCCGACAGACGGCTGAGGAATTCAGAGATCATTTTGCAACTCTGGCAGAGCTCTCGGAGCTGGTGCATAAATGTCGGCACCTCATGATTGTCTATAATCGTGGTGTCGATATTTCCGACATGGATGCGGCGGCCATGGACCGCATGCAAGCTCGTCTGGCCGAAGAGGGCGCAACCTTGTTCGGGGCGGATGGAATCTCGTACACCGCATTCGTCTGCCCGCACAAGATCAACAAGCTGGCGATCGAGCACTTCATGCATCGATCGACGGTAAAGCCGCTCGGCGACTTCGAGATTTTCGACTCTCGGGATGAGGCTGACGCCTGGCTGGCGACCCGGGACTGAGTAGCCGGATTTGCTCAAAAAGAAGGGCGGCCTGTGGCCGCCCTGATGGTGTCCGATGTTGTGGCTACCAGCGTTGATAACCATCCAAGCGCCGCATTGAGGAGATTCTGTTCTGGAAGCCGTAGCGGCTCAGGTCCGGGATGCTTTCGCTATCGACAATCTCACAGCGTCCACGGTAGTAGGCGTGTTCGCACACTTCCCAGGTTTCACCGCGAGCGACGACCAGGCTGTCAGCGCGGTCATTGAACCCCTCGCCATCCAGATTGGGAATGTCATAGCTGGCGTCGAAGCGGCGCCCGTCGAAGTCGTGCCCGTCGAACAACCAGATGCCCTGACGCGGACGTGTGCCACGGCGATTGGAGTTATAATCAGGTTCGGCCGATGAAATTTCACCCGCCATGCCGCCGCCAATGTAGGGCATATCGTCGGAAACCTGCATGCAGGCCCCCCCATAGTCACGATGCTGGCAAACCCGCCAGGATCCACGTCCGTAAACCCGGATCGAGCGCGCGCGATCATTGAAACCGGAATTGCGCAGATTATCCGTAGCACCGCGCAGGGTGATCGATTGGCCGGTATAGTTCGGGCCGGAAAACAGAACGATTTCCGATTGTCCTCGACCACGGAGGCCGCGGCGATCTCCACGATCCCGGCGGTCGCGCCGATCATCCCAGCGATCATCGCGGTCGCGGCGATCGTCCCAGCGGTCGCGCCGGTCGCCTCTGTCCCGGCGGTCGCCGCGGCTACTCACAAGGCGAATAGACGACATGTGATCGTTGAAGCCACCCAGGCTGGAGCGGCTATTATCGGCGACAAAACAAGAGCCACCATAATTGGCATGCTGGCAGAATTCCCAGGTGCCGGAGACAATACGTATTGAGGAGGCGCGGTCGTTGAAGCCGCGACGGTCGAGATTGGGGATATCGCCGGTGACCCGCACGCTGCGTCCCTGGTAATTATTGTGCTCGTACACGATAATTTCCTGTGCGACAGCAGTAGCGGTCTGAGCGGCAGCCAGAAGTGCTCCACTGATCAAGAAACGCATGACACTCATCTCAAGTCCCTCTCTGACAATTCCCGGTCACTCTGGCGGAGCGTAGCTGAACGCATTCGGACGAAGGCCTTCATCCTGTGTTCAGGAAGCGTTGAAGCTTTGGCATTGCACGCGTCATCCGACCGCGCCATCTTGCTTGAAGATTGGGGAGGTTACGATGCGGTTTTTTCTTTGTGCCCTAGCACTGGGCGTTGCGGCATGCCAGCCTCCGGATGCGCCGGACTGTGAAGAAGCTTGTGCCAACTCCCCTGATGATGCGGCCGGCACAGGCAGTGTGGCAAGCGCCGAGCGTGACCAGCTGGATTTTTCCGGAGTGCCGGACTGGCGGGCGGTTGATCCAGAAAATGTACTGGTCCTCGAGACCCGCTCTGGCACGGTGTATGTCGAACTCGCGGTTCAATTTGCGCCCGCCCATACCGCGCGCATGCGCCAGGCCGCGCGGGACAATTTTTTCGATGGCCGTGAATTCTATCGTGTGATCGACGGCTTCGTCGTACAGGGTGGTCGGGGTGAAGAAGAGGGCGCTGAAACCCTGCCTCAATATCCCCCGCTCCAGGCTGAATTGTCTGTAGCCTCTGATACCGTGACATTCACAGCAATGTCGGACCGCGATCTATATGCGCCGGAAGTGGGGCACGTGGATGGGTTTGCGGCTGGCCGTGACGGTGACCAGATCTGGATGCTGCACTGCCTCGGCACAATGGCCATGGCCCGGGACAACGAGGCCGACAGCGCAGATGTGGAATTCTACATCGTGATTGGCCACGCCCCGCGTTATCTCGACCGCAATACAACGGTGTTCGGCCGGGTGCTGGAGGGGATGGAACACATCCAGGCGGTCCGCCGAGGCGACCCGGCTGTCAATTCCGGCGTGATCGCCGATCTCGATGCCCGCGACCCGATCATATCCATGCGCGTGTTGGCGGATGTCGACGCGGCAGACAGACCCGTTTTCGAAGTCATGGACACGCGCGGCGAGGCGTTTTTCAATGCCAAGGACGCGTCCCGAAACCGAACCCATGAGTGGTTCATCAACACGCCGCCGCCCGTGATCGAGGCTTGCCGCATGCCTGCGCCGGTACGGCGAGTATCGGCGGACTAGGCCCAGTCCCGGCGGGCCAGCCAGACAATGCCCAGCGCATAGACCAGAACGCCGCCGCCCAGCCCGTAGGCGAGGGCAAGGTTTGCGCGCTCGGGATCGCTGGCGAGAATGTTCACCGGCATGAGCCAGGGGAAGTAGAGTCCCCATTTCGAACTGGTGGCGGCGACGGCTACGAATGTGCCGCCAATTCCGACAGAGACCGCGACGGCAAAGCTCCTGAAGCGCGTCGCGATCAGCCATTGCAGCGCGGTGACGAAGACGGCGGCCACATACATGCGTGCATAGAGCGACAGGGCGAGGCCCCAGTCGAGCTCATCGGTCATGCTGCCCGTCTCCGAGAAGGGCAGACCGGCGAGCGTGGACAATATGCCCGCGATCATCACCAGCAGGCTGACAATGGCCAGGATGAGCTGAGCACAGATTGCCTTGGCCAGGAAGACCTGCCATTTCGGGCGTGGCAGCGCGAGCGTGTGCGACCAGGTATTGGGCGCGTGTTCGAGTTGTGCCTGCAGGGCGGTCAGGCCGATCGCACTCATCGGCAGCAGGAAGAAGCCCCAGATCGCCGATCCGCTCATGATCTGCATCTGCCACATGTCCGGACCGTTATCGGAGGCGGTCACCAGAAAGCCGAGAGCGAAGACCATCAGGGGCGGTGTGGCCGCGACCAGCAGCACGAGTGATCGGCGCAGTTTGAGCGCTTCCGCTCGCAGCAGGGAGATCATGGCTCGCCCCCTTCCTCATCATGCGCCATCTGCAGGAAAATCTCCTCCAGTCCGGCCTTGCTCAATCGCAGTTCATGGACATCAATTCCGGCCTCGACGAGGGTCCGGTTCAGCCCGGCGACCGTGCCCGGACCGATCTCGCTGGCGTGGGTGAGCTGCAGGGTTTCTTCGCGTCCTGCGACGTTAAAGCCGGCGTTTTCCAGGAGCTCCACGGCTGTTTGTCGAGGGCTTGCCTTGATCAGGATCGAGGTGGGCTGCAGGGCCGCCAACGCGTCCAGCGAACCGGAAAACAGAGTTGTGCCCTTGCGCATCAGCGACACGTGCGTGGCCGTCTGCTCGACTTCCGAGAGCAGGTGGCTGGACATGAACACGGTCGTGTTCTCCCGCTCGGGCAGGGCCTTGATAAGGCTGCGCATGTCCCGGATGCCCGCCGGATCGAGCCCGTTCGAGGGCTCGTCGAGGATCAACAGGCGGGGTTGGCCCAGCAGGGCGCGCGCAATGCCGATCCGCTGGCGCATGCCCAGCGAGTACTGGCCGACACGGCGATCCGCCGCCTCTCGCATTTCGGTCACCTCCAGCACCCGGTCAATTTCGGCCCGGTCGTGGTTCAGAACGCGGGCCGTCAGCGCCAGGTTCTCGCGTCCGGTCAGGTTGGGAAACAGGGCGGGGGTCTCGACGACCGCGCCGACACTGGCCAGGGCCCGCGTGCGCTGTTTGCGCAGGTCATGGCCGGCGATGCGGACGGTTCCGGCGTCATTGCGGATCAGGCCCAGGATACAGCGAATGGCGGTGGTCTTGCCGGCACCATTGGGACCAAGGAAGGCATAGATGCTTCCCGGCGGAACGCTCAACGACACGTCCCGCAGCGCGTGCACCGAGCCGAAACTGCGCGACAGTTTATCAATTTCAAGGGGAAGGGGGGCGGACATAAACAAACCTCTGACAGTGCGTGCATGCTGCCCGGAAGTTGCTCGTCAACAAGAGGAATATGCGGGATCTGTGTCCCCCCTTTTGCGGTTTTCATTGACCAATTCGGGCGGAACGGTCGAATATCGGCCTCTCTAGGGAAGGGAAATCAAAAGATCATGATGAAGCTGCGTCTGCTTAGCGCCGCTGCCGCCGTCGCGTTGGCAGCCTGTTCTCCCAGTGAAAACGTAACCGACTCGGATGAATCGGCCTCCGGCGAGGGCGTACCCATGGACGGCATGGCGCAAACTGTTGCGGTGCCCGGGGATGATGCCCTGCGCGAAGCGATCCGCAGTGACTACTCCGCCCATATCGGTGCGTTGTACGAGCATTTTCATGCCAACCCCGAGCTCTCCTTCATGGAGACTGAAACCGCCGCGCGCCTGGCAGAAGAGATGCGCGCCGTGGGTTTCGAGGTCACCGAGGGTGTCGGTCGCACGGGCATTGTCGGCGTCCTGCGCAATGGCGAGGGCCCGACCCTGACGCTACGGGCTGACATGGACGCGCTGCCGATGCAGGAAAATACCGACGTGTCCTATGCGTCTACCGTGATCGGGCAGGACCGTATCGGACAGGAATTCCCGGTCATGCATGCCTGTGCACACGACACGCACATGGCTGCTCTGATCGGCGCCGCCCGGCAACTGGCCGAGCGAACGGATGAATGGTCCGGAACACTGGTTCTGATCGGCCAGCCGGCCGAGGAATTGGGACTGGGCGCCGTCGCCATGCTCGATGATGGCCTGTACGAGCGCTTCCCGCTGCCGGACTTCAACCTGTCCTTCCATACCTTCGCGTCGACCCCGGTGGGCGACATCACCTATCACCCGGGTTATGCCATGGCGAATGTCGACTCCGTCGATATCTACGTCCAGGGACGCGGTGGGCATGGTGCCTATCCGCACACCACCAAGGATCCGATCTATCTGGCCTCGCAGATCGTTGTGGCGCTGCAAGGGCTGGTGTCCCGCGAGCTCAACCCGCTGGAACCCGGCGTCGTCACGGTGGGGGCGTTCCACGCGGGCACCAAGCACAACATTATCGGGCCGGAAGCGCATCTGCAGCTGACCGTGAGGTCCTATTCCGATGAGGTGCGCACACAATTGCTCGACGGCATCCAGCGCATCGCTGCCGCTCAGGCCGCCTCCTACGGGCTGGAGCCGGACGAATACCCGCGTGTCGAGATTGAGCAGACCTATACGCCATCGCTCTACAATGACCCTGTGCTGGCGGCACGCGCCGTGTCGGTCATGCGCTCGCGGTTTGGCAGTGAGCATGTACGCGAGGTTCCGCCGATCATGGGCGGCGAGGACTATTCCCAGTATCACCGGACCGAGCACCAGGTGCCGACCTTCATGTTCTGGGTGGGCGGTACAACCCAAGAGCGACTCGAGGAATACGACGCGCGCGACCAATCCCGCCCGTCCAACCACACGCCGGAGTTCGCTCCGGACGACCCAATGACCACCATCACCCAGGCCACAGAAGCCATGACGGCGGTTGCCTTGGACCTGCTGGCTCCGATGGAAGGTGCAGCCGGTGGAAACTAGACGCGCATTCTCTGGCGCACGCTGGGAGAAGGATGTCGGCTATTGTCGCGCCATTCGGCGCGGCAATCATGTCTGGGTGACGGGAACTGTGTCTGTTGATGCCGAGGGCAATCCGCATGCCCCCGGCGACCCCGGCGCCCAGGCGGATCGCTGTTTCGATATCATTGAGGCAGCCCTGGCCCAGGTGGGCGCACAATTCACCGATATCATGCGCACTCGCATGTTTGTGACTGACATTTCCATGGCCGACGCGTTTGGCGAAGTGCATGGTCGTCGTTTCAAGGATAATGAGCCGGCGACAACCATGATCGAGGTGTCGCGTTTCATCGGGCCGGAATATCTCATCGAGATCGAGGCCGACGCATTTGTGGCCGGGGAGGGCTGAAGGTGAGCGAATACAAACTCTATTACTGCCCGCAGACCCGCTGTCGCACGGCCCTGTGGATGCTGGAAGAGGTTGGCGCGCCCTATAAGCTGGTGCCGGTTAATGTGCGCGACGAGATTGAGAGCGAGGCGTTCGCCGCCATCTCACCCATGCGCAAGGTGCCGGCCCTGCAGGCCGGTGACGAGCTGATCACCGAGACCGCTGCGATCTGTCTGTACCTGGCTGATGCCCACACTGCCGCGCAGCTCGCACCCGCCATCGGCGCGGCCGGTCGGGCCAGTCTGATCCGGTGGATGTTCTTCGGCTCTGCCGTGATGGAGCCCGCCAGTTTCGACAAGGCCTCGGGGCGCGAGGCGCCGGCCGGGGCGATTGGATGGGGCAATTGGGAGCGTGTTCTCAATACCTTGCACAAGGCGCTCGACGGGCAATCCTACCTGGTCAATGACCGCTTCAGCGCAGCGGATGTCGCGCTCGGTTCGACTATGGGTTTCCTGATGAATTTCAATATGATGGAAAAGGACCCGGTGTTCGTGTCCTATGTCGAGCGCCTGACCTCGCGCCCGGCCTACATCAAAGCCAGTGAGATCGACGCCAGCCATGCCGAATCGGCATAGCGGCCCACAGGAGTTATTTCATGTCTCTTATTCCTGCTGATAACGCTGTCGCCAGCGTTGCTGCCCTGTTTGTCATCGCTGCGGCGGGGTTCCTTATGGAGAAGACCCGGATCGGCGCGCTGTTGACCGGTGCGGTCTGGGCGATCCTGTTTGCGATCCTGGCGTCCAATATCGGCCTGATCCCGCAGAGTTCCGCGGGCTACAGCTTCGTCTTCACCTATTTCGTGCCGATCCTGATCCCGCTCTTCCTGATGAAAGCGGATCTCAAGAAGATCTTCTTTGAAACAACGCGCATGACGCTGGCCTTCGTGCTGGCGGCGGTTGGCACGGTCGCCGGTGCGATCGTGGCCTTCTCGCTGATCAATATCGGTGAGAACCAGGCCGCGGCCGCGGGCACCTTCACCGCGACTTATATCGGCGGTTCCGTGAACTATGCAGCGCTGGTCGATCTGACGGGCCTTCGCGAGAACAACCCGGCCTTTGTGTCTGCCGCTACCGCTGTGGACAATCTCTATTCCGGTCTCTTCCTGGGCTTCCTGGCCGTCATGCCGGGCATCACCTGGATCGCCAACAAGTTCGTCAAGCGCGACCACAGCGAAGGCGAAGTGGTCGTGGAGAAGGAAGGCAAGCCAACGGCTGCCACGCTGACCTATTCCATCACCTTTGCGCTGATCGTTGTTGCGCTTGGTGACTGGATTACCGGTTATCTGCGCGAAACTGTCTCGGACAGCTGGGGCAATTGGCGTTACGCCATCATCACGGTCCTTGCCCTGATCCCGGCAACCTTGTTCCCGAAACGCATGGCCAAGATGCATGGCGGTTACGAGCTGGGTATTGCGTTGAGCTTTGTGTTCTTCGCGGCGATCGCGGCGGGTGCAGATCTGCAGGCTGTTATCAGCGAAGCGCCTCTGCTGCTCCTGATCATCGCCATCCTGCTGGTGGTGCATGGCATCGTGACCTTTGGTCTCGGCGCCATCTTCAAGCTCTCCCTGCCAGAGCTGATCACCGCCTCCAATGCTGCCATTCTCGGCGCCACGACGGCCCCGGCGCTGGCGGCGGCAAAAGGCTGGAAGGACCTGGTCACGCCAGGTGTCCTGGTGGGCGTGTTCGGTTATGCGCTGGGCACGATTATCGCCACCGCCGTCTACCAGTTCTGGCCCGGTTAAGGCCTTGTGGCCTGGCGGGACGCCCGCCAGGCCAATCTCCCTTTCAAACCCGCTCTGCCCATCGCATTAAGTGACCGTCATGTTGCGGTCAGCATTTTGTGCGTCTCGATGTGATTATTTTGCATCCGGAAGAGGCGTTTCGCGCATCTAGGGGACAGCAGGGACATTTTTGAGGGAATAATCATGCCGACCAAAACCACACTTATTGCGACGTCCGCACTGGTGATTGCAGGCGTTGCAGGTTTCGCAAATGCATCGACGAATGCGTCAGCCGTAGTCCTTCAGGGCGGCGAGCGTTTTGCCGGCGCAGGCGCCGTTCGCATCGAGAATTTTGCTGGTCGTGTCCAGATCCAGACCGGCGGATCTGGAGAGGTAACCGTCGCTGTGAGCAATCCCGGCGGCCATGTATCCACGCCGAGCGTCAATGCCGTTGGCGACGCAGTCGTCATCGATGGCGGCCTCAACATGCGTCGTATGCGCTGTAACAGCCGCAATAACCGCTACCAGGTCTGGGAGCAGGGCGAGAGCCGCGGGTCGCTGGACGAATACCCGATGCTGACGATCACCGCGCCGGTGGACCTGGCGCTCGAGATCGAGCGCAGCCTGTTTGTCGGCTCAGCGGAGGACCTGGGCTCGATGGATATCGGCATGTCCAAGTGTGGCCGTCTTGAAGCTGGCCATGTCGCGGGTGACGCGGATATCGGTATTTCCGGTTCCGGTGATGTGCGCCTGCAAAATGTCGGCGGTACGGCAGATATCGGTATTTCCGGCTCCGGCGATGTCTTCATGGGCAGTGTCGGTGGCATGATGGATATCGGCATCTCCGGCTCCGGTGATGTCGAGGCCGGCAGTGTTGATGGCGATGTCGAGATCGGCATTTCCGGTTCCGGCGATGTCGAGCTGGGCGATGTCCAGTCTCTCAGCATCCGTATTTCAGGCTCCGGTGACATTGTCGCTGACAACATGAATGGCGCCTTCAATGCCGGCATCTCCGGCTCCGGCGACATTCGCGTACGCGGTGGCCAGGCGCAGCCGTTCGAGGCCCGCATCAATGGTTCCGGCGATATCGACTTTGGCGGCACGGCCACCAATGTCACCGTCAATGAAAACGGGTCCGGTGATGTCGAGATCAACGAGATCGAAGGGGCGATCAACTGGCGCCGTCACGGTCGTACCGTGCTGCGCACCGGAAATTCCCGCTAGGTCTCCTCGGTCGGCCGGTTTCTGACCGGCCGCCATTTCGCGGCCTCGTAGAGCGTAATCGCTGCGGCGTTAGAGACATTCAGGCTCTCGATCGTTTCGCTCATCGGGATCCGCGCGAGAACATCACAGGCCTCTGCCACACGTGGGCGGAGGCCTTTGTCTTCCGAACCCATGACAATCACCAGACCAGCGCCGTGCCCCTGTCCATCCGGACCGGCCAGCGCCTCGGCGAGGGATTGTTCGCCTTCACCCGCCAGACCGACGACAAAACGTCCCTTCTTGCGCATGTCCAGAAGGGTGTCGGCGATATTGGTCACGCGGATGTGCGGGACACGTTCAGCGGCGCCCACAGCGCTCTTGCACACAGTGCCGAACAGGGGCGGGGACTTGCGGTCCTGCATGACCATGGCGCGGATGCCGAAAGCGGCCGCGGAACGCATGATGGCGCCGACATTGTGCGGGTCGGTGACCTGGTCGAGCACCAGCACCGTTCCGTGTGTCGGATCGAGCACGGCATTGACGGGCTCAGGGTCAAGCGCCCGGGCCTCTGCCGCGAATCCCTGGTGCACCGCGCTGTCGGGCAGCTGGCGATCAATCTCGTCCGGTTTGGCCAGCGTGTGCGGCGTACCTTCAGGCAGATCGCGCGCGGCGTTCAGCGTGACGCGCAGATCGAGAATCTCCCGGCGCGGGTTTTCAATGGCAGCAAGCACGGCGTGACGCCCCCAGATCCAGCCCGATTGGCTTGTGCCTAAAGGCTTGGAGCGTCGTGTGTAATCCGTGCGTTTGCGAGTGTTGCGGTCTGAAGGCTTCGTCACTATAGTCCGCGCTCCTGTTTCAGGGCGGTGTCTTGATTGGGCGGCTCAATAGCATGTCGCAGCGATTACTGAGACCCTTTGTTGCAGGTCCGGTGAAGCCCGGCTAAGTCGGTGCTTCACACACCCTGTGGAGGGGTGGTCGAGTGGTTAAAGGCACCAGACTGTAAATCTGGCCGCGAGAGCGTACGTTGGTTCGAATCCAACCCCCTCCACCATTTCATCAATCATCGTCAGTCTTGTGGTGGATTACTGGGCAGCCCTGTAGTGCGGGGCGATCATTACGTGGGCGGCAATGACGGTCTGTAGCGCGTCCAGTTCCACCGGTTTGCCTATGCAATCGCTCATACCGGCCTGGGCATATTTCTGGCGATCCTCATCCATCGTACTGGCCGTGAGTGCGATAATAGGCGTTCCGGTCGACGCGCCTCCCTCGGCCAGCAGGGCCTTGGTGGTTTCGAACCCGTCGAGATCAGGCATGTGAATGTCCATGAAAATCAGATCGAAACGTGTACGGCGGGCAGCGTCCAGGCCATTCTGGCCGCCGTCAGCGGTTGTTACCTCATGCCCCATATGGGTCAGCAGGGTCTGTGCGACCGTCCGATTGATCGCCTGGTCGTCGATCACGAGAATGCGGCAGGCGCTTGCCTCGATCGGGTCCGCGGCGTCGTCTTCCGATTGGCTGATCTGGCTGCCCTCTGACAGGGGGAGGGTGAACCAGAAGGTCGAACCTTCGCCCTGGACGCTTTCCACACCGATTTCACCGCCCATCAGCTCCACCAGTTCGCGACAAATCGAAAGCCCCAGCCCGGTGCCACCGAATTTTCGTGTTGTGGATGCGTCAGCCTGCGAGAAGCGATGGAAAACCTTTTCGCGGGCCTCGGGTGACATGCCGATTCCGGTGTCCGTTAAAGCAAAGCGGAGCATGTTTTCGTCCGGTGCTGTGCGGCGCAGTGTCAGGGTGATCTGACCGCGTTCGGTAAATTTCACCGCATTGCCCACCAGGTTCCACAAGACCTGGCGCGTCCGGGTCGGGTCGAGCGACAGGGTGCAGGGCACATCGGGCGCGATATCCACCGACAGGAGAACACTTGTGTTGGCCAGCTTGGCTTCGAACAGACTCAGCACGTCACTGCACAGCGTGTCGATGACCGTATCAATGGGTTCAATCTCGATTGCGCCCTGTTCGAGCTTGGAGATATCGAGAATGTCATCGAGAACCGCGACAAGGGTTCGGGCCGAGGAGTGCATGATCTGGACATGCTCGGCGTCAGGCACGCCGCTCCTTTTATTCCTGGCCAGTTCCAGCAGGCCGAGAATACCATTCATGGGGGTCCGGATTTCATGGCTCATATTGGCCAGGAAAGCCGCCTTGGCCTGTTCGGCCTGGCGGGCTTCCTCCAGCATGCGCCGTGATGCGCCGGCAAAGGCCATGACACAGATCAAACCCAGCAATGTCGTGGTCGACAACAGGATGAAGCTGGCCACACGTTCTGCACCGGCCGAGTAGGGCGTCGGCGTGACAATGCCGCTGCCGTCCAAGTACAGGAGCAGGCCCAGCAGGCTGACCGCCATGGCGGCAAAGAAGATCGAGGAGCGCACCGAGAGAAAGTATCCGGCTGCCATCGGGGCGATGATCAGGAAAGGCGTCACATAGCCCACGATCCCGCCATTGGTCAGCGCCGCGGCAAAAGCCAGGAGCTCTGCCAGGCCGATGAAGAGGTGACCACACACCGAGTAGGCGATCCCGCGCCACGCCAGGACGGCAATGACGAGGAAGCTAGACGCGGCAAGGAGACCGGCAATCTTGGCGGGTGACCAGCCCGGCATCGCCAGCGACACCATGCCCAGATAGACGATCAGGACGATCCCGAACGCGCCGCAGGTGCGGGCGAGGAGGCGGCCTCTGACAGCCTGTGAGATGGTGTGGTCGTTGACCATTCAGGTCCTGTTCCTGGGCGGTTGCGGGGACACTAAGCCTGTTTGCTAGCAAATCCAGCTTTCAAATTACCTAAGAAGCCTGAGGGGTTATCGATGTGGCGCGGCTGGATCCATCTCCGCGCGGACGTCCAGCCTTGCCATGAATTAGCGAACAGTGTTCACTAATCTCAGGAAAGCCCGAAGAAGGGGCAGGGAGGAAGCATGTCTGAAGGTTTTACACCGTCACAATCGGTGGACGTTCTGATCGTGGGCGCTGGCGTGTCCGGGATCGGCGCAGCGCACCATCTGACGACACGCTGTCCGGATCAATCCTACGCCATTCTCGAGGCACGCGAAGCGATCGGGGGAACATGGGACTTGTTCAAATATCCCGGCATCCGCTCTGACAGCGACATGCATACGTTCGGCTATGCCTTCAAACCCTGGGAAGATGGGCAGGTGTTCGCTGATGGTCCGAATATCAAGCGCTATGTGACCGAAACTGCGGATGAGGCAGGCATCACGCCCAACATTCATTTCAAGCATCGTGTTATCGAGTCCAACTGGAATTCGGATCTGGCCCGCTGGGAAGTCACAGCCAAGCGCACCGACACCGGAGAACGCATTCATTTTGCGTGTCGTTTCCTGATGATGTGCTCCGGCTATTACCGGTATGACCACGGGCATATCGTCAAGTTCGAGGGTGAGAAGGATTTCAAGGGTGATATCGTGCACCCGCAACTCTGGCCGGAAGGGTTTGACTATACCGGCAAGAAGGTGGTCATTATCGGCTCCGGCGCGACGGCTGTGACGCTGGTACCCGCCATGGCCGGTACGGCTGGTCACGTCACGATGCTGCAGCGTTCTCCGACCTATATCGCACCGCGCCCGGCCACTGATCCCGTCGCGAATGTCTTCCGCAAGATCATGCCGCGCCGCATGGCCTATTCGGCCACCCGCATCAAAAACGTATTGATTTCAATCATCTTTTTCGAGCTGGCCAAACGAAATCCCCAGATGATCCGGAATATGGTGATGAAACACATCCGGGCCGAGCTGGGCGAGCAGATGGATGTCGATAAGCATTTCACCCCGAAATATAACCCCTGGGATGAACGCTTTTGTGCTGCACCGGATGGCGATTTCTTTGACGTGTTGAAGGATGGCTCGGCATCTGTGGTCACGGACCACGTCGATCGCTTTACCGAGACCGGTATCCAACTGAAATCCGGCGAGCATCTCGAGGCGGATGTCATCATTCCCGCCACGGGGCTGGAAATGCTGCTGGCGGGCGGGATGGAGTTCAATATCGATGGCCAGGCCGTCGACCCCCGTCAATCCATCAGCTATCGCGGCATGATGCTGAGCCCGATCCCGAACATGGCGATCGCATTTGGCTATACCAACGCGTCCTGGACGCTAAAGATCGATCTGACGTGCGAACGGGTCTGTCGCCTGATCAAGCACATGCAGAAACATGGCTATGATTATTGCGTGCCCGAGCCGCCTGCTGACATCGAGACGATGCCGCTGCTCAATCTTCAATCGGGTTATATCAAGCGGGCGGAACCCTATTTGCCGCGCCAGGGCACGAAACCGCCATGGCGCACCTATCAGAACTATATCAAGGACATGATGGCGATCCGCTATGGCAAGCTGGAAGACGGTGCGTTGAAGTTCGGCCGTCGCGACGCGCAAGCCGAGCATGATGCCGATCGCGTGGCGGCGGCAGCAGAATGACAGTGGCGCTGGATTTCGCCGGAAAGACGGCCGTGATCACGGGGGCAGCGAGCGGTATAGGCCGTGCGCTTGCGCTCGCCCTTGCGGAGCGCGGGTGCAATCTCGTCCTCGCCGACATCAATGAAACTGCCCTTGAAGAGCTGGCACGCACGCTGGCCAGCAATGAGCGCAAGATCACGACCCATAGGGTCGATGTGGGTCGCCGCGGTGACATTGCAGATTTTGCAGAGGCTGTCCGCGCCGAACACGGTGCTGCCCATTTGCTGTTCAATAATGCGGGTGTCGCGGCCGGCGGAACTTTCGAAGAGCTCTCTGAAGAGAATTTTGAATGGCTGGTCGGCATCAATTTCTGGGGACCGATCCGGATGACCCGCGCCTTCCTGCCCCTGATGCGGGAAAGTGGTGGCGGGCATATCACCAATATTTCCAGCATTTTCGGTGTGATCGCACCAGCCGGCCAGACGGCGTATAGCGCCAGCAAGTTTGGTGTTCGTGGTTTCTCCGACGCCCTGCGTCATGAGCTCGCCGGATCGGAAGTCTCGGTGACCACCGTGCACCCAGGTGGGGTGAATACCAATATCGCCAAATCTGCGCGGATGTCCGAGAGCGCGACCCCGGAAGAGATCGAAGCCGGCCTGAAACAGGCCGAGCAGAACCTCGTCATGCCGCCCAGCAAGGCGGCCGATATCATCCTGCGGGGCGTGGAGCGCCGCAGGCCCCGCGTCCTGGTTGGCAAGGATGCGCATATTCTTCACTGGCTCGAGCGCCTGATGCCTTCGAGTTACTGGGGGCTGATGGCTCGACGCCTCGGCCGTGCCAAGACGGAGGCGTGAGATGGATACCCTTTTGACTTTACTTGCGGCTATGGCCCTGCTGGTGATGGTGGTGTTGCTCGGCTTTGCCGGTTTTACAGCCATGGTCGCCGGCAAGGTCAGCAAGGCGATGAAACCGGTCGGCGTCTTTCAGGACGTAACCGGCGGGCGTCTTCACTATGTCGAGAGGGGCGAGGGGCCGACCCTGCTCTTGATCCACGGGCTGGGCGGAAACCTTCACAATTTCGGCTACACGATGATCGACCGGTTGGCGAAACGCTATCACGTCATCGCGATCGATCGTCCGGGCTGCGGTCATTCGGAGCGCGACAGTGATGACATGGCGCGATTGCCCAATCAGGCGGCGATGATCGCCGACTTTATTCGACGCAAGGGGTTGGATAAACCACTGATCGTCGGTCATTCGCTGGGCGGTGCGATCTCACTGCGCATGGCAATCGACTATCCCGAACTGCTCGGGGGGCTGGCCATGCTCGCACCGCTGACGGCCATTCAGGAGAGTGCCCCGGCGGTGTTCAACGGCTTGCATGCGCCAAATCCGGCGGTGCGCGGCCTGATCGCGAATACATTTGCCGTGCCGGCGTCCATCCGCAATGGCGCCGCTGTGGTGGGAACGATTTTCGCCCCCGAACCGGTTCCAGAGGATTTCCGCACCCGGGGAGGCGGGCTGCTTTCGCTTCGACCGGTGGCGTTCTATGCGGCGTCCACGGACATGCACGCTGTCCCGCTGGATATCGCATCGCAACAGGATCACTACGCGCAAATCAAAGTGCCGATGGGCATGCTCTATGGCGATGATGACGCTGTCCTGGTCGCTGACAAGCACATCGAGGCGATCCAGTCGGTGCAGCCCGACCTGCACCTCGTGCGGATGAGCGGTGTCGGGCATATGCCGCTGGTCACCCAGCCGGACACTTGCGAAGGATTTATCGACGACATGGCCAAGCGGGTATTCGCGTCCTGATATCGGCTTGGCATGGGAGCGCAAACATGTCATGTCGCTTGGCGAAAGATCAGCCAGCGAGGGTGCAGCCATGAAGTTTTTCGTCGACACCGCAGACGTTTCCGAGATTCGCGAGATTGCCGATGTCGGCCTGCTGGATGGCGTGACCACCAATCCGTCGCTGATCATGAAATCCGGACGTGATTTCATCGAGGTGATCACCGAGATCTGCAGCATCGTCGACGGTCCGGTCAGCGCCGAGGTGACCGCACTGGAGGCGGACGCCATGATCGCTGAAGGCAAGACGCTGGCGGCTGTGGCCTCCAATGTCGTCGTCAAGCTGCCACTGACGTGGGATGGACTCAAAGCCTGCAAGGCGCTGGTCAGCGAAGGTATTCAGACCAATGTCACCCTGTGTTTTTCGGCCAATCAGGGATTGATGGCGGCCAAGGCCGGCGCAACCTATGTGTCGCCTTTCATCGGCCGTCTGGACGATCTGGGTGTTGATGGCATGGAGCTGATCCATGATCTGCGCACGATCTACGACAATTATGGCTTCGAGACCGAAATCCTGGCTGCATCCATCCGATCGGCTGCCCATGTACAGGAATGCGCCATAGCGGGTGCGGATGTTTCGACCGTTCCGCCGAACGTGCTCAAGAGCCTGGTCAAACACCAGCTGACCGACAAGGGACTGGCCGCCTTCATGGAAGACTGGAAGAAAACCGGACAGTCGCTCTAGGTGTCAGATCGCATCAGCGACGTTTGAAACATACGCTGCAGATTCGTTGCGCAGATATCGGTTGAAGGCTTCAAGTGTACCTGAGCTCGTAGCTTCGACGGTCACCAATTGGCGCCGTACGGTTCTGTTGTTGCTTAGAAACAGGCATTCATTGTTATCGGGACTGTCCTGATCAAGTCGCGCGATAAAGCGCAGGACATGTTTCTGAAAACGCAGCACTTCTTCTTCCGATTGGAAGCTGTGTGTCTGGGCAGGCATGCTCTTTCCCCCTCGAGCTGGTCGTTGCTCGCTCCCCTGTTGAGTCTGTGATCGACTCTTGAGAGTGATTTTGGCGATGCGGGAAGTGAAACGCAACCAAAAGCGCTAATCCGTCGCGCCTTTCGCATCATGCGTGGCAAAATTGTCAGAGTTTTCCCGCCTCGCATGCATCCATCCTGTCGCGCGACAAATTGCCATACAGATTTTGCGGTCTTTAGCGCATAACCCGGGGTCCTGACAGGCAACCAAGAACCGGGGGCGTCGATGACTTCGTCGCAATCTCTCCAGCGCAGTGGGTTTGATACAAGCCTTGCTGGCGTTGGTCTCATTACCATTCTAGGAGCGCTCTGGGCGCTCTTCGCTGCCGCCTTTGCGCCGGATGCTGCCATGAAGGGGCAGTCCTGGCTGATTCTGGGCGGTTTCCTCACCGGCATTTTTCTGTTGGTCGGCGCCGCGGCACGCGGTGGCGTTATCACGGATCAGTCCGAGTACAACGAAGACATCGTCAAGGCCGGTGTCATCGCCTCGCTCTTCTGGGGCGCGGCGGGATTGCTGGTCGGCGTCATTATCGCTTTCCAGCTGGCCTTCCCGATTCTCAACTTCGATGATTTCGGCTTTCTGAGCTTCGGGCGTCTGCGTCCGCTGCACACCTCAGCGGTTATCTTCGCCTTTGGTGGCAATGTGCTGATCGCGACATCCTTCTATGTCGTCCAGCGCACCTGTCGCACGCGGATCGCTGGCGGGATCTGGCCGTGGTTCGTGTTCTGGGGCTATCAGTTCTTCATCGTCATCGCGGCGTCCGGATATCTGATCGGTATCACCCAGGGCCAGGAATATGCCGAACCGGAATGGTATGCCGATCTGTGGCTGACCGTCGTCTGGGTCGCCTATCTGCTGGTCTTCCTGGGCACGCTGATGAAGCGCAAGGAGCCGCACATCTATGTGGCGAACTGGTTCTATCTCGCCTTTATCCTGACGATCGCCGTGCTGCATGTGGTCAATAACCTGGCCATGCCGGTCGATGTCTTCGGTTCGCGCAGCTACTCGCTGATGGCTGGCGTCCAGAACGCCCTGACCCAGTGGTGGTATGGTCACAACGCGGTCGGTTTCTTCCTGACGGCCGGCTTCCTGGGCATCATGTACTACTTCATTCCGAAGCGAGTGCAGCGCCCGGTCTATTCCTACCGCCTCTCCATCATTCACTTCTGGTCGCTGATCTTCATCTATATCTGGGCCGGTCCGCACCACCTGCACTACACGGCTCTGCCGGAGTGGGCGCAGACGCTGGGCATGACCTTCTCGATCATGCTGTGGATGCCGTCCTGGGGTGGCATGATCAACGGTCTGATGACGCTCTCGGGCGCCTGGGACAAGCTCCGCACCGACCCGGTCGTGCGCATGCTGGTTCTCTCCGTCGCTTTCTACGGCATGTCCACCTTCGAGGGACCGGTCATGTCAGTGCGCGCCGTCAACTCGCTCTCGCACTACACGGACTGGACGATTGGTCACGTGCACTCCGGTGCCTTGGGCTGGGTCGGCTTTGTCTCCTTTGGTGCGCTCTACTGCCTCGTTCCCTGGCTGTGGAAGAAGAAGGGCATGTTCTCAAAGGCGCTGATCGACTGGCACTTCTGGGTCTCCACATTTGGCATCCTGCTGTACATCACCTCGATGTGGGTTGCAGGCATCATGCAAGGTCTGATGTGGCGCGCCTATAACTCGCTCGGCTTCCTGGAATACTCTTTCGTGGAGACCGTCGAGGCCATGCACATCTCCTACATCATCCGTGCTCTGGGTGGCGTGCTCTATCTCGCGGGTGCCCTGATCATGATCTGCAACGTGTATCGCACCATCCGGAGCGATGAGACCGAGACCGACGAGGCCGTCGTGCCGCAGCCGGCGCTCGCGGAATAGGGGGGCGTTATGTCAGAACGCAAGAACCTCTGGAGTAATCTCCACAAAGAGCTCTTCGAGAAGAAATCCTGGTTTCTATCGATCGGTGTTCTGGTGACGGTCAGCATCGGCGGTATCGTCGAGATCGCACCGCTCTTCTATCTGGACTCAACCATCGAGGAAGTGGAGGGTGTACGTCCCTACACGCCGCTCGAACAGCTGGGTCGCGACATCTATATCCGCGAGGGGTGTTATAACTGCCACTCGCAGATGATCCGTCCGCTGCGTGACGAGGTGGAGCGCTATGGTCACTATTCTCTCGCTGCAGAGAGCATGTATGACCACCCCTTCCAGTGGGGCTCCAAGCGGACCGGTCCGGACCTGGCGCGTGTCGGTGGCAAGTATTCGGATGAATGGCACCGCGATCACATGCGGGCACCGACATCGGTCGTGCCGGAGTCGATCATGCCGGCCTATCCTTTCCTGGAAACGGCCGAGCTGAACTATGAGAACGTCACCGCCAATCTGCGTGCCCTGCGCATGGTGGGCGTGCCGTACTCCGATGACATGCTCGACAATGCGGTTGCCGACATCACCACCCAGCTCGATCCGTTCGCGGATGATTACGATGCTTTCCTGGAACGCTATCCCGGTGCGGTTGTCCGTGACTTTGATGGCAATCCGGATGTCGTCACCGAGCTGGATGCCCTGATCGCATACATGCAGGTTCTCGGCACCATGGTGGACTTCTCCACTTATGAGCCGGAAGCCGACGGAAATCTGAGGTAGGGCGATGTACGAGATCCTGTCCAGCTTTGCACAGACCTGGGGCTTGTTGCTCTTCGTCGTGCTCTTCCTCGGGGCGTTGACCTACGCCCTGTGGCCGAAAAACCAGGCGCGTTTTGACAAGGCAGCGAACGCGCCGCTTACCGAAGCCGACAAGCCCGCGGGTGACGCGGGAAGCGAGGTCTAGACCGATGTCTGATCACGACAATGAAATCGAACGCGACGACCACACCGGCACGGCCACCACGGGCCATGAATGGGATGGTATCAAGGAGCTGGATACACCTCTGCCACGGTGGTGGCTGTGGATATTCTACGCCACGATCGCCTGGTCGGTTGTTTACTGGGTCCTGATGCCGGCCTGGCCGGGCCTGCCTGGCATGGACGCTGACGGCGACCACACTCGCGGCATCCGCAATCACTCCGAGCGTGTGAATGTCGCGGCTGCAGTGGCCGAGCTTGATGCTTCCCGTGCGGCAGGTTTCGAGGCGCTGCGCGGCACCTCGATCGACGAGATCGAAAACAATCCGGAATTGCTCAACTTTGTTCGGGCGGCGGGTGAGTCGGTCTTCGGCGATAATTGTGCGACCTGTCACGGCACGGGCGCCCAGGGCTTTGTTGGCTATCCAAACCTCAATGACGATGTGTGGATTTGGGGGGGCAGCTATGACGATATCCGTACCACGATCCGGTTTGGCATTCGTGGCGACCACCCGGATACGCGGTTTTCGCAAATGCCGGCCTTCGGTCGCGATGAATTGCTCAGCCGCTCCGAGATCGCTGATGTGACGGACTATGTCCTCAGCCTCTCTGGGCAGGGCGAGGGCAATGCCAGTGCTCAGGAAATCTACGCCATGCAATGCGCAAGCTGTCACATGGAAGACGGATCCGGTGACCAATTCCAGGGGGCGCCGAATCTGGCGGACCAGGAATGGCTTTACGGCTCAAGCCGTGAACAGGTGATGGATATCATCCATCGCGGTCCCTATGGCGTGATGCCGCACTGGGAAGACCGTCTGGACGAGACCACGATCGATGCCGTTGCTGCGTATGTTTACCTGCGCGGTGAAAGAGATGCTGCGACAGCTCGTCCCACGGGGCAGTAGGTCGCATAGTGTCCCTAGAAAAAACCGGGTTAAAAGCCGCCATGTCTGATGCATCGGAACACAGCATGGCGGCACCCGGGGTCCGCCAGTCCAGGGCGGAAGCGGTCAATGCCGCATCCGGGCGCGACCTCTACAAGGCGCGCGAACAAATCTACCCCAAGCTGGTGTTCGGAAAGTTCAGGAGCCTGAAATGGTTCCTGATGGCCGTCACGCTCTCAATCTACTATCTCGTGCCCTTCATTCGCTGGGACCGCGGGGAGGGCGCCCCGGACCAGGCCGTGTTGATCGATTTTGCCGGTCGCCGCTTCTATTTCTTCTTCATCGAGATCTGGCCCCAGGAAGTCTATTACATCACGGGGCTGTTGATCCTGGGGGCACTGGCCCTGTTCCTCGCATCGGCATTGTTCGGACGGGTGTGGTGTGGCTATGCCTGTCCCCAGACGGTCTGGACGGATTTGTTCATCGCCGTCGAGCGCCTGTTCGAGGGCGACCGCAATGCCCGCATGCGCCTGGACAAGGCCAAGTGGAGTTTCAACAAGGCCTGGCGCAAGTTCGGCAAACATGCCGTGTGGCTGGTCATCGCCGCAGCGACCGGCGGAGCCTGGATCCTCTATTTTCACGATGCGTTCGACCTCCTGGCGAACTTCTTCACGGGTCAGGCGGCGCTGTCTGCCTATCTCTTCGCGGGCATCCTGACCTTCACGACCTATACGCTCGCCGGCACGATGCGCGAGCAGGTCTGCACCTATATGTGCCCCTGGCCCAGAATCCAGGCGGCGATGACGGATCGCGAAGCGCTTAACGTCACCTATCGCCATGATCGCGGTGAGACGCGTGGGCCGCACAAGAAGGGTGAGAGCTGGGAAGGTCGGGGCGACTGTATCGATTGCAAGCAGTGCGTCGCCGTTTGCCCGATGGGGATTGATATCCGCGAGGGGCCGCAGCTGGAGTGCATCCACTGTGCGCTGTGTATCGATGCCTGCGATGACATCATGGCCAAGATCGAGCGTCCGACGGGGCTGATCACCTATGAAACGGACGATAATATCGACCGCTTTGTCGCCGGTGAAAAACCGCGTTATCGCTTCGTCCGCCCACGCACCATGGTCTATGCCGTGGCGTTTGCGATCGTTGCCTCGGTGATGCTGGTGGCCCTGGTCAACCGGTCCGAGCTGGAGCTGAACGCCCAGCGTGATCGTAATCCGAACTATGTGACCCTGTCTGATGGATCCGTCCGCAACGGATACAATCTCAAAGTCATCAACAAGGCGTCGGAGGCCCGGGTCTTCGATCTGGCGCTGGAAGGCGACGCCCAGTTCGAGGTGCGCGTCATTGGTGCCAATGACGCGGCGCCAATGCGACTTGCGGTCGGCGCAGACCAGACGCAAGATTTCATGATCTATCTGACCCTTCCCGCCGATGCGATTGACAGCGATCGTGAACGGCTGGTGTTCAGGGTCATCGACCCGGTCTCCGGCGAAGAAGCCGTGACACCGACAGTTTTTGTAACGGGAGCACCGCGATGAGATCCTGGTTTCGACCCTTGAAAGGCTGGCACGTTCTGGTGCTCATCCTGCTGTTTTTTGGTGTCACGATCGGGGTCAATGCGACGTTCATCACCCTGGCTCTGCGGACCCACCCGGGCGAGGATGTCCCGCGCTCCTATATGCAGGGCGTCAATTACAACGAGACCATTGAACGCCGCCGACAACAGGCAGAGCTGGGCTGGACGGCCCGGATGAATCTGGTCGAGGGCGAATTGCTGATCGAAGTGCGCGACCGTGATGATGTGGTGGTGCCCGGCCTCGCCTTGGCAGGCCAGCTGGTGCACCAGGCGGATACGTCACAGGATACCGAACTGAGCTTCGCGGAACGCCGCGAGGGGCTTTATGTGGCCGTCCTGCCAGCTGTCGAGAGCGGCCAATGGCGTGTGCAGGCCAATAATACCGGCGAGATCCCGTTCGAGCTGGAAGACGAGTTATGGCTGCAATAGACACAGCAGATCTGGCGCCGCCATCCGGTCAGGTCGATCCGCAGGCCTTCGTGCGTCATGCCGATGGCCAGTCGCATCTCGACTTGCTGGTGCGCGGTGCGACCTGCGCGGTCTGCATCGCCCGTATTGAAAACGGGCTCAAGGAAGACCCGCGGGTTGAACAGGTGCGGTTGAACCTGTCGACAGGGCGGCTGGCCCTGGCCTGGCGAGGCGAGGACAGTGCTGCGCGCGATTTCATTTCCAAACTGTCGGCACTGGGCTATCCGGCAACGGCATATGAGCCGGAGGCCGAGGCTGACCCGCAAAAAGAGGAGGAGCGCAAGCTGCTCCGGGCCATGGCCGTCGCTGGCTTTGCCATGGCCAATGTCATGTTGCTGTCCGTCTCGGTCTGGTCTGGCGGGCTGGAAATGACGGACGCCATGATGGCCTTGATGCACCGCATTTCGGCACTCATCGCGCTGCCTGCAGCAGCCTATGCCGGGCAGCCCTTCTTCCGTTCCGCGATCACCGCGCTGCGACACAAACACGTCAATATGGACGTGCCGATCTCGCTTGCAGTCCTGCTTGCGTGCGGCTTGTCGATCTATGAAACCTTCATTGGCCATGGCGAGACCTATTACGACGCCGCGGTCATGCTGCTGTTCTTCCTATTGATCGGGCGTTTCCTGGACATGCGACTGCGCGCCAAGGCCAGCCAGGCGGCGAGGGGGCTTGCGGCCATGCAGGCTGCCACGGCCAATCGGTTGCGTACTGACGGCAGTATCGAGGCCGTGCCTGCCCGGGACGTAAAGTCGGGCGATCATCTGGTGCTGGCGGCAGGAGACCGCGTGCCTGTTGACGGGCGCATTGTGGACGGGCAGAGCGCGCTGGATGGCTCGCTGGTCAGTGGTGAAACCGAACCCGTGGAGGCCCGCCCGGGCACAGAGGTCTTCTCCGGCATGCTCAATCTGGATGGCAAGCTGGTGCTGGAGGCTACGGCCGATCGCGACAATTCCCTGCTGGCCGAAATCACGCGCCTGGTCGAGGCCGGCGAACAATCGCGCTCGCGTTATGTGCGCCTGGCCGACCGGGCCGCGAAACTCTATGTGCCGATCGTGCACACGCTGGCAGCGCTGACCCTGGTCGGCTGGATCCTTATTCTCGGAGAACCTCGTCCCGCGATCATCAATGCCATCGCCGTCTTGATCATCACCTGTCCGTGCGCTCTGGCCCTTGCTGTCCCGGCGGTGCAGGTCGTGGCATCCGGCCGCCTCTACAAGGATGGCGTCCTCGTCAAATCCGGTGATGCCATGGAGCGCCTGGCGCTGGCGGACACGGTGGTGTTCGACAAGACCGGCACACTGACAGTCGGCAAGCCGCGCCTGGTCAATCGGGAAGAGATTGACGCAGAGGTGTTCGAGATTGCTGCGGCGTTGGCGAGAACATCGCGTCACCCGCTCTCCCGCGCCATTGCAGACGCGGCCGGCATGGGCTCTGTGGCAGACGATGTCGTGGAGACGCCCGGTGGCGGTGTCGAGGGACGTGTGCGTGGCCTGAAGTCGCGTCTGGGTTCGGCGCGCTGGATCGGGGTGGAGGCGTCATCTGCTCCACACTCCGAAGCCTGGCTCGATGTGGAGGGACAGGCGCCGGTCTGTTTCCGCTTTGAGGACAAGCTGCGCCCGGAAGCCCGGGAAACGGTAGACGCCCTGCACGAGCGGGGGGGCCGCGTTATTCTCCTCTCCGGCGACCGCCAGGCCCCCGTAGCCGCGATCGCAGAGGAGCTGGGCCTGGACAAGTGGCAAGCCGAGCTCAAGCCCCAGGACAAGATTGACCGCATCCAGACCTTCAAGGCGCAGGGTGCGAAAGTCGCCATGGTCGGCGATGGCATCAATGACGCTCCGGCGCTGGCTGCGGCCGACGTCTCCGTCTCTCTCGCTTCGGCGGCCGAGATCTCGCAGGCCGCGGCCGATTTTGTCCTGCAGGGCGACAAGCTGGACCGGCTGGTGCGTGGTGTGGATGTGTCGCGGGGCGCCAAGTGCCGCGTGCTGGAGAATTTTGGCCTGGCCGTGGTCTACAATATGATCGCTGTACCCTTGGCCGTGTTCGGATTTGTCACGCCCCTGATCGCGGCGATCGCCATGTCGGCATCCTCGCTGCTGGTCACTTTGAATGCTTTGAGGCTCGCACGCTGATGTCGTTTTTGATCTGGATGATCCCGCTCGCCCTGCTGATGGGCCTGGCCGGTCTGGTCGGCTTCATGTGGAGCCTGAAATCCGGCCAGTTCGAAGACCTCGATGGCGCCGCACACCGTATCCTCATGGATGACGACAAGCCGTTGAACGGCGACTGAGCGCATACAAAAACGCCCGGCCAAGCCGGGCGTTTCTCTCAGTATTTTGCAGCATTCGCTGACGGTTCCGGCCGCGGATCGAAATCCTTGTAGGCATACCAGGACGCATGCGCGATCCAGGGGAAGGTGAACGCCAGGCCGATGATGAAGACGGCGGAGCCGGCGATGACCATGAAGGCGATGAGCCAGGCCCAGGTGATCATCACGAAGGGCTGGGCCAGGACCGAGCGGAAACTGGCGACGAGCGCGGTGACAGCATCCACATCCTGATCGATCAGCATCGGGAAGGAGAGGACGGATATCGTGAAAGCGAACGCTGCGAGGATGGCACCGGTAATCGTGCCGATCACCAGGAAGGTCACGCCCTGTGGGGCCGTCAGCATGAATTCGATGAACTCTCCGGGATTGTGCGGACCGGAGGGCGCCATCACGATCAGCAGAATCTGAGCGATGTGGAACCACAATAACAACAGCAAAACCAGGATCACGCTGAGGAAGCTGATCTGGGAAATCCGCGAGGGGTAGCGCGAGATAACGACGCGGAAGCGCGGTTTTTCACCGCGTTCAAAGGCGCGGCTGACCTGGTAAATGCCGATCGCAAGCGCAGGGCCAATCAGGGCAAATCCGCTCAGGGCAACGGGGATCGCTTCCTCGCCGCCAAATGCCCAAAGCGTGCCGCTTATGGCCAGCCCGCCCAACACGAAGATGAGACCGTAGCTGATAGAGACCAGCGGCGCGCGGCGCAGATCCTCAAAACCCAGCTTGAGCCATTTCCATGGTGCGTCCCGACGGACTTTTTGCAAAGTGACCATGATTGTCCTCCCCCTTCATACTCGCCTTTCAGGCGATCCGAATCTGCGTGGCATTACGCCACACGTTTTTTGTGAGTATTCCGGGGCATAAGGGGTTCGCCAAGGAGAAAGAACATGCCACCTGCGGGTCTGGATGATCTGAGCATACTCGGAGGATTGCTTGCCGGCTTTGCCTCGAGCTTGCACTGCGTGGGCATGTGCAGCGGCATCGCGGCCAGCCTGATGTTCACCCTGGCTCCGGATGCAAACGAGAGTGAACGCCGGGCGGTAATCCTGAAAGCGCAAATCGGGCGCATCGCGGCCTATGTGCTTGCCGGAGCCGTGCTCGGCGCGGTTGGCAGCCAGTTCTATTTCGACGCGGACCGTACCGAAGGCTTCATGGTGTTGCGCTGGGCGGGCGCTGTGACCCTGGTTTACATAGGTCTGTCGGTTACCGGCTGGGCTCCCAGCCTGGCGGGGCTGGACCGGGTCGGTGTTGGTGTCATGCGACTTGCTCAGAAACCTCTGGGCGGCCAGCTCAGTGCGGCGACGCCGGTCATGGCCGGGTTTTTCTGGGGGCTTCTACCCTGCGGGATGGTCTATGCGGCCCTGTTCTACGCGATGTTGTCGGGCACACCCGGACAGGCCGCTGCGATCATGGCGGGTTTTGGTGTCGGGACGCTGCCCGCTGTCCTGGCCTCGGCTTTTGGTGCCGCCAAGCTGATGAGTTTTGCCGCTCGCCCGCAAATGCGAGTGCTGACCGGATTGAGTATCGTCAGCCTTGGGATCCTGTCCGCGGCTCTGCCGTGGAAAGCCATCGCGGCCTTCTGCGGGATCCCCGTCGAATAAGCACGCCATTGTGATGCAGCGCGAGAAGACCCGTCAGGGACTGCGCGCTATCTAGATCGAGTGCGCGGCGAGATTTCGATTGAAGGCGAACTCCATGTTACTCACCCTGGTTCTGACAGCGGTATTGATCGGCGAAGGCGATGCCCGGGTCATTGGTTCCGTCACTGACTATGACACGACCTTGCTGGGTGAGGGGAGCGGGGCGCTTTACGGGCTGCAATTCACTGAACGCCGCAGCCGGGCCTGTCAGGTCCGTGCCTTTTTCCGGGGCAATCCGCCTCGAACCGCCCAGTTCTGCTCCGGTCGGGTGGTAGGGCGTCATGTTCGCAATGCCGCCGCCCTGATGGGCGTAACTGAAGAGGTTACCGGGTTGAGTGGCTGCAAGGACCACCGCGGTCATCTCGCCGTTATCCGCCTGCATTCCGACAATCACGAGGTTGCCGAGGCGCGCGTAGGCGAGTGCTCGACACGCTTCCAGCGCGTGGATTGCGAGGAGGGCTGGGCCGTACAGGGACTACAGTTCTATTTTGACGGACAAGCCCAGACCCGCACACACCGCAACCTCTCCGGCATTCGCCCGCTCTGCACACTGATGGCGATGCAATAGCGGTCTGTCTTGCTCCCACCTGGCGATCAGGTCATCCTGTCGCCAACCAAGGGGAGCGTCATGAAAATCAAAGCTATTGCGGCTGCATTCGCAGCAACTGTCCTGACACCGTTTGCCATGGCTGAGGACCAGCCCGACTGGGCGCTGGTCATTCACGGCGGTGCCGGCGTGATCGAACGTGGCCAGATGACGGCCGAGCGCGAAGCAGAATACAGGGCTGCCATGCACGCGGCCCTCGATCGGGGCGAAGCTGTTCTGGAGGAGGGGGGCAGCGCGCTGGACGCCATTGAGGCCGTTATCCATGGCATGGAGGACGATCCCTTGTTCAATGCCGGGCGCGGGGCGGTGTTTACCGCGGCCGGGCGCAATGAGCTGGATGCATCGATCATGGACGGCGCAACGCTGAATGCCGGCGCCGTTGCCGGGGTGACCCAGGTGCGTCATCCGATCTCCCTGGCCCGCGCGGTCATGGACCGCTCCCGTCACGTCATGCTGCAGGGAGAGGGCGCCGAGACCTTTGCCATCGAGCAGGGCATGGAGATGGTGCCGTCGGCCTGGTTCTTCACCGAACGCCGCTGGGCCTCCATGACCCGCTCGCTCGAGCGTCTGGGACTGGATCTGCCAGAGCGGCCAGAGGGGGCGCCAGAGCCGCAGGGTGTGGACCATGGCACGCTTGAGCGTGATGAGCGCGAGCATCGCTTCGGTACAGTTGGCGTGGTCGCGCTGGACAGCGACGGAAATATTGCTGCCGGAACCTCGACCGGTGGGACAACCGCCAAGCGCTGGGGGCGTGTGGGCGACAGCCCGATCCTGGGGGCTGGAACCTATGCCAGCAATGCGTCTTGTGGGGTGTCTGCGACCGGGACCGGCGAGTATTTCATCCGTCTGACCGTCGCCAGCCGGATCTGTGCCCTGGTCGAGTTCCAGGGGCTGAGCTTGCAGGGCGCCTCTGACCAGGTGATCCAGGACGAGCTGACGGCCATGGGTGGGGATGGCGGCATCGTCGCGCTGACGCCCTCGGGAGAGATTGCCTGGAGCTACAATACTCCGGGCATGTACCGGGCGCGCCAGACCGCAGGTGGCGATCCCGTTGTCGGCATCTATGGCGACGAGGACTAGGTGAGGGTCGAGTCCTCGCCGAGCTCGAAATAGGCATTGTCGCGTTTCATCTGGGCCACGATGTGATCGAAGGCCGCACGAATTCGGGCGCTCTTGCGAACAGTTTCGTGCGCGACGATCCACAGATCCAGCGAGGTCGAGAATTCAGGCAGAAGGCGCACGAGACTGTCGCAGCGCCGGGCGAGGCGATGCGAGGTCACACCCACACCATATCCAGCTTCCAGCCCTTTGATGTGGCTCGCCGGACTATTGGCCTTGAACGCCACATGGCTGGGAACAACGGCGGACCCATTGGCGGTCTGGGGCCAGCCCAGATAATCGCCGATCGACCAGGCCACGCAGGCATGATCTGACAAGTCCTCGACGGCTTTCGGTGTTCCGTGGCGTTCGACATAGGCTTTCGAGGCGTACAGCCCGGCGCCCACGGTCGCGCCGCGGCGCCCGATCAGGCTTTGCTGCGTCCCCGGGCCATTCCATCTCAGGGCGATGTCGGCTTCGCGATCCGCCAAATTGGCCGGGTGATTCTTGATTGAAATCTCGATGCCGATGCCCGGGTTTTCCCGCTGGAAGGAGGCGAGGGCGCCTGGCAACCAGTCTGCGCCCAGTCCTTCGGTGGCAGAGATGACAACCAGACCCGCCAGTGACTGGTCCTGGGCGATGGCCGCGCGGTGTATGGCGGAAGCTTCCTCACGCATGCGGCGCGCATGGCCCACGATACGTTCACCCAGCGCGGTCAGTTTGGACTGCCCATTTTCGCGTTCGAACAGCGGCTCGCCCAGACGCGATTCAAGCGCCTGCAGTCGACGGGTGACTGTGGGTTGGGAAACATTGAGCTCCGCGGCGGCGGCCGTGAGGCTGCCACATTCCGCGACCGTGAGACACACGAGATAGTCTGACCAATCGTCCATACATTTATGTATTCGAATGATGTGATATTGGTCAATGGTATTCACATAACTTCGTTCTAAATATAAACACCGTTCACTCATGGAGAGCGAGATGTTCAGAACGATTTTGATTGCCACGGCGCTTGTCGCCGCCCCGACCGCCGCTGCGAACGCTCAGTCCTGCGAGGCTGATCCGCAGTTTGCGACCCACCGGACCTCCAATGGTATCGTGCGGGCCCAGCTCAACTCCCTGGCACGTGCCCAGTGGCCCCAGGCCATCCACTTTGGCGTGGAAGTAGCCGAGTCCGGCGCATCCCCGCGCGACAAGGTCGCCGCCCTGTCCAACCTTTGTTACGCCTATGCCGCTTCCGGCGATGCGGCCGAAGCCATCGCGGCATGTGATGCAGCGCTGGAATACCGCTCGAGCGCCTGGCGTGCCCTGAACAATCGTGGCGCTGCAAACTGGCTGGCGGGTGACCGTTCTGCCGCCGCCGCCGACTTCCAGGCGGCTGCTGCTGTTGCCGGCGATGAAGACGAAGTCCAGGCCAACCTGGCCCTGGCTCAGTGCAGCTAAACTCCCCCCATCAGCCTGCCCAAGGCTGATGATGCAGCCGGAGCGCTCCCCCGCTCCGGCTTTTTGCTGCCTGCACCTGCCTGCAGGTGAGGCGATCAAGCTTCACACTGAGCTTGTCTTGTCGGGTGAGTAGCGATAGCCATCAGCTTCCACCCAACAAGCAAGTGGTTCACTATGAAACTCGCATCTTTGAAAAACGGTCATCGCGACGGCAAGCTGGTCGTCGTTTCCAAGGACATCGCCTGGTATGCGGACGCGTCTTCCATCGCCCCAACCATGCAAGCGGCCCTGGATGACTGGGAGCGATGCGAGAGCGAGCTGCAGACCCTTTACGAACAGCTCAATCGCGAGACCATTCCGCGTGAGCGTTTCCATGAGCACGACGCCCTGTCACCGTTGCCGCGTGCCTTCCAGTGGGCTGATGGCTCTGCTTACGTCAATCATGTCGAACTGGTCCGCAAGGCGCGCAATGCAGAAATGCCGGCGACTTTCTGGACCGATCCGCTGATGTATCAGGGCGGCTCGGACGCTTTCCTCGCGCCGCGCGCCGACATCCCGCTCGGCGACGAGGCCTGGGGCTGTGACATGGAAGGCGAGGTTGCTGTCATCTGTGGCGATGCGCCGATGGGCTGTTCCCCGGAGGAGGCCGCCAAGTCGATCCGCCTGATCATGCTGGTCAATGATGTGTCGCTGCGCGGGCTGATCCCGGCCGAGCTGGCCAAGGGCTTCGGCTTTTTCCAGTCCAAGCCGCCGACGGCCTTCTCGCCGGTTGCTGTGACCCCGGATGAGCTGGGCGAGGCCTGGGATGGCAAGAAAGTTTCCCTGCCGCTGGTTGTTCACTACAATAACGAGCCTTTCGGCGTCGCCGACTGTGGTGTCGACATGACGTTTGATTTCCCGCAGCTGGTCGCTCACCTGGCCAAGACGCGCCCGGTCACCGCAGGCACAATCATCGGCTCGGGCACGATTTCCAACAAGCTGGATGATGGTCCGGGCAAGCCGATCTCCGAGGGCGGCGTGGGTTATTCCTGCATCGCCGAGATCCGCATGATCGAGACGATCAATGACGGCAAGCCGTCGACCTCGTTCATGAAGTACGGCGATACCGTCAAGATCCAGATGAAGGACAAGGACGGCAAGTCCATCTTCGGTGCGATCGAACAGACCGTGGTCAAGTACGAGGGCTAGGCCCCCGCCACAGGACTAGACAGACGCCGGTACGGTTTCGTGCCGGCGTTTTTCTTTGCCCGCGACCGTGAGGCCGAGCGTCAAGGTGGGAAGCCATGGCAGAACCGGCCCCAGACGCCGGGCGATGATTTCCGCAGCGATGGAGAGGCTGAGACCTGCCGTTGCACCGATTGCGAGGCCAAGCCAGGGATCGGGGAAACCGATGAACTTGTAGACGGCGAGCAGGGCCATGACCGGGAACATGTGATAGAGATAGATCCCGAACGAGAACCGTCCGATCCAGGCCAACGGCGCGAAATTCAACACATTGCGGAACAGGATCAGCGAGCCGGATGCCACCAGGCCCAGGCCGAGCGACATGGCGTTGCGGCGTTCGATCACGGCGGTCGGGTCCGTAAGCACACCGACCAGGTGGATCGTGCCCAACAGCGCCAGGCTCGACAGGAAAGCTGTCTTCAAGCCGCGCGTCGCATTGCCTTCAAACCGGTTGAGGAACACGCCGAGCGCAAAGAAGGGCGCCAGGTAGAGCGTGCGGTCAAAGGACAGCCATTCAATGCCCCGGCCGATATCCGACAGGAACAGGGCCGAGGTGACAGCCAGGAAGCCCGTGGCGACCTGCAGCCGGGCCTTGGGAAACAAAAGGTCCAGTGCCCCGATGACCAGGAAGAGAATGAACACGGCCTGCAGGAACCAGAGATAGGCATAGGCACTGACATAGATCTGCCAGAACTCACCCCAGGGGACGCCATATCCGGCGCCCAGCACCGTGTTGGCCACACCATAAATGGTGGTCACGAAAACGAAGGGCAGGCCGATCCGGCGCAGCTTGCCGGTCAGGAACTGGCCGCTCACCTCGCGCGTTGGCGGTCGGTAGGCATAGACAAAGCCGGACAACATGGCGAACAGCGGCATGCGCAGATGAAAGAAAATCGCCGTGAACATGGCCAGCGGATGCTCGTCGGGAACGCGCAGGCCGCTGGTGACCTGTTCGCCTACCACGTGCAGGACCAGCAGCAGGATACAGGCCAGCCCGCGTAGCGTATCAATGCCGCCATGGCGTGTTTGTGCCAGATTGGTGCTGGTCATGGCGCAGGGTCTCCGCAAGCTTGCTTTGACGGGCATGCTCGCAAGTTTCGGGCCTTCAGGATGTTCGTCCGGTTCGCGCGCTCGACCATTGCCCCCTGGGGGAAAGCGAGGCTTGCGCACTCTCCCTGGCTGAGCGCGGAATGAAGTCGAGCGCAATGGCAGCTCGGCTGGCCGTTAGTTCGGGCGAACGTCCTCGGTGCGCAGCGGATAGCGCTGGCCGTCGAACTCGTCGAAGGACTCCTGGATTTCTGGATGACCGACGGGGCCGTTTTCCGCATCGGGCAGGAGATTGCCTTCGGACACATAGGCGCCGTAATAGCTCTCATCATTTTCGGCGAGCAGATGATAGAAGGGCTGGTCCTTGGACGGACGGATATCCTCGGGAATGGCTTCATACCATTCCTCGGTATTGGCGAATTCCGGATCGACATCGACCACCACGCCCCGGAAGGGGAAGAGGCGGTGACGCACCACGTCGCCGAGACCATATTTGGCTTGTCGGATATCCATTACGCTATACTGCCATACTCAGCTTAAATTTGCGTGATGGCTGACAGTTCGAACGCAGTTCTACGCCCGGCTGTGCAAAGTTTTGTCACGCATCTTTCCTCTCACATGTGAGATGAGTATGCTGTTTTTCAAGACCAAATTTAGGCCGCACTGCGATGCGCCGCCTTTGCCTGAACAGGCAGGGCGCCTGCGCACCCGTCGGCGAAAGGACCATCATGGCGGAGCCATCGCCCCACAAAGAGGGGGGCAAAGGATCCGCCGGACGCAAGCGAAACCGGCGCCGGGCGCCGGCTGCGGTGTACGGCGCGATCGACCTCGGCACCAATAACTGCCGAATGCTGCTGGCTCGTAGGAGTGGCGGCAATTTCCAGGTTGTTGATGCATTTTCCAGAGTTGTGAGGTTGGGCGAAGGCCTGACTGCGTCCGGACAATTGTCCGAGGCGGCTATGTCGCGGGCCGTCGACGCCCTGAAAGTCTGTGCAGAAAAGCTGGCCCGCCAGAACGTGGCCAAGCACCGTGCGATTGCCACCCAGGCCTGTCGGCTGGCCGATAATGGTGAGGCCTTCCTCGAGCGCGTGCGCCTGGAGACCGGGCTGAATTTCGACCTGATCTCGCCGGAGGAGGAGGCTCGACTGGCCGTGCATGGCTGTGTCGATCTGATGGATGTCGAGCGGGATGCAGCCCTGGTCATCGATATCGGTGGTGGCTCGACCGAGCTGTCCTGGGTCGACCTGGCCGAATGGCGTAGACGCGGTGGGCCGCAGAGCGGTGGTCGTCCGCCGATGAAGTCCTGGTCGTCTGCTCCGATTGGCGTTGTCACGCTGTCGGAACGCTTCCCCGAACGCCATGATGACCGGCTGGCCTGGTATGAGGAGATGAAGGCCTTTGCCCGCCAGCAGCTCAAGACACCGCGCGGCGCCCGCTCGATGCGGGCGGTGTTTGCCGAGGGACGCGGGCATCTCGTGGGCACGTCCGGCACGGTTACATCAATGGCCGGCGTGCATTTGCGTCTGCAGCGTTATGACCGGTCGCGTGTGGATGGTCTGTGGATGACCGGCGAGGAAGCGCTTGCGGCCTGTACCCGTTTGCGGGACCTGGACATCAAGGGGCGCGGCGAGGAGCCGACAATCGGTGCGGATCGGGCCGAGCTGGTGCTGGCCGGCTGTGCGATTTACGAGGCCGTGGCCGAGAAATGGCCGGCCGACAAGCTGCGGGTCGGCGATCGCGGTCTGCGCGAGGGCATGTTGCTCAATCTGATGCGCCGTCCTAAACGTCGCCGCAGAGGGGGCCGCAAACCCAATACTGCCCAGACCGGCGGAGACGAGACGTGAGCGACGACAATAACGAGAATGACACTCCGCAGGAGCCGTCCGAGGAGGAGGGCGGTCGCCGCCGTCGCCGCTCCGGTCCTGTTACCAAGGGTGGGGATGCTCGCGCCGCGAAACAATTCCGCACTCGTGTGAAAACCGCGCGGGGCCGCAAGCTGTCCTCGACGCGTTGGCTCGACCGCCAGCTCAATGATCCCTACGTGAAAAAGGCGCAGATGGAGGGCTATCGCTCCCGTGCGGCTTACAAGCTCATCGAGCTGGACGAGAAATTCAAATTCCTCCGCCCCGGACAGCGCATTGTCGATCTCGGTTCGGCACCGGGCGGCTGGGTGCAGGTTGCACTCAAACGTGGCGCGACCGAGGTGATCGGCATCGACCTCCTGGAGATGGACCCGATCGAGGGCGCGGTCCTGTTGCAGAAGGACTTCACCGAGGATGACGCGCCGGACCTGGTGAAGGCCGAGATGGGCGGCCCGGCCGACCTGGTCATCTCAGACCTTGCGCCGTGGACCACCGGTCACAAGACCACGGATCACCTGCGCATTGTCGGCCTGGTGGAAATGGCGGCCCAGTTCGCCTTTGAAACGCTCAAGCCCGGCGGCAGTTTTGTCGCCAAGGTCTTCCAGGGCGGCACCTCCGGCGAGTTGCTGGAGCAGATGAAGGGCCGTTTCGCCAAGGTCCGCCACTTCAAACCGCCATCATCCCGTTCCGGCAGTCCCGAGACCTTCCTGATCGCGACCGGGTTCAAGGGGTAGGGTGTTATCTTCCCCACTCATGGGGAAGTGGGCTCGCCGAAGCCTTGGCGTAGGCGAGGTCGAAGGGGGCGAGCGTAGCGAGCTAACCTCCGGGCGTCGCCCTCCGGCCCCTCCGTCCTTCTTCGCCAAGGCTTCGAAGGACACCTCCCCAACGGGGAGGATTATCCGTTCTCCTCGGCTCGCCTAAGCGTAACAGGTACGGCATTGGCCTGCATGTCGTCCCAGATCCGCACGATGATGCCGTGGCTGGCCTCGTTATTGGCTTCGATCAGCACGGCTGCGCCGGCACTCTCGGCCCGGAAGCGGTTCACCGCCGAGATGACCCGGTCGACATCCGTGATCACGCCATTGACGTAGATGCGATTGTCCTCGGTAACCTGCACCACAATCGGTGCGGGGCAATCCGGACACGGTGGCGCCTCGTCCGGCGGTGGTTGCATATCGATGCCTTCCTCATTCAGGAAGGTTGCTGTGACGATGAAAAAGATCAGAAGAATGAACACGATATCCAGCATGGGCGTCATGTTCACTTCAGCGGCGTCCTCCCGCCGCTTGCTGCGTTTGCGCATGGCAATTCCCCACGATTGCTAACGGGGGCATGACAGCTGGCGCTTGCGGCAAAACTCCGGGGGCAATGTGCCGGGATTGGGATTAATTGTGGCGATCCTGGCGGAGGGTGGCGAGAATTGGGAGCGCGGGCCAGATGAGCATCTGGAAGCCAAGGGCCATTACCCCCTGACGGTGAAGCACATTGACCGCGTGAACGTCGAAATAGGGATAAAACCGTTCGGTCGAAGGATGATCGACGCGGTCGCCAATCAGTGATGTCGCGAAAAAGAAGGGAAGAATTGCGATCGCGTAGGCGGCGCTGAAGGTCAAAGTGGAAGCTAGTCCTCGTAGTCGTTGTCCGATGTGTATAAGGCAAGTCCATACTGTTAAAGCGAGTGACAGAAGCAATCCGAGCACTGCCATCCCCATGGCGAGACCAACGTCGCCGCCTGGCGCGTAGCCAATTGATGTGGAGACACGTTGTTCCCAAAAAGGGACTTGCCACCAAACGCCAAGACTTATGACTGCTGCAAGCAGCACCCAGCTCAAGTTTGATCTCGATTTTTGCCTCGATGTTGAGCTCATCCCGCGCCTCCTACTTTTCGCGGCGAAACTGGCCGTGAATGTGATTCAGTCAATGCGGCATTCCGGATATGCGTCGTCTCAGACACATCTCTGATTGACCTTCCGCGCGTGTCTGATATAGCGGCCCCGCAAGAGAGAAGGAGGTCTCCGATGGAGATTCGTGAAGGTCTGACCTTCGACGACGTGCTCTTGCAGCCCGGCCCGTCCGAAGTTCTTCCCGCAACCGCCAATGTGTCGTCCCGCATCGCCCATGATGTCGGTCTGAACATTCCCATGCTCGCTGCTGCCATGGACACCGTGTCCGAGGCCGGCATGGCGATTGCCATGGCCCAGGCGGGCGGTATGGCGGTGATCCACCGCAATCTGACCATCGCCGAACAGGCCGAGGAAGTGCGCCGCGTGAAGCGGTTCGAGAGCGGCATGGTGGTCAATCCGGTGACCATTTCTCCCGACGCGACGCTGGCCGAGCTCAAGGCGCTGATGGCGGAGCACCGGATCTCCGGCATCCCGGTGGTCGAGGGCGCAACCAATTCCAAGCCTGGCAAGCTCGTCGGCATCATCACCAATCGCGATGTACGTTTTGCGGATGATCCGAACGAGAAGGTCGGCAATCTGATGACCCGCGACGTCGTCACGGTTCGCGAGGGCGCGACCCAGGACGAGGCCCGCGCGAAGCTGCATGAACACCGTATCGAGCGGGTTCTCGTGGTCGACAAGGACGATCGTTGTATCGGTCTCATCACCGTCAAGGACATGTCCAAGGCCGAGCAGCATCCCAATGCCGCCAAGGACAGCCAGGGGCGTCTTCGCTGTGCGGCAGCGACGACTGTTGGTGACAGCGGTTTCGAGCGCGCGGAAGCGCTGATGGACGCCGGTGTGGACGTAGTCGTCATCGACACCGCCCACGGTCAGAGCGCGTCGGTCCTGGAACAGGTCACGCGCGTCAAGAAATCATCCAGCGCAGCGCGTGTCGTGGCCGGCAATGTTGCCACCTATGACGGTGCCAAGGCGCTGATCGATGCCGGTGCGGATTGCGTGAAAGTGGGTATCGGCCCGGGGTCGATCTGTACGACCCGTATCGTGGCCGGTGTCGGCGTGCCGCAGCTGACGGCGATCATGGACGCCCGTCGCGCAGCGGAAGGCTCCGACGCCTTCATCATCGCCGATGGCGGTATCAAGTTTTCCGGTGACATGGCCAAGGCCATGGCCGCTGGTGCGCATGCGGTGATGGTCGGCTCTCTCCTCGCCGGTACAGAAGAAGCGCCGGGCGAGGTCTTCCTCTACCAGGGCCGGTCCTACAAATCCTATCGCGGCATGGGCTCGCTGGGCGCCATGGCAGCCGGTTCTGCCGACCGTTACTTCCAGAAGGATACCGAGCGCATGAAGCTGGTTCCGGAGGGCATTGAGGGCCAGGTGCCGTTCAAGGGGCCGGTCGGACCGATCCTGCACCAGATGGTCGGCGGTCTGCGCGCGGCCATGGGCTATACCGGCTCGGCCACCATTCCGGATCTGCATGAGCGTGCGAACTTCGTGCGCATCACCAATGCCGGTCTTCGCGAGAGCCACGTCCATGACGTGAAAATCACCCGCGAAGCGCCGAATTATCCGACCACGAGCTAGCACTGCTCCTTCCTGCATGGCCTCCAGACGGAATTGTATCTGGGGGCCGTGACGCCTCTGAACTAGCGTTCGCGTTCTCACCAACACTCTCAAGGGTAATGCGATGTCTACTGCGCTTCTGACACCAGTCTTTGTCTATGTGGCCTTCTGTTTCGTGATCATCGGGATGATGGGCGCGATGCGCTTCAAGGCCATGTCATCGGGTGCGGTTCGCGGCCGCCAGCTCAAGCTGGGCGAACGCAACTGGCCGGAAAAGATCCAGCGGGTCTCCAACGTCGCCCAGAACCAGTGGGAAACGCCCATCCTGTTCTGGGGCGCAATCGCGACGGCGCTCGTCCTCGAGCTCGACGCGCCGCTACTGGTGCCGCTGGCCTGGTTCTTCGTCGCGACACGCCTGGTGCATGCCACCATCTATATCAGCGTCAACCACATCCTCTCGCGTTTCACCAGTTTCGCTCTGGGACTCGTCGCGATGGCGGCCATGTGGATCGTAATTGCCCTGGAGGTCTTCAGCCAATGATGCAAGAGCAACCGCCGATCGATACCGGCAAGGACATCCTGATCCTGCTGACCGGCAGCTGGGTCAATGAGGAGACGGGTGAGGAACGCCTGTGTCCCGACGCCTGTCTGGTCGAGGGAGCGATGTTGCTTAACCCGCATTGGGCGGACGCAGTGACGATCATTCGTGTTGATTATCCGCGCCCGCGCCAGCCTGTCATCGATCTGCTGGACGAAGACAACCAGAATGCACCGACGCTGATCCTGGCTGCTGATACGAAGGCCCACCAGGAGGTCGAGGCCGAGGTCAATGGTCGCCGCATCATGACCGACCCGAAAACCATTTGCCGGCAACTGGCCGCCAGCCATGGCGGTTCAAGACCGGCTTAAGTTTCTATTTTCCCCCTCCAGGGGGAAGTCCCGAGCATGCGAGGGGAAGGGGGCGGTCCCCCTTCGATTTCGCTGCGCTCAACCACTTCCCCCTGAAGGGGGAGGATAAAGGATATTGCCCATGAGAGACGGTGGACGCATCGCTGCAGCGATTGAGATCCTGGACACGCTTCAGACCCGGCACCAGCCGGTCAAGGACGCAGTGCGGGACTGGGGCAAGGCGCACCGTTTTGCCGGATCCGGCGACCGGGCCTGGATTGGCGGGCTCGTGCTCGATGCACTGCGCCACAAGCTTTCGGTTTCCCACGCCATGCAGGATGAGAGTGCACGTGCCCTGGCGCTGGGAACAGCTGGCCGGGTGTGGGGCATGAGCGCGGATGAGCTGGACGAGATTTTCGAGGGCGATGAACACGCTCCGGAAAAGCTGAGCGAAGCCGAGCGGGACGGGCTGGCGCGCGATATTTCCGACGCGCCCATGCATGTGCGCGGCGATTTTCCCGAGTGGCTTGAAGAGAGCCTGGTCCGCGCTTTCGGCGAGGCGGCGGCAGAGGAGGGACGTCTCCTGTCCTCACGCGCTCCGGTCGATCTGAGAGTGAATGAAGTAAAGACCAATTTTGAGCGTGCTTTCAAGGAGGTGTCGAGCAAAATTAAAGCTGTTTCCGAATCGTCGCTGACCCGTCTCGGCATGCGGATTCCGCTGCGCGATCCCCGCGCCAAGTCCGCGGCGGCTGAAAGCATTCCCGCCTATGGCAAGGGCTGGGTCGAGGTTCAGGATCTGGGATCCCAGGTCGCAGCACTCGCGGCGGCGCCCAAAGAGGGCATGAACATCCTCGATTACTGCGCCGGTGCCGGCGGCAAGACGCTGGCCCTGTCCGCGCTGCTCAACAATACGGGCCAGGTACATGCCTGGGATCTGGACTGGCGCCGACTGCGGGCCATCTGGCCGCGCCTCAAACGCGCTGGAACACGCAATGTCCAGGTCCATGATGGCAAGGAAAACGAAGTGTTAGAACCTTTTGTTGATGCAATGGATGTTGTGTTTTGTGATGCGCCTTGCACCGGAACCGGCACCTGGCGCCGTCGCCCGGATGCCAAATGGCGGCTCAAATCCACCGCCCTGGAACGCCGCATGAGCGAGCAGGACACCGTCCTCAACAAGGCCCAGCGTTATGTGAAGCCCGGCGGTCGTCTGGTCTATGTGACCTGTTCCGTGCTGCCGGAGGAAAACGGTGATCGTGTCCAGGCTTTCCTCGATACGGGCGCCCCGTTCAAACCGGTCTCTGCGCTGGAGGTGATCCAGTCCTCGGGCGGGCTTGCCGCTGACGCCGCGGACACGCTGAAAGCGTGCGAGACCGATCTCGGCGCGCTTCAGCTTTCGCCCGGGCGGACGGATACCGACGGGTTTTACATCTGCGTGCTCGAGCGCGAGTCCTAACGCCCGGTCAGCTTGCCAATCACGCCGCGACCGAGCTTCAAGAGAGGTTTCTCGATCAGGTAGAAGCTGACGGCGCCATAGATCAGAGCAGCGGCGATCAGGAGTACATAAGCCAGCACACCCGTCAGGGGCAGGCTGGTCAGCACCGGTGCGGCCAGCCTTGCGAGCACCCCAAGTACCAGGATGTGGCTGAGATAGGTGGAATAGGACCAGTCACCCAGCCGGGCTGCAATCGCGGGCAAACGGGGTTTGAAAGCCAGCAGCGCCCAGACGATGCCCACAGAAAGTGGTGCGAAGACGATCACGCGCACGCCCACCTGGGCAAAACCCTGCAGTCCGAACGTGCCTGTGAACCAGGCGCCCAGCGCCAAGCCTGCCAGGGTCATGGCCAGTGCGATCCATTTCAGCCTTTCGGCCCATTTGAAACCTTCAGCCAGCGCAATTCCGGCCAGGAAGAGAAGGTTGAACGGGCTGAGCATCAGCGCCGCCCAGGCCGGCCAGCCGGACCGTCCCAGAAAAAGGAAGACCAGCGTCAGGCCGCCCCAGGCCGCGAGTGCAGGCAGGCGCAGTCGCGCTGGCAGGAATAACACCAGGCCGTAGACGGCATAGAAATAGAGCTCGTGGGTCAGGGTCCAGCCAACCGAAAGCATGGGCAGGTGGCCGGTGGGGAAGAGCGTGATTGAATTGAGCCAGTTGACGGTGTCGCCATCCCGGTTGAGCGCATCGCCCAGCACCATGTATCCGCCCAGCGCGGCCAGCGTATACACCCAGTAGAGCGGATAGATCCGATTGATCCGCTTGAGGAAATAACCTGCATCCGGGCCATCCGCCTGCCGATAGAGGTGGTGGATGATGAAGCCGGAGATGACGAAAAACACATCCACACCGGCAAAGCCGATATAGGCCATGTCGCCCAGCAGGGCCGGACCCATGAAGCGTTCCTGGGCCTGATGCACGTGTCCGAACACGACCATCAGCACGGCAAGGCCTCGCAAGACCTGAAGTTCGATTATGGATTTCACACGCTTACCTATTTTCCTGCCCGATATGTCTCGCGCGCTTCGACGCGCAGGGCAAGGCTGGTCAGTTGCGGGCGAATTCAATCACGAAGCTGACAGGGACCTGCCGCGCAATACTGTCCAGCCCGGCCAGTTCCTGCAGTGTGTCGATGCCGTCCATCAGCTCCAGCGCCAGGGCGTGCACCTGTACAGGCTCTGCGCTCTCGACCCGAACGCGGTCAGCCTCCAGGCGCGTGACCCGGACCTGGGCAACAAGGTCGAGCGGAACACCGCGCAGGCTCAGGCTGAAGGGCAGCTCGACGTCGCGCGATGCGCCGATCTCCAGATCCTCCAGAGCTGCCAGGTCATAGGCTGCGCTGACAACAGCGATCGGGTGTTCGGTCGTCTGGAAGAGGTGCTCGCGCATGCGCTCATTGCGGATGTCGATATAGCTTTCCACGCTGTCCATGGCGAGTTCGATGCGGATCGTGCCGTAGGCGTTTGAGAAGCCGGTAATGCCGGAGATTTCGTGCGTTTCGTCGATATCGCCGTTCTTGACGCTGTCAAAGGTCAGCATCGACTCCGCTTCGACCACGGTCCAGTCGCCCGGGATATCCGGCGTCTGTGACTGCGAACAGGCCGCAAGGACAGACAGGCCGGCAAGTGCAGGAATGAGAGCGCGCATGTAAGTCTCCAACGGCAAGTTCACTTTGCGATCCGCAATTTAGAGCATCTCGGCAAATCTGCCATGTCGATATGCGGCGATTCCCTACTGGAAATTCGATCTGACTCGCGCTATCGGCTCGCCATGACGACTGAAACCCACGAAAAACTCCTCATCATCGACTTCGGCAGCCAGGTCACCCAGCTGATCGCCCGACGTGTCCGCGAGAGCGGCGTCTACTGCGAAGTCCATCCCTATAATCGCGCTGATGCGGCTTTCATCGACAGTTATGATCCCAAGGCGATCATCCTGTCGGGGTCTCCGCATTCCACACACTGGGACAATTCCCCGCGCGCAGACGAGAGTGTGTTCACTCGCGGTCTGCCGGTGCTGGGCATTTGTTACGGCGAGCAGACCATGTGCGCCCAGCTGGGCGGCGCGGTTGAAGCCTCCGACGAACGCGAGTTCGGCCGGGCTGATATCACCATCAAGGCGGACAGCCCGCTGTTTGAGGGGCTCGGCGGCGTCGGTCACGAGGAACGTGTGTGGATGAGCCATGGTGACCGGGTTTCGGCTATTCCGGACGGGTTTGAAGTCATCGCCACCTCTGGCAATGCGCCTTATGCGGCGATCGCGGACGAGGCGCGCAAATTCTACGGCGTGCAATTCCACCCGGAAGTCGTACACACGCCGCGCGGTGCTGAACTGCTGAAGAATTTCACCCACAAGATCGCCGGGCTCAAAGGCGACTGGTCCATGGCCAGTTTCAAGGATGAAGCCATCGCCAAGGTCCGCGCCCAGGTCGGCGACAAGCGTGTGATCTGCGGCCTGTCCGGCGGTGTCGACAGCTCGGTCGTGGCCGTGCTGCTGCACGAGGCCATCGGGGATCAGCTGACCTGTGTATTCGTGGACACGGGCCTGATGCGCCAGGGCGAAGCTGACCAGGTCGTCTCCCTGTTCAAGGAGCACTACAATATCCCGCTCATCCATGCGGATGAGGAGAAGCTCTTCCTCGATGCGCTGGCCGGCGTGGACGACCCGGAAGTGAAACGCAAGACGATCGGCAAGCTCTTCATCGACGTCTTCGATGCCAAGGCAAAGGAAGCCGGTGGTGCGGATTTCCTCGCCCAGGGCACGCTATATCCGGACGTCATCGAGAGTGTCAGCTTTGATGGCGGCCCGTCTGTCACCATCAAGTCCCACCACAATGTCGGCGGTCTGCCGGCGCGCATGAAAATGGATCTGGTCGAGCCGCTGCGCGAGCTGTTCAAGGACGAGGTGCGCGCCCTCGGTCGCGAGCTGGGCTTGCCGGAAGCTTTTGTCGGCCGTCATCCCTTCCCGGGACCGGGCCTGGCCATTCGCATTCCCGGTGAGATCACCAAGGAAAAGGCCGACATCCTGCGCAAGGCCGACGCCATCTATATCGACGAGATCAAGAAGGCCGGTCTTTACGACGAGATCTGGCAGGCCTTCGCGGTCCTGTTGCCGGTGCGTACCGTGGGTGTGATGGGTGATGAACGCACCTATGACCACGTTCTCGCCCTGCGCGCGGTGACCTCTGTCGACGGCATGACGGCGGATTACTATCCGTTCGAACACGACTTCCTGTCCCGCACCGCAACCCGCATCATCAACGAGGTCCGCGGCGTCAACCGGGTGGTCTATGACGTCACGTCGAAACCTCCGGGAACGATTGAGTGGGAGTAGGGTCAACCCTTTATCTAATTGATAGTGTTGATAAAAGACATTGCACAGATTCTGCGCACTTCGCCCTAATTCGTTGCGTCTTTTGGACTTTGCGATATCCTGCTTCACAAAAGGTTTCACAGATTACGTGAAGCAGGATGTCATAAAGTTCAAACAGGCTGATTAGGATTGGGTAAATCTAAGAACCAACGGCAAGACGTGCATCCAATCCTCGGCGGCAGGGCGGAAATTTATCGCATGCCCCGCAGCGGTAATGTTTTCCAATTTCGTATGTGGATCGCAGGGGAGCGCAAGTATGTCCGCAAAAGCCTCAAGACCTCCGATTTAGAAACCGCTCGGCAACGAGCTGAAAATCGAGTTTTCCGAATTGCAAGCGACCTCGACCAGGGCAAGGCGGTTTTCGGTGCTACTCTGGGTGATCTGATCGATAAGTATCTTGAGTGGCGAGCCAAAGATGTTCAGCTCGGGCTGGTTTCTAAAGGATTAGAAGGCATTTCCGAAGGGCGATTCTCAACAATTCAATCGCAATGTAGGGCCATTCGAAAAGTGAAGCCCGGTACGCTTAAGTTGAGCGAACTCGATGCCGATAGCTTCTATGATTGGCAACTGATGTGCCAAGATGCTGGGCGCAATATCACGAGCGTAACGGTGCGAAATGAGACAGCAACGCTAAACCAGATTGTTGCGTTCGGTTTCAGGGAGGGTTTGTGCCATTTCCCAAAGCTGAATTTTCGGCCAATCACCATCCGAAAAGATCAAGTTGGGCGTCGAGGCACATTCTCCTTGGACGAGTACAATACGTTAGTTCGATTTTTGCGCTCTTATGTCTCCAAAAAAGCCTGCCCTGATGACGAAGAGCGTGCGGAACGGCGAAAGATCCGTGATCTGATTTACATCCTTTCGAACACCTGCCTCAGACTAGGTGAACTCCGAAAATTGGTGTGGGGTGACATTCAGAAGGTCAAGCCAGGAACTGATAAGAAGGGACGTGCGTTGACCATTGTCCACCTAGGGGTCAGGGCTGAAATTGCTAAAACCAGGAGCGCTAGAAAGGTGGTTTCACGTGGCGGCGAGTACTTTGTGCGTTTGAAGCGGGAGGCGGAGCGCACTGAGAAAACCGACCTGGTGTTGTCGAATGCAGACGGTACCAAACCATTCCCCAAGAGGCGTTTATATCAGCACTGGGACGCCATTATGAATGGGGTGGGGATACCCGATTATCGGGACAAGAAACTGCATTTCTATTCGCTGCGGCACTTCGGTATTACGTGCCGTATTCGGTCTAATGTGTCGCTAGTCACACTCGCAGAGATGGCGGGAACAAGTGTGGCTCATATTGAAAGCCACTATGCCCATGTTGACGGTGAGATGATGGAGCAGGCGGCTATGCAGAACTTTAGCTATGACGAGAATGGGTTCGAAATCAAGGAATGAGCCAGGTTCAGAAAGTGTCCTCGCTGAGTTGGTCCAAAAGGCCCGTCTAGCTTAGGCCTTGATGGCTGGATCGCTGGGGTTCCGATCCAGTTGGTTTTTGAACTCTATTCAGGAGTTGGGAGCGAAGAAAAGCGATCTAGAAAATCAGATTTCCATAAATAACAATATGGAAAAAGATTACGAGACGCTTCGAAAACGAGACCTAAACAATATGTTGGATTGGATCCGGTCTATTGATTGTTCAGACTGGACACGCCCCTCTGCTCTAACGCTAAATTTCTGGAATGGAACTGATCGGTCTACCGCTGAGAAGTGCATCACGGAATTCCTCAACCGGTTGAACCGAAAGGTGCTTGGCAATGCTCACAAGCGGCACGGCAAACGGCTGAGAGTGATGACAGTGCTGGAGGGGCAAGGTGAGGTCCATAGTCACCTCATAATCGAATCTGCCGAGTATTTGTCTGAGACCGAGTTCGTTGCGATCTGCAAAGAAACCTGGTCAAGCATCCGATCCGCTCAGACCTATGTCCGGGCTACCAACGGAGGGGTTGTTAGCATTTTTGACGCTAGGCCGGTCTATTCAGATGGGTGGCAAGCATACATTTCGAAGCAGCGCACCAAAACCTCTGCCGATGATATTTCCATAACAAATATGGTTATTTAGAAGCGGTCGCCGACTCTAAAGGGTCCTTCAGCTTGGTAACCAAATCACCTAACGCAACCTGGCTAGAAATAGCTAGATAGGGATTCTATTACCTAATCATGCCGATACAATACAAAGATTTCGCCAAGCAGTTAAGCGAGAAGGGGGTAAGCGGTGGACACACGATTCGTGCTCATCGACACAACGCTGAAATCGACCGGCAGCTGAACTTGATCAATCGAGCGATCGCCGCCTATGAGCGGGATGGTGACGTCGACAAGTTGGAAAGTGCGATGCGCTATGCTCGTCAATTGATCTACCGGCTCATTCAAGAATTAGACGGGCAGACAGCTAACTATGAAAGTGCAATTCGTAAGCGCAACTTTGTAATAAGGAGTTTGAGCGCCTACTCCAAAGGTGTCGAAAATATGAGTTTGCGCAAGTTAATGAGAAACTTGCGCTAGCAGTAGTTCCAGGTAATAGGCTCGCTGAGAAGTTCTCACGCTGGGTGTCGCTCTTGGGTAGGTCGATTTACATGCGTCGGAAAACCGCCTTATTACTTTGCATCGTCAGGCGAGGCTGTGCCTCTAAGGTGGCTGACAATCATGCGCACCCGGCGCACGCCAAGAAAGACCAAGTAAACAAAAATACTGGTCGATGCTACAACCCCTACTGTCATACCAACATCACCGAAGAAGCCCAATAGCGGCATGACGAAGAGCATCAGAATTAGTAGCCAAAACACTTTAGACTTCAGCATCGCAATAAGCATTGATATGATCAACGGTATCAGTCTTAAAGCCAACCAGATACTCACCCAAATCCCGATTAGCAAAACGACAAATGTCGCAATGTAAAATAACCATTGCGTTGGTGAGTGCTGGGCAAGTGATTCGTATGTACCAGAAATCACTTCCCAAATGGCAACAACAACAAACACTAATATCAGCAATAATCCGCCAATGAGACTCTTTACGTTTTCCCAGAGCGTCGGGTCTTTCGGTGGTTGTACAGGCATACTACTAGTACCTTTAGAAAATGATCTGAGCCTTCAGTGCCGCCAGCGGCAAATGGGCAAGCTTTCAATCTGAAGCTGACGGCACAGCTGTTCTTTGTATTCCGAGTTGTCTACGATATCGAAGGCTCGGCCCCAAGAGACAGGGTCGTAATATGTCTCACGACACTCTACTGGCTCTAGTCCGGTAATTAATCTTCCAGACATTCTACCCCGTCGGCTGAAGTCTGCCCACGCCTCGCCACTTCTCATGCACCGCTCGTATTGCACAAGATTTTCTGTGAGGTCTTGGACGTCTCTTCTCTCGTTTCGGATTGCGGTAAACCTTTGGTAGCCGAATCTGCCACACAGTGTTTGGTTGAATCGATTTACTTCGAAGCAATAGCGAGCAATGAAATTCTCACCGCCGGATGCAAAATGAGGGACTATTTCATTCTCAAACAACAACTGTTGGCGGTGACGGTATCCTTCAGCACCGGCCTCTCTGATCCGCCAGTGGCGACCTCTTAGATCATAAAGTACTTGCCCCCAGGTACCAGCGCCGTCTCTGCGGGAATAGCCGGTCCAGTCGGTACGATGGTTTGCTCGGTTATAGGAGTAGTTGCTGAAGGCAATCTGACCCAAACGGGCATACTCGGCCCTGTTATCTGGATTAACCTGCTGTTCGCCACGGGTGTTCGCCGCCAACCTGTCCAGATCGCTAGAGCTAATATCGCACGCTGCCAACGCAAGCACGGGAAAAAGAAATGTGAGGTTGCGCAAATCGCAGAACGTATGTGATCGAAATAGGGGCATGTTATGCTTTTTTGACTGGCGCCGAGACGTGTAGGCCAAACGGTTGCAGTCATGGGGTGTGGGGTGTCAAGACCTCTGCCACTTTTAAGCGTGAATTACGGGGATAGTAGGTCAAACAGTCGGGGGGATTATGAGTTCAACGGAATAGCTAGTGCCTTATAAACTGTCCCTACGCCGATCTTTCGATCCTTCGCTATTCTTTTGATACTAAGTCCCGAGTTTCTCTCGCTATGGATGGTGTGAACCATCGAAGGACTGAGTGTTGTCGGTCGGCCTATTGTCTTTCCCGCCGCTCTTGCTCGATCTTGACCTGCCAAAATGCGCTCTCGAATTAGGGCTCGTTCAAATTCGGCGAATACTCCGCAAATCTGGAACATCATGCGGCCAGCGATAGTTGAGGTGTCGATGCCTTGCTGGTGCAGATACAGCTCGCAATTCGCCGCTTCAATTTCACTTAAGAACCCAACCAGGTCCGAGAGGCTTCTTCCTAAGCGATCAACGGACCAAACCATGATCACATCGAACTCCCGCTTCATCGCTAGTTTTAGTATCTTATCCAGCCCTGGACGTTGGCTCCGGCCCTTCATGCCGCTAACCCCCTCATCGCTCAGCTCACAAACAATTTCAAAGCCACGGAGATGGGCGACTTGTCGCAAACATCTGACTTGGTTTTCTACGGACTGTGTTTCGGTTGATACCCTCGTGTAGATCCCTGCTCTCATGGTGATGTAAACTCTTTGGTGATGCGCACTGTGTGAAGGTCTGGCGTAACGTGTTGATTTTTTGTCCGGGGGCGCCTCTGTTTTGCTGCGCACTTGTTACACATCAAAATTAATTGATTTAAAAACAATCAATTACAACGATGGTATCATTGAGTGGGAGTAGTTCCACATTCCTTTCTGCAGCGCTGGGCCCGAAAGCTCCGAGTGCTTCCGGCGAACCGAATCTGTTTCGGCGATGTTCAGGCCCATGCAAAAACGGCGCCCTATACCTTCCATCGGCCCTCTGCGGCTCTGCTCGAGAGCCTCGAACCCGGCGATTTGGTTAAGGTGTGGTTCGAGTACGAACCGCGATGGTGGAATGTCTATTCCGGCGAGCGAATGTGGGTGATAATTAAGGCCCGTGATGGCGATGGCTTGACCGGTGAGCTCGACAATATTCCGTTTGATGCCACAGGTCTGAAGCCGGGAGACAAGGTTCAGTTCCGGATCGAGAACGTGCTGTCCGCGGAACGGCAAGATCCCGAGGGGGATGCGACAGAACCCTACTGGGCTTTTTGTACAACATCACAGGCGGTCCTTGACGGGGCGCCGGTTGATTTTCTCGCAAGAAGTGAACCGCTGGAACGTCAAGCGGGCGATAAAGGGCCGGATAGTGGCTGGAGTATTCTGGCTGCTGGTGAAACTGGGGAACAGGTGTATGAGGCCGGGCTGGCCCGCAGCGTTCCGCTTGGCCGGGTGTTGAATAATGACGATCGGTGGTTGCACCTGATCGATGAGCCGCCGGGGCAAGCATTTGAATGGTCTGATGAGGCAAGCGAGTTTGTTCGTCTGGCGCCGTTCGAGCCGGGCAAAGAAGCCGAAGCCTCCGGGGACGATTGAGTGGGAGTGATGCTCCCTAGCTAATATGACTAAAAATCAGCAGGATAGACTTGCTGTTCTGGAACGGCCTGACTGGGCAACCTACAGGCCGGAAATGACGCATTGGCAGGCGTCCAATCTTCTCGACGCGGCGCTGGAGGCGGCGCGCGATGTTCCAGTATCGCGTCTCGCACGTCTGCTTCTGTGGGCGAGCAGCGATGTTGATCTTGTTCGGTCTAAACTGATCTTGGTTATCGCGGTCAGATGGTGGAGTGGCATAGAAGATGCGATCTCATCACTGCCGCCTAATGATCGCTCAAGACACACGAAGGCTTTTAGCCAATCATCGGGATTATCGGCGCTCGGCAAGCCTGCCTTTTTAGTCGCAGAAGAAAGCGACCCTCTGACCTAGACCTATATTTGGGCACGGCTTGAGGCTTTGGGGCGCCGTGACCCGGTCGACCGGTTTCCACATCTAGACCCCGAAGACAGCTATGTCGCTGATGGCGTGAGATGGCAAATCGTGCGGTACTCGAGGCGTTGGAAAACGGATGCTGTTTATCGCAAAACAGTGTTGGCGGAACGGAGCAAGTTTCGTCGTGATCATTCAGCTCATTGATGATGCAGCTTGCGGCGCAGATTCCGCCGCTTATTCGAGTGTCACTACCAGGGCCGAAAATTTCTATTGCGGGTTCGCCGCGCACCCTTTCCGATCCGCTGCTGCGCACCGGCCCACCCCGGATCAAATCCGGGGCAGGCTCTTTCCCATCAAGGGAAAGGAGAGGCGACTGGTTCCCCACCTCGCCCTTGATGGGCGAGGTGGATTGCGGCGCAGCCGCAAGACGGAGTGGGTGCGCGCCGAAGGCGCTCTAAAGCAAAGCCTCGATCTCCGAGCGCAATTGTTCCGGCGTATCCTGCGGGCCAAAGCGCTTGACGACATTGCCCTCGCGATCGACGAGGAATTTGGTGAAGTTCCACTTGATCGACTTTGACCCCATCAGGCCTTTCGCCTCCGACTTGAGATACTCGTAGAGCGGTGCGGTATTGGGGCCGTTGACCTCGATCTTGGCGAACATGGGGAAGCTGACGTCGTAGGTCAGCTTGCAGAAATTGGCGATTTCCTCGGCATCGCCCGGTTCCTGCTTGCCAAACTGGTTGCAGGGCAAGCCGAGCACGCTGAGGCCTTTTTCGCCCAGCTCGTCATGCAGTTTTTCCAGGCCTTCATATTGCGGGGTGAAGCCGCATTTGGAGGCGGTGTTGACGATCAGCATGACCTGGCCCTTGAAATCGGCCAGGGCGCGGTCTTCGCCGGAAAGGGTCTGGGCATTGAAATCGTAGATCTGGCTCACAGGGCTGTCCTTGTTTTTAGAGGCGGGCAAGATTGACTTTAGAGTGCCTTGATTAGATAAGCGCCATCGCAGCGAGTAAAGGAGACGCGCACATGAAGCAGCACCTGCAGTTCGAAACCCGTCCGATTGCAGCCGTTGCCGAGAACCTTCATGTCCGCCTTGCTTACTCTCGATTCCCTTTCCCTGACCACGCCTGACGCCAAGGCTCTTTTTTCCGGTCTCAGCCTGACCCTGGGCCATGAACGCATAGGCCTGGTGGGGCGCAATGGCTGTGGCAAATCCTCCTTGTTGCAGGTAATCGCCGGCCGACAGCGTCCGGCGGGCGGTCATGTGCGGCGTTTCGGCCGGGTTGGACTGCTTGAACAGCGCCTCGAGGTCCAGGGCCTCAGCTGGGCAGAAGGCCTTGGCGTTGGCGAGGACTGGCAGCGCCTCAAACGCATCGAGCGCGGCAAGTCCCTTGCAGACGATATCGAGCTGGCAGTCTGGGATCTGGAAAGCCGCGTTGAAGCCTGTCTGCACGCGCTGGCCTTGCCCGTGCGGGACCTGGACAGTCCCCTGGAGGCCAGCAGCGGTGGCCAGCGCACACGCCTGGCGTTGGCCGGATTGATGCTGGCGCGGCCGGACGTGCTGTTGCTGGACGAGCCCACCAATAATCTCGACGCCGAGGGGCGAGCGCTGATCCTTCGGCTGGTCCGTGAATGGCGTGGCGGTCTGGTACTGGCCAGTCATGACCGGGACCTGCTCGAACAGGTTGATCGCATTGTAGAGCTCAGTCCTGCTGGCTGTACGGTCACAAGCGGAGGCTGGTCGAGTTATGTCGCCGAGCGCAAGGCGCGTCGGGAAAGACTGGCTGATGCCGTGGAGGCCGCACAGTCCGGTCTTCGTCAGGCGCAAAGTGCGAGCCAGCAACGGAGCGAGCGCAAAGCCAGGTCAGACGGGCAGGGGCGTGCCGCACGCCGGTCCGGGTCCCAGAGCAAGCTGATCCTGAACGCTCAGCGTGAACGGGCGCAGGGCACGGACAGCCGGACGGTGGCTGCCAGTGCGCGCCAGATCAGCCAGGCCGAGGATGCGCTGAAACAGGCGCGCGAGCAGCTGGACGTCATCACCCCGCTCCACATCGCCATCCCGCCCAGCGGTCTGGCGGCGGGCCAGAACGTGCTGACAATCGATAATGTCGCGCTGGAGCGGGGCGGGCGCGTCCTGTTCGAGAGGGTGAGCCTGGACATCACCGGGCCCGAGCGTGTGCACGTCCGAGGCGCGAACGGAGCGGGCAAGAGCAGCCTGCTGAACCTGGCGAGTGGAGGATTGGCGCCGTCGTCGGGCGGGGTCCAGCGGCATGTCCCGGTCGCCATTCTCGATCAGCATGTCGGATTTCTAGATCCTCGCCAGAGCGTGCGCGAGAACTGCCAGCGTCTGAACCCGGAGCTGTCCGACAATGACGTCCGTGCGGCCCTCGCGCGTTATGCCTTTCGCAATGACGCAGCGCTGAAACCGGCCGGGGTTTTGAGCGGCGGGGAGCGTATGCGCGCCGGACTGGCCTGTCTGTTCGCCGGCTCAGCGATGCCATCCCTGTTGATTCTCGACGAGCCCACCAATCATCTCGATATCGAGGCGGTGGAATTGCTCGAAGCGGCCTTGCAGGCATTTGATGGTGCGCTGCTGATCGCCAGCCATGACACCGCGTTTGTGGCGGCACTGGCGCCAAGCCGCCGTATCGAGTTGGGTTAGGGCTTGACTCACCAGAGAAGCATAACAAGATATATATCAAGTTATGGAGGTGGGTTTGGTCGAAGATTTTGTCGCCAGTTTTGGTCATACGGCACTGGGTACGCGTCTGAAACGGTCCGGCATGGCCATGCAGGCCGTGGCCCAGAAATGGTTGCAGGCGCAGGGCTGTGAATTGCCCTCGGCACAGATGCCGGTACTGGCAGCGCTCCACTTCCATGGCGCCCAGTCAACGGGTGAGCTGGCGCAGATGCTGGTCATCGCCCAGCCGGGCGTCTCTCGCATGATCGACCAGATGGAGAAGGGCGGCTGGGTTGTCTCCAGCGCAACAGACGCGGATCGCCGAGTGCGCCGGATTGCGTTGTCTGACAACGGCAAGGCACTCGCGGCGCGCGCTGCGCAGCAATTATGGCCCGTGATCGATGCGGCCGTTGCGGAGCTGTGCGCCGACCTGGACGGGAGCTTTATCGACCAGATCGCGGCCCTGGAAGCCCGGCTGTCGACGGGCGTCATGCAGGACCTGCTGAACGAGAAGGCCGATGAGAGAGGCGCAACACAATGACCCTACTTGACCGACCGACCTGGTCCAGCCTGACAACGCATCACGAGCGCTTCTCGAGGGGCGGTGACCTGGCCCGGCGTTTCCTGCCGGATGTGAACAAGTTCGTCTGTGGCGTCGATGATGGTGAAGCGGCGATGCGGGCCGCCGGCGCGTTGGTGGGGAAGGGCGAGGAGGCCTATTTCCTGCAGGTTCAGGAGATCCGTGTCCCGCATGGTCTCACTGTCACTTTCCAGGCGCTCGGGGTCCAGATGGTGCGTGAAGACCCCTCATTCTTGCCCGTCGATCCTTCGGACATGATTGCGCTGGGTGAGGAAGATGCGCCGGAAATGCTGGCGCTGGCGACCGAGACCAAGCCGGGGCCGTTCCTGGCCCGGACCCATGAGATGGGCCAGTTCTGGGGGATCCGGATTGATGGACGGCTTGCCGCCATGGCCGGCGAACGCATGCGTTTCCCCGGTTATACCGAGGTGAGCGGCGTGTGCGCGCATCCCGATTTTCGCGGCCAGGGGCTGGCCAAGCGGCTGTCTGCCCATGTGACCAACGAGATCATCCGGCGCGGCGATATTCCTTTCCTGCACGCCTGGGCGGATAATGCGACAGCGATCGGCCTCTATGAAAGTCTCGGCTTTTCCATTAGGTGCCATGTCAATGCGGCGGTGGTTGAACGCGCCGATTGAGGCCGAAATGACAGATACTATTGATCAGCGCGTTGATGCGCTGGAAATGCACATCGCTCACCAGGACCAGTCCATCGAGGACATGAATGCGGTCATCCTGGCCCAGGGCGAGGAAATCGAACGCCTGACCCGGCGGCTGAACAAGCTGATGGGCCGGGTGGGTGATCTCGAAGAATTCATGCCCGCACCGGAAGCGAAAAAACCGCCGCACTGGTAGTGAAGTCCGCAAGATCGGGAACGCCCCGATTTGGCAGTCTGGTTATCCCTTGGCAGAGTTAGCCAAGGGAGACACTCATGAAACCGACCAGCCGCCTGCGATATGCCGACAAGATCGACCGGGTTATCGCCCACCTCGAACAGACCGAGGACGCCGACCTCGATCAGCTGGCCTCTGTCGCCGCCCTGTCACCCCATCATTTCCATCGTATCTACCGGTTGATGACCGGAGAAACCGTCGCCGAAACCGTCCAGCGCGTGCGCCTGGGCCGGTCTGTGCCTGAACTGCAGGATGAAAGCGTCACCATCACCGCAGCAGCGGGCGCTTCGGGCTTTTCCACCAGCCAGTCCTTTGCCCGGGCCTTCCGGTCCGTGACCGGCGGTACGGCCAGCGAGCTGCGGGCCGGACGGACCGGTCTGCTCGACCGGCTGCTCAAACCTGCGTCAAGCGGCGAGCCTGTTCCCATGCCGGTGGAGATTGTCTCGCTGGAGCCGTTCCGTTTGCTGGCGATCCGCAATGTCGGCGCCTATGAGGAACTCAACAAGAGTTATGAAGCCCTGTTCGGCGCTGTGTTCGAGGACCTGACCTTTGAAACCCTGCGCGGCATCTGGGGTGTCTGGCACGAGGACCCGCGCTTCACCCCCGCCGATCAATTGCATGTCGACTGCGCCATCGATGTCGGCGAGCATGTTTCGCCCGGCGCCCCGGTCGAGGTGATGGAAATGGCTGGTGGCACGTATGCCCGCCAGCGCCACATCGGCGACTATGCCAGCCTGCACGACACGATTGACGCGCTGTACGGTCGGATCCTGTCCGAAAGCGAACACGTCTTCGCGGACCGCCCGATGATCGTCAACTATGTCGATGATCCGGAAACACGCCCGGCGGCGGAACTGCGCTCGGATGTTTATGTGCCGTTGGAAGCCTAGGCCTCCGCCAGCGCGCTCCTGACCTTGGGCATGATGCGTCGGGAGACGGGGACTTCCTGGCCGTTGGACAGGAGCAGGCGACCGATCCCGCTGGCGTCACGTTCCAGGGCGGAAACAAAGGCCGTGTTGACGATGTGGGAACGGTGAACACGCAGGAAGGTCGGGGGAAGATCGCTCTCCAGCGCGGAGAGGCCGCCGTTATAGAGCGAGGTCTTGCCGCCCTCGAGATGGACCTCGATATAGTCACCGGCACCCTTGAACTGGGTGATGGTGTCGGTGGCCAGATAGTCCACCCGGCCGCTGGAGACCAGCTGGATCTGTTCCGGGGCCGTGCGCTGGCGCGCTTGGGCGAGCGCGAGCTCCAGCTTGTCGGCGCGGACCGCCTCGACGCGCTTTTCCCGGCGGGTGCGGACGAGTTCTGCAGCCTGTTGCTGGATCAGAAAGAGCAGCAGCCCGGCAAAGGCATAGAAGAAATAGAAATCGAGGAACTCGCCCTGGAACAGGATGAGCAGAAGCGAGAAACCGCCCGAAATGGCCAGATAGGTCAGGGCGCCGGGCTTCTTCTGCCAGCTCCACAGCCCGCACCAGGCGGTCGCGAACAGGGCAGCGGTCAGGAAGCCGTACCCGGCCTTGGCATCAAAGCCCGGGGAGAGCTGGACGATCACAAGGCAGGCCAGGACCACGCCGCCCAGCCGCAGATAGCGCTGTACCGCGCTCAAACCTGAAAAGCGCTGTAACAGCCAGGCCACGAGCAGCAGGCCGGCCAGTACGGCGCCGGTCGCGATGCCGATCAAGCGGTAGTCATGCAGGGAATAGGCGTAATAAATCAGGCCGCGTGCGCTTTCCGCGAATAATTGCCAGCCGGCGACAGCGGCGAGCAGGGCAAGCAGGAAGGGGGCTTCCCATTTTTCCTCGCGCAGGGCGACGACCCCGAAAAACACCAGTGCCAGGATAAATACCCCGAATGTGATCAGGGACGGCCAGTAGGCGCCGAGGATCAGTAGCGTGGGATTGGTATATTGCGCCATGCCCAGCGTATGCATGGGCGCGTGCAGGTGGATCAGGCTGTGATGGCCGGACATCTCCAGCACGACTGTATTCTCACCCGGCACCAGGATCTCGCGCGGGACGTAGAGCACGGCGTCCATCAGCCCGGCGACCTCGCGGTCACGGTCGATGCCGGGGGTGCCATTGCTCTCCAGTTCATGACCATTGATCCAGACCCGGCTGGAGGCCTTGCCAGAGATATAAAAACCCAGCGGCGACTGGCCCTGCCTCAAGGCCTCGCTGGGCGTGATGCTGGTGCGCATCCAGAAATGCTCGCCCTGAGGGTCGACCTGGCCGAGCGGCATTTCCTGGCACTCCGCACCCGTGAAGTCTGGTGGCTGGGTTTCGCCCGCAGCCACCGGACAGACCGTGACGGGGCGGTCGTCGATCCACTGGAAGCTTTGCGCCTGGGCCGGGCCGGCGAGGGGGCTGGCAAGCAGGGCCAGCGGGAGGAGGAGAAAACGAAGCATGGCCTGATCATAGCGGCGCCGGTTACCGGCGTCTCGCCGCTTGTCGGCAGGGCGCTACCGTTCACAGATTCAGCCGTGATCTGTCATGCCCGTGCGTGTTTCAACAGCCGGAGCAAAGCTTGGAGCGATAACAATGAAAAACGGTTGGACCTGGATCAGCGCCCTGATGGCGAGCACGGTTGTGAGCACGGCATCGCTGGCGCAGGTCGAAGAGAGCATCACCTTTGAAGCGGGCAATGGCGAAACGGTCGAGGCGTTTCGTGGGTCCTTTGAAGTGCCTGAAAACCGCACGGACCCGGACAGCCGCATGATCACCATTGGCTATGTGCGTTTCCCGTCCACAAGCGATAACCCGGGCGATCCGATTGTTTATCTCGCTGGTGGACCGGGCGGTACCGGCACGGGCACGGCGCGCGGCCAGCGTTTCCCGCTGTTTATGGCCATGCGCGAACATGGCGATGTGATCGCCTATGACCAGCGCGGCACCGGCCTGTCGGAAAACGATCTGCCGCGTTGCCAATCCAGTTTCGGTGGCGATGACCTGGCGCGTCAGACCGATGCCGAGTTTGCGCAGGATCACCGGGATGCCATCGAGGAATGTGGTGCGTTCTGGCGCGAAGCGGGTGTTGACCTGGACGGCTATACGACGCGCGAGAGCGCCCGGGACCTGTCGGACCTGCGCGAACATCTCGGCGCCCGGCAGCTGGACCTGTGGGGCATTTCCTATGGATCCCACCTGGCCCTGGCTGCGATCAAGGACATCCCAGACGAAATTGACCAGGTCGTACTGGCTTCGGTGGAAGGTCTCGACCAGACCGTGAAGATGCCTGCGCGGACCGACGCCTATTTCGCGCGGCTGCAGGCTGCCGTGAATTCCCAGCCCGCCGCGGCAGCGCGTTATCCCGACATCGCGGGCATGGTGCGGCGTGTGCTCGAGCGCCTCGAGGCTGAACCGATGTTGCTCGATATCCCGCAGCGTGACGGGTCTGTTGCCCAATTGCTGGTGCAACGTCATCACGCCCAGCAATTTTCATCCATGCTGATCTCTGATCCGCAAAACGCCGCCATCCTGCTGGCCCTGTTTGCCTCGCTGGATGCAGGGGATACGCGTCTGCTGACGGGCCTGCTGCAGCGTCTGCACAGGCCCAACGAGACGATCGGCTTGCGCCCCATGCCGACCGCAATGGATATCGCATCGGGTATCGACAGCGCGCGCCTGGCCGCTTTCCAGCGAGAAGCCGCAACCGGCCTGGTCGGCGGATACCTCAACTTCCCCATGCCGCAGGTTTTTGGTGCCTGGGACGGGTTTGATCTGGGTGATGAATTCCGCCAGGCCCCGACGGACGACACCGAAGTGCTGGTCCTGTCCGGTACCCTCGACGGTCGGACCTATGTCGAAAGCCAGGCAGAGGCTGTCGCCGGCCTGCCGAACGCTCACATCGTCACGGTCCACAATGCCGGCCACAACCTGTTCATGAGCTCGGAAGAGGTCCATGACGCGATCCATCGCTTCATGCGCCGCGAGGGTGGATTGCCCGATGATATCACGGTCGATCTGCCGGACATGACGCAATTGCCGTTCTAGGCAACTCGCGTGAGAGGCGAGAATCGGGTCGTATGGCCTCATGTCTCGCCCGCTCTACAGACTTTACGGCCTCAAGCTTTCCTATTTCACGGGAAAGCTTGAAGGCTATCTGCGCGCCAAGGGCGTGCCCTATGACTATGTCGAGATGGATATGGCGACGTTCCGGTCCTGCGCCGCAGAGACCGGAATCTCGCAAATGCCCCAGCTGGAATGCGAAGACGGCAGCTGGATGACGGACACATCCGATATCATCGCCCATTTCGAGGCCTATTGGCCCAATCCGCGCTTCAAGCCGGGCCCGCCCGCCGTCGCTTTCGCCAGCCTGCTGCTGGAAGATTTCTTCGACGAGTGGCTGTGGCGCCCGGCACTGTATTATCGCTGGGCCTTCAAGCCGGATTCGGAATTGATGAGCGGACAGCTGGCCGATGGCTTGCTACGGGACGTCAAGGCACCGCGTTTTGTCCGGCAGCGTTTCATTCGCCATCGCCAGCAAAAGCAGTTCCTTAAACAGGATGGTGTCACCGCCGAGACGGCGCCGCTGATCGAGAACCTCCTGCTAGAGGTCCTCGATATGCTGGAAGTGGTCTTCGAGGATCGCCTCTTCCTGTTCGGAGACCGGCCCTGCGAGGCCGATTTCGGCCTGTTCGGGGCGATGCATCGTCATTTCTCCTATGATCCGACACCCCACGCCCTGTTGCGTGAAAAGGCACAACACACGCTCAACTGGACGGCGCGGCTCTGGGCCACGACACCGGAGAGCCTGCGCGACAGTGTCGCTGCGCAGCGCATCCCGCCGGATCTCGGCCCGATCTTCGCGCTGCTGGGACGCCAGTACCTGCCGTATCTGCACTACAACACGGTGGCGATGGCCGGGGGGCATGAGAATGTGTCCTGGGAGGAGGAGGGGGTGACCTGGACCGTCCCGGTCAATCCCTATCGGGCACGCTGTCTCGAGGCGTTGAAACTGCACTACGCCAAGCTGGAGGAACCGGCCCAGAAGGTGATCCGCATTCTGGTGGGCGACAGTCATGCCATTCTGGCAGACACCAGTACTGGCCAAGTCGAACTTCCCGCCAGACCGGACAAGAAGGCGCCGCTCGACCACCGCTGGCGCAAGGGATAGTCCCAAAAAGCCAAGGCCTTGGCTGGCCTTGCTGAGAAAAAAATTCAGTCCGCTGCATCCAAAAGTGTCCGCGGCGGCAACTCACAGACGAAAACAAACAAGAAAGCGAGGTTTGTCGTGGCAGATTTGTTCGAGAATTACTGGTGGCTTCTGTTCCCGCTGGGCTTCTTCCTGTTCATGGGCTGGGCCAGTTTCATGAGCTACAAGCAGACCAAGGCGAAGATCGACCTGCTCAAGACCTATGCGGCCGCCGGAAAGGAACCCCCGGCTACGCTGGTGGAAAGCTTGGACAAGATTGAAAGCCGTGATCACGCCGACTGGCACGACAAGGATGATGGCAGCGGGGCAGGCGGCAATGCTTTCCTGGTCGTCCTCTTCGTCGGACTTGGTGCTGTGTTTGCCTATGAAGGGTATGCGGGCATTCTGGGCATGGGCGAGGTCGCTTACTTCGTCGCGATGATCATGGGTGTACTGGCGACCGCCTTCCTGGTCGGCAGTATCTTCAAGTCCGGCAAGAAGTAAGACAATGAGTCATGCTCAGACGGATGCGGACCTGGTGTCCGCATCCCTGGCGGGGTCTGATGCAGCCTTTTCACGACTGGTGGACAGGCACCAGCAAGCCCTTCGCAGCTTCTTGCGACGTGTCAGCGGCAATGAAGCCGACGCTGACGAGCTGGCCCAGGAGGTGTTTATCGCGGCCTGGACCAAGCTGAAGCTCCTGCGGTCGCCGGACAAATTCCGTTCCTGGCTGTTCGGCATGGCCTGGAGCATGAACAAGACGTTCCGGCGTAGCGCCGCCCGGCGCCGGGCGCGCGACGACGCATGGCAGGACCTCCAGCCGCGAACAGCAACGCCGCAGGACGAGCTGCGGCTGGCCCTGAACAAGGCCATGGCCGAGCTGGAAGAGGATCAACGCGCCGTTGTCGCGCTGTGCCTGGCCGGGGGCTGGACGCATGATGAAGCGTCAAGGGCTTTGGAAATTCCGCTGGGGACGGTAAAGTCGCATGTTAGTCGCGGCCGGGCGCGGCTTGAAGAGGTACTCGGAGACCGCCATGAGCAGTGAAAATTCACTCGAAAGACTGTTTGCCCTGGACGAAGCACCCGCAGTCGATCCGACCTTCCGGGCCGATGTGATGCGCGCGGTCGCGCAAAGGCGTTTCAGGATAGAGCTGGCGATTTTCGCAGCGTCAGCCCTGGTCATGCTGATTGTGCTCTTCCTGTCGGGAGACGCGCTGATGGCAGCAATCACCCAAATCCTTTCCAGCCTGGGTGACGTGGGTATTGTTCTGGTGATCGCAGGCGTGGTGGCCTTTCTGGGACATGCCATCGTCACGCGAACCATCCGCTTGCCGGTGCGCGTGTTTTCCTGATCTGAGCACATGCAAAACTCTTGGTTATGAACTGAATCACCTATAGTTGGCGGTCAGATAGGGGAGGCGTTCATGCTTGTACTGGTTGCCGGCCTGGTATTGTTCATCGGCGTCCATTCGCTGCGTCTTGTTCCGGGGGGCCGCGACAAGCTGCAAGCCCAGCTCGGAGAAATGCCCTACAAGTTGGGCTACACAGTCATCTCCCTGCTGGGCTTTGCCCTGATCATCTATGGCAAGATCATCGCGCATCCGCCGGTCGTGATCTGGTATCCGCCGGTCTGGACACGCCATCTCGCCTTCACACTGGTGCCGCTGGCGCTGATCCTGATCGTTTCAGCCTATGCACCCGGCCACATCCGCCGCTGGGTTCGCCACCCCATGCTGGCGGGCACGATGTTGTGGGCATTCGGCCACTTGCTGGCGAATGGCGAGCTGAGCGCCGTCCTGTTGTTCGGCTCATTCTTCATCTGGTCGCTGATAACCTTCATCGCGTCCTGGCTTCGCGAGACCCCGCCGCCCATCGTGAAAGGGTGGGGCGGGGATTTGACCGCGATAATTCTGGGCGTTCTTGCAGCGCTTATCCTCATGAATATACACATGTATTTGTTCGGCGTGGCGATAATTGGCTGATCACCTGCATCCAAAATCGCCCTGACCTGCATCTTATGGTCAGAAGCGGCGTGCAGCGCGCCGGTCGAGTTCAAGGAGAATAAAAATGGAATTCTGGATCGTAATGGTCGTTTTCATCGTCTTTGCGATGCCGGTAGCTATCGTTTGGATCGCATTCAACGCATCGACGAGCCGCCGCAAGGCAACGCTCAAAATCGTTGAGGAAGGCATTCGAGCTGGCCAGCCGATGACACCGGAAACTATCAAGGCGTTGGGCATGCCACAGAAACCAAGTTCGAACGGAGACTTGAAATCAGGCCTGATCCTGATTGCCGTTGCAGCTGCCTTCATCACGCTGGGCTGGGTCATCGGCAACATGGAAGGCGATGATGAAGCCATGTTCATCATGCCGGCGATCGCCGCATTCCCGGGCTTTATCGGTATCGTCCTTGTCGGCTTTGGTCTGCTGGGCCGCAAGAAAGAACAACAGGACGCGGCCTAGGCCGTAATCTGGGGACCGGGACTTAAGTCATGGCGGCATCGGACGAAGAACTCACGGCACTGGTTGTTGCCACGCGCAACAGCGCAGCCTTCGGCGAGCTTGTCCGGCGCCACCAGACCCTGGTCCGCTCCATGCTGCAGAGGATGTGCCGGAACCACGCCCTTGCCGACGATCTCGCCCAGGATGCGTTTGTCCGGGCCTTCGAGAAGATCGGCAGTTTCAAGGGCACCGGCTCATTCAAGTCCTGGCTCTGTTCGATTGCTTATACAGAGTTCTTGAAGTCAGCCAGGAAACGCAAATCCGCCGACCGGCTGCTGGAGCAATACCAGCAAGGTGTCGAGGAGAGTGAAGCGCCACGTGACATGGGAAATGTCGTAGACCTTGATCGCGCGCTCGCTACACTCAAAGATGAAGAACGTGTTGCCGTCGTGATGTGTTATTCTTGCGGAATGTCACATTCAGAGGCAGCAGAGGCGACAGGAATGCCGCTGGGGACTGTAAAGTCACATGTGAACAGGGGTCGAGCCAAGCTCCAGGCCTTTTTCACCGAAGCGGAGGTAACTGTGAGATGACTATGGAAGACGCTTTTGACGCACACCTGAAAGCCGCTTTCGCCGCAGCCGCGAAACCGCTTGAAGAGGATAAGAGTGCCGATGCCTTCGCGCAGAGCGTGATCGCCAAGCTCAACAACCCGGATCGCAAACGTGTGCTGATCCTCGGGGGGGCGGGCTCAACCGGTTCCGCAATCGCGGGGACGCAGCTGGAAGGAATTTTCGGCAATATGCAGATCCCGACCGAGGGGCTGATGGCGAATGCCTCCTTCCTGATGGCGCCGGAAACCATGGCCGCTGCCGCAATGGCAATCGCTGCCGGCATGGTTGCTCTGGTCCTGCCACGTCGTATCGCCTAGGGGCTGGTTCCCTTTCTTTTTGCACCGCAGCAAATATCGTCTAGATTGGCGGCTTCAAATTGATTTGAGGCCGCCTTTTCATGTCTGCACAGACCCAAGCCCGTCGCATTACCGCTCCTGATATTCGCGCTCGCAAGGGCGGAGAGCCGCTGGTTTGCCTGACGGCCTATGATGCGCCGATGGCGCGTATTCTTGACCCCCATTGCGACTTGCTTCTGGTCGGCGACAGCGTCGGCATGGTGGTTCACGGTCTCGACAGCACGATCGGCGTCACGCTCGACATGATGATCATGCATGGCAAGGCGGTCATGCGGGGATCGAAACGCGCGCTGGTGGCCGTCGACATGCCGTTCGGTTCCTACGAATCCAGCCCGCAGCAGGCGTTTGAAAATGCGGCGCGTATCATGTCGGAAACGGGGTGCCAGGCGATCAAGATCGAAAGCGGTACCTATGCCGCACAAAGCATAGCCTTCATGGCGGAACGGTCCATTCCGGTTGTTGGCCATATCGGCCTGCGCCCCCAGGCGGCACTGGCCGACGGCGGCTACAAGGCCAAGGGGCGTACGGATGCCGAGCGTCAGCGCGTTATCGATGAAGCGCGTGCCACGGCTGATGCCGGGGCCTTCGCCATCGTCATCGAGGGCGTGGCCGAGGACCTGGCGGATGAGATTACCCAGGCGGTCGATGTGCCCACGATCGGTATCGGTGCTTCATCGGCCTGCGACGGTCAGATCCTGGTCACCCAGGACATGCTGGGCGTATTCGAGTGGACACCGAAATTCGTCAAGAGATACGACAACATGGCCGAGCGGACCGACGCTGCAGTGGCACGGTATGCCGAGGAAGTGCGCTCGCGGGCCTTCCCGTCCAGTGCCGAGGTCTACACCCTCAAGCGCAAGGACGGTTGACGCCTGTTGCCGCAAGGCGCTGAGACGGTTAGGGTCCGCCCCGAATATCTGTTTCAGGGAGTCTGGCCGCAGTGGTCGATGTTTTTGAAGAAGTCGAAGAAGAGCTTCGCAACGACAAATATCAGGAAGCGCTGAAGAAATGGGGTCCCTGGGTCGGGGGCGCTGCTGCCGCGATCGTGTTGGGCGCGGCGGGTCTGCAATTCTGGGATTACTGGCGCACCTCGCAGCTGGAAGAGTCGTCGGACGCCTTCATCGAGGCCATGACCAATTTCGAGGCGGGTGAACTCGCGCTCGCGGACGCTGGTTTCGACACGCTGTCGCGCGACGGGTCTGATGGCTATGCCCTGTTGTCGCTGATGCGCCGTGCCGAGATCGCACTGGAAAACGGCGATGATGCGCAAGCTGCCTCGCTCTATGACCAGGTCGCAGCGGCCTCCAATGACCCGCTCATCGATGACCTGGCCCAGCTCAAGGCCGTCTGGGCGCGCTGGGACGAGTTGAGCTTCGCGGATGTGGAAATTCGCGTCAGCCCGTTGGCTGCCGCCTCTGCGCCGTATCGCTTGCTGGCGCGGGAGACCATCGGCGCCGCCGCCTTGCGTGCCGGCGATTACGACCGCGCACAATCGGAATATCAGCTGCTTGCCTTTTCGCTGGATGCGCCGCAAGGCGTTCAGCGACGTGGGCAGGAAGCGCTGGCCCTGATCGCTTCGCTGACCTCGGTTCAGGAAGAACCGCTGGACGACACAGACGCGGCAGGCCCGACTGCTACCGAAGACACTCCGGACAATGCTGCTGAGGAAGCCGGCAATGATTGATGTAAAGCGTACGCGTTCACTCCTGCTTGCTCTGGCCCTGGCGCCGATTGCAGCCTGTTCCTCAATCCCGAACCCGGGCGATGCCCTGGACTTCATTCCGGGTATTGGCGGCAATGACGATGCGCCGGAAGACACCGCGCCGCAGGATGGTCGGATTTCCATCCTCGATTTCGAGACCGGCTTGCAGGCCGCATCGGGTGAAGCGCTTCCGCCGGTTCAATTGCCGACGGCTTATGTGAACAGCGTCTGGCCGGGCCCGGATGGATATCCGACCCACGCGCTGCAGCATACCCAGGCAACGGGTTCGCTGGACATTATGTGGCGCCAAACCTTCGGCGAGGGCTCTGACCACAACCAGCGCCTGAACGCACGCCCGGTTGTCGCGGAAGGCCGCGTCTACATGATCGACGCGCGAGGCGAGGTGTCCGCGATTGATGCCGAATCCGGCGAACGTCTCTGGTCGCGTCGCCTGGAAGGCCCGAACGAGCGTGACCGCATGTCCTTTGGCGGCGGTATCGCCTTTGACAGCGGTCGTATTTATGCCCATTCCGGATACAATTATCTGGTCGCTCTTGACGCCCAGAGCGGCAGCGAAATCTGGCGCAGCGAGATCATCGTGCCGTTCCACGGTGCACCGACGGTCGCCGATGGCCGGATCTTCGTGGCCTCGGACGACAATGAAATGCTGTCGATTGACGCCTCCAACGGCAATGTAAACTGGACCTATCAGGGCATCATCGAGTCTGCACGCCTGATCACATCGCCCAGCCCGGCGGTTCTCGGGGATATTGTGGTGGCACCGTTCGCATCCGGCGAAATTGTTGCGCTGCGTGTCCAGAACGGTAACCCGCTGTGGTCGGACAGCCTGAGCGGCTCGGGTACGATGACGGCGATGTCCGAGATCAATGATGTCGCAGGCAGCCCGATCATCGTCGACAACACGGTCTACGCGATGAGCCATTCGGGCACGATGGTGGCGATTTCACTGCGTTCGGGGGAGCGTCTGTGGGAATTGCCGGCCGGTGGTCTGCATGCGCCGTGGGTCGCGGGCGATTATCTTTATGTCGTCACGACCGAGGCCCAGGTGGTCTGCATCAATCGTCAGTCCGGTCAGGTACACTGGATCACCCAGCTTCAGCAGTTCGAGAACATGCGCAAGCGTGAAGACCGTATTGCCTGGTCGGGTCCGGTACTGGCGGGTGGGCGCGTATTTGTCACCTCCAGCCATGGCGAGGCTGTTCTGCTGAACGCCTATGATGGTTCGGAAATGCGTGAGTACGAGCTGCGTGACAATGTCTTTGTCGCGCCCGTTATTGCCAACGAGACGATTTACATCGTCACTGACGAAGCGCGGGTAATCGCGCTGCGATAGGCCAAAACCGAATGACTGATAATCTGCCCCGCATTGCCGTCGTTGGACGTCCCAATGTGGGCAAATCGACCCTGTTCAATCGTCTGGCGGGCAAGCCGCTGGCGATCGTGGATGACCGTCCCGGCGTAACGCGGGACCGGCGAGAGGCGCGTGGCCGCCTGGGTGAGATGGAGCTGTTGCTCATCGACACCGCCGGTTATGACGATGCCGAGAAGGACGGGCTGGACGCTGAAATGCGCACCCAGACCGAAATGGCCATCCATGATGCCGATGTCTGCCTGCTGCTGATTGATGCCCGCGCCGGAATCACGCCGCTCGACGAGATCTTTGCTGATGTCATGCGCAAGTCCGGCAAGCCGGTCATCCTGTGTGCCAACAAGGCCGAGGGCAAGGCGGGGCTGGGCGGCCTGATGGACGCCTATGCGCTGGGCCTGGGCGAGCCGATCGGCCTGTCCGCAGCCCATGGCGACGGCATGAGCGATCTCTATCAGTCCGTCTACGAGGCGCTGGGTTCGCCCAAGCGCCGCCGCAAGAAGGATGAGGACGAGGAGCCGCCGCTGCGCATTGCCGTGATCGGCCGTCCCAATGCCGGCAAGTCGACGCTGATCAATACGCTGATCGGTGAGGAACGCCTTATCACCGGTCCCGAGGCCGGCATCACCCGTGACGCCATTGCCGTTGACTGGATGTGGGATGGTCGCCGCGTGCGCCTGCACGACACTGCTGGCCTGCGCAAGCGCGGCAAGGTCAAGGACCGGCTTGAACGCATGAGCGCCGCAGATACGCTGCGCGCGGTGAAGTTTGCCGAGGTTGTGCTGCTGCTCGTCGATGCCCAGCATCCGCTGGAGAAGCAGGACCTGCACCTGGCCGACATGGCCTACAAGGAAGGCCGCGCTGTCGCGATTGCCATTTCCAAGTTCGACCTGGTGCCTAATCGCACGGCATTCCTCAAGGAAATGCAGCTGGAGTTTGAACGCCTCCTGCCGCAGATGACCGGTGCGCCCTTGCTGCCGATCTCCTCGGTCAAGAACAAGGGGCTGGACGAAATCATGCCGGCCCTGTCCCGTCTGCACAAGGACTGGGACGCCAAGATCAAGACGCGCGACCTCAATGACTGGCTGCAGGAAATGATCGAGCGCCACCCGCCACCTTCCGTGGCTGGTCGCCGTATCCGTCCGCGCTATCTGACCCAGACCAAGGGCCGTCCGCCGACCTTCGTTTTGATGTGTTCCCGTGGTTATGCCCTGCCGGACAGCTATAAACGCTATCTGATCAACGGCATCCGCGAGGCCTTCGAGATGCCCGGCATCCCGATCCGCCTGATCGTGAAGTCAGGCAAGAACCCTTATGCCGATCGGAAGAATCCGGACGCGCGGACCAAGCGGACCTGATCAGCCAGACGTGTTGAGTGCCGTTTCCCGATAGGCGCGCGGTGTCATGCCTGTTACCCGTTTGAACGCAGTGTAGAAGGTCGAGCGGGTGTTGAAGCCCACGTCCAGAGCGATGTTCAGCACCGTCTCCTTGCCCTCGGCGATGTGGGGCAGGGCGGCTTCGATGCGCCAGCGATTGACGTAATCGAAAAACGTCTCGTCCAATGCCTCGTTAAGCGTCTGGGAAAGGTGATTGCTGGCCACCCGGACATGGCGCGCCAGCTTGGTCAGGGACAGGTTGGGATCCAGATAGAGTCGATCATCCTGCATGGCCTGTTCAAGTCGCTCTGCTATTCGCGCTGCGTCGGTCTCGCTGAGCGCGGATTTCTTGTATTTTTGCACGTCTTCGACCGGTGACTGATCCGGTGTCGGGGCGTGGGCGGGCTCTGCTGGGGCGGCCAGGCCATTATCCTGTTCCAGGCCGCGAAGGCTGAGGACGAGGATCAGCACCAAAAGCATGACGGGGCCCAGACTGGCGGGAAGGTGCAGGCCGCTCCAGACATTGTCCAGCACAAGCAAGATGATCGCGCTGCACCAGATTGCAGCGATGGCCAGAATGATGCCGCTCAGCCAGAACAGATCTCGCCCGTCCGTATTGGACAGATTGTCCCGCAATAGTCGGCGGTGGCGGATGAGGCGGCGCTGGACGGCGATCCCGTATCCCGCGGAGACAGGCGTCCAGCTGATGACCAGGATGAACAGGACAAGGGCGACCGCTGCGGCGTGATCTGTTCCGTCCAGATCGCCGGAAACGAACATGGCCAGGCGAACCTCTGCCGGCAGGGTGATGATGCTCAGCAGGCCGAGGCCGCCGCACAACGGCGCGATGGCATGTGTCCAGTGAGGCCTGACGGGCGCGCTTTCGGGGGCCTGGGTCAGCGAGAGCGTGTACAGCCAGAACAGTACGGGCAGGGCATAGAGCGCGAACAGCACAACGCCCATGATGACCGGATAGAGCGGCGCAAAGAGTGCCGCGCTGATCGGGCCGGAAGCCAGAATACCCAGACAGGTAAAGATCAAAGAGAGCCATCGGCTATGTGGTGCCAGCGCTGCCCTGGAGAAGAGAAGAATGGCGCACAGGCTGGCTTGCCCGAATGCAGCGGCTGAGAGGATCAGGGCCGACGGGTCCGGGATGATCGAAAGAGGCATCATACCCCCGCCTTAGACAGGCCAGGGGCCCCTGTAAATGTCCCTTGTGTCCAGATGTGTCCAAGCCTGTCGGTCCGGACAGTCGTCTGTCCGGGCGTGCAGGCTTGGGCGCGCGAGTGTTCTGGAGATGTGAGTGTGCGTGGTGTTTGAAACTACGCAGGATCATTTCGATGCCGATCGACTATCTCAGCCTCGTGCATATCATCACCGGGACGCTGGCCCTGGCTGGCGGTTTGCTTGCTCTTGTCGCGCCCAAGGGGCGCCACTGGCACCGGCAGGGAGGGAAAGTTTTCTTCTGGGCCATGCTGGTCTCTGCCTTGAGCGGCAGCCTTTTGGGTCTTTTGGAACCGGAGCGTCTGTTGATCACTGCGCTGGCGGGCGTTCTGACCCTATACCTCCTGCTTACAAGCCGTCGCGCCGCGCGCAATCGAAGCGGCAGGTTTGAGCGTATGGACGGAGCGCTGTTTGCAGCCGTTGTGGTGTTGATCCTGCTGCTCGCCGGCCTCGGCGGTTTCGCCCTCCAGCAGGCAGACGGGCGGCTGTTGGGCTTTGCTGGCGAAGACTATTTCATGCTGGCCGTTATGGCGGCACTGGGCGGCTGTGCGGACGTCACGATGGTCTTTCGCAAGCGAATGTCTGACCGGTACAGGATTGCGCGCCATCTCTGGCGCATGGGTCTAGCTTTCTTCATTGCGGTCGGTTCGGCGTTCACGGGGCCCGGAGCGGCCGTTTTCCCCGAGGCACTCCGGTCCAGTGGCCTTCTGGCGGCGCCGGAAGGGATAACCGCACTCGTGATCCTGTTCTGGCTGGTACGGACACTATTCAACCGTCCTCGCCCTGTGCCGGGAGCTGGGTCATGAGCGAGATAAGCCTGGTTGGGCAAATCCATTTCGCCATCGGAAGCTTGAGCCTGTTGGCGGGGTGCGCCGCATTTCTCTTGCCCAAGGGGCGTCCGGCCCATGTGGCGGCCGGGCGGGGCTTTGCGATCAGCATGCTGCTCTTGTGTGCCAGCGGTCTCTACATGAGCATCACGCGGGAAATCGTCTTCACTGTCTTTCTGTCCCTGTTCGCAGCGCATTCGGTCACGACTGGCTGGCTGGCGGCCGTGCGGCGCTCCGGTCAGATGGGGATGCTCGAGCGAGCTCTGGCTTTGCTGATTGCGGGGGTGGGGCTCGCCAGCCTCGTCACGGGCATGTGGGTGATGAACACCGCGTCCGGAGAACTGGACGGTCTGCCGCCCGTCGGATTTTTCAGCCTGGGCGGGGTCGCTATTCTGATCGCCATGATCGATCTACAGGCACTCATCCGGCGAACAGTATCGTCGAAACACAGGATCGCCCGCCATGTCTGGCGGATGGGTTTTTCCATGTTCATCGCGACATTCATCTTCTTTTTCGGCAATAATCATGTCCTGCCGGAGGTGTTGCGGGCGGAGGTTGTGCTGATCATCCCGGTGCTTGGCGTGGCACTCGCGACCCTCATCACAGTGGTGCGAGCGCTTATCCGCTCGCAGAGGCTGGCGGACTAGTTCTTGAGGCGTTCCGAGAGCGCCTCAACGCTTTCGAAGAACCGTTCGCGCAATTCCGCGGAATAGGGATTGTGTTTCTCGATGGCCCGGAAGAGGGCGTCGCTGTCCTGGGCGACCAGCCCGGCGGCTTCCATCAGGAGGTCGTAGCTGCGCGTGGTGTAGGCGGCCGGGGTGGCGTCGATTTCGGTGATGACCTTGGCGACCAGATGGGTGAGGCCCTGGACGCGGGCCATGGTCCTGTCATGGGTGTCGGCGTCGGAGACATGCACGTCCAGCTTGAGGCGCTCGGCCAGGAAGTCGCGCTCGCAGCTGACATCCTCGCCATTGGCCGGACAAAGTACGATCGGCAGGCCTTTGAGGCCGGTGACAGCGGATTGCGGACCGAACAGCGGGTGTGTGCCGACAATTTCACAATGATCGGGCAGGGCGTCGCGCATGGCCTGCATGGGGCGCAGCTTCACCGAGCCGACGTCATAGATCCGGGTGCCCGGCTGAACCATCGGGGCGAGCGCGGTCGCGACCTCGCCGATGGCCTGGACCGGCGCGGCGATGACGATGCGTTTGCAGGCAGCGACGTCTTCCAGGCTGGCGCACGCCACGCGCCCTGGCTGGGCGTCATGGATGACCAGGTCGAAATGCGGTCCGAGGTGGCTGCAGGCCAGGCGCCCGAAAGCACCATATCCGATCCAGCCCAGTTTCACGGGTCAGGCCGATTGCAGGGCAGCGGCGAAGTCGATGATCTCGCCATGGCGCGTGCACTCAGGCGAGACCAGTTCGGCGAAATGCGGCCACAGATCTGCAGGAGCAGGCAGCGTCATCGGGTCTTCGCCCGGGAAGGCCTTGGCGCGCATTTGTGAGCGGACGGCACCGGGGTAAGCGATATTGACGCGCAGATTGTCCTGCTGGTGCTCATTCGCCCAGGATTGGACCATGGCATCCATGCCGGCCTTGGAGGCGGCATAAGGCGCCCAGAAGGCGCGGCGCGAGCGTGCGGCACCGGAGGAGACAAACACCGCGCGACCGGCATCGGACGCGAGAAGTGGTGCTTCGAACGCGCGGATCATGCGCGCAGGTGCCAGCAGGTTCACACCGATAACCTCATGCCAGGTCTTGGCTTTCACCTGCGAAGCCGGGGTCAGTACGCCCAGGGCGCCCGCATTGGCGATCAGGATGTCGAGCTTCTCCCAGCGTTCCATGACGATCTGGCCGAGCTGTTCGATGCCGTCTTCCGACATCAGGTCCATCGGTACGAGGGTCGCGCTGCCGCCGGCTGCGCGAATGGCATCATCGAGTTCCTCAAGCCCGCCTGTCGTGCGCGCCGTGGCGATGACGTGAGCGCCGGCCTTGGCCAGCTCCAGGGCTGTGGCATAGCCGATGCCACGCGACGCGCCTGTGACCAGGGCGAGGCGTCCGGAAAGGTCGATTTGGGTCATGCGTCTACCAGGAGAGAGAGCTGGAATTCCTTGGCCGAGAGATCACGGTCGTGATCCATCAGGCGCGTCGGATACTGGCCGGTGAAGTAGTGATCTGACAATTGCGGCACACGATTATTGCGCGGTTCACCGACAACGGCCTGGTACAGGCCGTCGACCGTGAGAAAGGCGAGACTGTCGGCCTCGAGCTTCTCGGCCATTTCCTCGACTTCCATATTGGCGGCGATCAGCTCTTTCTGACCGGCCATGTCGATACCGTAGAAGTCCGGGAATTTGATCGGCGGGCAGGCCGAGCGGAAATGCACTTCAGCTGCACCGGCCTCACGCATCATGCGCACGATCTTGAGAGACGTCGTGCCGCGCACGATGGAATCATCGATCAAGAGGACACGCTTGCCCTTCACAGCGGCAGCATTGGCCGAGTGTTTGCGGCGGACCGAGAGGTCGCGGCGGTCCTGGGTCGGCTGGATAAAGGTCCGGCCGACAAAGTGCGAACGGATAATGCCCAGCTCGAAGGGAATACCACTGGCCTCGGCATAGCCGATGGCAGCGGGAACGCCACTATCGGGAACCGGAATGACGACATCGACATCCACCGGGTTCTCTATTGCCAGCTGACGACCCATCTGTTTGCGCGCTTCATAGACCGAACGGCCACCGATGACCGAGTCCGGTCGCGCAAAATAGATGTATTCAAATGCACAAACCCGGGCGGTGCGTTCGGGCGCAAACCTCTCGGAACGCAGCCCGTTCTCGTTGACCACTACCGCTTCGCCTGGTTCGATCTCGCGCTCGAACGTCGCGCCGACCATATCCAGGGCGCAGGTCTCGGACGCAAACACATAGGCGTCGCCGATGCGGCCCATCACCAGCGGGCGAATGCCGTACGGGTCGCGGGCCGCGATGATCTGGTCATTGATCAGCACTACAAATGCAAAAGCGCCCTCAATTTGCTTGAGGGCGTGAAGGACGCGGTTAGTCAGCTTGTTCTTGGTGGATTGGGCCGCGAGGTGCAGCACAACTTCACTGTCGGACGTCGACTGGAAGATGGCGCCCTTGGAGACCAGTTCCTCGCGAAGTACGCGTGCATTGGTCAGATTGCCATTATGGGCAAGGGCGACGCCGCCGCCGCGCACATCGGAGTAGAGCGGCTGGACATTACGCATGACCGAGGCGCCCTGGGTGGAATACCGGGCATGGCCGATGGCACTGCGACCAGGCAGACGCTGCGGCAGATCCGGAGAAGCGAAATTCTCGCCGACCAGGCCGAGATAGCGCTCGTTGTGGAAACGGGATCCGTCATGGGTCGCAATCCCGCAGGATTCCTGACCGCGGTGCTGCAGGGCGTGCAGGCCAAGCGCCGTCAGGACGGCAGCGTCATCCGCGCCGTAGACAGCAAATACGCCACATTCTTCCTGGGGGCGGTCTGTTTCTGGATCGTAGGTTAGCGTAGCCGGGAATGCCTGATCAGCGCTCATCCATCATCATCCTGGTCATCCGTGGTCGAACCGATGAGGTCATCTAGTCGGTTTCGGTCGCGTCTGCCATAAGAAGTGTCATCATTTCTTATTGTTTCTGCAATCGGGTCGTCCGAGGCCGCCGGAAGGCGGTCGGTTTCGGCGATTCTGGAGGTCTCCGGCGCCAGCACCTGCAGGGCCCTCGCGGTTGCGTTGACGACAGGATAAATGCGCGCTGTGGTCACCCAGCTCGGCGGGCGGCCATTCTCGCCGAAGGCAGCGGCTATGATGAGGAGACCGATGGCCAGTAATACTAGCCCGCGAATAATTCCGAAAACAAAACCGAGGAGGCGGTCAACAACGTTCACGTCCTCACCTTTCGCCAGGCCATGCGATACGGAGCTCGTCACAAACGTAACGGCTAAGTAGATGACGAGGAAAACCAATCCGCCCACTGCCAATGGAGCGAGCCAGTCTGGATCAATGATATCGCGAGCTGGGCTGTTGAAGACAGGCGCTGACCAAAGTGTGGCCAATGCAGCTGTTACGAAAGCCGTTACAGAGAGGGCTTCACGCACAAAACCCCGCACCAGAGCTAACAGACCGGATGCCAAAAGGATCATCCCGCCGATTCCATCAACCAAAGACCCGTCCATCGCGGTGTCTCCTTACTCGCCCGCCAACGCTTTCAGAGTTTGCACCAATTCGAGCGCTGTGGCCACGCTTTCAATGGTCACGTGACCGGCATCACTCTTGGCGTTCTCCGGGGCGATGGCCCGTTCAAATCCGAGCTTGGCGGCCTCTTTCAGGCGCGCTTCGCTGCGTCCAACAGGCCTAACATCACCGGAAAGACTAATTTCTCCGTAAACAACCGTCTTGGCGGGCAAGGCCACCTCGAAGGCGGCGGCCACGATCGCTGCGGCAACGGCGAGATCGGCAGCGGGTTCATTGATCTTAAGACCGCCAGCGACATTGAGGAAAATGTCGTGATTACCGAAGGATACGCCACAGCGAGCTTCCAGCACAGCCAGCACCATGGCGAGGCGTCCGCTGTCCCAGCCGACCACGGCCCGGCGTGGATTGCCAAAAGCGGCCGGAGCGACCAGGGCCTGGATTTCGGAAAGAACCGGCCGTGTGCCTTCCATGCCCGCAAACACCACCGAGCCCGCAGTCCCGTCTTCGCGGCCGTCGAGGAAGAGCGAGGAGGGGTTGGCGACTTCGCCCAAGCCCTTGTCGCCCATCTCGAACACGCCGATCTCGTCCGTGGGGCCGAAACGATTCTTGACCGCGCGCAGGATGCGGAACTGATGCGAGCGTTCTCCTTCGAAATAGAGCACGGCATCCACCATGTGCTCGACGACACGCGGGCCCGCGATCTGGCCGTCCTTGGTGACATGACCGACGATGATGACCGTGCAATTGCGCTTCTTGGCATAGCGCACCAGTTCCTGCGCACAGGCCCGGACCTGGGCCACCGTGCCCGGCGCTGCGGTCAGCTGATCCGACCACAGGGTCTGGATCGAATCGACGACCACAACATCAGGCTTTTCTGATTTCAGCCCGTCGAGGATGTTGTTGAGCGAGGTCTCCGCCGCCAGCGAGACCGGGGCGTCAGCCAGGCCGAGGCGCTTGGCCCGGCGGCGCACCTGGGCCACGGCTTCCTCGCCGGAGATATAGATCGCCCGATGCTTGCCCATGGCGAGGCGCGCCATGAGCTGCAAAAGCAGGGTGGATTTGCCAATCCCCGGATCACCGCCGACCAGGACCGCCGAGCCCGGCACCAGGCCGCCGCCGCACACCCGGTCCAGCTCGGACATGCCGGAAATCAGGCGTGGCGGTTCCGGCGTATCGGCGCCCAGATCCACAAGGTCGAGACGGGCCGCCCGGCCGCGTTTCTTGGGCGCCGAGGCCTGTGTACCCAGCGGTGCGGCCGGCGCTTCCTCGACCAGCGAGTTCCACTCGCCACAATCATCACAGCGTCCCGCCCATTTGGAATGAACTGCGCCACAGGACTGGCACACAAATACATTATCGCTTCTCGCCATGAGATTCGCTCCATCGCCCGGATGACAATGTTCTCACTATGTTCCGATTGTGGCAAGTCGCATTAGCGGCGGTAGACCCGGTTGAAGCGCAGGCCCAGCCGAACCAGCAGCTCATAGGAGACGGCACCGGCATGGCTGGCCAGCGGGTCGAGGTCGTCGCCCAGGAAACAGACCGGGTCTCCGGGGTGTGCCTCGCCGACATAGTCTGACAGATCGACTGAAATCAGGTCCATTGAGACCCGGCCCAGAATCGGTACGGGCTGGCCGTTCAGACGGGCCATTCCACCTTCGCCGCAAGCCCTGAGAATTCCATCTGCATATCCAGCTGCGACGGTCGCCGTTCGGGTCGGCCGGGTCGCCGTCCAGGTCGCGCCGTAGCCAATTGGGTCACCGGGCTGGAGGTCGCGTATCTGTAGGATAGGAGCCTCGATCTTGACGCAGACCTTGAAGGGCGAGGGTTGGGACGGGTTAGGGGCGCCGCCATAGAGCGCGAGGCCGGGACGCAGAACGTCGAAATGATAACTCGGGCCAAGCATCACGCCTCCCGAATTTGCGAAGCTGCAACGGATTGTGCTTTCAGCGTGTTCTGCGACCGCGCTGAAACGTTCCAGCTGCGTGCTGTTGAGCGGGTGGTCCGGTTCGTCGGCACAGGCGAGGTGGCTGATATATTGACGCACCTTCAGCCTCGACGGCAGCTCGCCGTCCAGATAGGCGGCCGTCTCGAAGCCATCGAGCCCCAGCCGGTTGATACCGCTGTCGAAATGGACTGCGCACGGCAGGTCTGGTGCAAGGGCATCGAGTTGCTGCGCCTGGCCCAGGTCATTGATGACGGGAAACAGCTCGAACGCGCGCAGGGCCGGGAGTTCGGCCGGCCAGAATCCGTTGAAGACAAAAATCTCGGCGTCGACGCCCTTCAATGCGCGGCGCGCTTCTTCGCCTTCTGACGTGTGGGCCACGTAGAAATGCTTGCAGCCCGCATCGGCCAGGGCCGGCACGACTTCCGTCGCGCCCAGCCCGTAGGCATTCGCCTTGACTACGGCACCCACATCCGACTGCGGCGCCATGGCCTGGAGCTTTTTGTAGTTGGACTGGATTTTCGCGAGATCGACGATCAGGCGCGGCGCGGGCTGGGGCAGTCGATCAATATTCCGGTTCGTCAAAACGCGTCTCGATATCGTGGAACTTCGTACGGGCACCGTCGAACGCCACCTTGGCCGTTCCGATTGCCCCGTGACGCTGCTTGCCGATGATGACTTCGGCCAGTTTCTCGATCCTGCGGAATTCTTCTTCCCAGGCCAAGTATTCCGGCGTGTCCTCACGCGGCTTCTCACGTTCCTTGTAGTACGCTTCACGATAAACGAACATCACCACGTCTGCATCTTGCTCGATCGAGCCGGATTCACGCAGGTCCGAAAGCTGTGGCTTCTTGTCTTCCCGCTGCTCGACCTGACGCGAGAGCTGGGAGAGGGCGATGACGGGAACATTGAGTTCCTTGGCCAGTGCCTTGAGGTTCTGCGTGACGTCGGAAATTTCCTGCACCCGGCCTTCGCCACTCTTCGAGGACGTTACCAGCTGCAGATAGTCGACCACGATGAGATCGAGGCCATGCGTCCGCTTGAGGCGCCGGGCCCGTGCGGCGAGTGCGGAAATGGGCAGGCCACCAGTGTCGTCGATGAACATCGGCAGGCTCTGGATTTCCAGTACGGCGTCGCGGATCTCTTCGTACTGGGTGGCGTCGATCGTGCCCTGGCGGATCATGTAGCCGGGAATGCCGGTATAGTCTGCGATCAGACGCGTCGCGAGTTGTTCGGCCGACATCTCGAGCGAGTAGAAGCCGACCACGCCGCCATTGACGGTTTTCTTGGTGCCGTCCGGCTGGATCTCGTACTGATAGTTCTTGGCAACATCGAACGCGATATTGGTCGCAAGCGAGGTCTTACCCATGGAGGGACGACCGGCAAGGATGATGAGGTCTGACGGGTGCAGGCCGCCGAGTTTCTCGTCCAGCGCTTTCAGGCCCGAGGAAATACCCGACAGGCCGCCATCGCGCTCATAGGCAGCAGCAGCCGTTTCGATGGCTTCGGCCAGGGCCTGTTTGAAGCCGACAAAACCGCGGGAAGAGGAGCCTTCCTCGGCGAGATTGTAGAGTTTCTGCTCGGTGTGCTGGATCAGCTCGCGCGGCTGGGCATCCGATTGCTGGGTGGCGTTGTTGGACAGTTCGTCGCCAATGCGGATCAGCTCGCGACGCAGCGCCAGTTCATAGACGATCCGGGCATATTCCTGAGAGGCAGCGCTGTCAGCCGCGCTCTCGATCAAGATCGCCAGATAGGTCGCACCGCCGATTTCCTTGAGGCCGTCATCGCGCTCGAAATGGGTCTTCAACACGACCGCATCGGCCAGCGAGCCCTTGCCGATCAGATCCGTTGCAGTCTCGTAGATGCGTGCGTGGACCGGGTCATAGAAATGCTCGGCCTTCAACCAGTCCGCGACCCGGTGGAAGACCTCATTGTCATAGAGCAGGGCTCCCAGAAACGCCTGTTCAGCGTCCAGATTGTGCGGAGCGGTATCCAGTTCGGGTTCGGTGTCGAAGGGCAGAAGCGCGTTTTCCATACCCTTTAAGTAGCCTGATCCGACCCAAGGCGGCGAGGCCTCAATTGGCTTGTCCACGGGGAAATCCCGGGGCTGTGGATAAGTGTGGACAATCACCACAACAAAAAAGGGCGGCTCATCCGAGCCGCCCTTTCAGGTCGAGTGGAACCGGAGGAATTATACCTCGGTTGCAGCCTCTTCAGCGTCAGCAGCCGGAGCAGCTGCGCCAAACTCGTCGTCTTCACGCTCTGCATTGGCCTCGTGCAGCTCGGCTGCCTGGGCGTCTGCAATTGCGCGTTCTTCGTCCGCTGCCGCTGCGACAACGTCCTCACCAGCAGCCTGGCGCTCGGCTTCGTCTTCGGAACGGGCGACGTTGATCGTCACGTTCACGGAAACGTCGGCGTGCAGGCGGATGCGGACTTCGTGCAGACCCAGGGTCTTGATCGGTGCATTGATCGCAACCTGACCACGGGACACGGAAACGCCGGCTTCAGAGATCATCTCGGCGATGTCACGCGAGGTGACAGAACCGTAGAGCTGACCGCTTTCGCCTGCCTGGCGGATCAGAACGAAGCTTTCGCCGTCGATCTTCTCGCCATCGGTGGCAGCTGCTGCTGCACGCTCGGCATTGCGCTTTTCCAGGGCTTCACGCTCGGCTTCGAACCGGGCCAGGTTGGCTTCGGTTGCGCGCAGAGCTTTTTCCTGCGGCAGCAGGAAGTTGCGGGCGTAACCCGGACGTACGGTGACGACGTCACCCATCTGGCCCAGATTTTCAACGCGTTCCAGGAGAACCAGTTTCATCGTCAGTTCTCCTTAGTCTGCAGCGTACGGCAGCAGAGCCAGCTGGCGAGCGCGTTTGATGGCGCGAGCGAGTTGACGCTGTTTCTTGCCGGAAACTGCGGTGATGCGGGACGGGACGATCTTGCCACGCTCGGACATGTAGCGAAGCAGGAGCTTGGGGTCCTTGTAATCGATCTTCGGTGCATTCTCACCGGAGAACGGGCAGACCTTGCGGCGACGCATGAACGGACGGCGTGCCGGGATATTGGAGATGTTTCCAGAAGACATTCTCGGCGCTCCTTAGTTGCGTTCACGACGACCGCGACGATCGTCTTTCTTGGTCAGGATGGCGGACGGCGTCTCAACGTGCTCGTCAACACGAACCGTCATGTGACGGATGATGTCTTCGGACAGGCGCTGCAGACGGTCCAGCTCGTCGATCACGTCAGCAGAAGCGTCGATGTCGATGAGGCCGTAGTGACCTTTGCGGGATTTGTTGATGCGGTAAGCAAGATTGCGCAGACCCCAGTATTCGGTCTTGCCGGTCTTGCCGCCTTTTTCCTCGATGAGGGTTTTGACGTCCTCGATGAGGGATTCCATCTGTGCCGGAGACATGTCCGGGCGAGCGATGAAAATGTGCTCGTAAAGTGCCATTTCGGCTCCCTTCAAGTCGATTGCGGCGCAGACCAAGCCGAAGGGTCGGGCAGGTCCGCGGTGGCTCCGGCCTCCATGCCTCACCCCATGTGAGCCATATAAAGAGGACGGACCGCAATCACGCGAAGCGCGGGCTGTATCCGATCTTGTGACCACATTCAAGCCGCAAGGACGCTTGCGCTCGGCATGGAATATTGGCTATCGAGCTCTCGCACCCAGTTCAGGGGAGGAAAATTAAATGAAACTCGCCTTTGTTTTTCCCGGTCAGGGCTCCCAGGCCGTGGGTATGGGCCAGGAACTTGCCGACAACTTCGCCAGTGCCAAGGCCGTCCTTGACGAGGTCGATGCGGCGCTGGGCCAAGACCTGTCCGGCCTGATGGCCAACGGCCCCATCGAAGACCTTACACTGACCGAGAATGCGCAACCCGCCTTGATGGCCGCCAGCCTCGCCGTGATGCGGGTTCTGGAGAACGACTTTGACGTAAACGTCACGGCGGCCTCCTTTGTGGCCGGTCACAGTCTTGGTGAGTATTCAGCACTGGCAGCGGCGGGCTCCCTGTCCATCGCTGACGCGGCCAAACTGCTCAAGCTGCGTGGCCAGGCCATGCAAAAGGCAGTTCCGGTCGGAGAGGGCACGATGGCAGCGCTTCTCGGCGCGGATGAGGATCTCGCGGCCCAGGCGGTTGCAGCCGGCCAGACGGCCGGTGTCTGTGGCATCGCCAATGACAATGCCCCGGGCCAGATCGTGATCTCCGGCGCCACCGCGGCCATCGAGGCAGCGATCGCCAAGGCGGGCGAGCTGGGGCTGAAGAAGGCCATGAAACTGCCGGTCTCTGCACCTTTCCATTGCCCGATGATGCAGCCGGCGGCTGACGCCATGGCGGAAGCCCTGGCGGCTGCAACGATCAATGCGCCCGCCGTCCCGGTGGTCGCCAATGTCACGGCGCGCCCGACGGATGATGTCGAGACCATTCGCCGCCAGCTGGTTGAACAGGTCACCGGCCGGGTTCGCTGGCGCGAGAGTGTGATGTGGATGGTCGAGGAGGGCGGTATCACCACGCTTGCCGAAGCCGGTGCCGGCAAGGTGTTGTCCACCATGCTCAAGCGCACCACCAAGGAAGCCAAGGGCCAGCCTCTCAACAGCGCTGCCGATCTGGAAGCGTTTGCTGCGGCTTTGAAGGAAAACGCTTAGAGCCATGAGCGCGAACCGGGACGCCGTATACGCAAGGCTGAAAGCTGCGCTGATCAGTCCCGAAGGCGGAATTGTCTGGCTGGCCTATCTGCTTGATATACTGGCCCTGTTTATCCTGATCGCGTCAGGTTCGATTCTCTTATCCGTGATCCTTTTCGCCGCGGCTCGTTTCGCATCACGCAAGCCCACAATGATCGGTTGGGGCTTTCTCGCAGCATTGGCCAGTTTCATTCTGGTCCCCATGCTGTTTCAATTATTCAACCCGTCCTGATTGGAGAGATTCGGATGTTTGATCTTACCGGCAAGAATGCCCTTGTGACCGGCGCGACCGGCGGTATCGGCAAATCCATCGCCAAGGCACTGCACGCGCAGGGCGCGACAGTGGCCCTGTCCGGCACGCGTGAAAACGTGCTCGCCGAACTGGCAGCCGAGCTGGGCGAACGCGCGCATGTGTTGCCCTGCAACCTGTCTGACGCGGAAGCCGTTGACGCGCTGCCGAAACAGGCGGCGGAAGCCATGGGCTCGCTGGACATCCTGGTGGCCAATGCCGGTATCACCAAGGACCAGCTGTTGATGCGCATGAAGGACGAGGACTGGGACCAGGTGCTCCGCATCAACCTCGACAGCTATTTCCGCCTGTCTCGCGCAGCCCTGCGTGGCATGATGAAGGCCCGTCACGGCCGTATCATCGGCATTACGTCGGTTGTGGGTGTCATGGGTAATCCGGGCCAGTCCAACTACTGTGCCTCCAAGGCGGGCATGATCGGCTTTTCCAAGTCGCTCGCCCAGGAAGTCGCTGCACGCGGCGTCACCGTGAACTGCGTGGCACCGGGCTTCATCGCTTCGCCGATGACCGACGTGCTCAATGATGATCAGCGCGCGGCCATCCTCAGCAAGATCCCGGCAAATGATCTGGGCAGCGGTGATGACATCGCGTCTGCTGTTGTTTATCTCGCCAGCGCCGAAGCCGGCTACGTGACAGGCCAGACCCTGCACGTAAATGGCGGTATGGCGATGATTTAATTGAATCCTGCGGGTGCCGTATACGGCAGCTTCGCTAGCCACGGCGAATGAAGTGTGCTAGGTGCCCGCGCATCTTCGGGAAAGTACGGTAAAACCTGACTTCCCGTCCTTTCCTGCATCGCTATATTCATGGCGATGAATCACTATGAGGGTCTGAAATGTCTGACGTTCTCGAGCGCGTAAAGAAAATCGTTGTTGAGCATCTTGATGTCGATGCTGAAAAAGTAGCCGACAATGCAAGCTTCATCGATGATCTGGGCGCTGACTCCCTGGACAATGTTGAGCTGGTAATGGCATTCGAAGAAGAGTTCGACATCGAAATTCCGGATGATGCTGCAGAGCACATCCAGACGGTTGGTGACGCCGTTAAGTTCATCTCCGAAAAGGTCGGCTAACTGACCCACGCCATGCGTCGCGTCGTTGTCACGGGGATTGGGCTCGTTACCCCACTGGGCCAGGGTCAGGATGCCGTTTGGAAACGGTTGATCGACGGTGAGTCCGGTCTGGGGCGGATCGAGCACTTCGGAACCGATGATCTGGCTTGCCGGATCGCCGGGCTTGTTCCCCGTGTAGACGGCCGCGGTGGCGGCTCTGCGGATATGCAGGGCGTTTTCGATCCGGATGCGGTGATGTCACCGCGTGAGCAAAAGCGGATCGACGACTTTATCCTCTACGGCATCGCCGCAGCGGATCAGGCTCTCGCCGATAGCGGCTGGGAGGCTGAAGATGACGCGGCCCGGGAACGGGCCGGCGTCATGATCGGATCGGGCATCGGTGGTCTGGAGACCACCTATGATGCCTCGATCACGCTCCACGAGAAGGGGCCGCGACGCCTCTCTCCCTTTATTATCCCGGGCATGCTGATCAACCTTGTCTCCGGACAGGTGTCCATCAAGCATGGCCTGAAAGGTCCCAATCACGCGGTCGTTACGGCCTGTTCCACCGGCGCCCACTCCATCGGGGATGCGGCGCGTCTGGTTGCGCGCGGGGATGCGGACATGATGGTCGCCGGTGGCGCCGAGGCTGCCGTTTGCCGCTTGGGCATTGGCTGTTTCGTTTCGCTCAAGGCCCTGTCGACCAATTTCAACGATAATCCGACCGCAGGCTCGCGCCCCTACGACAAGGACCGCGATGGTTTTGTCATGGGCGAAGGCGCTGGCGTGGTCGTGCTGGAAGACTACGAATCGGCCAAGGCGCGCGGCGCAAAGATCTACGCAGAAGTAAAAGGTTACGGCCTTTCCGGCGACGCCTATCACATCACCGCGCCGGCAGATGACGGCAATGGGGGCTATCGCTCCATGCAGGCCGCACTCAAGGATGCCGGTCTGGAGGCGTCTGACATAGATTATGTCAACGCGCATGGCACCTCGACGCCGCTGGGTGACGAGATCGAATTGCGGGCTGTCGAGCGATTGTTCGGGGGAGCCTCCGATGATCTGGTGATGTCCTCGACCAAGTCAGCCATCGGTCACCTTCTGGGCGCTGCCGGTGCTGTCGAGGCGATTTTCTCGATCCTGGCCATGAAACACGGCGTTTGCCCGCCGACGCTGAATCTCGACAACCCGTCCGTCGAGACTGACATCAATCTGGCTGCCAAGGCGCCGGTTGAGAAATCCATCAGCGCTGTACTGTCGAATTCTTTTGGATTCGGTGGCACAAATGCTTCGGTCGTATTTGTAGCGGCTGACTGACCGCGTACGGGGAATAGTCATGAGTGAAGTGGACGCCCGCAAACCTGCGCCGCTGTGGATGAAGCTCCTTATCTGGGGCGGTGTGGCGCTCATTGTGCTGGCGCTGCTCGCTGCGGGCGGGATGTATGCCGGTTATCGCTGGATGCAGGACGAGTTTGCGGCACCGGGACCGACCGCCGAGGCCACGGTGACGACCCTACCGCGCGGTGCCGGACTGATCCGCATCGCCAGCCAGCTGGAAAACGAGGGCCTGATCAGTGATGCGCGGATATTCCGCTTTGCCGTCACGCTGGATGAAGGTGACCGCTCGCTGCGTGCGGGCGAATACGAAATTCCGGCCGGTGCATCGATGGCCCAGATCTATGAACTCCTGAGATCCGGTCAGACCGTTCAGCACCCGATCACGCTGGCCGAAGGGCTGACCAGTGCCATGATTGTGCGCTCCCTGGCCGAGGAAGCCGTGCTGACGGGCGAAATCACCGACACACCTGCCGAGGGCGACCTTTTGCCGGAAACCTATCTGGTGACCCGTGGGACCTCGCGTCAGGAAATTATTGACCGCATGCGCCGTGCCCAGGATGACCTGCTGGACGCGCTGTGGGATCAGCGGGCCGCGAACCTGCCGTTCGAAACGCGTGAACAGGCGATTATCCTGGCCTCCATCGTCGAGAAGGAAACCGGCATTGGTGGCGAACGCGGTGAAGTGGCCGGTGTGTTCGTCAACCGGCTGCGTCGGGGCATGCGGCTGGAGAGCGATCCGACGATCATTTACGGCATTTCCCAGGGGGAGCCGCTGGGGCGTGGCCTGCGCCGGTCCGAGATCGATAATCCGAACAATGCCTGGAACACCTATCAGATCCCGGCCTTGCCGCCGACGCCGATCGCCAATCCGGGCCGCGAGGCGATTGCCGCGGTTCTGAACCCGACCGAGACGAGCGCGCTCTTCTTTGTCGCGGACGGGACCGGCGGGCATGTGTTTGCCGACACCTATGCGGAACACCAGCAGAATGTGCGCCGCTGGCGCCAGATCGAGCGGCAGCGCCGCCAGGCAGGAAACTAGACATGAGCCAGCTCTCCGGCATGACCGGTTTTGCGCGCGCTGAAGGCCAGCACGGAAACGTCCGCTGGGTCTGGGAAGTGCGCAGCGTCAATGGCAAGGGACTGGAAGTGCGCTCGCGTGTGCCGTCTGGCCATGACGGGCTGGATCTCAAGATCCGCGAACAGGCACGCAAGCGTTTCACCCGCGGTAACCTCCAAGCCTCGCTCAACCTGAAGCGCGATGCCAGCCAGACTGCTCCGGTGATCAACCGCGCGGCGCTAGATGCCTTGCTGGAGCAAGCCGAAGATCTGATCCTGTCCAACAAGGTCGAGCGCCCGCGTCTGGATGGGTTGCTGGCGATCGACGGTATTCTCGAAACGTCTGCGGACCCGGATCCTGAAGCCCGCGCAGCGCTGGAGAAGGCCCTGCTGGCCGGGCTTGGCGAGGCGCTGGACGGTCTCAAGTCCGCGCGTGAGGAAGAGGGCGCCGCCCTGACGCCCGTGCTGTCCGGTCACATCGACAAGGTGGAGAGCCTGACCGATGCGGCAGAGGCCAATGCCGCCACAAGCATTGATGCCATCCGCGATCGCCTGTCGGCCAAAATCGCGGAACTGGTCGATGCCGAGCTGGAGGAAAACCGGCTTGCCGCCGAGATCGCGATGCTGACGGTCAAGATGGATGTTCGTGAGGAGCTTGATCGCTTGCGTGCTCATGTCGCGTCTGCCCGGGAACTGCTCAAGCAGGGCTCACCGGTGGGCCGCAAACTCGACTTTTTGTCACAAGAGTTTAATCGTGAGGCGAACACCTTGTGTTCGAAATCCTCTGACTCGTCGCTGACGCAGATCGGTCTGGATTTGAAGAACGTGATCGATCAGTTCAGGGAGCAGATCCAGAATGTCGAGTGACGGCTTTTCCGGAACCATTTTCAGAGGACGTCGCCGCGGCGTGTTGATCGCGTTGTCCAGCCCGTCCGGTGCCGGCAAGACGACACTCTCCAAGCGCCTGCTCAGCCAGAACCCGGATGTGGTGCTCTCCATTTCCTGCACGACGCGGAAGCCGCGCCCTGGCGAGATCAATGGCCAAGACTATGACTTCATTTCTGTCGAGGAATTCAAGAAACGCATCGATGATGGGTATTTCTTTGAATGGGCAGAGGTTTTTGGCCGCTATTACGGCACGCCGAAAACCCCGGTGATGGAAGCCATCGATGAAGGGCGAGACGTCATCTTCGATATCGACTGGCAAGGTGCTCAGATCATCGCCGACCAGGCGCCGGAAGATACGGTACGCATTTTCATCCTGCCCCCGTCACTGGCCTTGCTGGAAGACCGCCTGCGCAAGCGTGGCCAGGATTCCGACGAAGTCATCCGCGATCGCATGAACCGCGCCAAGGACGAGATTTCGCATTGGGATGAGTATGACTATGTCATCGTCAATGACGACTTCGCGCGGGCCCTGGAAAAGCTGAACCAGGCGCTGCATGCAGAGCGCCTCAAGCGCAATCGCCATCCCTGGCTGGGTGAGTTCGTCGACGCGCTTATGGAGCAGTAGCGGCGCGCCACGCCCGTGCCAGCTTCTGGAATCCCGCAATATCAATTGTCTCGGCGCGAAGGCCTGGATCGATATCGGCTGCCTGAAGCAATTCTTCCGCAGACGCGCGGGTCTTTCCGGCTGCCGCAGCGAGGCTCCGCCGCAGTGTCTTGCGACGCTGGCCAAAGGCCGACGCCGTGACTTCGCCAAGCGCCTTGAGATCATCAAACCGCTGGTCTTCAGGAAGCGGATCAAGGACCACGACAGCGCTTTCCACCTTGGGCGGAGGCGTGAAGGCTCTGGCCGGAATCTTCAGCGCCAGGCGTGTCTCACAGACCGACTGGGACAGGATCGCGAGCCGGCCATACGCCTTGCTGCCCGGCTGCGCCACGACACGATCGGCGACCTCGCGCTGGAACATCAATACAGCGCGTCGCCACCAGATCGGAGAGGCCTCCAGCCACTTGATCAGCAGGAGAGTTCCGACATTGTAGGGCAGGTTGGAAAGAATGGTGCATGGGCCATCGGGCAGGACTGACGGCTCATCGACCTTCAACGCGTCCGCTTCAACGACCCTCAAAGTGCCGGGATAGGCTTCGCCGATTTCACCCAGAGCGCCGAGGAAACGGTTGTCTTTCTCTACGACCAGAAGAGAGCCCGTGCCGTGAGCGAGAATTCCGCGGGTCAGACCACCGGGGCCCGGTCCGATTTCAATCGCGTTCTGGTCCGAGATGTCGCCAGCGAGGCTGGCAATCTTGCGGGTCAGGTTCAGATCCAGAAGAAAGTGCTGTCCAAAGGATTTGTTCGCGCCCAGGCCATGGGCTGCGATGACCTCGCGCAAGGGGGGGAGATCGTCGATCATGCTGCTCTGTTCCCCGCGATTTCTCGCGCCTGTTGAAGTGCAGCGATCAGACTGTCAGGCCGAGCGATGCCCTGGCCCGCGATGTCGAATGCCGTGCCGTGGTCCGGTGAGGTGCGAATGATGGGCAGCCCCAAAGTCGTGTTGACGCCACCATGAAAGTCCAGCGTTTTCACGGGGATCAGTCCCTGGTCATGATAATGGCAGATCGCAGCGTCATAGCCCGCCCGCGCCTCGGCGTGGAACATGGTATCCGGTGGCAGGGCGTCCGTAATCAGAATGCCCTCATCGCGAAGCTTGCGCGCGACCGGATTGATGATGTTGATTTCTTCACGCCCCAGGGACCCGTCCTCACCGGCATGTGGATTGAGTCCGGCCAGAGCAAGCCGCGGCTGGGCGATGCCAAAATCCCGCTTGAGGGCGTGGTGAGCAAGCCGGGCGACCTCACAGATCCGATCTGCGTTCACAGTGCTCACAGCGTCGCGCAGCGCAATGTGAATGCTGGTCAGGATGACCCTCAAGCCCCCGCCGGACAGCATCATCAGCGGGCCGCGAGGGCCCTGGACGGCGGTCGTGGCCGTAAGGTCTGCAAGAAATTCCGTGTGGCCGGGAAAATCGAAACCCGCTTCATACATGACGGACTTGGCGATCGGAGCGGTCACGACTGCTGAAAGCTGGCCCGTGACTGTATGCTTGACGCTGTCCTCAATGGCACTGCGCACGGCCGCCGCATTGCAAGCCTGCGGGCGTCCGGCGGTAACCGGGTGTGCGAGAGCCGTTGTCTGTGGCAGGACGGGGAGGGCTGAACCAAAAACCCTCTCAGCCTCTCTCGGCGCCGCGATGACCTGACCACCCGGGAAGCAGGCGGGATCGCCAACAACCAGGAAGACCCGATCGCTGTCGCGCAGGCTGTTCCAGGCCTTGCTGATGATTTCCGGGCCGATACCTGCCGGATCACCCATCGTTACGCCGATGGGGGAGAGGCGTGTCATCAGTTGCGGATCTCGATCGTGCTGTCTCGACGAAGGTCGCGCAACCAACGGCGGGACAGCAATGACAATTGCTGGCCACGCAACTGGCTCTCCAGGTCAGAGCGGGAGGGCACACCGGGGCCGGCGATTTCACGCGAGCAGACAACAATGCTTTGAACGCCAGCAGCGGAGTCGATCACGCCGGTGTTTTCGCCTTCGTTCAGCGGCGCCAGCGCATCGCGGATCTGGGGCAGCAGCGCGTCGGCGCCGATCGAGCCCAGAGGGGTCACGATTGCTCCGCCAATCTCCGCCGCGATCGCGTCAAGCGAGTCACAGGTGGGATTGGCGCTCATAGCCTGACCAACTTCGTCTCGTGTGCTGTCGGTGACCGCGCTGTTGGGGACCGTCAGTTGAACGAGGTCATACTGCAGTGTGGTCGTGCCGTCGCGGGCACCCACAAGCGCGATGATCATATAGCCGCCCGGAACGCGGACCGGATTGGATAGCGCACCACCTTGTTGCTGGAAGACCGGGACCAGCTGGGGCACGATTTGCGCGACTTCTGGCTGCAGCTGTGAGGCTGCGATCCAGCCGATATCACCGCCGGTCGAGGCCGAAGGCGCGTCGGAGAATTGCTGCGCCAGCTGCGGGAAACCAATGCCCTGCTGCAGCTGGTTCATCACGGCGATAATACGCTGTGTGACCTCTTCTTCTTCCGCAGCGGAGCGGATTTCGAAGAACATCTCGAAAATTCGGAATTGCGGCTGGGACGCGCTTGCGGCGAGGCGTTCCAGAGCCAGTTCGATTTGCTGGTTGGAGACCCGGACACGTGACCCGTAGCGACCATTGACCAGGATCTGCCACGCGATTTCGGACTCAATCTGATGACGCAGGGTCTGGACATCCACACCGGAGCGCTCGAGTTCGGCGATAACGGCATCAATGGTGGAGTTGTTGCGCTGGGCGAGATCCAGGAAGGACTGCATGATCTCTTCTTCAGCGACCTGGACTTCGAACTCGCGTGCGGCCTGGAGCTGCAGGTGTTCGTCGATCAGACCACGAATGGCCTGGTCCTGGACGCGGACCATGGCTTCCTGGTCGAGCGTGGAGAGACCGGTCGAGGCAATGATCAAGCGCATGCGGTTGCGAACATCGACCGTGGTGATCGGTTCGTCATTGACCAGAGCGGCAACACCCTCGGTAATCTGAGCGCTCGCACCCGTGCCAAAAACACTGGCCAGGGCAACAAAGGAAGCAAGTACGAAATTTCTGGTGCGTGACATCGGTTCTTTCCGTTCCGCCGGAAGATTACTCAAGATTGCCTCCAACGCAATGACGAGACACTGTTCCTAGTCAGGTGCGACACTGCCAAGGGTAAACAGGGAAATACGGAACTGGATGGAGTCGGAGGGCCCAAGCCTGTCGATCCCCAGATCCTGGCGCTCATAGACGATTTCCATCTGCGTACAATCATCGCGATACTGGAAGCCGGCCTGCAGGCGGCGAGAGGTGTTCAGATCGAGATCCTGGGTCACGTCACCAATCAACTGCCAACGTTCGGTCAGCTGATAGGAGACACCGGCGATGACTTCGCGCTGTGGGCCGCGCGGGGAATCATCATCACTGATGTCGGTATACCGGACATCGCCTTCAAATCGGCCATTCTCGTAACTCGCCGCGAAACTCAGACGGTCGATATCCATGTCTTCAGAGTCGAGGCGGGTCTGGAATTCGGCACCAAAACTGCCCCAGTCGATCTCTCCGGAGAACACATAGTCGGAACTGTCAGTGGCCAGGCCGCTTGCGCCGCCGAAAACAGCCTCGCCATCGAGACGTTCGCTGCGACCGACAAAGCCGCGGACCATGTTGTCATCGCCGAAATAGGCGGTCGCTCGGACACCGGCGGTAATCCGTTGCCCGTTTTCCCAGAGGTCAAAGCCAGGGGCCCGTACAGGCTGGAATAACAGGTTCTCGTCGAGGTCAATGGACAGGCTGTCCTCGTTGATAATGCGATTGGCGACCGGATCGTCGGTGGCAATCACGCCGGACAGAACAGGTTCCAGGATGATGTCGGAGTGTTCTCCGGACCGCATGAACGGCCAGGAAAATTCGACGCCAGCAAGGCCGACCTGGCGGTCGAAGCCATCCTCATAGGTGCCACCATTTCCATCGGGGATATCGCTGTAGGCATACGCATCCACACGACCGTGGGCGAAGGGCTCGGCAATGATACCGGCCGGGCCCACCCAGCGCGTGCGCCAGTCGATCGTCGAGCTGAGGCGTTGATAGTCTGAGCCAACTTCGCGTTCGAGCGCCGTGCCGCTGAGCCCGAGATTGACCCGTCCCCAGCCGTCAGGTGCGTTGATCACCTGGCGGTATTCCAGCACGGGCAGGAGATCAGGCAGGACTTCATCATCTGCCTGGGACCGCAATGACTGGTAGGACGCGGAGATGAGCGTGCCAAAGGCATTGCGCGAGCGGTGTTCGACGTAGATCTGACTTAGCAGGCGACGGGTATCGGGCGATAGCGGTGCGCCCCTGTCCTGGTCGATCTCGGAGAAATCATAACGGCGAAGGTGGAGCTCGTCGGAGGCGCGCTGGACCGAGAAGCCCCAACGCCAGTCCTCGGTAATGCGGAAGCGGCCGCCACCAAAAACATGCCAGCGATCTTCCTCTTCGCCGAAGCGTTCACCATCGCTGTCGATCTCGTATTCGCGTGTGAAGCTTCCTTCGAACGCCATCGATCCGGACCAGAACCGTTTGCGGTATTCGGCGTACACAAGCGGATTTACATTGCTCATGTAACGCGGTGCGATGACCAGGTCCTGATGGGGAGAAATAGCCCACAGATAGGGCTGCTGATAGTTGAAACCGAGACGCGAGGACGCGCCGACACCCGGGAAGAGGAAGCCGGACCGGCGTTCGGATGAGGGATCCGGGTGCGCGAAAGTCGGAGCGTAAAGCACCGGGACGCCCAGGAATTCAAGCTGGGCATCCTTGTAGTAGATCATCTGATCTTCGGCGTCCTGAACGACTTCGCGCGCACGGATGCGCCAGGTCGGTTCTTCCTCGCCATTTTCACACAGCGGGCAGGCGGTGTAATAGGCCCGATCCAGACGGATGGAGCCATCAGCAGAGCGCGCCGCAGTCGCAGCAGCCATGCGCCCATTATTTTCCATCATCGTCGCGAAACCGGTGGCGATTCCGGTGGACATCTCGTTGTCGAGTTCGAACTGATCGGCGTATTGCGGGTATTCACCCTGGCCGTGGATCTCGACATTACCGCGCGCGATGACGCGGTTTTCCTCGGGGCGATATTCCAGCTCGTCGGCGATCAGCAGGCGATCACCTTGCTGAACACGTACATTGCCGCGCGCGATATAGCCTTCACCTGTCGCGATATCGACCAGCGTATCGGCTTCCAGATAGACAGGCAGATCATCCTGCTCGTCCTGGACAGCAAATGCGGGAGCGGAGAACGCAAGAATAGTTGAACTGAACAATGCTGCTGTGTAGCAGCTGATTTGCGACGCCATGCGCGTCACTCCCTCAATTAATCGGCCCCACCCGACCGAGTTCTCATGACTAGCCGATAGCGGCCTGTTCGTCCACGCCGTCAACCGTCTTCTGTTGAGGCGATATAGGTCAGGGCCAACAGGGCGGTTATGGCAGGTGCGGCCCAGGCAGCGGTCAAGGGCGGCAAGGCCCCCGCAGCGCCGATCGAACCGAGCAATTCCTGCAGGAAAAACATCACGAATCCGGTCAATCCTCCGGCCAGCGCGAAGCCGGCAGCTCCGCCCAAGCGTTGCAAGCGCATGGTTGCTGCAGCTGCGATCAGCGTAGCGGCCAGAAGGGTCAAAGGCATGGCGAGCAAGGTGTGCAGTCGCAGTTGATAGCGCTCGGTCGCCAGACCCGCCTCGCTGGCGGACACAATCAGGGTCGGAAGATCCCAGAAGGATACGCCTTCAGGTGACCGTGAGCGTTCGAACAGGGCCTGTCGGTTAATCCCGGTCGGCAGGGTGATCAGGCCCAGCTCGACAGACGGCGTATTGGGAGTGCGCTCGATCGCGTCGGCGACTTCCCAGAACCCGTCCTGCAGAGTTGCTTCGCGGGCATCGATCCGACGGTCCAGGGCCGGCACACCATCTTCATCAACCGCATAATACAGGAATGCCGGATTTTGCAGAACGCGATCGTCCTCGACCAGCGAGGTTGCGGCGATGACCGTGAAACCGTTGACATTGGTCTCCCGCAACCAGACCGGTTCGGCGGCGTTCGGGTCCCGGCGGACATTCATCAACGCATCGCGGCGCGCCTCAAACGCGGCATTGCCGGCGGCGCCGAGCGGATTGAGAACCAGCGCGCCAAAAATGCCGACCAGAAGGGCAAGGATCATGGGCGCGGAGAGAATACGCCAGGCGGACATTCCCGAAGCGCGCATCACGACCAGTTCGCTGCGCCGATTGAGGCGGAACAGGGCCGTCAAAACGCCGAACAGGAAAATGAAGGGGAGCGTTGTTTCCAGCAGGGCTGGAGTTTTCAGCATCGTCAGGCTGACCAGCTCCATGGCATTTATTTCGACCCGCGTGCCGATGGCGCGCGATTGCTCAACAAAATCGACCAGGATGATCACCGCACCGATTACACCTGCTGCCATTCCCAATCCCACCAGGGTCTGGGTCAACATGTAGCGATGGACATTGTTGAAGCCGGCCATCTAGCGCACCTCCACGACGGGTGGTGCGTCCGGCCGCGAGCGCGCAGGCCAGTAGATGACAGCCAGCGCGCCAAGAATGCCGATGACGGGCACCAGGTATTGGGCGATGTTCAGGGCCGTGTCATCGGTCGCTCCCGATTGCACGCTGAAGCCGACCAGCCGCAGTGTCAGCCCTGCGCCAACAGCGATGGCTATGCGTTTGCCGTATCCAAGACGGGAATAGTCGCCGGCCAGATAGGCCGCGGCCGCGATCAGGATGAAGGCGAGATTGAACAAGGGCGCGGACAAGCGGTAGTGCGCCTCCGCCAGAGCACGTTCCTCACCATCCGGGCGGGCCCGGATAGAACTGTCCGGCCACAGCAATTCGTGCAGGAAGCGGTCACTCTCCTTGAAGAAGATGGCGTCCGCGATGCCGGAGAATTCTTCCAGATCCGGCTCGGTCCGGTCGAATGTGGTGTAATTCATCTCCTGGTTCTCATCGAGCCATTGCGCATTGCCGTTGATGAGGACCAGGGCGGTGCGGTTGCCGCCGCGGGCGATGACGCCTTCACGGGCTGTATAGGTGACAGCGCCGTCCTGGCCGCGGGTGTCGTGGATCATGATGTCCAGCAGACGTCCATCGCGAGACCGTTCGCGCGCATAGATGGTCACGCCCTCGCCAATGCGGGAAAACGCCCCCGGTGTGACCAGGCTGGACGCGACGTCCGAACGCAGGTCGTACAGGCTGCGCCGCATTTCCCGATAGGAGATGGGCTGGACGAAGAGATTGATCGCCAGATTGGCAATGACCACGTAAACGCCAAGGCGCAGGAGCGGGGAGAGCATGCCCCATCGCGTCATGCCCGAGGCCGAGGTGACCACCAGCTCGCTGTCCGATGACAGTCGGCTGAGACCGGTCAGGGTCGCGACAAACAGGGCGATTGGCAGCAACAGGGCTGTCAAATGCGGCAAAGCGAGCAATGTCACTTTGAAAAAAGTGAAAGCTGTTTCGGAATAGCCGGAGACCAGATCCGTATTCGACAGACTCTGTGTGAGCAGGGACAGGCCTGCAAAGGCGCCAACCGAGGTCAGGAAGGGCCAGAGAAGCTGTCTGAAGAAATATCGCTGAACAAGAATCATGTCGGGTTGAAAGCTGCGCGTTCAGCCTTCTATCTCGCTTCCGGATCGGATACCACTTTCGCAACCCATCTTTTTCGCCCCAATCACACACGGGCGGTTCCACTGTACTAGCGAGGTTTTGCCATGAAAATCGAATTCGCTTCGGCTGATTCCGTTTCAGGTTCCCAGGCCGTACCGGTCTTTGCCGATTCGACTTTTTCCGCCGCTGCCAAGACGATTGATGATGCGTCTGGCGGGGCTCTGTCCCGTGCTGTCGCAGCCAGCCGCTTTTCCGGCAAGCCGGGTCAGACGCTGGAAGTGCTCGCACCGTCCGGCACCAATGCCGACCGCGTCGTCCTGTTCGGCCTGGGCAAGCAGGATGAAGTGAAAGCGGCAACGATCGAGAAATCGGCTGCGGCTGTGACCTCCAAGGTCCTGCTCTCTGGCGAAACCTCAATCACCCTGCGCCTCGATGGCGTCGCCGATGCGGAAGGCGCCGGTCGTGCGGGCCTGGGTGCCCGCATGGCCGCTTACCGTTTCGATGAGTATCGCACCAAGCTGACGGACGACAAGAAACCGTCCCTGGCAGGGATGACCATCACGGCTGATGACGTTGGCGCTGCCAACGCGGCCTGGGACAGCTGGGGCGCAGTAGCGGCCGGTGTGGACCTGGCACGTGAAGTGACCAACCTGCCGCCCAACGTCCTCAACCCGGAGACCTATGCCAAGAAGGTTGAGGGTATGGCCGAGCATGGCCTGGCGATCGAGATCCTGGACGAGGCTGCGATGGCCGAGCTGGGCATGGATATGCTGCTGGGTGTGGGCCAGGGCTCCGAGCATGAGAGCCACATCGCCATCATGAAATGGAATGGTGGTGCAGAAGGTGAGGCGCCGCTGCTCTTCGTGGGCAAGGGCCTGACCTTTGACAGCGGTGGTATTTCGCTCAAGCCGGGTGCCGGCATGGACGAGATGAAGGGCGATATGGGTGGTTCCGCCGCCGTTGTCGGCCTGATGCGTGCTCTCGCTGGCCGCAAGGCCAAGGTCAACGCCATTGGTATCGTCGGTCTGGTCGAGAACATGCCGGACGGCAATGCCCAGCGCCCGGGTGATGTCGTTCGTTCCATGTCTGGCCAGACTGTCGAGATCCTCAATACCGATGCCGAGGGACGTCTCGTTCTCGGTGACGTGCTCTGGTACGCACAGGGGCGCTTCGAGCCGAAGCTGATCATTGATCTGGCAACGCTGACCGGTGCCATGCTGATCGCCCTGGGCAATAGCCGTGCAGGCATTTTCTCCAATGACGACACCATCGCCGAGCAGCTCTTCGCTGCAGGCAATGCGTCTGATGAGCCGGTCTGGCGCATGCCGCTGGGTGCTGATTATGAAAAGCACATCGAGACCAAGAATGCTGATATCAAGAATGTCGGCGAAGGGCGTCTCGCGGGTTCGATCTCGGCGGCAGAATTCCTCAAATGTTTCGTCAATGACCGTCCGTGGTGTCACATCGATATCGCGGGTACGGCCATGGGCGGTATGAAGGACGATCCGCGCCAGCCGAGCTGGGGCACGGGCTGGGGTGTGCGCATCCTCGACCGTTTTGTGCGTGACAACTACGAAGGCTAAGGCCTCACAAGGAGAGGGCGGCTTCGGCCGCCCTTTTTCTCATGACCTCATCCGATCAGGCCGGCGAACTCTGGTTCTATCACCTCGAGCGATCGAGCGTGGAAGAGGTCTTGCCCGAACTGGTCGAAAAAACCATCGCCCGCGGTTGGCGGGCGCTGATCAAGTCGCCCGATGAGGCGCGACTGAAGGCGCTCGATGCGCTGTTGTGGACCTGGCGCGAGGAGAGCTTCACGCCACATGGTCTGGCAGGTGATGCGCATGCCGAGCGGCAACCCGTATTGCTGACCGAGGCGGATGACAATCCGAACGGTGCGCAATGTCTGTTTCTGCTGGACCGGGCCGAGCCCGGTGATTTCAACGCATTTGAACGCACGATCGTGCTGTTTGACGGCAATGATGAAAGCGCAGTTGTGGCCGCTCGGGGGCTCTGGAAGACGGCCAGTAGTGCAGGGGCGAACGTTTCCTATTGGCGCCAGTCGGAAGCCGGCCGCTGGGAGAAGAAGGCCTGACGCGGACCAATTTGTCGCTTGAGCTTCACGGCATCGTCGCTAGTCTGGCGCCGTATTGTGTGCGGGTGAGAGCGATATGCGTGTTCTGGTTCTGGCGTCAGTAGTTTTTCTTTCGGGATGTTTTGCCTCAAGCAATGAGCCGGCACGACAGCCTCAGGCTGCCGACGCCTTGCCGCCCATGATGCCCGTGCAGGAACTGGGTTCGTCCAATGTACAGCGTCCGATCACCGGAACCTGTGGCATGGAAGATCTGCAGCAATATGTGGGGCGCCAGCGCACGTCAGTGTCACGTGATGTCCTGCCGGCCAATTTCCGCGTTCTGGGACCGGATACGATAACGACGATGGAATACCGCGCCGAGCGTCTGACCATCCGTATCGACCGCCGCGACCGGATTGAAAGCATCACCTGCGGTTAGTCGTTCAGTCCACCTGGGCGTTTTCGAGCTTTTCTTCTGCTTCCAGCCACCGTGTTTCGGCGGCGTCGAGGAGCTCGACCGCCTTGGCGCGTTTGATCTGGAGGTCCGTCGCGGTTTTGGGATCTTTCTCGTAGAGGCCCGGCGTCGCCAGACCCTTGTCGATCACGTCCAGCACTCCGCGCAGACGATCGCTTTCCTTTTCCCAGCGGGCGACCTCATCACGCAGGGGTTTGAGCAGTTTTCGTTGCTCGGCCGCAGTCCGGCGCGCGACTGATTTTTCATCCGTCGATACGCTTTTCTTGCCGGAGCTCTCCTTTGGGCCTCGCCTCAGCAGCGACTGGCGATAGGTCTCGATATCCTCGTTATAGGGCTGGACCGTGCCATCGCCGACAAGCCAGAGCCGGTCAACACAGGCTTCAATCAGATATCGGTCGTGGGAGATCAGTACGACAGCGCCCTCGTAATTGTTGATTGCGTTGATCAGCTCGGCGCGGCTGTCCATGTCCAGGTGGTTGGTCGGCTCGTCGAGGATGAGCAGGTGCGGGCCGTCAAAGGTGATCAGGTTGAACAGGAGGCGGGCCTTCTCGCCACCGGAGAGTGATTTGGCCGGCGTTTCCTGGCGATCGCCCGGCAGGCCGAACGTGGCCAGGCGGGCGCGGCGCTGTGCCTCGGTAGCGTCTTCCATGCGCTCCACGACATGCTGATAGGCCGAAACCTCCGGCGAGAGCATGTCGATCTGGTGCTGGGCGAAATAGGCGATCTTGAGCTTCTTGTGTTTGCGCAGGAAACCATCCTGTGGATCCAGTTTGTCACAGAGCAGTTTCGCCATGGTCGACTTGCCCGCGCCATTGCGACCGAGAATGCCGATGCGATCATCCGGATCGATATTCAGGTTCACATCGCGCAGGATGTGTTTGCCTGGCTCATAGCCCGCCTTGAGGTCCAGCATGCGGATAATCGGCGGCGCCATGCGGCGCTGGGGATTGGGAAACTCGAAGGGAGCGACCGGGTCATCGACAATCGTGGCGACAGGTTTCATACGCTCGAGCATCTTGACCCGGGACTGCGCCTGTTTCGCCTTTGACGCCTTGGCCTTGAACCGGTCCACGAAAGACTGGAGATGGCGGCGCTGGGCGTCCTGCTTTTCCAGCAGTTTCATCTGCAGGCGCTGTTTCTCGCGCAGGGCCTTCTCGAAATCATCATAGCCGCCTTCATAGACGCTGATCTTGGCGTCCTTGAGATGGGCAATCTTGTTGACGGCACCGTTGAGCAAGTCACGGTCGTGGGAGATCAGCAGCACCGCCCCGGGGAAGGTGCGCAGATAGGCCTGCAGCCACATCACACCTTCCAGGTCGAGATAGTTGGTCGGCTCGTCCAGCAGCAGCAGGTCCGGCCGCGCAAACAGGGTCGCCGCCAGGGCGACACGCATGCGCCAGCCGCCCGAGAACTCCTTGCACGGTCGACGCTGGGCCTCGCCGGAAAAACCCAGACCGGACAGGATGGAGCCTGCGCGGGCTTCGGCAGAGTGGGCCTCGATATCGGCCAGACGGGTCTGGATCTCTGCAATCCGGTTCGGATCGGTCGCCGTTTCCGCCTCTTCAAGGAGGGCGGCGCGCTCGAGATCGGCGGCCAGTACGACATCCATCAGCGTCTCTTCGCCAGAGGGTACTTCCTGAGCGACCCAGCCGACACGCGCGCCCTTCTTGATACTGGTATCGCCGCTTTCCGGCGAGGCTTCACCGCGGATCAGGCGAAACAGGGTCGACTTGCCGGTGCCATTGCGCCCGACAAGACCCATCTTGGCCTTGCCACGAAGGGCAAAGGTCGCCTTGTCGAACAGGACCCGGCCTTCAATCCGGTAGGTGAGATCATTGACGTGCAGCATGGGAAAGGCGGTTTAGGCCGCGGTGCAGGGAAGAGCAAGAGAGGGGATTGACCGCCGGATTGTCCCACTCATAGCGAGAATGTTACAATTGTAGACAAGCTCGCTATGAGCTATCCGGTTCCAATGCTGGGGAGCATGAAAACTGGACCAAGAAGAATGATTGTAAAAATTGGTACGAGCCTTGGAGTGGCGGTCTTGTCGATGACGGCTGCAGTCGAACTGACGGAAGCCAACACGGCGTCTTTTCAAGCGGATGAGATCCGCAATCTCGATTTGAGTTATCAGGACGGCGAAGAGCACACTTTCTCTGCGAGTGAGAAGGCGGCAATCGACGCGATCCTGTCTGATACCTATAAGCAGGTGAAATCCATCTACCCGGATCTCGCCGACGAGGTCAGCGTGTCGGTGCGCACGCTGGCGCGTGATCTGACCATGGTGGGACATGTGACCGGCATGGCGACCGCGCCGGGCCAGGTCGTCATCATGATTTCCAGCCTGCATCCGGAAAGCTTGGAGGCGGCTGCGCGTGATGGTCTGGCCGGGACATTTGCCCACGAGCTGCACCATTTGCGCCGTGGTTGGACGATTGAGGGCAATCACTACGGCCCCGGAATCCAGATCGCGACGATCAATGAGGGCCTGGCGGTCATATTCGCGGAATCGATCACCGGTGCCTCCAAGCCAGGCAATATGCAGCCAGATGAATCAACATCGCTGGATTGGGCGCGAGAGATCCGCGCGCTGCCCGTGGATGCAGATTACGGCACCTGGATGTTCCAGCACCCCGATGGCCGGATGGGCGTGGGTTATCGCACCGGACGTTTCCTGGTGCAGCGTGCGATGGAGAATTCCGGTCTGGATATAGTGGCGCTGTCGGAACGAACGCCAGACGAGATCTGGACGTGGGCCGAGGTTGAGTAGGTTTGCTTTGAAGCGGTGTACTGTCACACCGCTTCACTTTCCCCACATCCCCCGCTATAAGCCGCGCGAATCCTGATGCCTCGGCTGTGCTCGAGGTGACTTCACACTCGAGTTCAAGGAAACCCGTCATGGCGACCCAACGCACTTTTTCCATCATCAAGCCGGACGCAACCAAGCGTAACCTGACCGGTAAAATCATTGCCAAGTTCGAGGACGCCGGTCTGCGCATCGTTGCGTCCAAGCGCATCCACATGACGCGCGAACAGGCTGAAGGCTTCTACGCTGTGCACAAAGAGCGTCCGTTCTTTGGCGAGCTGGTTGATTTCATGATCTCCGAGCCGGTTGTGGTCCAGGTCCTGGAAGGTGAAGACGCCATCGCGAAGAACCGCGAAGTCATGGGCGCGACCAACCCGGCTGAAGCGGCTGACGGCACGATCCGCAAGGAATTCGCCCTGTCCATCGGCGAGAACTCCGTACACGGTTCCGACGCTCCGGAAACCGCTGCGGAAGAGATCAAGTTCTTCTTCACCGACGCCGAGATCGTTGGCTAAGCCAATCTGAACTGACCCAGTCAGATAGCAGATCAGAACGGCCCGCGATGTTTCGCGGGCCGTTTTTTGTCAGTCTTGCGAGCGCTCTGAGATCAAGGCTCTCAATTGCTCCAGCACGACATCCGTCTCACCGCGCAAAACCGGGAAGTCCAGTTCGAGGTCCGGTGTGACCGGGTGAGGGTGATCCTCGCCATTGGGGCGGATGATGTGCGCTTTGGGATAACCCAGCACGAGCCCGGTATTGGGCAGGGTGTAGCGTTCCAGGGCACCGAATGTGGTGGCCATGTCCGCGGTCATCTCTCCCGCGATCGTCGCAAAACCATAATCCTGGATCAGTGCGGCCATGGTCGTTGCGTTCGAGTAGGAGTAGCGGTTGACGAGGACATAGACGTCGCCCTGGAATTGCTGACCGTCCCGCGGTTGTTCCATGTCCAGTTCGAAATCAACAATGTCGCCGTTTTCCGCATGGGCGAAAAGCGCGGCATAACGCTGACTGATCGCATTGGCGCCTTCCGACAGGCGCGAGGCATTTGATGCAGTGGTCGCGTCACTCACGCGGACCTGGAACCGCGAGGCGAAGCGCCAGGGACGATCTGCGAACCAGGCGATGATCGGATCGGAGAAGGATGTGTCGCCGCCCGGATTATCCCGAATGTCGATGATCAGGGCGCGTGCATCGGCGTTGGTGAAATGTGTCAGGGCCTCGTCGACGCGAGCGATGTAACGCGTCGGGTCCCACGGACTCTCCCCGGGGGTGGAATTGGAGAAGGCGCCCGGTCGCAGATAGGCGATATCGCCGTCCAGCATGCGGGCATCGTATTCGGGCAGGACAAATGGGTTTGCCTGCGAGCGCGCTGCGCGGATTTCGTCCAGATTCAGCAGAGGCAGGGCCAGCGTGGTGATCTGGCCGGCGCGATTGCGGACCTCCAGCTCAACCGATGTCGCGTCGGGGTTTTCGACCCAGAAGATGAGTGGCAGATAGGTTTCAAGCAGCGTGTAGGCCATGTGCGGCGTGTCGGCAGACAGATGGCGGGTATAGCGTGCGAGCCAGACGGCGTTGGGAATGCCGTTTAGTGACAGGATTTCATCGCCTAAACTCAGCGCGTCCGATGCGCTCTGGTGATCTGCGAGCCAGACCTGACCCTCCCGGATCCGAACATCAATCGGAAGGATGACGCCGCCATTGCCGACCCAGTCGAACCAGGTGTCGAAGGGGAAGTCGATACGCGCATGCCCATGACGGGCCAGTGCGACATAGGTCTGGAACAGAACCGCGGCGTCTCGCCGACTGAGGGGGCTCGAAAGCTCGGCGAAGATCTCTGCTCGCCGCTGGTCGAATACCGAGCGGGGTGTATGCGCGTAGAGGTCGAAGTGCGCTGCTTCCAGGGTTTCGTGCAGGGCGATGAAATCGGCCCGCAGGTCCTCCGCGGCGATCAGTATGCTCGTCTGTGCGTGGGCGGGTTGAAGTGAGACGATTGTCGCAAGCAGCGCGGGCAGGAAAAGTCGAAACATTGTTTTGATCCGAAATAGGGGCAGCGGGATTGCTGCGGTCCCTTTGCAATTCCTCCTGGCCGTTCGATAATGCAATGACTCGGACTTCCCGGTCATCTGACCTTTTTCTGACCGCGCAAAACAGGTGGAATTTCATGGATTTGGATAAGGGCTTCCAGCTCGGTGAGATGCGCGTCGAGCCGACGAATGGCCAGCTGCTGCGCGGAGACGAAGTCGTCGATCTTGAACCCAAGGTCATGGCGCTGCTTTGCCTGCTGGCGCAAACTCCTGGCCAGGCCATGACCCGTGATGAGATTTTTGCGCGTCTCTGGCCGGGGGTTACCGTGAATGATGACGCCCTGGGGCGCACTGTCTGGAAACTGCGGCAGGCGCTGGGCGATGATGCGCGCACGCCACGATTTGTCGGCACAGTCCCCAAGAAGGGGTACCGGCTTCTGGTTGAGCCAGGTCCCGTAAGGCCGGCCGAACCAGTCCCACTCAATCTCGACTGGCGCTATGCCTCCGTGGCTCTCGCAGGGCTGGCTCTGGTCGTGGCCCTCGTCTGGGCCGCAATGCCGGGAATGTCCGGTCCAGACGGTGTCGACGAAGACGGGCAACGCCTAGCCCGGGCCGATGAGTTCTATTACCAGTTTGCCGCCACGGATAATGCAGCGGCCCAGCGACTGTATCGCGAGGCGGTTCAGGATAACCCGCACTCTGCGCCGGCGCTGGCCGGGCTGGCCAACACCCTGACCCAGCACGTCATCCGTTGGTCGGACGGTGATTGGGAAGAGCTGGGGCTGCGCTCGCGGATCCGGACAGCCCTAGCCAATGGCCGGACACAAACTCCGGCAGCGATCTCCGCGCTTGCGCAGGCGCGGCAGTACGCCGAGGCCGCCATTGTCGAGGATCCGGCCTACGCGCTTGGTCATCGTGCGCTCGGTCTCGTGCAGTCCGCTCAGGGAGAGATCGCCGCCGCGATCCGCAGTTATGACCGGGCCGCGACGCTTGATCCGGATGCCTGGGAGGCCTTCATAAATCTCTCCGATCTTTACGGACATCAGGACCAGCCCGATCTGGCACTCGCTCATATGGAGCTGGCCTTCGAGGCGATGAGCCGTGTCTATGAACGCCAGGCCGTCCTGGTACGGCCCTGGTATTCCGACACGGGCCTTTCAGTCGCGCACAGCTATCGCCAGCGCGGTGACGCTGCGACTGCGGAGCGCTGGTATCGGCGTGTACTGCAATGGGATCCACTCAATCCGGTCGCCTTGACGGGATTGGCGGCGGTCCTGTCCGGGCGCGGGGACCAGGCGGGCGTACGCGAAGTGTGTGCGCCGATTACCGACCCGGCGACCTTGGAGGCCTGCCTTGGGGGCGACTAGCCAGGTCTTGCCAGCTCTGCCCGCTCGGCGCATTTTCTATCCTCTCCAAGAGAAAGCACCTCATGTCTGCACTCAATGATCTGATCGCGCGCCTGCCCAAAGCTGAACTTCATCTCCATATCGAGGGCTCGCTTGAGCCTGAACTGATGATGGCCCTGGCGCAGCGAAACGGTATCGAGCTGCCTTACAAGACGGTTGAGGAGATCCGGGCGGCTTATGAATTCTCCAATCTGCAGGACTTCCTGGATATCTACTATGTCGGCATGAACGTGCTGCAGACCGAGCAGGACTTCTTTGACCTCGCCTGGGCCTATCTCGAGCGGGCGCATGCGGACAATGTCCGCCATGTCGAGATCTTCTTTGACCCCCAGGGGCACACCGAACGTGGTATCGCCTTCGCGACTGTCATTGACGGGCTGACACGGGCGCTGGAGCAGGCGGAGGACCGTTGGGGGCTGACCTCCCAGCTGATCATGTGTTTCCTGCGCCACCTGTCCGAGGACGCCGCTTTCGAGACCCTCGAGCAGGCCATGGGACATCTCGAGCGGATTGATGGTGTGGGCCTGGATTCCTCGGAAATGGGACATCCGCCATCCAAGTTCGAGCGCGTGTTCGCACGCGCGGGCGAGCTGGGGCTGAAGCGCGTTGCCCACGCCGGTGAGGAGGGGCCGCCAGAATACATCTTCGAGGCACTCGACCTGTTGCAGATTGACCGTGTCGATCATGGCAACCGGGCCCTGGAAGACACCGAGTTGGTCCAGCGCCTGGTCGACAGCAAGATGGCGCTGACCGTCTGCCCGCTGTCCAATCTGCGCCTGTGTGGTGTCGAGCGCCTGGAAGACCACCCGCTCAAGCGCATGCTGGAGCTGGGGCTGGTGGCAACCTGTAATTCCGATGACCCGGCCTATTTCGGCGGCTATGTGAACGACAATTTCCGGCGGACTGCAGAGGCTGTTGGGTTGACAGCTGGCGAAATCATCACCCTGGCGCGCAACAGTTTCATCGGTTCATTTTTGCCTCAGGATGCGATTGCTAGACATCTGGCAGAGATTGACGCGGTCATCGCGTCTGAGTTGGCTTAGGTCGTATCGGGGGCTTTCATGGATCGTCGCGTTTTCTTGTTTTCCAGTCTCGCCGCTCTGGCGAGTTTTCCAGCTTCGGCCCAGAGCCTCAGTCACGGCCAGGCGGCGCGCGGTTTGCGAACAGCGCTCGACCAGGCCGCTCGACTGGCGACCAACCGGCTGGGGCGTCGCGACGGGTTTTGGGGTGATCCGCAAGTGCGGATCCCGCTGCCGCGTCAGGTCGCGTCAATCCAGTCCACCTTGCGGCGGGTCGGGATGTCGGGCGCGATCGATGACCTTGAGCTCGGGCTCAACCGCGCTGCAGAGTCTGCCATGCCGGCCACGCGCGACATATTCGTATCGGCCATTCGCGATATGAGCGTCAGCGATGCGGTGGATATCGTGCGTGGTTCCGATACCGCTGCGACCGAGTATCTGCGGCGCTCGTCGGGTCCTCGGCTGGAGCGGGCCCTCGAGCCACATATGCAATCAGCGATGTCGTCAGCGGGTGTTTATGGCGCGCTTGATCGCATCGAGCCGCATATCAATCGCGGCAACTCCTTCCTTGGGCGTTTCGGGATCGGTGGAACGTCCGCCGACGATCTGGCTGAGCGTCTCTCCGATCACGCGGTCGACAAGGCGCTGGATGGCGTTTTCTACTATGTCGGCCAGGAGGAGCGTGCCATTCGCCGTGATCCGCTGGGGCAGGCCTCCTCGATCTTGAGGCGGGTGTTCGGCTAGTCGTCTGACACCGGTTTGCGTCGCGAAGCCTTGAGGCCGGAACGATGCATTTTGGCGTCCTTTTGACGACGGACCGAGGCTAGGCTGGGACGGGATTTCTTGCGCGGTTTTGGCGCTGTCAGACACCGCTCGATCAGGCTGCGCAACCGTTCGCGTGCGTCGGCCCGGTTCCGCTCGCGGGAGCGGGAGTTCTCCGCCCGGATCAGGATTTCACCTCCCAGGGTCATCCGTGAACCGGCAAGCCTTTTCAGCCGGGTCTTCTGATCCGGCGTCAGATTGCGGTTTTCCAAGGCGTTGAAGCGCAGCTGGATGGCGCTCTCGGTCTTGTTGACATGCTGGCCCCCGGCACCGGAGGCGCGCATGTAACGCTCCTCGATTTCCGCTTCATCAATCACCAATGTCTCGGTGATGCGCATTGGTCTAGTCGTGCGGGTTCATCAGCAGGTCAGCGCCGAATTCGCGCACTTGCAGGCGCACGCGTTCGCCCGCGACACGCGCTTTGCCGGAGCAGGCCAGGGCGATGCATTGCGGATAGAGCTGATGTTCCGCCTCAAGCACACGTGCGGCCAGCGTGTCCGGCGTATCACCGTGCAGGACGGGAACTGCGGCCTGGCCGATGATCGGACCGTCATCCATCTCCGGGCGCACATAGTGCACGGTGCAGCCGTGGATGCGAACGCCGGCCTCCAGCGCACGTTCATGGGTGTGAAGCCCCTTGAAGGACGGCAGCAGCGACGGGTGGACATTGACCAGCAGGTCCCGCCATTTCTCGGTGAAGTACGGAGTCAGGATCCGCATGAATCCGGCGAGGCAGACAATGCGGGCGCCATAAAGACGGATGAGGGTGTCGAGCGCTTCTTCGAACGCCTCCCGCGTCTCGTAATCCCGGTGATTGAGAACCTCTGTCTCGATACCGCGATCTGCAGCCCAGGCGAGGCCTGCCGCATCGGGGTTGTTGGAGACGACGAGCGCAATCTCGGCCGGATAGTCTTCGGCCTCGGCCGCTTCGACAATTGCCTGCATGTTCGAGCCGCGCCCGGAAATGAGCACGGCGATCTTGGTCTTCGCCATCTTGATCTCTTTTCGTGCCCGGTCAGGCCGACTGGAGGGTGCCGACAATCATGCCGGTCTCGCCGGCTTCTGCAAGTTTCGCGATTGCCGCATCGGCGTCTGCTGCAGCGACGCTGATCAGCATGCCGATGCCGCAATTGAATGTCCGGTGCATTTCCTCGCGGGCGACACCGCCTGTTTCCTCGATCCACTTGAACACCGGCGGCAAGTCGAAACGGGTGTAGTCGATGACTGGGACCAGGTGGTCTGGCGTCATGCGTGGCGGGTTCTCGACCAGGCCACCACCGGTGATGTGGGCGAGGCCATTGGCCAGGCCGGACTTGATCAGTGGCAGGCAGGATTTCACATACAGGCGTGTCGGGGCGAGCAGGGCTTCGCCCAGCGTCTGCCCGGGTGCGAACGGGGCTTCATCGCTCCAGTCCAGGCCGGAGACTTCCACGACCTTGCGCACCAGGGAATAACCATTCGAGTGAACGCCGGAGGAGGCGAGCCCGATCAGGACGTCGCCGGCCTGCATGCGGTCATGGTCCGGCAGCAGGCGTCCACGTTCAGCGGCGCCGACAACGAAACCGGCAAGATCGAAGTCGTCGCCGTCATACATGCCCGGCATTTCCGCGGTCTCACCACCGATTAGCGCGCAGCCGCTTTCGCGGCAGCCAGCGGCGATACCGGAAACAATGTCCGCGCCGCGAGCCGGATCCAGCTTGGACGTCGCGAGATAGTCCAGGAAGAAGAGCGGTTCAGCGCCCTGGGCGAGGATGTCGTTCACGCACATGGCCACCAGGTCGATACCGACCGTATCCAGCTTGCCCGTGGCGATCGCCAGTTTCAGCTTGGTACCGACGCCATCCGTGCCGGAAATCAGGATCGGGTCGTCATAGCCTGCGGCCTTGAGGTCGAAGGCGCCACCAAACCCGCCCAGATCGGCAGCAGCGCCCGGGCGACGCGTCGACGCCGCCAGCGGTTTGATACGGTCGACCAGTGCGTCACCGGCATCGATATCGACACCGCTGTCTGCGTACGTCAGTCCTTTGGATGTGGAGGAAGCCCCGTTGCTGGACATGCTGATTCCCTGGCCCTGTAAAATTTGCGCGGAGTACAGTGCAAAGCGGCTTTCAACGCAAGTCATGGGCTTCACGCGTGACAGTGTCGCGGTATAGTGCACTGAACCAACGCCATGGGAGCTCGTCGTGCGTTCTATTGTTTCTGCCATCTGCCTGACCTTAGCCGCGTTTTCCATTGCGCAGGCCGATGACCCTTACACAGTGACAAATGTCGCCATCGATGCGAGCGCTGATAACGCGTTGACGGCCCAGACCGAGGCCATGCGACAGGGCCAGGAACTGGCCGTTCACCGCCTGATTGAACGCCTGACGCTTGAGGAAGACCGGTTCGAGACAGCCTTCGATTTCACGCCGCGCATGAATGAGTTTGGCGAGATGGTGCAGGACAATGCGCTCGATCTCTCCGTTGTTGCGGAAATGATTTCAGGCATCGAGATCCAGAATGAGCAGCGCAGTGCGACCCGCTACCTGGCCGATTTGACGATCAGCTTCGATCCACGTGTAGTCGAGCGGATCTTCTCGAATTATGGCGTACCCTATGTCGAGGCCCAGTCCCGGCCGACCATGGTGCTGCCGATTTTCAACGAGGGCGGGCAGTTCCTGCTTTGGGAAGACAATGTCTGGCGCGAGGCCTGGGAAGCGCAGAATTTCTCCAATGCACTGACCCCGATGTTTGTGCCGGAAGAGGGCGAGGCTCTGCTCAGCGCGCGTGATGCCCTGACCCTGAACGAGGCGGCGCTCGCAAGCCTGGCCGGCGCGTACAACGTCAATCGGATTGCCGTTTTGCGAGCTGAGGAACGCGACGGTCTGCGCCGGTTTGGCGGCTATCTGGTCAGCATCGCCTCGGACGGCACGTTCGAGGTATCGACCTGGGGGCCGGAAAATGTCTTTGGTGGCTGGCGTGATGCTGCCGCGCGTTTCGTCACAGAGCGCGAGACCGACTGGAAACAGCAATCCATCGTGCGCGATCTCGAGACCGAGGAATTCCGCGTGACCGTGCTTTATGGCGGTATCGGCGAATGGCGCAGCCTCCAGGATGCCCTGACCGGCGCATCGCTGGTGGAAGCGGCGCGGCTGGATGCGATGTCGCGGGACGGCGCCCTGATGACAGTGAATTTCCGCGGGGCAAGGGAGCAGCTGATTAGCGAACTTGCAGAAAGAGGTGCCGTGTTGGAGGAACAGCCTGAGCTGGGCTGGATTATCCGGACAGCGTTCTAGGCCTTCCTGACGGATCTGAGAATGACCGAGCAACTGGCGCTGGACTTGCCCATCGAGGTGGATTTCAGCCCTGAAAGCTATATCGCTAGCCCCGCCAATCAGGACGCGAGAGCGGCCCTGAACCGTTGGCGTGACTGGCCGGACCGGCGCATGGCGCTGATCGGTCCCGCGGGCGCTGGAAAATCCCACCTCAGCCATATCTGGGCCTGGCAGATGGACGCGCAGATCTGCACGGGGGAAACCCTTGAAGCCATGCTCGACACGCTGCCGAGCGGCGCAGCGCTGGTTGTCGAAGGGCTGGATGGTTCCTTTCCGGAAGCGGCATTATTCCATGCCATCAACCGGGCCAGCGAAGCGGACATCAGTGCGCTGTTGTTGACGGCGCGCACGCCGCCTGCGCAGTGGGGGGCAGAATTGCCGGACCTCGTGTCGCGGCTGCGGGCCACCCCGAAGGTGGCGCTGGCAGAGCCGGATGATGAGATGCTGACCGGCCTCATGCAGAAACACCTCCAGGACCGGCGCGCGCCGGTCAAGGACGGCGTGATCGACTATCTGCTCCCGCGTATGGAGCGTTCGGTCAGCGCGGCGCGGGAAATTGTCGAGCGCATGGACAAACGTGCACTGGTAAAGCAAACACCGATCACGCGGGCCATCGCGCGCGAAATCCTGGAAACCTGGTCTCAAACGGAGCTTGAGGATGACGTCCCCAGCAGTTGAGAATGCCGATATTGACGCTCTGAAAACCTCGCCCTCGCGGTTCCTGAATCGCGAACTCTCCTGGCTGCGCTTCAACATGCGGGTCATCGAGGAGGCCGAAAACCCGGCATTGCCCGTGTTCGAACGTCTGCGTTTCCTGTCGATTTCCGCCAGCAATCTCGACGAATTCTACATGGTCCGCGTGGCGGGCCTGCGCGCCCTGGTTCGCAATGGGGTCACCAAGCCGAGCATTGACGGCCTGACACCGGCTGAACAGATCGAACAGATCCACGTGCTGGCCAGCGAGTTGATGGGCAAGCAGCAAGCCCTGTGGAATGGCCTGCGCGACGAGATGCGCGAACATGGCGTGTCGGTGCAGTCGGCAGATGAGCTCTCGAAGACGGATGAGGCCTGGCTGCGCGGGGACTTCCTCTCCCACACCCTGCCGGTGATCACACCGATGGCGATCGACCCGGCTCACCCATTCCCCTTCATTCCCAATCTCGGCTTCGCCCTGGCGCTGCATTTGCGCAACAAGAAGACCGCCAAGGAGATGTATGCGCTGATCCCCATGCCGAGCGGGGTCCGGCGGTTTGTGGAATTGCCGTCGCGTTCGGTCAATGACCGTGGCCGCCCGGAACGTCGTTTCATTCCCCTGGAAACGGTGATGGCGATGTATCTCGACACGCTCTTCCCGGGGCATGACGTTCTGGCGCAGGGCGCGTTTCGCGTAATTCGCGATAGCGATATCGAGGTCGAGGAAGAAAGCGAGGATCTGGTTCTCGAATTCGAGAAGGTCCTCAAGCAACGTCGACGCGGCGTCATTGTGCGTCTCAAGATGGACGCGGCGATGCCGGACTATCTGCGCGACTTCATCCTTGCCCACCTCAATGCTGAAGATCAGGACGTCGTGCCGATCTCCGGCATTCTGGGGCTGTCGCAGGCCAATGAACTCATTCCTGACGACAACCCGGATCAGCTCTTCCCGGCCTATGAGCCGCGTTATCCCGAGCGTGTGATGGATCATGGCGGTGATTGTTTCGCTGCCATCAAGGAGAAGGACATTGTCGTCCACCATCCCTATGAGAGCTTCAATGTCGTGGTGGAATTCCTGCGTCAGGCGGCAGCGGATCCGGATGTGGTAGCGATCAAGCAGACGCTGTACCGCACGTCGAAAAACTCACCCATTGTCGCTGCACTCGTGGAAGCGGCGGAGTCCGGAAAGAATGTGACCGCGCTGGTCGAGCTCAAGGCGCGGTTTGATGAGGAAGCCAATCTGAAATGGGCGCGCGATCTCGAGCGCGCGGGCGTCCAGGTGGTCTATGGCTTCATCGAGTACAAGACCCACGCGAAGATCTCGCTGGTCGTGCGGCGCGAGGGCAATGACCTTCGCACCTATTCCCACTTCGGGACCGGAAACTACCACCCGATCACAGCCAAGGTGTATACGGACCTCTCTGTGTTTACCGCTGACCCGGCCTATGGTCGTGATGCCGGTCGTGTCTTCAATTATGTGACGGGTTACGCGCCACCGGCCAATCTGGAGCGTCTGTCGGTTTCGCCGATCAATCTCAAGGACAATCTGATCGAGATGATCGACAACGAGATCGCCAATGCACAGGCTGGCAAGCCCGCGGCGGTCTGGGCCAAGCTGAACGCGCTGGTGCACCCTGAAATTATCGACGCTCTTTACCGCGCCAGCCAGGCCGGCGTGAAAGTCGAACTGGTGGTGCGCGGGATCTGTTGCCTGCGGCCGGGCATTCCCGGTCTGTCCGACAATATTCGCGTGAAGAGCATTGTCGGTCGCTTCCTCGAACACACGCGGCTTGTGTGTTTTGCCAATGGGGAGTCGATGCCGTCACCCAAGGCGAAGGTCTTCATTTCGTCCGCAGACTGGATGCCCCGCAATCTGGATCGGCGCGTCGAGCATCTCTGCCCCGTACAGAACCCGACGGTACATCGCCAGATCCTCGATCAGATCATGGTCGCCAACCTCAATGACGAGGCGAACAGCTGGTATATGGATGGTGATGGTGATGGCGATTACCGGCGTGTGGATGTCAGTGCCATCGAAGCCCCCTTCAGTGCTCACGCTTATTTCATGACAAATCCCAGCCTTTCCGGGCGTGGCGAAGCGCTCAAGGATGATCAGCCACCGGTGCTTACAGGCCATGGCAAGGACAATTGACGCAGATACCTGATCTCTCCGCGGTTTCCCAGGAACTCGCCGTTGAACGTGATATCGCTGTCATCGATATCGGTTCCAACACGGTGCGCCTGGTGCATTTCCGTCTGCAGGGACGGGCCATCTGGCCAGTTTACAATGAAAAGGTGATGGCCGGGCTGGGGCAGGGGGTTAGTGCCACCGGTCTTCTGAATGCCGACGGCCGTGACATCGCGCTGCGCGCGCTGAAGCGTTTCCAGCGCATTCTGGACGCCAAAGGTGTGACGGATATTCATGTCGTGGCCACAGCGGCAGTCCGCAATGCCGAGGATGGCGCCGAGTTTGTTCGTGAAATCGCCGATCGGACGGCCTTGGAGGTTCGCATTCTCTCAGGGCGTGAGGAAGGCGAAATTTCCGCTTTGGGACTTCTTGCAGGCATTCCCGACGCGCACGGCATGACGGGGGATCTGGGTGGATCGAGCCTGGAGCTGACCCCGATCAATAATGGGGTCTCCGGAGCGGGGACGACGCTGGCGCTTGGGCCGCAGGAAGCCCTGGGCAACAGCGAATGGGACTACGATCAGGCCCGTCGCAAGATCGACAAACGACTGGACAAATTCGGTCTGGATGACCGCCCGGGGCAAACCTTCTATGCTGTTGGTGGCGCCTGGCGAACCCTGGCGCATCTCGCGTTTGCTCATAACAGCCACCCGCTGAAAGTCGTACACCAATTTGCGATGAGCGCGGCCGAGGTCCGCAAGATCACTCAATTGGCCACACAGCTTAGCCCGGCCTCCTTGGTGGGAACGCCCGGCATCTCCCGGCGAAGGGCCGTAACATTGCCTTATGCGGCGCTTCTGCTGCGCCGTATCGTCAAGAAGGGCAATTTCGCGAATGTCTGTTTTTCTGCCTACGGACTGCGTGAAGGCGTTCTTCTGGAGAACATGCCGGACGCCATTCGAGACGAGGATCCGCTGATTGCCGGCGCTGAAGCCCTGGCGCGACCGATTGCGCCCACGCCCGGATTTGGCGTCGCCCTGGCGCACTGGCTGCGCCCGATGTTGAGTGAGCTGGAGCCGGTCTTTGCGCCGCGCAGGGACCAGATCCTGCGGGAGGCGGCCTGCCGCCTGGCTGATTTCGGCGCCCGCATGCATCCTGACCATCGCGCGGAACTGGCCCGTGACACTGTTCTATATGCGCCCTTCGCGGGATTATCGCATCCCGAGCGGGGTTTTCTGGGCACCGCCTTGCATTTTCGACACGGCGGAACGGCCAGCGAACTCGACCAGCACCCGGTCGCCCGTCTGATGAATGCAGATCAGCGCCGGATGGCAGAATGCCTCGGCCTTTGCCTCAGGCTGGGGTCCAAGCTGTCAGGCCGGTCCATTCGTCTGCTCGAACGGTTCAGGATCGGGTTTGAACAGGGACGCCTGTGTGTCACCGTGCACGAAAGCGTCCGTGATCTCTATGTCGAGCGTTCGGTGACGCAGCTCAAGACCATTGGCGGACTAATCGGCGTCGAAACCGAAGTGCGGTATGTGAACTAGCCCTTCAGATCCTTCGCCACGACCTTGCCGTCTTCCAGCGCCAGCGAGATCTCGCCCTTCTTGAGACGCAGGGCCGGATCGCCGAACACTTCGCGCCGCCAGCCATGCATGGCGGGGATGTCGGCCTTGTCGTCGGCAGCGATCTTTTCAAGATCCGGAACCGTGGCGATCAGGCGTGAGGCCACGCCTGCGTCTTCGGCAAGCAGCTTCAGGAACACCTTGAGCAGTTCAACGGTCGGACCAATGCCACTGGGTGGCGGGGCCGGTTTTTCGACCTTGGGCGCATAGGCTTCCGGGTCTGCCATGGCCGTTTTCATGATCTCGTAAAGGCGTTCGGCGGGCTTGGAGCGTTCAAATCCCTTGGGCACACCACGCAGACCGCTGAGATCGTCCGGCTTGAGCGGAGCGACGGCGGCGATTTCGTAGAGCGCATCATCTTTCATCACGCGCTGACGCGGCATGTCGCGGGTCTGGGCCTCGCGTTCGCGCCAGCAGGCGGCAGCCCGCAGGCCGGCGACCCATTTGGGGTGGGTCTTGCGCAGTTTCAGGCGTTTCCAGGCATCTTCCGGCTCCAGGCGGTAGGTCTCGGCCCGGGTCAGTACAGCCATTTCCTCGGCCAGCCAGGCATCGCGTTTCTTCGCTTCCAGACGCTCGCGCATGATCGGATAGAGATCGCGCAGATGCGTCACGTCGGCGATGGCGTAGTCGAGCTGTTTCTGGCTCAGCGGACGGCGAGACCAGTCGGTAAAACGCGGGCCCTTGTCGATAGAGCGCTTGAGGAAGGAGCGCACCAGGCCGTCATAGGCAATACTGTCGCCCAGGCCCAGGGCCATCGCGCCGACCTGGGTGTCGAACATCGGGGTCGGGATCAGGTGCTCGCCGAGATGGAAGAAGATCTCAAGGTCCTGGCGCGCGGCGTGAAACACTTTCATCACGCGATCATCAGCCATCACTTCCCAGAAGGGCTCCAGATCGATGCCGTCGGCCAGCGGATCGATGATCACTTCCGTGTCGCCGCCAGCGGCCTGGATCAGGCACAGGGCCGGCCAGTACACGGTTTCACGCATGAACTCTGTATCGACCGCGATAAAGTCGCATTGCAGGAGCGCGTCGCAAGCGTCTGCCAGCTCTGCCGTCTTTGTAATCATTTTCATGGGGCGGGTTGTTAGCGCGACCCGCCCCATTTTTCCATCAGCTTTGGCTGTTGGACTTGGGTAAATACCTCATAGATGCGGCAGCAATGACACAGGTGCCCAGGGCCACGAAGATGACCGCCCACCATTTGGGCAGGGTGTAGATGCTCAGGGCGAGCAACCCCATCTGGCCCAGGGACGCGCCTCCGGCATTGAGGATATTACCTGTCGCCAGCAGTCTGGCGCGATTTTCGACCGGGGCGCGATGCTGGGCCATGGCCTGCAGCGGTACGATATACATGCCGGCGGCAAGCGCGGTGAGGAAGAAGCCGGCCAGCAAGCGCCAGTTGTCGGGATTTTCCATAAATACCAGGGCGCCAACCGGCTCCAGTGCCGTTTCCCAGTGGGCCAGCTGCCAGGCAACATCCAGCAGGAAGACGCTCATGCCGAAGCCACCAATGATGGTGAATATGATCGCATCCTTGCCTCGGGAGAACGCGCCACAGGCCAGCGAGCCCGTGGCCGCACCGATCACGAACAGCACCGAGAGCAGGGCGACCAGGTCAGCGCCTTCGCCCAGCGTGTCTCGTACCAGGGTCGGGATCAGCGTGATCAGCCCGCCCGTGGCCAGATAGAACCAGGCCATGCCCATCAGCGGGCGAAATACCGTCGGGTGTTTGGTCGCCATCCAGATCGCCTTGAAGGTCTCGAACAGGAAGTTCCAGCGGATCTTCAGTTTCGGATTGCCCGCGGGAGAGGGCGGGGTCGGCAGGATGCTCAACCAGCCCACAATCGCGAACACGACCAGGATGCCTGCGATCAGGATGCGGCCATTCTCCATGGCGGGCAGCAATTGCCCGCTGGCCTGGCCGACCAACAACAGCAGGAAAAAGACGGCGCCGAAGATCGCATTGCCGGACACCAGCTCCTCGGGTTTGAGATAGTGCGGCATCGAAGCGATGCGGGACGGCGAGTAGAAGGCAGACTGGGTCCCCATGAGAAACAGGGTCAGCATCAGGATCGGCCCGGAATCGAGCAGGAAGCCAATGGCCGCGATGACCATCAATACGATCTCGGCAAACTTGGCCCGTCGCATGATCATTGCCCGATCATAGCGGTCGGCGATCTGACCTGCGGTGGCCGAAAAGAAGAACAGGGCGGCTGTGAACATGGTGGCCGCTATCGGCACAACCATGTCCGAGGGGAGGCCGGCGACGGTCAGGCCGTGATAGGTCGCCAGGACGACGAGCGCGTTCTTGAACAGATTGTCGTTGAACGTGCCCAGGGCACTGGCAGCGAGGATCGGCGTGAAGCGTTTGGTGCCGATCAATCCAAAAGCGAGTTTCAGGCTCATTTCGATGCCTCCTGGAAGGCCATGCCTTCCGCTTCCAGCGCGCGTGTAGCGGTTTCAACGCTCGTCTGCAGACGCTGCATGAATTCGTCTCGCGGCAAATCCGCGGGAATGGGGTCAAGGAATTCGATCACGGCCGGGCCCTGTGTCTTGTGCCAGTCATCCTGGTTCCAGCGCAGGCCGAGATTGGTGGCGGCGGGAATGACGTCCCGGCCGAGGGTTTCATAGATTTTGTGCACGCCTTTGCGATAACGCTTGGTCTCACCGATCGCGGCCAGGCCGCCTTCCGGATAGATCAGGATCGGCCGGTTTTCCCCGTGGCTGCGTTCGATCGCGGCTTCCAGGGCGCCAGGAGCGGTCGTATTGCCCTGGGTGTTCACCATGGTCGCGCCGGCCTGTCGAACGATACGGTTGATCAGCGGGAATTTCTCGATGCCATTGCCGATGACGAAATTGATGTCACCGGTGATGGCCATCATCATCGGCCCGTCAGCATAGGACTGGTGCTTGGCCGCAATGATCACCGGTTGATTGGTCGGCGGTGTCCCACGGACCTCGATCGGAACGCCGGCAACCCAGTTCAGGCAGAACCGTGCGGAGCGACAGAAACCGATCATGCAGGCGACCAGCGGCTTGCGCCAGGGCAGCCAGGACAGGGCGTAGCAAATCAGCGCGAACGCCGCCGCCAGCCCCCAGAAGAGGGCGTTGAAAACTAAGGATCGCATGGCTGAGCCTCCCCGCTTCGCCATCAAAGCCCGGGCGGGCGTGTCTAGCTGCACGCCTCTGCCCGATACTTTGCTTGCTGAACAGACTGCAGTGCTTGGTGCTGATGCGCAAACTCTGCCTCCAGAGCGCGTGACTGGCGCTCGACATTGCATTCCAGCTGCGACAGGAAGCTGTTCCGGTCGGTCGAGGGCTGCATGGGCTGCATGAACTCGATGACGGCGGTGCCCGAGAATTTGCCCCATTTCTGCTGCGGCCAGCACTGGCCCATATTGGTGGCGACCGGAACGACCGGACGTTCAAGCTGGCTGGACAGACGCCACGCGCCGGAGCGGTAACGCATTCCCGTGCCAACCTCCGTCAGATGTCCTTCCGGGTAGATCAGGACCGGACGGGGTGCGCCTTCGCCCTGGGAGCGTTCAATGCCGTTCTTCAGGCTTTCAGCGGCAGCGGCACCGCCCTGGTTGTTGACAACAATCGCGCCGCAACGCTTGAGAACCCAGCCGATCAGCGGGAATTTCAGCATGTGATCGCCACACACGAAATTCACATCGCCGCATTTTGCCATCATGACGATGCCATCACCCCAGGACTGGTGCTTGGCGGCGATGACGACGGACTGGTTCTTCGGAGGCGTCCCGCGAACCTCGACCTTGATCCCGCAGACAACACGCATCAGCAGAACCGTCAGGCGACAGTAGGAGCGCAGACCGTGCATCAGGGCGAACCGGCCCGGGATGAGCGCGAGAACGGCGCAGATCACCGCATAAACGGCTGAAATCGACCAGTAGAGAGTATTGAAAACGAAAGAGCGCATTGGATAGCCTCCTCAGGGCTCGGCGGTTATGACCGCAGCACGGCCATGATGCCGTGCGTGAATTCTTCGATGTGATTGGACAGGGGCGGGTTGATGCGGCCGTAAAGGCTGTATTCCGCCGGCTGCATGACCACGCCCAGCGCCATGCCGGAGCGTAGCTCGGCATCTCCCTCAGGGATCTCCCCGCGGTCCATGGCTTGTTGGACGCAGGCAGTCATGAAGTCAGACGGGTCAGCGCCGCCATCGCCCGTGGCAGAGATGAAGTGGTTGCGATGGGCGAGGTGATAGGTGAATTGCGCCGGATCATCGTCCGCCAGCTTGCAATAGGCCGTGACCAGCGTCCGCGCGATATCTTGCATGGACGCGTCGGCCTTGAGATTCTCGGTTACCAGGTCCTGCAGTTTGGAGTGGATGGCTTCAAACATCAGCCGGGCCAGTTCGTCCTTCGACTTGAAATGGCGGTACATCGCGCCATCCGAGATCACACACGCCTCGGCGATCTGCTTGATCGACACCCCGTCAATGCCGTGGCGCGCGAACAATTGCAGCGCGGCGCGTTCGATGCGGGCCTTGGTGCTGCCATATCGCGCTGTGACTCCGACATTCGCGTCGGTCCCGTCGAAAATGTCTTTGCGAAGCATGCCTGCCATGGTGTGTTCCTCACGCTAGTGAATGATCATTTACATGCTGTATAGCGGCGGGTGCGCGAGGGCGCAAGTGAATAGTTACTTACGTCGACAAAAATCTCATTTTGGGCAAAAGAAAGGGCGCCGGATGGGCGCCCAAGTTACTTGTACTGAGGGGGAACTCGTGAGGGAGGAGACGGGGAGACCGCGTTTGGCTTTGGCAGCTTTTGCGTCATCTCAGGTGTGTGAGATCACGATGCTGTCCGGATTTTTTCGCGACGAGGTCTCCCAGAATTTGATTTCTTAATGAAACATTAGTGCGAGAGGCGAGTAAGCGCAAATTTCGGGTAGAGATGAAATTGAGAACTGCAGCCGATCACCCGATATCCTTGACATTGTGCGCCGCAAACCGGCATGTCGCGGCAACACGATTTCTGTTCTGACGGACGACGCAAAAATGCACGCTTATCGCTCTCACACCTGCGCTGAACTGCGCCCGGAACATGTTGGCCGGGAGGCCCGTATTTCCGGCTGGATCCACCGTAAACGCGACCATGGCGGTCTGCTGTTTATCGACCTGCGTGACCATTACGGTCTGACCCAGTGTGTGCTGGAGCCGGAAAGCGAGCACTTCACCACGCTGGAGCGCCTGCGTGTCGAGAGTGTCGTCACGATTACCGGTGAGGTGATCGCCCGTTCCGCAGAGACCGTGAACGAGAACCTGCCGACCGGTGGTGTCGAGCTGCGTGTGAAGGAACTGGCTATCCAGTCTGAAGCCGACGAGCTGCCGCTGCCGGTCTTCGGCGAGCCGGAATGGTCCGAGGAAGTTCGCCTCAAGCACCGCTATGTCGACCTGCGTCGTGAGAGCCTGCATCAGCGGATCGTCAAACGCTCCCAGATCATCGACAGCATTCGTCGTCGCATGGTCGATGAGGGCTTCACCGAATACCAGACGCCGATCCTGACCGCCTCGTCTCCGGAAGGCGCGCGTGACTTCCTGGTACCGGCTCGTCTGCACCCGGGCAAATTCTACGCCCTGCCGCAGGCCCCGCAGCAGTTCAAACAGCTGATCATGGTCTCCGGCTTTGACCGTTATTTCCAGATTGCACCTTGCTTCCGCGACGAGGATGCGCGTGCTGACCGTGCGCCGGGCGAATTCTATCAGCTCGACATGGAAATGAGCTTCGCCACCCAGGAAGACGTGTTCAACGTCATCGAGCCGGTGATGAAGGGGCTGTTCGAGGAATTCTCAGAAGGCCGTTCCGTGCCGGACGCGAAATTCCCGCACATCGCCTACAAGGATGCGATGCAGTGGTATGGTTCCGACAAGCCGGACCTGCGTAACCCGATCAAGATGTCGGATGCATCCGAGACCTTCCGTGGCTCCGGCTTCAAGGTCTTTGCCGGCATGCTGGAGCGTAACCCGAAGGTCCAGGTCTGGGCGATCCCGGCCAAGACCGGTGGTTCGCGTGCCTTCTGTGACCGCATGAACTCCTGGGCCCAGAAAGAGGGCCAGCCGGGCATGGGCTATATCTTCTGGCGTGAAGCCGAGGGTGGCCTGGAAGCCGCCGGACCGATCGCCAAGAATATCGGACCGGAACGCACCGAAGCCCTGCGCACCGAGCTGGGTCTTGAAGCCGGCGATGCCGTCTTCTTCGCTGCCGGTGATCCGACCGAGTTTGCATCATTTGCCGGCAAGGCGCGCGATGTTGTGGGCACCGAGCTAGACCTTTGCGAGAAAGACACATTCCGGTTCTGCTGGATCGTCGATTTCCCGATGTATGAGTGGGATGAGGAGAACAAGAAGGTCGAGTTCTCTCACAACCCGTTCTCCATGCCGCAGATGACGGCCGAGGAATTCCTCGCTCTGGACAACCCGTCCGACGAGACCCTGCTGGCCATGAAAGCCTGGCAGTACGACATCGTCTGTAACGGCGTCGAGCTCTCTTCCGGTGCTGTGCGTAACCACCGCCCTGACGTGATGCTGAAAGCCTTCGAATATGCCGGCTACAGCGCGGACGTCGTTGAGGAAGAATTTGGCGGCATGCTCAATGCCTTCCGTTTTGGTGCTCCGCCGCACGCAGGTGTAGCTCCCGGCGTAGACCGTATTGTGATGCTGCTTTGCGAGCAGGAAAACCTGCGCGAAGTCGTGATGTTCCCGAAGGACCAGCAGGCCCGCGACCTGATGATGAACGCGCCGGGCACAGCCGAGAACAAACACCTGCGCGAGCTGCACATCCGCACGGTTGTTCCGGAAGAAAAGAAATAATCCAGGACTTACTGGTAAGGAAAAAGGCCGCCCATCGGGCGGCCTCTTTTAATCCTGGATCTCGTTGTCGTTATTCCCGTCAACATCCCGCTCGACGTCAGGATCGGGCGCACCTTCAAGCTCGGGTACGTCCGCAAGCTCGGGCACGACACCGTGCACGTCGTCTGGCGGGTAGGGCGCAGCGGGCATGTAGAAGACATATTCGCCTTCTGCACCTTCCGGAACGACGATCGTCCCCTGGCGCAAGATCCGGTTGGACATCTCCAGCGCGAAGGCGCGTTGTTCTTCCATCGCCTGTCGGCGCGCCTCGAGACGATCACGCTCGGAATCGGCCAGATCGCGTTCCATTTCATCGATCGCGCGCGCCGTATCACGTTGTGCGCGTTCAAGATCACGTTGTTCCCGTCGCAGCTCCCGCGAGATGTCACGGCCGTCACGTTCGGCACGCTGGATGGCGCGTGCGATTTCACGTTCCCGGTGCGCCAGGTCACGCATGGCGGCCCGCATGGCTTGCTGGACCTGGGCGCGCTCAAGATGGTGGCTGTGGTCCTCGTTGATATCGCCAAGCTCGTTGAAAAACTCGAGGCGAATACCGCCCACGGCTTCCAATTCCTCGATCAATGCCGCGGTCATCTCCTGGTTTTCCTGGGACAGGACGCGGAAGTCATAAGAATACCGAACCGTGCCACGGGAAACGGAATCGCAAGCCGGCAGGGCGACGCCGCGACCGATATGGGTCTCTTCATTGCCACAGGCGCCGGCCAGGGCGGTTTTCGTTAGTCCCTGGGGGTCAACGATTGTCGCCGAGGAGAAATCAACGCCGGACAGGTCTGCATCCCGGAAGTCGACTTCCGTCAGCACAGCACCCTGGAAACTGGCATCGCTCAGATTTGCATCGCGGAAATCGATGCGTTCGCCGACCGCCTGGTCAAAGCTGGCGCCGCGCAATTCCGCATCCCGGAAGCTGGTTCCTACAAGCTGGGCCCGCAGGAAATTCGCCTGTTCCAGATGACTGTCGATAAAGCGTGTCTCGGTCAGCTGGCTGCCGATGAAGGTGATGAACACCATCTCACTTTCGGAGAAATTGGTCCGGGACAGATCGGTGTCAGAAAAATTGACGCGTTCGATATGCGCGTCGCGCAGGTCTACATGCGACAGATCGGAGTGCAGGAAGGTCACGCCGCGCAGCTGCGCGCTGTCGAGTTCCGCATGGGCAAAATTGGTGTGAGAAAAACGCGATTCCATGAAGGTGGCGCCAACCAGGTCCGAGCCCTGGAAGCTGGACAGGGTGAATTCCGCACCGATGAAGGTCGCGCCAGACAAATTCTTGTTGGAAAAATCGCAGTCTTCGCACTCGCCGCCAATGGCGAGTCCGCGGCGCGGCTGCTCGTTATCTCCAGCGAAGGCGGGAGATCCGGCCAGTAGGCTTCCACCAAGCAGAAGCGCGCTGAACAAATACAAAGACGTCATGCTACCCCGATAGGTCAGAAGCCGCGTGAAAGCGACTTAAAACCCAGTAATATCGAGTATTAGAATACAACTAGCAGTGAGCGATGCTCAACCCGGCGGGAAGGCTCGTATTCTCGTCACCGCAGGCCGTGTTCAACTGAGCCTGGGTCAATCCACGCGCAGTCTCCAGCTCCGCGCCCGAGAGATTGGCGCGACTGAGATCCGCACCCGTCAGGTCAGCGCTGCCGAGATAGGCTCCGACCAGCACGGCATCCTGCAGGTTCGTGTTGCGGAAATTCGCCCCGGTGAAACGGGCACCAAACAGGTTGCTCACACTCATATTGCTGCCGTTGAAATCGGCGCCGTTCATCGTGGCGAGAGAGAGGTTGGCCTGGCGCAGGCGCGCTCCGGCCAGATTGATCCCCGGCAGGTCACGATAGGCGAGGTCAGCTTGAAACAGATTGCAACCGACACAGCTCTGGCCCGACTGAACGCGCGCAATCTCGCTCGCATTCTGGGCGTAGGCCGGGGCAATCCCTGCCAGTGCCATGATCATTACAGCAAAAAACCGTGTCATACTGAGCCGCTCCATTCGGACCAGCCCGGACTGTGCAAGCCACGCGCCGATTGCTAGCTCGTCCAGCCGCAGGCGTCACAGCGCGAGCCATTGCCCTCGCTGACCAGGGTGAAATGACCACACTCGGGACACGGGTCGCCGAGATAGGCCGCGGCATCGCTGACCGGGCGTGAACTGCTCGATGTGCTGTGCTCGATCTGTACAATTTCGTCTTGAATGATGTCGTCGCCATCATTCGCATTTGCCGCTTTCTTGTTGGCGCCAGCGAACATCAGGATGTTGTCTGGCACCTGGCCGCGGGAGAAACCGCGCGAGATAAAGCGCGATGCGTCTTCCTGCAGCAGTTTTTCCTGTTCGACACCCTGGCCGAGACCGCCCGGGTCCGCCTTGTCCGGCGAAATTTCGGCGAGGTCATCGCGGCCCAGATAGGACACACCCAATTCCCGGAACAGATAATCCAGGATGGATGTCGCATGCTGGATCGAGTCATTGCCTTCAACGGGACCGGCCGGTTCAAATCGCGTGAAGACGAACGCGTCGACATATTCCTCCAGCGGTACGCCGTATTGCAGACCGATGGAGATCGCGATGGCGAAATTATTCATCAAGGACCGGAAGGCTGCGCCTTCCTTGTGCATGTCGATGAAGATCTCGCCCAGCTCGCCATCGTCGAATTCACCGGTGTGCAGATAGACCTTATGTCCACCGACGGTGGCCTTTTGGATATAGCCCTTGCGGCGGTCGGGAAGCTTGCGCCGGGCGGCCGGTTTTTCAATCACCCGCTCGACTTCGACCGTGCGCTCGATGATGCGTTCCTTCTGGGGCTCTGCCGTGTAATCGCCCTTGTCGAAATCGATCGCAGGAAGCATGTCGAACAGACCGGATCCCGTGCGACGCATGGAGAGTTGGCGCAGGCCGACTTTCAATGCCAGGTCAAAGAGATCCGCGACATCGTCAATCGTCGCCTCTGCGGCGAGCGACAACCGGGTATCACACACGCCGGACATCTGGCTTTCCAGCGCGGCGGCCATGGCCAGCTGGGCCCGGTTTGAGGGGGCTGAAAAGACACGGCGCTGATCCGGACTGAGCGATGGTGCATCGTCCAGCTGGCCGGACCCGTGAGCAAACCGGTCCGCGATCGCGACATCGCTGTCAGAATAACCCGCTGCCGCACACAGGGACTGGCCCTGTTCGGCAATCACATCGTGGGACAAGCGCAAGACGTCACGGCAGACGCGGTCGCCCAGCGACCAGCGGTTCAGGGCGAAGCGGATGGAAGCGCCTTCAGCGATGCTGTCATCAATGCGTTCCAGAGCATCAAGGGGAACCCCTTTGAGCATCAGGTCCTCGAAGGAGATGCCCGGCGCTCCCTTGAAGGTGCCGTGACCGGCGGCATGATCCTCTGCTGTTTCGATCTGGCTTGCGTTTAGGCCCAGCGCAGTGAGGCCGTCGCGCGCACAGCTGCGCAATACGCTGCCGCCGGAGATCGAGAAGTCCGTGGTGATGGCATTGGTTACCGGGGCAACGCCCAAACCATCGGTGTCAAACAGCGGAGCGATGGAGGTGTCGACAGGCAGGACAGACAGCAGCACGCCCGGCCGTGACAGGGCAGCCTTGGCTTCAAAGCGCGTTGGCAGCGCCTTCAGCGCGTCGGACAGGGCCTGCAAGCCTGGTGGCAATTCATCCTCGTCGAAGGTGATATCGCTTCCCAGTGCCGGAGCCATCGCGCCCGTCTGGGCGCAGGCCTGGCGCATATAGCCGGTCATCAGGCGCGCAAGGCCCGCAGCGGTTTTGCGGCCAAGTTCGCTGTCAAAGGCAATACCGTTGGCCATGAGCAGTGGCGCCAGGCCGCTGATGGAAAGCGTTCCCGCAACACGGTCATCTGCCTTGGCGCTGACGCTGAGTGCTGTGGTCCAGGCAAGGACAGCGTCAGCGAGCAGGTCGGTCCGCAAGCCGGTCTCGTCGAGGAAGCGGGCCAGGTCGAAATAGACGACCGAGCCGGTTTCCTGCGGGCTTTCATGGAAGCTGAGCTGGGGGGCGCCGAAACTCCAGATCGAGCGCGCGATTGTATTGCGGAAGCCGCGCGCGCGAACGCTGCCTCCTTGGGGGCCAAAGCTCCAGGCGCTGTCCTGTTCGAGGGCTTCAGACAGGCTTGGTGCCACGTCCAGCACACAGCGCTGCGGTGGCAGTTGTTCCGGTGCCAACCCGGCCAACGTGTCATCATCGGCACCTTGCTGGGCCAGTGCGAGGGCGCGCTCGACAGCGACTTCGGGGACACCGTCACGCAGAGCCTGCCGCATGGCGCGCGCCAGTGCAGCGTTCTGGCGCGGATCGAAGCGCTCTGTCTCACCCGAACACCGCCGACAGGCTTCGCCGATGGCGCTCAACCGGTCTTTCATGACCCGGGCGCCGACATCCAGGACGGAGGCCCGCAATTCATTCTGGGCGACGTCCCGCAAACGTTCCGGCGCATCCTGTGCGCTGGCACTGATCCGGATCGGCGAGGCGGTGTCGGGGCTGTCTGGTATACTGTCCCCATACGCCCAGTCTGCGCCGCCATGGCGCCACAGGTCAGCCTCGGGAACAACGAAACGGCCCAGCATGCTCAGCGCGAGAGTATCGCGCAGGCGATTGGCATCCGCGGTGTCGTCGAGCAGGCCGGCACGGGCGACGGCCCAGGTCAGTGAGCCGGACAGACGGTCGATGGCCGGCTCGATACCGTTCTCCAGGGCGCGATCCTGGCCAGCAGGAATTTGGGCGACCAATCCGGCATACGCCTTCAGGCCGGGCTTGGCCCGCGTCTTGGTCGGACGTGGCGTATCGAGCAGATCACAGAGGGCACGGGCTGCCGGTTCGCTCCAGGTGTCCGGCAGGCGAATGCTGCGCAGCGCTGCGGGCACATCACTGTCCGGATCATGATCCTGAGCGATCTCGCGCGCTTCGATCGTTGCGGCTTCAGGGGCTGTTTTCAGCCATTCCTTAAAGCTTTCCAGCATATTCATCTTACCACCCTTGTGCTCCCGAATCGGTCGGGAATTGGGCGAGTCTAACAAGCCCGGTGAGTCGTCTGAAGCCTGCGGTTAAGAAGACTGGACCCGGAGGCGCGGGCGAGGCATATACGGACTAACTGTTACGACCGACTCGGAGCCACCCAATGCTCGGATTTATCTCCAAGATCTTCGTCTGGTGGAAAGACGCAACGCCCGGCACGCTGCTGACCATCTCATCGCGCGGCGGCAAGCTGGTGGGCAAGGACGAGTTCGGCAACAAGTATTACGAGGAAAAGGGCGTCACCGGTCCGGACGGCAACAAGCGTCGCTGGGTGATCTATAACGGTTATGCCGACGCCTCTCGCGTACCGTCTGACTGGCATGGCTGGATGCACCACACATTCGAGCACCCGCCGACCGAAGCGCCGCTCAAGCGCCAGACCTGGGAGAAGGATCACCATCCCAACCTGACCGGAACGGTTCACGCCTATCGCCCGTCGGGCTCGCTCGCGCGTGCCGAGGACCGCCAGGCTGCGTCCGGCGATTACGAGGCCTGGAAGCCGGAGTGATCCGGATCGCCTGTCAGGCGTAAGGCCTCGACAGCGCCACAATCACTGTACAGCTTGGTGTCATGATGCGTTTTTCGACTGGAATACTCGCCGCCTCACTGATGTCCTCAGCTGTTTTGGCCCAAGATCCTTCAGATCTGATGCGGGCCGATGATCCCAATGCGCCTGATCCGGAAGCGGAACAGATCGACCCGCGCCTTCTGGGCGATTACGAGCTATCGAGCGAGCCGGGCGATGTCGTGGTTCTGCGCGGTCTGGACAAGGTGACAGCGCGGACGCGGGATTTCGAGATCGCGATCGGTGAGAGCTATGAGTTCGGGGCCCTGGTTGTCACAGCGCAGTATTGCCGCCGCCGACCTCCAGAGGAAACGCCGGAGACCTATGCCTTCCTCCAGATCCAGGACCGCCGGACCGATGGGTTCGGCGTCGACACTGAAGGTGAGACGATCTTCTCTGGCTGGATGTTTGGCTCCCGCCCAGCGCAGAACCCGCTGGAGCATCCGGTCTATGATGTCTGGGTGCTGGACTGCAGGATGTCTGACACCGACGTGTCTGCCGGCATCGAGTAGAAATCCCCGACGCCTTCCAGCGCTTCTGCCAGACGCTCATGATATTGCGCGCGGGTGATGGTGATCACGCCGAGCGTTTCCAGGTGCTCAGTGGTGAACTGGGTGTCCAGCAGCGTGTAGCCACCCGCTTTCAGCCGGGCGACCAGATAGACCAGGGCGATCTTTGACGCGTCTGTGGCACGGCTGAACATGCTTTCGCCGAAGAAGGCGCGCCCCAGTGAGACGCCATAGAGACCGCCGACCAGCTCGTCGCCCTGCCAAGCTTCGACCGAGTGGGCGTATCCGTCACGCCTCAATTCGGAATAAAGGCCGAAAATACCGTCATTGATCCAGGTTTCTTCGCGGCCGGGCGCCGGCGTGGCGCACGCCTCGACGACCCGCTGGAAAGCCGTATCGTAAGTGATGCGATAGGGTTGCTGTTTGACCTTGCGCCTCAGGCGCTTTGAGACGTGCAGCCCGTCCAGGGGCAGCACGCCGCGCTCGTCGGGATCGAGCAGATAGATGCGCGGGTCATCGCGCGAGTCCGCCATGGGGAAGACACCGCGCGCATAACAGTCGAGCAGTTCGGCTGTGCCGAAGACCCGCATCGCATCCTTTCCGGCGTTTGCCTACCGGCCGGCCAGCCAGTCTTCCAGCCAGCGGATATGGTAGTCGCCATTCACAAATTCCGCTTCTTCCAGCAGATCCAGGAAAAGCGGAGTCGTGGTTTCAACACCGCCGACAACCATCTCCTCCAGCGAGCGGCGAAGGCGCAGCAGCGCTTCCTCACGCGTACGGCCATGGACGATCAGCTTGCCGATCAGGCTGTCATAATAGGGCGGAATGGAATAGCCCGCATAAAGCGCACTATCCAGGCGAACGCCCAGACCACCCGGTGCGTGGAAGTCGGTGACCTTGCCCGGTGACGGCGCGAAGGTTTTCGGGTTTTCCGCATTGATCCGGCACTCGATCGCCCAACCGCGGAACTTGATGTCTTCCTGGGTGATCTCCAGCGGGGCACCGTCGGCTACGCGGATCTGCTCGCGCACCAGGTCGATACCGGTGATCATCTCGGTGACCGGGTGTTCCACCTGCAGACGGGTATTCATCTCGATGAAGTAGAACTCGCCGTCTTCCCACAGGAATTCAATCGTGCCCACACCGCGATAACCAATGGCGCCGATGGCCTTGGACACGGTCTCACCGATCTTTGCGCGGTCTTCCGCGTTCAGGGCCGGTGAGGGGGCCTCCTCGAGGATTTTCTGGTGGCGACGCTGCAGCGAGCAATCGCGCTCGCCAAGGTGCACGACATTGCCGTGCGTATCGGCCAGGATCTGGATCTCGATATGGCGCGGGCGACCGAGATATTTCTCGATATAGACCGTGCCGTCACCAAAGGCCGCCGCGGCTTCGGTCGAGGCGGTATCCATGGCTTCCTTGAGGTCTGCAGCGGTCTCCGCGACCTTCATCCCGCGACCACCACCGCCGGATGCGGCCTTGATGAGCACCGGATAACCGATCTTCTCGGCGATCGGGATCGCTTCTTCATAAGAGCCGACGCCGCCCTCAGAACCGGGAACGACGGGAATGCCGGCGTCCATGACGGTCTGCTTGGCGGTGATCTTGTCACCCATGATACGGATATGGTCTGCCGTTGGGCCGATGAAGGTGAAGCCGTGTGCTTCAACGATCTCGGCGAAACGCGCGTTCTCAGACAGGAAGCCGTAGCCCGGGTGGATGGCCTGGGCACCGGTCACTTCTGCCGCCGCGATAATGGCGGGTACGTTCAGATAGCTCTTGCCGGCCGGCGGCGGCCCGACACACACGCTCTCGTCAGCGAGGCGGACATGCATCGCATCCGCGTCGGCTTCGGAGTGAATAGCCACGGTGCGGATGCCCATCTCGCGGCAGGCGCGGTGGACACGAAGAGCAATTTCGCCGCGATTGGCGATCAGGATTTTGTCAAACATGGGCGCGCTCGCAAAAGGGGTGAGCGATTAGACGAGAATGAAAAGCGGTTCGCCGTATTCGACCGGCTGGCCGTCTTCCACGAGAAGTTCCGCGATCTTGCCGGATTTTTCCGCCGTGATCGGGTTGAAGGTCTTCATGGCTTCCACCAGCAGGATGGTGTCGCCCTGTTTCACGTTGTCGCCGACCTTGACGAAATTCTCGCTGTCCGGGTTCGGCTTGAGATAGGCCGTGCCGACCATCGGTGAGGTGACAACACCCGGATGGGCAGACATGTCCGCCGTGTCCTGGGCAGCCGGGGTTTCCGGCGGGCTGGCCGGCGCTGCAGCCGGAGCGGCGGCAGGGGCAGGCGCAGCTGCGACGGGTGCGGCAGCGACGGTCTGGACGACCGGGGCAGCAGTGATTTCACGCGCGATGCGCAGCTTGAGCTCACCGTGCTCCACTTCGATTTCGGTCAATTCCTTGTCACGCAGGATCTTCGCGAGATCGCGAACAAGGCGGGTATCAAGCGGTGCACCGGTTTGGGAATCAGAACTCATGGAATGGGCCTTTGATTGTCTCAGGTGTTCAGGCTTTGAACAGCGGCATCGATCCCCAGCAAATAACTGGCCAGACCGAAACCGGTAATACTGCCCGTCGCAGCAGCGGCAATGAAGGATTGGTGTCTGAACTCTTCACGGGCTGCCGTTTGGGACAAGTGAACTTCGATGACGGGAGGTTCTATAGCGCGAACAGCGTCATGCAAAGCGATTGATGTATGTGTGTATGCACCGGGATTAATGACGACTGCACTGGCGTTGACGTTTGCGTCATGCAGCCAGTCGATCAACTGTCCTTCATGATTGGATTGAAAGAAGACGACAGGCATCCCAGATTTGCCGGCGTGAGCCTCACAGGCCTCGCGAATCTGGTCCAGTGTCAGCGCGCCATAGATTTCCGGCTCGCGCGTGCCCAGCAAATTCAGGTTGGGCCCGTTGATGATGTAGATCGGTTTCGTCATGGCCTTGCAAATCAGCGTGGGGAAGTTCTACGACGTGTCTGAACGGTGACACAAGCGAAGTGAGCGGTGACGTGATCGAATTGACGGTGAATGGCGAGACTAAATCGGTGAATGCCGGCCTGTCGGTCGCTGGCCTGCTTGAGGAATTGCAGATCAATGGCCGCAAGGTGGCTGTGGAACGCAATCTCGAAATCGTCCCCAAATCGCTCTACGCGGATACACAATTGGAATCAGGCGACCGGCTGGAAATCGTCGCCTTTGTCGGAGGTGGATAAATGGATGACGCGATGACCCTGGACAAAACCGTCGAGGACAAGCCGCTGGTCGTGGCCGGGCGGACGTTTAACTCCCGCCTGATCATCGGCACCGGCAAGTACCAGACCTATGCCCAGAACGCCGAGGCGCTGAAAGCATCCGGCGCTGAGATGATCACTGTCGCCGTGCGCCGGGTGAACCTGTCCAATCCGGACGAGCCGCGCCTGGTCGATTTCATTTCGCCGGACGATTACACCTATCTGCCCAACACCGCCGGTTGTTTCACGGGCGAGGATGCTGTGCGCACCCTGCGCCTGGCGCGTGAAGCGGGCGGCTGGAACCTGGTCAAGCTGGAGGTCCTGTCTGACCCGAAACACCTCTATCCGGATATGGCGGAGACCCTGCGGTCTGCCGAACTCCTGATCAAGGACGGGTTTGACGTCATGGTCTATTGCTCGGACGATCCGGTCTACGCCAAGAAACTGGAAGAGATCGGCTGTTGCGCCATCATGCCGCTCGGCGCGCCGATCGGCTCGGGGCTGGGCATCCAGAACCCGGTCAATATTCGCCTCATCATCGAACAGACCAGCGTGCCGGTGATCGTCGATGCCGGTGTCGGTACGGCCTCAGATGCGGCTGTCGCGATGGAGCTGGGCTGCGACGGCGTTCTGATGAACACCGCCATCGCCGAGGCCAGGGATCCGATCCGCATGGCCAAGGCCATGAAAAACGCTGTCATCGGTGGCCGCGAAGCCTACCTGGCCGGTCGCATGCCGAAAAAACGTTATGCCGATCCATCAAGCCCTCTGAGTGGTTTGATTTAAAACCAAGAAAGCCCGGGTCGAAACCCGGGCTTTTTTGTACGGTCAACTGGGTTAGGCCTAACCCGCCAGCGCCGCCTGAAGCGCCTGTTCCAGGCCCAGCTCGTTGGCGCCCGGGATTACCCGACCATCCACGATGAAGAAGGGCGTGCCGGAAATGCCCATGACCTGGCCGAGAGAACGGACCTGACCGATTTGTGCCATGATTTCCGGGTCCTGCATGTCTTCGCGCATCCGGGCGACATCAACGCCGGCCATCTGTGCCAGACTGTCGATCCGGCCGGAGGGCAGCGGGCCTGAGGCCGTGATCATCTCGTGGTGGAAGGCGCGATAGACTTCCGTGCCCTGGCGCAGCGCGGCGAGAGCGGCGCGTGCGGCCTCGATGGAATCTGCGCCGAGCACCGGGTATTCCTTGAAGATGATCTGCACACGATCACCGTAACGTTCGGTAACGCTGTCGACCCACTCCGAAGCCACGCGGCAGTAGGAGCATTTGTAGTCGACAAACTCGACGATGACGATGTCGGCATCTTCCGGACCGATACGGGCGTCGCGCGCATCGGCGTAGATGGCATCATGATTGTCCTCGATCGAGGTGTAGAAATTGCGCAGCTCTCGGTCACGGGCCCGGCGTTGCAATTCGATCAGGGCTTCCTCGATGATTTCGGGGTTCGAGATGATGTACTCGCGCACGATTTCACGCACTTCATCACGCTCATTATCCGTCAGTTGTGCATCGGCCGGTGCTTGCTGGCAGCCCAGCAGGAATACCGCAGCAATCAAGGCGAAAACGCGTGTCATCGATCAAACCCCATAACTAATCTCGCAGACTATGTAGACGACGCACAGGGCCGGGGCGAGGGGGCACCCGTTAAATTCACAGTCAAGTCGATGTTACCACTGGGCGAAGGGTGAACATCGCCCTAAGCTCTCGCCCGTGCACAATAAACCGAAACGGGGAGAAGACATGAGCACACGGTTGGCCGGAAAGACGGCACTGGTTACAGGCGGCAGCCGCGGTATCGGCGCAGCGATTGCCAAGGCGTTTGCTGCAGAAGGCGCTGATGTCGCGCTGAGTTATGGCGGGTCAAAGGCCGCGGCAGAAGCCGTCGCCGAAGAGATCCGCGGCATGGGCCGAAAGGCCGAGGCCATACACTGTGATGCCGCAGAGGCGGGCGCAACGGACAAGCTGGTCCGCGGCGTGGTTGAAAGCTTCGGCAAGCTGGACATTCTGGTCAATAATGCCGGGGTCTATCCGCTGACGACGATCGCCAAATGCTCGGACGAAGAGTGGGAGCGCACCATGGCGATCAATGTGCGTGCGCCGTTCGAAGCCTTCCGTGCAGCCTATGAAGTCATGGCGCCTGGCGGCTCCATCATCACTATTGGTTCAGTCGCGGCCGAGGCCGTCATGGCCCCGGGCATTGCGGTCTATTCCGCCTCCAAGTCCGGTGTTCAGCTGCTTGCACGTGGCGCAGCGCGCGAGCTGGGCCGCAAGCAGATCCGTTCCAACGTCATCCAGCCCGGTCCGATCGATACCGACATGAACCCGGCTGATGGCGACAAGGCAGATTTCCAGAAGATGATGGTCCCGATCGGTCGTTACGGCACCGTCGAGGAAATCTCGTCCCTGGCGACCTTCCTGGCGTCGGATGAGAGTTCCTACGTCAATGCGGCGGTCATCAATGCTGATGGCGGGATGAATAGCTAGGACAGATAGTTGGACCTGACCAAACACCCCATTCTTGTAAGTGCCGCCATGCCTGTCGGATTGATCATTCGAGTGGCACTGGAAGCATCTGGGCAGGTTGAAAGTGCGGTAGCGACCGAGCTTGTAGGGATCGCTATCGCATTTGTCTTTATGGCGCAGGTGTTCGTTCGCTCGAATGGACGCCTGTCGTCGCCAATGCCGGGGGTTTTCGTGAAAATCGGCTTGGCAGCTTGGCCTCTGATGGTCTTCGCTCTGGTCTCGTCTGAGATCTTTGAAACCGAGCGGGCCTATATGTTTGAAGCCTTGTCAGCGGGTTTGGTATTTCTCGCTGTTCTCTTGTTGAGCGGTTTCGCCGCCACGGCGCTGGAACGCGCGGAGAAGGGGCTGGCGAACCCTGTTGCGGTCGCTGGAACGATGTTCCAGCTCTTCTGCCAGCCATTTTGCACCGTGCGGGTTTGCCATCGCCTGAATGCCCTCGATGCGCCGGCTGTTTGGTGGAAGTGATCGATCAGCCAGAGAATTGAGCGGCGAAACGGTCATCCTTCTCCCCTCGGGGATAAGTGCCCCGAAGGGGCGGAGAGGGGCGCGGATCTTCCTTGGCGCAGCTATCGCTGCGCAACCCTCACCCCTCGCTTCGCTCGGACCTCTCCCTTGCAAGGGAGAGGGATGGCGTCGTGTCACTCCACCTCGAACACGCCATCGACTTCGACAGCCGCGCCCAGCGGCAGGACCGGGCAGGAGACGGCTGAGCGGGCGTGGCGGCCGGCATCGCCGAACACTTCGACCATCAGGTCGGAGCAGCCATTGATGACTTGCGGGATGTCGGTGAAGTCGGCGGTCGCAGCGACAAACCCGCCCAGTTTCACCACGCGTTTCACACGGGAAAGGTCACCCTCACAGGCGGCCTTGAGCTGGGAGATCAGGTTGATGGCGCACAGACGCGCTGCGGCCTGGCCCGCAGCGATATCCATATCGCCGCCCAGCGTGCCCTTGACCAGACCTTCAGCGCCAATCGAAACCTGGCCGGAGATGAAGACCTGGTTGCCGGTGCGCACAAACGGCACGTAATTGGCGACCGGGGCAACCGGTTCGGGCAGGTCGATACCGAGGTCGGCAAGGCGGGTGTCGATGGCGGACATGGGATTCTCCATTGGCAGTGTTGCTCCCGCTTTAGGTCAGGCATGCGGCCCATGCAATCGTGAAGCTTGACCTGACGCGAACGTAAATGGGCATGCTGGTCTCATGGTCCCGATTCACGAACACGAATTCTTCCTGCCAGCGCGAGACGGCTATATGCTGGCCGCCCGCAGTTTTCTGCCGGAGAACGCCCGGGCAACGGTGCTGATCTCGTCGGGAACCGGTTTTCCCAAGGAACTCTATGCGCGGATGGCCCGTTTTGGCGCTGAGAGCGGCTATGCGGCCCTGATCTATGATTATCGCGGTATCGCTGGATCCGCCCCGGAGCAGATGCGCGGCTTTGAGGCTGACATCATGGATTGGGCGCGCTTGGACTTTCCTGCGGCGCTGGATGCAGCCGAAGCTCTGGCACCCGGCAAACCGCTGTTTACGCTGGGCCACTCGGTCGGCGCTCACCTGCTGGGTTTTGCGGACAATGCGCACAAGGCGAAGGCGCACGGTTTCGTCACCGCCGGGACCGGCTATCACGGGGCTCATGAGCCCGGCTATCGACCCAAGGCGCTGTTTTTCTGGTGGGGCTATGGTCCGCTGATGCTGGCCCTTCACAATCACATCCCGGCCGGTGGATTGTGGACCGGCACGGCCTTGCCCCGTGATGTCTTCACCCAATGGCGTCAATGGTCACAACGGCCCGGTTATTTCACGGAATTCTATGACGTTTTGGGCGATCACGGGTTTGACAGGATTGCCGCGCCCATCCGCGACTGGACCTTCACCGACGACCCGCTCTGTTCCCGGCGTTCCGCCGACGACCTTCTGAGCTTCTACACCGCTGCGCCGACCGAACAGCTACGGCTCGATCCGGCCGAGCTCGGGGCAAAACGCATTGACCATCATGGCGCCTTCAGTCGCTCTGCGAAGGGGTTCTGGAGCCTGCCGTTCGACTGGTTTGACGGGCATCTCTAGCCGGACGCAAGGCCCGCCCTTTCACCACGGCATCGGTTCCAAACTTTGCCCGGGCCCTGTCCATGGCACGTTCCGCGGTGGCGCGGCGGATGGCTTGCGGGTCGAGCAGGTCGCCACTATCCCCAACGGCGTCGATGAGACCGGAATACCCGATACCGATCAGTCGATAACGCGTGCCGTCGGTTTCGGCCGCCAGGAGTTCCCGCCCTACCTTGAACAGGGTGTCGGCCAGCTGGCTGGGTTCGGTCAGTGTGCGCCGGCGGGTCTTGGTCTTGAAGGTGGAGCTCTTGAGCTTGAGCGTGATCACCGTACCGGAAATCTGTTTGGACTTCATGATGTCGGCGACTTTCACGCACAACTGGTAGAGGCGTTTTTCAAGCTCCTGCGGATCATTGATGTCGGCCCGAAACGTGGTCTCGGATGACACGCTCTTGCGCTCGCCCACCGGATTGACCTTGCGCGTATCCTCGCCGCGCGAGAGGCGCGAGAGATGATAGCCCATATCGCCATAACGCTGGGCCATGGCCTTGTCGCCACGCTGGCGAATATCGTTGAGTGTGTGCAGACCGTCACGCTCGAGCTTTTTGGCGAAGGCCGGGCCGACGCCATAAATGGCGCGCACCGGGCGTTTGGCCAGGAAGTCCATCGTCTCGGCCTTGCCGATCACCGCAAACCCGTCAGGCTTTTCCAGATCGGACGCTGTCTTGGCGAGAAATTTGTTGTGCGAGAGACCAACGGAGACGGTGATCCCGACCTCCTCCCAGATCTGGCGTTGCAGGCGCAGCAGGGTGTGTGCAGGCGGCGCGTTATGCAGACGCTGGGTGCCGGACAGGTCCAGGAAAGCCTCGTCGATGGAGAGCGGCTCCACCAGCGGCGTGATTTCCCGCATCATGTCGCGGATCCTGTAGCCCTCCCGGGTATATTTGCCATGCTCCGGCTTGATGACGACGGCGTCGGGGCAGGCGGCGAGCGCCTTGAACATCGGCATTGCCGAATGCACCCCATACATGCGGGCGACATAACAAGCCGTGGAGACGACGCCGCGCTGGCCGCCACCGATGATGACCGGCTTGTCTTCCAGCTCCGGATTGTCGCGCTTCTCAATGGCGGCAAAAAACGCATCACAATCAATATGGGCTATAGACAGGGTGTTCAGCTCGTCATGCCGCAGAACACGGCGCGAGCCACAGGCCGTGCATTGGCGCGCGTCGGCGGCCAGCGGTTCCAGGCAGGCCCGGCAATAGGCGCCCGCCTCGCTCATTCCCCTGCATCCCAGAGCCAGGCCGCACCGCGAACACCGGAACTGTCGCCGTGCTTGTTGCGGAGGATGCGCGTGCGACGAACGTCAGAAAAAAGCCATTGGCCCAGCTGTGCCTCTACCTGTTCCGGCAGGTTGTGCATGTTCGAGACCCCGCCACCCAACACCACACAGTCCGCGTCGATGATATTGATGACACTGGCCAGGGCCCGGGCGAGGCGATCGACATAAAGCTCGCGACTGGCCGCGCAGGCATCGTCGTTCGAAGTCGCGATCGCTTCCGCTGTCAGTGTGGTGCCGTATTCCCGGTTGTGGCAGGCGGCCCATCCCGGTCCTGACAGCCAGGTTTCGATACACCCGGTCAGCCCGCACCAGCACGCGTTGCCCGGGAATTCTGTCTCGCGCATCCAGGGCAGGGGGTTATGTCCCCACTCTCCGGCAATGCGTTGTGGGCCATCGTGCAGCTTGCCGCCCATCACCAGGCCGCCCCCGACACCGGTTCCGATGATGACACCGAAAACGGTATCAAAGCCGCGCCCGGCACCATCGGTGGCTTCCGAGAGGGCGAAGCAGTCTGCGTCGTTCGCGAGGCGAATCGGTCGGGCAAGGCGGGTTTCCAGATCGGTCCGGAAGGGGCGTTCGTTGAGCCAGGTCGAGTTGGCATTGCGCATCAGACCGCTGGCTGGACTGATCGATCCGGGATGGCCGATGCCCACGCGTGCCGTGCCGCCCAGTGTCTGCTCCATCTGCATGACCAGCCCAGCTATAGCTGACAATCCGGCATCATATTCCGGCGGGCTGGCCATGCGTCTCCGGGCCAGTTCTTCCCCTGTCGGCGAGAGCGCCAGAGCCTCGATTTTCGTGCCGCCGAGATCGATACCGAGCCGGATCATGATTTTGCCTTATATACCTTTAGATATAAGCTTGTATGTCAGCTTTGTTCTTATCTTGTTCTCCGGGACAAGAAAAGCGCTGCCAGACTCATTGTTGGTTAAGGAAGATCGGTTTTAGTGCACGAGGGGTTCAACAAGCGCCGCAAAGGCGCACCATCTACGGGAAGCGTATCGTCGCTATGCTGCAGGTCATGCCGAAAAAGGTCCTGATCGTCGAAGATAACGAGCTCAATATGAAGCTCTTCAACGATCTGCTTGAGGCTCATGGTTATGAGACCTTGCAGACCAAGGATGGATTCAAGGCGCTCGAGATGGCGCGTGAACACACCCCCGATCTCATTCTCATGGATATCCAGCTTCCCGAGGTCTCTGGCCTGGAAGTGACAAAATGGCTCAAGGATGACGAGTCCCTGCAGACCATTCCGGTCGTTGCGGTGACGGCCTTTGCCATGAAGGGCGATGAGGAACGCATCCGCGAGGGCGGCTGCGAGGCTTATCTGTCCAAACCCATCACCGTCTCCACCTTCATTGAAACGGTTCGCCAATTTCTGGACTAGGTGGTTGGACGATGAGTGCCCGTATCCTTGTCGTCGATGATCAGCCCGCCAATGTCCGCATGCTGGAGGCGAAGCTTCTGGCCGAGTATTTCGATGTGTGCACAGCGGAAAACGGTCATGACGCGATCGATCTTGCCCGTCAGGAACAGCCTGATCTGATCCTGCTCGACATCATGATGCCCGGCATCGACGGTTACGAGACCTGTCGGCGGCTGAAGGCCGACCTGCAGACCCGCCATATTCCGGTGATCATGGTTACGGCGCTGGACCAGCGCGAGGATCGCATTCGAGGTCTGGAATGCGGCGCCGATGATTTCCTGACCAAGCCGATTGATGATGTCCCCCTTTTTGCACGCGTGCGCAGCCTGCTGCGCCTGAAGGCGGTGCTCGATGAATTGCGATATCGCGATCAGGGCGGGGCTCTGGCCGGTATTGTTGCCGACCCCATGGATCTGGACGCGCAACCCGCGACCGCCCTTGTGGTGACCAGCGAGGAACGCAGCGGCAAGCGCTTTGCCCGCGCCTTTCCTGACGGCGTGGACGCGGACTACGAGCTACAGCCTGCAGACGCCGTGAAGCGCATGCAGTCAGGCATCGATCTGATGCTGCTGGATCTGACGTCTCCCAGTTTCGATGGATTGCGGGTGTGTGCTCGGATCCGATCCGATGCAGTCACACGGCAAGTGCCGGTCGTTGCGATCGTCAATCCCGATGATGTGAAGACCTCGGTCAAGGCGCTTGAGCTGGGTGCCAATGACATAGTGTACCGACCCGTCGATGCCAGCGAGCTGGCCGCGCGGGTGCGCACGCAACTGCGCCGCAAGCGCTATGCGGACAAGTTGCGCAATCGTCTGGATGAGAGCCTGAACATGGCGATCACCGATGCGCTGACGGGTCTGCATAATCGCCGCTTTATCGAATCGCGTCTGCGCCAGGCTGTGGACAGCGCCAATTCCGGCGGGGCTCCGGTCTCGGTCATGCTGCTGGATATCGACTATTTCAAGCGGATCAATGACACGCATGGACATGAAGCCGGCGATCTCGTCCTGAAGATCTTTGCCGAGCGAGTGACATCGCAATTGCGGGCTCTGGATCTCGCGGCCCGCTATGGCGGCGAGGAATTCGTCATCCTGATGCCAGCGGCGGGCCTGGCGGAAGCCGAGAACGCGGCAGAACGGGTTCGTCGCAGTGTTTGTGGGACAGATTTCAAACTGTCTGATGCGCTGGAACTGCCGGTGACGGTCAGTATTGGCGTTGCCCAGCTCTCTCCGGATGAAGTGATGGAGTCGCTGTTGCGGCGGGCCGATGCGGCGCTGTACGAAGCAAAAACCGATGGCCGGAATCGAGTTCAGGCCGCAGCGTGAACTGCAGCCTGATACGAAAACAAGTTAAGCTTTAGGAGCTTACTTGATTTTGCCTTCTTTGAACTCAACGTGCTTGCGAGCAACCGGATCGTACTTTTTCAGCACGAGCTTCTCGGTCATGGTGCGCGCATTTTTCTTGGTCACGTAGAAGTAACCCGTTCCAGCCGTGGAGTTCAGGCGGATCTTGATCGTTGTTGGCTTCGCCATGGCTCAAAAGTCCTGGTTCATCGCGCACAAACGGCCCCATTGCCGTCGCGAGAGCGCGCGAACATACTCACGCAAGGCCGTGTGTCAACTCTTGGCACCGCCAAAAACTGTACGCAGCAGCACAACAATGACATAGGCCCCGGTAATGCTGGCCAGCACGATGGGCAGGCCCCATGGCCCCACAGCGTCCATGGTGATGCCGGCAGCTGGTGGTCCCGCGAGCGATCCGACGCCATAGGCGAAGATGAAGGTGGCATTCGCCGCTGCAATCGCACCGCCGGTGAACCGCTCTCCCAGCAGCGAGAGGCCCACGGTGTAAAGCCCGCTGACGACCCCGGATTGTACGAAGAGAATGGGGAGGAGCACCATGGTGTTATTGCCGGCCAGACAGGCCAGGATCGCGGCAATCGTCGCGATTCCCGCAATCCACACCAAGGTCCCCCGCCGACTGGTCTTGTCGGCAACCCAGCCTATGGGAATCTGGAAGACGAGGGCCCCCAGAGCTACCGCCAGGACCATCAGACCGATCGTGGTGTGGTCCAGGGCGATGCGTTCACCGTAAACGGGCAACATGGAGTACAGCAGGGTTTCGGTCGCACCGAAGGCCAGTCCCGCCAGAATCGCCGTCGGCGCAATAAACGCGGTCTTCAGCAAGTTCGGCAAAGAGGTCGATTCCGCGTCTGGCGGCGTCGCCTGTGGGCCTTGCAGGAGCAGAATGGGAAGGGTTCCGGTCAGAAAAATCAGTGCGCCGAGATAGAAGGCCGTATCGCCCGCGCCATGCAGTGCGGAGAAGAACAGTCCGCCGATGCCAAAGCCCCCGGACAGGGCAGTCCCGTAGACGCCGAGCATCAAGGCGCGCCTCTCCGGCGTGACGATTTGGTTGATCCAGCTTTCCGAGATCACGAAGATCACAGTCATGAAACAGCCGATCAGGAAGCGCAGCAGGAACCACATCAGCACGACCGGGAAGACCGGTAGTAAGGTGAACAGGCCTGCTGCTCCGACCAGGGACAGCACAAGCAGCTGACGTGGTGGCAGCAAGGCCATCAGGCGGGGCACAAGCGGAGCGATGACCAGGGTGGAAAGCGCCGCGGCAGCGCCGTTGAGGCCGACCATAAGGCCGGAACCGGTCATTTCCTCAAGACGCAGGGAGATCAGCGGCATGGACAGGCCGAACACGATGCCGCAAACCGCCGCGCAACAAATCGCGGCGATCAAAGAGCGGATATTGGCGTATTCTGAGTCTTTGAATAATCGGTCCATCGCCCAGCTATAACGCCGGGCTGAGAACGAGTCGCGATAATTCCTCAGATTGGATCCAGCGAGCTGGCGGTTGCCCGCCCGTTGCGATCTGTCAGATGTCCTCGACCAGCATTTTTCCGTGTCGGGCGCGGAAACAGCGAATCGGCTGCGGTTGCGGCGGCTGAACCCGCAGCAGCTCTTCCAGGACGAAATGCGTCACGATCGGCAGGTCGAGCGTCTTGGCGTCGGGGAAGGCGACCCAGTGCACGTCCTCCAGCTCTTCGCTGGGTATCGGCGCGCGATCATCGGCCAGTGCAGATACATCGGCGGTGAAGAACCAGGTGTCGAAACGGCGCTTGCGTCCCGGAGGCGTGATGGCTCGGGTGATCAGACGCAAACCGGAAAGGTCCGGCAACAGCCCATCACGCTGGAAAGGGTGCCAGTGGGGATGACGAGAGCGCGCCTTGCCCTCGGCTGCAATCAACAAACCGGTCTCTTCAGCTGTCTCGCGTACGGCAGCGACAGCTGCGGCTCGCGCCCGCCGCTCGGACAGGTGTTTCTGCATGACCCACAGAGGTTCGCTGGCGAGGTCAGCGGCAAGCGGTGCCGTGTTGTCGGCTCGGTCCACACGTCCGCCGGGAAAGACGTATTTATTGGGCATGAAGACGTGTTTGGACGATCTCCGGCCCATCAGGACTTCCAGATTGTCCCGGTCACCCCGGGTCAGGATCAGTGACGCGGCCAGACGCGGGCGAAGGGCGGGAAGTTTCTTGTCCGGGCGTTCATCGCTCATCGCCGCTTGCCCTTCTTCCAGGGGCGACCGCCACGCTTGGGCGCATGTCCTGGGCGGGAGTGCCCGCGATGACGCCGGCTCGGCCGCGGTCCCGGCTCGGGATCGGTCAGCATTTCCAGCAGCAAGCCACCGGTGATCGGCGTGGCTTCCTCGATACGGACTTTGACATTCATGCCCAGGCGATACCGCCCGCCGCTTTCCATGCCCACCAGGACATGGGTGGCCTCATCATGTTCGAACCGTTCATGGCCAAGCGTGGAGACAGGCACCAATCCGTCTGCGCCGGTCTCGCTAAGCCGGACGAAGGCGCCGAAACGCGTGAGGCCGGTGATACGTCCCTCGAACTCGCCGCCCACCCGTTCAGCCAGATAGAGCGCGATAAACCGGTCCACAGCATCGCGCTCGGCGGCCATGGCGCGGCGTTCGGAATGGGTGATTTCCTCGGCGATGGAGTTCAGTCGGCTGCGCTCTTCATCCGTCTGGCCGTCATTGCCCAGGTCCAGAGCCCGGATCAATGCCCGGTGCACGGTCAGATCGGCATACCGGCGGATGGGCGAGGTGAAGTGTGCGTAACGCTGCAGGTTGAGGCCGAAATGGCCGGCATTGTCGGTGTCATATACGGCCTGGCTCTGCGATCGCAGGACCACTTCGTTCACAGTCTCATAGTGTTCTGTACCCTTGGCCTGGGCGAGCAGCTTGTTGAAGCGGCCAGTGGCCAGCTTGTCGCCGCGGGTCCACTTGAACCCGACCGTGGGCAGGAAGCTCGCGAGGCCGTCGATTTTCTCGCGCGAGGGCTGTTCGTGAACGCGATAGATCAGCGGGGTACGCTTTTTCTCCAGGCTCTCTGCGGCGCAGACATTGGCCTGGATCATGAATTCTTCGATCAGCTTGTGCGCATCAAAACGCTCACGCACTTCCACGCCGAGAACCTCGCCGCTCTCGGACACTCGAACCCGGCGCTCCGGCGCATCGATCTCGAGCGGCTCACGGGCGGCCCGGGCCTTCTGCAGCGCTTCATAAGCGCCCCAGAGGGGGCGCAGGACGACATCCAGCAAGGCCATGGCCTTGTCCGAACCGCCGCCTTCGATCGCGTTCTGAGCATCGGTATAAGCCAGCTTGGCCGCCGACTTCATCCAGCCCCGGATAAAGGTGTGCGAGCGCTTGTTGCCGTTCTTGTCGAAGACAATCCGGACTGCCAGGCAGGGGCGTTCTTCCAGTTCGCGCAGGGAGCACAGATCATTGGACAGGCGTTCGGGCAGCATCGGCACCACGCGGTCCGGCAGATAGACCGAATTGCCGCGTTTAAAAGCGCCGCGGTCCAGCGCACCGCCGTGTTCGACGTAGGCCGCGACGTCGGCGATTGCGACCATGACGACCCAGCCACCCTTGTTGTTCGGATCTTCGTCGGGCGCCGCCCAGACCGCATCGTCGTGGTCCTTGGCATCATCCGGATCGATGGTGATCAGTGCGAGATCGCGCAGGTCGGTTCGATTGCCCATCTTGGCCGGCTTGATCGCCTTGACTTGCTGCAGCTCGGATTCGGAAAAGCCCTGCGGCACGCCATGGGCAAGTAACGCGATCACGCTGCCGGCGCCGGCGCTGTCCGCATCGCCGAGAACCTCGACAATCTCGGCGGTTTTCAGCCCGAAACGTCGCTCCTTGGCAATCCGGCACAGGACCAGTTCGCCATCCGCGGCTTTCTCGCCTTCGCCTTTGGCAGGGATCAGTTCGTGACGCGAGCGCCGATCGACGGGCATCAGGCGCGCATAACCTTTTTCCGGTTTGCGCATGACGCACAGGAGGCGGTGCGCGCTCTGTCCCAGCTTTTTCAGAAGCCGCGCTTCATAGCTGCCATCATCCTGTTCGGCGAGACGTACGAGCGCCTTGTCGCCAATCCCGAGGGCCGGTTCACCCTTGCCGCCGGCGCCTTCACCCGGCGCCAGTCGAATGACGGGCGCGGCACGGTCGGCCCGGGCCGGTTCGGCCAGCAACTCGCCATGGACATCGCGTCCGGTGATGACCACCACAGTGACCGCGGGCAGGGCACCTGCCAGGACATAATTGCGCTTGTTGTCACGGGAGACGACGCCATCATCCTCAAGGGCTGCGAGCGCGTCCTTGAGATGGCGCTTCTGATCTGCCCCTTTCAGTCCAAGCGCCCGAGCGATCTCGCGCTTGCCGAACTGGCCTTCACCGGCCTTGATCGCTTCGACCAGGCCTTCGCGGGTGAAACCGGCCAGTTTCGGGTCAATATCGCTCACGACTCGCTGTCAGCCTTCTTGGTTGTTTTTTTCGCGGTCGTTTTTTTGGCTAGCGCCTTTTTCTTGGCCGTCGTCTTCTTGGCGGTCGGCTTCTTCTTCGCCGCTGGCTTCTTCTTGCCGCCCTTGGCCGCCTTGGCCTCGACCAGCTCCATTGCTTGTTCCAGCGTCACTGATTCCGGCTCAGTGCCCTTGGGCAGGGTGGCGTTGATCTTTTCGTATTTCACATAAGGGCCATAACGACCGCTCATGATGCGGACCGGCTTGCCATCATGTTCGCCCAGGTCCTTAAGCGCGGTGGCTGTGCTGCCACGACGACCCGGATTGGCGCGTTTGTCGGCGATGACAGATACGGCACGGTTGAGGCCGATCTCGAAAACTTCCTCGACATTAGCGAGGTTTGCATAGGTCTTTTCGTGATGCACATACGGGCCATAGCGACCGATCGCTGCCGTGATCGGCTGACCGTCATCCGGGTGCTCACCGACCAGGCGCGGCAGGCTCATCAGCTTGATGGCCTGGTCCTCGGTCAGCGCGTGCGGGTCCCAGCCCTTGGGAATAGAGGCGCGCTTGGGCTTGTCCTCGCCCTCCAGCTCCATTTCCAGGTAGAGGCCGAAACGACCATCTTTCAGGGTGATCGGCTTGCCGCTGTCCGGATCGATGGCGATCTGGCCATCACCCTCGATCACGCTGTCGGCGTCCTGCGGACTCATCTGACGGGTGAATTTACAATCCGGGTGATTGGAACAGCCCAGGAAGGCTCCGAACTTACCGAGGCGCAGGCTCAGTGTACCTTCATTACAGGACGGGCACAGGCGGGGATCGCTGCCATCTTCCTTTTCCGGGAAGATGTGCGGCGCCAGGGCCTCGTTGAGAGCATCAAGCACATTGGTGATGCGTAGCTCGCCAATCTCCTCGACCGCCGCCTTGAAGTGGGTCCAGAAGTCCCGCAACAGCTGTTTCCAGTCCAGATCACCAGCAGAGACCTTGTCGAGCTGGCCTTCCAGGTCAGCCGTGAAGTCGTACTCGACATAGCGGCTGAAGAAGTTTTCGAGGAAGGCGATTACCACGCGGCCCTTGTCTTCCGGATGGAAGCGGTTCTTGTCCATGCGGACATAATCGCGATCGCGCAGCACTTGCAGCGTGGAGGCGTAGGTCGACGGGCGGCCGATGCCCAGCTCTTCCATGCGCTTGACGAGGGAGGCCTCGGTAAAGCGTGGCGGCGGTTGGGTGAAGTGCTGGTCGGAATAGGTCTTGGCGGCCTCCGCTGCGGCACCTTGCTCCACCTTTGGCAGGCGCGCTTCGCCTTCATCCTCTTCGTCGTCGCGGCCTTCCTGGTAGAGCGTCAGGAAGCCATCAAACATAAGGACGGAACCGGTGGCGCGCAGGCCGGTCTTACCGTCGCTGGAGGTGACGTCGATCGTGGTGCGTTCGAAGCGGGCGCTTTCCATCTGGCTGGCCACCGCTCGGCGCCAGATCAGCTGGTAGAGACGGGCCATATCGCCGTCGAGATCCATGTTCTCGGGCAGGCGTGAGAAGCTGGTCGGGCGGATCGCCTCGTGCGCTTCCTGGGCGTTCTTGGCCTTGGATGAATACATGCGCGGCGAGGCGGGGACATAGAGCGATCCATGCTGGTCGCCGATGACATCGCGCGCCTGGTTGATGGCCTCGGGCACCATCGAGACACCATCGGTACGCATATAGGTGATCAGGCCGACGGTTTCGCCGCCGATATTGACACCTTCATAGAGCTTCTGCGCCGTCTGCATGGTGCGTGTCGCGGAGAAACCCAGCTTGCGCGCGGCTTCCTGTTGCAGCGTGGACGTCGTGAAGGGGGGCGGCGGGTTGCGGCGGGTCGGCTTGGCCTCGATGCCGCTGATGGAGAGGCTGGCGGCGTTGATCGCGTCAACGGCAGCATTGGCGGAGGCCCGGTCCTTGATGGAGAGCTTTTGCAGCTTCTTGCCGTCCAGCGTGACCAGCTTGGCGCGGAAGCTGTTGCCTCCCGTCGCGATATCCGCGTCGACGGTCCAGTATTCCTCGGCCTTGAACTTCTCGATCTCCAGCTCGCGGTCACAGATCAGCCGCAGCGCGACGGACTGGACCCGGCCGGCCGAGCGCGAACCGGGCAGCTTGCGCCACAGTACCGGCGAGAGCGTGAAGCCGACGAGATAGTCCAGTGCGCGGCGCGCCAGATAGGCGTTGACCAGCTCCATGTCGACGGCCCGCGGATGGCGCATGGCTTCCTGGATGGCCGGCTTGGTAATGGCGTTGAAAGCGACGCGTTCGACAGTGACATTCTTCAGCACGCGGCGTTTGGTCAGCGCTTCCAGCAAGTGCCAGGAAATGGCTTCACCTTCGCGATCCGGGTCAGTCGCCAGGATGAGCTTGTCGCTCTCCTTGACCGCATCGGCGATCGCCTTGACGCGTTTGGCCGACTGGCTGTCGACCTCCCAGGCCATTTCGAAATCCTCGTCTGGCTTGACCGAACCATCCTTGGGAGGAAGGTCGCGAACATGTCCGAAGCTGGCCAGTACAGTATACTGTGAGCCCAGGTATTTATTGATAGTTTTTGCTTTAGCAGGCGATTCGACTACGACGACATTCATCGGTGTTTCCAGGCCGGATGGGGAGATGTGAACTGCGGTTCAAGGCGCGCGAAAGTGTGCGAGCGATCCGACGCTGTCAACTCGGTGAGGCTGAAGTGTGTGTCGCTAGCGCCCCGGAGCGACGGCGAAACAGGCTTCGTCAGCGGCCCCGAAATCGCTGCAGGCCCGGCGGGCGTCCTCGGCGCTGAGCGCCTCGAAGCGAGCCCGCCACAACTGGTTGCCATTGACGTCGACCGAGCGTGCGGCGTGCTGTGCCTGCTCAAGCACAGGAGACAGATCGGCAACGTCGGCCAGGCGTGCCCGAGCCTGATCGGCGGTGTGATAAGCGCCGACCTGGATCGACCAGATAGCGTTCTCCGATGGCATTTCGGGCTGGCTGGAGAGGTCGGAGAGGGGGCTGGCCATCTCGTCTTCATCTGTCAGTACGACACGCAGGGCCGGTGCGGTTTGTGCCGAACCCATTTCGGTGGGAACAGCCACGCCAAGCTCTGCAAACTCGCGCGCAATAATCGCTTGTTCGCGAACCGGGTTGAGGCGGGGAATGGTCAGGGCCGCAAACAGGCGGCTGTCCTGGCGTTGTTCAAGCGTATTGAACGCCGCCTCCAGCAATTCCTCGGCATGGGCATCCCGCGCTGCGGCGGTTGGTCCGCCCATGATGACAGCGATCAGCCGGTTGTCACCGCGCTCTGCAGAAACAACCACGTTGAAACCCGAGGCCCGGATATAGCCGGTCTTCAGCCCGTCCACGCCCTCGACCCGCCCCACCAAGGAATTGTGGTTGCGATAGGTGCGGCCGCGATAGGTGAATTCGGTCCGGTCGAAATAGTCAAAATACTGGGGGAAGTCCCGGTGCAGGGCGATGGCGAGGCGGGCCATGTCCTGGGCGGTCGTGGTCTGGCGGGAATTGGGCAGGCCGGACGCATTGCGGAAGGTTGTGTTGTCCAGGCCCAGGGCACGTGCGCGCTCGGTCATTTCACTGGCAAAGGCAGCTTCGCCGCCGCCGATACGTTCACCCACAGCCACGGCCACATCATTGGCGCTCTTGACCACGAGGGCCAGGATGGCGTCCTCCACGCGAATCGTGTCCCCCGAGCGCAGGCCCAGACCGGAAGGGGGGGCACTCGCGGCATTCGCCGACACGCGGATCTGGTCGTCGATACCGATCTCGCCGATCTCGATCGCCTCGAACAACATGTACAAGGTCATCATCTTGGTCAGCGAGGCGGGATAGCGCTGGGCTTCCGAGCGTCGCGAGTGAAGAACCACGCCGGTATTCTGGTCCACAACAAACGCCGCATAACGTTGGTTGTTGGCATTGGCCGCCGGCGCAGCCAGCACGCTGAGTGCCAGGAGAAGGCTCAGAAAGGGGGCGTGTAGACGTCTCATGCGCGAAATAGTGCGCACGCCACTATTTCCATCGGGTTAAGCATAGCGTCGCAATTGGACGGGTTCGCCAGCGCAGATAAGGGAAATCACAAAATTTGTGCAGCGCACAAAATTCGCTTGACGCGCGTGCTGCAGGTGCGTAGTGATGTTGCGACTGCGAAATGCGGTCGCTGAATCTGAAGTGTGTTGAGCCATGACTGACGTAACCGAGACCAAACCGGCAGCGATTGAAGCCAAGACTGCAGACAAGCCCAAGCCGGCTGTCCGCAAGGCGCCGTCCAAGCCGGGAGCCAAGAAACCGGCGACGAAGAGCGCTCGCAAGACCACGGCGACCAAGAAGACGGCTGCCAAGGCAGCGCCGAAGAAACCCGCCGCCAAAAAGGCCACTCCGGCCAAGCCGAAAACCGTTCAACCTGCTGCAGCCATGACCGCTGCGCCCGAGATCAAAGTTGGAAACACAATGAACCAGACGATCGAAACCATGACTTCCGCCAGCAATGAAGCTCTCAAAGAGGGCTTCGAGAAGACCATCGCTGCTGTGAACGACGCCTCTGCCTTCCAGAAGGAAACGATGGACGCGGTCATCGAGTCCGCTACCGTTGCCGGCAAGGGTATCGAGACGGTCAATGCAAACGCCGTTGCTTACGCCAAGTCCGCTATGGAAGAGGGCGTTGCGGTGACCAAGGCTGTTGCGTCTGCGAAGTCTGTCCAGGAAATCTTTGAGATCCAGTCCGAATACGCCAAGTCCTCCATGGACAGCTACCTGGCAGAGCTGAACAAGACGTCCGAGCTCTTCTCTGACCTGTTCAAGACCTCTTTCAAGCCGCTGAACGATCGCGTTTCAGCCGCTGTCGATCTGGCGCAATCCCAGCGCTAATCGCACCTAAAGAATTTTCCTCCCCGACTGGGCCCGGTGTTTCGCCGGGCCTTCTTTTTTGTGTCTGCAGGTATTTTTCGTCTGTGCAGCGAAAAGCCTGCAGTCAGATCGACTCCGTGTTATCTTTTGTGATGAACCGATTGCACCGCAGACCTTTCCGGTCGCGCGCTCTGTTCCTATCTGTCTATCGAACGACCCGATACTGTTCAAAAGCATGATTATAAAATGACCGAACGAAAACAAGACGATAACGGCATTGAAGAAGAAACTGGCCTGGCGACAAAGACGCGCCCGGCGACAAAGAAACCTTCGCTTTACCGTGTTCTGCTACTCAATGATGACTACACGCCCATGGAGTTCGTCGTTGAGATCCTCGTCGGGATCTTCCGGAAAACTCCCGAAGATGCCGCAAGGATCATGCTTCATGTTCATCAGAACGGCGTCGGTATGTGTGGCGTGTACACGTACGAGGTTGCCGAAACAAAGGTAGCCCAGGTCTTGGACGCTGCACGGCGTGGACAACATCCGCTCCAGTGCACGATGGAAAAGGAATAGAGTGGTGCCATCTTTCTCTACCGACTTGGAAGACTCCCTGCACCGCGCTTTGGGTTATGCCAATGAGCGTGGGCATGAATTTGCGACGCTGGAACACCTCCTTCTCGCCCTCGTGGACGACCAGGACGCTAGCTCCGTAATGAAGGCGTGTGATGTGGACCTCGACGAGCTCCGCGCCACGCTGGTGGAATATATCGACAGCGAGCTCGGCGAGCTTGTCGTCGACGACGAGGAAGATGCCAAGCCGACCGCCGGCTTCCAGCGTGTGATCCAGCGCGCCGTCATCCATGTCCAGAACGCCGGCCGCGAAGAAGTGACCGGGGCCAATGTGCTTGTTGCCCTGTTCGCCGAGCGCGAAAGCCATGCAGCCTACTTCCTCGCCGAGCGTGACATGACGCGCTACGACGCGGTAAATTTCATCTCTCACGGCATTGGCCGCAAGGCGAGCGCGGCGGAACCGCGCGCGGTTCGCGGTACGGAAGAACCGGAAGAGAAGCAGAAGGATGGTGATGCGCTGACCGCCTACACCGTCAATCTGAACGAGAAGGCCAAGGCCGGTGGTGTTGATCCGCTGATCGGCCGTGACAGCGAGGTCGAGCGTTGCATCCAGGTGCTGTGCCGGCGTCGCAAGAACAATCCGCTGCTCGTCGGTGATCCGGGTGTTGGCAAGACCGCCATCGCCGAGGGTATTGCCCGCAAGATCGTCGAGAACGAGGTTCCCGAAGTTTTGGCAACGGCCACGATTTACTCGCTCGACATGGGCTCGCTGCTGGCCGGAACGCGCTATCGTGGCGATTTTGAAGAGCGCGTGAAACAGGTCGTCAAGGAGCTGGAGCAAAAGGACAACGCCGTCCTCTTCATCGACGAGATCCACACGGTCATCGGTGCCGGTGCGACCTCGGGCGGTGCGATGGATGCGTCCAACCTGCTCAAGCCGGCCCTGCAGTCGGGAGAGCTGCGCTGCATGGGATCGACGACCTACAAGGAATATCGTCAGCACTTCGAGAAGGACCGGGCCCTGGCGCGTCGTTTCCAGAAAATCGACGTGGTCGAGCCGTCTGTCCCGGATGCGATCAAGATCCTGCAAGGTCTGAAGTCCTATTTCGAGGACTTCCATGATGTGCGTTTCACCAATGATGCGCTGAAATCTGCCGTTGAGCTGTCGGCCCGTTACATGGGCGATCGCAAACTGCCGGACAAAGCCATCGATGTGATCGACGAGGCGGGTGCACAAATGCGCCTGATGCCGGCGTCCAAGCGCAAGAAGACGATTGGCGTCAAGGACGTCGAGTCGGTTGTTGCGACGATGGCCCGAATTCCTCCGAAATCCGTGTCGAAAGATGACGAAGCGCAGCTGAAACAGCTGGATACCGATCTCAAGCGCGTGGTCTTCGGTCAGGACGAGGCGATTGCCAAACTGTCCACGGCGATCAAGCTTTCGCGTGCCGGGCTGCGTGAGCCGAACAAGCCAATCGGCTCCTATCTCTTCTCCGGCCCGACGGGCGTGGGCAAGACCGAGGTCACCAAACAGTTGGCCGATATCATGGGTGTCGAGCTGCAGCGGTTCGACATGTCCGAATACATGGAACGCCACGCTGTCTCGCGTCTGATCGGTGCGCCTCCGGGCTATGTCGGTTTCGACCAGGGTGGTCTCTTGACCGACGCAATCGACCAGCACCCGCATTGTGTGCTGCTGCTCGACGAAATCGAGAAAGCGCACCCGGACCTGTTCAACATCCTGCTGCAGGTGATGGACAATGGCACGCTGACGGACAGCAATGGCAAGAAGGTCGATTTCCGCAATGTTATCGTGGTGATGACCACCAATGCCGGAGCTGCGGATGCGCAGAAGGAAGCGATCGGTTTCGGTCGGGGCAAGAAGCTGGATGAGGCCGACCAGGCTGTCGAGCGTCTGTTCACGCCGGAATTCCGCAATCGTCTGGATGCGATCATCCCGTTTGCTCCGCTCAGCCCGGAACATATTTCTCGCGTCGTCGAGAAGTTCGTTCTGCAGCTTGAGGCCCAGCTGATTGATCGCGGGGTCACCTTCGAGCTGACGCCGGATGCCACGGCCTGGATTGCCGAGCGCGGCTATGACAGCCGCTATGGCGCACGTCCGCTTGGACGGGTCATCCAAGAGCACATCAAAAAGCCGCTGGCTGACCAGATCCTGTTTGGCGAGCTCAAGAAGGGCGGCCTGGTCAAGGTCAATGTCGATGATGCGGATCCGGAACGGCTGGACTTCCACATCACGCCAGGTGACCGCTTGTTACCGCGTAACAAGAAGACGAAGGACAAGGCTGAAAAGGCCTGATGTCTGGATCGATACGAATTGGAACGGCGCCTCTAGCGGGCGCCGTTTTCTTTTGACCTTCGCTTTAGGAGCGCCAGGGCCAGCTGCACGCACAGCGCGCCCATCCACAACATGCCCACACCCCAGGCCAATTGCGGCGTGATCGCGAGTTGCTGCGAGACAAATGTGATGACAACCATCACGGCTGCGAAAATCATGGCGTGCCAGAATAGGCCTTCGAATTCAGGTGTGATCAAGCCTCTCGCCATTTCCGGCGGGCTCAATGGGTCAGACATGGTCTCTCTCCCGGTCAGATTCAGTTCGCGCTGAATCTCCGCTGCCGAGAGGGTGAAGCTGCTCGCAAGGGCCTTTATGGCTTCAAGGCTTGGTCTGTGGCCTTTCTCGATGCGCTGGATCGTACGCACGCTGAGATCACTGATCTCGGCGAGTTCGGCCTGTGACCAGCCACGCTCCAGTCTCAAGGATTTCAGTCCCATGCACAGCTCCACACCGGTCTCCTCTGCAGAGTTTCAACCGGGCCATTCTGACGTGTTCACACACTATCCAACACGTCACGAACGTGACAGTGGTTGATTTTGGCTGTTATTCCGCGCTTACAGCCGCTGCCGTCTCGTAACCTTGCTGGTTCCGGTACTGGCGTGGGGTAAGCCCCGTTTGAGCCTTGAACGCGCGATTGAACGGGCCAAGCGAAGCAAATCCGCAGTCCAGGGCGACATCCAGAATCGGGCGTTGACCCGCAGCATCATTGGCGAGTGCCGCGCAGGCCTCCTCGATGCGATAGCGGTTGGCCAACCGATTGAAATTGGCCTCCCCCATGCCCGCAGTGATGGCACGACTGACGCGATATTCCGGTTCCCGCAATCGCCGGGCGATATCGGCAACCTTCAGCTCTGTATTGAGGTGGATCCTGTCGTCGCGGAAGAGCGCTTCGATGCGCTGGCCCAGGGCCACATCATCGTTCGTTGCTTCGGACTGACGGACCAGCAGGCGTTCGCCCGTCTTGGTCAGCGGGTTCTGCAAGCGGAAGACCAGCGCCACTGAGGACACCGCGAAAATACTGATGGCACAAAGGGATTGGGCGAGATACTCCGCGTTCGCGGACAGTGTCTCGCGAATGGGCAGCACCATGCACACAGTGACGCAAACACCAAACGCGCCCAGGAAGGCGAGACGAAGGTGCCGCTCGGGGCCACGTGTCAATTCAAACCCGCGCCCAGCTTCAGCGAAACTGAGCAGAAGGGCGGTCGAGCTCAACAGGATCTGGAAACTGCCCAGCGTGTCGTCAATCGCAGCGAATCCATTGCTCGCTGTCCAGAACGGATCCCCGAAGAACAGCAAACCGCGCTTGATCACCGAGGGCAGGAAAATGCCTGCGACCAGCACGAGATGAGGCCAGCGGATCTGGGCGTCGGGGCGGAATAGGGCCCGCGCATACAGGTAGAACACGCTACATGTCGCACCGCCGGCCATGCCGAGCAGGAGAGCGTATCGACCCAGGACCTCGCCGAACACTTCGTGCAACAGGACCAGCGCCATCGAGGTGCAGAACACCGCCCAGCTGGTTTCAAGCGCTTCAAAGCGACCCCGACGCAGGACCCAAAGGATCCAAACGAGGCATCCACTGGCCACAGCCAGTTTGATCGAGTTTGCCAGCAATAACATCAGCCACTCCGTTCCTGCGGCGCACAATCGTGCAATCGCCTTGCCGTGGCAAGGGTGACGGAGGGCGCTTCAATCCCCTGCAAAAACTTTCGCCGATTTCCAAATCGGCGAGAGAAACCCCGATTTTTCAGTCATTTCCCGACTCATGCCGGACCGCACGGTCGGCCGATTGAAAAAAAGAGGAATGTAAAATGAGTGCAGCGGCAGTTACGGATCCGACCGCAACGGGCGCCCACAAGGCGCTGAAAACGGCTGGCATCATCTGGTTCCTGATCGCGACGATCGGGCAGTGGATCTTTGTCTATTACATCGCCATGTATTACGGGCGCAAAACGCTGACCGGCGATTATGGAACGATCAATGATCGCGGTTTGATCAGTGGATATGTCGACGGTGATTTCATCGGCAATCTGCTGTTCCTGAGCCATGTCCTGCTCGCCACGGTGATGATCGTCGGGGGCACGCTGCAATTGACCCCGCCCTTGCGCAAACGCTTTCCCGCTCTGCATCGCTGGACAGGCCGCAGTTTCATCCTCATTGCGCTGATCCTGGCGATCGGCGGGTATTACATGACCTGGGCCCAGGGCGTGCGGCTGAGTGATATCGGGGCGCTGGGTGTCAGCTTCAATGCGCACCTGATCGTCGTCTTTGCGGGCCTGACCCTGTTTTACGCGGTAAAGCGCAGGATCGACGTCCACCGGCGCTGGGCCATGCGGCTGTTCATCGTTGCCAATGGGGTCTGGTTTTTCCGTATTTGCCTGATGGGGTGGTACATGATGAACCAGGGGCCGATGGGTAATTCCCGACAGCTCGACGGGCCGGCCGATATCGCCATCTCCTTTGCCTGTTACCTCCTGCCGCTGGCCGTATTGACGCTGTATCAATGGGCGTCTGATAGCCGGTCCAATACTTTCAAGTGGAGCATGGCCGGCGTGACGCTTCTGGGGGCCCTGGCGACCGGGTTCGGGGTCTTCGCCGCCTATCTGATGATGTGGTCGCCGCATTTCTGACGAGAGGTTGATGGAATCAATTCCCGCGAGGGGCGAATTTCGCATTGCCTCCTGAGATGGAGCTGTTAACGATTATGCCACCAGATCGTTCTGGTCGATAAACGATCTCAAAAAGGGGAGAGAGACTATGAAAAAACTGATCGCAGGCGCCGCTGTTGCGCTTCTCGCTGCGGCTCCGGCTTTTGCTGGCGAGATGGTCATTGAGCTGACCCGTAGCTCTGGTGAGAGCTTTACGCTCGTACTGGACACGACGGCTGGCACGGCTTCCGTGAACGGCAGCACGCCGGAATCCTACACCTGGGACGAAGGCACAAACCAGCTTTGTGCGTCCAGCGGCCTGTGCGTGACCTTTGCTGAGGCAAGCCAGGAAGTGGGTTCCTCCACGACCTATACGACGAATGAAGGCAATTCCGGTACGGCGACCCTGGTGTCCTATTCCGAGTAATTCCTGTTCGTTCGGAACAATTGACGGCGCTCCATCGGGGCGCCGTTTTTGTTTGCGTGTCAGGCGCTTGCATGGGCCGGAATCCTGTCGATAAATGGTTCGACAAGACAATAATTTCACGGGAGGTCGAAGATGAACTGGGCATTGTCCATTGCCCGCGAGGCGATCGCGGATGTCAGGCTGACAGAAGAAGCCAGGCGCGAGCTGGCAGCGGGCGAAACACGCCTGGCCGTTCGTCGTTTCGCGCTCACAGCCAACAACATCACCTATGCTGCCTTTGGCACGGTGATGCGTTACTGGGAGTTCTTTCCGGGCCAGGATGATCGCGGCAGATTGCCGGTTTGGGGATTTGCGGAGATCACCGAAACCCGGTGTGACGGCCTTGATGTGGGCGAATGCATCTATGGATATTTTCCTGCAGGCTCCGAACTCATCGTTCAGCCGGGCAAGATCGAGGACGGCAGTTTCATCGATTTCACCCCGCACCGGGCCGAGTTGGCGCCGGCTTATAACCGTTATGTTCGTTGCGCCGCAGACCCGCTTTGGTCACCGGCTCGAGAAGCCGCGCAAATGGTCCTGCAACCGCTGTTCATCACTTCCTTCCTCCTCGCGACCTTCTTGGGCGACGAAAAAGCCTTTGGCGCTCAGTCGATCTCGCTGACATCGGCCTCGTCGAAAACGGCGATCGCATTGGCCTGGCTGCTCAAGGCCAACCCGGTTGAGGGGGTCAGCGTGCGGGCTCTGACCTCAAAGGGGAATGCCGATTTCGTGGCGGGGCTGGAGCTCTACGACGAGATCGTCACCTATGATGCGCTCGACAGCCTGCCACAAGACGAGCGGCACGTCGTCGTCGACTTCGCGGGCAGCAGCGATATCAATACCGCGATCCACACTCATCTGGTCGACCAGCTGATGGCGAATATTCGTGTCGGAGGCGCGCATTGGGAAAAGAGCGTCCCGGCTTCGGATCTGCCCGGACCAAAACCGCAATTTTTCTTTGCACCGGACCATGCACGCGCTCGCATCAAGGAATGGGGGCAAGAGGCCTTCGACGCTCGCTATCGCGCCGGGTGGGACGGGTTTGCCGATGCCGGGTCGCGCTATTTCGACTATGTCGAAGAAGCAGGCGGAGAGGCTGCCCTCGATGTCTACAAGCGTTTCGTCGCTGGCGGCGTGCCCGCCCGGGCGGCATTGACGATCGCGGTCTAGTCCCGGTCCGCTCCGTCCTTGTTCCGGAAGATGTGTTGGCCGAGTGTCCGGTAAAGGGAGGCTCGGTCGATTGGCTTGGACAGGAAGCCGTTCATGCCCGCGTCTTCGCAGGCACGGATGTCAGCCTCGGCGACATGGGCTGTCAGCGCGATGACGGGCAGGGCGGCCAGGTCCTCCCGTTCGCGCAGACGCATGGTTGCCTGCAGCCCGTCCATTTCCGGCATGGACACATCCATCAGGACCGCATCAAAACGGTGCTCATCCAGCGCGGTGAGCGCTTCGCGTCCATTGGCGGCACGGATCACGCGGGCGCCGCACCGTGTCAGGTGGTGGGTCACAACAAAGGCATTGGTGTCGCTGTCCTCGGCCAGCAGGATCCGGACGTCGCCGCAGTCGGGGATGTTGCTGTCGACCGGCGGTTCCGCCTCGGCAGCGCTCACATCCTCGTTCACGGGAATGCGGACGGTGAACGTCGTGCCGACGCCGGTTTCCGAAACAACGGTGATGGTGCCGCCCAACAGGTCGACAAGGCTTCGGGTGATGGCCAGGCCGAGGCCAACGCCCCCATGTCGCCTCGAGCGGGATGCATCCGCCTGGACAAAACGGCCGAAGACACGCTCGCGAGTCGCCCGGGTCATCCCGATGCCGGTATCGCAAACACGCAGGATCAGCGCGTCGCCAGCCCGGTGCTCGACCGTCACATCCACCTGACCCTGATCGGTGAATTTGAGTGCGTTCTGCGTGAGATTGAACAGGATCTGGCGAATCCGGTGGTGATCGGTGCGGACGGCCAGCGGTGCGATGTCAGCGTGAACGTTGAAATTGAGACCAGCGCGGGCCGCCTGTTCAGCAAACGCGCCTCGTACATCCTCGACCAAGGTTTCAAGCCGCCCGGTCTCCTCCTTGACCTGCATGGTTCCCGCCTCGATCCGTGAGAAGTCGAGCAATTGATCGATCAGGGCAGTGAGGTCGTCACTGGACCGCGAGGCCCGCGCAATCAAGGCGAGTTGTTCGTCATTCATTCCGGTCTCGGCGAGGATGTCCAGGCAACCGGAAATCCCGTTGAGCGGCGTGCGAACCTCATGGCTGATATTGGCCAGGAAGTCCTGTTTGGCCCGGTTGGCCGCATCGGCCTCGCGTTCAGCGACGCGCAGGCGTTTCGTGGCCGAGCGCAGGGAGCTGATGAGACGGCATTGCGCCCATTGTGCAGCCGTCAACGCAGCGATGGCCTTGAATGTGTCCAGATCGGATTCGCGAAACCAGCCGGGTGAGGGATGTTCGGAATCCAGCACACCGAGCAATTCATTGCCGTGCAGGATTGGAATGCATAGCTCCGAACCGGGCGGAGCGAGGTCGTGGATATAACGCGGATCGGCGCGGGTATCCCCGACCAGCAACGGGGTATGGCTGTCGGCGACCGCGCCGGTAATCCCTTTCCCGACGGGAATGCGCAGCGCGTTCTTGATCTGTCGCCGCAGAGGCGTTTTTTCGCCGATCGCCGCGGCCTGTACGAGGGTGTCTGTCTCGCGCTCCAGCCTGTAGATCACGCAGTCTGCATAGCCCAAACGTCCGACCACGCTCTGCGCGACGTACCAGAGCAGCTCGTCTTCCTTGTTGAGGCTGACCAGCCGGGCCGCAAATTCACGATAGATTTGCAGCTCTCGCTCTGCAGCGAGCGGAGTGTGCATGTCCTCGCGAGTGTTGTGCCGATCCTCGATCACGCTTCACTCTCCCCGTTCTCACCCGCTCGGAGACGCAAGTTCAGGGCCGTTATTAACCCATTGTTATCCAGTCTATTTTTGAATATAATTGCAGAATGCGGCGCGAGTAGTTGCAAAACGCAAAAGAATATTTGCATTTGGCGATGTGATTATTCATGCCATCACGGTCCGTGTGCCAAGCAAGAGGCCCGAGAACTGTGTGTCTTCCTGGGTGGAACACGGCGGACCACTTGTTCATGCTGTGCAAGCGCAACGCCTGACCGCCTTGTTGTCCCGTAACCTGGTATCCGTGATGTCACGCTCCCTCGATCTCCTGTCCAGCACGTTTGGCTTTCCCGGTTTCAGGCCCGGGCAGGAGGAGATTGTCGACCGGCTGCTGGCCGGGACGAACACGTTGTGTGTCATGCCGACCGGTGCAGGAAAGTCGTTGTGTTACCAGGTGCCGGCGCTGTTGATGGACGGGCCGAGCGTGGTGGTCTCGCCGCTGACGGCCTTGATGGATGACCAGGTGGCCGGCCTGACGGCCAATGGCGTCAAGGCCGTGGCGATCCATTCCGGGCGCGACCGAGAGGAAAACGTCCAGGCCTGGCAGAGTTTCAAATCGGGCGAGGCCAAACTCCTCTACATGTCGCCGGAGCGCATGATGACCGGGCGCATGCTGGCAGCGCTGGACGGGCTGCAACCCGCCATGTTCGTCATTGACGAGGCGCATTGCATTTCCAAATGGGGGGCCAGTTTCCGGCCGGAATACGAGATGCTGTCCGCACTGTCCGAGCGTTTTCCCGACGCCGTGATCGGGGCTTTCACAGCGACGGCGGACGAGGTCACGCGCGGTGATATCGCGGCCAAGCTGTTTGCCGGTGAGGGCGATATCGTTGTGCACGGCTTTGATCGACCCAACCTGTCGCTGGCGGTCGCGCCAAAACAGAAATGGAAGGACCAGCTGCTCGCGTTTCTCGACGCGCGACGCAAACAGTCCGGCATTGTTTATTGCCTCTCGCGCAAACAGACCGAGGAAGTGGCGCAATTACTGGTCGGTGAGGGCTATCGTGCCTTGCCCTATCACGCCGGACTGGCACCGGAAACGCGGCGGGAGAACCAGGAAAGCTTTATGGCCGAGGATGGCGTGGTCATGGTCGCCACCATCGCTTTTGGCATGGGCATCGACAAGCCGGACATCCGTTATGTCCTCCACCTTTCCCTGTCAGGCTCGATGGAGGCCTATTACCAGGAAATCGGCCGCGCCGGGCGCGATGGTCAACCAGCTGATGCCATGTTGCTATATGCCATGGGCGATGCGCGCATGCGGCGGCAATTCATTGACCAGGATGGTGAGGATGAACGTCACAAACGCCAGGAGCACAAGCGCCTCGACGCGCTCCTGGCCTATTGCGAGGCGACCCAGTGCCGCCGCCTGGCGCTGTTGGCCTATTTCGGTGAGACGGGCGGTCAGGCTTGCGGCAATTGCGATATCTGCCTGGACCCGCCCACGCTGATTGACGGCACGCGCGAGGCGCAGATGCTCTTCTCCGCCATTGCCCGCACCGGACAGGTGTTTGGCGTGGGCCATATCACCGACATCCTGCGCGGCTCGGCATCCGAGAAAGTGCTTGCCCGCGGTCATGATCAATTGCCCACCTATGGTGTCGGCCAGGACCGGCCCAAGGCCTTCTGGCAAGGCCTGACCCGCCAGATGCTGGCCTCAGGTCATCTGGAGCTGGATATCGGCGGTTATGGCGGTCTGCGTCTGTCCGAAAGCGGTGACGCCGTGCTGCGCGGCAAGGCGAGTGTCGAAATCCGCGAAATCGTCGTGAAGAAGGAAACCCGCCGCACCAAGGCCGCCATCGCCGCCGCAGCAGCCGATGTGGACCCCGATCTTCTATCCCGCCTCAAGGCCGTGCGCCGCGAGCTGGCGGCAGAGCGTAATGTCCCGGCCTATGTGATCTTCTCCGACGCAACGCTCATCGACATGTGCCACCTGCAACCACGCAATCTGGACGAAATGGGCAGCGTCAACGGCGTCGGCCCGAAAAAGCTGAAGGATTTTGGGGAGGTGTTTCTGGAGGCTCTGCAGGAAGCGAAAGCCTAGGGTCCAATGGCAACCACCTGGAGATTGGCCCATAATCATCCTGATTGGTTTTGATGTGCTGGTGGCAGAAAATCGGTACGTGTCCCCGTTTTTCCCACGCTGGAAAAACGGTGTGTGTCCCTGTTTTTTTCCTTTAGTGGCTGTCCCATTTTTGGTGTGGGTCCCCGGTTTCTGGAGCATAGCGAATAATGGAAATATTAAGAGCTCATAGTATTGCGTCCGGAGCGCTTTGGATTGGGTTCTCTCCTATATTGTTGGCTTGGACGGCCTATTACCTCTGGTTTAACATCGGGGGAGCAGAGGCTATATTTGTTCGCTATTTTCATGAAGTATTCTCAAAATGGGCGATGTTGACCCTGGCGTACTGCACTTTCATGAATGTAGGCATTGTCCTTCGAGTGAATTTGCTCGCCGCACGGCACAACATTCGAACGAGGTCGTCTTATGCCGTCCTATTGGCCTGGTTGAAAACTTCCCGCCTCGAAGATCGGGTTTTTGGATTTCTAATGCGTGATTTCGTTCAGGACATGGCAGCGTCAGATTAAACGGCGCGCAAAAAAACATGAGATGTCCAGATTTGAGCTGTCGTTTGTACATTTTGAGCGGTGGTGCACTTGGGGAGGTGCAGCGCCGCGCAGCTTCAATTCTTAATGTCGATTACGACTATGGGTTGATAAAGGATTCTTCTCTGTATGCCTCAATAAAAAGGAACAATGACTTCTCTGAAGCTAAGCTGTCGAGATAAAACAGGAACACCCACCAATTAGTGCCCGCCCCCCCAATTGGTGATCTTACAAAAACCGGTCATGCTGACCTATGGGTCCTGACTTTCGTCAGGATGAGGCGGCTTGAAACCATCTCCCTAAGGCATCTCGATCGCCGCAGCGATTTTCTCCGCCTGGGCTTGCAATTCCGCCATATCCGCCTGGCCACCGCCATGCGCACCCAGGGCTTCGCCTTCCTTGCGCGGGATGATGTGGAAATGGACGTGGAACACCGTCTGGCCAGCCGGGGCGCCGGAGAACTGGGTCATCACGATACCGTCGGGATTTAGCGCTTTTTTGACCGCTTGCGCGATGCGCTTGACGCGCAGCATGGCGCCCTGGAGCGCGCCGTCGGTCAGTTCCAGCAGATTGCGCGCGGGTTCGCGCGGCACCACCAGGACATGGCCGGGCGCTTGCGGGAAAATGTCCATGAAGGCGAGCACCTGTTCGTCCTCATAGACTTTCACACAGGGCATCTCGCCGCGCAGGATCTTGGCGAAGATATTCTCCGGATCATACTGGCCATCAATGCTCATCGTGCGTCTCCTGTTTGGGTTCAACGGCCTTAAACGGACTCTCCTGGCGCTGCAATTCGATATCGTGCAGCACGGCCGGGCGTTCCTGGTCCAGGAAATCTGACACAGCGCCGCGGAAGCCGTCATCGGCAATATAGTGGGCAGAATAGACGGGCGAGGGCAGATAGCCGCGCGCCAGCTTGTGTTCGCCCTGGGCTCCCGCCTCGACGCGGTCCAGTTTCAGTGCGATCGCGGCATCAATGGCCTGGTGATAACAGAGCTCGAAATGCAGGAACGGGTGATCAGCGAGGCGTCCCCAATAACGACCATAAAGGGCATGGGAGCCGATGAAGTTGAGCGCTGACGCGATATAGCGGCCATCCTGTTTGGCCATCACCAGCAGGACCTTGTCACGCATGCGTTGATGGATCAGGTCAAAGAAAGCGCGATTGAGATAGGGAAAACCCCATTTGCGCGATCCGGTGTCCTGGTAACAGGCAAAAAACACGTCCCAGTGTTCCGGGCGCAGATCGTCTCCGGTGAGCTGCTCGATGACCAGCCCGGCTTGGGCGGCTTCGCGTTCCTTGCGCAGCGCCTTGCGCTTGCGAGAGGAGAGCGCGTCCAGGAAGTCCGCATAGTCGCCATAACCCTGATTGCGCCAGATATACTGGCGGTCCACGCGGCGCAGCAAGCCCAGCTCTCCCAACTCCTGCCAGCTTTGTTGGTCGGGGAAGGTGATATGCCAGCTGGCCAGATTCCATTGTGAGGCTGCCTGGATGCCCGCGGACACCAAGAGGCGTTGCGTGTCCGGGTCCGGTGCGAGGATCCGGCGACCGGTCACGGGCGTGAACGGGACGGCGCTGAGCATTTTGGGATAATACTGACCACCGGCACGCTCCCAGGCATCAGCCCAGGCATGGTCGAAGACATATTCGCCCTGGCTATGCGCCTTGAGATAAAGCGGCAGGGCGCCGACCAGCGCACCCGCGGCATCTTCCAGCGTCAGGTGACGGGGATACCAGCCGGTGTCCGGCGTGGCACTTCCGCTTTCTTCCAGTGCCTGCAGGAAGTCCCAGCTCAGGAAAGGGTCGAACTCGGCGCCTGGCGGATTGGCGAGTTGATCCCACTGATCGCGCGGGATGTCGTTGAGGGCGCCATGCGATCGCACGGTCAGGCCATCAGGCGTGTCCGGTTCAGCCGAGCTCATTGCGGAATAGCCTAGTTGCTCCGACGCTGCCGACGTCGATCTGCGGCGGTCGGGACAGAGACCGCTTCAATTTCGGTCGCGCGAACCCAGGCCGGTGTGCCATGTTGCAGCTGGTTGCGAGCACGCATGGCGAACTCGCGAGCGCGGGTCCTGTTGCCCACAGCAAAGGCCTGTTCGGCAATGGCCAGCTGGGCGAGGGCGGTTTCGCCGCTGCGTTCATGCACGATCGACAATTGGTACCAGCCAAAGGCATTATCCGGCTCGATATCCAGCGCCACACGCAGATTGCGGCGAGCCTCTTCGAGCATCTGGTCATCCTCGGTGGCGATCTGGGCGATCGCCAGATTGATCCTCAGCAGCGGAGCGGTCGGGGCCAGCTCGACCGAGCGCTGGTGGTACTGGATCGACTCCTGCGGGCGCCCGCTCTCGAACAGCATCTGTCCGTAAAGCTCCTGGAAATAGGGATTTTCCGGCTCTTCCGCGATCAGGCTCTCGATTTCCTCGCGGGCCTCGTCAAGCCGTGCATCATGGTAATAGGCCACCGCGCGGGCATAGCGCGCCGGCAATGACTGATCGGTCTCCGGATAGCGATAGAACACGAATTCCGGGGCCACGAGGAAGCCGTAGATCTTGGCCTGGATGCGCTGGAGATAGGCCACGTCTTCTTCCGGGTCCAGGACCTCGGCATGTTCGCTCTGTTCAACGTTTTCACGCAGGGCATCGATACGGTGGCTGGACAGTGGGTGCGAGCGGAAATACGGGAAACGCCGCGCGTTCGACATGACTTCCTGATAGCGAAAGCGGTCGAAGAACTCGACCAGGCCGCGCCCGGACTGACCCGTGGTCTCAAGATAACCCAGCGCCGCCTGGTCTGCGGAAGATTCCTGTCCGCGGCTGTAGGTCATGAAGCTGAGGGCACCAAATTGCTGGCTCGACGCCATCAGGGCTGCTCCCGCACCGCCTTCACCGGCCAGCGCGGCCAACAGGCCCAGGCCCATGGAGACGTAAACGGGAACAGCGGCATTGGCCATCGCGTCGCCGGAGCGTGCGAGGTGTGCACCCGCAATATGCGCGGTTTCGTGCGCAATCACGCCCTTGAGCTGGTTGGGCGTGCTGGCCTCAACAATAATACCGGTGTGAAGAAAAATGTTCTGACCGCCGGTGACGAAGGCGTTCATGCTCGGGTCGGCGACCAGATACATGTCCACATCAGCAGGCTGCAGACCCGCAGCGACCAGGATAGGGTCAGTATACTCGCGCAGCAGATGTTCAATCTCTGTATCCCGGATCAGTGATTGACCCAGGGCTTCTACGCTTGATGCCGTGGCAAGGAAACACGCTACGGCGATGGCTTTGAGGATTTTCATCCTACCTCCACTACACAGCCCCCGCCGGAATATCTTAGCAGCGCTTCCCCAAAGCGCCAGTTCCAGGCGATCATCCGGCTCTCACCTTCGCGAGAGCCGGATGAACAGGACCTGTTAGTTGCCAAACAGACCAGTGCGATTCCACCAACCCTTGCGTTTCGGCTTGGACTCGTCGGTGCTCTCGGCTTCGGCTGCCGGTTCGGCTGCGACGGGCTCTGCCGCCTCGGTTTTGGGAGCGTCCTCGGAAGCAGGCGCGTCAGCAGCCTTCTTCCTGGTACGACGACGCTTGGGTTTTTCCGTCGGTTCCGCTTCAGCTTTTTCGGCCGTTTCTTCAGCCGACTTGTCTTCCGCGCTGGCCTCTGCTGCAGCGTCGGCCTCGACATCAGCCTTCTTGCGACGGGTCCGACGTTTCGGTTTAGGCTTGTCTTCAGCCGGTTCGGCTTTCGGTTCTGCTTCAGCCGAGCTATCCGCCGTTTCTGTAGCGGGCGCGGCTTCCGCGTCAGCATCGGCCTTCTTGCGACGCGGACGACGGGTGCGCTTGGGCTTGTCTTCTTTCGGCGTTTCAGTCTCCGCCTCGGCGGGAGCCTCCGCAGACGTCTCATCCGCCTGTGCAGTGTCCGCCTCGGCAGTGTCATCTGACTTCTTGCGGCGGGTCCGGCGCTTGCGCTTGGGCTTTTCGTCCTCGTCAGCGGGCGCCTGTGCTTCCACAGGCGCAGCGTCGGCTCCAGTGTCGGTCTCGGCTACGGCAGCCTCTTCCTCGTTTTCAGAGGTGTCCGCTGTCTCTGTTTCTGTTTCCGCATTGGCGTTTTCGCCCCGACGTCGACCGCGACCACCACGGCGTCCGCGACGACGACGGCGCTTCGGCTTGTCGTCCTCTTCGCCATCGGTTTCATTCTCTTCAGCAGAGTCTTCGTTGGCGTTTTCGCTTGCCTCAGAGGTCGAACCTTCTTCGCTGCGACCGCCGCGACGACGGCGGCGACGACGACGACGGCGGCCACTGCCTTCGCGTTCTTCCTCTTCCTCGGCTTCCGGTTCCTCGACATCGATCTCGTCAATGGATTCGACCGAGAGCGGTGCCATTTCGATCTTCAGCTCCTGGCCCGGCTCACGCGTGTCCAACAGATCGATATTGAATGTCGGTGCGGTCAGCTGATCATTGGCCGCAACCATGATCCGCATCTCGAACCGTTCCTCGATCGAGAGAACATGGTCGCGTTTCTCATTGAGCAGGTAGAGGGCAACAGCCGTTGGAACCGTGATCCGGATCGCCTTGGCACGACCGCGCGTGCCTTCCTGTTCCAGACCGCGAAGCGCGACAAGGGCGCTGGATTCTGCGGATCTCAACAGGCCGGTGCCAGCGCAGTGCGGGCATTCCGTCGTGGAGCCCTCGATGAGGCTGGTGCGGCGACGCTGACGGGAAATCTCCATCAGGCCGAACTGCGAGATGCGGCCCATCTGCAAGCGCGCCCGGTCGCGCTTGAGCACGTCCTTCATGCGCTTTTCGACCGCCCGGTTATTCTTCGACTCATCCATGTCGATGAAGTCGATGACGATCAGCCCGGCGAGGTCACGCAGTCGCATCTGGCGCGCAGCTTCAGTCGCGGCTTCCAGATTGGTCTTCAGGGCCGTCGCCTCGATATTGCGCTCACGCGTGGCGCGCCCCGAGTTGACGTCGATGGAAACCAGCGCCTCGGTCGGGTTGATGACCAGGTAACCGCCGGATTTCAGCGGCGCGATCGGCGAGTAGATGGCCTCGAGCTGGTTCTCGACCTGGTGACGCAGGAAGAGCGGCACTGGCTCCTTGTAGTGCTGGACCTTCTTGGCATGGCTCGGCATGAGCATGCGCATGAAGCCCTTGGCTTCCTTGTAAGCCGCTTCGCCCTCGACCAGAACCGAATCGATTTCCTTGTCATAGAGGTCGCGAATCGCGCGTTTGACCAGATTGCCTTCCTCATAGATGAGGGAGGGCGCCACGGCCTTGAGCGTGGCTTCCCTGATATTGCTCCACAAGCGCATCAGATAGTCGGCGTCGCGGCGGATCTCGACCTTGGTCCGCTTGGCACCTGCCGTGCGGATAATCAGGCCGACGCCCTTGGGCAGTTCCAGCTCGCTGACGACAGACTTCAGGCGCTTGCGGTCGGCGGCGTTGGAGATCTTGCGGGAAATGCCACCACCACGCGGGGTGTTCGGCATCAACACACAATAGCGGCCGGCCAGAGAGAGATAGGTGGTCAGGGCCGCGCCCTTATTGCCGCGCTCTTCCTTGGCAACCTGGACCAGGAGAACCTGGCGGCGCTTGATGACTTCCTGGATCTTGTAGCGGCGATACAGCTGGCGGCGCATGCGCGCGGCCTTCTGTTCGTCGATATCATCCTCGACATCATCACTGTCGGTTTCGATTGTCTCGGCAGAGGTGTCGTCACCGTCGTCGTCGGCGTCATCGCCGGCGTCTGCACTGGCGCTGTCCTCATCGGACACGTTCTCGGCTGTGGGCGTTTCCGCCGTTTCGTCCTCGTCGTCATCCTCATCGGCGACAGCAGAAGCTTCTTCCTCGGCAAGGGCCAGTCGGTCCTCATAGGGGATCTGGTAATAGTCCGGATGGATCTCGTTGAAAGCGAGGAAGCCGTGACGATTGCCGCCGTATTCGACGAACGCCGCCTGCAGCGAGGGTTCTACTCGCGTGACCTTGGCCAGATAGATATTTCCTCGAATCGGCCGCTTGGCTGCGGCTTCGAAATCAAATTCCTCGACTTTGGGTCCATCGACTACGACGACGCGGGTCTCCTCGGGATGACCTGCGTCGATCAGCATTTTCTTTGACATTAAGGGAGTCTCCTGCGCGCACATACAGTCCGTCCCGGCCGCTTGTGGCGGCAACAGGAGACAGTTGTGGCGGGGTGCTGGAAAGCGAGTCTCGGCCTGTCGAGATGTGGAAATGATGCAGGCGTCGCTCGCGCATCTTTGCGTTTCCTTTGGCAGGCTTTCGCGGCGGTCGCCGGCGGGCCTGCGGTGGTCGGGGCCGAATATCCGGGTGGATATCCAACAGTGTTCAGCGGGTCGGCGCTGGCTTCGGCAAGCCTGAAATAGGGGCGCCGAAACAGGCCTCATCGCGCCGGGCGAACTTCGGGTTGAATGCGTCCGGTCACCACAGCAGATGCAAGATGCAACATTCGTCGCCCGAAGGGAAGTCTTTCACGCCGTTGGAAAAAACTTTGGATGTTGAAGATTTTCATCAACCAAACGTCAAGTTCCATCGATTAGGGTGCGATAAAAGCCGTGGACAGAATCACGGCGTATGCGATGGTGTGGGTATGCGTGTACTGGCAATTTTAGCAGCGTGTTGTGCGAGCCTTGTCTCGGGCGCTGCAGCTCTGGCAGATCAGGAAGTTCGGGCGGTTCGTTTCGGTGGTGACGAGGCGCGAACCCGCGTGGTTGTTGAAACTTCGCAACCCGGCGAGTTCCGGGCCTACACGCTTGACGGTGTGTCAACGCGCCTTGTTGTCGACCTTCCCACCTCGTCCTGGCATGTGCCGGGGCTGGAGGCAGGCGAGGGCGTCGGTACCGGTCTGGTTGATGGCTTCCGCTTCTTCAATAATTCCGCATCTTCATCGCGCATTGTCTTCGAACTGGATCATCCCGCGATGATCGACAGTCAGTTTTCGCTCGAGCCTGCGCCGAACAGCAGCAATTACCGCATTGTTGTCGATCTGGCGCGCACCAGCGAACGGGCCTTCCGCGAAACATCCGGTGTTCAGCCGGTCGCCAATACGATCGATACCCTGATTGCCGAGCGCGTCGAGGCGGTTTATGTTCCTCCGGCGCGTGAGCGCCGTGTCATCGTCATCGATGCTGGTCATGGCGGCCATGATCCGGGGGCGATTGGTCAAGGTGGCACCTATGAGCGTGATGTCGCGCTGGCTGCGGCACGCGAGCTGCGCGATCAGCTCGAAGCTACCGGGCGATATGAGATCGTGTTGACGCGTGACCGGGATGTATTCCTGTCCCTGCAGGAGCGCGTACAGGTTGCCGCCGATGTGCGGGCGGACCTGTTCCTGTCCATTCACGCTGACTCCGTTCCGACCAATCGAAATGCGCGCGGCGCTGCGGTCTACACACTCAATGATCGCGCAGAAAACCGGGCGCGCAATCGTGCGCTCCGCAGTGCCAACCACTCCGAAGAAGCCGACGTAAACAATATCCTGGTGTCCCTGGAGCTGCGCGAGAAGCGCAACCAGTCCTCGGCGTTCGCTGAGGTGCTGCTGGAACATCTCGGTGATGCCGGCCCGCTGTTGAGCAACCCGCACCGGCAGGAAAACTTCTATGTCCTGCTCGATAGCCGCGTTCCGGCCGTCTTGTTCGAGATGGGCTTCCTGTCGAACGCAACGGATGAGCGCAATCTCAATTCGCCCTCCCATCGTCGCCGGCAGATGGCGGCCGTGACCCAGGGGATCGACGATTATTTCGCGACGCGTGGCGATATGGGCGAATACCCCGAGAGTGCAAACACCCCCATTCGAGCGCGCTAGAGCGCTTCCATCCCGCGGCCGGACCGGTCATAATGCGGCCCTGATGTCGTGGTGAAGACGCGACACCGGGGAATGTGGGGCCTTGAGAGCGTAATGAAGATTTTCACACTGCGTAATGTGTTGCGGACCGCCATGTGGGGCGGGATCGTCGCACTGGGTACGGCGCTGGTTGGCGTCATCGTTGCCGCTGTCTATGTGGTGCGCGTCACCGCGGATCTCCCCGACTACCAGCAATTGGCGGAATACGAGCCGCCGGTGATGAGCCGTGTGCATGCCGGCGATGGTCGCCTGATCGCCGAGTATGCCCGCGAGCATCGTGTGTTCGTGCCCATCGAAAACATCCCCCAGAGCCTGGTCCAGGCCTTCATTTCGGCCGAGGACAAGAATTTTTACGAGCATGGCGGACTGGATTTCCGCGGTATTATCCGTGCGGCCTTTGCCAATATCCGTCATGTCATCCTGGGTGAACGTCTCGAGGGGGCCTCGACGATTACCCAGCAGGTGGCCAAAAACTTCCTGCTTTCTTCTGCGCAGCGACTGGAACGCAAGGTGCAGGAAATGGTGCTGGCGCGTCGTATCGAGCGCGCCTTCACCAAGGACCAGATTCTCGAGCTCTATCTCAACGAGATTTATTTCGGCCAGCGCGCCTATGGAGCCGCTGCGGCCGCGCTCAATTACTTCGACAAATCCCTGGACGAGTTGACGCTCGACGAGGCGGCCTTGCTGGCTGCTGTCGTCAACGGCCCGGCACGCTTCCACCCGATCCGTCATCCGGAGCGCACGATTGACCGTCGCAACTGGGTGCTGTCGCGTATGGCTGCCAATGGCTACATCACCGAGGAAGAAGCGCGTGAAGCGGCCCAGCAGCCGCTCGAGATCGCTGAGCGCCTGAGTGGTGATGACTATCTCGCCGCAGAATACTTCGTCGAGAATGTCCGTCGGCAGGTCTTCTCCATGTATGGCGACGAGGAATTGTATCACGGCGGTCTTTCGATCCGGACGACGCTGGACACGACCATGCAGCTGGCAGCACGCCAGGCTTTGCGGGACGGGCTGGAAACCTATGACCGCCGCCACGGTTATCGCGGTGCCTTGGGCCAGATCGAGCTGGAAGAGGGCTGGGAAACCCGTCTTGAAGAATTCACCCTGCCGCGCGATCTCGATGCGGGCTGGATGGGGGCTGTTGTACTGTCCCTGAGCGCAGACGCTGCCGAGATCGGCTTTGCAGACGGAACACGGGGCTCGATCCCGATGGCGGCGCTGGAGTGGGGCCGCGAGACGCTGCCGGATGGCGAGTTGGGCCCCATTGTCACCACTCCGTCCGAAGTGCTCTCGAGCGGTGATGTGATCCTCGTGGAATCGATCGCCGACCAGGAAGATTACACAGACGGTCAATACGGGCTGCGTCAGATCCCCGCAATTAACGGCGCAATCATGGCGATGGACCCTCACACCGGGCGTGTCCTGGCTATGATGGGCGGTTACAGCTTCCAGCACAGCCAGTTCAATCGCGCGACCCAGGCGCGCCGTCAGCCCGGTTCATCCTTCAAGCCGTTCGCCTATGCTGCGGCGCTGGATAATGGCTATACACCGGCGAGCCTGATCCTGGATGCGCCCTTTATCGCCTCGGGCGGTGCGGACGAGCGCTTCTATATGCCATCCAACTATGCCGAGCGTTATTACGGCATGTCGACGCTGAGGCTGGGCCTGGAGCTCTCACGGAATGTGATGACGGTCCGTCTTGCCCAGGAAATGGGCATGCGGCCGATCGCGGACTATGGCGAACGTTTCGGTATCTATGATGAATTGTCGCCGGTTCTGGCGATGTCGCTGGGTGCGGGCGAGACAACGCTCTACCGTCTGGTGTCGGCCTATGCGACGCTGGTCAATGGGGGGCGCCGTGTCGAGCCGACCATTCTTGACCGCGTTCAGGACCGAACGGGTGCGACTATCTTCGCGCACGAACAACTTGAGTGTGGCACCTGTGATGTCGAGGAGTGGACCCAGGAATTGCTGGAGCCGTGGTTTGCCGACAGCCGGATGGAAGTCGTGGACCCTGTCACCGCCTATCAGGTTGTACACATGCTCGAGGGCGCAGTGCAGCGTGGCACGGGTACGGCATTGCGTTCGCTTGGCCGGCCCATGGGCGGCAAGACCGGCACAACCAATGATTTCCGCGATGCGTGGTTTGTCGGGTTTTCACCGGACCTGATTGTCGGCGTCTATGTCGGCTTTGACACGCCTTATCAGCTGGGCAGCGGTGAGGCGGGTGGCCGCGTGGCAGCCCCGATCGCGCGCGATTTCTTTGGCCAGGTGATCGGTGATTATCCGGTTGCGCCCTTCCGGGTGCCGGAAGGTGTGCGCCTGGTCCCGATCGACCGTCTGACTGGAGAGCCGGGTATTCTCGGTCAGTCCGGTGTTATTCTCGAAGCCTTCCGTCCGGGGTCGGAACCCTCGCGTCAGAGTGTTGACGAAGAGAGCGGGCTGTCCTTCGCGACGTCCTCAGTCAGTGAGCGTCCGCAAGATGCCGGCCTTGACGAATTGCTCGAGGAAGACGGCGGTGAGGAAGAAGAGGACGAGCTGGGCGGGCTGTACTGACCTGTACTGCCCGGCTTGTCTCCATGGGCGAGCCTGATTATCCCTGAAGCTTCAATTCCCGACGCCTAGACGAGTCGATTTATGCGCGCAGACATCCAGACCTTGTCCGATGAAATCCAGCAGGCCGTAGGCTTGCTGAGGAGGCGTCTTTGACTGGGATACTGCCCAGAAACGCCTAGACGAACTCACAGCCATGTCCGAAGCGCCGGACTTCTGGAATAACAGTCAGAAGGCGCAGGCGCTGATGCGGGAGCGCACCCGTCTGGACGACGCCATGACCGTCATCCAGGACGCCGAGGTCGAACTGTCCGACACGCTCGAACTGGTCGAGCTGGCCGAGATGGAAGCCGATGAGAGCATCGTCGAGGACGCGGTCGAGAGCCTGAAGGCCCTGCAGGACAAGATGAAGCGCGCCGAGCTGGAAGCGCTGCTGTCCGGCGAGGCCGATGGCAATGACAGCTACCTGGAAATCCATTCCGGTGCCGGCGGTACGGAGAGCCAGGACTGGGCCTCCATGATGACGCGCATGTATACCCGCTGGGCCAATGCCCGCGGTTACAAGGTTGAGGTCATCGAGGAGCAGGCCGGCGAAGAGGCGGGGCTCAAATCCGCTACCCTGTTGATCAAGGGCGAGAATGCCTATGGCTGGCTGAAGACCGAGACCGGCGTCCACCGTCTGGTGCGGATCTCGCCTTTTGATTCCAGTGCGCGTCGCCATACCAGTTTCGCCAGCGTTGGCGCCTATCCACTCATCGACGACCAGATCGAGGTCGATATCGAGGAAAGCAAGGTCCGCACGGATACCTACCGCGCCTCCGGTGCCGGTGGTCAGCACGTCAATACAACGGACTCAGCCGTTCGTCTGACCTATGACATGCCGGGCCAGGAACGCCCGATCGTGGTGCAGTGTCAGAATGAGCGATCCCAGCACAAGAATCGGGCCCAAGCCTGGGACATGCTGCGCGCCCGGGTCTACGAGATCCAGCTGGCCGAACGCGAGGCCGCTGCCCAGGCTGAGGCGGATGCCAAGACCGAGATCGGTTGGGGCCACCAGATCCGCTCCTACGTTCTGCAGCCCTATCAGATGGTCAAGGACTTGCGCACTAATGTGGAAACGTCCAATACCGGCGGCGTCCTTGATGGAGATCTCGACCCGTTCATGGCCGCGGCCCTGGCAGCGCGTGTAGGTGGCGACGAGGAAGAGAACTGAGAGCCAACGGCGTTTGGCGCTTGAATTGCCACGAGCATTGCGTCTGATATCTGCCAGTGGTTGAGCGCGTTAGGCGCGCTGCATCAATGGGAGTTGCTCGTGTCTTATTTGTGGACGTTCTTTGTTGCCATGCTTTTGGTCGGAGTCATCAGCGAACGCTTCAACGCGCTTCGGAAGCGGCAGGACGAACAGTTTCGTATTCTGCTCAAGGCGATGGGGCGGGAAGACCTGCTTGAGGAGAGACCGGAGGAGGCCTAGCCGCTATCGCCCAGCAGGTCCGCGATGGCTTTCACATAGGCCTTGAAGGCTGCGCGTCCGGTTTTGGTGATGCGGGCGCGGGTGAGGGGTTTGCGGTCGAGGAAGCTTTTCTCGATTTCGATATAGCCGGCATCTTCCAGTTTTCTCAGATGTACAGAAAGATTGCCGCGCGTGGCTTCAAGCGCGCTGGCAAGCTCGGTGAAATCCGCGACTTCTGCATTGGCCAGATAGGTCATGATGCCCAGGCGCAAGCGCCCGTGGATCACTTCATCAATCTGGCCGATACCCTTGGACGCCATGACTAGTCCGCCATCTCCGACTGTTTGTCGGCGACGCGCATCATCACCAGGCCGGGCCCTGCCAGCAGCAGGATGAGCGACAGGGCAATCACCAGGACATAGGTTGGTGAGTGTGCGGTGAGGCCGAGTGCCACAGCACCGGCATACCAGCCCAGCGCGACCAGGCCGAGCCAGGCGCGCTTGCGCATGCGGAAGGCCAGATACCAGGCAACACCCTGAATGGCATAGATAAACGGCGTATAGAAATACCAGACGCCGCCATCTCCGGTGCGGATATTGGCGACGATGAACACGATTACGATGCAGACATTGGCCAAGCCTGCGCCCTGGAAGGCGGCTTCATAGGCGCGGCGTACGGCAGAATTGGATTTGTGGCCGCGATTCTTCCAGATGATTACGCCCAGAACGACAAGAAAAGCGACCGAACAGCCGATGACAAAGCCGAGATATCCCCAGCCGATCAGCGTGATCGCGCCGATTGCACTGGCCCACTGCACAAGTCCCTGGATGCCATAAATGATGCCGGCGGCCAGAAACGCCTGGCCCATGGCCTTGTTGGCCCGGTCCGGTGTGTCGGCAAGGGCACGCATGAATGCCAGATCATCGCGTACGGTCTCGATATCATCAGCCATGGCTTACCTTTCCATGCAGGAAGGAGGCGCCGGAATTGGCGCCTCCTCTTGAGGGTATGACCTGATTCAGGCGTTTGCCGATGCGGCCTCCAGCTTGGCGGCTTTTGCCGCTGCCCTGGCCTCGGCCTTCTTGCCGTAGCGGCGGCCATTGAGCCAGGCACCGATCCAGGTGCCGCGGACCAGCAGGTGATAGGTGCCGATCGTGACCGCCAGGGTGATGGCATTGATCAGCAGGTATTTTACGACGCCCAGCATCTCGACATCATTCAGCCAGACCTGCAGGGCCATGACGATTGGCAGGTGCCAGATATAGATCCAGTAGGACGCATCAGCGACATAGCGGCGGGCAGGGCTTTCATTGGCAAACAGGGCCAGGCCCAGGCCGATGAAGGCAAAACTGAAACACCAGCCAGCCAGCGAATAGGCTCCGGCATAGGCCCAGCTTTGCGCGCTGTCGTCAGCCGGGACAAAGCTCGGTGCCAGACCAATCATCTGCAGGCAGGCGACCGTGAGGGCGATGGCAACGGCCATGTAAGCCCACCAGAACTTACGGAAGCTGTCGAGCATGCCGCTCTGGCTGTGCAGCACCCAGCCAAAGGCAAAACCGGTGCCGTAGGCGGTCAGTGCGACCGCATTGGGGAAGAGACCGGTATCCGGCGTGGGGATGCCAAACCAGCTGTACCACATCTCGGCGTTCATGAAGGCCAGCGTCGCCGGAATAGCCAACAGCAGCGCCAGGAAGGGCGTACGTCCGATAAAGCCGACAAGCGTGCCTGCCGCGCCGCGCAGTTTTCCGGCGGGATCGATCAGGCCGACGAACAGACGGACAATGATTGCGCCGACATAGAAAATGCTCAGCAGGTAGAGAAACCACAAATGGGTCAGCGGAAAGTTTTCTGCCGTCAGCGGCGGGTCTTCCGGAGCTTCAGGCGCTTCACCGCCATTGGCCTTGATCGCCCCCCAGATGATGACCGTGACGATCAGCATGAGGCTGGGAAACCAGAAGGCAGCCAGCGGTGCAAAAACGCGCTTGAAGCGGTCGAAGGCGAATCCCAGGGCGCCACGCTTTTGCCAGGCGAGACGAGCAAAAAAGCCAGCCAGGATGAAGAATAGCAGCATCCGGAAGATGTGCGGGACGTAGAAGGTCAACGCGAAACCCGCACTGCTGTTGTTGTCATGGGTGATCCAAACCGGGAACTCGCTCGGGATGAAGGACATGCCGGCGTGCAGGAAGACGCCCAGCAAGAGCGCAAAACCGCGCACAGCATCCAGGCCATGCAATCGGTTGGTTGGGGAAGAGGACATTTCATTGCTCCGTTACGTGTTGAGCATCATGTAGCACAGACAGGTTTAAAAAACAAACAGGTCTATTGAATCCGGAGTGGCGAAAACAGATGACCTGGGAAGGCGAGGAGGGTAAGTCACTATAAAGAAACGGTTTCAGGGATTTTCGATGATTGACGTCGCGGCACACAACAGGACAGCCTGGAACAGGGAATCAGCCTCTGGTGAAGGAGAGTGGAGCCAGCCGGTCGACCCTCAGGTGATAAAGCGCGCCCGCGCGGGCGAGGTGACGGTGATCCTCACACCCAATCAGCCAGTTCCGGCTGACTGGTTTGGCGAGCTGGCAGGAGCCGATGTGCTGGGCCTTGCATCGGGTGGGGGGCAGCAAGTGCCGGTTCTCTCTGCCGCCGGCGCTCGAGTGACCAGCTTCGACAATTCCGATGAGCAGCTCGCCCGGGATCGGGAAGTCGCCAGGCGTGACGGACTGAAGATCCGGTTCGAACAGGGTGACATGATGGATTTGTCGCGTTTCGAGCCGGAAAGCTTCGATCTCATCTTCAACCCGGTTTCGACAATTTTCGTGCCCGATGTTGAACGTGTGTGGAAGGAGGCGCGGCGTGTGCTCAGGCCCGGCGGGCGCCTCCTGACCGGGGTCATGAACCCGGCCTTCTACATGTTCGACCATGACGCCATCGAAGCGGGAGCCGAACCGGTGGTAAGCTTCGCACTCCCCTTTGACGATACCCGCAATCTCGACAGGGAGAGCCTGGAAAAGCGCTTAGCGTCAGAGGAACACCTCGAATTCTCCCATACGCTGGACACTCTGATCGGCGGGCTCCTGCGCTCCGGTTTCGTGTTGCGAGATTTCTACGAGGATGGCTGGAGCGATGAGGCAACGCCGCTGAACAAATACATGAAAGTTTCGTTCGCCATGCTGGCGGAGGCGGTTTGAGCTTGCGGCCTTGATGACTGCAGCAAAGAAAAACGGCGGAGCTTTCGCTCCGCCGTCTTTTAGAAGTCGAACTCGTTCTGGTTCAGCTAAGCCGAGGACTTGCTGGCCAGCGGCGGATCCAGGGACGTCACGGAAGACTTGCCCGGAGCCGGCGGCATATCGTCGGACTTGTTCGCGGCCTTGGGTGCAGACGCAGGTGCGCCACCGGATGATTTCTCGCTCAGCGGGTCAGATGCGTGACGACAATGGCCATCGAAGAATGCACCGCTCTCAACGGACAGGGCTGCGTGCACGATATCGCCTTCGATGCGTGCCGTGGACGCCAGCTGTACCTGACGTGCGTGCACGGAACCCGATACGCGGCCACGGATGACAACGGTTTCCGCCATGACTTCGCCGTTCACATTCGCTTCTTCGCCGATGATCAGGGAGCCCGCGCGGATATCACCGTCTACGGTGCCGTCCAGCTGGACTTCGCCTTCGGAAACGATGGAACCGGTCAGGACCAGGTCACCGGAGAGGATGGATGGAGCTTTCGATTTCATGGCGTTCCTTTTTGGCGCTGCAGCTGGCTGTTGCATCGGATCGGGGTTGGAGGTGTCTTTGTTACTCTTATTGAACATAACGTCCCGCTCTCAATAGTCGGTCCGGATCGATCGCCGATCCATTGAACCAGATTTCATAGTGCAAGTGCGTAGCTGTGCTACGACCCGTGGACCCCATGCCCCCGATCTGTTGTCCTCGCTCGACGGTATCACCCCGGCGCACTGCGATTTCATGGAGATGCGCATAACGGGTACGGAAGCCGTAGCCGTGGTCGATCTCCACAGTACGACCATAACCGCCTCTCCAGCCCGCGTAAACGACCTCACCCGGACCGGTGGCGACAATGGGAGCGCGCCGATAGGCGCCGAAGTCCATGCCCCGGTGCTGGGTCGGGCGACCATTGAACGGATCGAGACGCACGCCAAAGCCGGATGTTCGACGGTGCGGCACGGCGATCGGCTCACCGAACGGACCTTCCATCGAGAAGCGTTCCAGCTCGTTTACTTCCAGCATCCGCGCGGCGATCCGATTGATGCGCGAGGAGAATTGGTGATTGAGTTCCAGGCCGGGACCGAAGCTCGCATCCATGACGATCGGCTCATACGGTCCGCCTTGCTCGTCCGTGTCGCGGCCTGATGCGACGATATCTTCAATGTTGAGGCCGGTCAGGCGCAGTACGGCGCGGAGGTTTTCCAACCGCGTTTCGGTCGCATCTTCAGCCTGCGCGAGAACCAGGTCCTGCTCGCCCATGAGATAGTTGATCTGGTCTTCGGGGTCTTCCGACAAGCTCGCCAGTGACACCAGGCTGTCGCGGGCTTCGCGCGGTGTCGGGTCAGCGGGTGTGGCTGCCATCAGTACGCGACCATCATCGAGTTCCGGAGAGGGCTCCATGACGCTGCCGGACAATTGTTCGGCAAACTCAACGAGCTGACGTAGGGTCTCGTGGCGAAGCTGGAATTCTACCGCGGTGCGGTCGAACTCTGCTGATTGCGATTCGACCAGCGAGATGGCAGTGGCCTCGCTTGCCTGGGCCTCGGCGATAAGGCGACTCGCCTGAACCCGTTCTTCTTCGATTTGGGTTTCCTTGGCGGCTATTGCCCGGCCATGAAAGGCGACAGAAACCGTCGTGAAACACAGCCAGCCGGCCAGCACGGTTGCGGCAAAAAGCGCCGACACCTGTAGTGTGGTCGAAATCGCGAAATAACGAACCTGGCCATCACTACGGTGATAAATTTGTCGATCCGGAAACCAGCGTTGCGCCGTACCCCAAATCGCTTCTTTCACGCCTTCGAACATGCTGTGTGAGCCGCTCTGTTACGCTTGCCCCAAATACCCCGCAGGCATGTGACACAAAACTCGAAGAAAATTCAACAGCTCTTGATGCAAATCTTGGACCCTAATGCGCCAATGGTAGGTAGTATTCTTCGGGTAAACCCGCAATTTTCCGCGCATTGAAGTTAAATGGCAGTTTTAGCCCGCCTTTAAAGTGTTGTTTTACAAGCGTTTGATAGTGTGTCTGCGGATCTTGATCGTCGATGCGACAGAGCGTGTGAAACCAGCGGGCGCCTGCGGCGACATGAGCGATTTCTTCCTCGTAAATCACCTTGAGCACGTTGGCGCTGGCCTGATCCCCGGCAGAGATGAGCCGGTCGATCATGCCGGGTGTGACATCCAGCCCCCGAGCTTCGAGCACCAGAGGGGCGACTGCGAGGCGTGCGGCGAGGTCATGTGAGGTCGAAACCGCTGCATCCCACAGCCCGTTATGGGCGACATGATCGCCATAAGCCGCGCCCAACTCGGCCAGACGGTCCTGGACCATGATGAAGTGACGGGCCTCGTCGTCGCCGACGCCGACCCAATCGTCAATCAGGCTTTGGCGCTGGGCCTCGTCGAAGCCGCCATGTCCGCCGAAACGAGCGATGAGGTCGAAGGCCAGGTCGATAGCGTTGAACTCGATGTGGGCAATCGCATGCATCAGGGCGATTCGACCCGCTGGGCCGGTCAGGCGTCGCCGGGGCACCTGGCCTGGCGGTACCAGTTGCGGTCTGGACGGTCGTGCTGGACGATGGTCGGCAGCTACCGGGCGCCAAGCGGTCGGCAGAGCCAGTTTGCCCTCGCGCCAGGCAGCGGCGACGCTGCGGGCGCGGTCTGCCTTGGCGCGCGGCGATCCGGTCTCAAGGACACTCAGGCAGGCCTGCTGGATGTCTGCATCCGCGTGCATCAAAGCGCGTGGACAGCGTCGAGGACCGCCTGGGCGTGGCCCTTGACCTTCACCTTGCGCCAGATGTTGGCGATCTGCCCGCCGGCATTGATCAGGAATGTGGCGCGCTCGATACCCATATATTCCCGGCCATAGAGTTTCTTGAGCACCCAGACGCCATAGGCTTCCAGCACAGTGCCATCCTCGTCCGAGCCCAGCATGACCTTGAGCTCGTGTTTGGCCTTGAACTTGTCATGTTTGGCGACAGTATCCTTGGACACGCCGATGATCACGGTGTTGGCGGCATCGAATTCTGCGATCAGCGTGCTGAAGTCGATAGCCTCGGTGGTGCAACCCGGCGTATCGTCTTTGGGATAGAAATAGAGCACGACATTTTTGCCCTTCAGGGCAGAAAGATCGACGGACGCACCACCATCGGTGGGCATGTTGAAATTCGGAGCCAGGTCGCCTGTTTTGAGTTCGCTCATGTCAATTCTCCCCAGTCGCGTGGAATGCGGTTGCTACGGCGATAAATTGCCCGCGTCTGGCGGCACGTCCAGCCATGCGACTGCTATAGGGCAAGAATAATGCTGCGTCGCTCGGTAAAATGGACCCTGATTTATGTGCTCGAGGCCATCGCCGTTGTGCTGATGATGCTCATTTTCGGGCTCGGTTTCATTTTCTGGCGATTGTCCTCAGGACCCGTCGATCTGAGCTTTCTGAGGTCGGATGTTCAGGCAGAGATCGCCAGTGTTTTTGAGGGTGATGTGGTCGCCCTCGGAGATCTGGAGGCCCGTTTCGACAGCTCGGAAGGTGCGATCATTGTCACGGCGCGCGATGTCGCCGTCGCCCAAACCAATGGCGAGGTGATCGCCCGTGCACCGCTGATTGAGGCCGGGCTGGCTATTCAGCCGATGTTGCTGGGGCGGATTGAGCCGACACGTTTGCGTGTACATGGCGGATCGATTTCCATTGTGCGCCGGGCCGATGGTGCCGTCGGTGCGGGCTTGGGCGGCGTGGAGCGGGTGGCCGCCTCTGCGCGACAGGCCGAGCGTGGCGGTGATGACAGTGCATCGCTGTTTCTGCTGCTGCAAAACCCGCAAGCATCGGACAGCCCCCTTGGACAGATCCGCAATGTCGAGGTGCGCGACGCCACGGTTCGCATCGTCGATGAGATCAGCGGCATTGCCTGGCTGGTCAATAACGCCCAGGTCGAACTGGCCCGCGATGATTTGCGTATCGTGTCCTTGTTGCAGGGGCAGATCGCCACGGCCTCCGGCTTCGCGGATCTGCGGGTACGCATGCAGGCGGGCGCACGCCTGACCTCGTTATTGCTTGAAGTGGGAGTTGAGCGTCTGTCTCTGGCATCGGTTGCACCCACGCAGGGCCCCTTGTCGGAGCTGCGAGCGCTGGATGCCCCGCTTTCGCTCGACCTGATCATGGACGCCAGACTGGAGACCGGCATCCAGGCCGCGTCGCTGCAAATGAGTGTCGGGGAGGGCGTGATCCTGTCTCAGGGCGAGGAGCGCGCTTTTGAGGGCGCGGAGCTTTCGCTCGTCTTCGACCCGTTGCTGGGATCCCTGTCGATTGATCGCGGGCGTATCGCGTCCGAGGTGTTTGCAGGCGAACTTTCGGGTCGGATCTATGATTTGTCATCCTATGCCGGGGCTTTGCCCATGCGCTGGCGTTATGAGCTGAACGCGGGCGAGGGCTTTGTCGATCTCGGCGATATTTTCGAGCGACCGCCAAGATGGGGAGGTCTGACGGTGTCCGGCGAGGCAGATCTGGCCGAGCGCATCATCGGCTTTGAGCAGCTCGATCTGGAACTGGACAATATCACCGCAGAATTGGCGGGAAGCGCCAGCCTGACCCAGGTCGAGGATGGTCGCTGGCTTCCCAATATCGTCCTGTCCGGCCCGGTTGTCGGTGACATTACGGCGAACACTGTTCTGGCCTATTGGCCCGTTGACCTGGCCGATGGCGCGCGCGACTGGATCGAGGAGGGGATTCTCGGCGGGCGGTTCTTCAATGCGCGCCTCGACATGAATATCGACGCGGATTCCATTGCCAGTGGCGCGCTGGCGAATGATCGTCTCAACCTGTCCTTTGACGTCGAGGACGGCATCATTCGCTATATCTCGACCATGACGCCCATCACCGAGGCAGTCGGCAGCGCGACTCTCTACGGAAATGCCTTCGAGGCGCGGCTGACCGGCGGGCGTGTTGGCGATATCGAGATTTTCGAAGGCCATGTCGATATTCCGCGTCTCAACCCAAAGGGCGCGGTCGCGACCTATTCCGGTCGTGGTTATGGCCAGGCTACCGATATTCTCTCGCTGATCGATGAGGAGCCCCTCGGCTTCCCGACACAGTATGGAATCGATCCGGCCGCGGTTGGTGGGGAAGGCGAGATTACCTTCCGGATCCAGCGTCCCATGCTGTCTGAAGTGCCGGCAGAAGATATTCCCTTCGTGATCACGGGAGATTTCACCGGAGCCGCGCTGGCGATCCCCGATACCCCTCTGGCCTTGCGTGAAGGCACAGTGTCGATCACCGCCAATGAAAGCCGACTGACCGCGATAGGCGACGCGTTCTGGGGCGACACGCCGGTCAGCGTGAACTGGGTCGAGGATTTTGCCGCGCCAGATGATCAGCCGTCGACGACCTTTGAGGTCGAGGCGCGGCTGGGGGCGAGAGCGCTGGACGAGTTCGGCCTTCCCGCCCGTCGCTATCTGGACGGTTTCGTGGGTGTGGAAGCCCGAGCGCGCTCCAACGGCCTGGATATCCAGTCGATTGATATTGATGCAGACCTAACAGAGGCCTGGATCGAGGCGCCGGATGGCGTCTGGTTCAAGGATTTCGGCGTGCCCGGTCTGGCCGGGTTCACGCTCTCGCTTAATGACGAGGACAATTATGTCTTCGAGGAAATCATCATCCAGACCGAAGGCGTGGATATCGGCGCCAGTGCACAATTATCGCCCGGTGGGCGCCTGGTTGAGCTGAACCTGGATCGGGCGGAAGTCGAGGACTTCATCAGTTTGCGGGGCCGGCTGGCTGCGCCGCCTCAGCCTGGCCAGCCTTTCACCGTCCGCCTCTCTGGAGAATATCTGGATGCGCGGGAAATCCTTGAAGTCTGGAATGAACGTTCCGCCGCGACGGACCTGGCCGCGACAGGGGAAACAGAAGAGACAAGCGACACGCTTGCTCTTCCCTTGTCCGTCACATTCGACGTCGCACGCATGGCCATTGATGACGAACATGTCGTTGATGATTTCTCCTTGATCTGGCGCAGTGAAACTGAAGGTATTCGCGCAGCCGCGGTTTCGGGACGCTCTGAAGCGGGGCCATTCTTCGCCAATTTTGGAGCGCCGGAAGTTGGCGGCATTCGCGAATTTCGTGTTGAAACCCAATCGATTGAGATTCTTTCCTCATTTTTTGGATTTACGGAGGGCGTGGTCGGAGGTCGCATGTCTGTGCTGGGCGAGGCGCCACCGCTCGGTGTGCAGGGCCCCCTGACAGCGCGGGTTGAAATCGATGACATTACCCTGGTTCGCGTCCCTGTGCTGGCCCGCCTGTTGGCCGCCGGCTCGTTCGAGGGTCTGGCAGCCCTGCTGAATGGGGAAGGCATCCGGTTCGAAACGATTACCGGTGATGTGATGTTCGAGGACGGGCTGTTCACAATCGGTGACAGCCAGGCAACGGGCAGCTCGCTAGGTGTGACCGCAGCCGGAACGATCGATTTCGAGGGGCGCAGCGCCGCCATCGATGGCAATCTGGCGCCGTCCTATGCGGTCAATTCCTTCTTCGGACAATTGCCGGTTATCGGTGAGTTGCTGATCTCCCGGCCGGGCGAAGGGGTCGTGGGCATTACGTATTCGGTCGAGGGCCCGTTTGACAGCCTGACTGTGTTCGCCAATCCGCTTTCCGTGCTGGCGCCGGGTGTCTTCCGACGCATGTTCGAAGGCACGGCCGCGCAGCGCGCAGCGGAAACGCGAGAGGATGCCGATGAAGGACGTGTCCCATCGCTGCTGCCACAGGAAGTCCTCGACCAGCTCGAAGCGTTGGAAAACACGGACGAGACCGTTGATCCGGTGACCGGAGAGGCCGCTGATCCCGACGAAACCGACGAGGCAGAGGGCCCCTAGGCGGGCTTGGCCAGCGCGTGCCGTTTCTTGCCGATCGACAGCTTGATCGCCCCATCAACGACATGATCCGCCGCAGCCTTGGCCTGGATATCGGCCAGGGGCTGGCCGTTTACCTTGGCCGCACCGGCCTTGATGTGGCGTTTCATCTCGCCATTGGACGCAGCCAGACCGGCTTCGACGAACAGTGATGCCAGCGTCACATTGCCACCAGTCAGGTTTGCCACCTCGACGGTGGGCAGGGCGTCGCCGGCACCGCCCGCCGCAAAGGTCGCCTTGGCGGTCGCCTCGGCCTCGCGGGCCGCGTCAGCACCATGCAGCATGGTGGTCGCTTCATTGGCCAGACGCACCTTGGCATCATTGATGGCCGCGCCTTCCAGCGCTTCCAGTTCGGCGATCTCGTCAAGCGGCAGGTCCGTGAACAGGCGCAGGAAACGGCCGACATCGGCGTCTTCGGTATTGCGCCAGAACTGCCAGTATTCGTACGAGGACAGCATGTCGTCATTGAGCCATACAGCGCCATCGGCGGTCTTGCCCATCTTGGCGCCGGATGCGGTCGTGATCAGCGGTGTGGTGAAGGCACTGACTTCATTGCCGGCGATGCGGCGGCACAGCTCGACACCATTGATGATATTGCCCCACTGATCGCCGCCACCCAGCTGCAGCGAACAGCCATAGCGCTTGTTCAGTTCCAGGAAATCGACCGCCTGCAACAGCATGTAGTTGAACTCCAGGAAGGTCAGCGGTTGTTCGCGATCCAGGCGCTGCTTGACCGACTCGAACGTCATCATCCGGTTTATGGTGAAGTGCGGACCAAACTCGCGCAGGAATTCCAGATAACCGAACTCCGACAGCCATTCATCATTGTCCACGACAACCGCATCGGTCGGGCCATCGCCGATGGAGAGGAGTTTCTCGAACGGCTTTAGAATACCCTTCTTGTTCTCGCCGATCTGATCTTCGGTCAGCATGGAGCGCGACTTGTCCTTGCCGGACGGGTCACCGATCTTGGTCGTGCCACCGCCCAGCAGGATAATCGGCTTGTGACCGGCCTTCTGCATCTGGCGCAGCATCATGATCTGGACGAGAGAGCCGACATGCAGGCTCGATGCGGTCGCATCAAAGCCGATATAGCCCGTCACCACACCACTTGTCGCACGCTCATCGAGCGTGTTCAGATCGGTCGACTGAAAATGGTATCCGCGCTCCACCAGGTTGCGGACAAGTTCGGACTTGTATTCACTCATGAAAGCTCTCCTGATAGATCGCTTCTAGGTCGCAATTCGATGGGAGAAAAGAGGGAGATGGCATGAAGCGTGTGATCGGTCTCATGAGCGGGACCTCTCTGGACGGTGTGGATGCCGCCCTCATCGAGACAGATGGCGAGACGATCCGGGCTTTTGGCCCTGGCACGGAGGTCAGTTATTCCGCGCAGGACCGGAGCATTCTCCAGGATGCAGTCGACCGCGCTCTGGACTGGGGGTTCGAGGGCGAGCAGCCGGACTTCTCTGCGGCGGAAGCGGTCCTGACCCGCACGCATGTCGCAGCGGTTCGTGCCGTTCTGGACCGGGAACCAGCAGACGCACCACCCGTCGACCTGATCGGCTTTCACGGTCAGACCGTGCTGCACAAGGCCCCGAGAGACGGTGAGCCCGGCCGGACCCTGCAGATTGGCGATGGTGCAGCGGTCGCCAAGGCGCTGGGCATTCCGGTCGTTTATGATTTCCGCTCCGCGGACATGGAAAAGGGTGGGCAGGGCGCGCCCCTCGCGCCGCTCTATCACCGCGCACTGGCCCACAAGGCCGGGCTGAACGATGTGGCTGTTCTCAACCTGGGCGGCGTGGCCAATGTCACCTGGCTGGGAGGCGGGCAGGACCCGATCGCCTTTGATACCGGACCCGCCAATGGATTGATCGATGCCTGGTGCCAGGAACTCACCGACAAGTCGCATGACGAAGGCGGGCAGCTGGCCTGTGCCGGCGCTGTGGATCTGGACGTGCTGGCCCAATTGATGTCGCACGAATTCTTCCCGAAAGCGGCACCCAAATCCCTGGATCGCTGGGATTTCTCGCTCGCACCGGTTCGCGGCCTGTCGCTGGAGGATGGCGCCGCCACTCTGACGCGATTTACGGCGCGCACGGTAGCGGATGCCATCCGCATGCTGGGTGAGCCGCCGCGCGTGCTGGTCACTGGTGGTGGGCGCCACAATGCGACACTCATGGGCATGCTCGAGGAAGAATTGCCCCGGGTGAAGGTCGAACAGGTCGAGGCCGTCGGCTGGCGTGGAGACCTGATCGAGGCCGAGGCCTTTGCCTGGCTCGCAGCGCGTTTTGAACGCGGCCTGCCCACAAGTCTGCCGTCGACGACGGGCGCGTCGGAGCCTGTGTGTGGGGGGCGTAGGGCGTGAACGAGTTGGACAGTCGTGCACTGGCGTACTTCGACGCACTCGTGTCCGAGGCCAGATCAGAAGCGTCTGTGCATGCGATTATCGCGGCGATCGGTCACCTCCTTTGGGCGTCTGATAAATGTGGCGGTGTGGGAACGGTTATCGATCAATGGTTGAGGTCCGATGACAAGCTCAAGGTGAGGGTGGCTTTAGGGGATTTGGACGCGTTTCCCGCACGGAATCGGACCGATTTTGATCAAGAACTGGACCGGATATCGAGACGATGGCCGGATTTGGCTGAGAGATGCGACGAGCTTCGGAAGCAAGCTGATTGCGCGAATTTCAGATAGGCGGCCTGACATTGATTAAAAAAAAGCCCCGGCATCAACCGGGGCTTTTGTTTGTCGGGTTGTCGCGGGTGCTAGCGCTTGCCCGTGATCGTGCGCTCGGAGCGCTCTTTCTCCACGATGGGCAGGCGCTCGTCGAGATAGTCGTTGAGCATGATGTCCAGCGGCTCGACATGTTCGGTAAACAGGTGGTTGGCATCGGGGATCAGCTCGCGGCGGATCTCGATACCTTTCTGGACACGGATCTTGGACATGACGCGTTCGACATCGTCTGCCGGGACAATCTTGTCGGCACCGCCATTGACGATGATGCCGGAGGCCGGGCAGGGCGCCAGGAAGGTAAAGTCATACATGTTGGTCGGTGGAGCCACGGAGATGAAGCCCGCGATCTCCGGGCGACGCATCAGCAGCTGCATGCCGATCCAGGCCCCGAAGGAGTGGCCGGCGACCCAGCAGAAACGCGCGCCGGAATTATAACCCTGCACCCAGTCGAGTACCGTCGCAGCGTCTGACAGCTCGCCGAGGCCCTGGTCATAACTGCCCTGGGACCGGCCTACGCCGCGAAAATTGAAGCGCAGCGTGGCGAAATTCCGCTTGCGGAAGGTGTCGTACATCATATCGACGATGTCGTTATCCATGCTGCCGCCGCCGAGCGGGTGGGCGTGGAGAATCAGCGCGATCGGTGCGGTTTCATCTTCACTCGGGCTGTAGCGCCCTTCCAGTCGGCCGGCCGGGCCGGGGATGATTACGTCGGGCATTCAGGGGGTACCTTCCTAGCTCGTCTAATTTCTTTTCTTCAGGCATGCGGCAATTCGACCATTGAAAGCACGATCGAAAGGGCACATATACCTGACTACACAGCTCGGGTATTAGGTTTCAGTCGCCATAAAGCGCCTGTCGCCCACCCTGAGGCTGCGCGTCTTAGCATGATCATGCCGAAAGATGCGAGCGTTTAAGGAGGTAGATACATGAAGCTGAGCACAAAGGGCCGCTACGCCGTCATGGCAATGGCCGATCTTGCAGGAGCTGCAGAGCAGGGGCCGGTCACGCTGAGCGATATCGCGTCGCGCCAGTCCATCTCGCTTTCCTATCTTGAACAATTGTTCGCCAAGCTGCGTCGCGCCGAGGTGGTTGCCTCGGTCCGCGGGCCGGGCGGCGGCTATCGCCTGAGCCGTGAAGCATCCGAAATCCGTGTTTCGGATATCATCATGGCAGTGGACGAACCGCTGCGCGTCACCCGGTGTTCCGACGCCAAGGGCTGTCTGGCGGATGGTCGGCGATGTGTTACCCATGATCTCTGGGACGAGCTGTCCCGTCACATCTATCTCTTCCTGAGCTCTGTGACGCTGGAAGATGTGCTGGAGCGTCGCCTGCTGGGCGCTGCATCCGGCGCCATCGGACAGGGCGATAGAGGTCAATCGGCCGCTGCCGAGTAAACATGCGCGTCTATCTGGATCACAACGCCACCACACAGGTCCGACCTGACGTGATCGAACTCATGAGCGAGCTCATGGGTAGCGTCGGCAATGCCTCGGCGGTGCATCAGCATGGCCAGGCTGCGCGCCGCGATGTCGACAAGGCACGACGCCAGGTCGGCAAGGCGCTGTGCGCACGGGCCGAGGATGTGATTTTCACGGGTGGCGGCACGGAAGCGCTCAACCTGGCCATGGCCAGTGCGACCCGTGCGCCCGGTGTGAAGCGCGTCATCATCTCTGACATCGAACACCCCGCTATTGTTGAAAGCGCCAAAGTGTCCGGCCTGCCGGTCGATATCTTGCCCGTGACGGCGTATGGCGTAATCGATCTGGCCTGGCTGGAACAGCGCATGGCCAGCTGGTCTGAAGCTGATGGACGTCCCGTGTTGTCGGTGATGTTGGCCAACAACGAGATCGGTACGATCCAGCCGGTCGCCGAGGCAATTGGGCTCATCAAGGAAAAGGACGGGCTCGTCATCGTCGATGCGGTTCAGTCCGCGGGCAAGATCCCGGTCGATTTTGCCGCTCTCGGTGCGGATTACATGGCCATTGCTGCGCACAAATTTGGTGGCCCCCAGGGTGTCGGGGCGCTGATTGCGTCGTGTGGCGCACCGGTGACTCGGCATAACCACGGTGGTGGCCAGGAACAGGGCCGCCGTTCCGGCACGCTGAACGTGGCCGGCAATGCGGCTCTCGGGCTGGCGCTGGAACAGGCGCATGCCAAGCTTGCAGAATTTGCTGCCCTGGCAGGCTCGCGCGACCGTATGATCGCGGCTATACGCGAGGCCAATCCGGATGTTGTCGTCCTGGGTGAGGGCGCTGATCGCCTGCCCAACACGATCGGGCTGGCAGTGCCGGGCTGGCGCGGGGAAACCCAGGTCATGGCGATGGATCTCGCCGGTGTCTCGATCTCGGCCGGAGCGGCGTGTTCGTCGGGCAAGGCCAAGGCGTCAAAAATGGGTACCGCCCTGGGCCTTGATGACGCATTGTCCGAAGGCGTGATCCGGATCAGCCTGGGCTGGTCGACAACAGATGAAGACGTGGATGCGGCGATCAAGGCCTGGACCGAGGCCTGGGCGCGTGCATCGAAACAGATCAAGGAAACGGCCTGACCATGGCGGCGACCAAGGAAACCATTGAGGACGTCAAACAGCTCGAAGCCGACAAGTACAAGTACGGCTTCACGACGGACGTCGAGACCGAGCTCGCACCGAAAGGGCTGAACGAGGATATCGTTCGCTATATTTCGGAGCAGAAGAACGAGCCGGAATGGATGCTGGAATGGCGTCTGGACGCGTTCGAGCGCTGGAAACAGATGCGCGATCCCAGCTGGGCCAAGGTAGAGTACCCGCCGATCGATTACCAGGACATCCACTATTACGCCGCGCCCAAAGCTGGCGCGAAATACGAGTCCATTGACGATGTTCCGGAGGAGATCCTCAAGGATTTCGAGAAGCTGGGCATTCCGCTCAAGGAGCAGGAAGTCCTGCTGGGTGTGAAGGGCGCGGCTGAGACCGCGGCAGAAGCGCGCGAGACGCCGCGTGTGGCGGTGGATGCCGTCTTTGACAGTGTCTCGGTTGTTACCACATTCAAGGAAGAACTGGCCAAGGCCGGTGTGATCTTTTGTTCCATCTCCGAAGCGCTGCGTGATCATCCCGAGCTGGTGAAGAAGTATCTGGGCTCGGTTGTACCGACGACGGACAATTTCTTTGCGACTCTGAATTCGGCCGTCTTTTCGGACGGTTCCTTCGTTTATGTGCCGCCGGGCGTTCGTTGCCCGATGGAGTTGTCGACCTATTTCCGCATGAATGCGGAGGGCACAGGCCAGTTCGAGCGCACGCTGATCATCGCCGACAAGGGCGCTTATGTCTCCTATCTGGAAGGCTGTACCGCACCGATGCGCGACGAGAACCAGCTGCACGCCGCGGTCGTGGAACTGGTCGCGCTGGACGATGCAGAGATCAAGTATTCGACCGTCCAGAACTGGTGGCCGGGGGATGAGAACGGCAAGGGCGGTGTCTATAACTTCGTAACCAAGCGCGGTGATTGCCGCGGCAAGAATTCCAAGATCTCCTGGACCCAGGTCGAGACCGGCTCCGCGATCACCTGGAAGTATCCGTCCTGCGTCCTGCGCGGCGAAAATTCGCGTGGCGAGTTCTATTCGATCGCGGTCACCAATGGGCATCAGCAGGCCGATACCGGCACCAAGATGATCCATCTGGGAAAGGGCTCGACCAGCCGTATCATCTCCAAGGGGATTTCTGCCGGCCGGTCCGACCAGACTTATCGCGGCCTGGTGTCGGTACATGGCAAGGCCGAGGGCGCTCGCAATTTCACCCAGTGTGACAGCCTCTTGATCGGTGATCAGTGTGGTGCCCACACCGTGCCCTATGTCGAGTGCAAGACGCCCAGGGCGGTGCTTGAACACGAGGCGACGACAACCAAGCTCTCCGAAGACCAGCTCTTCTACGCCCGCCAGCGTGGCCTGGACGAAGAAGCGGCCACGGCGCTCCTGGTCAACGGCTTTGTCCGAGAGGTGTTGCAGGAACTGCCGATGGAATTCGCCGTGGAAGCCCAGAACCTGCTCAAGGTCTCGCTTGAGGGGAGTGTGGGATGATGCGCTTCGGTTCAATCCTCGCAGCTAGCTGGTTCGGCTTGTCCGGGTGTGACGCTAGTGCTCAGACGGAACAGGAACGTCGAGTATATGAGGCGCCTCCCATTGCGCAGACTATGTCGGAATTGGATCAGCGCATTCTGGAGTACGGCAATTTTCTGCCCTCCTGTGAGTCGACCTATGATCGAGCGGTTCACAACACATGCTCGCTTGTTTTGGAAAACCGAGCAGTATTGATTTTCGAAACAGCGCAGAACGAAGCCCGAGACGATTGGGGTGGACCAGCCGATCGCGTGACCATCGCCGTCATTTCGATGAACGGTGACACGATCCAGAGCCTGGAAGAAACAGTGAGCGATACGTTTGCACATCCTCGGCTGCAAGATATCGGTGGCGATGCTGAGTTGGAGCTTCTGATCCCAGTCTATACCGGGAATGTGAACACGCACTGGCGGGTCTGGCAGCAAATCGGCAACACGTTTTCGTTCGCAGGTGAAGTGAACGGGTTCGACGTAGCCTATGATTCCAAGGTTGGCTTTACCGCGGTCAACTCCCGCGACAGTGCGGCTACCTATCTCGTTGATTACTTAGACCTGACTAATCAAGGCTTAGAGCATGTTTATTCCGTCGCAAGTTACCTGAATCACAACTCCTGCAGTGTGTGGCCTGGGCCGGCTTTTTCTTCCTCGGGTTTGGATCTTGAGGCTTTGCTGGCGGAGTGTTCTGCGGCAATGCAGGAGAGCGAGCAATGAAACGTCTTCCCCCCGTTGTAAGTCTCGACAAGCTTCAGCTCGACACACTGGCTCATGGCGAAAAGTTCGAAGCCCAGCTGGGTCGTATCGGCCCCGTAATTGGTATGGAACAGCTTGGCGCGATGTTGACGGTCGTGCCGCCGGGCAAGCGTGCCTTTCCCTGTCACAATCACCATGTGATCGAGGAAGCCATGATCATCCTGGCGGGGGAGGGCGAGTATCGTTTTGGCGATGACGTTCACCCGATCAAGGCCGGTGATGTCATCGCCGCGCCGGCGGGTGGTCGAGATCGCGCACACCAAATCATCAATACCGGGACCGGGGAGCTGCGTTATGTCTGCTTTTCGACCATGCAGAAAACCGATGTCGTGGAATACCCGGACTCGGGCAAGGTCGGCGCCATCACCTGGGGTGATGAGAGCGGGCAGGGCGATGGCGTCCTCTTCCGCCACCGCGCCTACGCCCAGGAAGTGGATTACTGGGAGGGCGAGGAATGAGTGAAGTCACAACGCTTTACCGCCCTGTTGGGACAGCAGAGCTCGAACTCATCGAGGCGAGCGGATTCTCCGCATTTCCGCCGCGCCTGCCCGAGCAGCCCATTTTCTACCCCGTCACGAACGAGGCCTATGCGCGTCAGATCGCGCGGGACTGGAACGTTCGGCATAACGACGATCATCGTGGTTTTGTTACGCGCTTCGACGTCCGCACGGATATCGCAGATAGCTATGACCGCAAGGTTGTGGGTGGTGCAGAACATGAAGAACTCTGGGTGCCCGCCGAGGAACTCGATCAATTCAACGCAGCGATTGTCGGCAAGATCGACGTAATCGCGGAATACACAGCCGAGAGCGACAATGCTAAAGATCAATAATCTCCACTGCCGTGTCGAAACCCAGGATGGCGAGGAAAAGCCGATCCTGAAGGGGCTCTCCCTCGAAGTGCCTGCCGGTGAAGTGCATGCGATCATGGGGCCGAACGGGTCGGGCAAGTCGACCCTGTCCTATGTGCTGACCGGTCGTGACGGCTATGAGGTCACCGATGGCGAGATGGCGTTTCGTGGCGAGGACCTGGCCGAGCTGGAACCGGAAGAGCGCGCCGCGGCGGGGCTCTACCTGTCCTTCCAGTATCCGGTTGAAATCCCGGGCGTGCCGACCCTGACCTTCCTCAAGGAAGCCCTCAACGCCCAGCGCACGGCGCGTGGCGAGGAAGAGATGTCGGCTCCGGAATTCATGAAGTTCGCCCGTGCCCAGGCCAAGCAGATCGGTGTGTCCATGGATATGCTGAAACGCCCGGTCAATGTCGGTTTTTCTGGCGGCGAGAAAAAGCGCATGGAAATCCTCCAGGCCATGATCCTGGAGCCCAAATTCCTCATCCTCGACGAGACCGACAGCGGTCTGGATATCGACGCGCTGAAAACCGTGTCCGAGGGCGTCAACACGCTGCGCGCGGAAGATCGCGGCATGCTGGTGATCACCCACTATCAGCGTCTGCTGGACCATATCAAACCGGATGTTGTGCACATCATGGCGGATGGCCGCATCATCAAGTCCGGCGGCCCCGAACTGGCGCTGGAGCTGGAAGCGGAAGGTTATGACAAATACCTGGGCGAGGTGGCCTGATGGGCGTCATCACCCACACACCAGCCGAACAGGCGCTGATCGATTTGCTCGACGGGGCGGAGGACTGGCGGGCGGGAGCGCGCCAGGCGGTGATCGACCATGGTCTGCCGACCAAACGTGCGGAGGCCTGGAAATGGTCGGATCTGCGCCGGGCCAGCCAGGGCATCGATCAGGCCGGTGAAACGCGCATCCTGCTAAATGGCGAGCCGGCGCCTGCCGCCATCACCCTGGACGCGGACACCGAGTTGACGATCGAGGCGGACGCTGGCGTCTCTGTAGGTAGTCTTGAAATCGAGATAGCTGCCGGCGCAACAGTAACCCTGAACGAAGTCCACACCATTGCCGCCGACGCATTCCCCAATATCCGTCTGGAGATCGCGCTCGGTGACGGTGCGACGCTGGAGCGTGTGATCCGTAGCGATATCCCGATGGATGCAGTGCCGGTGGTGCGCAGTCGTATCCGTGTTGCAAAGAATGCGGCCTACAAGCAGGCGACGCTGACGTTCGGCTCCAAACTCTCCCGTCACGAAACCCACGTCACCCATGCCGGCGAGGGTGCTGAGGTGCATCTCGGCGGTGTCTATTTGCTGGAGGAAGGCCGCCATGCGGATTTCACCTCCACAGTGACCCATACGGGACCGGGCGGGATCACGCATCAGCTGGTCAAAGGCGCTGCCATGGCGCATGCGCAGGGCGTTTTCCAGGGCAAGTTCAAGGTCGAACAGGCGGCCCAGCAGACCGATGCAAAGATGACTCATCGTGCCTTGATGCTGGATGAGCGGGCTGAGATTGATGCCAAGCCCGAGCTGGAAATCTATGCCGATGACGTCCAGTGCGCACACGGCAATGCACTGGGCGCAATCGACGAGACAGCGCTGTTCTACATGCGCCAGCGCGGTCTGTCCGAGATCAAGGCCCGAGCGATGCTGATTGAGAGCTTCCTCGCAGAACCCCTTGATATCATTTCGGATGAAGCGCTTCGTGAGGAGGTTTCAGTCCTGTTGCGCAAACGCCTGGGAGAGATCGCATGACGGCCCAGACACCGGTCAAGCTCCCGCTCGATATCGAAGCCATTCGGGCTGAGTTCCCGATCCTGCATCGCCAGGTCAATGACAAGCCGCTGGTCTATCTTGACAGCGCGGCATCGGCGCAGAAGCCGGAGTTCGTGATCGAGAGCGTGGCGGGCGTTTATCGCGCACAATACGCCAATGTGCATCGCGGCCTGCATACGCTGGCCAATGAGACGACCGAGGCGTTCGAGGCAGCACGCGAGGATGTGCGCCGCTTCCTCAATGCGCCCAGCACCAACCAGATCGTCTTCACGCGAGGCACAACCGAAGCCATCAACCTGCTGGCGGCCAGTTTCGGCCAGATGTTGAAAACGGGTGACGAGATCATCCTCTCGGAGGCCGAACACCATTCCAATATCGTGCCCTGGCGCTTGTTGGCGGATCGTATTGGTTTGGAGCTGAAATGGGTCGATGTCACGGATGAGGGTTCGATCGACTATGCTCATCTGGCGCAATTGATGGGACCGAAGACGGCGCTCATCACCATCACCCACATGTCCAATGTCATGGGTACGGTGACGGATGTTTCGCGTGTGATGGAGATCGCTCGCGCTGCGGATGTCCCGGTGATGATTGACGGATCCCAATCCGCCGTTCACCTGCCGGTGGATGTGCAGGCGCTCGATTGTGATTTCTTTGTCTTTACCGGTCACAAGCTCTACGGCCCGTCAGGCATTGGCGCGCTTTACGCCAAGGGCGACTGGCTGGATCGTCTGCCGCCCTATCATGGCGGCGGCGAGATGATTGCTGATGTCTACAAGGACCGGGTGACATTTGCTGACGTTCCGCACAAGTTCGAGGCTGGCACGCCGCCGATCGCCGACGCCATTGGCCTTGGCGCTGCCATTCGCTGGCTGGAACGTTATGAGCGCCAGGCGATCCTGGAACACGAACGGGCTCTGCTCGATCGTGCGACGGCCGGCCTTGCTGATATCGATGGTTTGCGGATCATCGGAACGACGCAGGACAAGGGCGCGATCATTTCCTTCACGCTTGAAGGTGCACACGCTCATGATATTGCGCAGATTGTTGACAAGTACGGCATTGCCATTCGCGCCGGTCATCATTGCGCCCAGCCGCTGATGCAGCGCATGGGTGTTTCTTCGACTGGTCGGGCGAGTTTTGCTGTGTACAACACCGTCGAAGAAGCGGATGCCTTCGTCGAGGCCTTGAAGAAGGCTCGTGAGTTTCTCATCTAGGTGACCATGATGACCGAGAATACTGCCAGAGATGTGATCGATCTGTCCGGTACGACCCCGAAAGAGGACGTCATCGCTGAAGCGTCCGCCGAGTTGCCCTCTGCGGAAGCCAGTGCGATTCCGGCTGATGAGCTGGCGCGGATCACTGACGATATCGTTGAAGCACTCAAGACGGTGTTCGATCCGGAGATTCCCGTCGACATCTATGAGTTGGGCCTGATCTACAAGGTTGATCTGGAAGACGATCGTTCGCTGAAAGTGCTGATGTCCCTGACTGCCCCGGGTTGCCCGGTCGCCGGTGAAATGCCGGGTTGGGTGCAGGAAGCCGTCGAGAAGGTGGACGGGGTTGCCAAAGCGATGGTCGAACTCACTTTCGATCCGCCATGGACACCTGCTCGCATGTCTGACGAAGCGCGTCTCGCGCTCAACATGTTCTAGGAGGCTTGAATGGCTCTGCGTGAACGTCCCAAGGCTGTCAGCCTCACCGATGCCGCAGCCGCGCGTGTCAAATCCATCATGTCTGATCGCGAGAAGGGATTCTTGCGTGTCGGTGTGAAAAATGGCGGCTGTGCGGGCATGGAATACGTGATGGAGTATGTCGAGGCGCCGGAAGCCCTTGACGAACGTGTCGCGGACAAAGGGGTCGAAATCGTTCTTGAATCGAAGGCTCTGCTGTTCCTGCTCGGCACCGAGATCGATTACGAAACAACTGCGCTGCACTCCAAATTCGTGTTCAATAACCCCAACCAGACCGATGCGTGTGGTTGCGGTGAAAGCGTTACGATTATCCCCGTCAAAGAGGCCTAGACCCGATGCAACTCCTCGTCTCGCACACCTCTCCCTATGCTCGCAAATGTCGTGTTCTGGTGAGGGAGCTGGGACTGCAGGACAAGGTCGAGGAAATCGACGCGCATCCGTTCGAGGATGGCGAGACCTTGCTCAAGGCCAATCCGCTCGGCCGCGTGCCCTGCCTTGTTCGCGATGGCAAGGGCTATCCGGAAAGCACGCTGATCGGTGAAATCCTGCACGAGGAGGCAGGCTATCCCTGGCGCTATGACTGGGAAGACCAACGCGTCGAAGCCCTGGCAAGTGGATTGCTGGACCTCGCCGTGGGGCGCCGCGTTGAAATGGTGCGTGATACCGCGATTTATTCCGACTACTGGATTGGTCGGCGTGAGGCCGGGATCGCGCGGGCTCTTGATGTCCTGGAAAGCGAGGCGAAACGCGGTCTGGAAACCGACACGATGGGCGCTCTGACCATTGCCATTGCTGTCAGCTACCTTGATTTCCGCTTTCAGGAGTCTGATTGGCGAAGCGGGCGCGCGAAACTAAGCGCTCTTTATGAGGTGTGGGCTGCGCGCCCGTCCTTCCAACTAACAAAACCGCCCGCGGATGCCTAACATCGCGGGCGATTTATGGATGTTTTGTTGAAGCAGGGTCAGGCTGCGTTCGCGCTGCTTTCCTCGCCCTTGTCATCTGTCAGGCGGTTACGCCCTTCGGTCTTTGACCGGTAGAGATTGCTGTCCGCACGCTCAATGAGTTCCTCAATGGACTCATTGCCCGAATAATTCGCAATGCCGAGAGAAACAGTGATATTGCCCAAATCCTCATTGGTGGATTTGCGGAGCAATTTCTTGCTCTCGACTGTTCGGCGGATTTTTTCCGAAATCTGGGCCGCATCGGCCGGAGAGGTGTTTGGCATTACAATGCCAAATTCCTCGCCGCCATAACGCGCGACGAGATGTGCGTCATCGGAATGACGTGTCAGGCAGCCTGCCACGAAGCGAATAATCTGGTCGCCGGTCTGGTGACCCCAGGTATCATTGAACCGCTTGAAGAAATCGATGTCGCAAAGCACCAGGCTGAGCGGTTTCTGGTTGCCATCCGCGTCCCGGCGCGACTTGCGCAAGAATTCGTCGAAACGCTTGCGGTTGGCGATGCCGGTGAGGGCATCGGTCATGGCCTCCTCTCGCACCTTCTCAAGGTTGGAGCGAAGCTGGGTGACCTCGTTGGATGTTTCCTGCAGGCGTTTTTCGAGATCCTGGCTACGGCGCTGCATTTTCGCGGTCGCCGAGACGAGCGATTCCACTAGGACTTTCATGCCGTTGGAATCAGGAAGGCCTTGCAGTTCGCTGGAGGCGCCCTGAAGCGCTTCGCCATAGGCGGCTGTGTCACGTTCCGCAGCTGCGAGGCTTTGCTGGACAGCGCCAAGCTCGCGGGTCATCGCGCCGCCGCTGTCCAGGATGGCATCCTGGATGGCCTTCCACTGGAAATATTGTTCGAAGAGATCGGCGCTGACCGTGTCCGTGAACTCCTGGTTCGATTCGATACGGGCCTTGATCGAATTGCAGAGTTCCGGATTGCTGTCGGTCGCGAAGGAAACCCAGACGGCATAGTTTTCAGGCGTCGGGGGAACATTGAATTGCTCCATGAGATTTAACGCCTTCTGGGCGTGATCTCGTCCCTCATTTCCAAGCAATCGACCGTTCACCGTCTATCCTTCCATGCGCGAGAGTGTGCCCGCACATCCCTCTTGAGACGGACACTAGGTCTGAAAGGGTAAGATTGGGTAAAAATCGGTAATACGGTATGAGTTTATCTCATATCGCACCGGGCGTGCAGCGTGTGTGATCTGAATTTGGCGATCGCTATTTCATGAAGTCAGGAACATGGTCGCCGAAACCAATGGTGGGCGATCGATCCTGATCACGGTCATTGTCATGACGTCGCGAACGCTTGCGATCCTTGCTGCGCGGCTTTTCCTTGCTTTCTTCGCGCGGCTTTTCCGCGCTCTCTTCGCGAGGCTTTGCTGGTGCGTCATCCCGGGATTTCGCACTGGGCTTGCTCTTCGATCCGCGTCGCGGCTTGCGATCTGAGATCTCGTCCAGGGCGCTGGCCAGAGCTGGCAGCTCGAGGTCGGGGATGTCTTTTTTCGTCAGCTTGGTAACCGCCGACAATGCCTTGTCATCGGCAGGCGTGATGATGGTGACGGACTCGCCTTGTCGACCGGCGCGTCCGGTTCGTCCGATGCGGTGCACATAGTCGTCTGCGTGATGCGGAACGTCGAAATTGAACACATGGCTGACATCAGGAATGTCCAGTCCACGCGCTGCGACGTCAGACGCCACAAGGAATTTCAGATCGCCAGACTTGAAGTTCGCCAGGGTGGCTGTGCGTTCGGACTGGTCGAGATCACCGTGGATCGGAGCGGCAGAGAGGCCGTGCTTCTGTAGGCTTCGCGCGACGATGTCTACATCGCGTTTGCGGTTGCAGAAGATGATGCCATTGCGCACATTTTCACGATCCATCGCAACCCGCAAAGCGGTACGTTTGGCTTTTGGAATGGACTGGTCAATGCGAACAAGGAATTGCTCGATATTAGCGCTGGTCGTGGCTGGGCGGGCGACTTCGACCCGCTCGGGGTCCTTCAGAAAACGGTCAACAAGTGACTGAATTTCCTTGGGCATTGTCGCGGAGAAGAACAGGGTTTGACGGCGTGGCGGTGTCAGCGAGAAGATCTTTTCCAGATCGGGGATAAAGCCCATGTCGAGCATGCGGTCTGCTTCATCAACGACCAGCAATTGAACACCGGTCAGGAGCAGCTTCCCGCGTCCGAAATGGTCAAGCAGGCGGCCGGGCGTTGCGATCAGCACGTCTGCACCCCGGTTGAGGATCTCTTCCTGGGGACCGAAGGCAACGCCACCGATCAGCAGGGCCATGGTGAGTTTCTGGCCTGCGGAATAGGTTTCGAAGTTCTCGGCGACCTGTGCCGCCAGTTCACGGGTCGGCGTGATGATCAGCGAGCGGGGCATGCGCGCCTTGGCGCGGCCTCGCGACAGCTTTTCGATCAGCGGCAGGGTGAAGGACGCGGTCTTACCGGTACCTGTCTGCGCGATGCCCAGCACATCCTTGCCCTGGATGGCATGCGGAATAGCGCCCGCTTGGATAGGCGTGGGTTCAGTATAGCCTGCGGCGGAAATCGCCTCGAGGAGTTTCGGGCTGAGCCCGAGATCGTCGAACGTCATGGCGTCCTTGGTGCTTCAATAACGAGAGTGGCCGCGCCGTAGGGCGCGGCCACGTTTGTGCGGCAAAATACGGACAAGTCACGGTGTGTCAACGTGACAAGGCTGAAACGCTAGCGCCGATAGGCAAATGGCGTCTCGTCCGTGATATCCATGTAACGGTCGCGCAGCATGGTCTGGCGGCTTTCCATGACTGTTTCCTGGCCATCGATCAGGACATGCGTGGGCGCGGACATGACTTCCAGCGGATCGCCATCCCACACAACCACATCTCCCACATAGCCAGCGGCGAGTGACCCGTATCGCGCGTCCACACCATAGATTTCCGCCGGGACGCGGGTAATCGCTGCGAAAGCTTCAGACCAGGACACGCCATGGGCGACCGAGTTGCCGGCATGTTGTGCCAGCAGTCGGGCATTGAAATAGCCATCGGCGGTTTCGGTCGTGTAGGCGATCGTGACACCCGCCGCATGCAACCGTTCCGCGGCCGCGAGGGTGGACCCAAGGCTGTCGAAGGATCCCGGCAGGTTGCGGATCGGGTCGATGAGCACCGGAATGCCCGCAGCCGCCAGTTCATCGGCGACCATCCAGGCCTCGGCGCCGCCCTGGATAATCATGCGCAGTGGCGGATGTTCATTGCGGAAACGGATGGCGCGGCGGATATCGACCGCTCGGTCGACATTGACCACGAGTGGAACCTCGCCTCGAACGACAGGCACGAGCGCGGCCGCGTCATAACGATCCAGAGCATCTCCGTGGTGGGCATTGCTGTAGCGTCCCAGATAACCGGCAGCGTCTTCAAAAGCCGCGTCCAGATAGGTCCAGGCAGCTGAACGAGAGCCACCGGCACGGCTGGCGCCGCTTTGGGACAGGTCTGCAAACACGAAACTTCCGTGTTCGAAGAGACTGTCCGCGTTACCCCGCGTGGAGGCCAGAGCGCCGTGACCACCAAAAATGTTAAAGCCGGCGGAAGGATAAACCGCGACCCGTGTAACACCTTCCATTCGCGTGCTGGGAATGTGTGTCCCGGCCGGATTGAAGCTGTCAGCGACATCCAGCGCGACGGAGAAGTCGCTATCATCCGCTCCGGCATCATTGGTTGACGCTTCCAGCGCAACTTCGATCAGGCCCAGCTGCGTATAGGGCGCAAAAATACCGGGCGTGATCCAGCCGCCATCGGCATCGATCACTGTCGCATCCGCAGGAATAGCGACCTCGGCGCCTACAGCGACGATATCACCGTCCCTCAGCAGCACTGTCCCGTTCTCGATGATGCCCGCATTCGTATTCGTGACGACGCGGCCATTGGTCACCGCATAGGTCTGGGCGAGGGCGGAGCTTGCCGTAAGCGCCGTGACGGCGAGTGCAGAAAGAATCTGTTTCATTACTGGTCTCCTTCGCCAGGTTGGCCGAGCATGAAATCACGGACAGGCTGGGTGGATTCGTCAGCCCGGTTGTAGGCCATGGCGCCATCGATCCAGACCTGGTCGGCGCGGGTGTAGACACTGTAGGGATTGCCGGACCAGAGTACGACATCGCCCCGAAGACCCGGCTGCAATGATCCGGTCTGGTCTGCGATACCCAGGGCAGTCGCCGGATTATTGGCAACCCATGTCCAGGCTTCGGCTTCGGAGATTTCAATGCCTGCGCGACGCCCATCGGCGAGGGCCTTGGCGATCTCCTGGTTGAGGCGCTGAATACCGCCGGAATCATCGGAATGGATCATGGCGCAGGCGCCATTGGCGTGCGAGAGGGCGAGGTTTTCGCGGATTGAGTCATAGGCCTCCATCTTGAAGCCACCCCAGTCCGCCCAGACCGCGACACAGGCACCGTTCTCGGCCAGCAGGTCGGGAATTTTGTATGCTTCAACAGCGTGGTGGAAGGTGGTGACCTGGTAGTCGAACTCGCGCGCGAGATCCATGATCTGGGCCATCTGGTCAGCCCGGTAACAGTGCATCTGGACCAGGACTTCGCCCTCCAGCACACCCATCATGGTGTCCAGTTCAAGATCACGACGGGGCGGGGAGGCGTCTTCGCCAGCTTCCGCAGCGTCCCAGTATTCGTGCCAGTCGTCGCGATAATCGGAAGCGCGCTGCCAGGCGGCGCGATATCCAGCCATATTGCCCATATCCGTCGCCGGGGACGTGCCGCGATTGCCGTAAACGCGTGACGGGTTTTCGCCGCACGCCATTTTCACCGTGTAAGGCGCATCGGGGAATTTCATTTCCTGCACGGTCCGACCGGAGACATTGCGCAGGGTAACGCCGCGTCCGCCAAACAGGTTGGCAGATCCGGGCAGGACATGCAGCGTTGTAACACCGCCGGCCAGAGCGGCCTCGAAACCGGGGTCCTGGGGCCAGACGGAGTGTTCTGCCCAGACTTCCGCTGTTACCGGCTGGGTGGCTTCATTGCCGTCGGAATGCGCGCCGACACCGGGCGACGGATAGACCCCCAGATGGGAGTGAATATCGATAACGCCCGGCGTGACGTAACGCCCGGCCGCATCGATCACGGTCGCGCCCTCGGGGACCTCGAGGTCCACTCCGACAGCCGAGATCAGACCGTTTTCGATCAGGACATCGCCATCATCAATCTGACCGCCCAGGCCATTGAAAATCGTAGCGTTCTGGATCAGCGTCGTGCCGCTGGCCATGGGTTCATAGGTCGATGGATAGGGGTCGAGATTGATGCGAACAACCTCACCGCCATCCTCCGAGGACGTCTCGCCGGATCCTGAGCTCGCCGTTCCGCCGCCGCTGCACGCAGCAAGGCAGAACACGGCGGCGAGCCCCGCCGATGCCTTCAGAAAGTTTGATGTCATGATGTACCCTCTTGATGTTCCCTGAGTCGCGAGTGCGACGGCATTGAACGCAAACAAGAGGGGGGCGTCAATTTCAGTGGGTCACGGTCAATTGCGCTCTCAAGGCGGTGGGCCGGTTTACAGCCTCTGTCTCGTCCTCACAGCCAAGGCCGCTGATCAGCAGGGTGACAACAATCTCGTCATTATAGTCATTGCCCGAGAGAAAGTGTTGCTCCATCCAGATCGAGCCGGACGGCTCAAAGCCGCGCTCCCTTAGCCAGAGCAGGTCATGTTCCTCCGCAACGACACGGGTCGGAACCTCCTGGCAGGCTGGGCCTGGTGAGCGAAACTCCGTTATTGGCCAGTTGCTTGGTGGAAAACGATCATAGTTCGCTGCGCCGGATCCGTCGGCGACCTGTTCGGCGTGCACCATGATCGTCTCCTGCGGGGAGACAAAGGCACTCAAGGAGATTTCGAACGGAACATCATTGAATGTCGCGGCGCGGTGGGTCGGTGGATGCACTGTGTATTGAGCCGGCATGTCGAAGCGCGACGCCAGCGAATGCGTGACCACGAGGCTGCGCTCGTCCAGGCGCAAATATTCGAATTCCGATGCAGTCCCGTCTTGCGCGCAGGCAACATTCCACCCGGCGGCGAGGATGGGAGGGATGGATTTGGCGAGGCGAACAGCGGACATTGGCAACTCCCTGGGATGGCCTTCCCTGGGATGATGCGTGCCAGCAACAGATTGGATGCAGGCCTAGATATCGAGCCCGCTGATCTCTGGTGCGTGTTCCTGGATATAGGCGAAGCGCAGTTCCGGTTTCTTGCCCATGAGCGTCTCGACGAGGCCTTCCAGCGTCGGCAATTCATTCTCGTCGATCACTACGCGTGCCATGGTCCGCACATTGGGATCCATGGTCGTCTGTTTGAGCTGAGACGGTGTCATCTCACCAAGACCCTTGAAGCGTCCGATATCGACCTTGGAGCTGCCCTTGAACTCGTCAGCGATGATCTGGTCCTTGTGGGCATCATCGCGCGCATAAAATGTCGTCGAGCCCTGGGTCACGCGATAGAGCGGCGGCTGGGCCAGGAAAAGACGGCCGGCATGGATCAGTTCCGGCATCGATCGGTAGAAGAAGGTGATCAACAGGGCGGCGATATGCGCACCGTCAACATCGGCGTCGGTCATGATGACCACACGCTCATAACGCAGGTCTTCAAGATTGAAGCGGCTGCCTGTCTGGCATCCCAGCGCCTGCAGCAGGTCGTTGATTTCCTGGTTCGCGGCGATCTTGTCAGCGGCCGCGGACGCGACGTTGAGGATCTTGCCGCGCAGGGGCAGAATCGCTTGCGTTTCACGATTGCGGGCCTGCTTGGCGGAGCCGCCGGCCGAGTCACCCTCGACCAGGAAAAGCTCGGTCCCGTCCGCGTCGGAGCGAGAGCAGTCCGCCAGCTTGCCGGGAAGGCGAAGCTTGCGGGACGCCGTCTGGCGTTTGACGGCCTTTTCCTTGCGCCGGCGGACACGGTCTTCCGCGCGCTCGATAGCCCACTCGACCAGCTTGGTCGCTTCCTTGGGCGAGCCGGCGAGCCAGTGATCGAACTGGTCCCGGACAGCGGTTTCCACCAGTTTGGCCGCCTCAGGCGTTGCCAGGCGCTCCTTGGTCTGGCCCTGGAATTCCGGATCTCCGATGAAGACAGACACAAGCGCGCCGGCTCCGCCCAGAACATCCTCTGCCGTGATCAGCGATGCCTTCTTGGAGTTTGCATGTTCGGCATAGGCGCGCAATCCCTTGGTCAGGGCCGCTCGCAGACCCTGTTCGTGGGAGCCGCCCTGGGGCGTTGGCACCGTATTACAGAAGGACTGGCAAAAACCGTCGGCCTCAGCACCAAAGCCGTTATTCGACCAGGCGATTGCCCATTCCACTCCGCCGGTCCCGTCTTCGCGTTCCACCTTGCCGACAAAGCTCTCAGCTGTGACTAGCGCCCGACCGGCAACGATCTCGGTAAGCCGGTCAGCCAGACCGCCCGGGAAACACAACAGCGCTTCAGCGGGGGTATCGGTTCCCTCCACGAGCTCTGGCGCACAGCGCCATTGGATCTTCACACCGCGTCGCAGAAAGGCCTTGGCTCGCGCCATGGCATAGACTCTGGACGGTTTGACCTTCAGCTTGTCACCAAAGATCTGGCTATCCGGCATGAAGCGGATCCTGGTTCCGCGACGATTGGGGGCTGCTCCGACCTTCTCCAGCGGGCCCTGCGGCAGCCCTCGGCTATAACTCTGCCGCCAAAGGGTTTTTTCGCGAGCGACTTCAACTTCTACGGTTTCTGAAAGCGCGTTGACCACCGAGATGCCCACGCCGTGCAGACCACCGGATGTCTTGTAGGCCTTGTCCGAGAACTTGCCACCGGCGTGCAGTACGGTCAGCACGACTTCCAGCGCGGACTTGTTCTCGTATTTCGGGTGCGGATCGACCGGAATGCCGCGACCATTATCGGTAACGGTGATGAAACCCTCGGCATCAATCGCAACTTCAATCCGGTCCGCCCAACCGGCAACCGCCTCGTCCATCGAGTTGTCGAGAATTTCGGCGAACAAGTGGTGATAGGCGCGTTCATCCGTACCGCCGATATACATGCCCGGGCGCCGTCTGACGGCCTCAAGGCCTTCCAGAACCTCGATGTGGGCAGCGGAATATCCCGGGGCCGGAGCGGACTCGGGCTGCGGGGCGGGGGATGAACCAAACAGATCGGTCTGAGAGCTTGACGTCGACATATGCCCAGATTGCACGAGTCGCGCGTCAAAGGGCAATTTCAAAACAGTCCGAAACGCCGTGACAGCCGTCTTTCGCAGCGGGAAATCTGGTTTTCATAGCGCTGCGCATCCGAGGCAACCTGGTCGGCGGCTCGCATGAGCCAGGAATGGCGCCGGTATGTGCCTCGATTATAGCCCCCATGCCCCTCGTGATAGGACAGGTAGAGCTCTCGGGGTTGATTGGGTTGAATGCCGGAGAGCTGGCGACTCTTGGACGCGTACCAGCCGACAAAATCCACCGCGTCGGAAAAATCATCGCGGTCAGCACCGCGGCGTCCCGTGTCCCTGCGGTACCAGTCCCAGGTTTCGTCCAGTGCCTGTGCGTAACCATAGGCGGAAGAGGGGCGTCGCCCAGGGATGATCCCGAGCAGTCTTCGCCGCGCTGGGCGGGCATGAGCGTTGAAGCTGGATTCACGTTTTAATATGGCAAGTTGAACGCCGGCCGGAACGCCCCAGCGCTCTTCGGTGCGTTGCAACGCGCGCCACCAGGACCGATTGTCCTCAAGGATCAGGCAGGCATCATTGACCTGGTCCGGCGGCGCGTGGCCGCAGGCGGATAAGGCTGTCAAAGCCAGAAACGAAACGAGGCTTGCGCGGATCATGGCGCAAGCCTCGTTGAACAGGGTTAACCGTGAGTTGCCGTGGTGCCGATTAGAAGACCAGGCGGATCACAAACCGCGCGGTGTGACGGATGAAGTCGTCGCGGACATCAGCGTCGTAGTCGAGCGAGAAGGTGGAGTAATCCGACCCCGCAGCCAGGCCGAAACCGAAGATGAAACCGCTACCCGGCATTTGCTGACCCATCAGCGTGAAACGGTCATCCAAGCCTTCGAAATAGGCGTCAGTGATCGAGTTGGTACTGTCGAACTCGTTGCGATAGCCCAAGCGAACCGTCGGCGACCACCAATTGTCGTTGCCGTCAAAACGTGCGCCGAACGAGACCAGAGCCGTTCCGGTGAAGGTGGAGGAGTCCCGGTCACCGATCACGAGATTGATGCCGGTGCCGCCACCTGTCTCGGTGTATTCGTTTTCGGTCAGGCTGAGATAGTCGATCGAGGCAGACGGGCGAATGAAATAGCGCCCCATCTCGATGTCATAGCCGATGCGTGCCGAGCCGGTGAAGTGATAGCCATCCCATTCCGCGACTGGTGCCGCAGAGAATTCACCGATGATGACCTGGCGATTGTGTTCGAAACTGTCGACACCTGCACCGCCGTAAAGATCGATATAGACATCACCCAGCTGCGCGGCTGCGTAGACACCCAGTTGCGCGGTGATCGCGGACATCGGATTGTCAAAGCCCTCGACCTCTTCGACTTCACTTGCTGCACCCACAGCGTTGATGCCGACGGCGTAGAAGGGGCCAAACGGACGGTCGAAACCGACCGCCATGCCGAGACCGTGGCCCCGATAACCCGGGCCGAAGGCCGTGCCGGCCCGGTCAGCGAAATAGCCAAATTCCTGGAGCCACAGACCACCGGTATTGTCCGGGCTGCGACGCGCCGCTTCCAGGCGAGTCGCGAGGGCGCCCAGCGAGCTGTCATTTGCTGCCATCGCAAACTGGATCGCACTGGAGGCGTATTCCGGCAGAAGCTGGTTATAGGCGTCAAAGAACTCGCCCTCGGTCACGAGCGATGCGATCGCGGCGCCGAGCGCGTCATTGGCCTGCCAGCCCGCAAAGGCGGCGTTGTACGCAGCAGCCTGGTTGGCGTTCATGCCGAGTTCTTCAGCCGTCTTGCGTTCCAGCGTGAGAACGATGGCATTGCTGTCGTTTTCATCCAGGGCGAGAACGGTCTCGTAGAGGAATGGGTTCGGCGCATCAGCCAGGGTGGCGATGCCTTCCGAGATCGTCAGATCCGCAGATGAGAGAATGACATATTCGCCAGACTCGCCGATCAGGTTGGAGAGCGAGACGGAGAGGCGAGAGCCTTCTTCGAACGAGACACTGCCGTTTGCCGTTAGCGTGCGGGGTGAATCGGAATCCGCATCAATCTCGAACTCCAGAAGGGCGCCATCACCGAAGCGTGCATCGCCAATCTGCAGCTCGCCAGCCTGGGTCAGTTCCAGGCTCGCCCATTGAACATCAATGTTCAGCGTGCCGTTGGAATCGGCGATCGCACCGGCATAGCTGGGAAGTACATCGTACAATTCGTCATTCGTCAGCGGATCAATACGGCCAGCAGACAGAAGATTGGCAATCTCGTCGCGGACGTCTGAACCATCCAGCACCAGCATGTCATCGCCGTCACCAAAGGAGATGGCGCCGAGGACGTCGCCGGCCTCGATGCGGATGAGATCATCACCCGAGCCGAGCAGGATATCACCCGTCATGCGGATATCCGCCTCGGTGACCAGAACGGCGTTCAGGCTTTCATCCTCTTCGGTATCCGGATCATCTGCAACAACATCGCGGATCCAGAACTGATGAAGGTTCACACCCGTGGTGTTCGCTGTCGCATCCAGGGCAACCAGCGTGTGGGCATTGTCTTCAGGAATGATCAGTTCGTCATTCTCGACATAGGCCAGCGGCGAGGTGTGCGAGGCCGCGATCACGCCGGTGTTTTGGATATCGGTCAGCGTGCCGGAATTGTCGACGATGGCATAACCATTGCCGCCACCCGAACCTGCACCGAAAATCGCGCCGGAATTGATCAGCGAGTTGAGGACTGCTTCGCTCTCGATCACGATGGAATAGGCACTGCCGAAATTCGTCGAGCCGCCAACCGTTGTGTTCTCGATGAACATTGTGCCGGTATTGGTGAAGACCGGCACAACAGCACCATTTCCGAAGATGACGCCGTAGGAGTTGGTCGGGGTTTCATTGCTGTGTGACCGCGCGGAAATCTGACCGGCATTGAGCAGGCCATTGGTCAGGGTGGCGGTGAAGAAGCCGCCAAGACCATCATCAGAGCCATCAATGCGCATACCGGTCGCGTTGATATCGTCCAGCTCGCCATAGGCATTGATGGCGCCACGGTTGACGAAGGAATACCCCAGGGCGATCGCCGGCTGGCTTTCATCCTCTTCCGTGTCAGGATCATCCTCGATCGGCCGCTGCGACACTTCACCGATGGTGAGGTCGGCGGTCGCCGCAGAGATATGCACGGAAGGCGCTTCACCCCGCACGGTGACGGTAGAGGAGCGCGTGGCATTATTGTCGTCATTGGGCGCGTCGAGAAGGACGCCGCCGGCAATGCTGCCGGAAATCAGGACGGAGGCCCCGCTCTGATAACGATCGTCTGCGTCCAGCGTGGCAATGTATTCTGCACCAACCGGGCGATTGACGAACTGATAGCCCGTCGTGGTCACGGCATTGTTCAGATAGAACATGCCACCCAGATCACCGGAGATCTCGATGCCCACGGAGTCTTCACCCGTGGCACTGACACTGCCATTGACGACGAGGTCGCCGGAGACATCGCCTGCCAGGTTGATGGCGTGAGACCGGTCACCGATCGCGCGCACAACCCCGTTCAGGTCAAAGCCACCGGTCATCTCTGTCAGTACGCTCAGGGCCTGCGAGTCATTGCCCTCAACGATGATCGAGCCACCCGGCGCAAGATAGACATCACCAACATAGGCGCCGGCTCCGTCGATAAGAACGCCGACACGCGAGCCGCCGATTGCGGTCGGGCCATCAAGATCGGAGAAGCCGGTTCCTTCGTCCTCGCCATCGTCGGTAGGCTGGGTGTCGGACGAGATCGAAATATCCCCGGCAATGGACAGATCGCCGGTATTGCCGCCGACAAGGTGGACCGCTACCGCGCCGTCATCGTCGGAGGTGATGTCGATATCGCCATCAATGGTGACGTCGTTATCGCTGTCCATGGTTACGGCAGTTGCCGGAGCCGTCAGCGTAACCCGACCTGTGTTGGAGATGATGATATCGCCCGCAGTCGACGTGGCGATCGGGGTCGTCCGCTCGTCGTCAATCTGCGTCTGCGCAAAGGCGGCAGGCGCGGTAACTGTTAGCGTGGCAAGGGCGCTGGCGAACAAAAAACGGCGACGCATACCGACTCCTAGAAGAACAACCCGTGATGGGAATAAGTTAACTCGGGTGGATTTGTAGCGAATGGAATAGCACTCGTCGACCATTCATGTGTGTCTAAATGGAAAAGCGGCCGGGCAGGGGCCCGACCGCTTGTCCGATCTTCGCGCTGATGCGGGGATCAGCAGGAATAGTACATGTCGAACTCGACCGGGTGCGGATGCATCTCGAAGCGCTCGACTTCTTCCATCTTGAGGTCGATGTAAGCGTCGATCTGGTCGTCATCCATGACGCCGCCCTTCTTGAGGAAGTCGCGATCGGCATCGAGTGATTCGAGGGCTTCGCGCAGCGAACGGCAAACCGTCGGGATGTCCTTGAGCTCTTCAGCCGGCAGGTCGTAGAGGTCCTTGTCCATCGGATCGCCCGGATCGATGCGGTTCTCGATACCGTCAAGACCAGCCATCATGAGCGCGGTGAAGGTCAGGTAAGGGTTGCCGGCCGGATCGGGGAAGCGCGTCTCGAGACGCTTGCCATTCGGCGAGCTTACATACGGGATGCGGATGGAGGCCGAACGGTTGCGTGCGGAGTAGGCCAGCAGAACCGGCGCTTCGAAGCCTGGCACCAGACGCTTGTAGGAGTTCGTGGAGGCGTTTGCGAACGCATTGATCGCTCGCGCGTGCTTGATGATGCCGCCGATGTAATAGAGGCAGTTGTCGGACAGGTCGGCATAACGATCGCCCGCAAACAGCGGCTTGCCGTCTTTCCAGATCGACTGGTGCACGTGCATGCCGGTGCCGTTGTCGTTCCAGACCGGCTTGGGCATGAAGGTCGCGGTCTTGCCGTAGGCGTGAGCCACCATGTGCACGGTGTACTTATAAAGCTGCATGCGGTCGGCCATCGTGGTGAGGGTCGAGAACTTCATGCCAAGCTCGTGCTGCGACGGGGCAACCTCGTGGTGGTGCTTTTCCGGCTCGAGGCCGAGCTCCGTCATGACTTCAAGCATTTCGGTGCGCATGTCCTGGCCGCTGTCGACCGGGTTGACAGGGAAATAGCCGCCCTTGGGTCCCGGGCGGTGACCCATATTGCCGCCTTCATACTTGCGGTTGGAGTTGTAGGGGCCTTCCTCGCTGTCCAGTTTGTAGGACGTATCGTTCTGCTCGGTGGAGATGCGAACGTCGTCGAACACGAAGAACTCCGCTTCCGGACCGAAATATGCCGTGTCGCCAATGCCGGAGGACTTCAGGAAAGCTTCCGCTTTCTTGGCCGTCGTGCGCGGGTCACGATTATAGCTCTCGCCCGAACCCGGCTCGAGGATGTCACAGAACATGACCATCGTCGGTTGCTGGTAGAACGGGTCGATTGTTGTGTAGGAGGTGTCCGGCTTGAGCACCATGTCGGACTCGTTGATCGCCTTCCAGCCGCCGATGGAAGAGCCATCGAACATGATGCCGTCTTCGAAGAAATCCTCGTCGACCTGGGATTTGTCGAACGTGACGTGCTGCAGCTTGCCGCGCGGATCGGTGAACCGAAGGTCAACATAGTTGATCTCTTCGTCGTTGAGTTTCTTGATGATGGCCTCGGACATGAGCCAGTCTCCGTGATTGTCGGGTGTGAAGTCTTCTAGAGGGCGTCGCGACCGGTCTCGCCGGTGCGGATTCGAATGACGCTTTCAACTGGGCTGACGAAAATCTTGCCGTCACCGATACGACCGGTCTGGGCGGCGTTCTGGATGGCCTCGATCGCGGCGTCGACACGATCAGAGGGCAAAACCAACTCGATTTTGATCTTGGGCAGGAAATCCACGACATATTCCGCGCCGCGGTAGAGTTCAGTATGACCTTTCTGGCGGCCAAAACCCTTGGCTTCCAGTACGGTCAGGCCCTGAACGCCGACTTCCTGAAGGGCTTCCTTCACGTCGTCGAGTTTGAACGGTTTGATAATCGCTTCGATCTTTTTCATGACCGTCTCCTTGGTCTTGCGCTGAACCTATCGGCCGGGACAGACGAGACAAGCAGTGGGCAAGGTGTGGTATGCGATGAACGGGAAACTGCTCGAACACGCAGCAGTGCTGCTACATTCTGAGGCAATGATGCACAAAGCAATCCTGGAGACGGCAGATATCGGTCGATGTGATCGCTTCGCGATCGCGCAGGGCGTAGCTGGTACGCAGCTGATGGAAACCGCTGGAAAGGCCGTTGCGGAAGCGATCCGCACGCGCTGGGCGGCTCGCTCCACCTTGATTCTGTGTGGGCCTGGAAACAATGGCGGGGATGGCTATGTCGTCGCCCGGCATCTCGCCCAGCATGGCTGGCCGGTCACGGTGGCGAGCCTGGTCGACCCCCGGCAATTGAAAGGTGACGCCCTTTGGGCCTTCAGAAGCTGGGCCGGTGAGACCGGTTCGGCCGACGCTGTCGATGCAGGTGGATTTGCATTGATCGTCGACGCGATGTTCGGAGCGGGCCTGACCCGGGGGCTCAGCGGAGCGGCCGCGGAGTGTGTTCGTCAGGCCAATGCTGCGGATGCGGTACGGGTTGCCATCGACCTGCCATCCGGGCTTGCTGGGGACCTTGAGCCGTTGGACGGGCCGATTTTCCAGGCGGATCTCAGTGTCACATTCCACAGGTGCAAGCCCGCGCACATCCTGCAGGCCGGGCGTGATGTGTGTGGCGAAGTTGTGTGTGCGGACATTGGCATTCCCGAGGGTTGGCAGGAGCAAATTCGCCCGATTGCACTCGAGAACTCGCCGCTATTGTGGCGGGACCTGCTGCCTTCGACAGGGGCGAACACTCACAAGCACCAGAAAGGGCGATTGGCCGTGTTTTCCGGTCCGGCGGGCTCGACCGGTGCGGCGCGACTGGCAGCGATGACGGGGCTGCGTGCTGGTGCTGGTCTGGTCACTGTGCTGTCGCCCACGTCTGCCATGGCGGAGAACGCTGAACATCTGACAGCCATCATGCTGCGGGAAGTCATCGACCGGCCATCATCCGCAATGAGTGATTTGCGTGCAGGGGCCGCGGTGCTGGGACCGGCATACGGGACGGGGCCGTCGACGCGTGATCATGTCTTGGACGCGCTGACAGGGGCTTCCCCCCTGGTCTTCGACGCGGATGCATTGAGCAGTTTCGAAGATCATGCACCAGATCTGTTTTCGGCCATTCGACCCGATGACGTGATGACACCCCATGCCGGAGAATTCAGTCGCCTTTTTCCCGACCTGCTCGACAGCAGTCGGAACAAGATCGAGGCAGTTCGATCTGCAGCGGATATCGCGGGATGCGTTGTGCTGCTCAAAGGTCCTGACACCGTTATTGCTGCACCCGGTGAGATCCCCGTTGTCAATCTGCATGCGGCTCCGGCCCTCGCGACGGCGGGCAGTGGAGACGTGCTGGCCGGGCTGATTGCCGGTTTGAGAGTCCAGGGCATGACCGCGTTTGACGCAAGCTGTGCAGCGGCCTGGCTACACGGTGATGCCGGGCTGCGCTTGGGGCTGGGCCTGGTCGCCGAGGACTTGCCGGACGGAATTGCCGATAGCCTCGCGCGGCAAGAGCGGGCCCGGCGTCAGGCGGCGGCGCTTGAGCGTATTGCAAAACCGCTCTGAGGAAATGGGGACTTGGCGGATCTGGCGGAGCGGTTCATGTTTGCGGTCCCACCTTTGATGCGAGACTTGCATGCCCGCTGATCATCCGTCTGATACCGCCAGCGCTCTCGACGCAGAAGCGCTGCGTTTCCACATGAAGCCCACACCCGGAAAAATCGGCTTGGCTGCGACCAAACCGATGGCGACACAGCGCGATCTGGCGCTGGCCTATTCGCCCGGCGTTGCAGCGCCTGTGCGCGCGATCGCTGCGGATCCGGATGCGGCGTACGATTATACCTCCAAGGGCAATATGGTGGCTGTTGTATCCAACGGTACGGCCATTCTTGGCCTCGGAGATCTGGGGGCAATGGCCTCCAAGCCCGTGATGGAAGGCAAGGCGGTCCTATTCAAACGTTTTGCCGATCTCGACGCGTTTGATGTCGAGGTGGAATACACCGATCCCGACAAATTCATCGAATGCGTCAAGGGCTTCGGCAATAGTTTCGGCGGTATCAATCTGGAAGATATCAAGGCGCCAGAATGTTTCGAGATCGAGCGGCGCCTGCGCGAGGAGCTCGACATCCCCGTGATGCATGATGACCAGCACGGCACCGCGATCATCGCAGCAGCCGGCCTGATCAATGCATGCGATATCACCGGCCGAAAGATTGAAGACCTCAAAGTGGTTCTATGCGGTGCCGGGGCGGCGGGACTGTCCGTTCTTGAGCTGATCAAGCATCTCGGCGTCAAGGACGAGAACACCATCGTCGTGGACATTGAAGGCGTGGTCTATGAAGGCCGACCGGGCTGTCACGACCGTCTCGCCAAACATGCGATCAAGACAGACAAGCGCACGCTCGCCGAAGCCGCGCAAGGCGCTGATTGCCTGCTGGGACTGTCGGCAGCTGGCGTGTTTACCAAGGAGATCATCGGATCGCTTGCGCCGCGTCCAATCGTCTTTGCCATGGCCAATCCGACACCGGAAATCACGCCCGAAGAGGTCGCCGAGGTTCGTGATGACGTGATCATGGCCACGGGGCGTTCGGATTACCCGAACCAGGTTAATAACGTGCTGGGCTTCCCTTATATTTTCCGAGGGGCGCTGGATGTACGTGCGACCGAGATCAATGAGGACATGAAAGTCGCTGCTGCGCGCGCCCTTGCGGCCCTGGCCCGCGAGGATGTTCCGGATGAAGTGGCAAATGCCTACAAGGTCGACCGGCTGCAATACGGACGCGACTATATCATTCCCACACCGTTTGACCCGCGGCTGATTTACTGGATTCCGCCCTTTGTCGCCGAGGCGGCGGTAAAGAGTGGGGTCGCGCGCCGCCCGATCGACGATATCGAGCACTATAAACAGCACCTGGCGCGCCGCCTCGATCCGACCGCCTCCATGCAGCAGCGGATTACCGCTGCCATTCGCAAGGAGCCCAAGCGCATCGTCTTCGCGGAAGGCGAGGAGCCTGCCGTGATCCGCGCCGCGCACGCGTTCGAGAACCAGGGCCTGGGCAAGGCGATCCTGATCGCACGCGAGGATGTCGCCAAACAGAATATGCGAGAGCTGGGCTTGCCGGATGACGCGCTGGAAATCTGCAATGCCCGGCTGTCCGAGCATAATTCCGAGTATGCAGAATTCCTCTACAAGCGTTTGCAACGCAAAGGGTTTTTGCGACGCGATGTGCAGCGGCGGGTCAATAATGACCGAAATGTATTCGCAGCCTGCATGCTCAAGATGGGGCAGGCTGACGGCATGGTCACCGGGGTTACACGACACTCCAATGTGGTCATGAAGGACGTGAAACTGGTGCTCGGGCCAGCCGAGGGCGGCCGCGTCGTCGGTATCGCGTCAGCGATTACTCCGGGGCGGACACTTCTGATCTCGGACGTGACTGTCGAAGAGTTTCCCGATGCCCGGGCGCTGGCGGAGATTGCCTGCGCGACGGCAAACGCGGCAAAGCGGCTGCGCCTGACACCCCATGTGGCCTTCCTGTCCTATTCCAGTTTCGGCAACCCGCCCGGGGAGCGCACGGAGAAAATCCAGGAAGCGGTTCGCATTCTCGACAAGATGGGAGTCGATTTCGAATATGAAGGTGAGATGGCCGCAGATGTCGCGCTCGACCCGGATCATCACCGGCTTTATCCGTTCTCGCGCCTGAGCCAGCCTGCCAATGTCCTGATCATGCCGGCTGTGCATTCCGCATCGATTGCTTTGCGACTCCTGAAATCCGCCGGCGGTGCGACTGTGATCGGGCCGATGCTGGTCGGGCTGGAAAAGCCTGTGCAGATTGCCCGTCTGGGCTCCTCGGTGTCGGATATTGTCAATCTCGCGGGTGTCGCCGCCTACGACCTCAATACAGTAGACGCATAACGGTCATTCGTCCTGATCACGAAAACGAGGGGTGCGCCCGGTGCGGGCGCGCACTATCTAGGGCGCTCTTGTGTGTGGGAAAGGACAGGCCATGGCTGGACGTCAGGCGCATGATCTAACGCAGGGCTCGGTGTTCGGGCACATCATCCGCATGGTCATGCCGATGAGTTTCGGCATTCTGGCGATGATGCTGGTGGGTATCATTGATACTTTCTGGGTCGGGACGCTGGGCACGGCGCAACAGGCGGCCGTCCAGATGAGCTTTCCGGTCACCATGCTGGTAATGTCCGTGTCCATCGGCCTTGGTGCCGGTGCCGTGTCGGCAGTTTCCCGCGCGGCGGGACGCAAGGACGGGACGTCGATTCCGCGTATTTCCACGGATGCCCTGAGCCTGTCGATTATCTCGGTCGGGCTGGTTTCCATCCTGGGAATCGTCTTTGTGGAAGAGATTTTCGCGGCCCTCGGGGCGAGTGAAAGCATGATGCCGCACGTGGTCGACTACATGACCGTCTGGTTTGCCGGCATCCTCCTGATCGTTGGCCCGATGGTCGCCAGTAACATCCTGCGGGCGTTGGGAAATGCGACAGTGCCCAGCCTGATGATGATTGCCGCTGCCGTTATCAATCTCATCCTGGACCCGATTTTCATTCTGGATGATGTCTTTGGCTGGTTTCCTGGCCTGGGGTGGGGTGTTTCAGGGGCTGCCCTGGCAACCGTGGTCGCCAATGGCGCCACTTTCCTGATGGTGACGGCCTATCTCGTCTTCAAGGAAAAGCTGATTGATTTTTCCTGGCCGGGTTTCGGCGAGGTCCTGCACAACTGGTCTGATATCGCGCGCGTCGGTATTCCGGCCTGTATTTCCAACGTGTTCAACCCTCTGGCGCTGACGATTGCCATGTCCGGCCTGGGCATGGCGCGTTTTGGTGATGCTGCGGTCGGCGGGCTGGGTGTGGCCGGTCGTGTGGAGGCGTTTGCCATTGTACCGTTGTTCGCGCTGTCAGCCTGTATCGGTGCCGTGACGGGGCAGAATGGCGGAGCCAACAATCTTGACCGGGTTCGCGAGGCTTTCCGCTCGTCCTTCATTTTCTGTCTGATCTGGAGCTTCGCCATGGCGGCCCTGTTGTGGCTGGTTGCCGGTCCGCTGGCTGCCGCCTTCCTGCCCAGCGAGGAGGGGCAGGCCATTGCCCGGACGTATTGGCAGATCGTTCCGCTGACCGTCGCTGGCTATGGCATGACGATCGCTGCCAGCGCCGGTTTCAATGGACTTGGCCGTCCCGGACATGCGCTGGTGATCACGGCGGGACGCGCGATTGGTCTCGTCATTCCTGCAGTGCTGATCGGCAGTCACTTTATCGGATCGCCCATCGGTATCATTGGCGGGTTTGCTGCAGCGAACGTTATTGCGGGTGTTCTCACCGTGCTCGCGGTCATGACGTTTGCGCCGATGACGGCAAAACATGGCAAGCAACGCAATCGGCCCGTGGCTGCGGACAGCGACGACGACCCGGCCTAGCGACGGGTCAGGATGCCGCCCAGTTCAGGCTTGCCGTTGAGGTTGGGATGCGGATAGGGCGTAAACGCCTCATCCTCTGGCCAGATCCATCGGTCGGCCGGGAACAGCTCATGCATGGCCTCCAGTGAGCAGCCATAGGGCGGTCCCCCGCGTTCGTCCTTTTGCATGAACAGCGCCAGGAAACGCCCACCCGGCTTGAGCCAGCGATGCGCGCACGCTTCATAGGTTTCGCGCAATCTGGGCGGAATGGCACACAGGAAGGTTTGCTCGTAAATCAGATCGAGCGGAGCGGCTGGGGTCCAGGCCAGTCCGTCGCCTTCAACCAGTTCCGCGTGGAGGCCGGCCCTATCCAGCACATCGGCTTGCCACTGGATGGCTGTGGAGGAAAGGTCAAAGCCGGTCACCTGCATGCCCAGCCTCGCGAAATGCACCACCTCACGCGAACGACCACAGCCGGGGATAAGCACACGGCGCCCTGCTGACAGCACACCGGCCGCCACCCAGTCCTGTGCTGCCGGGTGCAGGCCATTGCGTTCCCAAGGGGTCGAATTATCCTGAAATCTCTGTTCCCAATTCATGACTTGCCCCGCAATCTCGTGGGAGATTACGAGGTGGAGCCTGGCGGAACAATCAGCGCTGTCAGGCTGCCTTCGCGATCCGGCAAAGGTCGACGATCGACAGGGGACGTAGCGGGGACGGACGAGCCGCTTCTGGCAGGAGACCCGTTCCGCACAGCATGCGAACGCCGCAGGCCATGGCTTGTTTGAGGGTCTTGAGGTCGCGCACGTCATCAATCAGCAGGGGTGCACCCAGCCCGCCCGCCGCCCGTACGGCGTTGTTTAGAGCTGCGGTGTCGTGATCCAGCATGCCTTCACTCTCGAAATTGGCAGGTTTCAGGGCTCGTGTGGAGAATAGAGAGACGCCACGCTCCTGAAAGACCGAGAGGTCGGCATGGCCAAAGGGCAGGTCGACCATGAGGCCGAAACCTTTGTCGCCGAATTCCTGCATGGCGGGCAGCGCATCACCCTGGGGAATATCGGCAGCCTCCAGACGGAGCCAGAAGCTCTTGCGCGCCACTTCAGGAACACCGTCGAGGCAGTCCAGGAAACGGGCCCGGCTTTCCGGGTTGAGCAGGGTGGTCTCGTGAACCGAGATTGCGAAGGTGTTGCGCTTCTTTTTCTTGAAAAAGGCCAGAAACGCCTGGAAGGCGGATTGCGCACCGACCAGGTCGAGCGTCAGGTGCTCGATATCGCTCATGCGGGTCTCGATGGCCCGGCGCCCCTCAATCAGGCGCCCTTCGACATGGACTTTGGCAAAACAGTAATTGGCGGTGATGGCCTGGCGCTCAGAATCCCAGATCGGTCGGAAACAGGCCTGGGTGTTGTCGGCGCCGGGCCCCAGTTCGTGCAGGGGCGGCAGCGAGGCGGCGGACGGAATATCAGCCGTTTTGCGTGGGGCAGGTGGTGCTGATTTTTCCGTGGCGATCTGGGCGAGTTCTCCCGGAGAAACCGATTGCGAATCCCCCGCGATCTGAAGGTCCGGCAAATCAGGATGCCCGAGGAAGAAGGAAATCATCTCCTCGGTGATCTTCTCGACTTCTTCGGCAATATTGTCAGCGTGTTCTGCAAAGATGATCAGGAAGCCTTCTTCGCAGGGCACGAGGATATGTTTGATGGACAGGCGCTTTTCGATGAAGTGCGAGGCCGCGTCGAAGATCTTTTTCTTCATTGCCGGCCAGTTTTCGCCAGATGCTTCCTTGATCCGGTCAAGGTTAAGCAATTGAAACTGGCCGATATCGACCTTTTTCTTCTCCGCGAGAACGGCCTTTAAAATAGAATTCAGATCAATAGGCATCGACGACTAGCACTTTCCCACCCCTGTACGAATATCTGTATGCGCTAGTTTGATTAATATGCGATTGATGACTTGCGGGCCGGTGGTGGGGCTTGCCTCATCGACAACCCCATGTCATCACCCGCGCCCGGCCATACAGGTCGATGCGGATGTGGCGAAACTGGTAGACGCGCCAGATTTAGGTTCTGGTGCCGCGAGGCGTGGGGGTTCGAGTCCCTTCATCCGCACCACCCTTCACCCTTTGGGTTATGGATGGCAGGCCACCCTGGCTGACATGCAAGGGGCCGGGTGCCGTGAAACAGGGCTTTTTCTCGCACAATTCCGCTTCAATACACCGGCTACAGCGTCGCACCGTTGCGCAGGCCAAAACGGCGTGACATAACGCGCGCTCGAATTTCAACGCGGTCTCCGCATTAGTCAGAACACCAAGGTCCAACCCATGAACGTCATCGAGAAAGCATCAGAAGGCTTGAGCCGCACGTATGAAGTCGTTTTCGCGGCTGATGATCTGCAAGCTCGCCTGGATGCGAAAATCGAAGAAATCCGTCCGGAAGTCCGCCTCAAAGGCTTCCGCCCGGGCAAAGTACCGTCCAAGCACATTCGCAAGATGTTTGGCGAATCCATCATGGGCGACCTGCTCAACGAGCTGGTTCCGGAAACCACCCAGAAAGCACTCGACGATCGCAATGTTCGTCCGGCTTCCCAGCCGGAGATCAGCGTCAAGTCGGACGCCAAGGAAGTGGCTGGCGGCGCCGATTTCGCTTTCGAGATCAGCCTGGAAGTCATGCCGGAGTTTGAACCGGCAGATCCGTCCAAGCTGAAAGTCGATCGCCCGGTCGCTGAAGTGGCTGACGCCCAGGTTGACGAATCTCTGGCCGAGCTGGCGGACAAGAACCGCTCTTTCGCTGCCAAGAAGGGCGGCAAGAACGCCAAGGCCGAAGAAGGCGATGTCGTTGTCATCGATTTCGTTGGCAAGATTGACGGCGAGGCCTTCGAAGGCGGTTCCGCAGAAGATAGCCGTGTCGCTATCGGCGACGGCGCCTTCATTCCGGGCTTTGAAGAGCAGCTGGTTGGTGCCAAGCGTGGCGAAGAACGCGAACTGAACGTGACCTTCCCGGAGCAGTATCAGGCCCAGCACCTGGCTGGTAAGGCCGCTGTCTTCGAAGTGACCGTCAAGGATATCGAATCTCCGGAAGAGCCGAAGGTCGATGACGAGCTGGCCAAGCGCTTGGGTCTGGAAGACCTCGATGGCCTCAAGGATATCCTCAAGAAGAATATCGAGAGTGAGCACGCCCAGCAGTCGCGCATGAAGGTCAAGCGCGTGATCCTCGATCAGCTCGACAGCGAGCACAGTTTTGACCTGCCGCCGAAAATGGTGGAAGCGGAATTCTCCAACATCTGGCGCGAAGTCTCCAACGCAATGGAGCAGGGCCAGCTGGAGGATGAAGACAAGGACAAGTCTGAAGACCAGCTCAAGGACGAGTATCGCGGCATTGCCGAGCGCCGTGTGCGCCTGGGTCTGGTGCTGGCGGAAATCGGCCGCGCCAATAATGTTGACGTGACGCAGGAAGAACTGTCTCGCGCCGTGAACCAGGAAGCCATGCGCTATCCAGGTCAGGAACGCCAGGTCGTCGAGTTCTACCAGAAGAACCCTAATGCCATAGCCCAGCTGCGTGCGCCGATTTATGAGGAAAAAGTCGTCGACTACATCCTCGAGCAGGCGGATGTGAGCGAAGTCAGCGTCTCCCGTGAGGATCTCTTCGCGGATGATGACGAGGTCGAGGCTGCGCCGAAGAAAAAGGCTCCGGCCAAAAAAGCAGCTGCGAAGAAGCCGGCTGCAAAGAAGGCTCCGGCGAAGAAGGCCGCTGCGAAAAAGGCTGACGCCAAGGACGAGAAGCCTGCGGCGAAAAAGGCTCCGGCCAAGAAAAAGGCCCCTGCTAAAAAAGCTCCGGCCAAAAAGGCAGCTGCCAAAAAAGACGCCTAGAGCTAACAGTCTCATTTTAAAACAGAACGCCGGTAGCTATATGTGCACCGGCGTTTTGTTTTTGGTCATACCTTGCAGTCTAGAGCTGTGTTGTCGGCCTTGCCTCACCGGGCGAGCGCCGCAATAGTTCTTATTACTTTCCCATGAATCGGCGGCGTCCGCTGTGCCGATACCCCAAGGAGCGCGATATGAGAGATCCCCAGGATGTGATGATGAATCTTGTTCCCATGGTCGTCGAGCAGACCAGCCGGGGCGAGCGTTCCTTCGATATCTTTTCCCGTCTTCTTAAGGAGCGGATCATCTTCCTGACCGGACCGGTCGAGGACCACATGGCGAGCCTGGTCATTGCCCAGCTGCTCTTCCTTGAGTCGGAAAACCCGAAGAAGGAAATCTCCATGTATATCAACTCGCCGGGCGGTGTCGTTTCGGCCGGGTTGGGCATTTACGACACGATGAAATACATCCGCAGCCCTGTCTCCACGATCTGCCTGGGCATGGCGGCCTCCATGGGCTCGCTTCTGCTGACCGGTGGCGAGAAGGACATGCGCTTTGCGACCCCGAACGCGCGCATCATGGTGCACCAGCCGTCCGGCGGCTTCCGCGGCCAGGCCTCTGACATCGAGCGTCACGCTGCTGACATCATGAAAATCAAGCGCCGTCTCAACGAGATCTATGTCGAGCACACCGGGCGCAAATACGAGGAAATCGAGGCTGCGCTGGACCGCGACAACTTCATGTCTGCGGAAGAGGGCAAGGAATTCGGACTGATCGACCAGATCGTCCAGACGCGTGGCGGCGAGGACGCAGCCGAGGACTAGATGTGTTTGTTGGCGCGGATCCTGCTTGATCTGCGCCATAACACTGTGGTCGAATAACAGAATGCGGAAACGTTTCGCTAAAGATCGATTGAGATTTTCAGCGAAACGAAACGGAAAGCAGGCATGGTATAGACCCAATGCTTGCGGGTTGAATTGGAGCGGTCATGAGTAAGACGACAGGCGGCGAAGGCGAAGCGAAGAACACGCTGTATTGTTCTTTCTGCGGCAAGAGCCAGCATGAGGTTCGCAAGCTGATTGCGGGGCCGACCGTCTTTATCTGCGACGAGTGCGTTGAGCTCTGCATGGATATCATCCGCGAGGAGAGCAAGTCCTCGTTGGTGAAGTCCAAGGGCAATGTGCCGGCTCCGCAGGAAATTTTCGATATCCTTAACGACTATGTGATCGGGCAGGGGCACGCCAAGCGCGTCCTCTCCGTCGCGGTTCACAACCACTATAAACGCCTCAATCACGCCACCCAGAATGGCGGCGATGTCGAGCTGGCCAAGTCCAACATCCTGCTCATCGGTCCGACCGGTTGCGGCAAGACGCTGTTGGCCCAGACCCTTGCACGCATCCTGGATGTGCCCTTCACGATGGCTGATGCCACCACGCTGACCGAAGCCGGTTATGTGGGTGAGGATGTCGAGAACATCGTGCTGAAGCTCCTGCAAGCTGCGGATTACAATGTTGAACGCGCGCAGCGCGGCATTGTCTACATTGACGAGATCGACAAGATCTCGCGCAAGTCCGACAACCCGTCGATCACACGTGATGTATCGGGTGAGGGTGTGCAGCAGGCTCTGCTGAAAATCATGGAGGGCACGGTCGCATCCGTGCCGCCGCAGGGGGGGCGCAAGCATCCGCAGCAGGAATTCCTGCAGGTTGACACCACGAATATCCTGTTTGTCGTTGGCGGTGCCTTTGCCGGTCTCGACAAGGTTATCTCCCAGCGCGGTCAGGGTTCTTCCATCGGTTTTGGTGCCGATGTGCGTGAGCCGGACGATCGTGGCACCGGCGAGATCTTGCGTGATGTTGAGCCGGATGACCTCAACCGTTTCGGCCTGATCCCGGAATTTGTCGGTCGTCTGCCGGTCATCGCAACGCTGGAAGACCTGGACGAAAATGCCCTGATCAAGATCCTGACCGAGCCGAAAAATGCTCTGGTCAAGCAGTATCAGCGCCTGTTCGAGATGGAAGGCGTGGGCCTGACCTTTACCGAGGATGCGCTCAAGGCCATCTCCCAACGCGCTATCCAGCGCAAGACCGGGGCCCGTGGCCTGCGCTCGATCATGGAGGGCATTCTGCTCGAAACCATGTTCGAACTGCCAGGCCTGGATGGTGTGGAAGAAGTTGTGGTCAACGGCGAAGTCGTTGATGGCAATGGCAAACCTCTCTACATCTATGCAGATCGCAAGGACGAGAAAGCCGAGGGCGCTTGACGTCCGGCTTTCGGATCGCCACCTGTTGATCTGAAGACAGCCTCTACTGTCACAGTATTAGCCGCCGGTTCCGCCGCGAATCGCGTCAAATTCCCAGTGAATGCGACGCGGCCGGGCCGCGAATGGAGTATCCATGTCCACAGTGAAAACCCTACCGCTTCTCCCGCTTCGCGACATTGTCGTTTTCCCGCACATGATCGTGCCGCTGTTTGTCGGCCGGGAAAAATCCGTGAAGGCCCTGGAAGAGGTGATGCGGGCGGACAAGCAGATCCTGCTTGCCACACAACGAAACGCGTCTGACGATGAGCCGGCACCGGCGGCCATTCATTCCACGGGCGTTATCGCCTCGGTCCTGCAATTGCTGAAACTGCCTGATGGCACCGTGAAAGTTCTGGTCGAAGGTGGGGTCCGCGTTGATATCACCAAGCATCTCGACAACCAGGCCTATTACGAGGCCGAATGCGAGACGATCATCGAGGACCAGGGCGATCAGAGCGAACACGAAGCGCTGATGCGGTCGGTCGCGGCCAAGTTCGATGACTATGTCAAACTGAACAAGAAAGTTCCCCCGGAAGCGCTGGCCTCGCTGCCGCAGATCACCGAGCCGGGCAAGCTGGCCGATACGATCTCTGCCCACCTGGCCGTCAAGATCGACGAAAAACAGAGCCTGCTCGAGGAAACCGATGTTTCCGCGCGCCTGGAACGTGTTCTGGGCCTGATGGAAGGTGAGATCGGGGTCCTGCAGGTCGAGAAGAAGATCCGTAGCCGCGTCAAGCGCCAGATGGAAAAGACGCAGCGCGAATACTATCTCAATGAACAGATGAAGGCGATCCAGCGCGAGCTGGGTGAGGGCGATGACGGCCGCGAGGAGATGGCCGAGCTGGAAGAGCGTCTGGCCGAAGCCAAACTGTCCAAGGAAGCCCGCACAAAAGCTGAGGCGGAGTTCAAGAAGCTACGCCAGATGAGCCCGATGTCCGCCGAGGCGACCGTTGTGCGCAATTATCTGGACTGGATCCTGGCGCTGCCCTGGGGCAAGCGCAAACGTCTCAAGAATGACCTTGGCCGTGCTGAAGGCATTCTCGACAGCGATCATTATGGCCTGGAAAAGGTGAAAGAGCGCATTCTCGAGCACCTGGCTGTCCAGGCGCGTACCAAGAAGCTGCGCGGCCCGATTTTGTGCCTTGTTGGCCCGCCCGGTGTGGGTAAGACCTCGCTGGGTCGTTCCATCGCCAAGGCGACAGGGCGTGACTTTGTGCGCATGTCGCTGGGCGGAGTGCGTGACGAGGCCGAGATCCGCGGTCACCGCCGGACCTATATCGGCTCCATGCCGGGACGCATTATCCAGTCGATGAAGAAGACCAACACGTCCAACCCGCTTTTCCTGCTCGACGAGATCGACAAGCTGGGCGCGGACTATCGTGGTGATCCAGCGTCTGCGCTGCTCGAAGTGCTGGATCCGGAACAGAATTCCACCTTTGCCGATCACTATCTGGAAGTCGATTACGACCTCTCAGACATCATGTTCGTGACGACGGCGAACACGCTCAACCTGCCGCAACCGCTTCTCGACCGGATGGAGATCATCCGCATCGCCGGTTACACCGAAGATGAGAAAGTCGAGATTGCCAAGCGCCACCTTCTGCCCAAGACGCTGAAAAACCACGCGCTCAAAGAGAATGAGTGGGAGCTGACAGAAGACGGTCTGCGTGATCTGATCCGCTATTACACGCGCGAAGCCGGTGTGCGTAATCTCGAGCGTGAAATCTCCAACCTCGCTCGCAAATCCGTGCGCAAGATCGAGAGCGGCGAGGAGAAAACCATCTCCATCACGCCGGACAATCTCAAAGACTATTCCGGTATCCGCAAACACCGTTTTGGTGAAACGGAGAACCAGGACCAGATCGGTGTTGTCACCGGGCTTGCGTGGACGGAAGTCGGCGGTGACCTGCTGACGATCGAGGCCGTGCGCATGCCGGGCAAGGGCCAGATGAAAGTCACGGGTAATCTGCGGGATGTGATGAAGGAATCCATCTCTGCGGCGAATTCCTTTGTGCAGTCCCGCGCGCCCTCTGTCGGGGTCAAGCCGACGGTATTCCGGGCGACGGATATCCACGTGCACGTGCCGGAAGGGGCGACGCCCAAGGATGGCCCGTCTGCGGGTATCGGCATGATGACGGCGATCGTTTCCGTGCTGACCGGTATTCCGGTGCGCAAGGATATCGCCATGACCGGCGAGATTACCCTGCGTGGCCGGGTCCTGCCGATCGGTGGGCTGAAAGAGAAGCTGCTCGCAGCCCTGCGTGGCGGCGTGAAGACGGTGCTCATTCCCAAGGAGAATGAAAAGGATCTCGAGGAGATCCCGGACAACGTCAAGGAAGGCCTGGAGATCATCCCGGTCGAAACCGCTGACGAAGTCCTCACTCGGGCGCTGATCGAACCGGTTGAACCCGTCGAGTGGACGGAAGCAGACGAGGCAGCCCTGGCTGCTGTGTCTGCTCCGCCAGCCAGCGGCGAAAGCACGGGCATTGCGCACTAGTTTCATCTGAAACAAAATTGAGCAATAAAATAAGGGCCGGGATGTAAATCCCGGCTCTTTTTTGCCTAAAAACGGCGTTTGTTAACCTTGGGGGGATTGACGACGCGATCACGCGCTGTGCACAGTCGCTCCATGAATGGCACGACCTACATCTTTTTTGGCTATTTTACCGACGTTTCCCGAACGGGGGCGGTGGCCGGATAGATTGCGTGACCAGCAACAAGTTTCCAGGACCTCCCCCAGCGGGAGGTCCTTTTCTTTTGGGGTAAGGACATGAGTGACACACAAGCCCGGGATCAGGTTCGAGCGCAGATTTCTGAGCTGGACCGCCTCTTGATCGACACCATCGCCAAGCGCGGTGACCTGGTGGAGGAAATCCTTCGTGCCAAGGCGAATGAAGGCCTGCCTGTTCGCGATCGCGAGCGGGAACAGGCTGTTCTGCGCGAGGCGGTTGAGCGCGGCAAGGCGCAGGGTGTCGCGCCGGAACTGGTGGAAAGCCTGTTCCAGGGACTGTTCGAGGCGTCGATCCAACGACAGCGGACTCATTTCGACAGCATGCGGGACGAGGATCTCAACGAGGCCACTGTGGCCTATCTGGGCGGGCCGGGCAGCTACAGTCATATCGCGGCTCAGCGCGTGTTCGAACGCCGCAATGCCAGTGTGGTTCCTGCTCCCAAGCGCGACTTTATCTCGATCTTCCGCGCCGTTGAGAGCGGCGAGGTGGATTTTGGTGTGATCCCGATTGAAAACACCACGACCGGCTCCATCAACGAAGTGTATGACCTTCTCCTGTCCGGTAATGCCAAGATTGTCGGAGAGTTTCTCCTGCGAGTGGACCACTGCCTGATTGGTCGTTCGACGGGCCTCGGACGCGTCAACCGTGTCTATGGGCATCCCCAGGCCTTGGCGCAGTCGCGCCGCTGGCTGGCGAGCCATCCGGAAATCGAGACGCACATGGCGTCCAGTTCCACGCGAGCACTGGAGCGATTGCTGGAAGATGATGATACGGCCGGTGTGATCGCCGGTGCCGATGCCGCGGCGCTTTTCGGTTTCGATATCCTGGAAAGCGGGGTTGGTGACCACGAACAGAATATCACCCGCTTCATCGTGCTGGGCCGCGGTGCGAAAAACCCGACGCGAGAGGTGGAATGCAAGACCTCCATGATGTTCACCACACGCGATACGCCGGGCGCTCTCGTTGATGCCCTGATGGGCTTCCGGAACGGTGAGGTGAACCTGGTCAAGCTGGAAAGCCGCCCCATTCCCGGCAATCCCTGGGAAGAAATGTTCATCATGGATGTCGAGGGGCATGTCGAAGATAAGGTCATCAAGGATGCCATGGCGGTGCTCGAGGAGCATACGCGCGAGATCAAACAACTCGGTTGTTACGCCTCGGATCGTATCGATGCGGTGAGCGTTGCCGAATAATCGAACACGATCTGCCCAGACTGCGGCTCATCGGGATTGCCAACCCGATGAGCCGTCTTGTGTCTGGCGTCATGCGTCCTTGGCGACATATTCGCTCAACAGTTTTTCCTGCTTGGCGCGCTCCACCTTGCTGGAAAACTGCTCATTGATACGCACTTCCTGCAGGGTTTTGACCAGGGTGATCAAGGACCCGCTGAGGAACAGGATACCCATTCCGACATAACCCTTGGTCGACAGGTCAACCGGCATCAACAACAGGGAAAGCGCAAGCATCCCCAGGGCAATGGCAACACAGGCATAATTGAAGCTGATCCAGAGTTTTGATTGGCCAAGCATCCTATTGCTCCTTTTCGTCTTCGATGCGGGAGCGAATTCGCTCAAGCACCGTGTCTGAAGCATGTGGGGAAGGGGTGCCGCAGCCTGCCGCTGCAAGCCGGTCCAGAATGCCGTCCGGGGCGCTTTCAGCATTGATCTCTTCCAGGATCTCCATCTGCTCAAAGACATCGGGTTGATCCAGGAAGTCGGTCAGAACCCGTTCGCCCTCCACGAGGGCGGCAATGCCGGCAATATCTCCACTGAGGTCAGCCGTGGTCCGACGTTCAGCGGCGACGGCTTGTGCTGTGGAGAGCCCCTGTTTGAGTTCAAGCAAGCGCGTCTGTCCGGCGTCGATCAGCCGGCGCAGGCGTTCAACCGCCAGCTGGTTTCGCGCCAGTGATTTTTCCAGACGATCAATATCGCGCTCCAGTCGCGCCAGGTGTCCGGCCGCATCCTCTGCAAGCGCGGTCAGATCCGATTTAAGGGCCTTTTCAATTCGTGTTTCCAGCTCACTGGCCTGGCCTCGCAGACTTGTCAGCGTGCGCGCGTCATTGCGCTCCTTGAGGATCAAACCGGCGAGGCGTTGTTTGGCCTGGGCCTGTGCTGATGTCGCATCTTCGATTTTCTGCTCCAGAATGGTAATGGCATTCTGACGCTCGAACTGGCGTTCGGTTTTGCGAACCTCCCCGCGCATCACGGTCATTAGGGTAGAGAACATCGCAACCTCCTTAAATGAACAATGTTCATATACAGAGTGAAAGCGAATAGGATTCATGCAAGCTGAAAAATGAACCTTGTTCATTAAAAAGAATTATGCTTGAAACGACGGATGGAACCGAATTCTCAAACCGTCCGTGGCCGGGGACGGCCTCCACTGTCTGAAGGCGTCCGACAAAGGCTGCTAACCCATGCGCGTGAGCTGCTCCGCTCAGGCGAGCAGGCGAACCTGCCTATCCGACAGCTTGCCGCGAGTGCCGGCGTAAGTACAGGTTCATTCTACAAATTCTTCCCCGATCAGCACGCGCTCAGGGAAGCGCTGGCCATGGATGTCTATGCCGAGCTGGCCCTGATTCTCGACAGAACCTTGAGTCATGCGGCGGGGCAATCCGTCTATGACCGGGTCATGCATCTGGCGGTCGCCTATGTGGATTATGTCGAGGCGAATGAGAAGCTCTGGGCCAATCTGCTGGAGTTTCGTCGCCAGTATCGCGATTCGAATGTCCTGGCGGTTGAGGCGGAAAATGCCCTGTTCGGTGTGCTGGAAGCGGAGTTGGACAAGCTTGATGGCGTGGACGGGGAGGAGTTGCGTGCGGACTTGGCGCGCGCCCTGTGGGCCAGTGTTCATGGCATTACCGTGCAGACGGTACCGAACAGCTTTAAAGAGGATCCACGCGGCGATGCACTGGAGCAAATGCGCCTGATCATCGATGCTGTGATCACGCGTTACAGTTCTTAGAGCACGAAGCGCTTGCCAAGGAGCGTTTGGCTTATTAGAACGCGCGCTCCACACCGGATGGGCGGTTAGCTCAGTTGGGAGAGCATCTCGTTTACACCGAGAGGGTCGGGGGTTCGAGCCCCTCACCGCCCACCATCCTTTTTTCCTGAATGACAGGCGGATCGGCCGCAGGGCACACGCATGCGCGGCCCCGTGTCAGTGTGGCGTCAGACGAAGGCCGGCGAACCGGGAAAATTGGCCAGACCTGGAAGGGCCACGGCGAGCTCCGCTTCGCTCAGACCAAACCAGCGCCCGAGAGTTGCAGCATATTGTTCCACCGAGGTGGTGGGGATGAGACGTCCATTGCCGGCGTCCTGGCCGTGCTCAAACCCATAATCAGGCATGTCACCGTAAATCTGGCGGCCATTGACAGCACCACCGATGATAAAGTGGTGCGAGCCCCAACCGTGGTCAGTTCCATCGCCATTGATTGTCAGCGTGCGGCCAAAGTCGGATGCCGTGAATACGGTCACATCATTTTCCGCTCCGATTTCACTCATTGCCGTGGTGAAGGCGGCGATGCCGGCGGCCAGAGCCGTTTGCTGGTTGATCAATTCGCGGGCCTGGGCCGAGTGGGTATCAAAACCACCCAGGCCGACAAAGAAGACCTGGCGTGATGCGCCCAGCACATTGCGTAGCGAGATGGCTTCCGCAACCGTGCGCATCTGGGCGCCGAAATGCCCCTCCGGGAAGGCTGTCGTGACTTCGGCGACCTCATCCATCGCCGCCGAATAGGCCTGGTTCGCATCCAGGGCCCGGCGTGATCGATCCACAATGTCCCGCTGGAACAGATTGGCGGGGGACAGGCCCTGTGAGCGGAAATGCTGTTCCATCAGGTTGGAAACGGCCGGGTCTTCAGCGCCGAAATAAGGCGGCCATTGGATGGCGATCAGATTGTCAGGACCGCCGATGGAAAGCTGGTATTGCTGTGCGACATCACCGGACAGCCAGACCTGGTTTCCGAACGTACTCATGCCCGTGAACAATGAGTTCTGGTTGGCGTTGGACTCCAGTGCGGCATCGGCGAAACGGCCGCCCCATCCAAACAGGGCGCCTTCCGGGGCAGAGGACATCCAGGTGGATTGCTGGTCATTGTGCGAGAACAATTGACGTGGCAGTCGCGCGGATCCGTTCAGGACCATGTCCCGGTTTGTAGGCTCCAACAGCGGACCCACATTCGCCAGGATGGCTGCGTCTCCCGCCTCGAACATGGCGTGCAGCGGGGATAATTCCTGGGGCAGGGCGAACTGGCGGCCGCCGAGAGCACCTGCATTGTCGGGGTTGAGCGGCAATAGGTTGTCGCGAGAGCGCGGACTATTGGCGCCGACATATTGAGAGAACAGGCTTTCGCGGACCGTGGCGAAACTGTCATGCGATGCCTGATCATAGGGCAGAACGGTATCGTAGTGGTCCATGCCGCCGAACAGGAAGACACAGACGAGTGCCTTGTAACCGGACGTATCAGCTGCCAGTGCTGGCATCGACATCAAGCTGGATGTCAGGCCCCCTGTTCCCAGAATACCGGCCGCAGAGGCATTGGAGAGGAAAGAGCGTCGTGTGAGTTTCATGGTCCGTCTCCTTAGCGCTGAACGATGTAGTCTGGGGAAGTCACGATGAGCAGGACGGCGGTCTGGACCCGTCCTCGCTGCCCCGGGCCGGGGTCGGCATCATCGATCGGGATCGTGGCCAGGATTTCCTCCATGCGGGAACGTGTCTCCAGGCTGAGCTGTCCCGCGGTGAACGTCATGTCCATCCAGTCAATCAGAGCGTCGAGATCGCCCGCGATTGCCATTTCATCCTCATAGACCGGGTGAAAGCCGAGTGTTTCCGTACGGTCCTCGCCCCAGGTCGAGTCGGTGATGAAGGCACTGAAGAAATTGGTGAAACCGATCACGCTGGCTTCATTGACGATTTGCAGTTCTGGCGCTGTCAGCCCGGCATTGCCGGTCGCGGATCCGGGCGCGATATAGCCAGGACGAAAGAAGTTGAAGACAGAGGGCGAGCGGAAAGGGTGCTGGCCAAGCGTTCCGCTCGACGACGTGTCCCAAAGGAAATCCTCGCGCCAGGCTTCCGAGCCCGCGATGTGGAAAGCGCGGGCCCAGTGCACAAATCGCAGGACGGGTTCGCGGAGCTTGCCAAACTCGTTCGGCGCTGTGGCCGGGTCCTGGCGGGCCTCATCATCCATCAGGACGGCTGCCAGTGTAGCCGCCAGGTCGCCGCGCTCGCCTGTTCCCACGCTTTCACCATCCGGGAATTGATAGCTGCCAGTCTCGAAGGCTGTTGCGACCCTCTGGACGTAGGCGGGCGTGGGATGGCTGGTGGTGAACCGCTGAATCAGCTGCCGGCTGAGGAAAGGAGCCAGATTGGGATGGTTGAACAGTGTGTCCAGCGCTGTGTCGATACTGACTTCCGCGCCGGTATTCTCTGGAATGGTTGTTCCCAGGAAAGTCTTTTCACTGCTGGAATGGTAGGCCGGAAAGATTTCCAGCGGTGTGTAGTAAATGCTCTCGTCATCCTCTGACGGCCAGTAATTGGGACCGCGCAGGCCGAGCCCTGTGAACACACGTGCAAGCCCGGTGACATCCGTATTGTCATAAGTCTCGACCGGACGGCCCTGATTGTCTGTAACGACAGTTCCATCCATGCGGAGCTCGACCAGGCCGGTGGTGAAAAGCTGCATGATTTCGCGGGCATAATTTTCGTCCGGTACGCGGCCATCCTCCATGTTCTCGCGCACATTGTAGAGATAGGTCAGATAAGCCGCCATTGCGGGAGAATACGTAACCTCATCCAGCAGATCCCGGTAATTGCCGAAAGCATTGCGGATCAGGATGTCCATATAGTGGGCGGTGGTCAGTGGCCGCCCGGCCAGGACCGAGTTCTGTCCTTCCGAGACGACGAGGATCTGCGACAAGGCGTATGCCATGCGCTGGCGCAGCTGGTCATCGCCATCAATGATCCCGGCCCAGTAGGAATCGGATGCGGCCCGGAAGGTGGAGAAGTCATTGAGAACACCGTTCGCCAGCAAGCGATCGAGATGCAAGGTGGGCGGGCGATTGAGCTGATCGCGGAACCAGATCGAATAGGTCCCGACGGACAGGTCTTCGATCTCCTCATAGCGCGGTCCGAACGTCGCCTGACCAAGGAATTGGGACGCGGCCTCGGGCGACGGGCTCTGTCCAGCCGGCGGCGGCGGGGGCGGGGGTGTGGCACCGCCGCCAGAACCGCCGGATGAACCGCTGCCACCGCCACCACTGCAGGCCGAAACAAACAATCCAAGGCCCAGGGCCGCCACGCGTAACAGACTTTGCATACTTTCCCGGCTCGCAACTCTCCAGCCCGACCCAATCCGGGCCGCAGTCTGCGCTCTCTCAATGACACTCTGATGTAGATCATACGCATCGCAAGCGAATTTCGGTCGCTTGAATACTTCGCATCGTAAATTCGTCGTGAGCGTCCGGTTGCGGATTTAACTCGTTTTGCGACGAACTAGTCTCTCGAGGCGAGGTCGATGACGCGCAGCAATTGCTCCGGCGCATCGGGGGAATAGCTGATGATCTCGGCCCGCGGCGCAAAACGGCGCAAACTTGCCGCAGTTTCGCTGACATCCACCGGGTCTCCGGGGCGTGGGTTGAGAATGACGGCCGCGCGGCCATCAAGCGCGCGCAAGGCTGTCAGCGTGTGCGAAATGGTTCCCAGATAATTTCCTGCGACCAGCACGGGAAAGGCATCCAGTTCACGCAGAAGATCGAGGTTCAGACCGTCAGATGCAATCGGCGACATGATACCGCCAGCGCCCTCCACAAACGTCGGACGTGCGGCCCCACACTGGTCACTGCACCAGCTGACGATCTTGTCGAGATACAGGTCGCGCTTCTCGCGCCGCGCCGCCATGTCCGGTGACAAGGGGGCTTTGAACCTCCAGGGCGTCGCGGCCCTGATGTTCTCGGCGTTGAGAGCTTGTCCATTGGCCTGGATGAGGAGGGCGGTGTCGGAGGTGGCAGCTGTCGCATTGTCGAAACCCGACAATACGGGTTTGAGCACGCGAGCGCGGCCCCCTACGGATCGATAGGCTGCAAGCAAGGCGCACAGGATATGAGTCTTGCCGATATCGGTGCCGGTGCCGGTAAAAAAGATCGGTCTGCGGTTCACGCTGTCTCCGAGGTCTCCTGCAGGATGAGTCGCACGCCTTGCGCCAATTGGTCAATGTCCGCTTCTGTATGAGTGGCCGAGAAGGTGATGCGCAGGCGCGCCGTGCCCCGCGGAACCGTGGGCGGGCGGATCGCCGTAACCAGGAGTCCCTGGTCCTGAAGCCGGGCCGATGCGTCGAGCGCACGTGCCTCCGAACCGAGCAGGACCGGAACGATGGGAGAGACAGGAGCGGGCAGCCCGACAGCGGCGCAAAACCGTTTGGCCAGTTCCAGCGGGCGCTCTCGGCGCTTTGCATCCGACTCCACAATATCCAGGGCTGCGAGCGCTGCGCCGATGCTCGCGGGGGGCAGTGCGGTCGTGAAGACCAGCGGCCGCGCCCGCGTGCGCAACAGTTCACAAACGGTGTGGGACGCACACAGATAACCGCCATAACTGCCAAGGGCCTTGGACAGTGTACCCATTTGCAGGGGCGGGGTGGCCTGGGGTTCAAAATAGGCAGACGAGCCCTTGCCGTCACCGACAACACCGACCGCATGGGCATCATCGACCAGGGTCCAGGCGTCATACCGGTCCGCCAGTGCGAGCATTTCGGGCAGGGGCGCAAAATCCCCGTCCATGGAAAACACGCCGTCGGTCATGATCATGGCATGCCGGTACGCGCTGCGTTCAGTATCCAGCAGTTCGCGAAGATGATCGAGGTCGTTATGCCGGAACTTACGGATCTGTGCGCGTGAGAGTTCGGCGCCTGCATGAATGCACGCGTGTGCGAGCTCGTCGACCAGCACCAGATCACCGACGCCGAGCAGGGCCGGAGCGATAGCGAGATTGGCCAGATAGCCAGAGCCGAACACAATGCAGTCCTCGGTGCCTTTCAGGCGCGCCAGGCGCCGTTCCAGTTCGAACAGCAGGTGGTGGCCACCCGTAACAAGCCGCGAGGCGCCGGACCCAGCTCCATAGCGGGCTGTTGCGTCCTGCGCGGCCTTGATGACCCTTGGATCATTGGCCAGGCCCAGATAGTCGTTGGAACAGAAATTGACGTAGGTCTGGCCATCCCGCTCGACCTGCATGCCGGCGGAATTGTTGGATTCCTTCAGGCAACGGCGCAGTTGACGTTTTTCCAGGCCTGCCAGCTTGCGTGCAGCGAATTTTTCCAAGGATGGAGAGTTTGATTGCATAAGGGCCCTGTCGCACAGAATACGCGCCTGCTAAAGCCCGCTGATGACCCAAAACACACCTGATCTGCCGTTCAACATCTCCGACCACCATGTCTGGCGCCCCTATACCCAGATGAAAACCACGCCAGCCGCGTTGAAAGTGAAGTCAGCGCAAGGTGTCCATATCGAACTGGAAGACGGCCGCCGCCTGATCGATGGCGTCTCTTCCTGGTGGACGGTGTGTCACGGATACAGGCATCCGCACATCATGCAGGCGGTAAAAGCGCAGATGGACCGTGTTCCCCATGTGATGCTCGGCGGGCTGACACATGCTCCGGCGCAAACCCTGGCGCAACGCCTGGCCGCGCTGGCCCCGGGGGATCTCAATCACGTGTTTTTCTGTGAGAGCGGTTCGGTCTCGGTAGAAATTGCAATGAAGATTGCGATGCAATCCTGGATCAATCGTGGCGAACGCGGGCACACCAAATTCGTCTGTTTCAAGGGCGGCTATCACGGAGACACCCTGGCCACAATGTCGGTGTGTGATCCGGAGGAGGGCATGCACAGCCTGTTTGCCGGTGGCTTGCAGCAACAATTGGTCACAGCGTTGCCGCGCGATGAAAGTGCCCGTGAAGCCTTCGAGTCGCTCATCTCGAAGCGGAGAGCCGAAATCGCGGGGATCATCACCGAACCGCTGGTCCAGGGCGCCGGTGGCATGAAATTCCATACGCCAGCGACACTGGCCTATCTAAGGGATGTCTGTGACCGGTTCGGACTGCCTCTCATCCTCGACGAGATCATGACCGGTTTTGGGCGCCTCGGGACCATGTTCGCCTGTGAGAAAGCTGGTGTGGTCCCCGATATCATGACCGTATCCAAGGCCTTGACCGGAGGAACGCTGCCGCTGGCCGCCGCCATAGCCTCCTCGCGCCTGTTCGCGGACTTCTGGTCCGATGATGCCGGCGCGGCCCTCATGCACGGCCCGACCTATATGGGCAATCCTGCGGCCTGCGCGGCCGCCAATGCGTCCATTGACCTGTTTGAACAGGAGCCGCGCCTCGAGCAGGTGGCCGCCATTGAGGCGGTGTTTGCGAAACGTCTGCCAGAAGCTCGTGATTTCCCGGGAATTGTGGACGTTCGCTGGCAAGGCGCTATTGGTGTGCTTGAGTTTCCAGCCTTGCCGGAACTGGAGGCGCTGAAGGCCAGGTTCGTCGATGCGGGGGTGTGGGTGAGGCCGTTTGGCAATATCATCTACTTGATGCCGCCATATGTGATCACGGCGGATGAACTCGATACCCTGATCACCGCGACACTGAACGTCACGCGAGGTTGGGCGGAGGAGTATTTCCTTTAAATTTCCAGAATTGTGAAAATGGGCTTGTACGCGCATATATTTCCACTACATTGGAATTATGGAAAAGAAAGAAGCCATAACCGCACTCGCAGCGCTCGCTCATGATACTCGTCTGGATATTTTCCGCCTGCTTGTCAGCTGGGAATCGGACCAGGCCGAGGAAGCCGGGCTGGCCGCCGGTGCCATCGCCGACCAGCTGTCCCTGCCGGCACCGACGCTCTCGTTTCATCTCAAAGAGTTATCAAGATCGGGGCTCGTTGAAGGGCGAAGAGAAGGGCGCTCGATTATCTATCGGGCACGACTGGATGCGTTGCGATCTGTCGCCGATTTCCTGCTGCACGATTGCTGCAGCGCCACGTCACCGAGAATCAGGAGTATCACGCCATGAAACGTCTGCATGTCAGTTTCAACGTACAGGACCTGTCGCAATCCATCCGCTTTTACACCCAGTTGTTCGGGGCGGAACCCACGGTCGTCCGTGAAGCCTATGCCAAGTGGTTGGTCGAGGATCCGCGCATGAATTTTGTCATCGAAGAGACCTCTGAGGCCCACGGCTTTACCCACGCGGGCCTGCAGACGGAGAGCGAGGATGAATTGCAGGCGGTTTTCGAGCGCATGAAGAGCGCCGAGGCGCCTTATTTGCCAGAGGGCGTTACCACGTGTTGTTACCACAAGTCCGAAAAGAGCTGGACGTCTGATCCGGACGGAGTGATGTGGGAAGCATTCTTCACGCACCACCAGACCGAAGAGTACGGCAAGGCCCCTGAAATCGTGGGCCAATAGGGGGTTCTGCACTTCCTGCTGCATTGCCTGCGGAAAGTCGCTTGACCCAGCGCCAGCTCGCGCATAAACAACGCACCTCGCTTCGGCGAGCCACATTGCGGGTGTAGCTCAGTTGGTTAGAGCGCCGGCCTGTCACGCCGGAGGTCGCGGGTTCGAGTCCCGTCACTCGCGCCACTTCTTTTCAGAAGTGGCTGGACAAGAAAAAGCCGCTCAACCGAGCGGCTTTTTTCTATTCTTTACGCTTAGAATGCGCTTTCTTTCTCGATCGGTTGCCTTAAGACCTGACGGTGGGTAACGATGGATTGTGGCCGCGTTTTTGGCGGGGCTTAGCTGTGTGGATTTGGGGGAAAATTCAATGATAATGCCAGTTGTTGCGGTGTCGTTCGTTGGGCTCTCGCTTGCGGTGACTCAGGATGTGCAAACACGCCACGAACAGTACGGCGCGTATCGTTATGACGGTTTCGCAGTTCCCGGCGAATTATGGGCGGAGACAGCGCGCTGTGCTGCGGCGGCCTACAATCAGGAAAACTATGCTCTTTACTGGTACTTTCAGAATTTCAGCACGCCGTTAGCGATTGAATACTTCACACAACAGCATGCGCTGGGCGTGCGCGAAGTCCCGACTGGAATGGTCGGAGATTTTGGTCCTGAGTTTGAGGCGGGTTATCGACTCCGGCAAATCATGCATGAGGTCCAAGCAGAGATTGCCCACCGGTGGTGGACGGATCGGGAATACGGCGTTCAACAGTCCCGTGAGGACGTCGCGGGGTATTTCTACAGTCTATATAGCTGTATGGAGGTCGAATACATGGCCTGCGAGTATCAGTTTCCCGGGCAATGCGGCGGACCACCAGACCATCAGGTGTTCGACGACGAGTATTGATTGGGCGCCAGTCCAGTCACTCTGAGCAGCCTGCAAGCCTAACAAGTTTTAACTTCCATTTCCCCTTCGCCGCGGTGAGAGTTTTCGCTCACCTCGGAGGGTGATCGTGACAAAAATTGATATGAAGAAGGAAGACCGCTGTTTCTACAGCGGCCGGAAGGGGCGATTCGATATCGTCTCGCTTCCGGAAATGAACTTCCTGAAAATCGACGGGATGGGGGACCCCAACCGCTCGAAGGCGTTTTCACGCGCCGTCGCAGCGTTGTTTGCGCTCTCCTACAATACAAAATTCCATTCCAAGCTTGAGCTGAAGCGTGATTATGCGGTGATGCCGCTGGAGGCGTTGTGGTGGGCCGAGGATCATTCGGTGTTCGAACGCCAGGCGCGCAGCGAATGGCAATGGACCGCCATGATTCGCCAGCCAGACTGGATTGATGAAGCGCTGTTCGATGAGATTCGTGATCTGACGATCGGCAAGATCAATCGCAAGCGGGATGCGGCGACCGATGAAACAGCCCTGCGCAATGTCCGTCTAGAGCGATGGTGTGAAGGTCTCTGCATCCAAACCCTGTACCAGGGGAGTTTTGCGTCGGAAGGGCCTGTGATTCGAGACATGCACGACCGGGCGATACCGGAAGCAGGCGCGCGCGCGCGCGGCAAGCATCACGAGGTTTATCTCAGTGATCTGAGGCGAACCTCGTCAGACCGTCTGCGAACGTTGTTACGTCAGCCCATTGAGTCAACGCAGTCCGGGATTGTCCCTGAGGGCAAAGACGACCAGGTAGACGTAGGCGAAGAGTTGGCCTGAAAACAGCAGATAGCCTTCTACACCTCCGTTCCAGTGCGCGTTGTTGATCAACAGAATCCAGTCGACAACACCGGCCAGAATGACCACGGCATAGCTGGCCAGGGCGCGTAAATCTCCGTTCCACGCCCAATAGAGGCTGGGCGGCGTCGCGAGGATGACCGTGTAGAAGGCGACATCATTCCAGACCGAGAGTTGGGCGGTGAAGGCATTGGCGTCAAATTCGGTGCCGATGGACCACCACCCCAGCCGCACGGCGATATCAATGCCAAGCCAGTAATAGGAAAAGGCGGCGCCGGCCAGCATCACACCAAAGACGACGATGAAGATCGGGTCCTTGCGGTGTGATGTCATGGCCGGCGCCTGCGTTTCAGTGCCTTACCCGTTGCCAGGCGCGAGGCCGGCGGGGTCGATCGTGACCGGTGCGAAGCCCGGTCCGAGCGGCAGGTCAAGGACCACAAAAATACCCAGCACCGACATCGAGACGATCAAGATGGCGATGGAATAGGGCAACATGGTCGCAATCAGGCTCCCCAGTCCAAACTCGGGCATATAGCGCCGGGCAAAGACCAGAACCAGCGGCATGTAAGGCATCAGCGGCGTGATGATATTGGTGGCGCCGTCGCCGACACGATACGCAGCTGTGGTGGCATCCGGACCAATCCCCAGCAGCATCAGCATCGGAACCGCGACGGGTGCCAGCATTGCCCATTTTGCCGAGGCGGAGCCCACAAACAGGTTCAGCAGTGCGGTGAGCAAGACCATGGCAATAAGCAGAACCGGAGCCGGTAGCCCTGATTCCTGCAGGGTCGAGGCGCCCGTGATCGCCAGAATGGTGCCGAGATTGGACGATGCGAACTGGTCCAGGAACAGGGCCATGGCGAAGGCGAGAACGATATAAACGCCCATGTCTGCCATCGCGTCGGAAGACATCTTCACCACATCCTTGTCCGACTTCACCGTGCCGGCGGCCAGGCCGTAGGCGAGACCGGCGAGCAGGAAGGCGACAAGCGAGATGCCGACGATGGAATTGTAGAACGGCCCGAGCGGATTGAGCTCACTGGAAGGATCACGCAGGATACCGTTTTCCGGGACGACCATCATGGCCACACCGATGATCAGCGCCAGCAGGACGATGCCGGCGAACATCAAGCCGCGGCTCTCTGCTGCTGAAAGCTTGGTTGTTGGTTGGGCGTCGTCGTCATCGGCTCCTGCCATGACACCATTCCATTCGCCCAGGCGCGGTTCAACGATCGCGTTGGTCACGTAGGTGCCGGCGATCACAACCATCGGCGTCAGCGCCATGATGAAATAATAGTTCGACGCGATGTTCAGATCCCAGCTCGGATCAATAAACTGCGCAGCTTGTTGCGTAATGCCGAGCAGCAGGGGTTCAAGCGGTGTGATCAGCAGATTGGCCGAGAAGCCGGCGGAAACACCGGCAAAGGTCGCCGCAATACCGGCCACGGGATGTCGGCCGACGGCCGCGAAGACGATGCCGCCCAGCGGGATCAGAACGACGTATCCGGCATCAACGGCCAGATTGCCCATGACACCGGCAAAGACGAGTGTCGCAGTCAGCATGGGGGCCGGGACCCAGCTGACCATGGCCCGCAGGCCGGCTGCGAAAAGCCCGGTTCGCTCGGCGACGCCGGCACCGATCATAACCACCAGAACCAGGCCCAGCGGCGGGAAGTTCACGAAAATGCTGGTGATGTCCGTCAACAGGTGACGAATATTCTCGCCGGCCAGCAGCGACTGCGCCGCAATCGTCTGGCCCGTCACCGGATGCGTTGCTTCCAGGCTGGCGCCTGCTGCAAACACCGAAGCCGCCACAACGATACCGATCAGGATCAGGAAAATCGTCACCGGATCCGGCAGACGGTTCCCGGCTTTCTCAACCATGTTGAGAATTGAATTGCCAATGCTCACCTTGAAACTCCCCTCAAACGCTCATTTCTAGTGCCCGAATTGGCCCAAAGAGATAAAACGAATGCGCAGCAGGGGCCAGAGGTTTTGGCGTCAGGTCAGACCGAGGCGCCGCTGGGCGTCGGTGATGAGGTCGCGATCATCGATCTGCCAGGGATGGAAACCGGGTCGAAAATAGGCCAGCCAGGGGAGAAAGACGCGTCGCACCAATCCCGGTTTGCCCCAGAGGAGCCAGGCCAGTTTCCAGCGCGCCTGAATGCCTGTTATTCCGTCCTGCTCGAGCAATTCCAGCGCCTCCCGCCAGCGACCGGTCAGGAAATTCCGGGACACATTGAGAAAGGTCAGCGAGCGGATCATCCAGCGTTTGAACTTCGGTACGTCACGTGTGGCATGCCGGTAAGTGTCGAAGGCGACGGCCTTGTGTTCGATTTCCTCGATCGCGTGCCAGCCCCACATGCGCTGGGCATTCATGTCCGCTCCGGCGAGCAAGTCGGGCTGCTTGAGTGCTGAGTGTGCGAAAATTGCGGTGAAGTGCTCCAGCGCGGTGGTCAGGCCCAGCTGGACAACCGGGTGGGTATCGCGGGCCTGGTCTAGCCGCGCCTGTACATCTGCCTCCATTCGCGCGATGTCATACCCGGCTTCCTTCACGCGCGAATTAAACAAGTTATGCTCCCGGGTGTGGAAGGCTTCCTGTTTGATGAAAGCCTTGATCTGTTCTCCCAAATGGTCAGGAACGTCCTTCTCGAAGCGCCGCACGCTCTCGATAAAGAAGGTTTCACCAGCCGGGAAGGTGATGGACAGCGCGTTGTACCAGGCTGTCGCGACCGGGTCGCCGCCGGCCCACCAGCGTTCGTTCAGGGCAGCTTCATCGCTGAACTTGATGTTGCGTGGCTGGATTTCCAGATCAGCCGGCGTAAGCGTGGTCGGAATTCTGGCCTCCCTTGGTGAACCGCGTTCACTTTTCGCGCCGATGGCAGGCCTGTCAATCTTTGATCAAATCGAGCGCGGGGCTGAAGAATTGGCGATAGGCCAGGATCCCGGCGATGGCCGCTGTAAAAAGGACCTGGGCCAGGGGACCTGCGATCCAGGCTAGATAGCCGATGGACAGGAAGAGGGCCCGTAGTCCGCGATTGAACTGACGACCGGCCAGCACGTTCATCTCGCCCGCCAGTCTGGCCTGTTCAAGACAGCGCTCTCTTGGTGTCTCCCCGCGTTTGACGTCATGGGTAGACCCCAGCAGGACCGCGCAGTAATTGATCAAGCGATAGGCCCAGCCGAACTTGAAAAACGCATAGGCGTAGATCACCAGCAGACCGATACTCATCACCTCCCACTGCGTCCGACTGCCCACAGCCAGCGCCGGGATATCGCGAACCGCGTCCATCACATTGTCCAGGGCAGTCAGGAGGGTGAAGGCAGCACCAATGCCCAACAGCGCCGTCGACGCGAAAAAGGCGATGCCGTTTTGCAGGCCCGAAATGATCTGGCTGTCGACGATGCGGACCTCTCGACCGGCCATGGCAATCATCCATTGCGACCGAAACCGGTCCATCCGGCTGGACAGGGTCCGGGATTTCAGCGGACTGTGATCCACGACTGCGGAAAAGACCGCCGCAATCAGTGCAAAGCCGATAACGCCATAATACTCCGCCAGCATGCCTGCCCCCGATTTCTGTCGTGCTGCACTGTCACACCGCCACGAGTCTGTCTGCATTGAAATAGGCAAGGGGACAGTCAGGCTGCGTGTCCCTCTTTTTGCCAGCCGCGCGAGCAGAAATGCTCCGCGAATGAGCACCGTGTCCGCGTTTTTCAACTTCCAGCTCTGGTCACTTCGTGCGACCTGGCCGCCCCTGGTTTTACTCTTTGGAGCATTGCTGGTCGCGCTCGTCAGCCCGTTTGCCTGGCTCTCGGTCCTGGCGGTGCTGGGAATGCTTGTGCTGGCCCTGGACAGTTTCGCGCGTCTGCGTGAATTCGTGCGCCTGCGAGATCTGTTCCAGCGCATCGGGGCCATTGAGGGTCGGGCCCTGGCCGAGTTCAGGCGCTCGCGCACATCCTGGTGTTCCAGGCGCGCCGCGATCGCTGCCGCCTACGCCGCCGGGCTCGGATTGCAGGCACGGCATATGGTCCGGGGTTGGGGATATCGCCCCTGGCACATCTTCCCGGATCGCGCGTTTTCACTTCGCTCTCCCTTTTTGCGTGTGAATTTCTGGAAATCCGTGCTCGGGATCACCGCAAAATAGCCCGTTTTCTGCGACCTGTTCGCAACTGGAAACCTCTTTACAGATAAAGCGGTACAGAACTGAAGTCCGGCGGTGTTTTGCCCTTGCCCGAAGCGCCGGTGCGATCTAGCTTCCGGCAAAATTCGGGCGGGGGCTGTTCTTGGCGTTTCTGATTCGCTCCCCGCGGGTCACGCCAGTGTTCCAGATCTTCGCCCGAGAGCTGAAATTCGGACCCGGCGAGTGCTGATCATGGACACGCTTCTTCTCGACTACCTTCCGATCCTCATCTTCTTCGGCATTGCCGCCGTTATCGGGATCGGTTTCATGCTTGCGGCCTTCGTGATCGCACCGTCAAAGCCGGACCCGGAAAAAGTCTCCACCTATGAATGTGGCTTTGAAGCATTCGACGATGCGCGGATGAAGTTCGATGTCCGCTTCTACCTGGTGGCAATCCTTTTCATCATCTTCGACCTGGAAGTCGCCTTCCTCTTCCCGTGGGCGGTCACCCTGCGTGAACACCTAGGCGAGTTCGAGTTCTGGTCGATGATGGTTTTCCTCGGCGTGCTGACCATCGGCTTCGTTTACGAGCTGAAAAAAGGCGCGTTGGACTGGGAGTAAGTCATGGCCTCTGATCTCACCCCGAATGGCATGGCCGGACGCGCTGCCGTCCCGCACTATGACCCGAAGAAACACGATCCCTTCTTCGATGGCGTGTCCGACGCCCTCGCAGACAAGGGGTTCGTCGTTGCGGCTGCCGATGACCTGGTCACCTGGGCGCGCACCGGCTCGCTGATGTGGATGACCTTTGGTCTGGCCTGTTGCGCTGTTGAAATGATGCAGGCCTCCATGCCGCGTTACGACGTCGAGCGTTTCGGTTTCGCGCCGCGCGCATCCCCGCGCCAGTCCGACGTGATGATCGTGGCCGGTACGCTGACCAACAAAATGGCTCCGGCCCTGCGCAAGGTCTACGACCAGATGCCCGAGCCGCGCTACGTCATCTCCATGGGGTCGTGTGCCAATGGGGGTGGGTATTACCACTATTCGTATTCGGTCGTTCGCGGATGTGACCGCATCGTGCCGGTAGATGTCTATGTGCCGGGTTGTCCGCCGACAGCCGAGGCGCTGGTTTACGGCATCCTGCAGCTGCAGAAGAAAATCCGCCGCGAAGGCTCGATCGAGCGCTGATCTGCGCACCAGGAGAGATGAATGAGCGAAGCTCTCAAAACGCTGGGTGAACACATCGCCGCCTCTCAGGAGACGGCTGTGACCAACTGGTCAATCGCCCACGGCGAGCTGACGGTTGAGATCCACGACGACCGTATCGAGGACGTCATCCGTTTCCTGCGCGATGACCCGACCTGCCGGTTCACCACGCTGATCGACATCTGTGGTGTCGACTATCCGGAACGCGCCGAGCGTTTCGAGGTCGTCTATCACATGCTATCCATGCAGCAGAACCAGCGCATCCGCGTGAAGCTGTGCGTGGACGAGGAGACTCCGGTCGCCTCGATCTGTGATCTTTTCCCGGTCGCCAACTGGTTCGAGCGTGAAGCCTTCGACATGTACGGCATCACCTTCTCCAACCACCCGGACCTGCGCCGCCTGCTGACGGATTATGGTTTCGAGGGTTATCCGCTGCGCAAGGACTTCCCGCTGACGGGTTATGTCGAGGTGCGCTGGGATGAAGAAGAAAAACGCGTCGTCTATGAGCCGGTCGAACTGGTCCAGGAATATCGCGACTTTGATTTCATGAGCCCGTGGGAAGGCGCGAAATATGTGCTCCCGGGCGACGAGAAGGCGCCAAACAATGGCGGGGAGGGTTAAATCATGGCTGATGATCAGGCGCAAACCTCCGAACGTAACTTCACGATCAATTTCGGTCCCCAGCACCCGGCGGCACACGGCGTTCTGCGTCTCGTGCTGGAGCTGGACGGCGAGGTTGTCGAGCGCGTTGACCCGCATATCGGCCTCCTGCATCGCGGCACCGAGAAACTGCTCGAACACAAGACCTATCTCCAGGGCATCGGCTATTTCGACCGTCTCGACTATGTCGCGCCGATGAACCAGGAGCACGCCTTCTGCATGGCTGCAGAGCGTCTGGCCGGTGTCACCGTGCCGCGCCGTGGCCAGTATATCCGCGTGCTCTATTCGGAAATCGGCCGGATCCTGAACCATCTTCTCAACGTCACCACCCAGGCCATGGATGTCGGCGCGCTGACGCCGCCGCTCTGGGGCTTTGAAGAGCGTGAGAAGCTGATGATCTTCTACGAGCGCGCCTGTGGCGCTCGTATGCACGCGCATTATTTCCGTGTTGGCGGTGTCCACCAGGACCTGCCGTCGCAACTACTCGCAGACATCCGCCAATGGTGTGATGATTTCCCCAAGGCGCTGGACGATATCGACAGCCTGCTGACGGAAAACCGCATCTTCAAACAGCGTAATGCCGATATCGGCATTGTTTCCAAGGAAGAGGCCCTGGAATGGGGGTTCTCCGGTGTGATGGTGCGTGGTTCCGGCATGGCCTGGGATCTGCGCCGCGCGCAACCGTATGAAGTTTACGAAGAACTCGAGTTCAATATCCCGGTGGGCAAGAATGGCGATTGTTATGACCGCTATCTCTGTCGCATGGAGGAGATGCGCGAGTCCGTGAAGATCATGATCCAGTGCTGTGACTGGCTGATGCAGGACGAGAACCAGGGTGAGGTGCTGGCCACCGATTCCAAACATTCTCCGCCGCGTCGCGCCGAGATGAAACAGTCCATGGAAGCCCTGATCCAGCACTTCAAGCTCTACACCGAGGGTGTGCATGTCGATGCAGGCGAGGTTTACGCCTGTGTGGAAGCGCCCAAGGGCGAGTTTGGCGTCTATCTCGTGGCCGACGGCACCAACAAGCCGTATCGCGTGAAGATCCGCGCGCCGGGCTTTGCCCACCTGTCCGCCATGGACCACCTCAATCGCGGGCACATGCTCGCTGACGTATCCGCCATTATTGGTTCACTGGACGTCGTGTTCGGGGAGATCGACCGATGAGCGTTCGCCGTCTCGCAAAAGAGCAGCCGGATAGCTTTGCCTTCAACAAGAAGAGCGAAGACGAGATCAAGTTCTGGCTGGGCAAGTACCCGGAAGAGAAAAAGGCCTCTGCCGTAATCCCGATGCTGTGGATCGCGCAGAAGCAGGAAAGCTGGGTGTCCGAACCGGCAATCCGTGAAATCGCCTCGCGCTTGGATATGCCCTATATCCGCGTCTACGAAGTCGCGACCTTCTACACCATGTTCAACCTGGCCCCGGTCGGTGAGCATCTGGTGCAGGTCTGCGGCACGACGCCGTGCATGCTGCGCGGCTCTGACGAGCTGATCAAGATCTGCAAGAACCGTATCGGCAAGCAGCACGAGATCTCTCAAGACGGCAAGTTTACCTGGGTTGAGGTCGAGTGCATGGGCGCCTGCGCCAATGCCCCGATGATCCAGCTCGCCAATGGCGAGGGTGACCATTACATCGAGGATCTCGACGCCGAGAAATTCGAGAAACTGCTCGACGATCTGGCCGCCGGAAAGAAGGTCGAGTTCGGCCCGCAATCCGAGCGCAACGCGTCCGAGCCGCACGGCACGTCTGTTCTGTCTGACCCGAGCCTCTATGACGGTTCGAAGGCCAAGAAGATCAAGTTGCCCAACACCGAAAAGGCGGGGGGCTGATCATGGTAGAGCTTCTCCAGGATAAAGATCGCATCTTCACCAACCTGTTTGGTCACCACAGCCCGGGGCTGGAGGCTGCCAAACAGCGTGGCGCATGGAATGGCACCAAGGACATCCTTGAGCAGGGTCGACACTGGATCATCGACCAGATGAAAGCCTCCGGTCTGCGCGGCCGCGGTGGTGCCGGTTTCCCGACCGGCCTGAAATGGTCCTTCATGCCGCAGGAAGTGGGCGCGCGTCCGCATTATCTCGTCGTCAATGCCGACGAATCCGAGCCGGGCACGTGTAAGGACCGCGAGATCATGCGTCATGATCCGCACCTCCTGATCGAAGGCTGCATGATCGCCTCCTTCGCGATGCAGGCGCACGCTTGTTACATCTATCTGCGTGGCGAGTACGTCACCGAGCGCCTGGCGCTCGAAAAAGCCGTCAAGGAAGCCTATGAGGCCAAGCTGATCGGTGAAAAGAACACCAATGGCTGGCCGTTCCACGTCTATATTCACCACGGGGCTGGTGCGTATATCTGTGGCGAGGAAACGGCTCTGCTGGAAAGCCTGGAAGGCAAGAAGGGCCAGCCGCGCCTGAAGCCGCCATTCCCGGCCAATGCCGGCCTTTATGGCTGCCCGACCACGGTGAACAATGTCGAGTCGATCGCGGTTGCGGGCACCATCCTGCGTCGCGGCGCGGGATGGTTCTCCAGCTTTGGTCGCGAGCGCAATGTGGGCACCAAGATCTTCTCGATCTCGGGTCATGTGAACAATCCCTGTAACGTCGAAGAAGCCATGTCGATCCCGATGAAAACCCTCATCGAGACACATGCCGGCGGTGTGCGCGGGGGCTGGGACAATCTCAAGGCCGTCATCCCTGGCGGGTCTTCTGTCTCGCTGCTGCCCAAGGACATCTGCGACGACGTGCTGATGGATTTCGATGCGCTTTCCGCGCACAAGTCTGGTCTGGGTACCGCTGCTGTCATCGTCATGGACAAGTCCACCGACGTGGTGAAGGCGATCGCCCGGATTTCCTACTTCTACCGTCACGAAAGCTGCGGCCAGTGTACGCCGTGCCGCGAAGGCACCGGCTGGATGTGGCGCGTCCTGACCCGCATGGCCGCAGGCGAGTCCACGATCGAAGAGATCGACATGCTGCTCGACGTCGCCGGCCAGGTGGAAGGTCACACGATCTGTGCCCTGGGCGATGCGGCTGCATGGCCGGTCCAGGGGCTCATCCGCCACTTCCGTCACGAGATTGAAGAGCGGATCAACAATTACCGCGAAGGCAAGCCTGTCTTCGTCAGCCAGTCGGTCGCAGCGGAGTAGGGCGCGGGTGAGAACTTTCCTCACATACGTTTTGGCGGTATTGGCGGCGACCGTGGTGTTTAGTGCGGGCGAGCTAATCCGTTTCGTTCAGTCTTCGGATTTTGCTGCCGCTCTTGATGCGGGCGACCCGCAGATGATCTCCGGCGGGTTGGCGAGCCTCTTTGTTACAGTGCTACTAGACTTTTTGATCGGATTGGCTGTTGTGGGCCTGATTTGGCGGGCGCTTTCAACGACACTGGGCCGTGCCGTTTCAGTTTCGATTTTTTCGTACATTTCGCGAGGAATTGGGGCGCATGTTTTGCTCGCTGCCATCTCTGTCGCGTTCCTTGTCGCGTTCGGTGGCGTTCGGGGTATTGATGATCTCGGGGTCGGTGTTACCGAACTCGCGGGTTATTTGGTGATCGTTCTGATTGCAGGCGTGGCCTGGGGAACAGTCTTTTGGATGCGGGCACCTAAGCCCGAAAACACAGGAATTGCGGCATGAGCGAAGATCTCCGCAAAATTATCGTCGACGGCGAGGAAATCGAAGTACCGAATTCCTATACGCTGTTGCAGGCGGCTGAAGAGGCAGGGCGCGAAATTCCGCGTTTCTGTTACCACGAGCGCCTGTCCGTGGCGGGCAATTGCCGCATGTGCCTCGTTGAGCTGGTCGGTGCGCCGAAACCGGCGGCGTCCTGTGCAATGCAGGTGAAAGACATGCGTGGTGGCCCCGATGGTGAGCCGCCGGCGATGAATACGCTGTCCCCGATGGTCAAGAAGGCCCGCGAAGGTGTGATGGAGTTCCTCCTGATCAACCACCCGCTGGATTGCCCGATCTGTGACCAGGGCGGTGAGTGTGACCTGCAAGACCAGGCCCTGGCCTATGGCCGTACCGGTTCCCGTTTCCCGGAGAACAAGCGCGCGGTTGAAGACAAGGAAATGGGTCCGATCATTTCCACCGAGATGACCCGCTGTATCCAGTGTACGCGCTGTGTCCGCTTCGTCACCGAAGTGGCCGGCTCGCCGGAGATCGGCATGATCGGTCGCGGTGAAGATGCTGAAATCACGACCTATCTGGAAAGCGCAGTCGAGAGCGAGCTGTCCGGCAATGTCATCGATCTGTGCCCCGTTGGCGCACTGACCTCCAAGCCGTACGCGTTCAACGCGCGTCCGTGGGAATTGAAAAAGACCGAGACCATCGACGTGATGGACGCGGTTGGCTCCAACATTCGCGTCGACAATCGCGGCCCGGCGGTTCTGCGTATCCTCCCGCGCGTCCACGAGGGCGTGAACGAGGAATGGATCTCGGACAAGACGCGTTACGCCTGGGAAGGCCTGGGCAAACAGCGCCTGGATCGCCCCTATGTGCGTGAAAACGGCAAGCTGCGCGCGTCGGACTGGACCGAGGCTCTGGGGATTGCCGCTGAAAAGCTGGGCGGTGACGCCTCCAAGATCGGTGTTGTTGCCGGCGATATGAACTCTGTTGAGGAGCTCAAAGCCGTCAAGGATCTCGCCGATGCGCTGGGTATCGCGTCCATCGATTGTCGCCAGGACGGCGCCAAGATCGGTGGCGGTACTCGTCAGGACTATCTCTTCAATTCCACGATCGCCGGTATCGAGGACGCGGACGCCATCCTGCTGGTTGGCACCAATCCGCGTGTCGAAGCCGCGATCATCAATGCCCGTATCCGCAAGACCTGGCTGAACAATGACACCAAGGTCGGTGTTGTCGGTGAAGCTGTTGATCTGACGTATGAATACGAGCATGTCGGCGAAAGCGCCAAGGACCTGGCCGGTCTCAAGAAAAAGCGCTCCGGCTTCATCAAGACGCTGAAAGACGCCAAACGCCCGATGATCATTGTCGGCTCCGGCGCTCTGACCCGCGGTGATGGCGCCCAGGTGCTCAATGCAGCGGGCGATCTGGCGGCTGCCGTTGGCGCAATCAGCGAAGACTGGAATGGTTTCAACGTACTGCACACGGCCGCATCGCGTGTCGGCGGTCTCGATCTCGGCTTCCTGCCGGGTGAGGGCGGACATGACGTAGCAGGCATGCAGTCCACGGCGCTGGACACGGTTGTCCTGCTGGGCGCTGACGAGCTGGACATGTCCAGCTTTGGCGATGCCTTTGTGATCTATGTCGGTTCGCACGGCGATAATGGCGCCCACCGCGCTGACCTGATCCTGCCGGGCGCGGCCTGGACCGAACAGGACGGTATCTTCGTCAACACCGAGGGTCGTGTTCAGCTGGCTTCGCGCTCCGTCTTCCCGAAAGGCGAAGCGAAAGAGAACTGGGCCATCTTCCGGGCGCTGTCCGAGCGTCTCGGCAAGACGCTGCCGTATGACAATCTGGAACAGCTGCGCATGAAACTGTTCGAGGACCATCCGGTCTTCGCCGGTATCGACCACGCGCCGGGCGCGGAAGGCGCTGCCGACTTCGACGCCAAGGCTGTTGGCGAGGCGGGCGATGTCGCGGACGAGGCGTTCACCTACGCTGTCTCCAACTTCTATTTCACCAACCCGATCGCCCGTGCGTCGGAAACCCTGGCGGCCTGCTCCGCCCTGCGTTCCGAACCGGCCAAGGTCGCAGCGGAGTAAGCCCTGATGAGCGATTTTGTTGCACAGTTTGGCGTCTGGGGCGGGTTCGGCATGGCCGTGCTGCAGATCCTGGGTTTCGTGATCGTCCTCCTGATCTCGCTGGCCTTTCTCCTGCTGATGGACCGCAAGGTCTGGGCCGCGGTCCAGATGCGCAAGGGCCCGAACGTGGTCGGTGCATTCGGTCTGCTGCAGTCCTTTGCCGACTTCTTCAAGTTCGTCTTCAAGGAAATCGTGGTTCCGGCCGGCGCGGACCGGTCGATGTACCTGCTGGCACCGCTGATTACGCTGATCCTGGCCTTCGTGACCTGGGCCGTTGTGCCGGTGGCGCCGGGCTGGGTGATTGCCGACATCAATGTCGGTATTCTCTACCTCTTCGCCATGTCCTCGCTGGGTGTCTACGGCATCATCATCGGTGGCTGGGCATCGAACTCGAAATATCCCTTCCTGGGCGCGCTGCGCTCGGCCGCGCAGATGGTCTCCTACGAGGTCTCCATCGGCTTCATCATTGTCACGGTGCTGCTGTTCGCCGGCTCCATGAGCCTGACGCACATCATCGAGGCACAGGCCGGCGGGTTCTGGAACTGGAACTTCCTCGCCGGTCGCGCGCTGATCGAGGATGGCTGGCCGATGTTCATCGTCATGCTGCCCATGGCGGTCATCTTCTTCATCTCGGCCCTGGCCGAGACCAACCGCCCGCCGTTTGACCTGCCGGAAGCCGAATCCGAGCTCGTGGCCGGTTACCAGGTCGAGTATTCCTCGACCCCGTACCTGCTGTTCATGGTCGGCGAGTATCTCAACATCGTCCTGATGTGTGCCATGACGACGATCCTGTTCTTCGGGGGCTGGAACCCGCCGTTTGAACTGGACACGTCCAGCTGGCCGTATCTCGTCTCCAGCCTGTGGTACTTCTTCTGGTTTGCCATCAAGGTTGTCTTCTTCTTCTTCATGTTCGCCATGGTGAAGGCTCTCGTACCGCGTTACCGCTATGACCAGCTGATGCGCCTGGGTTGGAAAATCTTCCTGCCGGCCTCTCTCGTCGCGGTCGCCGTGGTTGGCGCCTACACCGTCTACGGCGCTCAAGGGTGATTGTGATGAGCCGTATCTCTCAAGCTATCCGTGGCGCGCTCCTGATGGATTTCTGGTCCGCTTTCGGACTGGGCATGCGCTATTTCTTCAAGAAGAAGGCGACGCTGAACTATCCCTTCGAGAAGGGTCCGCTCAGCCCGCGCTTCCGTGGTCAGCACGCTCTGCGTCGCTACGCCAACGGCGAAGAGCGCTGCATAGCCTGCAAACTCTGCGAGGCAATCTGTCCGGCGCAGGCCATCACCATCGAGGCCGAACCGCGTGAAGACGGCTCCCGCCGCACCACGCGCTACGACATCGACATGACCAAATGTATCTATTGCGGTTTCTGCCAGGAGGCGTGCCCGGTGGATGCAGTCGTGGAAGGGCCGAACTTCGAGTTCGCGGCCGAGACCCGCGAAGAACTCTATTACGATAAGGCGAAACTGCTCGAAAACGGTGACCGTTGGGAGCGCGAAATCGCCAAGAACCTGGAACTTGATGCACCGTACCGCTGATCTGTCGGTGCATTGTAAAACTTGAGAATGGAAGAGGGCGCCATGCTCGCATCCCTGGCCTTCTGGGCCTTTTCCGGTGTCGCGATTATCTCGGCCTTGATGGTCGTCATCGCGCGTAACCCGGTCAGGTCTGTACTATTCCTGATCCTCGCCTTTTTCTCGGCAGCGGGTCTTTTCGTACTGCTGGGCGCGGAATTCCTCGCCATGCTGCTGATCGTTGTCTATGTCGGCGCGGTCGCGGTGCTCTTCCTTTTCGTCGTCATGATGCTCGACGTCGATTTCACCGAGCTGAAACAGGGTTTCCTGGAATACGCGCCGCTCGGGGCCATCGTCGCCCTGATCCTGGCCATCGAGCTTGCCATGATCGGCCTGACCTGGCGCGCGTCCGAACAGGCCGAGGCGCTGCGCGCGGCGGTGATGCCGGACGGTGTCTCCAATATCGAGGCGCTCGGCATGATCCTGTACGACGACTATGTGTATTTCTTCCAGGCATCCGGCCTCGTCCTGCTGGTTGCCATGATTGGTGCCATCGTGCTGACGCTGCGCCACAAGCCGCATGTGAAACGTCAGAGCGTCTCCGCTCAGGTCGGTCGCCGTCGCGAAGACGCGGTCGAGCTTGTTGACGTCAAACCGGGACAGGGGATTGGAGAATGATGGAAGTCGGTCTGGGCCATTATCTGGCTGTTGCCGCGATACTGTTCACCATCGGTGTCTTCGGCATTTTCGTGAACCGCAAGAACGTCATCGTCATCCTGATGTCGGTCGAGCTGATCCTCTTGTCCGTGAACGTGAATCTGGTGGCGTTCTCCAGCTTCCTCGGTGATCTCGCCGGCCAGGTCTTCGCACTCTTCGTGCTGACCGTGGCTGCCGCCGAAGCCGCTGTGGGTCTTGCCATCCTCGTCGTCTACTTCCGCAACCGGGGTGATATCTCGGTTGAGGGCGTCAACCTGATGAAGGGCTAGGAACCATGGCACCCATCATCGTTGTCTTCGGACCGCTCCTGGCGTCCATCATTGCCGGCCTTTTCGGCAATATCATCGGGCATCGCGCTTCCCAGATCGTCACGACCTTCTTCGTGGTGCTGGCAGCGGCCCTGTCCTGGTATCTCTTCTTTGATGTCGCCATGGGCGGCCACACCCAGACCATCGAGCTGGCGACCTGGATGAGTGTCGGCAATTTCGATGTCTCCTGGGACATCAAGCTGGACACGCTGTCGGCGACCATGCTGATCGTGGTCAACACGGTCTCCGCGCTCGTGCACATCTATTCCTGGGGCTACATGTCCCATGACCCGCACCGCGCGCGTTTCTTCTCCTATCTGTCGCTCTTCACCTTCGCCATGCTGATGCTGGTGACCTCCGACAACTTCCTGCAGCTGTTCTTCGGCTGGGAAGGTGTGGGCCTGGCCTCCTATCTGCTGATCGGTTTCTGGTACAAGAAGAAGTCGGCCAATGACGCGGCCATCAAGGCCTTCGTCACCAACCGTGTCGGCGATTTCGGCTTTGCCCTGGGCATCATGGCGCTGTTCCACGTTTTCGGATCGGTGGATTTCGACGTTGTCTTCAGCCATGTCGCGGATCATTCCGAGACGGTGCTGGCCTTTGCCGGCATGGAGTTCAATGCGATCGAGCTGATCGCCTTCCTCCTGTTCATCGGCGCGATGGGCAAGTCGGCGCAGTTCTTCCTGCACGTCTGGCTGCCGGACGCGATGGAAGGCCCGACGCCGGTCTCCGCCCTGATCCACGCTGCGACCATGGTCACCGCCGGTGTGTTCCTGGTCTGCCGTGCCTTCCCGATCTACGAGGCGGCTCCGGCGGCCTCCGCCATCGTCACCGTGATCGGTGCGACGACAGCGATTTTTGCCGCGACGATCGGCCTGGCCCAGAACGACATTAAGCGCGTGGTCGCGTATTCGACCTGTTCCCAGCTGGGCTACATGTTCTTCGCTGCAGGCCTGGGGCTGTACTCGGCGGCCATGTTCCACCTGTTCACGCACGCCTTCTTCAAGGCGCTGTTGTTCCTGGGCTGTGGCGCCGTCATTCACGGCCTGCATGACGAGCAGGACATGCGCAAGATGGGTGGCCTCTACAAAATGATGCCGATGACCTGGGTGCTGATGTTGATCGGTACGCTGGCCCTGACCGGTGTGGGCATTCCGCCCTTCACCATTGGGGGCATGGAATTGGGTGGGTTCGGCTTTGCCGGTTTCTACTCCAAGGACATGATCATCGAGGAAGCCTTCATGATGGGCCAGGAAGGCAAGTTCTTCGGAATGGGCGCGTTCTGGATCGGTATCGGCGCAGCCCTGCTGACCAGCTTCTATTCCTGGCGCCTGATCTTCATGACCTTCCACGGCAGCTTCCGTGGCAAGCAGAAAGATTATGACCACGCCCATGACAGCGGCTGGGTCATGACCGGCCCGCTGGTCCTGCTGGCGATCGGCGCGGTGTTTGCCGGTGCCTTCTTCAAGGACAGCTTCGTCGGCAAGGACGCCTTCGCCTACTGGGGTGACAGTCTTCCTGCCGGCCCGTACGCCGAGGGCAATTACCCCGAATACGCCGAAGCTTACGCATCGGGTGGTTATGGCGGTGATGCCCATGCCGCCGACGATCATGGCGAGGCGGTTGTAGATGACCATGCAGCGGATACCCACGCTGATGCCGGTTATGGCGATGCAGCGCACGGCGATGAGGCGCATGGCGATGATGGACATCACGGCCACCATCCGCCCACCTGGGTGCTGTGGGCGCCGTTTATCGTGACCTGGCTTGGTTTCGGATTGGCCTGGTGGTTCTACGTCACCAAGGAAGGCCTCGGTGCACGTATCGCGGCCAATGGCGGTCCGGTCCACGCCTTCCTGTCGAACAAGTGGTATTTCGACGAGATGTACAACTTCGTGTTCGTCAAGGGCTCGAAGGCGCTGGGAGACCTGTTCTGGAAAGTGGGTGATGTCCGCATCATCGACGGTTTCGGACCCAACGGCTTTGCCGCAACGGCCATGGCCACGGCGCGCCGTGTCGCCAAGGCCCAGTCCGGTTTCTTGTATCACTACGCATTTGTCATGCTGATCGGCGTACTGGGCTTCACGCTCTGGATCGTCGCCGGCGCAGGAGGCAACTAGAATGTTCGGCGAGATCGAATCCCTGCTTACCGTTCTCACCTTCGTTCCGACCCTCGGAGCGCTGGTGATTGCCGTTCTGCGTTTCACGACCCGGCCTGAAAACCAGGACATCACGGATCGCAATTCCCGCGCCGTGGCGTTCTGGACGACCATCATCACCTTCGGCATTTCCTGTCTGATGCTGTGGGAGTTCGACCCGTCGATCTCCGGCTTCCAGATGATCCACGAGGTCACCTGGCTCGAACAGATCGGCCTGGGTTATCGCATGGGTGTTGACGGCATTTCCGTGCTGTTCGTCATGCTGACGACCTTCCTCATGCCGATCTGTATCCTGGCCTCCGGTGCTATCAAGAACCGTGTCGCGGACTACATGATTGCCTTCCTGCTGCTGGAAACGCTGATGATAGGCGTCTTCACGGCACTGGACCTGGTCCTGTTCTACATCTTCTTCGAAGGTGGCCTGATCCCGATGTTCATCATCATCGGCGTCTGGGGCGGACAGAACCGTGTCTATGCGGCGTTCAAATTCTTCCTCTACACGCTGTTCGGCTCGGTGCTGATGCTGGTCGCGATGATCTTCATGTTCCTGGAAGCAGGCACGACGAACATCATCACGCTGCTGGATCACCCGTTTGATATCGACGTCCAGAACTGGTTGTGGCTGGCCTTCTTCGCGTCCTTCGCGGTGAAGATGCCGATGTGGCCGGTGCATACCTGGCTGCCGGACGCGCACGTACAGGCGCCAACGGCGGGGTCTGTGATCCTGGCGGGCGTGCTGCTGAAGATGGGCGGCTATGGCTTCCTGCGCTTCTCGCTGCCGATGTTCCCCAATGCGAGCGATTATTTCGCGCCGCTGGTGTTTGCCCTGTCGATCATCGCCATCATCTATACCTCGCTGGTGGCGTTCCGGCAGACTGATATCAAGAAGCTGATTGCCTATTCCTCGGTCGCACACATGGGCTTTGTGACCATGGGCCTGTTCGCGATGAACGAGACCGGTGTCCAGGGGGCCATCTTCCAGATGATTTCCCACGGCTTCATCTCCGGTGCGCTCTTCCTGTGTGTCGGTGTGATCTATGACCGCATGCACACCCGGGAAATCGCCTTCTATGGCGGGCTTGTGCATCGCATGCCGGTCTATGCGGCGATCTTTGCGCTGTTCACCATGGCCAATGTCGGTCTGCCCGGCACATCGGGCTTTGTCGGCGAGATCATGACCATGGTCGGCGCTTACCAGGTCAGCTGGTGGATCGCGACCGGTGCGGCTGCTGGCGTCATCCTGTCAGCCATGTACATGCTGACCGTCTATCGCAATGTTGTGTTCGGCGAGATGACCAATCCCAAGCTGGAAACCATCACCGATGTCGACATGAAGGAAGCCGGCATGCTTGGCATCCTCGCCATTGCGACGCTGGTCCTGGGTGTGTCGTCAACGCTGGTCACCGATGTGACAGCCGCGTCGGTCGACAATCTGATTTCTAACTACCAAGCGGCCCTTGAAGCCGCAGCAGCCCAGTAAGAGGGGCTTGATATGACAGCGGACATGCTCTCCCAGGAAATCTCGCTTCTCCTTCCGGAGATCCTGCTGGCCGGTGGCGCCATGGTCTTGTTGATGCTCGGCGTCTTCATGGAAGGCGAACGGGCGACGCGCCTGGTCTATACGCTCTCCATCCTGGCCCTGATCGGTGCGGCTCTGCTCGCCCTGTTCGGCACGGGCGGAGAGGGCACGGCCTTCGGTGGCGCCTTTGTCTTCGACCCGCTGGCGAAGTTCTCCAAGGTTGCGATCGCGCTGGTCGCGGCGCTGACCCTGACCCTGGCCTTGCCCTATCTGGACAAGGAAAAGCTGCTCAAGATCGAATATCCGATCCTGGCCATCCTGGCGGCGACGGGCATGGGCATGATGGTGTCGGCCAATGACCTGATCTCCATGTATATGGGTATCGAGCTGCAATCGCTGGCGCTCTACGTGCTGGCAGCGTTCAACCGTGACAGCCTGCGGGCCTCGGAAGCCGGCCTCAAGTATTTCGTGCTCGGCGCGCTGTCGTCCGGCCTGCTGCTGTACGGCACATCGCTGGTCTATGGTTTCACCGGCGCGACCGGTTTCGAGGAAATCGCCCAGGCGGTTGCGGCTGGCCCGACGGTTGGTCTGACCTTTGGCCTGGTCTTCGTGATCTGTGGTCTGGCCTTCAAGGTCTCTGCCGCACCCTTCCACATGTGGACGCCGGATGTTTACGAAGGCGCACCGACCCCGGTCACGGCCTTCTTTGCCACCGCGCCGAAATTCGCTGCCATCGTGCTGCTGGCGCGGATCCTGGTCGAGCCGTTCGGCGGCATGATCGATCAGTGGCGTGATGTGGTTTGGATGATTGCCGCCCTGTCCATGGGCGTGGGGGCGTTCGGCGCCCTGACGCAGACCAATATCAAGCGTCTTTTGGCCTATTCCTCGATTTCCAACATGGGCTACGCCCTGGTGGCTATCGCATCGGGCAGCCAGACGGGCCTGTGGGCTCTGCTGGTCTTCATGTCGCTGTACATGGTCGGTGTTGTCGGCGCCTTTGGCGCTGTCTTGTCCATGCGCACCAAGGAGGGCATGGTCGAGAATATCTCCGACCTGGCCGGTCTCGCCCAGCGCAATCCGGGCCTTGGCTGGTCCATTACGGCGCTGATGTTCTCGATTGGTGGCCTGCCTTTCATGGTCGGCTTCTTCGGCAAGTTCTTCGTGATCTATTCCGCTGTTCAGGCGGATCTGATCATCCTCTCGGTCCTCGCCGTGCTCTTCTCCGTCGTGTCCGCCGCTTACTATCTGCGTGTGGTCAAGGTGATGTGGTTCGACAGTTCCGATATCGAGTTTGTCCCGTCGGCGATGAGCATTTACTGGGTCACGCGAATGGCGGGCCTGGCCACGGTCCTGCTGCTGCCGGTCCTGGGCTGGCTCGTCTATCGCGCCTTCAGCGTCGGACTGGCGACCTTCTGATTTGACCGGGCTTGCAACCCGCCTCGAATGGCTTGACGAAACCGCTTCCACCAATTCGGAAGCGCGTGAGCGTGCCGAGGCGGGTGAGCGTGGTCCGCTGTGGATAGCGACCCGGCGACAGACGGCGGGGCGCGGCCGGCGCGGGCGATCCTGGTCCGGGCTCGACGGCAATCTCTTCACCACCGGTCTCTACACGCTGGCGGACGACCCCCAGCGCGCGGCCCAGCTCTCCTTCATCGCTGCGCTGGCTGTGGGAGACCTGTGTGACCAGGCCGGTGCGGAGTTTTCCAACACCAGGCTGAAATGGCCCAATGATGTTCTGATCAACGGGCGCAAGGTTGCGGGCATCCTGCTGGAAAGTGGCAAGGCGCCAGGCGGTGGTCTGTGGCTGGCCGTGGGGACCGGCGTCAATCTGATGGCCTCGCCGCAGGATGTCGAGCGCCCCGCCACCAGCCTCGAAGAGATCGGCGCGCCGCTGGACCGCGAGCGTGCGCTGGAGGTCCTGTCGGCCGCCTTTGATCGATACTTCGCCATGTGGTTTCGCGAGGGGTTCGGTCCCATTCGGGATCGCTGGCTGGTGCGGGCCTATGGGCTGGGTGATCGCTGTCAGGCACGGCTGAATGACGAGACCGTGACTGGTATCTTTGCGGATCTGGGGCCTGATGGTTCACTGCGCCTCGACTTGGCACAGGGCGAGCGGAGATTTATCTCTGCCGGTGAAGTCTTTTTCCCGGAAAGCTGATCGGGGCGGGATGAAAGGATAAGGCATGCTGCTGGTTATCGATTGCGGCAATACCAATACGCTGTTCGCCATCCATGATGGCGAGGACTGGAAGGCGCACTGGCGCGCCGGTACGGATTCGACGCGCACGGCCGACGAGCATGCCGTGTGGCTGTCGCAATTGATGGCCTTGCAGGGTTTCAAGCTGGCGGACGTTGATGGCTGCGTGATCTCTACCGTGGTGCCACAGGCGCTGTTCAATCTGCGCAACCTGTCCCGGCGCTATTTTGACTGTGAGCCGATGATTGTCGGCGAGAGCGGTATCAATCTGGATATCGAGGTGCGGCTCGAGCGTCCCCAGGACGCCGGTGCCGACCGCCTGGTCAATGCGCTGGGCGCCCGCGCGAAGTATACCGGCGCCATGATCATCATCGATAGCGGCACGGCGACGACCTTCGACGTTATCTCCCATGACGGTGCATTCGAGGGCGGCATCATCGCCCCGGGCATCAACCTCTCCATGCAGGCGCTGCACGCGGCTGCAGCGAAACTGCCCCGCGTGGCCATCGCCAAACCGCAACGCGTGATGGGGCGGGATACGGTCTCGGCCATGCAGTCCGGCGTGTTCTGGGGCTATATCGACCTGATCGACGGGCTGGTGGACCGGCTAAAGTCAGAGTACGCACAGCCCATGACGGTGATCGCCACGGGTGGTGTCGTCAGCCTGTTCGACGGTGCTTCGCGCACGATCGAACATTACGACCCCGACCTGACCATCCGGGGATTGCTTGAAGTCTGGAAACTGAACGGGGGCGCCGCGTGAGCGACAGCGTCTATTTCCTGCCGCTCGGCGGGTCTGATGAAATCGGAATGAATCTGAACCTCTATGGCTATGGCCCGGAGGAAAAACGCAAATGGGTGATCGTCGATTGCGGCGTCACCTTTGGCGATCTGTCGACGCCCGGCGTCGACCTGATCATGCCCGATCCGATCTTCATCGAGGAACGTGCCGACGACCTGCTCGGCATGGTGCTGACGCATGCGCACGAGGACCATATGGGCGCTGTGGCGCAATTGTGGAAACGCCTGCGCTGTCCGATCTATGCGACGCCGTTCACCGCCTATTTGGTACGCGACCGCCTCGCCGAGCATGGCCTGCTGGACGAGGTCGAGCTGCACGAGATCAGCCTCGACAGCCGGTTCGATCTGGGCCCGTTCGATATCCAGCTGGTCACGCTGACCCACTCCATACCCGAACCCAATGGCCTGGCCATCCGCACGCCGGCAGGCCTGATCCTGCACACAGGTGACTGGAAGATCGATCCCGATCCGCTGATCGGTGAGGAAACCGACAGTGCAGCGCTGGAAGCCATGGGCGAGGAGGGCGTCCTCGCCATGGTGTGCGATAGCACCAATGTCTTCTCGGCCGGGGAAAGTGGTTCCGAAGCCGGGGTCAAGGATGCGCTGATCGAAGTGGTCTCCGAGCTCAAGGGCAAGGTCGCGATCGCCGCCTTCGCCTCCAATGTCGCGCGCCTGCAATCGGCCATCGAGGCCGCCGAAGCCAATGGCCGCCGGGTCTGCCTGGTCGGCCGCTCCATGCACCGCATGACATCCGCGGCCAAGTCAGTCGGTCTGTTGCAACACGTCCAGGACTTCGTGACCGAGGAAGAGGCGGGTTTTTTCCCGGACGACAAGATCCTCTATCTCTGCACCGGTTCGCAAGGCGAGCCCCGCGCGGCGCTGTCGCGCATTGCCGACGGCAATCATCGCAATGTGACACTGGGGCCGGGCAGTACGGTCATTTTCTCCAGCCGTGTCATTCCGGGCAATGAGCTGGGGATCTTCAATCTCCAGAACCAGTTGGCCGAACGCGGTGTGCATATCATCACCGAAAAGGACCGCCCGATCCACGTCTCCGGCCATCCCTGCCGGGACGAGCTGGCGCAGATGTATGCCTGGGCCAAGCCGAAAGTGGCGATCCCGGTGCATGGCGAACGTCGCCATCTGCTCGAACACGCCGATTTCGCCAAGTCTCTCCAGGTTCCCCATGCCATAACGGTGCGCAATGGCGACATGGTTGAGCTGCGCTCGGATGGCAGTGGCGCCGTCGTAGACGAGGTTCCTGCAGGGCGTCTGCACCTTGATGGCAAATTCCTGACGCCGGACAATGCCAATTCCATGCGCGAACGCCGCCGCCTGTCTTTTGCGGGCATGATCGCGGTCTCGCTGGCCGTGGACGAGAAGGGCCGGCTGGTTGCCGGTCCCGACGTGCGGGCGTCCGGCGTTGCGGAAGACGAGAAAATACCCATCGAGGCCATTCTCGACCTGCTGGCAGATGTGGCCGAACAGCGCTTTGACAGCCTGGGCCGTCGCACCCGCAAGGATCCCGACGCGATCGAGGAAGAAATCCGCCTGGCCGTGCGCCGTGAAATCAATGCCATCTGGGGCAAGAAGCCACAGGTCGAAGTGATGGTTCTGCCCGTATAAGGCGGCAAAGAAGGAGAGTTTTGGATGAAGATCGGACGTCTCAACCATGTCGGTGTCGCAGTTCCGGACATCGAGGCCGCCAAACAGACCTATGCCGAGCTCTATGGCGCCACCGATGCCACCGAGACCAAGGACTTCCCGCAACTCGGTGTTCGCGTCGCCTTTGTGCACCTGGACAATTCCGAGATCGAGCTGTTGTCACCGCTGGGAGATGACAGCCCGGTGCACAAATTTCTCGAACGCAATCCCAAGGGTGGCCAGCACCATTTGTGTTTTGAGGTCAAGGACATCATCGTGGCGCGTGATGCGATGGTTGAGCGCGGTGCGACGGTGCTGGGCACCGGTGAACCCTATCTGGGTGCGCATGGTGTGCCGGTGATTTTCATCCACCCAAAAAACTCCAACGGCCAGCTGATCGAACTGATGCAGGAGCCGTCCTGATGAACCGCTATCTCCAGATCGCGCCCGTCGCCATCGCCGGCCTGTTGTGGCTGTCGCGGATTTTCCTGCGCGATGATGGTGTGGGCCTGGTTAACGGGCTGGTGGTCTTCCTGATCTGCTGGTGGCTGGTCCTGTTCATGACCCTGCCGGTCGGCGTGCGCTCGCAACAGGAAAACGGTAATATCCAGGAAGGCTCCGAGCCCGGCGCGCCTGTTACGCCGATGCTGGCCAAGAAGGCCTGGTGGACGACGGTCATCACCTCGATCGTCTGGATCGTCTATTTCCTCATCGCGATCAGCGGCGTGATCGATGAATTCCTGCCGCGCGATGGCAGCTGGGGCTAGGTGATGAGCCTGCTCGCCCTGATCCTCAGCCTGGGGCTGGCCGAGAGCCAGCCAGCGCAGACCCGCGAGGGCGTACTCATCTGGGCAGACCTGTCCGGCGAAACACCCGTGATCGAGGCCTATGGCGAGCGCACCTATTTTGAAAGCGATGTCACCACCGCGCCCGGATCGCACCAGTTGTGGACCTTCTATAACTGCCGTCAGCGCGAGATGGGCCGGACCCGGGTCTGGGACCCGCGCTGGGTCGGCGGCGGGCACGCCTTTGTCGGTGAAAACGGCGAACTGGGTGAACGTATCCCGGGCCAACTTGATGACCGGCCGGTGGAGGGCGAGGCCATTGCTCCCCGAGGTGCAGCCTATTTCACCATCAGCCTGGATGTGTCAGAGGCGCATCCCGAGGGCGCCGTGCTTGGGCCCTTCGCGCTCCCACTCGAGGTCTTTCCCTGTGCCGGTCTGCCCACACCGGACTTCCAGCCCGACCCGAAAGGGAATTAGGACATGCCCCACGCCATCGTGGAATTTTCCCCGCTCAGCGAAATCGGCATCAGCGAAGCCGATCTTCTCGACGCCGTCTTCGACGGCATGCAGGCCAGCGGGCTGTTTGGCACCGAAGACATCAAGGTCCGCTCCCACCCGGCCTCGATGACCCGCAATGGTTCGGACAATTTCTCCTTCATCCACATCCAGCTCCGCATCATGCCCGGCCGCACGGTCGAACAAAAAGCCGATCTGAGCGAACGGGTGAGGGCGAACTTGTGCGACATGTCAGGGCAAGCCCGCTCGACCAGTGTGGAAGTGGTGGATATCGACCGCGCTGTTTATGCGAAGACGGTGGTGTAGGGGGCGGTCAAGCCCGCGATCTCGCACTAGGCCCCAATACGCAGGACTCCCCAGGCGAGGATCAGAAGTGAACTCAAAATGTACGCGGGCAGAATCCAGCGGTCGAACAGCGGGCGTTTCGCTGTCGATGAGTTATCGATCAGCCGATCTTCGGAAGTGATTCTGAGATAGACAACGCGGATGAGCATGCCCGCGCTTAACGACACTACGCCGGCGAAAGGTGCGTAATATTCAGGGAGAGCGGTCAGAACGTAGATGCAAGCTCCAACCATGCCCACCAAGATGACGAGTAGTAGACTAGTCGTTTTGACAAGTTCTTTTTCGTCGGCTCGGTAGGTCAATTTTCGCCCGCTCAGCGCGTGGAGTCTGATTTCATTCATCATTCTGATCGCTTTGTCGTGCGGTACCTATCGGGAGGTCCACGGCGTTGACGGGGCTACTGGTCTTGTTTCGCGTTTCAAATGTTACCCGAGTTTTCGTGGCGTTCAATTTTGGCGCGTATTTTCATAAAGCGAAAAACAGGGACACACCCCCATTTCCGTCTGCTGCACGATCCAGCGCAATCACCAGCCCAGCTCGAAACTCTCCCCCCCATCTGGACAGAACATGCGGCCTGTGTGTTCCTGTGCGCAGACCTGATTGTGTTTGCCATTCTGGATGCGTCATGACAGCCACTCGATTTCGGCCTTGCCGGTCCCGTCTGATGCCGGCCCTTGCAGGCCTGGCCCTTGCGGCCGCGGCGGTTCTTGGGCCTGGCACGGCTGGGGCTGCCCTTTTCCAGTCCACCGACGAGATGGATGCTCCTGCCATGACCCGCCGTACAGATCCGCAAATCGATGCCGATGCCATCGCCCTGCCGACTGGCAATCGGGCAGCGGCCTCGAGCGAGATCTGGTCGGATTTCGGCGAGGAAAGATGGGTGCGCAATGTCAATCAGCCCACGCTTTTGCCACTCCTTCCCGATCCCGCGATCGCGAATGGCCGCAGCGTCTTGCTGATCCCCGGCGGCGGTTTCCAATTCGTCTCGATCGACAATGAGGGCTATCGCATTGCAGAGCCTTTGGTCGAACAGGGCTATACGGTCTTCCTGCTGAAATACCGCACAATGACCACGCCGGAATCGGAGAGCGCATTCTCTGCACACATGGGTGCGCTTTTCTCCGGCGAATTGCCCTTCGCGGATTTCGACCGCGCCCGCGGCGAAGCCCTGGCCATCGCCGATGCGCAAACCGCCTGGCAGATGATCCAGGATCGCGCCGGTCATTGGGGTATCGATCCCGATCAGACCGGTATTCTGGGCTTTTCCGCCGGCGCCATCACAGCACTCGGCCTGGCCCGCCATCCCGGCGACGTCTCGCCCGCCTTCCTCGGCTATATCTACGGCCCGATGACAGTGGAGGACCTGCCGAGCTCACCGCCGCCGTTGTTCTCGGCGCTCGCCGCTGATGACAGCCTCTTCGCCGGCCAGGGCTTCCAGCTGATCGAGGCCTGGCAGGCGGCGGGCGCGCCCGTGGAATTTCACTATTACGCCTCGGGCGGCCATGGTTTCGGCAGTTATCGCCGCGGCACGCCAGCCGATGACTGGCTGGAGCATTTCACCACCTGGCTGGACACCCGCCCGCAATAAGAACGGCGATCTCCGGCCTGAATCCGGAAAAAAATTGGGACACTTACCGAAAACGATGGGCGCTCCGGACGGGTTGGACAGTCTGGAGACCAAGTCCACTCGCCAGCTACGCCCCCGCGCACGTGGACGCCCGCGTCTGGACAGGGAATAAGTGGTGTGTGTCCCTGTTTTTTTAAAAGTTGGGGCAGTGGCGGGCGAAAAATGTGTCTGTCCCGAATTGTTGATTGGCTTCGCCCACACCTGAGGAGGATGGAAGGCGTGATTGATCCAACTAGTCCACATTCCCCTTACTTGAGGCAAACCATGCCGATGCAGCGGCAACACCCACAAAAAGGTAGACACGCTGAGGGTAAAAAAAACCCTCAAAAACCTCGTAATGTATCAATGTCTGTATAGAGGCCATTGTTATACCCGCCGAAACAAGCGCAAACACTGACCGCCTTTTTAGATTGTTCATAGCCTACCTAAAATGGCCAAATGGGTTCCTGTAGGGACCTATATTTCCTGTGAGTGTATCGATTCCGTGCAGAAGGCCAGCTCCACACGCCCCGGTTAAAGTCCACAGGGTTTCGGGTGCAAATCGCTGCTTGAATGACCACCGCGGAAACTGGGGGCGTTCCGATCATTGAACGCGCGGACTACTGAGGTTCTCGCTCTCTTTCGCGTTCGCGATCCCGCTCATCGAATCCTTTCAGGGTCAAATTCGTAGACCACCAGCCGACACCCAGAACGACAGCAAAACCGATCCAACCGCGAACGGTGATTGCATCAAAACGTCCGTTCACGAGGAGAAACCACTGATCGAGGATCAACACCATGGGTATGAAGTTCAAGAACCCTACGGTGTAACCAAGCTCGATTTTGGTCCTGAAGTGCATTGCGGCTCGCAAGAAAATGCTCAATCTGCTGCTATCTTAGCATCGAAAATCGACCGCGAGGAATAGGTGGGAATAGTCCCCAACCGCCGCGGCCGCACTTCGTCACCCTGATGAAGATCAGGGCCCAGTTCGAAGGGCACAGGTTTTCTGCGTTTATTCCTGCACCCGCATCACTCGATGAACTGGGTCCTAACCTTCGTTGAGATGACAGAGCGGGAGCATCAAATCCCGCCCTCCAGGTGCAAGTGACACCTCCAGCTCCTTGTCACGGCGCGCAGAAGTCGTCTAACTGGCACAAACCTTCCTGACTGGACGAATTTCCATGCGCCTTTCCCGCTATTTCCTGCCCGTACTGAAGGAAACTCCTTCGGACGCCCAGATCGTTTCCCACCAGCTGATGCTGCGCGCCGGCATGATCCGCCAGCAATCCGCGGGGATTTATTCCTGGCTGCCGCTGGGCATGAAAGTGCTCAAGAAGGTCGAGCAGATCGTGCGCGAGGAGCAGAACCGCGCCGGTGCGGTGGAAATGCTGATGCCGACCATCCAGTCCGCCGATCTGTGGCGGGAGAGCGGTCGGTATGACGATTATGGCCAGGAGATGCTGCGCATCACCGACCGCCATGAGCGCGAGATGCTGTTCGGGCCGACCAACGAGGAGATGATCACCGAGATCTTCCGCTCCTACTGCCGGTCCTACAAGGATCTGCCGAAAATGCTCTACCACATCCAGTGGAAGTTCCGTGACGAGATCCGTCCGCGTTTCGGCGTCATGCGCGGTCGCGAATTCCTGATGAAGGATACCTATTCCTTCGATATCGACGAGGCAGCGGCGCGCCACTCCTATAACCGCATGTTCGTGGCCTATCTCAACACGTTTGCGCGCATGGGCCTCAAGGCCGTGCCGATGCGGGCCGATACCGGTCCGATCGGGGGTGATTTGTCCCACGAGTTTATCGTCCTGGCCGAAACCGGCGAGAGCGAGGTCTTCTGTCATGCCGACCTGGTGGAAATGGCTGTGCCGGGCGCGGATGTGGATTTCGAGGGCGATCTACAGCCGCTGGTCGATCAGCGCACTTCGCTCTATGCCGCCACCGAGGAAATGCACGACGCGGATGAATTCGCCAAGGTTCCGGCCGACCGCCAGCTGTCCGCGCGCGGCATTGAAGTCGGCCACATCTTCTATTTCGGCACCAAGTATTCCGAGCCGATGAAGGCCATGGTCATGCACCAGGACCAGAAGGAACAAGCCGTTCACATGGGCTCTTATGGTGTTGGCGTGTCGCGTCTTCTCGGCGCGATCATCGAGGCGCATCACGACGAGAAGGGCTGTATCTGGCCGGAAAGTGTCGCACCGTTCGGAGCGGGTATTCTCAACCTGCGTGCAGGCGAGGAGGCGGCGGATGCGGCCTGTGAGGATGCCTACGCCAAGCTGTCAGCGGCCGGGCTCGACCCGCTTTACGACGACACCAAGGAACGTCCGGGCGGCAAGTTCGCGACGGCTGACCTGATCGGCCTGCCGTACCAGCTGGTGATCGGTCCGCGCGGCCTTAAAGAGAACAAGGTTGAGGTCAAGATCCGTCGTTCCGGAGAGACACATGAGATGTCGCCGGAAGACGCGGTCAACCGTCTCGCAGAAGGTGCCTTCTCGAATGGATAATCCTGCCGCCAGCAAGACGTCTGGCGCATTGCCGTTCAGCCCGTATGAATTCATGATTGCCGGGCGCTATCTGCGCACCAAGCGCAAACATGGCGGGGTGGCGCTGATCGCGATCATTTCCTTCCTGGGCATCATGCTGGCGGTGACAGGCCTGATCGCCATCCTTTCCATCATGAACGGGTTTCGCACCGAGCTTTACAACCAGCTCCTGGGCTTTCATCCGCATGTCTATGTGGATGTGCGCCTGATGGATGACGAGCGGGTGGGACAGTCCGTCGAGCGCATTGAAAACATCCCCGGGGTGGTCAGCGCCAATCCGGTCGTTCAGGGCCAGGTCATGGCCACGACGCAGGGCGGCGAGGCGTTCATCCAGATCCTGGCCGTCGCGCCGGAGGATTTCGCGCAGATGGCGGTGGTGCAGGCAACCTATGACCCGACCAGTGGGCGCGGGCTGACGGCCGGTGATGTGTCCGAGTTCGGTGTTGGCCGCAATGGCGGCGATATTGTCATCCTGGGAGAGGGCGTGGCCAATCAGCTGCGGGTCCAGGTCGGCGATCCGGTGACCTTCCTGTCGGCCCGGGGGGCCTCGGGTCCGTTCGGTGTGACGCCGCGCCGCAAGACCTATTATGTCGGGGCCATTCTCAAGGCGGGCGTGTCGACCATCGACAATGCGCTGGCCTTCATGCCGCTGGAACAGGGACGGCTTTTCTTCTCCCGCGAGGGCCAGCACGACATGGTCCAGGTCAGGCTGGAGGATTACAGCATCGCCCCGAGCTATGTGGAGAGCGTCTCCGCGGCCGTCGACAATGCGGTGCCGGTCTATGACTTCACCTATCTGGACCCCGGTTATTTCAACGCGCTCCAGTTCGAACGCACGGCCATGCGCATGATCATGGCGATTGTGATCGCCATTGCTGCGCTGAACATCATTTCCGGCCTGGTCATGCTGGTGAAGAACAAGAGCCGGGATATCGCCATCCTGCGCACCATGGGCACGACGCAAAGTGCCATCATGCGCATATTCCTGATTGTGGGCGCTTCCATCGGCATGCTGGGCACGATCGCCGGCATCGTGCTGGGTATTGTCTTCGTGGTAAATATCGGCCCGATCCAGGACTTCATCACCTGGACAACGGGGGCCCAGGTCTGGGATCCAAGCGTGTATTATCTCTATCGCGTGCCGGCCGAGCTGGACTGGGGCGAGGTGATCTTTGTCTCGACCTTTGGCCTGGTGGTTTCGCTGCTGGTCACCCTGCCGCCCGCCTGGCGCGCTGCCCGGCTCGATCCGGTGGAGGCGCTGCGCTATGAGTGATCCCGTACTCGACCTTCAGGATATCCACCGCACCTATGTCACCGAGGCGGGGCAGCTGGACGTGCTCAAGGGCGCATCGCTCAGCCTGCAGCCGGGCGAGATCGTCGGCCTGATCGGCCCGTCCGGGTCCGGCAAATCCTCACTGCTCCACGCCGCCGGCCTGCTCGAGCGTCCCGATGGGGGCGATGTGATCATTGGCGGCGTGGCAACCCGCGACCTGTCCGACCGCGAGCGCACGGCCCTGCGTCGCAGCGAAGTGGGGTTTGTCTATCAATTCCATCACCTGCTGCCGGAGTTTGATGCTCTGGAGAATGTTGTCCTGCCACAGCTGGTGGCGGGCGCATCGGAGCGACAGGCGAGGGAGCATGCAACCAGTCTCTTGTCCGGGCTTGGCCTGGCGGACCGCCTCACACATTCCCCCTCGCAATTGTCCGGCGGGGAACAACAGCGTGTGGCCATTGCACGGGCGCTGGCCAACCAGCCGCACGTCCTGCTGGCCGATGAGCCCACCGGCAATCTGGATCCGGCGACCTCGGAAAGCGTGTTCTCGGCCTTGCAGTCCGCAGTGAAGGACCGCGGTGCCGCAGCCCTGGTGGCCACCCATAATCACCAGCTGGCCGAGCGCATGGACCGCGTGATGTCGCTGGTTGAGGGACAGCTGGTTCCGTTCAAGCAGGTCTAGGGCGGAACATATCTGGAACAAAAATTCGAATCACCTCTTGACGCTCCCTGTGTTCCGGGAATAGAACAAAAACAGAACACGACAACGGGAGAGCGTTATGCGCCGCATGATTCAAGATATGTCCGCTGCCACTGCCATTCTCGGCTTCGCCTGGATGATTACGATGTGGGGCTCTATTTTAGGCGCGTCCTGATCGGGCTAGTCTGCGGGGGAATCGCGCGCCGCGGTCCGGCGCTGGCCCCATCACTCAGGAGACCCACATGGACACGAAGCTTCCCTTTGTGCATCTGCGCGTCCGGTCTCCTTATTCGCTCCTTGAGGGGGCGATCCGCATTCCCAAAATGGTCGACGCCTGCCAGGCCTATGGCATGCCGGCCATCGCGCTGACCGATACGAATAATCTCTTCGGTGCGCTGGAATTCTCCGAGAAAATGGCCGAGGCCGGGATCCAGCCCATTGTGGGCATCACCCTCTCGGTCCGTGTGTCTCACCCGCATCCCGGTGAGCGCGCAGAACCGGATGGCACGCTGGCGCTCTACGCCCAGAATGCCGAGGGTTATCTCAATCTCATGGCGCTGACCTCTGCCGCCTTCCTCGACGTGGACGGGGCGGAGGAGCCGCAGGTCGCGCTGGACAATGTGCTTGAACACAGTGCGGGGCTGATTGCGCTGACCGGTGGTCCCGACAGCGTTCTCAACCAGTATGTTGTTGCCGGCCGCCAGAGCGAGGCGTCAGACCTGCTTGCGCGCTACCAGGCGGCATTTGGTGATCGCCTTTATGTCGAGCTGCAACGTCACGGCCGGGCAGAAGAACTCACCGCCGAGGACTGGTTGATCGACCAGGCCTATGCGCGCGATCTGCCCTTGGTGGCCACCAATGAGGCTTTCTTCCCGGACCAGGGCATGCACCGGGCCCATGACGCGCTGTTGTGCATTTCCGGCAGTACCTATGTCTCCGTGGAGGATCGCCGCAAGGTGACGGCGGACCATCATCTCGCCACGCCGGACGAGATGCGGGAGCGCTTCAAGGACCTGCCCGAGGCCCTTGAGAACACGCTGGAAGTGGCGCGGCGCTGTGCCTATCGCGTGCGCACGCACCCCCCCATCCTGCCCAGTTTCGAAACGGCTGAAGGCCGGGACGAGGCCGAGGAACTGGTCGCCCGCGCCCATCAAGGCCTGACCGACCGGATCGCTGCCGGACAGGCCAATTCGCTGCCGGAGAGCGAATACCGCGAGCGCCTCGATTTCGAGCTCAACATCATCAAGCAGATGGGGTTCCCGGGTTATTTCCTGATCGTCTCGGACTTTATCCAGTGGTCCAAGGAAAACGACATTCCGGTGGGTCCCGGCCGTGGTTCCGGTGCGGGCTCGCTGGTGGCCTATGCCCTGACGATTACCGACCTGGACCCTTTGCGGTTCGGCCTCCTGTTCGAGCGTTTCCTCAATCCCGAACGTGTCTCCATGCCCGACTTCGACGTCGATTTCTGCCAGGAACGTCGTGGCGAGGTGATCCGCTATGTGCAGGACAAATATGGTCATGACCGGGTGGCCCAGATCATTACCTTCGGTACGCTGCAGGCCCGCGCGGTGGTGCGCGATGTCGGCCGCGTGTTGCAATTGCCGTTCGGCCTGGTCGACAAGCTCGCCAAGCTGATCCCGGCCAATCCGGCCAATCCGGTGACCCTGGCCCAGGCGCTCGATATCGAGC